>SCPN01000142.1_pt1 | contig 908390 bp, 907 predicted proteins | sample 6106831 | NCBI WGS metagenome assembly SCPN01 (sample SAMN10720447, study PRJNA508395) | human gut metagenome | isolation source: Participant 1, 0 month
ATTACTAGAATCCGGACCCCTATCGGAGATCTGGCAAAATCTGATGAAACCCTGCTGGTCAGAAAACTTAGAGATGGGAACTTTCTTGTCAGTTGTGATGAATCTCAGTAAAAGCTGGGAAAACACATCAGCTCAGTCAGTCATGGCAACAGGTACAACAACGCTTGGGGGTATGGAAACAGATGAGATGTCAAGATTGTATTTATACATTCTGGCAGAAGGGTGTAGCAACAAGACTCAGGGAGAATGGGTTCCGGTGCCGGACTATTGAGATCAGTGTCCGTGACAAAAGAACTGTTTCATTTTCAAAACAGGTAAAGGATTTTTTGAATGCGAGCAATATTACCAAAGGATTGCAGAGGCTGGATTACGGTTGCCAAAGAGACAACTTCAGACTATCGGCGGATGATAAGGAACTAGAAAGCTGGCCATTGAGATTTTCAAAGCTACACGGGGCACTGGGAATACGATGGAACGGATCTTGTGACAGATTTCCTAGGGAGCAGCTGGACATATTCATGGATCCTCAGGCAGAGAAAAACAGATGAAAATGGATTGAGACGGTTGTATATCCATAAAAGATTTGGATTTACAGTGTCAGAGAGGGCTTATGTACCGTGACAGAATACTATCAGCATGTGATACAAAGTCTGATCATAACACATCCACTGTAGGTACTTTGGATAGACAGGATGGCTTGAACTATTATGGAAAGCAGCAAGGTATATGTAAATGTCATGGCTGAATTTACACAAATGACGGAAGGCTTCTACCGGGAGGCTTTATCTGGAAGATGGTCATGTATATGAGATTCAGAAAGTAACAAATTGAAGGCAGCAGCAAACCTGAAGCGAGGCCAAGACCCAGGGATATACCTATTGTTGACGGAAAAGAGGAGCCATCTTTTCTATGAGGACAACAATATGTGGTTTATGGAGGAGAGATAGTTTATTTAATGGTGTTATACCAGTCGAAAAGATCAGCAAGAAGGTCACAGGATGAATGGTGCGGACTTTGGCACATCGGAACTCATTTATTCAGAGAATATAATCATCAATGGTTTTCATTTCCCTTATCCGTTGAATGGTAGTAATAACATACAGAACAGGTACAGAATATAGGAAAATATCCCCATAATCTGTCCTTGGTACAAATAATAAAAAAATACTGATATGTGTTGGGTGTCTGGTATTATCTGGGAAAAATCACGCTAATATGTCCAAAATCTTCCACATATTACTCGGTTCTGATCTATAGAAGAAAATAGTATTCTATTATGGATGAAATGGAAGGAGTAATATGTCGAACGATAACGATAAAGACCAGGAATATCAAAAGAATATGGGTAAACGTCTGAGAAAGATACGAAAAGAGAATGCACTGTCTCAGGATGATGTTGCGGATGCTCTTGGTATATGCACAAAGCAGTATCAGAGCATTAATACACAATGGATGCTGAATAGGATAAATTATGTTTTGGTGATCAAAATGGAATCCGCAATTATCGAATCAGATAAGCGATTATCGAAACAGATGTGCAATTATCGAATCAGATGAGCGATTATCGACTGAGAGGGTGACAAAATTTAAAATATCGAAGGAAACGGTGCCAAAATTTAAAATATCGAAAAAAACGGCACCATTTTGAGAAATATCGAAGAAAACATACACCAAAATTTAAAATATCGAAGAAAACATACACCATTTTGAAGAATATCGAAAAAAACGGTGTCAAAATTTCATGTGGCGGCAGACAGGAAATCCAATTATAATTAACAATAAAGATAGAAAGCGAGGGCAACATCATGAAAAAGATTATTAGAAACCGGATCAAGTGTAAAAAATGTGGTGAGATCATTGAGAGTACCAGCAGACATGACTTTAAATTCTGTAAATGTGGTGCGGTCGCTGTCGATGGCGGAAAAGATTACCTTCGAAGAGTCGGAAATAAAGACGATTATGAAGAACTGATCGAGTACGAAGGCAGAGATGATGATGAAGAGTGAGAATCTGAGGTTTGTTATGGACGAAACCGGGAGACCTTATGAACCAGGTGCGCCTGAGTATGGGAGAGCGGTACAGGAGACACCGGAATCGCTGGCATTTGAGGAAGAGTTGATTCAAAGGTTTAGATTACAAGACGATGAGGAATAAATTGAGGGAGGTGCATCATGAATTTATATATTAGCGATCTGCATTTCGGACATAAAAATGTAATACTATTTGAGCACCGACCGTTTTCAGATGTCGACACGATGGATCACTGCCTGATTCAGCTGTGGAATTCAAGAGTGTCCGCAGATGATGATGTTTATATCGTGGGCGACTTCTGTTACCGGTCAGGACGGACACCGGACTGGTACTTAAGACAACTCAATGGTCACAAGCATTTGATTATCGGAAATCATGACAAGGCGACACTGGATTGTGAAAACGCTGCAAAGTATCTTGAGAGCGTTGAAAAAATGCAACATGTCACAGATGAAGACAAACAGATCTGCCTGTGCCATTATCCATTGGCAGAATGGTATAAGAGCCGTCATGGATCATGGCTGATTTACGGGCACATCCATGGGGCACGGGATGAGGTATACGAATTTATGAAAACGAGAGAGCGTGCCTTAAATGCCGGTGCCTGCATAAACAATTACACTCCGGTATCGTTCAATGAATTGGTGCGGAACAATAAAGCATTTCAGGAAAAGGATTCATAAAATCGTAGAAAGAAGGATTTACAATGGGAAGAACTGAGAATATAAATGTATTCCAAGACACGATGAATCTGTGTAAAAACAATGACAGAATCCGGGAATCTGTTCATAACTCAGCAGAAGGTCAGAAATTGATTTTGGAAGGGGATGCGATTGTAGAGCCAGATAAGAAGCGATACAAAGAGAAAGCACGGATCACAGTATCGGCAAAGAGAACTTTTGAAGCAGCATCAAGATATAAGAATACGAAAACAGCAGTACACAATTTCGCATCGGCTTCAAATCCGGGTGGCGGAGTGGAGCGTGGTGCAAATGCGCAGGAAGAGTGCTTGTGCAGATGTTCCGGGTTGTTTAAGTGCCTGAATGCTCCGGATGCGTGGAGTGGATTCTATATGGCACACCGGGCAGAACATGATCCAATCCACAATGATGATATCATTTATACACACCAGACGTTTTGGTTTTCAAAAGCGATACCGTAAAGCCGGAGCTGATGGATGAAGCGGATTGGTATACCGTTGATGTTATCACGTGTGCGGCTCCGAATCTAAGAGAAAAACCGAGCAATGCGTTTAATACAGGAGACGGAAAAGATGCGATCAAGATTACAGATAAAGAGCTGCTGGCGATTCATGAAAAACGGCTTCGGAGGATTCTGGATGTGGCTTTGAATCATGGAGTCGAAACGATTGTTCTCGGTGCGTTTGGATGCGGTGCTTTCATGAATAATCCAAATGTAGTCGCACAGGCATCCAAAAATGTTTTGAACGAATATCTGTATGCGTTTAAGAATATTGAGTTCGCAGTATACTGTAGTCCGAAGGATGACATAAATTACAGGATATTTGACAGGGTGTTCAGACCGTATACAAAATAAGAAGAGACGGCTATAACAGTTTTTACAGAAAGCGGGTGAGAACGGATGCATTATGTAATCGGGGATATACATGGCTGCTATCAGGATATGATCGCATTATTAAATAAAATCGAGTCACAGGATCAGGATGCACAGATCATCTTCGTCGGCGATTTCATTGACCGCGGACCGGACGTCGATAAGGTGTTGGACTGGAGCTTAGAGAATATTACATTAGACGGCAAATACAGGGCGGTCCGAGGAAATCACGAGCAGATGGTACTTGAATGGTATAAAGAGTTTATGGACTGGTATGACAATGCCGGTAGTTATTCCGCCAGAGAACCAATGCCTGAAACCTATTATGATTTTTCAAGGTGGATGGACGCGATGGGAAAACTGTCACCGGATGGATTGAAACCATATATTGATTTCTTCTCACATTTGCCTTACAACCGGAAAATGACAGTTGAAACAGCATCCGGGAAGACAGTGGATTACAGAATCGTGCACGCTTTTTATGAATACGATGAGGGAGTACCGAAGTTAGAGCAGTACTATACAAATCTATATGCAAGAAAGTATGGAAATTATAAGAGTGAGGAGATCGTCGTGCACGGACACACGCCTACTATCGCATTGGCAGCCGAAGATTCGTTAACTTATAATATCAGACCAGGTCTCATTAGTTATCATAAAAGTGATGTTAACGTGGATTGCGGCTGCGTCTATAAGGAGGCTTATCCAGAGTATCCGGTTATGTTGGGCGCCTTTTGTCTGGAAACCTTTGAGGAGATCTATTCAAAGTCCGTTAAAGAACGGTTTCTGGAGAACGGCGCCGAAGATGGCGTGAGGAAATACGAGGATTACAAAGAGCAGTATCTGGCACGGGAGAGCCTTGAGAGAGCGGTACTGATGAAGATGTATCTATAAGAAATCTGAATCGTCATGATGAAAATGGTTTTCGAAAGACAGATAGATTACTGGGGAGGATTAACAGAATGATTTGGAAAATCACAAGACGCAAGCATAATGTAGTTTTTGTTTTCGGCAAACAAGCAAAAGTATTGAGAGAAATGCTCGGTTCAGCAGTCGTTCCAGATAGGACGACACTTGAAAAGGAAGCAGATGAGTTTGAGCAGTATATGCTGAAAAAGAGAGAGGAGACACTTGCTCGCGGTGAGAAATGGTAGCACGAAAGTACTATTTGCGATAAAAATAGCTAAAACACACTAAAATGTGTAAAAAATGTTCCGATTTCTGACGAGTAAATTAAATTTTGAGCCTTGTTATATATGTAAAAATTAAGGAGTTAAAACCTTACGAAGACAAAAAACACATATGAAGAGAGGTTAAAAGTATGACAGAAAATCAGGATGTACCGAAAACGGAAGAAATGAATAATCTAAAAAACGAAATTCGACAACGAAATGCCGTTCTAATCGACCAGCAGACCAAGAGACAGATTCGGGATTGGCTCGAAGGCAATCCATATCAGGAGTTGTTAGAGTATATGAAGTCAAGGGTCATGGGACAGGAAAACATAGCTATCGTTGTTGCCAATGTATATAATTATCTAAAGAATGTCAGCATTCCGGACACCGTCATGGAAATGCCAACACACGGTAATTGTAATAATATGATTCTTGCAGCACCGTCGGGAAGCGGGAAAACGGAAACTTACAGGGCATTTCAGAATATTAAGTTTTATTCCGAGCACACACAGGGGATGCCTTTGTTTCTTGAAAATGTAGGGGATGTCACTCTGTATGCAAAAACAGCTGTTGGTACCATTAAATTGGATCTGGGCGATCGGAAAGAGGTCAGAAAAGAGAATGCAGAAGCTGAAACGCCGAGCCTGCCGAATGGGGATTTATATCCGGCGGGGATTATAGAATAAACATATTGGAAGGCAGACTTTGGAGACCCGATGATAACGATATATAAGTATCTTTCGATGGTGGGATAGAGAAATGAAGAATATGTGATTGTAGACTTTTTAAGAGGAGTCTCTTGTTTAGGAAAAAAGATGGACTGGATCTGAAAAATACGATAAAATTTATAATAGATACATTATGAGGAAGGTTTAATGGATGCAGAATAGGGAAAATGATATCGTTTTGTTTATGGATGAAAATATACAATTAGAAGTTCCGGTATCTCAAGACGGAGAATCAGTATGGTTATCGGCTAACCAGATGGCTGTTTTGTTTGATAAAGACGAAACAAACATCAGAAAACATATAAATAATATATTTAAGTCTTCAGAAGTTGATAAAAATAACAACACGCAAAAAATGCGTGTTGATGGTGTAAAGCAGTCAGTTGCATTTTATTCTTTAGATGTGATCTTAGCAGTTGGATATAGGGTAAATTCAAAAAGAGGTATAGCATTTAGAAAATGGGCAAATAATGTTCTTAAACAATATATTATGAAGGGTTATGCTCTTAATGAGAGGCGTCTTCAGGCACTTCGAAAAACGGTTGACATTCAGACAAGGATGCTTGCGGATGCACTTGACATAGAGGAAAAAGATGTGCTTAGGGCTGTAAATGAATATACGGAAGCGTTGCTTTTGCTTGACCAATACGACCATCAAACATTATGTAAACCAGATGGAAGTGCGCCTATATATTGCATTACCTATGATGAATGTACTCGGATGGTTGGAAGAATGAAAGATTCTTTTCATACAGATGTTTTCGGGGTAGAAAAAGAAGCCGGAAAAGTAGCAGGTATAATTGCTGCGATATATCAAAGCGTTTTTGGACAAGATGCATATCCATCGGTAGAAGAGAAAGCTGCAAATTTATTGTATTTTATGATTAAGGATCATCCTTATGCTGATGGTTGTAAAAGAATTGCAGCATCACTGTTTTTGGAATTCTTAGATAAAAACAATGTGTTGTTTCTGGATGGAGAAAAGAGACTTAGTGATGGAACGTTGGTAGCCATTACTTTGATGATTGCAGAATCAAAAGCTGATGAGAAAGAAATTATGATAAAACTGGTAATGAATCTGTTGAAATTATAACAGTATACGTTAAAAAAGATCAATCACATATAAGTATAATATCCCAATCAGCAATGAATTAAGAGAGGATGTGAGAATTATGTGTAATCTGAGTACAGGCATTGAAGAAAAAGCTACAGAAAAATTCATTTTGAATATGTATAAAAAAGGTTATACATTAGATCAAATTGCAGACGTTGCAGAAACAAGCGTGGCTGCTGTGGAAGCAGTCATTAAGAAGAAAGAGCCTGTAATGGCATAGGCGACAAGTGAATACGAAAAGAATCAGGCAGTAGATCAGAAATGATTTGCTGCCTTTGCTTTTAGGGATGGAAAATAGTTCTGCATTTGGTGCTATTTTTATGCTGTTTTTTCGTTTCACAATCATTCCCGCAATGTATTAAGTAGCCAGAATAGAACACGAATGGAGAAGTGAAAAAATAGGACATCAATAGAGAGACCTTAACTGTATCACAGTGAGGTCTCTTTCTTTATGCCGTGTGTCCAGCGAAGCTGGACCACACTAGCCGGTGTAAGTCCGGTCACGGTAATCGCCAGTGAGCCGTGTAGCTAAACTCGGTGCGTTGCAGTAATGCAGGGTACTAAGCGAGTGGATAAAGTAACCTCGGTAAGAGGGGCGAGCAATTATGCAGACCGTAACATAAAGTGAATTCTGCCGTATCGTTAGAAAGGTCTCTGAAAATGAGAGCAAAGGGAAGCTGAACCCTGGGCGTATGGGTGAAAGCCATGGAACGTGCGAAGAAACTGGAAAGCAGCACGGAGGAATCCCTCGGTATATAGGAAACGGTATGTATGAAAAGTGTGGTTCGGAACTGGAGAGACCCTACCCATCACCGAAAGGTAAAAAAGAAAGCGTATAAGCTTGGCGAAATCGTATTTCTGATGGGAGGGAGTCGGAGAGGAACATAGTACCAATAATGACTGTGCAAGAAAACGCAGTCTATGGGAAGGTTCCTTGCTTCATTCATGTTTGTAGAGAGGGTAAGAGTGAGAGAATGTCATGCAGACTAACAACTCCAAGAAAAAGTTCGACAACTTCAAAACAAACTATATCTGACAGCCAAGAAATGTGATAGCCGAAGATTTCATGCACTTTACGATAAGGTATATCGTGATGATGTACTTTTTGAAGCATGGAAACGGGTAAAAGCTAACAAAGGTTCCAGTGGTGTAGATGGTATCGGAATCGAAGATATTGAAGAGATGGGAATTGAAAAATACCTGTCAGAAATCAAATCGGAACTGATGGATGGAAAGTATAAACCATCCCCAGTAAAGCGAGTTATGATACAAAACCAGACGGAAGTGAAAGACCTCTTGGAATACCAACAGTCAAGGACAGAATTGTGCAGATGGCTGCCAAGATAGCAATAGAGCCAGTATTCGAAGCTGACTTTAGAGATTGTTCCTATGGATTCCGACCGAAAAGAAGTGCCAGGCAAGCACTGGAAGTGGTAAGGAAAGCGTGTAACAACAAGGGCTATTATGTAGTAGACGCAGATATTGAGAAGTTTTTTGATAACGTAAACCAAGATAAACTGATGAAACTGGCAGAGCAGAGAATATCAGACCGTAGGATATTGAAGCTGATAAGACAATGGTTAGTATCAGGAGTATTATACGGAAATGTACTGACAATTTCGAACTGGGAACAAGCCAAGGTTCAGTTATATCACCGTTATTGGCAAACATCTACTTAAATACACTGGACAGACTGTGGGAAAAGTATGGACTTACTCACGGTATTCTTGTAAGGTACGCAGATGATACAGTCATCATTTGCAAGAATAAGAAAAATGCAAATCACGCACTGAACTTATTGCAGTACATCATGGCAAAACTGGATTTAAAGCTACACCCAGTAAAAACAAAGATTGTCAGCATGTGGGACGGAAAAGAGGGATTTGACTTTCTTGGAATGCCACCACAGAAGAATGACAACGGAAACAAGCAAAAGGACAATTGTATAAAGAAACTTATCAGTACCCGAGCAGGAAAGCCATGAAGAAGATGAAAGCAGAAATCAAAAAGAATGTAAACGGTCGAAGTCTGTTAGTTGCAAAGGAAGAGGATTTAATAAAGAATCTAAATCCGAAAATCATAGGTTGGAAGAATTATTATTCCACCAAAACAAATGAGACATGGATGCAGGAATTAGACTGGTATATTATCTGCACCTTTACAAGATGGTATAACAAGAAACACCAAAGGCGTAAACATATGTCAAGAGTGGGATTTGTTAGAAATAGCATTTACGAAAAAGGATTAAAGAAAATGGCTAGAGCATGACGTAATGCTGTAGAAAGAAGAATGTCGGAAAGCCGTGTGAGGGAGAACCTCATGCACGGTTTGATGAGGGGCGGATGAAATTTTCATCCGCCTACTCTACATATTCAAGATATTAGCAAGGCATAGAAACCATATTTAGTTCCGAACGGGAAATCCGTAATTGAACAAGGAGCGAATCATATGGTAAAGAAAACAGAAAATATGGCATTAGAAGAAACTAGATCTGTATTACATGATTTAGAAATTCAAAAGAAATCTATCAAAAAGCAATTAGAGTGTGGTATTATTAATTCTGTCGACGCCTCTCAAGAAGAGGAGAACATCATGACAAAAGAAAGGAAACTCAAGAAACAGTTAGTATCTGCTGTCCATGTCACCAAAGACGGGCAGCCTCGAAAAATTGAATATAAGGATAGCAAAGGACTCTATATGACAATCTTGCCAGATAAAAAGAAGATTTATGGCAAAACGGAAGAGATACTTATTGACAAGTTGTTTGATTATTACGGTTTGGCAATTAGTGATGTGAGTATTGCTGGGGTTTTTGAATTAGCGCTTGCCGAAAAGCAGACTACTCAGAATGTGAATCCGGAAACTATTAAAAGAGATAGGCAAACATTTAATCGGTTTATCATATCTGATTTTGGCGCACGAGATATTCGGGAAATTTCGAAGGTAGAACTTCGGGCGTATACGCAAGAAATGGTTCAAAGAATTCATCCAATCGAAACAGCATTTAAGGCATATAAAGGTATTTTAAATCTTATATTTGTTTATGCATTGGAATATGGGATTATTAAAGAAAATCCTGTTCCGTTTGTCAAGAATGCTGTTTATCTAAAAGGATGTGAGCGGACGAAGGCAAAAGCGGAGAACAAAATTCTGTCAAAGGAAGAAATCGATTTGGTAACCAAAACTGTTCGCAGTCGAATGACACAGAATCGATACCATGGTTATTTTATTTTGGGATATGCAATTTTACTTTCCGTTGAAACTGGAATGCGTGTAGGTGAACTCTGCGCACTGAAATGGGATGACGTACAAGCGGATGCAATACATATTCATGCGCAACAGTTAATGTATAAGGAAAACGGGCGTAATTATTATTATGTTGATTGGACCAAGGACGAAAAGGGATTTAGCCAAGGTGGAAGAAGATTTCCGATTACAATTGAAATCAGGAATCTTCTCTCAGAGATAAAATCTGTACAGGATTCCTTGGGGATTGAATCAGAATATGTATTTTGTAATCGGGAAGGGCGATAGATTTACACAAAAGCATATTCAGATTGTTTACGGGCATTATGTAGAAGCCTGGGATTTCAGGTGACTAACAATCATGCATTTCGTATGTCGTTGAACAGCAATGTATTTATTCCGCTTGGTATTCCGGTTACTGAAAGAGCACGATTATTGGGACACTCAGTTGAGACGAATGAAAAATATTATAGCTATGCTCGAAAGAACTCGATGCAAGATATATGTGCACTTTTGAATGGACAAGCAGTATAGGTCTCACCCAAAATAGCATCAATTCAAACATAAAGGAAGCCCTGAGACCGCTATTCTCAAGGCTTCCGAGTAAATGCACTAATGCAGGAGATGGGACTTGAACCCACACACTGTTGCCAGCGTCAGATTTTGAGTCTGATGCGTCTGCCATTCCGCCACTCCTGCGTCTTATGAACTTCTTGAACAAAATCGCTCAAGCAAGAAATATCTTATCATACTCAAAGACAGATTGCAAGAAATTTTTTGATTCCTGCAAGAATTATTTTATCCATTATTTTATCCGTATTTTAGAAATGAAAAACGTATTATGAAAAATAATGATTTTCAGGCTTTTTTGTTGACGAAAGTTATCATATATGATAACTTATTAACATGTGAAAAAAGAATTACAGTAAAAAAAGCAATGAACGAATAAGCAGAAAATCATTGCAGCAAAAGATAGAGCGAATGCAGGAGGGCGTCAGTTTGGCTCAGGGAGAAAAAAAACATCTTGCAGGTCAACAGCTTACCCCCTCGGTATGAAGTGGTCCAGCAGTTAAAGGATGCAAGAAAAGCGCAGGATATGACACAGGAAGTGTTGGCGGAGCGTGTGGGAACGAAAAAGTCTAATATTTCCAGATTTGAGAGCGGCAAATATAATCCAAGCCTTGATTTCCTGATCAAGGTGGCAGGAAGTCTTGGAAAACAGGTACAGATCAGGATTAAGTGAAGAAGGAGTTTTATGTTATGGGCAGAAGTGTGACATTAGGAAATGGCAGAGACATTGACAGAGATATCGAATTATGCAGAACAACGAATGAGAAGACCAGTGAGCAGACGATCCATGTTCTGATGGAGAATCATATTCCGTTTACCAAGAGCTGGATCAATATTCCTTTTTTTCTTCGCAGGAAATTTCATGGTGCAAGTCAGATCTGTGTGATCAACACCAATCGTAATCGTTACAGTCAGGCAAGAACCGCCATCGACCAGATGGATATCCACTTCAAAAAGCGTCTTGTCGTAAGCAATTATTAATGAAAAGTCCCTGGTTTCCAGAGTGATTCAGGAAACCGGGGACTTTCCATTAATAATTCAGCTCACGCAGGTTTTCCTCAAACTGTTTTTGGAGCAGCTTTCTGGAGTAGCACGCAGCTACAAAAGAGGAAAGGGCGAGATTGTATACATTGGTGTATTGTACATAATGCCATTTCAGGTTTTCTTTCCAGTTGGTGAGCGTGATCGTCTTGTCCTCATCGAGATGGTAATCGTAGAGGTTGTTGCGAAGCTCATAAGCGGCTGCATAGGAGAGGATATGCTTCATCAGAACAGCAGCGTCAGCCGGAACCGGGAGATCTTTCATATCGATCGCGCCGCTGCGGTAAATGGCTGCAAAACGTCCGGCAGGGTGTTTTAACTGGAATAAACCATCTAACGTAAAGTTTTCAAGATCCGTATCAAAAGATTGCAGGGTTGCCAGCACCAGAGTATCGGTCATTTCCTGAAAAGCAGGGTTGGCAGAACAGTTCTTTGTTTCAAAATATTCATCCATAAAATCGTAGAGAATAAAATCTTCGCACGTAAAATGCAGATCTTCCATATAGGTGGCCGCAAATTTTGGAAGCAATGCGATCAGTGTACTATAGTGGATAGAACAGATGGCAAGGGCAGCATAAAACTGTACTTCTGTCTGCAATAAAAGTTCCAGATCCACATCCACATTTGAAAAATCCACGGAAGAAATCTCAGGGCATGCCTCTTTGAAAATGCGGTTTAAGATCGCAAGACCAAAACCGGATTTGTCGTCAATGATGGCGATGGCGTAGCATAAAAGAACCGGATCAAAAGAATTCTCGGAAAAAGAAGGAGAAAAATAAAAATCCTGATCCAGAAAACGGTAAATATCAGAGAGATTGTCCATAGAGAGCGGACACTCTAACGTATCCCTTAATTCTGTTATAACAGCCGGATTTTCCTTTGCCGCAAAAGTGAGAAAACGATACACAACATAAGTCTGAAAACGATCCATGTTTTCTTCCGGACCATTTTCTAAATATTCTATCAGAAATTCAGTTGGGAAAAACTGATCAAAAAATTCATCCATAATCATAACCTACCTTTCGTTGTTTCCGTTCACATGCCCATGAGGTACGAGCAGTGAAGTATGTTTTAGTGATGAAAACACAATATAATATTTTTATAAATAAAGCAATAGGGCTTTTATTTTTGGAGAAAAAGACTTATTATGGATAATGAACTGATTTTTAGGAGAAAAAGGAGAGAGATTATGTTGAGAGCAGCAGATTACCGTGAGCGTGCAAGAGCATCTTTGAGTGGAAACTGGGGAATGGCAGTTCTTGTTTGTTTTGTAGGAGCATTGCTTGGAGGAATCCAGTCCGTTATACCTGTTACCGCAAATTATCAATATGGGGAGGGAATGAGCGTACAGATTTTTGGGATAAATATGAGCCTGAATCAGCTTCCGGCAGAAATGCTCGGAATCCTGGCTGTCATGATGAGCATTTTAAGCATTTATGCACTGGCACAGTTTGTGATCGGTGGTGTAGTGGAACTTGGTATGTGTGCTTATTTTTCCAAACGTGCATTGGGCGAGAATGCGGACATTAAGGATGAGTTTGCTTATTTCCAGTATTTCGGAAAGGCACTCGGGCTTCGTATTGTAACTTCTATTTTTATTTTCTTATGGACGATGTTATTTATCATACCGGGACTCATCGCTACCTATCGTTATGCGATGGCACCATACATCATGGCAGAACATCCGGAAATGGGGATCATGGAGGCGATTGAGGCATCCAAACAGATGATGGATGGCAATAAATGGTCGCTGTTTTGTCTGGATTTCAGTTTTATCGGCTGGATGATTTTAAGTGCATGTACATTTGGAATCGGAGATCTATTCTTAAATCCATATACCCATATGGCAACGGCTCATTTTTATCTGAATTTAAGCAGAGGTTCTTCCGGAAACTTCAATTCGGATGGAATGATGTAAAAGGGAAAAATCTGTCACTGAATTCTTATAAAAATGTGAAAAATCTGCGAATGGATTTCAATTGAAAAAGAGATGTGCTAAAATGTACCGTGTTGTGGTCACGGAAAAACATTTTGGCACATTTTTTTTGCAGAATTTCGTGGCAGAAGATGAATTAGAAAAGTTGGAAGTAATAAAATGAAACAGATGAAATATAAAAAACAGATACAGCTCATTGCAGCAATCGTTACACTGATCGTATTCCCGGTGATCACGTTTTATCTCATGGAAGCCTACACACACAATCCATTCGAAGAGGTAAGACCGTGGGCGCAGTTTTTCAATATTTTGCTCTTTGAGCTTTTGGCGTGGATCTTTGTCAGTGTGACCGGAAAGATACAAAGCGGGCTTCGGATCGAGCTGGTAACCGCGATGATTTATGGAATCGCAAATGCTTATGTGGTCCGTTTCCGGACCAATCCGATCGTGCCGTGGGATATTTTTTCCTGGAAGACGGCGGCAAGTGTGGCATCTAATTATGATTTTAAACCGGATATTCGAATGATCGTGGTGACGCTTGCGTTTCTTGGAATGATCGTTTTACTGCAGTTTGTAAAAACCGGAATGCCGAAGTTTCAATTATGGAAGCGGCTGATTCCGGCGGGAGCATGCTGCATCGTGCTGGTTTTGTTTGTCAATCTGCTACAGGATGAAGATTTTCAGACCGGACACAGATTGTATCCATTTTTATTTACTCCGGCATTTATGACGCAGGTAAATGGAGTGGCAGTGACGTTTGCAATGGATCTCGCATATATGACTGTAGAAAAACCGGCAGGTTATGACGCTGTAAAAGAGCAGGCGCTGCTGGAAAGTTATGCAGGGCAGGAAGATGACACAGACAGCAGTGAAAAGAAAGAGGAACTGCCCAATATCATTGTTGTGATGAATGAGTCTTTTTCGGATCTGAATGTGCTGGGAGATTTTACAACAAATGAAGATTATATGCCGTATCTGCACAGTTTAAAGAACGGGGCGGAAAATACGGTGACAGGTTATCTGAATGTGTCTGTGTGCGGAGGAAATACCGCAAATACAGAGTTTGAGTTCCTGACGGGAAACAGTATGGCGTTTCTGCCACAGGGAAGTATTCCGTATCAGCAGTACATCACGAAAGAACTTCCGGCGCTCCCGGCGTATCTGGCATCTTTGGGCTATGAGACGGTGGCAACCCATCCTTATTATGCGGATGGCTGGGACAGGGATAAGGTATATCCATTGCTTGGCTTTTCAGAGAGTATTTTTAAAGATCAGTACTGGGGAGCAGGTTATGTGCGCAAGTACGTCAGTGATAATAGCTGTGTGGATAAGATCATTGAATTATATGAGAAAAAAGAAGAGGGAACACCTTTATTCGTTTTCAATGTGACGATGCAAAATCACGGTGGATACTCGGATACTTATGATAATTTTACCCCGGATATCACAGTGGAGGGTGTGGAAAGTACACCTTTGAGCCAGTATTTATCGCTTGTCAGACTTTCGGATCAGGCACTGGAAAAACTGATTTCCTATTTTGAGGAGGCAGACGAAAAGACAATTGTAGTATTCTTTGGGGATCATCAGCCAAATGACACGGTGGCAGCGCCGATTTTGAATCTGAATGGTATGACGACAAAGACACTGACAGAGGATCAGTTGAAACTGCGGTATGAAGTGCCATATGTGATCTGGGCGAATTATGACATTGATGCAGAGAGCGGAAAAGATACAAGTGCAAATTATCTTGCGGCGGACGTATTACACTATGCAGGAATTTCTGAGAATGCATATGGTTCTTATCTGTTGGAATTACAACGGAATTATCCAGTTATCTCTGCAATGCGTGTGCTCACGAAAGATGGTCTGGATACAAATTCATCCAGCTTAAAACAGGAATTGAAAGATTACCAGAGTCTGCAGTATTATCAGCTATTTGACTGGAAAAAAGAGTGAGTGTGCAGACAGATCGCTCATCAGGAAAGAAATGAAGGAAAGAAAACAGGAGTTTGTAAGAATGAATCAGACACAAATCAATGAGACAAAATCGAAAAAGTGGTGTAAACGGCTGCCACTGCTTGCCGCCTTTCTGATACCTCTTCTGATCTCGGTGATCATTTGTATCGATCATGAAGTGTATCCATTTGGGGAGCGTTGTCTGTTACAGGTGGATATGTATCATCAATATTGTCCTTTTTTTACAGAGTTTGTGGATAAATTAAGAAGCGGCGAAAGCCTCATGTACTCGTGGACAATCGGGCTTGGTGCGGATTTTGTGTCACTGTTTGCCTATTATCTGGCAAGCCCTTTGAACTGGTTTATTTTGCTGTGCCCGAAGGGATACGTGATTGAATTCATGTCAATCCTTATGATTCTTCGTATCTCGCTCTGTGGACTGACATTTGCATATTATCTGAAAAAGCACTTTCACACAAATCACCCGGCAATCGCGGTATTTGGAACGGCGTATGCACTGTCTGCGTTTATGGCAGCTTATGCCTGGAATGTGATGTGGACAGATTGTCTGGTGCTTGCGCCGCTCATTATCCTCGGTGTGGAACAGCTTGTAAAAGAGAAAAAGGCTGCATTGTATTATGTGACACTGGCCACAGCCATTTTGTCCAATTATTACATTTCGATTATGATCTGCATTTTTCTTGTGCTCTATTTTCTGATCCTTTTATTGGAGCAGAGGGAAGGAAAAATCGGGGCATGTGTACGGTTTGCATGGTATTCCCTTCTGGCGGGTGGAACAGGTGCAGTGTTGCTGATCCCGGAAGCGATTATTTTAGGGGAGAGCGGCTCGCAGGGGATTTCTTTTTCCAAGTGCGGTGGAATGGTATTTTAATCTGATCGCAGAACTGGGAAGGCAATGTATTTTTGTAGAAACGTATACAGGACGTGACCACTGGCCAAACATTTATACTGGCGTGTTTACATTGTTTTTGATCCTGTTATATCTGACGAACCGCGGGATCAGCTGGAAAAAGAAACTGCCGCGCGTATTACTGCTTGCGTTTATGGCATTAAGCTTTGCCAATAATATGCTGGATTTTATCTGGCATGGATTACATTTCCCGGATTCGCTGCCGGGCAGACAGAGCTTTTTATACAGTTTTTTATTGTTAGTATTGTGTTTTGAGACATTTTTGCATCTGAAAGAAAACCGCTGGTATCACGTGCTTGTGGCACTGGTCTTGGATGGGGCATTCCTGTATGCAGCGTACCGCTGGTCTGACAGCGAACTGACCGGAAGCGACAGTTTCTTTACGACGGCAGTGTTTATCGTTGTGTACGCGGTGCTGCTTCTGGTGTGGTATGGAGGAACTGCAAAAGTCAGAGATTATGTTTTTTTGATTACGTCAATTGTAGTGATTACAGAGTTGACGATCAACTTTGATATGACAGGTCTGGATACGGTGAGCAGAACTTCTTATGTGAAAGACTGGAAGGATTATGAAAACGTTTTAGAGCAGGCGAAGAAAAAGGAAAGTGAAAACAGCGCGGTGTATTTTTACCGGACGGAGGAGATGGAGCGGAAAACGAAAAATGATGCGGCGTTGTCCGGCTATTACTCTGCAACACAGTTTTCTTCGCTGATGAACATCAATGTCAGTCATATTTATCAGGATCTTGGAATGGAAGGTGGAAAGAATTTTTATTGTATCAACGGTGCGTCGCCTTTGATCTCTTCCATGCTTTCCTTAAAATATGTGATCGCGGACAATGCAATGGAGGAAAGCCCGCTGCGTACCCTTGTGGCGTCATCCGGGAACACGTATTTATATGAAAATAAATATTCACTTCCACTGGGATTTATGGTAGACGATGAGGTGGCAGAACGCTGGGACTATAAAAATGGCGGCGGTGTCTCCAACCAGAATGAACTTGCGGAACTGTTGGGGGCACAGAAAGAGATGCTCTCAGTAGTTCCAGCGGAATCGGAAGTCGGCGTGTCTACGATTCAGGTGACGGAGGACGGATATTATTTTGCGGCATACAGTTCCGTGACATCCGATACCCTTGAGGAAGAGGTCAGTGATGGAAGAACAAAGTCTTTTACAAAGGCGTCCCACGGATATATTTTAGATCTCGGGTATGCAAAAGCCGGGGAAGTGATCCGGATCAAAAATTCCAATAACGAGCGTGTGGATATCACTGCCTATAAGCTGAATATGGATGCACTGGATACCGCATATGAGACGTTGAACAGCCAGACAATGGAACTCATCTCGTTTTCAGACCGGAAGATCATAGGTACGATCGATGTGGAAAAAGCGGGGGATCTCGTATTTTCGATTGCAAGGGAAGATGGCTGGACGGTGTATGTGGATGGAAAAGAGATAGAGCCTGAAACATTTGCTGAGGCATTTATCAGTGTGCCGTTGACGGAGGGAAAACATGACATAGAACTTGTTTATACAACACCCGGACTGAAGACTGGCGCCATGATAAGTCTTGGCTGTCTGATCCTTTTCCTGCTCTCTGCCTTTTGGAGGGGAAAACAGGAAAAGAATATTGTTGTATCGGAAAGCCTGTGTTAAAATAAGTTTATCTTTACAGAACTAATATAGAAGAAAGTGATTAAGAGACAGGAAAGAGGTAACAGATGTTAGAGACAGGTATCAGAGGAGAAGCAAAAGAGGTAGTATCAGAGAGCAATTCAGCACAGGCAATGAAAAGCGGTGAACTGAAGGTATATGCAACACCTTCCATGATCGCATTGATGGAGCAGGCTGCCTACAAGAGTGTTGCAGCAGAACTGGAGGAGGGAAAAGGAACAGTCGGAACGTTGATGAACGTATCCCATATCTCAGCAACACCGCTTGGAATGGAAGTGACTGCCAAGAGTGAACTGGTAGAGATCGACCGCAAGAGACTGGTGTTTAAAGTGGAAGCGTTTGACGAGCGCGGCAGGATCGGTGAGGGAACGCATGAACGATTCATGATCGACAATGAAAAATTTCAGGAAAAAGCCAATAACAAATAAAATTTTTTCTAAGCCACCATAAAAGTACGGTTTATTGGACAGTAAATAAGATACACTCTTTTCAACTTGAGAGAACGTAAAAAGGTTGAAAGGAGTGTTTTTTTATGAAGGGATATGTGATCGAAGCAGGCTATATGGGATATGTGGACGGAACGTACATGCTTTTTGCAGATGAAGAAGATTATCAGGAATATTTTAGAGAGTGGCATTGAAATAAAACTACCGCAGTGATAAGATAGTCACAGACAGCTATTGAAGATAAATAGAAAGGTAGTGACAGATCATGGCTGGAAAAGAGATACGGATTTATGGGGAAGATGAGAGCGCGATCAAGATCCGCCCTTATGAGCACCACGCAAAGTATTATGAAACAGATCAGATGGGAATTATCCATCATTCCAACTATATCAAATGGATGGAAGAGGCAAGGATGGATCTGATGGAACAGATCGGGCTTAGTTATAAGCAGATGGAAGAGATGGAGATCATCAGTCCGGTATTGTCGGTGTCCTGCGAGTACCACAGTATGGTTCATTTTGATGACACGGTGGTGATCGAGACGAAGATCACAAAGTATAACGGAATCAAGATGGATGTGGAATACCGGATGACAGACAAAGAGACCGGGGAGCTGCGCACAACGGCAAAGAGTTCCCATTGCTTTTTGAACCGTTCCGGCAGACCGATTTCCTTAAAGAGGTCTTATCCGGAGATCGACACGAAGTTTTTTGAGTTCACGGATGAGAATTAAGAGTGATAATCGTTACTGGAACGAGATACGAGTGAACAGTAACTGATAATATGCCATACAGGCATAAATGAGACATAGAGAGAGGAAGAACAATGATACCAGAGAGATTAACTGCGCTTCGCGAAGAGATGAAACGCAGAAGTATTGATATTTATGTAGTACCAACCGCTGATTTTCATGAGTCAGAGTATGTTGGAGAGCATTTTAAGGCAAGAAAGTTTATTACAGGATTTACCGGTTCCGCAGGAACGGCAGTCATCACGTTAAAAGAGGCAGGACTTTGGACAGACGGCCGCTATTTTGTGCAAGCTGAGAAACAGTTAGAGGGAAGCACTGTCACGTTATATCGTATGGCAGAGGAAGGTGTGCCTGCCGTAGAAGAATTTGTAAAAGACAAACTGCCACAGGGCGGCTGCATCGGTTTTGACGGAAGAACCGTAAACGGTGCCTGGGGTGAAAAGTTTGTGGCAATCGCAGAGGAAAAGAAAGGTTCTCTTTTTGTAGGGGAAGATCTGATCAATCTGATCTGGACAGACAGACCGGAGTTATCCAAAGCTCCATTATTTATACTGGAAGAAAAATATTCCGGAAAGAGCACTGCAGAGAAGATCAAAGATGTGCGTGCAAAGATGGCAGAGGAAGGTGCAGATGTCCACATTCTCACGAGCCTTTGCGATATTGCATGGCTTTTGAATATCCGTGGCGGTGATATTCAGAGCGTTCCGGTAGTATTGTCCTATCTTGTTCTGACCAGGGATCAGTGTATCTGGTTTTTACAGGAAGAAGTGGTGGATGATACCATCCGCGCTTATCTGAAGGAAAATCATATCGAGACAAGACCATACGATGATATTTACACTTATGTTCCGACCATTCCGGAGAGTGCCGTGGTTCTGATGAACAAGAGCAGTGTCAATTATCGTATCTGCAGTGAATTAAATAAGAACATTCAGGTTATAAATAAACCCAACCCTACCGAGTTGATGAAGGCAGTCAAGAATCCGGTTGAGGTGGATAACACCCGCCTTGCACATGTCAAAGACGGCGTGGCAGTGACAAAGTTCATGTACTGGCTGAAGACAAATATCGGCAAGATTCCCGATGACAGAGATCTCTGCGTCCGATTATCTGGAGGCAAGAAGAAGAGAGCAGGAGAACTTTATTGATTTAAGCTTTACGACCATCAGTGCCTACGGTGCAAATGCAGCGATGATGCACTATTCTGCAACACCGGAATCCAATACCGAATTAAAACCGGAAGGCTTTTTACTGGTAGATTCAGGCGGACATTATTATGAGGGAACAACCGATATCACGAGAACTTTTGTGTTAGGTCCGATCAGCGATGAGATGAAACAGCATTTCACAGCAGTATGCCGTTCCAATATGAAGCTTGCCAATGCGAAGTTTTTATATGGTGCATGCGGTCTGAATCTGGATATTCTCGCACGAGGTCCATTGTGGGACATGGGAATTGACTACAAATGTGGTACGGGACACGGCGTCGGTTATATCTTAAACGTACATGAAGGACCAAACGGTTTCCGCTGGAAGATCGTACCGGAACGCCATGACAGCGGTGTGCTGGAAGAGGGTATGATCACAACCGATGAACCGGGTGTATATCTGGAAGGAAAGTATGGTATCCGCACGGAGAATGAACTGGTCTGCCGCAAAGCAGAGAAGAATGAATATGGTCAGTTTATGGAATTTGAGAACATCACTTACGCACCGATCGATCTGGATGGAATCGATCCGGAGCAGATGAGCCCACGTGAGAAGCAGATGTTAAATGATTATCATAAGAAGGTATATGAAGTGCTCTCTCCTTACATGACAGAGGAAGAGAACGAATGGCTGAAGAAGTATACCCGCGCAATTTAATTTGTCACAGGATGGGACTGCCGCATGCGGCAGCCCCTTTACTGCTTTTTTATGAGCAGTGAAAAAATAAGAAGGAGACACAAAGTTTATGAGTGAAAAGCTGGTACTGATCGATGGACACAGCATTTTAAACCGGGCATTTTTCGGAATCCCGGATCTGACGAATTCCGAGGGACTTCATACCAATGCGGTCTATGGATTTTTAAATATTTTATTTAAGATTTTAGAGGAGGAACAGCCAAACTATCTGACGGTTGCCTTTGATGTATCACAGCCAACTTTTCGTCATAAGATGTATGCAGAATACAAGGGAACCAGAAAGCCGATGGCGGAGGAACTTCGCGAACAGGTGCCTCTGATGAAGGAAATGTTAAAAGCCATGGGTGTGACCATCGTGGAAAAAGGTGGTTATGAGGCGGATGATATTTTGGGGACCATTGCAAAACGCAGCGAAGCAGAGGGACTTGAAGTATCCGTTGTGTCAGGAGACAGGGATTTATTGCAGCTTGCTACCGACCATATTAAAATCCGTATTCCGAAAACAAAGCGCACCGGAACCGAGATTGAGGATTATAATACGAAGGAAGTTTTAGAAAAATATCAGGTGACACCGATCGAGTTTATTGATGTGAAAGCATTGATGGGCGATACTTCGGATAATATCCCGGGTGTTCCGGGAATCGGAGAAAAGACAGCAACAGCTCTCATTGCGCAGTACGGCAGCATTGAAAACTGTTATGCGCATGTGGATGAGATCAAACCACCGCGGGCAAGCAAGAATTTAAAGGAAAATTATGAGCTTGCACAGATGAGTAAGACATTAGCGACAATCGAGATCCATGCAGATATTGACTATGATCTGCAGAGTGCAAGATTAGAGCAGATCAAAGATCTGTATACAGAGGAAGCATATCTTTTGTGCAAACGTCTGGAGTTTAAGAATATGCTTGGCAGATTTGAGGTGGATGCACCAAAGAATCAGGCGGAAGAACATTTTAAGCTTGTGACAGAGAAGAAAGGAAGCCGAAAAGATTTTTGCAAAGATCAAAGGCATAGAATGTGCATTTCAGATCATTCCGATGGAGGAAAAAAAGGATGCGAACATGGATGCTGGTGGGCAGATGAATCTTTTTGCAGCACCGCAGACGAATGAATTTCTTGGAATGGCAGTCTGCTTTGGGGAGAAAGACACCTATTTTTTCAAGGCAGGCGAAGAACTGACAAGCAGCGTGTTATTAGACCTCCTCACACACTCTGAGGCGGCAGGATACATGACACTGGATTTAAAACCGCAGCTTGGACTGCTCCATATGATCGAGCAGAGAAGAAGAACGGATGTCTGAACCAGAAAAATATTTTTGATAACGTCATTGCAGCATACCTGCTGAATCCGTTAAAAAATGAATATCCGTATGAAGACATCGCAAAGGATTACTGCAGCCTGATGATCCCATCGAGAGTGGATCTGCTTGGAAAGTTAAGCTATGATTTGGCAATGGATGAGAAACCGGAAGAATTTTTAAAGACAGTCTGCTTTATGGCATACACTGCATTTGCCAGCAAAAAGGCAATGATGGAAGATCTGAAAGCGGCCGGAATGGAACATCTCTATGAAACTATTGAGATGCCGTTAGTGTTTACCCTTGCAGACATGGAACACACAGGAATTGCCATTGATGCAGTTAATCTGAAAGAGTATGGGGAGAAACTTGCAGTCCGCATCAAAGAGTTAGAAACCCGGATTTATAAGGAAGCAGGGGAAGAGTTTAATATCAATTCTCCAAAACAGTTAGGTGTGATCCTGTTTGAAAAACTCGAAATGCCTTACGGAAAGAAGACAAAGACCGGATATTCGACAGCCGCAGATGTGTTAGACAAACTTGCACCAGAGTATCCAATTGTTGCAGATATTTTGGAATACCGCCAGCTTACCAAGTTAAAATCCACTTATGCAGATGGACTTGCCAATTATATTAAGGAGGATGGAAGAATCCATACTTCCTTTAACCAGACGATCACGGTTACCGGAAGGCTGAGCAGTACAGAGCCGAATCTCCAGAATATCCCGATGAGGATTGAACTTGGCAGATTGATACGAAAAGCATTTTTACCGGCAAAGGGATGTGTGTTCATGGACGCCGATTATTCGCAGATCGAGCTTCGTGTGTTAGCGCACATGTCCGGGGATGAAAAACTGATCGAGGCGTACAGAGAGGCACAGGATATCCACAGAATCACTGCATCACAGGTATTCCACATTCCATTTGATGAGGTGACAGATTTACAGCGAAGAAATGCCAAAGCGGTAAACTTTGGAATCGTATATGGAATCAGTTCCTTTGGATTAAGCCAGGATTTAAGTATCAGTAAAAAAGAGGCAGCAGAGTATATCGAACGGTATTTTGAAACATATCCAAAGATCAAGACATTTTTAGACGGACTTGTGGAGGATGCCAAAAAGAACGGATACGTGACAACCATGTTTGGAAGAAGGCGTCCGGTTCCGGAACTTTCCAGCAGTAACTTTATGCAGCGTTCTTTTGGAGAGCGTGTGGCAATGAATGCGCCAATTCAGGGAACTGCCGCAGACATTATCAAGATTGCTATGATACGTGTGCATGACAGGCTGTTGGAGGAACATTTAAAGTCAAGACTGATCATCACGGTGCACGATGAACTTTTGATCGAGACAGCAGAGGATGAGATCGACAGAGTAAAAGAAATCCTGACGGAAGGTATGCAGCAGGCAGCAGATCTGAAGGTGGCTCTGGCAATTGACCTTCACACCGGAAAGAACTGGTACGAGGCAAAATAGCTTTGTGTCAGAAATGGACAGTACGAAAGAAGATAAAGGTGGACGGAAAATATGAAATTTATAGGGATCACAGGTGGTGTAGGAGCCGGAAAATCAGCAGTTTTAGATTATATGGCAACCAAACCGGGCGTGCGTGTCATGCTGGCGGATGAGATCGCACATGAACTGATGGAACCTGGAACGGACTGTTATGAGCAGATCAGACAGGCTTTTCCGGAGCATGATATTTATAAGGAAGATGGACATTTTGACCGGATAAAACTGGCGAAGGTGATCTTTTCAGACGAGAACAAGCGTGCCAGGATGAACGGGATCGTACATCCGGCAGTGAAAGCATATGTGATAGCAGAAGCGAAAAGAGAGAGACAGGAAGGAAAGCTTGCACTGCTTGTTTTGGAAGCGGCACTTTTAATTGAAGAACATTATGATGAAATTTGTGATGAACTCTGGTATATTTATACAAGAGAGGAAATCCGCGAGGCAAGACTGATGGAATCCCGTGGGTATTCCAGAGAGAAGGTACAGCAGATTTTTTCGAGTCAGTTGAAGGAAGCAGAGTACCGGAAACATTGCAGTGTTGTGATCGACAACAATGAAGGGTTAGAGGAAATGCAGAGACAGATCGATGCGGCAGTGTGCGCTATCTGACGGATTTTGCAGACAATTGGAACGGATCAGGGAATTACAAAGAAAAGGTAAGTGAGAGGGCACTACAGATGAATGAAACACAGACATTCGAACAGCCATATGTATTTGGACTGGACATTGGAACACGAAATGTAGTAGGTACGGTTGGATATAAGGAAGGAAATGAATTTGTCGTTGTGGCACAGTATATCATGCAGCATGAGACAAGGGCGATGATCGATGGACAGATCCACGACATTGGACGTGTGGGAAGTGTGATCCGGACGGTAAAAGAGGAATTGGAGAAACAGATTGAATGTCCGTTGACCGAAGTGTGTATCGCAGCAGCCGGTCGTGTGTTAAAAGACTGTAACGACAAATGTAGAATATGAATATCCGGAAGAGACTGTTGTTACAAGGGAAGATATCCATACGCTGGATCTGCTTGGAATTGAAAAGGCACAGTCCATATTAAAAGAAAAAAATGATACAAGATACAAGTTCTACTGCGTGGGATATTCGGTTGTGAAGTATTATCTGAACGAGGAGGCTTATTCCAACATCGAAGGACATAAGGCAGAGGTCATCAGTGAGGATATCATCGTGACATTTCTTGCCGGAGGATGTTGTGGACGGACTGTATTCTGCAGTGGCGCAGGCAGGTCTTGAAGTTGCCAATATGACATTGGAGCCTATTGCAGCGATTGACGTTGCCATCCCGGAATCGTTCCGTATGCTGAATATCGCGTTAGTCGATGTCGGAGCCGGAACATCGGATATTTCCGTCACGAAAGATGGAAGTATCATTGCCTATGGCATGATTCCACTCGCCGGAGATGAACTGACAGAACTGATCGTGCAGCATTATCTGGTCGATTTCCAGACCGCAGAGCGCATCAAACTTGCAAGTACGACCGGGGAAATGATCACATACAAAGATATCATGATGATCGAGCACTCCATTCCTGCGAAGGAAGTATGGGAACTGGTAGAGCCGGTAACAGATAAAATGACAACCGCAGTGGCGGAGAAAATCAAAGAGTTAAATGGCGGACAGAGTGTCAGTGCTACGTTTGTCGTTGGTGGAGGCGGAAAAATCCACGGTTTTACAGAGATGCTGGCAGATAAACTCGGACTTCCAAAGGAGCGTGTCGCTCTCCGTGGTGAGGAAGTACTGCAGGAAGTAACCTTTGAACAGCCGGATATCGAAAAAGATCCGCTCATCGTAACACCGATCGGTATCTGTCTGAATTATTATGACCAGAAAAACAGTTTCATCATGGTACATTTGAACGGTGAACGGATCAAGATGTATGACAACAGCAAGCTTCTGATCATGGATGCGGCACTGCAGGCGGGAGTAGCCAATGAAGATCTGTTCCCGAAACGTGGAAAAGAAGTGAACTATACCGTCAATGGTGTGGCAAAAGTGGAGCAGGGGTCTGCAAGGGGAATCTGCTGTGATCACCATGAATGGAAAACCGGCAGGCATCAATACTAAGTTAGAACCGAATTCAGAGATCGAGATCTGCCCATCCACTGCGGGAGCGGATGCCATGATCACCATCGAGCAGTTAGAGGAGTACCATACATCCACCATAACATTTATTGTCAACGGCAGGAAAATCGTATGCCCGCGTTTTGTTGAGGTAAATGGTAAATTAGAACCAGCCTCTTATCTGATCAAAGAGGGAGACGAAATTGAGACGAGGGCTTATTATACCGTCGAGCAGATCGCAGAATTTATGGATGTGGAGATCGACACGGAAAAAGAGATCATTGTGAATAACCGGGTGGTCGACCTGAATTATTTTGTCTATGAGAACTTTAATATTGAGTGGACGATCCTGTCCTTCCGCACACATGTGTCTGATACAATAGAGGAGATGGCCGCTGAAGGCATTGAAGAAACAGCAGATACGGCAGAGGCACCGGAGGAGAATGTTTCAGACAGCGGAACGGCAGGTGAGACAGAAGACAGCGTACCAGCGGATGATGCATCTGTGACAACGGATGAAGAAACGCAGACGGCGGAGGAAAGTCCGGCAGATAACGAAACTTTGGAGGAAGCCAAAGAGAAGGAAACACATTCTGTGGAAGTTATCATCAATGGCACACCGGTCACGCTGACAGGAAGAGAGTCCTATATGTTTGTGGATCTCTTTGAATTTTACGAATTTGACCTTTCTGCCTCTGCAGGAAGAGCGATCATTACAAAATTAAATGGCCAGAATGCACAGTACACCGCAGAATTAAAAGACGGTGATGTGATTGAACTGGCTTGGAAAGAGAAATAGATTTATGGAATTATGCAGTATTGCAAGCGGAAGCAGCGGAAATTGTATCTGTGTCGGCTCAGATGACTGTCATGTGCTGATCGATGCGGGAATCAGTGGAAAAAGGATTGAGAACGGTTTAAACAGTATTGATCTAAAGACTGCAGATATGCAGGGAATCCTCATCACACATGAGCATATCGACCATATCGCAGGACTCGGAGTGATTGCAAGAAGATATGGCATTCCGATGTATGCAACAGGGGAAACCGTTGATGCTATTTTACATACAAAAACCGTTGGAAAAATAGACGAGGCACTTTTTCAGGTGATCGAGTCGGAAAGGGAGTTTACAATCGGTGATCTTACGATCGAACCGGTGTCCATCTCCCATGATGCGGCAGATCCGGTTGCCTACAAGATCAGACAGCAGGAAAAGAACGTGGCAGTCATGACAGACCTTGGAACCTATGACGACCATATTGTGGAGAAGCTGCAGAATGTGGACGTGCTGCTCTTAGAAGCCAACCATGACGTGCGCATGCTTCAGGCAGGAGCATATCCATATCCTCTGAAACAGCGTATCCTTGGGGATAAAGGACATTTGTCGAACGAGCGGAGTGGACAATTGTTAGGAAAAGTGCTCCACGATCATTTGAAACATATCGTGTTAGGACATCTGAGCAAAGAAAATAATTATCCGGAGCTTGCCTATGAGACGGTGCGTCTGGAAGTGGAGCTGGGAGATAACCCTTATAAGGGCGATGATTTCCCAATGTTTGTGGCGAAGCGTGACGAAGTATCGCAAAAAATAGTATTCTAATAACATTTATTAGATGATTTAATAAATAAAAAGAGCTTAAGTAGTGGAAATAATAAAAAGAGTATGCTAATATGGAACATAATTAAAATTTATCTTGGTAACGTGAGAAAAATCTGACGGAACCGGGCAGAATACAGTGAGGAGGCATGAACCATGGAACATAATGCAAATAAAACCATTATTACAGTAGTAGGAAAAGATACAGTAGGTATCATTGCAAAAGTCTGTACTTATCTGTCAGAAAATGGAGTAAATGTTTTAGATATTTCCCAGACCATCGTATCTGGATACTTCAATATGATGATGATCGTTGACATGACAAAAGGCTGCAAAAAGCTTTTGCAGACTGCCAGAAAGATCTGGACGTATTGGGCGAGGAGATCGGCGTATCGATCAAGTGCCAGAAAGCAGAGATCTTCGATATGATGCACAGAATCTAGGGAGGAAAGCAGTAAATGATTAATTTCTTTGAGGTAAATGAGACAAATAAAATGGTCGAACAGGAAAATCTTGATGTCCGTACCATTACCATTGGTATCAGTCTCTTAGAGTGTATTGATTCCAATCTGGATAAATTAAATGAAAATATTTATAACCGCATCACAACTGTTGCAAAAGATCTTGCCGCAGTAGGTGAGAAGATCGAGCATGAATTTGGAATTCCGATCGTGAACAAACGGATTTCCGTGACACCGATCGCATTGGTAGGTGGTTCTGCATGTAAGACACCGGAAGATTTTGCAACGATCGCCGATACCTTAGACCGTGCCGCTGAAAAAGTGGGAGCAAACTTAATCGGCGGATATTCTGCATTGGTTTCCAAGGGAATGACAACTGCAGACGAGATGCTGATCCGGTCTATTCCGATAGCACTTGGCAGAACGAACCGCGTGTGCAGTTCGGTCAATCTTGCGTCCACCAAAACAGGTATCAACATGGACGCAGTCAAATTAATGGGTGAGATTTTATTAGAGGTGGCGGAACAGTCAAAAGACCGTGATTCCGTGGACTGTATGAAGCTTGTCGTATTCTGCAATGCGCCGGATGATAATCCGTTTATGGCAGGAGCTTTCCATGGTGTGACAGAGGCGGATGCGATCATCAATGTCGGAGTCAGTGGACCGGGCGTTGTTAAGACAGCTCTTGAAAAAGTGCGCGGCGAGAATTTTGAAGTGCTCTGCGAGACGATCAAAAAGACAGCGTTTAAAGTAACACGTGTCGGACAGCTTGTCGCACAGGAGGCATCAAGACTTTTAAATATTCCATTTGGTATCGTCGATCTGTCTCTGGCACCAACACCGGCAATCGGTGACAGTGTGGCAGACATTCTCTGCGAGATCGGCTTAGAGTATGCAGGAGCACCGGGAACGACAGCAGCTTTGGCACTGTTAAATGACCAGGTGAAAAAAGGTGGCGTCATGGCATCCTCTTATGTCGGTGGTCTGAGTGGTGCATTCATTCCGGTCAGTGAAGACCAGGGAATGATCAATGCAGTTCAGGCTGGTGCCATCACTCTGGAAAAATTAGAGGCGATGACCTGCGTATGCTCCGTTGGTCTTGACATGATCGCAATTCCGGGTGATACAAAGGCAACTACGATCTCCGGTATGATCGCAGATGAGATGGCGCTCGGTATGATCAATCAGAAAACAACAGCCTGCCGTCTGATCCCGGTCATTGGAAAAGGCGTTGGCGAACAGGTGGAATTCGGTGGACTGTTCGGTTATGCACCGATCATGCCGGTAAATAAATTTTCCTGTGATGAATTTATCAATCGTGGCGGAAGAATTCCGGCACCGATCCATAGCTTTAAAAACTAGAACAGAGGAGAGTAGGAGGATTTATGAAATCAATCTCATTAGCAAATGAACTTGCAGGAAATTCTTATCCAGGACGTGGAATCGTCATCGGAAAATCCGCAGATGGTAAATATGCAGTAACTGCTTACTTTATTATGGGTAGAAGTGAGAACAGCCGCAACCGTGTGTTTGTGGAGGATGGGGAAGGAATCCGTACACAGGCATTTGATCCTTCGAAATTAAGTGATCCAAGCCTGATTATTTATGCTCCGGTTCGTGTACTTGGCAATAAAACAATTGTTACCAATGGGGATCAGACAGACACGATTTATGAGTTGATGGATAAACAGCAGACGTTTGAGCAGGCATTAAGAACCAGAGAGTTTGAGCCGGATGCTCCAAACTATACACCAAGAATTTCCGGAATTATGCACATTGACAATGGAACTTACAATTATGCAATGTCTATTTTAAAGAGCAATAATGGAAATCCGGATTCATGTAACCGTTATACATTTGCATATCAGAATCCGGTTGCCGGAGAAGCACATTTTATCCACACTTATATGGGAGACGGAAACCCGCTTCCAAGTTTTGAGGGAGAACCAAAGCTTGTTGGTCTGGAAGGAGACATTGATACCTTTACCAGTCTGGTATGGGAAAATCTTAATGAGGAGAACAAAGTTTCCTTATTTGTACGTTACATTGACATTGAAACCGGAAAATACGAGACAAGAATTGTAAATAAAAATAAGTAAAGACCATAAATTTTTTAGAAAATCAAAGATAAGCAGGAGCGGAGATTAAGATGAAAGAATTAGAGTTAAAATACGGATGTAATCCAAACCAGAAACCATCCAGAATTTATATGGAAAACGGCGAGCTTCCAATCAAAGTGTTAAACGGAAAACCGGGTTATATCAACTTTTTAGATGCATTTAACGGCTGGCAGCTGGTAAGTGAATTAAAGAAAGCAACCGGACTTCCGGCAGCAACCTCTTTTAAACATGTATCTCCGGCTGGAGCAGCAGTTGGACTTCCATTGTCTGAGGTAGAGCGCAAAATCTATTGGGTAGACGATATGGACGTAGAGTTCACACCGCTTGCAAACGCCTATATCAGAGCCAGAGGCGCGGACAGAATGTCTTCTTTCGGCGATTTCATTTCCTTATCCGATGTCTGTGACAAAGAGACAGCACTTGTAATCAAACGAGAGGTGTCTGATGGTGTGATCGCACCGGGCTATACAGATGAGGCACTTGAGATTTTAAAGGCAAAGAAAAAAGGAAACTACAACGTGATCGAGATCGATCCGGATTATGTACCGGCTCCAATCGAACATAAAGAAGTGTTTGGAATCACATTTGAACAGGGAAGAAATGAGCTTGTGATCGATGAGCATTTCTTTGACAACATCGTGACAGAGAATAAGGAAATCCCGGATTCTGCGAAAATGGATCTTGCAATTTCCATGATTACATTAAAATACACACAGTCCAATTCCGTATGCTATGTCAAAGGTGGACAGGCAATCGGTATCGGTGCCGGACAGCAGTCTAGGATCCACTGTACCAGACTGGCCGGCTCTAAGGCAGATAACTGGTGGTTACGCCAGTCTCCACAGGTGCTCGGACTTCAGTTTTTAGATAAGATTGGACGTGCAGACAGAGATAATGCGATCGATCTCTACATCGGTGAGGACTATATGGATGTGCTTGCAGATGGCGCATGGGAGAATATTTTTAAAGTAAAACCGGAAGTGTTTACAAGGGAGGAAAAACGCGCATGGTTAGATAAAAACACCGACGTTGCGCTTGGTTCCGATGCATTCTTCCCATTTGGAGATAATGTGGAACGTGCTCATAAGAGCGGAGTGAAATACATCGCCCAGCCAGGCGGTTCTATCCGTGACGATCATGTCATTGCAACCTGTAACAAATACGGCATTGCCATGGCATTCACCGGAATCCGCTTATTCCATCATTAATAAGATCATATAATTGATAGAAAAACTTTAGTGAGAGTTTCGCCACTATGATTGCAAAAGGGGGAACATTCCATGAGCGAAGTATATGAAAAATTAATGAAATGCTATAAAAGTGTCCGGGAGAAAACAGATTTCGTCCCGGAGGCGGCACTTGTTTTAGGTTCCGGACTTGGGGATTACGCAGATGATCTGAAAATTGAGGCATCAATCAATTACGCGGATATCGAAGGTTTTCCGGTATCCACGGTGAAAGGACATAAGGGAAGATTTGTGTTTGCCCATGTGGAGGGCGTTCCTATGGTGATCATGCAGGGACGTGTGCACTATTATGAGGGATATCCGATGTCGGATGTAGTGCTTCCAACACGTCTTATGGGACTTCTCGGAGCAAAAAAGATCATTCTGACCAACGCGGCAGGCGGTGTGAATTATAACTTCAAACCGGGAGATTTTATGCTCATCACAGATCATATCACAACTGCGGTCCCGAATCCACTGATCGGAGAAAATATTGACGAACTCGGAACGAGATTTCCGGATATGAGTGAGGTGTATGCACCGGAATTACAGGAAAAAGTGAGAAAAGCGGCAGAAAAACTTCAGATACCATTGCAGGAGGGCGTTTACATGCAGTTTACCGGTCCAAGCTATGAGACACCGGCAGAGATCCGCATGTGCAGGACATGGGGAGGCGATGCAGCAGGAATGAGCACCGCATGTGAGGCGGTGGCAGCCAATCATATGGGAATGAAAGTCTGCGGTATTTCCTGTATTACCAACCTTGCAGCCGGCATGTCAAAACAAAAGCTGGATCACAAAGAAGTGCAGGAGACAGCAGACCGTGTATCCAGACAATTCAAACAACTGGTCACAGAAGTGATCAGAACAATCTGAGAATCATTACAGCAGAACAATTTCACGGGTGTATTCATTTCGTGGGATTGTTCTGTTTTTTTGTGCAAGTACCTGTTCGTAGAGATCAGCCGCAAAAATATCTTTTTCAAGAAGCCAGAAGGCATCGTCAGAAAGCGTCTGTCTGGCATTTGCAAGCTTCCCTATCAGTGGAATATCCGTGTGTTTTTTGATCTCGCCAAGTACGTCAGAAGACGATTTTTTGAATCCAAGCGGGCGCAGGTAAGGGACATAACCAAGCTGTTTTGCCTGCTTATAATCTTCGGCTGTCATATGCAGCAGAATATGCGTAAAAATACGGCTCATGCGTGCGTAAGTAATGTCGCGGCTCTGATTTAAGGCAGCAAACTGCGTGAAAGAGGAAAATGCACTGCGGTTCTTTTTCAGGCGGTTCGCAATTTCAATATTACAGTCGGCAAAGCAGGCAAGTGCTTCTGCCGGATAAAAAAGCAACAGATAATTTAAAATACCGGAAAAATCATCCGCTTCCAGATAAGTGGAGGAGGCGAGATATTCTGAAAAAATCCGGAAAGCTTCCTGTGGCATGGCAGCAGAAAAAGATGCAAAATCCGGGGCAGAGCCGGAAGAACTGCCGGAAGAGCCAGCCTGTTTTAAAGTCTGCCGGATGGCAGAAGCAGAGGCATTTTTTAAGAGAATATCGGTGTCATGATATCCGGCACCTTCCCGCAGAATCGGATAAGGTGTAATCTGTGATCCGCAGGTTTTTAATGCTTTCAGGTATTCGATGCCAAGAATATTATTTGGTGTGGATAAGAGGCTGGTAAGCTGCTCTGTCTGCAAGGCAGCGTCGGAAGATTCAGCACTGAGATAAGATTTTAATGCCAGAATCCTGGCGGCAGGAAAATTTTTTCCCTTCTTTTAAATAAATATTCAGGGCATCCTGATAGGAACGAGGCTCATCGACAAGAATGCCTGCGATTTTATTTAACTGGGAAAGGTCTGCATTTTCAGCGCCAAAACACAGGTAGTCGATACAGCCCATCCGTGTAAAGAGCGCGACACCTGCTCTGGCAAAATATTCTGCAGAAGCGCAGGCAAAAAGAGCAGGGAGTTCCAGCACAAGATCCGCACCGCAGGAGAGTGCCATTCTGGCGCGTTCGTATTTGTCTGTGATGGCAGGTTCTCCCCGCTGCACAAAATCTCCGCTCATGGCGACAATGACATAATCGCTGTCTGTTTCCTCTTTTATTTTTGCTATCTGATAAGCATGTCCATTGTGAAATGGATTGTATTCTGCAATAATGCCTGTAATTTTCATGGGATGATCCTTTCCTGGCTGTCTCAAAATGACTTAGTAGTAACATAACCATTTTTATAAGAAAAATCAAGTGACTGTTGAACCGTGTTTCGTGATTGTAATGCGGATGATAAGAAATTGGCCGTGACAGCGTAGTTTTCTATTATGAAACGGTAAGTAGAATCGTTAAAAAATTGACAAGATGTTTCGTATTAAATACACGAAATATGGCAAAAAGTGGCTTGCCGCACCAGAAAAGAAAGGCGTATACTAAAACCATATGTGGTCTGTCTGAGAAGACCCGAAAAAGTAGAAAATGCCATAAGGCACAATATAGTTGATAGAGGAGAAAAATCATGAACGTATTAGTAATTAACTGTGGTAGTTCATCACTGAAATACCAGCTCATTGATTCAGAAACAGAAGCAGTATTGGCAAAAGGTCTCTGCGAGAGAATCGGAATCGACGGAAGATTAGTTTACCAGAAAACAGGTCTCGACAAAGAGATTACAGAAGCAGCTATGCCAACACACAAACAAGCAATCCAGATGGTACTGGATGCTATCGTAAATCCTAAGACAGGTGCTTTAAAGAGCCTTGCAGAGGTAGATGCTGTCGGACACCGTGTCGTACATGGCGGAGAGAAATTTGCAAGTTCTGTTGTTCTGACAGAGGAAGTTCTGGCTCAGATCGAAGAGTGTAACGATCTTGCACCACTTCACAATCCTGCAAACCTGATCGGAATCCGTGCCTGCCAGGAATTAATGCCAAACGTGCCTATGGTTGGTGTATTTGATACTGCTTTCCATCAGACAATGCCTAAGAAAGCATACCTTTACGGTCTGCCTCATGAATATTATGAGAAATACAAAGTGAGAAGATACGGTTTCCACGGAACAAGCCACAGCTTTGTATCCAAACGTCTGGTAGAGTACCTTGGAATGGATTTAAATAACTCCAAAGTGATCGTAGCACATCTTGGAAACGGAGCTTCTGTCAGCGCAGTTGTCAATGGAAAATGTGTTGATACTTCCATGGGACTTACTCCATTAGAAGGTCTTGTCATGGGAACCCGTTCCGGTGATATCGATCCTGCGATCATGGAGTTCATTGCAAAGAAAGAGAACCTTGATATTGAAGGTGTTATGAATGTTTTAAATAAGAAGTCCGGTGTACAGGGAATGACAGGCATTTCTTCTGATTTCCGTGACCTTGAGGCAGCCTATAACGAGGGAAATGAATATGCGATCAATGCGATCGAAGTATTCTGCTACCGTGTTGCAAAATACATCGGTTCCTATGTGGCAGCCATGAACGGAGTAGATGCGATTGCATTTACCGCAGGAATTGGTGAGAATACCAATCTGGTCCGCAGAAAGATCGTTGCTTACCTTGGCTACCTTGGAATCACTATTGATAACGAAGTCAATGATGCAACTCACGGTGATGAGGCAGTGATCTCCACACCGGATTCCAAAGTAAAAGTCTGCGTGATCCCTACAAACGAGGAGCTTGCAATTGCAAGAGAGACAGTTGCGCTTGTAAAATAATGAGAGACCAGACAGGATCTGCTGCGCAAAAGATGGAAAATGAATGGCAGATCCGGTCATAAAAACACTGTCAAGGGAAAAAACTTGACAATATGTAGAAAAAAGTGGTTGACAAAAGAAAGACACCTATGTATAATCATTTAGGTGTGAAAAACCTCAGCTTAGGAGTTTGGGCTTAAGCGAGTTTTGGGGAGAGCGCTGTGATTATAGATATTTCAAGTATTGTAACTTGTGAGAACAAGTCCTTAACAGAAAAAGTTCAGATCGAGTTAGAATCCTTTGTATCGAGATTAGGCGAGTTCCCGATCATTGAAAAGGCACCGATTGATTTACAGATCGCAAACATTGATGGCGGCAAGCTGCGTATCAGTGGCACTGTGGATCTGGCAGCATCAATACCGTGTAGCCGTTGTCTGGAAGAAGTTCCGACAAGAATCCATTTCGACATTGACAAGGAGTTCCGTCTGGAAAATTCTGCGATCAATGATGAAGAGATGGAGGATATAGACTACCTGATTGGATTTGATCTGGATGTAGATAAACTTATCTATGGAGAGATTTTGGTAAACTGGCCGATGAAAGTTCTGTGCAAAGAGGATTGCAAAGGAATTTGCAAAGTGTGCGGAATGAACCTGAATAAGGGTGACTGCAATTGCCAGAGAACAGAACTGGATCCAAGAATGGCAGCAATCCAAGATGTCTTTAACAAATTTAAGGAGGTGTAAGTAAATGTCAATTTGTCCAAAAAATAAATCTTCCAAAGGAAGAAGAGATAAAAGAAGAGCAAACTGGAAAATGACTGCTCCTGCATTAGTAAAATGCAGCAAATGTGGTGAATTAATGATGCCTCATAGAGTATGCAAGAACTGTGGCTCATATAACAAAAAAGAGATTATTCCTCAGGACTAATTTTTAAGAAGATCAGAGGACTTTCAAGAGATTGAAAGTCCTTTTTCTTTACCGATTTTTAACAATTACAGTCATTGTAGACTGTCTCGGGCTATGCTATAATGAGTGTTACCAATGGGCAGTATTGCTCTATCACGAATCAAAGAAGGGAATAAATATGGGCGATTTTTTTAATGTTGACAACAAGTTTTTTCAAGGATTGGGGAAGATCATTGATGTGATCTGTCTGAGTGCGTTCTGGTTTTTTTTATGTATCCCGATCGTGACAGCCGGGGCGGCAACCACAGCATTGTATTATACGGTGAATAAAGTGATCCGGAACAACCGCAGTTACATAGGCAGGGAGTTCTGGCATGCATTTAAGACGAATTTCAGGCAGTCAACGATCGTATGGCTGATCCTCCTCTTATTATATGCGATCATGGGATTCGACTGTTATGTGATGTATCAGTATGCAAAAGCAGGTGTTGCGTTAGGAAAAATATATATTGTATTTGCAGTGCTGATGATGTTTGCAACGATGTGGGCAATTTACCTGTTTCCTTATATTGCGCGATTTGAGAATCAGACAAAGATGATCTTAAAAAATGCGGCGCTGATCGCACTGGGAAATCTGTGGAAGACACTGCTTCTCTTTGTCCTGCTCCTTGCAGCAGCATTTGCAGTTTATATATTCCCACCGGCAGTATTTATAATTCCATGTGTATATATGCTGCTTGCTAATTTCATTCTGGAAAAGATTTTTCAGAAATATATGTCTCCGGAAGACTTAGAAGCAGAGAAGGAACGGAACATGGAGTATTTCAACTGAGAACTGTGATCACACAAATGTGATTATATATTGATTTATAGAAAAAGTTATAGTATATTTTCTTATAGACGTGTAAGGAGCACTTTTCGTAAGGCAGTTAACACGCAGGAAATGGAGAAGTGTATGCAACAGGAAATCACGAGAGTTGCACTGGATGCAATGGGTGGAGATAATGCACCGGGAGAGTTAGTCAAGGGTGCAGTCGATGCTGTGAATGGCAGATCGGACATCAAGGTGCTATTGGTAGGACAGCAGGATGTGGTTGAGAAAGAACTGAAACAGTATTCTTACCCAAAAGAACAGATTGAAGTGGTACATGCTGAGGAAGTGATCGAGACAGCAGAACCGCCAGTGAATGCAATTCGAAAAAAGAAACAGTCATCAATTGTTGTTGGAATGAATATGGTAAAGCAGAAAGAAGCAGATGCTTTTGTTTCCGCCGGAAGTTCAGGCGCTATCCTTGTCGGAGGACAGGTTATCGTTGGAAGAATCCGCGGAATTGAGAGACCGCCTTTGGCACCATTGATTCCTACGGAAAAGGGAGTCTCTTTATTGATCGACTGTGGTGCGAACGTAGATGCGAGGGCATCACATCTGGTTCAGTTTGCAAGGATGGGATCCATTTATATGGAAAATGTTCTTGGAATTAAGAATCCAAGAGTTGCAATTGTAAATATTGGAGCAGAAGAGGAAAAGGGGAATGCGCTTGTAAAAGAGACATTTCCATTATTAAAAGAGTGTACAGACATTAATTTTGTAGGCAGTATTGAGGCAAGGGAGATTCCACATGGCGAGGCAGATGTCATTGTCTGTGAAGCATTTGTGGGAAATGTCATCTTAAAACTGTACGAAGGACTGGCGGGTACACTGGTTGGCGCAATCAAGAAGGGTATGATGAGTACTCTGCGAAGCAAAATTGGCGCTGCGCTTGCATTGCCGGCTTTAAAATCTACACTGAAAACATTTGACGCCTCCCAGTATGGTGGTGCACCGCTTTTAGGATTGAATGGTCTTGTGGTGAAGACGCATGGAAGTGCCAAGGCAAAGGAAGTTACCAATTCAATTTATCAGTGTGTTACTTTTAAAGAACAGGATATTAATGGTAAGATCAAGAAAAATATTTTAGGTTCTGCAGAACAGGAAGGAATGTAATTATGGAATTCGAAAAACTGAAAAAAATTATCGCTGAAGTATTAAATGTGGATGAAGAGGAAATCACAATGGAAACCACTTTTGTGGATGATCTTGGAGCAGATTCATTGGATGTTTTCCAGATTATTATGGGATTAGAGGAAGAATTTGATATTGAGATTCCAAATGAAGAAGCTGAGAAAATCGTAACAGTTGGAGACGCAGTGGAACAAATCAAAAATGCTTTAAACTCATAAATATAACTTTTAAGCATACAGGCTGTCGCAACGAAATCTTTTCTATGTGCGACAGCCTCTTTACGTTACTGATAAGAAAAGAGGAGAGGTTTTTTGGTAATGGCTCAGGTGGCTGAGGTATTACGAAAAATCCTCTGTGAGAGGAGAAAATATGGCAAATTTTTTAGAATTACAGGATAAAATTGGATATGAATTCAAACAGGAGAAACTGCTGCGTCAGGCATTGACACACAGCTCTTTTGCGAACGAGAAACATTTGAGAAAACATTCTGATAATGAAAGACTGGAGTTTTTGGGAGATGCGGTGTTGGAAATCGTTTCCAGTGACTTTTTGTATAAGGCATATCCGGACAAGTCGGAAGGAGATCTGACAAAGCTGCGTGCGAGTCTGGTCTGCGAACCGACGCTGGCAATCTGTACCAGAGAGATGGAACTTGGCAAATATCTGTTCCTTGGAAAGGGCGAAAATCTGACAGGTGGAAGAAACCGCAATTCGATTCTCTCGGATGCATTAGAGGCAGTGATCGGAGCAATTTATCTGGATGGTGGATTTGAACATGCAAAAACGTTTATCCATAAATTTATTTTAACAGATATTGAACATAAAAAGCTTTTCTATGACTGCAAGACAAGTTTACAGGAAGTCGTGCAGGGACATTATGAGGAAGAACTGAATTACAGATTAATTTCAGAGGAAGGACCAGACCATGACAAACGCTTCTCAGTAGAGGCAAGGATTGGCGAGCGGGTGATCGGAACAGGAATCGGTCATACAAAGAAGGCTGCCGAGCAGGAAGCTGCCTATCAGGCACTGCTGCTTTTAAAACCGGTCCAGAAAAAATAGTGCAGGAAACGGAGTTATGAAATGTATCTGAAAAGTATAGAAGTTCAGGGATTCAAGTCATTTGCAAATAAGATCGTATTCGATTTTCACAATGGGATCACCGGGATCGTTGGACCAAATGGTAGTGGTAAGAGTAATGTCGCAGATGCAGTGCGCTGGGTATTGGGAGAACAGAGTGCAAAACAGCTTCGTGGTGCAAGCATGCAGGATGTTATTTTTGCCGGTACAGAAAACAGAAAACCTTTAAGTTATGCATATGTTGCAATCACTATGGACAACTCAGATCATCAGCTTGCCATTGATTTCGAGGAAGTTACGGTGTCAAGACGTGTTTACCGTTCCGGCGAGAGTGAGTATCTGATTAATGGAAGTCCGTGTCGTCTGAAAGATGTCACAGAACTTTTCTATGATACCGGTATCGGTAAAGAGGGATATTCTATTATCGGTCAGGGACAGATCGAGCGTATCTTAAATGGTAAACCGGAAGAGCGAAGAGAACTTTTTGACGAGGCGGCAGGAATCGTAAAGTATAAAAAGCGAAAAGCAACTGCCCAGAAAAAGTTAGAGAACGAGCGGGAAAATCTGGTGCGTGTCAATGATATTCTGGCAGAGTTAGAGCGTCAGGTCGGTCCGTTGGAGCGCCAGGCGGAAAAAGCCCGTATTTATTTAAAGAAAAAAGAAGAGTTAAAAACGTTTGATGTCAATATGTTCTTATTGGAAATGGAGCGTATTGACAGACAGTTACAGGAAGTCAAAGAAAACTATTCGATTGCGGATCGTGATTATCAGGAAGCAAAAGAAAGTTATGAGCAGATAAAAACAGAATATGAAAAGCTTGAACAGGATATGGCAGCAGAGGACGAAAAGATTAATGCAATCCGTGACGAGATGAGTCAGTCCGCTGTGACAAAGAACAGGCTGGAGAGCCAGATTGAAATCTTAAACGAGCAGATCCGTTCGGCAGAGCATACGGATGAACATATGCAGAGCCGTCTGGATGCCATCGACCATGAGAAAGAAGAACGTATTTCTTCCGGAAAGACTTATGAGGAAGAAAAGGTTACTCTGGACGCACAGATCTCTGAGATTGAGGAAAAGAAAAAAGCAGCGGAAGAAGCACTTCAGACATTGCAGACAGAGATCGCGAGATGTACGGAAGGCATGGAAAAAGGCAAAAGCGAATTGATTGAACTGTTGAACAGCAAGGCTTCTATTAAGGCAAGACAACAGCGGTTTGACACGATGGAAGAACAGGTCAACATCCGAAAAGCTCAGTTAAACCAGAGACTGCTTGCAAGAAAAACAGAGGAAGCAGATTTAGATTCTGTTTTAGCAGAGTATCAGAAAGATTTAGATTCCGTCAATCAGAAAATAAAAGAGCTGAAACAGGCCGGACTTTCCATGGAGGAGAAAAGCCGCGACTGGAAGAAAAAATCCATTGAGACAACGCATACATTAGAGGAGACACTTGCAAGATATAACAAGCAGCAGTCCAAATTAGAATCTCTGAAAAATATTGCAGAGCGCTATGATGGATATGGTAACAGTATCCGTAAAGTGATGGAACAGAAGGAGCAGAACAGGGGACTTCTCGGAGTTGTTTCTGATCTGATTCAGGTGGAGAAAAAGTATGAAACAGCCATCGAGACTGCATTGGGTGGAAATATCCAGAATATTGTCACAGAGGATGAAGAGACTGCCAAGAAAATGATCTCTTTCTTAAAAGGAGAATCGTTTAGGACGTGCAACTTTTTTACCTCTTACAAGTGTAGATGGAAAAGGCAGCTTTAAAAATATGGATGCCTTAAAAGAACCGGGTGTCATTGGTCTTGCCAATACGTTAGTCAAAACAGAGGAAAAATACAAGGGTGTGACAGCCTACCTGTTAGGAAGAGTGATCGTCACAGAGAATATTGATTTTGCAATCAAACTGGCAAAGAAGAATCATTATTCCCTTCATATCGTAACGTTAGAGGGAGAGTATTTAAGCCCGGGTGGCTCCATGACAGGTGGTGCATTCCGCAATAACAGTAATCTTCTCGGAAGAAACCGTGAGATCGAAGAATTAGAGGAACTGATCAGCAAGTCAGAACAGAAGATCAGGGAAAGCCGCAACCGGCTGGAGGATATCAAGACAGCACAGAGTCTGCTCGTGGATGATATCGAAGCCAATAAGGCAGAACTACAGGAGCAGCTGATTTTACAGAATACGGCAAAAATGAATGTGGATCGTGCAGCGGCGCAGAAGAACGAAAGTGAAAATGTGTATGCGGGACTGATCGCAGAAAACCGTGAGATAGAGAAACAGCTTCAGGAAATCAACGATAATAAAGAAAAAATATCAGAAGAAATTGAATATGTGAAAAATCGTGAGAGCCAGATCGAGGAAGAAAATAAGAACTTCCAGCAAATTCTGGATGAGAAAAGTGCAGATGTGGAATCTGCTACAAATGCGGTATCCACAGGTGACATTAGAACTTGCGGGAATCCGTCAGAAGGCAGAATTCGTAATGGAAAATCTCACACGTATCCAGAGCGAGATCAGGCGGTTTGACGATGAGCGCGAAGGCGTGTTAAACGAAGCGAAGAATGCGAAAGCAGATGTGGAGAAGAAACGTCAGGATATCGAGGAGATTAAAAAGACAATTTTAAACTCCACAGATTATCAAAAGAGCAGGAGAATGCTTTAAAAGAGCATACCCGGAAGAAAGAGGAGATGTCTGCTTCCTACAAGGGATTTTTCCAGAAACAGGAGGATGTTTCCAGGAAAATCGCAGTCTGGATAAAGAGATTTACCGTTTGAACAGTCAGAGAGAAAAACTCGAAGAAGCCGGAAACTACCAGACGAATTATATGTGGGAGGAGTACGAGCTGACACTGCATGCAGCGATGGAGTTGAGGGATGAGGCATTTTCGAATCTTACGGATCTGAAAAAACAGATTGCAGGCATCAAAGATGACATTCGAAAACTGGGAGATGTCAATGTCAATGCTATTGAAGATTACAAAGAAATCTCGGAGCGTTACGGTTTCTTAAAGGGACAGCATGATGATCTGATTGAGGCAGAAAAGACTCTGGTTGGAATTATTGAAGAACTGGATACCGGAATGCGCAAACAGTTTATGGAAAAATTTGCAGAAATTCAGCGCGAGTTTGATAAAGTGTTTAAGGAACTTTTCGGTGGAGGAAAAGGAACGCTTGAACTTGTGGAAGATGAGGATATCTTAGAGTGCGGTATCCGTATCATCGCACAGCCGCCAGGAAAAGAAATTGCAGAACATGATGCAGATGTCCGGTGGAGAAAAATCACTCACAGCAATCTCACTGCTTTTTGCAATCCAGAATTTAAAACCTTCTCCATTCTGTCTGTTAGACGAGATCGAGGCGGCTCTGGATGATTCCAACGTCGGCCGCTTTGCAAAATACTTACATAAGCTGACAAAAGAGTACACAGTTTATTGTCATTACCCACAGACGTGGCACTATGGCGGCAGCAGATCGTCTGTACGGTATCACCATGCAGGAAAAAGGTGTTTCCACACTTAGTTTCGGTCAATCTGATCGATGATGATCTGAGCAACTAATTCAGAGGACACAATAGACAAATCATATAGAAACGAGGAAAAAGGGATGAGCGAAGAAAAAAAAGGCTTCTGGAGCCGTCTGGTTTCCGGGCTGAGCAAGACGAGAGATAATATCGTTTCCGGTATTGATGCGGTATTCAATGGATTTTCTAATATTGATGATGATTTCTATGAAGAGATCGAAGAAATTCTCATTATGGGTGATATCGGTGTCAATGCAACGGAAGCTATCATTGAGAACCTGAAGAAAAAAGTAAAGGAAAATCATATCAAAGACCCGGCAGAGTGCAAGGAACTTCTGATCAACAGTATCAAAGAGCAGATGGATGTCGGAGAGACAGCCTATCGTTTTGAAAACGAGAAATCTGTGGTGCTGGTGATCGGTGTCAACGGTGTCGGAAAGACGACATCTGTTGGAAAACTCTTGCCGGAAAATTAAAAGATCAGGGCAAAAAAGTTATTCTTGCAGCAGCAGATACATTCCGTGCCGCAGCCGGAACACAGCTTCAGGAGTGGGCAAACCGCGCCGGAGTGGAGATGATCGGCGGACAGGAAGGCGCTGATCCGGGAGCTATCGTATATGATGCGGTGGCAGCAGCAAAAGCGCGGAATGCAGATGTACTTTTATGTGATACCGCAGGCAGACTTCACAATAAAAAGAATCTGATGGAAGAACTTCGCAAGATTAACCGTATTCTGGAAAAAGAATATCCGGATGCGTTCCGCGAGACATTGGTTGTTCTGGATGCAACGACCGGACAGAATGCGCTTGCGCAGGCAAGAGAGTTTGCAGATGTGGCAGATATCACTGGAATTATCCTGACAAAAATGGATGGAACAGCAAAGGGTGGAATCGCCGTTGCAATCCATTCAGAACTTGGTATTCCGGTAAAATATATCGGAGTCGGGGAGACAATCGAGGATCTGCAGAAATTCGATTCCAATCAGTTTGTGAATGCATTATTTGATGTACAGGAGGACAAATCCTCTCCTCGCCCATAGGAGCTCGGATTTTTTCTTCGAAAAAACAAGGAGGATTAATATGCTTACATTAGACAAGTTTGAGGAGGCTTCCGAAAAGGTAAAGGAAGTCACGACAGAGACAAAACTGGTTTACAGTGATTATTTCAGCCAGCAGACAGGAAACAAGGTTTATTTAAAACCGGAGAATATGCAGTTTACAGGTGCGTATAAAGTGCGTGGTGCATATTATAAGATCAGCACACTGACCGAGGAGGAAAGAGCGAAGGGACTTATCACTGCCTCCGCAGGAAATCATGCGCAGGGTGTTGCCTACGCTGCAAAATGTTATGGATGCAAGGCAGTCATTGTCATGCCTACCACAACACCGCTCATCAAAGTAAACCGTACCAAGAGCTACGGCGCAGAGGTTGTACTTTACGGAGATGTGTACGATGAGGCATGCCAGAAAGCTTATGAGCTCGCAGAGAAAGAGGGATATACATTTATTCATCCATTCGATGATCTCGCAGTTGCAACCGGTCAGGGCACGATCGCAATGGAAATCTTCAAAGAGCTTCCGTTGGTAGAATATATTCTTGTACCGATCGGTGGTGGCGGACTTGCAACAGGTGTTTCCACTCTTGCAAAATTATTAAATCCAAAGATCAAAGTGATCGGTGTAGAACCGGCAGGGGCAAATTGTATGCAGGCGTCTTTTGCAGCAGGAAAAGTGACAACCCTTCCGACTGTCAGCACGATTGCAGACGGTACAGCCGTTAAGACACCGGGCAGCAAGATTTTCCCTTATATCCGGCAAAATCTGGATGATATTATCACAGTGGAGGATGATGAGCTGGTAGCAGCTTTCCTTGACATGGTGGAAAATCATAAGATGATCGTGGAAAATTCAGGCCTTTTAACTGTAGCGGCATTAAAACATCTGGATGTGTCCGACAAACGGATTGTATCCATTTTAAGCGGTGGTAACATGGATGTCATCACCATGTCCTCTGTGGTACAGCAGGGATTGATCTTAAGAGACAGAATCTTCACTGTGTCTGTTCTGCTTCCGGATAAGCCGGGCGAACTCTGCAAAGTTTCCGGTATTATTGCAGCACAGCAGGGAAATGTCATCAAATTGGAACACAATCAGTTTGTTACAACAAACCGAAGCGCAGCTGTAGAACTCCGTATTACATTAGAGTGTTTTGGCACAGATCACAAGAAACAGATCATCAAAGCGCTGGAAAAAGAAGGGTACAAACCAAAGGTTGTTCGTACCAGCTTATAAGATTTATAAGTATTACTAAATTGAATCTTGACAGACAATCGTATATGATGGTTGTGGATTTGTCACATTTTTAAGTGAAAGGGGTATTATCAATGAAAAAAATAGAGGAGTATGTAAGAACCATACCAGATTTTCCGGAACCGGGCATTATGTTCCGTGATGTAACAAGTGTATTACAGGATCCGGATGGATTAAAACTGGCAATCGATTCCATGATCAAACTGTTGGATGGAGTAGATTTTGACATTATTGCAGGTGCGGAGTCCAGAGGATTTATCTTTGGAATGCCAATTGCCTATGCACTTGGAAAAGCTTTTATTCCGGTTCGTAAAAAAGGAAAACTTCCTTGTGAGACAGTCTCAGCAGAATATGATCTTGAATATGGAAAAGCAGAGATCGAGATCCATAAGGATGCGGTCAGACCGGGACAGAAGGTTGTATTAGTGGATGACCTGATCGCAACCGGAGGAACTATGGAAGCAAGCTGTAAATTAGTAGAGCAGCTTGGCGGCGAAGTTGTAAAAATCCTTTTCTTAATGGAGTTAGCAGGGTTAAAAGGACGTGAAAAACTGGCAAAATATGATGTAGCCTCTGTGATCACATACGAAGGAAAATAACCTTATAAAATATGAAGATGTTATGCAGTCACGACAGGAGAGACCGTGACTGTAAAATGATGTAAGACAAAGTTGGAGATTAGAAATGTTAGAGAAAATGTTTAAATTAAAAGAGAACAACACGACTGTGAAAACAGAAGTGTTAGCGGGTATCACCACATTTATGACAATGGCGTATATCCTTGCAGTCAATCCATCCATGCTCGCAGCAGCAGGAATGGATAAGACGGCAGTTTTGATGGCGACCTGTATCGCTTCCTTTATTGGAACACTGGCAATGGCAATGCTTGCAAATTATCCATTTGCACTTGCCCCGGGTATGGGATTAAATGCTTATTTTGCATACACGGTATGTGGCGCAATGGGATACGACTGGAAAATCGCCCTGATGGCAGTTTTTGCAGAAGGTCTGATTTTTATCGTGCTCTCCCTTACCAATGTGCGTGAGGCGATCTTCAATGCGATCCCTACCACTCTGAAAAAAGGTGTGAGTGTCGGTATCGGTTTCTTCATCGCATTTTTAGGTTTACAGGATGGCCACATTGTTGTAAATAACGATTCCACACTTGTTACGATCGTTGACTTTACAGGAGATTTCCATACACTTGGAATCGGAGCGATCCTCGCACTGATCGGTCTTTTTATCATCTCTATTTTATATATCAGAGGTGTAAAAGGAGCAATCCTCATCGGTATTGCTGCCACATGGATCTTAGGAATGATCGCTCAGGCAATCGGACTTTATATCCCGGATGCAGAAGCAGGATTTTATTCTTTATATCCGGTCTGGGGACTGACAGATTTCACTTCTTTAGGAGAGACATTCGGACAGTGCTTTAAAGCAGATTTTTCTACGGTAAGAGTATTTGATTTTGTAGTGATTATTTTATCTTTCTTATTCGTTGATATGTTCGATACATTAGGAACTTTGATCGGTGTAGCAAACAAAGCACAGATGTTAGATGAGAATGATAAACTTCCAAGGATCAAACAGGCACTGCTCGCAGATGCGATCGCAACAAGTGCAGGTGCAGTTCTCGGTACATCCACAACAACAACATTTGTTGAGAGTTCTTCCGGTGTGGCAGAAGGTGCGAGAACAGGACTTGCCTCTGTAGTGACAGGTTTCTTATTCCTGCTCGCTATTTTCTTCTCACCAATTTTCTGCGCAATCCCGGGATTCGCAACAGCTCCGGCATTGATCTTCGTAGGATTTTTAATGGTAACAACGGTGATCTCGATTGACTTTACGGATATGACAGAGGCAATTCCAGCTTACTTATGTATGCTCGCAATGCCACTGATGTACAGCATTTCAGAAGGTATCGCAATCGGTGTTATCTCTTACTTATGTTGTGATTAATGTGATCTGCGGTAAGGCAAAGAAAATCACACCGTTAATGTATGTACTTGCTGTATTGTTTGTATGTAAGTATATCTTCTTATAAAAGAGCGTGAACCGGATGAAATATGTTCCATTTATGATCTGCGTGATTGTGTTTATTTTCACAAGTGCAGGGTATTTTATCACAGATAAGAAAACAGAAAAAATATATGGAGCACTTTCGATAGTAAGCATCGCGTGTGCGATTGTGCAGGCGGCGATTGTGTTTTAGAATGTGTTAAAAGACAGGTGTCAAGCAAAATTCCTTTACTGTAAAGAAAAAATGCTTGACACCTGTTTTGTTTTATGTTATCTTAGCAAAGGTGCCGATGTATGGATAGTAAAATAAAGGCATGGTGTGAAGAATGGAAGAAGAAAATCGAACAGGCTTATCTCTATGATTTCTACGGAGAACTGCTGAACGAACACCAGAGAAGAATATATGAGGACTTCGTGTTCAATGACCTTTCTCTTGGAGAGATTGCAAACGAAGAGGGAATCAGCCGCCAGGGGGTACATGATATGATCAAGCGGTGTACCCAAGTCTCTGGAAGGATATGAAGAAAAACTTCATCTGATTGCAAAGTTTCAGTCAGCAAAGCAGAAAGTAGCACAGATTGATGCACTGGCGAAGGAGTTTCATTCCAGTCACAATGAAGCGATTATGGAGGAGATCGGGCAGATTTCCAATCAGATTTTAGAGGAGCTATAAGATGGCATTTGACAGTTTATCTGAAAAACTTCAAAATGTATTCAAAAACCTGCGAAGCAAAGGTCGTTTGACAGAGGATGATGTCAAGGCAGCTTTGAAGGAAGTTAAGATGGCTCTTTTAGAAGCGGATGTTAACTTCAAAGTCGTAAAGCAGTTTGTAAAAGATGTGCAGGAACGCGCAATCGGACAGGATGTGATGAACGGACTGAATCCTGGGCAGATGGTCATTAAGATTGTAAATGAAGAGATGGTGAAGCTGATGGGCTCTGAGACAACAGAGATTAAGCTTCAGCCGGGAAAAGCATTGACAGTCATTATGATGGAAGGTTTACAGGGTGCAGGTAAAACAACCACCGCAGCAAAGCTTGCAGGAAAGTTTAAGCTGAAAGGAAAGAAAGTTTTACTGACTGCCTGTGATATTTACCGTCCGGGTGCGATTGAACAGTTACAGATCAATGGTGAGAAGCAGGGTGTGGAAGTATTTTCCATGGGAGATAAGATCAAACCTGTGAACATTGCCAAAGCAGCAATCGAGCATGCGGCAAAGAATGAATTTAATATTGTAATCCTGGATACAGCAGGACGTCTTCATATTGATGATGACATGATGGCTGAGTTGCAGGAAATCAAAGAGAATGTTACCGTTCATCAGACCGTTTTAGTTGTGGATGCCATGACTGGACAGGATGCAGTGAATGTAGCCAAGATGTTTGATGAAAAGGTTGGCATAGATGGTGTGATCTTAACGAAGTTAGACGGTGACACCAGAGGTGGTGCGGCACTTTCAATCCGTGCTGTTACCGGAAAACCTATTTTATATGTAGGTATGGGAGAAAAACTTTCTGATCTGGAGCAGTTTTATCCTGACAGAATGGCTTCAAGAATCCTTGGTATGGGTGATGTGCTGACATTGATTGAGAAAGCACAGGCTGATATCGATGAGGAGCAGGCAAAGCGTATTGAGCAGAAGATGCGCAAAAATGAATTTGACTTTGAGATGTATTTGGAATCTATGAGTCAAATGAAGAAAATGGGCGGATTATCCAGCATCCTTGGAATGATGCCAGGTCTTGGAATGGGAATGGGCAAAGGAAAGATGCCTGAGATCGATCAGGAAGCAGCTGAGAAGAGTATGGCACGCACCGAAGCAATCATTTATTCCATGACACCGGAAGAGAGACGTAATCCGTCGCTTATGAATCCGAGCCGCAAGAACCGCATTGCAAAAGGTGCAGGAGTTGATATTGCGGAAGTAAATCGTCTGGTAAAACAGTTTGAACAGATGAAAAAGATGATGAAACAGATGCCAGGCATGATGAAAAAAGGTAAAAGAGGAATGTTCAAAGGGCTTCCTTTTTAATAAATTTTTAGCAATCACGTAGGAGGTGAAATGACATGGCAGTAAAGATCAGATTAAGAAGAATGGGACAGAAGAAAGCTCCTTTCTATAGAATCGTAGTTGCAGATTCCAGATTCCCAAGAGACGGAAGATGTATCGAAGAGATCGGAACTTATGATCCAACAAAAGATCCAAGCGAATATCATGTAAATGAAGAGTTAGCAAAGAAATGGTTAGCTAACGGAGCTCAGCCAACAGATACAGTAGCTAGAATCTTCAAAAATGCTGGAATCGAAAAATAAGATTAGTGAGGTGGTCTAATGAAAGAATTAGTTGAAGTAATTGCCAAATCACTAGTTGATTACCCGGACGAAGTTGTTGTGACAGAGACCGAGAATGAGAAAGCCATCGTGTTGGAACTGCGCGTTGCACAGTCTGACATGGGTAAGGTAATCGGCAAACAGGGTAGAATTGCAAAAGCGATCCGTGCCGTTGTGAAGGCAGCAGCCTCAAAAGAAGAAAAAAAAGTTATTGTTGAGATTATGCAGTAACATGATGGGCTATCCCAGTTGTCTGGGATAGCTTTTTCCTTACCATGCTAATTTGGATAGCAGAAGAAAGTTGATAAAGGAGATTACATGGAAGATTTATTACAGGTAGGTGTAATAACAACCACACATGGTGTCAGGGGAGAAGTGAAAGTATTTCCTACGACGGATGATCCGGCAAGATTTAAAAAACTGAAAAACGTTGTTTTGGATACCGGAAAAGAGTTAGTCGACCTTGAAGTTGCCGGTGTGAAATTTTTCAAAAATATGGTTATTGTCAAGTTCAAGGGAATTGATAATATCAATGACGTGGAAAAATATCGCAAAAAGAGTTTGTATGTCACCCGTGAAAATGCGGTAAAATTAAAGAAAAACGAGTACTTTATCGCAGATCTGATCGGTTTGCAGGCAGAGTCGGACGAGGGGGAAGATTTAGGCGAATTGAGCGATGTTCTCCAGACAGGTGCGAATGATGTATATGTTTTAAGCAAAGAGGGAACGGATGATATTTTGCTTCCGGCAATCAGAGAGTGCGTCAAAGAAGTTGATCTGGAAAATGGAAAAATCATTGTTCATTTACTTCCGGGACTTCGTGAGCTGAACGAGAAATGAATTTGACGAACGGCGAATGTTCACCATAAAGCCGTGCTTTATGATATAGCAGAGAGACAGGAGTTCATAAAGAATGAATTTTCATATATTAACATTATTTCCGGATATGGTCATGCAGGGATTGTCTACCAGCATTATCGGAAGAGCAAAAGACAGAGGACTGCTTTCCATTGAGGCAGTGAATATCAGGGATTATACGCTGGAACGTCATAAAAAAGTGGATGATTATCCTTACGGAGGCGGCGCAGCATGCTCATGCAGGCACAGCCGGTATATGATGCGTGGAAGTCGGTTGTGGATCGTATTGGATACAAGCCAAGGACGGTTTATCTGACACCGCAGGGACCGACATTCACACAACCGATGGCAAAAGACCTGGCTCAGGAAAAAGATCTGATTTTATTATGCGGTCATTACGAAGGAATCGATGAGCGTGTGTTAGAAGAGATTGTGACAGATTATGTTTCAATTGGTGATTATGTGCTGACAGGAGGGGAACTTCCTGCGATGGTCATGGTGGATGCAATCTCGCGTATGGTACCCGGGGTTCTTACGAATGATGAATCGGGTTCCACGGAATCATTTGAAGGTAATCTGCTGGAATATCCGCAGTACAGCCGCCCGGAAGAGTGGATGGGGAAAAAAGTTCCTTCCATCCTGTTGTCCGGTGATCATAAAAAAGTAGATGAATGGCGGAGAGAACAGGCAATCTTGCGGACAATTGAGCGCAGACCGGATCTGTTGAAAAAAGCGGAACTCACGAAAAAAGAGCAGATGAAATATCAGGAGTATCTGTAACTGTTTGCCAGGGCTTTATATTTGCGGTGAAGATCATATGAAAATGTTACGAGAGAAGGAGCGGGTTTTGATATGAATCACTATACAAAATCAATATGGGTATTAACGCTTGGCATGGCAGCACTGGTCATTGCTTTTCTTTCTCCGCTTTTTGGAATTCTCTTTGGAATTGCAGCGATTATTCTGGGGAAGAAGACCATGTCGGAGGCAAAATCTAAAATGGCATATGCCGGATTCTGGATAGGCATTGCTGCGGTTGCAGTTGGAATAGCGTTCTGGATCATCAGTGTTATTTATTTGTTGTAAAATGTGAAAAGCTCTTGACTTTTCCGTGAAAGCATGGTAATGTTAACGAGTTGTGAATAAAGGAGATGGTCCTCTGTTACGAATAGGCGTATTAAGAACATCCAAATAATAGGAGGTCACAAAATGAACGCAAGTGAAATTATTAAAAGCATTGAAGCAGAACAGTTAAAAGCTGAAGTACCTGAATTCCGTGTTGGTGATACTGTAAAAGTTTACGGTAAAATCAAAGAAGGAAACCGTGAAAGAATCCAGGTTTTCGAAGGTGTTGTAATTAAGAGACAGGGTGGAAGCAACCGTGAAACATTCACAGTTAGAAAGATTTCTAACGGATGTGGCGTTGAGAAAACCTGGCCATTACATTCTCCAAACGTTGAAGAAAGTAGAAGTTGTTCGTGCTGGTAAAGTAAGAAGAGCTAAATTATTCTACTTAAGAGACCGTGTTGGTAAGAAAGCTAAAGTAAAAGAATTAGTAAAATAGTTCAATGTATGCGTGAGCCATAGAGAGAGCAGCCGCTTTTTCTATGGCTTTTCTTATTCAGGTCAAGAAGACATGCATGTTGCATTTTACGAGGAGCAGAAAAAATGAGTACATTGCGGGAAAAGAGGAAAAAAGAACGGAGAGCATTAAGGCGGAGAAAAACAGCCGATTGGACAGTTGTGCTGATACTCTGTGCCATTGCCGTGTGTTGTGGAGGCTATCTGATCTATCATCACTGGAGTGTGAAACAGCGGGAACTGGAGTACGAAAAACTCCGGCAGGAAGAGACGTTAAGTGCTGCAACAGAGACGGTTATCGCAGAGCCGGAGACAGAGGAGAGCACAGAAGAAACAGTGATCTACTGTGATCCGGTCTATGATTTCGGACAGTTGCATGAACAGAATGAAGATATTTACGCATGGATCGTTGTGCCGGGAACGCAGGTAGACTATCCGCTGTTACAGTCTGAGACAGACAATTATTATCTGGATTATAACTTAGACCACAGCAAGGGATATCCGGGCTGCATTTACACCAATCAATGTAACCGGAAAGATTTCTCGGATTATAATACGGTACTATATGGACATAACATGAAAAATGGTTCCATGTTTGGAAGTATTCACAGCTTTGAGGATGAAACGTTTTTTGACGGGCATCCGTATATTTATGTGTATACGGAAAATGAACGTCTGACTTATGAAATCTACGAGGCGGCGAAGTTTACAGATGTGTACATTCCGTCAGAGTATGTGATCAGCAGTAAGGACGACAGAGATCAGTTTTTGGCGGATGTCAGAGAAAAAGTTTCTGACAATAAATTACACGTCCGGGAGGATATGGAAATCGGAGAGGATGACAGACTTATCACACTTTCCACCTGTGTAAGCGGTGAGCGAAATCATCGTTATCTGGTGATCGGTGTACTTGTTGAGACGGCGCTTTACCGGTAAAGGGGCGGAATAATATATTTATAAAATCTGGAAAATCCGATTCTCGAATTGCACACAAACGTGCTTTGTGGTAATCTATAACGTGTATTTGTATACAGACGATAGAGCAGAGGAAAGCAAAAGTGAGAAGAAGACGGAGTGGACTAAATTTCGGAAGAAGAAAGAAAAAAGTAAACATGACCATTGTAAAGGAAATCTTAAGCTGGACAGTTGAGATTTTGATTACTCTGGTCATTGCTTTTACATTTGTATATTTTATCGGATTGCGAACCAGCGTGGTGGGGCAGTCCATGTCAGAAACATTGGAAAGTGGAGACGAAATTCTGGTAAATCGGTTCATTTATAAGGTGTCCGATCCAAAGCCGAATGACATTATTGTGTTTCTTCCAAACGGGAATGAAAAATCACATTACTATGTAAAGCGCGTGATTGCAGTGCCGGGAGACACGGTATTGATTCAAAATGGTGCTGTTTATGTGAATGGGGAACTTTTTGATGAGAAAGTAGATGTGTCTGCCATCGAGGAGGCAGGGCTTGCATCGGAGGAACTGAAACTCGAGGATGATGAATATTTTGTCCTTGGAGATAACCGCAATAACAGTGAGGACAGCCGCTATGCCAATATTGGAAATGTGAAAAAAGATTACATTATTGGAAAAGCATGGTTCCGTGTATCTCCGTGGAAAAAATTTGGATTTATATAAGAAAAGTGAGGAAAAAGTATGCAGTTTCAGTGGTATCCGGGACATATGACGAAAGCAAAACGTCAGATGCAGGAAGACATAAAATTAATTGATCTGGTGATCGAGCTTGTGGATGCGAGAATCCCGTTAAGCAGTCGGAACCCGGATATTGATGAGTTGGGAAAAAATAAAGCGCGACTGATCATCATGAACAAATCAGATTTGTCTGATGAGAATCAGAACAAAGAATGGGCAGCCTATTTTAAAAAGATGGGCTACTATGTTGTCGGTCTGGATGCGAGAACCAAGACAGGCATGAAAACAGTTACAAATGTAGTAATGGAAGCCTGTAAGGAAAAGATTGAGCGTGACAGAAGAAGAGGAATCTTAAATCGTCCTGTCCGTGCGATGGTAGTCGGAATTCCAAATGTTGGAAAATCGACGTTTATCAATTCCTATGCGGGAAAGGCATGTGCCAAAACTGGAAATAAACCGGGTGTGACAAAAGGAAAACAGTGGATCAGACTGAACAAAAATCTGGAATTACTGGATACACCGGGAATTTTGTGGCCGAAATTTGAAGATCAGATGGTTGGACTGCGTCTTGCACTGATCGGGGCAATCAAAGATGAAATTTTGAATATTGATGAATTGTCACTGGAGCTGATCAAAGTTCTGACAAGAGATTATGCCGGAATTTTAGCAGACCGCTATGGTGTAGATGAGACACAAACTCCGGTGAAGATTTTAGAGCAGATTGCAGAGAACCGCAAATGCATTTCCAAAGGAAACGAATTGGATTACAGCAAAGCGGCAGCACTTCTGATTGATGAATTCCGAGGCGGAAAGCTTGGAAAGATTACTTTGGAGTGGCCACAGGTGCAGGCTGAATAAAGCCGGTGATGAACCTATTTTATACAGAAAGCGTCAAAAGTTGACAAAGGATAAGTGGACAGAATGGCAGAGAAAAAAATCGGTGAGATCAAAGAAGAACTTAAGGCAGTGGACGATGAGAAACTGCCTTCTTTTATAGAAACATATGAAAAAGACGAGCGTTCCGGTGTTGTGAAAATCGTAGAGCAGGCAAAGAAACGGTTTGAAAAATTAGAGGCAGAGAAGCTGCGCATTGAAAATCTGAAAAAATATGAGCGGGAATATGCAGATTATGGCTATATCTGCGGTATTGACGAAGTCGGAAGAGGGCCGCTTGCCGGTCCGGTGGTAGCTGGCGCAGTTATTTTGCCAAAAGACTGCGATATTTTGTATATCAACGATTCTAAGAAGCTTTCTGCTGCAAAGCGGGAAGAATTGTATGATGTGATCATGGAAAAAGCAGTTGCGGTAGGTATTGGAATGGCAAGCTCACAGAGGATTGATGAAATCAATATTTTGCAGGCAACTTATGAGGCAATGCGTGAGGCTATAAGCAAATTAAGTGTAAAACCCGATATATTATTAAATGATGCGGTCACGATTCCCGGAGTTTCCATCAGACAGGTGCCAATTATCAAAGGAGATGCAAAAAGTATTTCCATTGGGGCAGCGAGCATTGTTGCGAAGGTTACAAGGGACCGGCTGATGGTAGAGTACGACAAGATTCTGCCACAGTATGGCTTTGCTTCCAATAAAGGCTATGGTTCGGCGGAACATATCAAGGCATTGCAGGAAGTAGGATCATCTCCGATACATCGTGCCAGCTTTATCAAAAATTTTGTTTAAGGGATATGGACTACCGTATTAGAAATTGCTTCTGATCGCAGGAAAAATTTTACTATAGAGGAAGTTTGTATCAAGTGAGGCGAAACCATGCACATATCCGATATGTTAGGACAATACAACAGAAATATTTCAAGCGGAACAGAAGAGTTGAAGGCAGCTTCCGGTATGCAGAAAGTGGTATCTACGATGGAAGAATTGTCTTCTGGAAGTGTTTTTGAGGGAACCGTCAGTTCTGTGAAGAACGGAAAAGTGACTCTGGCACTTAGCGATGGACAGACGATCACAGCAAGATTGTCTGGAAAAGTGCCGCTTTCGCAGGGAACGCCGATGTTTCTTTCAGGTAAAAAGCAATGACGGTGCGACCATTGAAATCAAACCATACACAGGTGCTGGCAGTGGAGGAGGAAACCCAATTCTTACCAATGCGCTGACGGAAGGAACCGTACCTGTGACAGAGCGGAATCTTGCAATGGTAGATGCTATGATGAAAGAGCAGATGCCAATTGATAAGCAAAGCCTTTTAAATATGGCAAGGATCGCAAATATGAATCCGGGTGTAAATATTACTACGGTTGTAAGTATGACAAAACTCGGAATCCCGGTTTCGCCGGAGATGGCAGCGCACAGTTCGAAAACTATATGACAGATGAGCATGCCATTTTACAGGAGATGGATCAGGCGATGAACGAACTGGCTGACCTTGCGGGCTCAAGCAATCTGACACCGGATCAGGCGGTACAGATGAATCAGAAGATTCTCTCAATCCTTCTTCCAGAGCAGACTGTTACCGGAGCACCGGTCAATACAGAGGGGACAGATAGAAACCGGTGGACAGACAACGGCAGAAGGGCAGATTGTGACTGGCGGACAGATAACGGCAGAAGGACAGATTTTGACCGGTGGACAGACAACGGCAGAAGGACAGATTGTGACCGGCGGACAGACAACGGCGGAAGGACAGATTTTGACTGACGGACGGCTAGGCGCAGAGGAACAGACTGTAAACGGAGAGCAGACCACAACAGCAGGACAAGCCATACAGGAAGGAACAGGTGGTCAGGCACTTGGTGAGGTTTTATCAGAGCAGCAGTTTTCAAGTCTCGGAAGGTTATTGCAGAATATTCCTTCACTGGTAGAAAGTACAAAACTTTTCCCGGAAGCGATGGAGCAGGATATTTTTATCGACACGTTGGAGGATGAAAGCGTAGCACAGAATCTGATGACAGAGGACGCTGCATGGAAAGCTGCGGACGGCAAAACGGCATTGGACAAAAATCTGACCGTCTCTGATTTTCTGCGCACAGTATCACAGCTTTTATCTGAAAACAATGGAATGGCATCGCAGAGTATCCAAAAATTATTCGGAAGTGATGCATATAAAAGTCTGCTTCGGAATGTGATGGAACAGCAGTGGCTGATACAGCCGGAAGCGTTGAAACAGGAGAAAAAGATCAGCCAGCTTTACGAAAAATTAGAGCAGCAGATGAGACAGGTGGAAGATGCGCTGAAAGAGGCAGGCGTTACGAAAACCAGATTTCCGGAAACTGCGGCAGAGGTGCGCGGTAATATTGAATTTATGAATCAGCTCAATCAGGCATATACATATGTACAGGTGCCATTGAAGATGTCCGGTCAGAATGCAAACGGAGAACTTTATGTATACACGAATAAAAAGAATCTGAGAGATCCGGATGCGGAGCTGAGTGCTTTTTTACATCTGGATCTGGAACACCTTGGCTCTACCGATGTCTCAGTGAAAATGCAGCATCGGAATGTCAAAACAAATTTTTATATGGCTGACGATGCGTCCTATGATCTTGTGGAAAAGTATCTGCCCATTCTGGAACAAAAGCTGAAAGACAAAGGTTATCAGTGTACCATAACGATGACAAAGGAAGAAAAGAAGGTCAGCTTTGGGGATGATTTCCTGCGGAAAGATATGCCACAGACGGGAACACTGCATCGGTATTCGTTTGATGTGAGAGCCTAGTATATCAGATACAAAACAGAGGTGGTGAGCGGATATGGCATGGGATAATGAAAAGAAAAAAGGTTAAAAACAGCGGTAGCAGTAGCATATGAGCCGGGAGATAAAGCACCGAAGATCCTTGCCAGTGGCAGGGGCGAAGTGGCAGAAAAGATCATCGCAAAGGCAAAAGAGAATGATGTCCCTTTCTATAAAGATAATAAGCTGGCGGAGACGCTGTCGAAATTAGAGATCGGGGATGCGATTCCACCGGAACTTTATGAAGTAGTCGCTGAGATCCTTGTGTTTGTGGATGATATGGATAAGATGAAGGCAAAATTGCAGCAGGCAGATATGTTATCATAAATGAAGTGAAATTGCAGCAGATGAATGGCATAATCAAATAGTGTGCTGCAGGAAGTGAATAGAATGAGGGACAGCAGGCACAAGAAAAAGGATGCTGCTGTAGAAAAGAGGGTTTTATCAATAAGAGAAGTGTGGGAACTGCCTATGAAAAACTGGCAGGTGTGTATTTGGAACAGCAGGGGTATGAGATTTTAGAATATAATTACAGATGCCGCATGGGAGAGATAGATATCGTGGCAAGGCAGGACGGATATCTTGTGTTTGTGGAAGTGAAATACCGTGCGGACAACGCAGCGGGAAATCCACTTGAGGCGGTGACTGCTGCAAAACAGAGAACGATTTCCAAAGTAGCTTCGTATTATTGCCTGACACATGGTTATGGAACATCTACACCTTGCAGGTTTGATGTGGCGGCAATTTTGGGAGAGCAGATAAAAGTCATTCAGAATGCATTTGACTATCAGGGGTTCTGAGAGGGTGAAAGAATGCATTTTTATGGCTGCTTTTTCGCAGGACAAAATCAGGAGAGTTGTAAGTGATATGGAACATAAAAGCTGGAAGCGGAAAAACAATACAGGAGTGCCGGAAGAGGTTATACATCATCTTGGGGCTGGCGTGGAAGTGCCGCTTTTACATTTTCCTTTATTGGAGAAAACAGGAATTGTAAAAGAAGGTTTTACCACAAGACTTGGCGGCGTGAGTGAGGGTATTTTTTCCACCATGAATCTGAGTTTTACAAGAGGAGATGAAGAGGAGGCAGTCCGGGAAAATTACAGAAGACTTGCATCAGCGCTTGATGTGGATTATGATAAATTTGTTTTTACGGATCAGACACATACGACAAATGTAAGAAAAGTGACGGCCGAGGATGCAGGAAATGGTCTTACCAGGGAACGGGAATTTCATGATACAGATGGACTGATCACGGATGTGCCGGGCTTAGTGTTATCAACGTTCTATGCGGACTGTGTTCCGCTGTATTTTGTCGATCCGGTGCATTGTGCCATCGGGTTAAGCCATTCCGGCTGGCGTGGAACAGTAAACCGCATGGGAAAAGCGACTATCGAGGCGATGCGGAGGGAATATGGAAGCAGACCGGAGGAACTGCGCTGTGCGATCGGACCGTCCATCTGTCAGGACTGCTACGAGGTGAGCGGGGATGTTGCGGTGGAGTTTGAGCGGGCATTTGCAGGACATGAGCATGAGATCCTTATTGCAAAAGAAAATGGAAAATATCAGCTCGACCTCTGGAAAGCAAACGAAATTGTACTGCTTGATGCAGGTGTCCTGCCGGAACATTTAGAAATCACGGACATTTGCACATGCTGCAATCCTGATTTACTTTTTTCCCACCGCGCAAGCCATGGTAAGCGCGGAAACCTCGGGGCATTTTTATGTTTAAAATAAGATAACTGCGAAACTCATGAGAACGTAAATTGAATTGTGAGAAATTGACAAAAGCTTGAGAAAACACTGGGGAGCGGTCGGTTCTTAGAAGGCAGGTGCGATGTTAATCGTGACTGGCTTCTTAGTACCGTTACCAGCGACACGTAGCGGAAGCGTGTTTTCGAAAATTTTGTTAATTTCTCACAATTCAAAAACAATAAGGAGTTTCGCAATTATCTGTATTTGAAATAGATAAAGGAGCAAAAGATATGAGTAAAAATTATGTAGATTATATGGTAGAAGAGACAAAGAATATCCTCGCAATCGACAGTCCATCCGGCTACACAAAAGAGGTGGCAGACTATGTCATGGGAGAATACAAAAAACTCGGATATGAGCCAAAGCTTACGGTAAAAGGCGGTGTACTCGTACCGATCGGCGGCAGGGACAAAGGGAACGCCGTTCTTTTAGAGGCACATATTGATACGTTAGGAGCCATGGTGGCAGAGATCAAAGCCAACGGAAGACTTCGTGTCACAGCAGTTGGTGGTATGAATGCAAACAATGCAGAGGGAGAAAACTGTAAAGTTGTCACCAGATTTAACGGAAAATATGACGGAACATTACAGCTGATCAACGCTTCCATTCATGTAAACGGAGAATATAACGATACGAAGAGAAGCTATGATTCCGTGGAAGTTGTTCTGGATGAAAAAGTAAAATCAAAAGAGGATGTGGAGAAACTCGGCATTATGACAGGTGATTTTGTCTGCTTTGATCCGAGAACTACGGTGACAGCATCCGGTTACATTAAGAGCCGTTTCTTAGATGACAAATTAAGTGTTGGAATTTTATTGGGCTATGCAAAATATTTGAAAGAGGAAAATGTGACACCGGAGCGTATGATTTACCAGCACATCACTGTATTTGAGGAAGTAGGACACGGTGGCGCAGCCTCTGTCCCGGAAGGCGTGACAGAAGTGCTCTCTGTGGATATGGGATGTGTCGGTGACGGACTTGCCTGTGATGAGACACAGGTATCTATCTGTGCAAAGGACAGCCACGGACCATATCACTATGATGTGGTAAACGGTCTTGTGAAGGCAGCAAAAGAGAATGGCATTGATTTTGCAGTGGATGTCTATCCATACTATGGTTCAGATGCAGATGTTGCGCTGAGCGCCGGATATGATGTGCGCCACGGACTGATCGGTTCGGGTGTATATGCATCACACGGATATGAGAGAAGCCATGTGGATGGAGTAAAGAATACGTTTGAACTTCTGAAGGCTTATCTCGGATAGCTGAAACGATGCTGCCTTTGAAAAAAGCATAATTTAAAGATTTCTTAATAATATCCTAGGATTATCTTCATTGTAATAGAAGACCTCCCGTGCTATATTAACTGTATGAAGAATGATAGTACACATCATACAGCTAATACAGATGGGAGGTTTGTTATTTGATTCAGTTAAATTACAGGGATGCAAAACCAATTTATGAACAGATCAAAGATGGTCTGAGAAAGCTGGTTATCACGAATTCCCTTATTGCAAATGAAAAGCTGCCCTCCGTGCGGGAAATGGCTTCGAAGCTTGCCATCAATCCAAATACTATCCAGAAGGCATACCGGGAACTTGAGGCAGAGGGATATGTCTATACCGTTGCCGGAAAAGGAACATTCGTTGCCGAGCGGAAAGAAGTGCTGGGCGTCAGAAATGAAGAACTGATGAAGGAATTTGATGAAGTGGTGACGGAACTGTTGTTTTTGGCGACGGATGGGGACAGTTTGAAGACACGTATTGAACAATTGGCTAAAGGGGGAGAGGCACAATGATCCAGGTTCATAATTTAAAGAAAAAGTTTGATGATTTTCAGGCGTTGAACGGCGTGGAAATGCATGTGGGAAAAGGTGATATTTATGGACTGGTAGGACCAAACGGAGCAGGAAAGTCTACGTTGATCCGCCATCTTACTGGAGTTTATAAGGCAGATGAGGGAGAGATCCTGATCGACGGTGAACCGGTATTTGAAAACCGGAATATCAAGCAGAGGATGGCTTATATCCCGGATGAACTGTTTTATTTTATGCAGGCAGATACGATGGAGATGAAACGCTTTTATGAAGGCATCTATCCACAGTTTGACAGTAAGCTTTTTTATAAAATGCAGGAATTTTTCCCGACGATCGATGTGAAACGCACTATCAGACGGCTGTCGAAAGGCATGCAGAAACAGGTAGCGTTCTGGCTTGCTATCTGCTGTAAACCGGATCTGCTGATCTTAGACGAACCGGTGGACGGACTTGATCCTGTGATGCGCAGACAGATCTGGAGTATCTTAATGGCGGAAGTGGCAGAGCGGAAAATGACAGTTTTAGTGTCCTCCCATAACCTGAGGGAACTTGAGGATACCTGTGACCATGTGGGCATCATGCACCATGGAAAAATTATGATCGAGCGGTCTTTGAGCGATCTTCAGGGAAATATTTCCAAGATACAGGTGGCATGTCAGAATGGTGTGCCAAAATTGCCGGATGATTTTGAGGTGCTGCATATGGCAAACACAGGGCGTGTCTATACCCTGATCGTAAAAGGTGATCCGAAGGAGGCAGAGAAAGTTCTTCTGACAGAAAATCCTACCATTGTTGATGTACTTCCATTGACACTGGAGGAAATCTTTATTTATGAATTGGGAGGTGTGGATTATGAAGTCAAAGACATCCTGCTTTAACAAAACAATTTTCAAAAAAAATATGACACATTTCTGGCCTTTGTGGGCATTGTACAGTTGTTATCTGATCGTTTCGCTTCCGGTCGGACTGTGGTTTAATATGCGGTATTATCTGCAGGATGACAGTTACAGCCAGCTCCAGAGACAGGTTTATGCGATCAGTGGCGCTATGCGGGCAGCCATGAATCCGGTGATCACATTTGCATTTGCAGCAGTGATGATCATGGCAGTGTTTTCCTATCTGTATTCTGCAAAGAATACGAATATGATCCATTCACTTCCGGTGGACAGACGGGAGTTGTTTGTGACGAATATCATATCTGCGTTTGCATTTATGGTCGTTCCGCAGATCCTGACCTTTATTATCACGGTGTTCGTCTGCATTGGTGCACATATCACCAATATCCAGTACATTTTATACTGGTTTGGTGCAGAAGCCGCAATGACGTTTTTTGCACTGGCGCTCGGCGCATTTGTGGCGATGTTTACCGGACAGCTCCTGGCATTTCCGGTGTATTATGTCGTAGTCAATTATCTGTATGTAGGATGCTGGTATCTGATCAACATGGTGATAGAGAGTGTCTGCTTTGGGGTGTCAAACAATTGGAATCCGGGAAAATCCTGTATTTTGTCTCCGATTTACTATCTGACAAACAATCTGCGGATACAGTCAGTAGAAAACAGTGAGTATGTGACGGTTGGAATCGAGTTTAAGGGTGCATATCTGCTCGGGATTTATGCAGTGGCAGGTGTGGTATTCCTGATCGCAGCCTATCAGTTGTATAAATGGAGAAAATTGGAGACTGCAGGTGACCTTATCAGCATGCGGGGAATCAAGCCGGTGTTCCGCTGGGGCGTGGCTGTCTGCGCCGGTCTGCTTGGAGGAACTGCCGTTGCTGACACGATCGGAAACAGTTTTTCTTCGGCAAAGGTACATTTTTGGATACTTGCAGCAGGCACCCTGATCTTTGGTGCGATCGGCTTTTTTGTGGCGGAGATGCTTATTGAGAAGAATTTCCGTGTGTTCCACAAAAAGAGAGTTGGGGAATGGGCAGTCTTAACGGTTGTTCTGGCAGCATTTCTGGGTGCACTGAAACTGGATCTATTCCGGATCGAAGGAAAAATACCGGATGTTTCAGAGGTTAAGGTGGTATCGCTCAATCTGGACTATAAGCTCTGCTATACCGAACCGGATGATATTCAGAAGATTATAGATCTCCAGAAAGAGATCCTGGCACAGAAAGAAGAGTGCCTGAGCGCAGAGAACCAATATTATCTCTCAATCACATATACCCTGAAGGATGGTAAGAAGCTGCGGAGAAGTTATACAGTTCCGGTTGGGCAGGCTGCGGCTGCGGACAAAGATTCTGTCGTCGCAAAAGTGACTGCGTTAGAGAGTGATCCGGATAAGATGATGCAGAACATGTTTGGCAATTACTATAAGACGAATGAGTATTATGCCGGCAGTATTTCATTTGTAGATGAGAACGGCAGAACAGAGGATTACCGTTTTACACAGGAAGAGCTTGACGCTGTCATGGAGGCGGTGCAGAAAGATGTGGAAGCGGGAAACATGACGTACTATCAACTTTATTCGCTCCGTGCCGGTGATGAGGATAACACGTACAGGGATCGTTATTTTAACAATCTGGATATCAGTTTTTATAATCCGGACGGTATCATCTGGAATTACAGTTCTTACAGTGTGGATGGGGTTGATGTGACAGAAGCGGTGCTGACAGGGGAGAAGACTGCAGAAGAGGCAGAAGCTTATTTCCCAAACAGTGACAGCGCCTATGTTGAGTTCGGAAGCAAATGCACAAACATTATTGAGACATTGAAAAAACTTGGGATTTTGAACAGTGAGCGAAAACTTATGACTTATGATGAGTATGACGCACTGATGAATCCGGTTACGGCAGTAAGGGAAAAAGGAATACCGCACATTTCCTAGACAAAACGCATAGTTCAGAAAAAAGATGGAATAAATATTGTTATTCCATCTTTTTTATTGTAAACTGTTATTGTTATTTTTAGCGTAACGGTAGAAAGCCATTTAAGGTTATAACAGGAAAGTAGTGGAGATCCCAGTTCTTTCCGTGATACATGAGAAAAGGAGTTTTATCAATGAGTAAACCAGTCGTAGCGATTGTTGGACGCCCGAATGTAGGAAAGTCTACGTTATTTAATGCACTTGCAGGTGAGCGTATTTCAATTGTACAAGATACACCGGGCGTTACAAGAGACCGTATTTATGCGGAGGTGTCGTGGTTAGATCACAATTTTACCATGATCGATACCGGAGGTATTGAACCGGACAGTAACGATATTATTTTATCACAGATGAGAGAGCAGGCAGAGATCGCGATCGCAACTGCAGACGTGATCATGTTTATTGTCGATGTCAGACAGGGATTGCAGGATTCGGATTCCAAAGTTGCAGATATGCTGCGCCGTTCCGGCAAACCGGTCGTGCTGGTCGTTAATAAAGTGGACAGCTTTGAAAAGTATATGGCAGATGTCTATGAGTTCTATAATCTTGGAATCGGAGATCCATTCCCGGTTTCGGCAGCTTCCATGTTAGGACTTGGAGATATGTTGGATGAAGTGGTAAAGTATTTCCCGGAATATAAGAAAGATGACGAGAAGGACGACCGTCCGAAGATCGCCATTATCGGAAAACCGAATGTTGGAAAATCATCCCTCATCAATAAACTGGCGCAGGAGGATCGTGTCATTGTATCGGATATCGCAGGCACGACCAGAGATGCGATCGATACCGACATTAAGTACAATGGAAAAGAATATGTGTTTATCGATACCGCAGGATTGAGACGTAAGAATAAGATCAAGGAAGAGATCGAGCGTTACAGTATTATCCGTGCAGTGACAGCCGTTGAGCGTGCAGATGTCTGCATTATCGTGATCGATGCTACTGAGGGCGTGACCGAGCAGGATGCCAAGATCGCAGGGATCGCACATGACCGTGGAAAGGGAATTATCATTGCCGTGAACAAATGGGATGCGATCGAAAAAGATGATAAGACCATCTACCGCCATACCGAGAAAATCCGTGACATCTTAAGCTTTATGCCATATGCGGAGATTATTTTCATCTCTGCAAAATCAGGACAGCGTCTCAATAAGATTTTTGAGACGATCGATGTCGTGATCGAGAACAACAGCATGCGTGTGGCAACCGGTGTATTGAATGAAATCGTTACCGAGGCAGTTGCGATGCAGCAGCCGCCATCGGATAAGGGAAAGAGACTGCGTATTTATTACACGACGCAGGTTTCAGTAAAACCGCCAACCTTTGTGATCTTTGTGAATGATAAACAGCTGATGCATTTCTCCTACACAAGATATCTGGAGAACCGCATCCGTGATACGTTTGGATTCCGGGGAACAGCCCTTCGTTTTATCATCAGAGAGAGAAAGGAAAATGAAAAATGATCATCGCCAGGATAATTGCAGTAGCGATCGGCTACGCCTGCGGATTATTTGAAACAGGTTATTTTTATGGAAAAAAGAAAGGTGTGGATATCCGCACAAAAGGAAGCGGCAATTCCGGTGCGACAAACACCTTAAGAACCTTTGGCTGGAAGGCAGGACTTGTGACCTGCCTTGGTGATATTTTAAAAACAGTAGCGGCAGTGTTAGCCGTTAAACTGATCTTTGGAAGAACATATACAGAAGACATCATTCTTCTGGAGCTGTATGCAGGTTTTGGAGCGGTGCTCGGACACAATTTTCCGTTTTATCTGAAGTTCAAAGGCGGAAAAGGAGTTGCATGTACCGGTGGAATGGTGCTTGCAGTATTTCCGATCGTTGCACCGGTCAGTATGGGACTTTTTCCTGGTGATCAGCGCAGTGACAAAGTATGTATCTCTCGGCTCAATCATCGGACTGATCAGTGTTTTTCGTCCAGGTGGTCGTATATGGACAGCTTGGGATTATCACAGTTCCAATGGGAATCCGTGCGGAATTTTACATAGTGACAGCCTGTTTTACCATTTTAGGGGTATGGCAGCACCGTGCAAATATCAGACGTCTTGCAAATGGCACAGAGAATAAGATCGGTGCGAAAAAGAAGGAGCAGAAATAATTTTTTGATTTGGAGTGAGAAAAAATGGCAGATGTTGCAATCATAGGAGCAGGAAGCTGGGGGATCGCCCTTGCAAAAGTACTGCATACCAATGGAAATAAAGTGACAGTGTGGTCGATCGTGGAAGATGAGATTACCATGCTGAAAGAAAAACATGAGCATGTGCAGAAACTTCCGGGGGTAAAACTGCCGGAAGATATGGAATTTACGACAGATCTGGAATCTGCGGTTTCAGGTAAAGCATACCTGATCCTTGCAGTGCCGTCTGTATTCACAAGAAGCACAGCAAAGAGCATGGCGCCTTTTGTGAAAGAGGGACAGATCATCGTGTGCGTGGCTAAGGGAATTGAGGAAGAGACACTGATGCCGCTTACTGACATTGTGGAGCAGGAGATCCCGCAGGCAGAGGTTGCAGTGATGTGTGGACCAAGCCATGCGGAAGAAGTTGGAATCGGACTTCCAACTACGGTTGTAGCAGGAGCAAAAAAACGTGCTGTTGCAGAGGGAAATCCAGGACATTTTCATGAACAACGTTTTCCGTGTGTATACAAGCCCGGATGTGCTTGGCATGGAACTTGGCGGTTCGTTAAAGAACGTGATCGCGCTTGCAGCCGGAATGGCAGACGGTCTGGGATATGGGGATAACACGAAAGCGGCACTCATCACCAGAGGAATGTTTGAGATGAACAAGCTTGCTGTGACGATGGGCGCAAAACAGGAGACGTTAAACGGACTTACCGGAATCGGTGATCTGATCGTGACCTGTGAGAGTAAACACAGCCGTAACCGCAAAGCCGGAATGCTGATCGGACAGGGTTACACCATGCAGCAGGCGATGGACGAAGTGAAAATGGTCGTAGAAGGTGTCTACTCTGCGAAAGCAGCGATCGCCCTTGCAAAAAAATACGGTGTAGATATGCCGATCATTGAGGAAGTCAACAAAGTATTATTTGAGGACAAACCGGCAAAAGAGGCGGTCAATGACCTGATGCTCCGCGATAAGAAAATGGAACATGGCAATCTTGGCTGGGAAGATTAAGAATGCAGGAGTTCCTTATAATTTGCAGGGAAAAATGTACGGAAGAATTAAGATTTAATTAAAAAATATATCTGACAGATTGTGCTAGAATGGAGAATATAAATGAAGATCAATATAAAAAAACTTGATGCGGATGCAGTACTCCCGACAAGGGGAAGCAGTCAGGCGGCAGGCTATGATCTGTATGCAAAAAGTTCTGAGGATACTGTGATTCCACCACACAAAACAGTGATGGTCGGCACAGGACTTGCGATGGAAATACCGGAAGGATATTTCGGTGCGATTTTTGCAAGAAGCGGTCTTGCCTCCAAGCAGGGACTGCGCCCGGCAAATTGTGTCGGAGTAGTGGATTCTGACTACCGGGGAGAATTTATGATCGCCTTACATAATGATACGGATGAGGAGCGTGTGATCGCCGGAAAAGAGCGCATTGCACAAATGGTCGTAATGCCGTATCTTTCTGTTGAGTTTGAGGAAGTAGAAGAATTGAATGAGACGGAGCGCGGGGAAGGCGGATTTGGTTCTACCGGAAGAAAGTAATATCCGGAAAATGCCGGAATAGTGGGGTTAAGGAGGTATTTTATTATGGAAAGCAGAATGGTAAAGTTTTATTCAAAAGAGAGCAACATGGTTGCAATTCATGCAATTCCGGGACATTTTGCAACCAGTCATTCCCATATCAATTACTACATTGATATCACAAGCTTGAAGACAAGAATTCAGGAGGCGAAAGAGGTTGCCCGTGTGCTGCATCAGAAGATCGGAAGAGTTTCCTATGTGGATACGATTGTATGTATGGACGGCACGGAGGTGATCGGAGCGTTTTTGGCAGAGGAATTTGAAAAAGAGGATATGGCATCTACGAACCGCCATGAGACAATTTATGTGGTTTCGCCGGAGATGAACAGCAATAACCAGCTCTTATTCCGTGATAATATCAAACCAAGTATCGCAGGAAAACATGTAATCTTATTATCTGCATCTACCACAACCGGAAAGACAATCCACAGAAGTCTTGAGGGAATCCGTTACTATGGCGGCGTGATCGAGGCAGTGGCATCTGTGTTCAGCACGGTATCTGAGATGGATGGCTTTGCGGTACACTCGGTGTTCCATGCAGAGGATCTTCCGGGATATGCGGCTTATTCCGCAGATGACTGTCCATTCTGTAAAAAAGGAATCAAGCTGGATGCCGTGGTCAATGGATTCGGTTATTCTAAGTTATGATCAGAAATGAATGTATGGAATAAAAGATACAGGCAGGTTGCTTCGTCAATTTGACGGAAAAAGATGAAATATCAGTGCAATCTGACGAAGAAATCAAAAAACAGTCAAAATCACTGTGAGTTCCTACAAGAAATCGACAGATTCTTTGTGTAGGTAACATATGGCGTTTTTGGCTGTTTTTTTGTATAGTAAATATATCAAGAAACGAACAATTTATTAGGAGGTATTTACACCAATGGCAAGTTTATCATTAACAAATGTATGTAAAGTTTATCCTAACGGTTTTGAAGCTGTTAAGGATTTCAACCTTGAAGTAGAAGATCAGGAGTTCATCATCTTCGTAGGACCATCCGGATGTGGTAAATCTACTACACTTCGTATGATCGCAGGTCTTGAAGAGATTTCTTCCGGTGAATTAAAAATCGATGGAAGAGTTGTAAACGACGTAGAGCCAAAAGACAGAGATATCGCAATGGTATTCCAGAACTACGCATTATATCCACATATGACCGTATTTGACAATATGGCATTCGGATTAAAATTAAGAAAAGTTCCTAAGGATGAAATCAAGAAAAAAGTAGAAGAAGCTGCTAAGATCCTTGACCTTGAGAAATTATTAGACCGTAAACCAAAGGCTTTATCCGGTGGACAGAGACAGCGTGTTGCTATGGGACGTGCTATCGTTCGTAATCCTAAGGTATTCCTTATGGACGAACCTCTTTCCAACCTGGATGCAAAATTACGTGTTCAGATGCGTTCTGAGATCGCTTCCTTACATAACAGATTAAAAGCTACAATTATTTATGTAACACATGATCAGACAGAGGCTATGACATTAGGTACCAGAATCGTTGTATTAAAAGATGGTGTTATCATGCAGGTTGATTCTCCACAGAAATTATACAATGAGCCGAACAACTTATTCGTAGCAGGATTCATCGGATCCCCACAGATGAACTTTATCGATGCTGTATGTAAAGTGGAAGGCGAGAGAGTAACTCTTAACTTTGAGAAAACATCTGTTGTTCTTCCTCCGGCAAAAGCTAAGAAATTAATCGATGGCGGATACAACGGAAAGACAGTTGTTATGGGTATCAGACCAGAAGATATCGGAGATTCCCAGATTGAGATCGAAGCTCACAAAGATGCAGTATTCGAGACAGACGTAACAGGATACGAGTTATTAGGTTCTGAAGTATTGTTATACTTCAATGTAGCAGGAACAGCCATGACAGCAAAAGTTGATTCCAGAACAACAGCTCGTATGGGTGATCATATCACATTAGCAATCGATCCAGAGAAGATTCACTGCTTCGACAAAGAAACAGAATTGACAATTACCAACTAATTCGGTAAAATTATATAAACTCAGTAGAACCGGGTGCATCATTTGTACCCGGTTTTTTCTGCAAAAAATAATTGCAAAACAAACATGTGTTCTATATAATAAATAACGAAAGGAATGGAGCGTATGATATCAAACCATAAGATACAGACTGCTTTAGACGAGATCAAGGAGATTTCCAAGATTGATCTGGCATTATATTCAGAGAAAGGCAAACAGGTTGCGGCTACTTTTGAACCGGAAGGCGATATGGAAGAGGCGGTAACTTCATTTGCAACATCGATGGCAGAGAGCCAGATGTTGTCCGGTTGTCATTTCTTTAAAGTAATGGTAGAGGGTGAAGTGGAATATATTCTTTTGACAAAGTCATCTGCAGAAGATGCCTATATGGTAGGACGTTTAGCAGTCTGCCAGATAAGGAATCTTGCAGCCGCTTATATGGAGCAGTTTGACCGTAACAATTTTATGCAGAATATCCTCCTTGGGAATATGCTCGTGGTGGACATGTACAATAAGGCCCAGAAGCTGCATATTGAACAGGCAGAACGTGTTGTTTTCGTGATTGAGATTGACGGCAAGAAAGATGCAACCGCGATGGAGACAGTCAAGAATCTGTTCGTGACCAAGACCAGAGACTATGTGACAGAAGTGGACGAGCAGAGCATTGTCCTGATCAAAGATACCAGAGACATGAAAGAAGATGAAGAACTGCAGACATTGGCAAGAATGATCGTGGATAATATGCACACTGAGGCGATGGTGAAAGTGCGCGTGGGCTATGGAAACCGTGTGCATAATCTGCAAGATATTGCCAAATCCTATCAGGAAGCCAAGATGGCGTTAGAAGTCGGAAGAATTTTTTATGCAGAGCGTGAGACGATTGCATACAGCCTGCTTGGAATTGGGCGTCTGATCTATCAGCTTCCGATGAGCTTATGTGAGATGTTTATTCATGAAGTGTTCGGGGATGAAGTGCCGGATATATTTAATGAAGAGATCAATACAACCATCCAGAAGTTTTTTGAAAATAATCTGAATATCTCAGAGACCGCCAGACAGTTATATGTGCACCGGAATACATTAGTATATCGTCTGGAACGTTTAGAGAAGGCAATCGGATTAGATATCCGTAAGTTTGATGATGCAATGACCTTTAAGATTGCGATGATGGTCATTGCACATATGAACCAGCAGAAGGTAGAAGAGTAGGGCAGATTTGAAAGAATATTATGAAATGAATCTGCAAGTTTGTGACAGAGCGCAGGAAAATGAATGAAGTGAGGTAAGAAATGGCAGGTTATGATGAGCACAGCATATCGGTTTTAGAAGGGTTAGAGGCTGTTCGGAAAAGACCGGGAATGTATATCGGAAGTGTTTCCAGAAAGGGATTGAACCACCTGATCTATGAGATCGTAGACAACTCTGTGGATGAGCATCTGGCAGGGGCATGTGATACGATCCATGTCACATTGGAGAAGAATGGTTCCTGTACGGTAGAAGATAATGGGCGTGGCGTTCCGGTCGGAATGCACGCCAAAGGTGTTTCGGCAGCACGTCTTGTATACACAACCTTACACGCCGGCGGTAAGTTTGATGATTCCGCATATAAGACGAGTGGAGGGCTCCACGGAGTAGGTTCTTCCGTTGTCAATGCATTGTCTGTTTATATGGATGTGGAGATCAGCAGAGAGGGGTATATTCATCACGACCGCTATGAGAGAGGCGTTCCGGTTGTGGAATTGGAGAATGGATTGCTTCCTAAGATTGGCAAGACAAAAAAGACCGGAACCAAAGTAAACTTTCTTCCAGATCCGGAAATTTTTGAAAAGACGAGATTCAAAGAGGATGAGATCAAAAGTCGTATGCATGAGACGGCATATCTGAATCCGAAACTTACGATCATTTATGAGGACCGCCGTGGCGAGGAAGTCGAACATATCGTATATCATGAGGAAGATGGAATCCGTGGCTTTGTCAAGGATTTGAATAAAAATACGGAAGTGCTTCATGATGTCGTCTACTTTAAAGGGGAATCTGAAGGCATTACCGTGGAAGCTGCATTCCAGTACACGAATGAATTTCATGAGAATATCCTGGGATTCTGTAATAATATTTTTAATGCCGAGGGTGGTACACATATCACGGGATTTAAAACCGTATTTACAACCGTCATTAATTCTTATGCGAGAGAACTTGGTATTTTAAAAGAAAAAGATGTGAACTTCACCGGAGCAGATGTCCGAAACGGAATGACGGCAGTTGTTTCCATCAAACATCCTGATCCGAGATTTGAGGGACAGACAAAGACGAAATTAGATAATCAGGATGCGGCGAAAGCCACTGCAAAAGTGACCGGCGACGAGATTCAGTTATTTTTTGATAAAAACTTAGAGACATTGAAAACGGTCATCTCCTGCGCGGAAAAAGCGGCAAAGATCCGTAAGACCGAGGAGCGCGCCAAGACCAATCTGCTCACCAAGCAGAAGTTTTCGTTTGATTCCAATGGAAAGCTTGCAAATTGTGAGAGCAGGGACGCTTCCATCTGTGAAATCTTCATCGTCGAGGGAGATTCCGCCGGAGGTTCCGCAAAGACAGCGAGAGACAGAAATTATCAGGCAATCCTGCCAATCAGGGGTAAAATCTTAAATGTGGAAAAAGCAAGTATTGACAAGGTGTTAGCCAATGCAGAGATCAAGACCATGATCAATGCGTTTGGATGTGGTTTTTCCGAGGGATATGGAAACGATTTTGATATCACAAAACTTCGTTATGACAAGATCATCATCATGGCGGATGCCGATGTGGACGGAGCACATATCTCAACACTGCTTCTGACATTGTTTTACCGTTTTATGCCGGAACTTATCTATGAAGGACATGTCTATGTGGCAATGCCGCCGCTTTACAAAGTCATTCCGGGCAAGGGCGAGGAAGAGTATCTTTACGATGATGCGGCTCTGGAAAAATACAGAAAAGCACATAAGGGAAGTAACTTTACCTTACAGCGTTACAAAGGTCTTGGTGAGATGGATGCCGAGCAGTTGTGGGAGACTACATTGAATCCGGCTACCAGAATGTTAAAGCGGATTGAAATCGAGGACGGCCGCATGGCTTCTGATATCACAGAGCTTCTGATGGGAAATGATGTTCCACCGAGAAAGACATTTATTTATGAACATGCGCATGACGCAGAACTCGACGTATAGTGCAGACGGTAAAAATGGCAGTAGATCATTGAAAAATCGTAAAGCAGATGACAAACATTTTGCAATGGTCTGTAGAATAACAGATAGAGAGGTTATATGATGCAGCAGGAAGAACAGATTATCCGTACCGAGTATTCGGAACTGATGCAGAAATCTTATATAGATTATGCGATGAGTGTTATTATCGCAAGAGCTTTGCCGGATGTCCGCGATGGCTTAAAACCGGTGCAGCGAAGAACTTTATATGATATGTACGAACTGGGAATCCGGTATGACAAGCCGTACCGTAAATGTGCGCGTATTGTCGGCGATACCATGGGTAAATATCATCCACATGGCGACAGTTCTATTTATGACGCACTTGTTGTCATGGCACAGGAATTTAAGAAAGGGCTGCCGCTTGTAGATGGACATGGTAACTTTGGTTCTATCGAGGGAGATGGCGCGGCTGCGATGCGTTACACGGAGGCGCGGCTGCAGAAAATCACACAGGAGGCATTTTTATCGGATCTGGATAAGGATGTCGTGGATTTTGTGCCAAACTTTGATGAGACAGAGAAAGAGCCGGAAGTTTTGCCGGTCAAGATCCCGAATCTCTTGGTGAACGGTTCCGATGGTATTGCGGTCGGTATGGTGACAAGCACACCACCGCACAATCTGGGCGAAGTGATCGACGGTGTGATCGCATACATTAAGAATCCGGATATCAATACTGAGCAGATGATGGAATATATTCCGGGGCCTGATTTCCCGACAGGAGGAATTATTGCCAATAAGGACGATCTGATCCAGATCTATTCCACCGGTATGGGTAAGATCAAAATCCGTGGAAAAGTGGAAGTGGAGCAGGTCAAAGGTGGAAAAGAGCGCATTGTTATCACTGAGATCCCATATACGATGATCGGTGCGAACATCGGAAAATTTTTGAATGATGTATACAGTCTCGTGGAGACCAAGAAAACAAATGATATCGTGGATATCACAAACCAGTCCTCCAAAGAGGGAATCCGTATTGTGTTAGAGCTTCGAAAAGGAGCCGATACGCAGAATCTCATCAATCTGCTGTATAAAAAGACAAAGTTAGAGGACACATTTGGTGTGAATATGCTGGCAGTTGCGGAGGGACGGCCTGAGACGCTGGGACTTGTGCCAATCATCCGTCATCATGTGAAGTTCCAGTATGAGCTTGCCACAAGAAAATATCAGACATTACTGAAAAAAAGGAATTAGACAAAAAAGAAATACAGGAAGGATTGATCAAGGCGTGTGATGTCATTGACCTTATTATTGAAATCCTTCGCGGAAGTAAGAATGTAAAAGATGCAAGAGCATGTCTGACCGATGGTGTGACGGACAATATCACCTTTAAATCGGCACAGTCAGAAAAAATGGCATCAGACCTCCGTTTTACAGAGCGTCAGACCACGGCAATCCTGGAGATGCGTTTACAGAAGCTGATCGGTTTAGAAATCGAGGCATTGATGAAAGACCATGAGGATACGTTAAAGCATATCGCCGAGTATGAGGACATTTTGGAAAACCGTGCCACCATGGCGAAAGTGCTGATCAAAGAACTTCAGTCTTATAAGAAACAGTATGCGGTTCCGAGAAAAACTCTGATCGACAATCTTGAGGAAGCGGTTGTGGAAGAGAAGAAGATTGAGGAGATGGATGTGGTGTTCCTCATGGATCGCTTTGGCTATGCAAAAACGGTGGATGTCAGTGTCTATGAGAGAAATAAAGAGGCAGCGGATACGGAAAACCGTTACATCTTAACCTGTAAGAACACGGATAAAATCTGTATTTTTACAAACAAAGGACAGATGCATCTGTTGAAAGTGCTTGATCTTCCATATGGAAAGTTCCGAGATAAGGGAATTCCAATCGACAATCTAAGTAACTACAATAGTAGTGAGGAAAACTTTATATACATTATCAACCTCGGTGCGATCATTCACTCCAGATTATTATTTGGAACCAAAACAGCCATGCTTAAGATGGTTGACGGAAGTGAATTTGACGTGGCAAAGAGAACGACAGCCTCAACGAAGTTAAATGAGGATGATGAACTTCTGATCGTGCACGCAATGACAGGTGAGGAGACGGTTGTCATGCAGTCTGAGAAAGAAATGTTTTTGCGTATTGAGGCTTCCACAATCCCGGAAAAGAAAAAGGGAGCAGTCGGCGTGCGTGGCATGAAACTGAATGCAGGAGATGCATTGAGTAACATTTATGTGTTAGACGGCGAGAGCGAGCAGACCGTTGAAGTAAAGGGAAAAGAGGTTGTCTTAAACAGACTTCGTGTTGGAAATCGTGACACCAAGGGAACGAAGCGTTAAATAAAACCAAAAGAAGTAAGGTGGGAAAATGAATTACGGGCAGGCAAGAGCGTATGCCGTAAATGTCAGCAGGTCGGGAAGCATATTAGGACTTGATAGTATTGAAAATTTAATGCACGAGCTTGGGGATATACAGGAGCAGCTTAAGATCATCCACATTGCGGGAACGAATGGAAAAGGTTCTACCGGGGCTTATTTAGAGCGGGTACTCATAGAAGCCGGATACCGGGTAGGCAGATATAGTTCCCCGGCGGTGTTTGATCCGATGGAAGTGTGGCGGATCAATCTTCAGTCCATGAGCCACGAGGAGTATGCGGATATCATGGAACAGGTGAAGTGTGCCTGTGACCGCATGGTGGAAAAAGGTATGGAACATCCGACGATTTTTGAAGTGGAAACAGCGATGGCATTTTTGTATTTTTATCAGAAAAAATGTGATTATGTACTGTTGGAAGTTGGAATGGGCGGCAGAACAGATGCAACGAATCTGATCAAAAAGCCGGTGTGCTCCGTTATTACATCAGTCAGTATGGATCATATGCAATTTCTTGGAAATACACTGACCGAGATTGCACAGGCAAAAGCCGGCATTATCAAAAAAGATTGTCCGGTCGTGACCATCCTGCAAAAAGCAGAGGCAATGGAGGCGATAGAAGCAGAGGCAGAAAAACAGCATGCAAGGCTTTATACCGCCGATGTTTCCAAGGTAACGGTGGAAACCGAAACGTTAAAAGAGATCAGATTCGATCATCCGGGACTTGGAACGGTGACAACCCGGCTTACAGGGACATATCAGGTGGAAAACTGCTGTCTGGCGGTCACAGTGTTAAAGGAGGTTCTTGGAATTGCAGACCGGATCATTATAGACGGGATCAGAAATACCGTGTGGCCGGGCAGGTTTGAGATCATAGGAGAACAGCCGCTGTTTATCATAGACGGTGCGCACAATGAGGATGCGGCACTTCAATTAAGTGCGTCTGTGGAAAAATATTTTACAAACATTCCAATAACTTATATAATAGGTGTACTTGCAGATAAGGAACACAAAAAAGTGCTGGAGGCAATGCTGCCTTATGCGGGAGCCGCCTTTACAGTGACGCCGGATAATCCGAGGGCGATGAAAGCGGAAGAACTTGCGTCTGAGGCAGAAGCGATCGTGGCTCGTCTGTGGAAAGAGAGAGCCGGAAAGCCGGAAAAAGCACAGGGCGCAGAAAATAGTCCACAGGGAGCAGGAGGTATGGAACTGCTTCCGAAGGTCATGGCATGCAGTTCTATGGATGAAGCGGTGCGTCTGGCGCTGGAACACACGAAGAAAGACGGTGTGATCCTTGCATTTGGCTCATTGTCTTATCTGAAAGAGATTAAGCAGATCGCACAGGTGGATTGATCGATAAAAGCGTACATAGGAATGCAGTATCGAACGTGGACCATATCATTTCAGTATCGGTAAAGAAGGAAAAAACATGGATAAAAAGAAAATAGAAGCGGGCGTAAAATTAATATTGGAAGGAATCGGGGAAAACCCGGACAGAGAAGGGCTTCTCGATACCCCTGACCGCATTGCCAGAATGTATGAAGAGATATTTGGTGGACTGACGCAGACCGCTGAAGAACCGCTGTCAAAGACATTTCATGTGAAAGACAATGCGATGGTTCTCGAAAAAGATATTACATTTTACTCGACCTGTGAGCATCATTTTATGCCTTTTTACGGAAAAGCGCATATTGCGTATATCCCGGATGGAAAAGTCGTAGGTCTCAGCAAACTGGCAAGAACCGTGGAAGTGTATGCAAAGCGTCCGCAGATCCAGGAACAGTTGACGGCACAGATCGCAGATGCATTGATGGAATATTTAAAGCCGCAGGGAGCAATGGTCATGCTGGAGGCAGAGCATATGTGCATGACGATGCGTGGTGTGAAAAAGCCGGGAAGCAAGACGGTAACATTTGTGACGCGCGGCGTTTTTGACAGGGACGAGAGGCTGCAGAGACAGTTTTTTCGAGTTGGTGAGAGGATAAAATAAAACTGAAATAAAGCGCAATGTGTAAGCTTGAAAATGGTAAAAAGAATCAATCATTTATGAGCATGGATAGCTGCAACATTTGGAATCAGATTTCAAAGAAAATGAAATTAAATTCCAAATGTTGTAGCTTTTTTTGTGCAAAAATCACAAAAATCGGAGGAAAAGATGTGATAACTTATACAATTGTAATGTGATCAAATGAGATATATAATGACAATATAAAAATATTTGAACACATGTTATATATTTCGTAAAATAAAAATGAAAGGCGGAATACATATGAAAGCAAAGACACTTATCGTTATGGCTGCATGTATGGCAATTGGTCTGTGTGCTTCGGGATGTCAGAATAGCATGACGCAGACCGCAGTGGCACATGAAGATGTTGTGCATATACAAATAGCTTATGAAAACAACCCGGGCGAGCCGCTTGATCTTGCCTGTCAGAGATGGAAGGAACTGTTGGAAGAACAGAGCGGCGGAGAAATTCAGGTGGAATTATATCCGTCCAGCCAGCTCGGATCGAAATCCGATATTATTAATCAGGAAATCGCAGGAGATTCTGCCATAACATTGGCGAACGGAGCCTTTTATGCGGATCTGGGAGTCAGTGATTTCAGTGTAACATTTGCACCTTACCTTTTCCGGTCATGGGAAGATATAGAAAAACTCGCAGAGAGTGACTGGTGGGCAGAACAGGAGGAAAAATTGCGGGAGACGACAGGACTTGTGATCGTAGGAAGCAACTGGCATTATGGAGTGAGAAATACCATCACAAAAGAACCTGTGCAAAGCCCGCAGGATATGAAGGGATTGAAGATCAGAGTGCCGGGAAATCAATTGCAGGTTGACAGTATGGGAGCACTCGGAGCGGCTGGAACACCGATGAGTCTTGGGGATGTCTATACCGCACTACAGCAGGGAACCATTGATGGGCTGGAGAATCCAATCGCAGTAATTGAAAATGGAAAATATCAGGAAGTTGCAAAGTACCTTTGTGAAGATGCACACATTTATGATCTTACGACGTGGTGCTGTGGAGATGAATTCTTTTCCTCCCTGACGGAAGAACAGCAGGAGCTCCTGATGAAGACATGCGAGGAAGCCGGAGTGTATAATAATGAGATTCTGGATTCAGAGACCAGCAAAGCTTTACAGAGGCTTGAGGAAGCCGGGGTTACCGTTTATACGGTGGACAACCCTGATGAGTGGCTGGCAGCATCGCAGTCATTTTATGATGCGGCGGAAGAAAAATATGGATGGTCTGATGGCCTTGTAGATACCGTTAAGAATATTATCGGTCAATAGAAGGAGGTTATGATGAAAATGAAATGGATACAAAAACTCAGACAGATTGATATCGGGATTTCTGTGATCGCTTTAGTCCTGCTGATTGCAGTGACTTTTGCAGGGGTTATTTTCCGGTACGTCTTTTCAAAGCCTTTTTCATGGCAGGAAGAAGTGCAGCTGGCGCTGATCATATGGGTTATTTTTTTCGGGGCAAGATATGCATTTGAAACCTTTTCACATGTGGCAATTGATATGTTGTATGAACTGTTTCCTGCGAAAGCACAAAAGGTATTAACGGTTTTGATCGCAGTCGTTGTGACCGTTGTTCTTGGATGCATCGTTGTCTTCAGCATGAAATATATACAGATTATGTTTCATTATCATCTTCATACCAGTATTTTGCACTGGCCTTATGGATGGATTTATCTGCCGGTTCCGATCAGCTGTATCTGTATGATCATACAGTTTTGGGAAAATTCAGTGGCAGAACTAAAGACAAAAAAGGAGGTAAAATAAATGCAGATATATGTGATCCTGATCGCTTGTGTGGTTTTGCTTTTATGTTTATTTTTTAAAGTACCGGTGTTTATCTCAGTGTTTGCCGGCGCATTGGTTTATTTCCTTTTAGGTGCGTCCTCATCACCGGCAATCTTGGCGCAGCGTATTATTTCCGGAACCCAGAGTATACCGCTTCTTGCAATCCCGTTTTTTATATGCGCAGGCGTTTTTATGAATTATACAGGTGTGACAAAAAGGATTATGAATTTTTGTAATGCACTGACCAAAAAGGATGACAGGTGGTCTGGGACAGGTTAATGTACTGTTGTCTACCTTGATGGGAGGACTTTCAGGGAGCAATCTGGCTGATGCGGCAATGGAAGCAAAAATGCTTGTTCCGGAGATGGAAAAAGCAGGATATTCAAAAGAATTTTCATCGGTTCTTACTGCAACCTCAGCGATGATCACTCCGTTAATTCCACCTGGAATCGGTATGATTCTGTATGGCTCCATTGCAAATGTATCAATTGGAAAATTATTTGTTGCAGGGATTGGCATTGGTATTCTGTTATGTGTATCCCTTATGATCCTTGTGTGGATCATCTCGAAAAAGAGAGGATATCAGGTTGCACAGAAGGAACCGAGGCAGAAAGGGGAATTGGGAAAATCTTTCCGGCAGGCGGTATTACCGCTATGTCTCCCGATCATTATCATCGGAGGAATCAGGATCGGTGCAGTGACGCCGACGGAAGCAGGAACAGTGGCAATCGTCTATGCGCTGCTTCTCGGAGTTGTTTACCATGAGATCACGATCAAAAATATTATTTCAGGACTGAAGGAAAGTGTCGCAACAACAGCCTCCATTATGCTGATCGTCGGTGGAGCATCTGCATTTGCATGGGTACTCACAAGAGAGAGAATCCCTCAGCAGCTCACAACATTAATTACATCTAACATTCACAATAAATATCTCTTTTTGTTGATTGTGATCGTGTTCCTGCTCTTAGTGGGAATGTTCATTGAGGGAAATGCTGCAATGATCGTTTTGGTTCCGTTACTGGCACCGGTTGCAGCCGCCTATGGAATCGATGAAATACATTTTGCTATGTTATTTATTTTTGTTATGGCAGTCGGCGGTGTCACACCACCAATGGGAACGCTTATATTTGTCACTTGCGGAGTCACGAAGTGTGATATAAAAGCGTTTATTAAGGAATCCTTACCTTTTTATGTACTTTTACTCATTGTCATGCTTCTGATTGCATTTGTTCCTGTTTTGTCTACCGGTCTGGTAAATTTAGTGTATTAATGGGAAAAACAGTGTATAATAGATGCATGCGTGAAAAAACAAATATGGAGGTTTTTTAGTATGAAATCTATTCTGGAGAGGCAGAAACAGGAATCGGCAAAAGATTATGTACTCCGTGTGCTGATACATAACATTGTCAATACAGAACTTGTTCCAGGGGAAAGACTTATAGATCAGGAAATATGCGGTCAGCTTGGCGTGAGCAGGACACCATTCCGGGAAGCGGAATTGGAGCTTGCACAGAAGAAGCTGATTGATATCAGACCGAAAATAGGAACCTATGTGTCTTATATCGACTCAGGACTGGTCGAGGAGATCCGGCATTTGAGAAGTGTTCTTGAAGCGGAACTGGCAGTTATGGCATGCGACCTGCTGAGTAAAGATGATATTGACAAATTATGGGAAAATATAGCGCTTTGGCAGCTTTATATCAAGCGTGGCGATGAAGAAAAGATTTTCTACTATGATAAGGAATTTCATAAGATGCTCTATCAGATGTGTGGAAGGAACTACTGGTGCGAGCTGGTGGAAGGGGTAGCCCCGCATTTTGACCGCACAACGATATTAAGCTTCCGGTGCAAGCCAAAAGAAAAAATTTATAAAGATCATGAGGAATTGGTAGAGGCGATCGAACAGAAGGATAAAGCGAAAGCCAGAGAAATCGCACTGCGCCATATGGAGCGTTATGTAGAAAATATTGATACGATCAAAGCTGAATTCCCGGATTATTTCCAGAAAATAGAATAGAAACGGCAGGAAACTGATCTCTGAACATCAGGTGAAAAAAACGATGTTCAGAGGTCAGTTTTTTATGTAAAACTAATTGACAAACGAACAACTATGATATATATTAAATTATATGAAATATATAACATAATATAAAATATATAAAGGAGAAAATGAATGAAAGGTGAATATGATGTTGCGGTAATAGGTGCTGGTGTGGTCGGAAGTGCGATCGCAAGGGAATTGTCCAGATACAAATTGAAAATAGGGGTATTTGAAAAAAATCTGGATGTCTGTAATGAGACAAGCGGCAGAAACTCGGCAGTAGTCCACGGAGGATTTGCTTATGATGCGGATACATTGAAAGCAAGGTTCTGTGTCGCAGGAAACCGCATGATGGGTGATCTGTCCGAGGAACTGGATTTCCCGTTTAAACGGTGTGGAAAAGTTCTGGTAGGAAATACAGAAGAAGATATGGAACAGTTAAAACGCACTCTGAAACAGGGGGACGTGAATGGTGCAACAGGTTTGGAGCTGATCGATGAGAAAAAACTTCATGAACTCGTCCCTGCGGTTGTAGGAAAATTTGCAATGTGGTCAAAAAACAGTGGTATCATGGACCCGTTTTTATTTACGATCGGTCTGGCAGAAAATGCAGCGGAAAACGGTGCGAAGTTCCTGTTTGGACATGAGATACTTGGAATTGAGCGGGTAGATGATGATTATCTGCTGCGGACCGGAAAAGGGGAATATAAAGCACACTGGGTAATCAACGCAGCAGGACTTGGCTGCAAAACAATCTCAGACATGCTTGGGATCACAGGATACCATGTGATCGGTTCCAAAGGAAATTACATTATTTTAGATAAGCGTCTTGGCAGTCTTCTGCCAATGCCGGTGTATCCGGTGCCAAGCAATACCTATATGGGCATCCATGTGACACCTACCGTGGATGGCAATGTCACCGTCGGCCCGGATGCGGAAAACGTAACAGATTTTTCTTATTATGGTGTCCCACAGAAAAATATGGAGGAGCTCGCAAAGAGTGCATCGAATTTATGGCCGCATATCAATAAGGCAGATCAGATTCGTAATTTCTCAGGAATTTTGCCGAAGTGGGTAGATGAAAATGGTGTCATCCAGGATTTCAAGATAGAGATAAAAGAAGACATTGCACCGCATGCAGTGAATCTGGTCGGAATCGAATCACCGGGGCTTACAGCGGCAGTTCCGATTGCACAGTATGTGGTGGAACTTATGAAAGAACATGAAAGGCTGGTGAAAAACGATCAGTTTATTCCGGAACACAAGTCGATCCGAAGATTTGCAACGGCATCGTTTGAAGAAAAAAATGCACTGATCCGGGAAAATAAGGAGTACGGCGAGATTATCTGCAGCTGTGAACAGGTGACAAAAGCTGAGATACGTGCCGCAATCAGAAATCCATTAGGGGTTGCGACAATGACAGGCGTGAAATACCGTACACGTGCAATGATGGGAACCTGTCAGGGTGGCTTCTGTCAGATGAAAATTGAGCAGCTGATCGAGGAAGAGTTGGGAATACCTGCAAAAGATGTGAGATATAGCAGACCGGATTCGTGGGTATTGACTGGTAATATGCGGGAGGAAAAGTAAGATGGAATACAGGGATGTCGTAATTATTGGTGGTGGACCGGCAGGTCTTGCAGCAGCGTTAGAGCTTTATAGGAATGGAATTAAAAATATTTTAATCATCGAGCGGGAAAATTGTCTCGGCGGAATTTTAAGACAGTGCATTCATGATGGATTTGGACTTGGAAGATTTGGCGAAAGCCTTTCAGGACCGGAATATGCAGAGCGTTTTATTTCCGAGGTTGAGAAGAATAAAATCCCATACATGATCAATGCGGCAGTGACGGAGATCACAAAGGAGAAAAAGATAACCGTTGTGGCACAGGATGGAATGCATGAGATCGAGGCAAAAGCTGTCATACTTGCAATGGGCTGCAGAGAGCGAAGCCGTGGGGCACTGGGAATTCCGGGAGAGCGGCCGGCGGGAGTATTTACAGCAGGAACGGCGCAGGCGTACATGAATTTATACAACAGAATGCCGGCAAAGGAAGTGGTGATCCTCGGCTCAGGAGATATTGGAATGATCATGGCGCGCCGGCTTACCCTCGAGGGAGCACACGTTCAGGCGGTATTTGAGATTATGTCACATCCAAGCGGATTGCCGAGAAATATCATCCAGTGTTTAGATGATTATAATATACCACTTTATTTAAGCCATACAGTGACGGAGATACATGGCGATGCAAGGCTTACCGGAGTGACGGTGTCAGAGGTAGACGAACATTTACAGCCGATTCCGGGTACAGAAAAAAGATATGACTGTGATACATTAATTTTATCGGTCGGTCTTCTGCCGGATAATAAGCTGACGAAGGATGTGGGAATCGGAATTGATCCTCACACAAAAGGAGCCGTTGTAGATGAGTTTATGCAGACAGAAATACCGGGTATTTTTTCAGCAGGAAATGTGCTGCATGTGCATGATCTTGTGGATTTTGTTTCCATGGAAGCAGAACATCTGGCAAAGTGTGCGGCAGAGTATGTCGAAGGCAGAACTTTACCGGCATGCAATATCAATGTAAAAGCAGGAGATGGAGTAGGGCATACCATACCACAGAAAATAAGTGGAAAAAATGATTTCCAGCTGTCAATGCGTGTAAATCATCATTATGGTGCGTGCAGGATCGTAGTAAAACAGGACGGCAGGGAAGTAGCCGTAAAGAAAATGAAAAAAGCAATCCCGGCAGAAATGATCCAGTTTAAGGTCAAGGCGGATAACATAAATGGAACGGGTGATCTGGAGGTGATGGTAGAATGTTAAAAAAATATACATGCATTATTTGTCCAAATGGCTGTGAAATAGAAGCAGAGGTTTTAGACGGAGAAATTAAATCCGTAAGTGGATTTACCTGCAAACGTGGTGAGGAATATGTCCGTCAGGAAATCCTCGCGCCAAAGCGTACTATTGCAAGCTCTGTGGCAGTAAAAAATGGTGAGCTGCCGGTAACAAGCGTGCGGATCACAAAGGCAGTCCCGAAAGAACTGATCCCGGAGGTGATGAAAGAAATAAAGAAACAGGCCGTGACAGCGCCGGTGGAAGCCGGAACAGTTTTAATCTCCAATATATGTGGAACAGACAGTGATGTAATTTGTACTAAGACGGTCAGAGAGAAAAGATAACAGGAATGTGGTTGTTATATCAGACAGGTATAACAGCCACATTTTTTATTTTACAAATAAATAAATAAATTATATAATAAAACCACTTGTTTGTGACAAAAAAGTCAGGAAGGTTAGAAAAATGAGAATAGGAAGCAGGGATTTTGCAACAACAGGACATACTTACATTATGGGAATTTTAAATGTGACACCGGACTCTTTTTCCGATGGTGGAAAGTTCAATCAGATCGATGCGGCATTAAAGCATGCGGAAGAGATGATAAGAGACGGTGCAGATGTGATCGACATCGGTGGGGAATCCACACGGCCGGGATATACAAAGATTTCCGATGAGGAGGAGACAGGCAGGGTGGTTCCGGTCATTGAGGCGGTGAAAAAAGAGTTTGAGATACCGATTTCTGTGGATACTTATAAAAGCGGCGTTGCAGAGGCGGCGGCACAGGCAGGAGCCGATCTGATCAACGATATCTGGGGACTGAAATATGACCCGCACATGTCAGAAGTCATTGCAAAATCCGGGCTGGCGTGCTGTCTCATGCATAACCGGGACAATACTGAGTACCGGAATTTTATGGAGGATATGAAACAGGATCTGCGGGAAACGATCGCGCTTGCCAAAGCGGCAGGAATTGCGGACGATAAGATCATCTTAGACCCGGGTGTTGGGTTTGCAAAAAGTTATGAGAACAATCTGGAAGTGATCCGCCGCCTGAAAGAGTTCAATGAATTAAAGTATCCGGTGCTGCTTGGCACTTCAAGGAAGTCTGTGATCGGATTGACACTTGACCTTCCGGCAGCAGAGCGTGTGGAGGGAACGATCGTCACAACGGTCATGGCGGTGGAAGCAGGCTGTATGTTTGTCCGTGTGCATGATGTAAAAGAAAATCACCGGGCAATCCAGATGGCAGAGGCGATCCTGGACAGAAAATAAGCAATTGCCAAACACCTGTTTTTTCAGGAGTTTTGCAGGCTTTAGATAACAGGAAGATAGAAGTGCTGAAAGGAAGTATCGGGATGACGGGAGATTTTATTAAAATAACGAATTTAAAAGTATTTGCACATCATGGGGTTTTTCCGGAGGAAACAAGGGATGGACAGGACTTTTACGTGAATGCAAAACTTTTTTTGGACTGCAGAAAAGCTGGAAAGACAGACAATCTGTCGGATTCTTTGAATTATGGCGAAGTCAGCCATTTTATCACAGATTTTCTACAGGATCATACATACAAATTAATTGAGAGCGTCGCAGAGCAGTTAGCGGAAGCGATGCTTCTTTCTATGCCGGTGTTAAAAGGAGTAGAGATTGAGTTATGTAAACCACATGCTCCAATCGGGCTTCCATTTGAAAATGTGTCGGTGACGATGAAACGGCAGTGGCATGAGGTGTATCTTGCGGTCGGTTCCAATCTTGGGGACAAGAATGCCTATATTGGGAATGGAATCGACGAACTGCGCCGGATCAAAGAGATCAAAGAGGTAAGAGTGTCAGAACTTCTGGTGACAAAGCCTTACGGCGGAGTGGAGCAGGACGATTTTGTTAACGGGGCGATCGCATTAAAGACGCTGTTATCACCACAGGAGCTGTTGGAGAAACTGCATGAGATCGAGCAGCACGCTAACAGGGAGCGTATCATTCACTGGGGACCTAGAACATTGGATCTTGACATTATTTTTTATGATAAGCTTGTGTACGAGGATGAGAATCTTATCATACCGCATATTGATATGCAGAATCGTGACTTTGTGTTAAAACCGCTGGCAGAACTTTGCCCGAATTACCGCCATCCGGTTTTTGGAAAAACAGTGTCGCAGTTACTTGGAGAACTGAAAGAGAGGTAATATGATAAAAGCAGTCTTATTTGATCTGGATGGTACGATCATTAACTCAGAAGAGGGAATTACAAAGTGTGTACAATATGCATTAAGCAGTTTTGGAATTGAGGAACCGGACCGGAAAAAGCTGTTGTGTTTTATCGGACCGCCGCTTGATCCTGTTTTCCGTGAAAAATACGGCTTTGATGCGGACAAGGCATGGCAGGCGGTATTAAAATACCGGGAGAGGTTTGATAAGACCGGAATTTTCGAGTGTGAATTATATGAGGGTGTCGCAGATACGATCCGCAAGTTAAAAGAAGCAGGCTGCGTCATCGCACTTGCTTCCTCCAAGCCGGAGACAGCGTGCAGACGTATTCTGGAACATTTTTCCCTGACACCGTATTTTGATGAGATCGTCGGTTCCACTTTAGATGGAAGCATCAGCACCAAACAGCAGGTACTAGAGGAGCTTGGCAGACGGATGGAGCATATGCAGATCACAAAAGACCAGATGTGCCTGATCGGAGACACTGAGTATGACGTGATTGGAGCGGATCAGTTTGGAATCCGCTGTGTCGGCGTATCCTATGGATTTGGAAAAAGAGAACTGTTAGAGCGTGCAGGGGCATACTGTGTCTGCGACAACATGGCAGAGGTTGTGGAAGCACTGCAGCAGATGCGATAGAAAGGAAGATATCATGAAAACGACAGGCGGTTTTAAACTCTGGCAGATCATTTATCCGATTGGTATTTATTATGTTGTGTCGAGCCTTATGTACTTCGTGCTGGGACTTTTTCTGGGGGATGGGCAACAGACCTATATGCTGCGCCAGCTTATCTGCTCGGCTGCAACGATCCCGGCGACGATGAGTTTTTATAAGCAGGATAAAATTGCAGAGCAGGTTGTCTATGGAACTGAAAAAGAAAAATTGGATACAAAATGGCTCACAGACGCAGCTTTGGCTGTTGTGGGTGCAGCAACACTTGGCATTGCCGTGAATAACATCATTGCAATGACGCCGTTAGTGCAGATGTCGGAGGGGTTTCAGGAGGCAAACCAGTCCTTTTTTGCGGGAACGGTTGTGTTTGAACTGCTCGGTTCCTGCCTTGTGATTCCAATCGCAGAAGAATTGCTGTTCCGCGGTGTGGTGTACAAGCGTCTGAAGCTTTATTTTGGCGTGACACCGGCATTGATCGGTTCAGCACTTATCTTTGGTATCATGCATGTCAATCTGGTGCAGTTTTTGTATGCGGCGGTGATCGGATTGCTTCTTGCGTTTGTGTTGGAAAAAACAGGGAAGCTTTCCATGGCAGTTTTTGGGCATATTGCGGCAAATCTTGTGGCGGTGCTGCGGACGGAGACAGGATGGCTGGAGTTCAGTTTTTATCCGACGGTAAACGGCATTTTGTTTACGGTTGTGATGGCAGTGGCAGGAATAGCCGTTGTCAGCCTTTTTTACCGGAGAAAATAATTCGTTACATAAAAACGACATTTCATTACATATTCCATAAGAAAAGCTTATGAGCTGGTCGATATAAGATAAAGTACAGAGTATGGAGTGAAGAAAATGCCGAAAATTGCGATATGTGATGATGAACAGCCTATAAGAGAGTATTTAAAAAGTCTGACCGAAAAATGTATCCCGGATTCACAGGTTCGCCTGTTTGGCAGCGGAGAGGCACTGTTACGAGATCAGACATCCTTTGATGTGATCCTGCTGGATGTTTCCCTGCGTGGAGAAGATGGAAATCAGACGTTAAACGGCATGGAGACAGCCCGGAAAATCCGGGAGACATCCAATGCGATGATCATTTTTGTGACAGCGTTCAAAGAATATGTGTTTGAAGGTTATGATGTCGGGGCGTTTCACTATCTGTTAAAGCCGGTGGACGAGCACAAGTTTGCGGAAGTGATGCAGCGCGCCATGTGGCAGCTTGAGCGGGAAAAAGAGGAAATGTCCCTGTTGATAAAAGCAGATGGCAGTTATATGGAAGTTCTGGCAAAAAATATTTTGTATGCGGAGAACGAGGCGCGCAAGATTGTGCTGCACACGAAAAATATGCCGGAGAGCAGTTATACTTTTTATGAGAAAATGGAAGTGTTGGAGAAGCGGCTGGGAGAGGGTTTTTTCCGTTCGCACCGGGGATTTCTGGTAAATCTGCGGGAAGTGTACAAGTATGATGCGACCACGATACAGATGAAAAATGGTGACAAAGTTTATCTGGCAAAACAAAAGTATAACGATTTTGTCACGGCTTATATGAAATATCTGAGAAGCGCAGGATGAAAAGGACTGCAAAATAGCGGAAAAAAGCAAAAATCAGCGGAACATAGATCTGCTGATTTTTCATTACATAAAAGAGCCTGTTCGTTACAATTCGCTAAAATCAGAAAATGCCCGACCGATATACGGAGTAAAGAAAGGCAAAATGCATCGTTATGGTGCAGTTTTGGCAAGACATACAGGGAGGCAATAATATGCGAATTACAACACAAATGCTTGCACACTCAGCCGCAAAAAGCGGAATTCCATTTCAGCAGACAACACTGTTAGATATCCTGAACAAAAAGTCATCTTTTTCCGGTCTGCTGAACGGAGTGAATGCCAGTGCGGATGCAACGGCGATCGCAAAGAAAAAGAATTATTCGAAGCTGGAAGATATTTCGGGGAACCTGAACGGATATGCTTCTAGTCTTGTGGCAACAGATAAGAACTCCATTTATGACAGGGCAAAGGAAAGCGGCAGTACAAAGGATATTGTTTCCTCGGCAAAAAAAATGGTCGAGAGCTACAACGCAACGTTAAAACAGCTCAGGGAAACCGGGGATACTTTAAATGAGTTTTACAGACAGCAGTTAAAGGATATTCCTGCCGGGGACAAAGAGGCATTGAAGAGCATTGGTATCACACAGGCAAAAGACGGCAGTCTTTCCATTGACGAGAAAGTGTTACAGAGTGCAGATGCAGACACGTTAAAGAAAGTGTTGGATGGAGATACCGGGCTTGCTTCCAAGATCAGTTTTGTGAGCGGAAGAATCAGCCAGAACGCAGCGTCCAATGTTGTGAGCACATCGAGCCAGTATACATCGAACGGCTCTTCATTGCTGAGTGCACTTGAGACGAGTAAATACGATTTCTGGGGATAAAAAAGAAAATTGACAAATTTGCAGAGGAGATAAGACAGGAGAACTATTATGAGTGTTACGATCAACTTTTCCAAAAACACGTCCGCACCCTGGCAGTCAAATGCAAACATGTTAAAAAGCACGAGGGAAAAAATACAGAGACAGGAAGAGCGGGACGGAAAAATTGCTTTTTTTGAGACACAGAAGCAGAATCTCAAAAATCAGAAAGCGGATACAATCGAAGAAATTGCAAAAAAGCTGGAGAAGTTTCATACTTACGAGGATGAGATTGCGGCAGCAAAACAGGAGTACAACAGCTCACAGATGTTCCACATCTTAGATGAGGCAGAAGAGCGCGGAGAGCAGATGGCGAAAGCGGCTGAGAAATATAAGCCAAAGACCGAGGAAGAGCAGAAAAAGGAGGCTCAAGGCGAGGCAGCAGGAACAGACGGCAAAACCGATGATAAGGGTGTTTTATCCGAAATTATGGATGATATGTCGGAATCAATCGATGCGCAGGAAGGAAGTCTGGAAACTACCGGACAGCTTTCAGAAGCAGAGTTACAGCAGAAATTGTCCGACGAGGAATTGCAGAAAAAACAACAGAGATATCAGTCGTTTGACGTGCGGGCATAATAAAAGCCGATATTTCACTGATGCCTGTCTTGGTTAGTGATCAGATAATCTACCATGTATCACAACTTTTTATTACAGAAAACAGAATATTAAAATCTGCCGTAACAAATAGTAATATTCTATACTCCGACAATTCAAACACAATTCCAGAAAAACACCTGAAGTGATATTTTATCACTTGAAAATCAAAAATTTTTTTATTATAAAACAAGGAAAGAATTGTTTGTATCCATATATTACAGTAAGAATATAACTATAATAGTATAAACAATACTGCTATAAATAATAAATATTCAAATTATCAGACAATATTGCAAAAAAATAGATAGACAGAAGTATCAAAAAGTTGTATATTAGAAAACAAGAAAAATAAAATAATTCATGAAGCAGTTAGGCTTAGATAATCGATCATTGATCATTTGGTTATTTACAACAATGAAATTGTCTGCAAAGTGGCGATTTCAATCTGGATTAAGAAAGGAATTTGCGTATGAAAGAGCAACAGAAAGAAACATCTGCAAAAATGGTCACTCTGAACAAATTTGCACCAAAGGATTCCCAGACAAAAACAGACGGAATGTATGATCCGGCATTTGAACATGACAACTGCGGTATCGGTTCGGTTGTCAATATCAAAGGTATCAAGACACATGAGACCGTGGAGAATGCTTTGAAAATTGTTGAAAACTTAAAGCACAGAGCAGGAAAAGATGCAGAAGGAAAGACCGGTGACGGTGTTGGTATCCTTTTACAGATTTCTCATAAATTTTTTACGAAAGCCGTAAAACCGCTCGGTATTGAACTTGGTGGTGAGAGAGATTATGGTATCGGTATGTTTTTCTTCCCGCAGGATGAGTTAAAACGCAATCAGGCAAAGAAAATGTTCGAAGTCATTGTCCAGAAAGAGGGCATGGAATTTTTAGGATGGAGAGAAGTACCGATCGATCCGACAAAGCTTGGACAGAAAGCGATCGACTGTATGCCTTGCATTATGCAGGGGTTTGTAAAGCGTCCGAAGAATGTGGAAAAGGGACTTCCGTTCGACCGCAAGCTGTATGTGGCAAGACGTGTGTTTGAGCAGTCGAATGATGATACTTATGTTGTCTCCTTATCCAGCAGAACGATTGTATACAAGGGAATGTTCTTAGTAGAGCAGCTCCGCTTGTTCTTTGCAGATCTTCAGGACAAAGATTATGAATCTGCGATCGCAACCGTACACTCCCGTTTCTCTACGAACACAAACCCAAGCTGGGAGAGAGCACATCCAAACCGTTTTATCGTACATAACGGTGAGATCAACACGATCAAAGGAAATGCAGATAAGATGCTTGCCCGTGAGGAGACCATGGAGTCCGAATTTTTAAAGGGCGAATTACAGAAAGTGCTTCCGGTCGTCAACACCGAGGGTTCCGACTCTGCAATGCTTGACAATACACTGGAATTCCTTGTCATGAGCGGCATGGATCTTCCACTCGCTGTCATGATCTTAATTCCGGAGCCGTGGGCAAACAACAGCCTCATGTCCCAGAAGAAAAAAGATTTTTACCAGTATTACGCAACAATGATGGAGCCGTGGGACGGACCTGCATCCATTCTTTTCTCCGATGGTGATATTATGGGAGCGGTGCTTGACCGTAATGGACTCCGTCCTTCCCGCTATTACATTACAGATGACGATTACCTCATTCTTTCCTCTGAGGTCGGTGTACTTGACATTGATCCGACGAAAATCGTGGTAAAAGAGAGACTTCGTCCGGGAAAAATGCTTCTGGTAGATACCGTAAAGGGAAGAGTGATCGATGATGATGAGTTAAAAGAAACTTATGCAGGCAAACAGCCTTACGGTGAATGGATCGACCGCAACCTGTTAAATTTAAAAGATTTGAAGATTCCAAACCAGCGTGTGCCGGAATACACCAAGGAAGAGCGTCAGAGAATGCAGAAGGCATTTGGTTATACCTATGAATCTTTGAGAGATGCAATTTTACCAATGGCAAAAAATGGCGGCGAGGGAACATCCGCCATGGGTATTGATACACCGCTTGCTGCACTGGCAACCGATCATCAGCCGTTATTTAACTACTTCAAGCAGCTATTTGCACAGGTTACAAACCCACCAATCGACTCTATCCGTGAAAAAGTGGTGACTTCCACAACCGTATACATCGGAGAGGATGGCAACCTTCTGGAAGAAAAAGCCATTAACTGTCAGGTGTTAAAGGTCAATAATCCGATCCTTACGAATACCGATCTGATGAAAATTAAAAATATGAAAGTGGACGGATTTAAGGTAGAAGTAATCCCGACTACCTATTATAAGAGCACAAGCCTCGAAAAAGCCATTGAGCGTCTGTTTGTGGAAGCAGACCGTGCGTACAGGGAGGGCGCAAACATTTTGATCCTGTCTGACCGTGGTGTCGACGAATACCATGTGCCGATCCCATCACTGCTTGCAGTGTCCGCCCTGCAGCAGCATCTGGTCAAGACAAAAAAGAGAACGGCAGTCGCCATGATCTTAGAGTCCGGCGAGCCGAGAGAGGTACATCATTTTGCAACACTGTTAGGTTATGGTGCCTGTGCGATCAACCCATATCTGGCACAGGATACCGTAAAACAGTTAGTGGATGAGCATATGTTAGACAAAGATTACTATGCGGCAGTGGATGATTACAATGCAGCGATCTTAAATGGTATTGTAAAGATCGCTTCCAAAATGGGTATTTCCACGATCCAGTCTTACGAAGGTTCCAAAATCTTCGAGGCGATCGGTATCGACTCCGACGTGATCGATAAGTATTTCACAAATACCGTGAGCCGCATCGGTGGTATTACATTAAAAGACATTGAAAATGATGTGAACGAATTACATTCTGCGGCATACGATCCGCTTGGTTTAGAGACTGACCTCACCTTAGACAGCAGGGGACGCCACAAAATGAGAAGTGGTGCAGACCAGCACCTTTACAATCCGGCAACCATCCATCTGTTACAGGAATCCACGAAACGTGGAGATTACAATCTGTTCAAACAGTACACAGAGCTTGTGGACAGTGAGGAAAAAGACGGCTGCATCCGTGGACTGATGGATTTCAATTATCCGAAAAAAGGTGTGCCGGTCGAGGAAGTGGAAAGCGTTGATTCTATCGTGACAAGATTTAAGACCGGTGCGATGTCCTATGGTTCTATCTCACAGGAAGCACACGAGACGCTTGCTATTGCGATGAACCGGCTTCACGGCAAATCAAACACCGGTGAAGGTGGTGAGGATTACGAGCGTATCGCAAGTAAAAATACCGCAGTGGACAGATGCTCCAAGATCAAGCAGGTCGCATCCGGACGATTTGGTGTCACAAGCCAGTACTTAGTCAGTGCGGAAGAGATCCAGATCAAGATGGCACAGGGAGCAAAACCGGGCGAAGGTGGACATCTTCCGGGCAAAAAAGTTTATCCGTGGATTGCAAAGACAAGACTTTCCACACCGGGGGTATCCTTAATTTCTCCGCCACCACACCATGATATTTACTCCATCGAGGATTTAGAGCAGCTGATCTTTGATTTGAAAAACTCTAACAGAGCGGCAAGAATTTCCGTAAAACTTGTTTCAGAGGCAGGTGTTGGAACCGTTGCAGCAGGCGTTGCAAAAGCTGGCGCACAGGTTGTGCTGATCTCCGGTTACGATGGCGGTACAGGTGCTGCTCCGGCAAGTTCCATCCACAATGCAGGACTTCCTTGGGAGCTTGGACTTGCAGAGACACACCAGACTTTGATCATGAACGGACTCCGCAATAAAGTAAGGATTGAGACAGACGGAAAATTAATGAGCGGCCGTGATGTTGCGATCGCAGCGCTTCTCGGAGCAGAGGAATACGGATTTGCAACGGCTCCGCTTGTAACCATGGGATGTGTCATGATGCGTGTCTGTAATTTAGATACCTGTCCGGCAGGTATCGCAACACAGAATCCCGAATTAAGAAAACGTTTTGCAGGAAAACCGGAATATGTGGAAAACTTTATGAAGTTTATCGCAGAGGAACTCCGTGAATACATGGCAAAACTTGGCTGCAGAACCGTGGATGAGATGGTTGGACGAAGCGACCTCTTAAAAGTCCGGGAAGATCTGACCGGACGTGAGAAAGAGATCGATCTTTCCAGAATTTTAAACAACCCATATGCAGGACCGAAGGAGAAAGTAACCTTTGATCCAAAACATGTATATGATTTTGAACTGGAAAAATCAAAAGACGAGACGGTACTTTTAAAACAGCTTGGCTCTGCACTTACAAACAAACAGCGCAGAAGCATTGATGTGGAAGTGACGAACACAGACCGTTCCTTCGGTACGATTTTTGGTTCCGAGATAACAAAAAAAAGTATGGAACCGGCTTAGAGGAAGATACGTTTGTAGTTAAATGTACCGGCGCAGGTGGACAGAGTTTTGGTGCGTTCATTCCAAAAGGACTGACCTTAGAGCTTGTAGGCGATTCCAACGACTATTTTGGCAAGGGACTTTCCGGTGGAAAACTAGTGGTTTATGCCCCGGCAGGTGTAAAATATAAAAAAGACGAGAATATCATCATTGGTAACGTAGCCCTTTATGGCGCAACGAGCGGAAAAGCATTCATCAGCGGTGTGGCAGGCGAGCGTTTCTGCGTGCGTAACTCAGGCGCTTCCGCAGTCGTAGAAGGTGTCGGCGACCATGGCTGTGAGTATATGACAGGCGGACGTGTCGTAGTTTTAGGTAAAACCGGCAAAAACTTTGCGGCTGGTATGAGCGGCGGTATCGCTTATGTGTTAGATGAGGATAACGACCTTTACACCCGCATGAACAAAGAGATGGTATTTTCTGAGGAAGTATCCAATAAATACGATGTTATGGAATTAAAAGACATGATCAAAGAGCATGTGGCATTTACCAATTCCGAAAAAGGTAAGGAAATTCTGGATAACTTCAGTGAGTATCTGCCGAAATTTAAGAAAGTAATCCCGTATGATTACAACCGTATGCTGATGGCTATCGTTCAGATGGAGGAGAAAGGTCTCTCATCCGAACAGGCACAGATCGAAGCATTCTATGCGAATACGAGAGGTTGATCGTCAGTAGGGAATACGAAAAGAAAATGGAGGAAATATCATGGGAAAACCAACCGGATTTATGGATTATAAAAGAGAGACATCGGTGAGTGAAGCACCATTGGAGCGTATCAGAAATTTTAACGAATTCCACACACCACTGTCAAAGGAAGAACAGCAGATACAGGGCGCGCACGCTGCATGAACTGCGGCGTTCCCTTCTGTCAGGCGGGAATGAATATCATGGGAATGACGAGCGGATGCCCGTTACATAACCTTGTCCCGGAGTGGAACGATCTTGTATACACAGGGAACTGGGAGCAGGCATACAACCGTCTGAAAAAGACGAACAACTTCCCGGAGTTCACATCAAGGGTATGTCCTGCACTATGCGAAGCAGCATGTACCTGCGGACACTGGGGGGATGCCGTTACCTGTAAGGAAAACGAACATGGCATTATCGAGAACGCTTATGAGCAGGGCTATGCGAAAGCAAAACCACCGAGAGTCCGCACAGGAAAGAAAGTCGCAGTCATCGGTTCCGGTCCTGCCGGACTTGCAGTGGCAGACCAGCTGAATAAGCGCGGACACCTTGTAACCGTATACGAGCGGGATGACAGGGTAGGCGGACTTTCTGATGTACGGAATCCCGAATATGAAACTGGAAAAATGGGTGATCGACCGCAAGGTTTCCATTATGAAGGAGGAAGGCATTACATTTGTCACAAATACCAATGTCGGCAAAGATGTCAAAGCTGCAAAACTGTTAAAAGAATATGACAGGGTCGTTCTGGCATGTGGAGCCAAAAATCCAAGAGATATCAAGGCACCGGGCAGAGATGCGAAAGGTATTTATTTTGCAGTGGATTTCTTAAAAGCTACCACAAAAAGCCTTTTGGATTCTGAATTGAAAGACAATCAGTACATTTCTGCAAAAGGAAAAAGAGTGGTCATCATCGGTGGCGGTGACACCGGAAATGACTGTGTGGGCACATCCATCCGTCACGGCGCAGCCAGTGTGACACAGCTTGAGATGATGCCGAAAGCACCGGATACGAGAGCGGAGAACAATCCGTGGCCGGAGTGGCCAAAAGTCTGCAAGACAGATTATGGTCAGGAGGAGGCAATCGCAGTATTCGGACATGACCCACGTATCTATCAGACCACGGTAAAAGAATTTCTGAAAGATAAAAATGGAAATCTCTGTGGACTTGTCACGGTGAAATTAGAGAGCAAAAAAGACGAGAAAACAGGCCGTATGATGATGGCAGAAGTGCCGGGTTCCGAACAGAAAATGGATGCAGACCTTGTACTGATCGCAGCCGGATTCTTAGGAGCTGAGAATTATATTGCAAATGCGTTCGGTGTCGACCTGAATGCGAGAACCAATGTAGCAACCGCAGAGGGCGCATATGTGACCAATGTGAAAAATGTTTTCACGGCAGGTGATATGCACAGAGGACAGTCGCTTGTCGTGTGGGCGATCCGCGAAGGCCGCGAAGCTGCAAGGGAAGTGGATGAAAGCCTGATGGGATATTCTTATTTGTCGGTGCAGTAGGTAAAAATAATTTTTGCTTATAGCATAGTGATAATATTACAGGTGGAAATAGAAAGATAGGGCGTGTGAAAAAACGAGAGTTTTTTCATTCGTCCTTTTGCTTATAGTTATAATAATAGCTATATTACATAAAAAAGGGTATAGTTCCCCTTACCCCATAAGAATGATATTATGAAATCTTATGCGGCAGCTGCAACTTTTTTCTGTTTGTTGTGATATTTATAAAGATTGTGTCCGATAGAAACAAGAAATACTTCAAGCAATACAGATTTTATTCCTCTTCGGACAATTCTTTTGTACCACCGGTCGTTTTTCATGATACCAAAGGTACCTTCTGCCTGAATGGATCTGTTCATCCTTAGAAGCGCTCCCTGGATGCTTTCGAGATTTTCTATCACTTCCTGATGCATCGCTGTAAGTTCGCGGTTGATCCGTACAGTACGGTTTTTATCTGTCTTTTTACATTGTTCTGCATAGGGACAGCCGGAGCAATCTTCACTCTGATACACTTCTTCCTGACGCCCATACTTGTTCCCTTTACGTTTTTCGATACTGAAGATAAAAGCTTTTCCCATTTGGACAACGCATGATTCCGCCTTCCCCGATTGGAAAATTTACTGCACGAAATGGATCTTCATGATACTTCTTGTCTGTAGTCTCTTTCTTGAACATGGTAAATTTCATATATTTTTCCATTCCATGCTGCCCACAGAAGATGTAATTGTTGTAAGAACCATATCCAGCATCTGCTACTGGGTACTTCGGATAAAAGCCATATGTAGTATAAAACTTGTTCATTAATGGAATAAAACAATCCATATCTGAGCGATACTGATTTACATCAACAACAGCAATATATTCATCTGCAATACCGACCTGTACATTATAAGCTGGAAGCAACTGGTCATTGCCCATGTAGTCTGTCTTGATTCGCATAAAAGTGGCTGAATGGTCTGTTTTCGAGTAACTGTTGCGATCTTCCACAGATTTTGATTTTTCCACGTATTCTTCCAACTTAGCAGCATACCTTTGAGTTTCTCATAATGACGTTGTTGTGTAGTTTTGCGATGTCCACTGCCATGAACAAACATTGCTTCATTAATCTGCCAGACTTCTGCATACTGTTCAGCAGCTTCCTTCAGATACTCTGGTGCGTACTCACTATTGATACAAAGTTTCATACCTGTACATGAAAGTTCCTCATTGATTTCAAAGAGTGTAGTTATCTTACCAAAGAGACGGTATCTGGATTTTTCGGTTGCTTTTTTCCATACCCAGGAGTATTTATTCGCATTTGCTTCAAACTTGGATCCATCAATGTATAGATGTTGAAGATCTACATGCTCTGTCTCGAAGATTTTTTTGTTTATATCTTGAAATATTTCTTCAATGGAATCAGCAAGTACTTCGTTGATGAAGTAGCCGAAAGTACGGTAAGAAGGTGCTTGATGATCCATAAGATACATGAAGCGGAGATTGACTTTACACTGATCCTCCAGTTCACGCAATGATATATAGCCATTCGCCATAAATCCAAACAAAACTGTTTTCAGCATGCTGACCGGGTCATATCTGAGTCTTCCTGTATAATGTTGAGGAATATTTTTCAGATATTTCTCCAGTTCGATTTCTCCCATAAATCTATCAAAAGTCAGCACTGGATCACAGATGTCCAAATAATCTTGAATTAGCATTGGCAAAACTGCCTGTTTTGGGTTAGAATAGATTATGTTATTAATTTTTTTCACAAATTAATTATAACAGAAAGAAAGACCTTGAGTTCATTATAAACTCTTGGTCTTTCTTTTTTTTCGGGACTATTCTTTTTTCACAGCCCCTATTTTTTTATATAAACATGATATTATTTTGCTTTGAATACGATATTATAAATTGTAAAAACATTGATATAAGATATATAATGTTGTATTATAAAAGAAATGAAAAGAGCATGGTATTAAGATAGTATTTGAATGATTTCGGGAAGAGGGGGATTTAGAAATGGTTAAATACTTAGAAGCAGCAGAATGTATTTGCTTGGCAATATCTGTTTGCAATCTTATTGCAGTAAGTTTTGCAATGAAAAAACAGAAACCTATTAATAAAATAATGTATTTTGTTAATAATCTTGGTATTGTTGTGTTATCAAATCTTATTGTCTGGACGGAAGGTTGTTATGTGGATGAAAATAATTTAAGTGGCAGTGCAATTACGTTTATTTTGAACATTTGCAATATCGTATTTTTTATTGTGAGTTGTATAATGGGATTTAAATGCAAGAAGGCAGAATAAAGAATTGATAATATATGCTTTGATTTGATAAACATTTATGCAGAAGTGGTAAATATAGGTATGTCTCAATTGGGCTGGAGATAGTTTATGAAGAATAAATTATGTATGTTATTTGCTATTGTTTTATTAATAGTTGGTGGATGCAATGAAAAGTCACAAAATTATTTTATAGGGACTATTTTGGAAATAACAGATAATTATTTTATTGTAAGTCCGGATGATTCAGAACCAATTAGGGAGACCAGTGATAATATATTAGTTCCAAAAGAAGTGGTATCAGCGAATGGGATCCCGGAGTTGGCAGTTGGTGAGCGTATTCAGGTGGTTTATAATGAAATGGAACAAACGGATGAAGGGATAATCGTAGACATTGTTTATGCAATATACAAAGAAAATGATTTAGAAGGTACTCAGGAAAAATGAAATTGTAAAGAATAAGTGAAGAAAATGATCGTAGAGAAAAAGCCAAAGTCTAACGACTTCGCTTTTTCTCTTTTTTTACACTGTATCCAAAGGTTCCAAGCTTCCTGCCGAGCAGGAAATATTCTCCGTGGGAGTAAGTGACAAGTCCGCTTTTGTTTAATTCGAATTTTCCTTTTTCGTCGAGCAGGGTATCGTCAATGGTCACACCAACAACATCCGCAAGGATCATGGAGTGACTGCCGAGAGGTTTGATCTCACGGACTTTGCATTCGATATTCACAGGGCTTTCCGCAATTCCGGGTGCATGGATGTGTTTTAAGGCGAGCGGCGTTAAATGCATTTCCTTAAATTTGTCAACATCACGACCGGAGCGGACACCACAGTAGTCGGTAGCTTTCACCAGTTTTTCGGTTGTTAAATTGATCACAAACTCGCCGGACTCCTCAATTAGGTGATAAGAGTAGCGCTCCGGGCGGACGGAGATCGAAACCATCGGCGGATTGGTGCAGACTGTGCCAGCCCACGCGACGGTAATAATATTCGGTTTTCCATCTAATTCCGGTCTCTCACACAGAGGATCGTGCGCTGTGGAACTCTGGCAGCTCACCATGACCGCAGGGAGCGGATAGAGCATATTTCCCGGTTTCCAGTTCTGTTTTGCCATATTAAGTCCTTTCTGCTACTTCAAAAGTATATCCATCAGATACGCATATACATCTTCATTCAGATTTTTCCAGTTGTTGCAGATTGCTTCTGCCTGTGCACGGTTTTTGACACTTAACGTCAGATCGATGATGTTTGTATTATGTTCGCGGTACTGACAGCGCACGGCGTAGTCCTGATTTGGCGTTTTATAATAGTCTGCCAGAATGGAATTGTCATTTCGAAGCTGAAGCTTGTTTTTTTCCAGAAAAGCCATCGTGTCGTGTTCGATCGCATCGGAAATCTTGTCTTTGAAAAATTCCAGCGTCTCTTTTCCGGCAGCAGTGATGGTGTACTGGGTGTTACTGTGCGTGGATTCTGTACGGATCAGATCGGCGTCGACCAGATCACTGATGACCTGCTGGACACGGAAATAATCAGTGTAGTCCTGTTCGAGAAAAAAGTTCGAAATCTGTGTATTGGTCAAGGGAAAATCAACTTTATCCAACATGTTTAAAATCGTTAATTTATATATGGTAAATGGTTCAGCCATTTATATACACCTCTTTCTATTTGCTGATTGCCGCTTTCCTGCGAAATTATGCCTGATCTGTATAATATTTTCCCTGCCATGTATCACGCTCCCGGAAGCGCTTGTATATCGTATTTAAGACGCGTTTCTTATCCGTGCTCCATAGCGGTGCAATCAGAAGGGAACGAGGACCGTCACCTGTGAGGCGGTGGATCACCATTTCCGGTGGAAGGTGTTCGATACTGGTCACAACAAAATCGCAGTATTCCTCAAGGGAAAAGACTGGAAAAGGCGCTTTTTCATAGAGCAGAGCCAGATCGGTATTTTTCAGTACATGGAGAAGCTGCAGTTTTACGCCGTCTACCGGAAGATGTGCAACAGCGTCTACCGATGCAAGCATCATTTCTTTCGTCTCACCGGGCAATCCGAGGATCAAATGCGTGATAACGGAAAGACCACGATCTTTCAGGGCGTCCACCGCAGATAAATACTGCTCATAAGTGAAACCGCTCCGAATCTGCCGCAGCGTATCGTTGTGAATGGATTGCAGACCAAGTTCTATCCAGACAGGTTTTTGGCAGTTCAGTTCGGAGAGCAGATCGAGTACTTCGGGTGGGAGACAGTCACAGCGTGTTGCGATGGAGAGAGCGGCAATATCCGGCTGTGCGATCGCCTCCGTAAAAAGTTCTTTTAAATAGGAAATGGGAGCGTAGGTATTCGTGTATGCCTGAAAATAGGCGATAAACTTCCGGCAGTTACTTTTCCTGCGGATGCGTTCTTTCGCCTGCGTGATCTGCTCTGTGACAGAGAGGGAAGGGGCAGTGGCAAAATCGCCGCTTCCACCGGCGCTGCAAAAAATACAGCCGCGCGAATCCAGTGTCCCGTCACGGTTTGGACAGGTCATCCCGCCGTTTAAGGACAGGCGGTAGACTTTTTCGCCAAACGTCTGTTTTAGATAATGGTCAAGGGAAAAATATGGTTTGTCTCCCCAGAATTTTTTATCTGACATATCCATGTTTATTTTACGATATGGGATTTTACTGCCTGGCTTACCACCTCTGCAACACGCGGGTCGAAAGCTTCCGGCATAATAAATTCATCGTTTAATTCCTCGTCGGAAACAAGATGTGCCAGAGCTTCGGCAGCGGCAAGCTTCATTTCCTCGGTGATCTGTGTGGCGCGTCCCTCCAGGGCACCTTTGAAAATGCCAGGGAACGCGATCACATTGTTGACCTGGTTCGGAAAATCACTTCTTCCGGTTCCAACAACTCTTGCGCCGGCTGCCTTTGCAACGTCCGGCATGATTTCCGGTACCGGATTTGCCATTGCAAAAAGAATGGAATCTTTATTCATAGAGGCAACCATTTCAGGAGTTACGATATTTGGAGCGGAAACCCCGACAAAAATATCAGCGCCCTTTAATGCATCGGCAAGTGTACCGGAAGCATTTTCTAAATTTGTTACCTCGGTCATTTTTTTCTGCATCCAGTTTAAATTCGGGTAATCTTTTCCAATGATACCTTCGCGGTCACACATAGTCACATGTTTGAAACCGTAAGTGAGGAGCAGTTTGGTGATGGCAACGCCCGCAGAACCGGCGCCGTTGACAACGACTTTACAGTCTTCTTTTTTCTTGCCAGTGACACGCAGACCGTTGATGATTCCGGCAAGGACAACGATTGCAGTGCCATGCTGGTCATCATGGAATACCGGGATATCGAGCATTGCCTTTAAACGTTCCTCAATCTCAAAACAGCGTGGAGCGGAGATGTCCTCAAGATTGATTCCGCCGAATGCAGGAGCAATATTTTTGATGGTTGCAATGATCTCTTCGGTGTCCTGTGTGTCTAAACAGATCGGAACAGCATTCACATCGCCGAATTCTTTGAAAAGAACACATTTTCCTTCCATAACAGGCATAGCGGCATATGGCCCGATATTGCCAAGTCCTAAGACAGCACTTCCGTCGGAAATGACGGCAACAGTGTTTGCCTTCATGGTATAAGTGTAGGCTGCTTCTTTATCTTCTGCAATGACTTTACATGGTTCGGCAACGCCCGGTGTGTATGCAATTGCAAGGTCCTCTCTGGAGTTGACCTTTGATTTTGCGATCGTTTCTAATTTGCCATTCCACTCTTTATGCATGGCTAATGCTTTTTCTTTTAAATCCATGATATGAACTGTCTCCTTTATGTAAATATTCGTTTTAAAGCTCTGAAAGTAATGATAACATTTCCTTTTTTATTAATCAAGAAAATTAGGACTTCCTATTTCGTAAAAAGTGTTGTATAATAAATTGCAGTTATAGATTCATTTAGTCGATTCAGACGTTGTTCCCAAATGATACAATTATGATTAAGGAGTCATTGAATGAGAGAAAAATATGAAAGCTTATCAGCAACGGTTTTGCGTGATTTAGCAAAATCAAGAGGAATTAAAAGCACTTCCACAATGAAGAAAGCCGATCTTGTAGAAGCAATGCTTGCAGAGGATGCGAAGAAGGAAAAAGAAAAAGCGGCAAAAGAATCGGAGAAAAAACAGGAACAGTCAGCTCCTTCCGAGAAACCGGAGAGAAAAAGAGCAGATTCAGCAGAATCAGCCAAAGAGGGATCAAAAGAGGGAGAGCGTGAGGAAGCAAGCCAGGATGATACGATCAAGAATCTTGACAGCGGAATCACTGTGAATGGAATTCTTGAGGTTATGCAGGATGGATTCGGATTTATCCGTTCCGACAATTATCTGCCGGGGTGAGAATGACGTTTATGTGTCTCCATCCCAGATCCGTAAGTTCAACCTGAAAACAGGCGATATTATCTGCGGTAACACAAGGATCAAAACACAGCAGGAGAAGTTCTCTGCATTATTATATATCACAACGATCAACGGTTATCAGCCGGGCGTGATCCAGCAGAGAAAGAATTTTGAAGACCTCACACCGATTTTCCCTAATCAGAGAATCCGTTTGGAGAGACCGGGCAGCAGTGTTGCAATGAGGATCGTGGATCTGATCTCACCGATCGGTAAGGGACAGCGTGGTATGATCGTTTCCCAGCCGAAAGCAGGTAAGACAACTCTGTTAAAAGAGATTGCAAAATCGGTTACAGCATCTAATCCGGACATGCATCTGATCATTTTACTGATCGATGAAAGACCGGAGGAAGTTACCGATATCAAGGAAGCGATTGAAGGGGATAATGTAGAAGTTATTTATTCTACATTTGACGAATTACCGGAACATCATAAGAGAGTATCTGAGATGGTCATTGAGCGTGCAAAACGTCTCGTGGAGCATCATAAAGATGTCATGATCCTGCTCGACAGTATCACACGTCTTGCAAGGGCATACAACCTCACAGTTCCACCAAGTGGACGTACGTTATCCGGTGGTCTTGATCCGGCAGCCCTTCATATGCCAAAACGTTTCTTTGGTGCAGCCAGAAATATGAGAGAGGGCGGAAGCCTTACCGTTCTTGCAACAGCACTGGTAGATACCGGAAGTAAGATGGACGACGTTGTGTTCGAGGAGTTTAAGGGAACCGGTAACATGGAACTTGTACTCGACCGCAAACTTTCCGAAAAACGTGTGTTCCCGGCAATCGATATTGTAAAGTCAGGAACCAGAAGAGAAGACCTGCTGCTTGACCCGGATGAGTTAGAGGCAGTGGAGATCATGCGCAAGGCTTACAATGGTATGCGTGCAGATGAGGCAGTGGAGAATATTTTAAATATGTTCGCCCGCACAAAGAATAATAAAGAATATATCGCAATGGTAAAGAAAAATAGAATTATTTAAAAAAATATCTTGATTTACTATGATGCGTATGCTATACTTTAAAAGCTGTTTATCGGGATAAAGAATCTTTTACAGATTCTGGACAGTTTTTATATCGTGTATATTCTTGCAGTAAGTGCCATATGCGAATCGGGTATACGGGCATAAAGAATATAGAACAAGCGCAACAAATCAACGATAAGAATAGAAGAGGTGAAAATCATGAGAGAAGGAATCCATCCAGATTATTATCAGGCAACTGTTACATGTAACTGTGGAAATACATTTGTTACAGGATCAACAAAGGAAGATATCCACGTTGAGATCTGTTCTAAATGCCATCCATTCTACACAGGTCAGCAGAAAGCTAACAGAGCTGATGGTCGTATTGATAAGTTCAACAAGAAATACGGTATCAACAAATAGAAAAAAGTGGTTACAGATAAGGTTGAGGTTATTAAATCTCAACCTTTTTTAGAACATGGAAACTCTATGAGAAAGACATGGTTATTTAAATGAAATATTCAGGAATTGGCGGACAGGCTGTCATGGAAGGCGTGATGATGAAGAATCAGGAAAAGTACGCCGTTGCAGTGAGAAAGCCTGACCATGAGATTGAAGTGAAGGTTTCAGAATATACTGGGATCATCAAGAATAAGAAAATAAGAAATATGCCGATTTTAAGAGGTGTATTCAGTTTTATAGAGTCGCTTGTGCTCGGAATGCAGACATTGACTTATTCCGCTTCTTTTTTTGAAGATGAGGAAGTGGATGAGAAGAAAAAAGAGCCAATGACGGAAGAAGAGCGCAGGAGACAGGAGCAGAAAGAGAAGAAGCAGGAAAATGCCATGATGGGCGGAACGGTTGTATTATCGATTGTTCTTGCTGTGGCAGTATTTATGATGCTTCCATATTATTTATCGACTCTGTTTCAGAAAGTAATTACATCCCAGTGGGTGATCGCATTGTTAGAGGGAGTGATCCGTCTGGTGATTTTCATCGGATATGTAGCACTTATCTCTCTGATGAAGGATATCCGGCGTGTTTATATGTACCATGGTGCAGAACATAAATGTATTAACTGCATTGAACATGGCATGGATCTTACCGTGGATAATGTGAGAAAAAGTTCCAGATTTCATAAACGCTGTGGAACAAGTTTTCTTTTGATCGTAATGTTAGTCAGCATTTTGTTTTTTATGTTTATCCGCGTGGATTCTCCAATCCTCCGTGTGGTTTTGCGTCTGCTTCTGATCCCGGTGATCGCAGGTGTATCCTATGAATTTATCCGGCTGGCAGGAAGAAGCGATAATGCAGTTGTGAATCTTTTGAGCAAGCCGGGATTATGGCTGCAGGGTTTGACAACAAAAGAACCGGATGATGAGATGATCGAGGTTGGAATTGCCTCTGTGGAGGCCGTTTTTGACTGGAAACCTTATGTGGAAGAAATCCGCCGGGAAATGAAGTAGAAGGGCGTGAGATAAGAATGACATATCGGGAAGCTGTTGCCCATGGAGAAAAAGTGCTGGAGCTGTCGCATATTGCAGATGCGAAAACAGATGCATGGCTGCTTTTGGAAATGGGCTGTAAGATAGACCGTAAATTTTATTATATGCATATGGAAGATGATCTTCCTGATGATCTGCTGAAGGAATATGAACTTGCCATCAAAAAACGTGCAGAACATATCCCGTTGCAGTATATTGTGGGAGAAACGGAATTTATGGGACTTAAGTTTAAGGTAAATTCCAATGTTCTGATTCCAAGACAGGATACAGAGACACTTGTGGAGGAAGCATTAAAAACAGTAAAGCCGGGAATGAAAGTACTTGATATGTGTACCGGTTCCGGTTGTATTATTATCAGTATTTTACATAACGTTGAGGGCGTGAAAGGATATGCAGTTGATATCTCCAAGCAGGCGGTCAACGTTGCAAAAGAGAATGCAAAATTAAATGAGGTGCCGGTTCTTTTTGAACGCAGTGACCTTCTTGAGATGGTTACGGAGAAGTTTGATGTGATCGTGTCAAATCCGCCTTATATCCCAACGGATGTGATTCCGCAGCTCATGCCGGAGGTACAGGTGTTTGAACCGATCGAGGCGTTAGATGGAAAAGAGGATGGACTTTACTTTTACCGCAAGATCGTGGAACAGAGTAAAGATTATCTGAATTGTGGCGGTTCTCTGATGTTTGAGATTGGGTATGATCAGGGAAAAGATGTATCTAAAATGATGACAGACGCAGGATTTTCAAACGTCTGTGTGAAAAAAGACCTTGCAGGAAATGACAGGGTTGTGACTGGGATGTTGTAGCGGCATCAGAGTGTAGAAATATAATGAGCGAAAGAGAGGAAAATGCAAATTTATTTGCATTTGACGAACGACGAAATTATTGAGTGATGAAATCACGATATTTGATTAGACAGAAATGAGGGAGAAATATGTTTGATAAATTAGAGGACTTACTCATCCGTTATGAAGAGTTGATGAGTGAATTAAGTGAGCCGGATGTGGCAAATAATCCGGAACGTTTCCGTAAGCTGATGAAAGAGCAGAGCGATATTTTACCGATCGTGGAGGCTTACAAAGAATACAAACAGTGCAAGCAGAACATCGAGGATTCGCTTGCCATGTTGGAGGAAGAATCTGACGAAGAGATGCGCGAACTCGCAAAAGAAGAGTTAAACGATGCAAAGAACCGTGTCGCAGAATTAGAGAATGAATTAAAAATCCTTCTTTTGCCAAAAGACCCGAACGATGACAAAAACGTTATCGTGGAGATCCGTGCCGGTGCCGGTGGAGATGAGGCTGCGTTATTTGCGGCAGAGATTTACCGTATGTATCAGCATTATGCAGAGACAAAGAACTGGAAAACAGAGATCATGGAATGTGACGACACCGGAATCGGCGGCATGAAGAGTGTGACATTCATGATCACAGGAGCAGGTGCTTACTCCGTTATGAAATACGAATCCGGTGTGCACCGTGTACAGCGTGTGCCTGAGACGGAATCCGGCGGACGTATCCATACCTCTACCATCACAGTAGCTGTGATGCCGGAGGCGGAAGATGTTGACGTACAGATTGATGAGAAAGATATCCGTATCGATGTCTGCCGTGCGTCAGGAGCAGGTGGACAGTGTGTCAACACCACAGACTCTGCGGTACGTTTAACACATATTCCAACTGGAATCGTGATCTACAGCCAGACTGAAAAATCACAGATCCAGAACAAAGCAAAAGCGTTTGCTTTACTCCGTACAAAGTTATTTGACTTAGAGCAGCAGAAAGCACATGATGCAGAAGCTGAACTCCGTAAGAGCCAGATCGGTACCGGTGACCGTTCTGAAAAGATCAGAACCTACAACTTCCCACAGGGACGTGTGACAGACCACCGTATCAACCTGACACTTTACAAATTAGATAAGATCATGAATGGTGATATTCAGGAGATCATCGATGCATGTATCGCAGCCGACCAGGCTGCGAAGCTGGCGAATATGAATCAGGAAGCGTAAAATTCCGGTTCATGAAGAATATCCTATAATTTTGAGGAACCAGAGAAAATCTCTGGTTCCTTTTTTGATGCTTTTGGGTTTTATTCTGAGATCAGCCAGTCGAGGAGGTTGATAGATTTTATTCCCTCATACGAAGAATCCATTCCTGTATTCAGGGAAAGAACAATCTTTTCATAGTTATCGTTGATTTTTTGGAGTGGTGCTAATTCTCTTTTGCGAACATCTTCACTTGTCATTGATTCCGTGACCTGGACATAAAGTTTATCATCTGCTTTTGTTGCAATAAAATCCACTTGATTAGGTATTTACCAATGATCATAGAGTAAGAATGGCGATAACAACAAACATCACATGCTTTAAATAAAAAATTAGAATACAGGAGACAAAAAATGCAGGACGATTTAAGAGCAGAACTGATCAAACAGTTCCCATCAGAGGTAATAGAGACAATGATTCTAAAGAAATACTATATATGTCCGACATGCAAACGCGCAGTTGCAACCGGTACTGAAAAATGTCAGGGATGCGGACAGAAATTAAGCTGGGACAATATCAGGCATGAGAATGAGGCAAAAGGAAGTAAAAAAGCGAAAATCGAGTTTGATGTTCCGGCAGATTTTGCATTAGAGGACTGCAGAAAATGCCCATTGTCCTATATCGGAAGAAATGGGGACGAAAATGTTTACGAGTGTCCACTGCAGATGAGAGGAAGCTGCAGGCTGGAATTATCATAATGAAATATCAGTCAGAAAGGAAGCATACATGGCATCAAAATTCTACGCAGTAAAAAAAGGTAAAATTCCGGGAATCTACAACAGCTGGGATGATTGCAAAAAAATGGTAGACGGTTTTCCGGGTGCCGTATATAAAAGCTTCAAAACACTTGAGGAAGCGGAAGCCTTCGTGGGTGCAGAAGGCAGCACCAGAAAGCGGAGCGAAAAAGCAGAAAAACCAGATACAGGGAAGCAGGAACAAAATCCGGCAGTCTACGCCTTTGTCGACGGCTCTTACAACATTGCCACCAAAGTCTACGGCTACGGCGGATTTCTCATTCATAATGGAGAGAAAGAAGTGCTGCAGGGAAGCGGAAACGATGCGGAGATGGCATCTATGCGCAATGTTTCAGGAGAAATATTAGGAGCGATGGCTGCAGTAGAACGTGCGATCGAGTTAAAACTTCCGGAAGTGACGATTTATTATGACTACATGGGAATCGAGATGTGGGCAGAGGGAGCCTGGAAACGAAACAGGCAGGGCACGATCGCCTACTATGAATATATGCAGTCTGCAAAAAATAAAATCAGGATTAAATTTGTGAAAGTAAAAGGCCATTCCGGTGTGGATGGCAATGAAGAAGCAGACCACCTTGCAAAGGAAGCGGTCGGAAATACAATTTAGAAACGTTTTCAAACAAATAATTGATAAAAAAGTTGTTTAAGGTTTGACAGACATAAAATATGAGACTATAATGTGAGAAACTAGAAGAAAATTGACAGATTTTTCAGGTGGAGGGTAGAAGAAAAAACAGATAAAAAGTGAAATAAAACGAGGCAATTAATACATTGTCAGACTGGAAAAATTAATATATCAGAGAAAGAAAAAAAGTATATTAGAATGGAAAGGAAAATACAATTTATGTTGTCACAAAAGAGTACAATGAAAACAAAACTTGAAAATATGTATCTGCAGAAAAGAATCAGTTACGGTTATAGAAAAGTCATTAACATGATGCTGCTGTCAGGAGTGATTTCTATTATTGCAATAGGCATTCTGTTTGCCAATATGATGAATTATGTCAATAATGTCAACGCAGCAGATCAGGCAGTAAAAACATGCAGAATTAATATAAATACAGCAGCAAGAAATATCCGTGAAATGGCGCTGAATGATGACGAATCCACTTACGACAGCTACGAGGAGAAGGTGAAAGAGCTTCTCGGGACCGTAGATACACAGATGAATGTTTTACACGGCACAGGTGTCATTACAGAGGATCTTTATACAGAATATAAAGGTGCATTTACGGACTGGGGAACGATCGGATATGAGATCATGGAAGAGATCAAGGCCGGTAAGGAAGATCAGGCTGTCGATGGTATCTTAAATAAGTGTACCCCTGCATTAAACAGCTTAGTAGAAATTTCAAAGAAATTAGATGCATTGACTGATAAACAGAGAAGTAAGGCTGTCCAGAGCACGATCTTCTGTGCAGTTGCCGGTATTGCAGTGATCATTATCTTCCTGCTCCTTGCATGGGCAATCGCAAAGAAAGTGAGCAGGATGGTACTTGAAACCATTCTGGAACCATTACATGCGATCGAGGACGTGGCGAAGGAACTTACGGAAGGAAATCTGCACAGCCAGCTGGAATACCACTCCGAGGACGAGATCGGAAGACTTGCACACAGCATGCGTAAGTCCATCCATATCCTTGGAACGTATGTCGATGATATTGACCGCTCCATGAAACAGTTCTCAGAGGGCAATTTTGATGTACAGCCAGAGGTAGAGTGGAGAGGGGACTTTGTTGGTATTTTACAATCCTTTATGGAGTTCCAGAACAGCATGTCTGATACGGTAAGAGGAATCCAGAGGGTTTCCGATGAGGTATCCAACGGAGCAGAACAGGTGGCATCCAGCTCGAACGAGCTTGCAGACGGCGCAACGAATCAGGCAGCAGTTGTCGAGGAACTGACCGCTACCGTTACCGGTGTTTCCGAACAGGTGGCAAACAATTCACAGGCAGCAAAGGAGATCAGCGGAAAAGTGGAACAGCTTGGACAGGCGCTGATCGAGAGCAACGGAAAGATGCAGGAGATGGTTGTCTCCATGAACGAGATCAATGATGCATCGCATGAGATTGACAAGATCATTGCGACGATCAATGAGATCGCATCCCAGACCAACCTGCTTGCCTTAAACGCATCTATTGAGGCTGCAAGAGCCGGTGAGGCAGGAAAAGGTTTCGCAGTAGTTGCAAATCAGGTAAATGTCCTGGCAGATCAGAGTGCAGAAGCGGCAAAGGAATCAGCGGCACTGATCGAGCGCTCTGTGAATGCTGTTGAAAAAGGTATGATAGTTGCAAAGGAAACAGCAGCACAGTTAGAGGAAGTGGCAGAGAATTCAAAAACGATCACAAGTGAAGTGACAAATATCGCAGACACCTTAGAGACACAGACAGCAGAGATCCATCAGATCAATGAAGGAATCGAGCAGATCAATGATGTGGTACAGACGAATTCAGCTACTTCAGAGGAATGTGCGGCTGCAAGTGAAGAGATGAGCAGCGAAGCAGACAATTTACGTACAATGATCCGCAGATTTAAAGTTGCAAAGACGGAAAAATAATATCAGACCAGATAAATTCAATTGGATGCGCAGGAGTATAAGCGCAAAAAGAAAAGAGGAAAGGTTCTCTGGTTATGAATAAGGATGTATATGGAATATTAGGAGATCTGACAGCAGAGATCTTATTGGAGATCATAGCGGAATGCATGGATGATTACCTGTACGTAATCGATCTCCAGAATAATAAGATGGAAATTTCCCAGTCTGCCCTGGATCGGTTTATGATTTCTGAGACACATGTGAGGAATGTAAAGCAGGAGATCATGTCCGTTGTCTACGAAGAAGACCGCACTATGTTTGCAAAGCATATGCAGGCTGTGATGGATGGAAAGGAAAAGGTGCATGATATCCATTACCGGTGGCTCGACAAAAACGGGCTTCCGGTGTGGGTCAACTGCCGCGGAGTAGTGATCGATGATGAAGATGGGAAGCCGGGGTATCTGGTGGGATGTCTAAATGAGACCGGAAACCAGCGGCGGGCTGATAATGTGACCGGGCTTTTAGGCGGAATGGAATTTTGTGCTTATCTGCGGTCACAGAAGAAACCTGTGACGACCGGATTTCTTATGCATATTGGAATTGATGATTTTGCAACGGTGAATGAAACACATGGCAGCAATTATGGCGATTATGTGTTAAAAAGTGTTGCAGACTGTATGAAAGAGTGTCTGTCCGGAAATCAGCGACTCTATCATCTGGTCGCAGATCAGTATGTGATCGTGGATCTTGACAGTACTTCCATGGATGATGCCATACAGCTCAAAAAAAAGATCGGTGAGAAAATAGACGAATTCATCATCTCTGAAAAATATGAAGTTGTATTTTCAGCTTCTGCAGGAGTGATCGATGCCTCGACTGTGGCAGAAGGCTACGAGGAATGCCGCAAAAAGTTTGAATTTTCCCTGAAAAAGGCAAAACGGATGGGAAAAAATAACATCTATTTTTACAGGCAGGAGGATTACGAGAAATTCCAGCGGAATGGAAGAATCATAAGTGCACTGAGAAATTCCATCGCTAACGGGTGTGAAGGCTTTGAAGTATATTATCAGCCGATCGTGGATTGTGTTTCCGGGCGTGTGATCGGTGCAGAAGCACTCATGCGGTATACCATGGTGACAGAGGAAGGTAAGGAGTGGCTGTCTCCGGTCGAGTTTATACCGCTTCTGGAAAAGACAGGACTGATCATTCCGGCGGGAAGGTTTGTGTTAAATGAGGCAGCAAAAATGTGCCGTGAGATACAGCAATATATACCGGAATTCAGTGTGAACGTGAATATTTCCTGTTATCAGATCGAGCATGGAAAGATTGCAGACAAGATACTCACTGCGGTCAGGGACAATGGACTGACGCCGGATCGCATCTGCATAGAAATGACTGAAAGCGGCTTCATGGATATGACACCGGTCTTTTGTAAATTCAGGAAAGTGCTTGAGGAAAATGGGATTCAGTTCGTGATCGATGATTTTGGAACCGGATATTCCAATCTCCACTGCATCAGTGACATGAATCCGGGCTATGTGAAAATGGATAAGGATTTCACAGCAAAGGCAATGAGCTGCGAACGGGATTACGAGCTGTTTAAAAAGATCATTGAGATGGTTCACAGCATCGGCATCCGCATCTGTGTGGAAGGAATTGAAAAAGAAGACTGGCATCTTAAGATGAAAGAACTGCAGGCGGATTATCTTCAGGGGTATTTTTTTGGAAAACCCTGTGAAAAAAAGAAGTTTATGGAAGAGTTTGTTTGCAATCCGCATAATAATGGCGTATGGTGAGATAGTACCTCTCAGGAGGTGCTATTTTACTATACAGATTTTTATAGAAATTTCATATCTGCATGAAACGGAGTATAAAGAATGAACGAAATAGAAGTTATCTGGAAGTTTTTAGATAATCTGGATGAGTACGTGTACGCAACAGACATAGAGACAGATGAGCTTGTTTATATGAACCGCAAATTGTTAGAGGTGTATGGATTACAGTCCATAGATGATGTGAAAGGGATGAAGTGCTACGAGGTGCTGCAGAAATCTTCTGTTCCCTGTGGTATGTGCAATAATGACAGGCTTTGTGCCGGAAAGTTTGTCGAGTGGCGTTATTATAATCCGGTGATCGATAAATACATGATGTTGAAAGATACCCTGGTGGAAGATCCTGTCACAAATAAAAAGTACCGGATCGAGATCAGTATAGATATCAGCGAGGAGCGTTCACAGGACAAGATGATCCAGAAGTACAGGGATATGGAGTCCTTTGTCAACGAGGCATTGAAGGATGCGCTTTCTGTCGAGTCGCCGGACGAGACGATCCGTATTATTCTGGAATATCTCGGAAAAGTGCTGAACGGAGAGAGAACATATATTTTTGAGAAGAACAGAGATGGCAGGGATGATAATACATATGAATGGACGGCGCCGGGAGTGCCACCGGAGATCGACAATCTCCAGAATCTTCCGCCGGAGATCTGTGAGAACTGGTATCACATTTTTGAGGAGGGAAAATATGTCCAGATACCGGATATTGAGGAGATGCGCCTGAGCGATCCGTTTCAATATGAAAATCTGAAGCGGCAGAAGATCCATTCCATTGTTGCCATGCCAATTTATGATGCGGAAAAAGTCATTGCTTTTTACGGAGTTGACAATCCGCCGGCATTTTCATTGGAATATACGTCGGATATGCTTCAGATCATGGGTTCTTTTCTCAAGTCCTGCATCAGACGCAGGAATCTGATGAGGCGTCTGGAAGATCTAAGCTATAAGGATGCGCTGACTCAGCTTGGAAACCGCTTTGCGATGGAAAAGTATGTGAGACAGATCGATCCGGAGCAGAGCGTTGGCGTAGTTTATTGTGACGTTACTGGTTTAAAGGGTGTGAATGACACACTGGGACATAAGGCAGGGGATGACCTGATCCTTAGAGCCGGTGCATGTCTGGAGCAAGTGTTTGGCGATTACGGCGTATTCCGTATCGGGGGAGATGAGCTGCTTGTATTGTGCGCGCAGATCGATCAGGACACGTTGGCGGAACGCATAAGGCAGTTAGAGTGTCTGACAGCTGAGAAGGACGTAAATATCGCAGTGGGAGTGATCTGGCAGGACAGGGCGGACACACATCTGGATGAACTTCTGCAGGAAGCTGAGAAGCGCATGTATGAGGATAAGGCAGAATACTATAAGAAAACAGGGATTGAGCGGAGAGGTGCAGACAAAAAAGGCTGAATCTGCTCTCACTAAATGAGAATAGATAAAAAAGTGATAATAATTTTGTCTGAAAACGGTATTTTCCTAGGCGAAATGTAAAAAATTTTAAAATAGAAATAAAATGATTGTGATTTTGCCATGAGGTACAGTATAATAAGAAATGTCGGTTAAATGTAAAAATTATGTAAAAAGTATGTAAATAAAATTGCAGACAGGGATACGTTAGGATGTATAACGTGGTTAGGAGTACAAATGACAACATTTACTATTATTTTATCGCTGCTCAGCGGAGTGGCACTGTTCCTTTTTGGTATGTCCCTGATGGGGGACGGACTGAAGAAAGTAGCGGGTAATAAGCTGGAGCTGGTTCTTTATAAGCTGACGAACACACCGTTGAAAGGAGTGCTGCTTGGAACTGCTGTGACAGCGATCATCCAGTCCTCCTCCGCAACGACTGTTATGGTTGTCGGCTTCGTAAACTCCGGAATGATGAAGGTTGCGCAGGCAATCGGTATCATCATGGGAGCCAACATCGGAACGAGTGTGACAGGCTGGATTTTGTGTCTGTCGTACATTGACGGTTCGAACGGGATTGCACAGCTGCTGTCCACGGCGACTATCTCAGCGATCGTGGCGATCATTGGTATTATCTTTAAAATGTTTGTAAAAAAATCCGGCTTTAAAAATGTCGGTGACATTATGCTTGGGTTCTCCATCCTGATGGTGGGGATGCAGACCATGAGTGGGGCAGTTGCACCATTAAAAGATAACGAGCATTTTGTGAATGTATTGACAATGTTTAAGAATCCGGCGGCAGGTATACTGGCAGGTATTTTATTTACAGCGGTATTGCAGAGTGCATCCGCCTCAGTCGGTATCCTTCAGGCGTTGTCCATGAGTGGAACGATCACTTTTGCAGCGGCACTTCCTATTACCATGGGTATTGGTGTCGGCGCAGCCTGTCCGGTTCTGCTCTCCTCGATCGGAACGAACAAAAATGGTAAGAGAACAGCCCTGATCTATCTGTTTAACGATCTGTTCGGCATGCTGTTCTGGTCAATTGTATTCTATTCTGTCAATGCAGTGGTGCATTTTCCATTTATGAATGCCACCATGAGCCCGGTACTGATCGCACTGTTAAACACGGTTTTCCGTGCGGCAACGATTTTAGTACTTCTTCCATTTATCAAATGGATTGAAAAAATTGTTTATCTTGTTGTAAAAGATTCGCCGGAGGACGAGGAGGATCAGGCAGACTTCGATCTGCTTGAGGAGCGTTTCCTTGCTTACCCGGATCTTGCGATCACACAGAGCCATCTTGCGATGAACGGCATGGCAAAGAAGGCAAGGAAGAATATTTTACGTGCGTTAAGCCTGTTCCTTGTGTATTCGACAGAAAAGTTTAATAAGGTACAGGAAGAAGGAAACGCTGATCGATAAATATGAGGATAAGCTGGGAACCTATCTGATGCAGATGTCCACGCATGAGATGAATGGAAGCCAGGCGAAGCAGGTATCCAAGTTTTTGCATACAGTGAGTGATTTCGAACGTCTGGGCGACCATGCGGTGAATATCTCAGAGGTTGCGGCGGAGCTGAACGAGAAGAAAATTGCATTTTCGGACGAGGCACAGTATGAGCTGGATGTGCTCGAGAATGCAGTAAAAGAGTGTGTCAGTCTTGCGGTGGATGCATTCTGTGCGGATGACCTTGAGATGGCGGCAAAAGTAGAACCACTCCGCGAACTGATCGGTATCCTCTGTGATGAACTGAAACTGCGTCATATCGCAAGACTCCGCACCGGAAAATGCGAGATGAAGCAGGGATTTGCGTTTAATGATCTGCTGACGAACCTGGAGCGAATCGCAGCACACTGCTCGAACATCGCAGTTGCCATGATCGAGCTTGAGGCGGCAGACTTTGATACCCATGAGTACTCTAAAGAGTGTCCGCGAGTTAAAGAATGACACTTACATGGCATACTTTGATGAGTATGAAAGAAAATATGACATCAATGGTTACCGGAAGAAAAAGACAAAAGCACAGAAATAGAGATCAGTGATTACGGCTGTCGTACTGAAAGGAGAAATTCCCGGATTGTATGGCAGCTTTTTTGTTCCATTCTTTTGGAGAAATTTTCTGATGGAAAACATCATAAGCCGGGAACTTTATTCTAGTCAAAAAAGGCAGAATGATGTACTATGAAAAGGAACAGAAAACGAAAATTAGAATTTGAAAAAAGTAAGGGAAAAACATGTCGCTGCAATTTATTTTCGGAAATTCAGGAAGTGGAAAATCATCCTATTTATATAGAAACATACTAAAAGAGGCGGCAGAGCATCCGGAGAAAAATTATCTGGTGCTTGTGCCGGAGCAGTTCACCATGCAGACACAGCGCGAGCTTGTGCGGCTTGAAAAGTCACATGCTATCATGAACGTGGATGTGTTGAGTTTTGCGCGCCTTGCATACCGTGTGTTTGACGAGCTTGGGAAACAGAACCTGCGCGTGTTGGAGGAGACCGGAAAGAATCTGGTGCTCCGCAAGCTTGCAGGGGAGCAGAAGAAAAACTTAAGTGTGCTGGGCGGTAACTTAAACCGGATGGGGTACATCAGTGAGGTGAAATCCCTCATTTCCGAGCTGACGCAGTATAACGTGTCACCAGAAAAATTGGATACATTTTTGGAGACGGAGGATGTCGGGGAGACATTGCGCCTGAAAATGCAGGATATCTCGGTCATGTATCACAGTTTTTCTGAATATCTGCAAGGGCAGTATATCACCTCTGAGGAAGTGTTATCGCTATTGTGCGATGCCGCAGAGGATTCGAATATTATAAAAGACAGCGTGATTGTGTTTGACGAATTTACCGGTTTTACACCGATACAGAATCAGATTCTCAGGAAAACTTTTAGTGTTATCAGAGCGTATCATTGTCTCCGTGACGATGGATGCAGGCGAGGATTTTTACCATTGCAGGGGCGAGCAGGAACTTTTTTCCATGAGTAAAAAGACGGTTTCGGTTCTGATGAAAATGGCAGAGGAACTTCATGTCACGGTGGAGGAGCCTGTTGTGTTATCCGATGGAAAAAATCACAGATATAAAAATGCTCCATCCCTGTACTTCATGGAGCAGAATCTGTTTCGACCGTATTATCATAAATGGCGGCAGAAGGAGGATGAACTGCGGATCGTGAGCCTTAAAAATCCGAGGGAAGAGCTTCACTTTGTGGCGCGCGAGATCACGAAATTTGTGCGTGAGAAACAGTACTGTTATAAGGATATCGCAGTGGTGACCGGGGACGTCAGTCTTTACGACAACTATGTGGATGAGATTTTTGCAGCGTATGATATTCCGTACTTTCTCGACCAGACGAGAACCATTCTGTTTCATCCTTTTATCGAGTTTATCCGTGCGGTGCTTGAGGTGGTGGAACTTGATTTCTCTTATGAGAGCGTGTTCCGTTTTCTGCGCTGCGGTCTGACCGATATCACAGAGCAGCAGATCGATCTGCTGGAAAACTATGTGCTTGCCAAGGGGATACGCGGCAGAAAAAAATGGGAAAAACAGTGGACATTTGTGTTCGATGATACCGAAAAAGAGAACCTCACAGAAATGAATGAAGTGCGGGCAAAGATTTATGATCTCTTTGCACCGTTATCGGAAGCGTTCACACAGGGAAAGACTGTGCGTGACGAGACCACTGTGTTGTATGAATTAATTGAAAAATTAGAAATAGAACAAAAATTAAAACAAAAAGAACTGGAATTTGAACGGCAGGGCAATCAGGTCAAGGCGAAAGAGTACGCCCAGATTTACAAAATTGTCATGGATCTGTTTGATAAGGTTGTGGACTTCCTGGGAGGCGAAGTGCTTCCGGTCAAAGAGTATGCGGATATTTTAGACGCCGGATTTGAGGCTGCAAGAGTCGGCGTGATCCCGCCGGGAAATGATAAAGTGACGATCGGTGACATCGAGCGAACCAGATTGAACCATATCAAAATCTTATTTTTCATCGGTGTCAATGACGGTGTTGTGCCGAAAGCGGGCAATGCCGGAGGTATCATCTCGCAGTTTGAACGTGAGAAAATGGTGGCATGTCATCTGGAACTTGCACCGGGTGCGCGTGAAAAAGTGTTCATCCAGCGCTTTTATCTATATCTGAATGTGACGAAGCCATCTGATTTTTTATATGTGACTTTTTCAAAAGTGAATGCGGACGGAAAAGCACTTAGAAGGTCGTATTTTGTTGGAACGCTCTTAAAAATGTTCCCGGAGAAAACGGTGGAGGAAATCGAGGAGACAACTTCTGCGGACTGCATCATGACGCCGAAGAGCAGCATGGCGTTTTTCCTGGAGGGACTGCAGGATAATGACAGGGCATCTGATTTTTCTCAGGTAGAAAAAAGAAAATTATGGAATGCTCTCTCAAAATTCTACCTCACAGATTCCGAGTGGAAGCCGGAAACGGAAAAACTTTTAAAAACTGCCTACGAAGTGCACAGCGATGAGCCAATCAGCCACGCAGTGACGCAGGCACTTTATGGAACCGTGTTGGAGAACAGCGTCACAAGACTGGAGCGTTTTGCGGCGTGTGCCTACGCGCATTATCTGAATTACGGTTTACGCCTAAAGGAGCGTCAGCTTTTAGAGTTTGCAAGCGTGGACATGGGAAATATTTACCATGATGCGCTTGAACATTTTTCCAGACGTGTGGAAAAATCAGAGTACACCTGGTTTAACATCCCGGAGGATGTGCAGGAGACTTTTATAGAGGAGAGCATGAATGACGCGATTGCCGGGTGCAAAAATGCCGGAGCGTTTGAGAACGTGAGAAACCGTTACCTGACCGGTCGGATGCGCCAGACCATCAAGCGCACGGTGTGGGCACTTACCACCCAGATCCAGAAGGGAAAATTTGTGCCGAGTGATTTTGAGGTGTCCTTTTCGCGGGCAGATAAATTGGACGCCATCCGTTTTCAGCTGAGTGATGAGGAAAAAATGAACCTGCTCGGCAGGATTGACCGTGTGGACACTTACGAGACGTCGGATAAAGTTTATGTGAAGATTATTGATTATAAATCGGGAAACACGAGTTTTTCACTCGTCAATCTGTATCACGGACTACAATTACAGCTTGTGGTCTATATGAATGCGGCATTAGAATTAGAGGAAAAACGCCATCCGGGCAAAAAAGCGGAACCGGCGGGTATTTTCTACTATCACATTCAAAATCCGATAGTAGACGGACTTGGAAATGAGACAGAGGCAGAAATACGAAACAGCGTTTTGGAGCAGTTAAAATTAAATGGTCTGGTGAACGATAATCCGGAAATCTATGAGGCGATGGATTCAGATTTTGCCGGAAATTCTTCGGTCATCCCAATCGGAAAAAAAACGGACGGAAGCTTAAAAGCAACTTCCAAGGTTGCCAGTACTTACGATTTTTCTGTGATGTCTGATTATGTACAGGAGAAAATCAAAGAGACCGGGAAAAAAATCTTTGCCGGAGATATTTCGATTCATCCATACTCGCTGGACGGAAAAAGTGGCTGTGATTACTGTCCATACCATACCGTCTGCGGTTTTGACACCCGGATGCCGGGTTATTCCTATCATAAACTGGAAAAATTTGACAGCGCGGACGAGATATTAAAGCGTATGGAAAACGAAAAGCAGGAACAGTAAATAACAGGAGTGAGAAATATGGGAGTTTCATGGACCACAGAGCAGCAGCAGGTCATTGACTTAAGAAATCGAAATATATTGGTATCTGCGGCAGCAGGTTCTGGAAAGACTGCTGTTTTAGTAGAGCGGATCGTGAAAATCATAACAGACAAAAATCATCCGGTCGACATTGACCATCTGCTGATTGTGACGTTTACCAATGCGGCAGCGGCAGAGATGCGGGAGCGGATCGGAAATGCGATTGAGAAAGCGTTAGACGAACAGCCGGGGAATGAGCATCTGTTAAGGCAGCTGACCTTGATTCACAATGCACAGATCACGACCATCGACAGCTTCTGTCTGTATGTGGTGCGCAATCATTTTCATGAGATCAATCTGGAACCGAATTTCCGTATCGGGGATGAGGGTGAGTTAAAATTGCTGCGCGAGGATGTCCTTGGCAGAGTTTTGGAACAAAATTATGAGGAGCCTTCGGAAGCATTTTCCGATTTTGTGGAGGGCTATGCTTCGGGAAGAACCGATGCTGCATTAAATGAGATGATCCTTCAGTTATATGAGTTTTCCAGAAGTTATCCGTGGCCGGAAAAATGGCTGGATTCGTTTGTGGGAGCCTACCGCATCGAAACCAGGGAGGAGTTAGACCGCGCAGAATGGCTTGCTCCGCTCACGGAAAATATCTGTTTTGTCTTAAAAGACTGTGAACAGCTCTTAAAGCAGGCGCTTGCAATTACACAGCAGGATGACGGACCGGATATGTACGAGAAAGCAGTGCAGAGTGATCTGGAAAAATATGAGGGTTTGTCAAGACTAACCTCTTTCTGTGAACTGTCCGGGGCGCTTTCCGATATCAAATACGACAGACTTGCGAGCAGCAGAGGGTTTGAGGGAAGATCCTGATAAATTAGAGCTGGTGAAAAGTCTCAGGGAGCAGGCAAAGGATGTGGTGAAAAAACTCTGCAAACAATATTTTTTCTGTTCGCCGGAGATGATGATCGAGCAGTTAGAGCGCACGGAGCCGATGTTAGAGGAGGTTGTCCGTCTCACAAAGCAGTTTGCAGATGAGTTTGCAGCCTCAAAACGCCGGAAAAATCTGGTGGATTTCCATGATGTGGAACATTTTGCATTGCAGATCCTTGTGGATGAGGAGACGGAGAAGGCGAAAAAGACTGCGGAAGAGTTCCGGGATACCTTTGAGGAGATCATGATCGACGAGTATCAGGACAGCAACGAAGTGCAGGAGACACTGCTTCGCTCCATTTCCAGAGAGGAGCGTGGGGAAAATAATATTTTCATGGTCGGGGATGTAAAGCAGAGTATCTACCGGTTCCGTCTCGCAAGACCGGAGCTTTTCATGAAAAAATACGACTCCTATTCGCTGGAAGAGAGTACCACACAGCGTATCGATCTGCACAAAAACTTCCGGAGCAGAGAGGAAGTTTTAACCTGCACAAACGATATTTTTTACAAAATCATGGTGCGGAGCCTTGGAAATGTGGAGTATGACGCGGAGGCTGCACTGTATCCGGGGGCAAGCTATCCTGTCAGCGCGGACTTCATCCCGGAGATCCTGCTTGCAGACAGCAACGACGAATTATTGGAGGACACCGAACTTACGGATAAAGAAGACACTGGAAGCAAAAATTGTGGCAGAAGAAATCAAGCATCTGATGAAAACGCAGCAGGTCACGGACAAGGCAGCCGGAACACTTCGGGCGGCACGCATTACTCCGATATTGTAATTTTGCTCCGCAGCCTGTCCGGCTGGGCGGATTCCCTTGTGGAAGTGCTGAACGGAAATGGAATCCCGGCGCACACGGTTTCTTCGACCGGATATTTTTCCACGGTGGAAGTACAGACGGTGCTGTCCATGCTGAGGCTTTTGGATAACCCAAGGCAGGATATCCCGATGGCGGCAGTACTCCGCTCGCCGATGGCAGGGCTTACTGATGAGGAGCTTGCGGTGTTAAGGCTTGAAGATGGCAGTGTGCCTTTTCATGAAGCGGTGCTTCGAACTGGCAGAAGGACTTTATGAAGAGGACGGGCAAAAAGAAATTTCAGATTCAGAGGCAGATCGGAAGCAGGGAAGAAACGCGGACGGGAAAAACAGAAGATGATATAGAGACAACCGCTCACCGGAAATTGCTCAAATTTTACAAAAAATACAGGCAATTACGGCAGCTCGTCCCGGACACTCCGATCCATGAGCTGATCGAGATCATCCTGCGCGAGACCGGATACGGTCATTATGTGGCGGCAATGCCGGCAGGAAACAGAAGAACGGCGAATTTAAACATGCTTTTGGAAAAAGCCGCAGCCTACGAGAAAGACGAGTTACAAAGGACTGTTTCATTTTGTGCGTTATATCGATGAGCTGCAAAAATATGATGTGGATTTCGGTGAGGCAGACATGGTCGGGGAGAACGAGGACGTTGTCCGGATCATGAGTATCCATAAGAGCAAAGGTCTTGAGTTTCCGATTGTGATCGTGAGCGGAATGGGCAAAAATTTCAATAAGCAGGACACGCGGAGCAAAATGGTACTTCACCCGGAACTTGGTATTGGTCTTGACTACATGGACGGAAAAAAGCGTATCAAATCACCGACTATCGCAAAGAAGGCGATTGCAAAGCAGATCGAGCTGGAAAATCTCGGCGAGGAACTTCGTGTACTATACGTTGCCTTAACCCGTGCAAAAGAAAAGCTCATTCTCACCGGAACATTAAAGGATGCCCCGGAAAAACTAGAATTTTTCAGGCAGCAGGCGAATCTTTCGAAAGCAGCAGACAGACCGCTTTCCTACCTTACAAGAGAAGGGGCTTCCGGTTATCTGGACTGGATACTTCCGGCAGTGCTTTCCTATGGGGACAAATACCCGGTCCGGATCGTGGAAGCGGCAGAGCTTGTCTTAGACGAAGTGGAAAACCAGTTAGAGCAAAATGAAAATCTGACAGAGCGGATCGTGGAGATCGAAGCGGCGGACACACAGCTGGTCGGGCAGTTAAAACAGCGGTTTTCGCAGCGTTATCCCTATCAGACAGACATTTTGCGGAAAAACAAATATTCCGTATCCGAATTAAAGCACCGTGCAATGCGTGAGAAATTTGAGGCGGAGCAGGAGGAGACCATTCCGGCATTTTTGGAAGAACCTGTGACGCCAACGATCCCTCTTTTTATCCAGAGAGAGGAGAGTGTGGAACAGGAAACAGCAAACCGTGGTGCGTTGAGAGGAACCGCAGTACACCGCGTCATGGAGTGCTACGATTTTGCCTCAGAAAAAAGTGTACATGAACAGATGGAGGCTATGGAAAAAGAGGAGAAGATCACTGCGGATATGCGCGCACTTGTGAGAGAGCAGACCGTGGCAGATTTTGTTTCCTCGGAAACAGGAAAGCGGATGGCTCTCGCACAGCGCGGGGGAGCACTTTACCGTGAGAAACCATTTGTCATGGGATTTACGGAAGAGGAACTGGAAAGATATGGCTTTGGGGCAGGTGCGCAGATGATAGAAAATGAAGCGCAGACTGAAAATGCACAACAGGAAATCATGTCAGAAAATGTGTCGCAGGAAAATCATATGCATGAGGAAGATTTAACTTTAATTCAGGGAATCATTGATGTTTTCTGGATTGAGGATGACGGAATCACAGTCCTGGATTACAAGACAGATCGTGTGGATACTGCGCAGGAGCTGATTGACCGTTATGCGACACAGTTAAAGCTTTATGCGGATGCGTTGGAGCGGGTTTTTGCCACCCGGAAACTGAAGGTGAAGGAGATTCTGATCTACTCGTTCCGGTTAGAAAAGCTGATTTCAATTGAATAAATGTATGCACGAAGATCACTGGAGTCTTAATGATTCCGGTGATTTTCGTATAGAGCGATCGTATAGAGCAATCAGACGATATTTTCTTGTGTGCATAAGTGATTCATGGTATCATAGAAATCATGAGAACGGAGGAAGGAGTCGCAAAAATGAAAGCCTTAAACATCCCGGTTGGTATTTCTAATTTTGAAAAAATCCGCAATAATGGATTTTATTATGTTGATAAAACTGGTCTGATCGAGGAACTTCTCAAAACAGAAGCAGAAGTGACGTTGATCACCCGACCACGTCGATTTGGAAAAACACTCGGAATGAGTATGCTAGAAAGCTTTTTTGATATTCGAAAAAACAGTCGGAAACTATTTGAAGGTCTTGAGATTGCACGCCAGAGTGAATTATGCAGCAAGTGGATGAATCAATGTCCGACGGTTTCCGTATCATTCCGGCAGGTGGATGGTCTGAACTTTACAAGTGCATACGATATGCTGACAATGGTGTTTGCCGATCTGTATAACAAACATCTTTATCTGCTTGAAGACAGTCATGTAACGGAGTTTCAAAAGAAAACGTTTACAAATATTGCGCATGGATGTGGTTCGGAAAAAGAAGTGAAAAGCAGTCTTGTTCTTTTGACGACTATGATGCAGCAGCATTATGGTAAGGCAGTAGTACTTTTGATAGATGAGTATGATGTTCCGGTTGCAAAGGCAAATGCGCATGGTTACTACAACGAGATGTTAGATGTCATGAAAGGACTATTGCAGGCTTTGAAAGATAATCAGGCACTTTGTTTTGCTGTTGTCACAGGATGTCTGAAAATTGCTAAAGAAAGTATTTTTACAGGAACCAATAATTTTGTGTCTGACACTATCACAGATTCACGCCTAAATGAATACTTTGGCTTTGTCCAGAGCGAGGTGGATCAGATTTTAGCAGATGCAGAGACAGAAGATCAGGCGGAAAATATCCGAAAATGGTATGACGGATATCACTTTGGTGACTTTGATGTTTATTGTCCGTGGGATGTGATGAATTATCTGCTGGAGCTGCAGCACAATCCACAGGCTAAGCCGGTCAGTTATTGGAAAAATACCAGCGATAATGCAATTATCCGTTCTTTTATCGATCATTCAGGAAGCAGCATCACGAAGAAGCTGGAAAATTTAATGGCTGGAGAAACAATTGTTCAGCGTGTGGATGAAAATCTGACTTACGATTATTTACATTCTTCGGAGGATAACCTGTGGAGTATGCTGTATCTGACAGGATACCTCACAAAAGCGCGGAATGAACAAACGGATGAGGTGCTGCCTGACGGTGCGATTGCACTTATGATACCGAATGAAGAAATCAGGGATATATTTGAAACGACGGTTATACAGTGGTTTGATGACAGTACCAGAAAATGGAATCGGACTTTATTGTTTGATGCAGTGTGGAATGGTGACAGTGTGAATCTGACAAAAGAAATGAATATTCTTTTACGACGCACAATCAGTTATCACGATTATAAAGAGGATTTTTATCATGCGTTTCTTGCAGGAATCTTTACAGGTGCCGGATATATGGTGGATTCGAATAAGGAGCATGGCGAAGGGCGTAGTGATGTGGTCGTATATGATCCGGTTAATGGACGTGTTGCGATTTTTGAAGCAAAATACACGAAAAATCAGGAAAAACTGGAAAGTACATGTAATACTGCGTTGCAACAGATAGATGAACGTCTGTATGCAAAGGAGTATGAAGATGATTATGATCAGATTCTATGCTATGGCATTTCATTTTTCAAAAAACGGTGTCTTGTCAAGATAAAGTAAACGGTTAAGTGAGGAAATTTATGGGACAGATCATACTTGCCTCGGCATCGCCGAGAAGAAAAGAATTGTTAGAACAGATCGGACTGGAATTTGAAATCTGTCCGGCGAAAGGGGAGGAAGTTATCTCGAAAAGCGCGCCGGAGGAGGTTGTGATGGAGCTTTCCGAGCAGAAAACGACAGAGGTCGCAGCAATGGTAAAAACATATGAGAGCGGACATGGGGAACTGATGACACCGCAGGATATCTTAGTGATCGGGGCAGACACCGTCGTTGCATGTGATGATACCATCCTTGGAAAGCCGAAAGATGAAGCCGATGCAAAGCGGATGCTCACACTTCTGTCGGGAAGAAAACATGCCGTGTATACAGGCGTTACGTTTGTGTTTCTGGATAAAAACGGACGAGCGGGCGCACATACCTTTTACGAGAAAACAGAAGTTACCATGAAGCCGTTGTCGGAACCTGAGATCGACCGTTATGTGGCGACCGGAGAGCCGATGGATAAAGCCGGTGCCTATGGGATCCAGGGAAAATGTGCCATTTATATTGAAGGGATTGAAGGTGATTACAATAATGTGGTCGGACTTCCGGTTGCACGCATTTATAAGGAGCTGCAAAAGCTTGGAATCGATCCCTATCTATGGTAAACTGCATGAAATAGTAGATTGGATGATTTCTAAATTCTCGTAGATCCTAAATTAAAATTTAGAAATTATCAACAACACATATGAGGAGAGGAGCAAATAAAATGCAATATGATGAGACATGTTTAGAATATTTTCTGGCGCATCAGGAACAGCTTCTGCCGGAGCCGGTGGCAGAGACAATGGAAGAGGCAGAGGAATTTTTAGAGGACTGCATGGCGGTTGTCTGTAAGAATCTGAAAGAGGTAAAAGCCTATTTCGAAGATCAGGGGGCTGATATCGAGGGAATGTCACTTAAGGATTTGGAGGAGGCAAGCGAAGTATTTGCCCTCCCGGATGGCAGATATCTGATCGTGGAAGCTTAAATTTTTATAAATTTTCCCGGAATGGGATTGACAAAAGAAAAAATGTTTATTATACTCAAAAAGTTTGCAAAGCAGGCAGAATGAGAACGTCCTTTTGCAGCAGAAAAAGACTGTAAAAAAGGCATTTTGACAAGGAGAAAACTACATGAAAAATTATGATGTGATTATTATTGGGGCAGGTCCTTCTGGTATTTTCTGTGCATATGAACTGATCCATGCCAACAAAGACCTGAAAATTTTAATGATTGAAAAAGGACGCCGTATCGAGAACAGACAGTGTCCGAAGAGAAAGACAAAAGTATGTGTAGGCTGTCAGCCATGTTCCATCACGACCGGATTTGCCGGAGCAGGAGCATTCTCCGATGGAAAATTATCTTTATCCCCGGACGTAGGTGGAAATCTTCCGGAGATTTTAGGATATGACGAGACAGTTGCGTTATTAAAAGAATCGGATGATATTTACTTGAAATTCGGAGCAGATACAAAAGTTTACGGTGTGGATAAAGAAAAAGAAATCCGCGAGATCCGTAGAAAAGCGATCACAGCAAACTTAAAACTCATCGAATGTCCGATCCGTCACCTTGGAACAGAGGAAGGATACAAGATTTATTCCAGATTGCAGGAGCATCTGTTAGAGCAGGGTGTTGAGATGGAATTCAATACCATGGTCAAAGATATTATTATTGAGGATAATCAGGTGAAAGGTCTTGTGACAGACAAAGATGAGACTTACTATGCAAAAGAGATCGTTTCCGCAGTCGGACGTGAGGGAGCAGACTGGTTCTCACATATCTGTAACGGTCATGGGATCGAGACGCAGGTCGGTACGGTAGATATCGGTGTCCGTGTGGAAGTGCGTGACGAGGTTATGGAATTCTTAAATGATAACCTTTACGAAGCAAAATTAGTTTACCACACACCTACATTTGACGATAAAGTGCGTACATTCTGTACGAATCCATCCGGTGAAGTAGCAACAGAGTACTACGACAATGGACTTGCAGTTGTAAACGGACACGCTTACAAATCCAAAGATTTAAAGACAAACAATACCAACTTTGCAATCCTTGTATCCAAGAATTTTACAAAGCCATTCAAAACACCAATCGAATACGGCAAGCAGATCGCACAGCTTTCCAACATGCTCTGCGATGGAAAAATCCTGGTACAGACCTTCGGTGATTTCAGAAGAGGAAGAAGAACGACGGAGGAGCGTCTCTGCAGAAATAACCTGATCCCTACGTTAAAGGATGCAGTACCGGGAGATCTTTCCCTTGTATTCCCACATCGTATTATGGTGGATATCGAGGAGATGATCCTTGCACTTGATAAGGTAACGCCGGGTATTGCAAGTGATGAGACTTTATTATATGGTGTCGAAGTAAAATTCTACTCGAACAAGGTTGTGGTAAACAAAGATTTTGAGACAAGCGTAAAAGGTCTTCGTGCCATCGGTGACGGAGCATCGGTAACCCGTGGACTGCAGCAGGCATCCGCAAACGGAATCTCTGTTGCGAGAAGTATTTTAAAAGCTATGGAAGCTTAAATGAACAGCATGAAAAAAAAAATCAGAAAAAAAATGACACTGATATGCCTGCTCTGCTTTTCCTTTCTGCTCACAGGATGCAAGATAGGAAATAAGGAAGTGATCGTCTCAAACACATTGAACAACCGTCAGGTATTCCGCATTGGAAATGTGTCCTGCGGGCTGAAAGAGGCGAAGGTATATCTGGTGAACTACCAGAATATTTACGGAACAGCCTATGGACTCGATCTCTGGCAGCATGATTTTGGAGACAGTTCCCTGGAAAACTATGTGAAAAATATCACAATGCGGGAGCTGGCACAGGTGGTCTGCTTAGACCAGCTTGCAAAGGAAAAAGAGATGGAACTTTCCGAAGAAGAAAAGGAAAAGACCGCTCAGGCGGCAGAGGAGTACTTTGCATCTCTCACGGAGGATGAGATTGTCTATATGGGTGTTTCGGAGAGTGACATCAAAGAGTACTATGAGCATTATGCGCTGGCACAGAAAGTGTACCATTCACTCACAAAAGCGGTGAATGAGGAGGTCAGCGATGATGAGGCACGGGTGATGGAGATCATGCAGATTTTTGTTTCGGATGAGAGCCGGGCAAATGAGATCGCATCCAGATTAGCCCAGGGAGAAGATTTTGCAACACTCGCCAATAATTATAATGAGCTTGGCAGCATTCAGGTAAATATTTCAAGGGATGATCTCCCGGCTGCAGTAGAAGAGATCGCATTTCAGATGGAAAATGATGAGGTTTCCGGTAAGATCACAGTGGATGGAGGCTTTTATTTCATTAAATGCCTGAACAAATACAATCAGGAGCTGACAGAGGCGAACAAAGCCAATATTGTAGACAAAAGAGAAAAGGAAGCTTTTGATGATGAATACAATGGATTTGTTTCTTCCCTGAGTTCGAATATCAACGAAGAACTCTGGGAGAATCTGGAACTTGAGACAGGTTCCGGGATGAAGACGGATACGTTTTTTGAAGTTTTTAATACTTATTGTGGTGATATGTGATATCACCACAATTTTTTCGAGGGAAAAAGGATATGACGAAGGATATGACAAACGGATCGCCAATGAAGCTGATTCTTGGATTTTCCGTACCACTTTTGTTTGGATTTTTATTTCAGCAGTTTTACAATCTGATGGATACGTTGATCGTAGGACGTTTCCTCGGAGTAGATGACCTTGCAGCGGTAGGTTCCACAGGCTCCGTCAACTTTCTTATCATCGGATTCTGTATGGGAGTGTGCAACGGATTTGCGATTCCTCTGGCACACAAATTCGGCGCAGGAGACTATAAGGGCATGCGTGGCTTTATGATGAACGCCATTTACCTCTCTGCTATTTTTGCAGTGGTCATGACGATCGTGACGGTCATTTTCTGTATGCCGATCCTGGAGCTGATGCGCACACCGGAAAATATCATTGACGGTGCATACCGTTACATTGTGATCATTTTCTGGGGGATTCCGGTCACCTATCTGTACAATCTGGTTTCGGGAATTATCCGTTCCATGGGGGACAGCAGGACACCGGTTGTGTTTCTGGTGATCGCTGCGGTCATTAATATCGGACTGGATCTGTTTTTTATCGTAGTGCTCGGAACTGGAGTGGAAGGTGCAGCATGGGCAACGGTGATCTCACAGCTGATCTCCGGTGTGGGATGCCTTATTTACAGTATCAGACATTTTGAGATACTGCATCCGGAAAAAGAGGAAATGCAGGTAAATAAAACGTACATGATGACATTGTGTGGAATGGGCGTTCCGATGGGACTGCAGTATTCCATCACGGCGATCGGAAGCGTTATCTTACAGAGTGCGGTCAACTCCCTTGGCTCTCATGCGGTTGCTGCAATGACAGCCGGAAGTAAGATCGGAATGTTTTTCTGCTGTCCGTTTGATGCGTTAGGTTCCACCATGGCAACCTACGGCGGTCAGAATGTCGGAGCAAAAAAACTGGATCGTGTCTCCGAAGGTTTAAAGGCAGCGTCCATTTTGGGATGTGCGTATGCGGTGCTGGCATTTGTCATTATGATCTTCTTCCGTGGGACACTGGCAGGCTTCTTTGTCGGAACGGCAGCACCGGAAGTGGTTTCCAATGCAGGACTGTTTTTATTGATCAACAGTGCATTTTATATTCCGCTGGCATTTGTTAATATCGTGCGCTTCCTGATCCAGGGAATGGGCTACAGCAAATTTGCTATTTTGGCGGGTGTGTTTGAGATGGTTGCAAGAACGTTAGTCGGATTTGCGTTTGTGCCTGTTTTCGGCTACGTGGCAGCGTGCTTTGCAAGCCCGGTGGCATGGATCTTTGCGGATGCATTTTTATTCCCGGCATATTTCCATGTCCTGAAAAAGACGAAGAAGATGTTGTACAAGTAAAAAATAACTGCGAAACTTCCCACCAGAGTAGAGCAAATTGTGAAAAATTGAACAATGTAATTAAAAACGAAAGGATTCAGTATGAGTATTTTAAACGTGGAACACCTGACACACGGATTTGGTGACAGGGCAATTTTTAATGATGTGTCCTTCCGTCTGTTAAAAGGAGAACATATTGGATTAGTCGGCGCCAACGGCGAGGGAAAATCCACATTTATGAATATCGTGACCGGAAAGCTTATGCCGGACGAGGGAAAAGTGGAATGGGCGAAAAACGTCCGTGTCGGTTATCTCGACCAGCACTCCACACTGACCAAAGGCATGACAATCGAGAGTGTGTTAAAATCGGCGTTCGCATGGTTGTTTGAACTCGAAGAAAACATGAACCAAATCTGTGACAGGCTTGGCGAGGCGGCACCGGACGAGATGGATGCGATGATGGAAGAACTCGGTGTGATCCAGGATACATTGACCATGCACGATTTTTACATCATTGACACGAAGGTGGAGGAAGTGGCGAGAGCGCTTGGACTGCTTGAGCTTGGACTGTCTCATGATGTCACGGATTTAAGCGGCGGACAGCGTATGAAAGTTCTTCTGGCAAAGCTTTTGCTGGAAAAACCGGATATCCTCCTTTTGGATGAGCCGACGAACTATCTCGACGCAGAGCATATCGCGTGGTTGAAACGTTATCTGCAGGAGTATGAGAATGCGTTTATCTTAATCTCTCACGATATCCCGTTTTTGAATGACGTTGTGAATATTATTTACCATATGGAAAATCAACGTCTGGATCGTTATGTCGGAGACTATGATAAGTTTCAGGAAGTCTATGAGGTGAAAAAAGTCCCAGTTAGAGGCAGCTTACCGCAAACAGCAGCAGGAGATCAGTGAGTTAAAGGATTTTGTCGCCCGGAACAAAGCGCGTGTTGCCACAAGAAATATGGCAATGTCCCGCCAGAAGAAGTTAGACAAAATGGATGTCATTGAGCTTGCTGCCGAGCGTCCGAAGCCGGAATTTAATTTCAAACTCGGAAGAACACCGGGACGCTATATTTTCGAGACGAAAGACCTTGTGATCGGATATGACGAACCGCTGTCAAAACCGTTAAATATCTCCATGGAGCGTGGACATAAAATCGCACTTGTCGGCGCAAATGGAATCGGTAAGACGACACTGTTAAAGAGTATTTTAGGATTGATCCCATCGCTTGGCGGTTCTGTGGAACTCGGCGAGAATTTAGAGATCGGATATTTTGAGCAGGAGATCAAAGGCGAGAACAGGAACACCTGTATCAATGAGATTTGGGAAGAATTCCCGTCTTTCAGCCAGTACGAAGTGCGTTCTGCCCTTGCAAAATGCGGACTTACGACCAAACATATCGAAAGTCTTGTCCGCGTGTTGAGCGGTGGCGAGCAGGCAAAAGTAAGACTCTGCAAATTGATCAATAAATCGACCAATGTTCTGCTCTTAGACGAGCCGACCAACCATCTGGATGTCGACGCGAAGGATGAATTAAAGCGCGCGTTGCAGGAATACCGCGGCAGTATCCTTCTGATCTGTCATGAACCGGAATTCTATCAGGATATTGTCAATGAAGTCTGGGACTGCTCGAAGTGGACAACGAAGATTTTGTAGTATAAAAATAAGCATAATGAAAAGGAAAAACATTGACATTTTCATCACAAAGTATTATCTTGATGTCAGTAATAATTCCTATTATTAGATGATAAAAACATATGGAGGCCATTATGAAAGATACCTATATTTCAGAAGCAGTAAAGTATATCGGAGCAGACGATACCACATTAGATTTATTCGAGAGCCAGTACCAGATCCCAAACGGAGTTTCTTATAATTCCTATGTGATCCTGGATGAAAAAGTTGCGGTTATGGATACCATTGATGAGCGGAAAACAGACGAGTGGTTTGCAAATCTTGAGAATGTGTTAAACGGAAGAACGGTAGACTATCTTGTCATTTCCCATTTAGAGCCGGATCATGCGGCAAATATCAAACGTGCGGCAGACAAATTCCCACAGGCACAGCTTGTACTGAGCGCAAAGGCAAAAGCGATGCTGCCACAGTTTTTTGATATCGCACATTTAGAAGAGCGCTGCCTTGTGGTAAAAGAGGGCGATACATTAGAGCTCGGAACACATAAGCTGCATTTTGTGATGGCACCGATGGTACACTGGCCGGAGGTCATGGTGGAATATGAAGAGACGGAAAAAATCCTTTTCTCTGCAGACGGATTTGGAAAATTCGGTGCGCTGAGCGCAGAGGAAGAGTGGACAGACGAGGCGAGAAGATATTTTATCAATATCGTTGGAAAATACGGTGTGCAGGTTCAGACACTGCTCAAAAAAGCGGCAGCGTTAGACATTCAGACGATCTGCCCGCTGCATGGACCGGTTTTGAAAGAAAATCTCGGTTTTTATATCGGAAAGTATCTTACATGGAGCAGCTATGAGCCGGAAGAGGACGGTGTTTTAGTTGCCTGCGCATCCATTCATGGAAATACAAAAGCAGCCGCTGAAAAAATGGTAGAAGTACTCCGTGCAAACGGAGCATCCAAGGTAGTATTTATGGATCTGACCAGAGATGATATGGCAGAGGCAGTTGCAGATGCTTTCCGCTATGGAAAGATCATTCTTGCAGCAGCTTCCTATGATGCAGGGGTATTTCCTCCGATGGAAGATTTCCTGCACCGCCTTGTACATAAGAACCTCCAGAAACGTACTTTCGGACTGATCGAGAACGGTTCCTGGGCACCTTGCGCAGCAAGAGGCATGAAAGGCATTTTGGAAGGCATGAAAGAGGTAAACGTATGTGAGAATGTTGTGAGCATCAAATCCACAATGAAAGACACAGATGTTGCCAAAATGGAAGAACTCGCAAAGGAAATCCTTGCATAAAACTGGTACAAATTTACAGAAGTATATCTTAAAAAATATTTCGTTGACAATCGCAAAAAGGACATATATACTAGAAAATAATAGGGGTTAATGGGTTGGAGGTAGTGATTATGAAGTGTCCTTTTTGCAGCAGCGAAAACACAAGAGTCATTGACTCAAGACCGGCAGATGATAATAATTCCATCCGCCGGAGAAGACTTTGTGATGATTGTGGGAAGAGATTTACGACATACGAGAAAGTGGAGACCATTCCACTCATCGTCATTAAGAAGGATAATGCCCGTGAACAGTATGATCGTTCCAAGATCGAAGCCGGTGTATTAAGAGCATGCCATAAGAGACCGATTTCTGTGAATCAGATCAATCAGCTTGTCGATGAAGTTGAAACAGAGATCTTTAACAGAGAGGAAAAAGAAATCCCAAGTACATTGATCGGAGAGATCGTAATGGATAAAATCAAGAATCTCGATTCCGTTGCATATGTACGTTTTGCATCTGTTTACCGTGAATTTAAGGATGTGAATACTTTTATGAGCGAATTGAAAAAGATGCTTGATAAATAGGGGTTAAGTTCTAAAACAGATTTGTCGATATTATATCATGAAGAACAGAGTTGCGTTTATAGTAGCGAAGCTCAGCATTGAATGTTTATGATATTGTTTTAGTGGAGAAGATTGTATGAATATATCGGGGATCCGCACAGGCGCGGGATTTTATGATTACAATTCCATAAAGATAAATGAAGTCCGGAACCAGCAGATCCGGGAGTCCATGGAAAGCGGACCGATGCCGGTAATGGGGGCTGTGGAACAGAATGACAGTGCAGACATAGAAGCTGTACAGTTACAGACAGTGCAGAAAGCGGATCACGGAGTCGCTGAGTTTAATGCCAGATACCAGCCGGATGCGTCCTATGAATTAAAGGGCGTCGACAGTGATCTCTCAAAGCTGGATGTGGAAAAGGCATTGTCGGATCTGAAAAAAGATCAGGTATTGCAGCAGTATCAGTTTCTTTGTTGGTGACGATGCATTTGCATCTACGGAGAAACTGAAACAGGTAAGAGAAGAAGAAAACTTCTGGTTATAAATGATTTATGATACCGTATGAAATTCATACGGTATTTTTCTGCGGAAAAGAAAGTGAAAGGGACAGACATTCATGTTGGAAAAATTTTATCCTGGGGAATATTTGGATTCCACATATGTGATCGACTTTGACAGGCTCTACGAGGAGGGCTATCGGGGGAGTCATCTTTGATATTGATAATACACTTGTGCCGCATGGCGCACCTGCAGATGAGAGCGGGCATGTGCCTTGTTTGCACATTTAAAGGAATTGGGGTTTCAGTGTATGCTGTTGTCCAACAACAAAGAACCGCGCGTGTAAAAATGTTCAATGATGCGGTACATGTTTCTTATATTTATAAAGCAGGAAAGCCGAAACCGGGCAATTACCGCAGGGCAATGCAGGAGATGGGAACGGATGCCACGAATACCATTTTCGTCGGCGATCAGATTTTTACGGATGTTTACGGAGCCAATCTTGCCGGAATCAGAACCATTCTGGTGAAACCGATCCATCCGAAAGAGGAGATCCAGATCGTATTAAAACGGTATCTGGAAAAAATCGTTTTATTTTTCTATGCCAGATACCAGAAAAAGCAAAATAGATAGAAAGAAAAAAGGAGTCATTAAAAAATGAAAATCGCAATTGGAAACGATCATGCAGCAACAGAATTAAAATTTATCATCATGGACTATGTGAAAAGTCTTGGACATGAAGTTGTAAACTTTGGAACAGATGGCAATGAGAGCTGCAATTACCCGGAGTTCGGAGAGAAAGTGGGACGTGCAGTTGCAGGCGGCGAGGCTGACTGCGGAATCCTGATCTGCGGTACCGGAGTAGGAATCTCCATCGCAGCAAACAAGGTAAACGGTGTCCGCGCAGCAGTATGTTCCGACTGTGCAACTGCAAGACTGGTAAAAGAACATAATAATGCCAATATTATTGCATTTGGCGCACGTATTGTCGGCAGTGAGCTTGCAAAAGACATTGTAAAAGCATATTTAGATGCAGAATTTCAGGGTGGAAGACATCAGACAAGAATTGATATGATCCACGAAATTGAGACAAGAAACTAGAAAATATGGGAAAAAGATAGCTTTTTATTCAGAGAAACATGGTGTTTCCACAAAAAAAGCTTGAAAAGTGTGGCTATTTATTATAAAATAGAAAAATCAGAGAGCCTTGTGCTCGTACGCAATTTTTTAAGGAGGAAGTTTGAATGATTTCAGCAGGCGATTTCAGAAATGGTATCACTATTGAATTAGAAGGTAACATTTATCAGATTATCGAATTCCAGCATGTTAAACCAGGTAAAGGTGCAGCATTTGTAAGAACTAAGTTAAAGAATATTAAGAGTGGTGGTGTAGTTGAGAAGACATTCCGTCCAACAGAGAAATGTCCTCAGGCACGTATCGAGAGAAAAGATTATCAGTACTTATATGCTGATGGTGATTTATATTACTTCATGGACGTTGAGACTTACGACCAGATTGCATTATCCAAAGATGATATCGGTGATGCATTAAAATTCGTAAAAGAGAACGAGATGGTTAAGTTATGCTCTCACAACGGAAGTGTATTCTCCGTAGAGCCACCTCTCTTCGTAGAGTTAAAAATCACAGATACAGAGCCAGGATTCAAAGGCGATACAGCTACAGGTGCTACAAAACCGGCAGTTGTTGAGACTGGTGCAACTGTATATGTTCCATTGTTCGTTGAGCAGGATGATGTGATCAAGATTGATACACGTACAGGTGAATACTTATCACGTGTTTAATGCGGACAAGTAGTTTTTCATGACGATTCATAACAGACAACCCCGGAAGTTTATATTTCCGGGGTTTTTCTTGTGCATTTTTTGTATATTTCTGTGTTTTTTTGCGTGAAACTTGACTTTCCATGAGCAGGATTCTAAAATAAAAGCTAAGAAAAAAAAGACAAGCTGTTCTGTGTATAGAAAAAAGCACCGGACAGGACAAGGGGGAAATCGCAATGAAGATTTTAAACGGTAAAGTATTTGAAAATGGAAAATTCGTTGAGAAGGAAGTAGCGACAGATGGCAGCTTTTTCGCAGCAGATTCCGGCGATGGAAAGGAAATCGACGCAGCGGGCTGTTATGTGATCCCGGGACTGATCGATATTCATTTTCATGGTTGCGCAGGAGTCGATTTCTGTGACGGAACCGTAGAGGCGATGCGCCACATGGCAGAGTATGAGCTGCAAAATGGTATCACTTCCATTCACCCGGCAACGATGACATTGTCGGAGGAGGAACTGACGACGATCAGCAAAGCTGCAAAAACATTCCATGAGGAGCAGAAAGCGGATGAGACACTGCTTACAAAAGAGGCTGAGTTAGTCGGAATTTATATGGAAGGACCTTTTATTTCCATGGAGAAAAAAGGTGCTCAGAATCCATTATATGTGCATAAACCTGACGCGGAGATGTTCCGCAGGCTGCAGAAGGAGGCGGACGGATTATACCGTGTCTGCGTTGTGGCACCGGAAGAACTTGGAGCAATGGAATTTATTGACAGCGTAAAAGGGGAAGTGCGCGTGTCAGTGGCACACACAACCGCCGATTATGATACTGCAAAGGAAGCATTTGAACATGGTGCGAGACAGGTGACACATCTTTACAATGCAATGCCTCCATTTACCCACAGGGCACCGGGCGTGATCGGAGCAGCCTGTGATAATGAAAATGTTATGGTTGAGATGATCTGCGATGGTGTACATTTGCATCCATCCACCATCCGCACGAGTTTTAAGATGTTTGGAAAAGACAGGATTATCCTGATCAGTGACAGTATGATGGCAACCGGTAAGCCGGATGGAATCTATTCTCTGGGAGGACAGGAAGTTCAGGTACATGGCAATAAGGCAACTCTCACAGTGGACGGTGCGATCGCAGGATCTGTAACCAACTTATTTAACTGCATGAAGTTCACAGTCAAAGAAGCAGGACTTCCATTTGAGGAGGTTGTGGCATGTGCAACAGAGAATCCTGCAAAAGCAGTTGGACTGTGGGAGAAATATGGAAGTATCGACAATGGCAAATATGCCGACTGTGTGATCGTGGATGAAGATTTTAACATCAGACAAATTGTAAAGCATGGAAAGACCGTTTTGTAGAACTTGTAAATTTTTATAGGAACAGAGAAAAGGGGCAGTTTGGAGATTATCCGGAACTGCCCTTTTTCATCAGGCGGTAGAGCCAGAGCAAAGCAAGGACGCAAAGCGCGATCTGACTGATTAAAAGGCCGGTCAGGTAACCTTTGATACCGATAACTGGAATCAGAAATATAATAAAAAGAATACGGATCAGGCAGGAGAAAAGGTTTAAAAACAGTGTGATACCGGGTTTCCCAAGTCCATGGAAGATGCTGTTTAATGTGCTTCCGAGATAAAGAAACGGGCAGATCCAGCTCATTGTAACGATAAAAGTGGCGCTGAGTGCATTTTTAAAAATAAAGTTGCCAATAAAATCACCGAGAACTAAAAGTCCAATCGTACAGAGTAGACCAAGTAGAAGACAGGACTCGGTTGTTTTTATAATGGCTTCCCGGATGAGTCTGTCATTGTGTTTCGCCTGAGCTTCGGAGACGACTGGAAGCAGAAGGACGGAGATGGAATTGGTCAGGACGGTTGGAAACATGATAATGGCAAATGCCATTCCGGTCAGGATGCCATAGATACTGAGCGCATCAGAGGAACTGTATCCAAACAATTTTAGCTGGTATGGTATAAGCAGATTTTCGATAGTTGTAAATAAATTAAGCGTCAGGCGATTGAGCGTCAGAGGAAACGACATGGTAAGCAAAGACCATGTCGTTTTTCTTATATTGCCTTTACAGGCTCCAAAACCGATAAAGCTTAAGGAGACAAGCATTCCTGCAAATTCACCAAGTACAAGCCCCCACACGGCGTCAGAGATGGCAATGGATCGGCCGTTACTCTGTGCAACGAGATAAATCAGATAGACACCCCCGACACGCGCTGACTGCTCTGCAAGCTGAGAGAGAGACGGCACAAGCGCTTTTTTTAATCCGTAATAATAACCGTTAATGCAGGAGTGGATACTGCATGGAACATAACAGAAGGACAGTATTTTGATCAGCGGGGCGCAGCGCATTTCCTGCAGAAAAGAGCCTGCGATAAATTCAGAGTGATTCCACATAAAAAGTCCTGTAAAAACAGACAGGCATACAGACAGAATCAGTCCGATCAGCAGATAAAATCTGGCTCCGGCAGGATTTTGCTTTCCAATCTCACTGGATACAAATCTTGAGACAGATGTCTGGATTCCGGCAGAGGTCAGGGAAAAACAAAGAGCCATAACAGGAAAAATCAGCTGGTAAATTCCGAGACCTTCTGCACCAATTGTGCGTGAGAGGAATATCTTATAGAAGAAACCAATGAAACGGGAGAGTATGCCGGCTGCTGTGAGCAGCAGGGTTCCGGTAAATAAAGTTCTTTTTACAGATAGATTTTTTGACATTTGACCTCCCGGGATTCAAATTTCTGGACACCGAATGAGTGCGTTTGGAAGTGCCAGATTCATCAATTTAGTATATGAGAGAAGTGAGGAGAAAATGAGTAAACAGATTTATCTGGATAATGCGGCGACAACTCAGATGTCTGATGCTGTAAAACAGGCGATGGAACCTTATTTACAGGAAAATTATGGAAATGCATCCACAGCTTACAGTATCGGTGAAGATGCGAGAAGAGAATTGGAAAAATCGAGGGAAGTCATTGCGGCAACCCTGCATGCAAAAACCTCAGAGATTTATTTTACATCAGGCGGTTCGGAGTCTGATAACTGGGCAGTAAAAAATATTGCAGCCGCCTGTAAGAAAAAAGGGCGGCATATTATAACAACCAACATTGAGCATCACGCCATTTTGAATTCCTGCGAGTATCTGGAAAAACTGGGATATGATGTTACTTATCTGGAAGTGGACGGGGATGGACTGATTTCGCCGGAACAGGTAATGGATGCTATAAGACCGGATACAACGTTGATTTCTGTGATGTTTGCCAATAACGAAGTCGGAACGATCGAGCCAATTTATCAGATTGGAAAAATTGCGCGCGAAAAACAGATTTTATTCCATACAGATGCTGTGCAGGCGTATGCCCAGATACCACTTTCCGTAAATTATTATCCGGTCGATCTGCTGAGCGCAAGTGCACATAAATTTCATGGACCGAAGGGCGTTGGTTTTTTGTATATCCGTGATGGCATTGATATCCCATCTTTTATCCATGGCGGAAGTCAGGAGAGAGGAAAACGTGCCGGTACGGAGAATGTAGCCGGAATTGTAGGAATGGCGAAAGCAGCAGAGATTGCTTACGGAAACATGAGAAAAAGAGTACAAAAAGAAATTATGCTTCGCAATTATCTGATCGAGCGTGTGATGCATGAAATTCCGGATGCAAAATTGAATGGACATCGCAGTATCCGGTTACCGGGAAATGTGAATTTTAGTTTTAAAGGACTTGAGGGGGCATCGCTGTTGATTTTGCTGGACGAAGATGGAATCTGTGCATCAGGCGGTTCCGCATGTAATACAGGTGAAGAACGGATTTCTTATGTGATCAAGGCATTGGGAGTGCCGGAAGAATATGCACCAGGCACGATAAGAATCACACTCTGTGGCGATACGACACGGGCAGATGTGGATGCAGCGCTTGTTTCATTAAAACGCAATATTGCTGTCCTGCGCGGTTAAACCGGAGTTTAACGGACGTAGTGTTGCAGATTCTGTGGTGCTTTTATAGATTGTGAAGGGGCAGATATAAGCGTCCTATCGCAAGTCGTGATTTTATCGGTTTATGAAAAGAAAAACGGTACAGACGAAATATGATGTTCCTGTTCGCCGGGCATTCCGATAAGCCTCTAAAGAGTCTTATCTCCATGGCTCACAAAGGAAATCATATTTGTCTGTACCGTTTTTCTTTCATTTACGCTGTGAATGACTTGTGAGAGGACGCTTATATTTGCCCAATCAACATCATGAATCGCACCACAAAATCTGCAATTTACGTTATGGAACTTTGGTTGGCTTTGATTTCTGCCGCTCGTAACGTAGATTGACGGATTTTCACAACCTGGATATTGCATGCAACACAGTCTTGGACAAATAAAAAATAGAACTGATTTGTTTTCAGGATTTTTGGAGCGGCCGGTCCTTAGAAAGCAGACATTGCGATTTCAAAAGACAATGTAATTGGATTTTGAAATCACGATGGATGCTTTCTTAGTACCGCTGCCAGCGACAACAAGCGGAAGCGCTCCTGAAAACAAACAGTTCTATTTTTTATGTTTATAAATACTTTGTTGGCATGCAATACAACATAACCTCAGGAAATCCGTAACACCACCAGTAAGCGGCAGTTCGTAATTCCATAATACATCCTTCTCCTTAAATAAAAATTATTTTGCTAACTCTAAATCAAAATTAAAGTAGTTTACAGCATTGTTATAAGAAATTCCACGTACAATTTCCTCGAGAGTGTCTCATAATCAGCCGGATATTCCCCGTTTTCTACCCATGTGCCGATCAGATTGCAGAGGATTCTTCTGAAATAATCGTGGCGTGTGTAAGATAAAAAGCTTCTGGAATCTGTTAACATTCCAACAAAACCGGAAAGGTTTCCGAGATTTGCAAGGGAGATCATCTGATCAGTCATGCCGGTCTTATGATCGTTGAACCACCATGCGGAACCCTGCTGGATCTTGGCAACAGCAGTGGAATCCTGGAAACAGCCAAGGATCGTACCGATGGACTGGTTATCGTTTGGATTTAAGCTGTATAAAATGGTTTTTGGAAGCTCGTCTGTACTGTTTAATGCATTTAAGAAATCTGCCATTTCGGAAGATGGAGCATAGTTATTGATGCAGTCGTAACCGGTATCAGGACCAAGTTTGTTGAACATTGGAGTGTTGTTGTCACGTTTGCATCCATAATGAAGCTGCATTACCCAGTTTCTCTTAGCGTACTCTTTTCCAACAAAAACCATAAATGCTGTTTTGAAAATGATTTCTTCCTCTTTTGTGATGGAAGCTCCACCAAGACGTTTTGCAAAAATAGATTCTACAGTCTCAGCAGAAGCAGGAGCGTACATCACATACTCTAAACCGTGATCGGATACAGAGCATCCCATGGAAGCAAAGAAGTTCATACGGTTTTTTAATGCCTCACACAAAGAAGCAAAGGAGTCTACCTTGATGCCGGAAACGTCAGATAAAGTCGCAAGGTAATCAAGATAAGTTGGTTTTTCGATATTCATTGCTTTATCAGGACGCCATGCCGGAAGAACCTGAACGTCAAAGCTATTGTCCTCAGCAATTTTTTTGTGCCACTCTAAGCTGTCAACAGGATCGTCTGTTGTACAGATCAAAGTTACGTTGGACTGCTTGATGATGTTGCGGACAGACATGGATGGGTCTGCAAGCTTTTCGTTACAGAGATTCCAGACTTCCTCCGCAGTTTTTTTGTTTAAAACACCGTTGTATCCGAAATATTTCTGTAGTTCGAGATGGCTCCAGTGGAAAAGTGGGTTTCCGATTGCTTTTCCTAAGCATTCAGCCCATTTGAAGAATTTCTCTTTGTCTGGAGCTTCTCCGGTGATGTAATACTCATCCACACCGCAGGAACGCATAAAGCGCCATTTGTAGTGGTCGCCGCCGAGCCATACCTGAGTGATGTTTTCGAACTGGCGGTCCTCGTAAATCTCCTGTGGATTGATATGGCAGTGATAATCTAATACAGGTGTTGTCGCTGCATAATCAAAATATAATTTCTGAGCTGTTTCGTTGGAAAGAAGAAAATTCTTGTCCATAAATGGTTTCATAATAATGTCCTCCTAAAAGTTAAAATAATGTTGTTCCTCGTTTTATGATTTTTCCAGAGAAAATCGATTTTTTGGGCATTTCCTCTCCGGCTAAAACACCGAGCAATGTCTGGACTAACTGGTGTGTCTGGGTTTCTAAACGGTTGTCGACAGAGGTCAGCTCCGGCGTACAGCAGTTTGTCAGCATGGAATTGTTATATCCCATAACCGATAATTCTTCCGGGATACGTATCCCTTTTTTCTGTGCATATTTGATACTGCCGATCGCAAGGGAATCATCTGAAGTCATGATGCCATGAAAGGACGTACCTTTTGTTGCAATGCGGGCCACAAAATCGGCAACCTCATTCAGATGTTCGATATTACCGTCATAAAAGTGGATCAGCTTTTCAAACCCCGGAATATTGTACTCTTTCATTGCGTCGCAGAATCCGTGAAGCTTCTTTAAACCGCTGTAGGATTTGGAATCATATAGATACAGGATATCCGTGATGCCTGACTGGATCATTTCGGTGGCAGCCTCAAACATGGTTCCATAATCATCACAGAGTGTACTGTAAACATTCGGATGATCAAAGGAAGCGTTTAACAGCATGATCGGAACCTGCGTGGAAACATCCTTAATATACTGGTTCTCATCCTCGTTGAAACCGATGAAGTGCGAACCTACCAATATAATGCTGTCCACCTTTTTGGAAAGAATCAAATTAAGGTAATTCTTCTTGATGTCCGGATTATAACCGGTACAACATAAAAGTGATTCGTATCCGTTCGCCTGTAATTCCTGCTCCAGAAAGTAGACTGCCTTTGCGAGAAAAAGGTCAGACGAGTCTGCACAGAGAATACCGATCGTTTTTAAGGAATGCAGTCCCATGCCGCGGGCAAAAGCATTTGGAGTGTAATCGTATTTGTCGATGACATCCATGACTTTTTTCCGGGTGGATGGGCGGACGTTTTCACTGCCATTTAAAACACGTGATACAGTGGCGATGGAAACACCGGCTTTTTTTGAAATGTCGTAAATTGTCATTGCCATAGTAAATCCCCTGAAAAATGTACTCCATGTAAGAAATGGATTTTCTTACACTATAATAAAGCTGCTGGTGTATTATAAAAATGAAAGCAGTTACACCACAATCACGAATATTATACATCAAGCAAAAAATAAAGCAACAAAAGAAATGACAAAAATAATAAAAATGTTAAAATAAATACGTGCAATATCAACAAAAATATGCGAAATATACAAAATAATCAAAAATATATATTGACGAAAATGAGAAATGTGTAAGAATACATAATGTAAACGCTTACATAACCAAAACAGATGCATCAGAAAAATTACATAATATGAAACAGCAAAAGACATACTATTCCAAAAAGCAGTTCAAGCAAGGAGGAAAGTATGTCTTTATTTATTAAAATCATTGATGTTCATGCAAGGGAAATTTTAGATTCCAGGGGAAATCCGACGGTCGAAGTGGAAGTGACCGCCGAGACAGAGACAACCGGAAAAAAGATCACGGCGCGCGAGTCCGTTCCGTCGGGCGCAAGTACCGGACGTTTTGAGGCGATCGAGCTTCGGGATGGAGAAGAACGGTATTTTGGGTTGGGTGTCCGGAAAGTAGTGGATCACGTCAACCAGAAGATCAGGGAAAAACTCATTGGCTTTAATGTGCTCGATCAGGCAGGAATCGACCGCATCATGGTGGAAGAGGATGGCACGGATAATAAGGGGAATCTTGGTGCAAATGCAATTCTTGGTGTTTCCATGGCGTGTGCCAAAACCGCGGCAAAAGCACTGGAACAACCGTTATATCGTTATCTTGGAGGCACGATGGCACACATTCTTCCGGTTCCAATGATGAATGTCATCAACGGTGGAGTGCATGCAAAAAATTCCATTGATTTTCAGGAGTTTATGATTATGCCGGTGGGAGCACTCGATTTTCATGACGGACTCCGTATGGGAGCAGAAATCTATCATTTTCTACGTCAGATATTAAACGAGGAGGGATTAAGCACTGCAGTCGGGGACGAGGGCGGATTTGCGCCGGATGTCAAGGACACCAGGGAAGTATTCCGTTATTTACAGAAGGCAGTGGAAAAGGCAGGCTATCACGTAGGTGATGACGTGGTGTTTGCCATGGATGCAGCGGCAAGCGAACTGTATGACGAGGAGGCTGGGGTATACATTTTCCCGGGAGAATCCAGAGCGGCAGGAAAAGAGCCGGAAGAGGGAGCCGGAGAAGGCTCTGCAAAGGACTATTGTAAAGACAGTGTGAAGCGGAGTGCGGATGAAATGATCGCTCTGTATGAAGAACTGATCGAAGAATTTCCAATCGTGTCGATCGAGGATGGTTTATTTGAGGATGACTGGGAAGGCTGGCAGAAAATGACAAAACGCATTGGTGGCAGAGTCCAGCTTGTAGGGGATGACCTTTTTGTGACAAATCCAAAGCGGATTAAATGCGGAATTGATTTAAACGTCGCAAATGCAGTTCTCATTAAAGTAAATCAGATCGGAACCATCACAGAAGCAATGGAGGCGATCGAGATGGCAAAATGTGCTGGTTATCAGGCAGTGATCTCCCATCGCTCCGGGGAGACCGAGGATGCCTTTATCGCAGATCTTGCGGTGGCAGTGAATGCCGGACAGATCAAGACCGGTGCACCGTGCAGAGGAGAACGAACCGCCAAATACAATCAGTTACTCCGTATTGAGGAAGAGTTAAAAGAATCTGCAAGATATGGGAAAGCTGAGATAATCCGAAAGAAATAGGAGCCTAAATGGCTCCTATTTTCTTGCTCATCATTTCCTGGTTGGAAGCATTTGCAAGAGCAGTTTTTTTATCGATGATGCCTTTTTGATAAAGGCGGAAAATACTGGTATCCATCGCTAACATATTCTTGTTCGTGGAGGTGTAGATCATGCCGTCAATCTGATGTGTTTTACCTTCACGGATGATGTTACGGATGGCGGGCGTTAACACCATGATCTCAAAAGCCGGAACCATTTTTCCATCCGTGGTCGGGAGCAGACGCTGGGATACGACTGCGTGTAATACCATAGAGAGCTGTACCGCTACCTGATGCTGCTGAGCAGCTGGAAATGCATCGATGATTCGATCGATGGTATTGGCAGCCCCGATGGTGTGCAGCGTTGAAAAAATCAAATGTCCGGTTTCGGCAGCAGTCATGGCTGTATTGATCGTCTCATAATCACGCATCTCACCGAGCAGGATCACGTCCGGGCTCTGACGAAGGGAAGCGCGCAGAGCTGTGAGATAATTTTCAGTGTCGGTGCATATCTCACGCTGGCTTACGATACTTTTTTTATGGGTGTGCAAGTATTCTAATGGATCTTCCAATGTGATGATATGGGCTTCCTGCTCGGTGTTGATCTTGTCGATCAGGCAGGCTAATGTCGTTGATTTTCCACCACCAGCAGGACCGGTGACGAGCACCATTCCCTTGTTGGTGTTGGCAAGTTCCATCACAGCATCCGGGATCATCAGTTCACTTGGCTGTGGCAAAGTGAATGTGATGATTCGGATGACGGCGGAGTAAGAGCCACGCTGTTTATAAGTGCTGACACGGAATCTTGACACTCCCACAATGGCAAAAGAAAAGTCGTCGTCACCGGTTGTCTCAAATTGGGAAATATCGCGGTGGTCAGCAAGTTCATAAATCGCTGTGACAAAGTCGCGGCACATATCCGGTTTCATGCGTTCTTCCTGATAAGTATGCATCTTTCCGCTTACTTTGTAGGTCAGCGGACGGCCTGCGACAACAAAGATATCGGATGCATGCTTTTTTGTGATATTTTCTAAAATTTCTCTGACGTTCATATTCATAACCAAACCTTTCTTATAATTAATTTCCCTGATACAGATGAAGTGAGTCATCGTCAATCACAGGTTCATTGTTCGTGACGGTCTGCCACTGTGTGACTTTATAAAATTCATCTCCGGGATGTTCCGGATAAAGGAGTTCTAATGTAACATAAAGATTCTGCACATCGTTGATCGTAACCTGAAATGTGCAGGTTGGACAATTACCTACAATCGTAGGCGATTCTGCGGTCAGCGTATCTTCTGTTTTCAGTTCCGGTATCAGATCAGCAGCCTTTTCAAAAAAAGTCTGACTGTCATCACAGTTTGCGTAAAGGTCTGCGAGTGCCAGATCTAATTGCTGCAGATAGTTCCTTGCAGCAGTATCTGCTTCGTAATAGGCGGTTGTTTTTTCTGCAACCTTAAGACTTAATCTGTAATCTGAATTTGCAGTGATCAGAGAGAGCGTCGCAAAAGTCACCAGACATAACATGGTAAAAACCATCAGGATGGATGAAAAACCGATATGGATAAATTCTTTTTTTTGCTTATTCATACTGCATACCTCCTGTTGTGCTTAGGGAAATTGGCTGATAGCAGGAAGCTGACAGTTCATAAAGTGTTTCAGCAGTGCTGGTATCCAAAAAGGTGATGTGGATGGTGGCAAGCTGATCCGGTAAAAAATCTACCGTTGCCCGATAAACAGCGTTTTGTTTTCCACAGGCAAGAAAATCTTTATTGTAGTAGATTAAAATTGTTTCATTCAGACTCATGGATTCCGGATAGATGGAACTTAGGGTTTCCTCCGGGGAATCCGTACTCTGGCAGATTTCTGCGATCGACGTGCATGCGGTCACTGCCTGATGCAGTTTTTCTGTGCTTTTCGAGAGCTGGTATCCTTTGAAAAATATCTGTACACAAAATGTTGCAAGAATCGAAAAAAACAGAATATTTAAAATAATCTCCATCAAAAAGAGACTGGATTTTGAGTGGCGGTATTGATTCATGAAAACTCCTTTTGCAAATTACGATTGTTTTGCATTCAGTGAGATATAAAGCGGATAGGTGTATCCGGTCGTATCCGTAATGGTAAAGCAGTAAAGATTTGAGCTGACCATATCAATGGCAAGTGCCTTGGTTTCAATGATTTCCTGCCCATCTCCCGGTAAAACAGTTGTTCCATCGGAAACTGTGATCTCACGGAGATATCCGTCGTAACAGTAGATATAGGTTGTGTAGATCGTGTCATTCACAGTCTCAGATAAGGCGATGGCAGGAAAGGCACCGATGGATGTGACTGCGACAGAACCTGCCATATCATTTTGATTCATTTTTTCTTCCAGATAAGAGGATACGGTACGGGTCTCATAATTTGCGGTCATGCTGTCTGCAATCGAATGATATTGTTTTGCTCCGATGGAGACAACTAAAAATGCAGTGGCGGCAAAAAGCGCCAGCAGTGCAAGCAGGAAGACACGGTCGATCGTATGCTCCGGTGTTTTCTTTAATTCAAGCATAGAAATCAGTTCCTTTTAATAATAGTGACATCTGGTCTTAAATTTGAGCCAATGTACTGATAGTCGATCAGATATTGGTCTGGATCATAGGTCAGACCATAGTGCGCGGTGAGATAAGCAATATCAGGTGGATAACTGCCCTCTAAAGCATAACATTCTGTGATCGTCCGGGTGACCGCTTTCTCTAAAATGGCTGTCTGTTCGGATTCATTGGAAAGGCGGATGCGGTCAGCCGCAAAACCGAATACAAAACAGCAGCAAAGCAAGAAGAACGATAGAATACAATAGCTGCTTATATTGTTTTTTTCTTTTTTTGTTTTAATCGTATCATAAAAGAACCTCGCTGTTTCGATTACTTTTAGCCGATACTTGACATAATGCCAATGAGAGGTAAAAGGAAAGAAATTAAAATGAGTCCTATGAAAATGGACAGGATAATGACTAAGGTCGGCTCTAATACAGAGATAAACTTTGCAATCTGTTTGTCTGTTTCCTCCTCATATTCCTCAGAAATCTTATGCATGACTTCGTCCATGGAACCGGTGCGGAAACCGATCGTGATCATGGAAGCGTAGATTTTACTGAAAATACCGGAAGTTAAGATCGCCTCGGCAAATCCCCTGCCGGAAGCGGTCAGATCGCGGCATTTCTTGATGCGGGCAGCCATGTAAGGATTATCTACAAGCTGTTCTGCGAGCATAAGTCCCTGATCCGTATCGAGTCCGCTGCTTAATGCAAGCGCCATGCAGTTTGCAAAACGGCTGGCAGCGGTGCTTAATGCAAGGGGTCTTTTTTTGAAGAATTTTTGCCCTGCGTCAGATCTGAAAATAAGAAAAATGCCTGCGGCAGCTGCAATGAGAACGATCACGATCACAAACAGATACTGGTTTAATGCATCTGAAAATCTCATCATCGCTCCGGCAAATCCGGTCAGGTCACTTCCCAATTCGATATAGATCTGATGAAAAACAGGAAGTACTTTGGCAATTAACACCAAAATGACGGCAAGCATCATGGCAATCATGAGCAGCGGATACGTGACGGCATTTTTAATGCTGTTTTGGATGCTTTCTTCCCTTTTGTAATATCCGGTCAGTGCATTTAATACCTCTTCGAGTTTGCCCGCAAGTTCACCAATCTCGATCATATCCAGAACATATTTGGGAAATACATTTGTTTCCCTTAAGGCATCACAGAAAGAATTTCCATGATCGAGGGAATTGCTGATAACAGATAAAATTTCGGCAGTATCTTCTTCCGGTGCGTCCTCCTGCAGAATGGAAATTCCTTCATAGATTGGAATCCCGGCAGAAACGATCATGGAAAGCTGGTCACAGAATGCTGCGATCTCAAGGTTGCCCAGCATCTGCTGTTTCTTTTTCTTCATAAGAGAAAAACCTCCTGTTAATAGACATACTTTGTAATGTATTCATCTGTCTGGGTAAGAAAATCTTTTGGATCGGAACTGGTGGAAGCAAAAGTCGGATCCATTAGTTTCCAATCATTTCCGTCGAATTCAATAATTCCATTTACCCAGCCCTTATCTTTGATATAAGTACTGATCCATGCATGGTAGACATCACCCATATAACCTACTTCGAGGCGGGTGGGAATCCGCTCACAGCGGAGCATGGAAGCCATGACAGCGGCGTAATCAAAACAGATTCCGGTCTGGCTTGCAAGGACATCATCCACATCAGGCAGATAGCCGCTCTGCACAGATGCAGCTTTGTCATAATCATAAGTAAAATTCGTGATAATATAATTATAGACATTTTCAATTACTTCCAGATCATCATTGGCAGATGCAGAAAGTTCCATGGCTTTGGAGATGACTTTGGAGTCTGCTGAAAAGTTTACATACTGGTTTGCGTACAGATATGGACCAAATTCATCCTGGATCGTCACATCAATTGCCTGCGTAAAAAGGGTGGAATAACTGGTTCCCTCAATATTTTCAAATACGCCGACGGTGTAGGAACCGCTTCCGGAAGTGAGGGGAAAGGTTTCATAACCATCATGTAAATTATATGTGTAAGTGATCTCATCAGAACCTGTGATCTGCAATTTGACTTTGGAGTTGGAACCGGAGTAGGAAACCATAAGATAGCCTTCTTCCGTATGGGAGGCATCCACTGTAACGGAATCATTCCCATAGGTAACGGTGCCGTCTGCACTGCCTGTCAGTACAACAGGAGTATTGTCCCGGGATCCGGCAGCAGCTGTGGTGGCCGGAGAGGAATCCTTCGCCACAGTATCGGAGGATGCTGCAGAAGGTTTTTCGGCACTTTCGTTACTGCCACAGGAACAAAGGGTAAGGCAGACACACAGGAGCATTGGAAGTAATATGAAACGTCCCTTTGTTCTGGGGGTCATATTGTTTCTCCTTAAATATTTTTTCGCGGCAGCGCTTCTTTTGGAATAAAACGGCTGTCGTTTATCATTTATGTATATTATAGTGTATGAAGGATAAAAAGAAAATGATAAAAATACGAAAATCGGGAAGCATGATAAAGCGGATCATGTGAATGAGATCCAGGAGGGATTAAACCAGAGAGAAAAAGACGATGGAGCTTTTTTCTGCAGTTATCTTTCTTTTATGGAAGGATACCGGTATGTGCGGAGAGTGATCGAGCGTTCAGGGCAGTCTGCCTATCTTCTTTTGTGTACCATGACGGATGGAAAAGGAGTTCCGTTGGAGAAAGGAGAACGCCTTGGCAAGGTTGCAGAGGAACTGGAACAGGCAATCCGTAATTCTCTCCGGCGCGGGGATATGTTTACCAGATACAGTGATAATCAGTTCCTGATGCTGCTTTTAGGAATCAGGCAGGAGGATTGTGCCATTGTTGTGGAAAGAATTAATGGATATTTTGAGAAAGCATCCAGAAAGAATTATTTAAAATATAGCACAGCGCCAATCTCGGAGATCATGGAGGTAGATGACTGTGTGCATTTTCACAATATGGATTCCATGTGGGGAGAGTAAGGAGCAGATTCATTTATGACAATTGAAAAATCATTGCCGAATATGGTTATGGTATGCGTGGATGGCGCAATCACATCAGAGGAGACAAAAAACAGTTGAAAATATGGCGGGTATGTGTTATACTGCTTGAAGTTGTGAGTTTATAATCGTAGGAGGAAGATAAAGTGGCAGTTTTAAAAATAATCTTAACAGTTGTTTTTATTATAATTAGTATTGCATTGACAGTTATCATCTTAATGCAGGAAGGTAAGTCAGCAGGACTTGGAGCGATCGCCGGAGCAGCTGATACTTACTGGGGCAAGAACAAAGGACGTTCCATGGAGGGAAGACTGGTAACAGGAACCAAAATTCTGGTTGCCTTGTTTATTGTGATTGCTGCTGTATTGAATCTGGGAATTTTTTAAGAAACGCAAAAGACTGTCGTGAATACGACAGTCTTTTTTTTGCCATTCTATTATCAGAATATTAAAAATGATCGTATACTATAGGAAAATGGAGAAGTTATGAACAAAGAATTATTACAGGAACGAAAGAAAATGATCTACGATTTCATCTGTGATGAACTCTATGTGCCGATGAAGGCAAAAGAGATGGCAATTGTATTGAATGTGCCGAAATCACAGCGCGGGGAATTGGTGGAAGTGTTAGATGCGCTCGCTGCAGATGGAAAAGTAGAAATATCCGGCAGGGGAAAATATGTAAAATCAGAGGGGGAAAATATCTGACAGGTGTTTTTACCGCACATCCGAGAGGGTTTGGTTTTGTGACTGTGGAGGGAGAGGAAGAAGATATTTTCATCCCGGCTGCACAGACGAACGGAGCGCTTCATATGGACACGGTTCCAGATCACGCTGTCCAAAAAACAGCAGTGGAAAGCGCAAAGAGGGAACGGTGACAAAGATTTTATCCAGAGGAACAGAGCAGCTTGTCTGCACTTATGAAAAAAGTAAAACCTTTGGATTTGCAGTGCCGGACAATCCAAGATTTGCGCAGGACATTTTTATTCCGCAGGAGCGGTCAAAGGGAGCAGTTTCCGGGCATAAAGTTGTGGTGGAGATCACAGATTATGGAAAAAACGGCAAAAAGCCGGAGGGAAAAGTCGTTGAGATCATCGGACATATCAACGATCCGGGGACAGACATCATGTCCATTGTGAAGGGATATGATCTCCCGGTGGAGTTTTCCCAAAAGATCATGAAACAGGTGGAAAATGTATCGAATGAAGTCAGTGCTGCAGACATGGCGGGGCGCATGGATCTGCGTGACTGGCAGACGGTCACGATCGATGGGGAGGACGCAAAAGACCTTGATGATGCGATCACGCTCACAAAAGAGGGTGATCTTTATGAACTTGGGGTTCACATTGCCGATGTATCCAACTATGTGCAGGAGAGCAGCGCACTCGACGTGGAGGCGCTCAAAAGAGGAACGTCCGTATACCTTGTCGACCGCGTGATACCGATGCTTCCGCACAAACTGTCAAATGGAATCTGTTCGCTGAATGCAGGAGAGAACCGTCTGGCGTTAAGCTGTATCATGAAGATCGATGAAAAAGGAAATGTGTCGACCACACCATTGCAGAGACCGTCATAAAAGTGGACAGGCGCATGAGCTATACCAGTGTGAAAAAAATCTTAGAAGAACATGACGAGGCAGAGATCGAAGAGTACAAAGAACTTGTGCCGATGTTTGAGCAGATGAAGGAGCTTGCTGCAATATTACGGAAAGAAACGAATGAAGCGTGGCTCAATTGATTTTGATTTTCCGGAAACAAAAATTATTCTGGATGAGCAGGGAAAACCGGTCGACATCAAACCGTATGACAGGAATGTTGCGACGAAGATCATCGAGGATTTTATGCTCATCGCAAACGAGACAGTGGCACAGGACTATTTCTGGCAGGAACTGCCATTTGTATACCGGACGCACGATAATCCGGACACCGAAAAAATCAAAAAATTAGGAACCTTTATCAACAATTTCGGCTACACGATCCATATCGGACAGGATGAGATCCATCCGAAGGAATTGCAGAAATTATTGATGAAAATTGACGGTACACCGGAGGAGGCTCTGATCAGCCGCCTGACACTGCGTTCCATGAAACAGGCAAAATACACGACAGTCAGCACCGGGCATTTCGGACTTGCCACAAATTATTACTGCCATTTCACTTCACCGATCCGCCGTTACCCTGACCTGCAGATCCACAGGATCATCAAGGACAACCTGCGCGGCAGGATGAACCAGAAACGGATCGAACATTATGACAGTATTCTGCCGGAGGTTGCAAAACATTCCAGCGAGATGGAGCGGAGAGCAGATGAGGCGGAGCGCGAGACAGATAAACTCAAAAAAGTGGAATACATGGAAGAACGTATTGGTCAGGTGTTTGAGGGCGTTATCTCCGGCGTGCAGGAGTGGGGATTCTATGTAGAACTTCCGAACACGGTGGAAGGACTGGTGCATGTGACGTCTCTGACCGATGATTTTTACCATTACGAGGAGTCGTCCTATGAGATGATCGGGGAGCGCACGAACAAACACTATAAGCTCGGTCAGAAGGTCAAAGTGATCGTGGCGGATACAGACAAAATCATGCGCACTATCGATTTCCGTGTTGTGCGGGATGATGTGGAACCGGATGAAGCGGTCAAGGACGAGGCATCTGTTTTGTCGAAGATGACAGATTAAATTTTTATAAAATTTGTATTTTTTAACCAGAAGTTTATTGCGAAAGATAAACTTCTGGGTTATACTGTAACAGCAGCAGGAGGTAAGGATCATGGCAAAGCAGGAAATCAAGTTAATAGCGAATAACAAGAAAGGCTCACCATGATTATTTTCTGGAGGAAAAATACGAGGCAGGTGTGGAACTTCACGGCACAGAGGTAAAGTCTCTGCGCATGGGAAAATGCAGTATCAAAGAAGCATTTGTCCGCATTGAAAAGGGCGAAGTGATCATATACGGAATGCATATCAGTCCCTATGAAAAGGGCAATATCTTCAACAAAGATCCACTGAGACCGAAGAAACTTCTGATGCATAAGTCAGAGATCCGCAAACTTGTCGGCAAGATTGCAGAGCAGGGCTATACGCTTGTCCCGGTGGAAGTTTATTTCAAGGGAAGCCTTGTGAAAGTACAGATCGCTCTTGCAAAAGGTAAAAAACTCTACGACAAGAGACAGGATATCGCCAAGAAGGATATGCGCCGCGAGGCGGAGCGTGATTTTAAGATCCGCAACCTTGGTTAGAGAGAAACCGTCCGCGGTTTCACGGAGTATCCGGTATGGATGCATCCGGCAATTAGAAAATATGGGCTTGTAATGGTTTCGACAGGGATCATGAAGCTGGAGAAGCGAGTCGCACGGGATGCGTCAAATTCCACAATTAAAATTAAACGCTGAAGATAATTTAGCATACGCTGCCTAATTTGGCAGCAGTCTGACCCAGAGCACCTACACTTTGGGACCCAGGCTTCGACTATGTAGGAAACGACATCAGCAAAGCTTTGAGCTGTTGGGCGTATCATGAAGCTACTGAAAGCATTCGGTTGTTTGTTCCTGGATGCCGGAGGGAATGTCTAAGGATAAACTAAACTCGTAGAAGGACAGGGGATTGGTTTTTGGACACGGGTTCGATTCCCGTCAGGTCCACTATCAAAAAAGTGCCTGAAATCTTAGAAAATAGTTGATTTTTCTGGGGTTTCAGGCATTTTTTATGGTTCGGATATTTGTTGAAATTATATTGTATTTGTCAAATAAATGCACTTTTTTGTCATGGATTTTGTCATGACAAATTTAAGAAATATTGTTGAATAGTTCATATCCAGATTTTGTCAAAGAAACAGGATATGGAATAGTGACCGGATCAAAGGACAATCGGTGGAAAGACCTATACTTATTATGAATTCACGCAGAAACAGCGTCAGATGGAGCGGCAGATCAGAGCGACTAAGAGAGAAATTGAAGCAACTAAAAAGTATCGGCGGCGATGCACAGGATTTGCAGAATAAATTGCGTGGTCAGATGGCAGATTACAAAAGCTTTTCAAAGGCTGCCGGGTTGAAAGAACGGGATAATCGACTTAGAGTAGAGAGTGGAAGCAGTACTCTGAAATCTACAAAGGCATATCAGAATGCTGTTAATATGAAAAATGCCGGGGCATTTTCAAATAAAACAGATCCGTTTGGTAGAAAAAGGGAAAAACATGCAATAAGTTATTATGAAGAAATAAGAAATCGAAGAAGTGATTATGTAATAAAACGGATATCTAAAAATGGTGGGGTTTCTGAAAAAGCTGCAAAGAATATATATGAACATGTATTTGTGGAAAAACATATATTTGCAGATGGTACAGAAAGACAATTTGATCCGGATTATGATATGTCTGAGTCATTTCGAAGAATTTTAGAAGGAAAAAATATAAAACCACATGATATCACAATGTTGAGACATGAAAATCTTGAATTAAATCTCATGAAGAAGTACAATATGGTGCATGAGGATGCGCATTCTCTGGCTGAACAAAAATATAACTATAAAAAAGAATTAGATGAATTTCTGGAAAGGATAGGTGGTTAAATGCTGCTTTTAAAGTTGTTGGAAGAATCAGATTCAGAAGTAGTGTACAGCTACTTCCCTGAAAAGAAAAAATACTTTGGAACTGTAAAAATTAATAAGATAACAGGAGAGATTATTGATGTTCAGACAGCAGATAATGACTTGCATAAGCGGTACATGCATCATGCAGTATCTAAAATTATCAGTTTTTGTGAAAAAGGTGATTTCCCAAAAGAAGAGATGGTTTCTTGGTATTGAGTGTAAAAGGCAATAGAGATAATAAATTATAAGCCAAACATATGTTTATTTTATGTTGCTAATATGCAAAAAATATCATATAATACCACTAGGGGGGTGATATATTGAATCCTAGTAAATTTATCTGGTATCCTTGTCCAAAGTGTGGAAGCCACCTTTTGGCAATCAATAAAGATACCGAAGTTAAAAATTTGCCGTGCAAATGCAAGCACTGCAAACGAGAAAGTTTAATAACGATAGAGCCGATTAGTCAAGTCTTAAATTAGGACTTGATTGATTGGCTCTTTTTAATGCCACAGATTGATGTAATGGCAACATAAAGGTTTGCAGAGTGGCAATTTTTTTTCTGCAGAAGATAATCAGGCCATCAGCAGATTTAAGAAATCATAATAGCGAGATTTCAAGATAGTGCAAGGAAGAAAACGAAGCGGTTATCATTACTGTGAATGGTTCGTCTTTCACCTCACGTTGTCCACTAAAAGTGGTGGAAACGAACGGTTGTCCAACCGCGCAAATGAAGGAAAAGTGTGGCTCGGGTAAATTAAGAATAGATTCAGCTGTGCTTGAATCAGACCCGAAATTGAAAAGCAAGAAAGAATGCAGTGGGAGAAAAAGGATAATTAGAAAATTTGTTTGAAGAACAGCATTTTTTAGGTGTAATGATAGAAAGTTTCTGTTATAATAATACCATGGCATTGATGGGAAGGAGGCGATTTTATGCCAGCAGTAAATGTTAATATTCAGCCGGAAATAATACGTTGGGCGTTAAGTCAGACACAGAAAGAAAAACTTGGCGATACGTTAATGAACAATATTATTCAGTGGCTTAATGGCACAAAGACTCCTACCTTTAAACAGATAGAGGATTTTAGTAAAAAAGCGAATATTCCTTTGGGGTATTTCTTCCTACAGACACCTCCTGTAGAGCAGATGGAACTGTTGGAATACCGGACAGTTGACAGTATTCAGCTTGTAAATCCAAGCCGTAACCTAATAGACACAGTTCACGAAATGGAAAATATTCAGGACTGGATGAAAGATTACAGGCAGGAACTAGGGTTTGAGGTACTTCCGATAGTGGGATGCATGAAGGATGTCAGGGATGCTCAGTCAATTGTGGACAGAATCCGCAAAGACTTGGAATTAGACACAACATGGTATGAGAAATGCAGAAATTCCAGAGAAGCATTTGGTTTTATCAGAGGACAGTTGGAGACATGCGGCGTTATTGTGATGATGAATGGTGTCGTAGGCAAGAATACACATAGGGCATTGGATATAAATGAGTTCAGGGCATTTACGATGGTAGATGAATGGGCACCTCTTGTTTTTATCAATGCGGCAGATTCTAATGGAGCACGTTTGTTTTCGCTATTACATGAGGCTGCTCACATTTGGCTTGGAGTAGACGATTTGTATAATGACAGACATAATCGCATAAATGGTGTGAGTGCCGTAGAAATCATGTGCAATGCAGTGGCAGGCGAGCTGCTTGTGCCAAAATCTGTTTTTCTGGGTAAATGGGACGATGATGAAGAAGATATTTATGCGGTTATTACAGAACTGGCAGGATATTTTCGATGTGGTGAAAGTGTGATTGCAAGGAAGGCATTAGACTGCAAAAAGATAACAAAGGATATATACAATAAAATAGTGCAGACGGCAATCGACAATTATAATCAGATGAAAGAGAATCGGGAAAAATCTGGAGGAAACTATTACAACACAATGGGTTCTCGTTTAGATGGGAACTTTGTAAAAGCATTATGCGAGAGTATTAGTATGGGAAGAACTTCTTATACGGAGGCGTATCGTCTGACCAACACCAGCCGCAAGACATTTTCAGAGGTTGCGCAGCATTTTGGAGGTATGGAATGGTAGAAGAAAAATTTTTAATTGATTCCAATTCATTTATGACACCATACAGACAATATTATGCATTTGATTTAGTGCCGACCTATTGGAAGGAATTAGCGAAACGTCTGGATACCGGAAGAATGATGATACAATCATAAGAACACAGGAAGATAAAATGAATTTTGTAAGGTTCTTGATGGAAAAAGATAAGGAAAAGCAGTTATCCGAATACATTTGGAATGGAATCAATACATTTTATAAAATATATGAAAATGAAACAATAAGAGGTTAGACATATCAAATACAGGAAAGAGAAAGCGATGAAAGAAGTAAAAGATATATGGCAGTTTTTTGAAAATATGAATGAATATGTGTATGCCACAGATATAGAAACGCATGAGATTGTATACATGAACCGGAAAACACTGCAGGTATATGGTTTACAATCACTTGAAGATGCAAAAGGAAAAAAATGCTATGAATTATTACAGAAAACATTGATTCCTTGTGGTATGTGCAACAATGACAGGCTGAGTGTGGGCGAATTTGAAGAATGGCATTACTATAATCCAATCATTGACCGTTATCTGATGTTAAAGGATACGCTGATCGAGGACTCTTCCAATGGGAAAAAATATCGTGTTGAACTTGGTGTAGATATCAGCGAAAAACGTACACAGGACGGCGTAATCCAAAAATATCAGAACATGGAATTTATGATCAACGAAGGTCTGCGCATTGCACTTCAGGCGGCAACGCCGGAGCAATCGATCGAAGTTATTCTGGAATATCTGGGCAACTCGTTGAATGGGGAAAGAACCTATATTTTTGAGCGCAACGAGCGGGGCAGGGATGATAATACCTACGAGTGGGTTGCGGAAGGCATTTCGAGGGAAAAAGAAAATTTGCAGGATATTCCTCCGGAAATCTGTGCGCACACTGGTACCGGATGTTTCAGGAGGGAAAGTTTATTGTCTTTAAGGATCTTGAGGAAATCAGGGAGAGTGATCCTTTACAATATGAGAATTTGAAGCGCCAGAACATTCATTCACTTGTGGTTGTTCCTTTGTATGATGATGGGAAAGTAATTGCTTTTTACGGTGTGGATAATCCGCCGCCTCCATCATTGGAGTATGCATCTAATATGCTTCAGATTATGGGACATTTTCTGGTGTCATGTATCAAAAGAAGAAATCTGATGAGCCTGTTGGAGAATATGAGCTATAAAGATCAGCTTACAAAACTCGGAAACCGTTTCGCAATGGAAAAATATATCAATGAGATTGACACAGAAAAGAGCATAGGCGTTGTTTATTGCGATATCACAGGATTGAAACGTGTGAACGATTCAATGGGGCATGAGGCTGGGGATCAGTTGATTCTTCGTGCCTGCGACAGCCTGAAAAAAGCATTTGGAGAGTACGGTTTGTTCCGTATCGGTGGAGATGAACTGCTTGCGCTGTGTGCAGGAATTGAACATGCGGCATTGATGGAACGCATTGGGCTTTTAAAAGAATGCATGAAACAAAATAATGTAAATATGGCAGTGGGAGAAATATGGCGTGAAAAATACCAGACAGGATTAGATACATTACTGCAGGAATCTGAAAAGAGAATGTATGCAGATAAAGCAGCATATTATAAAAGAACCGGAATTGATCGCAGAAAATAGCAGATATTCGGGTGTTTCAAAAAGTTCTATCTTCGGATGGAACTTTTTCTTTGGCTCTTTTTATAAAAGAGAAAATAAAAATATAAAAAAAGTACTTGACGAAAAGAAAATGCTATGGTAACATTCTGTCTTGTCCACGGAACATAAATGTTTTGAAAATTAGAACAATTTATGGAAAAGTCTGAAAAAATAAATTTAAAAAAGTTGTTGACAGATAAAAATAACTGTGGTATAACAAATAAGTCGCTTGAACAAAGCGGAAACAACAAAGAACATTGATAACTGAACAGTGAATAACCTTGAAAGATTTTGAATTTCAAGTCATCGAAAGATGAACGAACAGCTTTTAATAAAGCAAACCTTAAAAACAGTAAAACCTGAATCAAGATTCCGGTAGGAACTTGTTTCTGATTTGGAAAAGCCAGATATTCTGGTTGGATTAAAACTTTTAACATGAGAGTTTGATCCTGGCTCAGGATGAACGCTGGCGGCGTGCTTAACACATGCAAGTCGAGCGAAGCACTTTGATCGATTTCTTCGGAATGAAGTTTTAGTGACTGAGTGGCGGACGGGTGAGTAACGCGTGGGTAACCTGCCTCACACAGGGGGATAACAGTTGGAAACGGCTGCTAATACCGCATAAGCGCACGGTTCCGCATGGAACAGTGTGAAAAACTCCGGTGGTATGAGATGGACCCGCGTCTGATTAGCTGGTTGGCAGGGCAACGGCCTACCAAGGCGACGATCAGTAGCCGACCTGAGAGGGTGACCGGCCACATTGGGACTGAGACACGGCCCAAACTCCTACGGGAGGCAGCAGTGGGGAATATTGCACAATGGGGGAAACCCTGATGCAGCGACGCCGCGTGAGCGAAGTATTTCGGTATGTAAAGCTCTATCAGCAGGGAAGAAGAAATGACGGTACCTGACTAAGAAGCACCGGCTAAATACGTGCCAGCAGCCGCGGTAATACGTATGGTGCAAGCGTTATCCGGATTTACTGGGTGTAAAGGGAGCGCAGGCGGAAGGCTAAGTCTGATGTGAAAGCCCGGGCTCAACCCCGGTACTGCATGGAAACTGGTCATCTAGAGTGTCGGAGGGGTAAGTGGAATTCCTAGTGTAGCGGTGAAATGCGTAGATATTAGGAGGAACACCAGTGGCGAAGGCGGCTTACTGGACGATAACTGACGCTGAGGCTCGAAAGCGTGGGGAGCAAACAGGATTAGATACCCTGGTAGTCCACGCCGTAAACGATGAATACTAGGTGTCGGAAAGCACAGCTTTTCGGTGCCGCCGCAAACGCATTAAGTATTCCACCTGGGGAGTACGTTCGCAAGAATGAAACTCAAAGGAATTGACGGGGACCCGCACAAGCGGTGGAGCATGTGGTTTAATTCGAAGCAACGCGAAGAACCTTAAGTCTTGACATCCTTCTGACCGGACAGTAATGTGTCCTTTCCTTCGGACAGAAGTGACAGGTGGTGCATGGTTGTCGTCAGCTCGTGTCGTGAGATGTTGGGTTAAGTCCCGCAACGAGCGCAACCCTTATCCCCAGTAGCCAGCATTTCGGGTGGGCACTCTGAGGAGACTGCCAGGGATAACCTGGAGGAAGGTGGGGATGACGTCAAATCATCATGCCCCTTATGATTTGGGCTACACGTGCTACAATGGCGTAAACAAAGGGAAGCAAGAGAGTGATGTGGAGCAAATCCCAAAAATAACGTCTCAGTTCGGACTGTAGTCTGCAACCCGACTACACGAAGCTGGAATCGCTAGTAATCGCAGATCAGAATGCTGCGGTGAATACGTTCCCGGGTCTTGTACACACCGCCCGTCACACCATGGGAGTTGGAAATGCCCGAAGTCAGTGACCCAACCGCAAGGAGGGAGCTGCCGAAGGCAGGTTCGATAACTGGGGTGAAGTCGTAACAAGGTAGCCGTATCGGAAGGTGCGGCTGGATCACCTCCTTTCTAAGGAAATCGAGTAAAAGTTATTCACTGTTCAGTTATCAAAAAGATAACAGAAAACTTCTGGTGGCGATGCGCTTTTGGGAAACACCCGTCCACATCCCGAACACGATGGTTAAGACGAAAGCGGCCGATGATACTATACTGGTGACGGTATGGGAAAGCAGGTGGCTGCCAGATTAAAAAAAGAATAACTGGTTTTACCAGTGATCAGAGGATTCAAAGAATTGAGGCTTCTGGTGACTGATAAACATTCAGTCAGATTGTACATTGAAAACATACAGAGATAGAAGTATTGAGAAAAATATCTGTGAAAACATTTATTTGATCAAGACATCCGAGAAAACGCAAACGAAAGTTTGCAAACCAAACGTAAACATAGTTAATCATTAACTAATTAGCTTTTTTAAAAAGCAGACCCCATTTCAAACGCTATTGAAATGGTAATGGTAACTGGTCAAAAAAGAGCAGGGTGGATGCCTTGGCACTAAGAGCCGATGAAAGACGTGATAAGCTGCGAAAGCTGCGGGAGGAGCAAATATCCACTGATCCGCAGATGTCTGAATGGAAACCCGCATGAGCATACCTCATGCATCCATACGCCAATCCATAACGTATGGAGGGGAACCGCCTGAACTGAAACATCTAAGTAGGGCGAGGAAGAGAAAGAAAATTTATCGATTTCCAAAGTAGCGGCGAGCGAAATGGAAAGAGGCCAAACCGGAGTGCGTGCACTCCGGGGTTCGGACCGCATTTAAGATTCAGTGATTCTAGCAGAAAGGTTTTGGGAAAGCCTGCCGGAGGGTGAAAGCCCGTAAGCGAAAGAGGAACTGACTGAGCGGTATCCAGAGTACATCGAGACACGAGAAACCTTGATGGAATGAGCGGGGACCACCCCGTAAGCCTAAATACTACTTAGTGACCGATAGCGCATAGTACTGTGAAGGAAAGGTGAAAAGGACCCCGGAGAGGTGAAAGAGAACCTGAAACCCTGTGTTTACAAGCTGTGGGACATCTTTACATGATGAACCGCGTACTTTTTGTAGAACGGTCCGGCGAGTTGCGGATGCCGGCAAGGTTAAGCACTTAAGGTGTGGAGCCGAAGGGAAACCAAGTCTGAAGAGAGCGCATATAGTCAGTATCCGCAGACCCGAAACCGGGTGATCTACCCATGTCCAGGTTGAAGTTGCCGTAAAAGGCAATGGAGGACCGAACCCACATCCGTTGAAAAGGGTGGCGATGAGGTGTGGGTAGGGGAGAAATTCCAATCGAACCCGGAGATAGCTGGTTCTCCTCGAAATAGCTTTAGGGCTAGCCTCGTTTTAGTCTTATGGAGGTAGAGCACTGAATTTCCGCGGGGGCGTCAAAGCTTACCAAAGAATATCAAACTCCGAATGCCATGTAGATGATGAACGGGAGTCAGACTGCACGAGATAAGTTGGGCAGTCAAAAGGGAAAGAGCCCAGACCGCCAGCCAAGGTCCCAAAGTGTGTGTTAAGTGGAAAGGATGTGGGATCTCCAAGACAACTAGGATGTTGGCTCAGAAGCAGCCACACATTCAAAGAGTGCGTAACAGCTCACTAGTCGAGAGGTCCTGCGCCGAAAATGTCCGGGGCTGAAACACAACACCGAAGCTGCGGAATTGCGAATGCAATTGGTAGAGGAGCATTCTTAATGCCGACGAAGCTGTACCGGAAGGAGCAGTGGAGGGATAAGAAGAGAGAATGCCGGAATGAGTAGCGAGAGAGAGGTGGGAATCCTCTCGGCCGAATATCCAAGGTTTCCAGAGTAAAGCTGATCTGCTCTGGGTAAGTCGGGGCCTAAGGCGAGGTCAAGAGACGTAGCCGATGGACAACAGGTTTAGATTCCTGTACCGCATATAAACAGAACTGTGGGGACGCATGGGGAGAGCATGGGCCGGGAATGGAAATACCGGTGCAAGCGAAGGAGGTGTGCAGCCAAATCCGCTGCATGAGCCGAAAGCGTGACGCGGAGCGAAATGAAAGTAGCGAAGCATGTGAGCCCTGTGCCGAGAAAAGCCGCTATAGCTTTATATGTGCCCGTACCGTAAACCGACACAGGTGGATGAGGAGAGAATCCTAAGGCCGGCGGAAGAAGTATTGTTAAGGAACTCGGCAAAATGACCCCGTAACTTCGGGAGAAGGGGTGCCCACGAGAGTGGGCCGCAGAGAATAGGCTCAAGCAACTGTTTAGCAAAAACACAGGTCTATGCGAAACCGAAAGGTGAAGTATATGGGCTGACGCCTGCCCGTGCTGGAAGGTTAAGAGGAGAGGTCAGACGTAAGCGAAGCTTTGAATTTAAGCCCCAGTAAACGGCGGCCGTAACTATAACGGTCCTAAGGTAGCGAAATTCCTTGTCGGGTAAGTTCCGACCCGCACGAAAGGCGTAATGATTTGAGCACTGTCTCGACAATACATCCGGTGAAATTGAAGTACCAGTGAAGATGCTGGTTACCCGCGCCAGGACGGAAAGACCCCATGGAGCTTTACTCCAGTTTGGTACTGGGATTCGGTACTGCACGTACAGGATAGGTGGGAGACTTTGAAACTTGAACGCCAGTTTGAGTGGAGTCGCTGTTGGGATACCACCCCTGCAGTATTGGGTTTCTAACCAGTCACCGTGATCCGGTGATGGGACAATGCCAGGCGGGAGTTTGACTGGGGCGGTCGCCTCCGAAAGGGTATCGGAGGCGCTCAAAGGTTCCCTCAGAATGGTCGGAAACCATTTTCAGAGTGCAAAGGCAGAAGGGAGCTTGACTGCGACACCGACGGGTGGAGCAGGTAGGAAACTAGGACTTAGTGATCCGGTGGCATAAAGTGGGATTGCCATCGCTCAACGGATAAAAGCTACCCTGGGGATAACAGGCTTATCACTCCCAAGAGTTCACATCGACGGAGTGGTTTGGCACCTCGATGTCGGCTCATCGCATCCTGGGGCTGTAGCAGGTCCCAAGGGTTGGGCTGTTCGCCCATTAAAGCGGTACGCGAGCTGGGTTCAGAACGTCGTGAGACAGTTCGGTCCCTATCCGGCGCGGGCGGAGGATATTTGAGAGGAGCTGTCCTTAGTACGAGAGGACCGGGATGGACGGACCACTGGTGTATCTGCTGTCGGCCAACGGCATGGCAGAGTAGCCAAGTCCGGAAGGGATAAACGCTGAAGGCATCTAAGCGTGAAGCCCCCCTCAAGATGAGATATCCCTCACATAAGTGAGTAAGATCCCTTGAAGACTACAAGGTAGATAGGGCAGAGGTGGAAGTGTGGCAACACATGGAGCTGACTGTTACTAATCGATCGAGGGCTTGACCAAAGCGGAGAAAGACGGCAGGATGTAGGAAGTGGCATGGAGCAGACTTGTCTGCGGATATGGCACTTGATACAGACGGAGTTTTGCGTAGCAAAATCATCGAGATGAAGCGAAGCGGAATCGAGATGACCGGCTTTCAAAAACGTTTGATTCTTGGACTTTGTATGAAGTTTTGAATGTATAGTGGAATACAATTGACTCGGGGTGTGGCTCAGCTTGGCTAGAGCGCCTGGTTTGGGACCAGGAGGTCGCAGGTTCGAATCCTGTCACCCCGACTGATATGCGGGTGTAGTTCAATGGTAGAACACCAGCCTTCCAAGCTGGATACGTGGGTTCGATTCCCATCACCCGCTCTATTTTTTTAAGGAAACCTTTAAAATCAGGGGTTTCCTTATTTTTTTGATCGGCTTGTACGATTGTTGAGTACCGGAACTTAGAAAGCGGTGAGCACATCTGGCGTGTGAAGGGATACACAAGAATTGTTGCGGAAAAGTTTGCAACCATGTCAGCGCAGCTTGTTTTGCTTGCGAATGTCTATGATGCCCTGATCAGCGAGAAATATTATAAGGCAGCTTACTCTAAAGAGGAAGCATTCCATATGAAAAAGGTTCGTCTTTTTATGTAAAAGACGAACCTTTTCTTATCCAATCTAGCATATTTTGATTCAAAAAGCAAGAGATGTAACAACCTTTTATAATTTGTAATTGCATTGTGTTTCAACAAAAAAATAAGGAACAATGCGGAAACGAGGAACTATGAACAATGATTTAAAGACAGAAGAAATGTGTGAAAATTGGTTGATACAGCAAAAAGCAAAAATTAAAAAGAGTACGTACGCAAATTACTGTTATCTGATCAGAAAGCTCATTGAACCGAAATTAGGGGAAATTGATGTCATGAAATTGAAAAAGGCATACCTCGAACAATTGGTTTTGGATTTGCAGGAAAGAGAATATGCGGATAGTACCATTTATTCTGCGCTGCGTGTTTTGAAAACGATTCTAAGAAAAAATGCAGTGCAAAACGACAATTATGAGGAAATGATACATCACTGTTATCTTACCGTTCACCGTTTGGAATCTAAAGTACTGCTTGAGGACGAAAGTGCATGTATCAAAGAATATTTATTACAGAAAAATGACACATATGCACTTGGGATTCTGTTGTGCCGAAGCACAGGTATCAGAATTGGTGAATTGTGTGGATTGAAATGGGCAGATATTCATCTGGACACGGGAATATTTGAGATAAAAAGGACTGTATCGCGGATTCAAAATGATAATTACAGGAAAGGACTTCCAAAAACAATGCTATATATCCGAACTCCAAAATCGTTTTCATCGATAAGAACGATACCGATTCCTGATTTTTTGGAAAACTGTTTGAAAGAAAAAAGAAAATCGGAGGATTGTTATTTCCTGACAGGAACCACACGTTGTACGGAACCCCGGAATGTGCAGAAACATTTTAAAACCATTTTAAAGCACTGTAATCTTTCTGATTATAATTTTCATTCGCTGCGTCATGGGTTTGCGTCTTCGTGTCTTGAGAGTGGGGTTGAGTGTAAAACAGTTTCCTCTATTTTAGGGCATTCTTCCACACAGATTACCATGGATTTATATGTTCATGCGACATTAAAACAGAAAGCTAAGTGTGTAAATATGTTTTAAGGAAAAAGGTTCGTCTTTTACATAATAAGACGAACGTACCGAGCAGTTAATAAAATTATAACCATTATTTTGGAAAATAGGACAAGGGGTTTGATTTTGTTGCTGTATCACAATCAAAGATAAAGGAGATACAAAGTTATGAGGAAAAGACGAATGAAGTGGAATGTGTTGGCACTCTGCATGGCAGTTGTTTTAATAGTGACAATGCTGCCGACACAGGTACTGACAAAGGCAGAGACGATAGGTGGTAAGGTTGAAATCAAACCGATATCATATGATATTGGAGAGAATGCTTTTAACTATCAGATTACTACGAGTGAAGAAAATGCGTATATTGCTTATTATGTGTATAATAGGAATGAATATAATTATACAAGGGATGAATTATTTAATCTTGCAAAGGAGACAACTGAGCAAAAAAATCGACAGGTAGAAGTGAAAGTTTCAGGAAAGGAATCTGAAACATTATATGTGGCATTAATCAGTGCAGAGGGTGACTTGATTTGTAGTCAAGAATATAATTCGACATTTTATGACAGACTACTTGAGGATGATGCTGAGAGTATTGAATATGTAAATGGAACATTAGATGATGTATCTGCTGAAGCGAAAAATGGAAAGATTATCGTAAAAGATTCAAGTAATCAATCTGGATCAGGAACAATATATATATATGGATGTTTCGGGACTAGTGGATGGTATGAAATAGCAGACTGTTCTTTTACAAATGGAGAAGCACAGGCTGATATATCAGATCGGATTAGAGAGTCAGGAGACCATGCAGTTAAGTATTTCATTGTTAAAAATGGTGTTGTTACCACAAAAGTAAATACAGTGACATATAATTATACAAAACCTACAGCAAAATTGGATCCAATAAATATTTCTACAGTGAAATGGGAAAAAGGTATTTTGACGATTCCGGGAGTAGATAAAAATTCTCAATTGATGGGAAAACGCATTGCAGCAACAATATATAGAAGTAATGATAAGGAACAATGGTCACGAAGTAATAATACTTGTATAACTTCGATTGGAAATTATACTTGTAGCATGGATCTTAAGAATGAAATAAAAGACTATAAATATTATAAAGCTGGACTTGTTGTGAAAAGTGACGATATCGATAACTATTTAAATAGTGACGAAGTATTTACGGATATTTATGATACTACATCGTCCAGTGAAGAGGTTGACAATACATTAAAAGATGTATTAACTCAAGCAGGCGTGGATTCAGTAGAGAAAGCAGATGCAGATACTTTAAATAAAATCTATAATGAAGCAGACGAGACAAAAAAAGCAGAGATTGCCAAAGCATTAAGAGATGGATTGAAAGAAACTGATACAGCAACTCTTAGAACAGCAATGCAGACAAACAGTGATACGCGTGCAACGGTAGAAGCAATTGAGAAAATGTCTGGAATTACGGTTGCAAATGATGTTTCTGAGGATGTAAAAGCTTATATTGATACAGCAAATATTAAAGTTTTGGGTGCAGCATTGAATGCAGATGACGGGGTATCAAATGTCGGATTAAAGATTACCAAAGAAGCGGATGTTGCCACATTGGACAGCAAATACAAAAATGCAATTCCACTCGGAATTACACTGACAAATGTAAGTACAGCAGCTTCTGGACTTGCAGTTCCGGTTACAATTACAATCCCTGTTCCAAGGGGAATCGATATCAGTAAACTTGTTATTTTACATATGAATGCTGACGGTACAGTCAATGAGAATTTTTCGAATGGAAATGGATATTCATATGATCTTAATAGCCGTACCATTACTTTCACAGTAACTCATTTTAGTACATTCATTTTTGCGGAAGCAGACGATACAAGCACGACACCGGGAAACCCGACAACACCAGCAAACCCGACAACACCGGAAAATCCGACAACACCGGAAAATCCGACAACACCGGGAAGTTCTGTGACAAATCCGACAACAACAGCAGAACCAGCACAGAGTCAGGCAACAGAGACGGATAATACAGTTTCTGCAACAGCAGAGACCGTGACATCTTCTCCAAAAACAGGGGATAACGGCAGTATGGCAGTATTATGGGTATTATTTGCCGGCTGCGCGATTACAGCATTCTGTTATGCGAAGAAAAGAGTAAGAAGATAATTATCAAATTTAAGTGATTGAAAAGCCTTTGTGGAAAGAATTTTCTGCAAAGGCTTTTTAAATTTACTTGAAGAAAAGTGGCGGCTTCTATATAATCTAAGAGTGTATTCGAGAAAAATATCTATGTTTATATAGAAGAAAAATCAGAAAGAGGACATACGAATGATACAGTTTACCGGATATGATTTATTGTGGCTATTTTTTATATATTCTTTTGCGGGCTGGGGTGTTAGAGACAGCCGCGGCAACATTTATGCACCGGAAATTTTCCAACCGTGGGCTGGTAAATGGCCCGTTATGTATCCTGTACGGTGTGGGAGCTGTTGCAATGTCTGTGGGCTTGCAGGAACTGACCGGGCTATGGCTCTTTTTATTTGCATCCCTGTATGCAGCAGTTACAGAGTTCGTCGCTGGAAAGTTAATTGAGAGGTTTTATCATAAACGCTGGTGGGATTATAGTAAGAGTAAATGGAACTTAGACGGTTACATCTGTCTCCCGGTTTCACTGATAAAAGGTGCATTGGGTTATGTTGTGGTGAAGTATGCCAACCGGTGGGTATTCCGATTGCTTGCAATACTGCCACAGCTTTTGGTACATATTGTTCTGCTGGTGCTGATCGGTGTGCTTGTGGTGGATGTACTCGCCTCCTATCTGCTTGTGACAGGAAAGAGCAGACACCCGGAGAAGTGGCTGGAAGCAAATAACAAAATCGATCGTTTCCGCATCAGGCTTGGCAATAAGATTGCAGGATCGATTGAAAAACGAATGACAAAAGCCTACCCGAAGGCAAGCTTTGTGGAAAAGGTCACAAAGGATAAAACCGTTTTTGCAAAGGGCTGTGATTTTTATAAAATCGTGATGTTATTTTTTGTGGGAGCATTCCTGGGAGATATCACGGAGACGATTTTCTGCCACATCACAGCAGGGGTATGGATGAGCCGCAGCAGTGTGGTGTGGGGACCATTCAGTATCGTGTGGGGACTTGCGATTGCAATGGTGACAGCAATGTTATATAAATATAAGGACAGAAGTGATGGATTTCTGTTCTGGACAGGCACTTTTTTAGGCGGTGCTTACGAGTATCTGTGCAGTGTGTTCACGGAGCTGGTATTTGGAAAAGTATTCTGGGATTACAGCTGGATGCCGTTTAACCTCGGCGGAAGGATTAACCTGTTGTACTGCTTTTTCTGGGGAATCGCAGCCGTTGTGTGGTTTAAGATTCTGTATCCGAAAATTTCGGGATGGATAGAAAAAATTCCTGTCGTGATCGGTAAGACAGTGACATGGATGCTGATCGTATTTATGTGCTGCAATGTTGTGGTGTCCTGCATGGCGCTAATACGCTATGATGAGAGAGGCAGACAGGTGGAAGCGACGCAGAACTGGCAGGTGTACATGGATGAGCATTATGATGACGCAAAGATGGCGCGCATTTACCCGAACGCCAAGACAAAATAAGAGGAAAAACAATGAAATTAATCAAAACAGAGGAAGCCGTCGGTCATGTTTTATGTCATGACATGACGCAGATCATAAAGGGTGTGACAAAAGACGCGAGATTCCGCAAAGGGCATATTGTGACAGAAGAGGATATCCCGGTGTTATTATCCATGGGAAAAGAAAATATCTATGTGTGGGAGAAGAACGAAAACATGCTTCATGAGGATGAGGCGGCAGAGATCCTGCGTGAGATCTGTCAGGGAGAACATATGCATGCCTCCCAGCCGAAAGAGGGGAAAATCGAGCTGACCTCGGACATTGACGGAATTTTAACAATCAATGTGGAAAAACTTCTGGCAGTCAATTCACTTGGTGAGATGATGATCGCAACGAGACATTCCTACACCCCGGTGAAAAAGGGGGCGAAGCTTGCGGCAACCAGAATTATCCCACTGATCATTGAGAAAGAGAAGATGGAAGCAGCAAAACGGTGTGCGGGCAAAGAGCCGCTTGTCAATGTGCTTCCATATAAATTAAAGACGGCGGCGCTCATCACGACGGGCGGTGAGGTGGCAAAAGGACTGATCCGGGACACCTTTTCCGATGTGGTCATTGGGAAGCTGAAAGCCTATGGCATTGAGACGGTAGAGCATTGTTATCCGGGGGATGACGAGGCGCTTATCACGGAAAAAATAGCAGAGTACAAAGCAAAAGATGTGGATATGATCTTATGTACCGGAGGCATGAGCGTTGATCCGGACGACCGCACACCGGGAGCAATTAAGCGTTCGGGAGCGCAGATCGTCACCTACGGTGCGCCGGTGCTGCCGGGAGCTATGTTTCTGCTCGGATATTTTGAGGACGGCACGCCGGTCATGGGACTGCCGGGCTGCGTGATGTACGCAAAGAGCACTATTTTCGACATTATGCTGCCGAGGATCGCAGCCGGGATCCCGGTGAAAGCGGAAGATTTTTATGTGCTGGGACATGGTGGCTTATGTCTTGGATGTGCAGAGTGCAGATTCCCGGACTGTTCTTTTGGAAAGGTTTAAAGAGGTATGGAATGGAATCATTTTGATGAGAATGGCAATGCCGTGATGGTGGATGTCTCCGAAAAAGAGATCACAGAGCGCATTGCGGTGGCGAGCGGCAAGATCCGTGTGAATGACGCAGTGATGTCTGCGATCGTCAACCACACGGCAAAAAAAGGCGATGTGCTGACCGTAGCGCGTGTGGCAGGCATTATGGGAACAAAACAGACGTCAAATCTGATCCCGATGTGTCATCCGCTCTGCCTGAATAAATGTACCGTTGATTTTGAGGTAAAGGAAGCGGAAAACATCATAAAGGCACTGTGCACGGTCAAAGTTTCCGGGAAGACCGGAGTGGAGATGGAGGCGCTGATGGGCGTGAATGTGGCGCTTCTGACGATTTATGACATGTGCAAGGCAATGGATCGCGCAATGGAAATTTTTGACGTTCATTTAGAAAAAAAAGACGGTGGAAAATCCGGACTTTTTGAGCGAAGTAAGGAAAGAGAACAATGTTAGATCAATACAGCCGCAATATCGACTATATCCGCATTTCGGTCACAGACCGCTGTAATCTGCGCTGTATTTATTGTATGCCGCAGACGCGTAAGACGTATCTGAGACAGGAAGAACTTCTGACTTATGACGAAATCGTAAAACTTGCTGGAATTTACCGCAGTCTCGGGATCAAAAATGTAAAGCTGACCGGGGGTGAGCCTCTGGTGAGGGAACATGTCGAAGAACTTATTTTCAGGCTGAAAGAAGAATGTGGCATGGAAAAAGTGACTTTGACGACGAATGGAATCCTTTTAGGACAACAGTTAGAGGGTATTGTAAAAGCGAGACTAGACGGTGTGAATATCAGTCTGGATACATTAAACCCAGAGCATTATAATCGCCTCACAGGAAGCTGTAATGCGGGAAAGAAACCTTCTGACAGCAATCTGGAAGCTGTGTTGTGGGGCATGCGAAAAGCGCAAAAACAGGCGGGAATCTCTGTAAAAGTGAACTGTGTGCTGATGCACCAGACCAGAGAGGAACTGCTTGCACTGGCAGAACTTGCAAAAGACGGCGTAAATGTCCGTTTTATCGAACTGATGCCGATCGGTCAGGGAAAAGAAAAACATACATTAAAAGAGGAAGAGGTAAGGCAGATACTCTGTGAAACTTATGGGACGATCAGACCGTGCGTGGAAAAACTTGGAAGCGGACCGGCACATTATAGGAAAATTGATGGATTTGAAGGAAAAATTGGATTTATCAGTGCAATTTCACATAAATTCTGCAGTGGATGTAATCGTGTCCGCATGACGGCGGACGGTTTTTTAAAACCATGTCTGCAATATGAGACAGGAATGGATCTGCGCACGCTGTTAAGGGACGGCGTTTCGGATGCAGAGTTAAAAGCGCAGATTGAAATGACTATTACACAAAAACCGAAGTGCCATCATTTTGGGGAAATCAATGAGCCGGAGCGGACAGAACACAGAGGAATGTCGGAAATTGGAGGCTAGTACAGAGACACAATCTTTGCAGGTTGTGGGAAAGGCTGGGATTTTTAAATGGGAAAAGTAAGGGCTGTGTGCATCAGTGAAAAGCGCGGCACACAGAAGAAAAATATAGAATCCGCAGTATTTGTGGAGAACTGGGGCATTGAGGGAGATGCCCATGCAGGAAACTGGCACAGGCAGATTTCCTTATTATCAGAGGAAACGATCGCCGCATTTAAGGCGCGTGGTGCAGAGGTTACAGATGGGGCTTTCGGAGAAAATCTCGTCGTGAGCGGCTATGATTTTACAAAGTTCCCGGTCGGGACAAGGTTTACGTGCAAAGATGTGGTGCTGGAATTAACGCAGATCGGAAAAGAATGTCATCACGGCTGTGAGATTTTTCAGAAGATGGGCGAGTGCATCATGCCGACCAACGGCGTTTTTGCGAAAGTGCTTCACGGCGGAAAGATCAGTGTCGGGGATGAATTTCATGTGCAGTACCGAGCGGCAGTCATCACGTTAAGCGATACCGCTTCTAAGGGAGAGCGGGAGGATGCGAGCGGGGCGGCGGTCGAAGAAATTGTGAGAAAAGAGGGCTATGAGGTAGTTTTCAAAAAAATCATCCCGGATGATGGAGATACGCTGACAGCACTGTTGTGTGAACTTTCGGATGAAGATAAAGCGGATCTGATCTTAACGACAGGCGGAACAGGTTTTTCCAAAAGAGACAATACGCCGGAGGCAACCATGCGTGCAGTTGAACGCGAAACACCGGGAATCTCAGAAGCCATGCGCTATTATTCCCTGCAGATCACGCCGAGGGCGATGCTCTCCAGAGGCGTGTCGGGAATCCGGAAAGAGGCATTGATCGTCAACCTCCCGGGAAGCCCGAAGGCGGTAAGAGAGTGTCTGGAATATGCGATTGGTGCACTGACGCATGGAATTGATATTTTAAAGGGAAATACCGGAAATTGTGCGGGAAAATAAAAGAACCATAAATTTGCAGACAATTTGCAGTTTTATATAAAAACAATCAGAAGAAAGATGTGAGAAAAATGATGAAAAAAGTTGACAGCAGTTCTATTACTGACAGCTATGACCGCAGGACTTGCAGCCTGTGGCAGCAATAAAGGAGCAGATACAAACACAGATGCTCCGGCACAGAATGAAAGCACAGAGAAAACTGTGACAACAAAGACATCCGATGCAGCACAGAATGCAGACATTCAGGGAACGATCACACTGGCGGCAGCCGCAAGTCTGGAAAAATCTTTTACAGAGCATCTGATCCCAATGTTTGAGGAACAGTACCCGGAAGTATCCATTGAAGGGACTTATGACAGTTCCGGAAAATTACAGTCACAGATTGAGGCTGGCGCAGATGTGGACATCTTCTTTTCCGCAGCGTTAAAACAGATGGAGGCATTGCAGGAGGAGGGCTATATCGCAGAGGATGCATCTGTGGATCTTCTGGAAAATAAAATTGTTCTGATCGTTCCGGCAGGAAAAGAGAGCGGTTATACTTCTTTTGAGGACATCGTGAATGCAGATATGATCGCAATCGGTGATCCGGAGAGTGTTCCGGCAGGACAGTACGGCAAAGAGGCATTGGAGAATCTGGATCTCTGGAGCAGTGTGGAAGGAAAATTAAGTCTTGGAACCAATGTGACTGAGGTATTAAACTGGGTGGCTGAGGGAAGTGCAGACGCCGGGATCGTTTACGCAACAGACGCAGCTTCCATGACTGACAAGGTTTCGGTTGTGGCAGAAGCACCGGAGGGAAGTGTTTCCAAAGTCATTTATCCGGTGGCAGAGTTAAAAGAGACAAAGAACAAAGACGCAGCAGATGCATTCATGGAGTTTTTACAGTCCGATGAAGCGCTTGACGTATTCAAGGCAGCAGGATTCACTGTCAATTCACAGCAATAAGACAGGATAGTAGTTCAGGAGGCATAAAAAATGGATCTTTCACCGGTATGGATCTCGTTAAAAACATCGGTCGTATCGATCATCATCACATTTTTTCTGGGGCTTTGGGCAGCACGGTGGCGTTGTGTCCGTCCGTTCCACAAAAGCAAAAGCATGGCTGGATGGATTGCTGACACTGCCGCTCGTACTGCCTCCGACCGTAGCGGGCTTTTTTTTGCTTTATCTGTTTGGAGCAAAAAGACCGGCCGGTATCTTTTTAGAAAAAGTATTTCATTATAAAATCGTGTTCAGCTGGCAGGCAACCGTTCTGGCGGCTGTCGTGATCTCGTTTCCACTGATGTACCGCTCGGCGAGAGGCGCGATCGAGCAGGTCGATGCAAATCTGATCTATGCGGGCAGGACGCTTGGCATGAGTGAGCGCACCATTTTCTGGAAAATTATCCTGCCACAGGCAAGACCGGGAATCCTCTCCGGCGGCGTGCTCGCATTCACAAGAGGGCTCGGCGAATTCGGAGCGACTGCGATGATCGCCGGAAATATTGCAGGAAAAACAAGGACACTGCCACTCGCCATTTATTCTGAGGTGGCGGCCGGGGATATGGATACCGCAGGAAAATACGTGTTGATTATTGTTGCTTTTTCCCTGCTCATCGTGGCAGGAATGAATCTGCGTGGAGAGAAAAAAAGATGAGTTTACAGGTGGAGATCGAAAAAAAACTAAATGACAAAGTGCTGTCTGTTTCTTTTGATACCGAAGGAAAACAGGGAATCACAGGAATCCTCGGTGCGTCCGGCTGTGGCAAGAGCATGACGTTAAAATGCATTGCCGGCATTGAGACACCGGATCGTGGGAAAATTGTTTTGAACGGCAGGGTATTGTTTGATTCCGGCAAAAAGATCAATCTGCGCGTGCAGGACAGACATGTCGGCTATTTATTCCAGAATTATGCACTGTTTCCGAACATGACGGTGGAGAAGAACATTGCGGCTGGTTTTCAGTATCGTCCCGGTCAGAAAATGTCTGCGGAGGAGATAAAAAAACAGACGGCAGATTATATGGAACTGCTGCATGTGACAGAGTTAAAATCCTCTTATCCGGGAAAATTATCCGGCGGGCAGCAGCAGCGTGTGGCGCTGGCGAGAATCCTTGCGTCAGACCCGGAGGTTTTGATGCTGGATGAGCCTTTCTCTGCGCTGGACGCATTTTTGAAAGAAAAACTGCAGTTGGAACTGCTGGAACTTTTGTCCGGTTATGACAAAGACATTCTGATGGTGACGCACAGCCGCGATGAGATCTACCGTTTCTGTGAGCATATGCTGATCGTGGAGGATGGCAGACAGGCGGGATTTGGTATCACAAAAGAGATTTTTAAAAATCCCGGCACACCGGCGGCAGCGAAGCTGACAGGCTGCAAAAATATTGAAAAAATCGAGAGAGTGGACGACCATACGATGGTTCTGCCAAACTGGAATACAACGGTCTGCGTAAAGGGCATGATCCCGGAAAATACGACACATATCGGCATCCGCGCACATTATTTAAGACTGCCGGAGAACGGACAGCGTGAAAATCTGGTGGAGTGCCAAAACGGAAAGATCCTCGACGATCCTTTTGAACTGGTGGTTGTTTTCGAACATGATGTCTGGTGGAAAATCCCGAAAGAAAGCTGGCAGAAAGAATATCAGGAAAAAATGCCGCAGTATCTCGCTATCCCGGAGGAGAGTATTCTATATCTGCACGGATAAAACTTGCAAACTGTAAAGTTATTTTTTATAATAAAAATAACATGTGCTTAGGAAGTGTAAATGGAACGGAGGAAGAACAAATGCCGGAAAATACGCAGAGAGTGAGCGTTGGTGGATTTTCTTTTGAAAATAAGGATGAAGCAGAACAGGCGAAAAAGGAAATCGAGGGGATCAGATATATCAAGACCAAGACCAATATGAATGATCCGGAGGTCATATTGCAGGTTTATAACAAAATGATCGGACAGAAACTGTTTGAAACAGCAGTCGGATACAGTTATTTAAAGGATCTGCAGGAATACCTGACGACAATTCCTTTTATCAAAAATGAAGATATCCTGCCGATTCCGGTCACACATCCGAGACTTGAGGAAAGCTTAAAAAAGCAGAAGCGTGAGATCGCACAGAAGGAACGTGTGCGGGCGGTCAGGGCGAGACAGCGTGAAAAAAATCTTGCAAAGATCGACAGGAAGGCATTAGAGACAGAGTCCTCCGGAAAATTGAAGATTTCCCTGTGTGTGAATGCAATCCTTGTGGTGTGCGTTGTGGCAATGTTTGCCATGGCGCTGACGAGCGACAGTCCGACAATCGTGGACTATCAGTCGAAACTTTTAAACCGCTATGCATCCTGGGAGCAGGAACTGACGGAGCGGGAAAAGGCAGTGAGCGAAAAAGAACAGGAACTTGGGATCCAGGTGGATACAGAACAGACAGATTTCACAGATTAGCCATAAAATCGTGATATTTTTAACAGAGAACAGACGTAACCGGAGGACGATATGGAGAGATTAAAGATTCTTGTAGTAGATGATGAGAGCAGGATGCGTAAACTGGTCCGCGACTTTTTAGTGCGGGAAGATTATGAAGTGTTAGAAGCCGGAGACGGTGAGGAGGCACTGGATATTTTTTATAAAGAAAAGAATATCGCACTGATTATTTTAGACGTCATGATGCCAAAAGATCAACGGATGGGATGTCTGCCGTGAAGTGCGTGAAACATCCAAAGTTCCGATTATTATGCTGACTGCAAAAAGCGATGAGAGCGATGAACTGACCGGATTTGAACTTGGAGTGGACGAATACATTTCCAAACCATTTTCACCGAAAATCCTTGTGGCAAGGGTAAATGCACTGCTTCGCAGAAGCGGACTGACTGCCGGAAATGATGAAAAATTTGTTGAGGCGGGCGGTATTAAACTGGATAAGACGGCGCATCTTGTGACCGTGGATGGCAGACCGATCGAATTAAGCATTAAAGAATTTGAACTGCTGGACTATTTTATGGAGAATCAGGGAATTGCACTATCCCGTGAAAAGATATTGAACAACGTGTGGAATTATGATTACTTTGGAGATGCGAGGACAATTGACACACATGTCAAAAAACTCCGTGCCAAAATCGGGGAAAAAGGGAGAGTATATCAAGACAATCTGGGGTGTTGGCTACAAGTTTATAGTGGAGTAGGGCATTGTCGATTATTTGCAAAACTGATTGACATTACAGGATGGTTGTCATAATATGAAAAGAGATAAAAAAGGGTCATTGACCCGCGAACTTGCAGTGATATTAGTCGGACTTGTAGCAGGGACGATTATGTTGTGCTGGTTTATCAATACTTCCTTTTTGGAAAAATATTATATGCTGAACAAGCAGGATTCGCTGATTGACGGATATGATGTGATCAACGGTGCCAGTGAGACAGGTGAACTGAATTCCAGTGAGTTTGATGTCACTTTTGACAATCTGTGTGCCAATGGTAATATCGCAGTTATGATCATCAGTTCCAACCGTGCGATCGTGAGGTCTTCGGTGAATGACAATCAGGTCATTCTGATGGAATTTATGAATATTTTGTTTGGTGATGACAGAAGCCAGACCGAGATTTTACAGAGATCAGACAATTACGTCATACAGAAACAGACAGATACAAGGTTATCATCTGAGTACATGGTTCTTTATGGAACACTTTCCAATGGAAATCTGATCCTGATGCGTACTGCAGTGGAGAGTATCCGTGAGAGTGCAAAAATTTCAAATCAGTTTCTGGTTTACGTGGGCGTTCTGGCAATTGCGATCAGTGCGATTGTCACAGTGTTTGTGTCTAAGAGGATAACAACACCGATCTCAGAACTCACGGACATATCAAAAAGAATGACAGAGCTTGATTTTGATGCCAAGTATGTTTCCAAGAGGACACAGAAAAAATGAGATAGATGAACTCGGTGAACATTTTAACCGGTTGTCATGTGCGCTTGAAAGCACAATCTCAGAACTTAAGAGTGCGAATAACGAATTAAAGCAGGATATTGAGAAAAAAACAGAAATCGATGAGATGCGCAAGGAGTTTTTATCCAATGTATCTCATGAGCTGAAGACACCGCTGGCGTTGATCCAGGGATATGCAGAGGGATTGCAGGAGTGTATCAATGATGATGCACAGAGCCGTGATTTCTACTGTGAAGTGATCATGGACGAGGCGGATAAAATGAATCAGATGGTCAAAAAACTTCTGACTTTAAACCAGTTAGAGTTTGGAAATGAAGTTGTTCCAATGGAACGCTTTAATCTGACAGAACTGATTCATGGAATTATTAATTCATCTTCTATTTTATTAGAGCAGAACGATATTTCGGTTACATTTGATGAGAGCGAACCGATGGATGCATGGGGAGATGAATTCAAGGTGGAAGAGGTTGTGACGAATTATCTGAGCAACGCGATCCATCATGCAGAATTTGATAAGAAGATCAGAATCTGGTATACAAGAAAAGACAGTGTTGTCCGGGTGAGTGTATTCAATACCGGAAAACAGATTCCGGAAGAAGATCTTGATAATGTCTGGATTAAGTTTTATAAAGTGGACAAGGCGAGAACGAGAGAATATGGTGGAAGTGGTATAGGACTTTCTATCGTAAAGGCAATCATGGAGTCATTTCACAGGGAATGTGGCGTGTTAAATCATGAAGATGGCGTAGAATTCTGGTTCGAACTTGACACGGAAAAAACAGGGATTGGTTCCGGACAGGCGGAGGATGATACAGTATGAGAAGAAAAAAAATAGAAGGAATCTTATGTCTGACAGGTATGCTTTTGCTGACAGGATGTGGAACGAAAGCATATGATCTCACAGAGGCAGAGGAAAGTCAAGATCGTCAATTATGCAGTACACGTTGTTTCCAAGTATAATTCATATCAGAAGGATGGTCTGGTCTATGTGGATCAGAGCGTGGAAGAAACAGAGACCGAGGAGACTGTCACGGGCAGTGAGAGTGTGGATGGCACAGAAATAATGGATGAGACACCAGCCGGAAATACGCTGGAGGATGTATTTGGAGCGGATGGACTGGAAGTTGCCTATGGAGGAGTAAGTCTTGCCGGAAACTATACAGAGTCGGATGTGCTTGATGTAAGAGCCTCGAATGGAAAACAGTTTATGGTACTTACAATCGATATGACCAATCCTACAGAAGAGGGTATTACTCTGGATAATCTCACTTCAAAGGTAAAGTTTACAGCGGATTATTCTGCTGATGGAGCAGAGAGTGCGCAGGTTTCTGTTTATACAACGATCATGACAACGGATTTTTCAACTTATGATGATGAGATCCCGGCAGGAGAGACAAAATCAGCGGTTCTTTTATTTGAGATACCGGATTCCGTGACAGAAGTTTCTGATATTGTGCTCCATGTGACAAGAGATGACACAACTTATGAAATAAAATTGTAAAAACAGGAAGAGTTATGATATAATGTGCGTAAGCAATGAGCAGTGCCAATCGAGCATATACAGATCGGACATGTTTGCATGGTGAGGTCTGTATATATCGAGAGTGATAGGGCGAATGCCCGACAGCCAGGAAAATCTCTGATTTTTCTGGCGTGCACTGCGGACTGAGGTTCATATATAATAAATCGAATTAAAAAACAAGAGAACATATACGTGGGAGGAAGACACAATGGATACAAATATTCTTTTAGAGTCAGGTACAAATGAATTAGAAGTTCTGGAATTTACGTTAGGTGACAATTATTATGGAATCAACGTGGCAAAGATCAGAGAGATCCTTACCTATCAGCAGGTAACACCGGTTCCAAATGCACATCCTTGTGTGGAAGGAATTTTTATGCCGCGTGATACGATGATGACGGTTATTGACCTGAAAAAGTGTCTGGGAATGGAACCATCCGAGAAAAAGGGCTTATTCATTATCACAAACTTTAATAAATTAAACATTGCATTCCATGTAGATGAAGTGATCGGTATCCACAGAGTATCATGGGAGGACATCATTAAACCGGATTCTACGATCAACACGGAAGATAAGAGTGCTGCAACAGGGGTTATCAAGCTGGAAGGAAAATTAGTGGTGATCCTTGATTTTGAAAAGATAGTTACGGACATCAGCCCGGAAACCGGACTGAAAGTATCAGATGTGGAGGAGAGAACAGCCAGAGACAGAAGCGATTCTCCAATCCTCATTGCAGAGGATTCCCCACTGCTTGGAAAAATGATCTCAGAGTGTCTGAAAAAATCAGGATACACGAATCTGATCATGACAATGAACGGACAGGAGGCGTGGGATAAGCTGACTGAGTTCAAGAAGAAAGGAACAGTCCGTCAGGACGTACACTGTATCATCACAGATATTGAGATGCCTCTCATGGATGGACACAGATTGACAAAACTCTGCAAATCAGATGATGAGATCAAGAAGATACCACTTATTATTTTTTCATCTCTTGTGAATGAGGAGATGCGCAAAAAGGGAGAACAGTTAGGAGCAGATGCCCAGTTGACAAAGCCGGAGATCGGTATGCTGGTAGAGGCAATTGACAATCTGATCGATAAGAGCGTAGATTAAGTCAGAAAAAGGGGTGTGAGTTTTTTCACATCCCTGATTTACTATAATCGAAAAATAAATATATGATAGTTACAAAGAAATCAATAGCAGGAGAATATTACCATGAATGAATCAGAAAATTACCTGGATCAGTTATTAAATGCCGTCGATGGCAGATCTGATTTAAATGACAGTGATCCTGTAAATCCAGAAGAAATTGAGAGTAAAGAACAAATGCCACAGAAGAGTACAAGAGAGACAATTGATATTCCGGATTCCAATGATCTGTTTATGGATCAGTTTGAACAGGAACTCCGGAAAGATAATGATCCCGATGAATTTTTAAAACAGTTCGAGCAAGAATTAGACAGGGACGAAAGTTCACAGGGTGTGACAAAAGCAACACAGCCGATGCTTGATGATATTGACCAGATCATGGAGAGCGTGAATCAGGAAGCCGCAAATGATACAGCAGAGATGGAAACATCAGCAGTGGAGAAAACAGCAGAGCAGAAAGAGGATACTGCCGAAGTAAAAAATGATGAGGGTGCCAGTGAAGATGGAATTGATGATCTGGCAATCGATGATATCGGAATTGATGATTTTGGACTGGATGATCCGGAAACAGAAAACGAAAAAGCGGTATCGGATGAAGATGATGAATTAATGAAAATTCTGAGTGGAACAGGCGAAGATTCCGAAATACCGGAGGCAGACAATGCAAAAGCAGAAGTGCAGCCGGATGACGGGGGAAAAGAAGAAAAGAAGCCGAAGAAACAGGGATTTCTGGCAAAGCTGTCTAAATTACTGTTCGGTGATGATGAACCAGATGAGGAAGAAATTTCCGGAATGCAGGCTGAACCTGCAGTTACTGAGATGTCTATGGATGATATGGACATCTTAAAAGAGTTAGAAGGTTCTTCGGACGGTGATAAGAAGGGCAAAAAAAGAAAAAAAAGAAAAAGAGAAAAAGAAGAAAGAAAAAGCACCAAAGCAGCCGAAAGAGAAAAAAGTAAAACCAAAGAAAGAGAAGAAACCAAAGCCACCGGCAGAACCGGATAACACACCGCCGCTGCCAAAAGTGCCGGTGATCCTCGTTTTTGTGATGGCAGCATCCATTCTGGTACTTGTTCTGGCAGGCACACATTTACTTGGATATTCAAACAGTTTTGCAGATGCAGACCAGGCATTTGCAGAAGGAAGATATTCAGATGCTTTTCAGGCTGTGGCAGGGGAGAAAGTAAAGGAAAAAGACACGGATACCTATGAGAAATATCGTATTACAGCTATGGTTTCAGCAGAGTATGAAGCTTACGAGAGCATGATGGATGCAGAGGTTTACGATATGGCTCTGGATTCTTTGATCCGCACGGTACAGCGATATGACAAGTATCTGCAGGATGCAGAGACTTATGGATGCAGGGGCGAGTTTGATAAGATTGAAAGTGCAGCAGAGACAGCATTACAACAGGATTTTGGATTGACAGCAGAGGATGCAAGAACCATGTATGCACTGTCCAATAAAGAGACTTATTCCAGAGAAATTTACAAAGTATTAGAGAAGGCAGGCTTATCAGAGGTGACAGAATGATAGCAATCATTGATTATGATGCAGGAAATTTAAAAAGTGTAGAAAAGGCGTTACAGTTTCTGGGGCAGGAGTGCGTGATCACAAGAGATTTTCATGAAATCAAAAAGGCAGACAAGGTGATCCTTCCGGGTGTTGGTTCCTTCGGAGATGCCATGAGCCAGCTGAGGAAGTTTGAACTTGATAAGGTCATTCATGAAGTGGCGGCAGAGCAGAAACCATTTTTGGGAATCTGTCTGGGATTACAGCTTTTGTTTGAAGGAAGTGAAGAGTCTGAGGGAGTGGAAGGTCTGTATCTGTTAGATGGAGAAATCCTCCGGATCCCGGAACAGGAAGGACTGAAAATTCCAAATATTGGATGGAATTCGCTGGATCTGCAGAACAATGGAAGACTGTTTCAAAATCTGAATGGCAATCCATTTGTTTATTTTGTTCATTCCTATTATTTAAAAGCCAGAGAAGAGTCAATTGTCAAAGCAACCATCGAGTACAGCACACATATTCATGCGTCTGTGGAAAAAGATAATATTTTTGCATGTCAGTTCCATCCGGAAAAAAGTGGAACAGTAGGATTACAGATACTTTCTAACTTTGCAAAATTGTAGGAGGAACGTCAATGTTTACAAAAAGAATTATTCCGTGTCTGGATGTAAATCAGGGACGCGTGGTAAAAGGTGTTAATTTTGTCAACTTACGGGATGCAGGTGATCCGGTTGAGATTGCGGCAGCGTATGATAAAGCAGGAGCAGATGAATTGGTTTTCTTAGATATCACAGCAACGTCTGATGCGCGGGAGACTGTGGCCGATATGGTACGGAAGGTTGCAGAAAAGGTTTTTATCCCGTTTACCGTAGGTGGAGGAATCCGCACGGTAGATGATTTTAAGGCATTGCTTCGCGAGGGAGCCGACAAGATCTCCATCAACTCGTCTGCTATCAATAACCCGAACCTGATCAGTGAGGCAGCAGATAAATTTGGCAGCCAGTGTGTCGTTGTAGCAATTGATGCAAGACGAAGAGAAGATGGTTCCGGTTGGAATATTTATAAAAATGGCGGCCGTATCGATGCCGGCATGGATGCGGTTGAATGGGCGATGAAAGCAGACCGGCTGGGGGCGGGTGAGATTTTACTGACCAGTATGGACTGTGATGGCACTAAGGCAGGCTATGATCTGGAACTCACCAGAATGATCTCTGAGAATGTATCAATTCCGGTGATCGCATCCGGTGGAGCCGGAACAAAAGAGCATTTTTATGATGCACTGACGGAAGGAAAAGCAGACGCAGCGTTAGCAGCTTCTCTGTTCCATTATAAAGAGCTGGAAATCGCTGATCTGAAAGATTATCTTGCAGACCGCCGGGGAGTTCCGGTGCGGCGCTGAAACATCAGACAACAGCCGGCTGGCTGTTCCGGACAAATGCAGCAGTGCAGGAGAAATTTTAAGAAGGTAACAAAAATGTCAATGATCACAAATGACTGGCTGGATGAGATCCAGGGGGAATTCAAAAAGCCATATTATAAAGCGTTATATCAGTTTGTCCGCGATGAATACAGTAAAACGGTGATTTATCCACCGGCGGACGATATTTTTAATGCGATGCATTTTACACCGTTAAGCAAGGTAAAAGTGCTTTTGCTTGGGCAGGATCCATATCATAATGTAAATCAGGCGCATGGATTATCTTTTTCCGTATTACCGGAGCAAGAAAGAAATACCGCCTTCCTTACAGAATATCTATAAGGAACTGCATGATGATCTCGGCTGTTATATCCCGAATAATGGATATCTGAAAAAATGGGCAGACCAGGGTGTGCTTTTGTTAAATACAGTACTGACTGTGCGTGCACATCAGGCAAATTCCCATCAGGGACATGGCTGGGAACAGTTTACAGATGCAATCATCCAGGCTGTGAATGCACAGGACAGACCGATTGTATACATGCTGTGGGGAAGACCGGCACAGAGCAAGATTCCGATGCTGACCAATCCAAAGCATCTGATTTTGACAGCACCGCATCCAAGCCCACTGTCTGCGTACCGGGGATTTTTCGGATGCAGGCATTTCAGCAAGGCGAATGAATTTTTGCAGGCGAATGGTGTGGAACCAATTGACTGGCAGATTGAGAATATATAAAAAAACAGATGGCATTCTGCCATCTGAAAAAGACCTCTGAAATGAGGAGTGCCCAGACACCAAAGGCGCCTGGGCTATTATGAAAAAATTTATCAAGTATTAAAAACTTATTTCCGTTTCATTTATGAGTTCATTGTAACAGTAATATGTGAATAAAGTATGAACAATTGTTGAATAATTAAAAATTTTTGTGCAAAACTACAGAAATGACCTTGAAAAACTAATAAAATGAAGCTAAAATGACGATGTAATGATAAGAGAAAGGTAATTATGAGGGAGAATGCATAATTACACAACGATATTGTTTTACATGGATGATTGCTGATCAAAGGAGTGAGAAATATGGCAACAATTTCAGGATATGATTCATCTTCCATCGGCGTACTGTTTTCCAGTTTGAATTCAGGAAGTACGAAAACAAGTGCAATGTTTGGAACATCAGATTTACTTGGTATTAGTTATTCTGACTATGCCACAATCCAAAATGGAAGTTACACAAAGCTGATGAAGGCTTATTACACAAAGGAGGCATCGGGCGATTCATCATCTTCGTCTGTGTCTGCTACCACATCGACTTCCAAAGATTCTTCCAAGACACTTGCAAATATCGAGAGCGCAGCAGAGGATTTAAAGAAGGCGTCTGAGACACTGAGAACAAATGGAGATAAATCTCTGTTTACAAAGAAACAGACGACAGATAAAGATGGAAATGTTTCTTATGAGTATGATACAGATAAGATTTACAAGGCGGTCAGTGATTTTGTGGACAGCTACAATAAGATGTTAAAAGAGGGTGGAGATTCCAATACCAACAGCATCTTAAGAAGCACGAAGTCCATGGTCAATCTGACAAAGGCAAATTCCAACATGCTCAGCAAGGTCGGAATCACGATCGGAACCGACAATAAGCTTTCCATTGATGAGACAGCATTTAAGAAAGCCGATATGAACACGGTAAAATCCCTGTTCCATACGACAGGCGGATTTGGTTATCAGACCTCGGTTCAGGCAGGTATGATCGAGAGTTATGCGAAGAGTGAGGCAGAGAAAGCCAATACTTACAATAAGTCAGGCATGTATACATACAATTATGCGACAGGTGAGATCTATAATACCACAACCTAAACGGTTGCAAAATAAATACAGACATGATATGTTATGAGAAGCTCATAAAAATGGGTTTCTCATAATTTTTTTATGGCGGGAAAAGAGGTAAACTATGGCAAAAAAAGTAGTAGTAGGAATGTCGGGAGGCGTGGATTCTTCCGTTGCAGCGTATTTATTAAAGAAGCAGGGATATGATGTGATCGGTGTCACAATGCAGATATGGCAGGATGAGGATGAATTTACACAGGAAAAAAACGGTGGCTGCTGTGGACTGAGCGCCGTTGATGATGCCAGAAGAGTGGCAGACCGTCTGGAGATTCCGTATTACGTCATGAATTTTAAGCAGGAATTCAAAAAGAATGTCATGGATTATTTTACAGCAGAATATCTGAAGGGAAGAACACCGAATCCATGTATCGCATGTAACCGCTATGTGAAGTGGGAGGCATTATTAGATCGGAGCCTTGCTATTGGTGCAGATTACATTGCAACCGGACACTACGCAAGAATTGAGCAGCTTCCAAATGGCCGCTATGCAATCAAAAATTCTGTCACCGCCGAGAAAGACCAGACTTATGCACTTTACAATCTGACACAGGCACAGTTATCGAGAACACTCATGCCGGTCGGAGATTACCATAAGGACGAAATCCGCCAGATTGCAGAAGAAATCGGGCTGATGGTCGCACACAAAAAAGGACAGTATGGAGATTTGCTTTATTCCAGATGATGATTATGCAGGATTTATTGATAAAGAGTGTGGAAATCTTGTACCACCACCTGGAAATTTTGTATCCAAAGATGGGAAAATACTTGGCAGACATAAAGGAATCACACATTACACGGTAGGACAGAGAAAAGGTCTTGGAATTGCACTTGGTTACCCGGTGTTTGTGACAGAGATCCGCCCGGAGACAAATGAGGTCGTACTGGGTTCGAATGAGGACGTGTTTACGACAGAACTGTATGCGGATCATGTGAACTTTATGTCGATCCCAGACATTGAAGGCGAAGTGAAGTTAAAGGCAAAAATCCGCTACTCCCACAGTGGAAATATGTGTAAAGTGACACGTACCGGAGAAGATCAGATTCACTGTGTATTTGAAAGAACCGGTACGTGCAGTGACACCGGGACAGGCGGTTGTGCTTTACGATGGCGATTATGTTGCCGGTGGTGGAATCATCATCTGAAATTCTGTACGGAATCTTATTGAAAAATCTTATAAAAATTAAAGGCAGAATTAACAAATGAAGAATACTTTCTGGAAGAGAGAACGAATTGAGATCATGATTGCTCTGGCGTTATTTAATTATGTGTTTTTAGGAGCAGAATATTTATTTGACAATATGATGGCATTTCAGACGGATTCAGGTGGAGTGGTGCTGGCACAGAGTTATGTGCTCGGAAGCAGTACGGTTGGTTTTCTTCTGTTTGGCATACTGGATGGTAAACTGCGGGAAAGAGCAAAGAAGGCAGGCAGTGCTGGTGCCGGAGTCCTCGCGGCTGTATGTCTTTGGGGGATCCAGGTACATCAGAGTTATGGAAGCATACTTGCAGCAGGACTGATTTTATATGTGCTGCTTGGAATAGCCGGAAGTCTGGTACACTACCGGGCAGCGTGCCGCTATGGTATGGAAGAACATCTGGCGGAAACGGTGGGGGTATCGTATGCAATCGGACTTTTTTTACAGTTTTTTGAAAACAATCTGATCCATAATGCAGCGGTGGAAGCAGTGATTTTGACTGTTGCATTCTGGGCACTTCTTTTTCTGGTGGAGAAAAGGAAGGTGGCGGGAAGCCTGATGGAGTGGAACCTATATGAGTCAGATCCCATCAGACATCCGTATGCAGTGGCAGTTACGCTCATTTTCACAGTCGCCCTTATGACCTGTATTTTTGCAACATTAGACAATGCAGTGACATTAGGGCATGCAGGTGGAAGTATGGATATCGGACAGTGGCCAAGACTGATCCTGGCGGTCAGCGGACTTGTGTCAGGCGTGTTGTTTGATTATGGAAAAGGCAGATATAGGAACCTTATCATGTACTGCGTGACGCTGCTTTCCACGGTGTGTATACTTGTGATCGTTTCCGGCGGCTCTTTTTTGCTTGGGCTGATCGTATTTTATCTGTCGGCAGGCTTCTTTGTTGTGTTTTTCTCGACCGGTTTTGTGCGGCTGGCGGGGTATATGAGAGTGCCACAGTTTTGGGCTGGAATGGGAAGAGCGGTGAACAATCTCTGCGCCATACTCATTGGAAGTTTTTCTGTAGCACTGATCCGGTCCGGCGACAGTACGAAGATCATGATCGCATCGATCGGGTTATTTGTGCTGATCAGCATTGCGATTTATATTTACACGGTGATGGGACAGACGGATGTGGAATTGCCTGATCAGGAGCGGAAACAGGAAGAGGAGCAGGATTATTTTTCAGCATTTGCAGATACCTATGCGCTGACAGAACGGGAGCAGGAGGTGTTGAAAATGCTTTTGGCATCGGATGAGGAGGTGCAGGAGATCGCAAATAGGCTTTATATTTCAAGGGCAATGTTATATCGATATATTTCATCGCTCAACAAAAAAACAGATACAAATTCAAGGATTGGCCTGATCCAGTTTTATTATACATGGAAACCGGAAAAAAAGGCTGATCGTGACGATTGAGACATATGTAAACTCCCGGATCGTGCAATTTTATGTTAAGCTTTTTTCAGTATATTCCTGGTATGGAGATAGGAGGCTTGAATGAGACATAAGGTGCGTGATCTGGGAGTCTTTTTTTGTTTTGCGTTGATGTTGTTTACTGTAACTTCCTGTGGAAAAGAAGTGAGTGATCAGACGATCGCAGCGACCGAACAGAGTTCTGAAGAAAGCCGTGCTGCAGAAGCAGTCATGGGGTACAGAAACGGTGGAAACTTTTTCGACGGAGAAAGCCGGATGGGTTGGGATACCAGACGATTTAGTGTATGCGGCTGTGATCCATGTAGAAATTAATCCTGAATTTAATTTATATTTGGATGCGGAAGGATGCATTGTCTATGTGGAGTATCTGAATGAGGATGCGGCAGATTTATTTGAAACAGTTGATCTGACAGGACAGAAGCTTGCAGATGGGATGGAGACAATTGTGGATGCCGCAGAAGAAAAAGGATATCTGACCGGGCAGAATGAGGTTACGACAGATGTTGTCTGGGTGCAGGAGGCAACAGACAGCGGAAAACTTGAGAAAGTTTTACAGACCATTTCAGATTCTTCAGGGAAAAAGACATGCAGTGCATGTGGAGGAAGCAGAATCTGTGCAGAGTGCGGCGGTGGAACACTGCCATGCAAACGCTGTCATGGCAGTCTCGTTGAGACCTGCAGCAACTGTGATACATCTGGTATGCAGACATGTCCGGGGTGCAAAGGAAGTGGCGTGGATGCAACGGATGGTTCGGCATGCAGACATTGTGGCGGCGCAGGAAAAATTGTCTGCGAACTCTGTGGCGGTTCACATGGAAAGCCGTGTTCAATTTGTCATGGCAAGGGTGTGATCACGGATGATTGTATTCTCTGTCATGGAGCGAAGAAATGTACGGTATGTGGCGGAAGCGGAAAAGTGTAGAGAAGAGACCAAAAATGGGAGAATAAAATTACACTAAAAAGTAGTATAGGAGGAAAAGCAGATGAGAAAGGCGTGGAAGAAAGCAGTCAGTGTCCTGCTGACATTGGTACTGCTATTCGGTGTCCTGCCGGGGATGAATGTGTCGGCAGAGAATGAAGGAGGACAAGGCAGCAGATCAATTGAGTTGAATTTTGCAGGTACTGTGAATGGCAGCACTGTCACGTATGACGTAGAGGGCACAGATGTTGCGTTAACGGTGGAAGGTGCAGAATTAAATGATTCTAAAGTTTCTATATCAGAGGGGAATTTAGGGAGTGTAAAATTTAAACTCGAGAACTTTGATCCAGATAAGATGCAGATTCGTGTGTATTCAAACGATGGATTTCAAACATATCTTACGGTAAATCAGAATGAAACTTCACTGGCAGAACGGGAGGGTGAAGGAGGATTCCCAGATTCTATTACACTGGTCGTAGAAAAAAAGGGTTCGCAAGGACAGCCGGGGCAGTCAACAGATAACAGGATTCGCTTACAATTGGAGGGGGATGCCTGTAACGGCTTTGCAGACATGGTTTCTAAAGATATACAGATATATGTAAGCAAGGATGGTGGCAGCAGTTTCAGTCAATTGACAGGTTTAGATACCAACAGTACAAAAGAATATGTGTTTGAAGCTGACATAACATCTGTAAAATTTTACGTTTCCTGTGATGAAACAAAATACAGTCTGCAGTTTCCGGGGAAGTCGGGAGATGCGGGAAAATCTGAGCAGACAGCGATAGCGTTAAATGCAGCGGGAACACAGCATATCCAGATCGATCATTCTGTGAGGACCATTACATGGGCATATGACAGACAGACCTATGGAGAAGATGCCTATTTAGAGCATGGAAAAGCGCAGGTGGTTGCGGTAGAAGGTGTAGATGATTTATATAGTATACCGTTTGCAAGTAATCCGGGGGACGAGAAAGGCGGACATATTGCAGTAGAAGCTGGAAAACAAGTTACGGTAAGATTAACCCCGGATTATGGCTATCAGTTGACAGGTGTAACACTTAATGGAGGAGTTACGTTGGCACCGCAGGCGGAGGTATCCACCTTCACTTTCAAAATGCCGGATACCAACGTGCATTTTAAAGGAATCTTCACACAGACATCGGATGAAATCAAGAAATCAGGATCAAAAGTTTCTTACGCTTCTGTTGAAAATGGAGCAAATGCGGCTCCAAGTGGAAATCTGCGTCTTACCGTGGAAGATTCGGATGCAAATACAACAAATGCACTTGCACAGGTAGAAAATGCAGTAAGTGCAGAAGCAGTAAACCTGACCTTAGACCAGATTGTCAGCAAGGGAAATGGAAATAGCTGGGAGACTCCAGTCACGCAGTTCAGCCAGCCTGTAAAAATGAAACTAAAAGTGGCTGATTATGACACGGCGGCAGGATATGAGGTTGTAAGGGAGCATAACGGAAACCTCACAAAACTTACAACGTCTGTGTCGGAAGATGGTACGCTGACTTTTGAGACAAATCAGTTCTCAACTTATTTTATTGTGAAAACAGCAAAGAAAGCGGATAATGGTAATGCAAAAACGGAAAAACAGTTCCAATACATCTTCCACAACTGCTTCTTCGGCTGCGGGATCTACAGATAATGCGATAACTGCACAGTCAGTAAGCGGAGAGGGAGTCCCTGCAATCAATATCGCAAGTGCAGCAGATCAGCTGCTGAATCTTGCAAAGTTAAGTGAAGACGAGAACAAGGCAGTAAAAGCCGGAAACAAGACGCAGTTTGTTTTGAGCGCATCCGGCATGACACCAACAAAAGAAGAGATTGCACTCATTCAGAGTGTTCTTGGAAACAATGTGATCGGACAATACTTAAATCTTAATTTAACATTCAAAATATCAGGAAGGGCGGATCGCCAGATTACGGATTTATCCGCACCAATGTATATAGCAATCACAATTCCGCAGAACCTTGTGAACCATGACAGCAGTATTGAACGCATTTACAGGATCGTCAGAATCCATGATGGTGTGGCAACACTGATCGATGGAACTTACGATGCAGCCACAAATCAGTTTACATTTGCAACAGATGGTTTCTCAACCTATGCCTTGGTATATGATGATGTGAATACCACTCCGACAGGCAGATCGCCAAAAACAGGAGACAGTTCCATGTGGATGGTATGGACGCTCATTCTCTGTGCAGGATGCGGTACTCTGTTTGCAGCAGGAAAGAGATACAAAAAAAGGGAATGCTAATCATGAAAAATAGGATCATGTAAAAAATCTGAAAGAGGTAAAAAGGGCGTGTGAAAAAACGAGAGTTTTTTCACACGCCCTTTTTATCTTATGCGAAACGACGTTAAAAACACATATTATCGCTGCATCAGACGTCTGCAACAAGTTCCACCGGACAATGGTCAGAGCCGTACACTTCCGTATGGATTCCGGCAGACTGCAGCTTTGCGTCAAGACATCTGGAAGTGATAAAATAGTCAATACGCCATCCGGCGTTCTTCTCACGTGCCTTGAACCGGTAAGACCACCAGGAGTAGATTCCCTCTTTATCCGGATAAAAATAGCGGAAAGTATCTGTGAATCCGGAGTTTAACAGAGTGGTCATCTTTGCACGTTCCTCATCGGAAAAACCGGCATTTTTGCGGTTGGTTTTTGGATTCTTCAAATCAATCTCTTCATGTGCAACATTCAGATCTCCACAGACAATGACAGGTTTTACCTCGTCGAGCCTTTTTCAGAAAGGCAAGAAAATCTTCTTCCCACTGCATGCGGTAAGGAAGTCTTGCCAGTTCGTTCTGGGAATTCGGAGTGTAACAGGTAACCAGATAAAAAGCATCGTATTCCAATGTGATGACACGCCCCTCATGGTCATGCTCCGGGATGCCGATGCCATAAGAGACAGAGAGTGGTTCGTGTTTTGTAAAAATAGCAGTGCCCGAATAGCCTTTTTTTTCGGCGTAATTCCAGAACTGATGGTAGCCGGGGAGATCAAGGGCAATCTGCCCCTTCCTGTAATTTTGTCTCCTGGACACAGAAAAAATCTGCATCCACTTCATTGAAAAAATCTAAAAATCCCTTTTGCATGCAGGCACGAAGTCCGTTTACATTCCAGGAAATAAATTTCATAGTTTTATCCATCCTTTTCCTGCAGCAGTGACCGCAGAGGTATCTGCCGCTGATTTTTTATATACAGTATAGCTTTTTTTGCGTAGGAGAACAATATAAAATGAATATGTCGAAAAATGACAGAAAATTGTTGAAAAATGAGAAAATTGTATTAAACTAGAATTAGTGGTTGTTTTTTGATACCAGAGATCGTGTTTACAGGGAGAAATGAGGCGTCAGATGAAAAAGAAAAAATGGAGTGGATGGATCGCAGCGTTATTGTGCGGCTGCCTGCTGGCAGGCTGTGGGGCGCAGACAGAGATTGATGATTATGCAACGAACAGTGTGGATGGAAGTGATGAGCAGGGAACGGAGAGCTCCGTGGCAGGGGATAATATGACATCCACAGGTATTCCAAAGGATGAGATCAAGGTAGGTGTCATTCATCTGTCGGATCCGGCAGAGGGAAGCGGCTATACCTATACACATGATCTGGGAATTCAGGGAATGCAGCAGAATCTTGGACTTTCAGACGAACAGATCGTGCGTAAGATTAATGTAGCGGACACGGATGCAGCAGCGACAAGGACAGCAATCCAGGAATGTATTGATGAGGGATGTAACATTATTTTTACGACAAGCTGGGGGTACATGGAGACGACAGCCGAGATGGCGGAGGAGTACCCGGATATCTATTTTTCCCATGGAACCGGATATATGAGTAATGGAAAGAATTTCAACAACTATTTTGGCAGGATTTATCAGGCGAGATATTTAAGCGGGATTGTTGCAGGAATGAATACAGAGACGGACAAAATCGGCTATGTGGCAGCGATGGATTCAGAAAATTCGGAGGTAACAGGCGGAATTGATGCGTTTGCGCTTGGAATCTATTCCGTGAACCAGGATGCAGAGGTGTATGTAAAAGTGACAAATAGCTGGTTTGATCCGGAAGGCGAGAAGACAGCAGCACAGACACTTCTTGACATGGGATGTGATGTGATCGCACAGCACTGTGATACGGAGTATCCTCAGACGCTTGCGCAGGAGCGTGGTGTCTACAGTATTGGATATAATTCTGATATGAGTAAAAATGCACCGGATGCGTGTCTGTGCAGCGTGATCTGGAACTGGAGTGCTTATTATACAGCAGCAGTGCAGAGTGTCATCGAGGGAACATGGGATGGAAGTAATTATTATGGCGGTATGACGGAAAATCTGGTTGGTATTACAGCGCTGGCTGATTTTTGTGCCGATGGAACAGAAGAAAAAGTCGAGGAGGCTAAAAAGCAGATATTGGCAGGAGAAAATGGGGTGTTTGACGGAGTGATTGAGACAAACACCGGAGAGACCGTTGGAGAAGCAGGGAAAACACTGGATGATGCGACGATCACAGGCGGCATCAACTGGTACTTTAAGAATGTCACTGTAGTAGAGTAGGAGGATGCAGCATGAATATTAAGAAAAAGATCCTTGCAATTTCGATTGGCCCGATACTTGTATTGGGAATCATCTCGCTGGCGTTTTCCGTTACTATGGTGAAAAATTCCATGTTAGACGAAGTGAAGGATGCATTAAAGGGTACAGCGGCAGCTACACTGGCTGCTTATGACCAGAACACCGGCGACTATATGGAGACAAGCAATGGCGATATCTGGAAAGGAAGCTATAACATTTCTAAATCAGAAAGTCTTGTAGACCGCATTAAAAGCAACAGCGGAATGGATGTCACCTTTTTTTACGGGGATAAAAGAATCATGACCTCCGCAGTTGATGGAAACGGTGACCGTGTGTTAAATTCCAAAGCCGGGGATAAAATCGTAGAGAAAGTGTTAAAAGGCGGCGAGGAGTATTTCAGCCGGGCGGTGTCCATTGAGGGGACATTGAACTATGGATATTTTATGCCGGTTTATCAGAATGGCTCGACAGACGAGATCATTGGCATGGTTTTTGTGGGAACGGATAAGCAGGAAAAAGATATGGTGATAAATCAGATCATCTGGTCGTTGAGTGCGGCAGTATTTGCAGTGATGATTGTTTGCATGATCGTCGGAATGAAATTTGCATCCTCCATCAGTAAAAACATCCGTACCAGTATCAATGCGGTAGGAAAGATTGCCGCCGGAGATCTCACAGTGTGGGTAGATGACCGCATGCTCAAACAGAAGGATGAGACAGGAGATCTGTCGAGGGTTACGATCACCCTCCGGGATGCGATGCAGGAAACGATCAAAGAAATCGATAAGAATGCGCGGACGCTTCTGGATGCATCGCGGTTACTGCAGACAGCGGCAGACAATACAAGCGGCACAATGGAAAATGTAAGGACTGCGGTAAATCATGTTGTGGATAATTCTGCCGAGCAGGCGGAAAATTCCAGAAATACTTCAGAACATATGCGTATCATGGGAGAAAACATCACAGAGACAACCTCAGAAGTGAAAACACTCGATGAGAATGCGGTATCCATGCAGCAGTCCAGTGAGAAAGCAGCCGAGACATTACACAGGCTGCAGAATATTAACAGTAAGGTAGAGGATACCATACATGAAGTGCAGGAGCAGACGAACCGCACAAATGAATCTGTGAAAAGGATACAGGCGGCAACCGAATTTATCACTTCAATTGCAGAGGAGACAAATCTGCTCAGCCTGAATGCTTCTATAGAAGCTGCAAGGGCAGGGGAGAGTGGAAAAGGTTTTGCAGTTGTTGCAGGACAGATCAAGAAGCTTTCAGAGCAGTCAAATCAGTCCAGTAAAGAGATTGAAGAGACTGCAAAGGAACTGCAGGATGATTCTTCCAAAGCAGTCGAAATCATGGAAGAGATGCAGAAGATCATCATAAGCCAGAGCGAGAGTATGTCAGAGACACAGAAAGTTGTGGAGGAAGTCATCTCCCAGATCAGCAATTCCATGCAGAGCATCCGCCAGATCAAGGACAGTACGGAAAATCTTGCCAGCACGCGCAACGAAGTGCTTCAGGCAGTGGAAGATCTCTCTGCCATCGCACAGGATAACGTTTCCGGCACAAAAGAGACTTACGATGAGACAGAGATGGTTGTGGATACCTTCCAGCAGGTTTATAAGAGTGCAGAGCAGCTTCGTGAGATCGCAGATAAGCTGGTCGGAAGCATTGAATATTTTAAAATTACCGGAGTTTAACTGGCGTAGTGTCGCAGATTCTGTGGTGCTTTTATAGGGTGTGAAGGGCAGATATAAGCGTCCTCTCACAAGTCGTGATTTTATAGGTTTATGAAAAGAAAAACGGTACAGACGAAATATGATGTTCCTGTTCGCCAGGCATTTCGCTGGGCTTCTGAACAACAATCATGTTCAGCTGAAGCTTCCATGATTGTTAGAATCCCAGCTCCATGGCTCACGAAGGAAATCATATTTGTCTGCACCGTTTTTCTTTCATTTACGCTGTGAATGACTTGTGAGAGGACGCTTATACATGCCCGATCAACGTATGAATTGCACCACAAGATCTGCAATTTACGTTATGGAACTCCGGTTATGAGATGAGTACCTATAAAAAAGGTAGAATAAGCTGCTTTGACTTCATGAATATTGTTTCTACAATAATCACAATCACATAAATCTTCACTTCTTATTTGATTGTAATATGATTTAGCTTTCTCAATATCCAAAGTGTTCACCTCCTCAAACTGTTAAGGAAACAATCGGAGTTGGTGTAAACGAAAAAGCAGCCTTGAGTTCTGATAAAAACTGCCCTTTCGTTTACATCAATTTCGATTTTACCTTGGTGAACAAAGTCGCGTCCCTTTAGCCGATAGCTATGGGGATTCAATCGTTGCTCTTTTCCTTAAGTTTATCATACCGGATGTTTTGGTAAAAGTTTTTTTATTCAAGAAATCAATTTCAGGCATGACAAACAAACCTCCTATGAGGAAGTCATTTATTCTATGCAATTGTAGATCTTAACATCTCATATGTGCACGAAAAGAAGAACTGTATTTATCTTTGCGGGGTGATACCATATTCCCTCCACAAGAAGAACATTTGCATACATCGATGTGATATAAAACCCTTATCATTTCTACTGCATTTAGATTTTTTAATGTAGAAATGTATTTCTTACATCCAAGCAGGTTTCTGCAATGAGTTATCTTTTTCTCTTGTTTCTACATGATAGCAGACCATAGTGCCGGATTCTGACAAATCGTTTGGGAGGAACATGCATCATGAATCGACGGATGAATTCTTCTCCTGAAATTGTTTTCTCTTTCCAGCAGCCTTCGTTTTTATAGTATTTTACTACATATGTAACTGTCGTATCTGTCATGGATTTGATTCGATGATTACTGATTGCTATCCTGTGGGTATATTTTCCAAGATAATTGATAACCGACTGTGCACCATTGAAAGTTTCTTTACAGTAAGTGACCCAGTTCTTTTCATAACACTTATCAAGAAGTTCTTTAAAACGATAGCTGTTCTGATATTTCTCTGCTGTACCATGAAATTTAAGCTTAGAATCATTCCACAGGCTTTTTAACTCATCCAGATATTTTCCACGGAACACTTTCGAGATAACACCATATGGGAGAAAAAATTTTCCACCTGTTTCTTTCCATTTATTTTCATCATCAAGCCCACCTCCAAGAACAATGGTATGAATATGAGGATGATAATTCATTGCAGAACCCCAGGTATGAAGAATGCAGATATACCCTATATTAGCTCCCAGGTACTTTGCGTCTTTTGCCAATTCATTCAAGGTTGCTGAGGCAGCATGATACAGTGCATCATACAACAGCTTCTGGTTGCTGTAAATGATGGAATTCAATTCCTCAGGAACTGTGAATACTACATGATAATAGGGTGCATCAAGTACGTTCTCTTTTTGTGCATCAATCCATTTCTCTTTCGGAAACTCCTGGCACATGGGACAGCATCTGCTTCTGCAGGAGTTATTATGAATGCTGATACATCCGCAGTCCTCACAAACACTGATGTTTACACCAAAAGCGCCTGTTTTACAGTTCATGATATGATAAGCTGTTTTTCTATGATGAGCAGGAGGGCTATTCCTCTTTTCATAAGAAGGATAAAACCGTTCAAATACATCTTGTATCGTACATGATTTCTCCATAATCATTCACCGCCCATCTCATCAAATGGACTCCTAATTCCAAGCAGAGTTTTATTGCTTACATGCAGATAAACCTCTGTTGATTTTGGATCACGATGTCCCAGAAGCGCTTGAATATATTTTACATCACAGCCGGACTCAAACAGATGACTTGCAAAGCTGTGACGTAAACAATGCGTGGAGACGTGTTTCTGAATGCCTGCTCTTTTGGCACTTTCACGAAAAAACTGAATGACACTATCTTTTGTAAGATAATCCCCTGTCCATGAACTTGGGAACAAAATCCCTCTTGGTCTGCCACATTGAAACCAGTATTCTGTCAATATTTCGAGCGTCCGGTCTGCAAGCAAAGTATAACGATCAGAGCGACTTTTCCCATCACGGATGTGTATGGTTTTTTTCGTGCGTGAAATATCATCATAATGAAGATGTGTGACTTCTGAAACACGAAGTCCGCCTGAATACATAGTGGCAATCATAGCTTTGTGCTTCAGATTTGGCGTAGCATCAAGAATAGCTGATATTTCTGTTTTTGTAAGCACCGTTGGTAACTTTCTGTCCCTTTTCATACGAGGTATGTCATCATCATCCCAATTCTTCTTCAATATTTTTTTGTAAAAGAAGCGGATTCCTGAATGGTAGTGATTGTATGTTTCTGGTGAAATCCCGGAAAGTTTCTTTTCAGTTAGGAATATATCAACATCGTCAGTTGTTAATGCATCTATATCCTTGGCTGTGTGGTTCAAAAAATGAGCAACACTGGTACAGTATGCATGAATCGTGGAATCCTTGAGATTCCGTTTATTCGCAGCAGATTGAATCTGATTAAAAATTTCTTCGTACATAATAAAATCCTCCATGTAAAATCAGTAGTTAATGAAAAACCCTGCTTACATGGAGGTGCATTAGCATAATAAAACCGCTTGTCAGAAAAGCGGTCAAATGGTATTCTTTTCATAGGCAGTGGTGTCTTTCTTTATTGAATTGTTTTGTGTGGTAACTTTACAATATCAAATACTGGTAAGAATTGCCATTGCCTATTTTATTATTGAGAAAAAGAAAGCTGCGCCACAGCCTTGGCAGGCCATCGCGCAGCGATTTTGTTCAACTTGAATTTGTCAGTAAGTGAAAACCGAAGAATTTATTGGTTTAATAAAAATTGAATAATATTTTCACTAATTTTTTTATATTCATAGTCGTGAACATAATGAGGGCAGTCCAATTCAATATACTTTGCATTATCAGCTTGAGCAATATACTCTTTCGGTATTCTACGCCACGTTTCTTTGTCAAACCCTGTTCCGCCGGAGCCGTCCGAAATAAACAGTAGCATTGGAACTTGCGGAATGCCCATATCTTGAACTTTTTTGGCATTTGCCTTGACTGATTCACATTCGTTGATCATAGTTACTGTTGCTGTACGACTGTAAAAAACAGCTTTGTAGATTTCCTTTTCAGTATCGGTTAACGTACCATTTATAATCGCATCACTTTCTGAAATCCCTGGTATCAAACGAGTTACTCCGATTTTTGCCGCAAAACTTGAAATACGCATAAGCGGTAAATTGATTTGCATGTTTTCGTAATACGAGGGTACCGCCATATCAAGTCCAATAATTGCAGACACCTCATCGGGATATTTCTGTGCCCAATATAGTGCCTCAAGACCGGACATTGAATGAGGACATAAAACATATGGTGCATTTAACCCTGCAGCTGTCAATGCGGCTATTGTATCTTCCAACATTGAATCAATATCTCTGCTTTTATCAACAACATCGCTGAATCCGTATCCAAATTTCTCCACAACCGCAATTTTATATTTATCGCTCAAACATGAATACAGAGATTTGAAATCTAAGATTGGAGAACTGGTACCTGCACCTGACATAAAAATCAGTGTTGTTTCACCGTCTCCTTCGGTATAGACACTCAAATTATTTCCATCAACCTGAACAATTTCTCCAAGTGGTGATAGAAATTTAGCCTCTTTTATTAAGCGAATGCGGTGATTTACGTATATTGCTAATATCAAAATAATTATTATTGCAATGATAATCAAAAAAAGTTTCACAATATCATTTCTCCTGTTAAATACCGATTGAACAACTTCATTAATATCAGCATTCTACCATAATTACACTTACAATCCTACTTCATTCTATTAAAATTTATTTACAGAAGTTATAATTAATTTACTTTGAGAATGCAGATTGATTTTTGCCATTCCCTCATAGGCGTCCGTCTTATAACCAGAGGTTCATAACGTAAATTGCAGATTCTGTGGTGCAGTCCATAACGTTGATTGGGCATGTATAAGCGTTCTCTCACAAGTCATTTATAACGTAAATGAAAGAAAAACGGTATGAACAAATATTATTTTCTTCGTGAGCTATGGAGATAGGATTCTAACAATCTTGGGAAGCCACTGCTTCTCAAGATTGTTGCTTAGAAGCCTATCGGAATGTCCAGCGAACAGAAACATAATATTTCGTTTATACCGTTTTTCTTTTCATAAACCTATAAAATCACGACTTGTGAGAGGACGCTTATATCTGCCCTTCACAACCTATAAAGGCATTACGGAATCTGCGACACTACGCCAATTAAACTCTGGTTAATACCGTTGGTTCTAAGAGCAATGACAAGACACAAAAATAGCCGCTTGGTGAACCACCCCCCAGAAGTTATTTGCCCAGATGAGCAAATTCTTCCTCCGTTTCCATTGTAGTCCATTTGCCGAATGCTTGAGAATCCAGACTTGGAACATAGCCAAGATTCTTATATCCTAATTTCTTAAGCAATTCAATACTAGCTATATTTTCACATTCTGTAAAACTAATAAACTCCCATTCCGGAGCCATCTTGTGAAGATGTTCAGTCAAAACAGTTAAGGCTTCAAAAGCATATCCTTGTCGATGATATTTATAAGAAAAGGTATATCCGAGAGAAAATGTATGATCCTTTGGCATAACAACTATTTCACCAATCATTTCATTTGTATCCTTTAGTGCTACTGCTATCATACAAGGAAAATCAATTGATATCTCATCATTTCTTCGGCGTTCAATCAAACTTACGATTCCATCATAGTCTTTTACCTGTCCTCTCTGATATCGAGCACATATTTCGTTATTTCTATAATCAAATATTGCATCCACATCATTTTGCAATACATTCCGAAGATGGAGTCTTTTGGTATCAATGGAAATCATCTATTTGTTCTCCTCTATAATTTCAATCATTCACCTGTTCATGTAAATATGATTTGTCAAACTCATTAACACCATAATCCTACCATAATTACACTTGAAAATCTATTTTATTCTATGAAAATTCATTCAAAGAAGTTGAACTTAAATTATGATGGGAATACAGATTGATTTCTGTCGTTACCCAATAGGCACTCATCCCATAACCGTGAGTTCTATAACGTAAATTGGAGATTCTGCAGTGCAGTTCATAGCGTAAATTGGGCATGTATAAGCACCCTCTCATAAGTCACTCATAACATAAATGAAAGAAAAACGGTATAAACAAATATTATTTTCTTTGTGAGCCATGGAGATGGGATTCTAACAATCATGGAAGCCTTTGCTGAACATGATTGTTGTTCAGAAGCCCATCGTAATGCCCGGCGAACAGAAACATAATATTTCGTTTATACCATTTTTCTTTTTCATTACATATAAATTTGCCTTGTGAGAGGGCGCTTATATCTGCCCCTCATAACCCATAAAAGCACTGCAGAATCTGCGACACTACGTCCGTTAAACTCCGGTATATTTCGATTTATTTTGCCAGCAGCATCATGATTTTATTGCTGCGCTCCACGAATTTTGTCATCTCATCTACAGATAACGGATGGTTGGAGAGCACAGCCAGATCGTATAACTGCTCGCAGAACATCGGAACGTTCTCGGAATCTTTGTGCTCGAAAATGTATTTTACAAGTTCGTTGTTAGCATTTAAAGTAAGTGTCTGGTCAGCAGCAAACATATTCATGTCCATGCCGCCCATACCGTTCATGGCATACATCTTCATCATATCCTGCATACGACGTCCTTCTTCGGAAAGTGTGATGATAGAAGAGATGTTCTCATTTTTCAGCTTCTCCACTTTCACAGTGAGTTTATCGTTGTTCAGAGCTTTTTTGAATACTTCTGTCAAAGCATCTGTCTCAGCTTTCAGATCTTCTGCAGAAGTCTCATCCTTTAAGGATTCTGTCACATCCGCATCAATACGCATGAATTTGTATTTTTCATTGCGCTGCTCTAACTGTGTGATGAAAGAGGTATCAATGTTGTGATCTAAGATCACTGCCTGCATGTTCTGTTCTTTGAAGAGCTTAATGTACTGACCCTGCTGGACTTTATCGGTAACATAGTAGATAACTTTACGTTCATCCTTTTCGCTGTCAGCAGAAGTGTCGCTGCCATCAGCAGTATTATCAGATGCAGCAGCATCGCCAGTGTTTGCAATTGGATTACCATCTTTGTCTAATACCTCCGCATCGTCTTTCTTTTCTTCTTCCTTCACTAATAATTCAGGAAGAGTCAGATACTTGTCATCTAAGTTTTTGAACAGGATGTAGTCGTTCATCTTGTCACAGAACTTTGTATCCTTTAAGCAGCCAAACTTGATGAATGGGCTGATGTCATCCCAGTATTTCTCATAGGCTTCCTTATCTGTCTTGCACATGCCGATGAGTTTGTCCGCAACTTTCTTGGTGATATATTCGGAGATCTTCTTTACAAATCCATCGTTCTGTAAAGCGGAACGGGATACGTTCAGTGGAAGATCCGGGCAGTCAATCACACCTTTTAATAACATTAAAAATTCAGGAATGACTTCTTTGATGTTATCTGCGATGAACACCTGATTGTTATATAATTTAATGGTTCCCTCAATAGAATCGTATTCTGTATTGATCTTCGGGAAGTATAAAATTCCTTTTAAGTTGAATGGATAGTCCATGTTCAGGTGGATCCAGAACAGAGGCTCTTTGTAGTCTAAGAACACTTTGCGGTAAAATTCCTTGTATTCTTCGTCAGTGCAGTCTTTTGGATTCTTTGCCCATAATGGGTTGGTATCGTTCAATGGAACCGGTCGTTTTACAATTTTTAATTTTTCTTTTGCAGGGGAAACTTCAACGACTTCTTTTTCACCGTTTTCATTTTCTTTTTCCTCTGTTTTTGCTTCCTCGTGGATTTCTTCCACAACGGTATCAGTATCTAACTTATCTGCTGCATCGATGGTTTCATATTCTGTCTCAGCATTTGCCTTAGATAAGAAGATTGGGGTAGGCATGAAAGAGCAGTACTTCTCAATGACTTCTCTTGCACGGTATTCGTTTGCGAATTCGAGGCAGTCTTCATTCAGGTATAAAGTGATCTCAGTACCGACACCTTCTTTTGTGCCGTCTGTCATATCGAATTCTGTGCCTCCGTCACATGCCCAGTGGACAGGTGTGGCATCTTTTTTATAAGATAAAGTATCGATCGTCACCTGATCCGCTACCATGAATGCAGAGTAGAAACCAAGTCCGAAATGACCGATGATCTGATCGTCGTTTGCCTTGTCTTTGTATTTTTCGATGAAATCAGTAGCACCGGAAAATGCGATCTGGTTGATATATTCCTCTACTTCATCAGCTGTCATACCAAGACCATTATCAATGAATTTTAATGTTTTTTCGTCCGGGTTTACAATAATCTGGATTTTTGCCTTGTAGTCAGCAGGTAATTCGTACTCGCCCATCATATCCAGTTTTTTTAATTTTGTGATGGCATCGCAGCCATTACTGATCAATTCACGATAGAAGATATCGTGATCGGAATATAACCATTTCTTGATGATCGGGAAAAGGTTATCACTGTTGATTGAAAGATTTCCATGTTTCTCAGCCATAATATAACACTCCTTTTTCTATCCATAAGTAAAACTAATTATTTTATGTTCTATTATAAAATGCACTTATCAAATATATGAATCACTGCATTTCAACTTATATCTAGGATTTTATAACCCTTGTCTGCAAAAGTCAATAGAAAATTAGCACTCTTTTTAAATGAGTGCTAACAATAAATGGGCGAAAGCAGAAAAATAAGGTGTTTACAGAATATATAAAAACTTTATAAACTTAATTGAAGTTCATGGTATAATAACCACAAGAGAACGGAGGATAACATGATAGTTTTAAAAGCGGATAAAGAATTGAATTTAACCTTTCAGAAACTGATCAAAATGATGGATGTGCCTGTGGAGTGGAACGGCATGTTTTTTGTGATTGGGGATTATCTGATTCTGCAGGGGAGCGTGCGGTCACTTTTTTTCAACTTTGATACGAAGCTTGTGGTGACGAATATTATTGAACTGAAAGCAGAGGAGCAGATGATCGCTGCCGTGGAGCAGCACCCAAATGTGCGGGATATTTTGAATATGGTGCTTTATGCGTTTGGAAAGTGGGGAAATATCAAGGGACTCCGTGTGGACAAAGATTATGTGCAACTGAACCGGTTGTTTGCGCAGATCCTTGGGGAATTTCAGGTGGAATCGCAGTATGGACCGGAACATTTCCGCTTCTATAAAAATAAAATCCGTCTGACCTATGAGGACGTGATCGAGGCAGTGCTGTCAGATGAACCCGAGGAGGTTTTACTGCCGGAGGAAGAGGAGCCGCAGGGATTGTGGCATAAGCTGGTCTGGAAAAAGGCGGCGAGCAGTTTTTTGATGCGGGATACCACGCTTGCAGAGCGGAGACGGAACCGGATCGGAAATAACTTTTATCTGGCCGGATATCTGTGCCCGAAGTGTGGAAGCCAGCTTTACATGGCAGTTTACCCGGAAGGCAGGGAATTTCAGATTGAGACAGAAGAGGGGGCAGTCCGCATTGCCCGCGTTTACAGTTGTAAAAAGTGCTGTTGCATGTATACGCCAAGACCAAAGCGTCTGTTGGTGGATGGGGATGTATACAAAATGGACTTTGAGCGGGATGAGGCTGCCTATGAGGATTATCAGGAACTTTTGGGACGTACTGCCGGACGGAATGTGAATACAAAATACAATGAGTATGTGGACAAAAAAATGGCAATGGAGATGGAATGTGCAGACGCATCTTCGTTACAGGATGAGGAACAGGAAATTACAGAACTGATCGAGCATCTGCCGGAAGTGTCAGAGCAGGAACTGTTTCACACTCTGCGGAAAATGGAAGAAGGATTTTATTCGGACGAAGGTGTAAGACGTTTGGAGCAAGCAATCCGCGGCGAGGATGAGATGGAAACAGATGCGGATTGCAACGCAGATGATGAGAAGGATGCAGATACGGAAAGAGCCGCGGAAGATGAGCCGGATACAGAATTGGAACGTAATGCAGAAGAATCAGGCAAAACGAAAAAAAATGTAGACAAATCGGATGGAAACTCTGAGAGAACATTTGGAAAGCCGGGAAGAGATTTGGAGAAACCGAGGGAAAACGCACCTGTAACTGCGGGAAAATCAAGTGGAATATCTCATGCAAATCTGGAAGAAGCAAAAGAAAATGCCACAACAACTGTGGAAAAACTAAGAGAAGATTCCTCTGCAATTACAGGAAAAGCAAGAGAAAAAACGCAGGAAAATAAGGGCGCAGTGTGGGAAAACAACCAAAACAGTAAGGAAAATCCACGGCAGAGCACAGAAAAGGTTATAGACAAAACACAGAAAAAAACGGTAGAGAAAACCAACGGTACGTCAGTAGAGGAAACGCAATCTGCAAAAGAAAAAACAGGGCGTGCAAGAAATGCAGAGCAGACATTTGAGAGGAGCCCGCAAAAGAAGACAGAATCGGTTGAAAATATAAAATCATCAGAAAATGCGTCAACAACAGGAAGGAAGAATCCATCCGGAAATATAATACCGGCAGACAGCAGAATTCCATCAAAATACGGCTCATCAGTAGACAGTGGAAACGCATCAAAGTATGCCGCATCAACAGGCAGTGCAGACACATCAACAAATGCTGAGAGAGGCAGACAGGCCCGCCAGGAGGAATTGAAGCGTCTGACGCAGGTGCAGCGGCTTGTCAACCAGCCGGGAAGAAAAACAAGAGAGGAACTGGTTTCTCTGCTGGATGACATAAAAAAAGAAAGCATCAGTCCGGATATTGTCAGACCGTACACGGAACAAGTGGAGAACAGGATTCGTGCTATGGATGAGAAAAAAATAAAGGAAATCTGCGGAGATGTCGGCAGGATGGATTTTGAGGATGCCAGCGAAGCAGCAAAGCAGTTAGAGGATGGCGATTTCCTTCCTCAGTTGAAATTTGATGCATTAAAAGAACTGGAGCAGCGCATGTCCAAGATTAAAACGGATGAGTGCGGGCTTTTGGTCAGCAAATTGCTGAATGCATTTGACGAAGCCGGAGTGACAGAGTCGAAACGGTGTCATTTTTATCCGGCAAAAAGAGTGTGGCAGAAGCAGGCGGAACCGGAGGAGACAGCTGTCTTTGAGGGAGCAGTGGATAATTTTGCAAACGGAATCGGAAAGTTTGAGTATCCGGTGCTTCTGGTAGACAAATCAAAGGATGAGTCAGGAAAAGAAGGGGTTCTTCTGACACCGGAGAACCTTTACTACAGCGCATGGATGACTTCCTATTACATTCCGGTGATGGATATTGAGTCTATCCAGGCTGTTACAGGACTATTAAACCGGGGCATTTATGTGTATCAGAAGAATGGAAGTAAGACAAAACTTCCGCTGGCAGTGGAGCATGAAGAGATGGAAAAATTTGCAAAGGTGCTAGAAGATTTTGTGCGCTATCTGCAGGAAAAACCATTTTCCAGAAAAGAATCTTATCTTGCAAAGGAAAAACACGATACGATTTGCTGTTACCGTTGCGGTTACATCTATAAGGGCGTTGGTGTGTGTCCTCGCTGTGGTTATAAACAAAATGAATAGGACAACGTCTGGCTTCGTATACATAAAAAGAGAAGATATGCGGAGCAGAAAATGAAAGCATTCTTATTAAAATACCGTTCCAGCCTGCTGCTTTTTGCAGTGATGTTTTTATTCGGCTGGGGAAGCGCAGCCGTCGTGGCAAAGTGGCAGTCTGACAGGGAAACAGAGGAGACGATGCACATCGAGGCGGCAGTCGATAACTGGGGACTTGGCTTTGGCGAGTCTGGAAAGGAACTGCAGCCGACCGGAAATGCCACGGCGGATGAGCTAAAGCAGTATGATACCTATTATATAGGAAGTAAAGAGGAAAAGGTGATCTATCTCACATTTGACTGCGGCTATGAGAATGGCAATACAGGAGCAATTCTGGATGCACTCAAAAAACACAATGCACCGGGAACTTTTTTTGTCGTGGGACATTTTTTGGAGAGTGCGCCGGAATTGGTCAAACGGATGGTTACAGAGGGACACACGGTGGGAAATCACACCTATCATCATCCGGATATGTCGGCAATCTCGGACAAAGAGTCGTTTCAGAAAGAGCTCGATGCAGTCAGCAGTTTGTTTCAGGAAGTGACCGGACAGGAGATGACAAAGTATTACAGACCACCGCAGGGCAAATACAGTACAGAGAATCTTGCGATGGCAAAAGAATTGGGGTATAAGACCTTTTTCTGGAGCCTCGCCTATGTGGACTGGAATGCGGATGCACAGCCGACAGAGGAGGAGGCTTATGGAAAACTGATCGGACGCATCCATCCGGGCGCAATTGTATTGTTACATAATACATCATCCACCAATGGTAAAATTTTAGATGAGCTGCTCACAAGATGGGAGGACATGGGATATACCTTCCAGCCGCTGTCGCATTTATGGAGTGATGAGAAAACAAACTGACGAAAAATTTCTGAAAATGCCCGAATTTGTTTGCTTTTGGCAGAAAGAGTATTATAATAAAAATAGATTGTTACATTTCGAGAAGATGTCAGAAAAACCAGAGAGGAGATTTGATATGAAAACAAAGAAAAAACGGATTGCGCAGGAAATCCAGAGCCGTATTCTTACCATTGTGATTGCGATTTTTATGGTGGTTGCGGTTGTGGTCGCAGTTATGGTTGGAAATGTCAGCTTAAGTGCACAGAAGAATGATCTGGAGATGCAGTCGAAGGCAGCATCTTACCAGCTTGAAATCTTTTTTCAGGAGTATATGACCATTGTGGAGCAGATGGCGCTTGACAAAGATGTGCGGACACTGCTTACTGAGACAAAAGCAGGAGATAAGATCACAGAGTCGGCAGACTATCAGACGGTATTTCACGAGATGGAGAAAATTGCAGCAGCAGACAGTGATAACATTCAGGCAGTCTGGCTTGGAGATATTGATGCTAATGTGGCGACACAGTCAGACGGGTTTACAAGTGACAGCAGCTTTGAAATCACAGAGCGTACCTGGTATCGTGCAGTGGAGACGAACAGTACGATCCTGACAAGTGCTTATGTGGAGGCGAGTACCGGAAATCTGATCTTAAGTGCAGCAACTCCGGTTTATGATGAAAATGGCAAGAATATCATTGGTGTTGCAGGAGCGGATATCGCACTTGAGCATATTGATGAACTGCTTTCGGCTTATAAGATTGGAAACAATGGATTTGTTATTTTAGTAACATCGGATGGAACCATTATTTATCATCCTAATTCAGATAACCAGTTGAAAAATCTTTCCGAGCTGAACGTTTCTGGATTCCGTGATGAAAGCAATTCAGAGTCAGAACGGAACATCTGTGAAGTATAAAGCAGATGGAAGCAGCAAGTATGGATATGTCGGAAGAATCGGAACGACCGATTATTATACGTTAAGCTGTATGCCTTCCAGCGAATATTTAGCAAGCCTGATCCAGTGTATCATTATTGTACTGCTGCTTGTAATTGTTGGAGTTGTCATTATCATTATGGCAATCAGACGTCTGGCAGGCAATATCACAAAACCGATCGTTGCATTAAATGAGGTGGCACAGGAACTGGCAGAGGGTAATCTGGATGTATCGCTCGACGTTTCTTCAGAGAACGAGATTGGAGAACTTGCAGATTCCATCCAGAAGACCGTAAACCGGTTAAAAGAATACATTAATTATATTGATGAGATTGCGTATGTCCTGAACCGTTTATCCGATGGAAAACTGAAATTTACATTAAAATACGATTATGCAGGTGATTTTGCAAAGTAAAAGATGGAATGATGCATATCTCAGAATCATTACAGGGAATGATCGAGAATATCATCAACAGTTCCGCACAGGTTTCGGCTGGTGCAGATGATCTTTCGAGAGCAGCCCAGAATATTGCTGAGGGTGCAAGCACACAGGCAGCTTCTGTGGAAGAACTTGTCGCAACTTCAGTTTCTGTATCTGAGCAGGTAAAAGAGAATACAGACGATGCATTAAAATCAGCAGATGAGACTGCTCGTGTCACAAAGATGATGCAGGACAGCAGAACACAGATGGATCAGATGACAGAGGCAATGAACAAGATTACCGAGACTTCCAATGAAGTTGTCAGCATCATCAAGACAATCGAAGACATAGCAGATCAGACGAATCTGTTGGCACTGAATGCTTCGATTGAAGCGGCAAGGGCCGGGAAGCAGGAAAAGGATTTGCAGTTGTTGCTTCTGAGATTGGATCACTTGCAGAGGAAGTTCCAAGGCAGCAAATAATACAAAGATTTGATTGGAATTTCCATTCAGGAAATCGAACGAGGAACAGAACTTGCAGCGAATGTTGTTGCCTCCATGCAGGAAGTATTGGATGCGATTGAAAATGTGAATGGTATGATAGGGAAGAGTGCAGAGAATAACCAGACGCAGAATCAAAACATTGAGCAGATCAAACTTGGTATCGAAGAAATCTCCAAGGCAGTGGAAGATAATTCTGCATCTGCAGAGGAGACTTCCGCAACATCAGAGGAGCTGGCTGCACAGGCTGCAACACTCGAAGCCTTGTCAAACATTTTGACCTCGAAGATGACAGCAACGATACAACAAGATAGAAATCCCACCGGCAGATATGATTTCCTTCGTGAGCGAAGCGAACAGGAACATCCTATCTGCCGGTGGATTTTGCTGTCGCCCAATACCTTTGGCGGGCTCATCAATCTTTTGCATACGAAACCTAGACACTGCAAATGTGAATTGTTATAATAAGAGATACGGAAAAAGAAGGTAGTGAAGAACACTGCCAAAATGCAGGATTCATAAAGATGGAGCAGACATGAACAGGATAGCAATTGTGGAAGACGATCAGGGTTATCGTGACACACTTTTATTTATATAAAACAATATGAACAGGAACGTGATACAGCATTTGAGGCGACACCTTTGAGAAAGCGGATGATTTTCTGGCAGTTTATAACGGAGATTATGACATTATCCTGATGGACATTGAGATGCCTGGAACAAACGGTATGGATGCAGCAGAGCAGATCCGTAAAAGGATGCCCAGGTAGTCATTATGTTTATCACGAACATGGCGCACTATGCGATCAAAGGATATGAAGTGGGCGCACTGGACTTTGTCTTAAAGCCGATCCAGTACCTGAATTTTGCCAATAAGATGGATCGTGCCATGCAGCTGGTGGAGAACCGCGGAAGCAAACCGGTGATGATCCAGACGGGAACCGGCGTCAAAAGATTGATTCCAGAGACATTTTTATGTGGAGATCCAGAATCATGTGTTGCGCTATCACACAAAACAGGGCAATTTTGAGGTGCGCGGAAGCTTGAAAATGTGGAAGAGGAGCTTCCAAAGGGGCTGTTGCAAAATGTAGCAACTGGTGTCTGGTAGGTCTGACACATGTTGCAGAGATTAAGGATGACACGGTGATCGTAGAAGGAGAGGAACTGCAGATCAGCCGCCGCAGTAAGAAAAACTTTATGACGGCACTCATCCGCAGTGTAGGGAGAAGTTAAGAATGGTTCGTGATTTTGGTATCATGATTTTTCAGGATTTTTATTGCTGGTATGTGTGTATCTGTTTCTCATGCCATTGCATGTCATGGAAAAGAAAAAAAAAAAACGGTCTGATACTTTGTGGGCTTGGTGTGTCATGCTTGCAGCAAGACTGCTCATTCCGGCAATCGGGGAACATCTGATCGCAGAGTTTTCATGCGTTTTGTGATCACGATGATTGCTGTTGGACTGATCAGCAAAAATAAGCTGGGAAATGATTTATTGTACGGTCTGGCCGCTCATTGTATATCATTGTATCAATATTATCTGGAACAGTCTACATCGCGTTTCTGCCATTGAGCAGCAGCCGCGGGTGCTGCAATATATCTTTCTCTCCTGTTTTGCGGCAATGTATCTGCTATTGTCCATCACACTGTTCCGCTGGCTTCCAAGAAATGGATTTTACCAGGCAGGACCAAGAAGAACACTCTCAGCAGCAGCAGTGCTTTTCTTATCCTTGTTTTCTTACTACAATTTTACCAGAACCGTGGAGAATCCAATCTTGCGGTTCTGGTTCAGTTATATTGCGTGACTTTTGTATCTGCAGGCAGAGCTTTTCAAAAAGCGAAGTAAAGCAGGAGTATGCGCTGATGGAGCGCATGTGGTACCAGCAGAAGAAGCAGTACGAGATCGCGAAGACCAGATGCAGGTGATCGACCGCAAATGTCACGATCTGAAGTATCAGGTGGCTGCAATGCGGCATATTGAAACCCGACAGAGCGGGAGAAAAATTTAAAAGAACTGGAACAGTCAATCCGCATTTACGACTCTATCGTAAAACAGGAAATGAGATTCTGGATACATTGCTCTCAGAGAAGAGCCTGATCTGTGAGGCAAGAGATATTACCATGCACTGTGTGATCGATGGAAAGAAGCTTTTGGATTCCATTGATATTTATGCACTGTTTGGAAATGCTATTGACAATGCGATCGAGTGTGTGGAAAAGTTTTCAGAGAAAGAGATGCGGTTTATCGATATCTGTGTCGCAGAAAAGCAGCATTTTTATATATCCGTTTTCGAATCCAATCGAGCGGGCACCGGAGTATGAGAATGATCTGCCAAAGACCACGAAGAAAACAAGCAGTATCACGGGATCGGGTTAAAGAGTATCCGGCACATTGCAGAGAAATACGGGGGGGATATCTCAGTATCCACAGAGATGAACTGTTTCAATCTGGAAGTGCTGCTCCCGGTGAAGTAAAAGAACAACCGTCTGTCTGAATTATACATATAGTTTGGATAGACGGTTTCGTATTTACAAAGGAACACCACTTACGTCACAAAAAGCACCGACTAAGTCAGGTTCGTTGAAAAATTAACGAATTTTATTTATTATTTATGTATTGAAATTGGAACAATATATAAAAATAGCCTGAAACGATACAAAGTGACAGGCACCATAAATAATAAAAAGGATGTGTTATATGCGACGAATTCAAAATCTGATGGAGCAGTGGCTTTTCATTGGACCTGACAACAGACAAGAGCAGGTGAACTTGCCACATACATGGAATGCAAAAGACGGACAGGACGGAGGAAATGATTACTACAGAGGAACCTGCCACTATGAGAAAACATTTGAAAAACCGGAATTTGATCCGGAGGCAGAGGAAGTATATCTGGAGTTTCTTGGTGTAAATGCAAGCAGTGATGTGACTGTGAACGGAAAAGAACTTGCACATCATGATGGCGGATATTCCACATTCCGCATCAATATCACAGAGGTTTTAGAAGACCGGAATAAACTGGAAGTGACCGTGGACAACTCCGTCAATGGAAAAGTATATCCGCAGAAAGCCGATTTTACGTTCTATGGCGGAATTTACCGCGATGTCCGTTTCCTGATCGTGTCAAAAGAGCATTTTGACTTAGATTACCTCGGAAGTAACGGAATTAAGATCACACCGGAAGTAAAAGAGAACGAAGCGAATGTTCATATCGAAACATTTACCAATACAGAGGAAGCACAGGTAAACGTTCAGATCAAAGATCAGGACGGAAAAGTAGTTGCAGAAGGGAACGGATGTGACGTAAATCTTAATATCCAGAATCCAATCCGCTGGCATGGAAGAAAAAATCCATACCTTTATACGGCAGTTGCAACGCTGACCGTAAATGGGGAAGTGAAGGATGAGATCACGAACCGTTTTGGTATCCGTACTTTTTCGGTAGATCCAAAGAAGGGATTTTTCTTAAACGGAGAGCATTATCCACTTCACGGAGTTTCCAGACATCAGGATTTTAAAGCATTAGGAAATGCGATTTCAACAAAAAACCATGATGAAGATATGGATATGATCTGCGAACTTGGGGCAAATACGATTCGTCTCGCACACTATCAGCATGACCAGTATTTTTATGATCTCTGTGATGAGAGAGGTATGGTCGTATGGGCAGAGATTCCATACATTTCGGAACATATGCCGGGCGGAAGAGAGAACACCATCAGCCAGATGAGAGAGCTGATCGTTCAGAATTACAATCATCCGTCAATTGTAGTATGGGGCGTATCCAATGAGATTACCATCAGTACAAAGGACAAAAAAGATATGTTGGACAATCATCATGTGTTAAATGATCTTTGCCACAAGATGGACCCGACAAGACTGACAACGTTAGCATGTTATGCAATGTGCGGACCATTTAACCGTTCTGCACACATCACAGATCTGGTTGGATGGAATTTATATCTGGGATGGTATGTACCGGGATTTTTCTTAAATGATCTGTTCTTAAGATTTTTCCACCTTGTATTCCCGAACCGCCCGATCGGTTATTCCGAGTATGGCGCGGAAGGTATGCCAAACCTTCACAGCAGAAGACCGAGACGTGGAGACCATACTGAGGAATATCAGGCAAAATATCATGAGTATATGATCAAATGTTTCGAGCGTCATCCATTTATGTGGAGCACTTATGTGTGGAATATGTTTGATTTTGCGGCAGATGCTAGAAATCAGGGCGGCGAGCCGGGCATGAACCATAAGGGACTTGTGACATTTGACCGCAAGACAAAGAAAGACAGTTTCTTCTTATATAAAGCATATTGGAGTGACGAACCATTTGTACATCTGTGTGGATCACGCCGCAGTGACCGTTCTGAGGATACAACGACCATTAAAGTTTACACAAACCAGCCGGTCGTATCCTTATACAATAACGGAGAGCTGATCGAGCAGAAGAGCGGAAATCATATTTTTACCTTCCAGCTTCCTATGGAAAAAGAGAATCAGATCGAAGCTGTAGCCGGAAGTGTGAAGGATGCGATGGTACTTCATCACACAGAAAAAGAGAATCCGGATTATAAGCTGAAAAAAGAAGCGAAAAAGAGTGAAAACTGGGTATAGATTTTAGCAGGATATTCCAAAGGAGAAGAAATAATGAGTAATCAAAAAGAAAAAACCACTGCACAGGCAGCCGGAATGAACCGGGCAAAACCGTATCAGCTTGTGCTGTTCCCGATGAACAATGGTGCGACAAATGTTTATTATATCCTCACCATGAATTTTATCGCATATTATGCAAACGGAGTGTTAGGACTTGCGCTTATGTTTGCAACGACAATGGTAACCGTCATGCGTCTTTTTGATGCCGTGACGGATCCGATCATCGGAGCTTTGATCGACCGGACAAATTCAAAATTCGGTAAATTCCGTCCATACATGGTAATCGGAAATGTGATCATGATCGTTTCTTCCATTTTACTGTATTTTGGAACGAGGATCATCGCACCGGACATGCAGTGGCTGCGCTATGTATGCTTTGTGTTATTTTATGCATTATATGTTATCGGATACACATTCCAGACGGCCTGTACCCGTTCCGGACAGACCTGTCTGACAAACGATCCGAAACAGCGCCCGATGTTTACTATTTTTAATACGATCGCCAGCCTGATCGGTATGGGACTTGTACAGTTTCTGGCACCGATCTTAGGTGACCGTCTTGGCGGCTATAACAGCGCAAACTTTTTTGATTTTATGATCCCGCTTGCCATCGTGGTATCCGCAGTGCTGACACTTCTTGCAGTGATCGGTATCTGGGAGAAAGACAGACCGGAATTTTTCGGTGTTGGCAATAAACAGGAAAAAGTAAAATTAAAAGAATATATTGCTATTTTAAAAGCAAACAAAGAGCTGCAGCGTCTTATGGTCGCAGGAGCGGGATGCAAGCTCGCTTTCTCCATCGCAACGAATATGACAGTACTCTGTATGCTTTACGGAGCAATGATGGGAGACTACGGCGGACTGTATCTTCCAATGATGATCGTTGGATATATTTTCTCTGTTCCATTCTTCCTTTTGACGGTAAAGACATCACAGAAGCATGGACAGAAAGCTTCACTGGTGCGCTATACAATGCTTGCACTGGTCATGTACATTGGAGTTTTAGTGTTGTTGTTGTTATGGAAGCAGGGGGTTCCGGCATTTAACTTAAGCCTGAGATCCATCAATGTATACACGGTGTTATTTGTGTTATTCTTTGGTATCGGTTATGGTGCATATTATGCAACAGCAGATATGCCGATTCCGATGGTTGCAGACTGTTCCGATTATGAGACATACCGTTCCGGACAGTATGTGCCGGGTATTATGGGAACATTGTTCTCACTTGTAGATAAATTAGTAAGTTCTCTTGGATCTACCATCGTTGGTGCAGCAGTTGCAATGATCGGTATCCAGACATTACCGGACAGCAAGACACCATATTCTTTTGGAATGCATGGAGTTGTTCTGATTCTGTTCTGTATTGTTCCGATGATCGCATGGCTTGCAACACTCTGGGCAATGAAAGGCTACACTTTAACAGGAGCCAGAATGAAAGAGATCCAGGCTGTCAATGCTGTGAGAAAACACGCTGTAAGTGAGGGAACGTCACTGGAAGAAGCCATGGAAAAATGGAAAACTTATGAGGATGTGCCGGAAGAATTCAAATGACCACTTACGTCATAAAAAGAACCGACTAGGGCGGGTTTGTTGATTTTTTAACAAAATTTTAATAAAATGAAAACACAAAGTAAACAAAGTTCGTCAAAATGACGGAATTTGAAAAAAGAAATGGAGAAAAATTATGGGAGAGAACAAAAAAGAAGTGAAAGCCCGCAAGAAGGCTTTCCGCAAAGCAAAACACAGAGCGATCCGTCCATGGAAAGGATTATCGATCGTATGTGCGATTCTGGCAGTGATCTTTGTGCCGCTGTACAGTTTATTAAACGTTTTTGATAATTCACTGGCTATTTTCGTCGGAGGAACATTCTGGAAATTACAGAACGAGGATGAAAGTGCACAGTACTTTACCTCTGACTTTGAGTCTACAGAAGATATGGTTGACTACGGATTACAGCTTGTCCAGCAGGTGGAGGCAGAAGGTGCAGCGCTTCTTATGAATGAGAATAACGCACTTCCTCTGGCAGAAGGGGACAATGTCAGTCTGTTTTCCAATTCATCTGTAAACCTTGTGTATGGTGGTACAGGATCCGGTAACATTGACGCTTCCACAGCAGATACATTAAAAACTGCAATGGAAAAAACAGGTTTCAATGTAAATGAAACACTCTGGAACTTCTATGAATCCGAAGAGATGGGAATGTACAAACGTGGAAATGGTGGTACGATCGCAACTGCAAGTGCCGTTGTAACTGAAGTTCCATGGAATGAGTACACAGACGAAGTGAAAGATTCTGTAAGCTCTTATGGTGATGCGGCAATCGTCACATTATCCCGTGTAGGCGGTGAGGGTGCCGACCTTGCATACGGCGATGTCAATTACCTTGCATTAGATGACAATGAAAAAGAAATGCTTTCCAATGTGGCAGCAATGAAAGCAGACGGAACAGTGAGCAAGATCATTGTGCTGATCAACTCTGCAAATGCATTACAGGTAGATTTCTTAAAAGACAATACTTATAATGTAGATGCCTGTCTGTGGATCGGCGATGTCGGAATTACAGGTATCAATGCAGTGGCTGATATCCTTGCAGGTAACGTCAATCCATCCGGAAGCCTTGTGGATACCTACTGCTATGACAATTATTCTTCACCGGCCATGGCCAACTTCATGCCGATGATTTATGAAGGCTATACAGAAGAACTGATTCCTGAAAAAGCAAAAAGCTACATGGTATATCAGGAAGGTATCTACGTTGGATACAAATATTATGAGACACGTTATGAAGACACGGTTATGGGAACCGGAAATGCAGGAAGCTATGTATACAGCGATGATGTGGCATTCCCATTCGGTTATGGATTAAGCTATACAGATTTCGAGTACAGTGACATGACGGGCGTTTATGATGCTGCGACAGATTCTTATAACTTTAATGTGACAGTTACCAATACAGGTGATACTTATTCCGGAAAAGAGACCGTTCAGATTTACGCACAGTCTCCATATACAGAGTATGACAAAGAGAATTCTGTAGAGAAATCTGCAGTACAGTTATGCGGATTCGGCAAAACTGATATTTTGGCTCCGGGTGAGTCCCAGACATTAACGATCAATGTGGACAGGGCAGATATCGCATCTTATGATGCATACGGTGCAAAAACATATATCTTAGATGCAGGTGATTACTATTTTACAGCAGCAACAGATGCACACAATGCTGTAAACAACATTCTTGCAGCAAAAGGATTTACAGCTGAGAATGGAATGGATGCAGAAGGTAATGCAGAACTTACATTCCAGTGGACAAATGATACATTAGATACCACTACTTATGCAGTATCTAAGAGTGGTGCAGAGGTGACAAACCAGTTATCTGATTCCGATATGAACCTTTACGAAGGCGCCGGAGATAACTCCGTAACTTACCTTTCACGTAATGACTGGGAGGGAACATTCCCGACAGAATCTCCGGTATTTGCATTGACAGATACTATGATCGATGACCTGCAGTTAGTTCAGTATGATGCAGCAGATTATGATACGGTAGAGATGCCGACATTAGGTGCAAAAAATGGTCTTACTTTATACGATATGATCGGTAAAGATTATGACGATGCTGACTGGGATACTTTATTAGACCAGCTTACCTATGACGAGATGGTAACTTTAATTGGCGACTCCTTCCACTGGACAATGCCGATCAAATCGATCCAGGCTCCGGGTTCCCGTGATGAGAACGGACCACAGGGACTGACCGCTTCCTTATTCGGTAATAATGATAAAGAAAAACTGACAGCAACTGCATTTACATCTGAGGATGTGATGGCAGCAACTTTCAATACGGATATTATGACAGAAATTGGTAAAGTGATCGGTAATAACTGTCTGTCTGCAGACGTTGCGATTCTTTACGGACCGGGTAACAATATCCACAGAACTCCTTATGGCGGACGTAACTTCGAGTACTACAGTGAAGACGGATTCCTTTCCGGAAAAATGAGTGCTTACGAAGTGGCAGCTATCCAGGAAAAAGGTGTTCATGTCGTAATGAAACACTTTGCATTAAATGACTGCGAGCAGGATCGTATCGGTCTTGGCGTATGGCTCTCTGAGCAGGCAGCACGTGAAGTATATTTAAAAGCATTCCAGGATGTATTTGAAGAAGGAAATGCAAACGGAACCATGGTTGCTTACACACGCTGGGGATGTATCTGGTCCGGCGGTAACAAAGGATTGATGACCGGAATCATGAGAAATGAGTGGGGCAGCAATGGACTTACCATCACAGACAACGTTCTTAATCCATATGTCAATGGCCCGGACGGAGTGATGGCAGGTGGTGTTACAACCTATGATGCCATGATGCCGTATGTGACCAAAGAATTACCGGCATATAAAAATGATCCGGTTATGGTAACAGCAATGCGTGAGGCATGCCACCATGACCTGTATGTATTAGCAAACTCTGTTGCTATGAACGGTGTTGGTGAAAATACAACCATTAAATTTGTACAGCCAAAATTACTTGTGATCTTAAAGACAATTGCGACCATCGGTGTAGTAGGATTCATCCTCTCACTTGTGATGTTCATTCTGAAAAAACGTAAGTTCAAAAAGAGTGAAGAGTACACAAGCTATATGGCATGGAAAAAAGAGTTAAAACAGAATAAGCAGAATAAACAGTAAGAAATGATGCGGAAGAAGGCATTGCACAGGAAAATGTGTGATGTCTTCTTTTTTTTATGACCATACGTCTGAGGAGGTTTACATCTCACTGAAAATAGTGACTTAAAATAATGAAAAATTGTGCAGCCCTACAAAAGAAAATATTTTAGAAAAATATGTGTAAAAAAGTTATTGACAACTAACTATCGTTAGATTATACTAACCAACGTAGAAACGAAAAAGATTATCAATAGTCTTTGGGAAGATAAGGAAGAGGAAGATATGATGCCTTTAACAATGGTGAAAACAGGTGAAGAGAATACAATCAAAAAAGTTGGCGGAAAAGAAGAAACCAGAAGATTTTTAGAGAATCTCGGATTTGTAACCGGAGGCGTGGTTACGGTCGTATCTGAAATCGGTGGCAACATGATCGTGAATGTCAAGGATTCGAGGGTTGCGATCGGAAAAGACATGGCAAACAAGATCATGGTCTAGGTATGCCAGGCAGTAAGCTGTAAGCAATGACAGGGCGTTGCCTGTCTGCTGATAAATGATTAAAATATAAAAAAGGAGCCGTTAGGAAATGACATTAAAAGAAACAGCTGTCGGACAGACAGTAAAAGTCAAAAAGTTAACTGGCGAGGGCCCGGTTAAGAGAAGGATCATGGATATGGGTATCACAAAAGGTGTGGATGACATTTTTGTCAGAAAAGTAGCACCACTTGGAGATCCTGTAGAAGTTACGGTACGAGGATACGAGTTATCCTCTTCGTAAAGCGGATGCAGAGATGATCGAAGTAGAATAATTTTTTTTGTCCATGGGTTACATAAGACTAACTCATAAGATAAAAATGTTATGAAAATGAGTAGTGCTGGCATACTTTTGCAGGATGCGGCATGCGGATTCCAGACATGGAAACGGACTTACATAGAAGCAGAAAAGGAGAGTTGATCATGGCAGTTAAAATTGCACTCGCAGGAAATCCAAACTGCGGTAAAACAACATTATTTAATGCTCTGACAGGTTCCAACCAGTTTGTTGGTAACTGGCCGGGTGTTACGGTAGAGAAGAAAGAAGGAAAATTAAAAGGACATAAAGATGTCGTTATCATGGACTTACCGGGTATCTATTCTTTATCTCCATACACACTTGAGGAAGTAGTTGCAAGAAACTACCTCATCGCTGAGAGACCGGATGCGATCTTAAATATCGTCGACGGTACAAACATCGAACGTAACCTTTACCTTTCCACACAGCTTATGGAATTAGGTATTCCGGTCATCATGGCAGTCAACATGATGGACGTTGTGGAGAAGAGCGGTGAGAAAATCCACACAGATAAATTAAGTAAAAAATTAGGCTGTGAAGTCGTTGAGATCTCCGCTTTAAAAGGAACCGGGCATCAAAGAGGCAGCTGAGAAAGCAGTGAAGCTTGCAGAGAGCAGAAAAGCAGCAGTTGTTGCACACGAGTTTCTCTAAAGAGGCCGAGGATATTATTGCAGAAGTTGAAGGCAAGATCAAAGGAATGCCGGAGGAACAGAAGAGATTCTTTGCGATCAAATTACTGGAAAAAGATGATAAGATCAATGAAATGATGACAAACGTTCCGGATGTATCCGCAGAGATCAAAGAAATGGAAGATAAATTTGATGATGATACAGAGAGTGTTATCACGAATGAAAGATACGTATACATTTCTTCTATCATTGGCGACTGTGTGACAAAGAACACCAAAGAAAAACTGACAACTTCTGATAGAATTGACCGTTTTGTTACAAACAGATGGGCAGCATTACCTATTTTCGCACTTGTTATGTTCATTGTATATTATGTATCTGTTACAACCGTTGGAGCATTATTGACAGACTGGACAAACGACACATTATTTGCAGAATGGATCATTCCAGGAGCACAGAGCTTCTTTGAAGGCATCGGATGTGCAGACTGGCTGACAGGACTCATCGTAGATGGTGTGATCTCCGGTGTCGGTGCAGTTCTTGGTTTCGTACCACAGATGTTAGTATTATTTATTTTCCTTGCTTTCTTAGAGAGCTGCGGATATATGGCGCGTGTCGCATTTATCATGGACCGTATCTTCCGTAAATTTGGTCTTTCCGGAAAATCCTTCATTCCGATGCTGATCGGCAGCGGATGTGGTGTTCCTGGTATTATGGCATCCCGTACGATTGAGAATGACCGTGACCGTAAAATGACCATTATGACAACAACTTTTGTTCCTTGTGGAGCAAAGCTTCCAATTATCGCCATGATCGCAGGTGCGTTCTTCGATAACTCCGGATGGGTCGCAACAAGCTGTTATTTCGTTGGTATCGCAGCGATCATCTGCTCCGGTATCATCTTAAAGAAAACAAAAATGTTTGCCGGTGATCCTGCACCATTCGTTATGGAGCTTCCGGCATACCACTGGCCAACAGTTTCCAACGTACTTCGCAGCATGTGGGAGAGAGGCTGGTCCTTCATCAAAAAGGCAGGTACGATCATTCTTTTATCTACCATCGTATTATGGTTCTTAATGAGCTTTGGATGGGAGAGTGGAAGCTTTGGAATGGTTGAGGAGTTAAATAACTCTATCCTTGCTTCTATCGGAAGCGCAATCGCATGGATCTTTGCCTCCACTTGGCTGGACAAAAGCAGGTGAAGGCTGGAAGATGGCAGTTGCAGCAATCACTGGTTTAATTGCAAAAGAGAACGTTGTAGCAACTTTCGGTATGTTATATGGATTCGGAGAAGTAGCAGAAGATGGTGCTGAGATCTGGGGTAACCTTGCAGCAGCTATGACTCCGATCGCAGCTTACGGATTCTTAGTGTTCAACTTACTGTGTGCACCATGCTTTGCAGCAATGGGAGCCATCAAACGTGAGATGAACAATGCAAAATGGTTCTGGTTCGCAATCGGATATCAGTGTGGACTCGCTTATGTAGTATCACTTTGCATCTACCAGATCGGTACATTAATTACAACTGGCGCGTTCGGAATCGGAACAGTTGCAGCATTCCTGCTTGTGATCGGATTCCTGTACTTACTGTTCCGTCCATACAAAGAGAGCAGCACTTTAAAGGTTGATGCAAAGAAAGTTGTAAGTGCAAAATAATAGTCATTTCAGGAAGAAGCCTCATACATAGAGGCTTCTCCTTAAAAAAACAGAAAGGCGGTAGTATAATATGGGGACATTCGTTGTATTAGTTGTTTTGATATCCGTAGTTGCTCTGATCGTCAGAGGCATTGTCCGGGACAAAAAGAGTGGAAAATCTTCCTGCGGTGGGGACTGTTCACATTGCAGAGGCTGCCATTAGATAAAAAAGCAAAGGCGGTGTTTCATGCTGCCTGTAGTGATAACCACAAATTTCAGGTGATTAAGAAGGGCATGGTTTAAGATGATTCAGCATACGTCAGTACAGCAGAAACAAGAGAACAACCAGCAGAAGTATGAGAGAACCCAGATGCAGCGTGAAATTGTGATTCAGCGGCTGAAAGAGCAGGGATGCAGGATTACAAAGCAGAGAATGGTGTTACTCGATATCATATTGAATGAGAATTGTTCAAGCTGTAAAGAAATCTATTATAAAGCATCCAGAATTGATCCTAAGATCGGAACGGCCACCGTGTATCGTATGATCAATACCTTAGAGGAGATCGGTGCGATCAGCAGAAGAAATATGTATAGGATAGACTGTGAGAAAGATAACGGCGAACGCACGTACATGATCGAATTGGATGATCATACCATACAGCAGATGTCAGGTGCAAGCTTAATTTCTGTTCTTCAGGCGGGGTTAAAAGCCTGTGGGTACATCAATGACCAGCATGTAAAAAGCCTTAATATGCAGCCTTCAGCCTGCTGAAATGAAAAAGAAAATCCTTATAATTAAATAAAAATCATTAGAAAACAGCGGTATCGCATTTGGCGGTACCGCTGTTTTTTTGTGAAAAATCACTTCGTCATATCCTGAAAGTCAATATTGTATAGGTTAATCAAAATATTCTTCATGGAAAAAGTCAGTCATAATACATACAATAGTACTTATCAATTACCAATATAGGAGAAAACGTAATGGGAAAGAGACGATATTTTTATTTTGTTATAGGAATTGTTCTTTTAGCAGCATTCAGCATTACAGGAATAAGTCTGCTTATTTCTTCTCCGGCACTTTATGTAGAAAATATTAAGATTTCCAAAGAGGAGGCAGAATTTTTTGTATCGGAGGAAAAAAGTGCATCTTATGCATATTTTGCGGGGAAATACAATGCGGATACCTCTGTGTCTTCTTTTCGGAATACGCAGTTTGATGGAATAACGCCGGAGGAATATGCGCGTGAACGTGCATTGAAAAATATTGTGGAGACAAAAAATATTCTGCTACTGGCAAAGGAAGCCGGGATGGCAGAGAGTGTATCCTACTCTGATATTCGAAAAGACTGGAAAGAGTTTGTAGCTGCGAGAAAAAATGCAGTTGAGAGTAACGAAATTGTCTATGGACCGGTTGAGATGAGTTTTTCAGATTATTATTCTTACTATATTAGTAAAATAAAACTGGAAATGTTTGAACAATATAAAGTGGATAACAGATTACAGGAGAGTGAGACAAGGCAGTATTATGAAAGCCACAAAGAACTGTTTTCGCAGGGAGATGAAATCAGTCTTTTGGTTTATTCAGTGCCGGATGCAGCGGACGGCAATGGGGAGAGCACGTTAAGACAGATAAAAAAAGAAATTGAGGTTAACGGCAGAATACAGTCTGAAAAAGAACGCATCGGGCAATATGACGAAACAGAGCTTGCGATAGGAGAGATGTCAAATAAAGGGGACTCGCGCAGCAACAGTATTTATTTGGAAGCAGTCTATGGATTGAATGCCGGGGAGATATCAGATGTTTATTATGATGACTCCATAGGTTATTATGCAGTCCGGTATTTAGGCAGAAAGGAGGGCAGCGGACTCTCTTATGATGAGGTAAGAAACCGTCTGGAGGATATGATTATGACAGAGCAGTTTCAGAGATATCTGACAGACAGAGAGGAAGAACTTTCAGTAACAGTCGTAGACAGAGTTTACGATACGATTAAATGGAATTAGGAGAAGAAGAATGTATAAAAAAAAGATTAGTTCATTGCTGGCGGCAGTAATTGTTGCAGGTATGGTGACAGGAAGCATGCCTGTTTGTGTAAATGCACAGGAAACGACAGGTAATGCAGGGACAACCTATTATGTTGATGCAGAAAATGGAGATGACTCTAACAGTGGCACAAGCATAGATGCACCATGGAAAAGTCTGAATAAAGTCACTGATACGACATTTTTGCCGGGCGACCAAATTCTGTTAAAATCCGGCAGTGTGTGGAATGGGGAATGGTTATGGCCGAAAGGCTCCGGTGTGGAAGGAGCGCCGATTATTATTGACAAGTACGGCGGTGAGGAGAAACCTATTATAAACGGTATGGGAATTGACCGTGGATTAAACTATTCTGGAGCAGTCCATCTGAGAAATCAGGAGTACTGGGAAATCAGAAATCTGGAAATTACAAATGACGATGACTTTGATGAGGATATTGACCTTTCCAGACCGAAGGGCGACAATAGCTGGTCGAGTAAAAATATGACAAGAAACGGAATACTTCTGATTGTCGATTGTGATCAGTTAGAGGATGATGATGACGGAATTATGGACCATATTTACATTGAGAACTGTTATGTACATGATGTAGACGGACCAAATGACTGGAATGATACATTTACTGGTGGAATTATATTTAACGTGGTTGGAAGCTCATTGAGACCTTCCAGCAGCTTTAATGATCTCCGTATTGCATACAATACAATCCGTAAGGTGGACCTTCTGGGAGTTACCGGATATGTTACAACCGTTAAGGGAAACTATCAGGATGGGATTGATGCCAACAATATGTGGATGACGAACGTGTATATCGGACACAACTATTTTGAGGACATTGCGCAGGGAGCAATTGACTTGTGTGATGCGAAGGACGCAGTTGTGGAGTACAATGTTGTAGATGGATTTTTGAAACGTTATCCGAATTTCCGGCCGACGGTTGCACTTTATCCATGGAAATGTGAAAATGCAGTTTTTCAGTTTAATGAGGTATACAACGGACCGTCAACAAATGCAGATGGAAGCCCTTATGATATGGACTCAGGTCTGAAAGATGTTGTATATCAGTTTAATTATTCACATAACAATCCGTGTGGCTGGATGCTGTATATGGGAAAAAATAATAATGATATTATCCGTTATAATATCAGTGATGACGGCGGCGATTACATCATTAAATATTTTCTGACAGCCTGTGAAACACCAACCTATTTTTTAAATAATGTTATTATATATGATGGGGAAAGAACGAAGTTTATGCATCGGGACCCATTTAAATCACAGACATACTTTTACAATAATGTATTCTATAATAAAAGCACCACAACTACGACAACGTGGCATGATACTGCCAGATATCTCGGAAATCTTGGAGCGGTGACATTCAGTAACAATTGTTTTTATGAGGCGAGCGGAATACATTCGAAATATGAACCGGCAGATGCATATAAAGTTACCGAGAACCCGAAAATGGTAAATCCGGGACAAAAACCGGAGCGCAATGAACAGGGAATTCTCAGCGGTGCCACCATTTGGGACGGTTATAAAATTGGGAAGGACTCTCCGTTAGTTGATGCGGGGATTTATGTACCACAGATGGGAACGATGGACTTTTTCGGAAATCAGTTATATTACGGGGATGCACCGGATATTGGTGTATATGAAGTACCGGAAGGAGAATATAATGCACCACCGGTTAATCTTGCGGTCAAAGCTTCTGCGAGTGCAAATAATTTCCATGTATCGTTTGATGCGTGTAATGTAGTGGATGGAGATGATACGACAAGATGGGCATCTGCCGACTCCACCCTTCCGATTTGGCTGGAGCTTGATTTTGGGGAGGAGACAACCTTTAATGAGCTTATAGCAAAAGAAAATATCGTTTCCGGATGGGCATCTGCGCGAATTGCCAAGTTTGAACTGCAAAAATGGAACGGAACGGAGTTTGAGAAGTTTTATGAGAGCAGTGAAACAATTGGGGAGTCTGCAGAGTTTGTTTTTCCAGAAGTTACAACGACAAAACTGCGTTTTGTAATTACAGGGCTTAAGGCAGATACGACATTGCACGGAAAAGGACAGACAGACCCGAGCCTGAAAGAACTGGAGCTTTATTATAATAAACAGGCTTCCAAAAAGGTCAATCTGGTTTTAAACAAAGAAGTTATAACCAATAACTGTCATAATGATTTTGATGTATCATGGCTTAATGACGGAAAAATGGATACACGCTGGGCATCTGCCAATTCAGAATTACCGATTGAGATAGAATTTAACCTGGGCAGTGATGTGACATTTAACACAATGGCAATGACGGAAAATATTGTTGCAAACTGGGCAACGCCGCGAATTGAAAGCTTCCAGCTTCAGGCGTGGGATGGAACCACATATCAGACAATATTTGAGAATACAGGAGAAGTCGGAGAAAGGAAGGAATTTGCTTTTGAGGATACCACAGCACAGAAAATAAGGCTGGTAATTACTGCGTTGCGGGCGGATACTTCGGCAAACAGTGCCGGACAGACAGACCCGAGCATTGCAGAATTTGAGCTTTACAGAAGATAAAGAAAAGGAAAACCGGCACACAGATGAGTTAAATCACAGTGTGCTGGTTTTTTAATCGTGCAGGGACAGAGGAAGAAAGGTTATGCCTCCGGGGAATGGTCATTGTCTGAAACCCGCAGGATATATTCCCTTGGCGAGATGCCAAAATATTCTTTGAACCGCCTGGTAAAGTAAAAAGGTTCTGTAATTCCGACCTCTGCGGCTGCCTCCTGCACATAAAGTCCAGGATTGCTCCGCAGAAGCTCGGCAGCTTTTTCCATCCGTATCATATTCAGATAATTAAAGACACTGTCACCGTATTCTTTTTTGAAAAGGCGGCAGAGATAGCTTTTGTTCAGGTTTGCCTCCTCAGCAATTTGGTCGAGGGTGATATGTTCCTTGTAGTGTACGTTCACATACCGCATCACAACCTGAATTTCTTTTTTGTAATTTTCATAATTATTTTCATTGCTTTCCAGTAAAAGTAAAAGCGCATCACAAAGTGTAACCTTTAATTCTGCCAAGCTTGTGGACTGCGAAATTTTCTTCTGGTAATCATGAATTTGTGCATGCAGTTTTCCAGATTTGCCGGACAATGCGACACCTTCAAAAATATGGACGCAATTCATGCACAGATGAAAAGGTTCCAGCGGAAGGGCAGACCATTCTGCCAGGAGATTTCGGACATATCCAAACAGATTTTCACGGCTTCCGGTCTGCACAAAGTTTAAAACGGAATTCATTGTTTCCTGGATTTCTTCTGCGGAAATTTCAAAAACAAAACGAATATCCTTTGTAAAAATAATGGAACGGTTCTTCTCATAAAAAGTAATTCTCCTTGCATTTATACAGGAAAAAATGCATTCCGGCATTCGGCTGCACCGGCAGCCGGTGCAGAGTAGCACAAAATAGGGAGAACACCGAAATAGGTGGCAATCTGCCGATTGAGAACCTGTGTTTTTGATGAGATATTGTATTTTAAGGTGTCGCTGTAAGGGAGAAAAAATGCAAGCTCATTGTGGTGCATCATAATGCTGACAGGGGAAGCTGCCAAAGCGAGCGTTTCTGTCAGCAGGGTCTGAATATTTGGTGCAACACGTTTTAATTTTTCCCGTTTCATATCTTCGTGAAAAAATAATGTGAGCACGATACACGGAACAGAAAAAAACGCAAGGTCGGATGTTTCCTTTAAAAGTTCTTCGGTAGTAATTGTTTCATCTAAAAAGAAATTACGAATATCATTCATTAAAATCTGTGTATTCTGTTCCTCTAACTGCTGCTTTTGCAAAAGGGCAGCCGCACGGTCTTTCTGTCTGTTTAAAAGATTTCCGGCCACCTTATCGAGATGCGCTATCAGGCTGTCAGCGGAAATGTTGGCTTTTAATATGTAATCGGCTGCCCCGGCAGTCAGTGCTTCCCGGACAAGCTCAAAATCCGAATAGCTGCTGAGCACAATGATAGGAATTTCCGAATTATTCTGCTTTAAGGCGTGAATAAGACCGATACCGTCCATTACGGACATTTTTAAATCGGTTATGATAATATCGACCGGGTTCTTTTCAAGATAGGCAAGTGCTTCCTTTCCATTTCCGGCTGTTCCACAAAGAGTATAAGGAGTTTTGGACCAGTCCGTTAACTGACGAAAACCGATTTTGATGGCAGGTTCGTCATCTACAAGTAAAATTTGTAAACTCATTTTAATTTTCCTCCTTATAAAGTATGTGCGGAAGTGTCAGATAGCAGACAGTGCCTTCTCCCGGATGGCTTTCCAGCTTAAGGCCGTACGAAGCGCCGTAATGTAATTTAATCCGTTGGTTTACATTGTCTACGCCGATACCCGAGCCACATTTTTTGTCTGTCTGTTTTACCTCGTCCTGGTCAAATCCGCATCCGTTGTCACGAAGGATGATTTCAAGTGTTTTATTGTCAGAAAAATGGCTTTCCACCGAAATTATAATTGGAATAGCTGCATTGGCGGTCCCATGTATAATCGCATTTTCAGCGAGCGGCTGTAATGCAAAGCGTGGGATTTCACAGGCGAGAGTATCATTTTCCAAATGGTATTTCACATCGAACATTCCGGCATAGCGGATACTCTGCACCGTAAAATAGTGGTTTAAGTTTTCAATCTCAAGGGAAAGAGGTATCCGCTCCTGTTTTTTGACCAGTGTCTGCTGCAATAAAAAAGTAAGGGAGGAGATACCCTGTTCTAAAATAGGTACATCGTTCATCTGTGCAACGATACGCAGCGAGTTTAAGGTGTTAAACAGAAAATGGGTGTTAATCTGGTATTGCAGAACTCTTAATTCCAGGTGCCTTTTCTGCTCCTCATTCTGAGCCTGTTCGATATGGAACATGTGAATGCGTTGAAGCATCTGGTCGATTGTCCGGGCAAGAAAACCTAATTCGTCGGGGCTTGTATCGTTGATGGCTGTGTTTAAGTCCTCATAGGAAATATCATTGCATTTTGTGACAATCTGGTGAATTGGCTGCATAATACTTGTGTATACAATGAGCGTAAGACACAGGCAGAGCGCAATTAAAATGGCTGCAAGGAGAAGCAGTCTTTGATTAATCCTGCTCGTCTCATCGGTAATGTAGCGATAGGGGAAGGTAGCCATGAGGTAGTTATTAAATTCACTGTTATACACAGAGATAATAACAAGCTTTTCACCCTCATATTCTGTGTAAAAGGTTTCGGCAAGGGAGTTTTTATTTAATTTCACCTGCTGAAGCAGGGCATCGTCTAACAGTGCGCCAAGTACGGAACGCTCCTGGGAGGAAATGATATAGCCGTCACCGCGCACAAGCATAATATTGGACTCATCTCCAAAGGAGACGTTTGTAAAAAGTGTATTGCTGAAAAAGGTTTCATCAAGATAAATAAGGATGTAACCAATATGCTCACTCAGACGTGTACTGCTGTAAATTTTACGGCCGATAATGATTTTGTCACTGCTTCGATAGGTGTGGATATATTGAAGGGAGTCATGAGGGGAGGTTTCATCAATTTCTTCTACAATCTGGGAAAAACGTTCGGCATCTATATCATCATATCCTAAATCATATACGATATTTCGATTGCGGTCGAGAATACGCAGATTTTTCAGGTGAATGGATGGGAATGGAACACGGCTGCGGAAATCGTTGAGTGCCTGTACATCCTGTTCATTTAATGTGAAATTGGTATCACATGATTTGGAAAGGATCTGCTGGCATTCATCGCTGACGGAAATTGTGTCAATATACATACGGAATATGTTGAGCTCGGTAATAAAATTCTGATTTAAAAGATACAGAGCCTGTTCATTGGAACGTTCCAGCTTATCATTGATTGACTGGGTGTATACTGTGTATGCATAAAAGCCGATAAAAGTAACCGGAACAAGGGAAATAAAAAGAAAAATGCATAAAAGCCGGTTTCTGATTTTAATGGTTCTTAAAAGATTTGTCTGTTTTACGCAATGGCGTGTTTTTGTTAATTTCAAAGTTTCCTCTTTTCCAATACTTTATTTTTAGCTGTTCATTAATACTAACAGTGTCAGTCGAAAAAGTCAATATTGTATAGCTTTTTGTAAATTGTGTCCATTCAATCTGCCACCTGTTACAGCTATAATGAAATCATTCCAAGGGAGACAAAAAAGTTTTCCAGAAAATTAAAAATCAGGAGGAAATTAAAATGAAAAAAGCGATTAGTACGCTACTTGTTGCAAGCATGTGTGCAGCAACACTGGCAGGATGCGGGGGAAATGCAAATACATCCGCAAACACAGACAACAGCAGCGCAGAAAACACAGTAGGCACAGAAAAAACGGAGAAGAATGGAACAGCAGACAATGCGGCAGAATTTGAGAACAAGAAATTAAATATTGCGGTATTTGAAGGAGGTTATGGTCCGGATTACTGGAATGAAATAGTCGAGAAGTTTGAAGCAGCCTATCCGGGAGTTGAGGTTGACATGCAGATCAGCCCATCAATTGGTGATGTCATCAGACCACAAATTGTTGCCGGAAATGTACCGGATTTTATTGTTATGAACGACAATGATTCTACAGGTCTTATCTCGTCTATGATTAAGGAACATGCATTATTGGATTTGACAGATGTGTTTGAAGGACCTGGCATTGATGATGAGACACCATTAAAAGATCAGGTAAATACGGGTATTCTTGAGACAGCAAAATGTCAGCCGTATGCTGATGGAAAGATTTATCTGGCGCCATTTAACAGCAGCCCAATGGGACTTGTATACAATAAGACTCTGTTTGAGGAAATGAATTATGAACTCCCGACGACATGGGACGAATTCTTTGCACTTGGGGATCAGGCAAAAGAAGATGGATATGCATTGATGACTTATGCAGGAATTTATCCGTCATATGTAGAGTCTTTATTGTGGCCGGCCTTAGCTTCTGCTACAGGCATCGATAATATCAAAGACATTTCTAATTATGTGGAAGGTTCTTTCTCAAAACCAGAAGCGATGGAAGTTCTTGAAAATATAGCAAAGATCGGCACCGGAGGATATTTGCTGGAGGGTACAGTTGCATTGAACCATACACAGTCCCAGACAGAAATGATGATGAACAAATGTTTGTTTATTCCAAATGGTAACTGGATGGAAAATGAGATGGCAGACGCTCCGAGAGCGGATGGTTTCGAGTTTGGACTCTGGACAGCCCCAGTTTTAAAAGATGGGGATGAAGCCTATGTTATGACAAGTGTAGAGCAGTTTAGTATTCCTGCAAAGGCAGAGAACCCTGAGCTGGCAAAAGAGTTTTTACGTTTCCTGTATACAGAAGAGTCTGTGAAGTTGTTTGCAGAAAAGGCAAATGGTATTTACGCATTAAAAGATGCAACTGAGTTATCCAAGGGACTTGTTTCTGACGGTATCTATAATATGAATGAGATTTATGAGCATGGAACATCCATGGTATTTGGTTTTGCAGCATTACCAGAAGGATGCAAGGTAGTTCCGAATGATGATGTATTTAACGTATTGTCAGATGTTATGACAGGTAAAATGAGTGCAGAAGAGTGGGCTCAGAAAGTAGAAAATTCCTTTAAAGAGGTTTCAGAAACTGCGCAATAATCAAGTAAGTCTGTAGACTTATGAGGCGCCATGCCGCATTGTGTGGCATGGCGCTATTTTTTTTCGAAAGGGGTAATTAAATGAAACTGCAAGCTGCGGAAAAGAAAAAAAAGAAAGGGCAGAAGCTGCCGGTAGGTTTTATCTGTATATGTGTTTTACCAGCCTTTTTACTGACACTGATTTTTACAATTATTCCGACTATACGGGCGTTTTTATTATCATTAACGAATGCAACTTCTCTTGGATTAAACAGTAAGTTTGTTTTTCTGGAGAATTACAAATATATGTTCCGGGACGAATATTTTATACTTGCATTAAAAAATACACTAAAGCTTATGGCGGTTGTCCCAATAATTACAATTGCGATTGCACTGGTACTTGCGTTTATTATTTCACAGTCTGATTTGAAGGAACGTGGTCTGTACCGGACAGTATTCTATTTTCCAAACATTATATCACTTACAGTCGTAGGAATTATCTGGTCATTTGTATTTCATCCGACTATGGGTATTTTAAACAGCTTTTTAAATGGAGTGGGATTACACGGATGGGCAAAATCATGGCTGGGAGATGGAAGCACAGCACTCTGGTGTATTGCAGTCACTTTAATCTGGCAGGCGACCGGTTACTATATGGTAATGCATATTGCGGCAATGGATGGTATTTCCAGTGAGATTTATGAAGCAGCAACAATTGACGGGGCAGGTCCTGTCCGTAAAATGTTTTCAATTACGCTGCCGTTAATAAAAGACATTATAGGTATTACGTTTGTATTGGCTCTTTCGGGAACGATAAATTTAAGCTTTACCTTATCCAAGGTTATGACCGGTGGAGGACCAAACGGTGCATCCTCCGTATTGCTCCAGTACATGTATACCCAGGGATTTATAAACGGTAACTTCGGATATGCAATGGCAATTACAGTATTTACATTGATAATTTCGATTGCGTTGTCAATGGTTTCACGTAAGCTTACAAACAGTGAGTCTTAAAGGGGGGTAGGAAATATGAAGACAAATGAGCAGAGCCGACGCCAGGCAGCCGCATTGCGGTGGGTCGTCCGCATTTTTATGATTTTGGTGACAGTGATTATGATTTATCCATTGCTTTGGAATGTTTATTCATCGTTTAAAACGAATAATGAATTTCTTACAAATGCATTTTCACTTCCCAAAAGTCTGGCATGGGATAACTATGCGCGTGCAATTGAAAAATCAAATCTTTTAAGCAATGTCGGAAATTCCGTGCTGATTGTACTTATTACATTGTGCGTCATCATGGTATGTGCTGTTCCGTGTGCCTATTGCCTGGTGCGGTATAAATTTTTTGGCTCAAGGCTGATGTTAAATATTTATATGGCAGCTATTTTTATTCAGGCAACCTTTATTATGATACCGCTGTTTTTACAGATGAATGCATTGCATTTACTCAATAACCGTGTGGCACTGGCTGTTTTGTATGCAACAATGCAGTTTCCGTTTGCCATATTTGTTTTGTCCGGCTTTTTAAGGTCTATTCCGAGGGATTATGAGGAAGCAGCAATGATTGATGGCTGTGGACCGTTCCGTATCCTGATAAAAGTAATTATGCCGATGGCAAAGCCGGGAATTGTGACAGTGTGTATGATTTCAGCGATGGCTGCATGGAACGAATATCCGGTTGCACTTGTTATGTTAACTGACCCGGAAAAGCAGACACTTCCGGTCGGACTTGCCAATCTGTATGAGGTTCAGCGCTATGCTACAGACTGGGGAGCATTGTTTGCAGCACTTATATTAGCGTTAATCCCGACCATTATTATTTTCCTGATAGGACAGAAGCAGTTAATTCAGGGAATGAATGTCGGAGGTCTGAAAGGTTAATTTCTTATCTGGAATAAAAAAAGCAGATACAGGAGAAGGAGGAAAAGATGAGGACACCCGAAGAACAGATTTATTATGCGGCTGGCATTGCACCAAGTCTGCGCCAGCTTGCATGGCAGCAGCTTGAATTTTATGCATTTACGCATTTTGGTATGAATACTTTTACCGGTCGTGAGTGGGGAGATGGAACAGATTCCCCGAGACTTTTTGCACCAGATGCGTTTGATGCAGATCAATGGGTAGCGGCTGTTAAGTCAGCAGGGATGAGAGGACTGCTGTTGACGTGCAAACACCATGACGGTTTTTGCCTGTGGCCAAGTGCCTATACAGAATATAGTGTTAAAAACAGTCCATGGAAAAATGGACAGGGGGATGTGGTGCGCGAAGTTGCAGATGCGTGCAGACGCGGTGGAATAAAATTCGGGGTGTACTTATCACCATGGGATCGGCATGAGTCATGTTATGGAAGCGGAACAGCATATGATGATTATTTTGTGAACCAGTTGACAGAACTCGCAAGCAATTACGGTGATATATTTTGTTTTTGGTTTGATGGCGCATGCGGTGAAGGACCGAACGGAAAAAAACAAGTCTATGACTGGGAGAGGTACTACAGTGTAATACGAAACTTACAGCCGGAGGCAGTAATCAATATATGTGGACCGGATGTAAGATGGTGTGGAAATGAGGCAGGACATTGCAGGAAGAGTGAGTGGAGTGTTGTTCCGGCAGAACTCCGTGATGCAGAACGAACCTCGGAAAAGTCGCAAAAGTCAGATGACGGAACATTTTCCAGAAAATTCGACTCGCAGGATGAGGATCTGGGCAGCCGGGAAGCAATAAAACAGGCGGAAACACTGGTCTGGTATCCGGCAGAAGTTGATACTTCGATCCGCACCGGCTGGTTTTATCATGAGGAAGAGGATGCACAGGTACGTACAGCGGAGGAGTTATTCCATATTTATCTGGATGCGGTTGGTGCAAATGCAAGCCTGTTGCTGAATATTCCACCGGATAAACACGGACGTATAGCTAAAGCGGATTGTGAGCAGTTGAAACAACTTGGGGAAATGTTGAAAAACAAATTTGCACATAATATAGCTGCCACGGCACAAATTGAAGCGGATACCGTACAAACAGATCATTCGGTAGAATTTCTTACAGATGGAGACAACGGGACATATTGGTTGGCATCAGAGGACAGTGCGAGTGCAGTCATCACACTTCGTTTTCCGGAGCTTAAGAATATTTCCGCAGTTGTGCTGGGAGAATATTTGCCATTGGGACAACATATTGAACAGGGAGAGATCCTTGCGGGAAAAAATAAAATTGCTGATTTTACAGTTGTAGGACATAAACGTATTTGCATGTTTGATCCGGTACAGACAGAGGAACTTATCATAAAAATCACTTCATCGAGAACAGAAGCGGCTTTAAGATTACTTGAGGTTTATCAAGAATCATAAGAAAATCTGAACAGTCAGAAAGTGAAAAGAGTATGGATTTAAGTAAATATGATATTTGTTATGAACATGCCATTACTTCGTGGGATATGGGGTTACCACTTGGAAATGGCAGGCTGGGATGTATTGTGTATGGCGAAGATGCCATTTATCTGGCAGTGGACAGAATAGATCTGTGGGATACCAGAGAGCATCCTAATACATTGGAAGCTGGATTTTGTTACAAAAATCTTGTAAAGCTGTCTAAACTTCGTACAGAGGAAGCATGGAAAGAACGGGAGAGACTTTTTGAAAAAATATATGATGAATTATCTTATCCTTCTAAAATCTCTGCAGGACATTTTAAGTTAGATTATGGGTGTGAACTCCAAAACGTACATGCAAAAATTGATTTGAAAAGTGCCATTGGGGAAATGCATTTTGATGGTGGAGAAATTGAACTTTTCATGGATGCATGGAAGCCTGTAGGAGCAGCAAGAATAAAAGGTGATTTCAGATCAGAACTCTGCATCCCGGAATACATTTCTTCAGACTGTCATAATGAAAGGGAAATGTTTAAGGATGGCGGACAGATTACTCCGACATGCGGAATGGGTTACCCACAGGCTGACATAAAAAAGGAAGATGGCTTTCTGTATTATATACAGGAAACAAAAAGTGAATTCTCTTATGGTGTGTTCGCATATACCGTCTTAAAAAAGGAATTTGCTGAGATTTATTTTACAATTAAAACAAGCAAAGACGGAGATGACTTTGACAGGATCGCAAAAGAGGAATTAAAAGAAGCTGCCAGGACAGGATACGACAAGTTAAAGGAAGAGCATATAAAATGGTGGAAAAAATATTGGGAAAAGGCTTCACTGAAAATCAACGATGAACTGTTGGAAAAAACCTATTACCGGTCGTGGTATTTATTTGCATCGTGCAGCAGAAAAGGAAATTATCCAATGCCACTGCAAGGAGTCTGGACTGCGGATGATGGGAAGATTCCGCCATGGCGCGGAGATTATCACCATGATACGAATACACAGTTGTCCTATCAGGCATATTTGAAAGCGGACAGGCTTGCTGAGGGAGAAGTTTTTTTGGATTATTTATGGAATTTAAAACCTCGTTTTGAACAGTTTGCAAACGAGTTTTATGGTGTGGATGGTCTGCTCATTCCGGGTGTGTCAACGATTGACGGAAAACCAATGGGTGGCTGGTCACAATATGCACTTTCTCCAACTATGAGTATCTGGGTGGCACTAAGCTTTGATGAGTATTATTTGTATACAGGTGATGTTCTTTTTTTAAAAGAGAAGGCATATCCATTTTTTTATGAAGTTGGAAAGGCCATTATGGGTCTTTTAGAGGAAAAGAATGGGAAATTATATTTGCCACTCTCCACCTCACCGGAAATATATGATGATACGCCAGAGGCATATTTGATCCCAAACAGTAATTTTGATCTTGCACTTATCAGATACTTGTTTGTGCGGTTGCAGGAGTATTCAGAAATATTAAATAAGGAAAAAACAGCATATGAAGAGATACTTTCTAAATTAGATGAGATTGCAGTTATAGATGGATATATCGGCTTGAACAGAGTAGAACGTTTGAAAGAGTCACACAGGCATTTTTCACATTTAATGTGTCTGTATCCGCTTCATTTGATACATTATGATACAAAAGAACACAGGGAACTTTATAAAAAAGCCTTATCAGAAATAGAGAAACTCGGAACTGGAATGTGGGTAGGATTTTCGTTCGCAATGTGTGCACAGCTCTATGCTATGGCAGAGAATGGAGCAGGCGCTTATGAAAAACTGAGACAATTTGCGGATGGATTTGTAGAAGAAAACGGATTTCACCTGAATGGTGATTACAAGCAAAAAGGTTATTCAACCTTTCATTACAGACGTTTTACGTTGGAAGCATTATTTGGATTTTGTGATGCATTACAAGAGATGCTTTTACAGGAATATCGGGGATATTTGCATTTATTTCCAGCAATTCCAAAACAATGGGAAAACGAGGGGATAGAATTTAATGGTTTTCGGAGTTATGGTGGTATTCTCGTAAGCGGAAAAATTAAAAATGGTTATCTGTCAGAAATCCGATTGAAGATACCTGAGAAAATGCTTATAAAAATAAAAAATACATTTCCAACAAAAAGAGCCAGACTGGAGACAGACAAGAAAACGCAGATAATAGAGGAAACAGAAGGATTTTTTGTTTTAGAGTTAGAAAAAGGAAATGCAAAAATTACAGGATAAAGGAGAAGATTATGGGTAATAAAGAACACGGTGGAAGAGTGACGATTCCTACAAATCTGGATGTGGTTCCAGAGACAATTGAGTTAATGAAACGCTGGGGAGCAGATGCGATCCGTGACTGCGACGGTACAGAGTTCCCTGAGGAACTGACCAAAACCGGTGCAAAAATATATGCAACTTATTATACCACCAGAAAAGATAATGCGTGGGCAAAAGCAAATCCGGATGAAGTGCAGCAGAGTTATATCATGACTAATTTTTACACTGCAACCGGTAACGAACTCCAGATTCCTTTAATGAAAGGAATTTCGGATGAACTGATGCAGGTAAATACAAGAGATGACAGAAAACGCTGGTGGGAAGTCATCGACCGATCCACAGGGGAAGTGGTATCCACAGATAAATGGGAATACAATGAGGAAACAGGCTGTGTCTGCATCCACGATACAGAACCGTTCCATGAATATACAGTCAGCTTTTCTAGCTTACATCATCTGGGATCCGGTCCATATGTACAATGCGGTGACAAATGACTGGAAAGATTTCGAACATCAGATCACATTCGATGTCAGACAGCCGAAAACACATAAATATTCCATGGAGCGCCTGCGCAAATACTGTGCAGAGCATCCGTATGTGAACGTGATCCGTTATACAACGTTCTTCCATCAGTTCACACTCGTATTTGATGAGCTTAAGAGAGAGAAGTTTGTTGACTGGTACGGTTATTCTTCCTCTGTAAGTCCTTATATTTTAGAGCAGTTTGAGAGAGAAATGGGTTATAAATTCCGCCCGGAATATATCATTGATCAGGGTTACCATAATAACCAGTATCGTGTACCTGGCAAAGAATATAAGGATTTTCAGGCATTCCAGCGCAGGGAAGTTGCAAAGCTTGCAAAAGAGATGGTTGACATCACACATGAATGCGGCAAAGAGGCAATGATGTTTTTGGGGGATCACTGGATCGGAACAGAACCATTCATGGAAGAGTTTGCAACGATCGGTCTTGACGCAGTGGTAGGAAGCGTTGGAAACGGAAGTACACTTCGTCTGATCTCTGATATTGAAGGTGTAAAATATACAGAAGGAAGATTCCTTCCATACTTTTTCCCGGATACCTTCCATGAGGGCGGGAGATCCTGTCAAGGAAGCAAAGGAAAACTGGGTGACAGCACGCCGTGCCATTTTAAGAAAACCAATCGACCGTATCGGATATGGCGGATATTTAAAGCTTGCATTAGATTTCCCGGAGTTTTTGGACTATGTGGAGAGCGTGTGCAATGAATTCCGCGAACTATATGAGAATGCAAAAGGCACGACACCGTATTGCGTGAAGAAAGTAGCAGTATTAAACAGTTGGGGCAGGATCAGAAGCTGGGGATGCCATATGGTACATCACGCACTGTACCAGAAACAGAATTACAGTTATGCGGGAATTATCGAGGCATTAAGCGGCGCACCGTTTGATGTGAAATTTATTTCATTTGATGATATTTTAGAAAATGAAGATATATTAAAAGATATTGATGTGATCATTAACGTAGGTGATGGTGATACAGCACATACAGGTGGAGCAGTCTGGGAGAATCCGGTCATTTCTTCTGCGATCCGCAGATTTGTATATGAAGGAGGCGGATTTATCGGTGTCGGGGAACCGGCAGGACACCAGTATCAGGGACATTATCTGCAGCTTGCAGATCTGATCGGGGTAGAGAAAGAAACCGGATTTACCTTAAACTACGATAAGTATAACTGGGAAGAACATCCGGAACACTTCATTCTTGCAGATACCACAAAACCGGTAGATTTCGGAGAAGGAAAGAAGAGTATCTATGCATACGAGGGAACAGAGATCCTTGTGCAGAGAGAGAAGGAAGTACAGATGGCTGTCAACGGATTTGGAGCAGGCCGCTCTGTATACATCAGCGGACTTCCATACAGTTTTGAGAACAGCAGAATCCTGTACCGCAGTATTTTATGGAGCACACACAGCGAAGAAGAGCTTCATCAGTGGTATAGTACAAATTTCAATGTAGAAGTACATGCATATGTAAAAAATGGCAAATTCTGTGTTGTAAATAATACCTACGAGTCACAGAATACGGTTATCTATCGCGGAGATGGAAGCAGTTTTGCGTTGAAAATAGAGGCAAATGAGATTAAATGGTACGCTGTTTAATCAGGAGGTATAAAGAATATGAAGAAACCTGTACTTGTAATTATGGCAGCCGGAATGGGAAGCCGTTACGGTGGAATGAAACAGATTGATCCAGTAGATGAATATGGACATATTATTGTTGATTTTTCTATTTATGATGCTTATCTTGCAGGATTTGAAGAGGTTATTTTTGTAATAAAAAGAGAGAATGCGGAAGATTTTCATAATGTCATAGGGAATCGTATAGAAAAGATTATGAAAGTAAGATATGCATTTCAGGAGCTGGAAAATCTGCCGGAGGGATTTGAAGTTCCGGCCGGAAGAGTAAAGCCATGGGGAACTGCGCATGCAATTTTAAGCTGTAAAGATATGATTGACGGACCATTTGCAGTGATTAATGCAGACGACTATTATGGAAGAGAAGCATTTAAGCAGATTTATGATTATCTGAGTGTGCATGAAGATAATGAAAAGTATCAGTATGCAATGGTAGGATATCAGTTGAAAAATACTTTGACGGAGAATGGAAGTGTGGCAAGAGGTGTCTGTGATATTGATGGTGATGGAAAACTTGTCAGTGTAACAGAACATACAACGATTGTAAAACGTGGAGAGAATGCTGCATATACGGAAGATGATGGAAAAAGTTATACGGATTTGGCAGGAGATACGATTGTTTCCATGAATTTATGGGGATTTAGCAAGGGATTTTTGTCAGAGATTGCGTATGGATTTCGTGATTTTCTGCAGGAGGGTCTGCAACATAATCCACTGAAATGTGAATATTATCTTCCGTCGGTCGTCAGCAGACTGTTAGATAGCAATAAAGCAGAAGTAAAAGTTCTTCTTACAACAGAAAAGTGGTATGGAGTTACCTACAGGGAAGATAAACCAATGGTTATGGCAGCAGTGAAAAAGCTGGAAGAGAATGATTTTTATCCAAAACAGCTCTGCGGAAAATTAGAAGCGGCTGCAAACTTCTGTTTTGAAGGTGTATATAAAGAAGAAATTCCATGGGGAAATGGACATATTAATGATACTTACCGTGTTACATTTGAAAACGAGCAGGGAGTAAAAAAGTATTATATTTTACAGCAGATGAACAAGAGTATCTTTAAAAACCCGGTTGAATTAATGGAAAATATCGTTGGAGTCACTGAATTTTTAAAAAGAAAAATTTCAGCTAACGGTGGAAATCCAGAGAGGGAGACATTAAATGTCATTCCTGCAAAAGACGGGAAACCCTATTACGTGGACTCGGAAGGTGAGTATTGGAGAGCTTATGTATTCATTGAAAATACTGTAAGCTATGATTTGATAGATAATCCTGAAATACTTTATGAGGGCGGTCTGGCATTTGGCAGATTTCAAAGTATGTTAGCGGATTATCCGGCGAAAACACTTCATGAGACAATTCCGGGATTTCATGATACCAGAGAAAGATTTGAGACATTCAAAAAGGCAGTGGAAGAGGATGTGTGCAGCAGAGTGGATTTGGTCCGGGAGGAAATTCAGTTTGTATTGGACAGGGAAGAAATTGTGGACTGCTTTCAGGATTTGCTGAGAAGTGGGAAAATCAGTTTTCGTGTGACTCATAATGACACAAAAATTAATAATGTCCTCATGGATAAGGATACCAAAAAAGGAATATGTGTGATTGACCTGGACACTGTAATGCCTGGGGTAGCCATGAATGATTTTGGAGATGCGGTGCGGATTGGAGCAAGTACAGCATTAGAGGATGAACAAAATCTGGATAAAGTGTGGTGCGATTTAGAGCTTTTTGAAGCATGTGCGAAGGGCTTTATAGAGGGCTGTGGTGGAAAACTTTCACAGGAAGAGATAAAGCTGCTTCCGATGGGCGCTAGGCTTATGACCTATGAATGTGGAATGAGGTTTCTTATGGATTATATTCAGGGAGACATTTATTTTAAAATTCACAGACCGGGGCAGAATTTGGACCGGGCAAGGACACAGTTTAAACTTGTCTCTGATATGGAACATAAGTGGAAAGTAATGGAGAATATTGTGAAGAAGTATATGTAAGACAAAACAGTGGCATTGACAATTTCCAATGCTTAAAAGGCGTCAGTTCCGGAAATACCGGACTGACGCCTTGATTGCATTAAACGTTTGTATTTGATTCTTCTTCGCCCCAGAAATCTACAGGCTCATAATCCTGCAGTTTGGCCAGAAAACCTTTTTCTGCGAGTTCATTTTGAATATCATCTAAAATCTCTTCGGATTCAGCTTCAATCGTATGGTAATGACAACCAACGGTTACATTTCTTAAGAAGGCTGGAACTTCCGGTAGAGAGTCCTTCTAAAAATTTCTTGACATCGCGTCTTGTACGGATATTCATATCTGCCAGGATAACACCATAAACCTTGTGATAAACAAAAACATCTTTGACAACACCGCCATTATCAACGATCAGAGAGAGTTCTTCTCCAACCTGATCATCTGTATGGATCACTTTAAATACCCGCTGGCAGGCGGATTGTTTTGGAATAATATAACCTTTGTTTGTGGAAAGGATCGTCAGGCCATTTGCACGAAGAAGAGCAATGTCCGAAACGATGATCTGCCTGCTTACATCCAGGTCTTTTGCCAGAGTAACTCCAGGGACAGGCACAGCGCTGGATTTCAAAATATTTTCTATTTTTGCTCTCCTGATCTCTCCGTTCATCTGTCAAAGTCCTTTCTAAACTGCATGTAAATTTTTAAGTGAAATATCCAAAATTGGAGCTGAGTGAGTCAGAGCTCCACTTGATACATAGTCTACACCAAGGTCCTTTATTCTTGCAATATTTTCTTTGGTAACATTTCCCGAAACCTCGATTTCGGCTCTGCCGGCAATATAATCGATGGATTGTTTTAAAAGATCATTATCCATGTTGTCTAACATGATAATATCAGCACCTGATTCCACGGCATCCTGTACCATTTCAAAAGTCTCAACTTCAACTTCGATTTTTCTTACAAAAGGTGCATATGCCTTAGCCATTTTGACAGCTTCTTTTACACCACCTGCGGCTCCGATATGGTTATCCTTGAGAAGAACTCCATCAGAAGAGGTTGTATCTGTGGTTGTTTCCACCACCGACTCTGACGGAGTATTTTTCAAAAATACGGTTGTTCGGTGTAGTCTTTCTTGTGTCTAAAAGCTTGATCCCGGTTCCTTCAAGGAGCTTTGCCACCTGGCTTGTATAGGTTGCGATTCCGCTCATTCTCTGAAGGTAATTAAGAGCAGTTCTCTCTCCGCAGAGAAGCACACGGATATCACCATGAACCTTGCCCATAAGTTCACCGGCTTTTACATGGTCACCGTCTTTTACAAAAAATTCTACGGTTGTATTGGAATCAAGCAGAGTAAAGGTTCTTTCAAAAACCTGAAGACCGCAGATAATGCCATCTTCTTTGCAGATCAAGTCTACCTCGCCCTGCTGTGGATGTGGCATAACACTGTTTGTGGATACGTCCTCACTTGTGATATCTTCTTTTAAAGCACTTAATATAAATGGGTCTACATTTAACCCTAATGTTACCTGATCGTACATATTATCTCCTTTCGCCAGCAATTTCTTTTGCTGCTCTTTTTGCAAATACAAGACTCTCTAAAAGGGAGTTGCTTGCAAGTCTGTTTTTACCATGAACCCCATTGCATGCGGTTTCACCGACTGCGTAGAGATGATCCATAGAAGTTTTACTGTTATGGTTTACCTTGATTCCGCCCATAAAATAATGCTGAGCCGGAACGATGGGAATACATTCATGGAACACATCATAACCGGCCTGGCTGCAATGTTCAATAATATTTGGAAAATGACTTATTAATTCGTCACGCGGGATGGTTCTTAAATCTTCCCACACAAAATCGGTGCCGTCTTTCTCCATCTGTTTGTAGATTTCCTGTGTAAGCAGATCTCTTGGCAACAGTTCATCTACAAAACGGTTCATATTCTTATCATAAAGCCTGGCACCTTCACCTCTTACAGATTCAGAAATAAGAAAGCTTCTTTCTTCTTTATTATCAGAGTAAAGAGTAGTAGGATGAATCTGGACATAATCAAGATTTTTCAGTTCAATATTATGACGTCTGGCAATCTCCACGCCGTCACCGGTCAGGTGTTTGAAATTAGTGGAATGCTTGTATGTTCCACCAATACCGCCGGTTGCAAGTATTACATAGTCAGCTTCAACCTGTTCTTCCCTGCCATCCGGCCACCTGATAATTCCACCACAACACTTGCTGCCATCGCAAAGGATATCTAAGAGAGTCGTATATTCATACATTCTTACATTCTTTAATTTTTTGACGGCATTTAAAAGGTGGCTTGTGATCTCTTTTCCAGTGATATCTTCATGGAAAAGTATTCTGTGATGAGCATGTGCACCTTCTCTTGTATAGACAAAATCACCATTTTCGTCCCGGGTAAAAGAGACACCGTATTTTACCAAATCTTTCACTACATCAGGGGAAGACTTGATCATGATCTCGACAGACTTCTGGTCATTCTCATAATGTCCGGCTTTTAATGTGTCCTCAAAAAAGCTGTCATAATCAGACGGATCTTTTAACGTACACATGCCTCCCTGAGCCAAAAAGGAATCACTGCTTTCAAAATCAGACTTCGTGATCAGCATAATATCTAATTCCTCAGGAAGATTTAAGACTGCATATAATCCGGAACAGCCACTTCCAACTATAAGTATATCTGTTTTCATATTCTTTTCCTATTCTTTTATGTTAATAAAATAGTGTTTTTTTACAGATTGCTCCAAGTATAACACTTAATTTTACAACTGACAAGACACCTGTAAATTTTTTGTGTTGACAGTGTATATTTCAAATCGTATACTTTTACTAAAGTGAGCAAAAGGCAGTGAGATCCGGTATTGATACTGTCGTTTGGAAAACAAATTAAAAATGAGATCACATTAAGACAGAACGAATACCGGAAGAAGAAAGCCTTTCTGTGATAAAAGAGGGAAAGATGACGACAAGAGAAATTCAGGACGAGATCCTTAGATTAAAAAAAGAAAAAGAAGTATGTATTCTGGCACATGCCTATCAAAATCATGAGATATTAGAAGTTGCGGATTATATGGGAGATTCCTTTGCATTGAGCCAGCAGGCTGCCAAAACACAGGAGCAGACGATCCTTATGTGCGGAGTCCGTTTTATGGCAGAAACCGTGAAGGTTCTCTCACCAGACAAGAAAGTACTTCTTTCCAGCGGTGAAGCAGGATGTCCTATGGCAGAACAGCTTTCTGTGGAAGAATTGAAAGAATTAAAAAAACAGTATCCGGATTATACAGTAGTAGCTTATATTAATACAACTTCTGAATTGAAGACATTGTGTGACGTATGTGTTACATCTGCATCAGCAGTATCTATTGTTAAGAAGCTGGAGAACGACAAGATTCTTTTTATTCCGGACTGTAACCTCGGAGCATGGGTAGCAGAACAGATTCCTGAGAAAACTTTTAAATTTATCAAGGGTGGTTGCCCAACTCATCTTAGAATGGGCAAAGCAGATGTGGCAAAAGCAAAGAAAGCACATCCAAATGCGAAGCTTCTTGTCCATCCGGAATGTGCCGCTGCAGTAACCAAGAATGCAGACTACATAGGAAGCACAACTGGAATTATGTCCTATGCGAAGAAGAGTACAGATAAGGAATTTATCATTGGAACAGAAAACAGCATAGTTTCCCATTTACAGTATGAGTGTCCGGATAAGCTGTTTTATCCACTTTCCAAGGATTGTGTATGCCACAATATGAAACTTACAACTTTAGTAGATGTATATAATTGTCTGAAAGGCCTTGCAGGTGAAGAAATTATTTTACCTGAGGAAGTAAGTAAGGGAGCAAAACGCTGTATTGACAGAATGCTCGAATTAAATTAACACAGGCGGTCGTAGAGGTAGATTCTACGACCTGTGCTGTGAAATTTATTCTATAGACTGTGAGAATAGCGTCTATACAATCTCAGTTGGTACAGAAGGTAGAAGTATTTTCTTGCTTCTGCTTCTGCTTTTGTGCTATAATCAAACAAAGCATATTTTACAAAATCTTCATGACAATTTTGTCATCTATATTCTAAGAACTACAGATTAGTTTCCCAAATAATCTGTGTGTTTCATTCGTATCTATGCTTTTTGTTACCCATCAACAATTGAAAAGCAGGAGACGAACGAATTTAGAGATAGTATCTGTTACTCTCCTGTTAGGACAGTGTTTATTATGAACTGTCCCACCAAAATCAGGAGGAAACGATTTATGGCAAAATGCAAAAGAAACCGGAACAGGACAAAAAGGAGTTTTACAGTCAAAGAACCAAAGGCAAACCGAAATTATAAAGACACTGTCTTTCGGATGCTGTTTTCTGACAGGAAAAATCTGTTATCGCTTTATAACGCAGTGAATCAGACGGATTATAGAAATCCGGAAGAGTTGGAAATTGTTACATTAGAGAATGCCATATATATGGGTATGAAAAATGATCTGGCATTTATCATGGATACCAATTTATATCTTTATGAGCATCAGTCAACTTATAATCCTAATATGCCACTTCGAGATTTGTTTTATATTTGCAGTGAATATCAGAAACTCGTGGATAAGAAATCACTGTTCTCTTCCACCTTACAGAAAATTCCTGCCCCCAATTTTATTGAATTTTATAATGGTTCGATGGGAATTGCTGATTGCACAGAACTTCGGCTTTCCTCGGCATTTGAGCATTTGTCAGGCGAGCCAAAACTTGAATTGGTTGTTACGGTTTTCAATGTCAATGAAGGACACAATGCAGAGTTGATGCAGCATTGCAGTATGTTAAAAGAATATGCACAGTATGTTGCCAAAGTACGTCACTATGCGGCATACATGCAATTGAACCAGGCAGTGGAACGTGCTGTAAACGAATGTATCCGGGAAGGAATCCTGACAGAATTCCTTATCCGAAACCGGAGTGAGGTTATTAATATGAGCATTTTTGAGTATGATAAAGAATTGGAAGAGAAGAAGTTGAGAAAGGCAGAGTTTGAGGCTGGTCGTGAGATTGGACATGAAGCTGGACTGGCAGAAGGCAAAAATCAGGCAGCTTTTGAAACAGCAAAGCGTATGCTTGCTTTAAAGGAATTCACATCTGAAAAGATTGCAGCTATTTCAGGACTTTCGTTAGATGAAGTGAAAAAGCTGCAGGAGTAGACGGTCAGAAAAAGTAAAGTAGATGAATGAATTTACAGATATGATATCAATGACAGGAGAAAACAAATGAAATACTATACTGAAAATGAATTACAAAACTTCAGATTTGAGGGCGCATACATTGCAGAAACCTGCGCAGTCAATGGGATCTTTGAAATGATATTGGACAATGTGACGATTTTACCACAAAATTCGTGCAATCGTGATATCCGCGAAATGCGTGCAAATGAACTGAAACTGAAAATCCGTGAGCCGGAGATTACGGCATTTGTCGAGGAAGGCTATAAAGTTTATGACGCAGACGGTAATCTGAAAGAAAAGAAAGAGGATATACTGATCGCGGCAGAAGATCAGGCAGCAAAATTAAAGGAACTGGAAGGATGTGAAATCTATTCCATTGAGCAGGAGAAAGGTGTCTATACGGTATCCATTGATACGGAAGACCATACTTTCATGATTAAAGTAAGCGGAAGCGCAGATGCCGAAGAGTGGGACCGGTTTCTGAGTAAAGATTAAAGGAGCAGGGATTACGATGGAAACAAATGAAAAAAGCCGTGTGCTGGATATGACAAGGGGAAATCCGTTCCGGCTTGTATTAAAATTTGCGCTGCCCCTGTTTTTTGGAAATCTGCTACAGCAGTTTTATAATCTGGCGGATACTGCAATTGCCGGACATGTTCTGGGAGATCACGCACTCGCACAGATTGGAGCAGTTTCGGCGCTATATGGACTTATCACGAATTTTGCATTTGGAATGAACAATGGACTGGCGTTGTCTTTAAGCCGCAGCTTTGGAGCAGGGGATGAGCAAAAAATGAAGCATGTCTCCTGCTGGATGGTAACAATTTCCATGTCGGTATCCATTGTATTAATGTCCATTTTTCTGTTGTGTAAAGAACCGCTGCTGATCCTTTTGCAGGTTCCGGAAGAGACGATGGCAGGTGCGATGGAATATCTTACGATCATACTGATCGGAATACCATTTACGATGGCGTATAATATGGAAGCAGCTATGCTTCAGGCGGTTGGAAACAGTATGACACCCCTTTTGTTTTTGCTGTTCAGCAGCGTTTTGAATATTTCATTGGATTATGCGTTTATGGCACCACTGGCGATGGGAATCGGAGGTGCAGCGTTTGCAACGGTTTTATCACAGGGGGTAAGTGCATTTCTTGCATTCATACTTATCTGGCGCAATTATCCACTGCTTCATTTTAAAGGAAAAGATTATCAGGTGGAGAAAAAATTTGTACTTGAAATGGTTGTCGCGGGGTTTAGCATGGCTTTGATGAGTGCAATCTATAATATTGGAAGTGTTATTTTACAGGGTAGTATTAACGCACTCGGAAACCTGTATATTACGGCGCAGGTAGGCGCAAGAAGGCTGGCGGAACTTTTCCATACGCCGGGACTTGCGCTTGGAACGAGTGTTGCAACTTATACAAGCCAGAACATGGGCGGCGGAAATCGAAACAGAATCAAAAAAGGAGTATGGTCAGCATTCTTTCTTTTTGCGGTCTGGTGGATTTTTTCCATGGTTTTTGTGACTTTCTTCGTGGAAGATGCTGTCATACTGGTAACAGGAAGCAGTAATGCGGATGTTATTTATAATACTGCATTATATCTCAGGATCAGTTTCCCGTTGATTCCTACGATGGCAGTGATTATTATTTTGAGAAATATGCTGCAGGGAATGAATCATTTGATGATGCCGCTTGTGTGCAGCAGTCTGGAATTAATTGGAAAGGTGATTTTTGCTATCTGGATTGTGCCGGTATATGGGTAAACAGAGAGCTGGAAGTGATCAGGTGATTTCCTGATTATGATCTGCTGTTGGAAAGCGAAGATAAAGCAACCTTTTTAGTGTACCGCGAGGATGGGTTGAAAGCGTACCTGATGCAGGATAGAGTCTGTCAGTCGATGAAGAGTTTTGGATACGAAAGCCTGGATTTAAGCGATGTTTTAAGCTGTTTTCAGAAACGCTATGCAGACTGTATGGAGCAGATTGCAGAATTTCCACATGAGATGGGATTATTGCTCGGTTATCCTGTGGAAGATGTGGAGGGATTCATTGAGAACAAAGGTCACAATTATCTGTATGCCGGCTACTGGAAAGTGTACGGACATGTAGAGGAGAAGAAGGCTTTGTTTAACAGATATGAAGAGGCAAGAAAAGTTTTGATACAACTGCTTGCAAGTGGACGCAGTGTGAGCGAGATGGCTGCCTGTTATGCTTAATTTTTATTTATAGGTTAGCGTATACTAACTTCATAAACTGATAAAGAATAGAAAATGCAGGAATGTGAAAAAATAAAATCATAAAACTGCAGGTAGTATGGAGGAAAGAATCATGGATAAAGTAACAATCGTATTCTGGTCACAGTCAGGAAACACAGAGAGTATGGCAAACGCAGTTGCAGAGGGTGTAACGGCAGCAGGAAAAGAAGCAGTGGTTGTTGATGTTGCAAGTGCATCCTTAGATGATTTAAAAGCTGCAAAAGGTTTCGCAATGGGCTGTCCTGCAATGGGAGCAGAAGTGCTCGAAGAAGGCGAGATGGAACCATTTGTATGCGATGTGGAAGGATTTGCAGCAGGTAAGACAATCGCTTTGTTTGGCTCTTATGGATGGGGCGATGGACAGTGGATGCGTGACTGGGTAGACCGTATGACAGCAGCCGGAGCAACCGTTGTGAACGGAGAGGGCGTGATCTGTCAGGAAGCACCGGACGATGCTGCCTTAGATGCATGTAAAGACCTTGGAAAACAGCTCGCAGCATTATAATAAGGTAAGCATTATAACGAAAGGATAATTTATGAGCGTAGTCATTATTGGAGGACATGACCGTATGGTGTGTCAGTATAAAAAGATTTGTAAGGAGCATAAATGTAAGGCAAAAGTATTTACCCAGATGCCGGCAAAGTTAAGCAGCCAGATTGGGTCACCGGATCTGATTATCCTGTTTACCAATACAGTTTCCCACAAGATGGTAAAATGTGCGGTAGCGGAGGCGGAGCGCAGCAAAGCCGAGGTGGTAAGATGTCACTCCAGCAGTGGCAATGCCTTAAATGAAATCCTGGAAAAAGTTTGTTAATGGAAAGAAAAAATTTACATCAGGTGCAATAGCGGAACGTGCGGTCTGTCAGTATTCTTGCAAAAATCAGACCAAGCGGAAGCGCAATGATGATCATGATCGCAGCAGCAAACCAGGAGACAGCTTCTGTCAGTGACATGATCCCGAAATTATAAATTGCACGATAAAGGTAAAGTCCTGGAACCATAATAACAATGGATGGAACGGTTAGTGAAATACGTGGATAACCGTTCCATTTTTTTATGATGGAGGCCAGAAGTCCGGCGGTTAATGCGCCTATAAAAGCGGCGACAGCGGCAGGTGTAGCCGTAAAGTTGACCAGTTCCAGACGCAATGTATTTGCGATGGCACCGATAAAGGCAGCCGTGGCTGCCATCGGGATCGAACTGTTGAACATAATAGAGAATCCGAATACACCGCAAAAACTTGTGATCAACCGCAGTAACAGATGAAGGACAGGATCGATGGATAATGAGGAAAAATCCTGTGGCTGCAATTTTAAGAGCAATGCCATGATCCATGCAAACATGGTAGCGACCAGCACGATGATCACGGAATAAGTGAGGCGTTCCAGTCCGGATCTCAAATCAAGCTTGGCAAGGTCGATTCCACTTGTGATGAATGGAAATCCTGGTATGATAAACAGCATGGAACAGATATATCCTGCCTCGTGGAAGGACGGAATATGGAATAACATTTCTGCCAGATGCAGACATACGGTATAAGTCAGACAGGCGGCAGAGATTGATACTGCAATATTTAAAAATAACGTATAATGGTGTTTGATCAGTTTGGTGCGGATCACATTTCCAATACCGGCTGCGATAAAGGCGAGAACCATTTCAATCGGACCACCACCCAGCAGGAACGTGAAAGCACAACATGCGAGTGCAGCGGCGAGACCAAGTTTGGCAGGGGAGTAGAGTGTGTGAATAGACTCGATTTCATCCAGACGTCTGTGAATCTCTTCACCTGTCAGATGGGCTTCCTGTTTTGGAAAATTGTCAACAAACTGTTCCATACGGTAAAGCTTTGAGGTATTGACACCTGTATTGGCAATGCTTAAGGATTGTGAGACACATTCTTTTCCGTCAAAACAGTTAAATTCGATGGACATAAGTCCGACATCCACGGTGCAGGTGACACCCAATTCCTTTGCAAGACGGTTCATGGAAGTGCGGACACGCCATGCTCCGGTTCCACAGGAGAGCATGATCAATCCGACTCTTCCGATAACAGAAGCCTTCTCGATCAGCCCTGCTTTATTGATCAGAACATTGCTGTCGTTTTCCGTGTAATCGTGCCAGGGATTTCCATATGATTTTTTCCATGATATCCATATAATTATTCTTCTGCATAAATGATCGCCTCTGCTTTTTACATGTCGTTCCAGATTCTTCAAAACAGCGAATCCGGTAGAAAAATACCAATCTCATCATAGCGGGTGTTTTCCTCTACCAGAGAATCCTGCCCATAGAAAATATACGCCATAGGAAGACTTTTCTCCAGTTTGATCATAAGATCCCAGACAGCAGAATAAGCTTCTGCCTCTGTCTCTTTCAGCTTGACAGTGTCGGGCAGCTCGCGGATGATCAGTACACCGGTATTTTTTCCAGAATCTGCTGTTCCATATCCATTTTTCAGAAGCATAGGCATGGCGGTAACGGTAGGCCTGTGCAAAATAAATATTTTCTTATTGTCAAGATCACAGTAGACATCATAAAAATGCTGGTAATTTTTTCATGTACGGTTGTTTTATATCCGGGCAGTAAATTGCCCGATTCGTCAGTCATGATAATCGGATTCGTTCTGCCGTCTGCGTTAAAACGGTACGGAATCAGAAATGAATTCCGGAGCAGATCGAATAATGTATTTTGACAGATTGCCATAAGAAAAGCTGACAGATCTCTGTTGTGATAAGCATTAAAAGTGCCTGGGAAAATTCAGCGGGAGATAATGGAAAATTGTTATCCTCATTGCAAAACAGGGAATTGCAGAAAGTCCCCTGGAGTTTTCACATGCCCATGGATCATTTAATATTTTGTTGAATAAAACATCTGCTTTTTCTTCGCGTGGAAAAATTGTTTTTCTGCCATAAATGAATCGCTTCCTTTTCTTTTCGCTAAAATTATACTATTGAAATAGAAATATGTGAAAACTATAATTGATATAGCAGAAATAATAATTTGATATGATTGAGGGCGAGCTATGGATGTGAATTTTGAGTATTATAAAATTTTTATTACGTTGCGAAATACAATAATTTTACGAGGGCTGCAAGGGTGTTGGGAAACAGCCAGCCGAATGTGACAAGGGCAATGAACTGTCTGGAACAGCAGCTTCATTGTACGCTTCTGGTGCGGACGAACCGTGGAGTTTTCTGACTACGGAAGGGGAAAAGCTGTATACACATGTAGCAGCGGCCATGGAACAGCTTTACGGCAGAGGAGGAACTGGCAGAATGTGTGGACTGTCCCATGGGAGTATTGCAATCGGAGCCAGTGAGACCGCGTTAAATTTGTTTCTTCTGGATAAGTTAAAAGAGTTTCACAATACATACCGGGAATCCGGCTGAAGATCTACAATCATTCCACACCGCAGGCGGTGGAAGCGGTGAGAAGGGGAACGGTTGATTTTGCAGTCGTTTCCACACCTGTAAAAGCGGATGCACCGCTCCACATGACAATGCTTCATCCATATCAGGAAATACTGATCGGTGGAACAGAGTTAGGGCATCTGGCAGGAAAGCAAACAACATTTGAGGAGATTATGCAATATCCGCTCATCTGTCTTGGAAAGGAGACGGTGACCTTTCAGTTTTACAGGCAGTTATTTGCTTCTTATGGTCTGGACTTTGAGCCGGATACAGAGACTGCAACGGCGGATCAGATCCTTCCACTGGTAAGAAGCGGACTGGGGCTGGCTTTTATACCAAAACCGATGGCAAAGGATGCGATTGACAGGGAGAGGTGTCAGAGATACCTGTGTGAGAAGATACCGTCCCGGAATATCTGTCTGATCTATGACAGCAAACACCCATTTAAGGAGGCTGCCACACAATTGAAAAGATGATCGCTGCGAATAGTTTTGCCAGTGTTGAATAGGTTTTGGAAAACGATTGATATTTTTAAAAGCATATGTTATAGTTCAAACGAACTTGATAATGAAACAAACAGGTGTCAGATAGGCAGGGTGACCTCACTCTGCCGGATCTGGTGAAAAGGGAAACAGGTGCGAATCCTGTACGAACTCGTCACTGTATTTAGGAGTGCATGCCAAAACTCACTGGGCAGCCGGGAAGAGGGCAATGCATGATGATCTGTAAGTCAGGAGACCTGCCTGATTGTTGTACGGGAAACAAAATGTTTCCACGCCACGAGTAACTGGCTGTACGGATGAGAAAATTTGACCTGTTTTTAGATCATTTTGTAAGATAGGACAGGAAAATTTTATATTGTGATTTGAGTGCAGCGTTTCTTTTGTGAAAAGAGACGCTTTTTCATATTCAGGCAGAAAGACTCCATAGAACATCATCTGGAACAGACCGTCGAACAGGAAAGAGAGAAAACAGAATGCAAAGCAACGGAAACGGAACCGAAGTATGGGAAAAGGAATACAGGTTGATCTCCCGGATGGAGAGTATGAGATTGAAGTGCAGCTGACAAGCGGCAGGGCGTCTGTCACATCACCGGCAATTCTGCAGGTGCAGGATGAGAAGGCCGTCATCGAGATCGAGTGGAGCAGCCCTAATTATGACTATATGACGATGGACGGAGAGACTTATCTTCCGGTCAATACAGAGGGCAATTCTGTTTCGAACTGCCTGTGACTGCTTTTGACAAAGAAGTGCCGGTAACGGCAGATACGACAGCCATGAGCGTGCCGCATGAGATTGAATATACGATTCTGCTCGACAGTGCTTCCATTGCAAACGCCGGGAAAAACCGATGGAAGTGATCGCAGTTGTCTACGTCGCAGCCGTGATCGCAGTAAGTATCACAGCGTGGCAGATACATCGGAAGAGAAAGAAAAAAAGAATGAAGCAGATAAAAAATCGGTCTGTGGTGTATATTGCTTTTTGCCTGCATCCAGATATCGGGCTGTGGAGACGCCAGACCTCCTGGAAGAGTGAGGATCATGAGATCAGCAGTGAGCTGACTTATGAAAAGAGCATGGATTTAGATTATGCCACAGAGTTTGCAGTGGATTATTATGAGAATGGTTTTACACTTATTTCCATATCGGATGGAAGCAGATTTTTGCTGAATACCGAAGGGGAACAGGAGGATTTAGAGAAGGGTATCACAGTCTTAAATGCCCCGGTGTCCAATATTTATCTGGTTGCCTCGGCGACTATGGATATGTTTTGCAGTATCGGTGCACTGGATCACATCTGCCTGTCCGGACTGCCTGAGGAAAAATGGGAGATCCCGGAGGCAAAGGCGGCAATGGAGAGCGGACAGATCGTATATGCCGGAAAGTATAATGCACCTGATTATGAACTGATCTGTTCGAAAGAGTGCGGGCTTGCCATTGAATCAACGATGATCGGACATTCACCGGAGGTAAAGGAGAATCTGGAATCGTTTGGCATTCCGGTTTTAGTCGATCATTCCAGCTATGAGTCTGATCCGCTCGGCAGGACCGAGTGGGTAAAGCTTTATGGAGTGCTGACCGGAAATGAGGATGCGGCGGTGAGCGCATTTGAGGAACAGAAACAGTATGTGAAAGAGCTTTCTGATGTGGAAAGCTACCGGAAAGACGGTTGCATTTTTTTCTATGTTACAACAGCGGGAACGGTCAGTGTGCGGAAGAGCAATGACTATGTTCCGAAAATGATAGACATTGCCGGTGGGGAGTATGTGTTCCGGAATTTAAAGGGGGAAGATAACGCAGCTTCCAGTGTCAATATGCAGATGGAAGAATTTTATGCGCAGGCAAAAGATGCGGACTATCTCGTCTATAACAGCACGATCGACGGCAATCTTGCTTCCATTGATGATCTGCTGGCGAAAAACAGTCTTTTTGCAGATTTTAAAGCAGTCCAGAATGGAAATGTATGGTGTATCGGGAAAAACCTTTATCAGGATACCATGGATACCGGAAGCATTATCCATGATTTTCATGAGATGCTGACCTCGGAGGATACGGATGAACTTACCTACATGTATAAGCTCAAATAGAAAAATAAGATATATGGTCTGTTTCGTCATTCTGATCACATTATCAGTACTCTTTTTTATCATCAGTGTATGTGCCGGAAGTGTGCAGATTCCGCTCTCAGATATCTGGAGACAGTTCCGGGGGGAGCAGGATGAACTTTATGCAGCCATTCTCTTTCCAGATCCGCATTCCCGAGAACATTTGCTGCAATCCTGCTCGGCGGTGCACTGGCATTGTCCGGGTATCTGCTGCAGACTTTTTTTCATAATCCGATCGCAGGACCGTTTGTCCTTGGTATTTCTTCCGGGGCAAAATTATTTGTGGCGGTCGTGATGATCGTGTTCTTAAGATATTCCAGAACATTATCTTCTGTGGATCTGATCGTGGCGGCGTTCGCAGGATCTATGCTGTCAATGTTTTGTGTGCTTCTGATGTCACCGAGAGTTCAGAATATGTCATTTTTAGTGCTGATCGGAGTGATGATCGGCTATATCTGTTCCGCAGTCACAGATTTTCTTGTGACGTTTGCAGAGGATTCCGACATTGTGAATCTTCATAACTGGTCGATGGGAAGCTTTTCCGGCATCACATGGGAGAATGTGAAAACAATCGTGTTTGTTGTAGCCGTTACCGGCATTTTGACATTCTTTTTGTCAAAACCGATGGAAGCGTACCAGTTAGGAGAGACTTACGCAAAAAATATGGGTGTCAATATCAAAATGTTCCGCGTATTGCTCGTGATCTTATCGAGCATCTTATCCGCAGTGGTAACAACGTTTGCAGGACCTGTGTCGTTTGTCGGGATTGCGGTGCCGCAGATGGTAAAGCGGTTATTCCGGACGGCAAAACCGATCATCATGATACCGGCATGTTTTTTAGGTGGGGCAGTATTCTGCATGTTCTGTGATCTTCTGGCGCGGATGGTGTTCGCACCGACGGAGATGAGTATCAGTACCGTGACAGCGATTTTTGGCGCACCGGTAATGATCGCAGTCATGTTGAAGCAGCGACAGGAGCGGTACTAAGGAAGAAAAATTGAAATTGTGAGAAGCATGCATCCAGGCATTCGGTAGGTAATGAAATATCTTGACAATGGAAAATGAGGAGCGGAATGGAAGAACGGGAACTTTTGCACACGGACGGACTGTCCGTTGGATATCACGGAAAAGAACTGATAAAGGAGATAGGGATTTCTCTGAAAAGGGGAGAGATCGTGACATTGATCGGACCAAACGGGGCAGGAAAATCCACGATTTTAAAGACTATCGCAAAGCAGCTGCAGGAGATCTGCGGCAGTGTTTATGTGGAAAACACCAGTCTGTGTGAACTGCCGGAAAAAGAACTGGCGAAGAAAATGTCCATTGTTTTCACAGAGCGCATTACACCGGAGCTGATGACAGTGGCAGACGTTGTGGCGATGGGGAGATATCCGTATACCGGAGGACTTGGCATCCTGACACCAAAAGATGAGGCGGTGGTGGCGCAGTGCATGGAACAGATCCGCATTTCACCATTAAAAGAACGCAATTTTATGAGCCTGAGTGATGGGCAGAAACAGCGTGTACTGCTTGCAAAAGCGCTGTGCCAGGAGCCGGAGATTCTGATCCTTGATGAGCCGACATCTTATCTGGATGTAAAGTACAAACTCGAATTTTTATCCATGCTGCAGGAGATGACACGGAAGAAAAAAATTGGTGTTCTCATGTCGCTGCATGAACTTGATCTTGCAGAGCGTGTGTCGGACAAAATTGTCTGCGTCAAAGGGGAAAACATTGAGCATTATGGCACGCCGGAGGAAGTCTTTACCGATGGATTTGTCGATCAGCTTTATGAGATCACGGACGGAACGTTTCAGGAGAAAAACGGTTGCGTGGAACTGAAAAAGTGCGAGGGCATACCGGAGGTATTTGTGATCGCCGGAAATGGTACGGGAAGTTTTCCTGTTCCGGCAGCTTCAAAGAAACGGGATTCCATTTGCAGTGGGGATCTTAGGAAAAAATGATATTGATTATCCGGCGGCAGAAGCGCTTGCGGTGCAGGTGATCGCTGCGGAGGCGTATCAGGACTTTGAGAGGCAACATTATGAGGCGGCAAAACAGGTGATGTGCGCATGCAGAAAGGTGATCTGCTGCCAGACGGTATTTGGATCACAGAATGTGCTTAACAGACAGCTTTTGCAGGAGGCAGAAGACTGTGGAATGGAGATAGAATTATGGCAAAAGTGATCATGGTGCAGGGCACGATGTCAAACGCAGGAAAGAGCCTGATCGTGGCAGGACTCTGCAGGATTTTCAAACAAGACGGATACCGGGTGGCACCGTTTAAATCCCAGAATATGGCACTGAATTCTTTTATCACAAAGGAAGGACTTGAGATGGGACGCGCACAGGTGATGCAGGCGGAGGCAGCCGGAGTGGAGCCGGTGGCTGCAATGAATCCGATTCTGTTAAAACCGACCACACATGTCGGTTCACAGGTGATCGTGAACGGTGAAGTGCTTGGGAATATGAGCGCCAGAGATTATTTTGCCTATAAAAAACAGCTGATCCCGGAAATCAAAAAGGCATTCCGGGAGTTGGAAAAAGACAATGATATTATTGTGATTGAGGGAGCAGGAAGTCCGGCAGAGATCAATCTGAGGGAAAATGACATTGTCAATATGGGATTGGCAGAGCTTCTGGATGCACCGGTGCTTCTTGTGGGAGACATTGACCGGGGCGGCGTGTTTGCACAGCTTCTCGGAACACTGATGCTGCTCGAAAAAACGGAAAAGGAACGTGTAAAAGGGGCTCATCATCAATAAATTCCGCGGGGATAAAACTATATTAGATCCGGGCGTTGTGATGCTGGAGGAGCGGGGACATGTGCCGGTCGTGGGCGTTGTGCCTTATATGGAGCTATCCATTGATGACGAGGACAGCTTAAGCAGCAGATTTGACCGCAGGGAGGAAGGCCTGATCGATATTGCAGTCATACGTTATCCAAGAATTTCCAATTTTACGGATCTGTCTGTCTTAGAGCAGATCGGGCAGGTTTCCGTGCGCTATGTGGACAGTGTGAGAGACTTACACCACCCGGACATGATCGTGCTTCCGGGCAGCAAAAATACAATGGCAGATCTGAAATGGATGCGGGAAAATGGTCTGGAGGCGCTGATCAAAAAGAAAGCGCAGGATACCATTGTTTTTGGGATCTGTGGCGGATATCAGATGCTGGGTGAGACAATCCGTGATCCATATCAGGTGGAAAACGGTGGAAGCATGAAGGGCATGGGACTGCTTCCGGCTGCGACGGAGCTGAAGCAGGAAAAAACAAGAACACAGGTAACGGGAACTTTTGGAGAAATTTCCGGAGCACTCTCCGGTCTTTCCGGAAAGAGTGTGCGCGGATACGAGATCCACATGGGCAGTACCGGAGACAGTGGAAGTATCGCAGACAGTGAGAATGTCAGACAGCCGGAAAGCAGAAGTGACAAAAAAGGCTATGTATGCAGAATACAAAACGAAGCAGATGGCAGTGTAAAATACGACGGAATCTTTTCCGGTAACGTATATGGAACCTATGTTCATGGCATTCTTTGACGAGGGGACGCTGGCAGAGACACTGGTTGGTATCCTGGCTGCCCGGAAGGGTGTGGTGCTGGATACCGGACAGATGATAAGTTACGGGCAGTTTAAGCAGATGCAGTATGATAAACTTGCAGACGGTGTGCGGAAATCCATGGATATGGAAGCAGTGTATGCGATGCTGCGGGAAGCTGCGATTTAAAACAGAACTGTTGTTACTGGAACGAGGTACGAGTGAACAGTAACGAAAATGCGCAGTGCATAAAGAGGAAAAATAATGGAATTTAAAATAGAGGAACCGGATAAAAAAATCGGGCAGGAAATCAAAGCAAACTGGGATCGTGTGGCAAAACCGCTGGATGGTCTGGGGGAGTTTGAGGGACTTCTCGCAAGGATCGGGGCAATCCTTGGGTCGCCAGAGATTGATATTGCGAAAAAAGCAGTGATCGTCATGTGCGCAGATAATGGCGTTGTGGCGGAAGGCATCAGCCAGTCCGGGCAGGAGATCACGGCAGCGGTGACAGAGAATCTCGGAAAAAGAAATACTTCGGTCTGCAAAATGGCGCAAACAGTTGGCGCAGAGATTTTTCCGGTGGATATCGGTGTGAACACCGACCGGATTTTTCCGGGAGTCATCAGCAGAAAAGTAAAAAAAGGTACAAATGATTTTCCTGTTAAAACCTGCGATGTCAGAGAGAGAAGCCATGCAGGCGGTCCGGGTTGGGATGGAACTTGTAAAAGATTGCAAAGAAGCTGGATATACGCTGCTTGGTACCGGAGAGATGGGAATTGGCAATACGACGACAAGTGCAGCGATGGCAGCAGCTCTGCTTTCCGTTCCGCCGGAGATCGTGGCAGGGCGGGGCGCCGGATTAAGTGATGAAGGGCTTGCCAGAAAAAGACAGGTGATCGCAGAGGCACTGGAAAAATATCAGTTGAGAGAGACTGAGCCGATGCGTATTTTATGCTCGGTCGGCGGGCTGGATATCGCAGGGCTTTGCGGTGTGTTTTTAGGTGGTGCAAAATACCATATGCCGATCGTGGCAGACGGTGTCATCAGTGCGGTGGCAGCGCTTACAGCAGAGCGGCTTTGTCCGGGAACAAAAGAATTTATCATTCCATCCCACAAAGGAAAGGAACCGGCTTCGGAACTTTTGATGCGGGAGCTGGGGCTTTCTCCGGTTCTGGATGCAGGACTTGCATTAGGAGAGGGAACCGGGGGCAGTCATGATGTTTTCCCTGTTAGATATTGCCATGACTTTATATGAGACAGGGGCTACTTTTGGCGATTTTAAAATTGAGGAGTATCACAGGTTTTGATAAAGTCAGTGTGAACATATTTTTTTTACATGTGACAGAAAGGTGCAGTTATCAGGATGATCACATTGGTGACAGGGGGAAGCGGCAGCGGAAAATCTGCATATGCAGAAAGCCTGCTGTATTCCTGCGAAGGAATCAGATATTATATTGCAACCATGCAGATTTATGATGCAGAGGGCGAAAAAAAAGTAGAGCGGCATCGGAAACTGCGGGCAGGAAAAGGGTTTCTTACGATCGAAAGCCCGATGAATGTAGGAAAAATCCAGTTTGTATGTGCTGGAGAATCAGGGCAGGCGCAATACCGGCAGGAAGCAGAGAGGAAAGGGCAGTGCAGCTCAGAAAAGAAATCGGCACTGCTTGAGTGTATGTCAAATCTCACAGCAAACGAAATGTTCACGAAAGACGGCATGAAATCCGAGGAGGAAGTAGTTGAAAAAATTGTATCTGAGATACAGACTCTTTCACAGAAACTCGACAACCTTGTGATCGTCACGAACAATGTATTTGAGGATGGTGTCATCTATGACGCCGGAACAATGGAGTATTTGAGAGCACTTGGCAGGATCAATGCAGCACTTGCGCATCTGGCAGACCGGGTGGCAGAGGTCGTGGTTGGAATTCCGGTGGAGCTGAAAGGATGAAGTTATGAAATTATTAAAAGCGATGGCGATCGCATTTTCCATTTATTCTAAAATCCCCGTGCCGCAGTTCGAGTGGAAGGAAGAGGACATGGAGTATATGATGTGCTTTTTTCCGTGGATCGGCGGGGTGATCGGAATGTTTTTTTTCGGATGGGCGGTGTTATGTGAGAAATTTGCGGTAGGAAATGTCTGCTATGCACTGATCGGTGCGGCAATTCCGTTAATGATCTCCGGTGGATTTCATGTGGATGGGTACATGGACACGATGGACGCATTTCATTCGTACCAGAGCCGGGAAAAAAAGCTGGAGATTTTAAAAGATTCCCATATCGGTGCGTTTGCGGCGATCATGCTGGCTCTTTATTATATGATTGATATCGCAGCAATTTCAGAAATACATACCCAAAAGGCAGTGTCTGCGCTTGCAGCCGTATTTTTTCTGGCGAGATGCTTTAGTGGGATTGCAGTTATGACATTGCAGCCGGCAAAGAAAGAGGGGCTTTTGTATACCTTTGCTTCCAGTGCACAGAAAGTCAGGGTAAAAGCAGCCTTATATTTTCAGGCAGCGCTTTGTGTGGTACTTATGCTGCTCGTATCCGGATGGTATGGAGCCGCGGCAATCGGGGCGGCGCTGCTCAGTTTCTTTTATTTTAAAAAGAAAAGTTACAAAGAGCTTGGTGGTATCACAGGTGACACTGCCGGATTTTTTGTGACAGTCTGTGAGGCGGCTGCGGCAGCTGCGGTTGCGGTGGCCGGATATTTCTTGTAACTTTTAAAATAGTATTCGGCAGAAGGGGAGAAAAAGCATGCAATTATATATCGGAGGATATGCGCAGGGCAAGCTTGCCTATGTGCAGGAAAAACTGAAAGGGCAGAAGGTACCGGTTGTAAATGACCTGCATCTCTGGGTGAAACAGCTTTTACAGGAGGGAAAACCGGCGGAAGAGATCGTGCTGCAATATTATAAGGAGCACCCGGATTGTATCTTTATCTGCGATGAGATCGGCAACGGCATTGTGCCGATGGAGAAGCAGGAGCGGGAATACAGGGAACGTGTCGGCAGATTATTGATCCGGCTTGCAGGGGAAGCGGAGACAGTGGAGCGCATCATATGTGGAATGGGACAGAAGATAAAATAAAAGTAAAAATCACATGGATCAGACATGGCATGACACAGGCGAACGGAGAACACCGTTATCTTGGAAAAACAGACGAACCGTTGTCTGAAACAGGAATCCGTCTTTTGCAGGAAAAAAAGAAGGAATATTTTTCCAGTCCACCGGAATTTTTGTATACATCTCCGATGAAACGCTGTGTTCAGACAGCGGAACTTCTTTTTGAGAGGAAGCCGGTTCTGATCCCGGAATGGAAAGAGATGGATTTCGGGCAGTTTGAGGGAAAAAATTATGAGGAATTAAAGGATGATCCCTGCTATCAGAAGTGGATCGACAGCAATGGAACACTGCCATTTCCCGGTGGAGAGTCAAGAGAGCAGTTTATCCGGCGTTCTATGGAAGGTTTTGACCGGATGATGTCTGATATTTTAAAAAAATCAGAAAAGAACACCGGAATACAAAACGACACGGATCCGCAATATCTGAAAAGTAATCGTGGAACAGAAATCCCGGTCGTGGCCGTAGTGCATGGCGGTACGATCATGGCGGTGTTCAGCAGTCTTACCGGAGTGGAGAATATTTTGATTTTCAGGTGAAAAACGGGGAAGGATATGAAACTGTGCTGGAATGGATCCAGGGCAGATGGAAGATAACAAGTCTGACTAAGATAGGATGTGAGGACTCAAAAAGTGAACATTTACAATAGATAAGAAAGGAAATTAAATCATGATTTATCATATTGCTGCTGCCATGGATCTGCTGCCCTTACTGGATCCGATCCGTCTGATTGGAAACTGGATCAGTTTTCTGGAAAAGAGACTTCTCGGCACACAGAGCAGGAAAAAAGAAGGGGAATGCTGCTTGTACTTGCAGTTTTGAGCAGTACGGTGTTTGTGACAGCTGTGCTTTTACTTGGCGCATACAGACTGCATCCTTATCTTGGTGCTGTGATCGAGAGCATTATGACCTACCAGATCCTTGCCACGAAATGCCTGAAGGTGGAGAGTATGAAAGTCTATCAGGAACTGAAAAAAGGGGATATTGCGGCGTCACGGAAAGCGGTATCCATGATCGTTGGCAGAGACACGGAATGTCTGGATGAGACAGGCGTTGCAAAGGCTGCGATCGAGACTGTGGCAGAGAATACTTCGGATGGCGTGATCGCACCGATGATCTTCACAGCGATCGGCGGTCCGATCCTTGGATTTTTCTACAAAGCTGTCAATACCATGGATTCCATGGTAGGATATAAGAATGACAGATATCTGTATTTTGGCAGAACTGCGGCAAAACTGGATGATATCGTAAACTACATCCCGGCAAGGATCAGCGCACTGCTCATGGTGGTTTCCTGTTTTTTATGTGGAAAAGAGTTTGACGGAAAGCGGGCATGGTATATTTTTAAGAGAGACCGCTACAGACATGCGAGCCCCAATTCGGCACAGACGGAAGCGGTGTGTGCAGGTGCCCTTGGAATCAGGCTTGCGGGAAATGCAAGCTATTTTGGCAAAATCGTGGAAAAGCCTTATATCGGGGATGCAGAAAGAGCAGTGGAGACAGAGGATATTAAGCGCACAAACCGTCTGCTCTATGCGACGGCTGTCCTGTGTGAAGCAATCTGTCTGTTGGTACTTTGGATCATCCTGCTTATTTCCGAAACTGTCCTTTTCGGTGCGATGCTAATCGTGACTGCTTATTTACTAGCTGTTTCGAAAATTTTGTTAATTATGAACAATTATTTCTTAGACCAGAGTGCGTCCGGTCATACACGGAGGAGACATCTATCAAAATGAAATAGAACTGGATTTTTCGGTAAATATCAATCCTTTTGGAATACCGGAAAAAGTGAAGGAGGCAATGCAGGAATCTTTGGAACTCTGTGAGCATTACCCGGACATTCACCATGCGAAACTGATCGAAAAAATCGGAGCATACTATCACATCCCGGAGGAACATATTTTGTGCGGAAACGGAGCATCTGAATTATTTGTGGCGATTGTTCATGCAATCAAACCGAGAAAAATTGTAATACCGGTGCCGTCCTTTTATGGTTATGAGAAAGCTGCAAACGTGACAGAGGCAGAGGTTTCCTATTATGAGATGAAAGAGAGGGACGGGTTCTGCCTGACCGAAGCGTTTCTGCAGGAACTGCAGGAGGATGTGGATTTATTTATTTCTGGCGAACCCGAATAATCCGGTTGGCAATACAATAGAAGACGTGCTGCTGGAAAAAATATGTGACAGATGCCGGAAAAAAAAGATAACCGTTGTGATAGATGAATGTTTTCTGGAATTTACAAGGAAAAAGGGATTTTTTGAAACACATTCCATGCAGGAATACCCAAATGTCATCCTTGTGAAGGCTTTCACAAAATTATATGCGATCCCGGGTGTGCGTCTGGGCTTCTTATTCTGTGGCAGCCAGAACAAGGCAAGGCAGATTTTCAATCAATTGCCGGAGTGGAACATCTCAACAATTGCGGAGGAAGCAGGACTTGCGGCATTGGATGAGACGGAATACTGTAACAAGACCATTCCATACATTGGAAAAGAGCGTGCATATCTAACGGCGGAACTGGAAAAGCTGGGAATCAAAGTCTACCCCGGGGAAGCAGATTTCCTGCTCATAAAGACAGACGATCCCTTATACGAAAAGTTATTAAAGAAAAAGATTCTGATCCGGGATTGCAGCAATTATAGAGGATTAAGTAAGGGATACTATCGTATTGCTGTGAAGACACATGAAGAAAATGAAAAATTAATTTCGCAATTAAAGGATACAATTTGAAGAAGAATCTTATGAAGCGTTTCGCAATCACCCATATCAACACTGCAGGAAAGTAAGGAGCATCAGTATGGAAAACATAGAATACGTCAGACCACAGGATATCGAAAAACGAAGCTTTGCCATAATCTCAAAAGAGCTGGAGGAAAAAGGAATCGTTCTTCCAAAAGAGCAGGAGCTTGTGACGAAGAGAGCCATCCATACCAGCGCAGATTTTGATTATGCAAAGACCATGACTTATTCCGCCCATGCGGTCGGGATTGCAAAAAAACTGATACAAAATGGTGCAGACATTGTCACCGATACAAACATGGCACTTGCCGGCGTGAATAAAAAAGAACTGGCAAAATACGGAGGAAAGGCACACTGTTTTATGGCTGAGGAAGAGGTGGCAAAGATTGCAAAAGAGCGCGGTGTCACAAGGGCAGCTGTGAGCATGGAAAAAGCAGCACAGATAGAAAAGCCGGTGATCTTTGCCATAGGTAATGCGCCGACAGCATTGATCGAATTATATGAAATGATACAGAGCGGAACATACCGCCCGGCATTTATTATCGGGGTTCCGGTTGGCTTTGTGAATGTGGAGGCTGCAAAGGATCTGATTTTAAAAACGGATGTACCGTATATTATCAACCGGGGAAGAAAAGGTGGCAGTAACATTGCAGCGGCAATCTGCAATGCGCTTTTATATGAACTTCGAGATAAAAATTAAATGTAAATTTAATTAATTAATTCACTGGTCTGAGGAGTTGCCGTGCAGACCATAAGAAAATCATGCAAGAGTGGATGAATGATGCGATATGGATTTACAACAGGAAGCTGTGCGGCGGCTGCCTCGAAAGCAGCAGCATATATGCTTCTGACAGGAAAGTTAAAACAAAATATAACAATACAGACACCGAAAGGGATTCTGTTTCAAACGGAGATACTTGAAATTACAAGAAGTGAAACAGAAGTTACCTGCGCAGTACGAAAAGATGGTGGAGATGATCCCGATATTACATCCGGGACACTCATTTTTTCCACAGTGCGTTTTGCAGATGGGGAGAAAAAAATACCGGGGCAGAATAACAGACAATTTTCAGGCATTCATGTGAAAGCGATGCAGGAAAAAAGGGCAGTCATTTGCATTGACGGTGGCAAGGGTGTTGGCAGAGTGACAAAACCCGGATTAGACCAGCCGGTCGGAAATGCAGCCATTAATCATGTGCCGCGGGAGATGATCGAAAAAGAAGTGCAGGAGGTATGCACATTGGCAGATTTCTCTGGAGAACTTCATATCACGATCTCGGTGCCCGACGGAGAACATTTGGCGGAGCAGACCTTCAATCCGAGACTTGGGATCGTCGGGGGAATTTCCATTTTGGGAACTTCCGGGATCGTAGAACCGATGAGCAGTCAGGCGCTTCTTGATACGATCAAAGTGGAATTGAACCAGAAAAAGGCAGAAGGTTATGGAATCGCCGCTGTTTCGCCCGGTAATTACGGGTTGGATTACATGAAAAAAACATATGGTTACGACCTTGACCGGAGCGTAAAGTGCAGTAATTTTATCGGAGACACCATTGATATGGCGATCACCACTGGATTTGAAAAAATGCTGCTCACAGGACATATCGGCAAGCTTGTGAAAGTGGCAGGAGGAATCATGAACACACATTCCAGAGAGGGAGACTGCCGTATGGAAGTGCTTGCCGCAGCTTCTGTGAGAAATCAGGTGCCTTATCCGGTTTTAGAGGAAATCCTGCAATGTGTCACCACGGAAGAAGCAGTCAGGAAACTGGATGCCTGTGGAAAAAAAGATGCTGTGATGCAGGAGCTGCTGTCAAAAATCATGTTTTATCTGAACAAACGGGCGGCAGGGAAAATGCAGATCGAGGTTATCCTTTACTCCAATGAATTTGGAGAGCTGGCAAAGTCCGCTGGAGCAGAGAAGTTTTTACAGGAATTGATGTGATTTATAAGAAAGGAAACAAAACAATGGTTTATTTTGTGGGGGCAGGACCTGGAGCGGCAGATCTTATCACGGTACGTGGAATGCGTCTGTTAGAACAGGCGGATGTGGTGATTTACGCGGGTTCGCTTGTGAATCCGGAACTTTTATCTTATTGCAAAAAAGAGTGTGAGATACATAACAGTGCATACATGACCTTAGAAGAGGTACTCGCTGTCATGGAAGAGGCAGAAAAACAAAAGCTTACGACCGTGCGGCTTCACACTGGGGAACCGAGCATTTACGGAGCAGTGCGCGAACAGATGGATCTGCTGGATGAAAAAGGTATTTTGTATGAGAGCTGTCCGGGAGTAAGTGCCTGTTTTGGAGCGGCAGCTTTGTTAAATCTGGAATATACTTTACCGGAAGTATCCCAATCATTGATCATTACCCGCATGGAAGGCAGAACCAAAGTGCCGGAGAGAGAGAGCATTGAGAGTTTTGCAGCACATCATGCTTCCATGGCAATCTATTTAAGTACAGGAATGCTGGGAGAACTGGGCAGACGGCTGATCGCAGGCGGGTATGGGAAAGACACACCGGCAGCGATTGTATACAAGGCGACCTGGCCGGAGGAAGAAGCGTATCTGTGCACGGTGGAACAGTTAGAAGAGACGGCAAAAGCGCATGACATTACCAAAACAGCGCTGATCATCGTGGGAGATATTGTGGCACATCAGAATTATGGGAAATCCAGACTGTATGCGCCGGATTTTGAGACGGAATTTCGTAAGATAAAAAAATCAAGGGAAAAAGAATGAATATCAGTATCATTACGTTTACAGAGAACGGAACAAAACTTGCAGAAAAAATCAGACAGGCTTTTGTGGGCACGAAAACGGAAGAAGCAAAAAAACTTGGATTATCGCTATCTGACTGGACAAGACAGCAGTTTGCAGAGAAAAATGCCATTGTTGTAATTGGAGCCTGTGGCATTGCAGTGCGCATGATCGCACCATTTGTGTCGGATAAGCTAAGTGACAGCCCGGTGGTTGTGGCAGACGAGGCAGGGACTTTTGTGATCCCGCTGCTTTCCGGGCATATGGGAGGTGCAAATGAGCTTGCAGAACAGATTGCAGGGCAGATCGGCGGGATTCCGGTCATCACAACAGCAACTGATGTGAATCATACGTTTTCTGTGGATCTGTTTGCAAAAAAATGTGGTCTTTCCATTTATAACCGGGAGGGGATTGCAAAAGTCTCAGCCAAAATACTGGATGGAAAAACGCCGGATATTGTGATCTCATCAGAGAAAACAGACTTAGAGCAGGGAGTACTCGGATTGCAGCCGAGAGAATATATTTTAGGAATCGGCTGCCGCAGGGGAAAAAGCTTTGAAGAACTGGATGCATTTATACAAAAGTGGCTGGATCATGCAGACATTGAAAAAAGACTTGTGCGCGCAGCAGCTTCCATTGATCTGAAAAAAGAGGAGAAAGGCCTGCTGAGGTGGTGCATGGCAAACCGGATTCCGTTTTTAACCTATTCTGCGGAGGAGTTAAAACAGGTAAAGGGAGACTTTCAGGAGTCCTCCTTTGTAAAGAAAAGACAGGCGTGGACAATGTCTGCGAGAGGGCTGCAATGAAAGCGGCAAACGAAGAAGGAACTTTCATTTTGCGGAAGCAGGCGGAAAACGGTATGACGATCGCAATTGTAAAATACGACTGGAAATTGGAAAGAGAGCTGGCAAAGGAGTACAGGATCGATGAGCAGTAAAATTTATATCGTGGGAATGGGACCGGGAACCGGGGAAATGATGACTCCACAGGCAGACCAGGCATTGTGCGGCAGCGATGTGATCGTTGGATATCCGGTGTATTTAAAATTATTAGGCAGTAAATATCAGGAAAAAGAATTTTTATCCACACCGATGAAACAGGAAGTCAGACGCTGTGAGATGTGTTTTGAGGAAGCAGAAAAAGGAAAAACGGTTGCGATGGTATGCAGTGGGGATGCAGGCGTGTATGGAATGGCATCCCTGCTCTATGAGATGTCGGAAGCGCATCCGGGATGTGAACTTGAGGTGATCCCGGGGATTACAGCGGCAAACAGTGGGGCGGCGGCGCTTGGAGCGCCACTAAATCACGATTACTGCGTCATCAGCTTAAGTGATCTTATGACACCGTGGGAGCTTATCGAAAAAAGGCTTGCGGCAGCAGCGATGGGTGATTTTCTGCATGGCAATCTATAATCCATCCAGCCACCACAGGGCAGATTATCTTAAGAAGGCCTGTGACATTTTACAAAAAAACGGAGTGGAGCCGGAGAGAGCCTGTGGCTATGTGGAAAACATCGGAAGAGAAAACACAGCCTGTGAAGTCTGCACACTCGCAGAATTGCGGGAGCGTCAGGTGAATATGTTTACAACGGTATTTATTGGAAATTCCAGAACAAAAATCATAGGTGGGAAACTTGTCACACCAAGAGGGTATGTGCTGCCGGATCCGGCGGTTTAAAGTATGCCGTATTTTAATTTGCATGTGACAATCGTGTAAACAGGAGAAAGAAATTCATGAATAGAATTGTAATTTTTCAGGAACAACAGAAGGACGCATGTTAGCACAGACATTGTCTGAAAATGGAATCCGCTGTATTGTTTCCGTGGCAACAGAATATGGTGAGATCGTCATGCCGGAGATGGAAGGAGTTACGGTTCATAAAGGCAGGATGGATTTGGGAAATGCAGAAGTTCATCGCACAGAGCGAGGTGGCAGTGGTGGTGGACGCAACGCATCCGTTTGCAACGGCAGTTTCGGAAAACATCAGGAAAGCCTGAAAATACGGAGATTCCGTATATCCGGCTGCAGAGGGAGACTTCGGATATTGCATTAAATAAGGATACAATACAGGAAAATCGCTCAGATGTGATACTGTGCAGTGACGCCACAGAATGTGCAGACTTCTTAAACTCCACAGATGGAAACATCCTGCTCACGACCGGGAGCAAAGATCTTGCCACATACAGTCGGAAGGAAGCGTTAAAAGACCGCCTGTTTGTCCGTGTATTGCCGGGATTGGAGAGCCTCTCTCTGTGAAAAGAACGGTATCTGTGGAAAACAGATCATTGCGATGCAGGGTCCTTTTCATTGGAGATGAACCGCGCACTGATCAGACAGTTTCATATAAAGTATCTGGTCACAAAGGAGAGTGGCAGAACAGGGGATTTCTGGAAAAATAAAAGCAGCCGAGGCGGAAGGAATCACTGCTTGTGTGATCGGCAATCCGGAAAAACAAAACAGTGGGGATTCTTTACACAGGTGTGCAGAAAAATTTCAGAAATCACAGGAAAAACAATAAAACCAGATCGCCCTCATCGGAACCGGTATGGGAAATGAGCAGACGCTCACGATGGAAGCAACAGAAAAATCCGGGAAGCAGATTACATTTTGGAGCAGAACGGCTGCTACGGATCATAAAAATGAGCAGGCAGTTCGTTATCCCTATTATCTTGCAGCGGATATCGTTCCGGAGCTGGACCGGTTATCCGGCTGCGGGTAAAAGTGGTCATTCTTTTTCCGGTGATACCGGTTTTACAGCGGATGCGGAAACTATATGAAACACTGAAGGGCAGAAGTGACAGCAGAGTGCGCATCTATCCCGGAATTTCGTCGGTGTCGTATCTGGCAGCATTGACCGGGTACAGTTATCAGGATGCGGCTGTTTTAAGTATCCATGGACACGGAGCGGAGACAGAGTGGATCGGAAATCTGACAGAAACCATTCGTTTTCTAAAAAAATTTTGCTGATGTCCGGAAAGAGGATGTGCAAAAACTCGGCAGACTGTTACAGAAATATCATTTGCAGAACTGTAAGGTACTTGCAGGTTTCCAGCTGTCCTATCCGCAGGAGAAAGTTTTAGCATTAACGCCGGAAGCATGTGAACATGTGGAAGAAACCGGATTATATATATGTCTCATCTTAAATCCGGATGCAGAAAAAAGGCAGTTACCTGTGGGATGCGGGATGAGGAATTTTGCGGGATAAAGTTCCGATGACAAAAGAAGAGATAAGAGCGTTGTCTATCTGCAAATTGCATTTACAAGAGGATTCCGTCTGCTATGATATCGGAAGCGGAACAGGATCGATTGCAATAGAAATTGCAAAGAAGCGGACAGATCCAGGTTTTTGCGATAGAAAAAGCCTCTTGCACTGGAACTGATCCAGAAAAATATCGAGAAATTCGCTCTGCCGAACATTCAGGTAATCGCCGGTGAGGCACCGGACTGTCTTAAGACAGAAGAACGGAGTGAGCATCCGACACATGCGTTCATCGGTGGAAGCAGTGGCAGATTAAAAGAAATCTTAGATGTTTTATATAAAAAATCATGAAATGAGGATCGTGATCAACTGCATCAGTTTAGAGACGATCCGTGAACTGACATTGCTGGAAACAGACAGCCGTATCACGGATCTCGAGATCATCCAGGTGCAGGTATCCCGTGCAAAACAGTCGGCGGTTATCATCTGATGCAGGGAGAAAATCCAATTTACATCTGCTCTTTGATTTTACCGGGGAGGTATCTTAAATGGGATTGAAAATACCGAAAGTTATGATCGCTGCGGTAAAAGCGGCAGTGGAAAGACAACCATCACATGTGCTTTTAAAACAGTTATTATGCAGGAAAAACATCCGGTGTCCTTTAAGTGCGGACCGGATTATATTGATCCGATGTTTCATGAACAGGTGTTAAAAATTCCATCCAAAAATCTGGATACATTTTTTCGGATGCATTACAAATACAGGCATTGTATGAGATGGAACTACCGGGGCATGATATCGCAGTGTTAGAAGGTGTTATGGGACTTTACGATGGACTTGGCGGTATCAGGGAGGAAGGTTCTTCTTACCATCTGGCTAAGACACTGGATGTCCCGATTATTCTGGTAGTGGATGCGCGTGGCATGGGAAAATCTGTGATTCCGCTTATTGCAGGATTCTTACAATATGATGAGAAGAAGCTGATCAAAGGTGTGATCCTAAACCGGACAAGTAAAATGTTTTTGATACCATTGCACCATTGATCGAAGAAGAACTTTCGATAAAAGCACTGGGATGCATTCCGAATGAAAAAGAACTGACAATCGGCTCCAGACATCTGGGTCTGATCCTGCCGGAAGAAATGGAAGAACTGAATTTTCAGTTGGAAAAAGCCGGACAATTGCTGGAAAAATATGTGGATGTCGATGCGATGATCGGGATTGCAGAAAGTGCTTTTTGGGAAAAAGAAGAAACTGTAACAGAAGAAGTAAAGCCGGAAGAAAAAGAAAGATTTAGAAGAAAAAGCGTATTCTGGGAAAGTTACAATTTTTTCTCAGGCAATTTTCAGTGGAAAAAATAAATTATATGACAGAGAGAACTCCGGTACAAATACAATACCGCCCCGCATCGCAGTGGCGAAAGACGAAGCATTCTGTTTTTATTACCGTGACAACTTAAGAATGCTGGAACACTATGGAGCAGAGCTGGTATTTTTTTCACCGCTGCATGATGAGAAGCTTCCGGAAAACATTCATGGCTTACTGTTAGGCGGCGGTTATCCGGAATTATACGCTAAGCAGCTTGAAGAAAATGAGAGCATGCGGAAATCCATCAAAGAAGCGTTGGAACAGCAGTTACCTTCCCTGGCAGAATGTGGGGGATTTATGTATCTGCATGACACGCTCACGGACAGGGAGGGAACAACTTATCAAATGGCAGGTGTGATCCCGGCAGAGTGTCAGTACACGGGAAAACTGGTACGTTTTGGTTATGTGGAAGTACAACTGCCGCAAGGGCTTACGGAGAAGGGAACAGCAGAAAGACCGGAACCGGAAAAAATAAAGGCGCATGAGTTCCACTATTTCGACAGCACAGCGAATGGAGAGGATTGCATTGCCACAAAACAGGTGACCGGAAGAAGCTGGAAGTGCATTCATGCATCGGACGATCATTTCTGGGGCTTTCCACATCTGTATTATCCGTCAGATCCAAAGTTTGTGAAATGGTTTTTGGAAAGAACAGAAAAACACATTTGAGATTGCAAAAAAAACATGGGTGTGCTAACATGGATAAGGCTTAGACCGCTATATCATTCATGCGGTGTGGAAGCGTAAAAAAATGACAGTTTCATAGAGAAGACAGTTGGTGCCAGCCGGTTTTGTTAAGACCAGACTGGTTAAAAGGGAAACAGGTGTGATTCCTGTACGATCTCGTCACTGTGATAAGGGAGTGCAGATTCTTTTTCCGCATGGAAAGCCACTGGTGCATGGCACTGGGAAGGCAGAATCTGTATGAGGATCTTTCAGCCAGGAAACCTGCCAATCGTCTGGTACAGGGAAATGAATTCCCAGATCACGAGTAATTGGTCGTACTGTTTAGAGGGCTTTCTGACAAAAAGCCTGATTTTCATTGACTTTTTACTCCGTTCAGGACATCTGACCGGAGTTTTTTTTTGCCGTATTATAAAAGATAGGGCATAATATTTTTTCTTTGTGTACAGATCTCTATGAAGCAGAAGTAAATCACAAAGAGGAGAAAAAAATGAAGAAAAAAACACTTGCACTTGTTCTTGCATTTACAATGACAGCAGCCCTTTTTACAGGATGCGGAAGCAAGAACGAGACAGAGACAACACAGACACAGACAGAAACAGCTGCTGAGACAGAGAGTGAAGAGGTCGATGATCAGGCCGCAGCAGACGAAGTTGCAGCACTCATCGATGCCATCTATGTGCAGACTAGAAATGAGAACACAGATGAGCAGTGTGCAGCAGCAAAAGCAGCATGGGACAAGCTGACAGATGCGCAGAAGGAACTTGTTGAGGGAGAAAATGCTGACCCGGATTATTTCGGAAGAGATACAGGAGATGCATCCAAGGATGATCCTTTGAATGAGGACGGAATCGGAGAGAACGAGCTTTTAGTGGTAAGTTTTGGTACATCCTTCAACGACAGCAGGGCAGAGGATATCGGTGGTGTGGAAAAAGCACTGCAGGAAGCAAATCCGGACTGGTCTGTAAGAAGAGCTTTCACAGCACAGATCATCATCAACCATGTACAGGCAAGAGATGGTGAAAAAATTGACAATGTAGAACAGGCACTCGACAGAGCAGTAGAAAATGGTGTAAAAAATCTCGTAGTACAGCCAACTCATTTGATGCATGGTGCAGAGTATGATGAACTCGTAGATGCATTAGATGGATACAAAGATAAATTTGAGACAGTTACGATCGCTGAACCGTTACTTGGCGAAGTTGGAAGTGATGCAACTGTTGTCAATGAAGATAAAGCAGCCGTTGCAGAAGCTATCACAGCAGAGGCAGTAAAGACAGCAGGTTTTGATTCCTTAAAGGCAGCAAAAGAAGATGGTACAGCATTTGTGTTCATGGGACATGGTACTTCCCACACTGCAAAAGTAAGCTACAGCCAGATGGCTGCCCAGATGGAAAAATTAGGCTATGACAACGTATTCATCGGAACAGTAGAAGGTGAGCCGGAAGAGACAGCATGTGAGAACGTGATCGCAGCAGTAAAAGAAGCAGGATACACAAAAGTGATCCTTCGTCCTTTAATGGTCGTAGCCGGAGATCACGCCAACAACGATATGGCTGGCGATGATGACGATTCCTGGAAGAGCCAGTTTGTTGCAAGCGGAAACTTTGAAAGTGTTGACTGCCAGATCGCAGGACTTGGCGGAATCGATGCTATCCAGCAGATTTATGCAGCCCATACCAAAGCAGCCATCGATTCTCTTGGGGATATCGCAACAACAGCATCTGCAGACAGTGATGTCCTTGCAGATGGAACCTACTCTGCAAAATTCGATACCGACAGCAGCATGTTTCATGTAAATGAAGCATATGACGGACGTGGAACACTTACGGTAAAAGAATGGCAAAATGACACTTCACATCGTGATGCCATCCCAGAACATTGTAAATCTTTTCTTAGGAACTGCAGAAGATGCACAGAAGGATGGAGCAAAACTGATCCAGCCAACAACAGAAGAAGTTACATACTCTGATGGTTCCAAAGAGGAAGTCTATGCTTTTGACGTCTCGGTAGAAGCATTAGATCAGGAGTTTGATCTTGCGTTAATCGGAACAAAAGGAAAATGGTATGACCATAAGGTCAGTGTTTCGGATGCAAAAGCAGAGTAAGCTGGCGTAAAAATATATAGGATATCTGTAAATGGGAGCCTGAGATATGGATAACATATGGAAAGGTGCGGTTTGCAGATCATAAAAGAGACGCACAGATTGTTTAGATGAGAGACAGTCTGTGCGTTTTTTGTTTTATCGTGAGAAAAGGAATAAAATTTTTAATCTGTTCAATTTGAATTTAATTATATCATTTTTCTTAAAAAGATAAAATTAAATTGACAATGATATAATGAAAAGAATATAATTACTAGTATTAAGTAATAGTTGGATGATTGCAGCAGGAGGTTAAATGAGACAGTTTGACTATCGTGAAAAATGGAAAAAACTGCTCACACCTGAAATAGTATCTTATCTGACACAGATACATGAATTTCGAGGAGAGCAGACATTATTTATTGAAGCAAAAGCGGATACATTAACACAGCTTGTAGAAATTGCGAAAATTCAGAGTACGGAAGCTTCCAATAAAATTGAAGGAATCTATACATCTGATGAACGTTTAAAAGCTTTAGTAAAAGATACAACCCGTCCTAAGAGCCGAAATGAACAGGAAATTGCAGGTTACAGAGATGTATTGAATACGATTCATGATAACCATGATTATATTCCACCGAAACCATCCATCATACTGCAGCTGCACAGGGATTTATATAAGTTTGAAGGGTTTGATATCGGGGGAAAATACAAGACAGCAGATAATATTATTGAGGAAGAAGATATGGCAGGAAATAAATCTGTCCGGTTTCAGCCGATGCCTGCATGGGCAACGCCAGAGGCAATAGAAGAATTGTGTAAAGCACTTGATGAGGCACTTGCAACAGAACAGATTGATCCACTGATTCTGATCCCAATGTTTATCCTTGACTTTTTATGTATTCACCCTTTTAATGATGGTAATGGCAGAATGAGTCGGCTATTGACCTTATTGTTACTATATAGAGCCGGTTATATTGTCGGAAAGTACATAAGTATTGAAAAGTTAATTGAAAATACAAAGGAGTTGTATTATGACTGCTTGCAGCAAAGCTCTGTAAACTGGCATGAAAATAAGAATGATTATGAACCGTTTGTAAAATATATGCTTGGTATTGTTACAGCTGCGTATCGGGAATTTTCATCCAGAGTGAGTTTGCTGGCAACAAGCGGTATGTCAAAGCCGGACAGAGTGAGGGAGATCATTAAAACAACACTGGGTACCATTACAAAAGCAGAGATTTTAGAAAAATGTCCGGATATCAGTCAGGTGACAGTACAGAGGGCACTTGCAGAGCTGGTGGAATCAGGAGCGATTCTGAAAATCGGTGGCGGAAGATATACAAAATATACATGGAATAATGAATGATTGGAGATAAAAATGATTACAGGCGAATTGAAAAACAAAATTGATAGTTTATGGGACATTTTTGCTGCAGGAGGATTGGTAAATCCACTTGAAGTAATTGAACAGATCACTTATCTGATGTTTATACATGATCTGGATGATTCGGATAATATGAGGGCAAAAGAAAGTGCAATGCTGGGACTACCATATCAGAGCATTTTTGCAGAAGAAGTTCAGATTGGAGAGAGAACAATCGATGGAACACAGTTGAAATGGTCGGTATTTCATGATTTCCCTGCTGACAGAATGTATTCTATTATGCAGGAATGGGTGTTCCCTTTTATAAAAACACTGCATAGCGATAAAAACAGTGCATACTCCAAATATATGGATGATGCAATCTTTAAACTCCCAACACCATTAGTGTTATCGAAGGTTGTAGACTCACTGGACGAGATCTATGAGATGATGAGTGAAATTCAGACAGCAGACGTAAGAGGAGATGTATACGAATATCTTTTGTCAAAAATAGCACAGTCTGGATTAAATGGGCAGTTCCGTACACCAAGACATATTATCCGCATGATGGTTGAACTAATGGATCCTTCCAGTGATGAAATGATTTGTGATCCGGCTTGCGGTACATCTGGATTTTTGGTTGCGTCAGGAGAGTACTTAAAGGAAAAGAAAAAAGAAGAGATTTTTTATGATAAACAGAAAAAAGATCATTATATGAACCATATGTTTTATGGTTATGACATGGATCGGACAATGCTCCGCATCGGAGCCATGAATATGATGACACATGGTATTGATAATCCATTTATTGAGTATAGAGACAGTTTGTCTGATCAGAATCAGGACAAAGAGAAATATTCACTTGTTCTGGCAAATCCACCGTTTAAAGGAAGTCTTGATGCAGAATCGGTGTCAGGTGATCTGTTAAAAGTTTGTAAAACAAAGAAAACAGAACTTTTGTTCTTGACATTATTTTTACGTATTTTAAAAATTGGTGGACGATGTGCTTGTATCGTTCCAGATGGCGTACTCTTCGGTTCTTCTACAGCACATAAGGCGATTCGTAAGGAGATTGTGGAGAATCAGAGATTAGTAGCAGTTATTTCCATGCCATCCGGTGTATTTAAACCATATGCAGGAGTGTCAACTGCGATTCTTATTTTTACAAAGACAGATCATGGCGGAACAGATCATGTCTGGTTTTATGATATGACAGCGGATGGACTCAGTCTTGATGATAAACGGTCTCCGATTGCTGATAATGATATTCCAGATATTATTGAGAGATTTAAGAATCTGGATAAAGAGATGGACAGAAAACGTACCGACAAGTCATTTATGGTTCCAAAGCAGGATATTGTAGACAATGATTATGATCTCAGTATTAATAAGTATAAGGAAATCGAGTATGTGCCGGTAGAGTATCCACCAACATCGGAAATTATGGCAAACATCCGGGAACTTGAGATGGAAATCGGGAAAGAGATGGATGAACTGGAAAGATTGCTGGAGTTATAAATGAAGTGAGCAGTAAGAGTGGAAATATAGGAAAGGAAAATGCAAATTCCAATTTGCATGGTTGATGTGGATGCGATTAGAAGATATATGTACTGTCTTTACTGATGGTGACTGGATAGAAAGTAAGGATCAAGCCGATGAGGGAATTAGGTTGATTCAAACCGGTAATATTGGTATGGGAGCATATTTAGAAAAAGAAGAAAAAGCTAAGTATATATCTGAAGAAACTTTTAATAAACTAAAGTGTACAGAAATATTTTCAGGTGATATTTTAGTTTCAAGATTACCTGAACCTGTAGGAAGAGCATGCATTATTCCTGAAAAAAAGGAGAGGATGATAACCGCAGTCGATTGTACAATTTGTAGATCAAATGAAGCTATTGTATGCAAGGAATATTTGTGTTATTTTATGCGTTCAAATGCATATTATACAAGATTATTAAATAGCGTTACAGGAACAACACGAAAGAGAATTTCGAGAAAGAATTTGGGAAATGTTGAATTGGATATTCCTTCAAAACGAGAACAAGCAAAAGTTGTAAAACAGCTCGATTGTTTAGTTAAGGTGATTAGCTCAAGAATCACGGAACTGCAAAGATTAGATGATCTCATCAAGGCTCGATTTGTCGAGATGTTTGGGAATCCTGTTCTTAATGATAAAGGTTGGGAGCAAAAGTCTTTGGGGGAGATTACTACAAAGATTGGATCCGGTGCAACTCCTAAGGGAGGAAAGGAAGCCTATCAAGAAGAAGGCATTACACTTATTCGCAGTATGAATGTTCATAATGGTCAGTTTGAGTATAAGGATTTGGCACATATTTCAGATGAACAGGCTTCTAAATTGGATAATGTAACTATTGAGGAAGATGATGTATTGCTAAATATTACAGGTGCTTCTGTTGCTCGGTCATGTGTAGTTCCAAATGAGATATTACCAGCAAGAGTAAATCAGCATGTATGCATCATAAGGTGTAAAGACTGTATAATTCCTGAGTTCTTAAATAAGTTGCTAATTGATGATAATTATCAGGATTTGTTATGGAGTATTGCTGGAAGTGGAGCTACGCGTGAGTCAATAACCAAGCAGCAAGTTGAAAATTTGCAGATTATACTGCCAATGCTCGAACTTCAAAAAGAGTTTATGGCATTTTGCCACCAAGTCACCAAATCAAAAGTTGTAGTGCAGAAAGCACTTGATGAGACACAGCTCCTATTCGATTCATTGATGCAACAATATTTCGGATAACGTTTATAAAGAAAGGTTATTATTAGCCATGAAAATATTGCTATTTGGAGTTTCAAATGTTGGAAAAACAACTATCGGGAAGTTGCTTGCCGAAAAAATAAAATTTTCATTTTATGATTTGGATGACGAAATAAAGAAATACTATGGCATAACGCTTGAAGAATTTGTCCATACAGAAAATTTACGTTGGAGAGATCAAAAAAGAGGGCAAATCATAAATAAAATTCTTAAATTGGATGAAAATATGGTTTTAGCAATTACGCCTATTTCTTATCCTGATAATTTTGAAAAGTGTATAGTTGCAGACGACATATTGTTGATCGAACTCTGTGATTCTCCGGAAAACATTTTTTCACGACTTGTATTTAGTGATGAAGAAGATAATTTATATATTGACTTGCAATATAAGAATGAACATAAAGAATATTATATGAATGAAATTAGAGAAGATATTCATTGGTATGGACAGATTTTTGATAAAATCGGAGTGAAAAATAAATTTGCAATGAATAATGATGGACCTGAAAAAGTAGTAAGCAGACTGATCAAAGAATATGGACTGTTGCCGCAATAAGCAATGTCAGAAAATTGGGAATGAACATTATTTTCGTGTACAATGTTGGTAATTACTGAAGGGAGATACCAACATGGAAGAAAAACTTGTAAAGATTATTAATGAGATGGCAGATTATCTGAATATTGCACAGATGAAAAAATTGCAGGAAGTATTGATAAAAAATTTATCAGATGCGAGACCGGAAAAGGAACAGATTTCAAATCAAGAATATTTGAAAATGTTTATTGAAGCAAAACAAATTGAGGGATGTTCAGCGAGAACATTACAGTACTATCAGGTGACAATTGAGCATTTGTTAAAAAATATTGATACCGTAATACGAAAAATTACAACAGATGAAATACGAACCTATCTTGCAGAATATCAGCAGCGCAATAATTGCAGTAAAGTAACAGTGGATAATGTAAGAAGAAATATTTCAAGTTTCTTTTCGTGGTTGGAGGAAGAAGATTATATTTTAAAAAGTCCTATGAGAAGGATTCATAAAATTAAAACGAAACAGCCGGTAAAAGAAATCATTTCGGATGAAATGATCGAAAGATTACGGGATAATTGCAGATGTTCCAGAGATTTGGCAATGATAGATTTATTATATTCGACTGGAATACGAGTTGGTGAATTGGTGGGATTGAATATTTCGGATATTGATTTTGAAGAAAGAGAATGTGTTGTTTATGGAAAAGGAGACAAGGAGCGACGTGTATATTTTGATGCTAAAGCAAAATTACATCTACAAAATTACATAAATAGCCGGACAGACACAAATCCTGCATTATTTGTCACGTTGGATTCGCCATATGAAAGATTGAAAATCAGCGGTGTAGAGATAAGAGTGCGTGAGCTTGGACGTAAACTAAATATTGAAAAAATACATCCACATAAATTCAGAAGAACAATGGCAACGCGGGCAATTGACAAGGGAATGCCAATCGAGCAGGTGCAAAAAATATTAGGACATTCACAGATTGGAACGACGATGCAGTATGCAATTGTGAATCAAAATAATGTAAAAACATCACATCGGAGGTATATTGCATAAAAGAAATGATAGCAGATTCAAATTCCAATTTGCAGTTGAGGGTTGAAGTGGAGGAAAAATGAAAAAAGACGTAACAGTACGATCTAGTGCAGCAGAATATTTAACGTTTATTACAGCTAGCGGTGAGAGTCAGGTAGAAGCAATATATTTTGATGAAAATGTATGGCTGACACAGAAAATGATGGGAGTATTGTATGATGTTGAGGCTAATACAATAACGTATCATTTGCAGAAAGCGTTTAGAAGTCTTGAACTTGATGAAAATTCAGTTACTCGAAAATTTCGAGTAACTGCTTCTGATGGAAAAAGCTATGACACAAAACATTACAATTTGAAAGCAATTATATCAGTAGGAAATAAAGTTGATTCTCCAAAGGCAGTTCAATTTCGTAAATGGGCAAATAATGTTATTGAAGAATATACAATAAAAGGTTTTGCAATGGATGATGAAAGACTGAAAAATGGAGGCACAGTATTAACAAAAAAGTATTTTGAAGAATTACTGGAACGAATACGTGAAATCAGATTGTCGGAACGTAAATTTTATCAGAAAATTACAGATATCTATGCAACAGCTATAGATTATGATTCTAAAGCAGAAACAACAAGAAGATTTTTTTCGGCAGTTCAAAATAAGATACATTATGCAATTCATGGCAATACAGCGGCTGAAGTAATTTATAATAGAGCGGATGCAGCACAAGAGCATATGGGATTGACAACTTGGGAGGGAGCGCCCAATGGTAAGATTCATAAATATGATGTTGTGATTGCGAAAAATTATTTGTCAAAGAAAGAATTGGCAAATATGGGACGGTTAGTGAATGCTTATTTAGATCTGGCAGAACTTCAAGCGGAAAGAAATATACCAATGACGATGAAAGACTGGGAGAATAGATTGAATGGCTTTCTTCAAATAATGGATTATGGAGTATTGTCTGATAATGGGAAAGTTTCTGCTGAAATGGCACGAATTCATGCAGAGAGTGAATTTGAAAAGTATCGAAAGATACAAGATGTCATATACGAAAGTGATTTTGATCGATTTATGGAACTTGAAGATAAAATGAAGAATGATTCTGATAGGGAGCAATGAAACAGATGAAAGTAAAACTGGAAGATGTATGTGAGCGTGGTACATCAAATTTGAAACAATCAGATATAGCTAAAACAAGTGGAGATTATCCAATCTATGGAGCCTCGGGATATATAGGAAATACAAATTTTTATCATCAGGAAAAGCCGTATGTTGCTGTAGTTAAGGATGGAGCAGGAGTAGGAAGAGCAGCTTTATATCCTGCGAATTCATCAGTAATAGGAACAATGCAGTATCTCTTGCCAAAAGATAATGTTTTGCCGAAATATCTTTTTTATGTTGTAAGTTATATGCATTTAGAAAAATATTTTACTGGAGCAACCATTCCACATATATATTTTAAAGATTATAAAAATGAAGAATTTAATCTTGATTTGTTAGAAAGACAGGCTGAAATTGTTGAGATTCTTGAAAAATGTGAAAAAATTATTGAGAAAAGAAAGCAAGAGATCCAACTGTTAGATCAACTCATCAAGGCTCGATTTGTCGAGATGTTTGGACATCAAAGCCATAATGAAAAGTCATTACCATATATGACAGTAGATGATGTTGCGGAGATTTATCTGGGTATAACGCATACACCGACTTATGTAGATTCAGGAGTGATGTTTATATCAGCAAAAAACACATCTGGAGATTTTTTGGATTTGACTGATGTGAAATATATTTCAAGAGAAGAATTCGAGGGAGCACCAAAAGGTTCGAAACCGCAAGTGAATGATGTATTGTTTTCGAGAGTTGGTTCTAATTTAGGACATCCTGTAATCTTGGAAGAAGAATTGGAGTTATGCACATTTGTAAGTTTAGGCTTTTTAAGGAGTAAAGGAATAGTTACGAGCAATTATCTTAAACACTGGATGCGTGATGAATTCTTCGCAAAACAAGTATCTGAGCATGTTAAAGGCGGAGGTCAGCCGAACTTAAATACAGGATGGCTAAAAGAATTTAAAATTATTGTTCCTAATTTAGAGAAGCAAAAAGAGTTCGATGATTTTTGCCACCAAGTCACCAAATCAAAATTGTTCGAATTCTCTTCCTTGCAAAACCATACAGGGATGCTACAATAATAGTAATAACGATAAATCCAGAAAAACTCTGTGCGTTAGCGGAGGTGTCTATGATAACAAACTTTGATTATTTGAAAAATGAACCGAAATTTTCTGCATTTGCAAATGTCGCAATCTCAGCAGAAAAGATTATTCTTATGGATCCGGAGGCAAGTATTATCAACAGCCGCAGGGCGATGGAGTTTGCAATCAAATGGATGTATTCAGTAGATAAGGCTCTTGAAATGCCGTATCAGGATAATTTGCAAAGTCTTATGAATGAAGAAGAATACAGACAGCTTGTCGGAGCGGATTTATGGAGACGAATGGATTACATCCGCAGATGTGGCAATAATGTAGCACATGGGAATAAAAAACTCGGTAGAGATGAGGCTATGTTGTGTCTGGAGAATCTGTTCATTTTTCTTGATTATATCGCACACTGCTATACAGAAAATTCTACAGAACGCACTTTTGATAAAAATACGATTACTGCCAGAATGGAAAAAGCCAGAGAATCAAAAGTGGCAGCAAAAAATATAAGAGAAGAACTGGAAAAAGAACAGGAAAAGTCTGCAAGGCAGGAACTTGATTTAAAAAAATTAATTGCAGAAAATGCTTCATTGAGAGAAGAACTATCTGCACGAAGACAGGAACAGCAGCAGACTTATGTTCCAAAACCTCTTGATTTATCTGAGTATAAGACAAGAAAACTTTATATCGATTCCATGCTTACAGATGCGGGCTGGACAGAAGGCAAAGACTGGCTGAACGAAGTAGAACTTTCAGGAATGCCGAATAAATCAGAAACAGGATATGCAGATTATGTGCTTTATGATGATATGCATCGTCCGCTTGCAGTGATCGAAGCAAAGAGAACATGCGTGGATGTTTCGAAAGGCAGACAGCAGGCAAAGTTATATGCAGATTTATTAGAGAAGAAATATAAGAGAAGACCGGTGATCTTCCTTACCAATGGATTTGAAACGCACATTATTGACGGGCAGTATCCGGAAAGAAAATGTGCAACAATTTATTCCAAGCGTGATCTGGAAAAATGGTTTAATTTATTAACCATGAGAATCAGCCTTAAACACATTACAGTAGATAAGAGTATTGCAGACCGCTACTATCAGGAGGCAGCTATCAAGGCTGTTTGTAACAGTTTTGATGATAAAAACCATAGAAAAGCACTCTTGGTTATGGCTACAGGATCCGGCAAAACAAGAACTGTAATTGCACTGTGCAAGATACTTTTAGATACAGGATGGGTGAAAAATATCCTGTTTCTGGCAGATCGAAATTCACTTGTTACACAGGCAAAACGAAGTTTTGTGAATTTACTTCCAAACTTGTCATGTACGAACCTTGTGGAAGAAAAAGATAATTACAAGGCACATTGTGTATTTTCAACTTATCAGACAATGATAAACTGTATTGACACTGTGAATGATAAAGATGGAAAGCTTTTTACCTGCGGTCATTTTGATCTTGTGATATGTGATGAGGCACATCGGTCTATATATAATAAATACAAAGATATTTTTACCTATTTTGATGCACCACTTGTCGGATTGACGGCAACGCCAAAGGATGAAATCGACAAGAATACATATGATATATTTGAATTGGCATCAGGAGTACCTACTTATGGATACGATCTTGCACAGGCGGTAAAAGACGGTTATCTGGTAGATTATGTTTCTGTGGAATCAAAATATAAATTTATTGAGAATGGAATTGTATATGATGAACTGTCAGAAGAGGATAAGGAAGTATATGAGCAGACTTTTACAGATGAAAACCATAACATGCCGGAAGCAATAGAAGCATCTAAGTTAAATTCATGGGTTTTTAACAGAGATACGATAAAAGCAGTTTTAAATACATTGATGACCGATGGTATACGGATCGATTATGGTCAGAAGTTAGGGAAGACGGTTATATTTGCAAAGAACCATGATCATGCAGAAAAAATTTTGGAAGTATTCCATCAGGAATACCCACATCTCCCGGATTATGCGAAAGTAATTGATAATTATATGACCTATGCACAGAGTGCAATTGATGAATTTTCAGATGCAAAAAAGATGCCACAGATTGCAATTTCTGTCGATATGTTAGACACAGGAATTGATGTTCCGGAAGTTGTGAATCTCGTTTTTTTCAAAAAAGTTATGAGCAAGGCAAAATTCTGGCAGATGATCGGACGCGGAACAAGGCTTTGCCCGGGGCTGATCGACGGAGAAGATAAGCAGAAATTTTATATATTTGACTTCTGTGGAAATTTTGAGTTTTTCCGATTAAATAAAGGAAAAGCAACCGCTAATATGATTGCACTTCAGGGGGCAATTTTTGATCTGCAATTTGAAATTGCCTTTAAGCTTCAGAATATTGAATATCAGGAAAAACGTCTGATCGCATATAGAAATGCTCTGGTGAAGCACATGTGTGAAAAGGTACAGGAGATACCGAGGGATCATTTTGCAGTCCGCCAGCATTTAAAATACGTAGATTTATATTCCGAAGAGGCAAATTATCAGAAACTTACTTTTGAGGATACATTAATCGTGCGTGAAGAAGTTGCACCACTTATTTTACCGGAAGAAGATGAAGTGAATGCAGTACGCTTTGATGCACTTATGTATCACATTGAACTTGCATATCTTATGGGAAAAAAATATGCAAAAGCACGGAATGATCTGCTTAAGAAAGTGTCAGGAATTGCTGATGTGGCAAATATTCCTGAAATCCAGGCACAGACGGAGCTGATTCAAAATATTTTGCATACGGATTTTCTGGAACGTGCAGGGATGAATGAGTTTGAAGATATCCGGGAAAACCTTCGCGGATTAATAAAATACATTTCAAATCCTGAAATAAAAAAATATAATACTAATTTTTCAGACGAATTGCTATCAGTTGAGTGGAAAGAGTCAGAGCTTGAGAGCAACGAATTGGAAAATTATAAGAAAAAAGCTGAATATTATATCAGGCAGCATCAGGATCACCTTGTAATTGCAAAGTTAAAGAAAAATCAGCCGTTGACAGATACGGATGTGAAAGCGCTTGAAGAAATCCTTTGGCGTGAAATCGGAACAAAAAAAGATTATGAAGAGGAGTTTGGAACAAAACCACTGGGAGAATTTGTGCGAGAAATAGTTGGACTGGATATGAATGCGGCGAAAGCAGCTTTTTCCGAATATCTGACAAATACAAGTCTTGACAGCCGGCAAATTTATTTTGTCAATCAGATTGTGGAATACATCGTTCATAACGGAATGATGAAAGACTTTTCTGTACTTCGGGAAGCACCATTTACGGATCAGGGCAGTATTGTGGATATATTTACGGATCAGACAGTATGGATGGGAATCAAAAAGGTCATAGATAATATTAATGCGAATGCAGTGGCATAAAATAATGGGAGGTGCGTTCTTGAACGAAAATGAAAATCATATTTATATCGCAATTGATTTAAAGTCGTTCTATGCCTCTGTTGAGTGCACGGGAAAGAGATCTTGATCCACTGACGACCAATCTTGTCGTGGCGGATGCAGAACGGACGGAGAAGACGATCTGTCTGGCAGTTTCCCCTTCTTTAAAAGCATATGGGATTCCGGGACGAGCGAGGCTTTTTGAAGTGGTGCAGCGTGTGAAAGAGGTTAATCAGGAGAGGATGCAGAAGCTGCCAAAAAGAATGTTTGAGGGAAGCTCCTGTTTTTCAGACGAACTGAAGAAGCACCCGGAGCTTTCTGTTACTTACGTAACAGCAAAGCCACGAATGGCACTCTATATGAAATACAGCACACAAATTTACAACATTTACCTGAGATATATCGCACCGGAAGATATGCATGTGTACTCTATAGATGAAGTATTTATGGATGTGACGCATTATCTGAACACCTATCATATGACGGCGAAGGAACTGGCATCAAAGATGATCCTTGACGTGGTGCAGGAGACAGGTATTACTGCAACAGCAGGAATCGGAACGAACCTTTATCTGTGTAAAGCCGCAATGGATATCGTGGCAAAACATGTCATGCCGGATGCACATGGAGTGAGGATCGCGGAACTTGATGAGATGTCTTACCGGAAATTATTGTGGAATCACAGACCATTGACGGACTTCTGGCGGGTAGGAAGTGGCTACCGGAAAAAGTTAGAAGCGGCCGGACTTTATACGATGGGCGATATTGCACGCTGTTCCATCGGCGGTGAGAGAGATTATTATAACGAAGAGCTTCTTTATAAAATGTTTGGCATTAATGCAGAGCTTCTGATCGATCATGCCTGGGGGTATGAGCCTGTAACAATTGCGGATATTAAGGGATATAAGCCGGAGACAAACAGTATCGGTTCCGGTCAGGTGCTTCATTGTCCGTATGATTTTAACCAGACAAAAATCATTGTCCGTGAGATGACCGATGCACTGGTGCTCGATCTTGTGGAGAAAAAGCTAGTGACAGACCAGCTTGTACTCGATGTCGGATATGATATCGAGAATCTGACAGACCCGGAACATCGGAAAAAATACCGTGGAGAGGTGAAAGCAGACCGTTATGGCAGACTTGTGCCAAAGCATGCACATGGGACAGCAAACCTTAAGAAAAAGACATCTTCTACATCGCAGATCATGGAGGCTGTATTAGAACTGTATGACCGGATTGTTGATGAGAATCTTTTGATACGCCGGGTTTATGTTACAGCGAATCACGTTGTGGACGAGCAAACAATATCGGAAGAGACGGAATTTACACAGATGGATTTATTTACTGATTATCAGGCAGTGGCAGAGGAACAGAAAGCCGAGCAGGAAAAACGCGAAAAAGAGCGAAGGCTGCAGGAGGCAATGCTTTCGGTTAATAAAAAATATGGGAAGAACGCAATGTTAAAGGGAACGAACCTTCAGGAAGGGGCGACCATGCAGGAGCGAAATAATCAGATTGGAGGTCATCATGCATAAAAAAGAGTATGAGGATATCATTGGGCTTCCACATCACGTTTCCACAGTACATCCGCAGATGTCAATTTATGACAGAGCAGCACAGTTCTCTCCGTTTGCAGCACTGACCGGGCATGAGGCGGCAATCCAGGAGACTGCAAGACTTACGGAAGAACAGGCAGAGCTGAATGAGGATAAGAAGGAGGAACTGAACGAAAAACTGCAGGAACTGATAGCACATGCAGAGGAACATCCAACAGTGACAGTGACATATTTTAAGCCGGATGACAGAAAAGAGGGCGGTAAATATGAGACAGTGACAGGAACATTTAGAAAAATCCGTGATTATGATAAAATGTTCATTTTAGAAAATGGAACGGGCATTGCGTGTGACATGATTTATGAGTTGGAAGTGAACGGATTTTGGAAATAAATAGATTTTCTGCAACTTACCCCCCCTAAAACGCATCTTACCGCATCTCCTGTAGATTTTCAAAACAGATTATGTTATACCATGATCAGAGAGAAAAAGCTGTAAAGTTACTTTTGTCCAGCAATTTCGATTAAGTGATATAACAAAAAAGGGGTGTGCAATATGCAGAACGAACATGAATCCACAGATATTATCCGTATTGAACATTTAAATAAAACCTTCGGTGATGTAAAAGCAGTCAGGGATTTGGGCTTTTGTGTGAAAAAAGGCGAACTGTTTGCATTTTTAGGTGTGAACGGTGCAGGAAAAAGCACAACAATCTCAATTCTCTGCGGACAGTTATCGAAGGACAGCGGAACGGTACAGATCAAAGGAATCGATAACGAAAGAGCGGGCGAGCAGACAAAGCGGCTGATTGGCGTAGTTTTTCAGGACAGTGTGCTTGATAAGCCGCTCACTGTAAAAGAAAACTTAAAGAGTCGGGCAGCTCTCTATGGTATTACAGGACAGGCGTTTGAAAAAAGATTACAGGAATTGCTGGATATATTGGACTTTGGCGACTATTTAAACCGCCCGGTCACAAAATTGTCCGGAGGGCAGAGAAGAAGGATCGACATTGCGAGAGCATTGCTCCACAGACCGGAGATCCTTATTTTAGATGAGCCGACTACCGGGCTGGATCCGCAGACGAGGCAGGTGATCTGGAATGTGATCGAAAAACTCCGCATAGAGGAGCAGATGACCGTTTTTCTGACTACCCATTACATGGAAGAGGCTGCAAATGCCTCATATGTGGTGATTCTCGACAAAGGCAGTATTGTGGCGGAAGGAACACCATACGAGTTAAAAAACAGGTATGTGCAGGACACGATTTCTGTTTATGGTGTATCTGAAGCACAAATTAAGTCTTTACATTATAATTATAAGAAAGTACGTGATGGTTACCAGATAAAAGTAGATAATACGTCAGAAGCAACGAAACTGATCGTAGAGCATCAGGAATTGTTCCAGGATTATGAGGTCGTAAAAGGCGGTATGGATGATGTTTTCCTTGCAGTGACAGGCAAAACCTTAGGAGGTGGGCACGAATGAGAACGATGACAGCTCTGATAAGCAGAAACAGAAAACTTTTCTTCCGGGACAGGGGGATGTTTCTTTCTTCCCTGATTACACCGGTAATTCTGATTGTTTTATATGCAACATTCCTTGCAAATGTATATAAAGATTCCTTTTTGTCTGCATTGCCGGATACCGTACAGATTTCTGACAAACTGATCAACGGAACGGTGGCGGCACAGCTTGCGGCGGCACTTTTGTCTGTGAGCTGTATCACAGTGACATTCTGCGTGAACCTGACGATGGTGCAGGATCTTGCGAACGGTGCGAGAAAAGATTTTAATGTGTCCCCGGTGAAAAAATCTGTGATTTTTCTGGGATACTTTCTTTCAACATTACTCAATTCCCTGATGGTCAACGGACTGGCACTGGTCGTCTGCCTTATCTATATGTGCAAAATGGGCTGGTACATGAGCGTGACGGATGTACTTTGGGTGATTTTGGATGAGATCCTTCTGGTATTATTTGGCTGTGCACTCTCAAGTATCATCTGTTATCCGCTGAAAACACAGGGGCAGATGTCGGCAGTCGGAACAATCGTGAGTGCCGGTTATGGATTTATATGCGGTGCGTATATGCCAATCTCCAATTTCGACACCGGACTGCAGAAAGTATTGTCAATTCTGCCGGGCACTTACGGAACTTCTTTGCTGAAAAACCATATGCTGCGTGGAATCTTTGAGGAGATGTCGGCGAATGGCTTTCCCGGATGAGGTTGTGACGGCAATCGGGGATTCCTTAGATTGTAATCCGGTTTTCGGGGGACATGTCGTAAGTATTGATCAGATGATATTTATTATGGTGACAAGTATCGTAATTCTTGGTATTCTGTATTTAGTAATTGCATCAAAAGGAGAATCCCGATGAAAATCACCATACTGGATACAATCCCCGGTGAAGAGGATGAGATCATTATAAAATGCCAGAATTTAAGCGAAGATATACAAAATCTGCTCCAGAAATTAAAACAGGGAAACACCAAGATCGCAGGATATAACGAGAATGGTATCCATCTGCTGGAGCCGGATGAAATCTATTATTTTGAGACGGTCGACAACAAAGTGTTTGCCTGTTGCAAAAAAGAGGTTTACGAAGTGCGGGAGAAATTGTATACACTTGAGGGCATGCTTCCGGTCGAATCGTTTATGCGGGCGTCAAAGTCTGCAATTTTAAATCTCAACAAAGTAAAAAGTTTATCACCAGCCTTTGGCGGACGTTTTGAGGCAGTATTAGACAATGGCGAAAAGACGATTATTTCAAGACAGTATGTGCCTGTTTTAAAAGAACGTCTTGGATTGTAAAAGAGGTATGAAGAGATGGCAGAGAAATTAAAAATGTTGATGGATATTTTTGGCAAAGTCACGTTTGGTGTATTGATAGCGGCAACAGTTTTTATTTCTGTTTTCGGGGGATTTGACGCACAGATCAGTGTAAAGATACTCTGGCAGATATTGGCAGTTTCTGCGGTGTGTTCAGTTCCGATTCTTATGTTTGGCTCAGATGCATCGAGGGAGCTGACAAAAAAAGGAATGTTTGCCAGACAGCTATTATATTTCATTTTTGTGAACATTGTAGTTTTAGGGCTTGGAAAATTATTTGAGTGGTTCAGTTTCCAGAATTTTAGCATGGTACTTTTTATGGAGGTTCTCATTATTGCAGTCTATGCGGTTGTGAATATCATCTGTTATCTGAGTGACCGTGCAGATGCACAGAGCATGAATGAAAAATTGCTGGAAATGAAAAAGAATAAGAAAGAATGATAAGCTGACATTATTTTAAAACGAAAGAGAGGTATTTAAAATGAGTAAACACACTGAAAGAGCAAAGGAATTAAGAAGTGAAGTGCCGGTTAGCAGCAACTGTGCACAGACGGTGATGCGTGTATATGCAAAGGAAATCGGGTTGGATGAAGATCTGGCAGCAGCAATTGGCAGTAACTTTGGCGGTGGAATGAGATGCGGTGCAACCTGTGGAGCGATCGCAGCAGGATACATGGTATTAGGTGCCAAGGGAATTGAGTCGCCGGCTGTATTGAATGAATTTCGGAAATGTATGGCAAAAAAACATGACGGTATGACAGATTGTGCAGATCTTTTGCGTGCAAATGCAGCAAAGGGTGGTGAGAAAAAACCACATTGTGACAACATGATCGAGGAAGTGATCACACTGATCGATGAACTGACAGACGGTAGATAATAGAAGGAGAATGCAGCTCCTTTAGCTGTTTCCCATCCTGCTGCATGAATTATGATCAGATGTTATAGAAGCAATAAGACGGAGATTGCAGCTCCATTCTTACATTGAGCCCTGAGGTCTGCGTGCAGATGCAGGATAAGCGCAGCTGTTTTGAGGGGCAGAAGCATCGGACCTTTGGTAAGACCGATCGCATCCGGCGCAAGGCGTTCATAGATTTGTGGAAGAAGATCAAGGGAATAGGTATCTCCGAGAAAAGATAATTCTGCAAGGGATAAACCACTTTGATCTTCTATCACATGTGCAAATTCTGCGTATGCTTTTGACAAAAGCAAAAGACTGACGCAGTCCACGATATAGGCTTCCTGGATCTGTTCATGATCCAGATATAATTCTGACAGCTCATCGATACCATTTCCAAGTGTCACAAATCCATAGGCATAATGAGGGAGGAAAATCCCATCCAGATTCTGATCGAGGGAGTAATACGCACAGGATTCCACCAGTGGGAGAAGTGCGGTATAAATCGCTTTTATATATGGAAGATCAGCCGGAGAAAAATGAAAACGGCTGCAAAAATCTTTCCAGTCATCAGAGGACAATTGTGGGGTAAGTTTACATTTCATGAGGCATGTCCCCCTTATCTGAAGCTGCCATAACGGCAATGATCTCCTGAAAGCGGCTTATGATCTTATCATAATTGCTGCGCTGATGCGGAAAACCACATTTCATGCAGGATTTGACTCCATTTTCTAAAAATTCGCAGTTCCCACCACAGGATTTCCCAAGTGTATACAGAGGACAATAACAAAACAGACAATTAAAATCCTCCTCCGGAATTCCTTTATGGCAAGGAAAATATTCACATTTTTTGTTTTGGAAAAATTTATAATATTCACTCATAATGCTGTTATCATCTCATATTTCTGTGAGTAAATCAACGAATAAATTGCATTTGTTTCATCCATAATTTATATCGATCCCATCCATTGTGAATTGATTGTCAATGACATATAATAGAGTAGAAGAAGGAGGTGCGTTTGTGAGCGGAAATGAAAATCATATTTATATCGCAATTGATTTAAAGTCGTTCTATGCCTCTGTTGAGTGCCGGGAAAGAGACCTTGATCCACTGACCACGAATCTTGTCGTGGCGGATGCAGAGCGGACAGAGAAAACAATCTGTCTGGCAGTTTCCCCTTCTTTAAAAGTATATGGGATTCCGGGACGAGCGAGGCTTTTTGAAGTCGTACAGCGTGTGAAAGAGGTCAATCAGGAGAGATCGCAGAAGCTGCCGAAAAGAATGTTTGAGGGAAGCTCCTGTTTTTCGGACGAACTGAAGGAACACCCGGAGCTTTCCGTCACTTATGTGACAGCAAAGCCACGAATGGCACTCTATATGAAATACAGTACACAAATTTACGACATTTATCTGAGATATATTGCGCCGGAAGATATGCATGTGTACTCCATCGATGAGGTTTTTATGGATGTGACGCATTATCTGAACACCTATCATATGACGGCAAAGGAGCTTGCGTCAAGGATGATCCTTGATGTGATGCAGGAGACCGGTATTACCGCCACAGCAGGGATTGGAACCAATCTTTATCTATGCAAGGTGGCGATGGACATTGTGGCGAAGCATGTCGCACCGGATGCAAATGGAGTGCGCATTGCAGAACTGGACGAGATGACTTACCGGAAACTTTTGTGGAGCCACAGACCGCTGACCGATTTCTGGCGGGTAGGACATGGCTACCGGAAAAAGTTAGAGGAGGCCGGACTTTACACGATGGGAGACATTGCACGATGTTCCATAGGTGAAGAACGGGATTATTATAATGAAGAACTGCTTTATAAAATGTTTGGAATCAATGCAGAACTTCTGATCGACCACGCATGGGGGTATGAACCGGTCACGATTGCGGATATCAGGGGATATAAGCCGGAGACAAACAGTATCGGTTCCGGTCAGGTGCTGCACTGTCCTTATGATTTTGAAAAGACAAAGCTGATCGTCCGCGAGATGACGGATGCACTGGTGTTAGACCTTGTAGAGAAACAGCTTGTGACAGACCAGATTGTACTCGATATTGGTTACGATATTGAAAATCTGACGAACCCGGACATCCGGAAAAAGTATCATGGCGAGGTAAAAGCAGACCGATATGGAAGATTCGTTCCGAAGCATGCCCACGGAACAGCAAATCTGGATACAAAAACATCTTCTACAGCAAAAATCATGGACGCCGTTTTAGATTTATATGAGCGCATTGTGGATAAGAATCTTCTGGTGCGGCGTGTTTCTGTCACAGCGAACCGTGTTGTGGATGAGCATATGGTATCGAATGAGACAGAGTTTACACAGATGGATTTATTTACCGATTATCAGGCACTGGCAGAGAAACAGAAGGCAGAGCAGGCGAGAATGGAAAAAGAGCGCAGACTGCAGGAGGTAATGCTCTCCGTGAAGAAAAAGTATGGTAAAAATGCGATGTTAAAAGGAACCAATCTGCAGGAGGGTGCAACTATGATAGACAGAAACAACCAGATCGGCGGGCATCGTGCCTGAATTTTTTGAAAGTATTTTTTTTGTATAGAAGCAGGCAGAATTTCGAACAAGACAGTGATCCATGCGTTCAGAGGCACATTTTTTGTTTGAAACAGGAAACGCAGACCGTAGAGAGTCAAGGAAAGGAGAAAGCGGATGACGGAAAGCGAAGAAAAATATGGGGATATTCTGAATTTACCTCATCATCAGTCAAAAGTTCATCCACAGATGTCGATTTATGACAGGGCGGCGCAGTTTTCGCCATTTGCTGCATTGACCGGACATGAGGCTGCAATCAAAGAAACAGCGAGACTGACAGAAGAACAGGTGGAACTCGATGAAGATAAGCAGGAAGAACTGAATGAAAAATTACAGACATTGATTGCGTATGCCACAGAACATCCGACAGTGTCAGTAACTTATTTCAAGCCGGATGACAAAAAGACCGGAGGAGAATATGTGACTGCCACAGGGATATTTCAGAAATTCCGTGACTATGAGAGGACAATCGTGCTGGAAGACGGAACAGATATTGAATGTGACAGGATCGTTGAAATCAGGGGGATTTAAAAAGGAAATAGAGGAAATCTTTTTTATAATGGAAAGACAGTCAGTTATTATGTAAAAACTGCAGAGCGGGAGCAGGTGTTTCTTGCGTTTGAGGAAAGAAAGCAGCTCATAGAAGAAAAACAGCGTTTGTCAGCTTATTTAAACGGACTTAAAAGTATTTTAAAAAGAAATCCTTAACTTGACGCAAAAGTGGGACTTGGATATGATAATTTTCTGGATTTTACATGTGGCAGACAGTTTTATGTTGATAAGACACATTTCATCAGCGAATGGATGAGGAGCGATGCAAAAGTCACATTGATCACAAGACCGAGGAGATTTGGGAAAACGACGCTTTTTAGTACCGTGGAGACATTTTTTGATCCAAAGTATGCGAAGCACCCGGAATATTTTGAAAAACTTCGCGTTTGGAAAGATAAAAAGAGTCGGGAAATGTTCGGGAAGATTCCGGTTATTTCGGTCAGTTTTGGAAGCTGCAAGGGTATGAATTATGAACAATCCATGAAAAATATGATGTTCAGTTTCTTTGAAATATATGAGAAACATTCTTATCTGCAGGACAGTACAGAGTTGTCAGAAAGTGAAAAACAGCAGTTTACAGAGGCAAAAGAATCTTTTTTTGCAAGCAGGGGCGAGAATGACTGGCAGGTAATCAAGCGGCTATGCTACTTTTTATACAGACATCACAAGGTGCTGCCAATTATTCTTGTGGATGAATATGACACACCATTGCTCGAAGCGTATACGCAGGGGTATTGGGATGAGATGATCGCCACATGCAGACAGATATTTCATAATGCATTTAAGCAAAATGATTTTTACAGCCGCGCGATTATTACCGGAGTAACAAGAATTTCTAAAAATTCGTTGTTTTCGGATCTGAATAATCTGGAAGTAGACACAGTTACCTGCGACGCATATTCAGATTGTTTCGGGTTTACAGAGCAGGAAGTAATGGATGCACTGAAATGTCAGAATTTGGATAAGATGCGGGATGTGAAGGATTTGTACGACGGCTTTATTTTTGGCAAACAAAAAGATATGTACAATCCGTGGTCAATCTGCAATTATATCAGGCAGGGAGAACTTATTTCTTATTGGACGAATACGAGCAGTAATAAACTAATTGGTGATATCATCAGAAAGCATCCTGTCGGGCGAAAATATGAGATCGAACAGTTAATGTCCGGTGAAAAAGTGCATAAGGAAATCAACGAGAACATTACATTTCAGTATCTGGATGGCGATGAGAACAGTTTGTGGTCACTGTTATTATCTGTTGGTTATATTAAGGCTGAAAATGTGGTGCACAAAGTGGATGCCATTGAGTGTGATGTGTCAGTTACGAATAAAGAAGTTATGGCAATGTTTCGTACGGAGATTCTTGGAATGTTTCGTAATGGATTTTCCGTATATAACAGGTTTGTGAAGGCTCTGTTGGAGCATAATATAGAAGATATGAATGATTATCTGTCAGAGATTGCATGCACCTCCATGAGTTATTTTGATGTTGGAAATGAAAAAGAGGCACGCACGCCAGAGAATTTTTATCATGGTCTGATACTTGGACTGATTGTAACACTTAGGGACAGGTATCGTATTGTTTCAAACCGTGAGAGTGGACGGGGCAGATATGATATTGCAATGTATCCGTTAGAGAAGAATCAGGATGCATTTCTTATGGAATTTAAGGTTTGGGATAAGAAGAAAGAAAAAAATCTGGAAGAGACAGTCGAAAGTGCGTTCCGGCAGATGGAAGAAAAGAAATATGTGACAGATCTTGTCACAGCAGGAATCAACGAAGAACGTATTTATAAGCTTGGTTTTGCATTTGCAGGAAAAGAAGTACTTGTGAAGGAGAAAATATAGCTTTTTTAGAAAATAAAATCTGTGATGATAAAAAATTGACATCTTGTGAGAAAAAGTATAAAATAACTAAAAACCTATCGGATAAGTATGAATTGCAAATTCTATCTGACGGAATGACAGAAAAAGAGGAACACGAAAATGGAGCATATCACAAGAGAAGAAGCCTATGATTTATTGAAAAAGTACAACAAAGATCCTTTCCATATCCAGCATGCACTGACTGTGGAAGCTGTGATGAAATGGTATGCAGAGCAGCTTGGCTGGGAATTAGACAAACTGCTCACAATGACTTTGGAAGCAATGAAAGCTACGGAAGATGAGATTAATACAGAGATAGAAAAGTAAAAGAAACAGGAGGTTTGGGAAGAAAACATCCGAACCTCTATTATTTTGCAATAAACAGAACACCAAGTGTACCGGGACCGCAGTGGCTTGACACGACACCACCGGCCCTGGTTTCTAATATCTCATGGAAAACACCGAGGCTTTCCAGATACGAGCGGACGGATTCCACCGTTGCAGCGTCACAGCCGGAATGTGTGATGAATACGCGGTCAGGTCTGGCTGCTTTTAAATCAGTTTCCATATCTTTTACATAGGACATGATAACAGAATTGATCTTTCCGCGGTATTTTTTTGTCGCATCCATAGCACCGTTTTCTACCACGATTTTTGGATGCAGCTTTAAGACACCGCCGGCCATGGCAGCAACAGCGTTACAACGTCCGCCACGGTACAGGTAGGTGAGGGTATCCACGACAAAGCTTGCTCTGACATTTGGTTTTAAAGTTTCCATGACAGAAGCAATTTCGGATGCAGAGTGTCCGTTTTTTGCCATAATGGCAGCTTCTATCACAAGAAGTCCGATTCCGGTGGAGAGATTTGCGGAATCAATCACGGTGATCCGGTTTTCTGCTTCTAGTTCCCCGGCAGCAAGACGCATGACATTGCCGGATGTTGACATACTGTTTGAGATGGAAAAGCAGACAATCTCGCGTCCTTCTTCCACATAAGGGCGAAAAAGTTCAATCGTTTCTGCCAGAGACGGGGCGGAAGTTTTTGGGGTTGTTTTATGCTCATCGGACCAGGAGTAAATCTCATCCGGTGTAATTGTTTTTCCATCTTCAAATTCCTCATCTCCGAGAAGAATATGAAGCGGGAGAATATCGATATCGTATTGTGCAGCTAATTCTGCTGAGAGGTCGCATGTGCTGTCTGAAATTATTTTTACCATATTAAAAAAGTCCTTTCTGTGAAAAATATCCTATTTCTTCGCCCAGCCAAAATAGCAGCATATGAATCAAAAAAATAATCCAATAGGCTTTCGAAAAATAGTCTGCGAATGAGTTTATATGTCTCCAATTAATAAAATCCAAAAGAATCATTCCAATGGGATTTATTGAAATTGTAAGAAGAGATGCCAGGAAAGCCAGTATGACTCGTGTTATCCGCTTAGTTTGTGAAGAAATAATGGTTGCTCGCCCAATTTCAAATACACATATTCCCCATATTAAAATCATAACGAACACTGCCGGCAGAAGCAGAAAAAATAGAAATGGAAATATAAAATATATGACATTTAAGATCAAAAACAGGAACCAGTATATGGAAAAGGGAGTCAGATTTACTTTCATAATGTTCTCCTTCTGACATAAATACAGAAAATTGCGAAGCAACACTTTATTCTATAGTAACATAAAATATTCTGCACGGCATACACAAAAATTTAATTTTTCATGAAAAAGTTATTAACGAGTATTGTCTGTACAAATTCCCACATGAAATTACAAAAAAATAGAATAAACAGTATATAACAGTTGACAACAGATATGCACTGTTATATACTGTTTGCTGTAAAGAGAGATATAAGATTGAAAATTGACATTTTCAATCTGGAAATTGTGCTGACGCACAAAGTTCCCTGATTTATGAAAAGCCGCTGAAGCGGCAGAATGAGAGGAAGTATGCATATTATCTTAAATCATTCCTCCATGGTTCCGATTTACGAACAGCTCATGGAGCAGATAAAATCAGATATTATTCAGTCTGAATTAAAAGAAGGAGAGGCACTTCCGTCTGTGAGGACGCTCGCAGGGGAGCTTCGGATCAGTGCGCTGACGGTCAAGAAGGCTTACGATAAGCTGGAAGAAGAGGGATTTGTTACGACTGTTCATGGAAAAGGTACTTATGTATCTGCCTCGGATAAACAGCTTGCACTTGAAGCAAGGCAGAAAGCGATAGAAGATGACTTCGATAAAGTGATCGACCGGGCACTTTCCATGGGGATGAAGAAGGAAGAAATATCTGAGGTTGTAAAACTGATTCTCGATGAGAAGTAAAATCGGTAAGAAACTTTTGAAATAGATATGACACAATCATGAAATGCTTGATGAGGTATTTGCTTCAGATTGATGTAAAAAGTCAGACAACAGAACATAAAAAAGAAAGGCGGAAATTGTATGATAACAATGCAAAATGTCCGGAAAACATATGGAAACTTTACATTTGAAATATCAATGGAACTGCCGGAAGGACAGATACTGGGGTTGATCGGGAAAAACGGAGCAGGAAAAAGTACCGCGATCAAACTGATTCTTGGTCTTTGCCGGGCAGAGGAAGGAACTGTAACTGTTTTGGGAAGTGACAGTAAAGAACTTTCGGAAAAAGTCAAACAGGATATAGGAGTTTCTCTTGCAGAATCCGGATTTTCCGGGGAACTGACCGTAAACGATGTAAAACATATTTTAAAAAAAATGTATCATTCGTTTGATGAAAACTATTTTATAAAACAGAGTGAAAATTTAAAACTTCCGATGAATAAGAAAATCAAAGATTTTTCAACCGGAATGAAAGCGAAACTCCGCGTGCTGACAGCTATGACACACCATGCAAAGCTGCTGATCATGGATGAGCCGACAGCTGGACTGGATGTGGAGGCGAGAAACGAGATTTTAGATATGTTACGGGCTTATATTGCAGAGGATGAGAGCCGAAGTATACTTATTACATCCCATATTTCCACTGATTTAGAATCCCTATGTGATGAACTTTATCTGATACATGATGGAAAACTCATTTTGCATGAAGCAACAGATGCAATCTTAGAGCAGTATGGCATTTTAAAGGTGAGTGAAGAACAATACCGCACGCTTGATCAAAGCTCTATTTTAAAAGTGCAGAAAGAAAATTACGGCTATGCATGTTTTACGAATGATAAGAAGTTTTATCAGGAAAATTATCCGCAGATTGCAGTGGAAAATGGAGGGATTGATGAGCTGATTCTTATGATGACAGGAGGGTACAGATAATGGCAGGTTTATTGGAAAAAGATATTCGGTTATTATGGGGAACAAAACAGACACTGGTAATTTTGTTTGCAATTGCAGTTGCAGTCGCATTTTCCGGCAACGGAAATTTTATCATTGGATATCTGCCGTTTGTGGTAGAGATGATTGCAATCAGCACGATTGCGTATGACGAGATGGATCATGGCTATCATTTTTTATTGACACTGCCGATCAATAAAAAAACCTATGTAAGAGAAAAGTATCTGCTTTGTGCCGGAGGAGTAGTGGCAGCCTGGGTAATTGCAGTCTGCCTGTATCTGGTGTCAAAAGTGGTGCGTGGTATACCGGTTGTTGTGGCAGAAGATATGCTGACAGCCGCAGTGATTTTGCTAATCATTCTTTTGATCAGTTTTTTCATGATTCCGGCGCAGATTAAGTTTGGCTGTGAAAAGAGCCGGATTTTGACATTAGGAATGATGGGAGTAATTGCTGCGATTGCATATCTATGTGAGGTCGTGTTCGGAAAAGAACGGTTGTATCAGGCGCTGACCGTGATAGACAATATGAATGTGGCAGTTCTGGCTGGTAACATCATTGGGATCACACTGCTGACACTGTTCATTTCGTATCAGATCAGCAGGCGTATTATGGAAAAAAAGGAGTTTTAACAGGAATTAACAGATGATTTTTGCACCCATTTGGAAAAAAAGATATACTCATAGTATCAGGCTAAGGGGGGACATGAGTTCGTTTTTGTGTAATTGTGGTCACAGAAAAAGGAGAAGAACATGGATGAATTACAGCAGGAATTATTCAAATTACAGGATTTAAAATACAGAAATTTTCACAGTAAACTGATGCCGGGGATTGATAAGGAGACGATCATCGGGATCCGCACACCGGTACTGCGGAAATTTGCGAAAGAATTTGCAAAAACGGAAGCAGCAGAAGCTTTTTTGAAGGAACTTCCACATCAGTATTATGAGGAACATAACCTTCATATGCAATTGATTTCAGATATCAAAGATTATGAGCGCTGTCTGGCAGAAGTGAAACGTTTTCTTCCATATATTAATAACTGGGCGACCTGCGATATTCCAAGACCAAAGTGCTTCGCAAAGCATAAAACCGAGCTTCTTCCTGTGATAAAAGAATGGATTGCATCCGGGAACACTTATACGATTCGCTATGGAATCGGAACGTTGATGAGCTTTTATCTGGACGAGGATTTTAAACCGGAATATATAGAACTTGTGGCATCTGTGCAGTCGGAAGAATACTATGTCAATATGATGATCGCATGGTATCTTGCAACGGCACTGGCAAAACAGTGGGATGCAACGATCCCATATCTGGAAGAACGAAAGTTATCACCGTGGGTGCATAGAAAGACGATTCAGAAAGCGGTGGAGAGCTATCGCATCACAGATGAGCAGAAAGTTTATCTGAAAACACTGCGTGAAAACTGTTAAGACTAGTACATCGTTCTGTAAATAACTGAGCTAATAACTTGTATGAATTTCCATCTGCGTTATTGATTCAGTTAATTTTTGAACGCTGTACTGGAACTGATAAGGGCAGATTCATGGGGGCTAAAAGAAATTTATATTCGGAGAGTTGTGGAAAGAGAACATGAAAAAATCACAGGAAAACGATGAAGAACAGAAATGGGATAAATTACTACAGATTCACACAACCGGACGTGACGATTCCAATTCGGATCAGTACCGGTATCCGTATGAACCGACGCCATATACAGTGTTAGAGCGGCTTGCTAATTCCGGGCTGCTTTGCAAGGAAAATACACTTTTAGATTATGGCTGTGGCAAAGGCAGAGTTGATTTTTTTCTCTCTTATCAGACACGCTGCCACACGATCGGTGTGGAATATAACGAGCGGATTTATGAGAAAGCGATAGAAAACAGAGAACAAGGGGCTGCGGCAGGGCGGACAGAATTTGTACTAGCAGATGCAGTGCAGTTTTCAGTTCCGGCAGAGGTAGACCGGATCTACTTTTTTAATCCATTTTCGATAGAGATATTAAAGAAAGTTTTGGCGCGCGTGTTGGAATCCTATTATGAGAATCCGAGGGAATTGCTTTTATTCTTTTATTATCCTTCGGATGAATACATTTCTTATTTAATGACAGTAGACGAACTTATCTTTTCCGATGAAATCGATTGCAGAGATTTGTTTCCGGGGGAAAATAAAAGAGAGCGGATTGTGGTGTTTGAGGTAGAATAACTACAGTGTGATTTGCAGTTTTCGATACAGTCAGTATCCGTACAGCAAATATGGCGATTGACATATCCAAAAACAGAAATGGAGGATTTATGTTAGCATCATTATCACTTATTTTTATTGTAGGGCTTGCAATGGGAGCCATTTGCCAGAAACTGAAGCTGCCACGGATCATCGGAATACTCGTCACCGGAATTGTGTTGGGACCGTATGTGCTCGGTGCAGTATCTCCGGCAGTGGTCATTCCACGTATGGTGGCACTCATGGAGAAAAAATATGGCACCGAGAAAGCAATCCCACAGATGGTCATGGCGGGTGCGTCGTGCGATGATATTTTTGTCATCGTACTGTTTACGACATTTTTAAGCATTGCATAGGGCGGTCATGCGAATGTGCGTGACTTTGTAAATATTCCGGTGTCGATCGTTCTCGGTGTGATCTTAGGTGCAGTCACAGGATATGGACTGTATCTTTTCTTTGAGACGGCATATGCGAGAAAACACTGCGTGCGTAACAGTATAAAAGTAATCATTGTTCTTGGATTTTCCTTTTTACTGGTATCAGTGGAAGGATGGCTGGAAGGAAAAATTTCCTTATCAGGACTGCTTGCGGTGGTCGCTATGGCTTGTGTGATTAAAATGAAAAGCCCTGTATTTGTGTCAAAAAGGTTGTTGGAAAAGGAAAATTAAAAAAGATTTTTAGAAAGTATTTTGGCGGAAAGTGTGTTATATTGATTTCAGATAAAAGAAAATGACAGGGGTATCCGGAGATGATCAGAAAAGCAACAGAAGAAGATTTGTCGCGCATCGCAGAAATTTTTGTATTTAATAACAGAATCAATTATTTCCCAATTTTTAAGCAGGAAGAGTATTCATTTGGAGAATTGCAGGTTGTATCCATGATAGATCATTATTTCGGAAAAGGGGAAGTTCTGGAAAATCTGTATGTCGCCGATGAATGTGGAATTGTGAAAGGATTTATGGAAATCCATGGAACAGAAATCCGTAAATTGTATGTCGATCCATGCTTTCAAAGTGGTGGAATTGGAAAGAAATTAATAGAGCATGCAATTTCAACTTTTGATGTTGATCATTTGTGGGCGTTGGAGAAAAATACGAGAGCGATTGCATTTTATCATCGTCACGGATTTATGGAAAATGGAGAAAAAGAATTGGAAGAAGGCACGACAGAGTATATTGCAAAGTTGATAAGGGTGGAAGAAAATGTGCAGTTGGACGAGAAACCAATGCATAGAAAAATAATGAGAGAGGAGGTATAAGAGAAAAAATGGTAACAGATTACTTTGACGTAAAATTAGAAACAAAAGATCTTATTTTAAAGAAAGCAGAATTTGAGGACTGGAAGACAATTTATTATAACCTGTGGAGACACAAGGAGAGCGCAAAGTATATGCTCTGGCAGCCGACAGAGACAGACGAAGATGCAAAAGATCGAATGAAGCGCACGATTGCATTTGAAGAAAAACCGGAGAATAAGTATGCGTTATTTGTGTATTTAAAGAAAACGGGTGAAGCAATCGGTTTTGCAGGCATGCGCGAACTGGAACGGGGCATTTATGAAGAGACAGGTATTGCACTTGGACCGGAATTTGTGCGAAAAGGTTACGGGAGACAGATACTTACGGCACTTCTTGAGGAGGCAGGAAAACTGGGAGCAAAAGAATTCCATGCCTGCAACCGGACGGGCAATGCTGCGTCCAGAGTGTTACAGCTGTCATGTGGATTTGTATTCGATTCACTGTCAGAAGAAAAGACAGATCCAAGAACAGGTGAAACGTATGTTTTGGAGAACCATATTTACAGGTATTAGAAAGTAAGGAAGAAAATGTATTTTGAAAGATTAAATGAACAGAATGTAGAGCAGTATATTGACTATTTAAAGCTTGCGATGCAGCAGGAGCCGGATATGATGACGGTGGAAGAGATAGATGAGGAAGGAATCAGGACAAGGCTTCGGGATTCATTTTATGAAAAGTCTACATCAATTCTTGCGATGGAAAATAATCAGGTGGTAGGAAGAATTGAGTATCATTTTTATGGGTGTATACAGGATGGATATCGCATGGCGTATGTGAATTGGGTATATGTTTTACCCGAATACCGGCATAGTGGCGTTGCCCGGAAGCTGTTTGCAGAGTTTGAAAAAGACTGCGAAAAGCATGAAATCCATCAATATTATCTGATCCGTGCTACCAACGAGAATGCCGACAGATTTTATAAAAAATTTGAAAATGTGCAGTTGGACGAGGAACCGATGCTTCGGAAAATATTAAAAGAAGATTGACAAGTGGTTACCATTGGTTATATGATATGTGTATATAACCAATGATAACCACTTTTATATACAGAAGGGAGTGCGTTATGTCCACAAATCCAACGAAACGAATTGAAGAGATTGACCGGAGACTGGAAGAACTTCCAAAAGGAACCCTGACCTATAAGAAGATCAATGGCAAAGAACAGCCGTATATCCAGCGGACGATTGACGGGAAATCAGTGAGTTATTATGTGAAAGTGTCCGAGCGGGAGAAGGTACTTGTGGAATTTGAGGAGCGCACAAAGCTGCAGGAAGAGAAAAGGCATCTGACGGCTTATGTGGAGGGACTGAAGGACATTCTTAAGCACAATCCATATCTCTCTGCCCAGGTGGTGATCGGGTATCAGGATTTTGAAGACTTTACCTGTGGACAGCAGTTTTATGTAGATAAGACGCATTTTATCACCGAGTGGCTCAGGGAAGGAACGAAGATCACATTGATCACCAGACCGAGAAGATTCGGCAAGACAACACTGCTCAGTACGGTAAGAATGTTTTTTGATCCAAGATATGCTGAACATCCGGAATATTTTTGTAAGCTTCGGGTATGGCAGGATGAAAGAAGCCGTAGTATGTTCGGAAGCACTCCGGTGATCTCCACAAGCTTCGGAGGCTGCAAGGGGATAGATTATAAGCAGTCTATCCGGGGAATGATGGGACAATTGAGAACAATGTATGGACATCATGAATATTTACTCGACAGTCCCAGACTCTCGGATAGAGACAAAGAATTATTTAAAGAAACAAAGTGCGCATTTTTCAATAATGATACAAGCTATATAGAGAATTCCATAAGATATTTATGCGAACTGCTCTATAAACATTTTGGTGTAAAACCTATTGTTCTCATTGATGAGTATGACACACCTTTGATCGAGGCATACACGGATGGTTACTGGGATGAGATGATCACGACCTGCCGCCAGTTATTCCATAATACACTGAAAGAAAATGACTATCTTGGCAGAGCCATTATCACCGGAGTAACAAAAGTGTCGAAGAATTCACTTTTTTCTCTGACCTGAACAATCTGCTGGTTGCCACTGTGACAGATGATATCTACACGGACTGCTGTGGATTCACTGAGCAGGAGGTGATGGATGCACTAAAGTGCCAGAATATAGATGATATGAAAAAAGTGAAGGAAATGTACGATGGATTCATTATCGGTCATCAGAAAGATATTTATAATCCGTGGTCAATCGTGAATTACATGAAGGAGCGATTGTTAAGATCTTATTGGATTCTTACCAGCAGCAACAAGCTGATCGGTGATATTATCTGCAGGCATCCGTATGATAAAAAGTACGAGATCGAGGAATTAATAGAAGGGAAAAAAGTACACAAAGTGATCAACGAGAACATTACATTCCAGTATCTTGATGGGGATGAGAGCAGCCTGTGGTCGCTTCTCCTTGCCGTCGGGATATATCAAGGCAGAGAACGTGGTGAAAGATAACGAATGGACAGAGTGTGATGTTTCCGTGACCAACAAAGAGGTTATGTCAATGTTCCGGACACAGATCATTGCCATGTTTTCGAATGGCAATATTGCATACGAGAATTTTATGAGGGCGCTTACAAAGCACAGAACGGATGACATGATAGGTGTGATGGAAGATATCGCCGAGTATTCCATGAGTTATTTTGACACCGCAAAGAATAAAGGAAAGCATGCTCCGGAGAATTTCTATCATGGTCTTGTTTTAGGACTGATCGTATCCATGCGCAAAGAATACCGCATTGTATCCAACCGGGAGAGTGGGGAAGGTCGTTATGACATTGCAATCTATCCTTTCGACAAAACAAAAGATGCCTATATCCTTGAATTTAAAGTTTTAAATGAACACAGAGAAAAGACGGTTCAGGAAACTGCACAGAATGCCCTGAAACAGATCCGGACCAGAAACTATGAAGCGGATCTTCTTGCTTATGGCATCCCAGCCGATCACATCTATAAACTCGGCTTTGGATTTCTCGGTAAGAAAGTCTGGGTAGTCTCTGATCCACCGGAGAAAGAAGAGAAGGATCAGGTCAGATCAGAGTGGGATAACCTGCGGTTCCGATAAAAAATTGCCGATGCACCAGTAAGGCACATCGGCAAAATGAAAAGCTTATAATTTGAAAATAAATCATTCTTCTTTTAGTTATCAGAAGCATCATCATCAGACATGCTGTAAACCTGACGTTTACGAGCCATCTCATCATTTTCAAGGTATTCATCATAGGAGGATACTTTATCAACAAAGGTTCCATCCGGTAAGAACTCGATGATACGGTTTGCAGTTGTCTGTACAACCTGATGGTCACGGGATGCAAAGAGAATAACACCCGGGAACTTGATCAGACCATTATTTAATGCTGTGATAGATTCCATGTCAAGGTGGTCGGTCGGTTCGTCAAGGATCAGAACATTACTTGCCTGGATCATCATGCGGGAGAGAAGCACGCGGACTTTCTCACCACCGGAAAGAACACGCATTTTCTTAGTTCCGTCTTCACCGGCAAAAAGCATACGTCCAAGGAAACCACGAACATAAGTAGCATCTTTGATCTCAGAATACTGTGTCAGCCAGTCTACGATCAGAAGATCGGTATCAAAGATTGCTGTGTTGTCCTTCGGGAAATAGGACTGGCTTGTTGTCACGCCCCATTTATAAGAGCCGGAATCAGGTTCCATTTCACCGGAGATGATCTTGAATAAAGTTGTTTTTGCAAGCTCATTTCCACCGACAAAAGCGATTTTATCTTCATGACCTACGATGAAAGATACATTGTCTAATACCTTGACACCGTCAATCGTCTTGGTGAGACCTTCCACAGTAAGAACTTCATTTCCAATCTCACGGCTTGGACGGAAGTCAATGTAAGGGTATTTACGGCTGGATGGACGGATCTCATCGAGCTGGATCTTTTCAAGAGCACGTTTTCTGGAAGTCGCCTGTTTGGATTTGGAAGCGTTTGCAGAGAAACGTGAAATAAATTCCTGTAACTCTTTAATCTTTTCTTCCTTCTTCTTGTTGGCTTCTTTCATCTGTTTTACAAGTAACTGGCTGGATTCATACCAGAAGTCGTAGTTTCCGGCATAAAGCTGGATCTTGCCATAATCGATATCTGCAATATTGGTACATACTTTATTTAAGAAGTAACGGTCATGGGAAACAACGATCACCGTATTTTCAAAATTGATGAGGAATTCTTCTAACCAGGAGATCGCATCTAAGTCCAAGTGGTTGGTAGGCTCATCTAAAAGAAGAATATCCGGATTTCCGAACAATGCCTGTGCAAGTAAAACTTTGACTTTTAAGGCACCAGGAAGATCTGCCATCATAGAGTAATGGTAATCGGTAGAAATTCCAAGACCATTTAATAATGTTGCGGCATCGGATTCCGCATTCCAGCCATCCATCTCAGCAAATTCGCCTTCTAATTCGCTGGCACGGATACCATCTTCATCGGAAAAATCTTCTTTCATGTAGATGGCGTCTTTTTCCTTCATAATATCATAAAGTCTCTGGTTACCCATGATAACGGTATCAAGAACGGTAAAAGCATCATATTTAAAGTGATCCTGCTGTAAGAAAGAGAGACGCTGACCCGGAGTGATGACAACATCACCGTTTGTCGGTTCTAACTGACCGGATAAAATCTTTAAAAATGTGGACTTTCCGGCGCCGTTGGCACCAATCAGACCATAACAGTTTCCTTCAGTGAATTTGATATTTACATCTTCGAATAAGGCTTTTTTGCCTACACGTAACGTTACATTGTTTGCTTGTATCATTGTAATACCTCTATTTTACATATTTCTTGGTTTAAACGCATCATTTTTATTATACATAAAACCGTTTTGTTTTTTCAAGAAAAATCTATGCCGAGAAAATATAAGGAAAAAACAAGAGAAAATCTTTCTTGTTATGTAAAAATTTGTTATAATTATTCTAATCGGGGTTTTGTAAAAGGAGAAGTTGGGGATGGCAGAATTTAATAGGGAAGAAATAGATTATGAAGATCAGCTAAGGCAGTCGGAGCGTGAGCGCAAAGATTTGAAAAATATTATATATGAACTTCCGGTAGGACTGATTACGGTAAAAGGGGGAAATGAGCTGACGATTGACATCGCAAACCATGAATTTTGCAGGATGAGCGGATACGAATTGGCGGACTTCAGCATGGAAAAAATGAGCATGGCGCAGTTGATCCATATGGAAGATTACATGATGTTTGAGGATGCGGCGGAGGTCTGCCGCAGAGGGAAAACATCGGATGAATTTGAGGCGAGAATCGTTACAGCAGATCAGAACGTGATCTGGGCAATGTTTCAGTTTCAGATTTACACATACCGGAGTGCAGTGCCATACTATCTTGTATCCTGCTGGGACATTACAGAGCGCAAGAAGATGGAAAATGAGATCATGCTTGTGAACGAGCGCTATCATATGCTGGAAGAGGTCTCCGATGATATTGTCCTTGATTATGATGTGAAAAAACAGCAATTTGAGATACCGGAATGTTATCTGAAATTCGCAGAGGATAAAAGTGTGAAATATGCCGGGATAGAAGAACTTTACGGAGCCATACACCCGGACGACAGGGAAAGATTTCAGAAGATCTTTGAGACGGCGCTTCAACGGGAGATGAAAGGAACTGCGGAATACCGTCTGCGGCAGGGGGGAAAAGAATCTGGAAAATATGCTTATTTCAGAACCTGTTATCAGAGTATCGCAGATTATGATGGAAAGATCAGCCACATCATAGGAAGAAGTTATGATATCAGCACAGAGCGGGCAGTCCGGGAGAAACTTCTACGGGAAGTGCAGTTAGATCCGTTGACAAGGATTTACAATAAGACAGCCTCCGGAGAAATCGTAGATGCGTTTCTTGAAAAATCAACACAGGGAACGCATGTACTCTACGTCATTGATATTGACGACTTTAAGAAGATCAATGACACATTCGGACATACTGTTGGAGATATGGTGATATCGGATATTGCAACACTGATACGCGAACAGTTTACGGATGAAGCGGTTGTCGGACGTGTCGGTGGGGATGAATTTATGGTCTTTGTGAAGGACACTTCTTTGCAGGAGGCGGAGGCGAAAGCGGAACAGCTGTGTACAAACGTGCAGAAAACGCTTTCCGGGGATGGAGCAGTCATTGTTGTGACATTGAGTGTCGGTATGGCTGTGACAGGAAAAGACGGGTATGATTATAGTACGTTGTTTGAACGGGCAGATCATGCCATGTATCACATTAAGAAAAATGGGAAAAATCATTATGGCTTTGCAGGAGAGACCGAGGAAGGTGACTGTGAAGGAAAGTACCGCACGGAAGAAAAGGAAAACCGTAGAAATCTGGTGGCGGACAAAGAATTTTTAAATACAGCGTTCAGCCTGTTGTCACATGCAAGGGATATCAATGGTTCTCTGAATGTGCTCTTAGAACAGATTGGCAGAAAATATCAGATGAATATGGTATCTGTTTTTGAATATGCACCCGATGGAAAGAATATGTTACTTACCAACTGCTGGAGTGACATGGGACAGATTTATGAGAAGAATATACTTCCGATTACCTGGCCGAAACTGATGAAGGCTGAGGTGGGAGAATTTGTACAGACAACTCCAAAGTGGCAGGAAAAACGGAAGAAAGAGTGGCTGGAATGGTCAGGAAATGCCATCCCGATCCAGTCAATCGCTGCAGTAAAGTTTGAGTATTCGAATGGAAAAACCGGATGCATCGATGTTGGCTCGGTTGAACAGGGCAAGCAGTGGCGCACAGAGGAGATTGGAACTATCTGCGAACTGAGCAGAGTGGTTGCCGTATTTGTGACGCTGCGTGAGAAAATGCAGGAAGATCAGCAGGCAATCCATAAATTAAAAAACAGAGACCGGCTGACGGGCTTATATAATATGGAAGCTTTCAGGATAAAACTGGTACGGCTTCTGGAGGCAGAGGAAAATCCACAGGAGAATACTTATGCACTGACCATGGTGGATGTCAATAACTTTTCTTATGTCAACGAAAATTTCGGCGCAGAGATGGGAGACAGTATACTGAAAGAATTTTCCCGGCTGCTGGAACGCAAAAAAGTAATGGCAGCATGCCGTATGTACTCGGATTATTTCCTTGTATTGTCCAGGGGAAAGAGCCAGCAGGAGATCCGGAGGCGCGTTAAGGAAGGGAATGAAGAGTTTGAGGCAAAGCTGCAGGAACGTTATCCCGCTGGAGGAATGAAGCTTTCGGCAGGAATCTGCTTCCTGTCAGGAAAGAGTTCGTTTGAGACGATACTGGAGAGCGCAAATCTTGCAAGAAAATATGCAAAAGAACACAATATCACATCCGGTGTTGTCTATATAGAAAAAATGCGTCAGACACGTGACGAACAGGTGCTGATCGCAACACGGTTTCATGCTGCGATCCAGCGTGGGGAGTTTGAAATGTTTTTACAGCCAAAGTTCCGGCTGAAAGAGAATACGATTTATGGGGCAGAGGCACTTGCAAGATGGCATTTCGGAGAGGACGGCTACTTACAGCCAAACCGCTTTGTGCCGGCACTGGAATTGATGGGATATATCAAAGACCTTGATTTCTTTATATTAGAGCAGCTGCTGAAATATATGACAAAGTGGAAGGAATCCGGAAAAAGCCTGTTTACGATCTCAACTAATTTTTCGAGAAAACACTTTGAAAACGGTGGCGAGGCATTTTTGCAGCGGATGCATGAGACAATGGACAAGTATGACATTGATCCTTCCTATATTGAAGTGGAAGTTACCGAGAGCGTCATGACAGAAAAACTCGAAGACCTGAAGCACTGCATGATCGAACTGGCACAGATGGGATTCCGCATTGCCATTGATGACTTTGGCACGGGGTATTCGTCTTTGAGTGTCCTTTATGAAATACCGGCGAATGTTGTCAAGATAGATAAAAGTTTTACTGACAAAGTGATGGTGGACAACAAGGGGGAATTTGTATCCCAGATGGGAAAATTTATCCGTGCAGCCAAAGAAGAGATCGTTGTGGAGGGAATTGAGACAGAAGAACAGCGTCAGTTCTTGGAAAGCCATGGGTTTGAATATGGGCAGGGGTATCTGTTTGACCGGCCGATCCCGGCAGATGAATTTGAAAGAAAATATTTATAAATCTGTGCTTTTGGCAAGTGTTTTACTGCCGGGTGAGCAGTAACGTTTATAACTTTGTACTTTGTTTTGTACAGTCTGAATTCTTTACAACGGACAAATTAAATGCTAAAATGTGAATTAAGTCGAAAGCTGGCGGGGATAGCATTCTGCCCCGGGTTAGCAAAGACATTCTATCAATTTTTTATAATTTTAAGGAGGAATAAGTAATGTCCAGAGCAAAACAGTCAATGGACGGTAATACAGCAGCAGCTCATGTAGCATATGCGTTTACAGATGTTGCAGCTATTTACCCAATTACACCATCCAGCCCTATGGCAGATACTGTCGATCAGTGGTCAGCAGCAGGACAGGAAAATATCTTTGGCAATCAGGTCAAAGTAGTAGAAATGGAATCCGAAGCAGGTGCTGCAGGTGCAGTTCACGGTTCCCTTGCTGCAGGTGCATTAACAACAACATTTACAGCATCTCAGGGTCTTTTATTAATGATCCCTAACATGTACAAAATCGCTGGTGAGCAGCTTCCATGTGTATTTGATGTTTCTGCACGTACCGTTGCAACACAGTCTTTAAATATTTTCGGTGATCACAGTGACGTATATGCTTGTCGTCAGACAGGTTTCGCTATGTTATGTGAGACAAACCCACAGGAAGTTATGGACTTAAGCCCGGTTGCTCATTTAGCAACAATCGAAGGAAAAGTTCCATTCATCAACTTCTTTGACGGATTCCGTACATCCCACGAAATTCAGAAAATCGAGAAATGGGATTATGCAGATCTGAAAGAAATGTGCAATATGGACGCAGTAGCTGCATTCCGTGCACATGCATTAAATCCAGAGCATCCAGCTATGCGTGGATCTCATGAGAACGGAGATGTTTTCTTCCAGCATCGTGAAGCTTGTAATACAGCTTACAATGAATTACCAGCTATCGTTGAAAAATACATGGCTAAGGTTAATGAAAAATTAGGAACAAACTACGACTTATTCAACTACTACGGAGCAGAAGATGCAGAGCGCGTTATCGTAGCTATGGGTTCTGTAAATGACGTAGCTGAAGAAGTAATCGACTACTTAACAGCTAAGGGCGAGAAAGTCGGATTAGTTAAAGTTCGTTTATACCGTCCATGGGTATCTGAAGCATTCTTAAAAGTTCTTCCAAAGACAGTTAAGAAAGTTGCAGTACTTGACAGAACAAAAGAGCCAGGAGCGCTTGGTGATCCATTATACTTAGACGTAGCAACAACTCTTCGTGAGGCAGGTCTTGATACAATCGTATTAACAGGCGGACGTTACGGATTAGGTTCCAAAGATACACCACCTTCAAGCTTATTCGCTGTATACAAAGAATTAGAGAAAGATGCTCCAAAAGCACGTTTCACAATTGGTATCGTAGATGACGTTACAAACTTAAGCTTACCAGAAGTAAAACCAGCTCCTATCACAGCTGCTGAAGGAACTGTAGAGTGCAAGTTCTGGGGACTTGGTGGTGACGGTACTGTAGGTGCTAACAAGAACTCTACAAAGATCATCGGTGACCACACAGACAAATACATCCAGGCTTACTTCCAGTATGACTCCAAGAAAACAGGTGGTGTTACAATTTCCCACTTAAGATTTGGTGACAAACCAATCAGAAGCCCATACTACATCAACCAGGCAGACTTCGTTGCATGTCACAACCCATCTTATGTAACAAAAGGATTCAAGATGGTTCAGGACGTGAAACCAGGCGGAGTATTCATGATCAACTGCCAGTGGTCAGATGAAGAGTTAGCTCATCACTTAAATGCAGAAGCTAAGAAATATATCGCTGATAACAACATTCAGTTATATACAATCAACGCTATTGACAAAGCAATTGAAATTGGTATGGGTAAACGTACTAATACAATTCTTCAGTCTGCATTCTTCAAACTTGCTAACGTAATGCCAATCGACGAAGCTGTTGATTTCATGAAAGCAGCTGCTAAGAAATCTTACGGTAAAAAAGGTGATGCAGTCGTAGAGATGAACTACAAAGCAATCGATGCTGGTGTAGATGCTGTACATAAAGTAGAAGTTCCAGCTTCCTGGTCTAACCCAGAAGCAGATCCAGCTCCAGCTAAATTAACAGGTCGTCCAGAGACAGTTAAGATGGTAGAAGATTTAATGAATCCAATCGCATTAATGGATGGTGATTCTCTTCCAGTATCTGCATTCATGGGCAACCCAGACGGACAGTTTGAGCAGGGTGCATCTGCATATGAGAAACGTGGTACAGCTGTAACAGTTCCTACATGGGATGCTGCTAAATGTATCCAGTGTAACCAGTGTGCATTTGTATGTTCACATGCTACGATCCGTCCATTCATGTTAAGTGAAGACGAAGTAAAAGCTGCTCCGGCTAACATCAAACTTGCTGATACAAAACCAAAAGCAAGCGAATACAAATATACAATGAGCGTATCTCCATTAGACTGTATGGGATGTGGTGAGTGTATCACTGTATGTCCAGTAGGTGCTATCGAGATGGTTCCACAGGAATCTCAGGCAGAAGAACAGCCAGTATTTGACTACTTAGTAGCAAACGTTGGCAAGAAACCTGGTATGCCAGCTGACAATACTGTAAAAGGTTCTCAGTTCAACCAGCCATTACTTGAGTTCTCCGGATCTTGTGCAGGATGTGCTGAAACATCTTACGCTCGTTTGATCACACAGTTATTTGGTGAGCATATGTACATCTCTAACGCTACCGGATGTTCTTCTATCTGGGGTGGCCCGGCTGCTACATCACCATATACTGTAAATAAAGATTCCAACAAAGGACCAGCTTGGGCTAACTCCTTATTCGAGGATAACGCTGAGCATGGTTTAGGTATGCAGATCGGTCAGGAAGTATTACGTGATCAGGCTATCGCAAGCGCTGAGAAATGTGCTTCTTCTGATAAGGCAAGTGCAGAATTAAAAGATGCATTCGCTAAATTCATGGAGACAAAACAGGATACAAAAGCAAATACTCCTGCAACAGAAGCTCTTGTAGCTGAATTAGAGAAAGCTGCAGCAGCTGGATGTCCAGATGCAAAAGCTGCTCTTGAGAAAAAAGATTACCTTGCTAAGAAGTCCGTATGGATCTTCGGTGGTGACGGATGGGCATATGATATCGGTTTCGGTGGATTAGACCATGTACTTGCTTCCGGACATAACGTAAACGTTATGGTATTCGATACAGAGATGTACTCTAATACAGGTGGACAGGCTTCTAAAGCTTCCAACATCGGTGAAGTTTGTCAGTTCGCTGCTGCTGGTAAAGAAGTTGGCAAGAAGAGCCTTGCTGAGATCGCTATGAGCTATGGTTACGTTTATGTAGCACAGATCGCTCTTGGTGCTAACATGGCTCAGGCTGTTAAAGTTCTTGCAGAAGCAGAAGCTTATGACGGACCATCCCTGATCATCGGATATGCTCCATGTGAGTTACACGGTGTGAAAGGTGGAATGAACCACTGCCAGGATGAGATGAAGAAAGCAGTAGCTGCTGGTTACTGGAACCTCTTCTCCTTCAACCCAGCTCTGAAAGCTGAAGGAAAGAATCCATTCACATTAACATCTAAACCAGGCGATGGAACATATCAGGAGTTCTTAAATAACGAGACACGTTACAGCAGATTAACAAGATCCTTCCCAGAAAGAGCTGCAAAACTCTTTGCTGCATCTGAGGAAGCTGCAAAAGCTCGTTACGAACATCTGTTAAGATTAGTTGAGTTATACAAATAAGATTTGGACATTGTCTGAGTCATTGTAAATTCCAGAAAGCCCGGAAAGGCGTAAGCCTTTCCGGGCTTTCTGCATTCAGGACAATAGAATGTTCGCGGAACATTCATTTTATTGTTTATAGAGAAAATGAAAAAAAGATTTTTTGTAGATAGTAGATTTTAAAAGATAGAAAGTTTATAATAACAATCATCAATCCGAATGATAAGAAAAGGAATTGTGACAAACCTATGAAATCAGTTTTAGAAATCTGCTGCGGCAGTTTTGAAGATGTAAAAACAGCATATGAAAATGGTGCCGACAGGGTAGAATTAAACAGTGCATTATATCTTGGCGGTCTTACCCCATCACTGGCAAATCTGATCTGCGCGAAGGAACAGTGTGAGATTCCTGTTGTGGCGATGGTACGTCCGAGAGGTGGTGGATTCTGTTATTCTGCGGAGGAATATCAGACAATGATTTTGGATACAAAACTTTTGCTGGAGCATGGAGCAGACGGGATTGCTTTCGGATTTTTAAAAGAGGATCAAACCTTAGATACAGAACGTACAAAAGAAGTCATCTATCTGATACATGAGCAGGGAAGGGAAGCGGTGTTTCACCGCGCTTTTGACTGTGTTGCCGATCAGAAGAAAACAATTGAGCAATTGATCGGGCTTGGAGCAGACCGGATTTTAACAAGCGGCGGCGCACCGGATGTGTGGAGTGGAAGAGAACGGTTAAAACAGCTTCAGAAGGAATATGGAAGTGAGATTGAAATTCTTGCCGGAAGCGGTGTGAATGAGAACAATGTTAGAGAACTAATGACATATACAGGAGTTCATCAGGTACACAGTTCATGCCGGGTATGGAAAAAAGACATCACAACTTCGAATGAATACGTTGATTTCTCCTATGCAGGAATACAGGAAAAGAATCAATATGAAGTGGTGGATGCAGCAAAAGTACACAGACTGGCAGAATTGTGTTGACAAATACTTTGTGAAAACTTATAATAAAATTATATTTTAAGGATAGTTCACATGCAAATGTACTAAACCGGAAAAGTAAGACGCCGTTGGCTGCGTGAACTTTTTCGGCTTTTTTAATTTTGACGGCAGATTCCCAAAATGGTATCAGCTGTCTGGTGAGGAGGAGCAAATGCAGAACATAACCGGAAAGATTGCATTCGGGGGAATCGCAATCGGAAAAATCAAAGAGATTTCCAAAGAAAACAATGTAGTCAGACGAGTGAAGATTGAGGATGCGAAAGCAGAGATCGCACGTTTTGAGGCAGCCAGAGATCAGGCGGCAGAAGAACTGAAAGGACTTTATGACAAAGCGGTCAAAGAAGTAGGAGAGGCAAATGCAGCCATTTTTGAAGTGCACCAGATGATGTTGGAGGATGAAGACTATCTTGATTCTGTCCGGAATATCATCGAGGCACAGTCCGTCAACGCAGAGTTCGCCGTGGCAACGACTGGCGATAACTTTGCCAGAATGTTCGCAGATATGGACGACGATTATATGAAGGAACGTGCAGCAGATGTGAAGGACATCTCGGAGCGTGTGATCCGTGTTTTATCGCAGAAAGAAGAAAAGGTGAACACTTCTGGAGCAGAAAAAGAAAAATATATCATAGCAGCAGATGATCTTGCACCGAGTGAGACGATCCAGTTAGACCGTGAGACAGTGCTTGCCTTTGTGACACGACATGGCTCTACGAATTCACATACCGCAATCCTGGCGAGGACGATGAACATTCCGGCTCTGGTATCCACAGCAGTTCCGAAAGATGTGAATGGAAAAATGGCGATCGTGGACGGATTCAAGGGGATCGTGATCATTGATCCGGATGAGGAGACATTAAGAGAATATGAGAAAAAGCAGCAGGACGAAAAGAACCGTCAGGAATTACTGCAGCAATTAAAGGGAAAGCCGACCGTCACGAAAGAGGGCAAAGAAATAAAATTGTATGCCAATATCGGCGAAGTGAAAGATTTAGGCGCTGTTTTACAGAATGATGCAGCAGGTATCGGACTTTTCAGAAGTGAGTTTTTATATTTGCAGAGTGACCATTTCCCAACAGAGGATGAGCAGTTCCAGTCCTATAAAACGGTTGCGGAAGTGATGGCAGGAAAAAAAGTCATTATCCGTACTCTGGATATTGGAGCAGACAAGCAGATCGATTACTTTGGACTCGAACACGAGGACAATCCGGCGCTTGGTTACCGTGCCGTGAGGATCTGTCTGGATCAGCCGGATATTTTCAAGACACAGTTGAGAGCACTGCTCCGCGCCAGCATGTTCGGCAATATTTCCATTATGATCCCGATGATCGCATCGGTATGGGAAGTGAGAAAAGTCAAAGAGATTATGGAAGAGGTAAAAGCAGAGCTGACCTCAGAAGGCATTCCGTTTAAAAATGTGGAATTTGGCATTATGATCGAGACACCGGCAGCGGTGATGATCGCAGATGAACTGGCAAAAGAGGTTGACTTTTTCAGTATTGGAACCAACGACCTGACACAGTATACGCTCGCGATCGACAGGCAGAATGCAAAGCTTGACCAGTTTTATGACTCCCATCATCCAGCAGTGCTCAAGATGATCCAGATGGTCATTGACAGCGCACACAAAGCGGGAATCTGGGCAGGTATCTGTGGGGAACTCGGGGCAGACTTAACGCTTACGGAGACATTTGTAAAAATGGGAATTGATGAATTATCGGTATCACCGGCAATGGTGCTGCCTGTAAGAGATAAAATATTAAATGCTTAATGTTTAAGGAGGAAATGAAAATGAAATCATTCAGTTACACAGTAAAAGACGAGTTGGGAATCCATGCAAGACCGGCAGGGATGCTTGTAAAGGAAGTGAAAAATTTCCAGAGCAAAGTAACACTTGAAAAAGATGGAAAATCTGTAGATGCTTCCCGCCTGATGGCAGTTATGGGAATGGGAGTCAAAAAAAATCAGACTGTGACTGTAAAGGTAGAAGGCGACGACGAAGGTGCAGCATGTGATGCAATAAAAGCGTTCTTTGAAACGAATCTGTAAAACTCCGGTAGAAGATGGAAAAGATATTGGCTATTATGTATAGGTTTTAGATGCATATATAGTAAATGCTTACAAAAAAGAAAAATAAGCAGGAATAAAACTTGACATAATAAACAATGAATGTTAAAATTTTCTTAAATCAAGCGAATAAAATATTGGATTGTTACTGATAAGCAGGCAAAACCAGATTTTACATTTCTATACTTGGATTTTGTAAAATTTGGTTTTTCTTTTTAGAATGCACAGTAAAACAGAGGCTTTTATCAAATAAAAACGGAGTGGCATATGGTTATCCAGAAAGTGATTAATAACAACGTAATATCAGCATATGATGAGAATCAGCAGGAAGTTGTTATCATGGGTAAGGGGATTGGATTCAAGGCACATACGGGTGATGCGATTGATGAGAGCAGGATCGAGAAGGTTTTCCGGATTGAGAACGAGAAGCTTTCCCGGCAGTTTCAGGAGATTTTAGAGAACATTCCATTAGAGCATATGCAGCTCACGAGTGATATCATTACCTATGCGAAAAAGAATCTGAATGTACAGTTGAATCAGAGTATTTATATCACACTGACAGATCATATCAATTTTGCGATTCAGAGACAGGTGCAGGGAATCCAGCTGAAGAATGCACTGCTGTGGGAAATCAAGAAGTTTTATCATCAGGAATACCTGATGGGAAAATATGCGATCAATCTTTTGAATGAAAAACTCGGAACAAAGTTTTCAGAGGATGAGGCGGGATTTATCGCACTCCATTTTGTGAATGCAGAGTACGATACAACGATCAACGATACCTTTGCAATGACAAATATGATACAGGGGATCTTAGAACTGGTCAAACAGGAGATGGGCATTGAATTTGATGAGGAATCGCTCCACTATGAGAGATTTGTCACACATCTGAAGTTTTTGGCACAGCGTCTTTACCGGCATGAGTTGTTGAAAGATGAGGAGATCGAATTTGCAAAGCTGATGGAGAACAAGTATCCGGGAGAGTATGAGTGCAGTAAACATATTGCAGAATATATTGAGAAGGAGTACGGTGGTCAGATATCCGGCGAGGAGATCATGTTTCTTGCGATACATATTAAGCGTGTCTGCATGACAGACTAAAGTACATCATAATACAGAAAAGAGGGATTAAGGTGTTCGATTTTTTGAAGAAAAAAGACAAAGGAATTGAGATTGGTGCACCGGTCAAAGGAAAGGCAGTTCCAATCAGTCAGGTAAGTGATCCGACATTCGGAGAAGAGATCTTAGGCAAGGGTGTTGCAATCCAGCCGGCAGATGGTAAGATATACGCACCGGCAGACGGCACGATCGAGATGTTATTTGATACGAAGCATGCAGTGAGCATGACGACCACAGAAGGCGTGGAATTGCTTGTGCATATCGGATTAGACACTGTCGCATTAAAGGGAGAACATTTTACCGCCCATAAAGGAAATGGGGATGCGGTGAAAAAAGGAGATCTTCTGATCTCGGTTGACCTTGAGGCAGTGAAAGCAGCAGGTTATGATGTGATCACACCTATGGTTGTATGCAACACATCGGACTATCAGACCGTGGAAGCAGTGACAGGATCTGATGTCAATCCGGGTGATACAGTTCTGATCTTAAAGAAATAAACAGACAGGGATCTGTGATATGAAAAACGTATTTTAGCCGTGTTTCTAACGGTATAAAATAAAACTAAAAGGGATTATAAAAAAAGGAGGAGCTTTTAGTATGATGAAGTATTTGCAGAAATTAGGAAAAGCTTTAATGCTTCCAGTTGCGTGTCTTCCAATCTGTGGTATCTTAATGGGTATTGGATATGCGCTTTGTCCATCTACCATGCAGGGTGGTGATGTTACCGGTATACTTGAGATGATCGGTTTCTTCCTTGTAAAAGCAGGTGGAGCTTTAATTGATAACATGGCAATTCTTTTTGTTATCGGTGTCGGTGTCGGAATGGCAGACGACAATGATGGTACAGCAGGTCTTGCAGCATTAGCATCATGGTTAATGATGACAAACCTTCTTTCCGTAGGAACAGTTACAACATTAATGCCAGCAATCGCTGACAATGCAACAAAATCTCTTGCATTTGGTAAAATTGCAAACCCATTTATCGGTATCCTTGCAGGTATTATCGGTGCAACATGCTACAACAAATTCAAAGGTACAAAATTACCTGACTGGTTATCATTCTTCAGTGGTAAACGTTGCGTAGCAATCGTTGCAGGTGTTGTTTCTATTATTGTTTCAGCAATCCTGTTATTTATCTGGCCATTATTATTTGGTGCATTAGTTGCAATTGGTGAAAGTATTGTTGGACTTGGTCCTGTTGGTGCAGGTATTTATGCATTCTTAAACAGATTACTGATTCCAACCGGATTACACCATGCATTAAACAACGTATTCTGGTTCGATACGATCGGACTTGGAGATCTGCAGCACTTCTGGGCAGGTGAGACATCTGCTGATGTATCATGGGATTTAGGTATGTATATGTCTGGATTCTTCCCATGTATGATGTTCGGTGTCCCGGGTGCAGCTCTTGCTATGGTTCACACAGCTAAGAGTGACAAGAAGAAATTAGCAATCGGACTTGTAGCTTCCGCAGCTCTTTGTGCATTCGTTTGTGGTGTTACAGAGCCATTCGAGTTTGGTTTCATGTTCCTTGCACCAGCTCTTTACGTTGTATATGCAGCATTATATGGTATCTTCACAGTTATTACTGTATTAGTTGGATTCAGAGCAGGATTCAGTTTCTCCGCCGGAGCAACTGACTTAATCTTCTCTGCACCCCGCTTCCGGCAGCAAAGAATACATGGATGATCATTCCTCTTGGAATCGCAGCATTTATCGTATTCTACGTTGTATTCCGTTTCGCTATCACAAAGTTTGACTTAAAGACTCCTGGTAGAGAAGATGATGATGTAGAAGCAGAGAAAAAAGTTGATCTTGGAAACAGCGATTACACAACTGTAGCAGCAACAATCTTAGAAGGTGTTGGTGGTGCAGCAAACGTTACAAGCATTGATAACTGTATTACAAGACTTCGTCTTGAAGTAAAAGACAGCTCTTTAGTAGATGAGAAGAAAATCAAATCTGCCGGTGCAGCTGGCGTTATCAGACCAAGTAAAACAGCTGTTCAGGTTGTTGTTGGAACAAAAGTACAGTTCGTAGCTGATGAGTTCAAAAAATTATGTAAATAATGAACGGCAATTTTGAAGTATGAATATCATTCATAACAAAATAAGCAAATAAGTATAATCCCTTTCTTATCAGAAGCGGTTCCGTCTGGAACCGCTTCTTTTAAATCCACAGGATACCTTAAATTGTCAGCCACAGGATAACATAATGTAAAGGAAGGTTTTTCCTTTACAAGAAAAAGCGCAAATGGTAAAATAAATATAGTTTATTTTAAGCTGGCTGTGGGAGGAGACGTAAATGGCAGGTCTGTTTCAGAGAATAGCACAGAATTACCGGAAGAAGAAAAAAATTACACAGCCGTCCGCAAGGCTGAATGCAAAAGAAGATAAAACAGAACACGCAGGAAAAGTGACGCGTGCTAAGGAAAGGATACATAGTAAAGTGGAAAAAGAAGATTTTTTATTAAGTCAGATCGATGAATTCAGGGAGAAAGCAAAACAGTTACAGAATTTATTGACATCCAAGGAGAGCAAGGTACAGGAACTGCAGAATCTTGTGAATGAGAGAGAAGACAAAGCGCAGGAACTAGAGCAGATCTTAAGTGAGAGACAGGAAGAGGCAGATGAGATCGTATCTGATTTCAGCAAAAAAGTAGACGAGCTTGCAGAACGTGTCACCGCGAAGATGAATGAGATTGAAATAAGTGTCTCAAAGCAGGTCGCAGATGTGAAGAGAGTGACTGAGGAACAGTTAGAGGCAAACCGCAAGTTAAATGAGAATCAGATCGCAGCCAGCAAAAAGCTTGGAGAAGATCAGATCGAGGCAGGCAGGCAGTTTATCGAAGAACAGACAGCAGCCAATAAGAAAGTAAGCGATGAGCAGGTCGCAGAAGTGAAGGCATTGCTGGAGAATGCAACCTCCCAGCTGGATTCTATCAAAACGGATCTTTCAGAGAAAGTTCACTCCGAGAATGTAAAATGCTATCGCAATATTCAGGATCTGTTCAACGAGTTTGATTCTAAAATTGAAAAAATGGATGAGATGGAGAAAAGCGTTGGCGCTGTAAAGGGATATGTCAAAGTACTTTCCTGGTTTTCCATTATCAATTTTGTGATGCTGGTTGCATTTATTTTATATTCATTAGGCGTTTTTAATTTTTAAGGTAGTGAGGAATTTATGAATATTGAACCAAAAAAAGTATGGGTTGTCGGACATAAGAATCCGGATACGGATTCGATATGTGCGGCAATTTCTTATGCATATCTGAAAAACCAGCTGGGAGAGCGCCAGTATGTACCAAAGCGTGCCGGAGCGATCAGTGAGGAAACCCGGTATGTGCTGGATTATTTTAAGGTGGAGGATCCAGAATTAATTACAGATGTAGGGGCACAGCTCAAGGATATTTCCATCCGCAAAACAGCCGGCATCAGTTCGCAGATTTCTTTGAAAAAAGCATGGGAAACCATGAAAAAGTTAGATGTCGTAACACTTCCGGTGACAAACCGGCTTGGAAAGTTAGAGGGTGTGATCGTAACAAAGGATATTGCAACCTCTTACATGGATGTTTATGACAACCGGGTGTTGTCCAAAGCGAGAACCCAGTATAAGAATATTGCAGAGACTTTGGATGGCAATATTATCGCGGGAAATGAACATGCATATTTTATCCGTGGAAAAGTCGTTGTCGGAGCGTCTGACCTTGGATTTTTATCGGAATACATCGAAGCGGATGATATGGTCATTCTCGGACCGCAGAAAGAAGTGCAGATTCGTGCATTAGAGTCCAATGCAAGCTGTATCATTGTAGGCTGTGGATTTGAGGTAGACCCGGAAGTCATTCAGATGGCGAATAAAAAAGACTGTGTGATTATCACAACACCATATGACACGTTTTCCATTGCCAGATTGATCAATCAGAGTATGCCAATCAAAGAATTTATGACGAGAGAGCATCTTGTGACATTTGATATTGATGATTATGTGGATGACATCAAGGAGACAATGTCTAAGATCAGGCATCGTGATTTCCCGATTCTGGATGAAAATGGAAACTATCTCGGAATGGTATCCAGACGTAACCTGATGAGCATGCAGAAAAAACAGATCATTCTGGTGGATCATAATGAGAAGTCGCAGGCAGTTGATAATATCAATGAAGCGGAGATTTTAGAGATCATAGATCATCACAGGATCGGAAGCTTAGAGACGATCTCTCCGGTCTATTTCAGAAATCAGCCGTTGGGATGTACGTCCACGATCATTTATCAGATGTTCGGCGAGAAAAATATCGAGATCCCGCAGCATATTGCAGGATTGTTATTGTCAGCGATTCTGTCAGACACGTTAATGTTCCGTTCTCCGACCTGCACACAGCTAGACATTCTGGCTGCAGAGGCTCTGGCAAAGATTGCAAAAGTAGATATTGAGACTCATGCAAAGAACATGTTCAAGGCGGGAAGCGATTTCAAAAATAAGACGACTGAGGAAATTTTCTATTCTGATTTCAAGATTTTCCATACGGATGAGTTTGACTTCGGAGTTGCACAGATCAGCGCCATGAGCCGTGAAGAACTTGATAAAGTAGCAGAGAAGCTTCGTCCGTTCTTAAAAGAAGTTTTAGGAGAAAAGCGGATCGACATGGTCTATGTGATGCTGACAGATATTTTGGAAGAGTCTTCCAGGGTGATTTTTGAGGGGCATGATGCAGGCAGGATCCTTGCAGATGCATTTGAAAGAGAAGAAAATGAAAATGGCATTCTCTTAGAGGGAATCATTTCAAGAAAGAAGCAGTTGATCCCGACTCTGATGAATGCGATGGCAGAGAAAGTCTGATTCTTTCATTGAAAACAGGAATGAGTAACCGATTGCCAAAAGGCAGTCAGTATAGGAATGATCAGTGGTTGAAAGTGCTTTGGCGCAGATCCCGTGGGAGATTCGCCAAAGCATTCTTTTTGTATGCGCGGGAAGAAGGTGGAATAGTTCTTAAATCCACATTCATAACAGACATCCGTGATCGGTTTCCCGGATAGGATCAGTTCTTTTGCGAGCAGCAGACGTTTTGTGGAGAGATAGCTGCCGATGCTGTAGCCGGTCTGTTCCTTAAATGTGTGCATGAGATAATAGCGGCTTAAGTAAAAACGGGAGGAGAGATCGTCAATACTGATGGATTCTGTTAAGTGTTCATTCAGATAATTTAAAATGGACAGTATTTTTTCACTCGAAGCGGAAGTCTCGATAAATTCTATTTTATTGTGTCCGGCGGCGCGGTTTAACTGGATCAGAAACTCTAAAAATAAAAGTTTATGATGCAGTTCATGTGCAAAATCAGAATCCGAGAGGGAAGCATCCAGATCTTTGGTAACCGCACCTAACCGGCTGTTTCCAAAGGAGTGAACACGCAGTACATGGGACTTTTCTTCATAAGCTTTTTGAAAACACAGGCTGAGATCGCTGTCCGAATCCCGGTATGCGGTCAGAAAATCCGGCGAAACGTAAATGATAATGCGGTCATACACAGCGTCGGAATGAATGACCGGTTTGTGGACTTCCCCGGCGTGCACTAGGACAATATCATTTTTTTTCAGGTCATAAGAGCGTCCTTCGATACAGTAAGTCACATCTCCGTTTAAGAGGATGAGAATTTTGTGAAAATCGTGATAGTGGTAGTGAAAGGAGCGCATTTCCTCGTCTTTTAAATGAAACATTTTAAAATCTGTTGTCAGATAGCCGACTTTTTTATATTCTGGCATAATAAGTATCCTTTCCGTTTGTAAAATATCCTGTTTTAAAGTTCAGGCAGAATTTTCGCAGGGGTAAGTAAGCCTGCATCGCAAATGATAGATTCATTATAAAGAAAAAAAGCACAATTTGCAATATAGACAACACAGAAGTTGTATATGTTTTAAATTGTGTTTTGTATAATTAGCTTATATATGGAAGGCAGACAGATTTTCTGAGGCTTTACATAGGCAGTTTCAAAACAGGAAAAGATAAAAACAGAAGAACATGACAAGCAGAAAGGTGGATTTATTTTATGAAGAATTTCAGCAATTATACAGATTATGACAAAAAAGATAATTTACATTTTGAATCCAAAGCGGTACATGGGGCGCTCGGAACAGAACCGTTGACCGGAGCAGTCAGCATGCCGATTTTCCAGGCAGTGACTTACAGACATCCGGCACTTGGAGAGTCCACAGGCTTTGCGTACAGCCGTCTGGAGAACCCTACCAGACAGGAGTTAGAGCGTACCATGGCAATCCTTGAGGGTGGAATCAAGGCATTTGCATTTTCCAGCGGACAGGCTGCAAATATGGCTGTATTTTCTCTGCTGAATCCGGGAGACCATGTTCTTCTTTCTGATGATATTTATGGCGGAACCTTCCGTATTATCGGTGACGTGTTCGGAAAATACGGCATTGAGCACACTTACGTGGAGATGGATGATCTTGACGCAGTGAAGGCAGCAATCAAGCCAAATACAAAAATGTTTTTCGTTGAGACACCGACCAACCCGATGATGAAAGTGGCAGATATTCAGGCTTTATCTGAGATTGCAAAAAGCGTTGGGGCACTTATGGTGGTTGATAACACATTTTTAACACCATATTTCCAGAATCCATTAAAACTGGGAGCTGACATTGTAACACACAGCTCCACAAAATATCTTGGCGGACATAACGACACACTTTCCGGAATCGTTGTGGTGAAAGACAATGAGGAGATCGCAGAGAAGATCCATGTGCATATCAAGTCTCATGGAAGCCAGTTAGCACCGATGGACTGCTGGTTGTTACTCCGCGGAATCAAGACACTTCCGGTTCGTATGGACAGACATAACGAGAATGCAAAAAAAGTGGCGGAGTGGTTAAGAACCCAGCCAAAAGTAAAAAAAGTTTACTATGTTGGATTTGAGGATCACAAAGATTATGCGACAACCATCAAACAGACGAGAGGCTTTGGAGGTATGATCTCCTTTACCGTGGATTCTTTTGAGACCGTTCAGAAAATCCTTCGAAACGTGGATATGATCATGTTTGCAGAGAGTCTCGGCGGAACAGAGACACTGATCACTTATCCGACCACACAGACACACGAGGATACACCGAAGGATGTCAAGGAAAAATTAGGCATCACAGACTGTTTCTTACGTATGTCTGTCGGTATTGAAAATGTGGAAGATATCATTGCCGACCTTGACCGTGCAATGAATTCATAAAAGAAATGGATAGAGACTGTCAGAAAATGACAGTCTCTGAATTTGTTTCTGAAGAAACAAAAAGGAGAATTGGATTTATGATGAAATTTACAAAAATGCAGGCGTTTGGAAACGATTATGTATATATTGATGCAATCCATCAGGAACTTAAGAATCTTCCAGAACTGGCAAGGTTTGTAAGTGACAGGCATTTTGCGATCGGTTCTGACGGAATGGTTTTGATCTGCCCGTCAGACAAGGGGGATTTCCGTATGCGTATGTTTAACCCGGACGGAACGGAAGGCGAGATGTGCGGAAATGCACTGCGCAGTGTCGGAAAATACGTGTACGACCACAGACTGACCGATAAGACAGAGCTTGTGATCGAGACTCTGGGCGGCATGCAGCATCTGACACTGACAGTGACAGACGGTTATGTATCTAACATCCGGGCAGATATCGGGGAACCGAGACTTTCCACAAAAGTGATCCCGATCAACACAGAAATGGATACATTTGTCGATCAGCCGGTACAGGTATTAGACCGCACCTTCCACATTACTGCGGTTTCATGGGGAAATCCGCACTGTGCAATGTTTGTCGATTCTGTGGCAGAACTTGACGTGGAAAAATACGGAAAAGAGATTGAATATATGACATCCATTTTCCCTAATAAAACGAATGTTACTTTTACGGAGTTTGTGAGCAGGGATTATCTGAAGATCCGCGAGTGGGAGCGCGGAACCGGTGAGACGATAGGTTGTGGAACCGGATGCGCTACTGCGGTAGTGACTGCGATTCTGACCGGAAAATGTGACCGCAAGGTGACCGTGGAACAGATTGGCGGACCACTTCTGATCGAGTGGGATGAGAAAACGAACCATCTTTTTATGACAGGTCCATCCCATACCGTATTTGAGGCTGAGATCGATGCATCCCATATTTTAAAATAAGATGATCACGGAAACCTGTATGCGAAAAGAATAATTGTTTTACGAGTATTTTTATAGCCAGATCAGAAAATAAGAAAAACGATACGTTGAAAGAAAAAAGGAAACGATAAAATGAAATTAAGTAAGATTTGTGAGGAAATTGAATACACACTTCTTCAGGGAAGCCTTGAAACAGAAGTGCGTGATATTATTTATGATTCCAGAAAGATTGCACCGGAAACGATGTTTGTCTGCATGGTAGGGGCAGTGACAGACGGTCATAAATATATCCCGGATGCGGTCGAAAAAGAAGCTTCCGTGATTGTGCTGGAGAAGGAAGAGGAGACAGCACAGATACCGGAGAATATCACCGTGTTAAAAGTGGAGTCCGCTCGTCTGGCGCTTGCGCTGATGTCCGCTGCATTGTTTGACCATCCGGCAAGAAAGCTTGTCACCATCGGACTGACCGGAACAAAAGGAAAGACAACCACCACTTACATGATTAAAAAAGTTTTGGAGATGGCAGGAAAAGAAAGTCGGACTGATTGGAACCATCGGTGCGATGATCGGTGAAGAACATCTTCCATCAAAAAATACAACACCGGAATCCTACGAATTACACCGCATGTTTGCTGCTATGGTGGAGGCTGGCTGTGAATATGTGGTCATGGAAGTTTCTTCCCAGGGGATTAAAATTAGACCGTACAGCCGGTATTTTATTTGATTATGGTATTTTTACAAATCTGTCACCGGATCATATCGGACCGGCAGAGCATGCCTCTTTTGAGGAATATATGGAGTGCAAGAGTCTTCTTTTCCGCCAGTGCAGGATTGGAATTGTCAACGCAGATGATGAACATGTGGACGGTATCTTAAAAGGACATACATGCGAAGTGAAAACGTTTTCAGCAGAAAGAGAAGCAGATCTCATGGCATCTGATATTGGATTTATCAATGAGGATGGAAAGCTTGGAATGCATTTTAAAGTGAGTGGTTGCATGGACTGTCAGGCGAAAGTTCATATTCCGGGAAGATTTTCGGTATACAATTCCATGGTGACCATGTTAGTGTGTCATCTGGCTGGAATTTCGGACGAGGCAATTTTAGAGGGACTTTCCAAAGTGCAGGTAAAAGGCAGGGTGGAAATGCTTCCGGTATCCAAAGATTATACGCTGATCATTGACTATGCACATAATGAAGTGAGCACAAGAAGCGTTCTCACGACATTGATGGAATATCACCCAAAGCGTCTGATCTGTGTTTATGGAGGTGGCGGCAACCGTTCCAAACTCCGCAGATATGATATGGGTGAGGTGACAGGTGAGATGGCAGATCTCTGTGTGCTGACCTGCGATAACCCAAGAGATGAGGAAATCCGTGATATTAACAATGATATTAAAGTAGGTCTTGCAAGAAGCAACGGCAAATACATCGAGATTGACGACAGGAAAGAAGCGATCGCTTACTGCATGAAAAATGCAAAGCCGGGCGATATGATCGTGCTCCTCGGAAAAGGACACGAAGATTATCAGGAGATCAAAGGTGTGAAATATCATTTTGATGAGAGAGAAGCGGTGGCGGAAATCCTCGATGAGATGAAGGCAGGAAAACGTTAAGTTTTTATCAGACAAATGAAAATAAGAAAACGCCGGGTTTAGAGCGTTGATGAACAAAAAAGAAAAGCCCTGAGGGAATGTATGCAGACATTCTTTCAAGGCTTTTCCAAATTAAGAAGGGGGTTATAATTAATAAAACCCATGTCGTGGTATCACCACAACAACTAACATTATGCACCAGATTCGACAAAAAATCCAGTGAATTTATTGTGAACAAAAAATGTACGAATCGAGATTGAAATGTGAATGTATGGAAGATTTAACGGAACATCATGTTTTGTGTGAACGGGATATGTTATGATAAAAAGAAAAACACAATTAAAGTTTGAAAATTCATAGGATAGATAACAAGAAACAGAGGATGAAGTTAAATGGGTTTAAATATAGGCAGACTTTTATATGGGATACGAACAAAATATGAAATGAATGTAAAGGATATTTGCAGAGGAATTTGCAGTCCATCGTCATATTGTATGTATGAAAATGGTGAGATCGTACCTGATATTTTACTTGTAAATATGTTTTTGGACAGGATGGGATTTGGAATATTGGGATTGACGGCTTATATTTCTGAAAAAGAAGTAGTTTATTTTAAATGGAAAGAAAGTACCAGAGCGTGTATTCGAAATGAAAACTATAAAAAACTGGAGATGTTACTGGAGTATATGCCGACCGGAAATGTTTCACTAAATAAGAAGATCAGAGAACAGTATGCGTGGTTCGTGAAAGGGATTGTGGCTGAGAAAGATACTGAAGATTTAAAGAAAGCAACAGAATGTTATGAGAAGGCATTGGAATGTACCTGCGATTTTTTAATAAAATCACAGAAAATAGAGGGAGCTTTCAGTGTAAGAGAGATAAATATTTATGCTGTATATCTGAATTTGTTATGCAAAGTAAATCCAAAGGAAAAAGAAGAAGCTATTTCAAGACTGTATCAGCTAATGCAGTATGTTAATGTTCATTATGTAGAAGAACAGCAGAAAGTAAAGATATATCCGCTTCTTGTCTGTCTTTGGGGAAATCTTGTCATAGAAGGGAAAAATACAGAAGGCTCATTTGAAATATTCGAAAAAACACTTGAATTATTACGAAAACAAAAGTCATTGTATTGTTTATTGGAAATTATGCGTCTACATATTTTGGCTGGTTTGAAAGAAAAGCGGGATATGAGCAAAGAGCAGGAAGATATCAGAATATTACAGAGTTTTTTTGATGAATTTGGGTGCGGAAGCCAGATTCACATATATGAACCACAGACAGAAGAAATTATGACAGAGTTTGTGGGACATTATCTTACAACAGAAAGAAAAAAAATAAACTATACGCAGGAAAAATTAAGTGAAGGCATTTGCAGTGTAGAAAGTTATTCACGGATTGAAAATGGTCGTAAACCGAGCTGGAAAAATTATAAAGCACTGGCAGAGAAAATAGGTGTGGAAAATCGATATTATGTGGAACTGCTCAATACAGGGAAGATTGAGGCGTTACTTCTGAGGAGAGAGATTTCACGTATTTTATTTTCCGAGAAAAGCATGGATAAAGTGCGGGAAAGTTTGGAAAAATTAATGGAAATACTTGGAGAAGATGAATGTGCACAGAATAAGCAATATTTAAAATTTATCGAAATATGTATAGAAAAGGAATACAGTCATATGTCTGAGGAAATATGTTGTGAAGAGTATAGAAAAGTCTTAGCATATTCTATGAATGAAAATTTAATAGGTGAAAAAAAGCATATCTATACAAAAGTTGAGATTAACCTAATCAACCATATATCTGTCTGTTTAGCAAAATCTGGGAAAAAAGAACAGGCAATGAGATTGATTAGAGCATTTTTGGAAGATACGGACCAGATGAAAGAAGATAAGTATCATGAAACAAAATTGGCAAAGCTTAATTATGGAAGGTGGTTATCTGATAGTGGTGAGTACTCGAAAGCAGACAGCATTTTCATGGATGGAGCAAAGCAAATTATGGAAAGAGACAGGGCTGAATTATTGGATCAGTATATTGGAGAAATTGCGTATAATAAATATCTGATGAATGGTTCTGAAAAGAATGAACAGATAAAAAGGTATTCATTATACGCATTGGTACTGAGTAAATTATTTGGAACAGATAGAATTTATAAAAATAGTTTTAATTTCTTTGAGAAAATAAAAGATGAATAAATTTTATATATCGTCATTTTCAGTTTCACCATGAAGTGAAGTCGGGGCAACAGGTGAAGTAGAAGCAATAAAGGTGTATTTTCCGAAATTCACGGTGACAAGTAATAATAATAAAATAAATAAAGTTTTGTTTTTTTTCATATGAATTCATTCTCCTTTTCTTTTGAATACACTCATTTTAGGTGCAAGTAGTACAAAGTAACATGACGTTTTATTGAAAAAATATTTTTTCAGTAAAACGTCATGTTATTTTGAGAGTAATATAGATATTATAAATATACAAATATTTAATAAAAGGGAAGGAGGAAAATGGGGTTAATTGATACTGTAGTGACACTACCATTAATATGATAGTGTCAAATGACCTATGAAAAAACTGAGCAAAAGAAAAAGGCTCAGATGAACCTTGAAAACTGTAGATTTTTTAGGTTGTGGTAGCCCACCGCCACTCTTGACGGTACGAAAAAGAACTGCTGTAGGTTAATCACCGACGGCGAAGAACTCAAGAACAGTTAGAGTTTTTCCGTCGATTGCAGCAGTGTAGCAGTTCTTTTTCGTGCCATCAAGGGCACACCGCTTTGCGGTGGCTGGGATAATTACCTCTGGCTCTGAATCTAAGAACAGTTAGCGGCTTCGCCGTGTTGCAGGTTCAGAATCGTCTGTTGACCAAGGAAGATGAGAAGCTGCCATTTGCCCAGCATCGTGTCAGCCTGAGACAGCATTTCGACTTCATTTAAGACTTTATAGTTGTTGTGTTTATGTGGTCTTAGGAAGTTGTAATAAGCAACCCAGAGGGCGAGATCATAGTTGGCTCCATCGATGTTATCAAAGCCGTTGGTTTTACGATAGGAAGCTTTGTATGTACGGTTTAAGCGTTCAATCATCTGCTTGTAAGGCCTGAATTCTTTAGAAACCTCATCGTCATTGGTGAGTCCGATTACTTGTGTGATTTCAAACTTAAACTTATCACCGAATTCATGGAAGAACTGCTGGGCGGCAAGGGGATATGCACTGTAGCCATCTGCAATGAACTTAAAGTTCTTAGGCAGTTCTTTTAGATGCCGGAAGGCCATCCGCATTGCCAGAATGCATGGGCCAACACCACGATTATCAGATACCTGATAGCCGATAACAGAGCGTTTGGCAGCATCCATGATAAACCAGATATAGGTTTTGATACCACGGATTTTGATGTATGTCTCATCAGCAGTAAATACATTGCCAGTTTTGTAATCGTAGTTGTCTACGAAAGGTTTTATGCAGACAGAGGCGGTTTTGCAATAGTTGGCAACTTGCTGGTGTGAGATGCTGATGCCGTGTATGTCCTTCAACGCCTGAGCGGTTTTACGAAGCGATAACCCAAGATTCACTTTGTAGGTAAGACAAAGTGACATGACATGCTGGTCATGTTTACTGAATTTTAGGGAAGAAGCATTCTTGGGAAGAGTGTTTAAATCCATGCGAAAGAAATCTATCTGGAATTCCCGGTAGATGTAATGGAGTTTATATTTGTTCTTGCCATAGTCCTCCTTAAGGTCTTTTTTATCAACCTTGTTTAGATTGTGGAGGTAGTAAGGACATTTTGGATTTACGCATTTGTGGACAACAAAGTGTTTGCGGTCTTTCTTATGAGCCAGCGAGTGATTGCAGTGCGGGCATTTGAGGGAGTAGGACTTTGAAAAACGGTTTTCTTCCGGAGAGAATGCGGTGGAGCATACTTTGCACAGGATCTGTCCTTTTGAACCATTATTCTTGTAGAGATAAGGCTTTGGAGCATTGCAACGTGGGCAGGCACAGTTGTCATCAATATCACATTCAGAACGGCGGCTGACAGGTTTGATTTTCTTGCCATACTTCCATTCGAGGTAAGGAATGTAGTCTTTGTAATCCCATTTTTCGTAATAGATTATTTTTGGGAGCTTATCAATCTTGAATTTTTGATATTTGGGAGAATGGGAATCATCGAAGACCCACTGCTTAAGGGGAATATATCTGCAGATAAAATTAAAAAGCCAGCAGATTTGTTTATGTTGGTATTGAATAAATAGAAGTAAATAAAGTATAATGTCCATGAGCATTGTCTCCTTGTTGATAATGGTGTTTGTGGTGAACTCATTATACTTCTTTTGGGAGGTCAATGCTCTTTTTATTTGCAAACCTCCAATAAATCAAGGTTTTAAAAGAATTTTAGAACAATAAAATGGGTAGTTTTTGACACTACCATTAATATTTAGGAGGATAATGTATGAGTATATTCACAACGACCATATATGGTGAAAAAATGAGAAAAAAACAAATATATGTGACATTATGCCTCATTGCATTGGCGATGCTTGGAATGTGTTTCTTTTATTTAAAGAAAACAGGATGGGGAATGACAGGTGACAAAGCATGGAATGAATTGTTGGATCTGGATAAAAATGTGACATTGGAACAACTTGAGGCAAAGGGATATATAAATGTAACGGGATGTCTGGATGAGGAAAACGAAACGATTAGTGAATTTATCGATAATGCAGGAAACAGGCGTCCGGCTGTTCTTAGACTTACAAGTAATGAGAATGATGATTTGTGCGCAAAGATACTTTTATATGATAAAGAATATAACCTAATTCAGATGTGGACTATGTATCCAACAAGGCAGCAGGCTGTAGCTCCGGGAAAATGCTTTTCGACGGATGTGGTTACAAGTGATAGGGATGGCATTGTAACTGTTACATTAAAAAATATTCAGAATCCAACAGATCCGGCAGAGGAAATATTGCAGGACGAGGTGCTCTGTAAATGGAAAAAGTAAATAATGACTAAAATGCATCCGCAGAGTCGAGAACCTGAGTTGAAGAAATTCGGGTTCTCTTTTTGATATTCATTTTGTCAGTTAAATCATTAAAAATAGATTGCAGGCATATGATCTGGGATTTTATAATCGGTCTTAAGATGATGAAATAAAGAAAAAAAGATATGTCCGTTATATGTCGTTAGAAGAAAAAAGGCTATGTTTACATACGTTATATGGTATAATAATTACAGCGGAGGTATGCCAGCTTCGTCAGCAGATTCTGTTAGATTAAATTTGAATACAAAGTAGGAGGCGGGGTTATATGAAAAAAAAGATACAGGCATTGTGTGCATCTTTTTTTATGGGAATTTTATTTTTAATGGTAGGAATCCCAATATTAGCAGAACCATCTTATGAGACCAAGTTTTCTGATTGGGGAAATTTGCTTAAACAATATGTAAATGATGAAAATGAGGAAATGAAATGATATATGCGAGAGGAAAGAATGGAGTTATAACAAATAAGGAAGTAGAACAGGCAATGATGTTTTATACTACTTTTGGAATGAATCAAGAGGATGCAAGGAAACAGGCTGTTTTATATGTTGAGGAACGGGAGGCATTATATCAGCAGGCAATTGAAGCAGGGTATACAGTGACAGATCAAGAAGTATATGATTATCTAGAAAAGTTAAAGGTATTTATTGAACAGTCTGATAATAAAGAAGATGCAATGGCGATTATAGAGCAATTCGATTCAGAAGAAGATTATTGGAATTATGAATTCGAAGTATATAAAAAAGATTTGCAGATACAGAAGTATATGGCAGCAAAGGAAAAAGAGTTTAAAGAAGTTGCGCCACAGGCAAAAAGCATAAATGAAGTAGAGGAAGAATGGCAGGAGTATTATGAACAGATAAAAGCGCAGGCTGTTGAAAACGAAGAGTTTAAAGTAGTAGACTAAATTGCATATATATTATAATCGAGTTTAGAAAAGGAAAATGAAATGAAGAAAAAACTTATCGGAATCAAATCTTTATTTTAACAATAATGTCAGCGCCTAAGGAGGATATATATGGGGAAAAAGAGAATATATGTGGCATTATGTCTCATCGCATTGGCGATGCTTGGAATATGTTTCTTTTATTTAAAGAAAACAGGATGGGGAATGACCGGTGACAAAGCATGGAATGAATTGTTGGATCTGGATAAAAATGTGACATTAGAACAACTTGAGGCAAAGGGATATATAAATGTAACGGGATGTCTGGATGAAGAAAACGAAACGATTAGTGAATTTATCGATAATGCTGGAAACAGGCGTCCGGCTGTTCTTAGACTTACAAGCAATGAGAATGATGATTTGTGTGCTAAGATACTGTTATATGATAAGGATTATAACCTTATTCAGATGTGGACGATGTATCCCAACAGACAGCAGGCTGTAGCTCCGGGAAAGTGTTTTTCAACGGATGTGGTTTCAAGTGATAAAGATGGAGTTGAAACAGTAACATTAAAAAATATCCAGAATCCAACGGTTCCGACAGAAGAAATACTGCAGGATGAAATGCTTTATAAATGGAAAAAATAAAATTGTCAAAAAATTAACAAAATAGCTTGTTTTTTTCATGTTGTGTGATAGAATAAGAAAAGCAATTGAATAATGAGAGGAAAAAGCAATTCGAAGAGGAGAAGAGCAAATTATGAAAAAAAGATTACACATTCTTTTCATGGCACTTCTGGCAATGGCTGTACTGGGCGGATGTGGCGCAGATGGCACAGGAGAGTCTTCGGAGGATACTTCCTCTAAGGAGCAGAATGTACAGGAGACAGAGATCAGTGAAGGACCTGTATACGGCGGCTCCGTTGTTGTAGGCATACAGCAGGATATTGACAGTCTTGACCCACATAAGGCAACTGCGGCAGGAACTAAAGAGATTCTGTTTAATGTTTTCGAAGGTTTGGTAAAACCGGATGAGAACGGTAACCTGATTTGCGCTGTAGCAAGTGATTACAGCATCTCAGACGATGGATTAGTATATACTTTTACATTGAGAGATGGTGTGAAGTTTCATAATGGTAACGATGTGACATGTGAGGACGTGAAGTACTCATTAGAAAGAGTGGCAGGTCTTTTAGATGGAACGCCATTAGTTGCAACTTTACAGACAATTCAGGCAGTTGATATTTTAGATGATAAAACGGTTCAGGTGACAGTGGATACACCGAATACAGAACTGATCTACAGTTTTGTAACTGCAATTATTCCTGCAGGAAGCGGAGAAGATGCAGAGGCGGATCCGGTTGGAACAGGACCGTTTTCTTTTGTTTCTTACACTCCGCAGGAGGGAATCGTTCTTGCAAAGAATGAGAATTACTGGCAGGAAGGACTTCCTTATCTTGATGAGGTAGATTTTAAAATTGTGGGAAGTGCAGATACTGCATTGTTAGAGCTTCAGGGTGGAAGCATTGATATTTATGCATACCTGACAGATTCCCAGGCGAATGAGTTAAAGGACAGCTTTAATGTGATCTCATCTCCATCCAATGTTGTGCAGGCATTGTTCTTAAACAATGACTATGAACCGCTTTCTGACGTGAAGGTACGTCAGGCGATCTGCTACGCACTGGATAAAGATATGGTGAATGAGTTCGTAGCCGGCGGAAACGGAACACTCATCAGCTCCGCAATGCTCCCTACATTAAAAGATTACTATGAGGACTTAAATGATCTTTATGGTACTTCCGCAAATGTGGAAAAGGCAAAAGAGCTTCTTACAGAGGCAGGATATGCAGATGGATTTGATCTTGCGATCGCAGTTCCATCTGTTTATGAGTTCCACATGCAGACCGCAGAGGTTGTGGTAGAACAGTTAAAAGCAGTGGGAATCAACGCAACGATTGATGCTGTAGAATGGAATACCTGGTTAGAAGATGTTTATACGAACAGAGAGTATCAGGCAACGATCAGTGGTATCACATGCAGTGACCTGACACCGGGATATCTGCTGAACCGTTTCCAGACAGATTCGAAAAAGAACTTTGTGAACTTCAAGAGCACAGAGTATGATGAACTCTGGAAAGCGACACAGGCAACACAGGATGCAGCAGAGAAGGCAGCAGATTATAAAGAAGCTTCAGACGATTCTTGCCGATGAAGCAGCCAGTGCATTTATCCAGGTTCCGGCGAACACAACAGCATTTAACAAGAACCTTGCAGGATATAAATTCTATCCGATTTATGTACAGGATATGAGTACAGTTTATTTTGTAAAATAAGACGGACACAGAAAATAGTGCCGTTATCATCTGATCAGAAAGGAAAGCAGACACATGAAATTAAAAAAAAAAATATGCACTCTCATTATGACATTGTTTCTCGTTTCAGTAGCTGCTTTCCTTGCTTTTCAGGTAATTCCGGGAGATGTGGTACGTTCCATATTAGGAACGGAGGCAACACCGGAGAGAGAGGCACGGCTTCGAGAAGAGCTTGGATTGGATAAACCACCGGTAGAACGGTATATTTCCTGGGCAGATGATGTACTGCACGGGGATTTTGGCGTGAGTTACCGGTATTCCAAGAATATGAATGAAATGATGCCCGTGAAGGAATTGATAGGAGATAAGCTGCCGGTGACACTTTATCTGATTTCATTTGTCATGATCATACTTGTGTCAATTCCTTTGGGGGTATTGTGGGCAAAATGTGGAAGCAGGTTCTTAGATGCAGTCTTTGGAGTCTTGACGCAGGTCACGATGGCGGTTCCATCATTTTTTCTTGGAATTTTAGTGACTTACCTGTGTGGCATTGTATTAAAATGGTTTGTACCGGGCGGGTACATAAGTTATCAGGAGAATATGACCGGATTTTTAGCATATTTACTGTTCCCGGCGATTTCAATCGCTTTACCGAAAATAGCGATGACTGCACGCTTTTTGCGTAATTCCATGTTGACGGAGATGAAGCTTGACTATGTGCGGACTGCTTACAGCAAGGGCTGCAGCAAGAATCAGGTCATGTTTGGCCATGTCTTAAAAAATGCCATGATGCCGGTCATTACATTTCTAGGCATGATGATCGCAGAAATTTTGGCAGGAAGTATCGTGGTAGAGCAGGTGTTTGCACTGCCTGGGATCGGCAGGCTTTGATCAGTTCGGTCGGAACAAGAGACCTTCCGGTTGTGGAGATTTTGATTTTATACATTACATTCGTGGTGATTTTGTTTATTTTGTCGTGGATATTCTTTACCGGGTGATCGATCCGAGAATCCGCAGGAATCAATAGAATGAGTAAGACAGAGCCATTTTCTCACAGAGAAGGAGAAGATGCTGTGTGGAATGGACTTGTAATACGGAGTGTGGAAACCTATGGAAAAAAGTAAAAGAAAAAAGTGGAACGGATATCTTGCAGCAGGCCTGTTTATGACAGGTCTTGCTGTATTTTTGGGGATTTTGGGATGCTTCTGGACACCATACAGTACAACTGCCATGTCGGCGGCAGAGAAATTTACAGCACCTTCCATGCATCATATTTTTGGAACAGACAATTTCGGAAGGGATATTTTTTCAAGAGTGATGCAGGGATTGGGAACAACGCTTGTGATCAGCACATCGGTCGTCCTTTTTTCAACTGTGGCAGGTGTTTTGTTAGGAGCATTTACCGGATATTTCGGAGGCATTTTAGATGAGATCCTCATGCGTATCACGGATGCGGTGAACGGATTCCCAAGTATTCTGCTTACGCTTGTGATCATATCTGTACTTGGAAAAGGCAGGCAGAATGTGATCATCGCACTTGGGATCGTATTTATCCCACGCTTTGTGCGGATTGTCCGCGGAGAATTTTTACGTCTTCGTGATGCGGATTATATAAAAAGAGCAAGGCTGATGGGAGTAAGCAGGCTTCGTATTCTGTTCGTACATATTTTACCTAATATTTTTTCCGTGCTGCTCGTTTCAGTGATGATCGGTTTTAATAATGCGATCCTTGCGGAGTCTGGTATGAGCTATCTTGGAATCGAGTACAGGCACCGGATGCCAGTCTTGGCATGATGCTGTCAGATGCACAGGGATATTTGCAGACAGCACCCTGGTATGCACTGTTTCCCGGGACTTGCGATCGTATGGGTGGTGCTTGGATTTTCACTGCTGGGCGAAGGTATCCGGAAATGGGACGGGAGCAGGGCAGAGTAGAGGCTGTGTGGTAGAATGAATGACAGACTGGGGATAAGTATATGAAAGTGGAACAGCAAAAAGACAGCAAACAGAAAAAAATTGTTCAGATAGAAGATTTGTCCGTTTCTTTTGATGGCATGGAAGTTGTTAAGCATGTAAATATAGAAGTGAACAGTGGTGAGATCGTAGGAATTGTCGGAGAATCAGGATCCGGAAAATCAATCACCTCACTGACACTCATGGGGCTTCTGTCAAAGCAGGCACAGGTGACATCCGGGAAAATAATCGTGGATGGGGAAGTATTAAGAGAAGCAGACAGACCTTTTGATGAGCGGCTGTACCGCAGATTTCAGGGAAGCCGGATGTCCATGATATTTCAGGAGCCGATGACCTCCTTAAATCCGACAAAAAAAGCCGGTGTCCAGGTGGATGAGATCGTAAGGCTTCATACGGATCTAGAGAAAGAGAAGCGTTACGAAAAAGTACTGGAAACATTTCAGGCAGTCGGGCTTAAGGATGCGAAGAAGGTTTATGACAGTTATCCGCACCAGCTGTCCGGAGGCATGAGACAGCGGGTGATGATCGCCATGGCGGTGATCCTGCATCCGGATCTGATCATAGCAGATGAGCCTACGACGGCATTGGATGTGACGATCCAGACACAGATTGTGGAATTGTTAAAAGACATCAACAAGAGTGAACAGAATGCCATGCTTTTTATCACACATGACCTGAATCTGGCAAGACGTATCTGCCATAAGGTCGTTGTCATGAAAGACGGAGTTGTGGTGGAAGCAGATGAAACAGAGAAGATTTTCATGCATCCGAAGGAAGCATACACAAGAAATCTGATCGAGGCAGTTCCTTCCAGGTTAAAGCCGAGGGTTTCCGTAAAGAAAGAGAGCAATGCAAAGGTTCTTACAGTAAAAGATCTGTCTGTATATTATGAAGACAGATCCAATTCTATTTTCAAAAAGAAAGAAAAACAATATGCGGTAGAACATGTCAGTTTTGATGTGTATGAGGGAGAAAGTCTCGGTCTGGTCGGTGAGAGCGGCTGCGGAAAGACGTCGCTTTCCAAGGCAATCCTTGGAATGCAGGAGCATATGTCGGGAGAGGTGAGCTGTCATGTCAGCCGCCCACAGATGATTTTTCAGGATCCGTACAGCAGCCTGAATCCATCCAAAACGATCGGGTGGCTATTGATGGAACCGCTCAGGGCAGCCGGTATTCTGGATAAAAAGTGTGCAATGTCTAAGGCTGACCGTAAGGCAGCGGCTTATGACATGCTTGCCCGTGTCGGAATGGATGAGAAGTATTTCCATCGTCTGCCATCCGAATTGTCCGGGGGACAGAGACAGAGGATCAGTATCGCACAGGCGCTTATCACAAATCCGGGGTTTATCATTGCAGATGAACCGGTATCTGCACTGGATGTGACCATTCAGGCACAGATCATGGAACTTTTACAGAAGCTGCAGGAAGAAATGAACCTGTCATATCTGTTCATATCCCATGATATCAATGTGGTTTATCATATGTGCGACCGTATCATGGTTATGAAGGATGGAAGAGTGATTGAAATAGGGGAGACAGAAGATATTTTCACGATCCGAAAGAAGCCTATACTAAGAGTCTGCTCGTATAGAAAAATAAATGTAAGATAGTATAGTCGGGATTTCATATAATAATTGCCGAAACAATGTGAGTATGGTAACATATATAGGCAAAAGAAAAGCTTTGAAAGAGAAATTTTCTATTTTTATAAGAAACAGGAGAAATAAAGAGTGGCAATTGATCAGAGTAGAATTCGTAATTTTTGTATTATCGCACATATCGATCACGGTAAATCAACGCTGGCAGATCGTATCATAGAGAGTACCGGAACACTCACAAGCCGTGAGATGCAGGCACAGGTGCTCGACAATATGGATTTGGAAAGAGAGCGTGGAATCACGATCAAATCGCAGGCAGTCCGTATTATTTATAAGGCAAAAGATGGGGAAGAGTATATTTTTAACCTCATTGACACACCGGGACACGTGGATTTTAACTATGAGGTATCCAGAAGTCTGGCGGCGTGTGACGGAGCTATTTTAGTTGTGGATGCAGCACAGGGCGTGGAGGCGCAGACACTTGCTAACGTGTATCTGGCGTTAGACCATGATCTGGATGTTATGCCGGTCATCAATAAGATCGACCTTCCGAGCGCACAGCCGGATGAAGTGATTCAGGAGATTGAGGATGTGATCGGAATTGAAGCGCATGATGCACCGCGGATCTCTGCAAAAACCGGACTGAATATCGATCAGGTGTTAGAGCAGATCGTGGAGAAAATCCCGGCACCGACCGGTGATCCGGATGCACCGTTAAAAGCATTGATTTTGATGCGCTTTATGATTCCTACAAAGGGCGTGATCGTGTTCTGCCGTGTGAAGGAAGGAACGGTAAAAGTAGGGGATAAGATCAAAATGATGGCAACCGGAGCTATGGACGAAGTGACTGAGGTTGGATACTTTGGTGCAGGTCAGTTTATTCCGTGTGATGAGCTGTCTGCAGGTATGGTAGGTTATATCTGTGCGAGCATTAAGAACGTGCGGGATACCCGCGTGGGCGATACAGTAACGAATGCAGACCGCCCATGTGCAGAGGCACTTCCGGGATACAAAAAGGTCAATCCGATGGTTTATTGTGGTCTTTACCCGGCGGACAGTGCAAAGTATCCGGATCTGAGAGATGCACTGGAAAAATTACAGATCAACGATGCCTCTTTGTATTTTGAGCCTGAGACATCCCTTGCTTTGGGCTTTGGATTCCGCTGCGGTTTCCTTGGACTGCTTCATTTAGAGATCATCCAGGAACGTCTGGAGAGGGAATTTAACCTTGATCTTGTGACAACGGCTCCGGGCGTTGTATACAAGGCATAAGACAAACGCCGAAGTCATTGACCTGACAAATCCGTCAAACTTGCCGGATCCGTCCGAAATTGATTACATGGAAGAGCCGATTGTTTCCGCGGAAATCATGGTGACAAAAGACTATGTCGGTGCAATCATGACGTTATGTCAGGAGCGGCGCGGTGTCTATATCAGCATGGAATATCTGGAGGAAACACGTGCACTCATCAAATACGATCTTCCGTTGAACGAGATCATTTACGATTTCTTTGACGCATTAAAATCACGTTCGAGAGGATATGCGTCTTTTGACTATGAGATGAAAGGATATGAGCCGTCTGAGCTTGTAAAACTCGATATTCTCATCAATAAGGAGCAGGTGGACGCCCTTTCCTTTATCGTGTTCAAAGACAGTGCTTATGACCGCGGAAGAAGAATGTGCGAGCGCCTGAAAGAAGAGATCCCAAGACATTTATTTGAGATCCCGATCCAGGCAGCTGTCGGCGGCAAAGTCATTGCGCGAGAGACGGTAAAAGCAATGCGTAAAGACGTACTTGCCAAGTGTTATGGTGGTGATATCTCCCGTAAGAAGAAACTTCTGGAGAAACAGAAGGAAGGTAAGAAACGTATGCGTCAGGTTGGTAACGTGGAGATTCCACAGGAAGCCTTCATGAGCGTATTGAAGTTAGATGAAGATTAATATCGGTTGAAAAGGGCAGACCTCACAGAGTGACTGTGAGGTCTGTTGTGTTATAGAGGTTTTTATGGAGAAGAAAGAATTGGAGTTATATATTCATATTCCATTTTGTGTGAAAAAATGTGATTACTGTGATTTCCTTTCTTTTTCTGCAGACGAACAGACGCAGAGGTCATATGTCGCTGCGCTGCAGAAAGAGCTGGTTTTTTATGGAGCTAAGTATAAGGGACGCCGCATTACGACAATTTTTATCGGAGGGGGCACACCTTCCTGGCTGAGAGAAGAGTCTATGCAGGCGGTCATGGAAACTGTATATCAGAATTTTGCTGTGGATGGGGATGCGGAGATCACGATCGAGTGCAATCCGGGTACAATCACGGAGCATAAATTTGAAGTTTATCGCAGAATCGGAATCAACCGTCTGAGTATCGGATTACAGTCGGTGCACAATGAGGAGCTTAAGATTCTTGGAAGAATCCATACGTTTGAGCAGTTTTTAAAGACGTATGACATGGCGAGAAAACATGGATTTTCCAATATCAATATCGACCTGATGAGTTCATTGCCGGGGCAGACACCGGAGATTTTCTGTGATTCCCTGTATCAGGTTTTAAAATTAAAACCGGAACATATTTCTGCCTACTCACTCATCATTGAGAAGGGCACGCCGTTTTATGAACTGTATCGGTTTGATGCAGTCAGGCAGGAGGCGGGCATGCAGACGGAATCCCTTCCGACGGAGGAGGAGGAGTACCAGACCACGAAGATGACACAGCACATTTTAAAGGAGGCCGGTTATCACTGGTATGAGGTTTCCAATTTTGCAAAGCCGGGATATGAGTGCAGACACAATATCGGTTACTGGAAACGCGTTGATTATCTTGGTGTGGGACTTGGCGCATCCTCACTGGTCGACAATGTACGGTATTCCAATACGAGGGATCTGTACACGTATCTGTCAGAATGTGAAAATATTCACGATTGCTATATGCAGTATCCGTTAACAGAGGGTGTGACAGGCAGTGCAGTTTATTCTGCTGACGGCACGCACCTGCTGGTTCCGGCAGTAAACCTGCATGCGGCAGCAGAGCAGACTACAAGGAACGAGCAGATGGAGGAATTTATGTTTTTGGGTCTCCGCATGCGGGATGGATTTTACCGGGATGAGTTTACGCAGGTTTTTGGCATTCCGATCGAGGCAGTCTACGGTGATGCATTGAATCATTTACAACAGGAAGAACTGCTCTTAAAACGTGAGGGCAGGATTTATCTGACTGACAAAGGGATGGACTTAAATAATTATGTGGTGGCACAATTTATGCTGTGATCTGTATCAAAACAGAAAATCCATTCAATCCGGATGGATTTTCTGTTTTTTTCTATACTTTGTAAAAAATATGCAGTATGATGTATAAAGATTTTAACAGGAAAGGAATACAAAAGAAATGATACAGGATATTGCACCAATGCAGTTGGATAATTCCTATAAAAAGAAAGTACCGCATGCAGGCAGCAGATTGCTTGGTTTTGGAGAGAGAACAGTATATCTGGAATACAACGGGGAACTGCAGTTTTTGACTTACGGACAGTGGAAGGATTACAACGAAAATGTGCTTGGCAGGGAGGTGCCGCCGTGTGTTTATCTTTTTTCCATAGGGGAGGAAGAATACTTTCTGACGGAGATCGGAGCGGATACAAAAATCGGCGAGTTTCGTTTTTATAAGATGTTTGATGTCCGGGCAATGCAGCCAAAGGAGCGTGTCCTAGTGGCTGCTACCGCATGGCATTTATTTGTATGGTATCGTGACAATCAGTTCTGCGGCAGATGTGGGGAAAAACTGGTTCACAGCGAAACACAGCGGATGCTTCAGTGTCCGTGCTGCACGAACATGGTATTTCCGAAGATCGCACCTGCGGTCATCGTGGGAGTCACGCACGGCGATAAAATCCTCATGACGAAATATGCGGGCAGAGAGTACAAAAGGTATGCGCTTATCGCAGGATTTACAGAAATTGGAGAGACGGCAGAGGAGACAGTCAAAAGGGAAGTCATGGAGGAAGTCGGACTTGCTGTGAAGAATATCCGTTATTATAAGAGCCAGCCATGGGGCTTTGACAGTAATCTTTTACTCGGCTATTTCTGTGAGCTTGCAGAGGAGGAAGAGATCCACTTAGACGAGGAAGAACTCTCCGTGGCAGAGTGGGTGGATTATCACGATGTCCCGGAGGATAGGGAGAAGTTAAGCCTGACACATGAGATGATGACGTATTTTAAGGAGCAGAGAATGCGATGACAGGAGAGATTCTGGAAAAGTTACAACAGATCACACCGGAAGAACAGCGTATTTTATCCGGGGAAAAGACGATTGAAAAAGAAATCTATATGGAAGAAAACTCGAATGTGATCGATGCCACAAAGCTTTTGGAGGCAGGAAAACTCATTCAGGTGCGGACACATACGAGATTTATCCATTTTCCGGAACATACCCATAATTATGTGGAGATGATCTATATGTGTTCCGGCAGCACACATCATGTGATCAATGGGGAAGATGTGATTTTAAAGCAGGGAGAACTGCTCATTTTAAACCAGAATGCCGTGCAGGAGATCTATCCGGCAGGAGAAGGGGATGTGGCAGTGAATTTTATCATTCTTCCGGAATTTTTTGACTATGGGTTAAAGATGATGGAGACGGATGCAGCCAGTGAGCAGCAGAAGTTTATTATTCAGGTGTTGAGTTATGTGGAGGAACATTATAAAAGCGGTGAGCTGACAGAGCTTGCAGAGGAGCTGCGTTTTGATATTTACTGGCTTTCAAAGGAGATCAGGAAAAGAACCGGAAAGACCTATACAGATCTGGTTCAGGCAAAGCGGCTGAGTCAGGCAGCATATCTGCTCCGCACGACAGCCATGAATGTGATGGATATCTCCATGGCGGTCGGCTATGACAATATCAGCTATTTTCATCGGATTTTTCAGAAAAAATATGGGATGACGCCGCGCAGATATCGTATCAGTGAGTGAAAGACAGCAAAAAATATTTTTATGATTTTGTATAGAGCTGCCGGTATTTTGTCGGTGACATGCCGGTTTCCTTCTGGAAGCTGGAAAAAAAGTAACTGCGGCTGCTGAAGGACAGCTCATCGCTGATCTCTGAAATTGACATACGGGTACCGGACAGGAGAAGCTTGGCTTCTTCTGTTTTTTTCTGCCGGATATAGTTGTTGACGCTTTTTCCCATCACATCCTTGAATTTGTGGGAAAAATAGTATTCGGTGTACCCAAGCCGCTTCGAGAGAAGCGAGATGGATAAAGGCTCCCGGATATGAAGCGTGATATAATCACAGATATCGGCAATTTGTTTTGCGTGCTCGTCCGTCTCGTGGGCGGCGCGGACTCTTCTGACATAATAGTCTAAAAATTCATTGCCCAGGTTGTTGGTGTCGGCAGTCGTTTTACATTCCTCGATCAGTTTTCCGTAATAATCATTTAAGGTATATGCAGTGGAGGGATTTAATCCACCTTCGATGGCGGCACGGCTGCAGAGGGTGAGAAGTACGAGCAGATTATTTTTATTGGCACGCAGCATATCTCCAAGTTCCACCTTCATACCGGAGCTTAAAGTCATGGATTTGCCGAGTGCCCTCCGGTAATCCGGATTTCCCTCACGGATCATGGAAAGAAAAGTCTGTTCTGCCATCCAGATTCCAGGATGTTCATCGGCAACGAGAGTAAGTTCGTCTGTGTCCGTTGCTTCGCTGTGAGCGGAGAAGGAGATCATGTCTGCGGATATTTTTTCTCCGGTGATCGCACAGTGAAACATTACGGCGTAGGAGAGCAGTGTGGAAGATGGAATGATTGGAACACTCTCAATCTGTCGGACGATTTTAGAGCGCAGCTTCACGGTAAGCTGGTAGGAGTCTAATTTTTTTCAGATGGGAGCTGCTTCCGGTAAAGGCTGGTCCCATAATGTGGATCTGTTTCAGCTCAAACCCTCGATACTCAAATCCGGCAATCCATAAAAGACCAAATTCCGTATCGAGAATGAGCGGAAGACGTTTTCCACTCTCAATGTGGGAGAGGAACGAGAGAAGAAAAACCAAGCATGGATATAATATCCGGCAGCATCATTTCTGCCGGGCAGTCTGTCTTGATCAGTTCAAAATCCGGATCATATCTCCAGAGGTGAAGCGGGTATTCACATTGTACCATTTCCTGAAAAAAAGAGAGACGTTCTTTAATATTCATGCCTGGTTTCCTTTCCTGTTTTTATCTACTGATTCCAATGGCCGAGGAAGGATAAACTTTCCTTCGGGCAGCGTGTCTGTGTGGTGCGGTCGACTGCAATCAGCCCAAAGGTCATGGAGTAGCCTTTCTGCCATTCAAAGTTATCTAAAAGGCTCCAGTGGAAGTAGCTTTTTACCGGAAGACCATCTGCAATGCAGGAGGCAACTCCTTTTAAGGCTGTGTCGATAAAAGCAACACGTCTTGTATCGTCTGCGGTTGCACTGCCGTTTTCTGTCACATATAAGTCCCCATGGAAATCTTTCGCTACTTTCCTAAGACGTGCTCTAATGCCTCCGGGTAAAATTCATAATTCATCTGGGTAAGCTCTGCGCCTTCCGGATTTGGAAGCTGTCCGTCTGCACCGATTAAGGAGCGGGTATAGTTCTGTACTCCTAAGAAATCGTCCTCTTTAATATAAGGAAGATAGTGCAGAAATTCTTCGTCCCATTCTTTTTCGCTCTTCACCGTCTTCCTGCGGCTGGATATCATGTAAGCTTAAGGTCAGTCCGACTTTGATGTCCGGGTAAAGTGCTTTGATTTCTTTTTTTGCCAGCTCATGTGCTTTTAAAATCAGAAGGTCGCCCTCTCTGGTACGCATGGAAGTGAAGTTTTCGACTTTTCTACACCGAATACTTCGAGGTTCTCAGCGGCGGCAGCTTTCTGACCTTCCATCATTTTCTGGAGGTTGATGCCAACCTGAACGCTTCCGTCGGCACTGTCACCGCCGGATCGTGCAGCCTGCATCTGTGCCATCATCTGGCGTTTGTAACGCTCTGCGATGGCTGCGACCTGAATGCCCATATTGGCTTCGTTGATCGTACATATGTAATGAAGTTCACTTCCAAGCTGCTCGATAATGAAATGCACATAGTGTGCAAAGTCCGCAGGGGTTGTCTCTGCTTCCCATCCGCCTTTGCTCATGAGCCATTTTGGGCTGGAAAAATGGTGAAGGGTGACAAAAGGTTCCACTCCATATTTTTTACAGCATGCAATGACATCACGGTAGTGCTCCACTTCATTCAGGTCAAAAGAACCTTCTTCCGGTTCGATCCTTGCCCATTCAATGGAAAAGCGATAGGCATTTAATCCGGCGTCTGCCAGAAGTTTAATGTCTTCCTCATAACGGTGATAGTGGTCGACCGCATCTAACGATGGTTCTGAAAAACTGGTATGCTTCATATGCTCCATTGCCCATAAATCGCTGTGGATGTTGTTTCCCTCTACCTGATGTGCGGCGGTGGCTGCTCCAATCAAAAAATGTTCTGGTAATTTCATAAAATTTTTCTCCCTTCATGGTTGCGTTACATTAGGCAATTGCGAAACTCAATTTTACGTTATGAATATTACGAAAAGTTAACAAGATCAACGAAAACACGCTTCCGCTACGTGTCACTCGCAACGGTACTGCTCATTCTTCGCAGTACTTCGCAAATTCATTTAAAATCTGCTACGCAGATAGGAATTTGCTCACACCTGAATCATCTTCGCACGGTCTGTGCAGTAAATGCACAGACCTGATTAAAAATGTCGTTCCTGCCTTCTAAGAACCGGCGGTTTCCCAGGTTTTCTTTTGCTCTTGTCAACTTTCCGTAATTTAATTCACGTATCTAAGAGTTTCGTAATTATCTATTACGTTACATAGATAATATAAGATTTTATGAAATCATATGTTTGCAAACTCGTGAAAATGTTAGAAAAATGATGTAATGTAATTATATAACATGAATTTTATTACATTTACATGAATTTGTAAACACACGAAGAAAAGAAAAGGTACAATAACAGCAAGTAAGGAGGTCAGACACAATGAAGTATTATTGTAATCCTATCAATGTAAATTATAGATATCAGTTTAATGCAGATCCGAGGAGCACCGGAATCCAGATTGACAGGGGAAGCGGCAGATCCATCGATGATCTGTTTTAAAGGAAAATATTATATTTTTGCATCAATGAACCTGAGTGTGTGGGTATCGGATGATCTGGTAAACTGGGAAATACACAGACTGCCGGATAATCTTCCGCTGTATGATTATGCACCGGATGCCAGAGTGAATGGAGACTATGTTTATTTCTGTGCATCGAAAAAAGGTGAAATCTGTAATTATTACCGGACAAAGGATATTATAAATGGATCTTATGAGGAGATAGAAGGAACTTTTGATTTCTGGGATCCAAATCTGTTTTTTGACGAGGATGGCAGGGTATATTTTTACTGGGGATGCTCCAATGAAACACCGGTCTGGGGTGTGGAGTTAGATCCGGCAACCATGAAGCCGCTTGGAGAGAGAAAGCCGCTTATCTATGGAAATCCTTTCACCAGAGGATATGAGAGGATGGGGGTTGACAATAGTATTTTCCCGAACCCCGAAGAAGTGGTAGAGCAACAGTTTCAGGGCTTTTTAAAAATGCAGCATATGACAGAAGATATGCTCCCGAAGGAAATGATTCCACTTGTAAAAGGAATGTTTACAAAGAAACCTTTTATAGAAGGACCATGGATGGATAAATATCATGGGAAGTACTATTTACAGTATGCCTGTCCCGGAGCAGAATATAATGTATATGCTGATGGTGTTTATGTTTCAGATTCACCGCTTGGACCATTTGTGCTGGCAGAGAATAACCCATATTCCTATCATCCGGGTGGATATATGCCGGAGCAGGACATGGTTCTACGATGTGGGATAGAAATGGAAATCTCTGGCATGCTTCTACGATGAGAATCAGTGTGAACCATCAGTTTGAACGCCGTGTTGGTATCTGGCGCGCCGGTTTTGATGAGGATGGTGAACTGTTTTGCAATCAGCGGTATGGTGACTGGCCGGTTGCAGTGGAAGAAGAGAACACAGATGCATGGGTAAATCCACAATGGTATCTGCTGAGTTATAAAAAATCTGTCAGAGCTTCTTCTTATGAAAAAGGAAAAGAACCGGAACTTGCAGTTGACGAGGATGCAACGACATGGTGGCAGTCACAGACGAAAGATGGCTGGTTACAACTGGATCTTGGAAAAGTGTATGATGTCCGGGCAGTTCAGATTAATTTTGCAGATGATAAAATTGATATTCCGGTACCGGGAGAAATTAAGGGTACAAAAACCCAGCCACGTTATATTGAAGAAAAGGATTATGTGACAAGATGGAAGTTAGAGGGATCCATGGACGGAATTACTTATGAAGTGCTGGAAGATAAGTCCGGTGCAGTGACCGATCTGCCACATGATTTTATTGTGAAAGAACAGGGAATCAAAGTCCGTTATATAAAACTTACAATCTATGAAGTTCCATATCAGCAGAAACCGTGTATTTCCGGTCTGCGTGTATTTGGAACAGGAGATGGAGAAAAACCGCAAAATGCAGAGTTTACAGTAGCGAGAAGCGAAAATGGACTGGACATGACAGTGTCAGCCAAAGCGGAGCAGGCAACTGGATACAATATTTTATGGGGACATAAAAAGGATAAACTGTATCACAGTTATCTGGTATATGGAGAGGAACTCAAAGAGAAAAGAATTGGAGCACTGATCAAAGACAAAAATTATTACGTGCGGGTAGATACTTTTAATGAGAATGGAATTACAGAGGGTAATACAGTAAAAATGGTGTAGAGGTACACGAGTGATAATGCATGGAGGAAAAAATAATGTTTGGAAAGAAAAAACAACAGATAACAGAGACAAATGGCTTTACATACCGGAGGGCGAAAACGTGGCAGATTGCACTTGCGTCCTGTAGTTCGGGAATTGGAATGAGCTTTTATGTATTGCTTGGACTCGCAAGTTATGTTGCAAATGCAGGATATGGAATTGCAACTGCAGTGGTAGGGTTAATTCTTACTGCAACAAGAATTTTAGATGGTGTGACGGATCCAATCATCGCAATTATCATTGATAAAATGAATACAAAATTTGGAAAAATCAGGATTTTAACAGCACTCGGCTGGGCAATTGAGTCACTGGCAGTTCTTATGATGTACTGTTGGGCAAGTGGAAAAGGACATGGAATTGTATTGTTTGTTGTTTTATATTGTGTCTATATTATTGGATATACACTCTGCAACGTAACAGCACAGATTGTTCCTGCAATGCTTACAAATGACCCGAAGCAGAGGCCAATGGTAGGTGTCTGGAGCACTGCCTATAATTATCTTGTACCTATGATTTTAAATATTGTAATTACTGTTATGTTACTTCCACAGTATGGAAATGTATATTCCGTTGAAATGCTTGCAGCAGCATGTAAAGTCTGTGTTGCAGTTTCAGCAGCCGGACTGATTTTATGCTGCATCGGTGTTACGGACATTGACAAGCCGGAGAACTTTAAGGGTGTGAGTACCACAAAGAAAAATGAACCGGTCAAATTTAAAGATATGGTGGAATTAGTGAAATCCAACCGTGCATTACAGTCCTTTATCGTAGCGGCAAGTTCCGATAAGATCGCAAGCCAGACAGCAAGTCAGGCAGTGGTCACAACGATGTTATTTGGTATTATTATCGGCAATATGCAGCTTGGAACAATCCTCAGTGTGATCGGAATGCTGCCGTCTATCGTGTTTGCATTTATTGGTGCAAAATATGCCGGAAAGCACGGAAACAAAGAATCAATGGTGACATGGACTTATGTATGCATGACAGTGACAGCTATACTTGTCGTATTATTTATACTGATCGATCCGACGCTGATCGCGACAGCAGCGCCGATGATGATCGCGTATGTCGTACTTACTTTAATCTTAAATGGAGCTAAAATGTGCGTTACGATGTCAAGCAATGCCATGATGGCAGATATTATTGACTATGAATTAGACAGAAGCGGTAAATTCATACCGGCAGCAGTGACAGGAACTTACAGTTTTATCGACAAACTGGTATCTTCTTTCAGCGCGGCAATCGCAACCGGACTGGTAGCACTGATCGGATACAAAACGACGATGCCACAGCCGTCTGATCCGTCCACACCGGCAATTTTCTGGATGACGATGAGCCTTTACTTTGGACTTCCATTGATCGGCTGGGTATGTACCCTCTGCGCAATGAGAAAAACACCGCTCTCAAAAGAAAAAATGGAAGAAGTACAGAAGAGCATTCATGAGAAAAAACAGGCAGAAGTGGAAAAAGTGATTGATGAGATGAAATAAGCAGAGAATAAAAAAGTCTGAACATAGACAGGAAATACAGGAGGATTGACAAAAATGAGACAGACGACAGTATTGGATAAAAACTGGATTTTTTATAAAAACCCGGACAGTGGGGAAGGAGAAAACGTAACGCTTCCTCACACCTGGAACGCAGTGGACGGGCAGGACGGTGGAAACGATTACTACCGTGGAACCTGTAAATATGCCTGCACATTTGAAAAACCAGAGATGGAACAAAACGGAAAGGCTTATCTGGAGTTTGACGGAGCAGCCATGACGGCAGATGTGTTTGTAAATGGAGCAGAGCTTTTCCATCATGAAGGCGGATATTCCAGATTCCGTGTGGATGTTACAGAACATTTAAAAGAACAGAATCAGTTGGAAGTACTCGTTGATAATTCCGATAACACAAAAGTCTATCCGCAGAAGGCTGATTTCACATTTTACGGCGGACTATACCGCATGGTGAAGCTGGTGACAGTGCCGGAAAACCATTTTTGCATGGAGTATGCAGGAAGTAACGGTATTAAGGTGACACCGGAAGTGACGATTTTAGACGCCGGAGCAAAAAAGGCAGACGCAGAAGTGACCGTGGAACTCTGGATAGAGGGAAAATCTGCTGACGTTATGGTGACGGTGGGAGGTGAGAAAAAGAGTGTTCCTGTAGAGCATGGATATGCAAAAGCAGTGTTTGATCTTACCGATGTACATCTCTGGGATGGCGTGGATGATCCGTATTTATATACGGCAAAAGCGGAACTGTCTGATGGAGACAGCGTGGAGACAACCTTTGGATGCAGAAGTTTTTCCATTGATCCGCAGAAAGGATTTTTCTTAAATGGAAGGTCTTATCCGCTTCGCGGTGTGAGCCGTCATCAGGACCGCGCCGGAGCAGGCAATGCGCTGACAAATGAGATGCACCGTGAGGATATGGAGATCATAAAAGAGCTTGGAGCGAATACCATCCGTCTTGCACATTATCAGCATGCGCAGGAATTTTATGATCTGTGTGATGAAAACGGTATGATCGTATGGGCAGAAATTCCGTACATTACGATGCACATGTCAGATGGAACAGAGAATACATTAAGCCAGATGAGGGAGCTGGTCGTTCAGAATTACAATCATCCATCCATCGTCTGCTGGGGACTTTCCAATGAGATCACTGCAGCAAGTGCCGTAAATGAGGAATTATTGGAAAATCACAGAAAATTAAATGATCTGTGCCATGCACTGGATATGACAAGACCAACGGTTATGGCAGACGTGTTTATGCTGGAGACGGACAGCCCAATGTTGGAGATCCCGGATATGAACAGCTATAATCTGTATTTTGGCTGGTATCTGGGAGAGTTAGAACAGAATGACAGTTTCTTTGACGCGTATCATAATACATACCCGGATCGTGTGATCGGACTTTCAGAGTATGGCGCAGACGCCAATCCGGCTTACCACAGTGCAAATCCGGAACGGGGCGATTACACAGAGGAATATCAGTGTATTTACCATGAGCATATGGCAAAAATGATCGGGGAACGCCCGTATCTGTGGGCAACACATGTCTGGAATCTGTTTGATTTTGCGGCAGACGGAAGAGATGAGGGTGGAAAACACGGCGTGAACCAGAAAGGTCTTGTGACCATCGACCGTAAGCTGAAAAAAGATGCCTTTTATCTGTATAAAGCATATTGGAGCAAAACTCCATTTGTCCATGTATGCGGCAGACGTTATGTGGACCGCACCGAAGATGTGACGGAGATCAAGGTTTATTCCAATGAGCAGAGCGTCACACTCTTTGTGGACGGTGTGGAGAGAGAGACAGCAGAGGGCTCTAAAGTATTTAAATTTGAAGTCCCGATCACAGGAACACACAAGATCAGGGCAGTGTCCGGTGCCTGTGAAGATGAGATCACCGTGAAAAAAGTAGAAAAATCAAATCCGGATTATATATTCAACAAACAGGGAGATGTTGTCAACTGGTTTGACCGGGATGATTTTAAGGCAGACCATTATTCAATCTCGGATACGCTCGGAGAGCTTGCACAGAACGAGATGGCGAATGCAATCGTACAGCGTCTGATGGCACAGGCTTCAGCAAGCCGTGGCGATGTGGCAGAAAGTGTGAAAGATAACCCGGCGTTGCAGCGCATGATGCAGCGGATGACATTAGTCAGCCTTTTAAAACAGGCAGGAGACGCAGTGAGCGAGGAACAGATGAAAGCGCTCAACGACGCATTACAGAAAATCCCGAAAAATCAGGCATAGGAAAGGGATGGTTACGAACATGACAAAAGCAATACAGCAGATTATGCTTGGAACTGTGACAAAGAATGAAAAACAGGCAGCAGAATCTTTAAAGAGGATCAAAGCGGCCGGATATGACGGCATTGAACTGAATGGGTTTATGATAAAACCGACCTCTTTTCTGGTCAGAATGCTCACAAAAGCAGCCGGTATGCCGGTCGGAAAAGGCGGAAATTATGACTGGAATGCCCTTGTGAGAGAGGCAGGACTTGCCGTGACAAGCATCCATGAGGATCTTGGCACGATAAAAAGAGAGCCGGAGAACGTTATCAGGGAAGCTGAAAAATTTGGCACAAAATATGTAGTCATTACCGGAATGTACCGTTTTGATTATTCGGATAAAAATGCAGTGTTTGGCTTGTGTCAGGACTTAAATGCTTCCGGAAAAATTTTAAAAGAGGCGGGCGTGGAGCTTTTATATCATAACCACAACTGTGAATTTTTGAAAGTTGAACCGGGAAAAACGGCATATGATCTGATCCTCTCTGAGACGGATGCTTCGTGTGTGAATTTTGAACTGGATTCCTACTGGCCAACAGAAGCAGGCGTAAATGCACTGGAACTGATGAGAAAGCTTGACACAAGAATGAAGCTTTACCATATCAATGACCGTGGAACAAGACTGTCAAAACCTGCCATGACACCGATCTTAAAATCGGACAGCATGGAACTTGGCTATGGAAACATGGATCTTTGTTTCCCTGATCACGCAGGCAGAAAAAGTGAACGTGGATGCAGTGATCTTAGAAAGCCACAAAAACTGGGTGGACAATTCTCCGTTAAAGTCCATGGAGTTAAGTGCAGAGTTTATGAATCAGTACGTTCGTTAGTGCATAGCTGGAAGGGAGGAAACGCAGGGAATGGAAAGAACTGAAAATGCATTTTATCACCTCAGACCGCGGGTACCGCGAGGGGGAGAGTATTTGTATATGAGCAGAAATTTACCGTGAAAGATGTGAAGAAAGCAGTGTTCACAGCAACCGCACTCGGAGTATATGAGGCAGAGATCAATGGCGTCAAAATCGGGAAAACAGATGTTTGCACCAGGATATTCCTACTATCCGAGGCGTGTGCTTTACCAGACTCATGAGGTGAGCGCACTGCTTCGTGAGGGTGAGAACACATTGCGGGTTTATCTTGGACAGGGCTGGTATTGCGGCCGTTTCCTCTGTGAGAACAAGACACAGATTTACGGGGAAAAACCTGCGGTATCGTGGATTTTAAACATCGAGGATGCGGGTGGCGTCCGGGACATTGTATCCGGCGAGCAGACGGACGAACTGGAATCTCCTTACGAATACGCCGGGGAGTATGACGGTGAGATTTATTTTGCGGATGGAAGAAATCAGGTGATCGGACATCCGGTATCTTTCAAAAACGAACTGGATTTTGCGTTGGAGCCGACATTGACCGAAGTCACGTTACAGGAAGAGATGGAGGTGAAAGAGGCAAAGCAGACAGGAAAAGTGTAACGATTCTTGATTTTGGACAGAACTTTGCCGGAATTGTTGAAATTAATCCTTCTTTTTTTTCTCACAAATGAGACAATTACAATCCGCCACGGAGAGATTTTAAATGCAGATGGAAGTCTTTACACTGCCAATCTGCGGAAAGCAAAGGCAGCTATCGTCTATCATGCCGGAGCGGAAAAGAAAAAATACCGTCCCCGTTTTACCTATATGGGATTTCGCTATATGGAACTTTCCGGCGCAGATTATCGGCCGGGCATGATCAAAGCGTATGCGCTTCACACCGATATGAAGCGCACCGGATACTTTTCGTGTGAGAATCCAATGGTTCAGAAATTATATGAGAATCAGGTCTGGGGGCAGAAATCCAACTATGTGGAAGTGCCGACCGACTGTCCGCAGCGGGATGAACGTATGGGTTATACCGGGGATGGGCAGGTGTTTGCACGCACCGGAGCCTACAATTTTGACACCAATGATTTCTGGAAAAACTTTTTGCGTGATCTGGAGCTGGGACAGCTTGACAACACGGAAGGGTATGTGTGTGCCACTGTGCCGCAGACCGGACCTGCCGGAATTGGTTTTATCAGCATGTTAGGCTGGGGAAATGCGGTCACAATTTTACCGGAAATGCTCTATCAGCAGTTTGGAGACGAGGAAGCACTGCCACGCCAGTACGAGAGCATGAAACTTTTTGTGGAGGCGGAAATCCGGAAAATGGGAAAGAAAAATCTCTGGATCGGACCGTCTTTAGGAGACTGGCTTGCAATGGGAAAAGGGATTGCATGGCAGGCAATGCACAACAATCCGGTATCGAATGCCTTTATCGTACATGATCTGAAGGTCATCAGCGAGACGGCAGAGCGTCTTGGGAAAAAAGCTGATGCAGACAGATACCGCAGGCAGATGGAAGCCACAACAGAAGCATATATCCGGAAATTCGTGAGCAAAAAGGGAATCGTGGCAAAAGACTATCAGTCCGCCTACATTATGGCTTTAAAATTTGTACTGCCGGAGGGAGAACTGCGGGAACAGGTGAAAAAGAATTTTGCTGCCAATATCCGTAAAAATGGTTTACAGACAGGTTTCTTTGCGACGGAATATCTGCTTCCGCTTTTAGTGGAAGCGGGAGAGACAGAACTCGCCTATGATATTCTGCTTCAGGAAGGCTGTCCGGGCTGGATGTATCAGGTCAAATGCGGTGCGACCACGACGTGGGAACGCTGGGATGCATTAAAGCCGGATGGAACGGTCAACGAAGAGAAAATGGCAGGTTCCGGCGACAATATGGTTTCTTTCAATCACTATGCATTTGGCAGTGTCGGAGAATTTTATTATCAGTATATTCTCGGAATCAAACCACAGAAACCGGGTTTTGCAGAATTGCATTTCGAGCCGTATCCGGACAGACGGCTTGGTGGTGTGAGCGGAAGTTATCTCTCAAGAGCAGGAAAAATTGAAAGCTCCTGGAAGTATGAGGAGGATGGCTGTCATATCTCATTGAATACGCCAGTAAAATCGGAAGTGGTTCTGCCAGACGGAAAGAAAGAGACAGTGGAGGCAGGAACCTATCAGTGGCTCTGTTGAAAATAATTTTGGCAAATAAGGACACTTTTTTGAACAAAAGTTCTTTTTCGCTCTTTTTCCTAAAATAAAAAATAGAAAAGGAACACAGATGCAGGAGAGGGGGAAACTATGGAGCAGTATTATCTTGCAATCGACATTGGGGCTTCCAGCGGCAGACACATATTAGGACATATGGAAGACGGAAAAATGGTATTGGAAGAAATATATCGTTTTCCGAATGGAATGACCGAAGAGAACGGACAGAAATGCTGGAATGTAAAAGCACTTTTCAGAGCAATTTTAGAGGGAATGAAAAAGTGTAAAAAAGCGGGAAAAAGCCCGGTGAGTATGGGGATTGATACCTGGGCAGTTGATTTTGTCCTGTTGGATAAAGAGAATAAAATGCTTGGAGATGCAGTCGGTTATCGGGACAGCCGTACAGCAGGAATGGATGAGAAAGTCTATGAGATCATCCCGGAAGAAAAGTTATATGAGAGAACAGGCATCCAGAAGCAGATTTTCAACACCATTTATCAGTTGATGGCGGTAAAATCCAACAATCCCGAAATTCTCGAACACGCAGAGACCATGCTGATGATCCCGGAGTATTTTAATTATCTTTTGACAGGAGAGAAGGCATCAGAATATACGAATGCAACCACGACACAGTTAGTATCCCCGGAAACAAAAGACTGGGATTATGAGCTGATCGAAATGTTAGGATATCCAAAACAGATTTTTCAGAAAATAAAGAAGCCGGGAACCGTACTGGGAAATCTGACGAAAGAAATTCAGAAAGAGGTCGGATTTGATTGTGAAGTCGTCTTACCGGCAACACATGACACCGGTTCCGCAGTGATGGCAGTTCCGACAAATGAGGACAATACCATTTACATCAGTTCCGGAACGTGGTCACTGATGGGGACAGAATTAAAAAAAGCAGACTGTTCACCGGAAAGCAGACTTCATAATTTCACGAACGAGGGAGGATATGAATATCGTTTCCGTTATCTGAAAAATATCATGGGACTCTGGATGATACAGTCGGTCCGAAAAGAACTGGCACCAAAGCAGGGATTCGGAGAGATCTGCGAGGCGGCGGCAAGGGCGGACATTGCATCTTTGGTAGACTGTAATGACGACCGTTTTTTAGCACCGCAAAGCATGACAGAAGAAGTGCAAAAAGCCTGCGCAGAGACCGGACAGCGGATACCGGAGGGAATCGCAGAAACAGCGTGCGTGATTTATAACAGTCTTGCACAATGCTACGCACAGACGATCCGGGAGATCGAGGAGATGTCAGAAATTACATATGAAAGCATCCATGTTGTCGGCGGAGGAGCCAATGCGGCGTATTTGAATGAACTGACTGCAAAGGCAACCGGAAAGACCGTTTATGCCGGTCCGACAGAGGCAACAGCCATCGGAAATCTGACGGCGCAGATCATTGCAGCAGGAGAACTTGAAAATTTACAGGCTGCAAGAAAATGTATCTTTGAGTCTTTTGAAATAAAAAAATATGAGAAATAGCAATCAGGAATATCAGAAAAAATATATGCCGGAAGCGGATGTTGTGCCCGGCAGAAAGGTGAGGTAAAAATTTTATGACGGTACAGGAAAGATATGAAGCGGCCAGGAAAATGTATGCAGATGTCGGTGTTGATACAGATGCAGCGATCGCAAAATTAAAAGAAATCCCGGTATCACTTCATTGCTGGCAGGGCGATGACGTGACAGGATTTGACCATGACGGACCTTTGACCGGCGGAATCCAGACAACCGGAAACTATCCCGGAAAGGCAAAGACACCGGAACAGCTGATGCAGGACATGGAAGAGGCGATGAGCCTCATGCCTGGCAAAAAGAAATTAAATCTTCATGCAAGCTATGCAATCTTTGAGAAAGGCGAATTTGCAGACCGCGACAAATTAGAGCCAAAGCATTTCAGAAAATGGGTAGACTTTGCAAAGAAACACCATGTTGGGATTGATTTTAATCCGACATTTTTTTCACATGACAAAGTAAAAGACGGACTGACACTGACAAGCCCGGACGAGGAGACAAGAAAGTTCTGGATCGAGCATGGAAAAGCATGTATCCGCATTTCGGAATATTTTGCAAAAGAGACAGGTGTTCCATGTGTGATGAATATCTGGATCGGGGATGGATACAAAGATATTCCGGCAGACCGCATGGGACCACGCATGAGATATAAGGATTCCATTGAACAGATCATTGCAGAACCACATGATCCAAAGCTGGTAAAACCATGTGTGGAGTCTAAGGTATTCGGAATCGGTGTGGAGTCTTACACAGCGGGATCAGCCGAGTTTACATTGACATTTGCGGCGACACACGAGAATGTCCTTCCGCTGATGGACAACGGACATTATCATCCTACAGAAGTAGTATCGGATAAAATACCGGCTTTACTCTGTTATTTCCCGGAGATTGCACTTCACATCACAAGACCGGTAAGATGGGATTCTGACCATGTCGTCTTATTTGATGATGAGACAAAAGAGATGGCAAAAGAGATCGTAAGATGTGATGCGATTGACAGGGTGCATATGGCACTGGATTATTTTGATGCAAGTATCAACCGCATCAGTGCATGGACGGTGGGATTTAGAAGCTGGCAGAAAGCATTATTATCGGCGCTCTGTACACCGAATGCAGAACTTAAAAAATTACAGGATGAGAATCGCCTGACCGAGCTGATGGTCATGCAGGAAGAATTAAAGACATTTCCATTTGGAGATGTATGGACCAAATACTGTGAGGAATGTGGAGTTCCCGCAGATAAGAACTGGTTTGCAGAAGTAGAGAGATATGAGAAAGAAGTACTGTTAAATCGATAGCCAGAGCAGGCTATGTGAAAAATAAGGCAGTTCGTTCTGACGCAAAAATGACGATAGAAAACCTAAATGGAGGAAAGAAAACATGAAAGTATTAGATGCAGAATTTGTGCAGGGATTTATCCGCATGGCAAATGATGGATGGGAGCAGGGATGGCATGAGAGAAATGGCGGAAATCTTTCCTATCGTATCCGGCCGGAAGAAGTGGAAGCCGTAAAGGAAGATTTTGAGCCAAAAGAGTGGCAGCCAATTGGAACAAGCGTTCCAAAACTTGCAAAAGAGTATTTTCTTGTAACAGGAAGTGGAAAGTATTTCCGTAATGTGATCATCAAACCGGAAGATTCCATCTGTATCATCGAACTTGATGAAAAAGGGGAAAATTACCGTATCGTTTGGGGGCTGGTGAATGGTGGAAGACCAACTTCTGAACTTCCGTCCCATTTAATGAATCATGAGGTGAAAATGATCGCAACCGGTGGAAAACACAGAGTCATCTATCATGCGCATACAACCAATATTATTGCGCTTACTTTTGTTTTGCCACTGGAAGATAAGGTGTTTACAAGAGAATTATGGGAGATGGCGACAGAATGTCCGGTTGTATTTCCAGAAGGTGTGGGTGTCGTTCCGTGGATGGTTCCGGGCGGCCGTGACATCGCAGTAGCAACCAGTGAATTAATGAAGAAATACAATCTTGCAATCTGGGCACATCACGGAATGTTTGCTTCGGGAGAAGATTTTGACCTGACATTTGGGTTAATGCATACCGCTGAAAAATCCGCAGAGATCCTTGTGAAAATGTTGTCAATGCAGCCGAATAAGAGACAGACCATCACACCGGATAATTTCCGTGATCTTGCAAAAGATTTCAACGTGGCACTGCCGGAAGAATTTTTGTATGAAAAATAGAGTAAAGTAGAAGCGTTTATAAAAAAATGCGTGATAAAATCACTTTTCAGGACAATTGCCGTGCGTAATGTCATGGAAGGTGATTTTTTCTTTCAAAAAGGAACTTTATGTGATATAAAAGAAGGAGGCTTCGGCTTAAGACACATATAAAAAGCGAGGATAAAAATGAAACAAGACTATAAAAAAACAACATACGCCTGTTTTATCGGTTATATTGTTCAGGCGATTGTCAACAGCTTTGTTCCGCTGTTATTCGTGACATTTCAGAAAACATACCAGATTCCACTGACGAAGATCACACTGCTTATTACGATTAATTTTGTGATACAGCTTCTGATAGATCTGCTCTCGGCGGGATTCATTGATAAAATCGGTTACCGGGCATCTGTGATTATTGCCCACATATCTGTGCGGCGGCAGGGCTGGTACTGCTCACGGTTTTGCCGGAACTTTTTCGCAGATCCGTTTGTTGGCATTTTAATGTCGGTCATGATTTATGCAGTGGGTGGCGGTTTGCTGGAGGTGTTAGTCAGCCCGATCATTGAGGCATGCCCGACGGATAATAAGGAAGCAGCAATGAGCCTTTTACATTCCTTTTACTGCTGGGGATGTACCGGCGTTGTTTTATTTTCCACAGTGTTTTTCGCACTGTTTGGAACGGAACACTGGAAAATCCTCACACTGTTGTGGGTGATCATTCCGACCTGCAATATGATTTTATTCACAAAAGTGCCAATCTACAGTCTGCATGAAGAGGGCGAGAAGGGCATGACCATGGGAGAACTTTTCCGGGAAAAAGTATTCTGGTTTTTAATGATCATGATGGTGTGCTCCGGTGCATCCGAGCAGGCGGTGAGCCAGTGGGCATCAACGTTTGCGGAGCAGGGACTTGGAATCACCAAAACGATCGGTGATCTGGTGGGACCGATGGCATTCTCTATTTTAATGGGAACTTCCCGCCTGATTTATGGAAAATATGGAGACAGATTCGATCTGGATCAGTTTATGAAATTAAGTACGCTGCTTTGCATTGGCTCTTATCTGCTGATCGCATTTGTGCCGGTTCCGGCGGACCGACACTCGTGGGATTTGTTTCGAGTGTGTTTTCCAATAATCTGCGCGTGGGAATTGGAGCCTCAATTCTTTTCCCGGTTTTGCTGTTGGCGGGACTTGTGTTAGTTAGCAGCAAAAGAAACGAAAAATGCCAGATAATTTTTTAGACCTTTTTTAGAAATCATTCCTTTTCATAAAGAAACGTGAAAGAAATATTAAGATTACATTAATCCCCTTTTTTTCTGAAAACAATATGGTACAATTTGCCATAGGTCAAAAAAGACAAGGAAAAAAAGGAGATCATGTAAGCATGGAAGACAACAATGTAAAGGAAAAAAAGCATTTCTTTCATAAAAAAGAAAAAAAGACAGAAGTGGCTGAAGTACCAAAGAAAAAGAAGAAAGTATGGCTGATCGTTTTAGTGATTGCAGCTATTGTAATTGTATTGATCGGCAGCGCTGTTAAAAATATGACTTCACAGATTGAGACAGCAGCGAATATGGTTGAGGTAGAACCGGTAGAGAAAAGGGATTTATCCGATTCAGTTTCTTTGAAGGGAACGATTGCAGGACAGAGCAAGACAAATGTCATGTCCCTTGCAGCAGCAGAGATCACAGCCGTGAACGTTCAGGTGGGTGACATTGTAAAAGAGGGTGATCCGCTTGTGACATTGGATCAGAAGGATATTGAAAAACAGATTGCAGAGTTAAAGACAAATATCAGCAATGCGAATGCTGTTGCAGCAAACGATGAGGCACAGAAGCAGAACAGTCTTACCCAGAACAAACAGGATCAGCAGGATGCACTGGATGCAGCACAGAAGACGATCGATAAAGCACAGGCTGATGTTGATAAATATAAGAAAAAGGTATCAGAGTGTGAGGATTATATTTATTATCTGAAAAACAACTACAAAGATACTTCTGAGTATGATGGAAAATTAGATGTTTTTAAATCATCTTTGGAGACAGCACAAAATGCATTGGATTCCGCAAACGACAATTATGCATCTGTGCTAAAAAACACAGACAGAAGCGTTGCATCTGCCCAGAATACCGTTGACATGCAAAAATACCAGACAAGCACGACCAGAGAGTTTAAAAGACCAGCTGGAGCAGTTACAGAAGCAGCTTGCAGACTGTACACTTTCTGCACCGATCGGTGGAGTTGTCACAGCCGTCAATGTATCAGTCGGAGATAAAAACACAGCAGGAACGACCATGATCACGATCGAGGATACATCTTCCTTAAAAGTGATCGTAAATGTTGAGGAAGCTGACATTTTAAAGATCCAGGAAGGAATGCCTGCAACCGTTTCAACGGATGCAACGGGGGATGAAGAGATCAAAGGTACGGTAACACGTGTGGTCAGAGTAAAAAATCAGTCCACCAACACAAATGGTACAGATACCAATACCTCAAGCGGTTATTCTGCTGAGATCACGATCGACAACACAGAACTTCTGGTTGGAATGAGTGCAAAAGCCAAAATTGTGATCAAAGACAGAGGTACACAGCTTGCAGTTCCATATGATCTGATCCGGCAGGATGACAACGGAGATTCCTATGTTCTGGCAGCGGAAGCAAATGAAGATGGAACAGCAACCGCAGTCCGGAAAAATATCAAAGTCGGTGAAGAGGTAGATTATTATACAGAAGTGACAGGCGGCGATCTGAAAGAGGGCGACCAGCTGATCTACGATAATACATTTTCTGTCACCGAAGGTCAGGTGTTTACTCCGGAACAGATATATTCCAATCAGGCACTTGACACAGAAGGCATGATGAGTACGGAGGCAGAATGATCGTGAGTGAACCAGTAATCCGTATGGAGAATATTATAAAACGTTATTACATAGGCAAGCCGAATGAACTGCAGATTTTAAATGGGATCAGCCTGTCAGTCGATCAGGGAGAATTTGTCTCCATCGTCGGTGAGTCCGGTTCCGGAAAAAGTACATTGATGAATATCATCGGTGTCCTGGACCGTCAGACCGAGGGAACTTACTTTCTGGAGGGAAAAGATGTAAATAAAATGGATGATTCCATGCGAAGTGCGATCCGGAACAAAAGAATCGGTTTTGTTTTCCAGAATTTTAACCTTCTTCCGAAGGCAAATGCATTAAAAAATGTCATGGTTCCGCTGTTATATAGTACTGAGAAGGAAAAAAACCAAAAAGAACGTGCCATGGAAATGTTAAAAATGGTTGGCATGGAGGAACGGGCTTTTCATAAACCAAACGAGCTTTCCGGTGGACAGAAACAGCGTGTGGCGATCGCACGCGCAATGATCAATGATCCGGCGATCATCTTAGCGGATGAGCCGACCGGAGCGTTGGATTCCAAAACCGGACATATGGTCATGGATCTTTTTCATAAGCTGCATGAGGAGCAGGGAAAAACCATCGTTTTGATCACACATTCACAGGAACTTGCGGCGGAGACAAAACGGATCGTTACGATCTTAGATGGTAATATCGTGTCAGATAATGGAGGTGAAGGCTGATGTTTTTGGAAAATATAAAAGAGGCGATCACCAGCATTTTCAGCAATAAAATGCGTTCGGTTCTGACCATGTTAGGAATCATCATCGGTATCAGTGCAGTCATCACGATCACGACGATCGGTAATTCCATTCAGACTACTTTGACATCCACTTTAAATTCACTGGGTGGCAATACGGTTCAGGCATATGTGGATGCAAGATATCCGGAAGATGATGCAGACTGGGATACCTGGGAATACCCGGAAATGAAAACATCGGACTTTGTGACACAGGAGATGATCGATGAACTGGTGGAAAAATATCCGGATGAATTTGATGGAATAGCAGCTTCTGAATTTCTTGGAAACGGACAGATCCGGCAGGATAAAAATACTTATGCCAATGTATCCGTTCAGGGGACTACTTCCGAGTATATTGATTATATGAAATTAAAGATGTATGCCGGAAGAAACCTTACAAAACAGGATAACAAAACAAAGAAGAACGTCTGCATTGTGGCTGATACCATGGCAAAGCAGTATTTTGGAGATGAGAATCCAATAGGAGAACAGATCACTTATGCAGGCAGCGATGGAAATCTATATAATTTTACAATTGTAGGTATATACGAATATAATGCAGCACTTTTTGGCAAGGTGGATACCAGCGTCCCGGAAAAAGACCGTTCTACTACAATGTTTATTCCAATCCAGACCTGTTTTAAGCTGATGGGAAAGGATCAGTCCGGTTACACAAACTTTAACCTGATGGTCAATTCCCTGGCAGATATCGATCAGGCAACGACAGATGTTACAAACTTTTTTGAAGAGAAATATGCAAACAATAAAAATTTCCATGTTACTACCTATAATATGGCGTCTGATATGGGAATGATCAATACCGTCATTAATGTGATCACGATCGCAGTGTCCGGCATTGCATTGATCTCATTGATCGTAGGCGGTGTCGGTGTCATGAACATTATGCTTGTGTCTATTACCGAGCGTACAAGGGAGATCGGTGTCCGGATGGCTCTTGGAGCGAAGAGGAGCACCATCCGTATGCAGTTTGTCATAGAAGCGATCGTACTCTGTATCTTTGGTGGAATGATCGGGATATTGATCGGGGTGTTTAATGGATTTGTATTAGGCAAAGCAGCGGAGTTTGTGATCCGGAATATGTATTCTGAATATTCAAGCTACATTATTATGTCGGTACGGCCATCCTTATCCGCTATTGTACTTTCCTTATTCTTCTCCATGCTGACAGGAGTATTCTTCGGATACTATCCTGCAAACAAGGCAGCCAAGATGGAAGTCATTGATGCATTGAGATATGAATAACCGGGGGTTAGGTTATGAACTGCCGCTTACAGGTGGTGTTACGGATTTCCTAAGGTTATGTTGTATTGCATGCCAACAAAGTGTATAGAAATATAAAAAATAGAACTGTTTGTTTTCAGGAGCGCTTCCGCTTGTTGTCGCTGGCAGCGGTACTAAGAAAGCATCCATCGTGATTTCAAAATCCAATTACATTGTCTTTTGAAATCGCAATGTCTGCTTTCTAAGGACCGGCCGCTCCCAAAATCCTGAAAACAAATCAGTTCTATTTTTTATTTGTCCAAGACTGTGCAGCATGCAATATCCAGGTTGTGAAAATCCGTCAATCCATATTACGAGCGGCATAACCCAATATAGGCACTCATTCCATAATCGTGAGTTCCATAACGCAAATTGCATCACAAACGGTCATGTCAAGCATACCGCTTTTATTATTTTCTCTACATCCTTTTTTCTCGATAACCATATAACTTTATTGTCATATCTATCTAAAATGCTTCTTATTTCTTTCAGATTTTTATTCTGAAAAGTTTCCGTCCATTTCAAAAGGTTATAGACCGATTTCAAAGTTTCTTTTTTCCCTTTTAGTATTCCCAATTTTCTTTTTATAGAGCGCATAATAATTCTACTTTTATATAAATAACCAGGCATATCTAAAACATAGATTTTGTCAGCTTCATCAAAACATTGATGTACCCAAGCATAATATACACCCTCGATTATCCATTCATCATTATTATATAATATTTCTTGTAATAACGCATTTCGTTCATCAAGCGTTCTCTTTTTGCCATATTCTTTAGCGTTATTATCCCATTGAATATCGTCTAAGTCAAAATGAGAAATATTATACTTCTTTGAAAGCGCATTTGCTAAATAAGTTTTTCCAGAACCACTGCAACCAATAATATGTATTTTCATAAGTCAGTATCCTCCTTAAATACCGGTTTTACCTATCTGTACTCAACGATTTCTTCTAATGGCTTTCTTGGTCTTTTAGCAGGAGCTTCATCGGCAAAGCCAACCGCAACAATTCCTGTCAACTGGCTGTCTGTTCCGATAAAATCCATCAGCTCATTATAGGCAAAACAAGTATTGGCAATCCATAAGGTGCCCAATCCATATCCGGTTGCTGTCAGAATCATATTTTCAATTGCTGCACCTATGGACAGTGAATCACAAATTTCAACGATTCGTTTTTCATTTTCAATACTTGCAAATGGCGTGTGCTGATTAGTATTAATAGAATATCCCATATCATAGGCTTTTTTACTCCTGTAACAGCCAATCAGCTATATCGTGAACTTCAATTCCTTCATAGCTATATTTCGGATGCCTGGTTCTGGCAATGATCATTTTCGGATAGGCATCTCGGATCTGAAGCAGAGGGGAACATTCGCTCTCAAATGTCTCCTGCCCGGAAATGTTATCACTTACTTGAATATAAATTTTTTCGCTGCCCCTCTGAGCAACAAAGTCAATTTCCTTTTTATAGAGCTTGCCGACATAGACATCGTATCCACGGCGAAGAAGTTCGATGCAAACGATATTCTCATAAACTCTGCCATAGTCCATATTTCTGCTTCCCAGAATTGCGTATCGAATACCGCTGTCACACAGATAAAATTTCTCAGAACTTTCGAGATATTTCCTGCCACGAATATCGTATCTCTTAATATCATAAAACACAAAGGCATTACACAAATACTTGATGTACCTGCCTACGGTCACATGATTGGTTGGGCTCTCATTTGCTGTCAGCAGCTGACTGACCTTATTAGGCGAAGTCAGATTGCTGATATTGTCCATCAAGAACTCGCTCAGACGCTGCAAAACCAAAGTGTCCGGCAGAGCATATTTCTGTACTAAGTCCCTTGTAACAATGGTTTCGTAGACTTCCTTTATATAGTTTGTTCTGTCTTTTTCAGTTCTATAAGCATAGGAACCTGCTAAACCGCCTTTGACGGAGTAATCATCAAAGAGTTTATCTTTATCACTGACATCATCGTAATATTGGCAATACTCCTGGAAGCTGAAAGGAAACACATGAATTTCAATATATCGTCCGGTAAACAACGTTGCCAAATCCGCACTCAACAGAAATGCGTTGGAGCCGGTTACATAGATGTCGTATTTTCCTTTAGAATACAGGCTATTGATTGCCAACTCAAACTTGGGACACATCTGAACCTCATCTACAAACAGATAGTTTGTTTTTCCTGCCTGATAATGTTCTTCCACATAGGCGTGTAAGGCATGGTATTCCCTGATTTCTTCATACGCCAAATCCATGAAGTCAATGAAGATGATATTGATATTTTCAAAATGGATTTTCAGGTACTCAATATATGCCTGCATCAGCTTGGATTTGCCAGATCGACGAATACCTGTGATAATCTTGATGTCGGGAGTACCGTTCAACTCAATGATCCTGTCGAGATATTTTGTTCTTGTGATTGTTTTCATATAGTCACCCACTTTCAAAAGTTGAAAAAAATTCATTTCTTGAAACTGCTTTGATATTTTTATTATACTGTCTATAAATAGTATATGCAAGATGCCACTTTCAAAAACAACAAAAAATTTATTTTTCGAAAGTGGGTGTTATGTAAAGGCAATCCTTCCCAAGTAATCAATTTACTTTCATAATAATATGAATTATTATATTAGCAAGAAGGGAGAACACAATATGCCCAAATTTGAACAATTAGATTTATTGCTGAATGAATATGGAGAAATAATTCATGAGTAGAATACTTTTGTTGGAAGATGACACAATGATTGCTTCGGGGATTCTGTATGCACTTGAGACAGAAGGTTATGAAACAAATCATGCCACAGGTATAAAAGCTGCCGGAAGTTTAATTGAACATTATAATTTTGACCTGGCAATTATAGATATGCAGCTTCCGGATGGAACTGGATTTGATGTAAGTGGGATATTCAAAAATAATGCTACATCTGTGATTTTCCTGACAGTTGTGGATGATGAAAATACAATTGTGAGGGCATTTGATGAAGGAGCACAGGATTATATTGTAAAACCTTTCAGAATTCGAGAACTTTTGGCGAGAGTTCGACGCATTTTATCTGCCAATATCAAAAATGGAGAGAAGGACAACATAATATATATGGGTCATGCAGCCATCCATACAGATGAGGCAAAAGTTTATGTGAATGATAAAAGCATAGAACTTACAGCATTGGAATATCGGTTGCTGCTTATTTTTGCGAGTAATAAAGGAATCCTTTTGACAAGGCAGCAGATTCTTGACAAAATATGGGACGCAGACGGCAACTTTGTTGAGGATAATACACTTACCGTTTATGTGAAACGGCTGCGGGAGAAACTTGGAGAGGCAATACATATTGAGACTGTGAGAGGAATGGGATATCGTGTGGATTAAGAAAAAAGAGATAGAACAGTTGTCGGAGTTTGTGAAAGGCTATAGTTCCGGCGAGGAACTGGATATTCGAGAGAATAAGGAAGGCTCTTTTAACATATTAAAAAATGATATTTATGCTCTTGTGAACACGAAAAATGAACAGATAAAGGCAGTTGAGGCAGAAAGAGACAGTCTCTCTGATTATATGGCAGATATTTCACATCAGTTAAAAACACCGATTACATCTATGATGATTATGGCAGATTTACTGGAGGAGGCAGAGCCGGAAAAACAGGAAGAGTTCATTCATAACATTCAGGTTTCGCTAAACAAAATGGAGTGGCTTGTAGGGGCACTTCTTAAGATGGCAAAGCTTGATGCCCATGCAATTGATTTTATCAAGAAATGACATCCGCACGTCAGAACTTTTAGAGGCGGTAAAACCATCGGTGGCAATCCTTTTGGATATCCACAATCTGACCATAGAGCTGAAACAGGATTGCATCATACATTGTGATAAACGCTGGACCACAGAAGCTCTCACGAACATTATCAAAAATGCGATCGAATATTCACCGGATGGAAGTGAGATTGAGATCGACAGCGGAAGAAAATCCCATGTATAGCTGGATTTCGGTTAAGGACAGCGGTATGGGAATGGACAAAACAGAGTATGCTGCTCTTTTTAAACGATTTGAAAATTCTACCAATGAGAATGGATTTGGAATCGGGATGCCGCTTGCACTCTCTATTCTGAAAGGACAGGGTGGAGATATTGATGTTGATTTTGGTTGGCAAGAGGAGAGGGAACGATTTTTATTTTGAAATTTTTCAAGGGAATTGTTTCTAAGTGACAAAATTGTCACAATAATAAATTCTTTTGTCACAGAACAGTCATTTTGCATTGCTAGGATGGTATTTAGGCTTTTGCGAAACTTATTAAAACCTAAATTGAATTGTGAGAAATTGACAAAAGACATGAAAGACACTGGGGAGCCGCCGGCACTTAGAAGACTGATACAACGCTAGGTTGTGTCAGGCTTCTTAGTACCGCTGCGAGCGACACGTAGCGAGAGCGTGTCTTGAATGTTTTTGTTAATTTTGAACAATTTAAAGAAGATTATGAGGAGTTTCGCAATTGTCTATAAGATGGTATTTAAAACAAGGAGAAATGCAATGGCTGTTTTAGAAGTGAAGGAATTAACAAAGAAATATGGTGAAGGCGAATCGGAAGTGATTGCGCTTGATCATGTGTCTTTTTCGGTAGAAAGAGGAGAATTTGTTGCAATCATCGGAGCATCCGGTTCCGGGAAATCGACACTTATGAATATGATTGGCGGAATTGATTATCCAACAAGCGGTTCTATTATCATTGATGGAAATGAGATACAAGCAATGAGTGAGGATGAACTTGCGATTTTCCGCAGAAGAAATCTGGGGATTGTTTATCAGTTTTATAATCTGATACCCACTCTTACTGCGGAGGAAAATATTGCGCTGCCATGGAAATTAGATGGAAGAAAAGAGAATAATGAACGGCTTTCTGAGATTGTGAATATGCTGGGTCTCGAGAAAAGGGCAAAACATCTGCCGGGACAAATGTCTGGAGGTCAGCAGCAAAGAGTATCCATAGGAAGGGCACTTATAAACGAGCCGGCATTTATTCTTGCAGATGAGCCGACGGGAAATCTTGATAGTAAAACAAGCAGAGAGATTCTGGATATTTTGAAGTTCACCAATCAGAAATATAAGCAGACGATTCTTCTTGTCACACATGACGAAAAAATAGCACTGAAGGCGAACCGGATCATCACGATCGGAGATGGAAAAATCATAAAAGACGAGGTGATGAAGTAATGAAAATAACAGCACAACTCGCCTTAAGCCAGATGAAAGTGAATAAAAAAAGAACGATTGCAGGAATTTTTGCGATCGCACTTGCAACATCACTTATTACAACTGTAATGTGCTTTGTGACAAGCGCAAATAAGATGCTTACGGATTTCCTTGGCTCGGATTATGGAGAATATGGAGGAGCATACTCTCTCATGCTTGCAATACCGGCACTGCTTTTAGGTCTTCTTATTGCGGCAATGTCGATTACTGTAATATCCAATATATTTTCTGCCAGTGCCAATAAGCGGATTCAGGAGTTTGGTATTTTAAAATGTGTTGGTGCAACAGGCAGGCAGATAAGGGCAAGTGTTATCTATGAGAGTTTATGGCTTAGTCTGACAGCCATCCCGCTTGGACTCATTGCAGGAACGATACTTGGTTATATGAGTGTGAAATTTACAGGACATTTTATTTCCGATATCAATGATGCTGCAAAAGAAATTATTATGAGACCTTTTACATTTTCCCTGCCCTTTCATATATCTGTGTGGACATATTTGTTTGCAGGTGTATTTTCGTTTTGTATTGTGTTATTCTCTGCATACAGACCAGCTAAAAAGGTTGGTAAATTTACTGCTATCCAGTGTGTAAAAGGGATTGGAGCAGGTACAGCTTTGAAAGAGATCCAGGTAAAAGACAGCTTTATCCAAAAAATATTTGGATGTGAGTCTGCAATTGCCTATAAAAACATGAAAAGAAACAAATACGGCTATAAGGCAACGATACGTGCATTGTCACTTGGAATTTTACTTTTTCTGTTAACCGGAGGATTATCCGGTCAGGCAAAGGAATTCCAGGAATGGATGACACCAAAATCAAAAGAAATGATGGTGGATTATTCTTCCAATTACGATACCTGGGTAAATGCGAAAACAGGGAAAGAAGAGAGAAAAATCAGCCGGCCTGTTACATCAGACCAATATAATGCAATCACACAAAAGCTGGAAAAGTACGGGATAGACGTATATGGTGTTGGAGCAGATACTTTTACCTACAATGCGCTATTAGATATAAATACATTAACAGAGGATATGCTGCAGGTTCCGAAATTTTCTGATGATAGTGGGGAAACAAGGACAGAAATCGTGTCCGTTGATGATGAACTCTATAAAAAACTGTGTGACAGGGCAGGCGCAGAATATGGAAGTATCCTTCTGCTGAACACTTACCAATATAATGACAATGGAGAGTATGTGTCGATAAAACCTTTTAAAGATGATGTGACACAGATTTCCCTGATAAACGCAGCCAATGAGAAGAACACACTTACAATTGGAGGTATTTTAGAACAGTCCGATTTAAAGGAATATGGTTTTTTGGGGAAATGACACCATATCCAGTCAGAATAGTCGTACCTGATGCGGATGCGAGGAGTTTTGACTGGTTTAGTATGCCATCAGATGAAGATGATTATACAGAGTATGCCAGAAGTGTTATGGATGAATATTTTCCGATTGTGGCAGAGGATTCTTATGTAGAGCAGGGATATACCGTGAGAATTGCTCGCACAGATGCCATGATTAAAATGCTCAATATAGCTATAGTTCTTGCTGAAATTGTGATGTATGGTTTTGTTATCCTGCTCGTTCTCATGGGATTTACAAGTGTAATTAGTACGCTGACGACAAATATCAGAATCAGAAGCCGTGAGTTTGCAGTGTTAAAGAGTGTTGGAATGACAAATAAATCACTTTGCAGGATGTTATATAGTGAAAGTATTTTTTGCGTTCTAAATGCACTTGTTCCGGGAGTGATACTTGGAATTGCAATTCCATTTTTAATTAATTTATCTATTCGGAAGGCTTTCCCGGTATTGTATCATATTCCGTGGGTGGCATTATTTGGGGGTATATTTGTTTTGATAGGAATTGTGTTTTCTATCACACGAACTGAAATTCATAAGTTAAGAGATAAAAGTATTATTGATGAAATAAGAATGGATATTGTATAAATTTTTTGTGGGCTGTGCATTGAGAGATCGCAGGACAGGGAGTCTCCTGCATGATTGGAATTGATATAAGAGTCGGAAGCTACAAATAGCTGCTTAATCAGCAGACACTATATAAGAATAAAATATGTGCAAAAATGCCAAAACAAGCATGGAATAATATGAGCAAAAACGATGAAATGCACAAAAATATTTGAATTCTGCTTACACAAAAATTTTTTTTAAATTATAATAATCTATGTAAACTTTTTTAACTAACAAATAAGGGCAGGAGGAAAAATAATGAAAAGAATAAAGGCAGCGTGCATTACACAAACATTGCATTTCTTACTAAAGGAGGATGTATCTAGTGATTATGCGAAAAAACTTGTTACCGAGGAAGTAAAGAAGTACAAGGATTCGCTTAATAAGAATAAGACACAGTATAAGATTCTTTCAGAGGAAACACTGGCTGATGGTTCGGTTATTATTGAGATTAAAAAGCAATATAACACATCTCCGATAGGACATTACTTGGATTAGTCATATGTTTGAAACAAAAGCGTGCAGTTATCTCCAAAAGGTAATTGCACGTTTTTAGGTGTAAAAAGAGAGGTAAAAAGTTGTGGATTTAGAGAAATTAGTAAATCAGACAGTAATACATAAATCTTTTGGAAAGGGTATCATCCGCAGTGTGGATAAAAAGTATCTGGAAGTAGAATTTATTGAAAAAGGAAAAGTAAGTAGATTTCTATATCCGGATTGCTTTTATGGATTTTTAACTATTGAAGATAGCGGTTTACAGTTGGAAATAGAGGCTGTTGTAGAGGACTGGAAACAAGATAGAGGTGTGATACAGAAAGAAAAATTAAGGAAGCAGTATGAAAAAAACATGCGGAGTATAGAAGCAAGAAGACTGGCAGCAGAAGAAAAGAGGCTAAAGGCGGCACAGAGAGCAATGGGACATCGATTTACATACAGTAGTTCAAGTTTTAACAAGAAAAAATAGTATGGAGTGATATAGGATGTATGGCAAGAATGGAGTCATATACAGTGAAGGTATAGGTGTATGCAGAATAATTCTTTCAGCCATGAGCAAAAAAAGGCAGCAGGATCTACACATGGTTTTATATTTTTACAAAACATAGTGTATCCGCTGTAATAAGCATTAAAAGTAATCCGGTTGTGGCAGCCTGACAGGCTTCCTCTGCTTTGTGCTGTCCAATTTTACGGGAGAGTAAGGCATTTAAACCTACAGCAGTTCCGACTCCGACAGCAATCATCAGAAGTTTGTTTTTTGGTTGACTTTTTTATTTTGTGGTGTTAATTATAGAAAAACATGAAAGAAAGAGAGATGCATTATGTCAAAAATAAAAAAAGAGTATTCATGTGCGTTATTATTAGCAAATGATTTGATTGGTGGAAAATGGAAACTGAGAATTTTATGGCACATTAGCCATGGAGATAACCGGTTTTCATTGTTGACAAAGGCAATACCAGATATTTCACAAAAAGTGCTTACAACGCAGTTGAAAGAATTAGAGCAGGACGGCATTATCGAACGAACCATTATTAATGATAATCCACCGAAAACCATAATATATGATATTGCAGAGGAACAGTCGGATTTAATAGAAATTGTAGAAAAATTATGTGATTACACAAAAGAATATGCAAAAAAGAAATCAATTGAAGTTGCCGATTAGGCGATAAAAATGCGAAGAATCTTTTCACTTTTGATTGCGAAGTGAAAAGATTCTTTTTTTATTTTTATACTTACCTAAAAGTGCGTTATTGAAAAAACAAATTTCATATAGTATATTCTATCGGGAGTTAGGTACAACTAACCAATGAAAGGAGTCTATATTTGAAAAATCACAAAAGTACAATGGTTCTTATTTTCATTCTACTGTTACTGTCAGTGGTATCTTTGTTTATAGGGGTTTTAGATGTCAGCCCTCATGGATTACTAACAATAAAATATTTTTTATTTCGAGACTGCCAAGACTTTTGGCAATTCTTTGCACTGGTACAGGAATGAGTGTTGCAGGACTGATCATGCAGCAGATTTGTATGAATAAATTTGTTTCGCCGACAACAGGTGCCACTATTTCATCTGCCCAGTTTGGAATTTTGATTGCACTTATCTTTATGCCGGGGTCTACCTTGTGGAGCCGTGCGATATTTGCATTTTTTTCTGCAATATTAGTGACGTGGATTTTTGTGGCATTTATCCAGAGAATTCAGTTTAAAGATGTGGTTATGGTGCCGCTTGTAGGAATTATGTTTGGAAATGTAGTCACAGGACTTACGAATTTTCTTGCGTATAAGTATGAGATGACACAGGCATTGTCGACATGGCTGGTGGGACATTTTTCGATGGTTCTTCGTGGCAGATATGAGATTGTTTACATGGTAGTTCCGCTTGTAATACTTGCATTTGTCTATGCAAATCACTTTAATATCGTCGGAATGGGAAAAGATTTTTCGAAAAATCTGGGTGTACATTACAATCTGATTCTTTTTATGGGTCTTACGATTGCAGCGATGATAACGGCATCTGTTGTTGTGGTCGTTGGGTCAATTTCCTATATAGGCCTTATTGTTCCAAATATTGTTGCAATGTTTAAAGGAGACCGTATTCGTGGAACTTTGGTAGATACTGCATTATTTGGGGCAATTTTTGTATTACTGTGTGACATGATTGGAAGAAGTGTAATTCGACCATATGAACTGCCGATTGAGCTTATTGTGGGAATTATAGGAAGCATTATTTTTATTGTCATGCTTTTGTACCGGTTGAAATATGGGAATAAAGCGATTGAAATGAAGAAAAGGAGGGGCCGGAGTGAATCAGAATTCTGCAAAGCGCAATCGTAAAAAAATGATTGTTATGTTTGTTCTTTTTATTCTGGCTGCTGCTTTATACATGACAGTCGGAGTGAAATTCGAAAATCAAAAGCTATTTGAATATTCAATGAAAATAAGAACGCCAAAGCTGATTGCGATGATGATAACAGCATATGCGATTGGGAGTGCAGCAATTGTTTTTCAATCTATTATTAACAATACAATTGTTACTCCGTGTCTGTTGGGAATGGATGCGTTATATACCATGATACATACAATTTTGGTATTTATTCTTGGTTCGGGAAGTGCACTGGTAGTTAATGCTAACTGTTCTTTTCTGATTGATTTAGTGATTATGGGAGTAACGGCTACGATAATTTACAGTTACCTTTTCAAAAAAACAAAACACAATGTCTTATATGTGCTTCTGATTGGAACAGTTTTAACAAGCCTGTTTTCTAGTATACAAAGTACTATGACAAGAATTATGGATCCAAATGAATACGATACGCTTTTAACAACTCTGGTGGCAAGTTTTAGTAATGTAAATTCGGAAATCATGATTTTATCAATTACAGTATTGCTTATTGTTGCAATTGCATTAAGAAAAGAGCTTTATATTCTGGATGTTCTGACGTTGGGAAAGGAACAGGCAATCAATCTTGGAGTTGATTATGATGCAAGTATTCGAAAGCTTCTGCTTGGTGTAACGCTATATATTGCCGTGGCTACGGCAATGGTTGGACCGTTGGCTTTTTTAGGACTGATTATTGCGAACCTGTCAAGGCAGCTGCTTCGGACATACCGGCATACACAACTGATTAGCGGTTCTGTATTGTTTGGAATGATTATTTTAATTGGTGGACAGTTGATTGTAGAAAAAATATTTGTATATGCAATTCCAGTCAGTGTGTTTATCACATTATTTGGCGGAATGTATTTTCTATATTTATTACTTAGAAGGAGAACCTGATGAGAATACAGGAATTAACAAAGAGCTATGACAGGAATACGGTTGTAGATAATGTGTCTTTTGAAATTCACAAAGGAACGGTCACATCGTTTATCGGTCCGAATGGGGCTGGAAAATCTACAGTAATGGGAATGATATCAAGACTGGTTGCGAAAGACCAAGGACTGATTTCTTTTTATGGAAAAGATTTGGAGAAATGGAACAGTAAAGAATTATCAAAACATCTGGCAATTTTAACACAGAGCAACCAGATACAGATGAAACTTACTGTAGAAGAACTGGTTGCGTTTGGGCGGTTTCCACATTCTGGTGGGCGGATGGCAAAAGAAGATGAAGAAAAAATTAATCAGGCTATTACCTATATGGAACTGGATGAGTTTCGAAATAGATTTATTGATGAATTATCCGGAGGACAGAGACAACGTGCGTATATCGCAATGGTTATCGCACAGGATACAGAGTTTGTTCTGTTGGATGAACCTACCAATAATCTTGATATTTATCATGCAACAAATCTGATGAAAATTGTGCGGAGACTATGTGATGAACTGGATAAAACAGTTATCATGGTACTCCATGAAATTAATTATGCAGCTTTCTATTCGGATTATATCTGTGCTTTTAAGGAAGGCAGGATTGCAAAATATGGAACAGTTGAGGAGGTGATTACGAAAGAGGTTCTGTCGGAAATTTATCAGGTAGACTTTGAAATATTAAATATCCAAGGGAAACCATTATCTATTTACTATTAATCAAAACAAGGAGATGAAACAATGAAGAAAAAATTTGCACTTTTATTAGTATCTGTAATGGCAGTAGGACTTGTTGCATGTGGACAGGCAAAGGAAGGAAAAACGGAGGCAGCAAATAATCCCGCCATTCAAACGACAGAGGTGAGCGAAAATACAGAAGTAAGCGAGGGTACAGAAGCAGGAACACCTGAATTTTTACAGATTACCACACTAAATGCTAACAAAGAAGAAGTAGAAATTACAGTTCCGTATAATCCACAGAGGATTGCCATTCTGGATTTGGCAGTTCTTGACATCATAGACAATCTGGGGCTTGGGGACAGAGTAGTGGGAACCGCTAACACATCAATTGACTACCTTTCTGATTATGTGGGAAATTCAGAAATAAAAAATCTTGGCACAATTAAGGAAGCTGATATGGAGGCGGTAATGGAATGTGAACCGGATGTAATTTTTATCGGTGGACGATTGTCTGCGTCGTATGATACCTTAAGTGAAATCGCACCGGTTATCTATCTTTCCACAGATGCAGAAATTGGTCTTGTGGAAAGTGTTATAAAAAATGCGACAACGATTGCTTCTCTATTTGGGCTTGAATCAGAAATCGAAGAAAAAACTTCTGATTTTGCAGAACGTATTACAGCATTACAAGCTGTTGCAGACGGAAAAACTGCATTGATTGGAATGACAACAAGTGGAAGCTTTAATCTGCTTGGAAATGACGGCAGATGCTCTATTATCGGTGGGGAAATTGGATTTAACAACCTTACAGCTTCTGGTACCGGGGATGCCCAGATAGAAAAAAATACGGAGGAACAGAATTCACAAGAGAAAAAAGGATATGGGAAATCTGATAATGCGAGTTCGCCACATGGAAATGAATCCTCCTTTGAAACAATTGTGGCAGAAAATCCAGATTATATTTTTGTGATGGACCGTGACAGCGCAATTGGAACAGAGGGTGCGCAGCTGGCACAGGAAATTATGGAAAATGAACTAGTCATGAGTACAGATGCATATAAAAATGGAAATATTGTTTATTTGGAACATCCGGCAGTATGGTATACAGCTGAAGGTGGAATCACTGCATTAGATATTATGCTTCAGGATTTGGAAAGCACTCTTTTGGAGTAGGAATCTTAAAACTAGAAAAATTTTTGTTTGACATTTAAAAAAATATAATAAATATTAAACGAGTAGCAGATTGGCATAAATCCAGTTTTGTTACTCGTTTTTTGTGTACCTGCTGTCGTAAATTATTAAAAATACTTCATGCAGTTAAAAGTGTGTAGCATATCATGCAGTTTCTCAATTTTTGTCAGAAGCGGTTATGACAAAGAGAATTATTACAATCAGCAGAGGATTTGGAAGCAGTGGCCGATTTATCGGTAAAGATAAATGACGAAAGACCACTTTTTTGAAAATGAGGATTAATTAGATGGAAAAAGAAATTATTATTTTAAATAAACCCGTTAAAATTTTATTTACAAAGACGGAATGTGGAATTGAAGTACTGATCACTGGCGGTGATTTTGCTCATATCGGAGCAATCAGTATTGTTGACCCAAAAGGTGAGATTTGCACAAAGACATTTGAGGGACACAAAGATAATTTTATAAGTGAAGAGTGGGCAGAAAAACTGTATGAAAAGTTTCAGGTTCCGGTGGTCGTGTCAGTTGGAATTCACTATGACAACATTAATTCCAACGGGATAGAAAAGATAATTTCTGAAATGAAAAAAGCTTTAGCCGAAGTCTTGCTATTTTTGATTAAGTCATAATGTGAATTAATAACGATATGAATTTGAATTTTTAAATTCATTCTCTTTTTTTATAATAAATTTGAAAGAAATCGCAAAGTTTATGGGAAACAAAAGATTTATAACAGGCATCAGGTATAGAGACTGCGATTGATTCGAATAAAAATGGGAATAAGGAGAAAATTCAAATATGGAAGTAAAAGATTTAAGAACTTCATTAGAACTTCTGAAGAAGATGGAAGGGCAGCTGGTAGAAACAGACATAGAGGTAGATCCGGCAGCTGAGCTTGCGGGGGTTTACCGGCATGTAGGAGCAGGCGGAACCGTTATGCGTCCGACGAAGATAGATGGTCCGGCAATGCTGTTCCATAATATTAAGGGTCATAAAGATGCAAAGGTGTTGATCGGCCTGCTTGCAAGCAGGGAAAGAGTTGCGGCACTTTTGGGATGCAAAAAGGAAGAGCTTGGTAAGCTGTTATGTGATGCTGCCCTGCATCCGATCGAACCGGTTGTATCCGATAGGAAAGCACCCTGCCAGGAAGTGATCCACCGTGTGACGGATGAGGATTTTGATCTGTTCAAATTGATCCCGGCACCAACGAATACTCCGGTTGACGCAGGACCTTATATAACAATGGGAATGTGCTACGCAACACATCCGGATACAGGTCTTTCTGATGTGACGATACACAGAATGTGCATTCAGTCGAAAGATGAAACTTTCTATTTTTTTACAGCCGGGAAGCAGACATATCGGTGCAATGGCAGAGCGGGCAACTGAATTGAACAGACCATTGCCGATTTCTATTTCCATAGGAGTAGATCCGGCAATAGAAGTCGGATCCTGTTTTGAACCGCCGACAACTCCGCTTGGATATAACGAACTTTCCATTGCAGGTGCGATCCGCAAAACACCGGTAGAGTTAACACCGTGTATTTCAATAAAAGAAAATGCGGTCGCAAATGCAGAGTATGTTATTGAAGGAGAGATACAGCCGGGAGTGAAAGTGATCGAAGATCAGAACACCCATACCGGATATGCAATGCCTGAATTTCCGGGATATAACGGTGCGGCAAGCCATGAATGCTGGCTGATCAAAGTTAAGGCAGTTACACACCGGGAAAACCCGATCATGCAGACCGTGATCGGACCAAGTGAAGAGCATGTGAATCTCGCAGGGATTCCGACAGAAGCAAGCATTTTTAACATGATCGATAAAGCGTTACCGGGAAAAGTAACAAACGTATACGCACACCCATCAGGTGGCGGAAAATACATGGCAGTTCTCCAGTGCAAAAAGATGGTCCACACAGATGAAGGAAAACAAAGACAGGCGGCACTGTTAGCATTTAGTGCATTTCCGGAGTTAAAACATGTGATTCTTGTAGATGAAGATGTGGATATTTTTGATACCAGGGATGTGTTATGGGCAATGAATACGAGATTCCAGGGAGATAAAGATATTATTACAATTCCGGGTGTGCGTTGCCATCCGCTGGATCCAAGCTCGGATCCGGAGTACAGCACAAGTATTTTAGACAGAGGAATCAGCTGCAAAACGATTTTTGACTGTACAGTTCCATTTGAGTTGAAAAATAAATTTGTCAGGGCCAAATTTACGGATGTCGACAAGGAAAAATGGAAGGAGTTCATTTAATATCATATGAAAAGAATCTTAGTTGGAATAAGCGGTGCATCCGGAGCACCGATCGCAATCCGTTTGTTACAGCGGTTAAAGGAAAGCTATGATGTTGAGACACATCTTATCATGTCAGACAGTGCGTGCCTTACAATAGAGCAGGAAACAGAGTATTCGGTACAGCAGGTGAAATCACTGGCAGATATTGTTTATGATATCAGAGAAATCGGAGCAGGACCGGCATCCGGAAGTTTTCAGATAGACGAGATGATCATTGTGCCATGCTCCATGAAAACAGCAGCAGGAATCGCTGGTGGGTATAGTGACAATCTGCTTCTGCGGGCGGCAGATGTGATGTTAAAGGAAGGGCGTCCACTGTTTCTTGTTGCAAGAGAGTCGCCGCTTAGTCCGATACATTTACGGAATCTGCAGGAGCTTGGTATGATAGGAGTCCGGATCATTCCACCTATGGTAAGCTATTATCAGGGATATAAGACGATAGAGGAATGGACCAATAATTTCGTTGAGCGTCTTTTGGAAAAACTGGAAATTCAGAATAATGTGAAAGCATGGGATGGTATGTAACTGTTCCGGAAAAATAAAAGACTGGTATGATCAGAACAATGTGCCGGCTTCCAATCGTCAGCTTTTTAAGTCTGACTTTTGGAAACCGGCATTTTTATGGAAAAATATAATTACTGATTTACGAAAAAAGGTTATCATTGCAGAGCTTTATGAAAAGCTGTGCGTTTTTGGAAAGTAGCTTATCATTCCGGTAACAGATAGAAATCTGGGAGGAAATAATCGGAGTAACAGGAACAATATGCCACGGTTCGCCGGTTTGTCTTGGACCGTTTTCAGGTAACTTCAGATGAGCATCCATAAGAAGAGCAATGCAGTTCTGATTGGTAACCATGTCCAGAATGGAATCAATACGATGACTTGTAAATACAATGTTTGGCACGAAATTGGCATTCTGGCAGGCATTCATGGCAATCTGGTACATAAGGGATCCTTCTTTGATAAAGCAGAAGCGTTCATTCTTAAGCTGCTGTAACGTAAGAGAATCGGAATGTGCCAACGGATGATGATTCGGCATCAGGACAACCAGCCGGTCTTTCTGATAGGGGATTCTTGTAATTCTTGTATCGCTTAAAAAGTTTTTCTCGAAAGTCGCCTTATCTTCCCTCTGAAATACAATTTCGCAGCTTTCGTTTTCAAGGTAATGTAAAAGATTGACAGGATCGTCTTCCGTGATACGTATCGTTGCATCGGGATGGCTTGTCTGAAACTGTGAGAGCAGCTGCGTAATGTGATACTGCGGCATAGATGGAAATGTTCCGATCGTCAGCAGACCGTTTTCAATATTCTGCAATCTTCGGATGGCAGATATTCCTTCAAACTCAAAATGGGTAATTGATTTTGCATAAGGTAAAAAGGTCTGACCGTAATTCGTAAGTTCTACCCTTCTGGTAGTGCGTAAAAACAGATCGACACCAAGCTCGTTTTCCAGACTTTTAATATGTTTGGATAAGGTCGACTGGTTCATATACAGACGATCAGAAGCTTCCCAGAAATTTTTTGTTTCTGCAAGAACGACAAATTCTTTCAAATATTCTGTATTCATGCTAATCCCCCATTTCTTTTAAGTCAGATTCTGACTTAATTTTAAAGGAAGCAGAATTGTTTGTCAACGAAGCACACAATATAATAAATGTATCAAATAAATAAAACTCAGGGAGGTTTTGATATGGAATCAAAAAAGAAAGTGCCTACTTTGAATAAAGTGGCGTATGGAATCGGAACTGGTGGTGGATGTATATTCAATCAGATCGCAGCAGCGTTTCTTTTGAATTATTATACGGACACAGTACTGATCGGAGCAGGAGCAATTGCTACCATGTTCTTGGTGTGCCGTATTTTTGATGGCGTTACAGATCTTGTTATGGGAGGAATTGTAGACAAGACATCCAGCAGATTGGGAAAGGCCAGACCATGGCTGATCGCATCTGCACCACTTACGCTTCTTGGAATTGTTCTCCTTATGAATGTTCCGGCAGGGTTGGGAGAAACAGGAAAACTGGCGTATGCTTACATAACATATATTTTTATGAACTGTATTGTATATACTATTTATGGTATTTCTAATACAGCACTGTTACCATTGATGACACATGATAAGAATGAGTCTACCATGCTCGCAACATTTTCGGCGTTGGGAAATAACATTATCGGATTGTTAGCCGGTTCACTGATCACACCTCTTGTCCTCAATTTTGGATGGAAAACATCCAGTGTGATCTTAGGAGGTGCAGCATGTGTCCTGATTCTTATTTCCGGTTTACTGAATAAGGAAATGGAAAGTATGGAAGAAGGAAGACAAAGAGCAAGTGTGCCTATGAGCGAACAGCTTCCAGCAACTTTGAAGAACAAATACTTCTGGTTACTGTTATTACTCGGTGCATTTTCACTTATTATGAATGCAAATGCTATCGGTGCACAGATTTTCTACTGTAACATGGTACTTAAAAATCCAATGTTTATGTCCGTACTTATGACAGCAGGTCAGCTTCCGGGAATTTTAATTTTATTCCTTATGCCTGCGATTTCAAAAAAATGGAACAAGAAAACATTCCTTCTTATGGGAGCAGTTTTAATTATTGCAGGATTTGCGATTACAGGTCTTGCAGGGGAAAACACGACAATGATCGTAGTTGGAACTGTGATCCGTTCATTGGGGGTTGGACCAATCCTTTCAGCAGTATTCGCACTTGTTCCGGATGTAGTAGAGTATGGAAACTGGAAATTCGGCATCCGTTCTGAAGGATTAATCTCTTCGGCACAGTCTATCGAATCTAAAATCGGAATTGGCGTAGGCAGTGCACTTACAGGATGGATTCTTGCAGCAGTCGGATACAATCCGGTAGCAGAACCAACACAGGCTGTCATTAATGCAGTGAAATTTGATTACACATGGATGGGTGTGATCCTTGGAATTATTATTCTTGTAATTGTATTATTACTTGATGTTGAAAAATATGCAGATCAATATAACAGAGATTAGAAAATGAGGTTATTTATGTACGATTTAACATTTGATCCGGAAAGATATGAAGTAAAAACTTGTGAGCTGGGAAACTGGAGCATCACATATAGGGCATTTGAACATATTGTTTATTGTGCGAATCCTGCCAGTAAAGTTCAGACATTGAACATCTACGTACCGGAGGAATATTATAGTGGAAAAACAATAAATGGATATTCACTAAAGACAGCTCCAATTTTTACACCGAATACAGTAGGCGGCTATATGGAAGGACCTGCAATGGAAGTGGGGATCGACCAGTTTAATCACAAACCAAATTCTGCATTCGAAGCTTTATTACATGGATATGTAGTCATGTGTGCAGGAATCAGAGGCCGCAATACAGGTATGCAGTCCAAAGAATTTTTTGTAGGTGGCACAGGAAAAGAGAATAAAGAAAATCAGGAAAAACGAAGTGGACGTGCACCGGCGTTAATTGTAGATATGAAGGCGGCGATCCGCTATATGAGACATAATGCAAAAACAGTACCGGGAGACGTAGAGAAGATCATTACAAACGGAACTTCGGCAGGAGGTGCATTATCAGCGTTAGCCGGTGCAACCGGAAATGCAAAAGAATATGAGCCTTATCTGAAAGCAATCGGCGCGGCAGAGGAAAAAGATGATATTTTTGCGGCAAGCTGTTATTGCCCGATCCATAATCTGGAGCATGCGGATGCTGCATATGAATGGCTTTTCAAGAAAGAACCGATTTTTCACATGATGAAGTTTGAAATGAGTCCGGAAGGACCGAAAATGATTCCTGTTGTTGGAGAACTTAGCGAGGAACAAAAGAAATTATCTGCAGAATTAAAAGCAGAATTTCCGGCATATGTGAATGCTCTCGGACTCAAAGATGAGAATGGAGAAGAGCTGACACTTGAGGAAAATGGCGAAGGAACATTTAAGGACTATGTCATGAGCTTCGTAGCGGCATCTGCCCAAAAAGAAAAAGAAACGCATGATTCCAAGGTTAGATTGTCAGATCTGGCTGTTCCTGGAAGCGATATAGAGAAACAGGGATACATCACATTCGAAGAAAATCAGGTCAAAAAGATTGATGCAGATGCGTATGTAAAGAAAATCACACGAATGAAACCAACACCGGCTTTTGATGCACTTTCCTTAGAAAGTCCGGAAAATGAAGAATTCGGTGATGATGAAGTGATGGCAAGACATTTTACAGAATTTGCAGAAAAACATTCTAAGGTAAATGGAACAAAAGCAGACGATCAGATGATAAAGCTTTTGAATCCAACAAAATTCATCGGAGAATGTGACACAACGAAAAACTGGCGAATCCGCCATGGGGCTTTTGACAGAGACACCTCGATCGCGATTCCGGTAATATTGACAACAATGTTAAAGAACAAAGGTTATGACGTGGATTTTGCACTGCCGTGGGGATTACCGCACAGCGGAGACTACGATCTCGAAGAATTATTTGCATGGATCGATAAGCTTGCAAAATAAAATATGAAACAGGGTAGGACGCTCTCGAAACTCAAAGAGTGTTCTACCTTGTTTTTTTGTAAAAAAAGAAGCATGGGATTTATTAAGCATTGGATGGAAACAAATATTGCTCCGTTAAACTCTGGCAGGACACAATTTTTTCACAAAAAATCTTCAAAAAACATCAGAAATACTGTTGACAAAAAAATAGGATGGTGCTATGTTAGGTACATAGATATTAGCACTCCAATCAAATGAGTGCTAACAAATCTAAAAACACACAGATAATTGTTCAGTGACAAGCGTTGTTGGGCAATTATGATATTTCCAGAAGCAGGAGTGAGTGAATGGAAGAATTAGAATTAGACGAACGTAAAACGAAAATTTTAAATGCTATCATCCGCAACTATCTGGAAACAGGTGAACCGGTTGGTTCAAGAACCATTTCAAAGTATACAGACCTGAATTTAAGTTCAGCAACGATCCGAAATGAGATGGCAGACCTTGAGGAATTAGGATACATTTTACAGCCGCATACTTCGGCAGGACGGATTCCTTCCGATAAAGGTTACCGCTTCTATGTAGATCATCTGATGGAAGAGAAGAACCGGGAAGTGGATGACATGAAACAGTTTGTCATCGAACACACCGAGAAGATGGAACAGGTACTGCAGAAGGTTGCAAAAGTTCTGGCAGCCAATACCAACTATGCAACAATGGTATCAGCGCCGAGTTATCATCGGAACAAAGTGAAGTTCATTCAGCTCTCTAATGTGGATGAGGAACAGATCCTTGCAGTGATCGTCACAGAGGGCAACATGGTCAAGAATAAGATCATTCCGGTATCAGAACCGCTTGATAATGAGACAATGTTGAAGTTGAATATCCTGCTGAATTCGAATCTGAATGGTCTGGCATTAGAAGAGATCAATCTTGCGACCATCGCCAAGCTGAAAGGGCAGGCAGGTATCCACAGTGATATCGTAAGCAACGTGCTTGATACACTTGGTGAGACAATGGGTCAGGATGAGGATATTAAGATTTATACGAGTGGTACGACAAATCTTTTCAAATATCCGGAGTTATCTGATTCAGCGGAGAAAGCAAGTGAACTGATCTCCACATTTGAGGAGAAACAGCAGTTGGCAAGCCTTGTAACTGAAAACCTGTTGGATGAAGAGAATACAGGAATTCAGGTTTATATAGGGAATGAAAGCCCGATCCAGACGATGAAGGACTGCAGTGTTGTGACTGCAACTTATGAATTGGGCGAAGGTGTTCGGGGAACGATAGGAATTGTCGGACCGAAGCGGATGGATTATGAGAAAGTAATGGCGAATCTGAACACATTGAAAAAATCTCTGGATGGCATCTTAGATAAGCCAAAAGGAGAAGTATAGAAAGGTGGCTGGGAAATGCAGGAAGCGAAGAAAGAAGAAGTATTAGAAGAGGTTTTAGAGGATTTAGAAAAAGAGTCCCAGGCAGATCAGACAGAAGATTCCGTAAAAGAAGCTGAAACGACTGAGGATACAGCTTCTGAGACAGAAGAGAAAGACACAGAGGAAACGGCGGAAGAGACAAAAGGATCTTCCAAAGAGGATTCTGATGACAATAAAAAGGGATTCTTCAAGAAGAAAAAAGATAAGAAAGATGAACAGATTGAAGATCTTACCGATCGTCTGAGACGCCAGATGGCAGAATTTGAGAATTTCCGCAAACGTACTGAGAAAGAAAAATCACAGATGTTTGATATGGGAGCAAAAACAATTGTTGAGAAAGTGCTTCCGGTGATCGATAATTTCGAGCGCGGACTTGCGGCTGTACCGGAAGACAAAAAGGAAGATGCATTTGTCGTTGGTATGGATAAGATTTACAAACAATTCCTTACAACATTAGAGGAGGCTGGTGTAAAACCAATCGAGGCAGTTGGACAGGAATTTGATCCAAATTTCCATAATGCAGTCATGCATGTGGAAGATGAAGAGCTTGGCGAAAATATAGTAGCGGAAGAACTTCAGAAAGGTTATATGTACAGAGACGCTGTGGTAAGACACAGCATGGTAAAGGTAGCTAATTAAAGGAGGAAATTATTATGAGTAAAATTATTGGTATTGACTTAGGAACAACAAACAGCTGTGTAGCAGTTATGGAAGGTGGAAAACCTACCGTTATCGCAAATCAGGAAGGTGCAAGAACAACACCATCTATCGTAGCATTTACAAAAACAGGAGAGAGATTAGTCGGTGAACCTGCAAAACGTCAGGCTGTTACAAACGCAGAAAAAACAATCTCTTCCATTAAGAGACATATGGGATCTGATTACAAAGTAGCAATTGATGATAAACAGTATTCTCCACAGCAGATCTCCGCAATGATCCTTCAGAAATTAAAAGCAGATGCAGAGGGATATTTAGGAGAGAAAGTTACAGAAGCGGTTATCACAGTACCTGCATACTTCAATGATGCCCAGCGTCAGGCAACAAAAGATGCCGGTAAGATCGCAGGACTTGATGTAAAACGTATCATCAACGAGCCAACAGCAGCAGCTTTAGCTTATGGTCTTGACAATGAGAAAGAACAGAAGATCATGGTATACGATTTAGGTGGTGGTACATTCGATGTTTCCATTATCGAGATCGGTGACGGAGTTATTGAAGTATTAGCTACAAATGGTGATACACACCTTGGTGGTGATGATTTTGATAACAAGATCACACAGTGGATGATCGATGAATTCAAGAAAGCAGAGGGTGTTGATTTATCTACAGATAAGATGGCACTTCAGAGATTAAAAGAAGCAGCAGAGAAAGCTAAGAAAGAGTTATCTTCTGCTACAACTACAAATATCAACTTACCATTCATCACAGCTACAGCAGAAGGTCCAAAACATTTCGATATGAACCTTACAAGAGCAAAATTTGATGAATTAACACATGACTTAGTTGAGAGAACTGCAATCCCGGTTCAGAATGCTATGAAAGATGCAGGACTTACAAACGCAGATCTTGGTCAGGTATTATTAGTTGGTGGTTCTACACGTATCCCGGCTGTACAGGACAAGGTAAGACAGTTGACAGGCAAAGAGCCAAGCAAATCCTTAAACCCGGATGAGTGTGTTGCAATCGGTGCTTCTATCCAGGGTGGTAAATTAGCCGGAGATGCCGGTGCCGGTGAAATCTTACTTCTTGATGTAACACCATTATCATTATCTATCGAGACAATGGGTGGTATCGCTACAAGACTGATCGAGAGAAATACAACGATCCCTACCAAGAAGAGCCAGATCTTCTCTACAGCAGCAGATAACCAGACAGCCGTTGATATCAACGTTGTACAGGGTGAGAGACAGTTCGCAAGAGATAACAAATCCCTTGGACAGTTCCGTCTGGATGGTATCCCACCAGCACGTCGTGGTGTTCCACAGATCGAGGTTACATTTGATATCGATGCAAACGGTATTGTAAACGTTTCTGCAAAAGATTTAGGAACAGGAAAAGAGCAGCACATTACAATCACATCCGGATCTAACATGTCCGATGATGAGATCGATAAGGCTGTAAAAGAAGCAGCTGAGTTCGAAGCACAGGATAAGAAGAGAAAAGAAGCGATCGATGCAAGAAACGATGCAGATTCCTTCGTATTCCAGACACAGCAGGCATTGGATCAGGTTGGAGCAAACCTTGATGCAAATGATAAAGCTGAAGTAGAAGCTGACTTAAATGCAGTAAAATCTTTCTTGGACGCACATCAGAATGCAGAAGAGATGACAGACGCAGATGTTGCTGAATTAAAAGCAGCTCAGGAGAAACTGACACAGAGTGCACAGAAAGTATTTGCTAAGATGTATGAGCAGACACAGGCAGCACAGGGTGCCTCAGGGAGCAGGTCCTGATATGGGAAACATGGGCGGCGCACAGACAAACAATGCCGGCGCAGCAGATGATGATGTTGTAGACGCTGATTTCAAAGAGGTCTAAAATATAATCAGCATATAAAAAGGGGTTTCCGGTTTTCCGGAAACCCTATATGCGGTAGAAGAGGAAAATATTTTAAAATTTTTGAAAACCGGAAATTGAATCATGCTTTAGACAGATAGCCGGTATGATAAATTTGTACATGATAACAAGGAGTTAAGCGTTATGGCAGAGAAAAGAGATTATTATGAAGTCCTTGGCGTTCCGAAGAATGCGAGTGACGCTGATATAAAAAAGGCATTCCGTACTCTTGCCAAGAAGTACCATCCGGATATGCATCCGGGTGATAAAGAATGTGAAGAAAAGTTCAAGGAAGCACAGGAAGCTTATGCAGTATTGAGTGATGCAGAAAAGCGTAAACAGTATGATCAGTTTGGTCATGCAGCATTCGATGGTACAGGCGGCGGTGCTGGCGGATTTGATTTTTCAGGCATGGATATGGGAGATATCTTTGGAGATATTTTCGGCGACTTCTTCGGTGGCGGTGGCGCCAGAAGAAGAGGCAATGATGGACCGATGAAAGGTGCGAATCTCCGTACCAGTGTAAGGATCACATTTGAAGAGGCTGTTTTTCGGATGTGAGAAAGAAATTGAAATGGTTCTGAAGGATGAGTGTGCAACCTGCCATGGTACAGGTGCAAAACCGGGAACAAGCCCGGAAACATGTACCAAGTGCGGCGGCAAAGGAAAAGTTGTGTTTACACAGCAGTCCTTCTTTGGAACGGTGCAGAATGTCCAGACCTGTCCGGATTGTAATGGTACCGGTAAGGTAGTCAAAGACAAATGTCCGGATTGCCGTGGTACCGGATATATCGCAAGAAAGAGAAAAATCCAGGTGACGATCCCGGCCGGTATCGACAATGGACAGAGTGTCCGTATCCGTGAAAAAGGAGAGCCGGGTGTCAATGGTGGTCCAAGAGGAGATTTGTTAGTAGAAGTAGTTGTATCCAGACATCCAATCTTCCAGCGTCAGGATATGAATATTTATTCCACAGCTCCGGTTACGTTTGCGCAGGCTGCATTGGGCGGCGAGATCCGTATCAATACCGTTGACGGAGATGTGCTTTATGAAGTAAAACCAGGTACACAGACCGACACCAAGATCCGTCTGAAAGGAAAGGGAGTTCCATCCCTGAGAAATAAAGGGGTTCGTGGTGACCAGTATGTAACTTTGGTTGTCCAGACACCGACAGGTCTTAATAATGAGGCGAAAGAAGCGTTACGTCATTTTGATGAACTGACAGGTGCGTCCTTAAACCGAAGCAACGCCGGTGGTAACGGCACCCAGGAAAAGGGTAAGAAGAAAAAGGGATTCATGGATAAATTAAAAGAATCCTTTGATGATATCTAAAACAGATTCTAAAGATTAAAAGGATCATTTTAGTAAAATGAACAGATAATAGAAACCCGGTGTAAGATCTTTGCTGAGAGATTACACCGGGTTTGTTATTATGACAATAGAAAATACAATGTCTGTTTTGAAAACTCTATTCCGGATACACCAGATGTTTTTCATCAATATGGTAGAGCGTGTTTTCAAGATAGCGGTTGGCAAGATAATTTGCCATACCAAGGTTCATATCCAGATAATTGCCACAGTCTTTTGGACTTGCGCCAGGAACATCGCCCTTAAAATCGCGGATAAACTCAAACATTTCGATCATCAGGCCAACAATGTCCTTTGATTCATAATCACCTGCGAGAAGCAGATAAAATCCGGTGCGGCATCCCATCGGACCAAAATAAATAGTTTTGGAACCGTAAACAGCATGGTTTCTTAAAAATGTTGCTGCAAGGTGTTCGATCGTATGCATCTCGGCGGTATTCATGACAGGCTCATCGTTTGGGGAAGTCATGCGCAGATCAAATGTGGTGATCACTTCTGCACCGACGGTATCTTTGCGGGATACATAAACGCCGGGTTCTAATTTGATATGGTCTATTGTAAAGCTTGCAATTTTTTCCATAAATAAAATCTCCTTTGTTTTTTCTAAAACAAACTTTAATGTAATTTTGCGGGACAGTCAAGGAAAAAAGCCACAATGTTACATAATAATATAAGAAAAAAATCAGTTCCCTGATAAATCGGAAAGGGAATCTTAACAATTGAGTCCAAAATACTTGTATTTCAATGAAAAATAATGTATATTTATGCAGACAATCAGAAAAAAAGAGGAGCGGATATTTATGATGAAGAAAAAAAGTAAAAAACTGCTGCTTTGGCTTTTCGTTCTGACATTTGTGCTGACAGGAATTGCTGGATGCGGCACAAAGCAGAAGGATGATCAGGAAGCAGCATCCACGGAAACAGCCGGTGCGATCAGCGGTGTGGATGATATCGTTGGAAAAAAGATTGGTGTCCAGCTTGGAACAACCGGTGATATTTATGTTTCCGATTATGAAAATGACGGATCAGGAACAACGGTGGAGCGTTACAACAAAGGCGCAGATGCAGTCCAGGCATTAAAACAGGGAAAGATTGACTGTGTTGTGATCGATGAACAGCCGGCGCTCGCATTTGTGGAGGAGAATCCGGGACTTAAAATTCTCGATGAAGAATTTACGCTGGAAGAATATGCGATCGTTATCGCAAAGGGAAACGATGATCTGCTGGAAAAGGTCAATACGGCATTAGAGGAATTAAGAAGCGAGGGAACGCTTGACCGGATTACAAAAAATTATATTGGAACAGATGCGGAAAAAGGAAATTATCCATACGAACCACAGGATGCGTCCCGTGGGAATGGAACACTGACGATGGGAACAAATGCTGAGTTCCCGCCATATGAGTATTATGAGAATAATGAAATCGTCGGTATAGATGTGGATATCATGCAGGCGATCGCTGATAAGCTCGGTATGGAATTGAAGATTGAAGATATGGCATTTGATTCTATTATTCCGGCTGTGTCTACGGGAAAGATAGATGTGGGCGCTGCCGGATTTACCGTGACAGAAGAACGAAAGAAGAATGTCAACTTTACAGATACATATGCAACTTCCAAGCAGGTGATCATTGTGCGTGATGGGAATGCAGTGACAGCAAAGAGTTCGTTTGGCGAAAAATTTTACCAGAACTTTATTCAGGATAACCGCTATGCATATATGTTAAAAGGTCTTGGCAATACATTGATCATTACAATTTTTGCGGTGATGATCGGTATTGTCTTAGGATTTTTAATTGCCATTGTCAGAACCAGCCATGACAGAAATGGCGGGCTTGGCATTCTGAATGCAGTCTGTAAAGCATATTTGACGATCATCCGCGGCACACCGGTCATGATCCAGTTATTGATTATCTATTATGTTATTTTCCAGAGTATTAACACGGGAAAAATCGTGGTAGCAGTGATCGCATTTGGTTTGAACTCAGCTGCTTATGTGGCAGAGATCGTGCGTTCCGGAATTATGGCAGTGGATATCGGACAGTTTGAAGCAGGACGAAGCTTAGGCCTTAATTACAGACAGACGATGACCACCATCATCCTGCCACAGGCAGTAAAGAATATTCTCCCTGCACTGTGTAACGAGTTTATCAGTTTATTGAAAGAGACGTCCATCAGTGGTTACATCGGTCTGATGGATCTGACAAAAGGTGGAGACATTATCCGAAGCGTTACGTATGAGGCATTTATGCCGTTGATCGCAGTTGCTGTCATTTATCTTCTGATGGTAGTCGGACTTAGCAAAGCTGTCGGTGTCTTAGAAAGGAAGTTGAGAAACAATGAGCGATAATACAAATACAACCAATTCTGCAGAGGTGATCTTAGAGATTCAGGATCTCTGCAAATCTTTTGGGGATCATGAAGTATTAAAAGGAATCTCCACGACCATCAGAAAAGGGGATGTCCTTGCATTGATCGGACCTTCCGGCTGTGGAAAATCGACATTTCTGCGATCCTTAAACCTGTTGGAGATCCCAACGAGCGGACACGTTCTGTTTGAGGGGACGGATATGACGGATAAGTCGGTGGATATTAACCATGTACGGGAAAAAATCGGAATGGTGTTCCAGCAGTTTAATCTGTTTCCAAACATGACTATTAAGGAAAACATTATGCTTGCCCCGGTAAAACTCAACAAAATGACCAAGGAAGAGGCAGAGAAAAAAGCGATGGAACTTTTGAAAAGAATCGGTCTGTCTGATAAGGCGGATGCCTATCCAAGCCAGCTTTCAGGTGGACAGAAACAGAGAATTGCCATTGTCCGTTCGCTTGCCATGAACCCGGATATTATTTTGTTTGATGAGCCGACTTCGGCATTGGACCCTGAGATGGTCGGCGAGGTTTTAAGCGTTATGAAAGAACTTGCAGAGGACGGTATGACCATGGTGGTTGTAACACATGAAATGGGATTTGCAAGAGAGGTTGCAAACCGTGTCATGTTCATCAATGACGGTGTCATTCAGGAAGAAAACACACCGCAGGAGATCTTTGAACATCCACAGAGTCCAAGATTGCAGGAATTTTTATCAAAAGTATTATGATCATGAAAGAAAAAGGCTGTGCGGCAGCCTTTTTTCTTTTGCTTTATTTCTGGTGTATAATTCGCTATAATCGATATAGAATCTGAGACACAGGTACGGAAACGATAAAAAACGATGGAACATCAGACAGGGAGAAAACGATGGGGAAAAAGGAATGGAAGAAGATCAGACATGGAATCATCATTTTTGTGATGGCATTTTTCAGTGCAATACCATTTGTGGTATATGGAAAAAATATTGATTCCCAAGAAACAATCCGTATTGGATATATTGATTATGGCGGGTTTATCGATCTGGACGAAAATGGGGAGTATACAGGATATGGCGTGGAATTGCTGGATAAGATCGCTGAGTATACCGGATGGAAGTACGAATATGTGTATGACACATGGGACAATGTCCTGAAAAAACTGGAGTCAGGTGAGATTGATATGATCTGCCAGGCGCAGAAAACACCGGAACGTGAGGAGAGATTCCTGCTTTCGAAGTACTGGGCGGGAACAGAAGCCTGTGTTCTTTATGCAAGAATGGATGATGACAGGTATTATTACAATGATTATGAGGCTTTTAATGGCATCCGGGTGGCAGGACTGAAAGAAAGTTTTCAGAATGATGATCTGAAAGAATATGCTCAAAAGAATGATTTTTCGCTTGAGTTGAAAGAATACATGACGACAGAAGAATGTTTTCAGGCATTGGAGGAAGGTGCTGTGGATGCAGTCGTACAGGGATCGCTTGTCGGGATGGACGATTATAAGATTATCTGCCGGTTTGGAGCACAGCCATTTTATCTGATGGCAGGAAAGCAGAAGCAAAAGGTAATGGAGGATGCCGATTATGCGCTTGGAGAGATCACAGCGGATTATCCGACATTTTTAAGTGAACTGTACCAGAAGTATTATGGAGATACTTCTGCCATGGGGCTTGCATTTACAAGAGAAGAAATTGAATATATTAGGGCACAAAAACAGGTGAATATAGCGTTTATCAATAACAGACCACCGTTTTCAATGGAAAATGACGACGGAGAAATCGAAGGGATCATTGTTGATCTTGTGAGTCGGATCCGGGAGAGCAGCGGCCTGAATCTGCAGTACACGATGCTGGAAAGTGGTCAGCGTGTGATAGATTATCTTGAAAAACATCCGGCAGATCTGGTGGCTGGTGTCGTAGTCGAAAATCCTGCATTCACAAAATCTGATTATCTGGTATCAGATGTCATATACACAGGGGAAGTGGCGCTTGTCTGCAGGCAGGGGATGAACTATACACCCGGAGATGCAGAGAATAAGTATATTCTTGCAATCACGAAGAGTTATGCGGCACTGGAAAATTATATCCAGGCAAATTATCCGGAGTTTGAGATTGTAAAATGCACTACGACAGAGGAATGTATGGAACTTCTGAACAGCGGAGAGTGCGACTTTATGGCACAGAATGTCAACGTGGTGACACCGCTGCTGCAGAAACCGCGGTATGAGGGATTGACGGTACTGCCTAACCTGTCTAAGGAAGAACCGATGGGGATTGTTGGAAAAAACAGTGATGAAAATAAAATTCTGATGAGCATTATCAATAAATGCATTACGCAGATTTCCTCTCAGGAAGTATCCCAGATCACGATCAGCCATACAGTGGCGAATGGGTATCAGCTTACCTGGACGGATGTGCTGTATAAGTTCCGCTATCCGCTTATTGTCATCTTTATTTTGCTGGTGGCGAGTATTCTGTTTATGATTTTCTGGCAGGAGGCGAGACGAAAAAGCTATTTAAAGATTGCGGAGAAGAATGAACAGCTTTTAGAGGCAGTCGATCAGGCAAACCGGGCAAATCAGGCAAAGAGTGATTTTCTTGCAAGAATGAGCCACGAGATACGGACACCGATGAATGCAATCGTAGGACTGACGGAGATCGCAAAACACTATGAGGATGATCCGAAGAAGATAGAGGACTATCTCGATAAAATCGATGTGTCGTCCAAGGTGCTGTTAAATATTATCAATGATATTTTAGACATGTCGTCTATCGAGAATAAAAAGATGAAAATTGCAAAGGAACCGTTTGATCTTCATGAGATCTTAATGTCTGTCTGCACGATTTATGAACCGCAGTGTAGACAGAAAGGGATAGTGTTTGAGGTACAGGACGAAGAGGTGACGCATACATATCTGATCGGGGATGGACTTCGTGTGAACCAGATTTTGCTGAATCTGGTTTCCAATGCTTACAAATTCACGTCGTCCGGTGGGAAAATCACGATCAAAGTGAAGGAACTCTATGTGAAGGAGGAGAAAGCATACTTTAATTTCCTTGTGGAAGATACCGGGGAGGGCATGTCGGAGGAGATGCAGACGCGGCTGTTCCAGCCGTTCGAGCAGGAGAGTGCGACAACTGCGCAGAAACACGGAGGAAGCGGACTGGGGCTGTCCATTGCAAAAAATTTCGTGGAACTGATGTCAGGCTCCATTTCCGTGAAATCGAAAAAAGGAGAGGGAACGACATTTGTTGTGTCTATTCCATTTGAATTCGAACAGGCTGCAGAACCGGAAATAACGGAGCGGCCGGTGGAAAACGATTTGTCCGTGGTACAGGAAGAACAGGCGGTATATGATTTTGCCGGGAAAAAAGTATTGCTTGCGGAAGACACCGCATTTAATGAAGAGGTGGCAACAGAACTGCTTGCAATGGTACATATGGATGTGGATTGTGCACATAACGGCAAGGAAGCCGTCGAGTTGTTTGAGAAGGCAAAGCCAGGTACTTACATGGCAATTCTTATGGATATTCACATGCCGGTGATGAATGGTTATGAAGCGGCACGCACAATCCGGAAGTCAGAGAGAGAGGATGCCGGAACGATCGCAATTTATGCCATGACTGCAAATTCTTTTGAGGAGGATGTCAGTGCAGCCTTAAATGCGGGAATGAACGGACATATTGCAAAACCGATCGATGCGCAGATCTTATATGAAGTTTTGGACAAGCTTGCAAAAAAACAGCAGTAAAAGGAATTGTTTGCAACCTGAATGGCTTTGTGGTAGTATATCTAATGGCTTTTTATGATCTGAACGGAAAATAAGCAAAAAGGAGCATATATAAAACATGAAATGGAATAAATATACCATTGAGACAACGACTGCGGCAGAAGATTACTTAAGCTCTGCACTTATGGATCTTGGCATTGAAGGTGTGCAGATTGAGGATAATGTGCCGCTGACAAAAGAAGATCAGGCAGAGATGTTCATTGATTTTCTGCCGGAACTTCCACCGGATGAGGGGATCAGCTATGTCAGTTTTTATCTGGAAGACAACGGACAGGATGACACTGAACTGTTAAAACAGGTCAAGACAACCATCGAGGAGATGCGGAATGTGGTAGATATGGGAACCGGAAAGATCACATCCGACCAGACAGAGGATCTTGACTGGATCAACAACTGGAAGAAGTTTTTCAGCTCTTTCTATATTGAAGATATCCTGATCAAACCAACATGGGAAGAACTGAAGGAAGAAGACAGGGACAAGTTTTTGATCGAGATCGATCCGGGTGTCTCTTTTGGAACAGGCAAGCATGAGACGACACAGCTCTGCATCCGGCAGTTACTGAAATATATTCGTGGAAATGAAACATATACGCCGCAGGTAAAGACACCAAAGGTTCTTGATGTTGGCTGCGGAAGCGGTATTTTATCGATCGTGGCACTGAAATTAGGGGCATCAGAGGTAGTCGGAACAGACCTTGACCCGGACTGCATGACTTCCACACACGACAATATGGAAGTAAATCATCTCGATCAGAAACTGGGAACATTTTATGTTGGAAATCTGATCGATGATACAGAACTTCAGGAAAAAGCCGGAACGGAAGAATTTGATATCGTTGTTGCCAACATCCTGGCAGACGTGATCATTCCAATGGCACCGGTGATCCCGGCGCGTTTAAAAAAAGGTGGATATTTTATCACATCAGGAATCATCGATTTTAAAGAGAATGATGTAAAAGAGGCAATTGAGAAAGCCGGTCTGGAAGTTGTAGAGATCAATCATCAGGGCGAATGGGTGAACATTACAGCAAGAAAGAATTAGGAAAAGACATGTATCAGTTTTTTATAGAAGATGAAAATGCAGCAGAAGATTTTGTGACAATTGAAGGCAGCGATGTCAACCATATTAAAAATGTGCTGCGGATGAAACCGGGAGAGAAAATCCGTGTGTGCACCAGAAACGGACAAAACTATTTTTGCAGTATATCTGATATTACAGAAAGCTTTGTTCGTGCGGATATTCTGGAAAAAGAGGCGGAAAGCACAGAACTGCCATGCAGGATTTATCTGTTTCAGGGGCTTCCGAAGAATGACAAGATGGAATGGATCATTCAGAAAACCGTGGAACTTGGCGTTTATGAGGTCATACCGGTTGCCATGAAAAACTGTGTGGTAAAGTTAGATGACAAAAAGGCAAAATCAAAGGTGACGCGCTGGCAGGCGATCGCAGAGAGCGCAGCAAAACAGTCAAAGAGAAGTCTGATCCCGGAAGTGAAGATGCCGATGTCGTACAAAGAAGCTGTGGCATATGCCAAGAGACTGGATGTGAAACTGGTTCCCTATGAAAACGAGCATGGAATGGCAGGGACGAAGGCTGCAATGGAACAGATAAAAAAAGGCGAAAGTATCGCAGTGTTTATCGGACCGGAGGGCGGATTTGCGCCGGAAGAGATTGAAATGGTCAGAGATGAAATGCAGCTGATCTCACTTGGCAGACGGATCCTTAGAACAGAGACGGCAGGAATCGCAGCCCTTGCGATTTTGGGATATCAGTTAGAGAGTCAGACCGATGGCAGGGATGAGTAGAAGAGTGATGCTGCATAGATAAAGAAGGATAATTATGGAAACAAATTTGACAGAAGTTTATTTGGATAATTCTGCAACGACCCGTTGCAGTGAACGTGCAAAAGATTTGATGGTGAAAGTTCTGATGGAAGATTACGGAAATCCATCCTCACTTCATATGAAAGGTGTGGAAGCAGAGAACTATATCAAAGAGGCTAAGAAAAAGATCGCAAAGACGTTAAAGGTGGATGAGAAAGAAATCCTTTTCACATCCGGAGGAACGGAATCAAACAATACTGCACTGATCGGAGCAGCACTGGCAAATAAAAGAGCCGGAAATCATATTATCACGACATCAATAGAGCATGCGTCTGTTTCAGCAGTTACAGGATATTTAGAGGAACTTGGCTTTCGAGTGACATATCTGAAAGTGGATGCAGATGGTATCATTTCACTCGACGAACTGCGGGAGGCGGTATGTGAGGACACGATCCTCGTCTCTATGATGATGGTCAACAATGAGATCGGAGCAGTGGAACCAATCGAAGAAGCAATCAAGGTGATCAAAGAAAAAAATCCGAATACATTGGTACATGTGGATGCGATCCAGGCATATGGAAAGTACCGTATTTTTCCGAAAAAACTGGGGATTGATATGCTTTCTGTCAGCGGACATAAAATCCATGCGCCGAAAGGAACAGGATTTCTGTTCATCAAAGATAAGACGAAGGTAAAACCGCTGATTTACGGTGGCGGGCAGCAGAAGGGCATGCGCTCCGGAACCGAGAACGTACCGGGTGTTGCTGCGTTAGGTGAGGCTGCCGAAGAGATTTATGAAAACTTTGAGGAAAAAATTGACCACCTTTATCAGATCAAACAGCGTTTTGTGGAAGGCGTTTTAAAAATAGAAGGTGTGTCTGTCAACGGAAAGACAGGACGTGATTCCGCACCACAGATCGTCAGTGTGAGTATTGACGGCGTGCGCAGTGAGGTTATGCTCCACACATTAGAGGACAGAAAGATTTATGTGTCAGCGGGAAGCGCATGTTCCTCGAACAAACCATCCGTGAGCCATACATTGACAAACATCGGACTTAAGGGCAGTCTGCTGGATTCAACGATCCGGTTCAGCTTTTCTGTGCATACCACAGAGGAAGAGATCGATTATGCCTTGGAAGTCATGAACGAGGTTGTGCCAAAGCTCCGCCGTTATACGAGAAAGTAGTCCGGCAATTGCGAAACTCATGAAAGTGTAAAATGAATTGTGGAAAAGTAACAAAAGACATGAAAAAGGAGAAAATATGTATAAATCATTTTTGATCAAATATGCGGAGATCGCGATCAAAGGAAAAAACAGATATTTATTTGAAGATGCATTGGTAAGCCAGATCAACCATGCATTGAAAAAGGCAGAAGGAGAATTTCTTGTCCGGAAAGAGCAGGGAAGAATTTATGTCGATACGTTGAGCGACTATGATTATGATGAGGTTGTGGAAGCATTAAAATGTGTGTTTGGTATCGTCGGGATCTGCCCGGTTGTATTGTTGGAAGACGAAGGATTTGACAAACTTGCAGAGGAAGTCATTGCATACATTGATAAGGTGTACCCGGACAAACATTTTACATTTAAAGTAAATGCCCGCCGCGCAAGAAAGAATTATCCGATGGAGTCCATGGAGATCAATGCAGCCATGGGCGAGAAGATTTTAGATGCTTACCCGGAGACAAAAGTAGATGTGCATCATCCACAGGTGGTATTTAATATTGAGATCCGTGCAAAAATTAACGTATACTCAACGATTATTCCGGGACCGGGTGGAATGCCGGTCGGAACGAACGGCAAAGCAATGCTGCTTTTATCCGGCGGGATCGACAGTCCGGTGGCTGGATATATGATCGCAAAACGCGGTGTTACGATCGATGCTACTTATTTCCATGCGCCGCCATATACTTCAGAGCGTGCAAAACAAAAAGTCGTTGACCTTGCAAAAATTGTTGCAAAATATTCAGGATCGATCAATCTGCACGTTGTGAACTTTACGGATATCCAGCTTTATATCTACGAGCAGTGTCCGCATGAGGAATTGACGATCATCATGCGCCGTTACATGATGAAACTGGCAGAGCATTTTGCAAAAGAGAATAAGTGTCTCGGTCTTATCACCGGAGAGAGTATCGGACAGGTGGCAAGCCAGACGATGCAGTCCCTTGCAGCAACGAATGAGGTATGTACGATGCCGGTCTATCGTCCGCTCATTGGATTTGACAAGCAGGAGATCGTTACAATCTCTGAAAAAATCGATGCATATGAGACATCCATTCTTCCATACGAAGACTGCTGTACCATTTTTGTGGCAAAACATCCGGTGACAAAACCGAACTTAAATGTGATCCATAATGATGAGAGAAAGTTAAGCGAAAAGATTGATGCATTAATGCAGGAAGCCATTGATACGGTAGAAGTGATCCACATTGAGGGATAAAACAAAAAAAGCAGGCAGTATCGGAAAAAGGAACTGTCTGCTGCAAAAAGAAAAAGCCACAGAACGTATCTTCTGTGGCTCAAATCTTCGGAAATGATTAAACTAAATATGGTTTTAATACTTCCATGATTTCATCCATATTGCTTTCAGCATGAATTGCTAAATCAATTGGTTTGGATAAATCTAAACTGAAAATACCCATAATGGATTTTGCATCGATCACATATCTTCCGGAGATTAAATCGAAATCAAATTCGAACTGGGTGATTGCATTAACAAAAGATTTTACTTTGTCAATGGAGTTTAAAGAAATCTGTACTGTTTTCATGATAAAAAACCTCCTTAATTAACTATCAAAGTTAACTTTATAGTAATGGTTTTTTATGGAAAAGTCAACACAAAATAGGAGTATCAAATGAAAATAAATAAGAAAGCCGCACTGCACAATTTAGGATGCAAGGTAAATGCATATGAAACAGAGGCAATGCAGCAGATATTAGAAAATGCAGGTTATGAGATTGTCCCATTCACAGAATATGCGGATGTCTATGTGGTCAATACCTGTTCCGTTACCAATATGGCAGACCGCAAGTCAAGACAGATGCTGCATAAGGCAAAAAAGATGAACCCGGATGCAATCGTCGTAGGAGCCGGATGTTATGTGCAGACAAAAGAGGCAGAGGCACTGCTTGATGATACGGTGGATATCGTGATCGGAAATAACAAAAAACATGAATTGCTTTCCATGCTCGAAGCATATGAAAATGACCACGGAAAGTGTGGGAATGTGATCGATATCAATCATGAGAAGCAGGAATATGAGGAAATGTTCTTAGAGCGCACCGCAGAGCACACCAGAGCTTTTATCAAGGTGCAGGACGGGTGCAACCAGTTCTGCAGCTACTGTATCATTCCTTTTGCAAGAGGAAGGGTGCGGAGCAGAAATTCTGAAGATGTGATCCGGGAAGTGAAACGCCTTGCGGAACATGGATTCAGGGAGATCGTCCTCACGGGGATCCACTTGAGTTCCTACGGTGTGGATACCGGTGACAATCTGCTCCATCTGATCCGGGAAGTGCATAATGTCGATGGGATTGAGCGGATAAGGCTTGGAAGCTTAGAACCGAGAATCGTGACGGATGGATTTGCGGCGGCACTTGCAGGGCTGCCAAAGATCTGTCCGCATTTCCATCTTTCCTTACAGAGCGGATGCGATGCCACACTGCAGCGCATGAACCGCAGATATGATACAAGGGAATATGAAGAGGGATGTCAGATCCTGAGAAAATATTTTGACCATCCTGCCATCACGACAGATGTGATCGTAGGTTTTCCGGGAGAGACAGAGGAAGAATTTGCGGTTACAAAAGAATATTTAAAACGTATCCATTTTTATGAAATGCATATCTTCCAATATTCTAAGAGAGAAGGAACAAAGGCAGCTGTGATGGAACATCAGATCCCGGAACCGGTGAAAAAAGAGCGGAGCAATATCCTTCTGGCGTTAGAGAAGAAAATGTCTGAAGAATTCCGGGAATACTATGTCGGAAAACAGGTGACAGCTCTGATGGAAGAGGCTTATGAATTTGAAGGTGAAACATATTTTACCGGATACACAAAAGAGTATGTAAAGATCGCTGTGAAGTCGGCAGCTGACCTTTCGAATCAGTTTGTGAAAGGAACGATCCGGGGCAGATTGACAGATGATATCTATCTTATGGTTGAATTTTAGGACAAACTATATTAGAATAAGCTAGAGGATTACTGTAATTATGAAGGTACTGAATAATTACGGATTACTTTCTTACCATAGAGTAAAGAAGAGTATAAGGGCGTGACAAATATGCAGAACATCAATAATACGCAATATTTCAGAGTGGAGAAGGAGCCGGAACTGCAGGTAAAGGATGTACTTGCAATTGTGTATCGTGCACTGAGCGAGAAGGGATACAATCCACTGAATCAGATTGTTGGATATATTATGTCAGGTGATCCTACTTATATCACCAGTCATAATAATGCAAGAAGTCTGATCATGAAAGTAGAGCGTGACGAATTAGTAGAAGAGGTATTGAAAGCATATATTAAGAATAATCATTGGAATTAATGTACTTAAGAAGAACCGGATAAGTACAGATTAATATATGCCTTACAGGAAAAGTCTGTCCGGGTGAAGGGCAGAGGCATGGAGATTTTGAATGAGAATATTAGGTTTAGACTACGGCTCAAAGACTGTCGGTGTGGCAGTCAGCGATGAGCTTTTATTTACTGCGCAGGGACTGGAGATCGTCAGAAGACAGTCCCCTAATAAACTGCGCCAGTCTCTGGCAAGAATTGAGGAAATTATCAAAGAATATAACGTAGAGCGCATCGTTTTGGGTTATCCTAAGAATATGAATAATACAGAGGGTGAGCGCTGCGAAAAAACAAAAGAATTCAAAGAAATGCTGGAGCGTCGTACCGGACTTAATGTGATTCTGTGGGATGAGAGGCTGACGACCGTATCAGCAGATAAGCATATGATGGAATCAGGAATCCGCAGGGAAGACCGCAAAAAGTTTGTGGATGAGATTGCGGCTGTTTTTATCCTGCAGGGGTATCTTGACTATCTTGCAATGCATCCGGAAGAAAAATAAGGTCCATAGAAAGTAATCCCAATGACGACAGCAGACCAGAAAAATATAAGAAAGGAAGAAAGATGGAAAAAGTTATTTTTACAGATCCGGACACAAAAGAGAAAATTGAATTTTATGTGTTGGAAGAGACACAGATCAATGGAAAAAAATTTCTTTTTGTAACAGAAGAAGAGGATGGAGACAGTGAAGCATATATTTTAAAAGAGATTGCAGATGAAAATGATGATGTTGTCTACGAGATGGTGGAAGATGACAACGAACTTGCAGCTCTTGGTAAAGTGTTTGCGGAATTAATTGACGATGCAGATATTGAATATTAGTAAATTAAGAAATGGAATTGGAATTTTGAAGAAACAGGAAAATAAAACAGAAAATCTTACTGCGGAAGAGAATCGTAAAGAGATCACAGAGACAATAGAAAATGCTGCGGCAGAGAAGAAACCTGCACGCAGACCGGCACGAAAGAATGCAACAGCCAGAAAGAAGAAAACAGACGAGGCAGCAGGGAAAGAAGAAAAAGGCGGAAAGGCTGAAAAGAAAGCCAGAGCAGAGAAGAAAACAAAAAGTGCGTCTGCAGAGACTGTAAAAGTGAAAAAGAGCGGAAAAAATAAAGATGGAGGAAAAGACTTGAAACAGAATGAACATTCCTCAAAACTTAAGATCATTCCACTTGGCGGATTAGAGCAGATCGGAATGAATATTACAGCTTTTGAGTATGAGGACAGTATCATTGTTGTGGATTGCGGATTGTCATTCCCGGAAGACGACATGTATGGAATTGATCTTGTGATCCCGGATATCACCTATTTGAAAGACAACATTGATAAAGTAAAGGGATTTCTTTATCACACATGGTCATGAAGACCATATCGGTGCGATCCCTTATGTATTAAAAGAGGTAAATGCACCGATTTATGCAACAAAACTTACCAATGGTATTATCGAACACAAATTAAAAGAGCACAATATGCTCACAAAAGTAAAACGTAAAGTTGTAAAATACGGACAGCATATCAACCTTGGATGTTTCCGTGTGGAATTTATCAAGACAAACCACAGTATTCAGGATGCTGCAGCACTTGCTATTTATTCACCGGCAGGAATTGTTGTGCATACCGGAGACTTTAAAGTAGATTACACACCGGTATTTGGAGATGCGATCGATCTTCAGAGATTTGGTGAGATCGGTAAAAAAGGAGTCCTTGCATTAATGTGCGACAGTACAAATGCAGAGAGACCGGGATTTACCATGTCAGAGAAGACTGTTGGCAGAACGATCGATGCCATTTTTGATGATAATAAGAATTCAAGGATCATTATTGCAACTTTTGCATCGAATGTAGACCGTGTACAGCAGATCATCAATGCAGCGTATAAGAATGGAAGAAAAGTGATCGTGGAAGGCCGTAGTATGGTAAATATTATCGGCACTGCAAGCGAACTTGGATATATTAATATCCCGGATAACACACTGATCGATATTGAACAGTTAAAAAATTATCCGGATGAACAGACTGTCATTATTACAACCGGAAGTCAGGGAGAGTCCATGGCGGCACTGTCAAGAATGGCATCCGGCATTCACCGCAAAGTGACGATCAAGCCAAACGATACGATCGTGTTAAGTTCCAACCCAATCCCTGGAAATGAGAAGGCAGTTTCCAATATTATCAATGAACTGTCCATGAAAGGTGCAAAGGTTATTTTCCAGGATGTACATGTATCCGGTCATGCGTGTCAGGAGGAGATTAAGTTGATCTACTCTCTGGTGAGACCGAAATATGCGATTCCGGTGCATGGAGAATACCGTCATCTGATCGCACAGGCGAGAGTGGCAGAGGAACTTGGAATTGACAAGGACAATATCTTTATCTTATCTTCCGGCGACGTATTAGAACTCGACGAGGAGAGCGCGGCAGTGACCGGAAAAGTCCATACCGGAGCGATCATGGTAGACGGACTTGGCGTCGGAGATGTCGGCAATATCGTATTGAGAGACAGACAGCATCTTGCAGAAGATGGTATTATCATTGTTGTATTGACATTGGAAGGCGGCTCCGGACAGGTGCTTGCAGGACCTGATATCGTATCCCGTGGATTTGTTTATGTCCGCGGTGCAGAGACACTCATGGAGGAAGCAAAGCAGGTACTGGATGAGAGAATGCAGTACTGCATGGATAAAGGCATCACAGACTGGGGCAAGATCAAGACAGAGATCAAAGATTCTCTCAGTGATTTTGTATGGAAAGAGACAAAGAGACGTCCGATGATCATGCCAATTATTATGGAAGTATAAAGCACTTGAAAAAAGCAGCTTGGGAGCAGATATGAGTCAGATAGAAGATGCTATGGATGGATTAATGACTGCAATCAGAAACAGTGAGGAATTCATCCAATATCAGGCAATTAAGGAAAAGGTACATGGCTTTCCAAAACTGGAAAGCCAGATCACAGAATTTCGTAAGAAAAATTATCTGCTGCAGAACAGTCAGGGAACTGTGGATCTGTATGAAGAGACAGACCGCATGGAGAATGAGTACCGGGAGTTTCGGAAGAATCCTATGGTGTCAGAGTATCTTGCAGCAGAAAATGCACTCTGCAAAATTGTGCAGCAGATCAACTGGACTTTGATTGAGGGACTGGAATTTGAAGTTGGCTTTGAGGAATCATGAGGGAAGAGATGAATTTGAACAAAGTAGTTTTTCGTTTTGTCAGCATTAGTTTTTCAATACTTGTCATTTTGCTTGTATTGATCGGATTTGTGAAAATTGGAACATATTGCTATGATTTTGGCTATCGTGTATTTACAGAGGCACCTGTCGATGCAGAGCCGGGCAGGGATGTTATCGTCCAGATCTCAGACGACATGTCAGACATGGACATCGCAAAGGAACTGAAAGAAAAAGGTCTTGTGGAGAATGCAAAGCTCTTTTTTGTACAGTTAAAAGTGTCTGCCTACTCCGGCAGGCTTCATTCAGGTGTCTACACATTAAATACGTCCATGACAGCAAGGGACATGATGGTGCTTATGGCAGCAGAACCGGAGCAGAGTTCTACAGACGACACGGAGACGGTCACAGGCACTACCGAAGAGACAACTGAAGAGACAACCGATACACAGAGAGATGCAGATACAGTCACAGGAGAGGAATAGAAGTGATCGTTGACGAGAGACTGGTAACATATATCAATTCCCTGGATACCGGGAATACAGAGATTTTAGATGAGATAGAACGTGAGGCATTAGAAACCTATGTGCCGATCGTGCGCAAGGAAATGCAGAGTTTTCTGAAACTGATCTTATCGATAAAAAGACCCGCAAGAATCCTTGAAGTTGGAACAGCAGTTGGATTTTCAGCAATTTTAATGGCTGAATACAATCCAATCCCATGTGAAATCACCACAATTGAGAATTATGAAAAAAGAATTCCCATTGCAAAACAAAATTTTGTGCGGGCAGGAAAAGAAAAACAGATCACCCTCTTAGAGGGGGATGCAGCAGATATCTTAAAAGAATTGCGGGAACCGTTTGATTTTATTTTTATGGATGCCGCAAAAGGGCAGTATATCCATTTTATGCCGGAAATCTTAAGATTGTTAAAACCGGAAGGGATTCTGGTATCAGACAATGTTTTGCAGGATGGAGATATTATCGAATCCCATTTTATTGTGACGAGAAGAAACCGCACGATTTATAAGAGAATGAGGGAATATCTGTACGAACTGACACATTCCGATGAGCTGGTAACTTCGGTGTTACCGATCGGAGATGGAATTACCGTGAGTGTGAAGAAATAGGAAAGGAAGGATACAAAAGGAATGAGAAGACCGGAACTTTTAATACCGGCAAGCAGCCTTGAAGTATTAAAAACAGCTGTTATTTACGGCGCAGATGCAGTATATATTGGTGGCGAGGCATTTGGACTGCGTGCGAAAGCAAAAAATTTTTCTATGGAAGAAATGAAAGAGGGAATTGAATTTGCACATGCGCATGACGTGAAGGTTTATGTCACTGCAAATATTCTGGCGCACAACGGCGATCTTGAGGGTGTGCGGGAATATTTCAAAGAGTTAAAGGGAAATAAAGCCGGATGCACTGATCATTGCGGATCCGGGTGTATTTCAGATTGCAAAAGAGGTCTGTCCTGAGATTGAGCGCCATGTCAGCACACAGGCGAATAACACAAACTATGCGACTTATCTGTTCTGGTATGGACTTGGGGCAAAGCGTGTCGTCTCTGCAAGAGAGTTATCGATCGCAGAGATCAAAGAGATCCGGGAACATATCCCGGATGATCTTGAGATCGAGACATTTATCCATGGCGCAATGTGTATTTCCTATTCCGGACGCTGCCTGCTTTCCAATTATTTTACCGGGAGAGATGCAAATCAGGGAGCATGTACACATCCGTGCAGATGGAAGTATTCCATCGTGGAAGAGACCAGACCAAATGAATATATGCCGGTATATGAAAATGAGCGTGGAACCTATATTTTTAACTCAAAAGATCTCTGCATGATCGAACATATTCCAGATCTTTTCGATGCAGGTATTGACAGTTTTAAAATAGAGGGTAGAATGAAGACAGCACTCTATGTTGCGACTGTGGCAAGAACATATCGTAAGGCAATTGATGATTATAAGAAATCACCGGAGCTTTATCAGCAAAATATGCCATGGTATTTAGATCAGATCTCAAACTGCACTTATCGTCAGTTTACCACTGGTTTCTTTTACGGAAAGCCATCGGATGAAGCGCAGATTTACGATAACAATACTTATTTGAAAGAATACACATACCTTGGTATCGTGGGCGGGACAAATGAAGAAGGGCTATATCGTATTGAACAGCGTAATAAGTTTTCCGTTGGTGAGCAGATTGAAGTGATGAAGCCGGATGGAGAGAATATTGAAGTTACGGTAAAACGCATTGTGGATGAAGAGGGCAATGATATGGAATCTGCGCCGCATCCAAAACAGGTATTATATATCGATCTGGGACATCCATTGGAAATGTATGATATTTTACGCAGAAAAGAGTAGGCAGGAGTGACAGTTCAGCAGTTTACATGGAGCTGAATCACAATAAACGGACTGGAAAGGAATGGTTACGAGTATGGCACAGGAAAAATATGTTGCATATGTGGGCACCTATACCCATGAGAACAGTGTAGGAATTCATATTTATGATGTTGATGTAACGAAAGGTTATATGACGGAACGCAAAGTTGTTCCAATCAATAATCCGTCTGATCTTGTTGTATCCAAGAACAGAAAATTCCTTTATTCTATTGCAGATGAAGGTGTGGAAGCTTTCAAAGTTTTAAAAGACGGGGATCTCGAACCGATCAATGAACAGTGGATTGGTGGTATGAGAGGCTGTTATGTCGAAGTAGATGATGAGAACCGTTATCTTTTTGTAGGCGGACACCATGATGGACGTGTTACCATGATGCGTCTGAATGAAGATGGAAGTATTGGTGATATCGCAGATGGTATTTTCCACAAGGGAATGGGAAGAAGTATTGCACAGCGTAATTTTATACCACATGTAGACTGCGTAAAATTGACTCCGGATCAGAAGTTCCTCTGTGCAGTTGATAATGGCCTTGATCAGGTTAAAATTTACCGTGTCGATTATGAAAACGGAAAATTAGAGCTGGTCGATATTATCCGTGGACCGCTGGAGTCAGCTCCTCGTATGATCCGTTTCTCCAGAGACGGCAGATTTGCATATATTCTGTATGAATTGCTGAATCAGGTAGAAGTGTACAGTTATAAGGTCGTAGATGACATGCCTGTATTTGAAAAAATCCAGACGATCACCACAATGGGACCAAAAGATGATGATGTCTGCGCAGCATCCGGTATGGAGGTTTCCAAGAGTGGAAAGTATTTATATGTAAGTAATTCCGGTGTAAACTCTGTTATCTGCTATGCGATCGACCAAAAAGAGGGAACTCTTACCGTCACATTCCAGACAAGAGTCTGCAGCGATTTCCCTAAGATGCTTGCAATCTTCCCGGATGAAAAACATTATCTGACTCTGAATAATGCATCCAATGATATTGCATTTTATGCAGTGGACTACGAGAAGAAATACTCTATCTGGGAAGGAAAACCGATCAAGGTTGACAAACCGAACTGCATTTATATTTTGAAACTGGAAGCATAACCGGAGTTTGATTGGCGTAGTGTCGCAGATTCCGTGATGCTTTTATAGGTTGTGAAGGGCAGATATAAGCGTCCTCTCACAAGTCAGAATTTTATAAGTTAATGAAAAAGAAAAACGGTACAGACGAAATATGATGTTCCTGTTCGCCAGGCATTCCGCTGGGCTTCTGAGCAAAAATTTTGTGAAGCAGAGCTTCACGAAATTTTTAGAATCCCAGCTCCATGGCTCACGAAGGAAATCATATTTGTCTGCACCGTTTTTCTTTCATTTACACTGTGAATGACTTGTGAGGGGACGCTTATACATGCCCAATCAACGTTATGGATTGCACCACAAAATCTGCAATTTACGTTATGGAACTCACGGTTAGGGGATGGACGCCTATGAGGGAATGGCAAAAATTAATCTGCATTCTCAAAGTAAATTAATTATAACTTCTGTAAATCAATTTTAATAGAATGTGATGTAGAATTGTAAGTGTAATTATGGTAGACTGATAATATTAATGAAGTTGAGGAATCGGGATTTATTAAGGAGGATATGGATGAAACTGTTTTTATGTTCGCACTTTTCAAGTGTAGGAAGTTTGATAAAAGAAGAAATTGATAACAAGAAAGTCGCATTTATTCCCACAGCTTCGCTGCGTGAAGGCTATACTGGTTATGTCGGCTCGGCTCGAAAGCTATTCAATAAACTGGGAGCAGCCGTAACGGAAATTGATATTTCAACGGAGGCTTATTTAACGATACAGTCCGTTTTTGAAGATGCGGATGTGATATATTTTACTGGTGGAAATTCTTTCTTCCTTATGGACCAGCTCCGTAAAACGGGAACGGATGAGCTATTGAAGAAGGAATTGGAAAAGGGAAAACTGATGATCGGTGAATCGGCGGGTGCGATTATATGCGCTCCAACTATCCAATATATTGAACAAATGGATGAAAAGCCGGAGGACTACTCACAAGAAGATGATGCAGGGCTTGATTTGCTTGATTTCTATGTTCTTCCGCATTATCTTACAGCACCATTTAAGAAAGTTACTGAGAAAATAATGACTGAATTTTCGGATTTGAATCTATGCCCAATTAACAACCGTCAGGGAATTGTAATTGATGGTGAAGGTTCAAAGGTTATTTGCAAAGACTAATTTGAAAATTCAAGTTTGTAACGAAGATATTTGCGATGAAAGGAATTAAGATTGAGTTATTGGGGATTGCAATAATACTTTTAGGAATTGCTGTGACAACAAATAATTTTTGGGGATATGTCCTAGGTGTTCTTGGATTTGGCTGTTTTCTAAAAGGTAATCACTGATAACTTCTTGTTTAAAAAATTGAGAAAACGTAATATTGAACAAAAAAAGAAATGCACAGTTCTTAGCTTATCGTGAACTGTGCATTTTTGTAAATAAATACTTTTAATTAGCCGATTACGGCATCCTCTGCTGTAAAATGTTCCATAGAATTTTCTTTTACCTGAATGCAGATATAAGTAATTCCAGAAATATCGGATGCAAAAAACTGACGCTTTGCAGCAGGTGCGATTTTTAGCCAGTCTCCAGTTGAAAGGCTAATTTCTTCTCCATCAATTATGGCTTTGCCGTTACCTGAAAGAATTCCATAGATTTCTTCATTTTCTTTATGAGAATGAACAAATGGGACATTTGCTCCTGCAGGTAGTTCGTTTAAACTGATTTCTGCACCTGTTAAAGACAACTTTTCATGTAGCTCAATTCGGTTTTCCTTTCCAATAGTTGTTTTTGTGTAATTTGCCATAATAGTACCTCCATAGTTAATTTGTAGTTTCTGGTTGCTTGGTATTAGTATAGTGTGAGACACATACAAAAACAAGTACGCACCTTTTTGTAACTGTACACTCAAAAATTGAATGTGTTACAATAGACTCGGAGGTGAGAATTATGCGAGCAAAAGAAGAATTACCGGAATGCCCAGTTGCAACAGCAGTATCTCTTATCGGAGGAAAATGGAAACTGCTGATTTTGCGTAACTTGAAAGAGCGTCCATGGAGATTCAATGAGCTACAACGAAGTATAGATGGTATTTCACAAAAGGTTTTGACAGATAGTTTAAGACAAATGATGAGTGATGGGCTGGCATATCGCCACGATTACCATGAGCAGCCACCGAGAGTTGAATACGGCTTAACGGAACTCGGAACAAAAATGCTTCCAATTGTTAATTCACTTGCTGACTTTGGTAACTACTATAAATCAATTATTGAACAGAATTAAGGATGTTAGTATTTGAAAAGCTCGAACAATTCAAGTTGAACAAAATCGCTGCGCGATGGCCTGCCAAGGCTGTGGCGCAGCTTTCTTTTTCTCAATAATAAAATAGGCAATGGCAATTCTTACCAGTATTTGATATTGTAAAGTTACCACACAAAACAATTCAATAAAGAAAGACACCACTGCCTATGAAAAGAATACCATTTGACCGCTTTTCTGACAAGCGGTTTTATTATGCTAATGCACCTCCATGTAAGCAGGGTTTTTCATTAACTACTGATTTTACATGGAGGATTTTATTATGTACGAAGAAATTTTTAATCAGATTCAATCTGCTGCGAATAAACGGAATCTCAAGGATTCCACGATTCATGCATACTGTACCAGTGTTGCTCATTTTTTGAACCACACAGCCAAGGATATAGATGCATTAACAACTGACGATGTTGATATATTCCTAACTGAAAAGAAACTTTCCGGGATTTCACCAGAAACATACAATCACTACCATTCAGGAATCCGCTTCTTTTACAAAAAAATATTGAAGAAGAATTGGGATGATGATGACATACCTCGTATGAAAAGGGACAGGAAGTTACCAACGGTGCTTACAAAAACAGAAATATCAGCTATTCTTGATGCTACGCCAAATCTGAAGCACAAAGCTATGATTGCCACTATGTATTCAGGCGGACTTCGTGTTTCAGAAGTCACACATCTTCATTATGATGATATTTCACGCACGAACAAAACTATACACATCCGTGATGGGAAAAGTCGCTCTGATCGTTATACTTTGCTTGCAGACCGGACGCTCGAGATATTGACAGAATACTGGTTTCAATGTGGCAGACCAAGAGGGATTTTGTTCCCAAGTTCATGGACAGGGGATTATCTTACAAAAGATAGTGTCATTCAGTTTTTTCGTGAAAGTGCCAAAAGAGCAGGCATTCAGAAACACGTCTCCACGCATTGTTTACGTCACAGCTTTGCAAGTCATCTGTTTGAATCCGGCTGTGATGTAAAATATATTCAAGCGCTTCTGGGACATCGTGATCCAAAATCAACAGAGGTTTATCTGCATGTAAGCAATAAAACTCTGCTTGGAATCAGGAGTCCATTTGATGAGATGGGCGGTGAATGATTATGGAGAAATCATGTACGATACAAGATGTATTTGAACGGTTTTATCCTTCTTATGAAAAGAGGAATAGCCCTCCTGCTCATCATAGAAAAACAGCTTATCATATCATGAACTGTAAAACAGGCGCTTTGGTGTAAACATCGGTGTTTGTGAGGACTGCGGATGTATCAGCATTCATAATAACTCCTGCAGAAGCAGATGCTGTCCCATGTGCCAGGAGTTTCCGAAAGAGAAATGGATTGATGCACAAAAAGAGAACGTACTTGATGCACCCTATTATCATGTAGTATTCACAGTTCCTGAGGAATTGAATTCCATCATTTACAGCAACCAGAAGCTGTTGTATGATGTACTGTATCATGCTGCCTCAGCAACCTTGAATGAATTGGCAAAAGACGCAAAGTACCTGGGAGCTAATATAGGGTATATCTGCATTCTTCATACCTGGGGTTCTGCAATGAATTATCATCCTCATATTCATACCATTGTTCTTGGAGGTGGGCTTGATGATGAAAATAAATGGAAAGAAACAGGTGGAAAATTTTTTCTCCCATATGGTGTTATCTCGAAAGTGTTCCGTGGAAAATATCTGGATGAGTTAAAAAGCCTGTGGAATGATTCTAAGCTTAAATTTCATGGTACAGCAGAGAAATATCAGAACAGCTATCGTTTTAAAGAACTTCTTGATAAGTGTTATGAAAAGAACTGGGTCACTTACTGTAAAGAAACTTTCAATGGTGCACAGTCGGTTATCAATTATCTTGGAAAATATACCCACAGGATAGCAATCAGTAATCATCGAATCAAATCCATGACAGATACGACAGTTACATATGTAGTAAAAGACTATAAAAACGAAGGCTGCTGGAAAGAGAAAACAATTTCAGGAGAAGAATTCATCCGTCGATTCATGATGCATGTTCCTCCCAAACGATTTGTCAGAATCCGGCACTATGGTCTGCTATCATGTAGAAACAAGAGAAAAAAAGATAACTCACTGCAGAAACCTGCTTGGATGTAAGAAATACATTTCTACATTAAAAAATCTAAATGCAGTAGAAATGATAAGGGTTTTATATCACATCGATGTATGCAAATGTTCTTCTTGTGGAGGGAATATGGTATCACCCCGCAAAGATAAATACAGTTCTTCTTTTCGTGCACATATGAGATGTTAAGATCTACAATTGCATAGAATAAATGACTTCCTCATAGGAGGTTTGTTTGTCATGCCTGAAATTGATTTCTTGAATAAAAAAACTTTTACCAAAACATCCGGTATGATAAACTTAAGGAAAAGAGCAACGATTGAATCCCCATAGCTATCGGCTAAAGGGACGCGACTTTGTTCACCAAGGTAAAATCGAAATTGATGTAAACGAAAGGGCAGCTTTTATCAGAACTCAAGGCTGCTTTTTCGTTTACACCAACTCCGATTGTTTCCTTAACAGTTTGCCGAAATATCTGGCTAACTTTCCCAATTTTACAGGCATTCCAGCCTGTTCATTAGTGAAATGATATGTATTTTCCCTTATTTTTGCCCTTATGAGATAATTGTAAGCCTGTAATGACACCAGTGGTAGCCGATTATACCAATTTAAAGAAGATAAAGGAAGAGCTTGATAATCAGAATAAACTTATCTTTGAGGCAGAACAGCAAAGAGGTAATTTTGAGATTGAATTGTCAGATTTAAAAGGTTTGGCAAAGCTCACAAGGAAAGCAGAGTTGCAGAGAAAGATTGATGAAAAGACAGATTATATGGATTACTATGTTCTACTATTCATGTTTACAAATTTGTTAGCATAAATTGATGACCTTTTCACAACAAAAAAAGGTCAATTCACAACATTCCAGATAGATATTGCATGAACTTATCCGATATAATAGCTATAAATATATGTAAGCAAGGAAGTGACAATATGCGAATTGCTATCTGCGATGATGAAGTATCTATGGTTCAGATACTGGAAGAAAAAATAAAAAAGTTATTGCCGGATGCGGTTATAGATAAATATTTATCGGGTGATGAACTGATCGCAAGTGGCAGTAAGCCGGATATTCTTTTTCTGGATATTCAGATGCCGGGAATGGATGGTATGGAAACGGCAAAGGTGCTTCGTCAGGACAATGAGAATATGATACTCATTTTTGTGACAGCAGCAGAGGAATATGTTTTTCAGGCATTTGATGTCGGAGCATTTCATTATCTGGTTAAGCCATTTTCCGATGAGAAATTTAAAGAGGTTGTGACAAAGGCAGTCCATAACATAAAAAGGAGTTCCAGACTTGAAAAAGACGAAAAATATATCATGGTACAGACCGCCGGAAGTCATAAAAAAATTTTTCTGCGTGATATTGTGTATGCCGAGGTGTATAACCGGAAAGTTATTATCCATACACGAAGTACGGATATTGAATACTATGGTAAATTACAGGAATTAAGTGATATGGCAGGAACAGATTTTTTCCGAACACACAGAGCCTATCTTGTACATTTTAAATATGTAGAAAAATATGATGCAACTTGTGTAACTATGAAAAATGGAACTGCATTGATTGCAAAAAAGAATTATCCGGAGTTTGTGAAGCAATATCTGAAGTATAACCAGAGGAAAGGAAATGAAGTCAGATGAGTTTAGTGGAAAGATGCTGGATGATCACATCGAAGTTTTCTGTTATTGCAATTTTGATTATTACAGGAATCTGTTTTGGTGTTTTTGTATATCCATATATGAAAAAGAAAAGGGAAGCTGCTCTGGTCAGTATTGTTTATATTGGAATTATGTCTGTGCTGTATCTGATACCGCAGCAGATTGGCAATTTTTCTGCATATATGCTGGGAGTTGTGGCTGCATTTCTTGTGATGTATGTACAGGACAGAAGAAACATTTATCAGAAAATATTTCTTGCAGTGACATTTTTTTCTATCCGTTGGCTTGCGGTTGCAATGGCAGACAGACTGGATGATTTTATCACAAAAGCTTTGGTTTTTGGGAATACGATTGCAGGAAGACAATGGCTGCAATATGGACTTTATGCTGGAACGAGAATTCTGGATATTGTGCTTTGTATCGTTTTCCTTGCAGTTGCAATCGGTCTGATCAATAAAGCATATGTATACAAAAATGATGAAATGAGCGTCAAAGAGCTGGTAATGCTCATCATACCTTCTCTTGTGGGAGTTACAGGGTATGGTATTCTGCAATATTATCTGAATATTTATGAAAAAGATACAGGAAAGAGTCTGACAGATACCTATGGATTTTATGGAACTTTAAGCTTCGTGCATTATTTTATCTCTATCATAGCAATTCTTGTTATGACTACGATGTTTCAAAACTGGAAGGTGGCACAGGAAGAACAGACAGGTCAGGAGCTGGTATTAAATCAGGTCAGTGACATGAAAAAGCATATCGGGGAAGTGGAAAAGCTGTATCAGGATATCCGCAGCCTGCGTCATGACATGGGGAATCATATACAGATGCTGGAACATCTTGTGGCAGAGAATCATATGGATGATGCAGCAGAATATATGGAGCATTTGAAAAAGGAGTGGAATGAAATATCTCCTGAGAAAAAAACGGGGAGCCCTGTCATTGATGTGATTCTCATGGAAAAGTTAAGAGAAGCAAAGGAAAAGCAGATTCGTTTTATATCAGATTTTCATTATCCGGGGGATACGAAATTAAATGCATTTGATTTAAGCGTGATCTTAAACAATGCACTGGATAACTGTATGGAAAATGTAAGTGGAGAAAATCCTTATATCAGTATCTCTTCTTTTCGGAAAAACAGTATTTTTATGATAACCATAAAGAACAGATATGAGGGAGAGTTAAATTATAAGGACAGTGATCTGCCAGAAACAACGAAATTCGGGAAGGAGCATGGAATTGGACTGCATAATATCCGAAGGGTTGCAAGGATGTATATGGGAGATATATCTTTAGAACAGGAGAATCAGGAAGTGGTTCTAAGTATTATGTTACAGGTAGAATAAGGACAAAAAGCACCTTCTGAAACATCAGGTGTTTTTATTTGCTTCACAACAAAAAAAGGGCGGTTCACAACATCGCTGTTTATTGTAAAGAAAGATATGCCGAAAGAATCAGTAAAGAGAAATCATGTTGTACAGATTTTTAAGGAAACGGATTTCAGAATTTAAGCTCAAGGAGGCCAAATCCTCTCCTCGCCAATGGGGCTCGGATTTTGCTTCGCAAAACAAGGAGGATTAAAATGAGAATCAATGGATTTAGTGGGACAAATACGCAGACAGGAACAATGGGAATGACACAGGGGAATGATTCTGTAAGTAAAAATATTCAGAATCAGATTGCAAATGCACAGCAGAAGCTACAGGATTTATCTTCGAATGAAGAAATGTCATTAGAGGATAAGATGAAAAAGCGTCAGGAGATACAGCAGGAGATTAACAATCTCAATCAGCAGTTAAGACAGCACCAGATCGAGCAGAGAAATAAGCAGCAGAGTAAAAATTCGTCATCTATGGATGATATGGTGGCTGGAACAAGTAACACTTCTAAAAAGAAAGACACTGGATTGTCACAGGCAAGTATGCAGGCGATGATCTGTGCAGATTCTTCCATGAAACAGGCAAAGGTGCAGGGAAGTATGGCAACACAGATGCAGGGACGTGCCAGTGTGCTTGAATCTGAAATCAAACAGGATGCCGGAAAAGGAAATACTGAGAAGAAGGAAGAAGAACTGGCAGAGCTGCAGGCAAAGGCACAGTCTGCGACAGCAGCACAGATGTCTACACTTGCAGATGCAAATAAATCAGTAGAAGAAGCTGCAAAAGCGGATAACAGCAATACAGAAGACACTGCAACAAAGAACAATACTGATAAATCCGAGAAAACACAGGAATCTGCGGGGGCTGCGGCAGAGGAGACAGACAGCGTAAAGAATACGGATATCAAAGGGGAAACACAGGTGACATATACACCGATTGATATTCGTTTATAGTTCGGAAAGGAGGCTGGTGTTATGTCAGAAATCAAAAGTTTTAGTGATTATACAAGTAAATATAACAGCAATGTAGATTATTCCGCATTATTTGGAGGAACTTCCGACAGTTCATCCGTAGGAAACACCAATATGCTTTCTGATTATGCTGCGATTAAAAACGGAAGCTATGGAAAACTTATGAAAGCATATTATGCAAAGCAGGATGCAGAAAAATTATCGGGGAAAGGCGATACTTCACAGAAGCTTACACTGATGAAAACAAGTGCGGATTCCCTGAAAAAATCAGCAGATGCTTTGAATGACTCTTCTCTTTGGGAAAAAAAGATAATAAAAAAGAAAGATGAAAAAACGGGGGAAGAGATTGCGGTAGAGGATTATGACTGGGATAAAATCACCAAGGCAGTAAAATCTTTTGTTGAAGATTATAATGATGTAGTTAGGGAAGCCGGAGAATCAATACAAAAGATGTCCTTAGAAATGCTTCATGGATGACTGGAATGACAGACAAAAACAGTAATATGCTTGCCAAAATAGGTATTACCATAGGAAAAGGAAACAAGTTGGAATTAGATGAGGATGCTTTAAAGCAGGCAGATATCAGTTCGCTGAAAACGGTCTTTACAGGATATAATTCTTTTGTAAGCAAAATATCGCAGAAAGCAACTGGTATATCGAATGCTGCAAACCGGGCGAGTGCAACCTATACAAATAATGGTACGTACTCTAAGACGGATTCTTCTTTGACATCGAGCAAGATAGATAAAGAAGTATAGAAAGTGTGGACTAACTTAGGGAGGTTGCTATGAAAGTTCAAGGAAATAGGTATATTAATAATCCTGAGATGATAAAAAATAAGGTCGAGAAGAAAACAACTGTTCCTCAGAATATTATTTCGGAGGATGATGTGAAAATCAGTGATTCAGCAAGAAAGTTAGTTGAGACTGCTCGTGATAAAGTCTCAGATTTTCAGGCAATGCATTTTTCATCAATCAATGGAGAGATAAAAGAAATACCAGCAGAATACAAATGTGAGAATTTGTTTAAATTGGAACTAAAGACATCTTCTATTTCAGGAGATAAAAGTGTATTTGAAGGACATTCTGAGAATGAGGTTTCGGTTTTTGAGAAGTGGGTAGATGAAAATGCAGCAGAATATTTATCAGAAGATGAAAGAAATACACTAAAAGAACAGATTGACAAAATGGTGGCAGCGGTAGATGACTTGAATGCGAGGGAAGGGTATCGTGGTACTTCATTTGAATCGGTATTTTTATTAAGTGCAAGTGAAGCTGGATTAAACAAAATAAATAAAATGTATATCCCAGAACAATTACAGACTAGTTTTCAAAATATGATTGACGAATATGTTCATTTTAATGAGTCAGCACGCAATTCTATCATGGAGAGAATGACACCGGATTATATGGTTATCGGAATAAGGAGCAAAACAGAAACTTATAAGTACAAGTCAGAAATCATCTCCGATGAGAAGAATTTCTATACGAATGAGAAAACGGAAATGACTGGTTTGTGCGACAAATTTTTAAGTGATGAAATAGATAAGGATTCGTTTTATGATGGGCTGAAAGGTTACTTGAATCATTACTATGAAAACAGATATGAATTAAGAAATCAGCCGGGAAGTGTTAGAGAAAAATCAAATGATATGCTGGACAAATTGCAGCATATGTTTGGCGTTTAATGTTGAAAAAGGGTTTGGAATAATTATGAGGACAGTGACAGATGTAAACACAGTAAACCAGCTATTGACATATTCAAAACAGGCAGAGGCAGGAATACACCAAAAAGCAATACAGATGTTGCTTGGAGCAGGAAATAATAAAAAACAGGACAGTTTAAGTATTTCTGATGCTGCACGAGGCTTTTCAAAGCAATCCATAGCTGCACTGATAGATAAAAATGTGAATATTTCTAATAGTGAATTGGCTTATTATTTTGCAAACTATAATAATTCAAGTGCTATTTTGGATGCAATCAATTTTGGGGAGAATGTTTCCTGTGGATATAATTCTGATTTTAAGGAGTACGGGGTTATTTCCTTTGACCTTAATGGGAGCAGACAGGTAGTACCTAATTATGCAGTACCGAAAATGAATACAAGCACCATGTCAGGCATTTGTGCTGCAAATAATTCTTTGGTATTAAGTAATAAAAAGTTATTATTCATGGACAACATCAAGTGGCAGTAAATATACATGGACGGTCAACAATGGAAGGATAGGCTGGGCAGCCTCGGAATCGTTGCTTGCAGAGAATACAAATCAAAAAGGGACAAATTATAAGTGGGAAATGTGTAAGGCAGGCAATATCCTGTCGGATCTGGCACAGGGAAAGAGTGTGTGTGGGTATCTCTACAGCAATGAGGAGGTATTGTCCGTCTGTGAGAAAGTCGGGATTTCTCCGGGATTCTTTTCTATAGATGCGGGAGCAGGAAAACACACTTATTTATTGCAGGAATCAGGAAAGACCATAAATGTTGACGCAAAGATAAAACAGTTAAATGATATAAACTGGATAGAAATCGGATATAAAGAAGGAGATACGTTTTCCGTTTATGGTAAAGAGTATGCCATTGACAGCAGTGGGCATATCAATGTTTCGGCAGAAGATGAATTTACATCAACGGAAATTAAATATCCAAGTCGTTCAATATAATAGAAATTATTTTAAGTTTTAATAACAGGGAGGTAGGATTATGGCAATTACAGGTATCGATAACAGCAGTTACACATCGTATTATGCATCAGGGTACAAGAACACGGTTAAAAAGGCAACTTGTGATATTCAAAAAACAAAGGAAAATTCACTGGTGGGCAAAACAGAAGAGAGTCAGGAAGATTATGTAAAAAAATTGCAGGAAAAAAATTCTCAAATAGATATTGTGGCAGGAAGTTCGGATAAAAATGTAAAAACAGCTAATCGTACAGGAAAAACGGATGTGAGGATTGCTCCTGAGATTTTAAATAGGATGATGAGTAATCCAGAGGTTGCCACAAAATATGAAAATATGTTGTCAAAAATTCCAGCATTAGATAGATGGGCTGACTCAATGATTAAATCAATGACTGGTAGTGAAGTTAAGTATCGTCAGGTATGGATAGATAAGGATGGTAATATGGGCTCCATGGTTATTACAGGACCAAGCGAAGAACAAAAAAAGGCTGATGAAGATAGAAAAATCGAGAAAAAGAAAGAAAATGAACAAAAACTTGCAGAACGGAGAGCTGAAAGAAAAGAGCAGATGAAGAAAATTCAGGAAGAAAGACGCACAATATTTGCAATTGGTACGGATATGAAAAGCATTACAGAGAATGTTGTAGCACAGGCAGTAGGTACAGCTCCATCTATCGGAGGAAGTTGTAATGTTAAGGCATAAGAGGATTTGATAAAAGAAAAATATCTAATTGGTGCATAGGATGGCATCACCAGAGAGTAGAGTGGCAGAAAGTCAGTAGATATAAAGTTATAGATAGATTTATTTATGAACCGTGAGGTGGATTTATGGGAATCTCTTTTTCAAATATAGGAACAGTTGGAAGGGAAGGATAGGCAATTAAGCGGTTTTTTGGAAGTGCTTGTTTCCTATCATGGCATATCCAAGCTAACGATAGCAAAAATGGCTGGTGTTGAGGAAAATGATATTGACAGGCTTTTAGCCAATCCACCAGAAAAGATTGAAATCGAAGTAAAGTATAAAATTGCTGTGACGGTTATGGAGGGAGTATCCCAAACAATATTAAAAAAGGTAATCTTAGTGCTGTTGAAAATAAGCCGGATGATCAAGAGTAAATGTACGTTCAGATTTTCTGGGTGCTCTTGACATACCGGCTTATTTTTGCTATTAAATAAACAACGGCTTAACAACAGAAAACTGCTATTAAGCCGCATCAATTATCATAGAAGATCTGAATTTACAGAAAAAATTTCACACCGTCGAAAAATCACCATAGTTCTAATGAATCTTCTGCATCTACCCACATCTGCATATTCCCGTCCAAATATAATCGTACATATTCAAGTGGTTTATCAATAGCAAGTGCGTTTAATGCACAGTCTGATCCGGGTGTAGTTTTTAAATTCTTTTCAGCTTCCCAGCAATCAATGCGGAGCATATAGCCAGCAGAGGTGTAAACATCAATACTATTGCGCTGTGGATTGTATTCTGCAAATATTGTTCTCATCGTATCTTATCTCTCCTTATCATTCAATCAATTATCAGTTACAAAAATCAGAAGCATTTCAATCAGTTCACCATGTCAGTTTTATTTTGTGTTATATTGTTTTATATAATTTTCTTTCCCTTATTTTTTCCCTTATCAGAGATCGTAAACTCGTATGGGAAGATATAACATAAGGGAAAGCCTAAGGGAAAGCTTTCCTGCGATAAACTTAGTGTTTTCAAGGGCTTGTAAGGAATTTGATAACATAATATAACAATTATTAAATCCCTTAGAATATGTGAAATCTCAATTCAAGTTTGAGGAGGTAAACACTTTGGATGTTGAGAAAGCTAAATCATATTACAATCAAATAAGAAGTGAAGATTTATGTGATTGTGATTATTGTAGAAACAATATTCAAGAAGTCAAAGCAGCTTATTCTACCTTTTTTATAGGCACTCATCCCATAACCGGGAGTTCCGTAACGTAAATTGGCAGATTCTGTGGTGCGCTTCACAGCGTAAATTAGGCATGTATAAGCGTTCTCTCACAAGTCATCCATAATGTAAATGAAAGAAAAACGGTACAGACAAATATGATTTCCTTTGTGAGCCATGGAGATAAGACTCTTTAGAGGCTTATCGGAATGCCCGGCGAACAGGAACATCATATTTCGTCTGCACCGTTTTTCTTTTCATAAACCTATAAAATCACGACTTGCGAGAGGACACGTATATCTGCCCTTCACAACCTAGGAACTGCACCACAGAATCTGCGACACTACGCCAATTAAACTCCGGTTTATTTGTAAAACCGCTCCAACGAATCCATGCGTGCACTCATATTTGCAAACATCGCATCAACGATCGTGATAGCTGCCATAGACTCCACGACAACAACGGCACGCGGTACGATGATCGGATCGTGGCGACCTTTGATATTGATGTCAATCTCTTCACCGGATTTATTGACCGTGTGCTGGGTGGCAGAAATGGAAGGCGTCGGTTTGATCGTGGCGCGGAGAATGATATCGGAACCATCACTCATGCCGCCCAAGATACCACCGGCGTGATTTGTTTCTTTGGAAACAGAACCATCCGCTCCGATGCGGAAAGCATCGTTATTGTTCTTGCCGGTTGCTTTGGCAACGTCAAAACCATCTCCAATCTCGAAACCTTTTACAGCACCGATGGACATGACGGCTTTGGCGAGGTTTGCGTTCAGCTTTTCAAAGACCGGATCGCCGATACCTGCCGGAACACCGGAAATGATACACTCCACGACACCGCCGGAAGAATTTTGTTCAGCGATGCAGGCTTCCAGATAAGCCATTGCATTTTCTGCGGCATCGGCATCCGGCATGTACACCGGATTTTTCAGAATCTCTTCGGCATCGAAATGACGCGGATCGCATGCGATTGGACCAATGGATTTAGAATAGGTTATAAGTCTGATGCCAAGCTGATCCAAAATTTTGACTGCGATCGCACCGGCTGCCACACGTCCGATTGTTTCACGGCCGGAGGAACGGCCACCACCGCGGTAATCTCTGAAACCATATTTCATATCAAAGGTGTAATCAGCATGTCCCGGACGATAATAGGATGCAATTTCACTGTAATCCTTGGACTGCTGGTTTTTATTATATACAACAAGTGAGATTGGAGTTCCGGTTGTTTTTCCCTCAAATACACCGGATAAAATCTCAACGGAGTCATCCTCCTTACGCGGGGTAGTGAATTTGGACTGTCCCGGTTTTCTGCGATTTAAAAATTTCTGGATATCTTCCTCACAGAGAGAAAGTCCTGCCGGACATCCATCTACAACGACACCGACTCCTTTTCCGTGGGATTCCCCCCAGGTTGTTATTTTAAATATATTTCCAAATGTTGATCCTGCCATAGGTATGTACTCCTTTATCACCAAATATAAAATGATTATAAAAGATTTCGCTTTGCGCGACAATAAGAATATGGTAAAATATAAAAAGTTGTAAAAAAATTTGTGAGGAGGTTCCAAGAATGGAACAATACCCTGTGAGAAAAATAGAAAAACCGATCGACTGGTGCGTGACAGTGCCGGGGTCTAAGAGCATGACAAACCGGGCGCTTTTAATGGCAGCACTCTCGGATGGGACAGTGACATTAGACGGCGTGCTTTTTTCAGATGATTCCAGACATTTTATCAGCTCACTGACTGCGTTGGGCTTTGATGTTCTCGTGGAAGAGGAAAAAAGGCGTGTGACGGTAAAAGGAGAAGGCGGAACAATTCCGAAAAAAGAAGCAGAGATTGATGTTGGAAGTGCAGGAACAGCCGCCAGATTTCTGACAGCAATGCTTGGAATGTCAGATGGCAGTTATGTGATCCAGGCATCCGGGCAGATGAAAAAAAGACCGATGAAAGATCTGTTTGTCTTATTGGAGCATACGGGGGCAGAGATTATATATCTGGAACAGGAGGGTTTTCTTCCTGTGAAAATTAATGGGCAGAGAAAAGACCAGAAGCTTACAGTCCGGCTTGACATCAGCAGGAGTACCCAGTTTTTGAGTGCCATGCTTTTGATTTCTCCGATGCTTCCGCAGGGGGACTGCATATTCAGATCACAAGTGAGAAGACGGATGGTTCTTATATCCGGATCACACGCAATATGATGGAAAACTGGGGTGTGCAGACGCAGTTTGATGGAAAAGAATTATGAGGTGATGCCGGGGGCAGCTTATCATAAAACTACTTATGTCGTAGAACCGGATATGTCGGCGGCATGTTATTTTTATGGTGCGGCAGCGATCACCGGAGGAAAAGCCATAGTCAAAAATGTGCATATGGACAACACGCAGGGAGATAAAAAATTCTTAAAGGTGTTGGAGCAGCTCGGCTGTAAAGTGACAGATACCGCAAAAGGGATCTGTGTGGAAGGCCCGGAACATGGAAATATTCATGGAATCGATATAGATATGAACGATTTTTCTGACCAGACGATGACGCTTGCGGCGATGGCGCCATACGCAGATGCACCGGTGCATATTTCGCACATTGGCCACATCAGACTTCAGGAGTCTGACAGGATCCATGCGATCGTGACAGAACTGCGGCGTGCCGGTATCCGGTGCGAGGAAGAAGAAGACGCTTTGACCATTTATCCGGGAGTGCCGCATGCAGCTGTGATAAAAACATATGAAGATCACCGCATGGCAATGGCATTTTCGCTGCTTGGTTTACGGACTGACGGGATCATAATAGACGATCCGCTATGCTGCAAAAAAACATTCGAAAATTATTTCGAACTGTTTACAATATTGACTCAAGAGTGATCATATACAATGAAAAAAAGAATTTTAGTACCATTGCGAGTGACACGTAGCGGAAGCGTGTTTTCGTTGATCTTGAACAATTGAAAGAAGAGTAGGATGAGTTTCGCAAACGCCTAAATATAATGGAAACAGGAAAGGAGTACAAAAATTGTACGAGTTATTAAAAGAAGAGGGAAGAGCCAAACGTGGAGTATTTCACACGGTGCACGGAGACATCCAGACCCCTGTGTTTATGAATGTTGGCACAGTGGCAGCAATCAAGGGAGCTGTCTCCACTGAGGATTTAGAACAGATCAAATGTCAGGTGGAATTATCGAACACTTACCATCTGCATGTGAGAACAGGAGATAAACTCATCAAGGAGATGGGCGGATTACATAAATTCATGTCATGGAACCGCCCGATCCTTACAGATTCCGGTGGATTTCAGGTGTTTTCCCTTGCCGGTTTAAGAAAAATCAAAGAGGAAGGCGTTTATTTCCATTCTCATATTGACGGGGCCAAAATTTTCATGGGACCGGAAGAGAGTATGCAGATCCAGTCAAATCTCGGCTCAACGATCGCCATGGGTTTTGACGAGTGTGCGCCGGCTCTTGCGGAACGCCCTTATGTGGAGGCATCCGTAGCGAGAACGACACGATGGCTGGAGCGTTGTAAAAAAGAAATGAACCGCCTCAATTCGTTAGAGGATACCGTAAATAAAAACCAGATGCTCTTCGGTATTAACCAGGGTGCGATTTATGCGGATATCCGTATCGATCATGCCAAGAGAATCTCGGAGCTCGATCTCGACGGCTATGCAGTCGGAGGTCTCGCAGTCGGGGAAACACATGAGGAAATGTACTATATTTTGGATGAGACAGTTCCTTATCTGCCGAGAAAGAAACCAACTTATCTGATGGGAGTGGGAACTCCGGCAAATATTTTAGAAGGCGTTGACCGCGGTATTGATTTCTTTGACTGTGTTTATCCGTCACGGAATGGTCGTCATGGACATGTATACACCAATCAGGGAAAGATCAATCTGTTTAACCAGAAATATGAAAAAGATATGCGTCCGATCGAGGAAGGCTGCCAGTGTCCGGCGTGCCGCAGATACAGCAGGGCATACATCCGCCATCTGCTGAAAGCAAAAGAAATGCTTGGAATGCGTCTGTGTGTACTGCATAATCTTTATTTCTACAATACGATGATGGAAGAGATCCGGGATGCGCTTGATGCCGGAAACTTCAGATCGTATAAGGAAGAAAAACTTTATAACATGGGACAGATCGACCGTGAAAAAGAAATGAGCGGACAGAAGAAGTTCTATTAAAAGGACAGATATTGTCTAAGACTAAATATTTTATAAAATTAATTGGAAAAGCTTGCCGAAACGCAAGGTTTTGTGTACAATGTTTTATAGTTTCTAAAAATATCAAAATACGATATTAGAGAGCAATAAGTTTTTAGGAGGAAGAAAGATGTTATCAATCTTGGCATCATCAGGAGCATCATCCGCAGCAGGAATGGGTGGAATGATCCTTTGGTTAGTTATTTTATTTGCATTTATGTATTTCTTCATGATCCGTCCACAGAAGAAAGAGACTCAGAAGAAAAATGCAATGTTATCGGAACTTGCAACAGGAGATACTGTTTTGACAACAAGTGGCTTCTACGGTACAGTTATTGATATCACAGACGATACAGTCATTGTTGAGTTTGGAAGCAACAAGAACTGCCGTATCCCAATGCAGAAATCTGCAATTGCAGCAGTTGAAAAACCGGAAGAAGCATAATGTAAATAGAGTGCTTTATCATAAGACGTCGGCAGTTGCCGGCGTCTTATCTGTATCTGAAAGAGCATCAGGGAAGCGGGCTGCTTATGGAGCTGCTGTTTCACGCATGATCCGGATCAAAATATGATGATGAAAGGGAAAGAAAATGGTTTGTCTTGAAAAGCTGGATAGAAGTGATTTTGAAGAAGTTTATCGTATTATGGAACAGAGTTTTCCGGCAGATGAGAGAAGAAAAAGGAAGGGCAGCAAAAACTTCTGGATGAAGAAAAATATGAGCTGCTCGGTGTAAGAAACGAGGGAGGGCTTCTGGCATTTTAGCAGTCTGGGAGTTTGCGGAATTTGTCTTTATCGAGCATTTTGCAGTCAGTGAGAAAGCAAGAAACAGTGGGATCGGCGGAAAAATGTTAGAGGAACTGGCAAGGCAGAAAGCAGGAAAAGTTGTTCTGGAGGTGGAATTGCCGGAGGATTCCCTGAAAAAAGAAGAATAGGATTTTATGAGCGGCATGGGTTCACTTTTAACGAATATCCATATATCCAGCCGCCGATGGGAGAAGACCGGCATGAAATCCCCTGCGGATCATGTCAGCACCGGAACCGCTTTCAGAGGATGAGTTTCAGAGCGTGCGCACAGAATTATACGAAAGTGTTTATCATTATGTATGTGAGGAATGATAAGCTATATTTTCTATAGGTAACAGTTATGACTATTATGAAAAGAAAAATAGCAATGATAGTTGAAATGTTTCCAAAGATACTATATTATAGTCTTTATAAATACTGTCGGCAATTACTGTGCTAAAGTGAAAAGATACGGATTCACAGAGGTGCACAGACAGGCTGAGATGAAAGAAAAGAGGGATTGGATATGGAGTGTCATATTGGTGTGATCTCAGGCGATGGAATCGGACCGGAGATCGTGGCAGAGGCGAAAAAGTTTTAGATAAAGCAGGGGAGAAATACGGACATTCGTTTACGTATCAGGATATTCTGATGGGAGGATGTTCGATCGATGCGACAGGCGTGCCGCTTACCGATGAGGCAATTGCAGCTGCAAAGGCATCGGATGCAGTTCTGATGGGATCGATCGGTGGAAACACACAGACTTCCCATGGTACAAACTGGCTCCGGAATTAAGACCGGAAGCAGGACTGTTAAAATTGAGAAAGTCTTTGAATTTATTTGCAAATTTAAGACCTGCTTATTTATATGAAGAATTGAAAGAAGCTTGTCCGCTCCGTGACGATATTATCGGAGATGGATTTGATATGATGATCATGCGCGAACTGACCGGAGGTCTTTACTTTGGGGCGAGAAAGACGGAGATGGTTGATGGTGTGATAACTGCAACCGATACACTTACTTACAATGAAAACGAGATCAGAAGAATCGCAAAGCGCGGATTTGATATCGCCATGAAGCGCAGAAAAAGTGACAAGCGTAGATAAGGCAAATGTTTTAGATTCCTCCAGATTATGGAGAAAGTAGTGGAAGAAGTCGCAAAGGATTATCCGGAAGTTACTTATGAGCATATGCTCGTAGACAACTGCGCAATGCAGCTTGTCAAAGATCCAAAACAGTTTGATGTCATTTTAACGGAGAATATGTTTGGTGATATTTTATCTGATGAGGCAAGTATGGTGACCGGCTCTATCGGAATGTTATCCTCCGCAAGCCTGAATGACACCAGATTTGGTCTGTATGAGCCAAGCGGCGGTTCTGCACCGGACATTGCAGGAAAAGGAATTGCCAATCCGATCGCAACGATTTTAAGCGCAGCGATGATGCTCCGCTATACGTTTGATCTTGATAAAGAGGCAGATGCGATAGAAGCAGCCGTCAAACAGGTGTTAAAAGACGGTTACCGCACGATCGACATTATGCCGCAGGAAGATGCAAAGAAAGCATATGTAACACAGGTTGGCACATCACAGATGGGCGATCTGATCTGTGAGCGTATTTAATACAGAAAGATGGAATGGTATCACCTGAGGAGGAATATCCGGGCTGAATGATAATTTCAGGTGAGGGAAAGGAATGATAGAATATGAAGAGTGATAATGTAAAATCAGGGATGCAGCAGGCTCCACACAGAAGTCTTTTTAACGCACTGGGCTTTACAGAAGAAGAAATGAAAAAACCAATGGTAGGTATCGTAAGCTCCTACAACGAGATCGTACCGGGTCATATGAATCTGGATAAAATCGTAAATGCAGTGAAATTAGGCGTTGCAGAGGCAGGCGGTGTGCCGGTTGTATTCCCGGCGATCGCAGTGTGCGATGGAATTGCAATGGGACATATCGGGATGAAATATTCTCTTGTCACAAGAGATCTGATCGCAGATTCCACCGAGTGTATGGCACTCGCACATCAGTTCGATGCACTTGTCATGGTTCCAAACTGTGATAAAAACGTTCCGGGACTTTTGATGGCAGCAGCAAGAATCAATGTTCCGACTGTATTCGTATCCGGTGGACCAATGCTTGCAGGTCATGTGCACGGCAAAAAGAGAAGTCTTTCCTCTATGTTTGAGGCAGTCGGTTCCTACGCAGCAGGAACGATGACGGAGGAGGAAGTAAAAGAGTATGAAGAGAAAGTTTGTCCAACCTGCGGTTCCTGTTCAGGAATGTACACCGCAAACTCGATGAACTGTCTGACAGAAGCACTCGGTATGGGATTAGGCGGAAATGGAACCATCCCTGCAGTTTATTCAGAGCGTATCAAACTTGCAAAACATGCAGGAATGGCAGTCATGGATATGTACAATAAGAATATCCGACCAAGAGATATTATGACAAAAGAAGCAATCTTAAATGCCCTGACCGTAGATATGGCATTGGGATGTTCTACAAACAGTATGTTACATCTTCCTGCGATTGCCCACGAAGTAGGTTTTGATTTTGATATATCTTTTGCTAACCCGATCAGCGAAAAAACACCGAACCTCTGTCATCTAGCACCGGCAGGACCGACTTATATGGAGGACTTAAATGAGGCAGGCGGTGTCTATGCCGTTATGAAAGAGTTAGCAGACATTGGACTGATCAACACAGACTGTATGACCGTTACCGGAAAAACAGTCGGAGAAAATATTAAAAATGCAGTGAATAAGAACCCGGAGGTAATTCGTCCGGTTGACAATCCATACAGTAAGACAGGTGGTCTTGCAGTATTAAAAGGAAATCTTGCCCCGGATGGAGGCGTTGTAAAGCGTTCCGCAGTGGTAGATGAGATGATGGTGCATGAAGGTCCGGCAAGAGTGTTTGACTGTGAGGAAGATGCGATTGCTGCGATCAAAGGTGGAAAGATCGTGGCAGGTGACGTTGTCGTGATCCGTTACGAGGGACCAAAAGGCGGACCGGGCATGAGAGAAATGTTAAATCCAACCTCCGCAATTGCAGGAATGGGATTAGGTTCCTCCGTGGCACTCATCACGGACGGACGTTTTTCCGGTGCGAGCCGTGGAGCTTCCATCGGTCATGTGTCACCGGAGGCAGCAGTTGGCGGACCGATCGCTCTTGTGGAAGAGGGAGATATCATCAAAATCAATATCCCTGAGATGACCCTGGATATTGCAGTGTCCGATGAAGAGATGGCGGCACGTAAGGCAAAATGGCAGCCAAGAGAACCAAAAGTTACCACCGGCTACCTTGCGCGTTACGCATCTATGGTAACATCCGGCAACCGAGGAGCAATCTTACAGATTCCGGGAAAGAATGATTAAAGAAAAGAGGTTCATGTGTGCTTTCCGGATTTTGGAAGCATTGGTGAAGCAATTAGATATGGAAACACGAAAGGGGATTTAGAGAATGCAGTTAACAGGTGCGCAGATCGTGATCGAATGTCTGAAAGAACAGAAGGTTGATACTGTATTCGGATATCCGGGCGGCGCTATCTTAAATGTATATGATGAATTATATAAACATCAGAATGAGATCAGACATGTTTTAACTTCCCATGAGCAGGGTGCGTCCCATGCAGCGGACGGTTATGCGAGAAGTACGGGAAAAGTAGGTGTCTGTTTTGCAACAAGCGGACCGGGGGCAACGAACCTTGTCACCGGAATCGCAACCGCATATATGGATTCTGTTCCAGTGGTGGCGATCACCTGCAATGTAAATGTTCCATTACTTGGAAAAGACAGTTTTCAGGAGATCGACATTGCGGGAATCACAATGCCGATCACAAAACATAACTTTATTGTAAAGGATATTCATAAACTGGCAGACACGATCCGCCGTGCGTTTAAAATTGCGCAGACCGGAAGACCGGGCCCGGTTCTTGTGGATATCCCAAAAGATATCACGGCAGCGAAGACGGAATACAAGGCAAAAGAGCCGGAAGTGATCTCAGGAATTTCACAGACGATCACAGAGGAAGACTTAAACAAAGCGGTCAAGATGATCCAGAAGGCAAAGAAACCATACATATTTGTCGGTGGTGGAGCCGTGATCTCCGGCGCCAGTGAGGAATTAAAGAAATTTGTCAAAATGGTAGATGCGCCTGTCTGTGATTCCCTCATGGGAAAAGGAGCTTTTGACGGAGAGGATGATCTTTATACCGGAATGCTTGGAATGCATGGAACAAAAGCATCCAATCTCGGTGTCAGTGAGTGTGATCTTTTAATTGCTGTCGGCGTAAGATTTTCAGACCGTGTACTCGGCAATGCAAAGAAATTTGCAAGTCAGGCAGATATTTTACAGTTTGATGTGGATCCTGCGGAAATTAATAAAAATATCCAGACGGATGCATCTGTGATCGGTGATATCAAAGAGATCCTGCTTCGTGTGAATGAGCGGCTGACACAGATGAACCATACGGAATGGATCACACATATCATGGATTACAAAGTAAAGTATCCACTGACTTATCCAAAAACCGGATTATCAGGTCCTTATGTCATTGAGGATATCTATAAAGAGACAAACGGGGATGCCATCATTGTGACGGAAGTAGGACAGCATCAGATGTGGGCGGCACAGTATTACAAATACAAAAAACCGAGAACACTTCTGACATCCGGTGGTCTTGGAACAATGGGGTATGGTCTTGGTGCTGCGATCGGTGCACAGATCGGATGCCCGGATAAACAGGTCATTAATATTGCCGGAGACGGATGTTTCCGTATGAATATGAATGAAATTGCAACTGCAGTGAGACAAAAATTACCACTCATCGAAGTGATCATTAATAACCATGTACTTGGAATGGTCAGACAGTGGCAGGATTTGTTTTATGAGAAACGTTATTCTGCAACCGTTTTAGATGACGGTGTAGATTATGTGAAATTGGCGGAAGCCATGGGTGCAACGGGCTATCGGGCAACGAATCGTGAAGAGTTTAACAAAGCTCTGAAGAAAGCACTTGCATCTGATACCCCGGTTGTAATAGACTGTATCATAAATAGTGATGACAAGGTATGGCCGATGGTTGCTCCGGGTGAAGCAATCAGTTCTGCTTTTACCGGGGATGACTTGAAAAAGAAACAGGAGGAGTAATGATTATGAGCAGAGTTTACAATTTTTCCGCAGGACCAGCCGTTCTGCCAGAGGAAGTATTGAAGGAAGCAGCAGATGAGATGTTGGACTATCAGGGCAGTGGAATGTCTGTTATGGAGATGAGCCATCGTTCCAAAGTGTATGATAACATCATCAAAGAGGCAGAGCAGGATTTAAGAGATCTGTTAAATATCCCGGACAATTACAAGGTACTGTTTTTACAGGGCGGAGCTTCACAGTTCTTTGCAGAGGTTCCTATGAACCTGATGAAAAACCGCAAGGCCGGATATATCTTAACTGGTCAGTGGGCAAAGAAAGCATTCCAGGAAGCAAAAATCTACGGAGAGGCAGTTGAACTTGCTTCTTCTGCAGATGAGACATTCTCTTATATCCCGGATTGTTCGGATCTTCCGATCACAGATGATATGGATTATGTATACATCTGTGAAAACAATACAATTTATGGAACAAAATACAAAAAACTTCCAAACACAAAAGGCAGGATTTTAGTATCCGATGTATCCTCCTGCTTTTTGTCTGAACCGATGGATGTCACAAATTACGGAGTTGTATATGGCGGCGTTCAGAAGAATATCGGTCCGGCCGGAGTTGTGATCGCGATCATCCGTGAGGATCTGATCACCGATGATGTCCTGCCGGGAACCCCAACCATGTTAAAGTGGAAAACACAGGCAGATAATGATTCCCTTTACAATACACCACCTTGCTACAATATTTATATCTGTGGCAAAGTGTTCAAATGGTTAAAGAAGATGGGCGGACTTTCTGTGATGAAAGAGCGCAATGAAGAGAAAGCAAAAATCTTATATGATTTTCTTAGACCAGAGCAGCCTGTTCAAGGGAACTGTAAGAAAAGAAGACCGTTCCCTTATGAATGTTCCGTTTGTGACCGGCAATGAAGAATTAGATGCCAAGTTTGTAAAAGAGGCAGCAGCAGCCGGATTCGTAAACTTAAAAGGACATCGTACCGTAGGTGGTATGAGAGCATCCATTTACAATGCAATGCCGAAAGAGGGCGTTGAAAAATTAGTAGAATTCATGAAGAAGTTTGAGGAGGAAAATGCATAATGTTCAAATATAATTGCTTAAATCCAATTGCATCCGTAGGATTAGATCTTTTCTCAGGCGACTATGAAAAAGTAGAGGATTTAGGTCAGGCAGACGCAGCGCTTGTGAGAAGTGCTGCCATGCATGATCTTGAACTTCCGGATTGCCTGCTTGCAGTAGCAAGGGCAGGAGCTGGTGTCAACAACATTCCTCTTGACAAATGTGCAGAAAAAGGAATCGTTGTATTCAATACTCCGGGGGCAAATGCAAACGGTGTAAAAGAACTTGTTTTTGCAGGAATGCTTTATGCATCCCGTGATATTGTAGGTGGTATCGACTGGTGCCTTGCAAATCAGAATGATGAGAACATTGCAAAAACAGCAGAAAAACAGAAAAAGAACTTTGCAGGAACTGAGATTTCAGGTAAGAAACTCGGCGTCATCGGACTTGGTGCTATCGGTGTGTTAGTTGCCAACGCAGCCATCCATATGGGTATGGATGTATATGGATATGATCCATACATTTCCGTCAGTGCAGCATGGAATCTTTCCAGAAGTGTCAGACATATCAGCAATGTGGAAGATATTTACCGAGAGTGTGATTACATTACGATTCATGTTCCACTTTTGGATTCTACAAGGAAGATGGTCAATGCAGAAGCAATTGCCATGATGAAACCAAATGCAATTGTTTTAAATTTTGCCAGAGACCTTCTTGTGGATGAAGAAGCTATGGTGGAAGCTTTAGCTGCCGGAAAAATCAAAAAATATGTATCTGATTTCCCAAATCCAACCACAGTCGGAGCAAAGGGATGTATTGTAACACCACATCTTGGAGCATCTACCGCAGAGTCAGAGGATAACTGTGCGATCATGGCAGTCAAAGAGATCCGAGATTACATGGAGAATGGTAACATTGTCCATTCTGTGAACTTCCCGGATTGTTCTATGGGCGCATGTACTACCGCAGGAAGAATCGGTATCCTGCATCGAAATGTCAGTGGTATGATCAGTCAGTACTCCACAACATTGGGAGATGCCGGAATGAACATTGCAGGAATGACAAACAAATCCAAAGGTGATTATGCATATGTATTGATCGATGTGGATTCACCTGTAACAGATGAAGTCATTCAGAAGTTAGAGAACATTGAGGGCGTCTTAAAAGTCCGTAAAGTAAAATAAAAAATGAGGGCAGAAAAATGTTGCTGACAGTTGGTACAACAGAGGCAGTGGAAGCCATTGCCGAAGCGCAGGAAAATCTTCAGGAGGTTGCAAAAAATCCCGGGATTCTCCGCACTTATTTTCAAAACCTTGTTCCGGATCTTTTGAATTTTGCACTGCAGGTTGTCATTGCGGTCATCGTATATGCAGTGGGAGCTAAACTGATCGGTCTGATCGTTAAGATCGTAAGAAAAACGATGGAGCGCAGAAATGCAGATGTCGGAGTGATACAGTTCCTGTCTGCAGTCGTAAAATATGCACTGTATTTTATCCTGATCCTGACAATCTTAAGCCTGTTTGGGATAGCAACTACCTCAGCGGTGGCAGTGCTCGGTTCCTGTGGTGTGGCGGTTGGTCTTGCACTGCAGGGAAGTCTCTCCAACTTTGCAGGCGGAGTGCTGATCCTTTTGCTGAAACCTTTTGTGGTAGGAGATTATATCATTGAGGGCTCAAATGAAGGAACGGTATACGAGATTTCTGTTTTCTATACCAAGTTAAAGACCGTAGACAATAAAATGATCGTGATTCCAAACGGTAATCTGTCCAACAGCAGCCTGGTCAATGTATCGCATATGGATAAACGGCGGGTGGACATTGTGGTAGGTATTGGTTATGAAGCAGATATCCGTACTGCAAAAAATATTTTATATGAGATCGGCAGAAATGATCCGGCAAGACTGCCGGAAGAGGACGTTGTGGTGTTCGTAGATAATCTTGGTGCATCTTCGGTGGACCTTGGTATCCGGATCTGGGTCAAAACAGCAGATTACTGGGATACGAAGTGGCGGTTGATGGAAAATATCAAATATGCACTGGATGAAAATCATATTTCGATTCCGTATCAGCAGATTGATGTGCAGATCAAGCAGTAAAATTTATTAATAGTTGTTGACAAAAAATCCGATGTATGCTAACTTCAATTTGTGTGACATGCACAAAAACATGTCAAATTTACAAAAAGGTTTTAGAGGTATTAGGAGGATTTTGTTATGCAGCAGGGAACTGTAAAATGGTTTAATGCAAAAAAAGGCTACGGATTTATTTCCGACGCAGATGGTAACGATGTATTTGTTCATTTTTCTGCATTAGACATGGATGGATTCAAAGAGTTAAAAGACGGTGAAAAAGTTGAATTTGAAGTGACAGAGGGAGCAAAAGGACCTCAGGCAGCAAATGTAAGACGCATCGGCTAATTCATAGATGAGAATCTGAAAAGCGGGGGACTGTAACACGGTATTCCTTAAGAATAGGGAATGGTTGTTACAGTCTTTTTTTGTTTCAGAAATTTTCGAAGATAAAAATAGGATAATGCCGCGAAGTGTGGTATACTATAGAACAGTATGTATTAGAGAGAGGACAGACAGATGCAGTTAAAAGATTTACAGGCATATGAAATTTTAGAAAAACGCCCGATCAAAGATCTCAATTCCGAAGGAATCATTCTCCGCCACAAAAAAAGCGGAGCGCGGATCGCAGTGATTTCCAACGATGATGACAATAAGGTCTTTTATATCGGTTTTCGCACACCGCCGGAGGATTCCACGGGGGTGGCACATATCATTGAGCACACTGTTTTGTGTGGTTCTGAGCAATATCCGGTCAAAGATCCTTTTGTGGAACTGGTGAAGGGTTCACTGAACACTTTTTTGAATGCAATGACTTATCCGGAGAAGACAATCTATCCGATCGCAAGCTGCAATGATAAAGATTTCCAGAATCTGATGAGTGTCTATATGGATGCGGTTTTTCATCCGAATATTTATAAATATCAGGAGATCTTCAAGCAGGAGGGATGGCACTATGAATTAGAGAGCGAGGATGCTCCGGTGACCATCAACGGTGTTGTATACAATGAGATGAAAGGCGCTTTTTCCTCACCGGATGATGTCTTAAGCCGTCAGATCATGACATCCCTTTTTCCGGACACGACTTATGCAAACGTTTCCGGCGGAGATCCTCTGCATATTCCGGAACTGACTTACGAGGAATATCTGGATTTCCACCGCAGATATTATCATCCTTGTAATTCCTACATTTATCTCTATGGAGATATGGATGTGGCAGAGAAGCTTGCGTGGATGGATGAAGCGTATCTGGGGAAATATGAGGCAATCGGGCTTGATTCAGAGATAAAGCTTCAGAAACCATTTGAAAAACCAATCGAAGTGACACATAAGTATTCCATTTCTTCCACGGAATCCGAAGAAAACAATACCTATCTTTCTTATAACACGGTGATAGAAACAGCACTGGACGAGAAATTGTATCTCGCATTTGATATTTTGGATTATGCGCTGGTCAGTGCGCCGGGAGCACCGTTAAAACAGGCATTGATCGATGCCGGGATCGGTTCAGAGATCACAGGCGGATATGACAGTGGAACGCTGCAGCCGACATTTTCTGTGATCGCAAAAAATACCAATCCGCAGGAAAAAGAGCATTTTCTGGCTGTCATCCGTGAGACATTAGAAGGGCTTGTAAAAAATGGATTAAATAAAAAATCGCTGCTGGCAGGAATCAATAGTTCTGAATTCCGTTACCGTGAGGCTGATTTCGGACATTTCCCAAAAGGACTTTTATATGGGATCCAGTGTCTGGACAGCTGGCTTTATGATGATATGCGTCCATTCCTTCATCTGGAGGCATTAGATACTTACCGTTTCTTAAAAGAGCAGGTGGAGACAGATTATTTTGAGCAGCTGATCCAGAAGTATTTATTAAATAACAGGCATGCATCTGTTGTGATCATTGAACCTGAGAAAGGCTTAAATGCAAAAAATGAGGCTGCCTTAGAGAAAAAACTTGCGGAATATAAAGCGGGGTTATCAGAAGATGAGATCCGAAAGCTGATCGCAGATACAAAACACCTGAAGGAATATCAGGAGACACCTTCTCCAAAAGAAGATCTGGAAAAAATTCCGATGCTTACGCGCTCTGATATGAAAAAAGAGGCAGCACCTTTTTATAATACAGAACTTTCAGTGAAAGGTATCCCGGTGGTACACCATGATATTTATTCGAATGGGATCATCTATCTGACCATGTTGTTCGATATTGCGCACGTTCCGGCAGAGGACATTCCGTATCTTGGCGTATTGAAGGCGGTACTTGGCTATGTGGATACAAAAAATTATTCCTATGCGGATTTTGCAAATGAAGTGAACATCCATACCGGAGGAATCAGCAGTACGATCGGTGTGTATCCGGGCGTGAAGGATAAAGATGGATATCAGGTAAAATTTGAGGTGCGTACCAAGGCATTATATGACAAATTGCCGGAAGCAGCTACATTGATGAAAGAAATGCTTTTCACCTCAAACATTGATGATGAAAAGCGTCTGTATGAGATTATTGCCGAGTTGAAATCAAGACTTCAGGTAAGCATCAGTTCCGCCGGACATTCCGTGGCTTCGACAAGAGCCATGACTTATTTTTCCAAGGCGGCTGCTTACAAAGATACGATCACATTCTATGAGACGCTGTGTGATCTGGAAGCACATTTTGATGAGAGAAAAGAAGCACTGACCGCAAAACTAAAAGAGATGGTTTCCTCAATTTTTACAAAAGAACATCTTCTGGTCAGCGTCACCTGCGAAAAAGACGGGCTTTCTATCGTAGAAACAGAGCTGGAAAAATTTATTCCAATGTTATATGAAACTTCCGGGGAGGAAAAACAGGCAGAGATCGTCCCGGTCCGGAAGAATGAGGGATTTATGGATGCCTCCCAGGTGCTGTATGTGGCGAGAGCCGGAAATTTCCGTGCACATGGCTTTGACTATCACGGTGCACTGCGCATTTTAAAAGTGATCATGGAGTATGATTACCTCTGGATCAATATCCGTGTGAAAGGCGGAGCATACGGCTGCATGAACGGTTATATGAAGAATGGAGACACTTATTTTGTCTCTTACCGTGATCCAAATCTGGAAAAAACAAATGAGATTTATGACGGAATCCCTGCATATATTGAGCAGTTTACTGCGGATGAACGTGACATGACAAAATATATCATCGGGACGATCAGTGATATGGATGTGCCAATGAATCCAAGCACGAAGGGCGATCGGTCCATGGCAGCTTATTTACAGAATATTTCGTACGAAGAGATCCAGAAAGAGCGTGATCAGGTGATCGGTGCGACGCAGGAGGATATCCGGGGACTCCGGGATATGATCGCATCTGTTCTCGCAGAGAATAATCTCTGTGTAGTCGGAAATGAGGAAACCTTGCAGGCAAGTGAAGGAATGTTTGGGGAAGTAAAACACTTGAATGAATCAGAACGATGATTGTGAAATTTACAATTATCTGAGTAAATAAATACAAAGAGAGGAAGTTTATGAACGAAAAATTTAAATCCGGATTTGTGACGATCATCGGAAGACCAAACGTGGGAAAATCCACATTAATGAACCATCTGATCGGACAGAAGATCGCAATCACATCGAACAAACCGCAGACGACCAGAAACCGCATCCAGACGGTCTATACGGATATGGAACGTGGGCAGATCGTATTTCTGGATACACCGGGGATCCACAGGGCAAAAAATAAACTTGGGGAGTACATGGTAAATGTGGCAGAGCATACCTTAAATGAGGTGGATGTGATCTTATGGCTTGTGGAACCGTCTAATTTTATCGGAGTCGGCGAGCAGCACATTATCGAGCAGTTGAAAAAAGTAAAAACACCGGTCATTCTGATCATCAATAAAGTGGATACCGTAGACCGTGAAAAAATCGTGGAATATATTGACACATACCGCAAAGTGTACGATTTTGCGGAGATTATTCCGGCGTCTGCACTGCGTGCAAAGAATCTGGACACGGTCATTGACATGATTTTCAAATATCTGCCGTATGGACCGCAGTTCTATGATGAGGATACGGTCACCGACCAGCCGGAGCGCGCTATTGTTGCGGAGATCATCCGTGAGAAGGCACTGCATGCGCTCGATGATGAGATTCCGCATGGAATTGCCGTTTATATCGACCGGATGAAGGGCAGAAAGGGACAGAATATCATTGACATTGACGCAACGATCGTCTGCGAGCGTGATTCCCACAAGGGAATTATCATCGGAAAAGGCGGTGCAATGCTCAAAAAAATCGGAAGCAATGCGCGTTACGAGATCGAGCGGTTATTGGATACAAAAGTAAATCTGAAACTTTGGGTGAAAGTGAAGAAAGACTGGCGTGACAGCGATTTTCTGATCAAAAATTTTGGATACAATAAGGACGAAATTTAAACCGTTGCCAATATTTAACGTGTATAAGGTTTTTCACAACGCAAATCCTATCTGTATACAGATGGCAGGAGGGAAAAACGATGGAGAAAACCTGGAACACTTTTTGGGAAACAGGACGGATTGACGATTATCTGGAGATATGCAGAGAAAAAGAGAGTGACAGAGAGCAGGAAGTAAGGCAGAATGGGGCAGAACCTTGTAATGACCGGAATGGTTTTAAATGCGATGCCGATTGGCGATTATGACAAAAGAATAACACTGCTCACGAGGGAGAGAGGAAAAATCACAGCATTTGCCAGAGGGGCAAGAAAACCAAACAGTCAGTTTTTAGCTGCGACAAATCCTTTCTCCTTCGGGGAATTTGAACTTTTCGAGGGACGTTCTACATATACAGTTGCCAAAGTGTCCATCCAGAATTATTTCCGGGAGCTTGCAGCAGATTTCAACGCTGCCTATTATGGATTTTATTTTCTGGAATTTGCAGATTATTATTGTCAGGAAAATAACGATGAGACAGAAATGTTAAAACTGCTTTACCAGACACTCCGGGCGCTCGAAAGCCCTGCTTTTTCCAACCGGCTTGTGAGATGTATCTATGAACTCCGGACACTCACAATCAACGGGGAAGCACCGAATGTGTTCGGGTGCACAAAATGCGGAAAAAAAGAGGCACTGCACTGGTTTTCGGGAAAGACGGCGCGCATGCTTTGCGATCACTGCGTGAATGAGTTAAGGCGGAAACCTGAAAATATGGCGGCGTTGCCGACCTATCAGAAAGTGCAGGAATCCACAGTCTATACCATGCAGTATATTATGACAGCAAAGCTTGCAAAACTTTACACGTTTTCTGTATCCGATCAGGTATTGTGGGAATTACAGCAGTGTATCAGGGAATACATGAAATATTATATCAACCATTCTTTTAAATCATTAAAAATTTTGGAAGAGGTTGAAAACATGATATAAAAATTGTATAATATCCAAGATTAACATTGAATGAAATAGAAAGAGGATGGAGTCTGTAACATGAAGAGATTAGGGTGTATTGGACTGACAATCATGATCTGCGCAGGTATGCTCGCCGGGTGTGGTTCCAGTCTGGAGGCAGACACAAATACCGTTTATGTTTCAAAACATGGCAAAGTAGTTTCAATGGATGTGGAACAGCTTGACCAGTCTTATTATGATGAGACGGAGCTGAAAGAGTTTGTGGATTCCGCAGTGGATGAGTACAATACAGAGAATGGAAAAAATTCTGTAAAAGTGGATGATCTGACCGTGGAAGATGGCACAGCAAAACTCCGGATGGACTATGAAACGGTGGATGATTATACAGCGTTTAATGGTGTGGAATTGTATGAGGGTAAAATCGTGCAGGCATTGGCTGCCGGGTATGATTTTGACACAGATTTTGCGGGCGTGGATAAAGACGGCAGTGTCACGGGAGTGACGAGAGGGGATATTCTCGCACAGGAAGATCTGAAAGTTGTCATTATTAAGGCAAATACCGATGTGAAGATTGACGGCAAAATTTTATATGTTTCCTGCGATAACGTGACGGTGACAGGAAAAGATTCTGTTTCCATTAAAGAGGGAACCGGAATCGAGAAAACCTGGATCACGGAAGCAGAAGAAGTACCATCCACAGAGGCCGTCTTGGAGACAGAAAGTACGGAAGACGCAGGGGATGTCATTGAGGGAGAAGTGATCATAGGAACAGAGGAAGCTTCCGGCAATGATGTAGTCACAAATCTTTCCGGCGGTTCATCCGGTACAGATGTCTATACTTATATCATTTACAAATAGGCTCGCGATGATACAATAAATCATAAGTACGAGTTATAAATAATTGCATAATACAGCAATAATATAATAGAATGTGAGGAATTTATTATGGAAAAGACGATGGACAAAATCGTAGCACTTGCAAAATCAAGAGGATTTGTATATCCGGGTTCTGAGATTTACGGAGGTCTTGCAAATACATGGGATTACGGAAATCTTGGTGTAGAGTTGAAGAACAACGTAAAAAGAGCATGGTGGCAGAAATTCATTCAGGAAAACCCTTACAACGTAGGTGTTGACTGTGCCATCCTTATGAATCCACAGACATGGGTTGCATCCGGACATCTCGGAGGATTCTCTGATCCGTTAATGGATTGCAAAGAGTGCCATGAGCGTTTCCGTGCAGATAAGATCATTGAGGATTTTGCTGCTGAGAAGAACATTGAATTAAAGGGCTCTGTGGATGGATGGACACAGGAAGAAATGAGAGATTTCATCGAGGAACATCAGATCCCATGTCCTACATGTGGCAAACATAACTTCACAGACATCCGTCAGTTTAACTTAATGTTTAAAACATTCCAGGGTGTTACTGAAGATGCAAAGAACACAGTTTATTTAAGACCTGAAACAGCACAGGGAATTTTCGTAAACTTTAAAAATGTACAGAGAACTTCCAGAAAGAAAATCCCATTTGGTATCGGTCAGATCGGTAAATCTTTCCGTAACGAGATCACACCGGGTAACTTTACATTCCGTACCCGTGAGTTCGAACAGATGGAATTAGAGTTCTTCTGTGAGCCGGGTACTGATCTTGAGTGGTTCCAGTATTGGAGAGGATTCTGCCGTGACTGGTTACAGACACTTGGTATCAAAGAGGATGAGATGCGTCTTCGTGACCATTCACAGGAAGAACTTAGCTTCTACAGCAAGGGAACAACCGATATTGAGTTCTTATTCCCATTTGGATGGGGCGAGTTATGGGGTATCGCTGACAGAACAGACTATGACCTCACACGGCATCAGAACGTATCAGGACAGGATCTCACTTACTTTGATGATGAAAAAGGTGAGAGATATATCCCATATGTGATCGAGCCATCTCTTGGAGCTGACCGTGTGGTACTTGCATTCTTATGTGCTGCTTATGATGAGGAGAACATTGGTACAGAGGAAAAACCGGACATGAGAACCGTGCTTCATTTCCATCCGGCACTTGCGCCTGTTAAGATCGGTGTACTTCCATTATCCAAGAAGTTAAATGAGGGCGCTGAGAAAGTATATGCACAGCTTGCAAAGAAATATAACTGTGAGTTTGACGACAGAGGAAATATCGGAAAACGTTACAGAAGACAGGATGAGATCGGAACCCCATTCTGTGTTACTTACGATTTCGAGTCTGAGACAGACGGAGCAGTGACTGTCCGTGACCGTGATACGATGGAGCAGGAGCGTATCAAGATCGAAGATCTGGATGCATATTTTGCAAAGAAATTTGAATGGTAAGAGTTCCATAATATGGAATAGAATTTCAAATTGTGAAATGTGCATAAAAAATAGGCGAAAAGAAGCAAAAAAGTTGTTGCCTTTTGGTTAATGTGTGGTATTATAAGTATGTGCGTTTTGGAAAAACGTGCATACTTGTGACAAGAACAGGGGTTAATGCTCTCTGTTTGAATAAAAGTTACAGTATTTTATATTAGGAGGAATTATAAAATGGCAAACAAATGGGTTTATATGTTTAGCGAAGGCGACATGACCATGCGTAACCTGCTTGGTGGTAAAGGTGCCAACCTTGCAGAGATGACAAGCATCGGACTTCCTGTACCACAGGGATTCACAATCACAACAGAGGCTTGTACACAGTATTATGAAGATGGACGTAAGATCAACGACGAGATCATGGCTCAGGCTATGGAAGGCGTTAAGAAAATGGAAGAGATCAACGGAAAGAAATTCGGCGATCTTAAGAATCCATTATTAGTATCTGTTCGTTCAGGTGCAAGAGCTTCTATGCCAGGTATGATGGATACTATCTTAAACCTTGGTTTAAATGACGAAGTAGTAGCAGCTATGATCGCTGGTAACCCAGATCCAGCATTCGAGCGTTTCGTTTACGATTCCTATAGACGTTTCATTCAGATGTTCTCTGACGTAGTTATGGAAGTTGGTAAGAAATATTTCGAACAGCTTATCGACAAGATGAAAGAAGAAAGAGGCGTTAAATTCGATATCGACCTCACAGCAGCAGACTTAAAAGAATTAGCAGAGCAGTTCAAAGCTGAGTACAAGAACCAGTTAGGAACAGACTTCCCTTCAGATCCTGTAGAGCAGTTAAAACTTGCTATTGAAGCTGTATTCCGTTCTTGGGACAACCCACGTGCAAACGTTTACCGTCGTGACAACGATATCCCATATTCCTGGGGAACTGCTGTTAACGTAATGCCAATGGTATTCGGTAACTTAAATAACGAGTCCGGTACAGGCGTTGCATTTACACGTGATCCAGCTACAGGTGAGAACAAACTTATGGGTGAGTTCTTAATCAATGCACAGGGTGAAGACGTAGTTGCCGGTGTTCGTACTCCAATGCCAATCGCACAGATGGAGCAGGAATTTCCAGAAGCTTACGCTGAATTCTTAAAAGTATGTGAGACTCTTGAGAATCACTACCATGATATGCAGGATATGGAGTTCACTGTAGAGAACAAGAAACTTTACATGTTACAGTGCCGTAACGGTAAGAGAACAGCTCCAGCTGCATTAAAGATCGCTTGCGACCTTGTTGATGAAGGACATAAGACAGAGGAAGAAGCAGTATTAATGATCGATCCTCGTAACTTAGATACATTATTACATCCACAGTTTGATGCTGCTGCATTAAAAGCTGCAACTCCACTTGGAAAAGGTCTTGGAGCATCTCCAGGAGCTGCTTGTGGTAAAGTTGTATTTACAGCAGAAGATGCTGAGGCGTGGAATGCAAGAGGAGAGAAAGTCGTATTAGTACGTCTTGAGACTTCTCCAGAAGATATCACTGGTATGAAGGCTTCCCAGGGTATCTTAACAGTACGTGGTGGTATGACATCCCACGCAGCCGTAGTTGCACGTGGTATGGGTACATGCTGTGTATCCGGATGTGGCGATATCGCTATGGACGAAGAAAATAAGAAATTCACATTAGCTGGAAAAGAGTTCCATGAAGGAGATTACATCTCTATCGATGGTACAACAGGTAACATCTACGATGGAGCTATCAAGACAGTTGATGCTACAATCGCTGGTGAGTTTGGTCGTGTTATGGCATGGGCTGACAAATACAGAACATTAAAAGTTCGTACAAATGCAGATACTCCAGCAGATGCTAAGAAAGCTCGTGAGCTTGGTGCAGAAGGTATCGGACTTTGCCGTACAGAGCATATGTTCTTTGAGGAAGACAGAATTGCTGCATTCCGTGAGATGATCTGCTCTGATACAGTAGAAGAAAGAGAAGCTGCTCTTGAGAAGATTCTTCCATATCAGCAGGGAGACTTCGAAGCACTTTACGAAGCATTGGAAGGTAACCCAGTTACAATTCGTTTCCTTGATCCACCTCTTCATGAGTTCGTTCCAACTGAAGAAGCAGATATCGAGAAACTTGCAAAAGCTCAGGGTAAATCCGTTGAGACAATCAAGAACATCATCGCTTCTTTACATGAGTTCAACCCAATGATGGGACACAGAGGATGCCGTCTTGCAGTTACTTATCCAGAAATTGCTAAGATGCAGACAAAAGCTGTTATCCGTGCAGCTATCAACGTACAGAAGAAACATTCAGACTGGACAGTAAAACCAGAAATCATGATTCCACTTGTATGTGAAGTAAAAGAGTTAAAATATGTTAAGAAAGTTGTTGTTGAGACAGCAGATGCTGAAATCACAGCAGCAGGCGTTAAATTAGAGTACGAAGTTGGTACTATGATCGAGATCCCAAGAGCAGCTCTTACTGCTGATGAGATCGCTACAGAAGCTGATTTCTTCTGCTTCGGTACTAACGATTTAACCCAGATGACATTTGGATTCTCCCGTGACGATGCTGGTAAGTTCTTAAATGCTTACTATGATACAAAGATCTTCGAGAACGATCCATTTGCAAAACTTGACCAGAACGGTGTTGGTAAGTTAATGGATATGGCAATCAAACTTGGTAAACCAGTAAATCCAAAACTTCATGTTGGTATCTGTGGAGAGCACGGTGGAGATCCTTCTTCCGTAGAGTTCTGCCACAAGATTGGTTTGGACTATGTTTCATGCTCACCATTCCGTGTACCAATCGCTCGTTTAGCAGCAGCTCAGGCGGCTATCTCTCAGAAGTAGGCGAGTGATTTATCACTAAATTAAGAAGCAAAACTTTGAGAAGGTATTGCTGAATATGGATATATTTCTGTGAGAATTAATAACTTAATTCAATAGCAGGAATGAATATAATAAAAAGAACCTCACTACCGGTATTTCTATCAGTAGCGAGGTTCTTTTTTTCTTAGTGGTAAATTCTCTTTTAATTCTAGTAATCTTTTTATTAAATATGCATTTGAAATAGCGAAAGCAGATGCAGTACATTTGAATGTTTTTCCGGAAAATCCTGGTGCGAAGAAATGTTATGAAAAAGTGGGATTTAAGGAAAGAACGTTAACAGAGAATGCGTTTAGTTTTAAGGATGAATTTTGGGGAAGATGCAATATGATTACTACAAGATAAAAACTGTGAATTTAGCGAGGAATTATATATTATGAAAGTAATATTTTTAGATATTGATGGTGTTCTTAACTCTAATTTCTGGAATGATACACATCAAAGAGAAATAAGTGATGGAACACTTATTGATGAAGAAAAAGTAATGTTATTGGGGCAACTTATAAGAAACACAAGTGCAAAGGTTATATTACATTCCGGTTGGAAGTTTTGGTTTGATAGTGAAGTAAAGCCATTGCGTAGAGAAGCAGAACGCTTGATAAGTATGCTTGAAAAGGAAGGTATAAAAGTCAATGGTGTAACTCCAGACCATACAACGGAGGAGATAAGAAAAAGCAAAAAATTTAGTCTTGTCAAAGCGAGTGAAATACTTGCATGGGTATCACAGTACGACAATATTGAAAAGTGGATAGTGATTGATGACCTTGATTTGCATAATGAAGAAATTAGAAAACATCAAATACTTACAGATGCAAGTATTGGTTTAACTGTCGAAAATATATGTGAAGCAGAAAGATTGTTATTGTAAACACGCACACTTTAAAATTTCAGTCTTCCGGTGAGATTGAAAGCGCGCATGAATTTGAATTTGAAAGCAAGGTGATTTTGTTTGGAAAATTATATTGCGAGTTTAGAAAAAGAATTTTCTTTGATAGAAAATGGTTTTAAAGAGGAAGAAAAAAGAGCCTTATCCGATTATAGATCTAATGATAAAGAATTTGTCAAGAAGTTGGCGTTTTTAGCTTATAACTCAAATACCTATCAAGTAAGAATGTACGGTGTATTTCTTTTTGGATACTTATCAGAACAAAATGATATTTTGACATTTATGAGAGATGAAGTTTCTAAAGATGATAATTGGAGAGTTCAGGAAGTATTAGCAAAGGCATTTGATGAATTTTGCAAAAATACAGGATATGAAAAAGCACTTCCGATCATTGATGACTGGTTAGAAAATGATAATCCAAATACGAGGAGAGCAGTTACGGAAGGATTAAGAATATGGACAAGTAGACCATATTTCAAAGATAATCCGAATGAAGCAATTAGGCGGATTGTAGCCTTAAAAGAAGATCCGAGTGAATATGTTAGGAAATCAGTAGGTAATGCTTTAAGAGATATTAGTAAAAAATTTCCGGAGCTGATTAAAGATGAACTCAATAACTGGAAGTTAGAAAGCAAAGAAATAAATCAAGTATACAAACTGGCGAGTAAACTTATTAACTGATAAATCCCAATAAGCCGGTGTGTTTAACGGAGAGACGAATCGGAAGTTTACAGCGAGGTGAAAGATGTTGAATTATGTAGAATATGGAAAAGAAAACAAATATGATGATAATATATTTTTTCAAAAATACAGTCAAATGAGTCGCTCACAGCAGGGACTAGCCGGTGCAGGAGAATGGGAAACATTGAGAAAGCTGCTGCCGGATTTTAAAGATAAGCGTGTGCTTGATTTAGGATGCGGCTATGGATGGCACTGTATTTATGCGATGGAACACGGAGCGTCTTCTGTTGTAGGTGTTGATATTTCTCATAAAATGCTCGAGGTAGCCAAAGAAAAAACACATTTTCCACAGGTTGAATATAAATGCTGTGCTATAGAAGATGTGGAATTCCCAGAGGAGAGTTTTGATGTAATATTAAGTTCACTTGCGTTTCACTATGTAGCAGATTATGAGATTTTAGTAAAAAAGATATATAGAATACTGAAGTCTGGTGGTAAGCTAGTTTTTACGGTTGAACATCCTGTTTTTACTGCCTATGGAACACAAGACTGGCATTATAACGAAAAAGGAGAAATACTGCATTTTCCAGTGGATAATTATTATTATGAGGGCAAACGAACAGCTGTATTTTTGGGAGAAAAGGTTACAAAATATCATAGAACACTGACCACATATCTAAATACGCTGCTTTCAAATGGTTTTATAATAAATCAGATTGTGGAGCCGCAGCCGCCGGAAAACATGATGGATATTCCGGGGATGCAGGATGAAATGCGCCGTCCCATGATGCTGATTGTATCGGCCAATAAAAAAATGGATAGATAGAACTAAAACACCTATAAAGAATAAATAGAGGCAATTTATGTTTAAAGAAAAAATTATTATAGAGATGAAAGAAGTATTCAAAGAAATACCTTTTGGCATAGAGCATACTCTTAAAGTTTTGAAAAATGCAGAAGATATAATGAACGGAGAAAATATCGGAGAGGAAGAAAAAGAATTCATCAGTATTACTGCTATACTACATGATATTGGTGCGGTTGAAGCACAAAAAAAATACGGTTCTATTGATGGTGTCTATCAAGAAAAGGAAGGACCAGCAGTAGCGAAAGAAATATTAAAAAAGGTAGGCTATAACAAAAATATTGATAGAATATGCTTTATAATAGGCAACCATCATACTCCATCTAAAATTGATGGACTTGATTTTCAAATACAATGGGAAGCTGATTTGCTTGAAAATTTAACGGTTATGGATAAAGAAAAAGAACAGGAAAAGATAAAAAAGTGTATAGATGAAAACTTTAAAACAAACACAGGAAAAAGGATAGCTTGTTCTGCATGTCATTCATATTGTGGAGCTGCATGTCGTAGAATTGGATAATTAAAAAGTTTAAAACTGTGTTATAGAAAATAAGCATTAAGCAGCACTCTTATTATTAATTTCAATGTAAAGCGATAAGGGGAAACCTTATCGCTTTATTAAAAGAAGAATGTGGGATTGATAATCATTTAATTTTACATAATTAGATGTCAGTAGAAAGTTTATTAATTTTTCTTAGAGCAATACGATAAGAAATGTAAAAAAATAACAATGTCACAAGGAAATAAACAGTTAGAAATATTAAGGAGACTATAATTCTTTGATTAATTAGTTCAAGATAGAAAAAAGTATCAATTTTGGAACTCATAACAAAAATGGTAATACTATTTAAACTGGAATAGCATAGTGCAAATAGCCAACACCAGTGTGGAAAATGTTGGGTTCCATTAAAAAGAACTCCTTTTATTGACATCCAAATGATTAACGCACAAGGCGCTAATGAAATAACCCAACCGTTTAAGCTTGTTTGAAAAAAATAATCTAGTAGATTAGTAAGATTATCTAATATAATTATACCCCAAAAAAGTTTAACATAAATTGTGTTCCGAATATTTGTGATCCTTTCATCACAGTGAATGGTGGTTTTCATAAGTTGTCCTCCTCCCAAAATAAATCGTTTAATGTTTTGTTAAGTACTTTACATATCCGAATACAAAGCTGAAGACTGGGATTAAACTTTCCGCCTTCTAGTAAGTTGATAGTAGGGCGTGTAACATTAACTTTGGCAGCCAGTTCTTCTTGAGAAAGATTCATCTCAACGCGCGCTAATTTAAGACGCATATTTTTCATTTATATAACCTCCTTTCTATATGTATTATATGATATATCAAACAAAGTGTAAAGTATATAATACAAAAAATAATAAATATATAACGTTATGTGAAAAAGATTATTATGTTTTGGTAATAGAACTTTTAAGTATTTGATTCAAGTGTCGGAGTAATAAAAGAGTTACGAAATAAAGTAAAAGAAAATTAGGAGGAATTGATATGATGCCATATGAAGTAGGAAAGACGTTTATTATTAGGGTTCCATTATTATCTATAGAGACTTATAAGGAATTATGTTCAGAAAAGGATAATGATGCTTTATAATCGCTTTATTTTAGATTAGTAGTAGATTATTACAGTTATGTATTTTATATCGCAAAGAAAAAATAGTAGTTAAGTTTAACCCTAGGGTTAAATGATGAATATGTTGAGGGCATTTTTGTTTCTGGTGAAATGCAATCGCAGGGTATAGGTAAAATTCTGCTGAATTATGCAAAGGATAAAAGGAATAAGTTGTACTTGAACGTATACCAAAAGAACGCACGGGCAATATCTTTTTATAAGAGAGAAGGATTTGAGATTCAGCATAGTGGCTTAGATGAGGCTACCGGAGAAAAAGATTATGTAATGACATGGCAACACAAATAGAAATTCCAGTTGATATTTCACATATTTTAGGAAATTTAATAACTGTTATATTTAATTATCAAATTCTTCGCAAACCCTTGAAAATACTAAGTTTGTAGCAAGTGAGCTTTCCCTTACTCTTTCCCTTGTGTTATATTCTCACATTGGTTTTCATGAACCTTAATATGGGAAAAAATAAGGGAAAGAAAATTTCATAACACAGTATAACAATAACGACATGGTGAACTGATTGAAATGTTTTCGATATTTAACTCTATAACTGATTATTAAAAGAAAATGGAGATAAGATACGATGAGAACAATTTATGCAGAATACAACATAAATCACGATAGTATTGATGTTTACACAAGTGCCGGATATATGCTTCGCATTGATTGCTGGAAAGCTGAAAAAAATCTAAAAACCACATACGGATCAGAATGTGCGCTTACTTCATTGGCTGTGGATGAGCCTTTGGAATATGCAAGATTATATCTTGAGGGTAATTTACAGATGTGGGTAGATGCAGAAGACTCACTAGAGTTATAATCCTTATCCATATAAATAATATGCAAATATATATCCCATCAATATAGCGAATATACTGAAATAAAAGTATCTTTATAATCAATTTTAACCAAAAGAATATGTTCTTAGAGGAGGTGTCTCCCGAAAGAACATATTCTTCTATTATGGGTAATTATAAATATAGAACATGCTTTTCTTGTGCTACAATTTCTTCACTATGAGTTACAACAATAACTGTTTTTCCCTGTTCACTTAACTCATGCAATATATTCATAACAATCTCACTATTTTTTTTGTCTAAGGAACCAGTTGGTTCGTCTGCTAATACAATCGAACATTTCTTTAGCATTAAACGAGCTAACGCAACTCTCTGCTGTTCGCCACCAGATAATTGATAGACTTTTTTGTTAATTACTTTCTGTAAACCAACTTTTTCAAGAGCTTCATTTATTGAAATATCCGTTCTACCTGATTTTTTTATTATTTCTAGATTTTCTTTTACTGTTTTGTTTTCCAAAAGGGCAAAATTTTGAAATAAAAATCCAACAACTTCTTTGAAATATTTCTGCTTTTTTCCTTTTTTTGTCACATCAAAACCATTCACAATAATAGAACCTTTGTCAGGAGTTTCAATACCTCCAATCATATTAAGTAAAGTACTTTTCCGCATCCACTTTCGCCACTAATTACAAAAACGGCTATCTGAATTTCAAATGAATTTTTTGAACAAAATTTTATCATTATATGCTTTGCATAGATTTTCAATTGTTATCATAAGCAACCTCCTTTTAATGATTTCTGGTATGTTTGTTTTCAACAATTGTGATATTAAAGAAAATAATTGTAAATTCTATTAGTGCCATAAATGAACTAACAAGAATGCTAATTCCTACTTCAGTCTGTACCGATAATAAAGAATAGATAAGCATACCTACTAATATCACAAAATTTTCCACTACAATCATTTTAAAGTGTTTTGTGCCGTTCAAATAAACTATATCCAAAGATTTTCATCAAGGAAATTTTCATTGCATTTTCTCGGAACTCTAGTCTACTTACTGTACCAATAATCATAATATTTAAAACAATACAATCATTACAAAGAGAACTTAAAATCCCACGAGTTTTATTAAAAATGTGTGATTATATAAATACTGTTCATGTACGTTTGTAATTACTAGCTGATAATTTCCAAGCATATCTTCATACTTTTTGCTGATATTTCTTAGCTGTTTATTCATCACATTGAAATAAAACTGCTCCTGCTTTATAGCTTTCAAGATACCCACCATTGACTGCTAAATCTTTGTTTGCCTGATAAATAATTATCGGATTTTTGCTTTTTTCGATACCATTTATTCTACTTGTATCTAAATAGGAAAAGTATTCTGTTTCGCTATACTCTATGTACTGAATATTTAATTGTTGTAAATTATCATGATTTAAAACATGGCTCAAGGAGTCATAGGCTAATTGCTTGTTTTTAGCAAAATATCTATTCTTTGGAATGAAAATAATCAAATCAGAAGATTCATTCTCTACTGCATTTATCTGCTTCGTAAAACCTTGTAACATATCTTTTGCATGATTATTTACATATATCACATCATTTTTATCATTTAAAATATTCAAGCATATTACAGGCTTTAATGTGTTATATTCATTCTTGTATAGTTTATTCCAAAAAGCTTCTTCTTTTTCAGCATTAAAATCAGTAGTCTTTACGGTAAAATAATTTGCATCATAATATTCTTCTAACAAATGTTCATTTGTAAATAGGTTATTATGAATACTACTAATATTAGTGGTAATTGTAAAAACAGCGGCTACCCCTGCTATAAATTTTAACGAATAAATTAAAAAATCCACTCCTCTTTTGTGTGTTGCATTTGCGAATGCCTTTCTAATATCAAAAAAGCAAAAAGAACAATATGGAATAGTGGAAAGAATAATTCCAATGGAATATAAAATTGTGACGAGTCTATTCTCATATGCTCCCGATATATAATTTGACAGCAATATTTTTGCAACAATAAATAATGCAATGTCAAAAGTTACATCGAATAAAGCAGCCTTAAATGCTATGAAACCAGCACTTTCTCCTAAGGAAACTCGTACAACAACCTCTTTTTTTCGCCTAACCACTTCAATTACATTTAGAACAATCATCAATGCAATAATCATACCCCATATAATAAAAATCATGTCCTTTTCCGTAGAATTCCAATATTCTGGATAAGTTAAGCTATATTTTTCTGATAATTTCTGATATGCAGAGATAATATTGTCCTCATTTCCTATGTATGAGATAAAGTTTTCATAACCCACAGAGGTACTTTGCAATTCTGAGAGATTATGAAATTTTACTTTCGTAATTCCGGAAACTAAAGCGGTATATTCTGATTCTTCTATGTTTGCAGTATTTTTTAATGTTTGTCTGATTACTTTATCATCGCCATAAATATGAAGTGTTGAAAGGTATTTATTATTGATTTCATTGTACTGAGAAAAAATATGTACATCATTCTCCGTTGCAGTTTCTGATACATCTTTCAGAAACTGCGACATATCTTCACTAACAACTTCATAGCGTGATGACGTAAAATATGCTGTAGAAAAGTTCCAAAGCTGATCTTGAAATATTTCAGATTGCATAAGTATTCCAAAAATCAGGAAACAAAACAAACATAAGTTTTTAATTGCTTTCATTTATTTCAACCCCAGATTCCATACTTTATTTGCTTTTTCAAATATCGTAGTCAATATTGTGCTATTTTCATCAACAATCCATTGATCTTCTTGATCTTCAGCTTTTGCTACTTGACAACATAATTTGAGTATTCAAATCCTTATAGTCATTAAATAGCACGCCTTGACTTATTCCTTGGTGAAATGGTTTTATCCAAATAATTAGTGCATATCGAACATCTGACTCAGCTATCGCAAGATTTCCATTCCAAAGCAAATAATCAGGGACAGACACACTATACTGGAATCCATCTTTATCTGTTTAAATTTTTACTCCAGATTCTTCTATTTCAGGGAAGTCTTTCTGAAATTCGTTATATGGTTTATAACTCCCGAAGTACCAAAATAAATTATAGCAACAGAACAAAATAACCAAAACAATTCCTATATATTTTATTTTTTTCTTCATTTATAAAAAAAAAAAAGAGTGGTTGGAATTCCAACCACTCAGCCATTATCCCGGACCTTTGTTTAGTAGCTATTACCGTAGGTAATACTATTTCCTTTATGAGCAACCTCAATTTTAGACCAATTACCTTTACCAACATTTGAACCCGAAAAAGAACCATTTCCATTCTTGACATATGCGTAATGATCTTTAGTTGAATGATATGCGTGTGCATAATCTTCATTAATAGCAAGAGTATTATAACCATAAGTCAAAACACCTTTTCCGCCATCAGATGTAGTGCTCAATTCCCACTTTTTATCAAATGTCTTATTCCCGTTTGTAACAGAAAATGCCATTACTGGAATTGATGAAGAAATTAACATTGCACTAATAGCTACCCCTACAATCACTTTCTTTGCTCTCATAAGTTTTACCGCCTTTGATCTGCTGTATTTCTATTTATATTTTATCAAATATTTTGTATCTAGTCAATCAGTATCTTGACTTATATAGCGTCGAATTGTAAGATATATTCCTTGTAAAATTAACCAAAAGAACAACAGATTTATTGATAATGCTTTTTAATTACTTCTCAAAATAAATGATGACAGCCGCACTTGTCAGTATATCAGTAGGGTAATAACATCCCAACAGTTTTTCTTATATAATTCTATAACCTTTATTTCTATCAGTATTGCCAGTATCCCTGTCCCTGCCACACATATTCCAACAACCAATATCATCAATAACCAATATATGATATGATTCGGCTATAATCTCATTTGGAATTTTTGTGCTGATTTGTGCCACAGATTGCCCGGCATCAATCGTCCAACCGATAAAAGTTTGTATGAATGATGCTGCATCATGGAAGAATGATTTGCAATCGGAAAGGAACACATCTGACTGTACTGCCTGAAAAAAGGAGTGGTTGTCAGCGAATACCATGCAAGAAGGAACAAGGTTGTTTGGAACATTACCGTTTTTGCTTTATATTGTCCTGCAAGTTGCTCTTTTTGTGTTTCGTATCTTGCTTTTGCATTCTGATAGGCTGTCCGGTCACAGGCTTCGCATTTTTTCATAGAGTACCGGCTTTTCTACCGGTATCTCTACGATTTTCTGATGTGTCCGGGCATAATCCCGTTGTTGTGTTAAGCATCGTATTTTATCTTGACATTCCTCTATCGTGACGTTTGCGCTTCGCAGCTTCTCTTTCGCTCCGCAATGCTCTGTCTGCCAGCTTCAAGTCGTTCTTTAATGCTTGAATATTCCCGGCTCTGTTCTCTTTGTTTAATTTCTCGTTCAAGGTCAGAGATTCGTTGAGCTGCGTCTTCAGTTCCACGATAAGCTGGTCTTTCTGTTCCAACTCTTCTTGTATCTCCTCGGTCAAGAGCAGAAGTTCTTCCAACTGTTCGGCGTTCTTTAATTCTCTGGATTCGTTCATCTATATCACGTCCTTTCTCTACCTGCTGTTCCAGTTCAGCAATTCGGTGTTCTGTTTCAGTAATAAACTGTTTTCGCTGTTCAGCTTCTGTGCCAATATCTGCCATTGCTGATTTTCGTTTTCCAAAAGTTCTATCTTCGTTTTCTGTTCTTCCATCTTGGAAAGTAGTTCCTCGGTATTTGGCAAAATGTTGAGCAGCTCGGATAACTCGCTGTTTAATTTTTGCAATTTCTGATTCTGTTCCTGCATAAGAGAGTTGGTGTCCTGGTTCTGCATTTCCAGAAGCATTTCTGCCATTAAGGTCTGCTGTTCTTCGATTTGCCCAATCATGGACTCCATTAAGGGTATAATTTCCCGGCTTTCTTCTAATGTCATTTAATCGCTCCTTCCATAATGATAATGCACCTGATACTTTCCCAAAGGTGTCCAGTATCTTTTGCAATAACGTGTTTTGTTGTTTTATGATTTGATTTTCCGCTACTTTCCACGAACCTTTTATTTCCTGCCCGGCAAGAAACTTTTGTTCAATCTTTCTTGCGTCAGCACCTTCATGGATGGTAGGAATCTGGAGTTTTCCCTGCTTTTCGTAAGAACGGTGATCGACCTGATTATGCAAAGGCAGATGTTCATTACACACCTTTGCCCACTCGCTCCGCCACAGTTCACAGTTTTTTGGATTGTTCCATCCCGTAGCATCGGTCAGTACCCGTTTCCATTGCAGGCGGTTTCTTGCACCAATCTTCTGGATTCCGTTTTCGTCTAATACAGGGATACGGATTCCATGACGGTCAGGGTTTTTCTTATCCTGCCACCAGTTCGGATGGGATTCATCAATCACGATATTTCCGTTTTTATCTCTGACAAAATCCCAATCCTTGACTTCTTTCTTTCCCCCAAGAATGATCCGGGTTAAAAGGGCGCATTGTCAGAAGCAGATGGACATGAGGATTGCCATCCCCTTGTCGTGGATACTCCAATCAGCACACATTCCCTTATCCACAAATGTTTTTTTGATATAGTCGGCTGTATATTGAATTTGTTCCTGTCTGCTCCATTCTTTGGGGAGGGCAAATTCAAATGACCTGCCAAGTTGGGCATCTGCATTTTTTTCAATCTTCAATACCTCATTCCATAACCGTTGTTTCTGAAATGTGATTTTAAATTTTTCTAAAGCAGCTTCTTTATCTTCTGACCTTTTGTATCGGACAGATTTTTGAAAGCGTTTTATATTTTCTTCTGGTACTATCTGCCATTCAGGAGGTGCGTTTTCGCACATCATCAGCCGGGTGTAGACCACTTCTTTTTTAGAAGTGTAATAACTGATTCGCCCGGTTTCCTCGTTTTTCATCACATCCCCATTGAGATATGCGGAAGCGGAGATAACAGATTTCCCTTTACTTCGTCCGACTATTTTGATTGTGTAATGAAAAATCGCCATGTCTGGATTCCCCCTTTCTGCACATCCGGCATAGATTTCCGGCAACATTGCTTTCAGTTTTAGAAAAAGGTATTGCCGGAACGCCCTCTGCGTAAGAGTGCCCTGCGCATAGCAGCCTGCATGGAATGCGCCCCTCTGGCGAAGAGTGCCTCCTGCGGCATGAGCAGGTCTGGCTGAAAGCCCCGCCGACGGAACGAGCCCGGCAAGCGTGAGCGAAGACCGGTTGCCACTTGTGGCAAACTTATTGGGACGACCTCTGGTTGTCCATAAGTGCGCCCTTCATGAAAAAGCAATGAAGGGAATGAAAAACTCATCCCCCCCCCGCCATTACACTTCCTCCATATCGGTATGTGTTTCTTTCTGCATTGCCTTTGAAAAAAATTTCCCATTGGCTTCCTGCTTTTTCAGAAAACCAATCAGCTTTGGGATGTCCTCTTCCTCGATAGGCGCACCGAGAACGGATTCCACCGCACCGCCAACCTGACAGAGCCTATGGGTTCGTTTTTTACTTTCTTCGGCTTTCTTTCGTTTCAGAAGTTCTTTCTTCTGTGCTGCATATCGTTTTGCTTTTTCAAGGCTTTCCTGTTCCTTCTTTTCCATTTCAAGCATTCGTTCTTCATAACTTTTTGTTGATTTTGCCATGATTACATTCCCCTTTCTTTTACAAACATAAGTTCTCGGTTGCGTATCAGAAGAAGCACATGGTATAATCTTCTTGCGTGTAGGTATATCATGGCTTCGGTCTGATAGAACCTTTGGCGGTTTCTTTGGAAGCCGCCTTTTTAATTTGCCGCAGTTCTTGTTACGGCTTTTACATTTCCTCTATCCCTCAAATCACGACCTTCATTCGCTTCCATAAACATTTCCAGAATATCGGTTTTAATCAGGACTTTGCGACCAACCTTTAATACTGGAAGTTTCGTCCATTCTACAAGCTGTCTTAAGGTGTTTCTGCCGATTCCCGTATAGTCAGCAGCTTCTTCGATGGATAATGCAATTTTTCTTTGCGTCATATAATCACCTCCTTATAAATTGCATTATGCAATTCTTGTGATGTAAGTATATCCTTTTCATATCTTTTTGTCAAGCGTTACGAAATATTAAAAATAATTTTTAAGTTGCATATTGCAATTACAGAAAAACAATGCTATAATTCATACATACCGAAAAAGGAGGCAGTCAGCATGAAAGATAAAGAACTACGCAAGCTGATAGGCAGCAGAGTAAAACAGCGCCGTCTGGAATTGAATCTGACACAGCCTTATGTCGCAGAAAAGATGGGTGTTACCGCTTCTACAATCCTGCGTTATGAGAATGGTTCGATTGACAATACGAAAAAAATGGTGCTGGAAGGTCTTTCGGAAGCACTCCATGTATCTGTGGAATGGCTCAAAGGGGAAACAGATGAATATGAAACCGACATTACGGATAAGAGAGAGTTACAGATTCGTGATGCGATGGGAGATATTCTGGAACAGTTACCGCTTGCCCTTACCAAAGAAGAAGATGCTTTTTCAAAAGATTTATTACTGCTGATGTTAAAACAATATGGTCTGTTTTTGGATTCCTTCCAGTTCGCCTGCAAAAACTTCAAGGGGAATGCTGGTCAGACGGATATTGCCAAAACAATAGGGTTTGAATCGAATGATGAATATAATGAGATTATGTTCTTAAGGGAAATCACTCACACCATCAATGCTTTTAATGAGATGGCAGACGTTGTAAGGCTCTATTCCAAGAAACCAAAAACAGCAGAACAAAGGCTTGCAAATCTTTTATCAGAAGTCTTATACGAAGATTCCGAATCGGTATAGTAAGACAACCGGAGTTATGATATACTTACACGCACGAAGCATTTCATCAGTTCCGATTGTCTAATATCGAAAGGAGACATACGATTATGGCAAAAGGATCTGTAAGAAAAAAAGGAAAGAAATGGTACTACCGCTTCTATGTAGAGGGACGCAAGCGGCAATCTTGTTCAGAAAGAATGCGTTGGAACAGAAAGCAAAAGTGGAACTGAAAAGCTGCTCCGTCAGGCAATGGATGATTATGAGAAAAGAAATTTGTTGCCAAAGCGGAAAATCACAGTCGGACAGCTTTTGGATGTGTGGGCAGAGGAGGAATTAAAAACAGGTACGCTCAGCAATGGTACGGTGGAGAATTACCTCGGAACAATCCGAAATATCAAGAAACACCCATTGGCAGAACGGAAACTGAAAAATGTAACCTCTGAACATTTGCAATCCTTCTTCGATTTGCTTTCCTTCGGGGGAGTTCATCCCGACGGAAAGAGAGAGAAAGGGTTACAGCAAAGATTATATCCATTCTTTTTCCGCAGTCATGCAGCAGTCCTTCCGTTTTGCAGTATTTCCAAAGCAGTATATTACGTTCAATCCCATGCAGTATATTAAACTGCGGTATCAGACGGATGAAGTGGATTTGTTTTCCGATGAGGATATGGACGGAAATGTCCAACCAATTTCACGAGAAGATTATGAAAGATTGCTTGCTTATCTGCAAAAAAAGAACCCAGCCGCAATACTTCCAATCCAGATAGCCTATTATGCCGGGCTTCGTATTGGAGAAGCCTGCGGTTTGGCATGGCAGGACGTAAATCTGGAAGAACAATGCCTTACCATAAGACGCAGCATCCGATATGATGGCTCAAAGCGCAAATATATCATCGGACCAACCAAGCGGAAAAAAGTAAGGGTTGTTGATTTTGGAGATACACTGGTAGAGATTTTCCGTAATGCCCGGAAAGAGCAGTTAAAAAATCGAATGCAGTACGGAGAACTTTATCACACGAACTACTACAAAGAGGTCAAAGAGAAAAACAGAGTGTACTACGAATATTATTGTTTAGACAGAACAGAGGAAGTCCCGACAGATTATAAAGAAATTTCTTTCGTCTGTTTAAGACCGGATGGTTGTTTGGAACTTCCAACTACTTTGGGGACTGTTTGCAGAAAGGTGGCAAAAACATTAGAGGGATTTGAAGGCTTTCATTTCCACCAGTTACGTCACACCTATACAAGCAACCTTTTAGCAAATGGAGCTGCCCCAAAAGATGTGCAGGAATTGTTGGGACACTCAGATGTCAGTACCACAATGAACGTCTATGCTCACTCCACAAGAGATGCGAAACGAAAATCAGTTCGGCTTCTTGATAAAGTGGTGGGCAATGACTAAAAAATTTCCCTTATTTCCCTTGTGATTATCTCATAAGGGCAAAAATAAGGGAAACTACATATCATTTCACTAATGGACAGGCGGGAAAGCCTATAAAATGGGGAAAGTTAGAGGAATAATTATATAAATTCCAGTTGTGCGCCCAGCTAAGGGTGTGTAGTCAAGCCGGTGGGATTCCGGTTTATCCAAGGTTTAGCCAACCAGATAATAGCGAGTCTTGGGATGATGCCGGTAACGGCATCTGACAAGCGTAGACAGCAAGAAAGCAGGGTTGAATAGTGATTGAGCTTCGAAACGTTAACTTCAGTCGGTCGACGTCTTAACTGGTGCGGAAGACAATATCATGTAATGCGATATGGCGAGTGTTATGTGGCACTGCGGAGTCAGAGAACCAATCATGTTTTACATTATGAATACACATCAACTGGGGAGAACCTGCCATTTCTCGAAGAAGAGTATGAAATTGCAACTGAAAACGGAGTATTTCAAATGAATGGTAGGTGGTCGGACAATCCCATAGTACTGTAGAAATCGGGCAATGCCGATGGAGGGAAGGGGATTGCATAGTAAAGGTCTTACTGAGGACACATTATCCGTACTCAGGGACGGAGGAAATAATGGAAACGAAATTAGTGAGAATAGCTGAGATATCGGCAACATCAAAACATCCTATATTTACATCAGTGTACCATTTGATAAATGAAGATATGCTAAAGCAATGCCATAAGGAATTAGATGGGAACAAAGCAGTCGGAATTGACAAGGTAACTAAGGATGAGTATGGGAAGAACCTTGATAGAAATATCAAGGAACTGGTACAGAGGTTGAAAAACAAATCCTTTAAGCCACTTCCGTCACTGAGGGTATATATACCTAAAGGAAATGGAAAGAAACGACCATTAGGGATTGCTTCCTATGAAGATAAGATTGTACAAATGGCAGTGAAGAAAATACTGGGAGCTATTTATGAACCGAGATTCTTAAACTGCATGTATGGATTCAGACCGAATAGGGGGTGTCACGAAGCAATAAAAGAAGTATACCAACGGATAAGCTATGGAAAAATCAGCTATATCGTAGATGCCGATATCAAAGGTTTCTTTGACCATATCGACCATGATTGGATGATGAAGTTCCTTGAATGGAATATACAGGATAAGAACTTATTGTGGCTAATACGTAAATACCTTAAAGCAGGAATAATGGAGCAAGGAAAATTCGAGCCAACAGAGGAAGGTTCGGCACAAGGCTCAGCAATGAGTCCGATGCTTGCAAATATATACATGCATCATGTGCTGACGCTGTGGTTTAAGCTGGTGGTGCAAAGGGAAATGCAGGGAGAGTGTTTTCTCGTCAACTTTGCGGATGATTTTGTTGCAGGATTTCAATATAAGTCAGAAGCTGAAAGATACTATAAAGAGTTAAAGGAACGAATGGAAAAGTTTGGACTGGAGCTGGAAAGTAGTAAAAGCAGACTAATTGAATTTGGGAGATTTGCAGAGCAGAATCGTAGAGCAAGAGGAGAATGTAAACCTGAAACATTTGATTTTCTGGGGTTTACCTTCTACTGTAGCAAAACTCGAAAGGGAGGTTTCGTGCCAAAGGTACAGACTTCAAGAAAGAAGTTTGAGCAAAAGGTTAGAGCATACAAGAACTGGATTTACGATAATCGAAATCGACCAATGCGAGAAATAATTAAAGAGTTGAACGTAAAACTAATTGGACACTACCGGTATTATGGTGTTACATGGAATTTTCGGAAGATAACAACATTCCTGCATAGAGTACAACAGTTTCTATTCAAAGCCATGAATCGGAGAGGTTGTAGACGGGCATACACATGGAATGGATTTGTGGAAATGCTCAAGTATTACCCGTTAGCAAAACCTAAAACGTACTATTGTTTATATTGAAGCGAATGTTACTATGAGGAGCCGTATGCGGGAAAGCCGCACGTACGGATCTGTGAGGGGCTAAGATTGAGAGGTCTTAGTCTACTCGACTAGAAGAGAGTTTAAATCTCAGCATTACCCCCTTCAACTATGGCACCTGCAATACAGCTGTGCACTACAAATAATGGTTAAGGTAACACCATGTAATGTGTACTCTGCTCAGGTAGCTATCAGCAATAAATAAGAGTACGCATTCTTTGGAGAAGGTTTTTTGTGTGTCTGCAGAAAAGAAAGTATTGTAAGTGGAATTGCATGTTCTCTATTTTCATATCTGGAATAAGTGCGCTGGTTTACATTCAGCAGCTTTGCAATATATTCCTGTGTATAATCGGAATCTTCTCTCAAATCTCGGATTCTTTGAATATTCATTTAAATGTCTCGTTTGCTTTTGTTCATAAAGAAACTAACATATGAAAATCGGTGTTATTTTTGTTTAGCAACGACTTATCGGCTTGATACTTGTCAAACTAAATGGTAAAATTAAACCACACTAGGACAGGTCTACCTTGCTGTATGTAACCCAATCCTAAGACTAAAGCTTCGGAGGAGCGTGTAAAATATGCAGGAATTAAAAAAGCTTCCAGTCGGTTTTGAGAACTTTCAGGAAATTCGGAAGTTAGACTTTTATTATGTGGATAAAACAAAATTGGTAGAGCAGCTTCTTGAAAATTGGAGTAAAGTGAATTTATTCACCAGACCACGCCGATTTGGAAAAACCTTAAATATGAGTATGCTTAAGAGCTTTTTCGAGATTGGAACAGACACAGCATTATTTGATGGCCTTTATATTTCGCAGAATGAAGAACTTTGTAAGGAATATATGGGAAAGTATCCTGTTATATTTCTGTCTCTCAAAGGTGTAGATGGACTAACATTTGAAGAAGCACGGTCTGCCCTGTGTGAGTTGATTGCTGGCGAGGTGAGACGATTTAAGTTCTTGCTGAACAGTAGCAGACTGGACAATGACGAAAAGAATATATATCGTGATTTGATTTCACTTCAAGGGGAACAGGAAACTACTCTTGCAACGAAGCTGAAATTCTCACTTAAGAAAATTTCAGAACTTTTATATCAACACTATGGTCAGAAAACGATTGTTTTGATCGACGAGTATGATGTTCCACTTGATAAGTCCTTTCAGCATGGCTATTATAGAGAAATGGTGGCACTTATTCGTGGATTGTTCGGTGAAGCACTTAAAACAAATGATTTTCTACAGTTTGCTGTATTAACAGGATGCCTTCGGGTTTCCAAAGAGAGCATCTTTACTGGCTTGAATAATTTTAAGGTTTATTCGGCAGACGATGTTCGATATGATGAAGAATTCGGCTTTACGAATGAAGAAGTAAAAAAACTGCTGGAAGATTACAATCTGCAGAAGCATTTCACAGAAGTGAAGGAATGGTATGATGGCTATCGTTTTGGTAATGCAGATATTTATTGCCCATGGGATGTAATCAATTATGTTGACGATTTGGTAAGTGAGGCTAAATCGCAGCCAAAGGCATATTGGATTAACAGTAGTGGAAATGATCTTGTAAAACGATTTATCGACATGGCAGATAAAACTACAAAGGATGAAATCGAACAATTGATTGTGGGAGAGGCAGTCGAAAAGAGAATCCGTTTGGATCTGACCTACGACGAGATTGATAACAGCATTGATAATTTGTGGAGTGTTCTTTTTACAACCGGATATCTCACAAAAAATGGTGATGTAGAAAATGGGATGTATAGATTGATCATTCCAAACAAGGAAGTCAGGGAAGTCTTTCTTTTACAAATCCGTGACTGGTTTGACCAGGTAGTTGCGAATGACCACGCATCTACGGAAAAAATCAACAGGGGTTTTCTTGAAGGAAAGACAGATGACATCCAGCGGGAACTTACAATGTTTCTTGGCGAAACAATCAGCGTTTTAGATACGAAAGCAAGAAACGAAGAAAAAGAGATTTTTTATCATGGTATTCTGATCGGTATTTTAAAAAATTATTCGGGCTGGGCGGTTAAATCGAATAGAGAATCTGGTGATGGATATGCAGATATTTTGCTTAAGCCTAAGAATCCAGATGTTGGAATCGTGATAGAACTGAAATACGCACATTCCATGAATGAACTTGACAAGGCGTGTGAACGAGCTATGGAGCAGATTAAGAATCACAGATATGACGCAGAACTCCGTGAGGATGGACGAAACGATCTTCTTGCATACGGAATTGCATTCTGTAAAAAACGTTGCAAAGTCGTAGTTGAAAAACTATAAAATACAAAAATCAGCACTGTTTCCATCGAGGAGGCTATGCTGATTTGTTGATTTTTCAGGGTAAAGGAAAAAATGATTATAGACAGATCAAAACCGCAGAAAAGCCTGCGCGAAATTTTACAGCAGCAAAACAGATATATCAGTGCTCCATGCAATGGCAATGGAATCTGCGGAAAATGTATTGTGCGGTACAAAAGCGGAGCAACAGAACCGACGAAGCAGGATAGAGAGTTTTTATCGGAAAAGCAGTTGGAGCAAGGCTATCGTCTGGCATGCCAGTCATATCCAACGGGAAGAATACAAAGTTGAAATTCTGGAACTGGAAGAAACGATAGAAGTCCTTTCGCAGTGGGAGAATCAGAGAACAGAAGAAATTCTGAAAAATACAGCAGAAGGAACGGCAGAAAAAACAGAAAATGCAATTTATGGAATCTGTATCGACATCGGCACCACGACTTTGGCAGCCTTGTTAGTGAACCTGAAAACCGAAGCGGACTGTCAGACCGCAGTATCGGTCAATCATCAGAGAACCTACGGTGCAGATGTGATTTCAAGGATAGATGCCTCTAACAATGGGAAAAAATGGGAGATGCAGCGCTGCATCCGGCAGGATTTACAGAAGCTGGTCGGTGAACTTGCAGAAAAAGAGGGAATCCATGTGGCACAGATACAAAGGATCGTGATCGCAGGAAACACAACGATGTGTCATCTGCTTCGCGGATTTTCATGTGAGACACTGGGGAGTGGCGCCTTTTCTGCCAGTTGACCTTTCATGGATGGAAGGCAGTGCTGCGGATTTTCTTGGAATGAAAGAATTGGATACAAAAGTTGTGATTTTGCCTGGGATCTCAGCGTTTGTAGGGGCTGATATCATGGCTGGCATTGCAAAAATGAATATGCACAGATCCGAAGGATATCATTTGCTGCTGGATATTGGAACGAATGGGGAGATGGTGCTTGGAAATTGCCGTCATATGTATGTGACGTCCACGTCTGCAGGACCGGCGTTTGAAGGTGGAAATATTTCCTGTGGCATGGCGAGCATTCCGGGAGTGATCTCACATGTTTTCATGGAAGAGACAGGGAAAGCCGGATTTCAGGTGATCGGTGAAACAGATGGAGAAAATAAGAAACAGCAGGCGATCGGAATCTGCGGAACAGGTATGATCGATCTGGTGTATGAACTCCGGGAGCATCAGATGATCGATGAACATGGAACATATTCGGATCTTTATTTTGACACCGGATATAAGCTGGCAGAAAAAGTAAAATTCACACAGAATGACATACGGGAACTTCAGATGGCAAAAGCGGCGATCCGTGCAGGAGTGGATATTTTAGTAAAAAAGGCGGGCATTACGTTTGACGAAGTGGACGACTGTTATCTTGCAGGTGGATTTGGAACAAAGATAGATATCAAAAAGGCGGCAGGGATTGGCCTGATCCCGAAAGAACTGGAGATGAAAACGATCCCGGCCGGAAATACAGTTCTTGCAGGGACAAAAGAGGTTTTACTTGGCAGAATTTCAAAAGAAGAACTTGAAAAAATCCAGACCATGGCAGATGTCATCAATCTGGCAGAAGAAAATGATTTTGAGGAGATGTATCTCTCTTACATGGATTTTTAAGTAAACGACAGATAAAAATTCTTGTATTGAAAAGAAAAAATAAGTCTGTTATCATATAAGTATATGGTTTGTACGGAAGAAAAAAGAATTTGACAGGTTGCTGAAACCACTACAAATGGAGAAGGACTGGCACAAAGGTTTATGACAAGAAAACATACAATATTAATTGTGGACGATGCAAGACATAACAGGACTGCATTGCGGGAAATTTTAAATGACAATTATATCGTGCTTGAAGCAGAAAATGGACAGAATGCATTAGCAGTTTTAGAGGAGAAGTATCAGGCGGTAACTGTGATCATTCTTGACCTGATCATGCCGGACATGAGCGGACTGGAACTCTTAGAAATTTTTCACAAAGATGTAAGATATCAGAATATACCTGTGATCGCGATGTTGAGAGGCATCAATGATGAGATCGAGTGCAAGTGTCTGGAATACGGAGCATGGGATTTTATGCGGAAACCTTATGATCCGACGATTGTGCGTTTTCGTGTAAAGAATGTGATCGATCGCAGTCAGATGAGAGTGGATGATGAATTAAAGTACCGTGCGGAGTATGATGTGCTCACCGGCATTTTGAACAAATCAAAGTTCTTTTATAATACGAGAAATATGCTGAATATTTTCGGTACGGAAGATTTTGTGTTCATCAGGATCGATATTGAAAAATTCCAGCTGATCAATTCCTTTTTTGGAATGGATGAGGGTGATAATTTATTAAAGTATATGGCAGATTATCTGCAGAATGTGGAAAAAGAATATCGTTATATTACTTATGGAAGAATTGAGGCAGATATTTTTGCGGTATGCTTTTCTTATGATAATGAGAAAGAGATCACAGACTTTGTGAAGAAATTCACGAATCAGATGGAAAAATATCCTCTGGATTTTGATATCACGCCTTTCTTTGGGATATATCTTGTGAAAAACCGTGATCTTTCCATCAACGAAATGTATGACAAAGCCAATCTTGCATCCAAAAACTGTAAGGGAAATTATATCCAGAACTATTTCTTTTACACAAAAGAGATGAGTGAGGATATCATCAAGGAGCAGCGCATCATCAACAATATGAAGAATGCGCTGAAGAACGAAGAGTTTGTGCTGTATTTGCAGCCCAAATATGAACTTCAGCGAAATTCCATTGCAGGAGCAGAAGTTTTGGTGCGATGGATCACAGCAGATGGCAGGATGATATCGCCGGGAGAATTTATCCCGGTATTTGAGCGGAACGGTTTTATCCTGAAGCTGGATCAGTATGTCTGGGAAAAGACATGCCAGCTGCTTGCGGGATGGAGAGATGAGGGAAGAAAAATATTTCCGGTTTCCGTCAATATTTCGCGTGTAAGTCTTTATAATCCCAAAAATTGTGGATGTGATCTGTGGACTGACAGAAAAATACAATATTCCACCGGAATGGCTGCAGTTAGAGCTGACAGAGAGTGCATATACAGGAAACCCAAAAGCAATCAAAGAGATGATGGAGCAGCTGCAGAAAAAAGGTTTTTCTATTTTAATGGACGATTTTGGAAGCGGTTATTCCTCGCTGAATGTACTAAAAGATATTGCGGTTGACGTCCTGAAAATTGATATGAAGTTTCTGGATGGCTCCGGAGATGATGGCAGGAGTGAAAACATTCTGGCATCGGTAGTCCGCATGGCAAAGTGGCTGAACATGCCGGTCGTAGCTGAGGGTGCGGAGCGCAAAGAGCAGGTATCGTTTCTGCACAGCATCGGATGCGAATATGTGCAGGGATTTTATTTTGCAAGACCAATGCCGGTAAAAGAATATGAAAAGCTGTTGTATGAACAGCCATACTTTGAAGATGATGAGACAAGAGGAACATCCAACGATACGAATGCCATCTGGACAGCGAATATGCAGATGGAAATGATTTTCTCCAACATGATGCAGGCAGCCGCAATTTATGAGTACAGCGACGGAAATATTGAAGTGGTGCGTGTAAATGACGCTTATTTTGACATGTTTGGTTATCATGACACAGATCGTGTGCACAAAGAGATTGAGGGATCCATTGATCATGTTGACAGAGAAAGGTTTATGGATACTTTTGCACAGGTTGTGGAAAATCAAAGCACTGCGGAATGTGAAGTGAAACGTTTTCTCGAGTCTGGCAGGGAAATCTGGATCAAGCTCCGCCTGAAGTATATTAACAGGGTAGGGGAACGCCATATTATTTTTGGCTGCATTGATGATATCACGGTCCAGCGGGAGATGGACAATGAACTTGCAAAGTACCGTCTTGCACTGATGGAAGAAGAGGTAAACGAGAAAATCATGCTTGTCGTGGATGATATGGAGATTAACCGGGCATCGCTGGAGAGTATTTTTGAAACAGATTACCGTATCCTGCAGGCAGGAGATGGGGAAGAGGCACTTCGTATTTTAGAGGAACAGAATTATAAAGTGGATATGATCCTGTTAGATCTGATGATGCCTGGCATGAATGGACAGACTTTTATGCAGGAAAGGAAGAATGATCCAAGGATCTTAAATATTCCGGTGGTGATCATCACGGCGGATGATACAACAGAACAACAGGTATTGACGATGGAATTAGGTGCAAGCGATTACATTGTAAAACCGTTTATTCCGGAGATCGTGACCAGACGTGTGCAGAATGTCTGGGATTCCACAAGGCGAAAAAAAGAAGTTCTGCAGGAGCATCAGAAGTAGTGGATAAGCAAAAAAAACTGCGTGTGTTTTATTCAGATATCAGTGCCTTGCGTGACAGATCAGATCAACCACAGTTGTGGGAGTTTTTGTGCTGCGCCAGACAACAGAAAATAAAACAATGTAAAAATGAAGATGACAGGCTTCGTGCCTTTGGGGCAGGTTTGTTATTGGAATACGGTCTGCGGCAGTATGGTTACACGCAGACAATATCTGTGGGATCACCTGCAGCAGCAGAGTTGGAGCAGACCGGACAAACACGGTCTTTGCAACAGGTAAGATTCGTTTATGGTAAAAATGGGAAGCCGTATCTTGGGACAGGACAGGGAGAACGGCTTCCGCTTATGTTTAACCTCAGCCATTCGGGCATGTATGTGGCAGCAGTTTTTGGCACAGAGGATGTAGGTGTGGATGTGGAGCTGATACGCACCGGAAAACAGAAGATCGCACAGCGTTTTTTTGCAGAAGATGAGAGAAAATATCTGGAAAAATGTTGGACAGATGAGGCTTTTACCGGAATATGGACGAGGAAGGAAGCCTATATCAAGGCGGTTGGAACAGGGATCGCAATGTCTTTGGATTCTTTTTCCACGATGGAAGAACAGGTGGGAGAATATTATCTGAAAACATGGAATGTCAAACGGGATGTCTGGCTGTCTGTCTGCCGGAAAGGGAGTGTGATCGAACGCTGTCTGCCGGAGAAAATCGCATTAGAACAGGTGTTTTTATAAGAGACAGATCTGCAGATCATAATGAGAATGGTACAGGATCAGTACCGATAGAGATGGAAAATGGAGGTTGGGATTCATGTATGACGAGTTGACCGAACAGGACATAAAAAAAATGGAAGAAGAGATTGAGTATCGGAAGCTGGTTGTGAGAAAAAATGCGCTGGAAGCAGTCAAAGAGGCACGTGCACATGGCGACCTCAGTGAAAATTTTGAATACCATGCAGCAAAAAAAGACAAAAATCAGAATGAGAGCCGTATCCGTTATCTGGAGAAAATGATCAGAACGGCAAAGATTATTTCCACGGATTCTGCGGATGATGAAGTCGGAATGAACAATACCGTTACGGTCTATTTTGAGGATGATGACGAGGAAGAAACCTATAAAATTGTCACAACCATCCGCGGCAATTCCCTGAAAAATCTGATCAGTAACGAATCGCCTCTCGGAAAAGCATTGTTGGGGCACAAAATAGGTGACCACTGCGAAGTAAAAGTAAACGATAACTATTCCTATTTTGTAGAGATACGAAAAATCGAGAATACGGTGGATGATGGAACGGATAAACTGAGAAGTTTTTAATATATAAGAAAGAAGATTGAGGAACAAAAAGATGAGATTAACAGAATTATTAAACAAAGATGAAGTGACGATTTCCTGCGAGCTTTTTCCGCCAAAACAGGGTGCGCAGTTGGAAAATTATAAAAATATCGTAAAAGATATGGCGGCATTAAAGCCGGCATATATGAGTGTCACTTACGGCGCAACAGGTGGAACATCTGATTATACGGTAAAGCTTGCAGAGGAAGTACGTAACAATAACATTCCGGCGTTGGCACATCTGACCTGTGCCTCTTCCACCAGAGAAAAGGTGGCATCTGTCATTGAGGAGTTAAAGGCAGCAAATATCGAGAATATCCTTGCACTCCGTGGCGATATTCCTGCAAATGCAGATTTTCCGCTGCCGGATCAGTACAAGCACGCAAGTGAACTGATCGCAGATATCAAAGCACAGGGTGATTTCTGTATCGGTGGTGCATGCTACCCGGAAGGACACCCGGAAGCAGCAACGATTTTTGAAGATCTCGACCATTTGAAAGAGAAAGTGGATGCAGGATGCGAGTTCCTCACCACACAGATGTTTTTTGACAATAACATTTTATACAATTTTATGTACAAGGCATTAAAAAAAGGAATAGATGTTCCAATTGTAGCAGGCATTATGCCTGTCACCAACGCAAGCCAGATCAAACGTATCACATCTTTGTCCGGCAATATGGTTCCACCGAGATTTCTTGCGATCGTAGACAGGTTTGGAGACAACCCGGCAGCAATGCGTCAGGCGGGAATTGCATATGCAACAGAGCAGATCATTGATCTGATCGCCAACGGTGTCAATCATGTGCATATTTACACGATGAATAAACCGGATGTTGCAGGAGAGATTTTGGACAATCTTTCCAATATCTATGTGAGATAGTGGATGTAAAATGATTGCTTAAAATGTGAAGAAAAATCAATATTTTTGAAATGACAGGATACCTCCTGAGCAGATACGGGTAACAACCCCGAACCTGCCGGGAGGTATTTTTGCGTACTTGAAGAAACAAAGTGCATTTTTCGTGCGGTCTGCTGCATAAAATATTCGTGTGACCATTGTGTGACCGGGGATACCTATAATAACACAAGGATTTATAAAAAATTCAATGGATGAGCGGAGGAGATGGAGAGTGAAGAAAAAATACATGCTTATGGGAATCGCTGCAGTATTGATCCTGGCAACGATGGTTGGCGGAACGCTTGCAGCTCTGAATACAAAAAGTGAAAAGGCAGTGGCAAATATTTCCATTAAGAGTGTGGGAGTCACGGTGATCGGGGATCAGCCTGTGGCACTGGCAGACGGCGGGGAAAAAGAACCGGTTACGATCGTGCCGGGGGAAACGATCATCATGCCGAAGGCAGTACAAAACGATATCCCGGATGGTTATGATGTGTATGTAAAAGTAGTCATTTATCATGCATGGGATACAAAAAGCGGCGGACTTGTGAGTGCAGGGGAGGCGGATGATATCTATGTACATAATCAGGACTGGATCATCGGGTATGAGGATGATGAGCAGACGGTGATGTACTACACAAAGCCGCTGGCTCCAGAACAGACGACAACAAACTTTATGGACGGAATTTATTTTAAGGAATCTATGGGAAATGGATTTGCAGATGCAGTCTATACGTTAGAATACGAAGTTACGGCAGTTCAGGCGAATAACGCAAAAGATGCGATCGCAGCAGAGCTTGGTGTGTTCCCGGAGTTTGATGAAAATGGAACGATTTTGTCTGTTTCAGAAACAAGATAACGGTTGAAGGAGATTGGATCATATGAAAATAAAAAACATGGCAGCCGTTCTGTTGCTTATTTGGACTTGTGGATTTTCATCGGTGGTCAGTGCGGCGGAAATTCAGACTGTGCAGCTGACAGAGGAAAATCAGCTTGTGTATACAAAAGATAAGACAGAACTTGCCGGTGCTTTTGATGGCATGGCACCCGGAGACAGCAGGACCGTTGTCATTAAAATAGAGAATCAAAACAGTCATAAGGCATCTTTTTTTATTTCGCAGAAGACAACGGATGCTTTGGAAGAAGCAGGAAAAGCGTCTGGCGGAGCATATGAGTTTCAGGTGGAGATCGGCAATGATACCGGAAGGATATCTTTGCTGGATGCAGATGCCGGTGGTTATGCAGAAAATGTGGCAAGTGCCGAAGGTTTAGCTGAAATTACAGAACTGAATGAGTATCGTTATATGACAGCTCTGGATCCGGGGGAGTCGGCGGATGTCTATGTGACATTGACTTTAGACGGCGAGGGCATGGACAGCGCAGATGGAATTGATTATTCGCGTGTAGCAGGTGCGATGGAATTTGAATTCCGGGCGTACTATGCAGACGACAGAAAGCCGGTTGTGATCACAAATTATGTGACGGAGTACGGAAAAGACAATGTGGTGACAAAGGTTGTAAAGAAAGTGATTCCAAAGACTGTCACAGAACAGCTTGTTCCACTGGCAAATGGTGTCAGGACAGGAGATCCTCTGACAGTGACGGTATCTGCAGGAGTTCTGGTGGCAGGTATAGTGATTGTTGGTATCGCAGTGAAAAAAAGAAAGGTGGAGCGCAAGTCATGAAAAAAGTAAAAAAAATAATTACAGGCTTTCTTATGGTTTTTATCTTCATGGCGCTGGTGCTTCCAATGACAACGGTGAAAGCTTCGGAAGAGAAAGAAGTGGTGGAAAAAAGAATGTATACAGTGACATTCCGTGCAGGAAATATTGCTTGTTTTGATATAGATAAGATCACTGTTTCCGAAGGGATGGAAGTGACAAAAAATTATATTAAGGTAAAAGTTGCAAAGGGAGATACACTTGCTTTTCACAGTGCCTGGCTGGGAAAGTGATGCAAGGCTGACATCATGGTTTTCTAACTGCCTGCACTATGAAAAAGAGGCAGCATATGGGTTGAAAGCTTTTAACGGTGTTGTGGGAACTGTGGTGGAGCGGAATACAGAGTATGTTTTGGATTATAAACGTCTGATCGATCCGGTTTCCTATACGGTGAGTTTCATAGACAGTCAGACAAAGGAACAGATTGCAGCTCCACAGATCATCTATGGAAATGCCGAAGAAACCATTATGGTCATTCCGGTGACTGTTTCGGATTATACACCGACAGAGAGCAGTAAAATTATAAAACTGGAAAAAGGGAAAGAGAACACGGCAACGTTTGAATACCGCTACACCGGGGCTGTGGAGACAATCACCAGCACGGTGACAAATGTGGTTCCGGGCACAACACGGACAGAGACAGTTGTGAAGTGAGGTTGAGGAGACGGTCATCGTTCCCGGAACCTCCCAGCCGACAGGATTTACTGCAAATGTAGTAAATAATGCGTCAAATGCAGTGAATGCGCCGGTAGGCAATACAGCAAATAACGTGGCAGATAATAACGCAAATAATGCAGCGGACAATGCGGTAAATGCTCCGGCAGATGATAATGAAGACCAGACCGTAGACGATAGCAATGTTGAAATTCCGGAGGAGCAGACACCGTTGGTGGATGGAGATGGGAATGATGGAGTTGTCGCCATCGAAGAGAGCGAGACACCGTTGGCGAACACAGCAGAGGATGCGAGTACCGCTTCCGGTGATGTGAACGGGAAAGATGCAGACCTTGCAGCGCAGGAGATCGATGCAGCATCCGTACCTGTGGCAGTGCCGGTGATTGGCGGTATCACGGCAGTTTTTGTTGTGGGACTGATTGTTTTCCTTATATATAAAAATAGAAAAAAGTCGAAGTAACCAGGATTTTTAGGTACAGTATTCGACTTTTATGGCAATACATGCATGTTAGACTTACAGGAAAAATCTGGCAGTCAGAGCCGGAAAAGAGGAGGAGAACTGCATGCTGACGATTCGTACTCTGGGGAAATTTCAGATAAGGAATGAAGAACATATTGTGAATGAGGAAGAAATACGATCTCCGAAAATGATAAATTTACTGGCGTATCTGATTCTTCACAGAAATCAGACACTGACGTTTTATGACATGGCGGATGCGTTGTGGCAGGAGGAAGAAACGGGAAATCCGGCAGGGGCATTGAAGAATCTGATGTATCGTCTGAGAGTTCTTCTGAAGAAAAACTTTGGAGAAGAGGACTTTATCCTGACCGATCATGGTTCCTATCGCTGGAATCCCAGACTGGAAGTGGCAGTGGATGCAGAACGATTCGAACAAATATTCGAATTGGCAAAGCAGAAACCTATTTCAGAGGGTGAGACAATCCAGAAACTAAAAGCGGCGCTTGCACTTTATCAGGGTGATTTCATGACAAAAGTTGCAGATATGCACTGGGTGATGATGCTGAATACTTATTATCACTCTTTGTATTTAAACTGCGTCCGGTATCTGTGCGAATGTTATGTCCGCGCGGAAAAATATGAGAATCTGGAGCAGCTTTGCAGTCAGGCACTTCAGCAGGAAAGTCTCGATGAAGAGTTATATTGTTATCTGATCAAGGCTTTGGCAGGAAAAAATAAAATTGGTTCTGCCCTGGAAGTGTACGAGAATGCATGCCGGACGTTGCAGCAGCAGCTCGGAATCTGTGAACTGTCAAAATTAAAGGGCGTTTATGACAAATTACTGAGACAGAATAAAAGCGGAAATGTGCAGGGAATTGCACAGGTACATCAGGATATTGCAGAACAGAATCCAGCGGGAGCGTTTTTGTGCGGGTATCCGGTCTTTCGGGAAATTTGCAGGCTTCAGGTGAGAAAGACAGCGCGTTTTGATGAAAATGAATATATTCTGCTTCTGACCTTAAAGGCGGGGGAGTATACCGGAAGCAAGGTCAGTGATGTCAATCTGTTCCGCATCCGCAATGCGATGCCTCATCTTGTGGAGACATTGAAAAAATCGCTCCGTCCTGGGGACGCGGTGGCACAGTTCAGCGATTCGCAGTATGTGATTTTGCTTTCCGCATGTACCTATGAGGGTGGAATGTTGGTCGCAAACCGGATTATTTCAAAATTTTATCAGGACAATAAAATTTACCGAAATCTGAAAATCAAGATCAATATAGAAAAAGTGAAAACAACAGAAAATATTTTAAGCAAATACACCGGATGAAATCTTTGGAAGAGAAAACAGTAGATCAAAGGGCAAAAGCAAGGAGGATTATATGAGATTTGCATCCATTGTAAAAAAAGTTTTAGCATTCCTGCTATGTTTGACGTTGCTGACATCCAATGTGACCGTCACCAATGCGACAAGTGTAGACACCACGGATGTTTTTGCGGAAGTTTCCACAGAGATGTTGAAGGAGACAAAAAATGCAGGGCAGGAAGAGAATGTGTCAGAGGCAGACAGTGATTCGAATGCAGCGGATCTGTCAGACACAGAGAGTAATGTAAGCGGGCAGTATAAGCAATCATCAGATTCAGACGGAACGGGAGATACAGAAAAAGTCAAGAACACAGAGAGCACTGAGGCGACTGAAGCAATCGAGGAGACGGAGAAAACAGAGGAGACAGAACAACCGGAATTAAAAACCGTATTCGACTATTCCAATGACGCAGTCCGCGTGGTCGTGACACTTTCGAATGAGACCGATCTTCCGGCAGGCGCAGAGCTTGTCGTGGCACCGGTAGCCGTCACAGCAGAAATGGAAGCATCCATCGATAAAGCGATGGAGGGCGAGTCGAAAGAAAAAGAAGAGGTTGTGGCGTATGACATCTCCTTTGTAAAAGATGGAAAAGAAGTGGAGCCCGGGGCAACCGTGCAGGTGCAGTTATCGCTTGCGCAGGTGAAAGAGGGCGATTCGGCGAGCGTGTATCATTTTGATGAGACAAAAAATGAGATGTTGGATATGAATGCGAACACTTCTGCCGACGGCGAGGTGACATTTGGCACGGATCATTTTTCAAAATATGTCATCGTCAATCATGGAGATAACAACGTGACCGTGACCATCGAACATTATGACAACAGCAAATATCAGGCGCAGGATGAGCAGAGTGCAAAAATTTACAGCGATGATGTCTGCACGATGGCACCGGGAGCAAAAATCAGCGACTACAATAAGGCGTTAAACTGGGATGTGGATCATGTGCAGGTAAACGGAGAAGCATTTTCCCAAAGTGAACTTGAAAACATTGAGATCCATGAGGACAGTGTTGTAAAAGTTTTTTATCAGGCAAAAAATACGGACTATATCGGTGAGGCATCGTTTTATGACTACGAGGTGATCCCTTATGACACAGCCGGACAGCAGAGGGCAGATCTGAGTATCAATGCAGATTCCAACTATCCGTCTGAGCAAAAAGATAACCGTTTCACGGTCGGAACGGTATCCCAGAATTTAAGTGAAAATCAATATGACACCGTCACGAAAAAAACAGGTCAAAACGGAACCACAGACGACCAGCATATCAACGTGTATACCGGAGGAACTGGAGAAAATGCAAAAAAAACAGGAATCGTTACCGGGTTAAGTGATGATTACAAAGAAGTTCTTTTCAGTGTGAATGAACCGGGCGTTTTTCCGAAAGACGGAGCAGCTGCGGCAGGGACAAAAGGACTGACAGTAAAAGAAGGATACAGGTTAAAATTTTCACAAAGTGGTGACACTTACGAACTGAAAGAAGTTTTAGACAAAGAGGACAATGTGGCAGCAACTGCGGGGGCGGATTTCCTGCCATTTGGAAATAATAATTTTTATTTTGGAATCCGCTATGACGTAACCTTTACACTTGGAGATTATATCGGGGAGCTGAACTATTCTTTTACCGGGGATGATGATCTCTGGGTAATTCTGGATGGGAAAACAGGTGGTCATTGATCTTGGCGGTATCCATGACGCTCTGACAGATACGGCCGATCTCTGGAACTATATTGACAGGACAGACAAAAACAAAGAACATCATCTGACCATTTTATATATGGAGCGCGGTGCAGGAAAGGCAAACTGTAACATGAAGTTTACGCTTCCGAATGCGGACGTGATCAAAGTGGTGGACGATGACGTGCCGGATATCCCACCGGAGGAGCCGGTTGATTTTACGGAGAAGGATGTGGAATATCATAAGACAGCGAAACTGACGGACTGGGAGAACAGAGAGTATCAGATCGATCTTGACGCAAGTTCGCTTGCAACCTCGCAGAGCACAGTTGAAAAAATACAGACAGTGGATGCCATGATGGTATTTGATCTGTCCGGCTCGATGAATGAAATTTTGTCCGGTGAAAATCAATTAAAGGACATCGGAGAATTCAGCAGTGTGAAGAATCATCTGGATATCAATAAAGTATACTACTGGAATAAATATGAAAAGAGTGGCTGGTGGCCATGGACGTATGATAGGAGTGTCGGAATGGGAACGGCGGCTGTATCCGGTAATGTAAGTATGCGAAGTATCCGGTAAAATATATAGATGGACAGTGGAAAAAATATGTGAATGGCAGTTACCAGAGCATTTCCGACAGTGACGTGATCGCAGCATGGACATCCAAGATTTCTGCGTTAAAAGATGCAGCCAGCGGATTTGTGACAGGTATTTCCGATACTTCGCCGGACAGTCTGGTCGGAATCGCAACCTTTTATGGTATTGGCGATGAGTGGAACAGCAGTACCGAGGGCAAATTAAACCACGGTCTTTCAAAGGTGAAAAAAAACGAGATGTTAAAGTCCGTCAATGCGCTTTTTGCGGACGGCGGTACCTCTCCACAGAAAGGACTGGAGCATGCATACAGCGAATTGCAGAAGGCAGAAGATGACAACAAAAAATATGTGATCCTGTTCTCCGACGGAGAGCCTTCGGACAGCAATGACAAAACGGAGACAGAAGCATCAGCGGTGAAGCTGAAAGAGGCAGGCTATACGGTCATCACAGTCGGGCTTGGTTTAAATAACGAGACTGCCACATGGCTGGGAGAGAAAGTGGCGTCAGCCGGCTGTGCATTTACGGCGGATACTGCGGAGGAGTTAAACAAAATCTTTCAGAACATCCAGAGCACGATCACACAGTCAAGATCCCTGACCGGAGTGCAGGTGACGGACATTATTGATGCGGAATTTGAGCTGACAGATGCCGAGATCCAACGTCTGAGAGCGGATGGCGCACAGGTAACGGTCAATGAGGATGGCACAACGACGGTCAGCTGGCTTGATCAGGAAGTAAAGCCGAAGGAAAACGGCGCCTCCGGCTGGCAGAAAACGATCCATATCGTGGCAAAAGAATCCTGTCTGGGTGGAAATAATATGACTACAAATGTAAATACGTATTCCTTTTTAAGCTTTGGCGGCACACAGCTGGAATTGCCGCAGCCGACCGTGAATGTGAGAATTGCGTATCAGATCACAGACACAGCAGATACGATTTTTCCTCGGGGAAAATCTGGAAAACTATGCAGATGATGCGGCAGTGCGCATGAAAGATGTGGACAGCGCCAGACTGTCACAGGTGTATCTGACGTTCTACACGGACAAAGGCTGCCGTGAGGAGATCACGCAGGAAAAACTGAAAAAAGAGAGACCTAAACAGGATACCACGTATTACGCAAAAGCATTTCTGCCGGTGGAGGAAGCGACAGATGCTTCCAACGCAAACTCCACGTTAAAAGGTGTGATCTATAAAAATGAGGCACAGGTGGAGGCAGCGCATGCGGACGGGGAAGCCTATGCAGGAAAATATGATGTGAAAGTGAAAACGGGAACGCTTACGATCACAAAGAAAATCAGTAAAAAAGATATCAGAGCGTGTGAGGGTGATCCGATCTTTACATTTAAGATCACCAATCAGACGACAGGCGATGTTTATTATAAGACGTTAAGGTTTGGTGAGAACAGCGCAGAGGATCAGACCACGACAGCCGGAATGTTCAATGTGAAAGCACAGACGACACTGGAAGGACTTGCGCAGGGAATCTATAAAGTAGAAGAACTTGACACGATGGGCTTTACGTTAAAAGAGTTTACCGCAGACACAAACTGTGCATCACAGATTGCCGGAAACAGCGCACAATTTGCAGTTGGTATCCGCAGCAGAGACGAGGCCTGCAGCTTTGACGCAGAGGACTTTGTCACAACAGCGGCAGATTTACATTTGCAGGCAGACTGTGTGAATGTTACAGCCAAAAACAATAAGACCAGAAGCGATGGAAAACTCACGGATACAGATGCCGTGAAAAATCAATTTGTGATCCATGAAAAAGCAACCAGGACGACAGATGTTGATAATCATTCCACAACAGATGTGCGCAAATAATCGGAGGCAGTGTGTATGAAAGAAATATGGAAAAAGAAAAAAATATTTGTGATCACAATTGCACTGATGGTTGGAATTATTGGAACAGCAGCAACATTTGCAATTATCACAGCAACAGCAGGAACGGTGACCAATACGTTTCAGGCGGCAAAAGTGGCGACTGAGATCGAGGAAGAGTTTGAGGGCGGGATCAGAGCAGGCAGCACCGTGAAAAAAAATCCGAGTGTGAAAAATACCGGAATTTCGGATGTGTTTGTCCGGGCAAGGATCACGGTCTCACCGGAACAGACAGAAGTGATGCTGTTAAACGGTACCTGGAACGGTACTGCTTTTTCGGAGAAAGGTAAGGCAGTGGACGGCATTGCAACCGAGCGTACGCTGTATGATCCTGACGGTGACGGGATCGGCTGGTATCAGGGCACGGACGGCTGGTTTTACTACAACAGTCCGGTTGCACCGGGGCAGAACACGGATAATTTATTTGATGCAGTAAAAATTGGAAATGTGACAAAAAATTTTGATATCACGGTTTATCAGGAGGCAGTGTTTGCCGGAAGTTATGAGGCCAAAGATCAAGTTGAACTTCCGGTTTTGAAGGGATTTTTTGCAGAAGTAACCAAATAAGTCAGAAAGGCGCAAAAGAAAATGACAAAGAAAATTTGCAGTGTATTATCAATGGTGGTATTTCTTGGACTGCTTGTGATCGCAGGCTTTCTGTTTGTCCCGAAAATGCTTGGATATGATGAGTATGCGGTCTTGAGCGGCAGCATGGAACCCGGGATCCCGGTCGGGGCGATCGTCTACGATAAAAATTTTACCGGGAGTGAGGCGAGGGATGGAGTAGTCGTCACTTATCAGCTTCCGGCGGGAACGCTGGTGACGCACAGGATCATTTCGGTGGATAAGGAGGAACAGACCGTTGTCACGCAGGGAGACGCTAATAATATTGCAGATGCAGCTCCTGTTGCATGGCAGCAGATCATCGGGGTGTATGCATTTCATATCCCGTATCTTGGATATATTTCCATTTATGCAAAGACACCGCTTGGTATTGCGGTGGTGTGCGGTGTTTTGATCGTGCTGATCCTTTTAAACTTCATCCCGGATATTTTAGAGGAGGATAAGAAGAAAAATTTAAATACGGAATGAAGAACAGTTGCTGAAATTTCTGATATATGACCGCCGTGTGACCATTGAGTGATAAAACAGTATCGTAACAAACGGTTTCTGATAAGGCAGGAACCGCAAGTTGCAGAATGGAAAGTACATAAGAATAAATAGATTATCATGAAATGAAAAAGGAGATCAGAAATTATGAAGAAAACAAAATTAATCACACTGCTTGGAGCAATCAGCCTGATCGGTGCAATTGGCGCAGGCAGCACATTTGCTTACCTGACGAGCACAACCGGAACTGTCACCAACACCTTTACCGTCGGAAATGTAAACTTTGATGATGATCCGCTGACAGGCGGTTTATCCGAGTCCAAAGTGGCAAGAGATGAAAACAGCAATCTGTATGTGGATGCTGATGGCACCGGAGAGTGGACGGTAAAAGAAAATAAGTACGAGGATCTGGTTGCAGGAGAAGTGGTATATAAAGATCCGACTGTACACATGGCAGATGATTCACAGGATGCATGGGTATTTGCGAAAATTGTGAATGAAAACCCGGAACTTACGATCACATATGCTTCTGACTGGGTAGATGTGACAGACGCTTATAAAACAGCACAGAACTTAAACAACATTGACTACAAAGTATATGCAAAAAAAGATGTGATTTCTAAATCCGCTCATTCAACTATCTTTGAAGAAGTAACGGTTGGAAACAATGTGACAGAGGATACCACATTTACCGATATTAAAGTTTCTGCATGTGCGCAGTTCAGGCAGCCGGCTTTGCAAGTTACACAGACGCACTTGCACAGGTTTCTTTCAACTAAATAAAAGGTAAAACATCTGAGCAGATTTTCATAGGGACTATGAGGTCTGCTCATTTTGTGGTACAATCAAAAACAGTGCAGGCAGTTTTTGCGTGCACAGCAGAGTAAAGTGGGAGAGAAACGGGCATGAAACAAAATAAAAGCAGCCGGTCAACGGTTCTTCTTTTTCTTCTTGGCGCAGCGCTGATCGTGGCAGCACTCATTATGCTGGTGCCGGATCTTTTGAATTACAAACAGTCCAACGACACCTATGACGCATTAAAGGACACCTATGTTTCAGAGAAACCGGAGAATACGGAAGTGGCAGAGGAGACAGAGGGGGATGATTCGTGGTGGTATACAGATGTGGATGTGAAGCTGGAAGAACTGCAGCAGGTCAATGCAGATATTATCGGCTGGATCCGGTTTGATAATCTGGAGCAGCTCAGTTATCCGGTTTTATATTCCGGGGATGATGAGAAGTACCTTCGCGCGGATATTTACGGAAATCAGACGATTGCCGGATGTATTTTTATGGAGGGGATGAACACACCGGATTTTCAGGATTACCATACAATCCTGTATGGGCACAACATGAAAAACTTAAGCATGTTTGGCAGCCTGAAAAAATATAAAACAGAGGATTTTTATAAAGATCATCAGTTTTTTACAATTTATACATCAGAGTGTGCGTACCGTTATCAGATTTTTGCCTACTATGATGTGCCGGAAACCGACGAAGTTTACACGGTTGGCTTTGCGCCGGATGAGACTTTTCAAAAATTTATTGATAAGATGAAGCAAAAGTCCTATGATGATACAGGAGTGAACGTGACGAAAGACGATCATATTATGACACTGTCGACCTGTTCCACCACGGGAAAACGTTTTGTAGTGCATGCAGTGCGCATCGGGGAACATGCGTTGGAGAAATAAGAAAAGAACAACATAAGGAGAAAAACAATGAAAAGACCAGAAGAATTGAGTCATATGCTGACAGAGATGTACAATGATACGAAGGATGGAAAAATCCGCTGGAACCTCAGTGTGCAGACAACGGAAAATAATGAAGTATCCGAGAAACCGGTCGAAGTGGAGGATGGTGTTTCCTGGACGATCGATGAATGTTATGTTTCCTATTATTGCAAATACAAGGGACAGGATTTTCTGATGATCACCTATGAGATGATCAAAACCGCCGGAGATAAGGTGCATACGACCAACATGATCTTCCTCCCACCGCTCGGAATCCGCGTGTTCCAGCTTCCAATGTTGTTGCCATATGCGATTCAGGCGTCCGGTGTGCTGGCAAATCAGATCCACAATTTGTGGGAACTACTGCTTGCGATGAAAAAGGCAGACCCGGAGAGTGTATTTATGGAAGTGTCAGCAGGAAAACTTGTGATCGAGGATGAAAAATAACCTGTGAGAGGTTTGATATCCTATATAACATAAGCTTGTACAAATGGATAATATAAGGAAAAAGATGTTCGTGGAACTGGTTGTACCACAGAACATCTTTTTTAATGCAAAATCAGGTAAAGTAAGAATATCCTTGTGAACATTTTTGAAGAGTTTTTCCGAAAATCCCCAAAAAAAGGGAAATGATCAGCTAGAAATAATATACAATTTTGTCAAAAAGTATATGAAAATGTAAATAATGTTGAAACTTTATAAAAAAAGTGTTAAAATCATAACAATCACTGGTATGACCAGAATTAATAATTTTATAAGGGAGGAAACAATATGTTAAATCATGGACTGTTGTTTCAGGTTTACGGCGAGGGAGCTGCATGGCAGTTTCTTGGCTGGATTTTAGTTTTTACCTGTCTCGTACTTGCAAATGAATTTGCCAGACGTACAAAAGCCGGCGGAATGTTATGTTTCGTTGTTCTTCCGATCATTCTGACAGTTTACTTTATTGCAATTTACGTTTCAGCAGCAGCGGGGGCTGAATGGGCGCTCAATAACAATACATATGTACATATGACAAGCTGGTTCCACTATGCGAAGTTATATGCAGCTACAGCTGGATGTATTGGTTTTATGATGCTCAAATACAAATGGGGTATTGGAAAAACACAGTGGTTTAAGGCTTTCCCATTTGTCATCGTAGCAATCAACATTTTGATCGCAGTATGCAGCGATTTCGAATCTGCCATCAGAGGTGCACAAGCACTCGCAGAGACAGGAACAAGCTGGTGGTTATCATCTGAAGGCGTATGGTTATATGGTGGATGGTGGAACGTTCTCAACGGTCTTGCAGGTATTATCAATATCTTATGTATGACAGGCTGGTGGGGAATCTACTCATCTAAGAAAAAAGATGATATGTTATGGCCGGATATGACATGGATGTTCATCTTAGCTTATGATGTATGGAACTTCCAGTATACTTACTTAAACCTTCCGACTCATTCATGGTACTGTGGTGTTGCATTATTACTTGCACCTACATTTGCTGCAGCATTCTGGAACAAAGGTGGCTGGATTCAGAACCGTGCTAACACATTAGCATTATGGTGTATGTTTGCCCAGGTATTCCCATTATTCCAGGATCAGGGTAAATTCGCAGTTATCCCAAGGCTCTACGCAGATGGATTCATGGATGCAGCTACACATCCAACAGCAGTAGATCCTACAGCACAGGGTGTGATCTCTGTTCTTTCAATTGTAGTCAACGTTGTTGTATTCGCTGCAATTATCAAACGTTCTGTGAAGTTAAAGAAGAATCCTTACAAAGATGAGATCTGGAAAGGCACAAAAGATTACGAAGAAGCTATGTCCCGTGCGGAATAATCTTCATCAGATCTGTAATGAAAAATGAGCACTGTATGGTGCATGAAAAAAGTCTGCTGGCAGGTAGTACCTGTCGGCAGACTTTTTTACTATAGAACAAAATAAAAAGCGATGTTTTATTTACACATCTCCGCAATATCATAAATCAGTTTTTTGGAATCTTCCCATCCAAGGCAAGGATCTGTGATAGATTTTCCATAAATATGATCGTGGATCTTCTGAGATCCTTCTTCAATATAACTCTCAATCATCACACCTTTTACCATGTTATGGATGTCTTGCGATAACTGACGGTTATGCATAACTTCCTTAACAATACGGATCTGTTCTTTGAACTGCTTGCCGGAATTGGAGTGGTTTGCATCAATAATGGCAGCCGGGTTCACAAGATCCATTTTGGCATACATATCACAGAGACGGATCAGATCTTCATAATGATAGTTCTGTGTGCTGTTTCCGTGTTTGCTTACGGCGCCGCGGAGTACAACGTGGGTTAATGGATTTCCGGTTGTCTCCACTTCATAGCCACGGTAAACAAAATGGTGTGGATGCTGGGCGGCATAAACAGAGTTTAACATAACGGAAAAGTCACCGCTGGTTGGATTTTTCATACCGGATGCAACATCAAAACCGCTGACGGTAAGACGGTGCTGCTGGTCTTCAACCGAACGTGCACCAATCGCAACGTAGGAGAGCAGGTCTTCTACATATCCCCAGTTTTCCGGGTAAAGCATTTCGTCTGCACAGGTGAGACCGCTTTCTTCAATGGCACGGATGTGCATTTTGCGCATGGCGATCAGACCTTCCACCATATCCGGTGCTTTTTCAGGGTCAGGCTGGGATGCAATTCCTTTGTAGCCTTCACCTGTGGTACGTGGTTTGTTTGTATACACACGTGGGATGATGATCAGCTTGTCTTTGACATTTTCCTGAATGGAAGTGAGACGGCTGACATAATCGCATACAGAATCTTCGTTGTCTGCAGAACAAGGTCCGATGATGACAAGAAAACGGTTGTCAAGACCTTTGATCACATTGCTGATCTCTGCGTCACGCTGTTTTTTTAACTCCTGCAATTTCTCTGACAGAGGATATCTTTCTTGGATCTGGGCAGGAGAAGGTAATTCGTTTAAAAATGTGAAACTCATGTGAAACTCTCCTTTAGTAGATTATACTAACAGTCATTCTAATAGATTGTGAATAAATTGTCAAATTCACAGACGTTCCAATTTTTTATAGTCTCCATGAATACTATTTATATTGCATGCATTGAATATTAGAGTCTGGTGTTTTAAAATAGAAATGATCGTGGAACATAAATCAGGCAGAGTTTCGCAAATCCGGTTTAGGATGGATAGAAAAGGAGTGGCAGAGGCATATGGAGATTAAGGGAAAAACAATTGGAACAGGAAAACCACTTTTATGCGTTCCGGTTATGGAAAGCAATACAGAAGAGATCATAGACGAATTACGGACACTTGCAAAAAGTGAAGCAGATGTCGTGGAATGGCGTATAGATGTTTTCGTGGATTATAAGAATTACAACGCAGTGCGCGAAGTGTTTGCGGCTGCGGCAGAGTGCATGAAAGAGAAGATTTTCTTATATACATTCCGAACCAAAAAACAGGGCGGTATGGGAGAACTAACATCGGATGAATTAAGTGACCTTCATGATCTTGCGGCAGAGTCAGGATGCGTGGATCTTCTGGATCTGGAATTTTTTGAGGAGGAGCATCCGGCAAGAAAAATCAGAAAGCTTCATAAGCAGGGCTTGAAAGTCATTGCCTCCCACCATGATTTTTATGAGACGCCGGACAGAGAAGTTATGAAGATGCTGTTAGAACAGATGTGTGCAGGAGGTGCAGATATTGTAAAACTTGCAGTTATGCCACAGAATATGGAGGATGTTTTAAAACTTTTATCTGTGACGAATGAGTTCAAGGAAGAGAATCCGGACACGCCGGTCATCACAATGTCCATGGGAAAGATGGGGATGATCAGCAGGCTGTGCGGCGAGAGTTTTGGCGCAGCGGTCACTTTTGCGGCACACAAAAAAGCGAGTGCACCAGGTCAGATGGAGATGCATGAGGTGGCTGATATTTTGGAGAAAATGCATAAAATTATTAAATAAGTATAAACAAAAGAGAAAATAAATGGAAACACCGGCAAATTTCTTGACATAGATATTTGCCTGTGTTATTATTTGACACATGCAATATATAACAATGTTAAATAATAGCAGGTGGTGAGTGAATTATGGATAAATTATATGAAGAACTGTTCCGCGCGATGAATCAGTTCCGCAAGCTGAAATTTGCGGAGATGTTTCCGATGATCAACAGGACAGATTTTTTCGTAATGTGTACGATTATGGATAAAGGGGAGAATGGAAAGATTACCATTTCGGAACTTGCATCCAGAGCGAAAATGCTTCCATCCGCGATTTCCAGAACTTTAAAAGGGTTAGAAGAGCGCGGATATGTGGAGCGGAATATCAATAAAAATGACAGACGGAATACGTATGTGGAACTGACTGCAGAGGGAGAACGTCTGACAGAGGAAGCAAGGCAGATCATGGCGGACTTCGGCAAATCTGTGATGTCACAGGTGGATGAGGCAGATATGAAACGCCTGATTTCTTATTTGGATAACATTTATCATATTGCGGAAAAAGAGATTGAAGCTAGAAAAGGGCAAGGCAGAAGAAAGGAAAGGGAACATGAGTAAGATTTTTAAAAATATGATTCCATATTGGAAATCAATTGTGATTATCATTGCGTTACTCTTTGTGCAGGCATGGTGTGATCTGTCACTACCGTCTTACACATCGGATATCATTGATGTCGGTATCCAGAACTATGGTGTGGAACATGTAGTGCCGGAGGCATTGACTGCGGATGAGTTTGAAACGGCAGAGTTATTCATGACGGATGAGGAGGCAGATCTCTGGGAGAGTATCTATGAGCAAGACGGTGATATTTACCGGCTGCAGGTGACAGCAGAGTCAGAATTAAATGAGATCGATGACACACTGGCAGTTCCGCTCATTATGAATTATCAGATGAGTGTGATGGAAGACTCTGCAGTAAAAGAGCATGTTGCAAAACCGACCGGGAGCAGATGCCGGTACTCTGGAAAAAGACACCTTACTTTCCATGAGAGACAGCATGGAAGAGACCATTGATACAATGGGAAGTTCCCTTGTGAAATCCATGGGCGCAGCCTATGCGGTATCCTGCGATAAAGCGGCAGGAATTGACGTGGAAAAGATTCAGAAAAGTTATCTTGTCACAGCCGGACTGAAAATGGTCGGCATGGCGCTGATGATCGGAATCGTGACGGTTTTAGTGGGCTTCTTTGCCTCCCGTGTCGGTGCAGGCATCGGAAGAACATTAAGAGAGAAAGTATTTAAACAGGTTGTTGGATTTTCTAATGCGGAGATGGATAAATTTTCCACAGCTTCCCTGATTACAAGAAGCACGAATGATATCCAGCAGATCCAGATGGTTTCGGTTATGCTGCTTCGTATGGTAGCGTATGCACCGATCTTAGGCATTGGCGGTGTGTTAAAAGTCGTGCAGACCGGAGCCGGAATGGGATGGATCATTGTCCTTGCGATCCTTGTGATCCTTGGTTATGTGATGGTGCTGATGGCAGTTGCCATGCCAAAGTTCCAGTTGATGCAGAAGCTGGTGGATAATATCAATCTGGTATCCAGAGAGATTCTGACCGGTCTTTCGGTCATCCGTGCTTTCGGCAGGGAGAAAAAAGAGGAAGAACGTTTTGATGTGGCAAACAAAGACCTGACAAAAACAATGCTGTTTACCAACCGTGTCATGACTTTTATGATGCCGGGAATGATGATGATCATGAATGTTCTTTCCGTTGGTATCGTTTGGGTGGGTGCCCACAAAATTGATGCAGGAACGATGCAGGTCGGCGCAATGACAGCGTTTATCACTTATTCGATGATGATCGTTATGTCATTCTTAATGCTCACGATGATGTCGATCATGCTTCCTCGTGCAGCCGTTGCAGCAGACCGTATTGATGAGGTCATTCAGACAGAATCCTCGATCCATGACGCAAAAGAGCCGGAAAAAGTGACAACACACAATGGAGTTGTGAAATTCTCCCATGTGAATTTCAAATATCCGGGTGCGGAGGAAGATGTGCTTCATGACATTGATTTTACAGCGGAACCGGGACAGACCACCGCAATCATTGGAAGTACCGGTTGTGGTAAATCCACACTGGTCAATCTGATTCCACGTTTATATGATGTGACAGACGGAAGTATTACACTCGATGGAAAAGATATCCGTAACATTACGATGTCTGATCTTCGTGATGAGATTGGTTTCGTTCCACAGAAAGGTGTTTTATTCTCCGGAACGATCGCTTCGAATCTTCGTTTTGGAAAAGATGATGCGACAGACGAGGAGATTAAGAAAGCGGCAGAGATTGCACAGGCAACAGAGTTTATCGAGGCGAAGGATGACAAGTATGAGAGTGCAATCGCGCAGGGCGGAAGCAATGTTTCCGGTGGACAGAAACAGCGTCTTGCGATTGCAAGGGCGATTGCAAAAGATCCGAAAATCTTTATTTTCGATGACAGTTTCTCGGCGCTCGATTTAAAGACAGACGCGGCACTGCGAAAAGCGCTTGCTGAGAATGTAAAAGACAGTACTGTGATCATCGTGGCACAGCGTATCAGTACCATTTTACATGCAGAGCAGATTTTAGTGCTCGATGACGGAAAAATTGTCGGCAAGGGTACACATGAAGAACTGTTAAAATCATGCGAAGTTTACCGGCAGATTGCAAAATCACAGTTATCCGCGAAAGAACTTGGACTTGAGGAAAGTGAGGTGGCTTTGAATGAGTAGAGAACAGGAAGTTAAAACACATCAGCCACGGAGAAGAGGACCGATGGGACATGGCATGCAGCCGGGCGAGAAACCGAAGGACTTCAAAAAATCCATCAAAAAGCTGATGAGCTATATCGGAAAATACAAAGCTGCAATTTTTGTTGTCATGTTTTTTGCAGCATGTTCTACCATATTTAATGTTGCAGGACCGAAAATTTTAGGAAAAGCGACCACTGCATTATCGGAAGGTCTGATGGCGAAAATTCAGGGAACCGGAAGCATTGATTTTGGAAAGATTGGAAGCATTCTTTTGTTTGTGCTTGGTCTGTATCTGTGCAGTGCGGTTTTCAACTTTATCCAGGGATGGATCATGACCGGGATCACACAGAAAGTGTGCTACCAGCTCAGAAAAGAAATCTCAGAAAAAATCAACCGCATGCCGATGAAATACTTCGAGAGCCGTACTTACGGCGAGGTATTGTCCCGTATCACCAACGATGTAGATACGTTGGGACAGGGACTGAACCAGAGTATTACCACGATCATTACATCCGTTGCAACACTGATCGGCGTGCTTGTGATGATGCTCAGTATTTCACCGCTTATGACACTTATTGCACTTGTGATCTTACCAATCTCCATGGGACTGATTGGATTTGTGACAAAAAAATCGCAGAAATATTTCCGTGCGCAGCAGGAGTATTTAGGACACATCAATGGACAGGTGGAAGAGGTATACGGTGGTCACCTTGTCATCAAGGCATTTAACCGCGAGAAAGATACGATTGAAGAGTTTGAGAAAACGAATGATATTCTCTATGATTCCGCATGGAAATCACAGTTTTTGTCCGGTATGATGCAGCCAATCATGATGTTTGTCGGAAACTTAGGTTATGCCTGTGTTGCCCTGACAGGTGGACTGCTTGCAATCCGTGGCACGATCACAATCGGTGATATCCAGGCGTTCATCCAGTATGTGAAAAACTTCACACAGCCGATCCAGCAGATCGCGCAGGTGATCAATCAGGTACAGTCTATGTCTGCAGCATCCGAGCGTGTATTTGAGTTTTTGGAGGAAGAGGAAGAAGAGCAGATTGTAGAACATCCGGCGGATGTTTCGAAAATTACAGGTGCAGTGACATTTGATCATGTCCATTTTGGATACAATCCAGAGCAGATCATCATCAATGATTTCAGTGCCAGCGTAAAACCGGGACAGAAAATCGCAATCGTAGGACCAACCGGAGCCGGAAAAACGACGATGGTAAAACTGCTTATGCGTTTCTATGATGTAAACAGCGGAGCAATCTGTCTTGATGGACATAATATCAAGGATTTCAACCGCAGGGAACTGCGTGATGCATTCGGAATGGTATTGCAGGATACCTGGCTGTTCAAGGGAACAATCATGGAAAATATCCGGTACGGCCGGCTGGATGCAACGGATGAGGAAGTGATCGCGGCAGCGAAGGCAGCGAGAGCAGATCATTTCATCAAGACGCTGCCGGGTGGTTACCAGATGGAATTAAACGAGGATGCAAGCAATGTATCGCAGGGACAGAAACAGCTTTTGACTATTGCGCGTGCAATCCTTGCAGACAATAAGATCCTGATTTTGGATGAGGCAACTTCCTCGGTAGATACGAGAACCGAGATTGAGATCCAGAGGGCAATGGATAACCTGATGAGGGGAAGAACCAGCTTTGTCATTGCACACAGACTTTCCACGATCCGTGACGCAGATTTAATTCTTGTCATGAAGGATGGAGATATCATTGAGCAGGGCAGACATGAGGAACTTCTCGCAGCAGGAGGTTTCTATGCGAACCTTTATAATTCCCAGTTTGAGGATGTTGTAGCTTAATTTTTTGGCGTTTCCGCAAAACAGGCACGCACGATTGCATCATCCCCATACTTATCACGGATTTTATCGATAGCAGAATTTAATTTGGACAACCGCTCAAACTTATCCTGATCGAAAAGATTATACTGCTCATAGCTTTCGTCGGTTGCTTTGCTCGTAGAGACACCGAGCAGCCGGATGGGAGCGTGATCCCAGCCCTGGTCAAATGCATTGCAGGCTGCCTCATAAATCTTTTCGGTCACGTTGGTGGCAGAGGGCAGGGATAACTGCTTACAGCGGTGATGAAAGTCATTGTCCACAATCTGAACCTGCACCACGCTGATGTAGGCTTTATCATAACGGATGCGCGCACCCACAGTCTCACAGAGAGATAACAGAATGTGGTGCGCGTTTTCTGTATCTGTGACATCGTAAGGCAGAGTGACCGAGTTGCCATAACCCTTGTTGGCAGGAGATTCTGCAGTCACGGCAGAGGAGGAGATCCCATTGGCGGATTCCCACAGATAATCGCCCTGGGATTTAAAATTAGAGAGTAACATCTGGCGGTCTGCTTTTGCAAGTGAGCCGATGGTTGTGATTCCAAGAGAGCGCAGTCTTTTTGCAGTGGTTTTTCCACAGCCGTATAACGATTCCACCGGGAGCGGCCAGAACTTTTCTGCCATCTCTTCCGGAAAAAGAGTATGCACACGGTTTGGCTTCTCAAAATCAGATGCCATCTTTGCTAAAAGCTTATTTGTAGAGATACCGATATTGACGGTAAAGCCAAGCTCCTTATAAATCCGGTCTTTTAATTTTGTTGCGAAAGCAATGGGATCGCCGTAGAGTTTTTCCGTTCCGGTCATATCGCAGAAAGCCTCATCAATACTGCACTGTTCGATCACCGGGGCAACCTCTTCTAAAATTTCGATAAACTTTCGGGAGGAAGCAGCGTACAGTTCATGATCCGGCGGAACAACGACAAGTTCCGGGCATTTTTGTCTGGCATGGGATAATGGTTCGCCGGTCATAATGCCGTATTTCTTCGCAGAAGGAGATTTTGCAAGGACCACTCCGTGGCGCATCTTTTCATCGCCGCCGATTACGGCGTTGATGGTTCTTAAATCCAGTGCATCCGGGTTATCACGCAGGCGTTTCGCCGATTCCCAGCTCAAAAAGGCAGAGTTCACATCGACATGAAAAATGAGAGAGTGCATACAGATTCCTCCTGGTATCATAATGGTTTGTGCGAAACTCGTATGTACGTTATCTAGATTGAGAAAAATAAATAAAATCAACAAAGACACGCTCTCGCTATGTGTCGCTCGTAGCGGTACTAAGAATTCGAGTGCGCCTGTCAGACTGAAACAAGTTCAGTCTACCAGGCACACTTGAATTCTAAGAACCGACGGCTCCCCAATGTCTTTGTTGCGTTTTATTTGTTTTTCTCAATTTTTTTATTCTACATTATGTACGAGTTTCGAGCTTTACATTACATCAATTATAGCAAACTTGAGGAAATCTGTAAACTAAAAACGAATATATGTTCGAAATGTCATAACCCATACCAATCCTGTGTGTTGTGACACATAAAATTCACCGAATCGGGCATGATAGTAGCGAATAAGATGATTTTTGAGAGGTTTCAATATGTATATGATATGAGGGAATGCAATCAAAAGAGAAGGAGACACTGTGGAGCCGCCGGTTCTTAGAAGTCAGATTCTGCGTTTTATTCTGATTTATCAGAAATAAAATGCAGGATGTGAGTTCTTAGTACCGCTGCGAGCGACACGTAGCGGGAGCGTGTCTCCGAAAGTTTGATTGCATTCCCTCATATTCAGTGCGTAGATTTACCTCTCAAAAATTATCGTAAATAGGCGTTTGCAAAACGCCACAGACCGCATAAATACGGCATTTTTTGTTACCAAATTAAAATAACTCCTCACCGGATATGGTATAATAGAGTTGACTAAAAACTACAAACCATGTACCCAAGAAAGGAGTTATTCTGATACATATGATACCATATAAACAGCTTTCTTTGGCAGATATTTTTCAAGATTGCCAAAATAAATTTAATAATGACAAGCCTGCATTTCTTTCTCTATTAGAAACCCATATCGATATTGATGAGTTTATTCCGATTTCTTTTAGAAATCATTTCTATGCATCGACGGGCAGATCCCGTAAATACCCTTTACGTGCTTTCCTGTGGGCTTTGATTATCCAGCGTATCTTCTCAATCCCTACAGACCAGCTTCTTTTAACTTTTCTGGTTTACTCGAAACCGCTTCGTGATTTCTGCGGTTTTACCAAAGTCCCTGATGCCTCTAAGATTACACGCTTCAAACAGGACTTTTTAGATGATCTGCAGCTTGTTTTTCGATAAACTTGTTGATATCACCGAACCAATCTGTCAGGCTGTTGACTCTGCAAAAGCGGATATGACCATCTTTGATTCTTCCGGCATTGAAGCATTTGTTACCGAGAATAATCCCAAGTATGCTAACCGCATTATCAGACAGCTTAAGGCTTATGCAAAAGCTAACAGCTTCGACAAGAATTATGATCCTTATAAAGCCGCTTATGGTTCTATGCCTTCGCACGCGTCTGCTAATCCTGAAATTAAACAGTTATACATCAATGGGCATTTCTGTTATGTCTTCAAATTTGGCATCATTACCAACGGTCTTGGAATCATCAGGCATATCGCTTTTTATAACAAAGACTTTATGGCTTCCCATCCTGACATTACCGTTGAAAAGAAATCTGATTCACCTGATGAAGACAAGTCTGTCCATGATTCCAGGCTTTTAATTCCAACCCTGAAAGATTTCTTTTTAAAGCATCCATTGATTAATCCCAAAACTTTTCTTGGCGATGCTGCTTTTGATACTGCGGCACTCTATCCCAAACTTCTTACCGGTAATACGTTCGGAGATCATAAACACTTTGATAAAGCTTATATCCCACTGAATTCCAGGGCTGGTCTTGAAAAACAGGACTACACGATTAATGAAAATGGGATTCCCTGCTGTCCTCATGATGATTCACTTCCCATGAAATATGAAGGAATATCAAAACTCAGAAGCGGTGTTACCAGATATAAGTTTGTCTGTCCTAAAATTAAGTGGATCAAAAATGCATCTACTGGCAGATCCCAGCGTCACTGTACATGTGATGATCCATGTACAGCTTCTTCTTGTGGCAGAATGGTGTATATTTATCCTGAAAAGGATCTCCGTGCCTATCCTGGCGCTATCCGTGGTACAGAAGAATGGAATAACACTTACAAAATCAGAACCACCGTAGAAAGAGATATTAACCACATCAAGGATAATCTTTGTCTGGCCGGAAGAAGAACTCAGAATGAGAAAACACTTCACGCCGATCTGATCCTTGCAGGAATTACCCAACTAATAACAGTTGTACTTTCGGATAAAATCAATCATCACGAATTTATTCGCAGCTTAAAACCTCTTATTGCTTAGGACTTACCAACTCAATAAAGTCTACGGCTTATTTAAGTGCGCCTAAAACAGCTCAATATCCGTTTTCGTCATTAAAATCATGCTATGCTCAATTCTGTTTCTATTTTGATTCAAGTTTGCGAACGAGCATCGCGAGTTTCGCAATTACCTAATTATCGTAAACATTATAAACAACGATAAGGTGATTTTATTATGGTAAATATTCGAAAAGCCGCCATGATCGGCTGTGGATTTGTAGGTTCGTCCTCTGCGTTTGCATTAATGCAGAGCGGCATTTTTTCCGAGATGGTAATGATCGATGTAAACAGGGAAAAAGCGGAAGGTGAGGCGATGGATATCGCACATGGACTTCCGTTTGCAAGGCCGATCCGGCTGTATGCCGGAACTTACGATGACATTGTCGATGCGGCAATCATTATCATTACGGCGGGGGCAAATCAGAAGCCGGACGAGACGAGGCTTGATCTCATCCACAAAAATGTGGAAATTTATAAAACAATCATCCCGGAAATCGCAAAGCGAAACTGCGAGGGCATGCTTCTTATCGTTTCAAATCCGGTGGATATTCTCACTTACACAGCGTTAAAACTGTCCGGTTTCCCGGAGAACAGAGTGCTTGGTTCTGGAACGGTGCTTGACACGGCAAGATTAAAATATCTGATCGGGGAACATTTGAAGGTCGACAACCGCAGTGTGCATGCGTTTATCATCGGTGAACACGGGGACAGCGAGCTGGCAGCTTGGTCAAATGCAAACGTTTCCGGTGTGCGGCTCGATGCGTTCTGTGAGATGCGCGGACATTATTTTCACGAGGAATCCGAGGATAAAATTTATGAGGAAGTGAAAAACAGTGCCTATGAGATCATTCAGAGAAAACAGGCAACTTACTACGGAATTGCGATGGCGGTAAAAAGAATCTGCGAGTGTATCATAAGAAACGAGCAGTCCATTCTCCCAGTGTCTTCCATGATGCACGGAATTTATGGTATGGAAGATGTGGTCATCAGTATGCCTGCAATCGTCGGAAAAGATGGTGTGGAGGCAGTTGTGCCGATCGAACTCGATGAGGAGGAACAGGAGCAGTTAAAAAAATCAGCCACGCTTTTAAAAGAATTAAACACTATGATAAAAACCGAACATGGTGTAAAATGAGTGTCGGAAGTTTTCGATAACATGCTTTAAAGACAGGTGTTTCACATGAAGATAAAAATTTTTGCACTGACACATAAAAAATTTGAAGTACCACAAGATAAAATGTACCAGCCGCTTCAGGTGGGCAGGGAGGAAAAAGAGGATCTTGGTTACCTCTGTGACAACACGGGAGACAACATTTCTGCGGAAAACTGTTATTACAGTGAACTGACCGGATTGTATTGGATATGGAAAAATGTACACACATATAAATATGTAGGAACCTGTCACTACAGAAGGTATCTTTTGAATGAGCAGGAGAAAATTTTTACAGAGGCAGAGTATCTGGAGCTTTTAAAGGACTATGATCTGATCACGACCAAAAGGGTGGTGCTGAACAACTCCTATCATTATGGTTTTGCGACAAATCATAATATTCATGCTCTCGATATGACAGGAGAGGTGATAAAAGAACTCTACCCGGAATATTACGATACATTTGTACAGCTCGTGAACGGAACGGAAACGTATTTTGGCAATATGATCGTCACATCGAAAAAATGGTTTGATACATACTGTGAATGGCTGTTTCACATTTTTTTTGAGGTGCAGAAGCGGATCTGTCTGGAAAATGGAGAGGACGATTATCACAAACGGGTGTTTGGATTTATTTCCGAGTTCCTGCTGCTTGTGTGGGTGCGCGTAAATCATCTGAAGGTTTATGAGTGCAAAGTGGGCATGTTAGGAGAAAAGGCAGAGACACGCGAGATGAAAGAACAGCTTGCGAGTTACTTCATTTCTATGGATGTTTTTGGTGCAAAAACGTATTTTGCGGAAATGTTAAAAAAGCGGCCGGATGTTCTGATGGAGGCATCCGACATCACAGGCGAGCTGAAACTTTCCATGCAGATCATTGCAACCATGAATCAGGAATTACAACGGACGGGGCATTGCTATCTGAGAAAAGAAAACCGTTTTCGGGAACTTATCACTTTATTTACGAGATTGAATGCAGTGATACGTGCATACATGAGCGGACAGGTCACAGAGGAGGACAGGCGCTTTTTGATAGAGCAGAGTGTTAGCGAGACAGCAGTAAAAGTCGGTGTTTTTATTCTGCCAGTTACAGCGGAGCAGAAAGAGAAGCTGGAAACTGAGATATTAAAAGATTTGAATGCATAAAAATCTCTTGAAATTTACACTTTTATCTGCTATAATAAATAGGCTGTTTGTGAAACAGATAAAAGAATATATGCGGCTGTAGTTTAATGGATAAAACATCGGACTCCGACTCCGACGCTGCGGGTTCGATTCCCGCCAGGCGCAGTAAAAAGATGTCAGTAGTGGCATCTTTTTTTTACTCTGAAATAAAATATTAAGAATTGGAAAAGCCAGCCATTCGTTGACAATAAACAGAGATAATGCTATTATGTAAAATGTTTGTTAGATTAATTTTTTTGTAATTGCAGATAGGAAACAATTACATTTTTCATAATAGATACCGCAGACAAAATTCGGGTCTGTGAAAGAAAGGTTTGGTAAAAATGGCTTCAACGAATCAGGATAATAAATCAAATAACATAGATATTCAGAAAATGGTAGAATTTGTAAAAAAGAATGCCAGATATTTCGTGGCAGGAGCACTGTTTGTTGTGCTTTTACTTATTTTAGTGAAATTCACGGGAAATGGAATCGGAAACGCAGACGATAATAATGTGGCGGTTACTGAGACGGTTGTGACAGAAGAAGCATATGAGGAAAATGCAGTTCCCGGCAGTCAATGAGCTGATCAACAGCTACTTTACTGCTTATGCATCCGGAGATCTTGTCACATTACAGACACTGGCAACACCGATCACACAGAATGAGCAGAGTTATATCACACTGATCAGTCAGTACATTGAGCAGTATCAGGACATTAACTGCTATACAAAGTCCGGGCTTGACAGCAATTCTTATATGGTAAATGTCAGCCTGAATGTGAAGTTTATGGGAGTGGAAACACCTGCACCGGGGCTTTATTTCTTCTATGTCAGAACAAATGACGATGGAAGTCTTTACATTGATAATCTTTACAGTGAGTACAACCTGTCCAGACAGGAGAGTGCGTTGGATACAAGCATCCGCAACCTTATCACGAACTTCTACAACAGCGATGATGTCATTGAATTACAGAATGATATCCAGCAGAAATACGAAGCTGCATTGTCAACAGACGAGAACCTGTTGAATCTCTGTGCAACGACTATTCCAAATGCGATCACCGAGTGGCGTAATACTATTGTGGCAGACGCAACAGAGAGTACAGAAGAAGTGCCTGCAACGGAAGAGGTTCCTGCAACAGAGACTCCTGCTGAGGAAACTCCGGCAGAAGAAACACCTGCAGAAGAAACACCTGCAGAACCTGCAACAGAAACTGTATACACAACAGACAAGGTAAATGTCCGGTCAGGTGCAGATACCTCAGCAGACAAGCTTGGCTCTGTTGAAAAAGGAACGGCACTTACCAGAACCGGTACAGAAGGAGACTGGAGTATTGTCGATTACAACGGTACAACAGGTTATATTAAGAGTGAATTTTTATCAGCAGCAGCACCGGAGAATGCTTCTGAGACAGCGGCATCAGAAGCATTGACAGAGGGCACAACGATCATGCTCTCCAACACAACGAACATCCGGTCTTCCATGAGCGAGACAGCAGACAAAGTCGGAGTTGCCTATGCCGGAGAGAAGGTAACGGTTGTGATGAGTTATGCAGAAGGCTGGACAAAAGTAACCTGGAAGAATAAGACAGGTTATGTCAAGACCGATTTATTAAAATAAAAAAGTAACAGAATGCTACGGAGGCTTCCAGCAAATTGAAGTCTCCGTTTTTGTAGTTATTTGAAGCTGTACAAAATAGAATCATATGGAATAATGACAGGAAAAGGAAAAGTATGGAAGAAAACGGAATCCGTATCAATAAATTTTTGAGCGAAGCAGGGGTATGTTCCAGACGCGAGGCAGACCGTCAGGTAGAACTAGGAAATATTACCATTGATGGAAAAGTTGCGGAAACAGGCGCAAGAGTGCTGCCAGGACAGACGGTTTTGTTTCAGGGAAAGAAAGTTTCAAAAGAAGAGGAAATGATCTTAATTGCGTTTCACAAACCGGTTGGCATTGTCTGTACCGCAGAAAAGCGCGAAAAAAATAATGTGATCGATTATATTAATTACCCGAAGCGCATCTATCCGGTCGGACGTCTGGATAAAGATTCAGAAGGGCTGCTGTTACTGACGAATAACGGTGATATTGTCAATAAAATGATGCGCTCCGGGAATATGCATGAAAAAGAGTACATTGTTACAGTCAACAGACCAGTCACCGAGAGTTTTATCCATGGTCTGGCAAACGGAGTGCCGCTTGCTGAACTGAATACAATGACCAGAAAATGTCATGTAAAACAGATTGGAAAGAAACAGTTTAAGATTATTTTGACACAGGGACTAAACCGCCAGATCAGACGGATGTGTGAATATTTCGGTTATCGTGTGGAGAAACTTGTTCGTACAAGAATCATGAATATTGAACTTGGAGACCTGCCGGTTGGAACCTACCGGGATGTTACAACGGAGGAGTACAGACAGCTTTTATCATTAATTAAAGATTCCTCCAATGAGACGGTCATCCCGAAGAAATATTCCAAAAGTGAGCGTATGAAAGAAAAATCAAAAAAGTAGAAATGGATGAAAAAAATGTCAGCAGAAGAGAGAATTGCCGAGTTAAAGAAAACACTCGAATATCATATTGACCGCTATTATAATCAGGACAGTCCTGAGATTTCAGATTATGAATACGACATGATGATGCAGGAGCTGAAGGGTCTGGAAAAAGAGCACCCGGAGCTTGTCACGCCGGATTCTCCGACACAGCGTGTTGGTGGAACAGCAAAAAGAGAAGCGGGTGTGCTTGTGCGCCACAATGTTCCAATGTTAAGTCTTCAGGATGTTTTTTCCAAAGAGGAAGTATTTAACTTCGTGGAGGAGATGCAGAAACAGTTAGATCATCCGGAATTTGTTGTGGAGTATAAAATTGACGGACTTTCCATGTCACTGCGTTATGAGAACGGAGAATTAATACTGGCGGAAACCAGAGGGGACGGCATTAATTTCGGTGAGGATGTCACTGCGAATGCGAAAGTGATCAAAGACGTAAAACAGAAGTTAAAGGACAAACCGGAGTATCTGGAGATCCGTGGCGAAGTATACATGAAAAATGCTGCATTTGAAAAGGTAAATGAGACACAGGAACTTCTTGGAAAAAAAGTGTTTGCCAATCCAAGAAACTGTGCAGCGGGAACACTCCGCCAGTTAGACAGCAAGGTGACGAAAGAGCGGGATCTTTCCATGTTTATTTTCAATATCCAGCAGGTGCGTGGCATGGAGTTTGCAACTCATACCGAAGGATATGAATTTTTGAAAAAGCAGGGGATCCATGTCATAGACGATTACAAAGTCTGCACGACCGCAGAGGAAGTGTGGGATGCGATCACGGCAATTGGTGAAAACCGCGGAAATCTGGCATATGATATTGACGGCGCTGTGGTGAAGATCAATCGTTTTTCTGACCGTGAGCAGTTGGGAGAAACATCCAAAGTACCGCGCTGGGCAATCGCATACAAATATCCACCGGAGGAGAAAGAGTCCAGACTATTAAATATTGAACTTTCGGTAGGAAGAACCGGAAGAATCACACCGACAGCTGTGTTTGAACCGGTGCGCCTCTGCGGAACTTCTGTTTCGAGGGCAACTTTGCACAATCAGGATTTTATTGATGATCTGGATATCGGAATTGGAGATACAATTGTAGTTTATAAGTCGGGGGAGATCATTCCGAAGATCAAGGAAGTGAAGAAAGAGAAAAGACCTTCTGACTGGAAAAGGTTTGTAATCCCGGACGTCTGCCCTGTTTGCGGTGCAAAGACAGAGAGGGAGAAAGACACTGCGGATATTAAATGTACATCACCAAACTGTCCGGCACAGTTAGAACGCCATATTATCAACTTTGTAGGGCGTGACGCAATGGACATCAAAGGTTTTGGTACGGTTTATATTGAAGAACTTGTCCGTTTAGGGTATATTAATAATGTCGCTGATGTTTTTGTACTAAAGACACATCGCGATGAATTGATCGATCAGGGAATTATTGGAAAAGAAAAAAATACGGATAAGCTTTTGGATGCGATCGAGAAATCAAAAGAGAACGATGCCTATAAGCTTCTCACCGGACTTGGGATTCCCGAACGTGGGAAAGGCAGCTGCAAAAGCGATCATGAAGTATTTTAAAGATATGGATCATTTAAAGGAAGCTTCCGTTGAACAGCTCACAGAGGTCAATGATATCGGAGAAGTGAGTGCGCTTTGTATCCGGAATTTCTTTACAGATGAAAAAAATATCGAAATTTTAGACCGCTTGAAAGAGTATGGCGTGAATATGCGGGCGGAAGAGACAGAGATGGTGGAATCTGTTCTGACAGGAAAGACGGTTGTAGTAACAGGAACACTGCCGACATTAGGACGAAAAGAAGCGTCTGAGCTGATCGAAAAATATGGTGGAAAGGCTTCCAGTTCCGTCTCAAAAAAAACAGATTACGTGCTTGCGGGAGAAAATGCAGGAAGCAAGCTGACTAAAGCACAGGAACTTGGAATTCCTGTTATTTCAGAAGAACAGTTGAAAGAAATGCTTGGAATTTAGTTTTTACTGTACTGGAAGATATAGCAGGATATACTGTCGAAAATAGGAGAGCGATTCTGATCGCGAGGAAGGGTTTGTAAGAAGATATGCCAATTAAGACACAGAGTGATTTGCCGGCAAAGGAAATATTGGAAAAGGAAAATATATTTGTTATGGACGAAAATCGTGCGACACATCAGGATATCAGAGCAATCAACATTGCAATTTTAAACCTGATGCCGTTAAAGGAAGATACGGAGCTTCAGCTTTTGCGCTCACTTTCAAACACACCGTTACAGGTAGATGTGACGTTTGTAGCAGTGTCTTCCCATGAGTCAAAAAACACATCAATGAGTCATCTGAATAAGTTTTATGAGACATTTGCAGACATTAAAAATCGTTATTTTGATGGTCTGATCATTACCGGAGCGCCGGTGGAACAGATGGAATACGAAGAGGTGGATTACTGGAAAGAAATGTGTGAGATCTTTGAGTGGAGCAAGACACATGCCACTTCTACCTTACATCTCTGCTGGGGAGCGCAGGCAGGGCTCTATTATCATTATGGTTTGAAGAAATATCTGCTTCCGGAGAAAAAATTCGGTGTGTATGAGCATCATGTGATGAATCGCAAAGTGCCGCTTGTCCGAGGCTTTGATGACTATTTTATGGCACCGCATTCGAGACATACAGAAGTGCGTGCAGAGGATATCCGTGCCGTGAAGGAACTGACGATTTTAGCAGAATCAGAGGAAGCCGGCGTGTTCCTTGCCATTGCAGATGAGGGACGTAAAATTTTTGTGATGGGACATCCGGAATATGACCGGGTTACCCTCGACAAGGAGTACAAACGTGATAAGGATAAAGGTCTGGACATCAAAATGCCTGTCAATTATTATCCGAATGATGATGACACACAGAAACCGAGACTGCAGTGGAGATCACATGGAAACATTCTCTATTCAAACTGGCTGAACTATTACGTGTATCAGACGACACCATTCCAGTTCATTAATACAGATGAGATTGTGGGAAAATAATTCAACTGCAAAGAACTTTTGCAAAATCGTAAAAAAATAGGGTATACACAGTTCAATTAAGATCGGTGTATACCCTATAACTTTTATAACATTTGTGCGTTCCATTTTAATTTATCCTTGCTTGGGACAATTTTATTTTCAAATTGCTTACCGATAGCTTTTAAAGCACTGTCCTTAGATCCATATATGCGTTTTCTGTGGATTTGAATACCTTTACCGTAACATTGAGTTATCTTCTATATTAAGTGAAGAACAGGACGCATTTGATAATATGCCAGAAGGATTACAGAGCAGCTATAGAGGAATGTGTTCTGAAGATGCAATTGATAATATGGAAGAAGCGAGTGAGAAACTTGACGAAGTAATTGAGTTGTTGGGTGATATTGTGTAAAATGGAAATATGTAAATAATAGACTTACATGTGCGATGTTATAACATTGTATTGACAATGGATAAAATGGGAACTATAATATAATTAAAGGAAGGTGATATATATGGCAAATACGAATGTAACTATGAGAATTGATGAAACTTTAAAGGCTCAATTACAGGAACTTATGTCTAATTTAGGTCTTGATATGACAACTTTCTTTACAATGGCTGCAAAACAGGCGGTAAGAGAACAAGCGTTGCCATTTAAGCCAGATATGAATGAAACACCTAATATTGAAACCTTAAAAGCAATGGCAGAAACGGAGTATTTAATTAATCATCCAGAAGTGAGAAAAACGTATGATGACGTTGATAAAATGATGGAGGATATTCTTGGATGAAATATGAAGTACAACCGACAACAAAGTTTAAAAAAGATTTAAAATTATGCAAAAGCAGAGGTTATGACATTGAGTTAATTAATCAGATTATCAAAAAACTTGCTAATGGAGAAAAGCTAGAAGAGAAAAATAAGGATCACGATTTGCACGGAAACTGGGAAGGATATAGAGAATGTCACATATTACCAGATTGGTTGTTAGTATATAAGTATATAGAAGACGAATTAATTTTATATCTTACTAGAACTGGACCGCATAGTGATTTATTTTAATTAATGAATTGGAATTGTCGTAAGGCAGTTCCTTTTCTGTTAAAATGGAGAATATAATATTGAGATGATAAACTATAATAATAGTTTATTTTAAATTAGCAAATGCTTTAAAAGAAAGAAAAGAAATCAGTGTAATGAAATAAAAGTGTAGTGTTTATATAGCATCTGACGGAAATAAAAATCTGTCAGGTGCTATTTTTATTCAGCAGTGGTCACGTGGAACGTATCAAGCAGTGGAAAAAGATATAATTTTATTGGCAAAAGAACAAAAAAACGATATGATAGAACTTGAGTATTAAACAAATGCAAGGAGCACCGCATGTACATTATTATATGCTTAGACGACAATAACGGACTTGCCTTCAACCACAGAAGGCAGTCGCAGGACCGCATCGTAGAGGAAGATATCAGCAAAACAGTTGGAGAAAAGAAACTTTGGATAACTGATTACAGCCGGAAGCTGTTTCAAGCTGTTTCGAATTTAGAAATCAGTGAAAATCCAAAAGAGGAAGCGAAAGAAGGAGAATATGTTTTTCAGGAATTGGAAACATTGGATACAGGTGACAAACGGATTGAGCAGTTCATAATCTATCGCTGGAACAGAGTATATCCGGCAGATGTTTCTGTTGAGATAGGAGCTGAATGGAAACTGACAGAAACGGAAGAGTTTCCCGGTTTTTCACATGAAAAAATTACAAAAGAAATTTATTGCAGAGAGTAGAAGGAAAAAAGCAGAACGAAAAGTGTTTTGTAAGAGTAAGACAATGAGGAAGAACAGAGAAATTTTAAAATGGAAAAATAATATGAGAGCACTGGCGATGGTGATTTGTCTCGCATTGACGATGCAGTTTGCTTCTGGATGTGGAACGACAGAATCAGCACAGAGTACACAGGAAAATGCAACGACAATCGCAGAAACATTTGATTTTGCAGCCGTTCCGGCATATGATGGAAAGGCATATGTTGCAGTCAATGATAACGTTCCTTTTACAGAGGAAGAGTTGAGCAGTGCTTCCTATGAGACGTATGGAGAATTGGATCCGCTTGGAAGATGCACGGTCTGTGTGGCGAGCGTGGGACAGGATCTGATGCCGGCGGAGGAGCGTGGAAATATTGGTGCGGTAAAGCCGACAGGCTGGCATACTGTGAAATATGATTTTGTTGATGGAAAATATTTGTATAACCGCTGTCATCTGATTGGTTATCAGCTTACAGGAGAAAATGCAAATGAAAAAAATCTTATTACCGGAACCAGATATTTGAACATAGAAGGAATGCTTCCGTTTGAAAATATGGTAGCGGACTATGTGAAAGAGACAGATCAACACGTTATGTATCGTGTGACGCCGGTTTTTGAGGGTGACAACCTTCTGGCGGCAGGTGTGCTGATGGAGGGAAAATCGGTTGAAGACAACGGAGAAGGCGTTTTATTCTGCGTTTTTGCATATAATGTTCAGCCGGGTGTGTCGATTGATTATGCGACAGGGAGAAAGCTTTGCGGACGGAACAATTGTAAATGATACCAGTGCGCAGGAAGAAATAAAACAGTCCACCAGCACCAGTGTGCAGCAAGAGGAAACACAACAGCCAGCAGATACCAGTGTCACGCAGCAGGAAACTTCACAGTCCGAAGAAACGCAGACATATGTGTTGAACACGAACACACATAAATTCCATAAGCCGGGATGTTACAGTGTAGAGAAAATCAAACCGGAAAATTATGCGGAATTTACAGGAACGAGAGAGGAAGCGATTGCATATGGATATGATCCATGTAAAAACTGCAATCCATAAGAAAATGAACAAGATAGAAATTACAGATTTAACTTTACCTGAATTACAAGTGTATACAAGCTTAATGAGGCACAGTTATTACATTATTATGAACCGGCACCGGGAATTTTTATTGCCGAAAGCCCAAAGGTGATCGAGAGAGCCCTAGAGTTCGGATGTGAGCCAATCTCCTTATTAATGGAGCAAAAGGATTTTGACACTCGTGGAAAAATCATTGCAAAATGCAAAATATACCGGTTTACACGGCAAAACTTGAGGTGTTAGAACAGATCACAGGATATAAACTTGCAAGGGGAATGTTGTGTGCCATGCATCGCCCTGCAATGCCTTCGGCAGAAGAAGTCTGTAAAAATGCAAGGCGCATCGCAGTGTTGGAAAATGTTGTAAATCCAACAAATGTAGGAGCGATTTTCCGGTCAGCGGCGGCATTAAACATGGATGCGGTGCTGTTGACGTCTGCGTGCAGTGATCCTCTTTACCGCAGGGCAATCCGTGTGAGCATGGGAACTGTATTTCAGGTGCCGTGGACTTACATTGAAAATAAAAATGTCTCCTGGCCACAGGGTGGGATGGACTTATTGCATGAGTACGGATTTAAGACGGTTGCTATGGCACTTCGGAATGATTCTGTCCGTATTGATGATGAAAAATTACATGCAGAAGAAAAGCTTGCAATTATTTTAGGAACTGAGGGAGACGGTCTGGCTGCAGAGACTATGGCAGACTGTGACTATACAGTAAAAATCCCAATGAGCCACGGAGTGGATTCTTTAAACGTAGCGGCGGCGAGTGCGGTTGCTTTCTGGGAATTTGGAAAGTAATGGATTTACAAAGAAATGGGATGGAGTTTGGAAAATGAAATTTATACAGCAATATAAAAATCTGAGCAAGGAGATTTACATTCTGTTCTTTGGCAGAGTTGTGACCAGTATGGGTTCCCTGATCTGGCCGCTTCTCACTTTGATTTTGAAAAATAAATTAGGATATAATGCGACAACGATTGCCACCATCACAATGGCAATGTCCATTTTGCAGTTTCCAATGCTGTTGCTTGGCGGAAAATTGGCAGATACGATGAATCGTAAAAAAATTATCGTATGCTGTGATATGGTTACAGTTATTTCTTATATTATCTGCGGTCTGCTGCCGTTGTCTGGATATAGCATTGCACTTTTTTATCTTGCCGGAGTGTTTGCGACAATTGAAGGTCCATCCTATGATGCGCTGGTTGCAGATCTGAGTGACAGCGAGAGCAGGGAAAAGGCGTATAGTCTGCAATATCTCGGAATGAATTTAGGACTTGTGCTTTCCCCGACAATTGCCGGATTTTTATTTGAAAACTATCTGGGACTGGCATTTATAATTACCGGAATTGCAACATTTTCCTCCACGCTTTGATTATTTTATTTGTAAAACAGCTTCGGGTAGAGAAGAAAAAAGTGAGCGAGTACGAGGAAAAACGGGAGAATGAGCATGTATTTAAGATTTTATGGGAACGCAGGCCAATCCTGATTTATGCTTTGGTGGCAGGTTTCGGAGGGCTGGTCTATGCACAGTTTAATTATCTTCTGCCACTCAACATGGAAACATTATACGGAGCAAAAGGAGCTGCTATTTTTGGCATGCTGACAAGCACAAACGCATTGGTAGTGATCATTGCAACACCAATTATAACTACTTTTGCAGGAAGAATAATAGATGTCCGAAAAATTCTGATTGGAGAAAGCCTGATTATTTTAGGATTATTCGGGTATCGGTTTGTACAGGGAATCATGCCGCTTTATTTTGTGCTGATGATTATTTTTACAGTTGGCGAAGTGTTTAATACGCTGGGAAACCAGCCGTATATGACCAGACGGATGCCGTCCACGCACTGGGGACGTGTCAATTCGTTCATTTATACGGTAAGCGGTGCATTTTCTGCCTGGGGCAATATTCTGATCGGAAAAATCGTTGATAACAGTGGATATGACCGAGCGTGGCTTGCAGTGGGGTTTTGGTGTTGCAACCATCGTTTTGGCGGTGACACTCAACATTATGGATAAAAAACAGTTTTATTTACTGTATGAGAAAAAAGAAGGAAAGGTGGAAGGATGAGGAAAAAATATATGAACATCTGTCTGATTTTTGGACTGCTTTGTCTGGTTTATGGGTTGACTGTGGCGATTGCAGGCTCCGGTGGAACAAAATTTTTATTGTATGGATTGGCATTGCAGTGATCTCTATGCACTGGCAGGATTGCTTCATATGGGAATATGGGACAGGATACCGCAGATCGATTAGGTGGATATTTGGAATATTGTGCGGTATATTTTCCTGTCATTTCTTGTGATTGAGGGAATGGTGATCCGCCAGATGCATGCGCAGGGAGAAAAAAATCTGGACTATGTGATCGTGCTGGGTGCACAGGTACACGCAGATAAACCGAGTGTGGTGTTGAAATACCGGCTGGATGAGGCAATTTTATATCTGAATGAGAATCCGGAGACAGTCTGTATTGTAGCGGGCGGTCAGGGAAAAATGAACCTTATTCCGAAGCGTATGGAATGGCACAGTATCTGATGCAGAATGGAATTGACAAAGACCGGATCCTGTTGGAAGATCAATCGAAAACGACCGAAGAAAACCTGCGGTACAGCCGGAAATTTTGCCAGAAGGTGCAAAAGTGGGAATCATCACGAATGATTTCATATGTTCCTGCTTTGCAGATCGCCAAAAAGGCTCTCTGATGTATGTGGAATTGCAGCAGATCTGACGAAATTCTATCTTCCAAACAATATGCTGCGGGAATATTTTGCAGAGATCAAGTTTTTGATCCGCAGTGTAAAGTAAAAGATGAAAAGGAGTATAAAAATGTCACAGATAAAACTTGGTTCCCATGTGGGAATGGCTGGAAAGGAAATGTTTCTTGCTTCCGTGAAGGAGGCGGAAAGTTACGGCGCCAATATTTTAATGCTTTATACCGGAGCACCGCAGAATACAAGGAGAAAAGAGATTTCAGAACTGAATATTGAAGCCGGATGGGAGTATGCGAAAAAGGCAGGGATTGAAGAGATCATCGTGCATGCACCGTATATCATCAATCTTGCCAACACCGTAAAGCCGGAAACATTTGAACTTGCGGTGGGATTTTTGGAAAAAGAGATCAAGCGTACCGCAGCGATGCAAAGTAAAATCCTGGTGTTACATCCGGGTTCTGCGCTGGATGCAGGAGCGGAAGCCGGGATTGCACAGGCAGTAAAAGGGTTAAATATGGTTTTGGATGAAAACGAGGATGATGTTTTCATTGCCCTTGAAACAATGGCTGGCAAAGGGAGCGAGATCGGACGCACTTTGAGGAATTGAAAATGATCTACGATGGGGTTCACAAAAAAGACCGTCTGCGTGTCTGCTTTGATACCTGTCATGTAAACGATGCAGGATACGACCTTGTCAATGATTATGACGGCGTTTTTCAGAAATTCGACGAGGTTTTAGGACTTGACCAGATTGCAGTGTTTCATATCAATGACAGCCTGAATCTTCTCGGTGCGCATAAAGACCGTCACGCAAATATTGGAGCAGGAACGATCGGGTTTGATCCTTTATATAAGGTGGTGCATGACGAGCGGTTCCTTGCTGTGCCAAAAATCTTAGAGACACCGTGGCTTTGTGCAGAAGGTGAAACGAAAAAGACAATTCCGCCTTATAAGGAGGAAATCGCACGGCTGCTGAGATAATATTGTTTTTCTTGTTATTTTGATGTCACAATGTTACGATAGATGTATAACAATTTAAGGGTGATCCAGAAGGAGAGAGTGTGCATGGGAATGTTTGTAAATCCTGATAATTCTGCGTTTCAGACAACGCTCAATGCCAGAATTTATGTTGATAAAAGTGGTCTGATCCGGTATACGAACAGTGTACTGGCATCTACAGATGCTTTTATATGTAACAGTCGTCCACGTCGGTTTGGAAAATCGATTACCGCAAATATGCTGACAGCATACTATAGCAGGGGCTGCAATTCAGAAGAAATGTTTTCTGGATTAGAAATCAGTAAAGCAGAAGATTTTAAAAGACATCTGAATCAGTATGATGTCATTCATCTTGACATTCAGTGGTGCATAGAACCTGCTGGTGGACCGGAACATGTGGTTTCCTATATTTCAGAAAAAACGATAGCAGAATTGAGGGAATATTATCCGGATGTTCCAATGAAAGAAACAAAATCGTTGCCGGAAGCATTATCGCAGATTAATACGGCTACAGGCAAGCGATTTGTAATCATCATTGACGAGTGGGATGTATTGATCAGGGATGAGGCAACGAACGAACTCATTCAGAAAGAATATATCGGGTTTTTAAGAGGATTATTTAAAGGAACAGAACCGACAAAATATATTCAGTTGGCTTATCTGACAGGAATACTTCCGATAAAAAAAGAAAAAACGCAGTCAGCATTAAATAATTTTGACGAATTTACAATGTTAAGTCCAGGCAGTCTGGCGCAGTTTATTGGGTTTACCGAGGATGAGGTACGGAGCTTAGCGGCAACATACCATCAGGATTTTGATAAGGTTAAGAGATGGTACGATGGGTATCTGTTGAAAGATTATGAGGTTTATAATCCGAGAGCTGTTGTAAGTGTAATGTTAAATGGTGAGTTTAAGAGCTACTGGTCAGAAACAGCTTCTTATGAAGCAATTGTGCCATTGATCAATATGGATTATGATGGCTTGAAAACGGCTGTGATCGAGATGCTTTCTGGTGGAATAGTGAATGTCAACACAGCAACGTTTAAAAATGATATTGTGAATATCCAAAGTAAAGACGATGTGCTTACTTATATGATCCATTTGGGTTATCTTGGATATGATCAGAAAAAGAGAGCGACGTTTGTTCCAAATGAGGAGATACGGCAGGAACTGACTATGGCGGTTACCAGCAGACATTGGAATGAAATGCTTTTGTTTTGGCAGGAATCGGAAAATCTGTTGGAGGCGACGTTGGATAAGGATGGAGATGCCGTTGCCAGACAGATTGAGAAAATTCATAGTGAATATGTTTCTGTCATCCAATATCATGACGAAAATTCATTGAGCAGTGTTTTGGCAATTGGTTATCTGAGCGCTATGAAGTATTATTTTAAACCAGTCCGAGAATTGCCGACAGGACGTGGATTTGCTGATTTTGTTTTTATTCCGAAAAGTGAATATAAAAAGGATTATCCAGCTTTGGTTGTAGAATTGAAATGGAATCAGAATACAGAGACGGCATTGGAGCAGATCCGAAACAAAAAATATCCGTCTTCTATATTAGAATATACAGGTGATATATTACTTGTGGCAATTAATTATGATAAAAAGAGTAAAGAGCATGTGTGTCTGATAGAAAAATACGATAAATGAATGTTGCAGAGATAATGTAACAAAATAGTATACTTGTGATTGTGAATTCAGCGTTTTTACCATGGTATTTAGACATCTTATAGTGAAATTCAGAGGGGAAAGGAACAAAATGAACCAGCAGGAAAAAGATAAAATCGTAAGAAAACTTATTGACACAAATATCACGATTTCCACGATGGAGAGCTGCACTTCCATTGATCGCATCCATGATCACGGATACGGAAGGGGCATCGGCAGTTTTTCCGGGAGGTTATGTCACTTATCTGAACAAAACGAAAATCTTATGCGGTGTTGACGAAAAAATTATAAAAGAGCACGGTGTTTATTCTAAGCAATGTGCGAGGGCGATGGCTGAAACTGCTCAGAAAAACCTTCATACAGAGATTGCGGTCGGAATCACAGGCACGACCGGAAATGTCGACCCGAATAATGCAGACAGCATGCAGGGAAAAGTATTTTTCTGTATTCTTGTGGGAGAGAATGCGTATGACTATGAATACAATGCAGAGGTCACCCGGATGAGCCGCCATGAGATCAAGGAGTTATATGCAGATAAAGTATTTGAAGAACTCGCAAAATTGATAAATATCGTTCATTCCAGTAGTGATCTCTGCTGTGATTCTGTATGAAAAATGATAATTATTTCATGATTTCGTGTTTTGCAGCTGTTTAATTTCGTCTATGGATAAACCGGAAAAATCAGCAATATCTTCCAAAGAAAGTTTGTTGGATTTCAGCATGCGTCTGGCAGTTTCCATTGCAGCATTCTGAAATCCAGTTTTCTTACCTTCAGAGAATCCGTATTCATATTCTGCTTTCCGTAACTTCTTTTCTTCCAATTCTTTATCATATTCAAAAATACTCATACTGATGACCTCATTTCGATTCCGGGTAAGAAATTCCGTCAGAATCCCTTTCTGGATACACTCGTCTACAGCACGCTCCACAGCTTGGTTCAAGGGCATGTCTGTTGCGTAGTGACGCACTCTGGCAACATACTGTGCATATTCGTTTAATGTACTGCAATGTTGCATTAGCTCTGCATTGTGTCCTTCATTGACATTTAAAACTGTAACAATTAATTCAAGTTTTGCTTCCTCCTGTCAGATGTTCAAATGCCGAGGAAAGCCGAAGTTCTGTACAGTCAGAAATTACCGTTGAACCATTATAAAACTCAATAAAATTTGGGGCAGGAATTTTCTGCAAGGTGGATGAGAATAGTGATTTCTTATCCACAAGTTTCTGATATTCACTGCAAATATAAAACAAATCCCGAAGCGGCATATTTGGGTTGTAGGTTGATTGATGTTCATATAGGTATAAATTGGTATCTATAATGAATGCCAGATCGTTTTTTATTCCCATATAAATAGCATTTTCGAGTGTCACAATCTCCAGATCCTCAGGGTTTTTGTAATCTCTCTGGTTTACCGCATTGTAAAGTGAGAGCAGATTCTTACGGTCAGAAAATAACATCCGAAAAACGGTGTCCTTGTAGTTTCGGTTTGCTGTCAGTGTTTTAATTGTGAAGTCTCTTTTGTCCTTGTTACGGTTTCTTTTGCATTTTGCCATAAATCGTTTCCTCCTGATGTGGCAGAACAGATTATAAAACTGTATTTCTGATAGCAGGAGAATACAACTGTTTATGATTCCTAAGTTCATTTCGTCTCCTGCTTTTCAATTGTTGATGGGTAACAAAAAGCATAGATACGAATGAAGTACACAGATTCTAAAAAAACGAATCTGTCGTTCTTAGAATATAGATGACAAAAATGTCATGAAGATTTTGTAAAATATGCTTTAGTTCATTATAACACAGCACAATGAGAAGATACAAGATTGCTTTTTATAAAATCTTTAAATTTGAGCCAAAGTTAAAAAAATGAAAAAACATTTAACAACTCCTCAATTGTGCAGCTTCGAAACTTCTGTTATGATTTATTTACAGAAGCTTCTGCAAACACTTTTTACGCAGTAACAAGCAAGAGTATTGTTGTGGAAAAATAACTTTGAATTTTTATAATATGAGGAGATGACACAAATGCAGATTGGCAGTGTAATAAGAAAATACAGAAAAGAATGTGGGCTTACACAGGAAGAGATGGCAAAAAGGTTAGGGGTGACTACCCCGGCTGTGAATAAGTGGGAAAATGGAAACACGAATCCCGATATCGAACTGTTGGCACCGATTGCCCGGCTGTTGCATATTTCACTCGACACACTGTTGTCTTTTCAGGAAAAACTGACGGACATGGAGATTGAGACACTTATCCGGCAGATGGGTGACAAATTAGAGAAAGAAGGATTTGAAAAGACCTACGAATGGGCGGTGCAGATCACAAAAAAGTATCAGAACTGCAATATGCTGATCTGGCAGATCGCAGTAATGCTTGACGCAGGAAGAATAACAGGAGCGTGCGGGAATCCGGAACAATATGACGAACAGATCAATGCGTGGTATGAGATGGTGTTACAGGACGAAAACGAAGAGATACAGTACCATGCAGCCGATTCTCTGTTTGGCTTTTATTTAAGGAAAAAAGAATATGTGGCAGCAGAAAAATATTTAAACTATTTTTCGGAGCATGATCCTATGAAAAAGATATTCAGGGCACGTCTGTACAAAGAGCAGGGAAAAACCGAAGAAGCATATAAAACAATAGAAGAAGTTCTTCTCTCGCAGAGCCAGACGCTTGTGTTACATTTTCATTTCTGCTTAGTATGGCATTGAAAGAAAAAGATTTTGACTATGGAAGAGTGCTCGCAGAGAAAATGGGAGCACTCGCCCATACATTTGAGATGGGAAAATATAGTGAGTGTTCCACTATGCTTGATGTTGTATATGCGGAGAAAAATGTAGAAGGTACTTTTCAGGTGGTCAGGCAATTGCTTGAAAATGTGGAGAGTATTGGAGATTTTTCGGGTTCAAAATTATACCGGCATCTGCAATTTAAGAAAAATGCCCGTTGGAATGCAGACGAATTGCGCGAAAAACTGTTAGAAGGATTCCACGATGAGACAGAATTTTCTTATATGAAAGGATATGAACCGTGGGAAAAACTTGTTAGTAAATAGGAAAAGTGAAGGGCTAAATCTCCACTTTCCCCGGTACATATCGGATGATCACATCCATCGTTCCTCCGCACACCATGCCCTCTTCCCCGGCAAAATCATTGGTCATATCGACGGAGAGAAACATATCTTTTTTGTCAGAGAGAACTTCTAAAGCTTTTCGCAGAACTTCGTGTTCGCCACAGCCGCCCCCGATCGTGCCAAAAGACTGCCCAAGTGCATTGACGCACATGATCGCCCCGGTTTTGACGGGAGTAGAACCCTTGCGATCCACAACAACAGCGATTGCTTTTGGTCCCTCTGTGTGGAGTGCGTTTAAGAAAACGGGATCAAGGTTAGTCTGTTCAAGAATCCCGTTCTTCTTCCAAAGGGAAAGCCTGCTGCGGCAGAGAATCAGTTCGGATAAAATGGAAATGGCAATCTCATCCGTTGTGACGGCACCGATGGCTAAACCGATCGGCGTATGGATCTGATCGAGAAAAGAGCGGTCAATCCCCTCTGTGCAGAGGTTTTCAAAAAGTCCGGCAACACGTCTTTTCGAACCGATAAGCCCCATATAAGCAGGTGTGATGCCACTGGCATAAAGGGTGCGGATACAATCCGCATCATGTTTGTGCCCGCGGGTGACAATGGCAACGAAATCCTGTTCATCAGGATGCATCTGTTCGATCGCAGCAGGAAAACTGTCACAGATCACTTCTTTTGCGTTTGTCATCGTATAAGGATTGGCAAAGGAAGGTCTGTCGTCCGCTGCATAAATGTCAAATTCCAATTGGGAGGCAAAGTGGCAGAGCGATTGCGCTACGTAGCCGCAGCCTAAGATGATCAGACGCCGCGGTGCCTGAAATCTCCTTGTATACACAGTCTGACCGTCAGTACCCGGCACTTCAAACTGCATTTCAAATGGATGAAATTCTACAGGATTCATGATAAAGTCCTCTTTTTTGCTATATTTCATAGTATAAATTATAACATGGATTTGTGTGGAGAACCATTGAAAATTTTATTGTCATAATGTATTTACTTTTCCCTGTAAAATAAGTTAGAATAGATAATTGGAAAACTCATATATAACTAAAATGAATTGTGAAAATTTCCAATGATCTAAAAATAGAAATACACCAAAGAAAAGTGAGGACACCCCAAATGGCAGATAACGCATTAAAAATCAAATATAAATTATACTTGGAAGCAGAGGATGTTTCGCAGTCAAGGATCCTTTCTTCTGCATCCTATCTGGAAAACGTGCTGCATAATCATGCAAACCCATACATAAAATGCGCACAGATCGACAACGAGAGTGATTTAGATGAATTTGAGTTGAGATTATATGTGGATGAGACGATCGAGGAGGCGGACTGTGCAAATGCGGATGCAGCAGAGGCATTTTTAGATGAGTTTGCAGATGTTTTATCAGAAATTGCGCACATTCATTCCTTTATGGATATGGAGGGAAGCTTTTCTGTTTCCTTTGAGGGAGAGCAAATTGCCTATGATTTCAGATCCGAACCGGGTGACGGAATGTGTGACTTTATAGAACGGAAAGAAAATTAATACATTTTTTGTTTTCAAAAATGGAATAGTCTGTTATAATAGTTACATAATATCACTTAGGAGGCATTAAGCGATGGCTGAGGATAGAAAAACATTTAAAATAAAGGATGGACATTTGGGAGAAGTGAAGATAGCAGATGAAGTAGTTGCAATTATTGCGGGACTGGCTGCAACAGAAGTCGAAGGTGTCAGTTCCATGGCTGGTAACATTACCAATGAACTTGTCAGCAAGCTTGGAATGAAGAATCTTTCCAAGGGTGTTCGTGTGGAAGTATTGAGCGGTATTGTGAATGTGGATGTGGCGCTGAATATTGCTTACGGTTACTCCATCCCGGAAGTATCTGCGAAAGTTCAGGAACGTGTAAAATCAGCAATTGAGAATATGACAGGATTGGAAGTATCTATCGTGAATGTTCGTATTGCAACCGTAGATATGGGTAATAATAAATAATCCTTTGCAGAACGTAACGCGAGTTATGGACGATGTAGTAGAATAAAGGGTGTCCGAGCGACATCCTTTTTTTACCTTGTAAAGGAATGGAGATTATCGAGACAGAAAGGATCAATCAATGACCAGAAGAGGATTAAGAGAACAGGTTTTTAAAATGCTTTTCCGCGTGGAGTTTCACAATGTGGAAGATATGCCGGAGCAGATGAATATGTTTGAGGAAGTGGAGGAGTGCAGCGAGAAGGACAAAGAGTATATCTCCAACAAGTTCCACAACATTGTAGAGAAGATTGATGAGATCGATGCAGCGATCAATGAGGTTTCCGAGGGATGGAAGACCAGAAGAATGGGAAAAGTAGATCTGACTCTGATTCGTCTTGCAGTATACGAGATGAAGTACGAGGATGATATCCCGGTAAAAGTTGCAATCAATGAGGCTGTTGAACTTGCAAAACAGTATGGAACGGATGAATCACCATCATTTGTAAATGGAGTATTGGCAAAATTAGCATGATGAAGAATGTTTATTCAGTTGGACAGGTGAATACATACATCAAAAATATGTTTGCCCAGGACTTTATGATGCAGCGCATCAGTGTCAAGGGCGAAGTGTCTAACTGCAAGTATCATTCCTCAGGGCATATTTATTTCACTTTGAAGGATACGGCGGGAACGATCAATGCGATCATGTTTGCAGGAAACCGCCGGGGGCTCTCTTTCCAGATGAAAGAGGGTGACAAAGTCATCGTGACAGGCTCTGTGGAAGTCTATGAGCGGGATGGAAAGTATCAGCTCTATGCCAGGGAGATTGAACTGGATGGAGCTGGTAATTTATATTTAAAATTTGAAGCGTTAAAAAAAGAATTAGAAGAGATGGGCATGTTTGCCCCGGAGTACAAGAAGAGAATCCCAACATATATCAGGAGGCTTGGGATCGTCACAGCTCCGACTGGTGCTGCTGTACAGGATATTCGCAATATTTCCGCAAGAAGGAATCCTTATGTGCAGCTTATTTTATATCCGGCGCTTGTGCAGGGGGAAGGTGCGGTAAGCAGTATTGTAAACGGTATCCGTGCATTAGATGCACTTGGCGTGGATGTGATCATTGTCGGACGAGGTGGAGGTTCCATCGAGGATTTGTGGGCGTTTAACGAGGAGGAGGTTGCAAGGGCGATCTTTGAATGTGAGACGCCGGTTATCTCCGCTGTCGGACATCAGACGGACACAACGATCGCAGATTTTGTGGCAGATTTAAGGGCGCCGACACCGTCTGCAGCTGCAGAACTTGCTGTTTTTGATCATCAGGCGGCAGTGGCAGAGATTTCAGCAAAAACTGCAAGGATGAACCGGGCTTTGCAGCAGAAGTTAGATATTGCAAAGTTGAAAGTAAACCAGTATCAGACAAAGTTACAGTACGTAAGCCCGGAGAGCAGGCTGCATGAACATCGCAGATATGCGGTAGACCTTGAGGAAAAATTATACCGGCAGATGGAGCAGGTGCTTACGGAAAAGAAGCACAGACTTGCAATACTGACAGGTCAGATGGAAGGGGTATCCCCCTTTGAAGAAGCTGAGTCAGGGGTTCTCTTATGTTGCGGATGAAACCGGGAAGGCGGTGACGGATGCTTCCACCGTAAAAGTGGGGGATCCACTTACGGTACATCTGTTAAAGGGAACACTGAAGGCAAATGTCACGGAGGTATTTGACAATGAGTGAAGAACAGACGAAGCAGAATGTTTCTCTGGAAGAGACATTTGAACAGATAGAGACAATCATAAAACAATTGGAAAGTCCTGAAGTTACACTGGATGATTCTTTCGTCTGTATCAGGCAGGCGTGGAAAAGTTAAAGACATGTAATTTACTTCTGGACACTGTTGAGAAGAAAATGCAGGTGATGCAGACCGATGGATCACTGGCAGATTTCGAGTGATGAAACAGTTCCTGTAACAAACTGGAATGGAAGAAGGAGCAGCAGAGTTGGATATTAGAGCAGAGATTCAGACAAGAGTAGATGAGATAGAACAGATCATAAAACGCTATCTTCCGGAGGAAGAGGGCTGGCAGAAGACCATTATGGAGGCAATGAATTACAGTATTCTTGCCGGCGGAAAAAGACTTCGCCCGATGTTGATGTCGGAGACCTATCGTCTGTTTGGTGGAAAATCAAAAGTGATCGAGCCTTTTATGGCGGCGATGGAGATGATTCATACCTATTCTCTGGTGCACGATGATCTTCCGGCGATGGACAATGACGAGTACCGCAGAGGGAAAAAGACAACACACGCGGTCTATGGCGAGGCGATGGGGATTCTTGCGGGCGATGCACTGTTGAATTATGCATTTGAAACGGCTTCAAAAGCGTTTGATATGGAGCCGGATAACCGGAATATCGGAAAAGCCATGCAGATTCTTGCCACAAAGGCGGGCATTTATGGTATGGTCGGAGGACAGGTTGTGGATGTGCAGTCGGAGGATTCCGGCGACATCACAAAAGAAAAGCTTGATTTTATTTACCGTTTGAAAACCGGAGCGCTCATCGAAAGCTCTATGCTCATCGGCGCTGTTTTGGCAGGGGCAACGAAAAACGAACAGAACACGATCGAGAAAGCAGCCACAGAAGTCGGGCTGGCGTTCCAGATTCAGGATGATATTTTAGATGTCACAAGTACGTTGGAAGTGTTAGGAAAACCAATTGGCAGCGATGAGAAGAACCACAAGGCAACCTATGTGTCCTTCGAAGGGCTTGAGAAGGCAAAGGAAGATGTTGCATTGTATACAAACAGCGCAGTGGCAAGAATGGATTCGCTGGTGGTGAAGAATGAGTTTTTGAATGAACTGCTGCTTTACTTAATTTCCAGAGAAAAATAAGAACTCTGCGGAGAAAGAACGGAGATTCACTTTGGAGTTTCCGTAAGAAAGTAAGAAATCGAGGTACCAGATATGGTATTAGAAAAGATAAATCAACCGAATGATATAAAATCCCTCACAGACGAAGAACTGAAAATTCTTGCCTCTGAGATCCGGGAATTTTTAATAGAAAAGATTTCAGTGACAGGCGGTCATCTGGCATCGAATCTGGGGGTAGTCGAACTGACCATGGCACTGCATCTTGCACTGGATCTTCCAAAAGATAAGATTATATGGGATGTGGGACATCAGTCTTACACGCACAAGCTTCTGACCGGAAGACGGGAAGGTTTTGACGGGCTGCGTAAGTACGGCGGAATGAGCGGTTTCCCAAAACGGAAAGAAAGCGAATGTGACTGCTTTGACACCGGTCACAGCTCCACATCGATTTCCGCAGGACTTGGGTATGCGCTGGCGAGAGAGATCACAGGGGAGGACTATAAGGTGGTCTCTGTGATCGGAGATGGTGCGTTGACCGGAGGAATGGCGTTTGAGGCACTCAATAATGCGGCAAGGCTCAAATCCAATTTTATTATTATTTTAAATGATAATAATATGTCAATCTCAGAGAATGTAGGCGGTCTGTCCTCGTATCTTGCCGGTTTCCGGACAGCAGACGCCTATCTGGATCTGAAATTAAATGTGTTAAATTCCCTGAATAAAATGCCTTACGGAGAAAAAATGGTCTCTAAAATACGTAAGACAAAAAGTGGGATCAAACAGCTTCTGATTCCGGGAATGTTTTTTGAGGAAATGGGAATCGTGTATTTAGGACCGGTGGACGGTGGCAATCTTCATGGAATTGTGAAGCTTTTAAGAGAGGCTTCGCATATCGATGGACCGGTATTGATCCATGTCATGACACACAAAGGTGCGGGGTATGCACCGGCAGAGAGACATCCTGCAAGATTCCACGGAACAGAACCGTTTGATATTGAAACAGGGCTTCCGAAGAATCCAAGAGTGAAGGCAAATTATACCGATATTTTTTCAACTGTCATGCGAAAGCTTGGCGACCGGGATGAAAAAGTGGTGGCAGTGACGGCAGCAATGACAGATGGAACAGGATTAAAACGTTTTCATAACATGTTCCCGGAGCGGTTTTTCGATGTTGGGATTGCGGAACAGCATGCAGTGACGTTTGCGGCAGGGCTGGCAGCGGCTGGGCTGAAACCGATTTTTGCGGTGTATTCTTCTTTTTTACAGAGAGCATACGACCAGATTTTACATGATGTCTGTATCCAGAATCTGCCGGTGGTATTTGCCATTGACAGAGCCGGATTAGTTGGAAGCGATGGGGAGACACATCAGGGAATTTTTGATATCTCCTATCTGTCATCCATTCCGAATATGACGATCATGGCACCGAAGAATAAGTGGGAACTGTCCGATATGATCAAATATGCAGTGAATTTTGGTACACCGGTTGCAGTACGCTACCCGAGAGGTGAGGCATATGATGGACTGAAAGAGTACCGCGCACCGATCAGCATTGGAAAGTGTGAATGGATTTACCGGGAATCCGGGATCGCATTATTTGCATTGGGATCAATGGTAAAAACTGCGGTTGCAGTCCGGGATGCATTGAAAGCAGAAGGATATCCGTGCAGCATTATCAATGCGCGTTTTGCAAAACCGTTGGATGAAGACGCATTGAGGTACATTACAGAACACCATAAAGTGATCGTCACAATGGAGGAAAACGTGATCAGCGGTGGATTTGGAGAGCATGTGACCGAGTTTTATAATAATGAGAACTGCAAAGATATCCGCATTGTAAATATTGCAATTCCGGATGAATACGTGGAACATGGAAATGTGGAACTTTGCGAAAAGTCGGTCTGGATGCGGATACGATCATAGCGCGCACGATAGAAGCGTATCAGAACGTGACAGAATAAAAGATTCTAAGATAATGAATAGAATGAGCAGAGAGAGCGGAGAGAATGAAAGAAAGATTAGATATTTTACTTGTAAATAAAGGACTTGCGCCATCCAGAGAGAAAGCGAAAGCGATGATCATGGAGGGAAATGTATTTGTCGACAATAACCGTGAGGACAAGGCTGGTTCTACGTTTGACGTGAATGCCAATATTGAGGTAAAAGGTAACACCTTAAAGTATGTAAGCCGTGGCGGTTTGAAACTGGAAAAAGCCATGACACATTTTGGTATCACATTAGAGGGAAAAGTCTGTATGGACATCGGAGCCTCCACAGGTGGTTTTACGGACTGTATGCTCCAGAACGGCGCGGTCAAAGTTTATGCTGTGGACGTGGGATATGGTCAGTTTGCGTGGAAACTGCGGCAGGATGAACGGGTTGTCTGTATGGAAAAGACAAACATCCGTTATGTGAAACCGGAAGATATCGCAGACCGCCTTGATTTTGCGTCAGTGGATGTTTCCTTTATCTCTCTGACCAAAGTATTAGGACCTGCAAGGGAGCTGTTAAACGATAATGGCGAGATGGTTTGCCTTATTAAACCGCAGTTTGAAGCCGGCAGGGAAAAGGTAGGAAAAAAGGGAGTTGTCAGGGATAAAGCGGTTCATGAGGAAGTCATCCACAAAGTGATCGATTATGCGGTGGAGATTGGATTTCACATTTTAAATCTGGAGTATTCGCCAATCAAGGGACCGGAAGGAAATATTGAGTATCTTGTCTATATCAGAAAAGAAGCCGAAGGCAGCAGAGAGGAATCCGTTGATGTTCATGCAGTGGTAGAGGCTGCACATGGGGAACTGGACAAATAATATGAAACATTTTTTGATTATCACCAATGCATTCAAAGATAAAAACTTAAAACTGACCAATGAGATCAAAGGGTATATCGAAAAAAAGGGTGGCAGCTGCCAGTGCTTTACGAGTACCGGAGATGATGCAAAACACGCAGCACCTGAGGCTGATGCGGTTGCACCGGAGACAGAGTGTGTGCTTGTGTTAGGAGGAGATGGTACGTTGATCAGGGCTGCTTCCAAACTGGTGGAACAAAATATGGCGCTCATCGGAGTCAATCTTGGAACACTCGGATATCTTTGCGAACTGGAGGAGTCAAATGTTTTTACAGCAGTGGATGAACTGATGGAAGAACATTATACCGTTGAGAAACGCATGATGCTTTGCGGTTATGGAATCAAGCAGAGTGAGAAGACAGAGCGCAAAGTGGCACTCAATGATATCGTCATCCACCGGACAGGGGCGCTGTCAGTGGTAAATCTGATCGTTTTTGTCAATGGGGAATATCTGAATACATTTCGTGCAGATGGAATCATCATCTCCACGCCGACAGGGTCTACCGGCTATAATATGTCCGCAGGCGGACCGATCGTCGATCCGAAGGCAAGCATGATCATTATCACTCCAATCAATGCGCATAATTTGAATTCCAGAAGTATTGTGATCGGTGCTGAAGACGAAGTGATGATCGAAATTGGCGAAAGACGTTCCCAGAAGGACGAGACAGTGGAAGTCAGCTTTGATGGGGACAATGCTGTGGGATTAGAGGTTGGAGATAAGTTTCTGATCCGGAAAGCAGATTCCACAACAAGAATCTGTAAACTCAACAATATGAGCTTTCTGGAAATACTGCGCAAAAAAATGAAAGCTTATACATAAACACAAAGCTTAGGAGGTCAGACCGGAAATGAAGACAAAACGTCAGACAAAAATGTTGGAACTGATAAAAAAACATGATATTGAGACACAGGAAGAGTTATCCGATTATCTCCAGAAAGAAGGATATCAGGTGACACAGGCAACGGTTTCCAGAGATATCCGGGAATTAAAACTTACGAAAGTTGCTATGAGTAATGGTCGACAGAAGTACGCTGCCCTGACAGAGGCGAATGAAGACCTTTCCGAAAAATATACCCGTGTTTTCGGGATGCTTTGTGTCTATGGATATGGCGCAGAATATTCTGGTGATCAAAACGGTTTCCGGAATGGCAATGGCAGTTGCGGCAGCGATAGATGCCATGCATCTGCATGAGATCGTCGGCTGTATTGCCGGTGATGATACCATAATGTGTGCAGTGCGAAGCGTAGATGACACGATTGCAGTGATGAGTCGTCTGCGTAAGCTTGTAGAAGATTAGAACATATACTTTTGGGGAGAGTAGAAGGAGACTATATGTTACAGAATCTACATGTGAAAAATCTGGCGTTGATTGACGAGACAGAGGTTGATTTCAGGAATGGGTTAAACATTTTATCCGGTGAGACCGGTGCAGGAAAATCAATTATCATTGGTTCTATCAATCTGGCGTTAGGGGAAAAGTACAGAAGGAGATGCTTCGTGAAAATGCGGATTATGCGTTGGTGGAGCTTATTTTTTCTGTGACGGATGAAAAACAGAAAGAACTGTTACGGGAACTGGACGTGTTCCCGGAGAATGACGAAGTCATCTTAAGCAGGAAGATCGTCAACGGCAGAGGTGTTGCAAAAGTGAATGCAGAGAGTGTTCCGGCATCCAAAATGCGTGAGATCGCCTCAATTTTGATCGACATTCATGGACAGCATGAACATCAGTCGCTTTTGTCGAAAAAGAAACATCTTGAAATCTTAGATGATTATGCAAAAGAAGAAATTTTTGATCCAAAGGAAAAGTTAAGGGAAGCCTACAAAAATTACCGTGCTCTGCTGGAAGAATTGAAGGAGGCAGATGTGGACGAGGAAGAACGGCTCCGGGAGATTTCGTTTCTGGAATACGAGATCAAAGAGATCGAGGAGGCAGACCTAAAAGAGGGCGAGGATGAGGTGCTGGAGGCTGACTACCGGAAATTCTCCAACGGAAAGAAGATTATGGAGGCGGTGAATGCCGCCTATCAGTATACCGGAAATCAGAGTGACAACGTATCTGAACTTACCGGAAGGGCATTGCGGGAATTGAATGCGGCGTCTGCATATGATGAAAAAGTAAAAGGGCTGGAAGAGCAGCTTTTGGAGATTGATAATCTAGTAAATGATTTTAATCGTGAGTTGGCAGATTATATCGATGAGACGGAGTTTGACGATGAAACGTTTTACCAGATGGAAAAACGTCTGGATGAGCTGAATCATTTAAAATCAAAGTACGGAAGCACGATTGCAGATATATTGTCTGAATTGGAGAAAAAACAAAGCCGATTGCAACAATTGCAGGATTTTGACCAGTATATTGGAAATTTGAAGCAAAAACTTGCAGATGCGGAGCAGGAGTTAAACAAAATACTGTGATAAAGTATCGAAAATCCGTAAAAAATATGCAAAAAAACTGACAGGTGCTGTGACAGAGGCATTGAAAGACTTAAACTTTTTAGATGTGAAATTCGAGATGGAGTTTGGACAGACCGCAGACTATACGGCAAACGGAACTGATGATCCGGAGTTCTTGATTTCCACCAATCCTGGAGAACCTGTAAAACCGTTGGGTAAAGTCGCATCCGGCGGTGAACTTTCGAGAATTATGCTTGCAATCAAAACGGTATTGGCAGATCAGGATGCAATCGAGACACTCATTTTCGATGAGATTGACAGTGGAATCAGCGGACGCACCGCACAGATGGTTTCGGAAAAAATGAATGTGCTTGCAAAAAATCATCAGATTATCTGTATTACGCATTTACCGCAGATTGCTGCAATGGCAGACGCACATTATCTGATCGAAAAATCTGTGGAAAACAAGACCACGGTATCGAAGATCAAGTGTCTTTCCGGGAGGAGAGTATTGACGAACTGGCAAGAATGCTCGGCGGTGTGGAGATCACAGAGAAAGTCCGGGAGAGTGCAAGAGATGAAAGAACTTGCATATCAGAAAAAATGCCATTAATTGACACGAAAAAGACAGTTTGAAAAAAAGAAAGAGACACATAATAAAAGGGTACATAGCGTATATGTACTCTTTTTGTTATGGAGACAAGGAAAATAGCCCGATATTCATTGGGGTGCAGGAGATAAAAAATGGACAGATACAAAAGTTTTTTTCGTGGAATTGCATATGCAGGTTATTGTATCGTATTTTTATTTGCGGTCTATACATTTGAAAAATCAATACCGGATCAGATATATGTGAAAGCAGGGGAAGCAATCGATTACCAGTTTCAGGTACCTGTGACAATGGAAATACAGGAGGATAGCTCGCCTGTAGCAAAAAGCACAAATAATGCCAATGTGAGGCAGTCCTACATTGTCACCTGCCGCCTGTTTGGTATTTTTCCGGTGAAAGATATAGAAGTTGTACTTGTGGACGGAGATGCGGTCTATGCAGGCGGGATGCCGATCGGCATCTATGTGAAGACAAGAGGTGTCCTCGTGATCGGTACCAGTGAAGTGGAACGGCCGGATGGAAGTGAAGCTGCACCTGCGGAGAACATTTTGAAAGCCGGAGATTATATATTAAGTGTGAATGGGGAGAAGGTTGCAGAGAAGGAGGATCTGCAGCGCCTGGTACAGCAGAACGGTGCAGAAAAAGAAATTCTTAAAATTAACCGCAAGGGAGAAGAGGTTGAGGTTGGTGTGACACCCGTACAAAATAAAAATGGAACGTATATGCTAGGAGCATGGGTGCGTGATGATCTTGCCGGAATAGGAACTTTGACGTATTACAAAGAAGATGGAACCTATGGTGCTTTAGGGCATGCCGTCAGCGATGGAGATGTCGGCGGGCGCATCCAGATGCGTGAAGGCTATGTATACAATGCACAGATCATCGGAGTGAAAAAAGGACAAAAAGGAAATCCGGGCGAATTATCGGGAATGATCCGTTACCAGAGTGCTGACTGCCTTGGAACAATCGAGGAAAATACAGACATTGGTATTTATGGAAAACTGGATGGAAATATTGCAGCACTGCCGCGTGGAGATTACTATAACATCTGTTACAAGCAGGATATTAAACAGGGACCGGCGACGATCATCTGTGGTTTTACCGGAGAGAAGAAAGAGTATGCGATTGAGATAGAGAGTCTTGATTACAGTGGAAGAGAGGCGAATAAAGGAATTCTATTCCGGGTGACGGATGAGCAGCTTTTAGACATGACAGGCGGTATTGTGCAGGGAATGAGTGGCAGTCCCATCCTTCAGGATGGAAAAATAATCGGCGCCGTGACACATGTCTTTGTCTCAGATTCGTCCATGGGCTATGGGATTTTTATTGAGAATATGGTAGAATGAAAAAAGAAATTGTAAAATAAAGTCCTTTGGTACACTTGCCGACGAAGTTCGACAAAATTTACGAGAGGAAAATGAGTATGCTGATAACACATGTAAAGATTTGCCAGGAAAAGGGAAGACGTGGCTTTTACATATGTTTGAAATAAGTCAGCAGGAGGACCAGCATGGAGAAACTGAATGTAGCAATCGCAGATGATAATGAGAGAATGTTGCGGTTATTGGGGGCTATCATCGAGAGTGATGAGGAACTCAATGTCGTTGGAACTGCTAAAGATGGGGAAGAGGCTTACAATGTGATCAAGACAAAGGAACCGGATGTTGTCTTGCTTGATATTGTAATGCCAAAATTAGATGGACTTGGAGTATTAGACCGTGTGAATCATGATAAGACAATCAAAAAACATCCAACGTTTATTATGATCAGTGCAATCGGTCAGGAAAAAATTACGGAAGATGCATTTGAATTAGGTGCAGATTACTATATTATGAAGCCGTTTGACAATGACATGGTGATCAACCGGATCAAGAAGGCAAAGACAGCAAAAACAGGAAAGAGCACGGAGCCGCGCAAGGTGAATGCCTACGAGAAGGCAGAGGATGTCAGCGAGAAGAATCTTGAGGCAGATGTGACTGAGATCATTCATGAGATCGGTGTTCCGGCACATATCAAGGGGTATCAGTATTTGCGTGATGCCATTGTCATGTCGGTCAATGATATGGATATGTTAAATTCCATCACAAAAATTTTATATCCGACCATTGCAAAAAAATACCAGACAACCTCAAGCCGCGTGGAGCGTGCCATCCGTCATGCAATTGAGGTGGCATGGAGCAGAGGTAAGATGGATACGATTGATGAGATGTTTGGCTATACCATTCACAATGGCAAAGGAAAGCCGACAAACTCTGAATTTATCGCGTTGATCACAGACCGTATCCGGCTGGAATACAAAATGTATTAATGCTTTTCAGAGCGAAAAAAAAGAGTTATAATATTCTTAAGATTTCGAAGTATTTCGGGGTTTGGAGGGTTTATAACATGAAAAAAATATTATTTGCTGCTTCAGAAGCTGTTCCTTTTATCAAAACAGGAGGTCTTGCAGATGTAACGGGTTCCCTGCCAAAGTATTTTGACAGGAAAAAGTATGATGTGCGCATCATATTACCGAAGTATCTGTGCATGGACGAACGTTTTAGGGGACAGCTTCATTTTAAATGTCATTTTTATGTGAATTTGAGCTGGCGAAAACAATATGCCGGTATTTTTGAAGCAAAACAGGATGGTATCACCTATTATTTTGTAGATAATGAATTTTATTTTGCCGGAGATAAGCCGTACAATGAACTGTATCAGGATATTGAGAAGTTTGCATATTTTTCAAAAGCAGTCTTAGAGGCATTGCCGTTTCTTGATTTCTGTCCGGATATTATCCATTGCCATGACTGGCAGACAGGTCTGATCCCGGTATTCTTGAAAACTCTTTATGGGGATGAAAATTATTACAGGGGGATCAGGACTGTATTTTCCATCCATAATCTGAAGTTTCAGGGACGCTGGAGTCTTCCGGCAGTTATGGATATCACAGGTCTGCCGGAACAGATTTTCACGGCGGACAAACTGGAATCTTACGGGGAGGCCAATTATTTAAAGGGTGGCATTGTCTATGCGGATGCAGTGACGACTGTCAGTGAGACTTATGCCCGTGAGATCACAACAGAACAGGGTGGAGAGGGCTTAGACGGACTGCTGCGTGCCAGAAAAAATGATCTGTATGGCATTTTAAATGGATTGGATTACGAAGAATATGATCCACAGAAAGATGGATATATTTATAATCACTTTAATGAGCAGAATTTTCAGGAAGGCAAGAAGCTGAATAAAGCCAGACTGCAGAAAGAGCTCGGGCTTCCGGTGAAAGAGAATACCATGCTGATCGGTATTGTATCGAGAATGACAAGCCAGAAAGGATTTGATCTGGTAGCTTATATCATGGATGAACTGCTGGCAACCGAGGATGTGCAGCTTGCTGTGCTTGGAACAGGCGAGGAACAGTATCAGGATATGTTCCGCTATTTTACACAGAAGTATCCTGATAAAATCCAGGCTTCCATCGGTTATTCCGAGGAGCGCGCACACCGTATCTACGCATCCTGCGATGCCTTTCTGATGCCGTCCTTATTTGAGCCATGCGGATTGTCACAGTTGATGAGCCTGAGGTATGGAACTGTGCCGATCGTAAGGGAAACCGGCGGTCTGAAAGACACCGTGGAAGCGTATAATGAATATGAACATACGGGAACCGGTTTTTCTTTTGCAAATTATAATGCACATGAGATGCTTGGAACGATTCGTTATGCGCTCTCTGTTTTCCGTGACAGGAAACAGGACTGGAATGGATTGATCCAGAGAGGAATGAAACAGGATTTTTCCTGGAATCGTTCTGCAGGTAAATATGAAGCATTATATGAAAAACTTACCGATTTTGAATAATTCTGTACAGAAGTGATCACATTGAGATCTGACCAGTCTCACGGGAAAAAAGTAGACATGATCGGATAAGATCTCTTCTTTGGATAACTGGGTAGAATTGACTTCTTTTCACCATAGAGGTAAGTTCGTCGTAAGAATCATGGTCGTATGCGGGGATCAGGATCACCTCGTGGATGCTGCTTGGAAGGATATACAGATCACATTCTAATTTCTCACAGAGACTATGCAGCAGATTGTGGTAAAAAATACAGCCGGAGCCATTCAGTTTGCTTTTGTTGGAGAGCACATACATTGGAACCATGTATTCAAATTCTTCCTTCATGGAATTGCAGGGAACACCGGCCATTAACTCGATCAGAACATCTGACATGTCCCGCAGTTCATAAGTGAGGAGAGCAGGAGTGTTTTCATGGCGAGATGATAGAGGTCGTCCTTGGTGATATTCCAGAGAGACAGATGCTGGTTATAAATTAATATTGTTGCATTTCCGGTCTCGTCAGCATCTACAAGACAATTGAAGATGATGGCGAGATCTAATATTTTATGTGAGGGATTTTTGCAGCAAATTTTTATTCTGTTCATAATTGATAAGTTTAAACACAATACGTTTTTTTACCTGCTCATAGTTTGTAAAAAAGGAGATATCGATATTTCCGGACGGCTTGTTCTCCTCATAAACAGATAAAATATCATGGCAGATCTCTTCTAAGGATCTGCCCTTTAAATATTGTTTAAAATAAAAGTTCAGATAAATAGTTGGGGATATATTCAGCTGATTGGATAAGATCGTGAGACCATCATAATGAGTATCATTATTTTTGATGATCTCCTGAATCGTCACTTTCACATTAGAACCAAGCCGGTTCTGAATGACTGTTGTTACATTTTCTTTGAATTCCTGATATGTCATAAAAATCCTCCCAATGGCAGATGCCCTGGGAAAACAATTACATTCCGTATCAGTCGGATGATAAAACGATATGCAGATAACAGACTGGAAATTCAAACATCTGTTATAAAAAAATCCACGCATCGGGAACTGCGTGGATTTACTTTATCATGGATAAAATGGAAAAACAATAGGAAAAGAAAAAAGTTTCGAAAAATTTTATTATTCGGACTTTAATTTTTTCCAGAGATAATTCGATAACTTTGTCGTGTCGATGTCATATTGTTTATACACCTCACAATTGGCAAGCGTCTCATCTGTCGGGAAAATCGTTGTGTCGGATAATGTTTCCTCATCTAAATTTTCTTTGACAGCGAGATTTGGCGTAGCATAATAAACATAGTCAAAGTTTAGCATGCCAATGTCTTCCCGGCAGAGAAAATCCAGAAATTTTTCTGCATATTCGGTGTTATGGCAGGATTTTGGCATAAACCAGGAGTCGATCCAGAGGTTGGAGCCTTCTTCCGGGACACTGTAGGAGAGGTCATCATTTAATTCCATGGCGTAAGCAGCTTCCCCGGAATAAACAAGAGCCATCGCCGCATTTCCCATTGCCATTTCATCTCCGGTCTCATCGACATAATAGGCATAGACGAGCGGTTTCTGCCGGATCAGAAGATCAAGGGCATCATTTAACTGATTTTCATCGGTCGTATTGATATCATAGCCTAATAGTCTTAATGCCGGGGTAAAGCTGTCGCGGACAGAGTTCTGCATGATGATCGAGTCTTTGTATGCTTCATCCCAGAGAACGTTCCAGGTGGATACTTCCTCGTCGGATACCATCGTCGTGTTGTAGAGGATACCGAGCGTACCGTAAAAATAAGGCATGGAATATTTATTTTCCGGGTCAAAAATCTGTGATGCTTCAATAATGGATGAATCAAGATTTTTATAATATTCGAAATCATCAAAGTTGATCTCTAACACCTGATCTTCGTTGATCAGACGCTCCACCATGTAATCTGAGGTACAGACGAGATCATAATTGATGGAGCCTGCAGAAAACTTGGTATACATTTCCTCAGGACTTTCGTATTCCTCTAATTTGACCTTAATGCCGGTCTCTTTTTCAAATTGATCAAGAACAGATTCATCAATGTATTTTCCGTAATTTAAAATTACAAGCGTATTGTCATCTTTCTTTGTTGTCTCAGTGGAACTGGTGTCTTTTCCACAGGAGGAGAGAACACCTGTCATGAGGCACAGTGCAAAGAGCATTGCAAGTCGTTTTTTCATAGCTGCCTCCTAGATTGCCTGTTTTGCACCTTTTCCCTCGGAGGAAGAACGGTGGTTCATCACGAGAAGGAGCAGGAAGGCGATCAAAAATAAAATGGTCGATAAAGCATATAATTCCGGGCGGATCCCCTTTCGGAGCTCGGTGTAGAGCATGGTAGAGAGTGTATTGACGCCCGCACCTTTTGTAAAGAAGGTGATCGAAAAATCGTCCAGTGACATGGTGACTGCCATTAAAAATCCGGAGAACACACCGGACTTGATCTCAGGCCATGTGATCCTGAAAAAAGCATAGAGCGGTGTCGCACCGAGGTCTAAGGCAGCCTCGTAAGTGTAACGGTTTGCCTGATTTAATTTTGGAAGCACATTTAAGATAACGTAGGGAATGTCAAATGTGATATGTGCGATCAAAACTGTGACAAAGCCGAGGTTCATAAATTTTACAAATAAAAGCATCATTGCGATACCGGTTACAATATCTGCATTTAAAAGAGGAATGTTAGTAGCCCCTAACATGATCGCTTTATTCTTTTTTTTCATGGCGCTGATACCGATTGCTGCCAGTGTTCCGAGCAGCGTTGAGATAATAGCAGCGGCGAGTGTGATCTGGATCGTTGTCACAAAAGCATTTGTGATCGTCTCATTTTTAAAACATTCTGCGTACCATTTCAAGGTAAATCCACCCCATACAACACGGGATTTGGAATTGTTGAAAGACAGGACGATTAACACTAAAATTGGAAGATATAAAAATAAAAATATGAGTGCAAGATAAATTCTTGACGCAGCTTTTTTTACCATACCGCAGTACCTCCGCCGTCTTTATCAAAAATATTCATGAGTGCCATGCTTGCGACGACAAAAATCATTAACACAACAGAAAGACCGGAGCCTAAGTTCCAGTTGGTTCCCTGCATAAATTCCTGCTCGATCACGTTACCGATCAGAAGCACCTTTCCACCGCCTAGCAGGTCGGAGATGACAAAGGAGGTCAGAGCAGGAACAAAGACCATGATAATGCCGCTGATAATGCCGGATAAGGTCAGCGGAATGATGATCTTGAATAAAATGATGGCGTCACTTGCACCAAGGTCTTTTGCTGCCTCAATGACATCATTTTTGATTCTTGCCATGGAGTTGTAAATTGGCAGTATCATAAACGGAAGAAAATCGTAGACCATACCAAATACAACGGCAGTCTGTGTATTGAGCATTTTTACGGTGCCAAATCCAAAAAACTGGAAGATTGCATTGACAATTCCGTTGTTGGATAACAGCAGACGCCATGCTAAGATCCTGAGCATGAAGTTCATCCACATTGGCAGAATAAAAATGAATACGACAAAGTTCTGCTGCTTGATTTTTAAGCCATTTAAAATCATAGCGAGCGGGTAAGCTAACAACAGACAGACTAATGTGCAGATAATGCCAAGCTTTAAGGATAAAAGGATGGATCTGACATGCACGGGATCTGCGATGGCAGCCACATTTTCAAAAGTAAAAGTTCCTCCGGAGGTAGTGAACGCATAATAAATGATCATTGCCAGCGGAAGGAGGATAAAACCGATGATCCATATCAGGTATGGACCGGCGAATAACTGTCTTCCTGATTTACGCATCGATCTCCACTGCCTCCTCATCTTCGGATTCCGGTTTGTTCATGATCTGGATGTTGAATGGAATGACATTGATTCCGACATGCTCCCCCACATTGTGGAGCAGGGTGGTGTGGACAAGCCATTCAAAGCCGTTTGCCACAATCTCGATTTCATAGTGGACACCCTTGAAGATCACAGAGGTGATATCACCTTCCATAAATCCTTTTTCCGGTTCTACGATCTCAATATCCTCCGGGCGGATCACAACGTCCACCGGAGTGTTATTTCCAAAACCTTCATCGACACAAGGAATCTTTACACCGAGGATTTCCACGACTTTGTCCTGAATCATAGTTCCATCGATGATATTGCTGTCACCGATAAAGTCTGCGACGAAAGCGTTCGTAGGTTCATTGTAGATCATTTCCGGTGTACCGATCTGCTGGATGTATCCCTGATTCATAACGACGATCGTATCGGACATGGTAAGTGCTTCTTCCTGGTCATGTGTGACGTAAACGAAAGTGATTCCAAGTTCGTTTTTCAGGCGGATCAGCTCGTACTGCATATCCTGACGCAGTTTTAAGTCCAGTGCACCGAGTGGTTCGTCTAACAGGAGCACTTTCGGCTCGTTGACGATCGCGCGCGTGCGATTGCGATCCGCTGCTGCTGGCCACCGCTTAAGGAGTCGATGGAACGGTTTTCAAAACCGTCCAGGTTCACTAATTTTAATGCGTATTTGATTTTATCGTTGATATATTCTTTGCTCTTTTTATTGATTTTTAATCCAAACGCAATATTTTCCGCGATAGACATGTGCGGAAATAAGGCATATTTCTGGAAAACAGTATTCAGATTTCTTTTATTTGGAGGCAGGCTGGTAATGTCGACATCATCGAAGATGACCTGTCCCTTATCAGGCGTCTCAAAACCGCCTAAAATACGGAGCGTTGTTGTTTTTCCACACCCTGATGGACCGAGGAGCGTGATAAACTCATTTTCGCGGATATATAAATTTAATTCATCAAGTACCAGATTGTTTCCATAAGACTTGGAAATATCGACAAAATTGATTAGCTTTTTGCTCATAACATAATTCCTTTCTGAATCCTACCAATCGTGATCTAAAAGCTTGGTGGAGTAGATACCCAGATCAATACGGCATCGCGGCTGCCGGGATTTTCTATGTAATGCTTTTTGTCGGCTTTCAGGTAAAAGGATTCGCCGGCGTGCAGCACATGGCTTTTTCCACCATAATATATTTTGACGGTTCCCTTGATCAGGTAGCCGAACTCTTCACCGGAATGGGGCTGCATAATGTCGGAAGATCCACCTGCTTTCAAGGTTAATCTGACGGGTTCCATGGAATCTTTCTGGGCATTTGGAACAACCCATTCAATGATATTATGTTTGTCTTCATTCACCTTCGTGAAAAAGTCTTCATTTTTAAATACGATCTGTTCCGGTTCTTCATCGGTAAAAAATTCTGCCGGTGTTGTTCCGAGACACTGAATGATATCGAGCAGTGTTCCAATCGACGGCGTGTTCTGGTTGCGTTCCAGCTGGGAGATAAATCCCTTGGTAAGCTCCGAACGGTCGGCAAGTTCCTGCTGCGTCAGTCCATATTGAATACGAAGTTCTTTCATCCGTTTCCCAATATCCATACCGCATGCCTCCAATCCTGAAAAATACTGAATGGTTACAAAAAGTTTACTAATAATAAACAAACTATAAAACATTTTATATTCTATAAATAAAATGTCAATAGAGTTTCTGTAAATTTTGTTATAAATTTCTGAAAAAAAGAGTTGCATTTTTTTCAGAATCCGATATAATAGTCTTCGTGACTGATTCGTCATGCCAATATGGCTCAGTTGGTAGAGCAACGCATTCGTAATGCGTGGGTCAGGGGTTCGAGTCCCCTTATTGGCTTTCTGAAACTCTAGTAAAATTAAGGCTTCCGAGATTTTAGGGGATCAATAGTAATCAGAACAAATGTTTGCACACAGGAAAGGAGATTCCTGTAAAAGTGCTACTAAGGATAAATCGACCATGAGTCGGTTTATTTTTTTGAAATTATGATACACAAAGATTACAAACAAATACACAAGAAGGTGCAAAATGACCAAAGAAATGTTGAAAGGTCTCATTGAATTGGTGTCGGAAGAAGATATAGAAACGCTTTACAATGTTGTTGTTAAGTTTATACCAGAAAATGTACCGCTTCCGGACGAAATAGAAGCTATAGAGAGGGCAGATAAGAGCATAGCAAAAAATGGAACAGTTCCCCATGATGCTGTTGACTGGGATTAAATGAATTTGAACTGCGATTTGAAACTCTCTTTTGGAGATTGCAAAACGGGCAAAGAATTTTGATGTTGTAAAAAGTTTTTTGATGTGTTATATTGAAAACAGAAAGGGAAGCCAAAGGAGCGGCTACCCTCTAAGCAATGAGTTACTAACCTTTATATGAGGTCAGCCGTCACTACTGGGAATAGTGGCGGCTATTTTCTTTTGTCCTTGAAAATCTTATAGCACAGACTCACAAGGGCGCAAATGAATATTCCTGTCTGAATCAAATCAGAGTATGTAATATACATTGGCAACGCCCTCCTTTCTTGCGTCTGGAGGGTTGACCCCTCCGAAGTAGGAGGGTAAGCCGCCCGGCTCTTTGGTTTCCCTGTCGATATTATAACAATGTGCGACAAGTTTCGCAATCTTAATTTTAAGTAGAAGAGGGACGACTTGTAAGATGGTCGTCCCTTTTCCTATAACATACAATGAGATATTCCACGCATTTACTTCCGTAAAACCTCATATGCACATTCTGCCATCGCCTGATAGGCTTTGCTGCTCGGGTGCAGGTGATCGCCGCTGTCGAAGCCTTCCCGGAATGCGGATGGATTCTCGCTTCCACGCAGTGCCAGATCAAAGTCGATACATCCGTCGATTTCTTTCGCAGAACGGATCCACGCATTCAACTCATTGCGCAAATCATCGCGGAAGGTTGCGTAAGTGCGCCAGCCAAAGATCGGCAGCAGAGTGCCCATGTAGACTTTTAAATGTAATTTCTTCGCTTCCTCTATGTAATAGCGGTAACCGTCAATCAGTTCCTTTGCAGTCGGCAGGTCACTCATCGGGCGGAACGGATTTGTTTCAATGCCGACCGGATGGATAATGTCGTTAATTCCCTGCTGGATGATCACGGTATCAGCCCCGGTAGTCGGAATCTCATGTGGAAAGCGGTTTGTCCCCTTTAACCCATAGGAATCATAGGTAATGCACTCATACTGGCGCAGTACACGGGAACCGCTGGTCGCACGTCTGATAAATGCCGTGTGGTTGTCCGGGTTTTGCCTTGCCAGAAGTGTGAGGTAGTCCGGCCATGCACCGGCGGTGATGGAGTCACCATAGCAGATGACTGTATGGTTTTCCTCAGCGGTCATCAGTTCGATATTGCTTAAAAAATAAAACCAGTTTGTGGTCTTGGTCGTGTCCATTGGAAGGGCATCGGCGTGTGTCTGGTCGCCGAGGGAGAAAAATCCTTTGGAGAGCGGGCCTGTGACAAGGACAGCGGACTGCATCAGTGTAAAATCAGCAAAATAAAGACTTACGGTGAGTGTCATTCCCTTTTTGCCCGGAAATGAAACCGGGTCGCTGACGGCGGTCTGATGAGCTTCCATGGTCACAGACTCATTTTTTGAAAAAGTGATGTCGCAGATCGTTTCCTTTTTGCATGGACAGGCGAGCGGCATTTTTTCATAAACAGGGGAAGTGGCTGCAGAAACAGTGGCTCTTGTGACAGTAACGGCCTCGCTTCCGCAGAAATTATCAAATGTAAAGCGGAGAGTGTCTCCGTCAAATGGAATGTATACAGGATAACGTAATGTAATGTATTTTGCGTAAGCTTCCGGGTGGTGTTCTGCGATGGATACGGCATTTCCCCACACGGAAACCCAGTTTTTATTGTTCATATTCATAACCATGCCTTTCTTATTTTCTGCCTCATTATATAGGAAAAAAGAATATTTCCACAATTACTTGTTCTTTGAAAGGGAATTGATATAATGAGGTCACGTTTATATTTAGCAATATTTTTGGAGGATTTTTAAATGGCAGAGAATGAGAATAAGCAGGAGAATGTTGTAGTGGAGGATTTCAAGCGCACGAATGCGAAGAAGTCCAAGAAGAAGTTCAGACACAGACAGCAGAATCCGGTACTTGCTTTTTATGAGGATAATAAACAGTATCTACTCCTTTTTGGAGTGATCGTGGTTGATCTTGCAGCAATTCTGGTGAGCATTCTTGCACTTAAGATTCCGGTGGTTCCGGTGTGTCTCATCATTGTGTTAGAGGCAGGAATCGCGGTTTGTCTGCACGATGTTCCAATCTGGCTGCATGGTCTGGTTGTGCTGGTACAGATCATAGCCGGTGCAATCTGCGGAAAACTGATTTTTATGGTGTTATGCGCACTGGTTTATGTAGTTGGAATTTTATCTTTAAAATTTATCAGAGAGTAGAAAACAGAAGGCTGCTGCACAGTGGAAGCGATTTCCCGGCGGCAGTCTTTTTCTGAAAAAGGAATCAATGTTATGTCGGAAAAAGAAAAAATCATTGTATTTAGTTCCAGAGAGATCTGCTACCAGTCGAGCAGTTTTTGCAAACCAGATGGCAGATGCTTTTGAAGAACTGGGATTTGATGTGCAGGTGTGTGAATTTGATGAGCAGGATGATCTCGATGCTGTTTTTCAGCCACTTTATGGGAAAAAATACCGTCTGCTGTTAGATTTTAATTCCACGATCACAAGGATGGTGGAGGAGGACGGAATACCGGTTTTGATAAACTGGATGGCCCATTCTTTGATTATATTTTAGATCATCCGTTGTTCCATTACAATTGTCTGAATGCCAATCTGAAAAATCTGAATGGGATTTTTTTGGATGAAGCGCAGGAGGCTTATGTAAAGCGGTATTATCCCAGGGTAAAGCAGACACTTACCATGCCGCTTGGGGCAGCAGAGGCAGTGACCGGAGGCAAAAGACGGAGACAGACACCGTTCTTTCATGGGAACGTATGACAGACCGGACAAAATTTACGATGGTCGATCTGTCCCCGGAACCGCTGCGGTCCTATATGAAAGAGCTGATCGAAATGCGCATCGAAGACCCGATTCTTCCGATGGAGGAGGGATTCCGACAGCTTTTAAAGGCGCACGGTGAGGAATTACCGGATGATAAGTTTGCACTTTTTATGAATGCAATGTATCCGGTGGATGCATTTATCCGCGATTATTTCCGCAAGGCGGCGGTGGATGAACTGGTGAGAGCAAAAATCCCGGTGCGCTTAGTCGGCGAGGGCTGGGAAAAGTATGAAAGCTGCAACGAAACTTATGTGACGAGGGAAAAAGCGGTGGTGTTTGGACTGTCGTTTGAGAAAATTGCCCATGCGGATGTGCTGTTAAATGTGTCACCGTTTTTCAATCATGGGGCACATGACCGCATTTTTGCAGGTATGGCGAATCATTGCACTGTTCTGACAGATCAGAATCCGTATCTGAAACGGATTTTAAAAGACGGGGAGCAGGTCTGCATGTATTCGCTGAAAGATATCAGGACTTTGTCAGATTATGCAGCGGAACTTCTTACAAACCATGCGCTGTGCAGAGATATCCAGAACAATGCTTACGTGGAATTTAAACAAAAATATACATGGGAGGAGAAGGCAAAACAGCTTTTGGCTTGCACTTTAAGGTGAAATTCGCTAATATGAACAAAGTAAACTATCAAAAAATATTAGAACAGACTATTGAAAAAAACGAGCGGGAAAACCGTGTACCGACGCTGTTATTGCACAGTTGTTGTGCGCCGTGCAGTTCTTACTGCTTAGAATATCTTTCGAATTATTTTAAAATTACTGTTTTTTATTATAATCCGAATATTTATCCAGAGGAAGAATATGAAAAGCGGGTAAAAGAGCAGCAGAAGTTTATTGAAAAACTTCCGGTGAAATATCCGATCCACTTTGTGGAAGGCGCATATGAGAAAGAGCGTTTTTATGAGATGGCAAAAGGACTTGAGGACTGTCCGGAGGGCGGCGAACGCTGTTTCCGATGTTATGGACTAAGGCTGAGGGAAGCGGCAGAGCTTGCAAAGAAAATGCAGATGGATTATTTTACGACAACATTATCAATCAGCCCTTTGAAAAATGCAGAAAAATTAAATGAGATAGGCGATGCCTTGGCAGCCGAATACAGAGTTGCCTATCTGAACTCTGATTTTAAGAAGAAGAATGGATATAAGCGTTCTGTGGAACTATCCGAACAATACGGCATGTACCGGCAGTATTATTGCGGATGTGTTTTTTCAAAAAACCAGAGAGACAGGGAGATTGCCCAGAAGAATCAATAAGAGGACGAAATAAAGGAGGAAAACACCATGGCACAGTTATGGGGAGGACGTTTTACAAAGGAGACAGATCAGCTTGTTTATAATTTTAATGCGTCCATTACATTTGATCAGAAGTTTTATAAGCAGGATATTGAAGGCAGTATTGCGCATGTGACAATGCTCGCAAAACAGGGCATTCTGACAGAGCAGGAGAGAGACGATATTGTCCGCACATTAAAAGAGATCCGCGATGAGGTGGAGAGCGGCAGACTTGAGATCACTTCAGAATACGAGGATATCCACAGTTTTGTGGAGGCAAATCTGATTGACCGTCTCGGAGATACCGGAAAGAAACTGCATACCGGAAGAAGCCGTAACGATCAGGTTGCACTTGATATGAGATTGTATACAAGAGACGAACTGTTACATACGGATGATCTTTTAAAAGAATTATTAGAGACAATCCTTAAGATCATGGAGGCAAATACCGAGACGATCATGCCGGGATTTACCCATCTGCAGAAGGCTCAGCCAATCACACTGGCGCACCATATGGGAGCTTATTTTGAGATGTTCAAGCGCGATCGTCTGAGACTGCACGATATTTATGAGAGAATGAATTACTGTCCGCTCGGTTCCGGTGCATTAGCAGGAACAACCTATCCTTTGGACCGTGAGTACACGGCGGAACTGTTAGGTTTTTATGGTCCGACGTTAAACAGTATGGACGGTGTTTCCGACCGCGATTACCTGATCGAGTTTTTGTCCGCGTGCGCAACCATCATGATGCATCTGAGCAGATTTTCCGAGGAGATCATTATCTGGAACTCCAATGAATATCAGTTTGTCGAGATTGATGATGCTTACAGTACCGGAAGCAGTATTATGCCTCAGAAGAAGAACCCGGATATCGCAGAGCTTGTGCGCGGCAAGACCGGACGTGTTTATGGCGCTTTAATGTCATTACTTACCACGATGAAGGGAATCCCGCTTGCCTACAACAAGGACATGCAGGAGGACAAAGAACTGTCTTTTGATGCCATGGATACCGTCAAAGGATGTATTGCATTATTTACCGGAATGCTCGCAACCATGAAGTTTAATAAGGGTAAAATGCGTCTGTCCGCAAACAACGGATTTACCAATGCAACCGATGCAGCAGATTATCTGGTAAAACATGGTGTTCCATTCCGTGATGCGCACGGCATTATCGGAAAAATCGTTCTCTACTGTATTGAACGCGGAATTGCGATCGACGATATGAGTTTAGACGAGTTAAAGGCTATCTGTCCGGTATTTGAGGAAGATATATATGAAGAGATTTCCATGGAGACATGCGTGAATAACCGATTGACGATCGGGGCGCCGGGAAAGGCAGCCATGGAGAAAGTGATCGAGGCAGAAAAGGCATATCTTGCAGAGGATTGGAAAAAGGAAACTTTAACACGGTAAAACGTTATTGTAAAAAATGCACAAAGAATACCCGGAAAGATGACATTTTTTTACAAAATAGACCATTGCTTTTTTGAGAGAAATAGCATAATATATTCACTATAACGACATCTGTTCGCGAGATACGGACAAACAATGGAATGCACGCTTCGCGGATATTCGATTGTCATGAATGGAAAGAGCCAGGGTAACAGGGGACGGTTCTTCAAACGAACAGGGAAAGACGAGGAGATTAGGCAATGAGTGAGAAGTTAAAAGTAGGTATTCTTGGTGGAACAGGTATGGTAGGACAGAGATTTATCTCTCTGTTGGAGAATCATCCATGGTTTGAGGTGACAACGATTGCAGCCAGCCCAAGAAGTGCCGGTAAGACATATGAAGAGGCAGTTGGTGATCGTTGGAAAATGGATACTCCAATGCCGGAAGCAGTAAAAAAGATCGTTGTCATGAACGTCAACGAAGTAGAAAAAGTTGCGGCAGAAGTAGATTTTGTTTTCTCAGCAGTAGACATGACAAAAGAAGAGATCAAAAAGATCGAGGAAGAATACGCTAAGACAGAGACACCGGTTGTATCCAACAACAGTGCACACAGATGGACACCGGATGTGCCGATGGTCGTACCGGAGATCAATCCGGAACATATGGAAGTGATCAGATATCAGAGAGAAAGACTTGGCACAAAGCGCGGTTTCGTTGCTGTAAAACCAAACTGCTCCATCCAGTCTTATGCACCTGTTCTCACCGCATGGAAAGAGTTTGAGCCATACGAAGTAGTGGCAACTACTTATCAGGCAATTTCCGGAGCAGGAAAAACGTTCAAAGACTGGCCGGAAATGGTTGGAAATATCATTCCATACATCGGTGGTGAGGAAGAAAAATCCGAGAAAGAGCCGCTTCGGATCTGGGGACACATTGATGATGAGAAGAAAGAGATTGTTCCTGCAGCATCTCCGGTTATCACATGCCAGTGTATCCGTGTTCCGGTATTAAATGGACATACCGCAGCCGTATTTGTAAAATTCAAAAAGAAACCAACCAAAGAACAGCTGATCGAAGCATTGAGAAACTACAGTGGAGTTCCACAGGAATTAAATCTTCCAAGTGCTCCAAAGCAGTTCATCCAGTACTTAGAGGAGGACAACAGACCGCAGATCGCGTTAGATGTCAACTTTGAGAACGGTATGGGAATCTCTGTTGGACGTCTGAGAGAGGACACTGTTTATGACTGGAAGTTTGTAGGTTTATCCCACAATACTGTCAGAGGTGCAGCAGGTGGTGCAGTGCTCTGCGCAGAACTGTTAAAAGCACAGGGTTACATCACAAAGAAATAAGAGAGAATATCATAGCGATTTAAAAAGTCCGTATCACAGATGTGTGGACTGTAAAGAAATGACCGGAACAGTAAAATGCTGTTCCGGTCATTTCTTATGTATCTTTTTATATGGCAAGAACCGGGTTGTCGGAAAAGTTAAAAAATGATATAATTTTTACTACATTGAGGGAAAACGAACAAACAGACAGAAATGGGAGGTTTCTTATGGTAGCGAAGACATCCATTTTAAAAGAACTTGAGACAATTTATGGGAAGAGTGGAAATCAGCTCTATGTTTTGTATGGACGGACAGATTCTGAGAAAGAACAGTTATTGAAAGCGTTTCTTTCAGACAAGAAGTACTTTTATTATCGCTGCAGACAGGCATCGGGACAGGAACAGAGAAAACAGATGGAAACAGAGATCCGGCAGAAGTTTTCAGCGAATATTACAAAGCACAGCTATGACGAATTTTTCAACCGGATCAAAAGTGGTGATGCGTCAAAACTTGTGGTTGTGATTGATGAATTTCAATTGATTGCAAAAAAAGATGCCTCTTTTATGGAGAGCATTGAAAAATTAAGAATGAAACGTCTTTATCCGGGACCGGTGTTGATCCTTTTGTGCAGTTCTTCGGTTGCATGGGTGGAACAGGAGATGCCTGCAACACTCGGTGAGCAGAGCAAAAGAATTGATGGAAAGATTAAGATTAATCCTTTGAATTTCTTAGAGGTGGTACGTGCATTTCCACAGTATCAGGTCAGTGACTGTATCAGAACTTACGGTGTTATCGGCGGCGTTGCAGGCTATATCAACCACTGGGATCAGCGCGTGGATCTGAAAACCAATATATGCAGAAATATTTTAAACCGGAATGGTTATATGCACCGGGCGGCAGAACAGCTGATCGCGGCAGAACTGCGGGAACTGTCTGTGTATGAGACGATTCTTTATTATATTGCAAGCGGTTATGATAAGTTAAATGAACTTCATTTAAAAACCGGTTATTCACGTGCAAAAATCAGTGTGTACATGAAAAATCTCGGAACTTTTCATATTGTGGAGAAAGAGACCTCTTTTGAGACAGGTGGATGGGAAAACACGAAAAAAGGTGTCTATCGTATTAAGGATAATTATGTGAATTTCTGGTTCCGTTTTGTGTATCCACATCTTTCCGAACTTTATATGATGAGTCCGGAACAGTTCTACGATGCGTATATCACATCGGGAATCGACGATTATCTGGAACGCTATTTCAAGGAAGTATGCATGGAATATGTAGGACTTTTGAATCTGATTGGAAAACTGCCAATGAAGATCAGTAAGATGGGAACATGGATTGGAAAAGAAGGAAATATCGACATTATTGCACAGAACTCTGTGCGGGAGAATATTGTCGGATACTGTAACTGGAATCAGCCGGAATTTACCATGGAGATGAAAGAAGAATTGTTAAAGAGTATGAAGCAGGCAAAAATTGATGCAAAGTATTTCTTTCTGTTTTCAGCAAAAGGTTTTCAGAAGAGATCAGACAGCTTGCAGAAGAGGATACCAGATATATTCTGGTCGATATGAATGAATTATAAAACTTCTTATTTATGAAAGAAGTAAGAATTACAGAAGTTGGAGGAATTTTTTTGGCAAAGTCATTAATTTATGTGTAGCTCAACATAAACTAATTTTTTATGAGTTTTAGAATATGTTGAGTTGTTATCGTTTTGCTTGTTTCATATTGTTTTTTGGATTCCTTTCTTAACATAATTTAATTTATAATTTGAACTTATGGAGGATTTTAATGATCGATTTTACAAATGCATTTAACAATATTAGCTACTTATATCAACAGCAACAGCGAGATGTGATTCAATACCATTTTATGTTACACGGATATCATATCAACGTCGCATATACTAAATGTGCAGGATTGTCCCGTCAGATTTCAGTTACTTTTGAAACCGGTGAACGAGAGGTGATTTTTTTGCCTATTCGTATAACTAAAAAAGGTGAGTCTTTATTAATAAGCGCACATGTTGGGGAATACATGTCACTTTTATACCCATTTTTTGAAAATTTTACTAGGGATGGACGTATTTCGACCACTGTGTTTTTCGAGGAATTGACAGTACGTCTTGAATCCTTAACTATGGATGACTTGCGCTATGAAAATATCCATGAATTTAGTGATCGTATTAAGCATACTAAGCATCCTCGAAGCAAAAATAAAAGCGATGACTATTATAATCCTTATTTCTTTAACATTATCCACAAAAATTTAAGTGATCGAATGCGACAGAAAATTTTTGATATGTATGATAATCCTCACGAAATTATTAAATTTCTTAAAAGTAATGGCTTAACATTAGCATTTACAGAAGATATAAATAAAGCACGTGATTTCTATACTGTGTTTAATCAACGTCGTTTAGAGATTGAGGGTAAATGCTAGTTATATAAACTTTACAAACTATATTCTATGGCTATGTGATTGTGTTCGGCATAGTCTAATAGTTCAGCTATTGTTGTTCCGGAAGATTGATTTATCACTATGCCACCAGTAGTATCATCGTTACTGTAAAAAAATAGTGTCCAATCGTCTTCATATTTTTTCAATACAATTTTTTCAATGGAAAACGGTGCTGCGTCATTTTCATATTGCTTGATCCAATCGGGAATGATATATTTTTTCATAATTTTATACCATAATATCCTTTCATATAAATATTTGTTGCTGACGGAAAATGTTTTCCGTCAGCATGTGATAATTATTTTCCTAGAGTTCGGAGCCATTCCATTAAACCATCATCACTATTCCATTGCGGCATCGCCGGAGTGTCCTTAATAGGATTTGCTTTTTCGAGAGCTTCTCGTTTGAGCGTTGTATCTGCTCTCGCATATATTTCTGTTGTAGTGACACTACTGTGTCCAAGCAAATCACGAATATAGACTAAATTCACATTTGCTTGTAATAGATGCATTGCTTTTGAATGTCTGATGCAGTGAGGCGAAAGTCTTTCGGGAATAAGTTCAGGATGAACTTTCCTCGCTTTATCTGCGTATTTTGTTAAAATATAGCTGATTCCAAAACGTGAAAGATGTTGACCGTTTCTATTTTGAAATAGGTATGCATCATTTCCGCCTGCATCAATTTTAAAATCTTTAATATATTGCTTTAATATATCCTCAGTTCTGGAAAGAAGTGGAACAACGCGTGTTTTATCTCCTTTTCCGGTTATTCTTATTGTTGCAGGTGCGCTAAAACGAATATGAACTATCTTAATATCTGCGATTTCTTGAACTCTGGCACCTGTGTCGTACATAAGACTGAGAATAGCCAGATCCCGGCGACCGTATTTGGTTTTTATATCTGGTTGTTCAAGAAGTAATTTTATGCCGTCAATAGTAAGATATTTTAACCCAGGTTCTGATTGCTTCATTGGCCGTATGGCTAAATTTTCCTGACATTGCAGGGCACGGTCTGGTAGTGCGAATTGCAGATACCTGAAAAATGATTTTAATGCGCCTAATCGTTGATTGCAGGTACTTGCACCACAATTTCTTTCTTTTTTGAGCCATAGCATAAAATCTTCAATGCCTTGAACATCAAGCATATCTAATGTTAGCAAATTAGGTTTTATATGTTTTTCCGTATCGTAAAACAAAAGCAGTAACCGAAATGTGTCACGATACGTAGCTATTGAATTAGGACTTAGATTTCGTTGTATCGGCAAGTATTCTGTGAAAAATTTAGTCATGTGATATGCAAAATCAGGTATTTTATTCTTCATACACCACACCTCCGACTTCTGGAAATACATGCCCGGTTAGCTCGTCCATTTGTTCTAGCACATCTGGAAAAGCTTCAGCGGTTAATTTTAAATAATACTGTGTCGAAGCAATGCCTGTATGTCCAACGTATTTAGACAAAATAGGAAGCATCGCAGTAAGATCAACACCTTCTTTAGCCCATTGGTTTAATCTATGACATATAAATGTGTGACGTAGATCATGCACCCGTGGTCCCAGTTCTTTGCCAAGATATGGGATTCCTGCTAGCCATAGTTGTTCGCGAAAATGTCGTTCTATATTACTTACACAATATCCGGTTCCGTCTTTTTTGAAGAAGAATGGAAAGTCTTCTTCATGATCACTGTGAAAAGATTCTGTATATGTTCTGCATCGAGCTGCTAGTGTTGCTGCCATTGGAACGAGTCGTTCATTTCCGTTTTTGGAATCATGGATATGAATAATCCAACGTTCGATATCAACATCGCCAACTGTAAGATTAAGAAGCTCCGATATGCGGAAACCGCATCCATAAAGCATCCGGTATAAAAGCGGAAACGAGAGATGGCGGTATGGAGAATTTGGAGTATATTCCATTTGATCTAAAGAAATAAATAGTTTCTTAATCTCTGCTTTGGTGAATACATATGCCGTATGTTGTGAAAAATGATATTTTTGCGGTGGGGCTATATAGCCAGAGTAGCCTTGGCTGTTTAAAAATATAGCAAAGTGTTGAAGATACATAATCCTCGCTGATCTTGTAGTATCATTTTCGTTCAGCCGTTTTTGTGCCCAAGCCAGAACAATTTCTTTCGACAATTCGTAATTTTTCACTTCATATCGTTTGCTGAATGTATCAAATACATGTAATGCGTTATATCCACCCACATAATCATATCCTAGTGCCTGCTTTTGTTTTACAAACAAATCCAACATGGGAGCAAATGGTCCATCAAAAGATCCAACTGTTCTTTTCTTCATAAGTCCACCTCCAATCCACACAGGGCAAGTTGCTTTATACTGATTCTCAAGTAAACTTCTGTGCTTGAGATATCTGCATGTCCAAGTGTTTGCGATATAACAGGGAGAGAAACATCATTTTCAAGCATTCTGGTAGCCAAACCGTATCGAAAAGCATGCATTCCAGTACGTTTGTTAGCGGGAGTATTGATGCCCGCTGTTCGCATTTGTCGTGGAATAACATTACCAAGAGAATGCAATTCTCCATAAGGATACATATGAGACACAAAAATGTTTTTAACATTAGTTTCTGGACGCCCATTTTTTAAGTAATCTATGATAGCCCAGCCTACGTCATCTGGTAGTGGCAAAGAAAGTACGTGTCTGGTTTTTTGCTGACAAAACGAAATGATTTTATTATCCCAGTTAATATTGGAAAATGTCAAAGCTCGGATGTCGCTACTTCTAATCCCTAGTCTCGCTGCAATCAGGAAAATAGCATAATTTCGTTTGCCAATAGGGTTTGAACGGTCTACAGAATTGAGTATTTTTTCAATCTCCGTATCTGTAAATGTGCTTGGGTATTTTCTGTTGGCGGATATTTTTTACATGTGGAACGAAATCTGAAAGTGGAGTTTCAATAAAGCAATTTTCGTATCCAAAAGTTAACATCCTGCGAATTTCGCGTAGTGATTCAGAGACATAAGTTGTAGAATATCTTGCAAGTGATAAAATATAAGTGTTTATAATAGAGCCTGTTACAGACTTAAAATCTCGAATCCCAATATCATAAAGATAATCATGAAATCGCATAAGCCTTCCACGTAGATTTTTCATTGTACCTTCGGAAAAATGTCTATGTTCTTCAGCTTTTAAGAATTCTGAAAAAATTTCATGTAACTCTTCCGAAAAATCTGTCTTTGGTGTACAATATTGACGGAAGATAACGTGAAACTGTGTAAAATCAGAAAGCATGTTTATTGCTCGTGTAATGCGATACATAGAATCGCGCTTTTCTAAGGCTTCGGCACATACATCCTGAAGGAATTGTTGACGAAAATCTTCTGTGAATTCTCGATTGGGCTGAATTGAAGCGTAAGACAGTATTGATTGCCATGTTTTATCATAGGTTTGTACTTGACAATCACTATACCCCTTTTGGTGCATCACCTCCTTTAATTCGGAAACATAGGTTTGTAACTCTGATGTAAAAACCTTATTTATTCCTTCCATCTCTCTCCTTCTTGCTATAAATGGGTTGTTACATTAATAACCATATCAAAAAGGAAAGAAAATGTTGAGTAATTTGTCGTTGCAAAACTAATAAAGAAAGGAAAGAGTCATCTGACTTAACATAATATATGACTCATAAAAAATTAATTATAACGGAGAAACCAAGTGTTGCGCAGGAGTTCGCACGGATTCTTGGTGTATCAGGCAGAAATGACGGATACATAGAAAATAGTGATTACGTCATTACCTGGTGTGTCGGTCATCTTGTCGAGATGGTCTACCCGGAGGTATATGATGAGAAGTATAAAAAATGGAAGTTAGAGGATCTTCCTTTTCCTTCCAAAAGAGTACAAATATGATGTGATCCCGGCGGTCAGCAAACAGTATGATGTAGTACATAAAATGCTGCACCGCGAGGATATCGATACTGTCTACTGGGCAGGGGATGCCGGAAAAGAAGGACAGACCATCGAGGAAAACATCCGTATGTACGGCGGTGTCCGCGAGGGGATGAAAGAGCTGCGCGTCTGGATCGATTCCCAGACAGAGGAGGAAATCAAGCGGGGTATCCGCGAAGCAAAGCCGATGTCGGATTATGCAAACCTCGGAAAATCCGGCATTATGAGGACCATTGAGGATTACGCGATGGGAATCAATTTTTCCCGTGCAATGTCTGTGAAATATGGAAATCTTTTAAATGATGCGGCAGGGACGAGAAACTATACTGCAATTGCAGTCGGACGTGTCATGACCTGCGTGCTCGGTATGGTCGTGATAAGAGAGCGTGAGATCCGCAATTTTGTGGAAACACCATTTTACCGTGTAGTCGGAAGTTTCACGGATGCGAACATCGAGGCGGAGTGGAAAGTGGTAGAAGGTTCTAAATACTTTGAATCTCCATTATTGTATAAGGAAAACGGATTTAAAAAGCAGGAGTCTGCGGAAAACTTAATACAGGAACTTTCCGGGAAAACAGCGGTTGTGGAATCTATTGAGCGTGGAACTTCCAGAAAGAAAGCACCGCTTCTTTTTAACCTTGCAGAACTGCAGGCGGAGTGTTCGAAGCGCTTTAAAATCAGTCCGGATGAGACATTGCAGGTGGCACAGGATCTCTATGAGAAAAAACTGACTACTTATCCAAGAACGGATGCGCGTGTTCTCTCAACGGCAGTGGCAAAAGAAATCGGAAAAAATATCAGCAGACTGAAAGGCTATGAGCCGGTGCAGGGGTATGTGGAGCGTATCATGAAGGAAGGACTTCATTACAACATTGCGAAGACCCAGTATACGGATGACTCGAAAATTACCGATCACTATGCGATTATTCCGACCGGACAGCTCACAGAGCTGCGTTCTTTAAATGAACTGCAGAGAAGTGTGTATGATCTGATCGTCCGCCGTTTCTTAAGTATTTTTTATCCGGCAGCAGAATATCAGACGGTAAAACTTGTGGTGGCCGTCGGAGAGGAAAAACTTTTTGCCGGTGCAAAAGCATTAAAGGCGCCGGGATTTTTAGAGATTGCAGGAAGAAAACAGGAAGAAGAAAAAGAAGGCAGCAACAAAGAGGATAATGAGGAGACGGATAGTCCGGGGCTTCTGGAACTGGCAGATCAGTTGACTAAGGGGCAGGAACTGCCGGTCAATGGTTATTCTCTAAAAGAGGGAAGCACGAAGCCACCGAAACGCTACACTTCCGGTTCGATGGTGCTTGCGATGGAAAATGCCGGACAGCTGATCGAGGATGAAGAACTGCGTGCACAGATCAAAGGCTCCGGAATCGGAACTTCTGCCACCCGCGCAGAGATCATCAAAAAACTGGTGCGCATCGGTTACCTGCACTTGAATAAAAAATCACAGATTCTGTCGCCGGAGGTGTTGGGCGAGATGGTTTATGAAGTCGTAAATATGACCGTCCCGGCACTTTTGAATCCGAAAATGACTGCTTCGTGGGAAAAAGGACTTGACGGTATCACGCGCGGAACGGTGATCATGGAAGATTACCGGGAGAAACTTGAGGATTTTATCCGAAAAGAGACATTAAACATGGTGGAACGGAATCTGACGTCACAGCTTGTGGCACAGATCCAGCCGTTGACCGGAAAGGGCGCAAGAGGCATTGCGGCAAAGAAAAAGCTTGGCATTGCCTGTCCGGTCTGTGGCGCGGAGCTTGTAACGACACCGTTTGGCTATGGGTGCAGCAATTATAAAAAAGACAGCACTGGCTGTGGCTTCTCCATCGGAACGATTGCAGGGCGTGATCTTTCGGAGGAGGAGTTCCGGATTTGATTACAAAAGGAAGAACGGATGTTCTGGATGGTTTTGTCTCCAAATCGAAGAAGAAATTCCCGGCAGCACTCGTTTTACAGAAGGATGAGGAGGGAAAAATCAATATCAGTTTTGATTTTCGGCAAATGAACCACAGGTGGTGGAAGGAATCAAATGCCCGTCCTGCGGCGGTGACATTGTGACGACAGCCTACGGGTTCCGGTGTATCCATTATGACCGGGAGAAAGAGGACAGTTGTGATTTCTCTGTCGGAAAAATTGCAGAGAAAAGTCTGAATGTGTCACAGCTCACAGAACTCGTTACGAATGGAAGAACCGGAACAATCCGCGGCTTTAAATCAAAAAATGGAAAGAGATTTGACGCCTGTCTCTGTCTGGAAAAAGATGAAAACGGTAAAGCGGTTATAAAATTTGATTTTGAACATGTGGAAGCAAAAAAAGTAAAAGATGTTGTCTGTCCGCTCTGTGGAGGTGAGATCGTCCAGACACCGTTTGGGTTTGATGCGCAAACTATTCCAAAGAGAATCCGGAAAGCTGCCGTTTCTCCATTGAAAAATGGCAGAGAAATCACTGACAGAATCACAGGTCAGAGAACTTTTGACGAACGGAAGAACCGGGACAATCCGCGGTTTCAAGTCGAAAACCGGGAAAAAATTCGATGCACGCGTGGCGTTGAATCGAGATGAAGCCGGAAAAGTGACCGGGTTAAAATTCGATTTCACGGATTTAGAGCCGGTAAAAGTGAAGGATGTTGTCTGTCCGCTCTGCGGCGGTGAGATCATCCAGACACCGTTTGGGTTTGGATGCGCCAATTACTCCAAAGATAACCCGGAGAGCTGCAAATTTGCAATCGGAACAATCGCGGGTGTGAAGTTAAAAGAGGCGCAGGTGAAAGAATTGCTGCTCCGCGGCAAAACGGAAGTCATCAAAGGTTTTATCGCAAAGACAGGCATGATGTTTGATGCACCGTTAAAACTTACGCCGGAGGGTCAGGTGACGTTCGATTTCCCGGAGAAACCAAAGCCTGTAGACACGACTTTAAAATGCCCGAAATGTGGACAGTATATGAAAAAATCCCAGTGGTATTATGAGTGTGAATGTGGATTTAAAGTGGCGCATACGGTGGCAAAGGTGGAGTTAGAGGAAGCCATTATGCAGGAACTTTTTGAGACCGGAAAGACGAAGAAAAAAATAACCGGATTTACATCAAAAGCGGGGAATGTGTTTGATACCTGCCTGAAATTTGAGGACGACAGGATCAGTTTTGATTTTGATAATCCGGGAGAAAACGTGGTGTTGGAAAATGCAAAGCCAGCTGAAAGCGCACAGAATCAGGAAAAACAAACTATGTTTGAAGCGTAAATAAAATGTAAAAAAATTGACAAAATTTATTGATTTTTGTCGGGTACAGGGTTATGCTTATATACAGTGGTACGGTACATTGAGATATGTGCGTACAAAAATAAATTCAAAGGAGAAATGAAGATGAAAAAAGGTCATGAATTGAAAATTCGTGAGAGATTGTCTAAGAGTTACTTACAGGTTATTTTTATTGCAAGTATCTCTGCAATCGTTGGCATTATTGCATTGCTGGTTATGACAAGAATGTATAATAATGCGCTGAACAATTATGGATTCTCTCAGGGAGATATTGGGAAGGCGATGACAGCATTCTCAGGTGCGCGCAGCGAGGTTCGTGCGGCAGTGGGATATATGGATGAAGATATTATCAGTGATGCCAAGGATACGTATTATACGAGAAAAGATTCATTCCAGCAGTATCTTGACGACATTGAAAGCAGCATGGTGACACAGGCTGGAAAAGATGCTTATAATCAGATTGTCAAAGATCTTGACGGATATTGGGATCTTTCAGATCAACTGATCGAGGAGGGTTCAACCACAGATCAGGAAATCAGTAAAAAAGTCCAGAGACGTGAAGCAGACGAACTTGGACCTGCATATCAGGTAGTTTACAATGATCTGAAGAATCTGATGAACATCTATGTCCAGAAGGGGGATCAGATAGAATCAGTTTTGGCAGTGATGGAGATTATTGCTGTGATCATTATGATCGCAGTGATCATTCTTTCCATTTTGAGTGGCAGAAGATATGGAAACCAGATCGCAGATGGAATTTCAAAGCCATTACAGCAGATTTCAGAACGTCTGAAAACATTTGCGGAAGGAGATCTTGACAGTGAGTTCCCGGAGCATGATGCGAAAGACGAGGTTGCAGAAATGATCGAAACGGCAAGAAAGATGGCAGATAACCTGAATGTGATCATCTCTGACAGCGGAAAACTCTTAAATGAGATGGCAGATGGTAATTTTGCTGTCGCAACAGAACATGAAGAAAGATACACCGGAAAATTCAATGATCTTCTTGTCGGAATACGCAACATGAACCGTAAGATTGATGAATCTCTCCGTCAGGTAGAGGAGACAGCAGAACAGGTATCCTTAGGTTCCGGCAATATGGCAGAGGCTGCACAGTCCCTGGCAGAAGGTGCTACGGAACAGGCCGGAGCAGTCGAAGAACTTCAGGCGACCATTGCTGATATCACCGCCAATGTAGAACACACAGCAGAGAATCTTCAAAAGTCTCATGCTGATGCAAGAAAATATGCAGATGATGCGGATCACAGCCGTGAGCAGATGCACGCAATGGTGGAGGCTATGCAGCGTATCAGCGAGTCTTCCATGAAGATTGAGAATATCATTTCCGAACTGGAGGATATCGCAAGCCAGACAAACCTGTTATCTTTGAATGCTTCCATCGAGGCAGCACGTGCAGGTGAGGCAGGAAAGGGATTTGCAGTTGTTGCTGACCAGATCCGTAAACTTGCAGAACAGAGTGCGGCTTCGGCAGTTTCCACAAGAGAACTGATCGAGGGTTCTATCCATGATGTAGAAGAAGGAAATAAAGCGGTTGCTTTGGTTTCAGAGACATTAGACGAAGTTATCAAAGGAATTAATGATATCGCAGATACATCCAAGTCCTTAAGTGAGAACTCACAGTCTCAGGCAACGGCTATGGAGCAGGCAGAGCAGGGAGTCAACCAGATTTCCGAAGTTGTTCAGTCCAACTCCGCTATGGCACAGGAAACTTCTGCTACCAGTGAAGAATTGTCAGCACAGGCTGAAACACTTGATAACCTTGTAAGACAGTTCACATTAAGAGAACAGAAATAATAAAGAACGATAAGTTACTGGAACGAGGTATGTGTGAACAGTAAGAATGAGAGAGAGTCACAGCAAAGTCTGTGGCTCTTTTTTCTTGAATAATCAGTTTTATGTGTTTATAATGAAAAGGCGCAGGCAATCATGAAGTGTTGGAAGAATAAAGATACGGAATGATGAATGTGTGAAATATTTATGGAAGTTTTCAGACAGGAAGGAAGAAAAAATGGAAAACGCAAAAATCAGTAATTTGTATGATCTGAATGAGACAATTGCGAAAGAATATTTAGAGCAGTTTACTTATCCGTGGGAAGCATTAAAAGGAATCAGTGAATTTATCAAAAAATTAGGACCGACATTAGATCCTGAAAAGTTTGAAAAACGCGGCGAAGATATCTGGGTTGCCAAAAGTGCAAAGGTTGCACCGACTGCCTGCTTAAATGGACCGCTCATCATTGATGAGGAGGCAGAGATACGCCATTGTGCATTTGTAAGAGGAAGTGCCATTGTCGGAAAAGGTTCTGTTGTCGGAAACTCTACCGAGTTGAAAAACGATATTATTTTCAATTCTGTACAGGTGCCACACTATAATTATGTAGGAGATTCTATTCTGGGATACAAATCCCATATGGGTGCAGGTTCTATTACCTCAAATGTGAAATCAGACAAGACACTTGTAGTAGTAAAGGATAAGACAACCGGGGAAGAAATCGAGACAGGCTTGAAGAAGTTTGGTGCAATGTTAGGTGATTTTGTGGAAGTAGGATGTAATTCCGTGCTGAATCCGGGGACTGTGATCGGAAGCCACAGCAATGTTTATCCGCTGTCCATGGTGCGTGGTGTTGTTCCGGCAAACTCTATTTACAAAAATAAAAATGAAATTGTAGAAAAGCAGTAAAAATTCCGAAATGATATATTGCTTGTGGTATGTTTTTCCTTTTTACAAAAAAGTACATAAATTTTATGGTTTCTACTTGTGAAAATGAAAAAAATGTGCGAAAATGTTTGAAGTATGTTAAGCATCTAACAATGTTTAGCAGATGACATATCTATTTATATGTGAAAGGAGACTTAAAATGATTTACACTAAGGAAGTCGAAAACATGTGCCCAGTAGCAAAAGGCGCAAAACATGAACCAGCTCCAATTCCAGAAGAAGGAAAATGGGTTCACTCTAAAAAAATTGAAGATATCTCAGGATTTACACACGGTGTAGGCTGGTGTGCACCACAGCAGGGTGCCTGTAAGCTTTCATTAAATGTAAAGAATGGTATCATTGAGGAAGCTTTAGTTGAGACAATCGGATGTTCCGGTATGACTCACTCTGCAGCTATGGCAGCAGAAGTTTTACAGGGAAAAACAATCCTTGAAGCTTTAAATACAGACTTAGTTTGTGATGCTATCAACACAGCTATGAGAGAATTATTCTTACAGATTGTTTACGGACGTACACAGAGTGCATTCTCTGATGACGGATTAGCAATCGGTGCTGGTCTTGAAGACTTAGGAAAAGGACTTCGTTCCCAGGTTGGTACAATGTACGCAACAAAAGAAAAAGGTGTTCGTTACCTTGAGATGGCAGAAGGCTATGTAACAGGTATCGCCCTTGACGAGAACAATGAAGTTATCGGATATCAGTTCGTTTCTCTTGGAAAAATGACTGACTTCATCAAAAAAGGTGATGACCCTAACACAGCATGGGAAAAAGCAAAAGGACAGTATGGTCGTGTAGCAGATGCTGTTAAGATCATCGACCCAAGAGAAGAGTAAGGAAAGGAGACGAACGAAAATGGCATTATTTGAAGGATATGAAAGAAGAATTGACCAGATCAATGCTGTATTAAACAGCTATGGTATCAGCTCTATCGAAGAAGCTGAAAAAATTACAAAAGATGCTGGACTTGATGTTTACGATCAGGTGAAGAAAATCCAGCCTATCTGTTTTGAGAACGCTTGCTGGGCTTACACTGTAGGTGCTGCAATCGCAATTAAAAAAGGATGTACAAGAGCCGCTGATGCTGCTGCAGCAATCGGTGAAGGTCTTCAGGCATTCTGTATTCCAGGTTCTGTTGCTGACCACAGAAAAGTAGGTTTAGGACATGGTAACCTTGGTAAAATGTTATTAGAGGAAGAGACAGAGTGCTTCTGCTTCTTAGCAGGACACGAGTCTTTCGCAGCTGCTGAAGGTGCGATCGGTATCGCCGAGAAAGCAAACAAAGTACGTCAGAAACCATTAAGAGTTATCTTAAACGGTTTAGGAAAAGACGCTGCACAGATCATTTCCCGTATCAACGGATTCACATTTGTTGAGACACAGTATGATTACAAAGCAGCAAAATTAAATGTTGTATATGAGAAACCATACTCTAACGGACTTCGTGCAACTGTAAAATGTTACGGTGCTGATGATGTTCAGGAAGGTGTTGCTATCATGCATCATGAGAACGTAGGTGTATCTATCACAGGTAACTCTACAAACCCAACACGTTTCCAGCATCCAGTAGCAGGTACATACAAGAAAGAATGTATCGAGCAGGGTAAGAAATACTTCTCCGTAGCATCCGGCGGTGGTACAGGACGTACACTTCACCCAGATAACATGGCTGCAGGTCCAGCTTCTTACGGTATGACAGATACAATGGGACGTATGCACTCTGATGCACAGTTCGCAGGATCTTCTTCCGTACCAGCTCACGTAGAGATGATGGGACTTATCGGTATGGGTAACAACCCAATGGTAGGTGCTACTGTCGCTGTAGCTGTAAGTGTTGAGGAAGCTCACAAGGCTGGTAAGTTCTAAAAGGTCGAATAATATAAAGATTTATGGTCTCCGGGAAAACCCGGAGACCTCTTTTATATGATATAATTAAATGGGGTATATAGAAAAAATAGAAGGAAATAATAGTCTGAAGGCAGGTGTGGGTATGAATGTAAATGAGCTGAAAAAGATAATTGAATCCGGCGAAAAGATAAATGTTGAATTTAAATTGTCTGAGAATGATTTGACAAAAGATGTGTATCAATCGGTATGTTCTTTTAATAATCGTAATGGAGGGCATATTATTCTTGGCGTAGTTGACCAAACAAAAGAAATTCGGGGTGTAAATCCCCAAAAGACAGATAAAATGCTTAAGGATTTTACAACGTCCGTTAATAATGCTAATAAAATAAATCCACCGCTTTATCTTACACCACAGATATTTGATATAAATGGAAAGACAGTCATTTATATCTGGGTGCCAGAGGGAACACAGCTTAGACGATTGAATGGTCGTATATGGGACAGGACACATGAAGGGGATATTGATATTACAGACAATGCGGAATTGGTATACAAAATGTATGCAAGGAAGCAGAGCACTTATTTTGTGAATAAGGTTTATCCGAAGCTTGGATTGGATTTCCTTGATTTTGATGTGATTCAAAGAGCAAAAAAGATGGCGGTTTCAAGGGTGGATAATCACCCATGGTCAAATATGAATGAAGAAGAAATTCTGAGAAGCACAGGACTTATTTTAGCAGATCCAGATACCGGTCAGGAGGGAATTACGCTTGCGGCAATTTTGTTGTTTGGTAAAGATCAGACCATTATGTCTGTATTACCACAGTATAAGACAGATGCTATTTATCGTGTGAAAAATATGGATCGTTATGATGACAGAGAGGTTATTATTACAAATTTAATAGATAGTTATCGCAGATTAATGGATTTTGGAAAAAAGCATTTGAATGATTCTTTTGTGCTGGATGGTGACCAGAGTGTCAGTGCCAGAGATAAAATATTGAGGGAAATCATTTCTAATATATTAGCACATCGCGATTATTCCAATGCCTACACTGCACAATTTGTGATTGAAAGTAACAGAATTTTTTAATAAAAACAGCAATTTGCCTCACGGACATGGTGAATTGAAACTGAATCAGTTTGAACCTTTTCCGAAAAATCCACCAATTTCAAAAGTATTTCGTGAAATTGGTTATGCGGATGAACTCGGCTCTGGTATGAGGAATACCAATAAGTATACAAAATTATATTCGGGTGGAACACCTGTGTTTTTGGAGGATAATATTTTTGAAATTGTGATTCCAATGGAATCTGTTGCGAGTTTGCAGGTTGGACCAGGTGAATTTTACAAGGTAACTGAAAGGGTGACTGATAGGGTAACTGATAGGGTGACTGAAAAAGAGCAGGAGATTCTCGCATTATTATTAGAAAATGCGGGTTATACTATGCCACAGTTGGCGGAAAAATTAAAAATCAGCAGAAAAACAGTGGCAATGCGTTTAAAATCTTTGAAAGAAAAATCAGTGATAGAGCGTGTGGGTTCAGACAGAAAGGGTTATTGGAAAATAAATTAAAAAAGTTGGACAAAAATTTTAAGAATTTGATATTAAAAACTTTCGTGTTGCAAATACTTTCACAATTTGCTACAATAAAGTGGTAGCAAATACACACACGGAGGAGAAAAAGAGTTATGAGTGAAAATTTTAACGAACAGAACGAAAATAACCAGAACGAATATGGCACAAGCCAGAACATTTACGGAAGCACCCAGACTACATACGGTGATACCCAGAATTCATATGGCAGTGAAAACAACTATGGAGGTACACAAAACAGTTACGGCGGTACGCAAAATACATATGGCTATAACAATCAGCCACAGTATCAGTCCGGGATGGAAAATCAGCAGCAGGAGCTTGTGCCACAGATGAGTGTTGGACAGTGGATGCTGACCTATTTATTGGTGAACATTCCAATTGTAAATATCGTTATGTATATTATCTGGCTGATCGGAAAAAATCCAAAAGACGCAATCCGCAAAAACTGGGCAAGAGGACAGTTATTTATGGGTCTTATTATATTTGGAATTATGTTGATCTTCACAATTATTGCATTGACGGTTTCAACGCTGGTCGGTGGAAGTTCGAGTGGCTCCAGTAAAATAGACACAGGCGTGACAAGCGATTATTATGCAGCGGATGATGACGGAGATCAGGCGGAGGACATCTTCAATCACGATTCCGAAGCCGCAACACTTCCAGATACTTCCGAAGACAGACCGGTTGTAGATGCAGAGCCGATGGACGGAACATGGGAGGATATGTCATTTTTCTTTGACGGACATGAGTATTCCCTGCCATTTGCCTACAGTGAGATAGAGGCGAACGGATGGACGTTTGATATAGCGGATTATGGTTACGAAGATGGTTATGTGATGAATGCGGGCGACCAGACTTATGAGTCAATTGAACTGAAAAATCCGGATTATCCAGATGTGACAGTAAAGATTGGCTTTGTAAATCTGGACAGTTCAGCAAAAGATATTACAGAATGTGACATTTATGCATTTTCTTTGGATACCTGTTATGGATTTGATCAGGTAGACGCATTCCCGATTATGTCAGTCAGCGGTGGATTGACGATTGGAATGGACGAACAGTCAGCGGTTGCAATCATGGGAGAATGTGATGATGTATACGAAGCTGAAGAATATAACAGTTATTCTTATCAGGATGAGGAGTACAACAGACATCTTGATTTTGAGGTAAATGACGAAAATGGTATTACATATTTTGACCTTACCTATTATCAATAAAAATCATAGAATACAGGAATGATACATAAAACAGATACTGCAGGAAAGAAAAGAATTCCGTGCAGTATCTGTTTTTCTTTGCCATAATTACAAAATAAAGGAAATTGTATGTTTCAAAATGATATATTTAACGTTATAATAATATCTGTTTTATGGAAAAATTTGTGTTTCAGTGATAAAATACATTATAATTAATGTTGGAACTCAAAAAGAGAAATAAATGCAGGAGTACGATAGAATGAGGACTATTTTCAGGATTTTTAAAAGTGATGTGAAAGGATTGTGGAGAAATAAGCTTGCGCTTTTGATCGCACTTGCAATCTGTGTACTTCCATCCCTGTATGCATGGTTTAATATCTATTCGAACTGGGATCCTTACAGCAATACGGGAACGATACCGGTTGCGGTTGTTTCTGTGGATAAAGGATATACCAAGAGTGATGGCGAATTTGTGGTCATGGGTGATACCGTTATCGACAATCTGAAGGAAAATGACAAGATTGGCTGGCAGTTTGTAAAGACGGAGGATGAGGCGGTCGACGGTGTCTACAGCGGTGATTATTACGCAGCAATTGTCATCGGTGAGAATTTCAGTGAGAGCATGTACGGTTTTGCGGACAATGACCTGGTACATCCTTCTGTTACCTATTATGAAAATGAGAAGAAGAATCCAATTGCTTCCAAGATTACGGATACAGCAAAAGGAACGCTGCAGACAAGTATTAATGAAGAGTTTGTGAATGTTGCAGTTTCCACTGTTATGGAAAGTATGAATGAACTCGCAGATGATGCACAAAAGACACAGTATATCACTAAAATTATTGATAAACTGGATTCTGTCAATAAGAATCTGGATGATTATCTTGTGACAATTGATAATCTGATGTCCTGCAACGCAACCCTTGCGTCTAATTTAAAAACAGCAAGCGGAGAGGTTTCCAGTGCGTCCGGTAAATTAAATAATGGTGTTGCACAGGTCAACAAGGCAAAAACAGACGCACAGCAGACCATTACAACGTTACAGTCCCAGATGGATCAGGTTTACCAGAGTATTCATACCCATTTGCAGGAAGTGAATACAACATTATCAAAAGAGCTTCCAACGGCGGAAGAGATTGCAAATGCTGCGAATAATGTATCAAATTCCACTCAGCAGATCGAACTGTTAAAACAACTGTTACAGAGTGATCTGATTCCTGCCGGAAGCAACAAGGATGATATCATTAAACTGCTCGACAGCATTGAGCAGACAACAACTGCGGTACAGGGAGTATTGCAGAACCGGATAGGTGATCTTAACAATGCTGTCTCAGGAGATCATGCGGCAATCAAAGCGGCAGCCAATCTGATCGATGCGGTCATGCCGATCGTAGAAAAACAGTTACAGGCAGATGTTGCAACGATGAAGGCAAATATTTCTGCTGCTTACAACAATATGGTTGCCTCCTTAAACAGCATGAATAAAGGTCTGGAAGGTACCGGTGTGGCTTTGGGCAGTCTCGGAAACACAGTGAGCAGTTCCAATGGAAGTTTTAACACTTTAAAAGAAATCATAAGTTCTGCGAAAGAGGAGCTGAATACGATCTTATCAGAATTGAATGAAGTGGAAGATGGAGGGAAATACGATCAGTTCATCCGTATCCTGTCCACGGATCCGGAAGTGATGGGAGAGTTCTTTGCATCCCCTGTTACGATTCAAACAGAGAGAGTTTATCCGGTTGAAAACTATGGATCTTCCGTCACACCATTCTATACAATTCTTGCGCTCTGGGTTGGCGCTGTTATTTTAGTTGCGCTGATCAAAGTGCAGGTGGAGGATGAAAAGTTTGCAGGCACCAGATCATATCAGAGATATTTTGGAAGATTTTTACTGTTTTTTGTTTTGGGACAGTTACAGGCAGCAATCGTTGTCCTGGGAGATCTGTATCTGTTAAAGGTACAGTGTTTAGAACCGGTACTTTTTTATATCGTTGCTGCGTTTACAAGTTTTACCTTTAACCTGTTGATCTATACTTTGACGGTTTCTTTCGGAGATGTGGGAAAGGCATTTGTCGTTGTTGTCATGGTTATCCAGATCGCAGGATCCAGCGGAACATATCCGATTGAGATTTTGCCGCAGTTTAACCAGAATATTTACAAATACTTCCCGTTCCCATATGCGATCAATGCAATGCGTGAGACGATCGGCGGCATGTATGAGAACGATTACTGGATGTACATGAGCCAGCTGGCAGTGTTTGCAATTGCAGCGCTGATCATTGGACTGTTTGTGAGAAAACCATTTATGAAGATGAATCACTTTGTGGAAGAGCGTATGGAAGATACGAAAATGATGTAAGGAGAAGATGCAATGGAAACAAATTATGAAGAATCTTATCGCAGGATCATGGAATACCAGAATGAAGAACATCTGCGTAACCAGAAAAAAATACGGTGGGGAATCCGTTGTGTCATTCTGATTCCAATGATATTTTTGATGCTGATGTTTTCCATGGACAGTTCGAAAGTAGTATTTCTGGTGCTTTGGATTGTTTCTTTGTTTACAATTTCTGCCTATCTGATCTATGTGGAATATATGGATTATACATTGCAGGAGCGTCTGACAGAACTTGGAATTAAAGAGGATGGCAAAATTGACACGCTTCTTCCAAACAGCAGTATTGACAGCCGGTTGGCAGAGATGGAACGAAAGATCGCTGCCGACCGCGCAATTCTTGCAAAATATTTTGGAGAGTCTGGGATTATGCCGGATGAGGCATTGCTGGAAGAAAAAGAGGAAGAGACAGATGAGGAGAAAGATTCTGACAGATCTTCCGAAGAACAGATATCCGGGAACAGAGACGGTAAGAAGAAAGAGAAGAAAAAAGACAGGAAAAAGGATAAGGAAGATTAGATATGTTGAACATTTTTCGGATTTTTATATCGGATTTTAAAAGGATAAAAACAAATGTTGTAGCGGTTGTTATAGTCATCGGCTTATCGATTCTTCCTTGCTTGTATGCATGGTTTAATATTTTATCCAACTGGAGCCCGTATGGACCGGATGCAACGTCGAATATTAAAGTTGCAGTTGCATCAGACGACAAGGGGATCACGATTGACGACACCGAGTTTAATATGGGTGAAACTGTAATCGAGGGATTGGAAGCAAATACAACGATTGGCTGGGTGTTTACAGACACGACAGAGGAAGCAATCGATGGTGTTTACAGTGGTGACTATTATGCTGCACTTATTATGCCGGAAGATTTTACGGAAGACATGGTAAGTTTTCTTGCGGATGAGATGGAGCATCCTGAGATCACCTATTATACAAATGAAAAGAAAAATGCGATCGCTCCAAAGATTACAGACAAAGCAAAAACTGCAGTTCAGCAGACGGTCAATACACAGTTTATCTCTACGCTGATCAAAAGCTGCATGCAAGTTTCAGATGGACTCTTAGATTCTTCGGTTCTGGAAGAAGAAACAGGATCTTCCAATGTCATTGATATGCTGATCGGAAAATTAGAGGAAGCAGATGCAGATCTTGCAGTGTATGAGAATTTGCTGGATTCTCTAATGTCGGTATCAGGAAATGCTGCATCTACTACAAATCAGTTTTCAGCTGTATATCCGGACATGAAGAGTGCGATCGCAAGTGGACAGAGTGCAATGGGCAATCTGCAGAATGTGACGGGAACAGGATTGGCATCCCTTGGAACAATTTCAAAGGGATTATCTGCTACTTTTGGAGGTATCAGCAATGCGCTTGGCTCTATCGCAAAGGCATTGGATACTTCGAATGGAAATCTGTCACAGCTTTCTGCAACATTAGCATCTGCGAATATCAGTCTCTCGGGTACAAAAGATGCGATCACGGATATGCGTGGGGTGATCGGAGGACGTTTAGAGCGTCTGAACCAGATGAAGGGGGAAGAGGGATATGAGATCTTATCTAAATTGTTAGCTCATGACCCGGAAGAGATTGGAAGTTTTATGGCTTCCCCGGTTGAGATTGAGACAGAGGCAGTTTACGAGGTGGACACTTACGGTTCTTCCATGGCGCCATTCTATACCGTGCTGGCACTCTGGGTAGGTGGACTGATCCTTGTTGCGATCATACATACAAAAGTAGAGATGGAGCCGTCCTTTAAGAATGCAAAGCCGCATCAGCAGTTTTTTGGAAGATATATCACATTCTTTCTGATCGCCCAGGTTCAGGCGCTGATCACGGTATTGGGTGATCTGTACTTTATCGGGATCGAGTGCGCACATCCGTTTTTATTCTGGCTGGCAGCATCCTGCTGTAGTTTTGTGTTCGGCTTTTTAATGTATGCACTGACAGCGGCGTTTGGAAATATCGGTGAAGGTATTGCGATCATTATCATGGTCATTCAGGTTGCGGGAGCCGGATGTACATTCCCGATCGAGACACTGCCAAAAGTATTCCAGGTTATTCTATCAGTTCCAGCCGTTTAAGTATGCAATGGGTGCAATGAAAGAGGCAGTAGCCGGAATGTACCGGGATGATTATTGGAAAGATCTTGCAATTTTACTGTCTTATACGGTGATCTCCCTGATCGTTGGTCTTGTGCTTGCGGTTCCGTTCCGCAAACTGAACCATATTCTGGAGGAAAGCAAGGAAAAATCCGGCGTTATGCTTTAAGAGCGGAGCGTGCATTCTATTGTTTGAACAGGCTGGGTATGGTATGCAGTTCTATAATTATTATTTATGTAAATATACAGAAGATAGTCATACAGGTTATGACAAATATGCACAAAATATATAGGCAAATATCGTCTCAGACGTTGACAAAGAAATATGATATTGATATTATTTAACTTAAATATGAGTGAGTAAAACTGTAAAGCGCAAAAGACTTTACAAGGAAGAGGTTTTCATTATGAGAAGACAGGTATTATCTCTCTTAGTTGAGAACAATCCGGGTGTTACAAGCCATATTTCTGGATTATTCAGCCGAAGAGGATATAACATTGACAGCTTTTCTTCCGGGGTGACTGCTGATCCGCGGTATACAAGGATTACCATTGTAGCAAGTGGGGACGAGCAGATTCTAGAACAGATCGAGAAGCAGCTTGCCAAGTTAGAAGATGTGGTTGATATCAAGAAATTGGAGCCGGGTTCTTCAGTGACAAGAGAACTCATTTTGGTTAAGATTCGTGCAAAAGACACCGAACGCCAGCCGATTCTTAATGTGACAGAGATTTTCCATGGGAAGATCGTAGACGTCACAAATGATTCCATGGTTATTGAACTTACAGGTCATCAGGACAAGCTAGAGGCTTTTCTGGATCTATTGCAGGGATATGACATACTGGAGTTAGCGCGCACCGGTATTACAGGACTGTCCAGAGGAACAGCCGATGTAAAAATTATGGAATAATAGTACATAAAACAAGGAGGACAAATCCTCTCCTCACCAGAGGGTTCGGATTTTTCCTTCGGAAAAACAAGGAGGACAAATCCTCTCCTCATCATGGGATTCGGATTTTTCCTTCGGAAAAACAAGGAGGATTTAAAATGGCAGCAAAAATTTTTTATCAGGAAGATTGTAATCTCTCATTATTGGATGGAAAGACAATCGCTATCATTGGATATGGTAGTCAGGGACATGCACATGCATTAAACTTAAAGGATTCCGGATGCCATGTTATCATTGGTCTTTATGAGGGAAGTAAATCCTGGGCAAAGGCTGAGAAACAGGGATTTGAAGTATATACAACTGCAGAGGCAGCTAAGAAAGCAGATATCATCATGATTCTGATCAATGATGAGAAACAGGCAGATATGTATAAGAAAGATATCGAGCCAAACTTAGAGGCAGGTAATATGTTAATGTTCGCTCATGGATTCAACATTCATTTCGGATGTATCGTTCCACCGGCAGACGTTGATGTTACCATGATCGCACCAAAAGCACCGGGACATACAGTACGTTCTGAGTATCAGGCTGGAAAAGGAACCCCTTGTCTGATCGCTGTTGAGCAGGATGCAACTGGAAAAGCACAGGATCTTGCACTTGCATATGCACTTGGTATCGGTGGAGCAAGAGCCGGTGTCTTAGAGACAACATTCAGAACAGAGACAGAGACAGACCTCTTTGGTGAGCAGGCAGTTCTTTGTGGTGGTGTCTGTGCATTAATGCAGGCTGGTTTCGAGACATTAGTAGAAGCTGGTTATGACCCAAGAAATGCATACTTCGAGTGTATCCATGAGATGAAACTGATCGTAGACTTGATCTACCAGTCAGGTTTCGAAGGAATGAGATATTCTATTTCCAATACTGCAGAGTACGGTGATTACATCACTGGACCTAAGATCATCACAGAGGATACCAAGAAAGCTATGAAACAGATTCTTTCCGATATCCAGGATGGTACTTTTGCAAAAGACTTCTTATTGGATATGTCACCAGCAGGACGTCAGGTTCATTTTAAAGCGATGAGAAAGAAAGCTGCTGAACATCCATCAGAGCAGGTTGGTAAAGAGATCCGTAAACTTTACAGCTGGAACAACGAAGAAGATAAATTGATCAACAACTAAATTTAATTTACTTCATACATAATAAGGAAAGAGGTTGTCAAACTTAGATGACGTATCGTTATTCGAGGGTTTGGCAGCCTCTTTTTTTGTTATGGCGACGGGAAATGTAGCGTAAATTTGGATATGGCAGGAAAGATTTGCAGAGAAAGCCTTTCTTACTATGCAAAAATAGAGAAATCGGATATACTTGAAAGGAATTACAAAGTCAGAAAAATAGAAATGAAAAGGAAATCAGGATGAAAAAGGCAGTATTTTTTGATATTGATGGTACACTATGGAACTATCAGATGCAGATACCGGAAAGCACCGTGTTGGCAATTCGGAAACTGAGAGAAAATGGACATTATGCATTTATCTGCAGTGGAAGGAGCCGTTCGAATATACAAAGTCCAAAATTATTGGGGATTGGATTTGATGGTGTGGTTGCTTCCTGTGGGGCACATATTGATTTTCACAAGGAGACAGTCTATCAGGTGCTGTTAACAGAGAGGCAGGTGACGCATGCACTAAGTGTGTTAAAAGAATATCATATGCCGGTCGTGTTAGAAGGACCGGAGTATGTGTATGTGAATGAAAGTGATTTTTTAGATGATCCTTATGTGATACACCTGCGCAAAGAACTGGGGGAACATTTGCGAAACATTCCCACAGACCGCAGTGAGATTCAGATCAACAAAATGAGCAGCATTGCACCGACTGTGGATGCCAGACAGTTTGTAAAAGAGATGGGAGAAGATTTTGACGTAGTCATTCACGGTCAGGGGATCATAGAGATTAACCCGGCAGGAATTTCCAAGGCAACGGGCATTCGGAAAGTCTGTGAAATGTTAGACATTCCGCATGAGAATACGTTTGCGTTCGGTGACAGTGCAAATGACCTTGAGATGCTTGCATATGTGGCGCACAGCATTGCAATGGGAAACGGAACCGAGGAAGTGAAAAATACCGCAGAGTACGTGACACGTTCTGTGGATGAGGACGGTATTTTGCACGGACTCAAACATTATGGACTGATATAGTGGAGGACAAATTTTATAAATAAAATTGCATTTTTCTTCGAAAAACTAGGAGGGCAATATGTCAAATTTAATGGATTATCTGGATTGGCGCGGTGACCTGACATTTCGGGAGGCACCTTTTAATGAGGTGGACAATCTGATACTGGCACAGCTTGTATATGTGGAATTTGCAGGAATTGTTCCGGCACCGGGGGAAGAGGGAACGATCACGGTAAAAGAAGCATGTGAACTCTTTTTTGCGGCACATGACAGAAAAGAGATCATGGAGCGTGTATCCATGACGAAAACAGCAGCATTTGTGCTGGAGAAGATGGCGCAGACAGAGCGTTTCTGCAATGCGCAGTTATTTGGTTATATCAACGATATCAGCAAAGAGGAACAGTCCCAGTTTTCTGTGGTATGTGTCCGGTTGGATGATAAGAGTATCTATGTATCTTTCAGCGGAACAGACAATACGATTGTGGGCTGGCGCGAGAACTTTAACATGGGTTATCTGTCCGAGACACCGGGGCAGTTGAAAGCCGTCGATTACCTGAATCATATGGTGAAAGAGGATTGGAAAAAAATCAGAGTCGGGGGACATTCCAAGGGTGGAAATCTTTCCGTATACGCATCCGTCAAATGTGACCGGAATATCCAGAAGAGGATCGTGAAGGTGTACAGCAATGACGGACCTGGATTTAGCGAAGAAATGATCCAGAGTAAGGAATACCAGTGGATGCTGCCAAAAATCAAGACCATTCTGCCGGAGTCCAGCATTGTAGGCATGCTGCTTGAGCATCAGGAAAAGTTTGAAGTGGTAAAAAGTTCCCAGAGTGGTATCCAGCAGCATGATGCCATGTCATGGGAAGTGCTTGGCAGCCATTTTGTCTATGTGGAGGAGGTCGCACCGCAGAGCATCCTGCTCGACGAGACGATGAAAAAATGGATTTTCCAATTGACGAAAGAACAGCGCGAGGAGATTGTCGATACGGTCTTTTCCATGCTCGATGATGCCAAAATCTATACGGTGGATGATTTTTACAACAGCAAATGGAAAAAGGTGCAGGAGCTGATGAAAGCAAAGAGCAAGCTTTCACCGGAAACACAGGAGCTTTTCACAGGCACTGCGCATGTTATGGAAAACCGGAAATCAGACGGTGAAAAGTCTGTAAAGCAGGCATTTTGGAGAAAGTGGAAGAAGCCAATTCTCTATTTTCCACCGATAAATCTAAAAAAAGTATGAAATCATCGAAAAAGTAATATGATATAAAAAAAAGAGAAAAAAAGAGAAATAATGAGAAAACACGAAAAAATATAGATATAAATACCTCTAGATTTGGTTGCGAATTCAGAGCAAAAAACATATTATATGACTATCGGTTAGCACTCGAACTAAATGAGTGCTAATAACACATGATAACAATAGAAAGTCTGATAACTTTCTACAATATCAAAAGAAAAAAAGAAAAGAATATATATTGAATGGAGGAATTATCATGAAATTAGTACCATTGAGTGACAGAGTAGTTTTAAAACAGTGTGAGGCAGAGGAAACTACAAAATCAGGAATTATTCTTACAAGCAGTGCACAGGAGAAACCACAGGAAGCAGAAGTGATCGCAGTTGGTCCTGGCGGAATCGTGGATGGAAAAGAAGTTACCATGCAGGTAAAAGAGGGACAGAAAGTTATTTATTCCAAATATGCAGGAACAGAAGTGAAATTAGACGGCGAAGAGTATATCATCGTAAGACAGAATGATATCCTTGCAGTTGTTGAATAAAAAGTTATTTATATTAAAATAGAAAGAGGTAGAAAATCATGGCAAAAGAAATTAAATACGGATCAGAAGCCAGAGCAGCATTAGGCGCAGGTGTTGACAAATTAGCAAATACAGTAAGGGTTACATTGGGACCAAAAGGAAGAAACGTTGTTCTTGACAAATCTTATGGCGCTCCACTTATCACAAATGATGGTGTGACGATCGCAAAAGAGATCGAGTTAGAAGATGCTTTCGAAAACATGGGAGCACAGTTAGTAAAAGAAGTTGCAACCAAGACAAATGATGTTGCCGGTGATGGTACAACAACAGCAACGGTTCTGGCACAGGCAATGATTCAGGAAGGTATGAAGAATCTGGAAGCAGGAGCTAATCCGATCATCCTCCGCCGTGGTATGAAGAAAGCAACTGACAAAGCGGTAGAATCCTTGAAAGCAATGTCATCCAAAGTAAATGGTAAAGACCAGATTGCAAAAGTTGCAGCAATTTCTGCTGGTGACGAGGAAGTTGGTAACATGGTAGCAGACGCTATGGAAAAAGTTTCCAACGACGGTGTTATCACAATCGAAGAGTCCAAGACGATGCAGACAGAGCTTGACCTTGTAGAAGGTATGCAGTTCGACCGTGGTTACTTATCTGCATATATGTGCTCTGATATGGATAAAATGGAAGCTGCATTGGATGATCCATACATCCTGATCACAGACAAGAAAATCAGTAACATTCAGGAAATCCTTCCTCTGTTAGAGCAGATCGTCCAGAGTGGTGCAAAGTTACTCATCATCGCTGAGGATGTGGAGGGTGAAGCATTAACAACCTTAATCGTAAACAAATTGCGTGGTACATTCAATGTTGTAGCTGTCAAAGCACCTGGTTATGGTGACAGAAGAAAAGCTATGTTAGAGGATATCGCAATCCTTACAGGTGGTCAGGTGATCAGCTCTGATCTTGGCCTTGAATTAAAAGATACAACGATGGATCAGCTTGGTCGTGCAAAATCCGTTAAAGTTCAGAAAGAGAATACGATCATCGTTGACGGTGCCGGCGACAAAGATGCCATTCAGGGAAGAATCAAACAGATCCGTGCACAGATCGAGGAGACAACATCTGAGTTTGATAAAGAAAAATTACAGGAAAGACTTGCTAAGATGGCAGGCGGCGTAGCAGTGATCCGTGTTGGTGCAGCTACAGAGACAGAGATGAAAGAAGCAAAACTTCGTATGGAAGATGCTTTAAATGCTACAAGAGCAGCTGTAGAAGAAGGTATTATCGCAGGTGGTGGATCTGCATATATCCATGCTTCCAAAGAAGTTGCCAAATTAGCAGATACTTTAGAGGGTGATGAGAAGACAGGTGCAAAAGTAATCTTAAAAGCACTGGAAGCTCCACTGTACTATATTTCTGCAAATGCAGGATTAGAGGGCGCAGTTATCATCAATAAAGTAAAAGAGTCCGCACCTGGAACAGGTTTCAACGCAGCTACAGAAGAGTATGTAGATATGGTTGAAAACGGAATCCTTGATCCGGTCAAGGTTACAAGAAGTGCATTACAGAACGCAACATCTGTAGCATCTACTTTACTTACAACAGAGTCTGTTGTTGCAAATATCAAAGAAGATGCTCCTGCAATGCCAGCAGGTAACCCGGGAATGGGAATGATGTAAAATCTGACGAAAGAATCAGATAAATGAGAAAAAGACCATAGCCAGAAGAATCGAAAAGATAACTACTGGCTATGGTCTTTTTTGTGCTCTTCATTGCACACTGATATGTGGTGTGGTAAAATGTGCATAATCAAAGATACGAAAGAAGGGGTGGCACATGGAACTTCTGAAAAAGTTTGATGCACAGAATTATAAAGATACGACCAGTGTTTTTGAAAAATATACCATACGTGGGATTATCGTGCGGGATGGAAAGATTGCAATGCAGTGCAGCAAAGAGGGAGAGTATAAGATCCCGGGCGGTGGCATGGAAGCAGGAGAGACCTATGTGGAAGCTCTAGCAAGGGAAGTGAAGGAAGAAACCGGACTATTTATCATTCCGGAAAAGGCAGTGGGACTTGGCGAGATTTTAGAAGTCCGAAAAGATATTTTTGACGATACAAAAAAATTTATCTGTCATTCCCTTTTCTATTATTGTGAGGAGACCGGGGAGGAAACACCGATTCATCTGACAAAGAGCGAGATCGCAAAAGGATATTACTTAAAATGGGCGACACCGCAGGAAATCTACGACACGAATATTGCGATGGAAAAAGATCCGTGGATCATCCGTGACACGGCATTTATCAAAATGATCCTCGATGGAAAGATTGCGGCATTACAGGGAATTGTTACTGGAACGAGGTACGAGTGAACAGTAACAATGTCCGCAGAGCGTATATTGTATTGCATATTTTTGTGTGGTGCAATTTGAAAAATTGTGATACAATTTATTTGCGTGTTGCGAAAGAACACAGGCACAAATAACAGGCGAAGGAGAAATACATGAACGATAATTACATTACACTTACCATTGGTAAAAAGAAAAATATCGCGCTTATCGCGCATGATAATAAAAAGGCAGATCTGATCGAATGGTGCGAGCAGAACAAGGACATTCTGACACAGCATTTTTTGTGTGGAACAGGAACAACAGCAAGAATGATTACAGATAAGACCGGGCTTCCAGTCAAAGGGTACAACAGTGGTCCTCTTGGTGGAGACCAGCAGATTGGTGCAAAGATCGTGGAAGGAAGAATTGATTTTGTGGTATTCTTCTCTGATCCACTGACAGCACAGCCACATGACCCGGATGTGAAAGCATTGCTCCGTATCGCACAGGTTTATGATATTCCAATTGCAAATAACCGTGCGTCCGCAGATTTTATGATCCATTCTGAATTTATGAATGAAGAGTATGAACATGAAGTGATCAATTTTAAGAAGAACATCAAAGAGCGCTCTGAGACATTATAGGAGGAAAAGGCCAGGATGAGCAAAGTAGCGATTGTAACAGACAGTAACAGTGGAATTACACAGAGTGAAGCAAAAGAATATGGCGTAACGGTTATGCCAATGCCATTTTTTATTAATGACCAGACCTATTATGAAGATATTGATCTGACACAGGAAGATTTTTATCAGAAACTTTCAGAAGATGCCAATATTTCAACCTCCATGCCTCTTGTCGGAAATGTGACGGACACATGGGATGCTTTGCTGCAGGAGTATGACGAGATCGTGCATATTCCAATGTCCTCCGGGCTCAGTGGTTCCTGTGAGACTGCTATCATGCTCTCTCAGGATTATGACGGCAGAGTGCAGGTTGTCAATAATCAGAGAATTTCAGTCACACAGAGACAGTCTGTACTGGATGCAAAAGCATTGGCAGAGAAAGGATACAGTGCAGAGGCAATCAAAGAGATCCTTGAGCGTGAGAAGATGGAGTCTTCGATTTATATTATGGTGGACACGCTGTACTATCTGAAAAAAGGCGGCAGGATCACTCCGGCTGCAGCTGCGCTTGGAACCTTATTAAAATTAAAACCGGTACTTCAGATTCAGGGTGAGAAGCTGGATTCTTTTGCAAAGGCAAGAACGGTAAAACAGGCAAAGAAAATGATGATCGATGCCATGCGCAATGACTTTGACCATCGTTTCAATGATCCGGAGGGAAAGAACATGTATCTGGAGATGGCGTATACACATAATCTGGAAGATGCGGAAGCATTCAAAAAGAGGTCGAGGCAGAATTCCGGGTATGGAGATTGTGCTGAATCCGTTATCCTTAAGTGTATCCTGTCACATTGGACCGGGAGCGTTAGCAGTTGCATGTTCCAAAAAGATTCCGGAATTATTAGAGTAGAGACTTAAGAATTCACAAAACCATACGATATATATAATAGTACATTGGATGTAAGAGAAATGACCAGGACGGCATATGATTTGAGAGAGAAAAGAATCATATGTCGTCCTTGTTGGCATTGATAAAAGAAAATCAGATTTAAAGTGCATATCGGAAATACATCATATTGTAAAAACAGCAGAGTTTGACATGGGTGTGGAGGAGAGTTATGAGTATGGCAAATGTAACAAAGACAACCAGAATACAGGCAATTGCAGAGTTGCAGAAACGAAAAACAGAAATCCAGAATCGGTTACAGAACGGACAATCGCAGGATTCTACAACAATTGGCGGCAATTCTTTTACGGAGGATGAATGGAAAAAAATCATTCAGAAAATGGATGAATATCTGACCGAGGTAAAGCAGGAGCAGAAAGAGCGGTTTGAAAAACGCGATAAGGAAAAGGAAATCCAGCAGTTTTATGAGAAAATGAAAATGGCAGAGCAGTATAAAAAGCCACAGGCGGAGAAATTAACCATACAGAAGCATTTAGATGGTGAGGACATTGCTCCATACTCTTATCTGGCGGAGGATGGAGTGATCACTTATAATGGCGTGTCATTTTTCTGTGATTATGAGAATAATGCGATCACACTTGGCGACATGAGTGATGAAAAGAATGTCATTACAGTGCAGTTAGAGAATGGAGGCTGCCTGAAAGTGAACAGGGACAATATCGAAGATCTGTCAAAAGCGATTGCAATGTTTTCACCGGAGGATATACGGAGAATCTTAGTTGCATTGCAGCAGGACGCAAAAGTCCGCCAGATGCAGCAGGAGATCGAGCAGGACAAGATCAAGCAGCTTCTGGCGGAACGTTAAGCTTATTCGTTATTTAAAAGACAATGCAGCAATCTGTCGTTATCTTCCGGATTCATGATACAGAAACGAATGTACTTATTATCTAAGAATGGGAAGGTGGAACAGTCACGGATCATTATTTTCTCACGGATCGCGCGGTCAAACAGTTCCTGCGATGTAAGATCATTGCGGAGGATACGGACTAACATAAAATTCCCACTTGGTTTGTACACCTTGTAGTCAGGACTTTCACAAAAAGCCTGATACATACGTGCACGTTCCTTTGTGATCAGATCCTTTGTCTCTTTGATATAGGCAGTATCGGAAAACATTGTTTCCCCGGCAACAACTGCAAGCGAGTTGATCGTCCATGGATTCTTTCGTGTGTTGATTGCCTTGATGAGATCCCGATTCCCGGTGATGGCATAGCCAAGGCGGAGTCCCGGTGCTGCGAAAAACTTCGAGGTTCCGCGCAGAATGACAATGTTATTGTAATAGTTTGTCAGCGGTACGGAATCGATCTCTTCCATGTTTTCTGCAAATTCCACATACGTTTCATCGACCATGACATAAATATCGTATTCCTTGCAGGCATCTAAAATACGGCGCATATCGGTACTTGTGATGCAGGATGAAGTCGGGTTGTTTGGATTGCAGATGACTAAAAGGTCGATATTCTCATTCAGGTGTGAGATGAAATCATTTACATCCAGTCTGAAATCGTCTTTTTCCCGGAGTGGATAATAAAGGGTTGTTCCACCACCAAGAGAAATCTCACGTTCGTACTCGGAATAAGTAGGGCCGATGATCATTGCCTTCTTCGGATGCTCAATCTGGATGAAAAGGGAGATCAGCTCGGTAGAACCGTTTCCCACGATCACATTTTCATGATCAGTGCCACAGTATGCGGCAATGCATTTGCGGAGCGAGGTGTATTCCCTGTCCGGATAAGTGGTAATGGCATCGATCTTGTCTGCTAAGGTTGTCCGCAGCAAAGGGGATACGCCAAGCGGATTGACATTTGCCGAAAAACTTACAATTTCCTCTTTTTTGATTCCATAGATTTCTTCTATTTTCTCTAAATCACTTCCATGGAAGTGGTCTTTGTGTTTTATCATTGATTACTCCTCCAAATTAGTTTATAATTTATTATAGTCATTGCTAAAAAAAAAGCAATAAAAATAGATAGGAGCAGGTGTCGGATTGCGGAAAAGGATACAACAGCTTGCAAATGGAAAATTCGATAACAATGGTCCGAAACTATCTCTGTCTACAGAGAAGATAGAGTTAGAGGCATTGGAAGGAAAGGATGAAACAGGCAGTTTTGTCATTACGAGCACGAATCAGGTAAAAATGCGTGGCATCATTTATTCTTCCAATCCGCGTATGGAATGTCTTACACCTCAGTTTGAGGGGGAAGAAGTGCGTATTCGGTATCAGTTTCACAGTGAGGGGCTGATAGAAGGGGATATTCAGAAAGGCGAGTTTTTTATCGTATGTAACCAGGGGGAATATAACCTTTCTTTTGTTGTGTCCATTTCCAGGTTGTATGCGGATTCATCCTTTGGAAAAATCAAGAATCTGGATGACTTTTGCAGGCTTGCGAAGGAAAATTATGATGAGGCATACCGTTTATTTTATTCCAGCAATTTCAAAAACCTGATCAGGGAAGATAAAGACCGCATTCTCTATGAGGGACTGAGAATGCAGCCGCAATCTGCATTGGTCGTGGAAACATTTCTGATCGCTTCCCATCATAAGAAGAAAGTGGAGGTCGCGTTCGAAGAGACTGAGAAAAGTTTTTATGGTGTGCAGGAACAGCAAAAAGAGCAGTTAGAGATCCAGAAACCACAGTGGGGCGCTGTCCGTATCCGCGTTTCTTCTGATGCAGACTTTTTGATTCCGGGGAAACAGATCATCACAGAAAATGACTTTATCGGAAGTACCTGCTTTTACGAGTATTATATCGATGCAGATGCAATGCATGCCGGTAAGAATTTTGGAAGACTGTGTTTTGAACTCCCGGATCGGTCTTTTCTATATACCGTTACCGCTTCCTGTAAGGAGAGAGAGGAAGAGCGGGAGATTTCTGAACATAGGGAAGCCGGACAGGCGCGGACAGAACTTATGCAGCTTTATATTGATTACCGGTTGAAACGGATCGTTACCGGGGTCTGGGCAAAAAGTTCTGTGGAACTGTTGGATCATCTGGCAATTTTAGAGCCGGAAGAACCAATGCATCGCCTGATGAAGGCGCAGGCACTTTTGATCAACCGGCAGAAGCAGGAGGCAAGCTGGATTTTAACAGACTACAAACGGGAATGTCTTGACCGGACGACACCGGTCTGGGGATACTATCTGTATCTATGTACACTGATGGAACGCGAAGAGTCGTATGTGGATCGTCTGACGGAGGAGATCGAGCAGATTTTTCATCATTATCCGGATGATTCCATGTTGTTTTGGATTCTTTTATTTGTAAAAGATGAGTTTTACCATAATAGTTCCAGAAGATTCAAGGCGATCGAGCAGTGGATCGGGCGAGGCTGCCACAGCCCATATCTGTATCTGGAGGCGTATTATCTGATCTGGCAGGATCCATACCTTTTATCTGGATTAAATGATTTTACATTAAAGATTTTAGGGTGGGCAGCAAAACAGGATGCTATCTCGAAAGATATTGCATTGCAGGTGCGCAATCTGTTGCCGGAACAGAGGGAATATCAGAAAAAATGGTATCCGGTTCTGGAAAAATGTTATGAGGCAGACCCTTCAGAGGAGATGGTCGCAGCGATATGTACTTATCTGATCCGTGGGCAACAGTTCGCACCCAGATATCATATCTGGTATGAACGTGGAATTGACAGTGAAATCCGGATCACGAATCTGTATGAGGCATTTTTGATCTCCATGGATCAAAATGAGGTGGCTGCGATCCCAAAGATGATCCAGTTATATTTTCAGTATAACAGTGGGCTTTCTTACCGTCATATGGCGGTCTTATATGTGAATATCATCGCAGCAAAGGAAAAACAGCCGGATGTTTACCATAAATACCGCAGAAATATGGAACAGTTCGCGCTTGCACAGATGGAAGCCGGACATATGGATGACAATCTTGCGGTCATTTACCGGGAGATCCTTCCTGTCAGCATACTGAATGAGAAACTGGCGCATAAAGCGGCAGAAGTTTTATTTGTACATAAATTATGCTGCGAAAACCGTGGGATCGCAAAGGCATATATCCTGCATTGGCAGTTAAAAGAACCACAGGTTGTTACATTGACGAACGGATGCGGATATTTTAAGGCATATTCCAAAGATTACACAGTCATTCTCTGTGATACCGGGGGAAACTGCTATACCGATGATTATCAGGATGAGGCATTACTTCAACCGGAAAATTATCTGGAAAAATGTATGGAACTTGCGCCGGAGGAATTGTCATATCTCTTGTATTATTTCGATGGCAAAAAAGGATGCGGCGATTTTACTGTGGAAGATGGAAGATATTTTCGGATGCTGACACAGTCGGAGCGTGTCAGTGATGAATATAAAGCTTATCTTATTCCGGAGATCATCCGCTTTTACCAGAAAAAAGGGCGAGATGCTTGTGATAGAACCATATCTGAATGAAGTGGATATCCGTAATATGACGCTGGAAAATCAGTGTTATATGGAGGAGATGCTCATAGAGACGCATCAGTTTGATCGGGCATTTCAGCTGGTACACCACTATGGATATGACAGACTGGGAAGCAGGGCAGGAGTGGAATTGTGCAGTTATGAGATCACGGAACATTCATTTGAGGAGAATGATTATCTGCTCGGAATGGCACAGAACTGTTTTTTACATGAAAAATATAATGATGTGATCCTGATTTATCTGTGCAAATTTTTTCAGGGACCAACCAAGCAGATGGCTGCTATCTGGAAAGCTGCCAGAGAATTTGAGATCGATACCTTTGATCTGGAGGAGCGTATTATCACGCAGATGCTTTATTCGACAGATTATGTGGATGAGATCGAACGGATTTATGACAGTTATCTTGCCGGTGGTGGCAGGGAATTAGTCTGCATGGCGTACCTTTCTTATTTTTCCCATTATTATCTGGTGAATGATATGATGATACCGGAACATGTATTTTCACAGATCAGGGAGCGCTATCTTGCGGGGCAGACATTAAATGATGCATGTCTGCTCGGTCTGTTAAAGCAATTGTCTGAAATTTCTGCACCAGATGCAGCTGACCAACAAAATAGCAGACGAACTTTGATGAAGTATACCGGAAGAAATTTATATTTTGCTTTCTACAAAAGTTCGGGAGACAATGATCAGAAAATATCATCTGTATGATAAGTTTTTTGTGGAATATCATACAAAGGCAGACCAGCATGTGCTGTTAAACTATAGTGTAAACGGTGGGGAATACCATAAGGAAGAGATCCCGGAGGTTTATGACGGTATTTATGTGAAGGCGTTTGTGCTGTTGTTTGGGGAATCCGTGTCCTATTATATTTCAGAGAAGCTTCATGGGAGTGGAAAGTGGTGGAAAGCCGGCAGATTTCAAACCAGAATATGTATGGGGATAAAGACCAGAGCCGGTATGATGTGATCAACAATATTATGCTTGCTTATGCCATGCAGGATGAGACAATGCTTTCAGAGAGCATGCGAAAGTATGTAAGCATGGACGATACCGTAAAGAAGCTTTTTAAATTGCTATAAAAATATTGGAAAGGACGGCACATAAGATGACGCAGCAGTGTTATTATATTGGAATCGATATGGACGACAGGAATGCCGTCATCAGTTATTACAAAGCCGGCATGAGAGAGCCGGAAACACTGAGTACGATCGCAGGAAGTGAGATTTACCAGATCCCGGTGGCGTTGATCAAAAAGCGGGGGATCGGACAGTGGTTTATCGGTGAGGAGGCAAAAAAGATGGCATTGATCCAGAATGAAGATGTGATCGGCCATCTGCTTGACAATGCACTTGCAAAGAAACAGGTAACTGTGGAAAACATCGTGTATGAGGCAGAGGAACTTTTTGCGCTCTATATCAAAGAAACTGCTTCTTTTAGCGAGCCGTCTGGGAAATCCGGGATTGCCGGACTGCCTGGTGATCACGGTGGAAGCCCTGTCAAGAGAACTGACGGAGCTGTTCGGAAAGGTGGCAGAAGATCTCGGATTAGGACGCAGTCAATTGATTTTACAGGACAGAAAAGAAAGTTTTTATTATTTTGTATACAATCAGAAGCAGGAGTTATGGCTGCATGATATTTTTTTGTTTGACTGCCGTGGAGATGAAGTGAGATGCTGTGCTACTGTCCGTGACACAAGAACAGTGCCACAGATGGTAACAATCACAGAGGAAGTACATGCATTAGACGGAACCCATAAAGATGAGTCATTTTATAAGATCCTGCTGGATAGTTTTCATGGACATATCTGTTCCTCTGTGTATCTGGTCGGGGATGGATTTGACGGTGACTGGATGAAAATGTCTCTTTCCTACATGTGTAAGGGACGGAGGGCATTTATAGGCAAGAACCTTTATTCCAAGGGAGCCTGCTATGCGGCGATCGTCCGTGAACAGAAAAATCCATGGCCGTATGTCTATATGGGCGACAATGAAATGAAAGTGAATGTCAGCCTGAAAGTGAAAAATCGTGGGAAATGGGAATTTTTGTCTTTGATCAATGCGGGAGACAACTGGTATGAAGCTTCCGGAGACTGTGAGGTGCTGCTGGATGGAGATAAGGAGATTGATTTCTGGCTTCAGCTGCCACACAGCAGGGATGCCAGGATAGAAAAGCTGGAATTATCGGATCTGCCGGAACGTAAGCCGAAAACTACAAGACTCCGGATCAGTGCAAAACCGGTTTCTGATTCCAAGGTAAAGATTAAAATCCGTGATCTTGGGTTTGGCGAGATTGTGAAGAGTTCGGATCTGACATGGGAATATACAATGTCATTGTAAAGAGGGAGTGGGAAGATGGGAGAATTGATTTTATGCAGCCATCCAATTGCTGCTATGCCATACTATATTGATAATATCTCACTCAATGTATATTCGCTGGAGGAACTCTGCTATTATATTGAAAACCATCTGTATCTGATCGAGGCAGATTTTATGAGTGAGGAACTCTGTCTCTGGATCGGGCAGGAACTTGATGAAAAAGATCTGGCACAGTCGCTGCGCAGTGTTTTGCTCGGAAATGGAAGTCTTTCTGATTTTACGGAACTGATCTTAAGAAGCTGCGGATACTGTTCAGAAGACACGATACGCCATATCCGTTCTGTGCTGCTGGATATGCAGAATAAATCTGTATTTGAATGTTCGAAGATCCGGGCAGACCGTTACATGGAGAGTGAAAAGTATGTGAAAGCGATCCATGAATACCGGAAACTGCTTGGAATGGAGGAGGAGTGCAAAAATCCGGTCTTAGAGGGTAATATCAGGCACAATCTTGGAACTGCCTGTGCAGAGTTATTTTTATTTGACGAGGCTGCGGCGAATTTTCTGAATGCATACCGGCTGAACCGGAACAGAGAGTCACTGGCTGCGTGTATGGCAGCCTGCCGTCTGGCAAAAACAGATATTTTAAAAAATACAAGAAGAATTTCATGTTTCGGATGAAGCGTTTAAGAGTATGTCAGACCAATGGAATTCTGTTTTAAAAGTGAGGATATTCTAAAAAGCAAAGTGAGGCCGAACGTCTCATAAAAGATGCACAGGGACAGCTGGAGGAGAATAAACCGCTTATGGAACAGATCAGGAAATGGTCAGAAGCGTATAAAAAAAGTTGTAGATTATAAGGGATGAGCATATGTTTTTTTTCAAAAGAAGAAAAAAAGAAAAGACACTGGAAAATAAATTTGATGAACTGAATGAAGGCATTCTGAATGAAAAGGACAGGGAGAATCCACATAAAGTGGAGCATTATGTCATTGAACGTCTGGAGCAGATGATCGAGACAACGAAAGAGATCGAGGATGAAAAGGCAGAATACAAAGTGGTCACTTCTTATCTGAATGATATCCAGACTCTGGAAGGGCTGACAGAGGAAGAAAAAAAGCCGATCACAGATATCGCATCCAATATTGTTGCTTTAAATAAAACACGATATGAACTGATGCATTCCGAGAAAAAAATTGCAGATGTGCAGTTTGCACAGATGCAGCAGGAGGAGAGTGATATTCCAAATGCGATCAAACGCCTTCAGTCCAACGAGGCTTATCTGGAGACTATCAGGCGTGACATGAAATACCTGGAGCGTGAGAAGGGAGAATGGCAGTTATATCAGGAGATCCTTTCCCATGACAGGGTAAAAATGCAGAAGTTCATGTATGTGGCAGCAGGACTGTCTGTGACTGCGGCATTGATTCTTCTGATCACGCAGATCATACTGGGGACAGATATGAGACTCATCTGGATGATCCTTATTTTTATAGCAGTACTGGGCATCTGCCTTCCGTATCTGAAAATGATGAATGACAGGACCGAGAGCCGGAGAGCAAAGGCAAATGCGGATAAGGCGATCACTCTTTTGAATAAAGTGAAGATCAAATATGTCAATATGACAAATGCAGTGGATTATGCATGTGAAAAATATCATGTCCGCAATGGAAAAGAACTGGAATATATCTGGGAATGCTATATGGATGCGGTCAAACAGAAAGAGAAGTTTGAACAGAACAGTGATGATATTGATTATTTTAACAACCGTATGATCCGGGAACTCTCCGCATATCGTTTATATGATTCACGGGTATGGATTCCGCAGGCAGCTGCACTGATCGACCACAAGGAGATGGTGGAGATCACCCATAATCTTGTGATGCGCAGACAGAAGCTTCGAAGCCGGATGGAATACAATGCCGGTATCTTAAAAGAACAGCGCACGGAAGTGGCAAAGTTTATGGAAGAAATGCCGGAGATGAGACCTCAGATCCAGGATATACTCGATTCTGTTGACCGGTTAAGCCGGCCGTGATGAAAAACCGGTATGACCGCTAAGATGAGATGTTCAGTTGAAAAAATTAAAAATAATAAATTTTAAAGAATGGATTGTTATTTTCTGGAAAAGTGATAAAATATTTAAAAAAAATAAATTACGAAGGGAAAAATAATGGCAGTTATACCATTAAGGGTACACAGGATGAAGAAGAAACTTGAAAAAATGCAGCTGAAAGAAAGACTCATTTACGGATACGGAAGAGTCATTTTGAGGATGATAGTATCCGGTGTGCTTTCTCTTATTGTTATAGGTTTATTAATGGGGAATATGCTGCGTTATGTGGAAAATGTAGAACGTGCAGATGTTGCAGTGAAAATCTGCAGGATCGATGTCAATTCTGCGGCGAGAAATATCCGTGAGATGGCATTAAACAGTGACACATCAACTTACGACAGTTATCAGCAACAGGTAGAAACACAGCTTGCTGAGGTGGATTCAGAACTGAAGGCACTAAAGGCAACAGGAATCATATCGGACGAGCTCTATCAGGAATATGCATCCGCACTTTCTGATTGGGGAAATATCGGCTATTCCATTATGGAACAGATCATGAGTGGACAGACAGAGGAAGCTGCGGATGCTATTATTAACCAATGTACGCCGGCATTAGACAATGCAGTCGCTATTGGGAAAAAGTTAGATGCAGTGACTGACAAGGCAAGCCATCAGGCGGTGATCTTTACAGGCTGCATGACAGTGGCAGGAATTCTGGTGATCATCTTAAGTGTGATATTTGCAATTCTTTTTGTGAAGAAAATAAGTAATGTCGTGGTTGATTCGATTCTCGAACCACTGCATGCGATCGAGGATGTTGCAAAGGAACTCACAGAGGGTAATTTGCACAGTACATTAGAATATCGTTCTGAGGATGAGATTGGAAAACTTGCACATAGTATGCGTAAATCTATCCGCATACTTGGATCTTATGTGGATGATATCGGACGTGCAATGAAATTGTTCTCGGAGGGCAATTTTGATGTGCAGCCGGAAGTGGAATGGAAGGGAGATTTTATAGGAATCTTAGATTCCTTTATGGCATTTGAAAAGAGCATGGCTGAGACAGTCAAGGGCATCCAGAGTGCATCCAATGAGGTGTCCGAAGGAGCAGAACAGGTGGCTGCAAGCTCCAATGATCTTGCCGAGGGCGCTACCAATCAGGCAGCAGTTGTGGAAGAACTGACTGCAACTGTTACAAACGTGGCAGATCAGGTGGCACAGAACGCCCAGTCTGCAAAAGAGATCAGTGGAAAAGTAGGAGAACTTGGAAATGCAATCTTAGAAAGCAACGGTAAGATGCATGAGATGGTTGATTCCATGAATGAGATCAACGAGGCTTCCAAAGAAATTGATAAGATTATCGCAACGATCAATGAGATTGCATCCCAGACAAATCTGCTTGCGTTAAATGCTTCTATCGAGGCAGCCAGAGCCGGCGAAGCCGGAAAAGGATTTGCGGTGGTAGCAGATCAGGTAACAGTACTTGCCGACCAGAGTGCACAGGCAGCAAAAGAGTCAGCAGTTCTGATCGAGACTTCTGTCAAAGCAGTAGAAAAAGGTATGGTCATTGCAGATCAGACAGCAACACAGTTAGAAGACGTAGCCGATAATTCCAGAACGATCACAGAGCAGGTTGGAAATATTGCGGATACATTAGAGACGCAGACAACAGCAATCCATCAGATCAATGAAGGAATCGAGCAGATCAGTGACGTTGTACAGACGAATTCCGCAACATCCGAGGAATGTGCGGCTGCCAGTCAGGAGATGAGCAGTGAGGCTGAGAATCTGCGTGAACTGATCCGCAAGCTTCAGGTTGCAAAGTTCGAACAAGACATACATGATCGAATATGTACTGTGAGTATTCGATCGGCATGAATAAATAGTGTATATAAAAAAGACTGTCATACAAAGAACTCGATGAGAGCAGATTTTGTGTGACAGTCTTTCTGCTTTTTGGTCTGCGCCAGTCAGTGCAATGCAAAAGCTGATGGAACAGTTAAGGTTATCTAATTGCGAGGACAGTTTGGTATATCAAACTCCGGGTTGAATGCATAGAAATTCTTGCTGTCGAGGTCATCCTGAATAATGCGCAGGGCTTCACCGAAACGCTGGAAGTGGACGACCTCACGCTCTCCCTTAAGAAACGGATCGGATCACATACATCAGGGTCTTTGACCAGCCTCAAAATATTGTCATACGTGGTGCGCGCTTTCTGTTCTGGGGCGACTTCGTAAGAACAACATTACACAATATAATATGAAGATAAAACAAGCTATCCTACATAGTTCCAGTGTTTTCGATATTTAGGCGTTCAGAAATGAGCGTCTTTTTTCATACCCAAAATCGAAAGGAGAAAGAGAAAATATGAATAAGCTAGTAAAGCGATTGCTGACAGGAACGCTTGCTTTTGCAACTATTCTCACGGCATTACCAGTGACGGCGGTTCATGCTTCCGGCAATCAATACTGGACAGAATCAGCAGAACGTGTCGGCTACATTGAACACGTTATGAATGATGGTTCTATCAAATCTACATTCAATGAGGGACACATGAAAGTTGAGGGCGAAACTGCCTATTGTGTGGACATCAATACCAGTTTCAAGAATGGATATAAAACACGTTCTGACGCAAGCACCCGTATGAGTAGCGATCAGATTGCAGACGTTGCTCTTTCCTTAGAGTACGTCAAGCAATATACCGCTTCTCATACGAACTTGAATTACAAACAAGGTTATCTGTTGGAACAGTGTGTTGTCTGGCAGAGATTGAGTGAACAGCTCGGCTGGCAGTGTGACAACGTCAGAGCTTCTTATAATGAAATCTCACAGACAATACAAAATGAAGTGTACACTGGTGCGAAAGCATTTGTGAAAGAAAACAAAGGACGCTATGAATGTGGCGGTTACATTTATACCGGCGAAGGACAGGACATCGGACAGTTTTGGGCGAAGTTAAATGTGGGAAATGCAAAGGTTAAAAAGACTTCTTCCAATCCCACGGTCACAGATGGCAACGCCAACTATTCCTTTGAGGGTGCAACATTTGGTGTCTATTCTGATAAAGGCTGTAACAGCCAGCTTGCCACACTTACTGCCGATGGAAACGGCGATACCAAAGAAGTTGAGGTAAAAGCCGGAACAGTTTATATCAAAGAGCTTTCTGCTCCAAAGGGTTACAAGTTGGATTCTACTGTTCATTCCTTAAATGTGGAAGTTGGAAAAACAGCGACTTTGACTGTTGCTGATACTCCAAAAGTCACAGAAACTTTGATTGATTTATTTAAAATCGACATGGAAACAAGAAAATCCACTCCGCAGGGAAATGCTTCTTTAGAGGGTGCAGAGTTCACATGGAGCTATTATGACGGTTACTACAATGCAGACAATCTTCCTGCAAAGGCTACCCGTACATGGACAACCAAAACCGTTGCCGAAAAAGACAGTGACGGAACTATCCATTATGTATCCAGACTTGCCGACAGCTACAAAGTATCCGGCGACAGCTTCTATACACAGGACGGTAAAGAATGTACTGCCACTTGGTACATTCACTGTCACAGAAACAAAAGCACCAAACGGCTACTTATTAGATGGTGCATATATGCAGGCTGACGGAAGTTCCGAACAGATTAAGGGGACATACCTTACACAGATTTCCGAAGATGGCGAACTTGCCGTACTTTCTGGAAGCAACCAGTATTCCGTATCCGATAAGGTTATCCGTGGCGGTGTGAAAATCCAGAAACGTGACCTTGAAACAAAGGATACCAAAGCACAGGGAAGTGCGACCTTACAGTACACAGAATTTAACATCATTTCCTTAAATGACAGTCCTGTACTGGTTGAGGGAAAATTATACAGCAAGAATGAAACTGTCAAGAAGATTCAGACAGGCATTGACGGAATTGCTTCTACTTCTGCTGATTTACTCCCTTACGGAAATTACAGATTAGAAGAAAGCAAAGCACCAGAGGGCTACTTAACAGACGGTGCAAAAGCAATCGACTTTTCTATCACGGAAGATGGAAAAATCGTGGACTTGACCGACAAATCCCACTCTGTCTACAACCAGATTAAGCGTGGCGATATTGAGGGTGTAAAAATCGGTGCAGGTACGCACAAACGCCTTGCAGGTGTTCCATTCAGAATTACAAGCAAGACAACGGGAGAATCCCATATTGTAGTCACGGACAAAAACGGTCAGTTCTCCACTGCTTCAAGCTGGGCTTCCCACAAGGTCAATACCAATGCCGGAAAATCCAGTGAAGACGGTGTATGGTTTGGTACATCTGAACCAGACGACAGCAAAGGTGCATTACTTTATGATACCTATGTGATTGAGGAATTAAAGTGTGATTCCAACGCCGGATTTAAGCTGATTCCAGCCTTTGAGGTGGTCGTATCCAGAAATAAAGTGACCGTAGATTTAGGGACACTTACTGATGAATACGAAAAAGAAATCACAATCCATACCACAGCGACCGACAAGAAAACAGGCGAAAAAATGATTGTTGCCGGAAAAGACATCAAGATCGTGGACAAAGTCACACTTGATGGCTTGGAAACTGGAACAAAATATAAACTTTCCGGCTGGCAGATGTTAAAGGAAGAAAACGCCGAACTTCTGATTAACGGGAAACGTGTAGACAGTGATTACACATTCACTGCTGACAGCGAAAAAATGACGGTTGAGATTACTTACAGTTTTGACGGTTCAGCTTTTGGCGGTCAGAACCTTGTTACCTTTGAGGAATTGTACGATATGAGCAATCCGAAAGAGCCTGTTAAGGTTGCCGAACATAAAGACATCAACGATGATGGACAGACTGTTCTTATCACAGAACGTATCATCAAAATCCATACGACCGCTACAGACAAGAACGGCAAGAAAGAAATCGAAGCCGGAAAAGATGTAACGATTGTGGATAAAGTCACATTAGATGGTCTGGAAGTTGGAACAAAATACAAACTTTCCGGCTGGCAGATGTTAAAAGAGGAAAATGCCGAACTTCTGATTGATGGAAAGAAAGTATCCAATGATTATGAGTTCACAGCCGACAGTGAAAAAATGACGGTTGAGATTGCCTTTACCTTTGATGGTTCTTCTCTTGGTGGCAAGAGTCTTGTTACCTTTGAGGAATTATATGATATGACCAATCCAGACGAACCAAAGAAAGTGACGGAACATAAGGACATCACAGACGATGGACAGACTGTGACAATCAAGGAAGTGCCGGAAGTCCCAGACACACCAAAGGATACCGACACGCCGGATACACCATCTATGGTTACTAAGACAAGTGACAGCCCAAAAACAGGCGACAATACCAATATCTATGCTTATCTTGCCATGCTCGGTCTTTCCTGCGTAGGACTTGGCAGTATGCTTTACTTCAAACGCCGTAAGAAAGAAATCATAAGGCGGTAATGTAGCGGTTGGTAAAGCGTTCAAGGTCGCCACCCTTTTTGCAACTTCACGCTCCCGTGAAGCTTTGATTTACGGGGAGCGTGAAGTCCACTAGGGGCGTGGGGAGTGTAGCTCCCCACAAAGTACAGCAGGAAAGAACTTACAAATAGAAAGAAAAGAGGTCAATTATTTATGGAATTAAGATTTGTCGTACCAAACATGGAAAAGACATTCGGTAACTTGGAGTTTGCCGGAGAAAACACTACGGAACAGCAGAGAATCAACGGGCGTATGGCTGTCATTAACAGAAGCTACAACCTGTATTCCGATGTGCAGAGAGCCGATGATGTTGTCGTTGTGCTTCCTGCCAAAGCTGGCGAAAAACATTTCTCGCCGGAGCAGAAAGTCAAACTTATCAACCCACGAATCACTACCGATGGTTATAAAATCGGGGAACGTGGATTTGTCAATTATATCCTGCTTGCAGACGATATGTTACCAGCAGAAAGTAAATAAGGGGGTATTCAGATTATGAGATTAGCAAATGGAATCGTCATTGATAAAGAAAAGACTTTGAGTGTTGAAGTTCTCCGCATTACGCCGTGAGGTTCATGTACAGAATGAAGATGGAACGGTCAGTGAAGAAATCAAGGAGCGTACTTACGATTTGAAGTGCAACACACAGGGACGCATGATACAGGTATCCGTTCCGGCGACTGTTCCGTTAAAGGACTATGACTACAACGCCGAAGTGGAACTTATCAATCCTGTTGCAGATACGGTAGCCAATGCAAATTACCGTGGTGCAGATGTGGACTGGTATGTAAAAGCAGACGATATTGTTTTGAAGAACAAAGGCACTCATGCCGGAAATCCACAGAACAATGCTCCACAGCAACCGCCGAAGAAATAAGAGGTGTTAGCGTATGACGTGGAAAAAGAAAGGTAACAGGATTCGTGCCAGTGACAAATCGCTGGTCTATCACTTCTGTATCGGTTGGCTGTTGCTCCTGTTCGTTGCGGTGTTCCTGCTACTGAATCTGCGACAGCTTCCTTGTTATAGACTGGAAAGATTTTAACCTGCTCCATGCCGGAATTACTTGGACTGCCTACAATTCCATTACGGTTCTGATAGCGACTGGTGTTTGTGCATTGGTCGCTTTTCTCTACTACCGTTACGGATATGACCGTATCAAGCGGTTGTTACACAGACAAAAGCTGGCTCGTATGGTGCTGGAAAATAAATGGTATGAAGCGGAGAACACCAAAGACAGCGTTTTTTTCACTGACCTGCAAAGCAGATCAAGAGAAAAAATCGTGTGGTTTCCGAAAATTTATTACCAGATGGAAAATGGATTGCTCCATATCCTGTGTGAAATCACAATGGGAAAATATCAAGAACAGCTTCTGTCCTTAGAGGATAAACTGGAATCGGGGCTGTATTGTGAGCTGACCGACAAGACACTGCATGATGGATACATCGAATACACCCTGCTCTATGATATGATAGCGAACCGTATTTCGATTGATGAAGTGATTGCCGAAAACGGCGGTCTGCGGTTAATGAAAAATCTGGTGTGGGAATATGATTCACTTCCCCATGCCCTTATCTGTGGTGGTACTGGTGGTGGAAAGACCTATTTTCTACTGACCATCATTGAAGCCCTGCTTAGAACCAATGCGGATTTATACATTCTTGACCCGAAGAACGCTGACCTTGCAGACTTAGGAACAGTCATGGAAAATGTCTACCACACGAAAGACGATATGATTGACTGCGTCAATGCCTTTTATGAGGGCATGGTCACACGCTCAGAAGAAATGAAACTGCACCCAAACTACCGTACAGGGGAAAACTATGCTTATCTGGGGCTTGCTCCACAGTTCCTTATCTTTGATGAATATGTGGCGTTTCTTGGAAATGCTCACGACAAAGGAAAGCACCGCCCTGTTAAGCCAGCTAAAGAAAATCGTTATGCTCGGCAGACAGGCTGGATACTTTCTGATTGTGGCGCCAGCGTCCAGACGCAAAGTATTTCGGGGACGGTATCAGAGATAACTTCAACTTCCGTGTGGGGCTTGGTCGCATGAGTGAACTTGGCTACGGTATGCTCTTTGGAAGTGATGTAAAAAAACAGTTTCTTCCAGAAGAGAATCAAAGGGCGTGGATACTGTGATGTAGGAACAAGCGTCATATCGGAATTTTATACTCCCCTTGTACCCAAAAGCTATGATTTCTTGGGTACGATTGGGGAACTTACACACATAAGGCAGGACGGACAAGTGGCGTGCGAAGCGAAAGCCACAGGTACGGACTAGCCTTGCTGGTGTGGCGGTAGCCACGCCAGCATATATTAAGCCCCTCGGTATCTAACAGAGGGGCACAAATCACAAGGAAACATACACAAAAGTTACCGATTCTTGGCTGAAATCAAGCGTTTGGTAGCTTTTTTTACTGCTGTGACATCGGATTAAAAAATGTCACAGTTTTTTCGTAAAGGGGGTATCGCACTGAATGATACAGAGTGGATACAGGATTTTGCAGACAGGCGTTTGCAGTACGGTGTATCCCAGACGAAACTTGCGGTCATGGCTGGAATCAGCCGTGAACATTTAAGCCGTATCGAATCCGGCAAGGTGGCGGTCACAGAAAGAAATGAAAGTAAAACTTTTGGAAGCTCTGGAAAAATTCAATCCAGAAGCACCGCTTACCATGCTGTTTGATTATGTGAGGATACGGTTTCCGACACTGGATATTGGACACATCATTAAGGACATCTTACAGCTCAATATCCAGTACATGATACATGAGGACTTCGGGCATTACAGCTACACGGAACACTACTACATCGGAGATATTTTCGTATACACTTCCTCCCGATGAAGAAAAAGGTGTTCTGCTGGAACTGAAAGGAAAAGGCTGTCGCCAGTTTGAAAGTTATCTGCTGGCACAGGAACGGAGCTGGTATGACTTCCTTATGGACGCTCTGGTGGACGGCGGTGTGATGAAACGCCTTGACCTTGCCATCAATGACCATACAGGAATGTTGGATATTCCAGAACTCACCGAAAAATGCCGGAATGAGGAATGTGTATCGGTGTTCCGTTCCTTTAAGTCCTATGCTTCCGGCGAACTGGTCAAGCATGAGGAACAGGACAAGGCTGGTATGGGTTATACGCTTTATATCGGCTCATTGAAAAGTGAGGTGTACTTCTGTGTTTATGAAAAAAGCTATGAGCAGTACATCAAACTGGGGATTCCCATTGAGGAAGCACCGATAAAAAACAGATTTGAAATACGGTTAAAAAATGAACGTGCTTATTATGCTGTCCGTGACCTGCTGACTTACTATGACGCTGAACGGACGGCATTTTCTATTATCAACCGTTATGTACGCTTTGTGGATAAGGAAGCAGACAAGAAACGGAGCGACTGGAAATTATCTGTCCGCTGGGCGTGGTTCATCGGGGAAAACAGAGAGCCGTTAAAGCTCACGACCAAACCCGAACCCTACACACTGGACAGAACCCTACGCTGGATTCAACGGCAGGTTGACCCGACACTCAAAATGCTGGAAACAATCACAGCGAAAACAGGGATTGATTATCTGAAAGAAATCCGTAAATCCACGAAACTGACGGAAAAGCACTACAAGATAATCGAACAGCAGACCACAGCTACCGAAGATGTGATTTTGGAAAAGGAGAATTGAAAACATGCAACGATTATTATTTGATTTCCTGTTCTTCTCTTTAGGGTGGAACAGTTGGCGTGATTGCCATGTGTATTTTACAGGCTGGCAGACAGTCTGACAGAAAAATGATGGAACTGAAAGGAGAAAAGAAAGTATGAATTTTGGACAGAACCTTTATAACTGGTTTTTAAGCAACGCACAGAGCCTTGTGCTGATGGCGATTGTTGTTATCGGAATCTACTTGGGATTCAAGCGTGAGTTTTCCAAACTCATCGGATTCTTGGTAGTTGCCTTAGTAGCCGTCGGTCTTGTATTCAATGCGTCCGGCGTAAAAGACGTATTGTTACAGTTATTCAATAAGATTATCGGAGCGTAAGCCTATGGAAGAATGTAGCGTATTGATTGAAACGACCAAATCAGCAGAGGATAAAACCTCTCGCTGGTTTGATTTACCCATTGATTATGAGCTGTTCCGTGACTTGCTCGGTGTGGAAGCTGACAGTAACGATTATCAAATCACAGACATGAAGCTCCCCTTTTGCTGGCGACATTGTAAGGACAACTTCTGTCAGACGGTTAAACAAGCTGTACTTTGCTTACACGGATTTATCGCCAGAAGTTCAGCAGGCATACAATGACTTGATTCCTTATTGTGGCGGTGTTGAGAATTTATTGCAGAAATCAGAAGAATTTCGGTTTTATCCAGAGTGTCACAGTATCATGGACGTTGCCCGTTACCGACTGGAACATAACATTGAATTTTCTGCCCTTTCCGAAAAAGGAAAGAAATACTTTAATCTGGAAGCCTATACACAGGAGCTGGAAGAAAACAGGACGTTATGCTCTCTGCAACAACGGTATGTTCAAGCTCTGATGGTGGTGTTTCTTATGGCAGATTTTATGAATACAACCGAAGTGAACCACTTATGATTGATGATATGCAAGTCTATATAGCCAATCTTGGCAAGTACAATGAGGGAGAACTGGTCGGGGACTGGTTCTCTTTTCCATTGGACGAAGAAGTGATTGCAGAACGTATCGGCTTAAATGCAGAGTACGAAGAATACGCAATCCATGATACGGACAACTTCCCGATGGAGATTAGCGAATACACTTCCATTGAAGAACTGAACCGTATCTATGAGCAGTTGGAAGAATTACCGGATTACCTGCTGGACGACTTGGAAAGTTTTGTGTCCTGCTATGGAAGTCTGGAAGAACTGGTGGAGCATAAGGACGACATCATTCTGTATTCCGGCTGTGAAACAATGACCGATTTAGCCTACTATCTGATTGATGAAGAACAGGTACTCGGAGAAATCCCGTCCTCTTTACAGAACTATATCGACTATGAAGCCTACGGGCGTGACCTCGATATAGAGGGGACATTTATTGCAACAAACGCTGGTATCTGTGAGGTACTGCGTTAAAGGCTGGCAGATCAGCACCGCCACTGGTGCTACTGTCAGCTTTTTCTTGGGGGACAGTCTGGGAAATCCGGCTGTCCCTGTTGTTAGGAAAATGAAGAAAGGAGTATTTACAAGTGAAGAAAATCCGAAGTTATACAAATTATCTGGAACGTGGAAAGGTACTGTATGCCATCAATGATGTAAACCTGCCATTCCCGTGACCTTTACCCAGATTACATGGTTTGTACTGACGGAATTTATCATCATTCTGTTTGCAGACCTACCGCCACTTTCCATGATTGAGGGAGCATTTTTAAAATATTTCGGGATTCCCGTTGCCCTCACATGGTTTATGTCACAGAAAACCTTTGACGGGAAAAAGCCATACAGTTACATCAAGACGATGGTGCTGTATGCCCTGCGTCCCAAAGTGACTTATGCCGGAAAAGCCGTGAACCTGCATAAGCAGAAATTTGAGGAAACTATCACGGCAGTAAGGAGTGTGACCTATGTTCCCGATTAAATATATCGACAACAACCTTGTCTGGAACAAGGACAATGAGGTGTTCGCCTACTATGAGCTGATACCGTACAATTATTCATTCTTATCCCCAGAACAGAAATACCTTGTGCATGACAGCTTCCGTCAGCTTATCGCACAGTCCCGTGAGGGAAAGATTCATGCGTTGCAGATTGCAACCGAAAGCTCAATCCAAACATACAGGAACAGTCAAAGAAGCTGGTAACTGGAAGCTCCGTGAGGTAGCAATCCAAAAGATAGACGACCAGACCGAAGCCCTTGTATCCATGATAGGCGACAATCAAGTTGATTACCGTTTCTTTCTGGGATTCAAGCTCATGGTCACAGAGGACGAAGTCAATCTGAAGAACATCAAAAAATCGGTATTTCTGACATTCCGTGAGTTTTTGAATGAGGTAAGACACACGCTGATGAATGACTTTGTTTCCATGAGCAATGATGAAATCAACCGTTATGCGAAGATGGAAAAACTGCTGGAAAACAAAATCTCCCGTAGGTTCAAAATCCGCCGACTGGAAGCCAAAGATTTTGCGTATCTGATGGAACACCTCTACGGCAGAGATGGGATAGCCTATGAAGATTATGAGTATCCTCTTCCAAAAAGAAAATTAAAAAGAGAAACACTGATTAAGTATTATGACCTTATCCGTCCTACCCGTTGCGTGGTGGAAGAAAGCCAGCGATATTTGCGTCTGGAACATGAGGACAGTGAAAGTTATGTGTCCTACTTTACGGTCAATGCGATTGTCGGAGAACTGGACTTCCCATCATCGGAAATCTTTTATTTCCAGCAACAGCAGTTCACATTCCCTGTGGATACTTCCATGAATGTTGAGATTGTCGGGAATAAGAAAGCCTTAACCACTGTCCGTAATAAGAAAAAGGAATTAAAGGACTTGGATAATCACGCCTATCAAGCCGGAAATGAAACAAGTTCAAATGTGGTGGAAGCCTTAGACAGTGTCGATGAACTGGAAACAGATTTAGACCAGAGCAAGGAAAGTATGTACAAGTTAAGTTACGTCATACGGGTGTCTGCACCCGATCTTGACGAACTGAAACGCCGTTGTGATGAAGTCAAGGACTTTTACGATGATTTGAACGTGAAACTGGTTCGTCCTGCCGGAGATATGATGGGACTGCATGGAGAGTTTCTTCCTGCCAGCAAGCGTTATATCAATGATTATATCCAGTATGTGAAATCCGATTTTTTAGCCGGACTTGGCTTCGGTGCTACCCAGATGTTGGGCGAAAATACAGGAATCTATATCGGATATTCCGTGGATACGGGAAGAAATGTCTACCTGCAACCGTCCCTTGCCAGTCAAGGGGTAAAAGGTACAGTCACAAATGCGTTGGCTTCTGCTTTTGTCGGTTCGCTTGGTGGTGGAAAATCATTCTGTAATAACCTGCTAGTGTATTATTCCGTTCTGTTCGGTGGACAGGCAGTTATCCTAGACCCGAAAAGTGAGCGTGGGAACTGGAAAGAAACACTGCCGGAGATTGCAGAGGAAATCAACATTGTAAACATTACCAGTGATTCCAGCAATCAAGGGCTGTTAGACCCGTATGTGATTATGAAAGAGGTCAAGGACGCTGAAAGTCTTGCCATTGATATTCTGACATTTCTTACAGGTATCAGCAGTCGTGATGGCGAAAAGTTTCCTGTCCTTAGAAAAGCTGTCCGTACCGTATCCCAGAACCAGAACCACGGGCTGTTGCAGGTCATTGAGGAACTGCGGAAAGAGGATACCGCCGTATCCCGTAACATTGCAGACCATATCGAAAGTTTTACCGACTATGATTTTGCACAGCTTTTATTCTCAGACGGTTCGGTGGAAAATGCAATCAGTCTGGATAACCAGCTCAACATCATACAGGTTGCAGATTTGGTTCTGCCGGATAAGGATACTACCTTTGAGGAATACACGACCATTGAACTGTTGTCGGTATCCATCTTAATTGTTATCAGCACCTTTGCCCTTGATTTCATTCACAGTGACCGAAGCATTTTTAAAATCGTGGACTTGGACGAAGCATGGGCGTTCTTAAATGTGGCACAGGGAGAAACACTATCAAATAAGCTGGTGCGTGCTGGTAGAGCCATGAACGCCGGAGTCTATTTCGTGACACAATCCTCTGGGGATGTATCGAAAGAAAGTCTGAAAAATAACATCGGCTTAAAGTTTGCGTTCCGCTCCACAGATACCAATGAAATCAAACAGACCTTAGAGTTTTTCGGACTGGACAGTGAGGACGAAAACAACCAGAAACGGTTGAGGGATTTGGAGAACGGACAATGCTTAATGCAGGATTTATACGGGTGTGTCGGTGTGGTACAGATACACCCTGTCTTTGTAGAACTGCTCCATGCCTTTGATACCAGACCGCCGATAAAAAGTGAGGTGGATTTGGAATGATAAAATCTATCACAAAGAGAAAAGATATTCCATGTGCTGAAAATGGTTCTGCTTGCCGTGACCGTCACGCTGGTACTGCTGTCCCTGCTTGGGACAGTGGCTCATGCGTCTGGACTGGTCGATGATACAGTCAATGCAGACAACCTGTATTCAAAGTATCCGCTTTCCAATTATCAGCTTGATTTCTATGTGGACAATAGCTGGTCATGGCTACCGTGGAACTGGCTGGACGGCATTGGAAAATCGGTGCAGTACGGGCTTTACTGTATCACAAATTTTGTCTGGACAATCAGCCTGTATCTTAGCAATGCCACAGGGTATGTGGTGCAACAGGCATATAAGCTGGACTTTATCAATGACATGGCAGACAGTATCGGGAAAAGTATCCAGACACTCGCCGGAGTGACCGAAAACGGATTTTCCAGCAGTGGATTCTATGTGGGATTCCTGCTCATTATCATTCTGATTGTAGGTGTTTACACCGCCTATACAGGGCTTCTCAAACGGGAAACAAGCAAAGCACTTCACGCTGTTATCAACTTTGTGGTGGTGTTCATCGTATCTGCGTCCTTTATTGCTTATGCTCCTAACTATATCCAGAAAATCAATGATTTCAGTTCGGACATCAGCACCGCTTCTCTGGACTTGGGGACAAAAATCATGCTCCCCGATTCACAAAGCAAAGGCAAGGACAGCGTAGACCTTATCCGTGACAGCCTTGTTTTCGATACAGGTAGAAAAACCGTGGCTGTTATTGCAGTTCGGGAACAGTGATACCGAAGAAATCGGGGCTGACCGTGTAGAAGCTCTGGTATCTGCCAGTCCGTCAGATGAAGATGGGGAAACAAGGGAAAAGGTTGTCAAAACAGAGATTGAGGATAACGACAATGACAATCTTACCATTCCACAGGTCGTAAACCGTCTTGGCATGGTGTTCTTCCTGCTCATTTTCAATCTCGGTATCACAATCTTTATCTTCCTGCTTACCGGCATGATGTTGTTTTCCCAGATACTTCTTTATCATATATGCCATATTTTTACCTGTCAGTTTTTTACTGTCCATGATACCGACCTATGAGAACATGGCGAAACAGGCAGTTGTCCGTGTGTTCAATGCCATTATGACAAGAGCCGGAATCACTCTGATTGTGACCGTAGCATTTTCAATTTCCAGTATGTTTTACAACATTTCCACAGACTATCCGTTCTTCATGGTGGCATTTTTGCAGATAATCTGTTTTGCCGGAATCTATATGAAGCTCGGAGAACTAATGAGTATGTTCAGCCTGAATGCCAATGACAGCCAGCAGATAGGTCGCCGGATTATTCCGTAGACCGATGGTGTTCATGCGACATCGGGCAAGACGTATGGAACACAGGATTGCAAGGGCTGTCGGTGCTGGAAGTGTTGCAGGTGCGGTGGCTGGTGCAAGTGTTGCCAGAGCCGGAAAGCCAGCAACGAACCAACCACCAAAGAAACGGGAAAATACTTCTGCCAGCATGGGAAGCCGTGTCGGTTCTGCTGTCGGTGCTGTGATGGATACGAAAGAATAAAGTCCGTGACAGTGCTTCCTCTCTGAAAGAAAATGTGAAAGACTTGCCGACACAGGCTGGTTATGCTGTCCACTCTGCCAAACAAAAAGCAAAGGATAACGTATCAGACTTTAAGCGTGGCGTTGTGGAAGAACGGGAAAACCGACAGGAACAGCGTACACAGAAACGCAATCTGCACAGGGAAAATATCTCACAGAAAAAGCAGGAATTACAGAAAGCACAGGAAGCAAAACAGACAGTTCATGCGAATGGATCAGCGACAGCCGGAGCTACCAGAAGCCATAAACGCCCTGTTGCCACACCTGTTCCAAAAACAGCACAGACCGATACGGTCAAAACGCCGGATATGAAACGTCCTGCTACTTCCTCCTGTGATAAAAAATGCAGAAGTCAAGGCTGGAAAAGAAACTGTCCGAACCAACATCAGACAGGAACAGCAGGTCAAATCGGTTGCCAGAACGAATCAGCCAAACGTAGCGGAAACTAGCAGTAATCATAAGAAATCTACGGTACAGAAAACACAGGTCAATGGAAAATCTGCCCGTAAAACTGTTACGAAACATTCAGAGAAAGGACGGAAAGAAATGAGATTAAAGCGTATCCTTATCATAGGTACGATATTTCCTGTCCTTTTCTCTATTGTTCTCTTTTTCGGGATATTGATTTCCGGCGAAGATGACGACAATTCAAACAGCTATTCGCCTGTCTATTCTGGCATGAACCTGTCAGCCGATGTCCTCAAACATCAGCCGATGGTAGAAAAATACGCCAGAGAAAACGGTATTTCGGAGTATGTAAACGTCCTGCTTGCCATCATACAGGTGGAAAGTGGCGGTACGGCTACCGATGTCATGCAGTCCAGTGAAAGTCTGGGGTTACCGCCGAACTCATTAAGTACAGAGGAATCTATCAAGCAGGGGTGTAAATATTTTGCGTCCCTGCTTTCTTCCTGTAAAGGCGAAAGGTATGACAGACATTAACGTGGTCATTCAGTCTTATAACTATGGCGGTGGCTATGCTGACTATGTTGCGAAGAATGGGAAAAAGCACAGTTTCAATCTTGCAGAGAATTTCGCAAGAAACAAATCTGGCGGTACAAAAGTGACCTATACCAATCCGATAGCTGTCAGTAAAAATGGTGGCTGGCGTTATAACTACGGAAATATGTTTTATGTGGAGCTGGTCAACCAATATCTGACCGTGAAGCAGTTCAGCAACGAAACGGTACAGGCGGTTATGAATGAAGCATTGAAATATCAAGGTTGGAAATATGTCTATGGTGGCAGTAATCCGAACACCTCTTTTGACTGTTCTGGTCTTACCCAGTGGTGCTACGGAAAAGCCGGAATCAGCCTGCCACGAACTGCACAGGCACAGTATGACGCAACCCAGCATATCCCATTGTCACAGGCACAGGCTGGCGATTTGGTCTTTTTCCATTCCACTTATAATACCAGTGACTATGTTACCCATGTAGGAATCTATGTGGGTAAACAATCAGATGTATCATGCCGGAAATCCAATCGGCTATACCGATTTGACCTCTGCCTACTGGCAACAGCACATCATTTGTGCCGGAAGAATCAAACAATAGAAAGGACTTGAAATATGTTTAAGAAAAAAGAAAAAACAGAGAAAGCACCTAAGAATAAGAAAGTGCGTACCATGAAAGTCGGGACACATAAGAAATCTGTCCTGCTGTTGTGGGCGGTGCTTCTGGCAAGCACCAGCTTTGGTGTGTATAAGAACTTTACCGCCATTGACACCCACACGGTACATGAAAAAGAAATCATTCAGCTAAGATTGAACGATACCAACGGTATTGAGAATTTCGTCAAGAACTTTGCGAAAGCCTACTACTCATGGGATACCAGCAAGGAAGCCATTGAAGCAAGGACAACAGAAATCAGTAAATACCTTACCAAAGAATTACAGGACTTGAACGCTGATACCATCAGAACGGACATACCAACCAGTGTTACGGTTACAAATGTGCTGGTCTGGAATGTGGAACAGTCTGGAATGAACGATTTTACCGTTGCCTACGAAGTAGATCAGCAGGTAAAAGAGGGAGAACAGACACAGGCAGTCACAGAAAACTACACCGTGACCGTTCATGTGGATAAGGACGGTGCAATGGTCATTACCCAGAATCCGACACTTGCTCCAGCAGTGCAGAAATCAAAGTATGAACCGAAAGTACAGGAAGCAGATGTCAGTGTCAGTTCCGACACAGTCAAGGACGCTACCGCTTTCTTGGAAACATTCTTTAAGCTGTATCCGACAGCTACGGAAAAAGAACTTGCCTACTACGTCAAAAACGGTGTGCTTGCTCCTGTTTCCGGCGACTATGTATTTTCGGAACTGGTAAACCCTGTCTTTACCAAAGACGGCGATAATCTCAAGGTCAGTGTGTCTGTGAAGTATCTGGATAACAAGTCGAAAATGACACAAATCTCACAGTATGAGCTTGTGTTACATAAGGACGATAACTGTAAGATTGTAGAATAAATGCTTATAAAGTATAGTATATCCAATCCTATTTTATGATTGCAAAATAAATAGTTTTACATTTCGTTTAATGGTATTGAAATAATACAACCTTAAATGTATAATGGGAAAGTAGTATAATAGGAAAAAAGCTTTAATGAAAGATATATTTCTAATGAGGAAAGATATAAAATTTTGATTTAGAAATGAAAGAGATATTGCATTGCTAAATCAGCAAAATGGATATGTGTGCATGCAATTCGGGATGTTCTGAATAATAAAGAAAAATTGATTTGATTATACTTGATATTATGCTTCCTTATCGGAGTGGTGATATTATTTTATCTGATGTACGCAAGAAATTTACGATACCTGTTATTATTATTTCAGCGAAAGAAACTACACAAAATAAAATCGACTTGCTTCGTCTGGGAGCAGACGATTATATCACAAAACCTTTTGATATGGAAGAAGTGCTTGCCAGAATTGAAAGTAATCTGCGAAGAGTACAATTTCAAAATAGCCAGACAGAATGTTTGCAATATAACAATCTGACTTTAGACCTAGAGAAAAATACAGCATTTTTGAATGGAATAGAATTATCCTTAACCGCTAAAGAATTTGGCATTTTAGAATTGTTGATGAAATATCCAGATAAAGTATTTTCAAAATCGAATCTTTTTCAAAGTGTTTGGGATACGGAATATATTGCTGAGGATAATACACTTAATGTTCATATCAGTAATTTACGCAATAAATTAAAAGCGATATGCTCTGATACAGAATTTATTGATACTGTTTGGGGCATTGGCTACCGCCTACATAAAGCTAAGGATTAAACGTTCCTTAGCTTTATTATTTTTTTAACTTTTCTCATTACGATTTAAGAAATTCTTTAAAATTGCCCGTTATACTGGTTTAAGTAAAGGAGGTTTGGGATATGAGTTCAATTATTTTAGAAGCAAAGTCTTTAACCAAAGAATATAAACAAACATTAGCATTAGACCACATAAATTTACAAATAAAAAAAGGAAAAATTTATGGATTTATTGGTCAAAACGGAGCAGGTAAGACTACTTTTTTAAGATTAGTCACAGGGCTTGCGTTTCCAACAAGTGGTACACTTTCTTTATGGGGAAATTCTGGAACAGAAGAATTGCAGAAACAGCGTAAACGAATTGGAAGTATGATTGAAACGCCTGCTCTATTCCCGTCAATGACTGCCTATCAAAATATGGAAGTACAGCGTATTCAACGAGGCATACCAGATAAATCAGTTATTAAAAGGACATTAGATATGGTTGGATTGCAAGATACAGGTAAAAAGAGTGTCCGCAATTTTTCATTAGGTATGCGTCAACGATTGGGGATAGCGATTGCACTTTTAAATACACCAGAACTATTGATTTTAGACGAACCTATCAATGGTCTTGACCCTGCTGGAATTGTAGAAATCAGAAATTTATTGAAAATTTTGAATAAAGAATATGGTATGACCATTTTGGTTTCAAGCCATATCTTAGAAGAATTGTATCAAACAGCATCAGAATTTATTCTGATTGACCATGGAAAAATTATAGAAGAGATTTCTGATTATGAATTAAATGAACGTTGTAAACGACATATAGCTATTAAAACAACAGATGTTCAGAAAACGGTTCTGGTTTTGGAAGAGAATCTTCATACAGATAACTTTAAACTAATGCCAGATGGCATAATTCGTTTGTATGATTATTTGAATGATTTAGAGACAGTTGCGTCTGCTTTGGCAGAATCGCACATTCTTGTAACAGGACTTTCTGTATCTGGCGATACTTTGGAGGACTATTTTTTGAGCAAAATAGGAGGAACAAAAGATGTCAAATCTCCTAAAAACTGAGTTATATAAGTTGTTTCACAGTTGGTATTTTTGGGGAATTGGAATATTCAATCTCCTTTTAAGTAGCATATTGCTGTTAGATAGTAAAGAATGCTCTTCAAACTTAATTATGGCATCATTATACAATATTCCGTTACTCTATTTTTTGATTATAGTGTTTATAGCATTGTTCATTGGAAGTGATTTTAGTGGAAGAACTTTAAATACTTATATTACTGCCGGACATAAAAGAAGTTCTATATTTAGAGTAAAGTTAATTGTATCTCAAATAGGTTGTATTATCATTCTGATATTTCCATTATTTGTACATGGAATTATTAGTCAATTTTATATTGGAGAAAAACTTTTTTGGAATGATAGCACATATACTATGGTTTTACTAACTCTGTTTGCCACGATAACACTGTGTGCATTACCGATGTTTTTTGCTTTTATTTTTCGTGATATGGGGAAAACACTGACAGTTTCAATGGTTTTATTTTTTGTTATGATTTTTTTACTGAACAGTGAATCTGCACAAATAATCAGCAGAATAATACCAATGGGACAACTTAGGTTAATTTCATTGCAAAAGGTCTATTCGACAAACTTTTGCTTGTTTGTAGATTTTTTATGGAATTTTATTTTATATTTCATTGCAGGTAGTGCTTTTTTACATACAGACTTGAAATAACCGGAGGTGTTTTTTATGGATAAATTATTAAAACTGGAAAAATATCAGTTGTTACATAATTCTATTTACTGGTGTGGTATGATTGGAATATTTATTTTAGGATTTTTTACAGCAGATACTTATGTTACAGAGGTCATGGGACCGACAGAAGAAATTGTTTCTTCTCTTGCTGATATTTTTAATGGAATGGTGTATGATTCTACGTTTCTTCTTATCATCATGTCGGCTATACTTGCATTGATTTTAGGACAGGAATTTTCTAAGAGAACAATAAACTTAGAGGTCAGTGCTGGACATTCCAGAAAACAAATTTTTACAAGTAAAATAATATCGTATTTAATTGCTTTTAATCTTATGGCTCTTGTCTATCCAGTTTCAGGGTGCATAAGGGAATTTGGACGCTTTGGTGTTGCAGACGTGGGAATGTTTTTTTACAATATTATAAAAGCAATCATTTATTCTTGTCTGCTTAATAGTGCGATATTTCTAATTGCAATACTTATTTGTTGCTATTTACAGGATGCTGTAAAAGCAACTTCGGTTACAGCAATTATTATTTTTGGTCTTAGCTTATATCTTGGCTATGGAATGATGTTGAGATTACCAGTCGGTTTTTTACCTACTTATCAAATCAGAATCGTTGTCAGCATGAAAACCTTTTTTCAACCGATAGCTATTTTAGTAGGATGTATATGGTCTGGTATATTGGTATTGCTTTCGTGGATAAAATTTTGTAAATGTGATTTTAAATAGGTGGAGAAAATGTCTAACATAGAATGGATTTTAATTATCATAACAATATTTTTAGTAATACTGCTATTTCGATATATTCAATTAAAAAAACAAATCCGTAATCTTGCGGATCAAGTTAATGAATTGAATTCTGGAAATTCACAGCAGATGTTAGACATTTCGTTGATTGATAAAGATTTAGAAAGACTGGCTGGTATATTGAATCAATATAATATCAGACAACGACAGGCTGTTGCAGGCGTATTACGCAATGAAGAGTATTTAAAAGAATCTGTTGCTAATATATCACATGATTTGCGTACACCTCTTACAGTCATTCTTGGTCATTTACAATTATTGCAAAAAGAAAATTTGGAATCCAGTCAAGCACAGCGTGTAAAAGTGATTTTTAGCAAAGCCGAAAAAATGAAAGAATTGGTAGAAACATTCTATGACCTTTCTATTTTGGAGGAACAGCAGACAGTTCCAGAAAAAGAAAAGTTTAATATATCTAATATGTTAATAAATTTAATTACGGAAAATGCCGTTGCATTAGAAAAGGAGAATATTTTACCCGAAATAAATCTCCCAGATTATTCAATATACGTATATTCTGATAAAAATATGGTAGAACGAATTTTACAAAATCTGTTGACAAATGCAATTAAGTATTCTGTTGGAACGATAAAAATAACACTTATGGAGAAAGAAAATAATAATATTATATTTACCATTGAAAATCCAATGAGTGACAGTTCAGAAATTGATTGCAATCGACTTTTTGACCGTTTTTATACAGGCGATAAATCAAGACATAATGGAAGTACAGGATTGGGACTTGCGGTAGTAAAAACACTTGTTGCCATTCTTGGCGGAAATATTGTTGCAAAAGTACATGCCAATAGCCTTATTATTACTCTTGAATTATAAAGTATTGAAGATATATTCGTATGATAATTCATTGAAGAGTGGACATCAAAATGTAAAGTCAATAGTTTGTAAAGTCCAGTTACAAACTATTGGCTTTTTTTATTACTGTGTAACAAGTAAATTTACGATAAAGAAATAAGGATAGTCGGCTCTTATTTGTTGCCTGCGGAGCAGATCAGCAAATAAGCGTTGAAGAATCTGTATAGAAAAACAGAGAAAATAAGAAGCAAATCACTTCTTATTCTCTCTGCTGTTCAAGATACCGTCAATCGTACCTTGAATGATTTTTAATTCGTTATCACTCAATAAATCAAGTGACGAATCTATCTGACGGCGGGCTGTATTTTTTTCAACATTCTTCGCTGGATAGAAATACTCGTCAACAGATATATTGAACATGGTAACTAAATCATGGAATAACTGAAAGCTAGGGTGTTTCCCAATATTTTCGATATCTGCGATATGACGTTCTCCGTAAAAGACTTTATCACCTAAATCATTTCTGGAAAGCCCTGCTTTCTCTCTGGCTTCTCTGATTGCCAGTCCTAAAGGACGAAAATCAAAGCTGTGCGTATCTTTCTTTTTTCTCATTTTTAATCACCTAGCATGAGTTTATACTTCATGTTATGTGATTAGAATGTGTTAAAAACTCATATTATATGCATTACAAATTCGATAAAAATATTACCTCGTTCGGTAAATAAAAAAAACCGTTCTGTGGGTAATCTCTTTTATAATGTCCAAAAATATAGGGACGGTTTTGGTATAACCAGAGCTGTCCTTTTTCTATTTTCACAGGCTTGCTCTGGTCAAGGAGCAATTTGTGATTCTAAGTAAAACAGGCAGTCTATACCGACAACCGAATTTATTCCGTCTTTTTCTTAGTACATCATCAGTCCTTGAACATGAATTAAAAACTCATATATCAGATGTTTTAAAAACGGTCTATTTGTTATTGGTGCAAATAGGCTGTTTTCATATTTACAAAATTTTTTTCAATCCTGCAACAAATCACACCTTGCCGTACAGATATGGTGCGGAAAGAGGGATACATACTTTTCACTTCATAGCGAAAGGGGGGTGTGATTTTGAAACCATCAGACTTCCAAAAGACAATACAGTGTCAATTTGACTGCAAGCTCAAAACGTGTAGTAAAAGGCATTGTCCGTAACTACCGCAAGGAATTAGCAAGACGACAGGCAAAGGAAGTATCCTTTTGTGAGCTTCCAGAGATTGTTGTTGAGAAATTGATTGTATGGGACGATTACGAAAGTGAATATACAACATTCGATGTGTGCGGTACAGAAATCCGTGTACTTGATGAAGAACTTGCAGAAGCACTGAAACAGTTGCCGGAGCAGAGCCGAAACATTGTATTGATGTTTTTCTTCTTGGATATGAGTGATTCGGAGATAGGCGAAAAGCTGAATATCAACCGAAGCACATCATACAGACACAGAAGAAATTCACTTGAAGAAATCAGAAAGCAGTTAAAGGAGAAGAAAACAAATGAAGAATAAGCAACACACACTTCCATCATTTTTTCTCATATCATCAGCCGTGGACGGTAACGAAAACGCCATAGAAAAGCTGTTGTTATTCTATGAAGCCTACATATCAAAATGCTGTTTACGCCCGTTTTACGATGAGTACGGTAACGTATACATTGTGGTTGATATGGAATTAAAGGGACGTATCAGAGAAGCCCTTTTGAAAATGATATGTGAATTTGAAATAGACGAACATTAAGTAATATTTGAGCGGAGCATGATTTAACAAACTCCCCTCTTTCCTGTTCCGCTTTTTTTTCTTATCATTCTGTATCAGTCCATTTGCAAAAATGAATTGATACAGGCTGACAAGAGCCTAACAGTTCTTTGACAACTGAATAAAGCAGTCAGATACGTTTGTGCTTGCAGTGAGCCATCAGAGGTTGTACGCCGTGACTTTTCCAATCGGGAGATAGCGATTCATGCAATGATCTGGGAGCGACCGTTGGAAAAGTCGTTCTGCCATGACCTGCAACACAGGATAATGATACACCCGTATGACACGGTTCAGCCCACAGGAATGGGAATGGTTGAGATACCAGCGGAGCTTGCCGAAGCCGTCTGATTGCTTGTAAAACTATCTAACAACGATTTTGCAAGAAAAAATCATCTTAATAGAGCTTTTTTGCTCATCATTTGATATACTGATAGACAAGATATTGAGATTTCCTTATCTGGTCTATGGAAAGGAGGATTATGATTACCGTAACAAAAAAAGACCTCATAGCACTAGGTTATGGAACTTCTTTCTCGGCAGACATCATAAGAAAAGCAAAAAAACTTATGATTGAAAAAGGGCATACTTATTACCAATCCCGTAAATTGGACAGAGTACCCAAAGAAGCCGTGGAAGAATTATTAGGGATTACATTATCAGACACAAACGATTGATTGTACTTCTTGCATATCATGTAAGGAGTGAAATCATGGCAAAAGACCCTATTAAGAAAGCAGATAACGGAACTTATTATTTCAGAGCTAATTTAGGCTACAATCCCATTACCGGAAAACAGATACAGAAATACCGAAGTGGATTCAGAACGAAAAAAGAAGCAAAGGAAGAATATTCAAAACTGGTGTTAGCTTCTACCGAAGAATTAACAACAAAAAAAGATGGCGTTTCTTTTCAGCAATTTATAGAAGAAACCTACCTGCCATGGTATAAAACACAGGTAAAAGAAAGCACTTATCTTAATCGTGCTACTACCATCAAGAAACATTTTTCCTATTTCTACAAAATGGAAACAGACGAAATCGAACCTATCCATGTTCAAAACTGGCAGTTGAAACTTGCAAAAGATTTTAGCCCTAATTACATTCGTATCGTACAGGGAATGCTTTCTATCGCATTTGACAGAGCTATTGTTCTTGGAATTGCGAAGAAAAATCCTTCTCGTATGATAGGCAATATCAAAAGCAAGAAAACCAAAGTTGATTTCTGGACATTAGAAGAATTTCAAAAGGTTATTTCCTTACTCTGTAAGAAAGACTATTATGAACATTATCTGTTTATATCGTTCTGGTTATTATTTATGACTGGTATGCGAATTGGCGAAGCGTCAGCATTACATTGGTCAGACATAGATTTTGAAACAGGCTTGCTTAGCATTACCAAAACATTATATTACCGAACAATGACGGACTATAAATTCGTTGAGCCGAAAACACAGGCAAGTATCCGTACTATTTATATTGATTCAGATACACTCAATGAGCTAAAGGCTTGGCAAAGTGTTCAGCAACAGGTTCTTCCCGATTGTCCACTTGTACTAAGTTATAACGGAACTCCAACCAGTAAAACAACGCTTCCCAGAGCTTTGGAAAAGTTGTCAAATTTAGCAGGTGTTCATCGTATTAAAATTCATGCCTTGCGACATTCACACGCTTCATTGCTTATCAGCATGGGCGAAAATCCTTTACTTATCAAGGAACGTTTAGGACATGAAAAAATACAGACAACACTCGGCACTTATGGTCATCTGTATCCAAATACGAATCTTGAAGTTGCTAAAAAGCTGACTGGAATATTACAAGTACAATCTGCTACTGAAAGCATTGCTAATTATACCAGCAATCAACATACAGCAATCTATCACAGAACAGTTGAAGAAAAATAATGCAATGAAAATGCAATCCTATAAAGGAAAAGCTGTAAAACCCTTGTAAACAAAGGCTTTACAGCTTAGCTCCAACTATTCAAACTCAATAGTTCCTGGTGGCTTACTGGTCAAATCATAGAATACTCTATTGACTCCCTTTACCTCATTTATAATTCTGCTCATCACTGTCTGAAGTACCTCAAACGGTATCTCGGCTGCTTCGGCTGTCATGAAGTCCACGGTGCGGACTGCACGGACTGCAACGGCATAATCATATGTTCTCTCATCACCCATGACACCTACAGAACGCATGTTGGTGAGGGCTGCAAAGTACTGGTTTGGCATCCATGATGGTTCCTCGCCGTGAGCCTCTTTGTACTCTTTTGCTGCCTTTTCCACTTCACTGCGGTAGATCCAGTCTGCATCCTGGACAATGCGTACCTTTTCGGCTGTGACTTCGCCGATGATACGGATTCCAAGGCCTGGGCCTGGGAACGGCTGACGGAATACGAGATAGTCAGGTAATCCAAGCTCCAGTCCGACCTTGCGTACCTCGTCCTTGAAGAGGTTTCTGAGTGGCTCCACGATATCCTTGAAATCGACATGCTCCGGGAGACCTCCTACGTTGTGGTGTGATTTGATGACTGCGGATTCTCCGCCGAGTCCACTCTCCACTACGTCCGGATAGATGGTTCCCTGCGCAAGGAAGTCAACCTTTCCGATTTTCTTAGCTTCTTCCTCGAATACACGGATGAATTCCTCACCGATTATCTTTCGCTTGCGCTCAGGCTCTGTGACGCCTGCAAGCTTGCTGTAGTAGCGCTCCTGTGCGTTGACACGGACGAAATTTATGTCGAATGATCCGTCTTTACCAAATACACTCTCCACCTCATCCCCTTCATTTTTACGGAGAAGTCCGTGGTCAACAAATACACACGTAAGCTGTTTTCCTATTGCTTTTGCAAGAAGAGCTGCAAGAACTGATGAATCTACTCCGCCTGAAAGAGCGAGAAGAACTTTTCCATCTCCGACTTTCTCGCGTACTTCTTTGATAGTATTCTCCACAAAAGAATCCATTTTCCATGTGCCGGCACAGCCGCATACACCTCGGACGAAATTGTAGATCATCTGTGTTCCATTTATTGTATGGAGTACTTCCGGATGGAACTGTACTGCATATAATTTCTTCTCCACATTCTGAGTTGCAGCGATAGGACAGTCTGCAGTATGCGCAACTACCTCAAAGCCCGGCGCAGCCTCTGCAATTCTGTCAAAATGACTCATCCAGCATACTGACTCTGATGGCAGATTCTTGAACATCACACCATTCGCAGAATATGTGATTTCTGTCTTTCCATACTCTCCAACCTCTGGTGTGATCACCTTACCACCTAATTTATGCATCATAAGCTGAGCACCATAACATATACCAAGTACAGGAATTCCCAGTTCAAATAATTCCTTCTGATATGATGGTGAATCCTCTTCGTAGCAGCTGTTCGGACCACCTGTAAGGATGATGCCCTTTGGATTCATTTCTTTGATCTTCTCAATATCAATCTTATATGAGTAAATCTCACAGTACACATTGCACTCGCGGACACGGCGCGCTACAAGCTGATTGTACTGACCACCAAAGTCTATAACTATGACTTTTTCCTGATCCATCTTCTTTCCTCCTGATTCTCTTTTATCTTATGACATTATAGATTACAAACCCTATAACTTCAAGCAATTTTTCATTTATAATACTATTTATTAACATTCTGCATATGAGGACTATTAATCCTATTATAAGCTTGTAGCAAAACAATAATAGTTATATAATATCATTAACAGATTTATAAGGGGGCTTGCATATGAGTTACAAAATTATTACTATAAGCCGCGAATTCGGAAGCGGTGGACGTTTTATTGGTGAGGAAACAGCAAAAAAGCTTGGCATTGCTTTTTATGACCGTGAAATAATAGCAAAAGTTGCAGATGACCTTGGACTCAGTGAAAAATATGTTGCAGACAGAGGTGAATATGCACCTTCAAAAAACATCTTTTCCTATGCATTTATAGGAAGAGACATAAACGGCAATTCCATCGCTGACCAGATATATTCATACCAGCAGAAAATCATAAAAGAACTTGCTGCAAAGGAGCCTTGTGTAATCGTAGGCCGCAGTGCAGACTATATTCTTTCAGGACGTGATGACGTTTTAAATGTTTTCATTCAGGGCAACAAGGCAGATAAAATTGTGCGCATAAAAGAAATTTATTCCAAATCCGATGATGAAGCAGCCAGAATGATTAAAGACACAGACAAAAAACGTTCCGTCAATTACCGCTACTGCACGGATCAGGAATGGGGCAGCCGCAAAAATTATGATATTGTCCTCAACAGTTCAACCCTTGGATATGATAATTGCATAGATGTGATCTCAAAGCTTTACCGGTAAGATCATTTATCATGACTGTGTGCATATTTTTCTTTGGTTGCAAGTCCACCACGGATATGGCGCTCTGATTTATTTACATCGAGAATCTTTCTTGTCTGTGCTGCAAGATCCGGATCTATCCTAAGCAGCCTGTCGGCATCTGTTATATCCTTATGTACAGTGGACTTGCTTATTCCAAAACGTTTTGCGGCCTGACGCACCGTTGTGTTATTTTCCACTATGTAATTAGCTATTTCTACAGCTCTTGTTTCTATATATTGTTTCAAAAAAATACTCCTGCATTCTCTGTTACTACAGTTTATGCCGGAGTATTTTTTGTATTCATACAAACTTATCCAAATATAAAATTGATATCAAAAACTTAATTTGTCTCTGCTGACATATGTGTCAGAAGTATATAATACAGCCACTGTCCTTCCTGACTTAAATCATCAAGTGTAAAATCATAAGTCTTTTCACAGTCCTTTGAAACTATCGCAGAAGACTCATCCTTATTCGACATATTCCAGCAGACATAACTTATGCCATACTGATCCATGAGACTTACCCATGCGTTGGCCGATTCTATATCTATCTGTCCGTTTCCACTGGCATCCGATATTCCAAACTCCGATACAAAAACCGGAATTCCCGCTTCAGCTGCTGCCTTCAGTTTCTTACGCATATCTTCCTTATGTGTTGCCGCATAAAAATGAAATGTATACATTATATTGTCGTATTCCTTAATAGGATCACTTACCGCCTGATCGATATCCTGACACCAGTCCGGCGTTCCTATAAGAATCACACCATCTTTATCATAATCACGGATTGATGGTATAACCTCGCTGGCATAGAACTTAACGTCCCCCCAGCTTGCACCGTTATTAGGCTCATTGCAGATTTCATATATAACATTATTGCTGCCTGAAAATTCTTTTGCCATTTCCGCAAAAAAAGTCTTTGCCTGATCACTATATGTGTTTGGATTACGCTCGTTTAACACATGCCAGTCTATTATCGCATACATATCATTTTCCGCAGCATATCTGACACCGTCTTTTACAAGCTTTTTAAGCCTGTCCTTATCGCCATCCGTGCAATAGCCTCCATTTTCATATGTGTACATTGAAATTCTGACTACATTTGCTCCCCATTTTTTTAAGGATGCAAAACATTCCTTACTCACATACTGTGGGTACCATGCTATTCCGTGTGTACTGACTCCGCGAAGCTGTACCTGATTTCCTTTTGCATCACAGAGCTTCCCACCTTTTACGTGTAGTTTACCATTTACTGATGGAACTGCAAACTTACCGTTCGTTTCTTCTGGCTTACCTGCAATCTGGGCATTATCCTGCCCATCACCGCCCCCTGTCTGCTGTACATTTTCGGTTGTCTGTGAACTTTCAGCTGCCTGTGCATTTTCGGTTGTCTGCGAATTTTCGGAGGTCTGCATATTTTCAGTCTCCCCGGTATCTCCACTTTTATCGGTACTCTGTGTATCTTTCACCTTTTCGGTGGAATGTAAATCCGTAACTGTCTGTGTGTTTTCTTTATTATTTTCTGTGTTGCTTTTTTTGATTCCACAACCTGATAAAATTGCTGATACCATTACTATAACAAGTAATATTGATATACTCTTTTTCATAAGCCTGGATTTAATTTTCCTATTTTATTGATGTGACCTTATAGTCCTGTGCTTCGACTGTCTCTTTAAGCAGATCATCTGACACCTCTGCATTTAATGTGACAACTGCTGTGCCATCTGTATGGCTTACAACTGCCTCATCTACTGCGTCAAGCGCCTCAAGAGCTTTCTTCACTCTTGCCTCACAATGTCCGCACATCATTCCTTCTACATTTAATGTCTTTGTCATATTTTTTTCCTCGCTTTCTTTTATCTGTTTTATTTTTTTATCCCGCTTAGAATCATATACTTTGCACAAATTTAATCTTAAAGCATTCGTTACCACACAAAAACTTGAGAGGCTCATTGCAGCCGCTCCAAACATAGGATTTAATTTCCATCCTAATAGAGGATACCACAAACCGGCCGCAAGTGGAATACCTATTACGTTATAGAAAAATGCCCAGAATAAATTTTCGTGTATATTCGTAAGCGTTGCCCGGCTCAATCTTATGGCTGCAGGCACATCTATAAGCCTGCTTTTCACGAGAACAACATCAGCCGCATCTATTGCGACGTCTGTTCCTGCACCTATCGCAATCCCTGTATCTCCCCTTGTAAGTGCGGGTGCATCATTGATTCCATCGCCTACCATTGCAGTCTTTCCATGCCTTTTGAGTTTACGTATTACACTTTCCTTTCCATCAGGAAGCACTCCTGCAATGACCTCATCAACCCCCGCCTGCTTTCCTATTGCTTTTGCGGTCTGCTCATTGTCGCCTGTGAGCATGACAACTTTTATTCCCATATTCCTAAGCTGCTTTACCGCCTGTGCACTATCTTCTTTTATCGTATCTGCAACAGCTATTATTCCAAGAAGGCTGCCAGACTCTGCAAAAAACAATGGTGTCTTTCCTTCTTTTGAAAGTTCATCAGCTATTTTTCTTATATCGTCTGAAATCTCTGCTGTCTTTTCTATAAATTTAAGATTTCCGGCTGCTATCTCATTTCCTCTCAGGACACCTTTTAATCCATTTCCTACTACGGCAGAAAAATCCGTAACCTCCTCAGGTTCTATTTTTTCTTCCTTTGCCTTCCTTATAATCGCCCTTGCAAGCGGATGCTCACTCTTTTCCTCAACAGCTGCTGCGAATTTAAGCAGCTCATTATCACTAACTGATGGATCAGCCGGAATAATATCGGTAACAACCGGTTCCCCGCTTGTTATAGTTCCGGTCTTGTCAAGCGCAATTATCTGCGTTCTCCCTGCTGCTTCAAGGCTTGCTGCTGTCTTAAATAAAATTCCACTCTTTGCTCCTTTTCCATTTCCAACCATGATTGCAACAGGCGTTGCCAATCCAAGTGCACACGGGCAGCTTATAACGAGTACGGAAATTCCTCTTGCGAGTGCAAACCCTGCCGTTTCTCCTGCCAGAAGCCATCCTATAACAGTAACTACAGCAATAGTTATAACTGCAGGGACAAATACTCCTGAAACCTTATCAGCAATTTTTGCTATTGGTGCTTTTGTAGCCGCAGCATCAGATACCATCTGTATTATCTGTGATAAAGTCGTATCTTCACCGACTCTGGTTGCACGACATCTGATAAAACCTGACTGATTTAAAGTTGCAGCACTTACTTTATCTCCTGCTGCCTTGTCAACAGGAATACTTTCACCTGTCAGCGCTGATTCATTTACTGCACTGTTTCCATCCAGGACAATTCCATCAACCGGAACATTTTCCCCCGGTCTTACGACAAATATATCGCCACTTTTTACATCATCAATTGAAACAACAACTTCCTTTTCATCTCTGATCAGTGTTGCCGTCTTTGGCGCAAGCTTCATAAGACTTTTTAGTGCATCCGTTGTCTTTCCTTTTGAATGTGACTCAAGCATTTTTCCTACTGTGATAAGTGTAAGTATCATCGCTGCTGACTCAAAATAAAACTCATGCATATATGACATTACCGCATCCATATCGCCTTTAACCTGTGCATCCGTCATTGCAAAAAGCACATATACGCTATACCCAAATGATGCAGCAGAACCGAGTGCAACGAGTGTGTCCATGTTCGGTGCCCCATGAATAAGCCCTTTAAATCCGCTTACGAAAAATTTCTGATTTATTACCATTACCGCAATTGTAAGAAGCAGCTGCAAAAGCCCCATCGCTACATGATTTCCAACAAAAAATGATGGAAGAGGCCAGTCCCACATCATGTGCCCCATAGAAAAATACATAAGCACAATAAGAAAAATAACTGATGCGATAAGCCGTTTTCTAAGCTTCGGTGTTTCCCTGTCGATGAGTGCATCTTTAGCACTTTCCATACTCTCTAAGCTTCCGGCTGCCGCGCCTTTTTGATCATTTCCACGTCCTTTCACCGCCGCACCGTATCCGGCTGCCTCAACAGCCTCTATAACCGCCCTGTCCGATGCACTTCCGTCGACTCCCATGGAATTAGTAAGAAGGCTTACCGAGCATGATGTAACACCATCAACCTTTGACACCGCCTTCTCCACACGGGAGCTGCATGCCGCACAGCTCATGCCTGTAACTGTATATTGTTTCATCCTTATCCTTCCTTTGATCCTGTTTGATACATATTTGACTATTATGAGATATGCTCTATCCTTGTTACATTGAAATCAAGTCGCTCTATCGCAAATGTTATCTCATCATCTCCCACATTCCTTGTGGACTCAACATATGCCATATTTTTCTTTAAATCAACCTTTGCTGATACCTGATCAAGCTTCTGGAGAGATCTTGTCACAGAATTTTTACAGTTCATACAATGCATGCCATCAATATAGACATTCATCCTTGTAACGATCTTACCGGAAAGGATCACTGTAGGTTCCTCGTCAGATGCTGTGCTTCCGCCACCGCAGCATGCGCCCTCTCCCTTTGCATGTTTTATTGTTTCCTTTAAACCGGCTATGACAAGAACAGCTATCACTGCTACTATAAGTATTGTTATCAAAGTGTCCATACTATTCCTCCTGTTAAAATAATTTTCTTAAACTTCACCTATTTATTATGTAAAGTCAGCGTTAACAATCTAATATCACTTCATAAGCTTCTGTAATGTAGTAAGAAGTTCATCTATGGTATCATCCTTGCCATTTCTGATATCATCAGCTACGCATGTCTTTATATGATTTGCCAGCAGAACCTTATTAAAGCTGTTAAGCGCGGCATTCGCTGCCGCCACCTGTGTAATTATATCCGGGCAGTAACAATCCTCATCAAGCATCCGCTTTATTCCACGTATCTGCCCCTCTATACGGCTGAGACGGTTGACAAGATCCTTGTATTCTTTTTCGCTCCGCTCTTTCTTTCGGTTACAGCAGCAACATTTCTCATCTGCCATAAAGCACCTCCTTGTTATTTGTATCTAACCATACCCCTATAGGGTATCTTGTAAAATGTATTATATACCCCATCGGGGTATATGGCAAGTATCAGTTTTATAAAAGATTTTTGTAATAGAAGCAGGCAAGCTGTGTCCTGTCCCTAAGCTGCGTTTTCTCAAGTATCGTACTTATGTAATTGCGCACAGTGCCTTCACTTAAGAAAAGCTTTTCAGCAATCTCTTTATTATTAAGCCCTTCTGCGATCAGTTTAATGATTCCAAGCTCCTTTTCATTTATATCGTACTTTTCCATGCAGCTGTCACTCACTTTTCGCATCCCGGCTGGTTCACATGAAGCTTTTAGAGCATCTTTTCCGCCGGAAAACAGATGCGGTATACGGTCAACTATCTCCGTTCCAAACACTATCTGACCATTGTTTACTGCGCGAAGAGCCGGGGCTATGCTGTCAAATTCCTGCTTCAATATATAACCCTTTGCCCCAAGTGATATCGCCTTTACTATATATTCATCATCCGAAAACGTCGTAAGCAGCAGTATTTTTGCTTCATCATGTGCTTTTAATATTGCCTCAGCCGCCTCAAGTCCTGTCATATCCTGCATGCGGATGTCCATAAGCACAACATCAGGACTTAAGCTGTCATATAATTCAACAGCCTCTCTGCCGCTGGCACCGATGGCTGAAACCTCTATATCATCCTGCACACTGAGTATCGTGTTTAACGAAAGCGATACAAATTTGTCATCATCCACTATTATTATTTTCATACACTGTTCCTTCCATCTTCTATTTCATAACTGTTACAAATATCATAAAACCATTTGCCGTATCGATCTTAAGGGTTCCACCAAGGGATGCCACCCTGTCTTTTATATTTTTTATGCCTATTCCATGTGCCTCATCTGACATTCTTTCTTTATCAGCGCCAGTTCCATTGTCCATTATCTGAAGCTGGTAAAATGCCGGATGCTCCCTTACAATGACATTTATCCTGTCCCCACAGCTATATTTTACTGCATTATTTACTGCCTCCGCTGCTATGGAGATAAACGCATATTTAATATTTCCCGGCACATCTGTTCCACAATCATACTCAAGTACATAAGTAAAATCATCCGATGACGGTTCAAGCTGCTTTAGCGCAGCCTTTAAATCAACCGACTCATCATGCAGATCATGTACACTCTTTCTCATGCTTCCCATTGCGCTGTCAAGTGTATTCTTAAGTTCAGAAATTGGGAGTTTAAGATTTTCATCCTTATTTATTACTCCTATTGCCCCAACCTGTAATATCGATCTTGTGATCATATGCCCGACATTATCATGGATTTCTCTTGCAATGCGGTTTCTTTCCCTGAGTGTCGCACTATATATCTTCGCATTCTGTGTCTCTATAAGCTGTTTATTTATCCGGCTCATCAAAATATTGTGCTCTGCCGATTCATCACGCATCTTATGCATCTGCGTCTCATTGGTTATGATCATTTCTCCACCATAAAAAAGCATAACCGCAACAGCCGACAAAACAACTGTTTCAATAATCTCATATACTCCATAATCTCCTGAATATATATTTTGATTCCTAAATCTATAAAAAACCTGAACCACACTTTTTACTGCCACCATAATGCATGCCGCCTTCGACATCTTATACTTTTTCTTCCATACCGGCATAATTGCATATGGAAGCATAAAAAAGGCCGCCGGCACAAAAATCCCCATGAAAATATAAAACGCTGTAAAAATATCTTCCAATATGGATTTCTTTATAATCCTTGTCCTTTTTGCAATATTTTCAACAATTCCGGCGTCTATTCCCTCACAGATGATGACTCCTGTCAGTATCCATATAACCATCTCCGTATTAACAGGAAGTGCCCGTACCATAGCCATCACACATGAAACTATGATCAGCATCCTGCTGCCTAATCTATACATCTATATTTCTCCCAACTTAATTTTTTCTAAATATCCAACAGGTTTTCTCTTAGTTTCGAATGGAATCCGGGCGGTGCCGGGGGCGGGCAGGTATCATGCAGGCTTGATTTGTGGATGAGCCGTGCAGGCGTTAATGCCGCAATAGATGTAGATGCCGGCACAAAAAATTCTCGTTCAAGCCTCATAGTCTTTATTTTGTGATAGCGGGTCGCGGCGCGTTTGATTTTTTGTGCCGTAATAAACAATACGTCTATGCGGCATTTACACCTGCTAGGCGAAGAAACTATGAAAGCCTGCATGATACCTGCCCGCCCCCGGCACCGCCCGGATTCCACACACACTATAGGAAATCTATGTTTCTTATATAAGATTACATCAAATCCTTTTTTCCGTCACTATGACAAATGTCATTTTTTGCCGGTTATGACATTTGACACTTACCAATACTTCTCCCATAAAGTAAACTGTATTTATGAAAATCAATAAATGCACTCCCGGAAATATAGCCAGAATGCTTCGTTTGAAGAAGATTCCGAGAGTTCATATAATCAAAACGGAGGCTTAAAAATGGAAACAGCAAAAAACGCCATAGAAGTAACCAATCTTGTTAAACGATATAAAGAGCTTGTGGCATTAGATCATTTCAACCTTACAGTAAAAAACGGAGAGATCTTCGGTCTGCTTGGTCCGAACGGTTCAGGAAAGACTACTACTATAAACTGTATACTTTCACTACTTAAATATGATAAAGGCGACATAAAAATTTTCGGCAAAGAAATGCGCCCTGACAGTTATGACATAAAGAAGGACATCGGTGTCATAATGCAGAATGTTGCCGTTTACGATGAACTTACCGTATATGAAAATATAGATTATTTCTGTGGATTATATATCAGTGACAAAAAGCTGCGCACCAGATATGTACAGGAAGCAATGGATTTTGTTGACATATCCGAATATCGCAAATTTTTTCCAAAAAAACTTTCCGGCGGTCTTCTTCGAAGATTAAACATCGCATGCGGAATTGCCCACAAACCAAAGCTTATATTTTTTGATGAGCCGACGGTTGCCGTAGATCCCCAAAGCCGCAATAAGATACTTGAGGGCATAAAGCAGTTAAACCAGGATGGGGCAACAATTGTATACACCTCACATTACATGGAAGAGGTAGAGCAGCTGTGCGACCGTATCCTTATCATGGATAAAGGTAAAAGCATTGCACTTGGAACTAAAGATGAATTAAAACGTATGATCAAAAATACAGAAACAATAACTGTCTATATCGCAGGATTAAATGATGAACAGTTAGAAGCCTTAAAAACTTTAAATCATGCATATCAGGTTTCCTATGAAAATAACCAGTTAAAGATCTATTTCAGCGGCGGATGCCACAATATAATCCATGTACTTGATTTTTTCGAGAAGAACAACCTCTATCTTTCGGTCAGGTATACACACAGCTTCCAACGCTTAACGACGTATTTCTTGAGATTACGGGAAAGGAACTTAGAGACTGATGAATGGAATAAAAACTTTTTTTCACAACATGAAATATACAACGCTTTGTATGTTCCGTGCAAAAACTTCATTGTTTTGGACACTTGCATTTCCTATTTTACTTGCAACATTTATGTATATTTCCTTTGGGAATCTGTTTGAAAAGGATGAGCTCTTTAAAACTATTAATATAGCTGTTGTTGAATCTGAAAATGATGATACGCTCATGAGCATTCTTAAAAGTCTTGATGTAAACTATAGTGATAAGTCCGGTGATTCAAAATTTTCAAACCTTATCAATATGAAAATAATGGATCCATCTTCCGCCAAAGATGCCTTATCAGACAAGGAAATTACCGGTATCATTTATACAGAGGACTGTTCACTCGTAGTTGATGAGAATTCCTTTAACGCATCAATACTTGAATCAATACTGACACAATATAAACAACAGGAAGATGTCATTTCAAACATAGCCAAAACAGATCCGCAAAATCTGGAAAATGCCATCACTGCACTTACAGACACAGATACAGCCTACACTGAAATTTCATCATCGGACGGAAACCAGAGTGAATACAACAATTACTTTTACGCTATATTTGCGATGAGCTGCCTGTTTTCTGCATTTTCATCAGTCTCATCAACCTGCTGGATGCTCGCAAACACCAGCCCACTTGGCATGCGCAGATGTCTTACATCAACAAACAAAACTATACTTATAATATCTGAATATATAATGTTACTTATTATCCATTTTATAGTTGAATTGATCTCACTTTTATATATTACTGCACTTGGTGTAGATTTCGGAAACAAGTATCCGGCTATCATAGCTACGTTGTTTTTCGGATGTATGATAGGACTTGCGATAGGAATAATAATCGGTGCTCTTCCTAAAGTTAATAAGGAGTGTAAGATAGGCATATCCGTCGCTGTCGGAATGTTCCTTTCTGTAATGGATGATCTTTGCGCAAGCGGAATAAAAGATATGGTAGAACATAAATTCCCGATTGCTAACCGCATAAACCCTGCATGCCTCATATCCGACTGTTTTTACTCTTTGAATGTTTATGAAAACTACGACAGATTTTTCAGAAATATTTCAATAATGGGTCTGGAATCGGTTATTCTTCTTACTGCCGCTTTCATACTTTTAAGGAGGGAAAAATATGCAAGTCTTTAAATCTTTTTTCAAAATTTTAAATAAACATAAAGGACAGACGCTCTTATATCTTTGCATTTTCATAAGTATCATAAGTGTTCTTTCAGCTAACAATGCATTTAACGATACCAGCAGCTATGAAACAACAAAACCCAGATTTGCAGTATTTGATTACGATAACTCGGTGGAAAGCCATGCACTTACCGGCTATCTCAGCAAAACATGCACAAAAACAGATATAAAGAACGATAAAAAAGAAACTATGCAGGATGAGCTTTTTGCCAGAAATGTAGACAGCATACTCATTAAGATGTTGTAACGATCCCGGATACCCGTGCCGCAACTACATTTGAATCTTTTATAAACAGTTTTACAAAGATGTATAACGCATACACTGCCGCCGGATATTCTCCTTCTGATACAGTATCAGCCGTAAACGCATCCCTCGATAAAAAAGCAGCTGTCTCTCTTCTTGGTGGAAAAGATGTAACATCCCACTCAGAAATATACTATGGCTTTAGTTATCTGGGCTGGCTGCTCCTTATTCTGATCATACTCGGCGTTGCACCTGTACTTCAGGTTTTTTCACGGGAAGAAATACAAAAAAGGATTCAATGCTCTGCTTACAAATTTAATAATTTCAACTGCGAACTATTCCTGGCCTCTATAGTAACCGGTCTTTTCATATGTGGAATTATTTTTATAGCTATAACCATTATTTTCAAAGGCTCCACATTATCATTTGCAGGATCACTGTATGCTTTGAATATGATCTGCTATATGCTTGTAAGCCTGTCATTTGCGTTTTTAATAAGCAAACTTACAACAAATGATGCTATTATGAACATGATCGCAAATACTATCTCACTTGGAATGGCTTTCCTTTGTGGAATATTTGTTCCCGAAGAGTTTCTCGGTGATAACATAATAAAGATATCACATTTCCTTCCTGCATACTGGTACACTCAGGCAGTTAAAAACATTGATTTCCATCTTCAAAAATCGCTTCCGGATATTTTTATGTGCATGGGAATACAGCTGCTGTTTGCACTTGCAATAGCGATCATTGCAATCCGTATCAGCAAAACAACCCTGCGCCACAGATAATATACGCAAAAATTTCCCACATGCTATTGTGGGAAATTTTTGTTATCTGTTATACTTATTGTAGATGCGCTCAAACGCAGGCATTGACCTCTTTATCATTTCTTCGTCAACACAGTATGATATGCGTACCCATCCCGGACATCCAAATCCATCCGCAGCAACGATAAGTACATCTTCCTCTTTCGCTTTCTCACAGAATGCATTGCTGTCATCCTCAAGTGCTTTAACAAACATATAAAATGCCCCATCAGGCTTAAAACATTTATATCCAATATTTGTAAGTCCTTCATAAAGCAGATCCCTGTTCTTTTTATATGCACTTATATCGCCGGTCGCTCCCTGGCATCTTATGATCATTTTCTGGAAAAGACTTGGTGCACACACATATCCAAGTGCCCTGCCGGCACCACATACTGCTGCATACAGCTCATTCTTATCGTATACCTCATCCGGTACCAGCACATATCCAATGCGCTCCCCCGGAAGAGAAAGAGATTTACTGTATGAATAGCATACAAGAGTATTATCATAATACTTTGTTACAAATGGGACTTTAATTCCATCGTAAACTATCTCACGATATGGTTCGTCTGAAATTATAAATATTGGCCTTCCTATCTCTTTTGACTTTCTGTCAAGTAAATCTGCCAGTTTTTCTATTGTTTCCTCTGAATATACAGTTCCTGAGGGATTATTTGGAGAGTTTATTATCACGGCTCTTGTATGTTCATTTATGCGCTCTTCAAGTGCAGCAAAATCAATCTGAAAATGCTCTGTATCTGCCGGAACCTCAACAAGCTTTGCGCCTGCCGCATTTACAAAAACCTTGTATTCAGGAAAATATGGTGCGATCGCGATAAATTCATCATACACATCACTTGTAAGTGCATGAAAACATATAGAAAGTGATGCCGCTGCACCCATTGTCATATAAAAATTATCCCCTGTAAAATTTGTTCCATGTGTGTTATTAAGAAACTCAGCTATAGCGGCGCGTGTTTTTGCATCTCCCTGTGCGGATGTATATCCGTGAAGCTCCACCGAATCATAATTTGTCACCAGCTCCTTTATCGTGTCATTTACGATCTGCGGAGCAGGTATGCTTGGATTTCCGATAGAAAAATCATATACATTTTCCCTGCCGACTATTTCTGCTCTTTTTTTGCCATACTCAAAAAGCTCCCTTATTGCAGAGCGCACACTTCCCAGCTGATACATACTTTCATTTACTATCATGTCAATCTCCTTTATCTTATATATCCAATCTATAGTTTTATTTATTTGCATGAAATTCATCGAGTCCCATTCTTCGGGTTGATTCTATATTTGTTTTTAACTCTCCCGCCGACATCCTCAGTGCACCAAGACTCATAACCGTCTGCTGCTCAAGTCCATCCGATGTTGCCACTGTGACTTTATATTTATCCCTTATCCCGAATACCATTTTTTCGATAAAAGCATCCGCTGTCTCATCCTGCTTTGTATACACAACTTCTATGTTATGATAAGTTTCATGCTTTCCTGCATTTCCTTTTACTTTGTAAGCATCAAAGACAAGTATCAGCTTACATCCCCGGTATCCCTGATAATCTGATAAAATATCTTTCAGCTTGTCCCTGGCCGAATCTATATTTATCCTGGAGAGTTCTTTTAAGTCATCCCATGCAAATATTATATTATATCCGTCAACAATAATATACTCTTCATCCGGGGCTTTCTTCGGATAGATCGGATTTCCATGTTTATCATGCTTTACTGTACGTGGTTTACCACTTAAACCATCATATTCATTTTTCTTTCTGCCGCTCCATTTCCGTCTCTCCTGATCTGCCACGTCATTTTTACTCATGCCAAATTCCCTTGCATACACATCTGCAAGCTCTGCATCAAGCTCAACCGATGACATTTTGGATACTTCCTTTTCCCAGCTGGCACGTCTGCGGTTTCCTGCAATCGTTTCAGCATCCTCCGCCGAAAAAGTATTTTGCGTCCTTGCATTTGCAGAAAGCGCCTCTTCTGATTCATCCCCATTATAAACATATGGAAGATGCATATGCTGTGATACCTCATCCCACGGCACAACATATCCTGAGCCATGCGCACAAAATACCGAACCCGTTGGATTCCTAAAATCTTCCTCACTGTCATAATGGATTTTTTCTATGACTTCTTTTGGATTATGGCACTCGTCATATCCCCACAATTCAAGTGTAAGATGTCCCAGTCCCTTCGTATATGCATGCACAAGACTCACATAATCCTGCATTGTTGCCACTGGGGCTTTTCCTGTAATTGAAGCCATCTCCCTCGTTCCATTTGTAGAAAATTCGGGACTTTCTGTTTTTGCTGATCTCTGCTCCAGATCTGTCATTGCTCTTCCAACATATTCCATCGGTACCTGCAGCACAAAGCTGTAATATGGCTCAAGCAGGACACTTTCTGCAGATTTTAATCCCTGTCTTATTGCACGATATGTCGCCTGTCTGAAATCACCGCCCTCTGTGTGCTTTATATGTGCACGTCCGGTAAGTATCGTGACTTTTACATCTGTAAGGGCTGAACCTGTAAGTACCCCCTTGTGTTCTTTCTCCTCAACATGTGCTGCGATAAGCCGCTGCCAGTTTTTATCCAGTACATCCTCACTGCACGTTGATGTAACGGTAATTCCGCTCCCCCTCTCAGCCGGTGACAAAAGAAGATGTACCTCTGCATAATGCCGTAGCGGTTCAAAATGTCCTACACCCTCAACAGATTTTGCTATCGTCTCCTTATAAACTATGCTTCCCGGGCCAAACGTAACAACCACTCCAAATCTATCTTTTATAAGCCGAACCAGAACCTCCATCTGCACCTGTCCCATAAGCTGAACGTGTATTTCTTTAAACTCTTCCACCCACACAATATAAAGCTGTGGGTCTTCTTCCTCAAGCTGCTTTAATTTTTCCATAAATGTCGCCGGGTTCACATCATCCGGAAGTATCATTCTGTAATTTAAAACAGGCTCTAGTATCGGCATAGTCGACTGCATTCCCTCACCTATTCCCTGCCCCGGAAATGTGGAACTAAGTCCTGTAACTGCAACAATTTCTCCTGCCACAGCCTCGTCAACGGTTTCATATTTTTCACCCGAATACTTTCTGATCTGATCTATCTTTTCAACCAGGCTGCCTGCTGTTCCATTACTGTCACGTCCGCTGTACTCTATTTTATCCCTGACATGCACCATGCCTCCTGTGAGCTTTAGGAATGTCAGCCTGCTTCCTCTGTCATCCCGGCCTATCTTATACACACGCGCCGAAAACTCCTGTGGATACTCCTTTTCACACATAAATCTACCAAGCCCTTTTATAAGTGTATCAACACCTGACAGTTTAAGTGCCGAGCCATAAAAACATGGAAATATATCTCTTTTTGCTATCTTCTGTGCTATCTGTTTATCCGGCAGGCTGCCGCTTTCCATATATGTATCGAGAAGCTGCTCACTGCACATAGCAAGTTCTTCGAAAAATGCGTCTGTGCTTTCATCATGTCCGGCTCCATCTGGCTGATCTGCCTCAACATATGTAGAAAAGCTGATGCAGCCATCATCTAGCTCAGCCTTAAGCTCAGCCTGCATAACATCTGCATCAGTTCCCGGCATATCCATTTTGTTTACAAAAATAAAAGTCGGGATATTGTAATGCTTTAAAAGTCTCCACAGCGTTCTCGTATGTCCCTGCACTCCATCCGTTCCACTTATCACAAGGATGGCATAGTCTAAAACCTGAAGTGTCCTCTCCATCTCAGCTGAAAAATCTACATGTCCCGGGGTATCCAGCATGACAACGTGCCATTTCTGTGATGTATCGTATTTATCAATATCCAGCCTTGCCTGTTTTGAAAAAATAGTTATTCCACGCTCACGCTCCTGTGCGTCATTGTCTAAATATGCGTCCTGATGATCCACCCTGCCGAGTGAACGTATCTTTCCGGTATTATAAAGCATTGCCTCCGAGAGAGTTGTTTTGCCGGCATCAACGTGAGCCAGAATACCTATTGTCATATGTGTATTTACCATATTCTATCCCTACACCAGCAGAAGAAAATATCTCCCCAAAGTGTTTTCTCCATTCCTCTTCTAACGATTACATGAGGATCAAAAGATATTTGACCCTTTATGCATAACAATATTATATTAATTTAATTATCTGCTGTCAAAAATTACTGACATTTGCTATAACATTGACAATGTATTTTGCCACATTTATAATTAAGTTTGAAAATTAAATTCCGAAAGGTTTTGGACATATGAATAAAAAAGAAGTTCTTGAACTAAAAAGAAGACTGAAAAAAGATCAGGCTACTTTCACACGTCTGGTTGGCTGCTATGTGGACTGTAACCACGAAAAAATATGCAAATTCGGCAGTAAATTCCTCACTCTTGAGGAAGAAGAGTATTATAAATATCTTGAAATTGCAAACAAAGTTCTGTCCGGCACAATAGGAAACAACCTGCTTGACCTGTCCTTCCCACTTCAGGAGGAAGAAGTCGGTGGCAGACAGCAGATCCTTATGGCTCTGCGTGACAGCGATCTTGAGGACGAAACTTTACTTGACACATACTATGATTTGGTCATTGATACATATGATGAAGCCGGAAACTATCTTATCCTGCTGTACCTTGACAGCTATGATGTGATGACCCGCACAAGGGACAATATAAATGTAGACGAATCAGAGGAAGTGTACAAATATATGCTATGTGCTATCTGTCCTGTTTCTCTTTCAAAACCTGGTCTTGGCTATCTCGAAAAGGAACAGCGCATAGGGCCCCGTATAAGGGACTGGGTTGTCGGCGCACCAGACACAGGATTTTTATTTCCTGCCTTCAATGACAGAAGTACCGACATCCATTCTACACTTTTTTATACAAAAAATACCAAGGAGCCTCACTCAGAGTTCATGACAACCGGACTCGGATGTGGTGTAGAGCGCACTGCCACAGAACAGAAAATGGCCTTCCACTCTATCGTAAGAAATGTACTCGGTGCTGAAGATGAAAGCACCGATGATGTAATGCTTGATATACAGCAGAATCTTTCCGAAATGGTTGACGAATATACCGAAACCCATGATGATGATGCAGATCCGTTTATACTTGACAGTGAAGCTATGAACAAAGTATTAAACGACTGCCACGTATCTGAGGAAAAGATTTCCCGTATTGAAAAGTCTGTTACAGAAGCATTCGGGGACAAGCCTCCTGTCGTGGAAAATGTGATCGATTCAAAAGCACTTGCTGCAAATGAAATCAGGGTTGAAAAGCTTGCACTCGAAAGCCAGGTTGGTGAACTTACCCTGGAATTAAACGAAAAGACCGCACAGCTTGAAGAAAAAGATTCTGTCATCGAGGAAAAAAACAGCCAGATCGAGGAACGCACAACCCAGCTTCTCGAAAAACAGGAAGAAATCGATAATTACGTTGCAGAAACCAAAACCTATGATGTAGTTTTACGTGTAAAACCTGAAAAGGCTTCACAAATACACTCACAGGTCATAAACGGGGAAAAATGTCTTGTCATTCCAATGAAGGATAACGAAAATGCAACAATAAATGGTATAAACACTACATTATAAATACTCTGACAGCTAAAAAACTGCCGCATCATACCTGTATAAGTATGATACGGCAGTAAAAATTACCAGCTTAAAACCTCGTAACCATCTTCTGTCACAAGAACCATGATCTCCCACTGCGCTGATGGAAGTCCATCATCTGTGTAAACTTCCCAGCCGTTCTTGTCATCAATATAGATATCTGCTTTTCCCATGTTTACCATAGGTTCAATTGTAAATATCATTCCCGGAGCCATAACCATATCTGTTCCGCGCTTTGTATTGTAACCAACCCATGGTTCCTCATGGAATTCTAGTCCTACACCATGTCCACCGATTTCTCTTACAACTGTATATCCGTTTGCGAACGCATGGTCATGCACAGCCTGACCCATATCGCCTAAAAATCCCCATGGTTTTACTTCCTTAAGTCCAAGCTCGACACACTCTTTTGTGACATCAACAAGTTTTTTCTTTTCAGGACTTACATTTCCTATGCAGAACATCCTTGATGAGTCAGAAAAATATCCGTTTAAAATAGTAGAACAATCTACGTTTATGATATCTCCATCCTTTAATATAACATCCTTTGATGGGAAACCATGACATACCTGCTCATTTAATGAAGTACAAACACTAAATGGATACCCCTCGTAATTGAGTGGAGCTGGAATTCCTCCCATATCTGTAGTCATATCATATACTATTTTATCGATCTCAGCCGTATTCATACCCTCATGGATATGCGCCTGTATGTAATCAAGAACTGCAACATTTATCTTTGCGCTCTCTTTTATTCCTGCTATCTGATCCTCATTCTTTATAATATCATGTGTAGGAACCTTATGATGCTCTGCTGCAAGACATGCAATTTTATTGTCAAATGCAGCATGACATGACTTATATTTCCTGCCGCTACCACACCAGCAAGGATCATTTCTTCCAATTTTAAATGCCATAATAATCTTCTTTCTAATGTGAAAGTGTGACATTTCCTATGTCAACACGATCCCACAATTTTTCATTTATTTTATAATCAGTTTTTTCAAGGAGTGCCTTATACCCATCCCCTGAAACATCATAATCAGTCGTTTCCGCATTTTGAAGCTGCGCATAAATTTCCTGATATTTCTGCGCAAGAGCTGCTTTCTTCATAGTCTCTTTCAGATCATCCTCTGTTATTCCAAGCGCACTCTGACCATCTATATCTGTAAGATCAGACCAGAAATCGCTCTCGCTGTTTTCATATGCATCAATATCTTCCTGAGTCAGTTCGATTCCATCATCAACTGCCAGCTCGTAAAAGATCTCATCATGGATAAGCATATTTACCACTGCATTCGATGCTGCAACCCGCACAAATTCTCCATCTATATGCAGATTCCAATATTTATTTGTATTATCCGGATCGTATACCACTGCCTGTTCTTCAACAGTTTTCTCCTCGTATGCCACATAATATGCCGCATCCTTAAGTGTCAGCTTCTGATCATTAACCTGCACCACAACATCATCCAGATGATCTTTGTATGTGATCTTACTATTCTGGATCCTGTGTCTGTAGGCGATAAAGCCAGTAAAGGCAACAGCTATCAAAAGAACTACAGTTATCATATGTTTTTTCTTTATTGACAAAGCTTTGCCACCACCTGATTGATCACCTTTCCATCTGCTTTACCTTTGAACTCCGGCATGATAGTTTTCATTATCTGCCCTTTGTTCTTTGTTGCGATAACATCTGCAAATTTATCAGCTATAACCTTTTCTATCTCTTCAGCTGACATCATTGCCGGCGCATATTCCTCAAAGATAGCATATCTTGTATTATATTCCTCAAGAAGGTCTGTCCTTTCCTTTGGACATGTATCGATCTGCTCTTTTACGGATTTCATTTCTTTTAAAATAACTTTATTAACAAGTTCCTCAGGAATGTTGTCTCTGCATCCCTCATCTATTGCTGCTTTCTTTGCCGCTGAAACAAGTGAAGAAATTGCGTCCTTTCTCACCTTGTCTCTTGCCTTCATAGCTGCAATCATATCTTTTTGTAATTGTTCCATCTGCATGGTTAATTCCTCCTGATAACTTTATTTGTTACTTTATATATGCTAAAATGCCACGGCCGCCACCGTGGCACTTCATATCTAATTATTATAACAGACGCCTGATCGCCAGGATCGTATGACACTGTACTGATCTGCCATCTGTAATTCCTGCCTTGGTAGACTGTGCTTCAACGATTCTTCCACCTCCGGCATATATTGCAACATGTCCCGGATAAACGACTACATCCCCCGGCTGGATATTGTTAAATGAAACAGCCTGGCCTACACTTTTGAATGCCTGTGAATATCTAGGTGTAGAAATTCCAAAATGTTCATATACTTCATGTACGAATCCTGAACAATCTACTCCGTCCGTAAGGCTGTTTCCACCCCAGACATATCTTCCACCTACAAACTGCTCTGCATAAGCTACCACATCACTTCCTGAAGTAGATGATGATGTAGAAGGGTTTAAGTCCTCTGTAAGGTCTGCATTGTCCCCACTGAGTCCGCCGGCTCCGGCTCCTCCTCCATCGTAGCTGCCTGATGAATCGTCTGAAGAAGAATCATTCGAAGAACTTGAATCATTTGAGGCTGCCTGCGCTGCCGCCTGTGCTGCTGCCCTGTCAGCTGCTTCCTGCTGTTCTCTTGCCTGCCTTGCAGCTTCTGCTGCCGCAGCTGCTTCCTGCTGTCTTATGATCTCACCCTGTGTGCTGATGATACTCTTGTAATTTTCAGCCTGCTGCTGTGCTTCTGCCAGCTGGCTCTGATACTGATCTGATGTATCTTTTAACTCAGCTATTTTTGTTTCAAGCTCACTCTGCTGTGCCTCGTACTGATCCTGCAGATCATTAAGATCTTCCATGTCCTTGTTGAGCTGGTCTCCAACTTCCTGCACATGCTGCACGGCCTGCTGGTATGACTCAAGAAGATCCCTGTCAGATGTATAAATATCTGAAACATACTCAATACGGTTTAACATATCTGATATACCATCAGCTTCAATTATCGCAGTCCATAAATTATCATCTGAACTGTTCTCATACATAAACTGTATTCTCTGCTTCATCGCATCATACTGTTCCTGCTGCTGCTTCTTTGCAGAATCAAGCTCTACCATATTGTCCTCTATCTGTGACTGTTTATCAGCAATATCTGTCTGCAGCTTCTTCTGTGCTGCAAGAACAGTATCCAGTTCGTCTGATTTTGACTTGATGCTGCTGTCAACTGTAGCCTTCTGGTCTTTTATGTCATTGATTTTGTTATTGGTATTATCAAGATCATCCTCCGCCTGCTTTTTCTTTTCTTTTGCAGTCGTCGCCAATACCTGTGTGGTATCTGATTTTATGTATTTTCCAAGTAACGAACTATCAACCATAGGTCCCATAAAAGCAAGTATAAGAACTAATGCTGTACATATAAAGCGCTTCCAATTCTGATTCATAGTATCCTCCTATCTTTATCTTTGCATATATTCCTATTGTGGCACAAAATCTGTTATTTTTCCACTATTTTTTTGTAATTTACATAATTTTCCACTATATACAGAAGTTTTGGCGTAATTACCTATGAAAAAATATCCCCGGAATTTTTCCGGAGATATTTTCTAGCTGAGTCTGGCTATTATCAATCTGTCATTTTCTTTTACCTGATCTGACGAAAGATCATTTATTTTCATGATGTTTTCAACGGTTGTATGATAATTTTTTGCTATATTCCACAATTTTTCATCTTTACGGACTATGTATCCGGTCAGACCGGCTCTTTGTTCCCCTTCATCCTGTCCGGCAAACTGCTCCACCTGTGTTATGACCTCCATATCCTCCTGTACAAGTGCGAGAACATTTATACTCAGCGTTGCCTTTACTTCATATTCACTGTTGTCCATAAAATTTATCTGCACCTGATCTGCCCTGGCATAAATTTCCCTGTATGTATTTGCATCTATCCCTGGTATTTCCACGAATTGTTCAAATGCAGCTGTATCTGTCTGCATTTGTATCGGGCAGGTATCATTTTCTACCACATTGATCGATCTTATGACAAGATATCCTGATACAATTATTCCATTATCACAATTTTTAATCTGCTCTACCTGTACAATACATTTATTCCCACAGGTCCTTAATATTCTGTCAGCATTCGCATCTCTGTAAAACTGCTCCATAACCCTGCATTTAGTTTCATTTTTCATAAGCAATCTGGTCTTTTTTACAGTTTCATAACACGGACGCACATTCCCTTTTATAGAATACATATCCCTTAATACTGTTATCATCTGCTGCTGCCATACTTTGCCATCTACCGAAAGTGCTGCTTCTATATCTACCTGCCGCATTTCCCCATCATAATCATTCTCAACCTGTACCTGCTGCATAACAGTCTGTGCCCTTATCCATACAATGCACGATTCATCAGCATTATCACAATTTATTTGATTTGTAAAATTTTCTACTTTTTCCTGAAAACATATTTCCTGTTCCTCACTGAGATAGAGAATACATGCATGTAACTCCGCACTTATCGTTATATGATTATTTTCATAACCATATTCCATATTTCTTATATCAATAAAGCTGCATAAGATTTTCCATATATTCGGCTTTGTCTTCGGCAGCTGGATCTGTGAATGTACCCTGATAACATCCCGGATATCGCCTTTAAGTTCAAGCATTGGAACATCCTCCGACATCTGCTGGATATCAGATGAATCCACTCTTTGCGATATCGCCGTGACCCCTTCTGTCTCCACATATACCTCAAGATCAATAAGTCCTCTTACAGAGATTTTTCTCGAATTGATTATTCCTGCGGACAGATCATTTATTTTTGCATATACTCTTATGTTGTCACTGTTTTCTACCCCATCAAGCGTGATCTTTTCCTGAAACGGAATTAGATCCTTTATTGTTTCAACTTTCTCACCTTCATCGTCACTTTTATATAAAACCTCAAATTCTATATTTCCTGTAACCCATATAGTTTCTCCTGTCTGTTTTATATCATCGGTCTTTACCATTCCTGTCTGACATATGATTTTTTGTACATCCGGTTTATTATCCTTTATCACATAGTCATCATCAAATGTAACCTGCTGTATTTCCTGTGCTTTTTCTATATTCTGTTTAACGTCTCTTGTTATAAGTTCCACCAAAAATCCCCCGTTTCAAATATCGTATATAAATACATATTCGAAATGGGGGAAATTTATACCAACTACTAAACTCCAATTAACAAAGCTTCATTCTGATATCCTTTGTTATGATATCTGTGTAACTGAATGATAATAACTGTGGTGGATTCTGTTCTGTATCATCATCAACCAACACTGTGAAGACACTTGGATAGGCCTCCTGGATCACACCTTCCTGAATGTCGACCTTATTACGTCCACGATCCAGCTGAATCTTAACTCTGTTGCCGCACTGCTGATGAACTGATGCCCTGACTTTGCTGATATCTGCCTGTTCCATTTTATGCCTCCTCAATTCTGAAATTATAACTAAAATCTAAGTTCTAGTTGTTTTAGATATCGTATATACAATATCTAGTAGCTTTAGTATAGCAAAGTGTCGAATTTTTTACAATAGAGCATAAGTACCACCGCTTGAATTTTTATGCATATTTTACATAATTTTAACCTCAAATACTATTTAAACACAACAGGCATATCACATAGTTCAGTTTTCACAACAATATATGGGAAATTTTGTTGATTACTTACAGTTTCATTCTCCGAAGGCTCTATTAATTTGGTTTCAAAGTAGATTGCCTTATTTTCTGCATACATCTGTACGACACTGATACTATACCCTCCAGTTTCCTTCTGTCCATATCCTCTGGCTATGTATAAATATTCATTATCCTTGTATGTAAGTTTCATATCATTCCCCTTTGCGTCCTCTATCTGTGATTTAAATTCATCCGGAACTTCATCATTTCCCAAAACCTTATACTCGATCATGCGGCCTTCCTCCGTTCCTCCCAGGTCTGCCGAACATCCACATAACAGCATAGCAGCCAGCATAATGCCGCCAATCAGAATCTTTATTGTTTTTTGCATAACTACCCCTTTCATTTTTATACTAAAGTGCGTATAATATATACTACTGGACTTATATTAATAGTATGTACACAAGGGGAGAAATATGCGTTCAATATTTATAGTAATCTATGTATTTCTATTTCTGCTTCTGGGACTTCCGGTTCTGGGACTTATGTGGATAATAGGAAAATTCAACAAACCATGGGCAGATATGGCTCAGCTTAGGATCGTACAATGGGCATTCCGCTGCATCATTTTTATGAGCGGCTCAAAGCTTGATATCCGCGGCGAAGAAAACATCCCAAAAGATGAAGCTGTACTTTATATCGGCAATCACAGAAGCTTCTTCGACATAATCATCACATACTCAAGATGCCCTCGTCTTACAGGATATATTTCTAAAAAAAGTATATTAAAGATACCAGTTTTAGGACTCTGGATGAAACGTCTACACTGCCTTTTTCTTGACAGAGATGACATAAAGCAGGGGTTTAAGGTTATCCTTACCGCAATAGATGAAGTAAAATCCGGAGTTTCGATATGTGTATTTCCGGAAGGAACACGATGCAAAAATCAGGATGATCCTGCCGAGGTACTTCCTTTTAAAGAAGGCTCTTTCAAAATCGCCACGAAAAGCAAATGTAAGATCATACCTATAGCAATAACCGGTACTGCAGAAATTTTTGAAGATCATCTTCCATGGGTTCACAAAAATAATGTCACGATTACTTACGGAAAACCTATAGATGTTTCCGGATTATCAAAAGAAGAGACAAAGCATCTTGGTGCATACTGCCGCAATGTAATTGTTGACATGCTTCATGAATCAGCTTCAAAATAATTTTTCAGGACTTCACATATATAAAATATCATAAGACATACATATCACACAAAAATCCGCACGCTGCCATGGCTGTAACAGCCAGACAGTGTGCGGATTCTATATATGGCGATCAGACATCTGCTATATAATATGTAATTTAGATCATTTCAGGATCAGTACCGAATATGCCGGCATTTCTGCTATACCGTCCTTATACTCCGGAGCATCCTCTGATGTCTGGAGCATTGCCACAGCATCGGATACGCCAAGACCTGACACATCCGCTTTGGCACTTTCCTGTGAAGTATTAAATATCATCACGACCTTCTGTCCATTATATTCTCTTGTGAATACACATAACTTATCGTCCGATAATGAGCTTTCAAATGTATTTGTTCCTCTTGCGATCTCCGGGAAAGCATTTCTTATCGAAATAGTCTGTTTCACAAAATTATAAATTGAATACGGATCATCTTTTTGATCATCATAGCTTCCATTTTCCTGCTCTACATTTCCGGCTCCCTCCGGATCATCACACATTCCTTCAGCACTGCTGTCATCACTCCAGAGCATTCCAAGCCTCTTTTCCGGATCATTTGCAGCTCCTCTCATGCCGATCTCCTCGCCATAATATAAAAAGGCATTTCCCGGCATAAGCAGGTTCATGGCCTGTGCCATCTTTGTGCACTCTGATGCATAATCTCCGTTGTAATAGCCTGCACTTCTTCCCATATCATGGTTTGTATAAAATGGCGCATTTATATATGAATCCGTATATTTTCTTATCTCCGTATCTATATCAGTTATCGCATTTGCATATGTAGTGGCACCATTGTTTGAAAGTCCGTTAAGCACTTTTGCAATATAGCCATCCTGCTGTGCCATATCAAAGTCAAACATACTGTCTATGCCGCTTCTATAATATTTTGCATATTCTCTGTATGTCGTCCAGCCCTCACCGACAACATACGCATCTTCCTTTTTACTTTTTATATCACTCACAAGCCATGCCAGATCATCTATTGACTCTGTCTCATCACTGTCATTATAATGTATTACAGCATCAAGCCTGAATCCATCAACGCCTCTGTCGATCCAGAAACCAACTATCTTGTCTATCTCTGCCCGCACTGCCTCATTCTCTAAATTAAGATCCGGCATTGAATCTACAAACTGTGATTCATAATACCAGTCCGTTCCCTGAAGCTTATTGTAGCCTGCCTTAACTTCACGGCTGAAATTATAATATTCAACATATGGACAGACCGCTGCATCCGGTTCCTCATCTGCCCCAAGACTTTTTATATATTCTGATGCTGCCTTAAACCATGGATGTTCACTTGATGTATGGTTTATGACGAAATCTATAAGCACATTGATTCCTTTATCATGGCACTTGCTTATAAGGTTATCAAAATCATCCAGTGTTCCGTATTGAGGATCAATATTCTCATAATCCGTTATATCATACTTGTGATATGATGGTGACGGCATAATAGGCATCATCCATATCTCATTGCATCCAAGATCCTGTATATAATCAAGCTTCTTTGCAAGTCCATTTAAATCTCCTATTCCATCATCATTACTATCATAAAAGCTGTGTACAAAAACCTCATAACATGTTCTGTAATTGTCATCTATGATATCCGCTTCATTTTTGGAATTAAGCTGCTCCATCGAAGTAGTCACAGCTGCCTGCTGTGTATCAGACTGTGTATCCTTTTGATGATGCACAGCCAGGAAGCATCGACACCATTAGTGCAGCTGTAAGTGCTGCTGCAAGAAATCTTCTTTTCATACTCATTTATATTCTCCTTTATAACTGTTCAGTATCTTCACAATTGCAAGCCATTTTCATATCTTTTATAGTAAGCCAGACTTTCTGATAATAAAAAACCGCCACACATGACGTGCAGCGGTTTAAATGATCATTAACCTTTAACAGCTCCTGAAAGTCCATCAACATAGAATCTCTGCATAAAAACAAAAAGTATAGAGATCGGTATTGAAACAACAACTGCTGCTGCTGCCCATCTTGTGAACCATCCGTTTATAAACTCTTTTCTCAAGCATGTTGTAAAGGAGAAGAGATACTGTCCAATACTTGTCGTTTGGACCAACGATAACCCTTACAAATACGAAATCAAGCCATGGAGCAAGGAATGCTGTAAGTACTGTATATACTACGATTGGCTTACTGAGTGGAAGTATGATCTTATAAAATACCTGGAACTGGTTACATCCATCAAGGATGGCAGCCTCTGTAAGCGATTTAGGTACAGTATCAAAGAATCCCTTCGCAATATAAAATCCTGTTCCTGATCCTGCTGAATAAATAAGGATCAACGAAACACGAAGCATGCTTCCTCTGTAAGTCCGATAGCCTTTAAGATAAAGTATACGGCAACCATTGACATGAAAGCCGGGAACAATCCAAGAATCATAGCCAGATTCATGAAAGGCTTACGCATCTTAAATCTCAGTCGTGACATACAATACGCAACAGAAAGTACAAATACTGTTGAAATAAGGCATGAGAATATCGAAATAATAAGCGTATTCATAAATGCTCTAGGGAAGTTCAACAGTGTAGTCTCTGTGAACAATCTTGTGTAATTACTGAATGTAAGTCCCTTAGGGAAGAAATATGATGTATAAGCACCACTCTCAGCTCTAAAGCTTGTCATAATAATCCAGAAAATCGGGAACAGCCATACTACAGCAAGTATTCCAAGAATGATATGAACAAGGGAATTCTTTGCTACTTTCTTAGCACGTCCGGCAGACATAGGTCTTTTTGCTTTTGCTACACTACTCATTACATGAATCCCTCCTCATCCTTGTATGATTTTGTATTTCTGTATGTAACAAGCGCTACGATAGAAAGTACAATGAATGTGAGGATACCGATAACGGCACCGATATTGTACTCCTGATTATCAATAGTCAGCTTGTACAACCACGTAACCAGAAGGTCCGTCTTTCCTGCACTGTCTCCGACAGGTGTAGGCTTTCCTGCTGATAACAGGTAGATAACGTTGAAGTTGTTGATATTTCCGGTAAACTGTGTGATGATATATGGTCCCATGATAAACATGATATATGGGAGTGTGATCTTAAAGAAGATCTGTGCAGCATTAGCTCCATCAATTTTTGCAGCCTCATAAAGCTCTGAAGGAACGTTCTGTAATACTCCGGTAACCTGAAGCATTGTGTATGGTATACCAACCCAACAGTTGATAAGGATAACTGACACTCTTGCCCACATTGTATTTGTCCAGAATGGAAGAGGACTATCTATCCAACCCCACTCAAGCAGAAGGTTATTGATAGCACCCTGCTGCTGGAATAACTGTCTCATAACAAGAAGTGAAACGAACTGTGGTACGGCAATTGAAACAACAAAGCATGTACGCCAGAATGCTTTGCAATGTGTCTCTTTACGATTGATAACAATTGCAAGGATAAGTCCAAGGAAGTTACAGAGGAATGTAGCAAATACAGCCCAGCATATTGTCCATCCTAAAACTCTCCAGAATGTCTTTCCAAGTGTTCCTCCAAGTCCAAGCACCTGTTTGAAAGCACTAAATCCTGTCCAGTCAAATAAAACAAGATGATCTCCCTTGACTGAATAGTTTGTAAATGCCATCGGTATCATGAATAACAGTGGCAAGATTGTAAAAATTAAAATTCCCATAAGTGGGAGGAACATAAGTGTTTTGTGTAAATTTTTATCAAATAAATCTTTGACGTCTGCGCCAAAGGAATTGATTTCTTTCCCCGCTTTTGCAAGGCATTCTGCCTTATATGCGCTTTTTAAATTCTCAGTCCACATATAAATAAATGCAACTGTGATAAGAATTGTAGCGACCCCATATAATAGTATTAATACTGAATGATCTCCATCAACGTACTCATAAATCTGCTTCTGCTCGTTAAATACTTCTTCCTGCTCTCTCCATCCAAGTGAAGGAAGCATAGAAAGGCAATAAACACCATTTGTAACCATAAATACTATATAGGCAATCTCCATTGCCAGAAATATCAAGCCCTTTATAATCTGCTTGTGTGCGATATTTCCCAATCCCATTATCAATGCTGATAATTTAACTGTAACGCCACCTTTTGTGAGTGCGTTCTTTACAGTGTACGGTGTAGCAAATTCCGAAGTCTTTTTCTTTTTGTTTGCTCCTATCATACTTTTCCTCCAGGCATATCACATGCCAACTCAATAAACTAACATATTCCAAGGTTCCGGGAATCCCGAAACCTTGGAGATAAATTTAAATTGATAACTTCTATAACAGATTACTTAAGTGAATCAGCAAGCTGTGTATTGAAAGCCTCTGTCTTCTCTGCTGCATTATCATGTGTAATCTGACCCTCTGCACCATTTACGAATGAATCACCGAATGGTGTAGCTGCATCCCAGTATCCCTGCATATCAATGATAGGCTGTGCAACTGAGCAGTTTGTAGCAACTTCTGCCATTGCTGCTGCAACAGGATCTGCTGCAACCTCTGAATTTGCTGTAAGATTTGTATTAACAGGTGACTGACCTCTTAACTTGAAATGTGAAAGCTGTGCATCTTCGCTTCCAAGATAAGCTGCAAGTTTAACAGCGATTTCCTGATTTGCACAGTTAGGGTTAACACCAACTGCTTTAGATCCTAAGAATGCTTTAAGCTGGCAGGCTTTTCCACCGATGTTTACTGTAGGAAGGGCTGCAACACCAACATTTTCCTCACCAATTGCATCTTTAACTGCCTGATAGTTCCAGTTACCATTGAAGTAAGCGTTGATAGAACCATCTTTAAGTCCAGCAAGACCAAGTGATCCCTCATTGTTATCCATTACAAAGTTTGGATTTGCAAATAAATCTACGATGTAGTTTGTAACTGCTGTAGCTTTGTCTCCTGAGAAATCATATCCGGCAGCTTTATCTGTTCCATCTCCATAGATCGTACATCCGTTTGCTGCATAGAATGCATTTAAATACCAGCCATTGTCAAATGGGAATGATACTTTTCCTTTTGTAAGCATTGTATCAAGGCTCTTTACATCATCCTCAGAGAAGACTCTCTTGTCATAGTACATGAACCATGTGTTTGATGTATAAGGAACTGCGTAGATGTCTCCATCATATGTAACTGTTGCAGCCATAGCCTCTGAGTTAGATGACTTAACATACTCTGCTGTATCTCCGCCTAACTTAGCGAGAGCCTTTGCTTTTACTAATGCTTCGATCTGATCGTTTGCAAATAAGTAAACATCTGCTGCTGCCTTAGGATCCTTTGTAACAACGTCTTTTGCCTCAGACTCTGATGTTGTAACGTACTCAAAATCGATATCCCACTCTGTGTGCTCTTTAGCGAATGCCTCACACTCTGTCTTAAGCCAAGCGCCCTGTGCATCGTCTAAATCCTCTGCAGGTCCCATTACTGTAATAGTAGTTTTGCCTGAATCAGATTTAGCTGACTCTGTTCCTTTCTTGTCGTCTGAGCTTCCGCATCCAGCTACCATAGTAGCTACCATTGAAGCGCAAAGTAATGATGCTAATACTTTCTTCTTCATATCGTTTCCTCTCCTTTTTTTAATATAAATTATAAAAGTATATTTATATAAATTGCCGTGCAACTTATATCGAATTGATCATCTGCGGTACACTGCCGCAAGATTTCTGATCCACGCTCTTTTGTTTTCGTCTAAAAGCGCTTCTTCTTCTGTAAGTCTCCATCTCCAGTTCTTACCAACCGTGGACGGATAATTCATACGGGCTTCGCTTCCAAGTTCGAGTATGTCCTGCATCTGTACTATCGCAACATCTGCAGTACTCTGGTAAAGCAGCCTTATCAATGCATTTGGGATCTGTGCTTTTCTATCTATATTAAGATACTCATATAAATATGCCAGCTCATATTCCGTCTTATCACGAAACGAACCAACTATCGTTTCATTATCATGTGTGCCTATATATGCGGCAACATGATTGTCTGTGTAATTGTGCGGCAGATGTTCGTTTGTGGGATCTCCGTCAAATGCAAACATCAAAACCTTTGTACCGATCCATCCTGTTTTATTGAGAAGTTTTTTAACTCCCGGAAGAAGACCTGCCGATGTGTAATCATCTACCATTGCAAGATCGCCATCTAATTCTTCTTTGATGGCATTGATAAGCTTCTTGCCCGGTCCTTTGATCCATTTGCCGGATGTTGCGGTCTTTTTCTTATCATATGGCACTGTATATATCTTTACCATGCCGGCAAAATGATTGATCCTTACTATATCGAATAGTTCTTTGTTCACACGGATCCGCATTCTCCACCACGCAAAATCATCTTTTGCCATGTTATTCCAGTCATATATAGGGTTTCCCCAGACCTGGACCTTGTCGGAATATTTATCTGGAACTGCTGCAGCAACACATTTAGGTTTATCGTTTGCGCATATCAGATAATTCTGTCTCTGCGCCCATACATCAACACTGTCAAAGCCCATAAAAAAGGCTATATCTCCTATTATCCTGATGCCCTTTGAGTTCGCATATTCCCTGAGTTTGTACCATTGTTCAAAAAACTTAAACTGGCAAAACTCCCAAAAACTGATACTATTATAATTCTGTTTTCGGTAATTTGCAAGCGCAACCGGTTGCAAGTTCTTATACTCATCTGACCATTCCGTCCAATTTTTGTCTAAATTGTCGGTTTTTAATGCCATGAATAGTGCATAATCTCCAAGCCACTCGGAATGTTTCTCCTTAAATTTCCGAAAATCTTGTGCATTTGTGTCAAATCTTTCAAATGCTTTTTGTAGAATCGAGCGTCTGCCATGATAAATTTTTTCGTAGTCAACCTCTGATTTGTCTGTTCCCCAGTTATACTCAAGTATTTCTGATCTTTCAAGCAGTCCCTCATCAACCAGACGATCCAAGTCTATGAAGTAGATATTTCCTGCGCAGCCGGATATAGGCTGATAAGGACTGTCTCCATAGCCGGTGGGTCCTACTGGAAGAACCTGCCAATACTTTTGTTTTAAATCCACCAGCAGATCAACAAATTCATATGCCTCTCTGCCTAATGTTCCTATTCCATATGGAGATGGAAGACTTGCAATCGAAAGGAGGACTCCTGAACCTCTTATAAATTCCTTTATCTCCAAAACGCTTCTCCTAAATTTTTGTTTTTTTTCGTATCTGAGTTAATTTTATGTTCTAAACGCGTTTTTGTCAATCAAATATACGTGTTCAAACTCATTTTTGCCGTTTTTAACTGAAATCGTGGTCAATTTTTAGCAATAATCACTACATTTTTTGTGCTTTTTTTCGAAAACTTTGTTTTTCGAAAATATTGCGATATTTTATGATTAACGTTATACTCTTATATTATAAGAAAACATACATCTAACACTAAAACGAAAGGATATATTTCCATGGCAACAATAAAGGACATTGCGGCACGTTTAGGTGTCTCTATAAGCACTGTATCTAAGGGACTTAATGGTGCAAGCGATATTAGTGAAGAACTGCGGCAAACTGTTTTAGATACAGCCGTCGAGATGGGATACAGTACCAAACGTTCCCGCAAAGTAGAAAACCGAAAACTATGTATTCTTGTTGAAAATATGAATTACGATTCTATCGACGAATTCGGCTATGATATCGTATTAGGTTTCAAGCAGAATGCAATAAAGCATAAATGGGCTGTTGATGTGATCCCTGTCACTCCGGCGCTCCAGTCAGCTGAAAAATATGACACATATATTCTAAAAAACGGATATTGCGGCGCATTCCTTATGGGCTTTGCCCTGCACGACGAGTGGATGCAGCAGCTTAAAAACACAACCATGCCTACTGTTTTGCTCGATAACTTCATTGCAAACAATCCAAACGTAGCTTATGTTGGAACGGACAGCTATGAGGGCATAGGGCTTGCTGTCAGACATCTTAATAATCTCGGACATAAAAAAATAGCTTTTATCAATGGTTCATTATACTCTCTTGTATCTGACCAGAGACAGGAGGCATTTGAATCAGCTATGCGCGATGCCGGTCTTGAGATAGACCCGGATCTAATGGGACGCGGCTATTATATTTCAGAGACAGCACAGTATTATGTTCCGGGATTTTTAGCCTCGGGCGCAACAGCAATAATATGCGGAAGTGATGTCATCGCAAAGGGCGTCATAGAACAATGCCAGCTCAAAGGTTTCAAAGTTCCTGATGACGTGAGTGTTGTCGGTTTTGATGATATAAAACTCGCTGCAGCCCTCACTCCACCACTTACTACTATCCGCCAGGAGAGCAACGATCTCGGAAGATGTGCATATGTAGTTCTAAATTCACTTGTTCATCATATTCCTATAAGCCGCACACAGCTGCGTCCTAAACTTATAGAACGTGAATCAACAGCACGCCTTTCCACTTTAAGCCAAAAATAGCCGGGAGGAATTTTAAATGAAACGCAGTTCACACAAAAAAATAATTGCATATTCTCTTGCCGTATTTATTGCTTTTTGTGGTACTGCATGTTCATTTAATGATGTTTCTTTCTATTTTAAAAGTGACTCCGAAAAGCAGGAATACCTCTATAGATCGCCTAAATTCTGGGATGATGCTGTTGCAGCAGATAAAAGCGATAACCTGTCGCTTTTACACAATGTTGCATTTGAGGGTAAACCATATAACGACATACGCAATTTTGGCAATTATATACTTATGGTCGGTCAGGGAAGCTATAATACATCAATAATCGATGATGATGAAATTAAAATCGAATATTCATTTGATGTATATGACCCATGGCATAATGAAATAACTGCATCTTTATCGCACAATGATATTTCCTGCGACAGCTATGAGATCGTTGGAAATGAGCTTTGGTTAGTTTCATCTGACACCGGCAAAATATCTGTTTACGATACAAGCCTCAACCTTTTAGAAACAAAAAATGTATCTGCACTTGATAAGTTATCCGGCGTACCAGATTCTTTTGACAGCCTTTACTCACCTTCTGTCAGCTATTTATCTTTGGATAAAAAAAACGCTCTGATATCAGGTGTAAATCCTCAGAATTATAAATATCAGGTAGCAAGTGTTGACTTGTCCACCGGAAAGATAATCTCATCATATGATGGTCAGGGATTTGCGTCTGCTGCCGTTTCCGATAATGGATTTGTTATAAAAACTGATTCATACAATGATATATGGACTTACCACACATCAGATGATAATGATTATTTTTTCAATCTTGCTAACCTGCAGAATATAACGATCGCCAATGATTCCACCCTGCTTATACGTCAGGAAACTTCTCCAAAAGAGGATTCCAATGCAAACCACATTATCACAGGAACACATTTGGTGCCTGACAGTGGAGTGATTTCTTCTTTTTCATATGACATTGGCAATTTTTCACCGGACATGGATTCATTTTGTTCAACACACAGTGTTTATCTGCCCCAGTGCAACTGTATGTTTTATCTGCTGTATACATCAGAATGTAATCCCCAGCTTTTAGTGTGGGATCTGGATAGTAGATCAAACAGTAAAGACATCACTGTTCCTGTATATAGTTCGCTTGATGATATTATTTGTGCAATGATTAGTGACGGAACCTATGTTTCCGGGTACGAAAACAATTTTGGTGATACCATCACAAATATCCCTGATCCGGATAATTATGACTGGGGTGTACTTTCAGATGTTAACATAGCCGCAGATGCCCTTGAGCAGAAATATGGTATTTCCATCTATATAGGTCCGGAAGTTCCATCCAGAATCGACTGCTATGACATCTCTTCAAATACAAACGCACAGGATATCTCAGATGCCCTTGAGCACCTGAACCGTATACTAGCCTGCTATCCCGAGGATTTCTTTCTGCAGCTTTGTTATGGAGACATCCGAGGCATACGGATTTATCTTGCAGGAGATCTGGACAGCAGTACTGAAGGCACGATTCAGGAGGCAAGTGGTTTTGTAAGCAATATAAACAGTTATGATGTGATGGCATTAAATATCAATTACAGTTCGGACTGGGATTATACTGTCAACCATGAATTGTCACATCTGATCGACCAGAGACTTGATTTCATCAGTCAGTACAAATCCGACAGTGTTTTTTCTGAAGATAAATGGAATTCATACAACCCTGATGGTTTTTCATATTTGGATTCATATGATGGATATACAGACAGTAAGCGCTACCGCAGAAATCAGGATTATTTCATTGATTCCTATGGTATAACTTATCCCACCGAAGACCGGGCAGAAATATTTGGAACTGCTATGGATGATTATCTTAACGGATTTACGGATGACCCAAATTTTGAGACCGATACACCGCTTTATTATAAGCTTTCATATTATAGAAAATGCATACGGGATGGTTTTGATACAACGGAATGGCCTGATAAACTCCCATGGGAAAGTATTTTCGAATAAGATCATCTTGTGCCGGTATGGCTTATACAATAGAATACTTAAAGGATTTGTAATAGATAATAATAAAAAAGCTCCAGACAATGTCTGAAGCTTTTTTAATGGGCAGAGATGGATTCGAACCATCGAAGCAAGTTGCAGCAGATTTACAGTCTGTCCCCTTTGGCCACTCGGGAATCTGCCCATGTGATCAACACTTGTTCAGTATAGCACACTATTTACACTCTGACAAGTGTTTTATCACGTTATGTTACTGTTCACACCTAACAGTGTGACCAGCAACGATTACAGCCCATTTAAAGTGCCTCTACGAGGCAGGGGCTGTAATCACTTTATGATCAACACTATGGCGCATAGCTTGACAGCGCAGTGTCAAGCTTGCGTCTGAACAGTAACACTGCTATTTCACTTTCTTCTTAAGCCTGATAAGCTTTCTCCTCCTAAATAGCATAACAGATGGTGCTCCGACTGCAGCCGCTGCACCTCCTCCTACTACTCCGTAGAATAACGGCTTATTCTCGAAGAACAGTATCAATGCATTTGAGGATACTGTTATCCCCTTATAGCTGTATGCTTTTACGTTTGTGCTTCCGTCTGCACCGATTGAGCAGTCTGCGCATAATACTGCCACCTGCTTATTGATTCCCTCCGGTATGCTGAATCTTATTTTTCCATCGTTTTTACTGAGGTAGTCTGTAAGCTCATCCCCACTGAGGTCTGATACGACTTCCTCCTCATTTCCATCTGAATCAAGGATCGTCACCTTCACCCTGCCAAGCTTTCCGCCGTCATCTTTAGGCATCAGTGTCACATCCCTTGATGTTCCCCTGTAGTTTCCGCCGTCTTCTATTCCGCTTACTGTAAACACCGGTGCAGTTTTGTCGATAATGAAGTCAACGTTTACATTTTTTAAGTCACTGTATGCAACTGATGATGCTTTGTCCTCTGACTGTGCGACTATATTGTATTCTCCTTCATCCTCAAAAAGATCCCTGTCTATATGGTACTCATATCTGTTCCAGCTTTCATCCTGGCCTGATCTTGCCACCGTATAATCAGTTCCCTCGTTAAGCTGCGTTCCGTTTAACAGTATACTGTAGTTTACAAGCGGATCTGCGTTTGTCTCCACAAGCACGATATCCTGTGTCTGTTCCTGTATGTAATGGTCATTTACCACTCCCATCGAATACTCATCAAGGGCAAATACCGATCCGTTCCTGTTTACCGAGAAATCCATAAGATCATCACCTGCCTGCAGGTCCAGTGTCTTTGCGTTTCCCTGTGCATCTGTTATGTTTACTGTATCATACACATTTCCCGCCTTGTCTGAGGCGCTGCATGTGAACGAATACATTCCGTCTTCCTCAAGGTTTCCATACTCGACTCTCTGGCCGTTTCCGATGGATGTTACATTTCCCTCAACTGTCTTCTTTACAAATTTTCCATTTTCATATACAACTGCTGAAAGTACAGGCGTAAATGTGTCAAAGTTTGTGTCCGTACATTCGACCGCAAACCCTATGTTTCCCTGTGAGCTGTTTGCAGAGCCAGGTGTGATACCGCTTATGCTTACAGATGGTTTTGTAAGGTCTATGCAGAAGTTCTGGTTTGACAGGTCTTCAGCTTTGTTTCCTGCCTTGTCTGTGTATGACATTGCCCAGGTGTATACCGCATCCTTTGCAAACGTTATCGTTGCCGTATGTGTATCCCCGCTGTCTGACCAGCCGCTTATCGATGGTGTTTCTGCGGCATTTCCGTTGTCCGCTGCACTCATTGTAAGCTGCATCCTGCTACTTTCAAAGTTGTGTTCCGTGATGGTCACTGTCGCAGTCCTTGTCTCTTTGAAATAGTTTTCGTTCTGCGCATTGTTATTGTCATATGTGACAGCTATGACAGGGATCGTTTTGTCTATCGTAAACTTATCCGGTGCTGTAGAGTTTCCGTAGCTTACACCTTCATTCCTGTTTCCTGCCGCATCAGTCATCGATACGTCAAATGTATAGTCTGCATCTGATCCATAGTAGATCGTTGCATAATGCGTGATGTCATCTCCGTTTCCTGTTCCGTATGATGTGCTCCATCCGGAAAGTGAAGGTATGCCGCCCTCGCTTGATGTGATCACCGGAAGTACCTTTGTCTCGTCAAAGTTTCTTTCTGTGACCTTTATCGTCGCAGTTCTTGCCTCTTTGAAATATGCACCATCACCAAATGATGTATCCCCGTCATTATTGTCATAGCTTATCTCGATCTGCGGGGATGTGATGTCGATCTTTAACGTATTTGTCGTGCTATATACGTTTCCTGCATTATCTGTCGCTGTGACCTGTACCTGCACATCATTGCTGTTGTTCTGCGCCGCATTTACCACGATCCCTGTAGATAGTTCTTTTTTAAGGTCGCTTATACTTTTTGCAGTACCGGTATATTCGTAAAGGCTTCCTTCCTGTGTTGTCTCTCCAAGGTCTGCCACACGGTATGTTACACTCTTTATTCCTGATGACACGCCACCCTTTACATCATCAGAAACGCTTATGTTTACCGGAACATCCGATGTATAGATACCTGTGTCTGAATCCGGTATCTTCACACTGATCTTTGGCATCTGTGTATCTGTCACGGCTCCGTTTGTGCTTATATATGATGTGTTTCCCGAATAGTCAGTTATTTTAAGGTATACCGTATAGTTTTTGTCTGTTTTTTCTATGGATACACTGTATGAGCCGTCAGACTTTACCCCTGTTATTTCTTTCCATGAGCTGATGCCTGCCAGGTCTGTAAGCGCCCCGTCATTTTCTGTGACGTGATAGCTTATGCTTTTTACTTTCGAGAACGAGTCCCCGGCTTTTCCTGATACTGTAAGCTTTCCCTTTGAGAATCGTGAGATCTCATATTTTTTGTTTGTGACAGCCTCTTTCCAGACTGTGTCCTCCCCGGCTGAAAGCCCGTTGTATTTTATGTCACCAAATGGGTTTACCGTATCTATTATGAAGCAGTCTGATTTTTTGTCTGCTATGGTAAATCCGTTATCAGTATTGTCCGAAAGATCCTCTGCTTTTACTTCGATCCTGTATTTGTGGTCGTTTTTAAAAAATACCGGGATAGAAAATTCTGCGTCCCTTCCTGTACCAAGTGTACTCCATCCGCCGACACTTATACCGTCTGCTGTATTCTTTGTGACATCCACAGCTTCCTTCCCATCCTCAGATACAAGTATCTGTACCTTGTCCGGGTCAAAGAATGTATCATATTCTTTGACTGTGACAGTTGCACTTCTTTGTGTGTTGTAGTACTCTGTTCCGCCCACGATGCTGTATGCTTCCGGATCAGACACACTTTCTGTGCCGTATGACACATAGACAACAGGCTCTTTTGTGTTGATCCTGAATTTATTGTCATTATCAAGGTGTACCATTATCTCATTATCAGCCTCGTCAGTGACTTTTACATATACATCTATCCAGTCATCATTTACGAGATCTTTTGGGACTGTGATAGTTTTATTTATCTTATCATTTGTTCCTGCTTTGTCTTTTCCTTCAGGAAAGATCTCTTTCCATCCGTAAGCGTCTGTTTCTCCTGTTACTATTTTATAGCTTATTGATTTTACTCCTGAAAGGCTGTCCGATGCCGTGATGTCAACATCCACATCTTTGTTGAAGTAATTGTTTGTTTTTCCCTCTTTTGTCTTTTTATTCAATGAAACCCCTGCATCCGGTTTCGTTGTGTCAACATTTACCTTTGAGTTTATCTGATTTACGTTTCCTGCAATGTCATAGGCTAAAACCTTTAATGTAAGATCCTTATAGTCATAAAGATGATCTTCCACCATTGGGATCTCGATCTTTCCTGTGGCAGACATCGCGCCTTCCTTAAAGCCTTCAAAGCTTACCGCCTGGTCTTCTTTTCCTATGACGCTTCCGCTGCCATCTGTTATCGTGTATACAGCATTCTTTATCCCGCTTCCTGCATCTGATACATCAAGTGTGAACACGACTTTCTGGTTGTGCCATCCGTCTTTGTTTTCACTGCTGTCTCCTGTAAGCTCTGCATCCGGTTTTGTCGTATCTACTTTTATAGTCTTTGAGGCTGTCCGGATGTTTCCCGCTGCATCCTGCGTTGTTGTTGTTACAGCAAGTGCCCCACAGTCATACATCGGGCTGTCTGATTTTTTTATCACTATCGTACCTTGTACATTTTTGTTTCCCTTTTTAAAATCCTTAAGCTCTACCGGCCTGTCCGCACCACCTATTATTGTTCCGTCCGGTGCTGTGATGGTATATGTCACAGATTCTATACCACTTGTCGCATCATATGCTGTTGTCTTAAATGTGATGTCATCATTGTACCATCCGGCATCATTTGCCTCTGTTTCTGTTTCAATGTCCGCATCCGGTTCTGTCGTATCTATGCTTGTGTTCTCTACGATCTCTGTCGTATTGTCTGCCATGTCCGTTATGCAAACTGTGATGACAAGGTCGCTGCAGTCAAATCTGTGGTCTTCTGCCGGAAGGACGATCTTTCCTGCCGCGCTGCTTTTTCCGGCTGCAAAGCCCTCATCATAAACGATTTCTTCATTTTCTGCCAGAAGCTCATCATCATCGCTGTTTTTTACTGAATATGTGATCCTTCTGATACCTGATGTCCCGTCATATGCTGTTACCTTGTATGTCTTGTCTTCTGTTATCCACTCTGCTTCTGATGTATCCTCCACTTTTCCATCCGGTGCTTTTGTATCAAGGTTTACCGGTATGCTCCTTGTTTCCGATAAGTTTCCCGACATATCCTCCGCCGTGACGTTTACTGTCAGGCTTCCATCATTGGCATTGTCTTCCCCTGCCTGTATAGTGAAGTCTCCTGATACATCACACGAGTTTCCATCGTTTAATGTAAACACACATTCATCTTCTTTAAATGTCTTCGTTCCGCATGTGACTGTGTAACGTATTTTCTCAATTCCAGAAAGGTTATCAGATGCAGACACATTTATCTTTACATCTGACTGGTTCCACATGTCATCATTTGGCTTTGTCTCATCAGATATGCTTACATTTTCTACTACAGGTACAGTCTCATCATACACAACTCCGTCCGAACTTATATACCTTGTGTTGTCGCAGTTATCTGTTATTTTTACATATATGATAAATTTCCTGTCTTCCGCCGGGATCTGGCTTTTAAATGTGCCGTCATCCCCGGTCTCAAGTTCATTCCACTTCATGTCTGCCGATGCAAGCTCTGTATCACTTAAGACTGTATCCGAATAAATATATCCGGCATATTTTACACGGCTTAATGAATCGCTTACAGATCCTTCCATGTATGTGACCATATTTGAGCATACTGTATAGGAAAGTTTTCCTTCTGTAAGTGCCCAGTCTTCCCATCTCCCAAAAAACACACTCTCTCCGCTTTTTTTGTACCCTTTGAGTGAGAAATTTCCTGATGGGATCTCATTGTCTAAAAGGAAGGTAAGGCTTCTGCCGCCATTTACTTTGATGTCTGAAACCGTATTGGCATTTCCTGCCTTGTCTTCTGCTATGGCATAAATATAGTATGTGTGGCCGCAGTCAAAGCTTACGTCTATTGAAGCGTTATCCCACTCTCCGATCGTGACTCCGTCCAGTTTTTTATCTTTCTTTGTTATATCTGTTTCTTTTCCGCCATCTCTGCTTACAAAGATCTTTACCTTTTCCGGATCAAAATTTGCGTCATCCACAGCTATCTGCACTGTTTTTGCCCTGTTGTAATAATCCGTTGTTCCTGTGCTTGTGACAGGGGCAGTATCATTTCCCGGATCATCTCTGTCATAAAAAGCGACATTTACTTCTGGTGCGTCCGTGTCGATCGTGAATCTATGGTCTTCACTCAGACAGTTTGTATCAACATTTCCTGCCATATCTGTCACCATGACATAGACGTTTATCTTTTTTGTAAATCCTATTCCCTTATTTACAGTGATAGTTTTCTCAAAGCTTTCTGCCCCTGGTTTTTCGGAACTTCCTGCAAAGATCTCCACTGCATCGTCCCACTTCGGGGTTTCTTCCCCCTGCACAACAGCGTATTTAACAGACTGTAATCCCGAAAGTGAGTCCGCTGCGCTTATATTGACCACTACATCTTTATTGAAAAAACGGATTTTTTCAGCGAGCGAAACCTTTGTTTTGCCTGCTTCTGTATCGTTTTTTATCGTAATAGGTGTTTCTGTTGTAACGCTGTGTCCTGTATTATCGTAAACTGTTGCACTAAGCCTGAATCCATCTCCCTGGAATGTATCAGGGATTTTGATCGTTCCTTCTGACTTATCATAATCATTAACGTAATCTATCTCCTCATTATCTACGAGGACTTTTCCATCAGCATCATAAAGCTGATACTTTATTGCACTGATCCCGGAACCTTCATCATCCGCTGCTACGTTTACAGTTACTTCTCCTTTGTTCCATCCATTTTCATTCGGTCTGCTTCCATCTGCGAAATCAAAGCTGTTTATTTTTGGATTTTCACTGTCGTACTCAAATGATATCACAGCATCACCTGTCTCCACGACATCTGTAATCTTATCCCCGTCAAAGACACCTTTTCCTATCGTGACATTTATATCATTATGTCCCTGCTTTAAGCAAAGATCCTCTGCACTTATCCCTTCACTGCTCCACTCTGAACCAGCATTGTCTTTAAGCTTTATTACATATCTGTTTCCGTCCTTGTTATCCTTACTTGGGACTATACCGGATATTTTCGTGTAGATCCTGCCCTCATTCTTAAATGTATCACCATCGATCGTCCAGTAATGTGAATAATCGCTGTAGTCATATGGTGCAATCTCTGTAGTGTAGGAAGTATCGACTCTTTCATATTCATCTGTTTCAGGTGCCACAACATTTACTGTGACCTCGCCGTATGTATCCTTGGCTTTCCACTGTCCACTGGTTCCAAAACCTTCGGGCTTATATGCGGCTAAGCCGGCGCTGTTTGCATCGTCAAAACTGTAGGTAATGGTTCCGTCATAGTCTGGATCATCGGAAGCATACGTTACCGTTCCATCCTGCTTTGTATAAATTTCAGCATCAGGAATTCCACTTTTAACCACAAGATTATGTGAATTTTTTTTGACTGTTACATCTTTACTGACCAGCTTATACACTTTACCATTCGAAGTGCCATCCGGCTTCTTTAACTCTTTGCTCAGGCAGGCTGTAATCGTGGTATTACCGGCAGACTTAAGATTTAACACGCCATCTTTTATATCTGCAACATCAGTATTTGACGATGAAATATCCTCTGAAAATCCATCTGGTTTTTGTGGCACCATGCACGTTTCAATGGTAAGCCCACTCTGTCTTAACTCTAGCGCACTTGGCATGTTGCTGAAATCGTATGTGGAAAATGGATCTTTTATGAGGGTAACTTCCATTTTTTCTTCTATTTCTTCTGGAATAAACTGATTTTCATATTCAAGATATCCGTCATAGGATATTTTGAGAGTGTATGGGGTCGTTTCCTCGAGATCACTTATATTAACTAAAATTTTACCATCAACCGCTTCTTTGTTGATTTTATCTCTTTCTATTTCTGTATCATTAGCCTCAATAAGAATGTCTATCCTATCATTTACAAGTTTTTCATCACAATCACTTCCAACTTGAATTTTAACTATATCATTTTCTGCTTCTACTGTTGTGAAATTAGTTGGCAATATTGTAAATATCATTAATATAGCCAACAGTAACGATTTAACTCGCTTTTTCATTTTCATTACTCCTCATTTCGTTTAAAATTTTACTACTCCCTTTACAATTTTGTACCTCTTTCCATTGTAGTTAAGGTATCCTGTATAATCCCATGTCACTTTTCCTTTGCTTACTGCAAACCAGTTTTTGCCATATTTACATAATGTAGTCTTGCTGAAATTCACAACTCCGTTATTTATGTACCACCATGTTCCATTGTATTTGCATAATGTATTCTTAAATCTTACTGCTCCATTCTCCACATAGAACCAGTAACCATTGTACTTGCAAAGTCCTGTAGCATTAAAGTTTACTTTGCCTCCACTTACATACCACCATGTCCCATTGTATTTGCATAAGCCTGTGGCATTAAAGTTTACCCGGCCTCCGCTTACATACCACCATGAACCATTGTATTTACATAAGCCTGTGGCATTAAAGTTTACTCGGCCTCCACTTACATACCACCATGAACCATTGTATTTGCATAAACCTGTAGCATTAAAATTTACTCGACCGCTGCTTACATACCACCATGAACCATTGTATTTGCATAAACCTGTGGCATTAAAGTTTACTTTGCCTCCGCTTATATACCACCAGCTTCCGTTATATTTACACAATCCATTTTTATTAAAGTTCACTTTTCCATTTTCAATGTACCACCATGAACCATTATATTTATATAATGTTGTTGCACTGTAATCTACTTTACCGTTATGAATGTAATACCATTCTCCGTTGTACTTGCAGAGTGTTGTCTCATTATTTGTTTTTCCACCATTTGTGTATACAAGGGAACCATTATTCATTGTCATGGATTCGGTTGTATCAACTTTTCCGTTCTTTATGTTCCACGTTGAGCCGTTATAGTCATATAGCATGTCAGCGCTATAATCTACGGTTCCATCTTTTACATAGTATGTCGTTCCATCATAGTCACATAATCCTGTGTAGGAAGTGTCTCTTAAACCATTTGTGTAATACAAAAGATTATCTCCATTTTTTTCCAAACCTGTAAGATTAAAGACCATAGATTCTGGAAGTGCAGCATTACAGACAATATATGTTCCGTAATAATTTACCCCTGTAACGCATGCTTTTATTGCTGCTCCAACTACAGTATACTCCACGCCATTCTTCGTTCTAATGCTTGAATATGTCAAATTACTATAATTTATAGCTGAATCAAATAATATATATTTATCTCTTGTATCGTCATAATAATATAACTTCAGTTTTGTATTGCTCATATCCTTAATGCACAAATTCCTGTCAATAAACTTTGCCTGGTTTAAAATGCCATTCCCATACAATGAATCAAATGACTTTTTATTATTTTCATCATTTGTAATAGTAAACATATATCCATCTATTCCCATACCCGAAAGTTTATCCAACAATTCTGTATTATTATCATATTGAACTCTAAAACTGTTGTTCGTATATGATGCGTCAATCTTGTCAAAATATAACTCATCATACTCATAGCTGTCAAAATAAGCTGTAACTACACTAAGTTCCATATTTCTTTCTTTTAATGTATCGACAACACTTTTTGGTACTGTTATATGTCTATAACGTGTCGACACTGCAACTATTGAATTTTCATCAACATACTTACTATTTAAAATACTCTGTAATATTTCATCCGGACTTCTTTTGCTCTTATGTTTATCTACCCATAAATGTGCCACAATTCTTTTCTCACCATTTACAGTTTGCCTGCAAATTAAATATCCGTCCCCCTCTTCAAGTTTTTCTACTTCATCAAGGTCTACTCCATATAATTCCTGATTTTGTTCATCTTGCATTACCTCTGCATCCTCATCAGACTTTGATTCCTCATATAACGCGTCCTGTTCTGTCTCACTTTCTGTGTTTACATCCACCTCCTGGCTTTCATCTGTCTGCTCCTCTGCATATGTTGTAACATTTCCGCTTGTCACAATCATTGTTCCAGCAAGCAGCATTGCTCCAAACTGCTTTACGATTTTGCTTTTCATAACATCCTCCTGATTTATTTTTTTGAAACTATTTTATCGTCTGATCAGACCATATTTATGTAAAATCTGATCTTATTCGATCAATTCAGTTAACATTGTACCATAATAAAGCGTCTATGGTGGTAACATATTAAAATAATCATATTTTTATATATTTTATGTATTTCCAGATTTATATTCTTATATTTTTTGTACACTTTATACACTCTTTTTTCTGATTAATTAGTGTATAGCTTTGTGTCTTTTAAATTTTATACCTCTGCCAATAAAGTATATTCATTCGGCTGCCGGGTGGTTCTGGCTGAGTGCATGCCTGCCGCAGATATTCGATTTGTGAGAAAATCGTGCCGGAGTTAATGCCGCCTAAGACGCAGCTGCGATACAAAAAATCCCGTTCAAGCCTCTCAGCATAAATTTACTCTGGCATCTATAAACAGCCAGTCCGTAAATTTGTGTGATAGCGGGTTGCGGCGCGTTTGATTTTTTTTATCTTGAATAGGCAATGCGTTGTGGCGGCATTTACTCCGGCTAGATTTTTGAACTATGAGAATAGCTGCGGCAGGCATGTGCTCTGACAGAGCTGCCCGGCTGACGAATGTCACAGCCCCTTTATTTTGGGTTGATTATTTTCTTTAGAATTTTACTACTCCCTTTACAATTTTGTACCTCTTTCCATTGTAGTTAAGGTATCCTGTATAATTCCATGCCACCTTTCCTTTACTTACTGCAAACCAGTTTTTACCATATTTACATAATGTAGTCTTGCTGAAATTTACTACTCCGTTATTTATGTACCACCATGTTCCATTGTATTTGCATAATGTATTCTTAAATCTTACTGCTCCATTCTCCACATAGAACCAGTAACCATTATACTTGCAAAGTCCAGTGGCATTAAAGTTTACTTTGCCTCCACTTACATACCACCATGTCCCATTATATTTGCATAAGCCTGTGGCATTAAAGTTTACCCGGCCTCCGCTTACATACCACCAGCTTCCGTTGTATTTACATAAGCCTGTGGCATTAAAGTTTACCTTGCCTCCGCTTACATACCACCAGCTTCCATTGTATTTACATAAGCCTGTGGCATTAAAATTTACTTTGCCTCCGCTTACATACCACCATGAACCATTGTATTTGCATAAACCTGTGGCATTAAAGTTTGCTTTGCCTCCACTTATATACCACCAGCTTCCGTTATATTTACACAATCCATTTTTATTAAAGTTCACTTTTCCATTTTCAATATACCACCATGAACCATTATATTTATATAGAGTTGTTGCACTGTAATCTACTTTACCATTATGAATGTAATACCATTCTCCATTGTACTTACAAAGGGTTGTCTCATTATTTGTTTTTCCACCATTTGTGTATACAAGTGAACCATTATTCATTGTCATGGATTCGGTTGTATCAACTTTTCCGTTCTTAATGTTCCATGTTGAGCCATTGTATTCGTATAACATATTTGCATTGTAATCTACGGATCCATCTTTTACATAGTATGTCGTTCCATCATAGTCACACAATCCTGTGTAGGAAGTGTCTCTTAAACCATTTGTATAATATATCAATTTATCATTTACTTTACATAATCCTGTTGTATCAAAAACAATTGAACTAGGAAGTGGATTATTGCATATCAAATAGGTTCCATAATATGGTGCCTTCTGTTCTTTCATTGTAATTAATGAACTAGTATATCCTAAGCTATTAGATACCATTGTACATTTTATATCAAAATTTTTGTTTATTAGTACAAATTTACCAATCTCAGTATCATAATAATATTGTTTTATATTATCTTTGTTTAAGTTTTTGTTATATAATTCATTATGTTCTAAAAGAATTCGCTGACTTATAATTCCATTTCCAACCATATTTTTATCGGAAGTTTTCTTATTCTCTAAGTTTTCTATTGTGTATGAAAAGCAATCTATAGATTCATTTGACAATTTATTAATTAGTTTACTATCTTTATTATACTCAATCTTGAATCCTAAATTATTCCCCTCATTGCTTATTTCATTAAAATACAGTTCATAATAATAAAGCCAATTATAATATCCTGTTACAATCATTAATCCCATTTCATTTTCTTTAATTAATTTTATTACATTTTTAGAAATATCTATGTTCTCATAAGATGTTGCTAATGCTATTACAGCATTTTCTTTCATATACTCATTTTCTACAACTTCACGAATTATGTCCTCTATACTTTTCCTCGCATCATCCGTTATAACATATGCAACATTTTTTCACTACCTCCAACTTTTTCTTTGCAGATATAAAATCCATCTCCTTCATATAATTTAGTTAACTTTTTTCTTGGAGAACTATATAATTCATTTTGAAAATCCTCATTTTCAATCATTAAATCTTCATAATCGTATGATTCCGCATATAACGCGTCTTGTTCTGTCTCACTTTCTGTGTTTACATCCACCTCCTGGCTTTCATCTGTCTGCTCCGCTGCATATGTTGTAACATTTCCGCTTGTCACAATCATTGTTCCGGCAAGCAGCATTGCTCCAAACTGCTTTACGATTTTGCTTTTCATAACATCCTCCTGATTTATTTATTTTTTAAAACTATTTTATCGTCTGATCAGACCACATTTATATAATATCTGATCTTATTCGATCAATCCAGTTAACATTGTACCATAATAAATCGATTATAGTGGTAACATATTTAAATAAATATGTTTTTATATATTTTCTATATTTCCAGATTTATATTCTTATATTTTTTGTACACTTTATACACTCTTTTTTCTGATTAATTAGTGTATCGCTTTGTGTCTTTTAAATTTTATACTTCTGCCAATAAAGTGTATTCATTCGGCTGCCGGGTGGTTCTGGCTGAGTGCATGCCTGCCGCAGATATTCGATTTGTGAGAAAATCGTGCCGGAGTTAATGCCGCCTAAGACGCAGCTGCGATACAAAAAATCCCGTTCAAGCCTCTCAGCATAAATTGACTCCGGCATCTATAAACAGCCAGTCCGTATATTTGTGTGATAGCGAGTTGTGGCGCGTTTGATTTTTTGTATCTTGAATAGGCAATGCGTTGTGGCGGCATTTACTCCGGCTAGATTTTTGAACTATGAGAATAGCTGCGGCAGGCAGGTGCTCTGACAGAGCCACCCGGCTGACGAATGCCACAGTCCCCTTTATTTTTTGAAACTATTTTATCGTATAACGAATGCCTGCATAAATTTTTGTATAAAAAAAAGACAGCCTTTCGATCCGCTGTCTTTTTAGGAGAAGGTATTTTTACTATGGGGTATAGCAAAAACTATATAATGTATTGGGGGGTTTTTACGGTTATTATAATATCATGTCATCACATATAAGTGTTCACAAAGTGTACAAGTTTTTAGTCTTTTTTCTGTGCATATTGTACAGTACATCTTTACTATACATACAATACGCTCTTGTAATATTGCACAATTACAAGAGCGTATATTAATTAATCATTAAAGAGAGCCTCAAACTCATCCTTTGATATTTTTTCTTTTTCAAGAAGAAGCGATGCACATTTGTCCAAAATGTTTCTGTTCTCATCTATCATTTTCTTTGCTTTTTCGTATGCATCATCTATTATCCTCTTAACTTCTGCATCTATAGCTGACGCAATTCCCTCACTGTAACTCTTTGTGTGGGCGAGATCACGTCCAATAAATACTTCTTCATCATCATCCGCATAACAGATAAGTCCAATATTTTCTGACATACCATACTTTGTAACCATCTCTCTTGCAAGCTTCGTTGCCTGCTTGATATCCTGTGATGCACCTGTTGTAATATCATCAAATACAAGCTCCTCTGCAACACGTCCACCGAGATCAACTATGATTTCCTGAAGCATACGTCCTTTTGTATTAAACATTTCATCTCTCTCAGGAAGAGGCATTGTATAACCTGCTGCCTGCCCCCACTCCTGTAGGGATAATAGAAACCGTGTAAACCGGTCCGACATCCGGAAGAAGATGAAATAAAAGTGCATGTCCGGATTCGTGGTAAGCCGTGATACGTTTTTCTTTGTCAGATATGATGCGGCTTTTCTTTTCTGCTCCGATTCCAACTTTTACAAACGACTTCTTTATATCATCCTGTGTTATATACTCCCTGTTCTCTTTTGCCGCATGGATCGCAGCTTCGTTTAACAGATTCTCAAGGTCAGCTCCTGTAAACCCTGCTGTTGTCTGTGCTACCTGTTTTAAGTCAACATCTTCTGCAAGAGGCTTTGCTTTTGCATGTACATTTAAGATTTCTTCTCTGCCTCCTACATCAGGTCTTCCAACTACTATCTTTCTGTCAAAACGTCCCGGACGCATGATAGCAGGGTCAAGTATATCTACACGGTTTGTAGCTGCCATAACGATGATTCCTTCATTTACACCGAAACCATCCATCTCCACAAGCATCTGGTTTAAAGTCTGTTCTCTCTCATCATGACCGCCGCCCATTCCAGTTCCTCTTCGTCTTGCGACCGCATCAATCTCATCGATAAACACTATACATGGAGCATTTTTCTTTGCATCCTCGAAAAGATCTCTCACTCGTGATGCACCTACTCCAACAAACATCTCTACAAAATCTGAACCTGAAATCGTAAAGAAAGGAACTCCAGCCTCTCCTGCAACTGCTTTTGCAAGAAGTGTTTTACCTGTTCCCGGAGGTCCTACCAGAAGCACTCCCTTAGGAATTCTTGCACCAAGCTTTGTGTATTTACCCGGTGCTTTTAAGAAATCAACTATTTCCTCGATTTCCTCTTTTTCCTCTTTAAGACCGGCTACGTTGTCAAATTTTACATGATTGTCTTCCTGTGTTGTAAGCCTAGCCCTGTTCTTTCCAAAATTCATCATTTTGCCGCCGCCATTCTGTGAAGCAGCATTATTGCTCATAATGACAAACAATATAAATACCGCACCAAATACAAGAAGATATGGAAGTAATGTCATGATCCAGTTTTCTGCCGGCACGTCGGCAACAGTATAATCTGTGTATCCGGCATCTGTCATTGTATTTTCTATGTCGTTTACATCTGTCACATAAAGAACACTTGATGAACCATCCTTGTATGACACCTCGAGACTTCCGGTTGGAACTTCCCTGTTCTGGATAACTTTTACATTTTCAATCTTATCTGCTGATAAGTCTTTTTCAAATTGCTGCTGCGTGTAGGAATTTGATGTTGAGCCTTCACTTAGCCAGTACCATATACATACAATAGCTATAACTATTATCACATATGCACCTATTCCACGCATTCCACCTTTTTTATTATTCAACTTGTTTCTCCTTTTCTTATATTTCGTCTTCTATAAAGCCAATGTATGGAAGATTTCTGAATCTCTGATCAAAATCAAGACCAAATCCGACTACAAATTTATCCGGAATCACAAATCCTGTATAATCTACCACTACATCATCAACCACTCGCCTTTCAGGTTTGTCAAGAAGTGTACAGATCGTAAGAGTCTTTGGATTTCTCTCACGAAGCAGTTTTGTCAGCTTGCTCAGCGTGTTTCCTGAATCTATAATATCCTCTATTATGATCACGTTTTCTCCCTCAATCGACTCTTCAAGATCCTTTTTGATCTTAACCTTTCCCGATGACTCCGTTCCTGCGCCATAGCTTGAAACAGACATGAAATCAATCGTCATAGGAAGCTTTATTCTCTTTGCAAGCTCTGTTGTAAAAAATATAGAGCCTTTTAAAATACATATAAGATATACTGATTCACCTTTAAACTTTTCAGTTATATCCGCTCCTATCTCTGCGATCCTTTTATTCAACTGTTCCTCTGTCAAATGCACTGATATATTGTAATCTTTTGAAAAATCCATCTTATCTTCCTCCATAAAAAGTAATTTGTAAAACTTCTTTTGTATCAGATGATACAAGGGCACTATTTCCTGAACGATCTCCCAATATGGCAAGTATCTCATTATCTTCCGCTATAAGCCACATATTATTTCTTTGTTCAGCAGTAATCTTCTGGTTCACAAAATATTCCTTAAGTTTTTTACGGTGTCCCATATCGTCTATAATTATATAATCCCCAGCCATGCGTTTCCTTACAACAAAGCTATTTTTTATCTTATCATAATCAAGCCATTTCGTACATGATTTTTTGGGAATTTCATTCATTTTTCCATTAAATCCAAGTATTTCGAATATTATTACGCCATTTTCAACAATAAGTTCTACCGGTCTTTCCCTGCACTTTGTTTTATCTATTTCATAGCTTGATTGTCCGTCATTTTGCACCGGTTTATTTTTTGACAATATGATTTTATCATACGATTTTCTGGCTGTAAGATCATATGGGAGGTTTATTTTTCTGCCTGTCTGCATATCAATAAGTTCAATGAGCGATGATACGTGTATACTGCCTATATCCTTACGCCTTCCGGCTGCAATGCAGATTGCCTCTTTTGCGAGTTCGCTTTTTAGTGCCGGATGCAGCTTCATAAATTCATCTATATCTATAGTCACACTATCATTTTCTATTTTTACCGCTGCATCTTTTGCTGCGGATATCTGTGATTCAATATAATCCCACATAAGACTCTGGTTCTGTGCCGCCGAACTTATATGCTCGACTGCCCTTTTATTTATTTTTCTAAGCACAGGCATAACTTCATGTCTTATCCGGTTTCTTGAATATTCTACATCACTGTTTGTACTGTCTGTTACATATCTAATATCTTTTTTTTCAAGAAAATTTTCTATATCGGAACGGCTGACAGGAAGAAGCGGCCGTATATATGTCACATTTTTTTTAGATGAGACAGGTCTTATCCCACCAAGACCTCTCATTCCGCTTCCTCTTATCATCTGGAACAATACCGTCTCAGCATTATCCTCCTGATGATGTGCAACCGCTACGGAGGCTTTTTTTCTGACTGCAATATCCTCAAAAACATTATATCTTAATACCCTTGCTGCCTCTTCAAGTCCCATCCCTGACTTTTGCGCAAATGCAGGGACATCAACATTGTATACGTGACATTCTATATTTATACTGCGGCATAGATTTTTTACATATTCAGCATCACTTTTGCTTTCATCTCCACGGATCCCATGCTCGACATGTACTGCCTCAAGCTTAAATCGTAAATCCTGTCTTAATTCATCAAGCACCACAAGCAGACATACCGAATCTGCACCTCCCGATACAGCAGCTATCACTGTATCATTCTGTTTTATCATGTTGTTTTTTATAATATATTCTTTTGTTTCTTTTATCATTATTTCTCCCAGACTCCTATAGTTATAACTGTCATATCATCCATCGCATAACCGCCTGTCATAAGCAGCACTCGATCCAATATGTCCTGTGAGATGACACCTGCATTATCCGATCCTGCATCGGCTACTATCTCACATAATTTCTCTACAGGGTTCTTTACATGAAGATATTCTAGCACACCATCCGTCACCATTACAAGGAATTCGCCATTTTCAAGTTTTGTTTTTACCGGATTTATTTTCTGCTCTGCATCATAGCCTACAGGTAGTGAATCGCACTGTATAACTTCCACATTACGATTCCTTTTTACAAATGATACTGCTGCTCCGATTTTTATTATCTCTGCAACTCCGCTATACAAATCTATCGCTGCAAAATCTACTGTAGAAAATGAATCTCCTTCACCTGATAATACCATTGCTGAATTCATCATATCTATAGCTTCGCTTTTTTTAAATCCTGCCTCTAAAAATTTTTCCAGCAGATCAACTACCAGATTACTCTCATCATTTGCCCTTTTCCCTGAACCCATGCCATCAGACAGGCATACATTATATATTCCACTGTCAAGCTCAAACATTCCGAAGCTATCCCCACTCACAGACGAGCCTGTCTTCTTTTTAGTCGCAATTCCAGATAATGCATAATATGTTGTATCTTCGTACAATGTTACCGGAGTACATATGGATGTTATAAGCGCCTTCGTATCCTTTGCCGCACGCCATGCCATGCCTGTAGCTGATGAAACCGCTTTTATAAATGCTCCCACAGGCAGTCCTCCATCCCATTTTGTATAGATATCTGCTTTTATAATTGCATATCCGTCTGCATTTTCATATATATGAACCTCTTCAACTGTAAATCCCGTTTCCTTTGCCTCAACATATATCTTCGTTATTTTCATTTTTCTGTGCCCGTCCACACACTTTTCATTGTTCACCCAGTCTTCCATCAGAACAGCCATGGCATCAAGCTGTTTTGCAATGACCTGTCTGTTTTCCTTTAGCCGCCGGTACCATGCTTCATTAAGCTCCAGCCTTAGGAATGCGTCTGTTGCTGCATCAACCATTTTTTCATAATAAGGACAATTGTCCACATAAACTTTTTCTATTATTTCCTTTTTATCCCTGCGCTCTTTTACCGCATTTATAAGATCAACTATTTTCTGCGACATTGATTGTCTGTTATCGTTCCAGCATATCACACAGCCTTCACAACAGGCACACATTCTACCTGTTATCTCACTCTCCAGCTTTGCAGTATGATCACTTTTTCCCTGCTCAACTTCACATCCTGCCTTTGCTATCATTTTTGCAAGTCCACCGACTGAAGCTGCAAATGCCTCTTCCTTATCCGGGAGTAGGCTCTTACTTGTACTTTTTTCACTTTTTCCCATAAATTCAATATATTTAAGGCCTCTGTCAGTGATCACGACAGTTCCAAATATCATTGCACTCTCTGCAATACTTAGAATTATCTGTATTTTGTCAACACTTCCTGTCATTTCCGCTGAAATTCCCATAGCACAAGTTGTAAGTGCCGTTATCACCGCCGCAGCCGATCCACTGCATCTTTTATTTATCCAGCTGTAAAATCTGATTCCTATAAAACTTACCACAATAATAAAGAGATACTTTGTCATTGTCTGAAACGACATAAAGTATCCCATTCCTGTAAATAATCCTATGTAAAAAAGTATCGTTTTATTATTCCACAACAGATATACTGCAAAAATTGCCGGTACAAGAGGATAACAATCCATTATGCCGACAGAAGATGCAAGTGCTGCAGCAGCTCCTGCAATGATATTTTTTATTTTTATAAGTCCCATTCACACAGCCTCCAATTTAATAGTATATGCCATATTATATTGGGACTATTCCGCAAGCTTTGCCGAAAAACATAAATAACATAAAAAAGGAAAACCTCAGTTCTCCTTTTCTTTAAAAATTATTTCGTTATCGTACGCAAGCCCCAGCTTGCTTTTTGCCATGTCTTCTATGTACTGGTCGCTCTGCATATAATCTGCAAGGGCGTTTATCTCATCTGTGCGCTCTGTCTCCTCTTTGAGCTGCTTGTTCAGCTCTGCTGTCTGCTGCGCATAGGCTGTTTCTTTATTTTTAAGCTGCACTATCTGAAAAATCATAACAATAAGAAATGCAACAACTATCACTGCGACACTTAATGTTCCGCCTCTTTTTTTACTTGAACGACGTATACTCATTATTCCTCCTTAATATACCTATCTGAATAGTTTTCCAAACATTTTATCTTTTTTAGCGGACACATCCGGTATTTTTGAATAAGTCATTGTGTCTACCTCACCTTCTATATCGGCTTCTCCCTTTTCAAGGTTTAGTCTGTTTACATGAAGATCTTTGCCTTTTATATGTAACATTCCAAGTTCCGTCTCTAAAAGAACCTCAGCAACATCAAATGACAACACGTCCAATATTCCTGTAAAATTTGCATTCTTCCGGTTAGTTAATATTAGTTTATGACTTTTTGTGTTTGAAATTTCTTCCATCTGGTTCCTCCTCATAATCGTTATATATATATTGTATGAGGCACCGGATGTATTTATGCTATATATTCAAAAAGGTCTTTAGCATTTTCCTTCTTTGTCGTATCCATTATGTCAAGCACTCTTACTTTTACTGTTTTCTGTCCGAACATTATCTCTATTATATCGCCAACTTTTACATTAACTGATGCTTTTGCCTGTTTTCCATTTACCATAACTCTTCCTGCATCACAGGCTTCATTTGCAACTGTACGCCTTTTTATAAGACGGGATACTTTTAAAAATTTGTCTAATCTCATTTATTACTCCATGATATACATTTTAAAAAAGTGGAACGCCCATCGACGTTCCACCAGGAATTTTCAATATAACTAACAATTAGTTAAGAGAATCTTTTAAAGCTTTTCCTGCTTTGAACTTAGGAGCTTTAGATGCTGGAATAGTCATCTCTGCGCCTGTCTGAGGGTTTCTTCCAGTTCTTGCAGCTCTCTCTGAAACCTCGAATGTTCCAAATCCTACTAACTGGATTTTCTCACCTTTCTTTAACTCTTCAGCAACAATATCTGTAAAAGCCTTTAAAGAAGCCTCAGCGTCTTTCTTAGATACTCCTGCCTTCTCAGCCATAGCTGTAACTAAATCTGCTTTGTTCATGTCAAAATTCCTCCTCTGGATTCTTATATTTATATAATTCGAGCTTGTTCCCAAATTACCTACATCAATATATATACTTGTTTTATAGCCATTTGTCAAGAAAAATCGCCATAAATAAGGCTTTTTCGAGAGTTTTGACATTCTTTTTTCAGGAAAATATATCCCACAAAAGCACCATGGATTTCCATGCTCATCCATCAATTCGATGATGATGATAAAATTGATGAAAGTGTTGACAGGTAGTCCTTGAGCTGATCATTCGTAAGTCCGTCAACTAATGATGAGCTGCCACTTTCAGATGTATCTGTGCTGCCTGATGAACTTTTGCTGCCCGATGAACTTTTGCTGCCCGATGAACCTGTGCTGCCCGATGAACCTGTGCTGCCCGATGAACTTGTACTTGTGGACGAACTTGTGCTGTTTGATGTATCTGTGGCTGATGAGGAACCTGCAGCGGATGAGGACGCACTGCCATTTGTAGATGCATCTCCGGCAGTCTGTGACGATGCCTGGTTTTCTATCTGTGCCTCACTGCTCCTTGCCTCCTCCGGCTCAACAGCCTTCGCCTGTGTTGAAGAATTCTCACTGTCATCCTCGTCATCTTTAATGTTGAGTTCTATCGTTGATTGTGGCGAATTCACATATAATGTCCTCGTCCAGTCATCGTAACCATCCGCTGTCACCTTTAACGTATGCTTTCCATATTGCACATCTGTAACCTGTGAGCTGTCTATCTGCTTTCCATCTATATATATCTGTGCATCATCAATATCCGTCTTAAAAAGTATCTGTGCCGTCTTTGGTCCGTCTCCTTTTAACGTGCTAAGATCGACCACCGTCTCTTCCCCTCTTTCAATCTCAATGTCCTGCGTTCCACCCCAGCCGTTGTTTGCAACAGCAAGTGTGTACTCTCCCTCCGGGACTTCCATCTCCATATTTGATGTGATTTCTGCAAATATACTGTTTCCAAGCTGTAAAAAGCTTCCATCAAATAGCTCTGTATTTTTTAATTTCAAAGTTCCGTGGCCTGTTTTGATCGAAATGGCAAGTATTTTTTTGTCAATTCCTACAACCGACAAAATATCATTGTCCGATATATCATCAAAATCTGCTATGCTATCGTTTGAAAATACATATGTATCACCAGAAATTTTATAGCTGCTGTCCGCAATATCCATTATTCCTTCTGATGTATTGATTGAAAAATTTGTTACATCATCATAATTCCATACACTCTGCGATTTCTGTACCTTGCTGACCTTCCCATCAGTATTTGTTCCACTAAGGCATATTATGTCTCCATTGGAAAAATTGACAACAGATGTGTGCTCACCATATTTATTAAGAAATTCCGTAGATAATCCATAATGATATTGGTATTCCAAGCCATCAGCATATCTGTAAACACGCATAGTCTCATTCGCAGTATCAAGCCCTGCTATCATATATAATTCTTCATCTGCCTTTGCAGCTTTCTCTGTCTGCGTACTTTCCTCATTCATGCTGTGATAAAACACTCTCTGCCCTGATGTCTCTTTTTTATCTGCACATCCTGTAAGCATTCCAGCCAGCAGAATAAACGCAAGCATATATTTTAGTTTCTTCATATTTTTCATCCCTGATCGTAATTGCATTTTTGTTTTAGTATACCTTATTCTTATAAAAAATTGAATCTTTTAAAAATATTTCTTTAGCTGCATCCTGTTCTATAAGAGCTGCCAGCTTTTCCGCACTTTTTTCGGAAATCCATGTTTTTCTGGAATTCATATAATGATTTGTTATTTTGCAGAATTTTTCCGGGAAAAGTAAGAGTGCCTTAAGCATATCTAATTCTTTTTCCGAAAGCTTTCTTACACTGTCATAGCTTTGTATCAATAATTTTCCAAGCTCAGTTGACCATCCATTTTTTTCCATCATTTTACGCATATATTCAGCGATATCTGTTTCTGGATAATTTGGCGTTATCGTCTCGAAATTTATAATCCTCCACTTTCCCGCATCGCATACTATATTATGGTGATTGAAATTCCCATGACAATATATTACAGGAATACTGCCACCTATGGTATCCTGTACCACCGCAAGCGCTTCTAATCCCTGATTTAAAAAATGCTCATATTCACTGTTAAACAACCGTTCAAATTCATTGATCCTGTTTTTATGTTTTATGTAATTTTTTAATTTTATTATCTCATTACATTTTTTCTGCATTTTTTTTGAGATATCCGGTTCATACTGCAGCTTGTATTTTTCCATTACATAATGAAATTGTGCAAGAGTCTTCATCGACTTACACATGTCATTTATTATATCGGGATCACATTCACGTCCCGCTTTGTATTCCTTTAAAATATACCCCGCCTCACAATTATCCTTTGAAATTATCGTTCCGTCCTTTTTCAATTGTATCTGTTCGGCATCGATCCCATGTTCTTTTGCAAATATAAGAATTTCTCTGAGCTCCTGCGCTCTCGTCTCGAATCCTCTGTATGGCACAAGCACTTTTTGTCCATCTGATGTATCACAAAGATAGCTTCCCCTGCCTTTAGATATTTTTGTTATATTGAGTTCATAATCATCAAGTGCACATTCCGGCTGATTATACAAAAAAATCCCCCCTTATATGATATTTATCTGTTTATCATATGAGAGTGGATATTATTTTATTCGCATGTTCTATAAGTTTTTCATGATCGTTCAATTCCGGGTCATCAAGCACCATTTCATACAACTTATCCAGTATTTCTCCAAGCTTCTGCCCCGGCTCCATGCCAAGATCGATCAAATCTCTTCCATTTATTTTCATATCTTTTTTAGATACGCATTGATCATCTGACAATATTTCGTTGTATACACGCTCAAACTCATCAATGTATGCCATTTTTTCTTTTCGCTTATATAGACTCTGTCCAAGCATATCAGCCCTCTTTACCTCAAAGAGCATCGGAAAAAGTCCTGCTCCTATGCGGCTCATCGCCCGTCTTACGTTTTTTGGCGTAATCTGCGGTCTGTCATCATGTTCCTTTACCAGTCTGCAGCAACAGTCAATTGTTTTGTTGTCAAACTTAAGACGCCTCAGAATCTGTTTTGCCATATCAGCACCAACAGCTGGATGTTTCTTGAAATGATTCTGTCCTTCTTCGTCCGTCGTAATGCATACAGGCTTTGCCACATCATGAAGCAGCATGGTAAGTCTAAGTACTTTGTCTGACCTGACATTCATAAGGGTACGGATCGTATGCTCACCGACACTGTACATATGATGCTTGTTATTCTGTGGTGTCTGCATCATCACATCAAATTCCGGCATGAATACCTTTGTAAGCCCAAGTTCATACAAATTCCTCATCATCTCCGGATGATCTGATGTCAGAAGCTTTACAAGTTCGACCTGAATACGCTCTGCACTGACCTTTGCCATTGTCGGTGCCAGCTCCTTTATTGCATCCTGTGTCTCCTTGTCTATTTCAAATCCAAGCTGGGCAGCAAAACGGACTGCACGGAACATCCTTAAAGCATCCTCGCTGAATCTGTCATGGGCACAGCCAACACACTTTATGATATGTTTATTTAGATCGCCAATTCCGTCAAACTCGTCCACTATGCCGCTTTTATGATTATATGCCATTGCATTTATCGTAAAATCACGTCTCTCAAGATCAAGTTTCAGATTAGATGTAAAAGTAACCTCTTTTGGATGGCGCGCATCCTCGTATTCTCCATCTATCCTGTATGTTGTAACCTCATAACCCACATGATCAAGCATAACGGTAACTGTTCCATGCTGGATTCCGGTATCGATCGTGTGATTGAAAATCGTCTTAACCTGATCCGGTTTTGCTGAAGTAGTGATATCCCAGTCCTGTGGTTTTCTTCCTAGCAGGCTGTCACGCACACAGCCACCTACCGCATATGCCTCAAATCCATGCTCGTAGAGCCTGTCTATTATGAAATTGACGTTCTGCGGTAAATCTATGTGCATGTATTCCTCCAATTACTTATTCTTCCTCCTAAATTTTTACCTATTACAGTTTTTATAACACAAATCTGCGATATAAATTTTCGTAGGCGAATGATTACAAACGCAGGCGTAGTGGTACTACGCCGAGACTTGTAACATTCGTGTACGGGAATTCAGACGTAGAGTTTAGTATGCTTTGCCCCAGTATACAAGCTTGTGTGCTGGCTTTCCACAGCATACACATACGTCAGAAATCTGTTCCTGATCATTAAATGGCATACAACGGCTTGTAACTGTTGTGTCCTCTTTGATCTTGTTCTCGCATGCTTCATCGCCACACCACATAGCCCGGATAAATCCCGGCTTTGTCTCTGCGATAGCTTTAAACTCATTGTAATCATGAGCATCATTTATATGGCCTGCAAGGAATGTCTTTGCTCTCTCAAGCATATCATTTTGCATTGTCTCAAGTACCTCTGCAAGCTTCTCATTTACCTCGTCAAGTGATACAACGATCTTCTCTCTTGTGTCACGACGGACGATAACACACTGGTTTTTCTCAATATCCTTTGGTCCGATCTCGATACGTGCAGGTATTCCCTGAATCTCCTGCTCTGAGAATTTCCAGCCAGGTGTCTTGTCTGATGCATCGATCTTTACACGGAAATCCTTTGAAAGGGCATCTTTGAGATCGTAAGCTTTGTCTAACACGCCATCCTTCTGCTGCTGGATTGGAATGACCATTACCTGTGTCGGAGCGATTCTTGGTGGAAGTACAAGTCCTGAATCATCTCCGTGTACCATGATGATTGCTCCGATAAGACGTGTTGAAACACCCCATGATGTCTCATGGCAGTACTGTAATTTGTTCTCTTTGTCTGTGTACTGGATGCCGAATGCTTTTGCAAATCCATCACCGAAGTTGTGTGATGTACCTGACTGGAGAGCTTTTCCGTCATGCATGAGTGCCTCTATTGTATAAGTAGCCTCTGCTCCGGCAAATTTCTCTTTGTCTGTTTTTCTTCCTTTTACCATAGGAATCGCAAGATATTTCTCACAGAAATCGGCGTAGAGATTGAGCATCTGTACTGTACGTGCCTCTGCTTCCTCGGCTGTGGCATGAACTGTATGTCCTTCCTGCCATAAGAACTCTGATGAGCGAAGGAATGGACGTGTAGTTTTCTCCCAGCGTACTACTGAACACCACTGATTGTATACTTTTGGCAGATCTCTGTGTGACTGTACGATTTTGCTGTAAAGTTCACAGAAAAGTGTCTCTGATGTAGGTCTTACGGCAAGTCTCTCCTGAAGAGTCTCAAGACCGCCCTGTGTAACCCAGGCTACTTCCGGTGCAAAGTCCCTCTACGTGATCCTTTTCTTTCTGAAGAAGGCTCTCCGGAATGAACATTGGCATGTAAACATTCTCTACGCCTGTCTCTTTAAACATTGCGTCGAGGTTTTTCTGTATATTCTCCCAGATGGCATAACCATTGGGTTTAAAGATCATGCATCCCTTTACAGATGAATAATCCATCAGCTCTGCTTTCTTCACAACGTCTGTATACCATTGTGCGAAGTCTTCCTCCATGGAAGTGATGGCTTCTACTAATTTTTTCTCCTTAGCCATTGCTTTTCTCCTTTTATTAAATAGTATTCTATGACATACAGGACTTTGAAAACCACGTCCTGCACCACGCATAATTTTACTAATTAATATTATTCCATACGTCCGCCGATGTCAACTGTTTAAAGGCTTGGCGCACAGCTTGACAGCAAATGTCAGGCCCGCGTCTGATCAGTAACCTCTTATCCTGCGAATTCCGATTGCCGGATTTCTTCTGTTTCTGTGTCTGTCATCTTATTATTAAGCAGGATAACACCTACGAATAACACCAATATTCCGGAAACTACAAACATAACACCCGTGTCTACATATGCTACAAGAGCGCTGACCACAAACGATGCCATAGGTACTGCAGCAATTCCGATTGCTGTATTTATTCCGGAAATCCGTGCAAGATATTCTTCCTTTATCTGTTTCATGGCAAATACATTCATATATGCACTCATAAGTGCTATCGTGTATCCCATGATAAGACTCAATACTCCGGTAAAAATGTAGACAACTGCCCTATTCATATACAATGGTTTTGCTATTGGAATTATGATATAAAACGCAGCCATACCTACACATCCCATAAACAGTATAAGCTTTCCCTTCAGCATCTGCTGCACTAGGGGGTATGTAATGGATCCGAGTAACATTCCAACTGTTGCGGTAATTCCAAGTAATGATAACAGTTCTGCCCCGCCACCTAAGATTTCACTTGCGAGCGGTGCCTGAAGACTGTTAAACGGAATAAGGATCACATTCAAAAATACACATACCATCAGGAAAAATAAAATGATCTTCTCACTTTTTACATATCCAAATCCATCCTTTAAAGTCTCAAAATACTCTTTTTTATCAAATTTCTGTTTTATAAGTCCTTTTTCGTTTGTGTTTATCGTTGATATGATAAGCGCCGATATGATAAACGTAACCATATCTACATATATTGCCCCTGCCGTTCCTATGACAGCTATTATGCCTGCTGCCGCCGCTGTTCCGATAAGTTCAGCAACACTAGACAATGTAGATTCAAGTGAAAGTCCATACTCAAAGTATTCTTTCTTTAAGACCTTTGGTGTCAATGCCATATTTGCCGGTCCCCTGAATGCCTCTGCCGTAGAAATGATCAACGTAGTAACTATAAGCATCCATGGCTGCAAAAGTGAAAGCAGATATCCGGTCGCAACATATGCCACACAGGCAGCTCGTATAAAATCCGTAGACACCATTATAGCCTTTTTATTTCTTCCCTCAACCCAGGCTCCTGCAAGCGGTGTGATAAAAATTGTAGGCACACGGTTTATTCCAAATATTATCGCAGACCATGCAGCACTTCCAGTCAGTTCGTAAACGATCCACGTGGATGCGATCGCATCAATCGAATCGCCGAATCTATTCACGATTGCGGATATTATGATCTTCATATACTCAAATTGTCTAAATATGTCCTTATATGTAACTTTATTTTCGCTCATGATGTTCCTCCCTGACATTTTCTTTTGTCGAATAAATAATCAAGTCTTGCCCTCTCTTCTATTGACAATCCATCATTTAAAATACCTAAGCACTCATTATTATTCGCTCCAATTTGACATCTTCCAATACAATAATGTAACTCTATACATTGTTTATTATAGTGATTAGAAAAGTAAATAGAAGATAAGTAAATGGAAACTTTTTTGTTTCCATTTATGTATACCTTGAAATTATTTCTTTAAAATACTATACTATATAAATACTATATTAATCATCAATATCAGGAGGATCTCTTATGGCAGTAAGAAATGCTGGAAAAATCATACGTGAAGCCCGCTTAAAAGCTGGATTAACTCAGGAACAGATGTCAGAGGATATTTGTTCTGTACTTACTCTTTCCAGAATTGAAAATAATAGTGCTGGTGTTAGTCCTTCCTTATTTCAGGCACTTATGTCCCGTGCCGGCGCTCCACGAAATATTTTTCCTGTTTTTCCAAACAGAAAAGATTTCGACTGTTTTTATACATTAAAAAGAGCCCGCCTATATCTTGAATCCTGGCAATTGCAGGAAGCATATGACGAGCTTTTGAAAGTTAAAAATGCTGATTTTTCAAATAATAAGTTCCACTATCAGGAATGGCTATATCTACAAGGATGCCTTCAATCCAGAAGTGGAAGCTGTGAACATCAGCTTATATATGAAATTTTTATATCAGCGCTAATTATTACTAAACCCAATATTGATTTTTCTGATTTGAGCAATGAACTATTTTCAGACATAGAGCTTGAACTACTGATTGAAATATCGAATGAACTCTTGTATTTATCTCAAAGCGATTTATCCTACATAATATGTTCGCAATTAGAATCTTATATTAATAACGCCGAACTAAGTTTTATCGAACGTGATCGTTTACTCAGCCGGAATGCCATCGCAAGGACTAAATATTTACTTTACACCCACGACTATAACAAAGCCCTTGAAACAATCAATGAATATCGACATCTTATGGTGGTCAATTCCGAAAATGCGTCTTTGCTTGAACTGAATTTTTGGACAGCCATGAGTTATTACTATTGTGGTAATATCGAAAAAGCCCATCAAATGTTCAATGATACTTTTTACTCTGCACACGCTATTGAAAGCTGTTATGCTACAATATGCTTAAAATTTGTTTCCGAGAATACTTCTATAATTATAGATTACTATATTAAATCTTTGCCATCTATTGATTGTAAAACATTTAAATATGAAAAAATAACTGATTCATTATCTCTTTCAGATGGAACGTATGATTTATTTTCTCCTGACGTCCTCACTTTAGGTCGTCTTATTTATGTGCTCCGAAAAGAGCAAAATATATCCCAGGCTGTTCTATGTCAGGGACTATGCAGTAAGTCCAAATTATCTAAAATTGAAAATGATCAGCTTCAACCTGATATATTTTTAAGTGAAGCATTGCTCCAGAGACTAGGTCTCTCAGAAAGAGCCCTTGCATTTTGTGGTGATGATAAACAACATGAACTTCATTCTCTTTTTTTTAAAATTATCCATAATCAATTTTTATCAACTGATACTCAAAAAGAAGCTCTGGAAAATTTCAAAAAACTGCTTTCAAAAAATGATGTTGTTCCTCTTCAATTTTATTATATTAATTATTCAAATTTAATAGATAATACAGCTGATCAAATTGAATATATAAAAAAAGGTCTATATTGTACTATCCCCAATTTCGATATACACAAGCTTCATTCTTATAAGCTTTCATATAACGAGATTGTAGCCATAACAGCTTTAGCTCGCTGGTATAATAACTCTGACACTCCTGATATGTGTGATACATATTTCATGAAATTGTTAGAATACAGGCAAATTTCAAATTTGGATATAACCTTTGAATCCCTGATTTATTCGATAATATTGTTTAGATACAGTGACTTCTTATTTCATCAGGCAAACTATTCCAAATTATGTAATTTACTATCCGATGATATATTACCACTATTAAAAATACATCTTGATGATTATGGTTTTTTCCTATATTATTACTGTCTAGCATTAGGTGAAAATTCTGAATTATCTTTTTGTCTTAAATATGGTCATTACGCTTATGCCATTCAAAACATTTGGGAATTATACGATAATTCTACCAAGCTTAAAAATATTTTAGCGCAAAACTATTTAATTGATGTCAACTAATTTCCCAACTTATTTGACAGATCACATACTTGTATTTGTAATGATGTTGAAGCTAGATCATTGCTTACCTTTCCAAAATTGATAAGCATTCCCAACATCAATGACAATGCTGCTACTTTTTTTAATGTGCTTTTTAAATTATTCTTTTTCATTTAATTTTATCTCCTTCGTAAATTTTACGATAGTTATTGTATCCGTTTACAAAAGCAAAAACCACTACATAAATGGAAACTTTTTTTGTTCCATTTATGTAGTGGACAAAATTCCAAGCACAAAACCAGCTTTTCCTTTAAGCGCTGGCAAAAAATGCGTTTTTTAACATTTGCCCCATAAAAACTGGCTGAGGAAATTTTTACTTGGAGCCGCTTTCATTACAAATGTCGGTCCGCAATGGAGCTATTGTGTATTTTGCACAATAATGATTATCATAGGAATATTATCTGTAAAATTTCTAAAGAACTAATTATAATATATGTTTTTCCAAAAAGATGTGCTAAAATTAATAATTAGTTGCTATGGCACTATACTAAGGAGATTTTATAATGGATAATTACAGACGCGGACTGGCAGCAGGAATTCCCATTGCTCTGGGATATCTGTCAGTCTCATTTACTTTTGGAATAATGGCAGTATCATATGGTCTGTCATGGTGGCAGGCTTTACTTATTTCAATGACAACAGTCACGTCAGCAGGGCAATTTGCCGGGCTCGGGACAATGATGCATCCCGGACAATATTTTCAAATGCTCATATCTCAGATCACTATTAATATACGATATTCTTTTATGTCAATCTCAGTCGGTCAAAAGGCTGATTCACGTTTTAAAGGGATTTCACGCTGGATACTCGGTTTTATGATGACCGATGAGATTTTTGCCGTGGCAAGCCAGGAGGATGCTGTAAGCCGCAGTTTCTTTGCCGGACTATCGACACTTCCTTACATTGGCTGGGCTTTTGGAACACTGTTTGGTGCTATACTCGGAAGCATCCTCCCGGACAGACTTATGAGCGCACTGAGTCTTGCAATATATGGTATGTTTGTCGCTATCGTTGTACCTGAAATGAAAAAGTCCAGGGCTGTCGTATTTGTTGTGGTGCTGGCACTCGTGCTCAGCTGTATGTTTTACTATATCCCGCTGCTCTCAAAGATTTCAAGCGGTATCACTATCACTATAGTTGCTGTTGTTGCTGCAGTTGTCGGTTCGCTGCTGTTCCCGGTTGCAGATGAGGCAAACGAGTAATTGCTGCATACGTGACATTAGATAATCATAGTCAGGAGGCTCTACCAGATGAAAAACAGTGTATTTTTTATATATTTACTTATACTTGCCGGATCTACATACCTGATCCGTGTCATACCTTTTGTTGCGATAAAAGAAAAGATCAACAACAGATTTGTACGGTCTTTTCTATATTATATACCATATGCGGTTTTAACTGCCATGACCATCCCTGCCGTGTTCTATGCCACTAACTGGTGGATTGGTGCCGCTGCCGGACTAGCTGCTGCTGTTATATTTGCCATTAAAGGCAAGGGGCTTACAACAGTCGCTGTTGCTTCATGTGTTGCTGTGTTTGTGGTTGAACTATTTCATTAGAGGTGTTTACAATGACTTTACAACAATTAAAATATGCAATAACGGTTGCAGAATCCGGAACAATAACTGAAGCAGCGACCAGGCTTTATATATCACAGCCAAGTCTTACAAATGCTATCCATGAACTTGAGAAAGAAATGAATATAACTATTTTTAACCGTACAAACCGCGGTATCGTCATTTCAAAAGAAGGGGAAGACTTTCTTGGATATGCCAGACAGGTGCTTGAGCAGGCTTCAATTCTTGAAGACCGGTATAAAGGTGCATCAGGTGGGAAAAAACAATTCTGTGTATCAACACAGCACTATTCATTTGCTGTCAATGCTTTTGTTGATCTGATAAAGCAATTCGGACAGGACGAATATGATTTCAGTCTGCGCGAAACACAGACCTATGAAATCATTGAGGACGTTGCGCACATGAAAAGTGAGATCGGCATACTGTTTTTAAATGATTTCAATGAAACCGTAATAAAAAAGCTCCTCAAATCACACGAATTGATCTTTCAGGAGCTTTTTGTTGCCAAACCACATGTTTTTATAAGTGTTGATCATCCTCTTGCCCACAATGACGTGATAACAAATGAGCAGCTTGAAGACTATCCATATTTGTCTTTCGAGCAGGGCGAACACAATTCTTTTTATTTCTCAGAAGAAATATTCTCTGCGACTGAACGGCGCAAAAATATCCGTGTACGCGACAGGGCAACTCTTTTCAACCTGCTCATAGGTTTAAATGGCTACACCGTATGCAGTGGTGTAATTGATAAAGAACTAAACGGCAGCGGTATCATCGCTGTTCCCCTTGCCGATGAAGGTGATATGCGCATTGGCTATATACGTCATCAACGTGGACTGTCAAGCAGACTTGCCTATACATATATTGATGCACTCAGGAAATATATTGAGTGTTAACTGAAGATGTAATTATTTTTTCTCATCAACTCTTCTGAAGCTGTTAAAGTCTGATATAGCTTCTTTAAGACACCATACCACCGTGTCAAATGCACCTGCCTTGTACAGATTTATAAGTATCATGCCAATCGGTATAGCAAGTATCATACCGACAACACTGCTTACTTTATAACCTATAAACATAAAAAACAGTGCTGCAAACGGATCAAGTCCAACTGAATCTCCAATGAGCTTAGGCTGGACGAGCTGGTGCACAACAAGTGTCACAATATATAATATGATCATTCCTGCCGCTATATAATAATTGCCTGAGAATAATTTTATTACTGCCCATGGGCAAAGCACCGTACCTGTTCCGAATACCGGAAGCATATCCAGAAATGCTATTCCAAAAGCTATTATCCATGCAAATCTGACATGGAGTAATAAAAGTCCAATAAAAACTATGACATAAATAACACCCATTATTTTAAACTGTGCTTTAAAATATCCACCGACTACTGTAACGAGCTGCTGATATATATGTTCTATTTTCTGTATGAATGCTTTAGGAAGATGATTTTCTATTCCTGTTATCAGCCTGTCCTTATCAGCTACAAAAAAGTATGTTGCCATAAGACCTACTATTACACCGACTAATATGTCCGGAAGACTTTTTGCGACACCACCTATCGCATTTATCGGCGATGATCCTGTACCTGTGAGTGCATTTGCCGCATATTTTTCTACTGTGGCGATCAGCTCACTGAAATCAACATCCTTTGTAAATGGAAGGCGGTCCAGTAACGTCTGCAGCTGGTTCATTGCCTTTGAAAATTCATGTCCTGCATTTGTAGTCATTGTCGGCATATAATTCATAAATGCCACAATACCCTGTCCAAGCAATGTCGCTGCTCCATATATTATAAGCACGATAAATCCTATAACAGCTATAATGGTTATCATTGAGCCCCATTTTCTGTTTATCTTTATATGTTTTTCGAGAAACTTTACTATAGGATTTGCTATCACAGCCAGAATAAGTCCAACTACAAATGGCATAAAATAGGACATCAGCCATGGCAGGATAAATATTATAAACCATAATATAACAAGTGCCGTAGCAAGATTACATGCGATCTTAAGATATTTTGTTTTTGTATCCATATTTTTCTCCCATTTCAGTTTTTTGAATCATTACATATTCGTTTAATTTAATACTATATCTTATTTCAGATTCAATACTAACACAACTTGTTTATAAAATATATTCTTATTGGATTATTTAAGAGAAAATTAATCGGATTTTCATTACAAACTCAAACTTCTTGCATAAATTTCAGCTATACCCCTGAAAATTCAATATATGACAGTTATTCTGCTGTAAAATTTACTTTCTCCTGTCTATGCCGCTGTCACGGTAATAGCGTGCCTTGCTTTCATACATTCTCCTGTCAGCTTCCTTCGCAATATCATATATGTTCTCCCAGTCTTCCTCCAGACTGCCTACACAGCCATATGAGATCGTCATGGAATCAACGTTTTTCCCTCTCCATTTGGATACACTGCTATCGAACTCATTTTTCATTGAATCAAACTCATCCGGCTTTTGGGCAACTATCACTGCAAACTCATCTCCGCCTATTCTGTATACTTTGCCAAACTCACCAAAGCTTGCCGTCATGCATGCTGCGGCTGCGCAGATCATCTCATCCCCCGCAGCATGTCCGTATGTATCATTTATGCGCTTTAGGCAGTTTAAATCCAGCGATATATATATCCACTCTTTTTTCAGATCAAGCTTATTGATATCTGTCTCATAGGCATGTCTGTTCAGGCAGCCGGTAAGCTCATCAGTATTTGATGTATAAAGCAGCTTTTCTTTCTCATATTTTTCCTTCATAACCTTTGAAAACAAATGCATCATACAGCACGATGCGAGTACAAGATATATGCCCACTACAAGTATCGCCACTACATTTCCCGTCATATAAAAGGATTTTTCAATGGTGACGGCCACTATATATTTATCATCTCTCCTGATCACACATCTGCAGCCCGAACCGTTTACGTTCACCTGCCTTACTGTAGGCTTATCACTTTCTTTTATATCTGTTGGAATGCCTAAATTATTAAAGGTTTTTCCTATTTTGCCACAATCTGTGGCTCCGCTGATCAGCCCCGTGTCTGCATCTGCCACATATATTTCCATACCCTTGTACACAGGCATATCGGAAACCACTGTAGAAATTTTATTCTGCTTCAATTCATCCAGGAGTCTCTGTGGCTTCAAGCCCACCTGCACCATCATTGTGCCTGCCTCATTCCAGGTGATGGCATACATCATCTCCTTGCCCTCTGATGTATTCGGTGTGACATCCTGGCACATAGTAAGACTTTTATCGGTGAGCATTGGTTTAAAATATGACATCTGGGCTCCCGAATCAAAGCTGTAGCCAAAGTATTTTGGCACACTGCCGCTGGTTATACGGCCTGTTCCATCAAACAGATGTATCTCATCTACCGACATCAGCTTTGCTATCTTTTGCAGTTCCTCCACATCATTTTCTACCTGTGGCTTTGCATCTACGATATATGACACTGCTTTTGCCCTGACTATATAATCGTCCTTTAACGATTCTATAAGTTCCTCCTCACTCTGGTCATTTTTATCGAGCACAGTGACAACACGATCAAGAAGCACCTTTGATATCCTATATGCATTTGCGTCATTGACATATTTCAAAATTCCCGCCTCAAGGAGCAGTGCTACTACGATTACTGCAACTGAGACCATTGCAAATCTTCGCTTATTCTTCATATATTATATTATACTAAATTTATGGTGATTACGCTAGACTTTATGTTGTATACTGTTATGTTTGAACAGTAACATATCATTAGCAATACTTTGACATTACGCCTCAAATGCCTTATGATGGATAACGTAAGATGTTTATATACCTAAGGGAGGCAGATTACATGCAAAATTCCAAAGAAAAAACTCTTTCACAAAGGATTACAGATAGAATTATCAAATACATACTGGAGGAAAACCTGCAGCCTGGTGACAAGCTTCCGAACGAAACCGTAATGTGTGAACGGCTGAATGTTGGAAGAAGCTCTCTTCGCGAAGCCATGCGAGCACTCGCATCACGCAATGTAATCACCATACGCCAGGGCTCCGGTTCATATGTTTCCGCCACTCCCGGGATGATTGATGATCCCCTCGGCCTGACCTTTGTTGGGGATAAGCAGAAGATGATTAAGGACCTGATGGAAATCAGATTTCTAATCGAGCCATCCATAGCTGCCATGGCCGCTATCCGTGCAGATGAGACAGATATCAAAAACATACTTACTGCATGTGAAAATACCGAAAAGCTCCTTCTTGCAAATAAAAATCACACTGAAAAGGATATAGCATTTCATACTGCTATTGCCTTAAGCAGCAAAAATATAGTTGTTCCAAAGCTGGTTCCTATCATCAACAGTTCAATTCCTCTGATCAGTGACTCTGCAGAATTCACCCTGCGGGATGAAGCCATCGAAACTCATCGTGAAATTGCAGATGCAATTGCAGCCCACGATGCCGTCCGTGCCCACGATGCGATGTATCTGCATCTGATCTACAACCGGAAGTATATAAAATCCATAAATTAATGACTGTTTTCATTCATTATATTCCTTATATATTTATATTCCCATAGTTGTTTAAAAACGCGCCTTTTTCGCATGGTCTGCCATACAGATATCCCTGCATATAATCTACATGGATTTCTTTCATTGCGCAACCCTCTAACGCACCACAACAAAAAGCCTCACAGCACATATCAATAATGCTTGTGGGGCTTTTTTTAAAAAGTTTTTCTAAACTCGTATGTACAATTTTTCTATTTCTTTTCCAATATAAATTTGCTAATCAGCTCGTTCATTGTCTCCGCCTGTGCTGAAAGCTCCTCACTTGTTGCTGATGTTTCCTCTGCATTTGCTGAGTTTGACTGTACAACATCTGATATCTGATTAATGCCAGCCTCTGCCTGCTCCATAGCCTTTGCCTGCTCCTCTGCAATCTCGCTGAGTTTTTGAGAAGAATCTGCAACTTCCTTCATACCATTAATAACCTTTTCAATAGAAGTACTTACGCGCTCTGCAGCTTCATTACCCTCGTTAGATACCGCAATGGCACTCTCTATAAGCTGACGTGTGTCAACTGCAGCCTTGGCACTCTGCTCTGAAAGACTTCTGATTTGTCCCGCAACAACTGCGAATCCTTTACCTGCCTCACCTGCACGCGCTGCCTCGATAGCTGCATTGAGTGAAAGAAGGTTTGTCTGACTGGCAATATCCTCAATCTCAGAAATGATATTCTCAATCTGCTTAGATGTATCATTGATGCGTCCGATAACATCAACCATGCCCTGCATCTCTGTATGGCTGTGATCTGCTTCCTCAGCATACTCCTGTGCAATCCTGTATGTATCATTGAGCTTCTCAGATGTTTTCTCAACACCGCCTGTGATATCTGCAAATGTAGCCTGAAGCTCCTCAATGGCTGCTGACTGATCCATAGCACCTTCTGCGATTTCCTGTGCTGCCTGAGCAAGGTTGTTAGAACCTGCTGTAACAAGTGATGATATCTCATTGATATGTGACATAACATCATTCATCTGTGTCTTCATCTGACGCATTGCCATGAGAAGTCCAATAAAATCTCCGGTATATTTATCTTCCATGTCTGATGAAACTGTATAATCTCCTTCTGCCATCTTTCCAAGAAGCTTGTCAGAGTCAGATATGATAGTCTTAAGGTCTGCTGCCATGTTTTTCGCAACCCCTACCATATCAGCAATTTCATCTTGTGAATCAACTGCCGGGAATGGAGCCTCAAGATCACCCTGTGCAAATGTACGTAATCTCTGTTTTAACTCATCGAGTGGTTTAGAAATACCAACTGCAACTTCGTCCCCGATTTTCATCGAGATAAAATATGAACTGACAATGATAACAATAACAATACCAAATGCGGCATATGATACTAATGATAATCTCTTGCTTAAATTATCTCCCTCTGTTACCTTTGTATCCATAAGGGCAACAAGCTGCTGATATATCTCATCATATGCAGGTGCAAGATCTGCTACTGCTCTCTCCTCGGCTTCCTTCTGTGTCTCAGGATCTGTAGCATTCCTACCTAACTGTCCGATTTCATCATCGAGACTCCAGTATGAATCGAGCTTACTGTTTATATCATCATATATATCCTGCTCCTCACCTGTCTTTATAGAGCTTTGCAGCTCTTTCCAGTATTTTTGAAATGATTCCTTTTTAGAATCATGTGTATCAGACATCTTACTTAATGTGTCAGAAGCTGTATAACCGATAAGAGCTCGTGTAGCGCTTCGTGTCTCTGAGAAGGTTACCATAACCTTTCCTATATCTCCCTGTGAAAATCCGTAAAAGGTTAGTGCGCTGGAATATCTCATTGATACAAGAATCATAAGAATACCCGCGATAACCCCCGATGCCGATGCTACAAATGTAGTCAGTCTGAAGCCTTTCTTTAAACGATTTTTGATGCTAAGTGCTTTCCACTTTGACATGTCTAATTTCATGATATTTCCTCCACATGAATAATATAATCTCATTAATCTTATAAAATATTTTGTTCTAAAAATTACGATTTGTATATCTCTAATATACCATCATTATACCATCATGTAAAATAAAAATAGTTCTTAAAATACATATTTTACGAACTATTTTTATTTTGGTCAGTTTTTATTATGCTTTACCGCAACAGACTATATCGGTATGCCTGTATAATTTAGCTCAGCAATTTCTCTTCATAGAAGGAATAATGTTTTTCTCTTCCAATAATTATAAAATCATCGAGCTTAATGTGCAGGAGCTGCCCTGCAACATCAATCATGTCTGCAATTTTTATATCCTCGACTGATGCAGATATATCCTGACTGGGGTGATTATGTACAACAACAACGCTGGATGCAGAGCATAGCAGCGCGCGCTTCATTATGTTCTCAGGCGCGCATTCTACAGATGATATAAAGCCGTGCGATATTTCAAATAATCCAATCACATTTTTCTTTGCAGAGATAAGGAATCTTATTCAAGCGCCAGAACCATAAAATATAGTACTGCCGGTCACATCGCAGTGTGGCCGGTGATAACCGGACAGTCATTAATTTATGGATTTTATATGCCTCTGGTTGTAGATCAGATGCAGATACATCGCATCGTGGGCACGGATGGCATCGTGGGCAGCAATTGCATCTGCAATTTCACGATGAGTTTCGATAGCTTCATCACGCATGGTGAATTTTGCAGACTCACTGATCAGAGGAATTGAACTGTTGATGATAGGAACCAGCTTTGGAACAACTATATTTTTGCTGCTTAAGGCAATAGCAGTATGAAATGCTATATCCTTTTCAGTGTGATTTTTATTTGCAAGAAGAAATTTTTCGACATTTTCACATGCAGTAAGTATGTTTTGGATATCTGTCGCATCTGCACGGATAGCTGCCATGGCAGCTATGGATGGTTCGATTAGAAATCTGATTTCAATCAGATCTTTAATCATCTTCTGTTTATCTTCAACAAAGGTCAGACCGAAGGGATCATCAATCATCCCGGGAGTGGCGGAAACATATGAACCGGAGCCCTGGCGTATGGTGATTACATTACGTGAAGCGAGCGCATGCATGGCTTCACGCAGAGAGCTTCTTCCAACATTCAGCCGTTGGCACATTACGGTTTCGTTCGGAAGCTTGTCACCCGGCTGCAGATTTTCCTCCAGTATGTATTTGATAATTCTCTCTGCAATCCTTTGGGAAAGAGTTTTTTCTTTGGAATTTTGCATGTGATTTACCTCTTATGTATACTACTTTACGGCTCATATTTAATGACTGTTTTCATTCATTATATTCCTTATATATTTATATTCCCATAGTTGTTTAAAAACGCGCCTTTTTCGCATGGTCTGCCATACAGATATCCCTGCATATAATCTACATGGATTTCTTTCATTGCGCAAGCCCACTCTTCCTTCTCAATTCCCTCAATGCAGATTTTTATATTTATACTGTGAACCATCTCTATAATCTTTCTGAACAGCTCATAGTCCTTTTCACTGCGCATCGCCCTTGCCGTAAAATCCTTATCTATCTTTACATAGTCCGGGTTCATCTCACTGATATAGCGAAGATTTGAATAGCCTGTTCCAAAATCATCTATTATGAACTGGATATTATTCTCATCAAGCTTTTTCCTGAAGCTGCAAAAACATGGCGTCATATCCATGAATCCACTCTCTGTCATTTCGATACAGATGGATTCAGGTCTCAGATTGTTTGCTTGGATAGCAGAGAGAATTTTATTTGCCATCCTTCCACGCATAATCTGTATATATGATACATTGATATTTACCCTGAAATCAGCAATATACTGCTGCATTTCACGGCACATTTTTGCTGCTTCGTTCAATACAAACTCTCCAACCGGAATGATGAGCCTGCTCTCCTCCAGTAAAGGAATAAACTCAACCGGGAGAAATCATTTCATCGCCCTCATCCGAATGCATGAAAAACCGTAAAAGTGCCTCTGCACCAATTATTCGATCAGCACTATCTACGATAGGCTGATAATATACCTCAAAGCCTTCAAAATCATTTACAGTTGCGCTACGAAGCGCACTCAGGATGGTATTTTTGCGCAATGACACTTTATAATCCTCTGCCTCAAAGAAATAAATGCTTTCTCTGCCTCTTTTTTTGGCGCATTTTAAAGAAAAATCTGACTTTTTCCTGCACTCTATTGCGCCATCTGCCAGTGTTGATATATCTGTCACTCCGGCAGAAACCGAAAAGATTGATTTATAGTTTTCATCAACTATAAACTCATCAATTTTTTCATCTATCCTTGTTGAACAACTGCACCACCTCATCCTGCGATTTGCTCAACATATCCACAAGCATATACTGGTCTGCAACAAGATGGTATATTCTCTGACCTCCTGAGAGACATTCTGCTATGCATTCAGCCACTCTTTTAAGTATGTAGTTGCCATATATCTGTCCCTGAACATTATTGATTATCCCAAAATCGTCAATTCCAATCTGTATTAAATAGCCCGACAGCTTCTCTTTAGGCTGTGAATAGAGATATGATGCCATCTCCTTTTCACCTAACAGCCCACTGATATTGTCAGCTCTCTGCATGGTTCCTACCTCATTCATACAGCCGATAATATAGTGCGATTTTCCCCTCATCATCATTGATTACCTCCCCACGGCAGCTAATCCATACCGGTGAATCCTTCCCGCTAATCAAACGACATAGCACGTTGTAGCTTTTTTCTTTTCCATCATATATTTTACGCTTGTGATTTTCGAGCAGCTTACGGTCTTTCTCATAAACCAACGTACGAAGATGCTTTGTTGCATCATTCATAAATTTATCAGGAAGCATAAAACGCTCTACCGCTGACTGTGATATCCTCAGTGTGTCATTCTTCAAATCTATAATATACAGATAATCATCCATACAAGGTGCAATCAAGTCAATCATACTTCCTGTTTCCAGCTCGTCACGTATTTTATATGCATCAAAAGCCATCATTAAAATTCTCCTTCTATTATGTTACTCTTCAATGTCTGAGATTTTGAATTTTGCTATCATTTCACTCAGATTTTCAGACTCGCTGCTCATCTGTTGGCTGGCCGCTGCACATTCCTGTGATGTTGCAGAATTGGTCTGTACAACATCATTGATCTGATCAATTCCTTCGTTAATCTGCTTGATCTCACTGGTCTGTGTCTCCAGTGTATCAGCTATATTAATTACCTCTTTTGTAATCACCTTAGAGTTTTCTGCTACTTCTTCAAGCTGCGATGCTGTCTGTTCCGCAATAGTCATACCATTTTCAACAGCTTGTACAGATGTCTCTATAAGCGCAGCTGATTCCTTTGCAGCCTGTGCACTTTGATCGGCAAGCATATTTACCTGATTTGCCACAACTGCAAAGCCTTTTCCTGCCTCCCCTGCTCTTGCTGCCTCAATAGAAGCGTTTAATGCAAGCAGGTTGGTCTGTGATGCAATCTCATTAATAGTTGATATGATCTGGTCAATCTGTTTAGAGGCTTCGTTAATTTCATGCATAGATTTAACCATCTCATGCATTTTTTCGTTGCTTTCCCATATGGCTGTCCCGAGTTCATCCACTCTTCCGCTGATTTTCTTGGCACTCTGTGAATTCTGCTCCACCTGCTCTGAAACTCCCGCAACCGTCGCTGTAAGTTCCTCTACAACTGCAGCCTGATTGGTTGCACCATCTGCAAGGTCATTTGAGCTTGCAGCTACCTGCTCTGACGCACTTGAAACCTCGCTTGATACATTCTGGATTCCCTTTATGGTGACTGCCATACTTTTTTCAAATTCCATAAATGAATTTAAAATACCTACAAAATCGCCTTTCCACTCTACTTCCGGCTGTGCATCAAAATTTCCGTCCGCAAAGAGCTTCATCGCCCTGTCTATATCATCCACATATGAGCCGAGAATACGGATAGACTTTCTCATGCTGTGTGCCAATCTACCGATTTCATCCTCTGAATGGTACTCAAGTGCGCTGTGAAGATTTCCTTCTGTCAGCTCCTTTGCCACATCCTCGATTGCATGTAACGGCTCAAGGATTGTATCAAGCACGATCTTTCCTGTTCTCTTTGTCAACTGCCATGCACATATCAGACAGATAATTATGACTATGAGTCCGACTGCGGCACATACATATGTCCTTACAACTGCCTGATGGCTTCTTTCGTCAGTCAGCTTGTCGATTTCCTCTGCAAGCTCAACAAGTTTATTTAACTTTGGTGTACACTCATTGATAATCTGATCAACAGCCTCATCCTTCTGTCCGGCTTTAATCTTATCCATGATTGAGTATCCGGTATCCGCCCAGTCAGAAAGAGCCTTTGCATAGTCATTATACTGGTTCTCAGGAACGACACCTGATTTTTTTATTGTTTTTAACTGCACATCAACATCCTCGAGCAAAGTTTTTGCACTCTGCTCATAATCTTCATACGTAGACTGGTCAGGATTAAGTGCCATCTCTCTTACATATCTTGCCGCTGCAGTTACATTTATTCTACATGTCTTAACCGCCTGATCAGAAGCATTTACCTTGTTTACATAGTTTAACATATTGAAAAACAACACACCAATGACCGCAATCGAAAGCAGTCCCGAAATAAGCATCATGGTAATAACCGTTTTGTAACCATAGTTGATCCTTTTACCCAAATGCATGTTTTCCAATTTCTTTTTCATCGCACCTTTTTTTGAAGACATAGTTTGTTATTTCCTTCATATATTATTTGTACTACATCAAATGTAAATTCATCAGATGAATTTAGCATACTACTTTTTTCCTATTTTTCAATACTATATAATTAACAAATTTTAGGTATATTTTCTCATATAATATATGTATTTGCACAATTCATAAGTTTTTTTGTATTTTCACTAAAATACATATGCTGATTTTATATTTTATTATAGGCTATTCTGAGCCACCTCCACGCACATTTGCAAGCCGCGGCTGTCTGATCTTGTAGTTGTATATTCATAAAATCAGCTAAGAAGCGAAAATGCAAATACCACGATGCCAAGTATCACAAGCACAATTCCTGTGGCACGGTTTAAGGTTTTTGCAGATGCCTTGTTTGCAAAGACCGCTGCAATTCTCGCCCAAAGGAGTGTAAATGCAATACACAAAAGCAGCACAAACCAGTCTGGTTTTCCACCGATGGCAAAGTGCGAGGCAGCTCCTGTAAAGGCTGTAAATGCCATGATAAATACGCTCGTTCCGACTGCAGTCTTAAGCTCATAGCCAAGCACTGATGTGAGGATGAGGAGCATCATCATACCACCGCCTGCGCCTATGAAGCCACAGATAAATCCGATAAGCACACCGCAGATGATTGACTGGATAGCTCTCTTTTTAGCTGAAACTCCCTGCATGGCCTCTTTTGTGGTCATGACAGGACGGACTATAAACTTGATTCCGAGTAAAAATGTCATAAATACCGAAAAGTTGCCCATTGTTGCTGACGGCACAAGGCTTGATACATAGCTTCCGACAACTGTGAAGCACAAAACCGTGACCATCATTATGAGCCCGTTTTTTACATCAAGGTTCTTGTTCTTTCCATATGTATAGGCTGACACTGCGCTGGCAAGTACATCAGACGACAGGGCTATTCCCACTGCCATATAAGGATCCATTCCCAAAAACGTAATGAGCATAGGGCTTATTACTGCTGCTGCGCTAAGTCCCGCAAAGCCGGTTCCAAGGCCTGCGCCCATCCCGGCAAAAAATGTTACTACTATAGTTATCAATGTGTTCATTTGTGTGATTTCCTCCTGATTATTTCATCCAGATTGTTATCAAGCTGTTGCATAACAATTATCAGCTGCCTATTTAATACAATTATAGAGCTATCTCCACATTTTTACCACAGAATGCAACTCCATATTTTGTTATTTCTATTATTCCTCTGTCTATCATATCTGTATCATAATTTTTGTCTTCTATCTGCTGCAACGCCTCCTGAGCTGATGCCTCAAGCATTTTTTCTTCTTTGACCGATTTAAACTCCATTATAATTGCAGGCATTGATGAGACCTTTGGCTCCAATGTCAAATCAAATCTTCCATCACCTGATTCGCGGTTTGACCTGATATAATACATCGCAGACATCCCGGCAGATAAACCAAGCATCAACCCATGATAAAAGCCTTCCGCAGCGCCATCAAAACTGCTTGCACACGTCAGCATATACTTTCTTAGAGCCGCTTTCAATTTCTCTCCGTCCTTTAGATAAAGTGCCTTTTCCAGCTCTGCCATCACATTTTGGGTCATATTATTTCTAATCCAGAATAATATTTCTGAATTATATACTCTTCTGATTTCCCGGTTCGGAAGAGCAAGCTCAACAAACGTACCAAATTCTGTTTCTACTGCAGTATTTAGTGGCTTTAAATAACCTGAAACAAGAAGGAAACTAAATATGCTATCTGCACCATCTGTTATTCTTGGATATATCACATCCATATTTAATGATGTTTGCACTGATTTGCCCTGAATGAGTGAAATCAGATCATCCGCAATTTCAGGTGTCAATGATTTCATTATCTCTCGAATAATCTCATTATCACTTGTATTTGTCCAGAATGGCTTGGGTGTACAATCATTATTAAAGTAGTTTGCCACCGACCATGGATTGTATATGTCCGTATTTCCAAACATATATCCATCATACCATTCCATTAACTGAGCTTTTTTATCAGTACAACCATAATAGTCAGCCATTACACTAACCTCATCCGTTGTAAATCCAAAGTACTCACTGTATTTATCATCAAGCACCGAATTTACCACCAGATTATTCAGACCACTAAACAGATTTTCTTTAGAAACACGCAATATTCCCGTAAGCACACCAAATGCAAGCGCCGGATTATCCTTCAAGCCGCCTGACATAAAATTTCTCATAAAAGTTATTACATCATTATAAAAGCCCTTCGAATGCCCCTGCTGAATCGGTGTATCGTATTCATCAATTAAAATAACTACCTTACTGTGATGATACTTTTCCAGCATGCGGCTCAAATACAACAGTGCTCTGGCGTATTCCACATTGATTAATTTTCCCTTCTGCAGTCTGTTCAAATAATCACGTTCCACCTCATCACAGGCATCCCACGAAAAAAGCTCCTGATGCCTCATATATTCATCTCTTATAACAAGTCTTACAGCCTCTAAGGAGTCATTCCAGTTATCAAATTTTACATCCTTAAAGGTAATGTATATAACAGGATATGTGCCCTGTTTTTCACGATATTTTTCACCGCACGACCATATTTTTTTATCCCAAAAATATATAGAGCTGTCAGCAGCCGTTTTTTCAAAATAAACCTTCAACATGTCCATCGCAAGCGTTTTACCAAACCTTCTTGGTCTGGTAAACAGTGTGACTGTCGCATGATCATCTATTAAATCACGGATCAACAAGGTTTTATCTACATAATAACAGTTTTTCACAGTATCCACGTACGATGTACTTCCTACTGCACACGGAAGCTTTTCATCCTCAATGTGCTTTCCCCTCTGATAAGTATAAACCGATGTCTCCGGTATTTTCCATCTTCGTCCATCCTGATAAGCCCCACTGATTTCTCCGTTGTTGCACAGTCCTACAACTCTTCTTACAGAAATTCCTAACAATTCAGCAGCCATCTTACTTGAAATATACTTGATTTCGGTCATTTTCTTCCTCCGTTCGGAAATATTCAGCTATTTATCGGAAATATTATAGCATTTTTCGGAAATGATATCAATTTTTTCGGAAATTAGCTATTCTTTACCTATTTTTTGAGAACTACCATATATAAATGCTATTGAATATACCATCTATAAATGCTGTTGAATACCTTGAAAGTATCCTGCAGTCATGGTATTATATGTAATTGGCACTTTGTTGCACATTTTTAACACCGGCTAATCTACCGGTGGTTTTCATTTTAATAACCAAAACTTCCTACATATATAATGTGGGAGGTTTAAATTACAATCATATGTACTCTCGGAATCTTCTAAACGAATCATTCTGAGATAGATTTTCGATATACAATGACATTTTCGCAGTGCGTACATGGTATGTACGACGAGAAAATGGAAGCAGTATATCGGAAATATAGCCAGAATGCTTCGCTTGGAGAAGATTCCGAGAGTACATTCATTTACATAGGAGGAATTATGAGTCAGAAAACAAATTCAGCCCCTGTAACAGAGAACAAGATGGGAACCATGCCTATCGGAAAGCTTGTATTTAACATGTCTTTGCCTATGATGATTTCCATGCTCGTACAGGCTCTATACAACATCGTGGACAGTATTTTCGTTGCTAAGCTGTCTGAAAACGCACTCACAGCAGTTTCACTTGCCTTCCCTTTGCAGATGCTCATCATCGCTGTCGCAACCGGTACCGGTGTAGGTATAAATGCTCTGCTATCCAGATCTCTAGGTGCTCATAAATACGACGATGCAAACAAAATCGGCATCAACGGTGCCGTACTATATGTATTCAGCTACTTAATATTTCTGATTCTCGGACTTACAATCGTAAAGCCTTTTTACATGAGTCAGATTGGAAATGCTGATGTCGAAATCATGGATATGGGTGTGAGCTACCTGAGTACTGTTATGATTTTTTCATTTGGTATTTTTGCGGAAATCTTTTTTGAGAGGGTGCTTACCTCAACAGGAAGAACTATTTTCAGCATGACCTCACAGCTTTGCGGTGCCATCACAAATATCATTCTGGATCCTATCATGATCTTTGGACTTCTTGGCTTCCCTAAGCTCGGCGCTACCGGTGCCGCTGTGGCAACCGTTGTGGGACAGTGCGTGGCCGCCGTTGTTGCTTTTGCCTGCAACCACAAATTCAATCATGAGATCAAGCTGAGCTTCAAGGGCTACAGCCCGGATTTCAAAATCATGGGAACCATTTATGCTATCGGTATTCCGTCAATCATCATGCAGTCTATAGGCTCTATAATGACATATGCCATGAACAGAATACTTATCGGCTTTTCATCGACTGCCGCTGCTGTTTTCGGTGTTTATTTCAAGCTGCAGAGCTTCTTCTTTATGCCTGTATTCGGACTGAACAACGGAATCACACCTATCATCGCCTTCAACTACGGTGCACAGAACAGGAAGCGTATGGTTAAGACAATAAAGGTCAGCCTGATAACAGCATTCTGTCTGCTGTTCTTTGGCTTTGCCTGCTTTGAGTTCATACCAAAGGTGCTTCTTGGAATGTTCAGCGCCTCTGACGATATGCTTAAAATCGGTGTTCCGGCGCTCAGAATAATCGGAGTGCATTTCCTCATCGCATGGTTTTGTATTATCGTCGGCACAGTATTCCAGGCTTTGGGAAAGGCTGTCTTTTCCATGATCGTATCAATCATGCGTCAGCTTGTGGTTTTAATTCCGGCAGCATACATCCTTTCAAAGCTTGGTGGACTTCACGCTGTATGGTGGGCTTTCCCTATAGCAGAGGTGATATCCTTTACTGTTTCGACATTATTCTTAATCAGGATTAACAGAACTATCATCTCAAAGATTCCTGATGGAAGCGATGTGCTGTAAGAAATTTGTAACTATTCAGAACAGTTACAGAGATTTAATAATTTGTACAGGGGCATTTATGTGCCCCTTTTTTAATCCCGTTATTTATATGGGACTTTAAAAAAATACAATTTTGTTATAATGTCATATTTTCACATATTTCTGATTTCTGCTGTTAGGCTTATCAGGTATTGTCATTCTGATAAGATTCTTTTCAACCGCCGGATGAAGATAATTTCTTCTAAACCCTTCTCTCGCCTTTAATCCCAATTTTTCCATCAATGCTGTGCTAGTGTAAGGAACATCATATTCCATAATCTCCAACAGCTTACGAACCGGCTCAGGAAGATACTCATTTTCATTACTGAGCTGACTTGAAATATCATCTAAAATCTTATCAATCTGAGCTAACATAAATTCGATAAAACCTGTGGATTCTCCTGCAACATGACATTGTGAAATAGCCTCATAGTATTCATCCTGAAATTTTTCAATCTGGCTCTCAATAGGGATATATTCAAACACGGGCTTCCATTTTGCAAGAATAGCTGTATGCCATAATCTCGCCATTCTTCCGTTACCATCAGAAAAAGGATGAATAAACACAAATTCATAATGAAATACACTGCTCAGTATCAACGGATGAACATCTTCCTTTACTTCCTTCATCCATGCAAATAATTCATCCATAAGGTGTGGTACAAACTGCACAGGTGGTGCCATAAAGATACATTGTTCACCCTTGAACACACCTTCCTCACCTGAACGAAATTTTCCTGACTCTTCTACAAGATACTTTGTCATTACTCCATGAAACCTTTTCAAATGCTCAATATCATACGGATTGATCTCCGAAAGATGTTCATATGCTTCATATGCATTCTTTACTTCCTGAATTTCCTTTTGCTTTCCGAGCACCGTCCTGCCATTTATGACATCCCGAACCTGTCCCAGAGTCAAAGAATTTGCTTCAATCTTCAAAGATGAATGAATGGACTTTATCCTGTTATTCCTTCTTAAATGTGGTTTTGCCTCAAGGTTACCTGTTACAGTTATCTGTCCTATTTTTTCGGAAATTGATGATACATACGATAATATTTTATTTGTTATTTTAAATGGTGGTTTGTAATCTCCCATATAAGCACCTCTATCTTGCGTATTATCTTGCGTATTTTCTTCCTCTATTATACGTATTTTATGGAAAAAGTTCAATCTGCAGATTCAAACCTCTTTTAAAAAATGCGATTTTGTAGTAAAATTGCCAAAAAGAAAATGCGATTTTGTATACAAGAGTCCAAGCTACAGGCGGGACAGATTGACATTGACCTGCCTGATTTTCCATCTGCGTCATATAGCCAGAAACTTATTTTTCTATGCACTAGCTATACAGCTCCCATAATTCAATCAACACACGATCTTCTCCTGCTTCACAGGCAAATCCCGCTCTTGAGAAAAAACCATATCTATAGCACTTTAGTCCGGTTTGTTTCACCTGACAAATTTCATTCTGAACCATCCCCTCAGATATAGGCTCTTTTCTGAATTTTGCTTCGTAGAAAATGTATCCCTTATCATCCAATGTGACAATATCAAATTCACCATTCTTTTTTTCTACAGGATCATCATAATAATATTTTCCTATCTTCTCAAAAATCTCATCCATCAGACCATTTTTATTTCTTCTGATCAGATATTGTTTACAAATTCTCTCAAAGCTTTTTGGAACATATTTCGTTTCAAAATCCTCTGCTATATATTTATCATAAAAAACATCCGGATCCATAATATTCATCCGTGACATATTTCTGAAAATATATTTATAATAAAACAATGAAAGATTATCTGAAATAAAATATCCTGACTTTTTCTTGTTATTTTCATCATTTATTGGAGCTTCTTTTGAAACAACGTCCATACGCATCAGCTTATCAAGAATATCAATTAATGCCGGTCCGCTTGAGACGTTTGACTGATCAAGTATATCCTTGTATCTGGAATAGCCTTTTGCAAGCGCTTCAAAGACTTCGTTTGCATTTGTAATTTTTGAAATCTCTGAGCTTAAGTACATGGATACTTCATTTTCCAGACGCGCCCCCGGAGAAGCAATAAGCTCTATGATATTCTCCCGCACACTCTTTTTTGGATCAATCAACCGATTATAATATGGTATTCCTCCAAACACGCTAAACAGTCTGACCTTGTCCTCTGCTGAAAACTCCTGATAAAATAATGCTGATTCGTAATAATCCATAGGCTTTATATTAAGTGTAAGATCAACTCTTCCATACAACGGATTCTGCTTTTCCAGAAGAGCCTTCATCGTATCCACATAAGAACCGCAGAAAATAAGCTTCATTTTAGAAGTATCTTTATTATGGTCTATGACCGATTGCAGAACACTGTCAAGCCCCTTTGAATTTTCACGTAAATATGGATATTCATCCAAAACCAGAATCATCGGTTCTTTTTCTGACATCTTAAACAGGAACGTCAATAAAACCTCCATATTTTCAAAAGCAGGCTTTGGGAAGTCAAAACTCTCACCAATTAATTCTGCTAAACTGTCTACATTATTCTTTTCTGTAGTTTGCTTGCATTCATAGTAAATGCTTTTTATATTAGTTTCTTTCAGTACCTGCTTGATAAGCTCACTTTTCCCAATCCTACGCCTTCCATAAATCAGAGAAACCATCTGCCCATCAGAATTTAGCATTGTACACAGCTTTTTTATTTCGTTTTCTCTTCCATAAAACATAAAAATGAACCTCCATACTGAATAGTTACATGATATGTATATTATATTTGCAATGTATTCTGATGTCAATTTTTATTCGGTTGCAACCGAGTCAGTCGCATCCGAATAAAATTATGCTGATTTTTTCACCTATTGTAAGTGTATGGTATCCGGCAAATTCCAAAAATCCGCTACACTAAATATATAGTATAGCGGATTGATTTATAAAAGACAATTTCTACAATCCCTTATGCAACACCCTCTTCTCGAGCGTCTCCCCATCCAGGGTATACTCAACAGCATTATACGCACCGTTTCTGTATGCGAACGTCTCATTGTCATCCTGATAATGCACGAAGATGCCCTTGCCCGGATATGTCAGTATGCTTATCTTATCCTCTGTAATGTCCTCCGTGGAGCGGATTTCTCCGTCTGCAACAGGGATAATAGCTCCTGCTTTTATGAAGACCGGCACTTTATCAAGTGGTGCATCTGCTAAAATATATCTGCCGCCACTGTATTTTTCGCCTGTGTAGTAATCATACCAGTCGCCGTCAGGCAGATAAACCTCTCTTGCCTCCTTGCCCGGTGCGATCACAGGTGCAACCAGTACAAAGCTTCCGAGCATATATTCATCGGAAATATTTCTCACATGCTTATCTGCAGGATATTCGTATACGAGCGGGCGCACGATAGGTGCTCCTGTCTTTTCACACTCATGTGCCAGATCATAGATATATGGGATAAATCTGTATCTGAGCTTTACTGTCTTTCTGACTGCATCTATCGTAGTCTCGTCAAACTGCCAAGGCTCCTGCCTGCGTGTTCCCATCGCTGAATGATTTCTGAAAAACGGCACAAATACTGCCGCCTCATAAAATCTGACAAGAAGCTCCGGTGTAGTATCACTTCCGAAACCGCCTATATCGCTGCCACACATGGCAAGTCCGCTGACTGACAGATTGCACACCTGCTCAAGTGAAAGTGCTATATGCGCCCAGATGCTGTGATTGTCTCCGGTCCAGCCACCGCAGTATTTCTGGCTTCCGGCATATGCAGCCCTGGTAAGTACAAACGGACGTTTTCCACCATCATTTTTCGCAAGTCCCTCATATGTGGCTTTTGCCATAAAATGTCCGTAAATATTGTGAACCTTTTCATGTGCTCCATACTCAAACTGTACATCATCCGGCAGTGGTCCATTGAAGCTTGCAGGCTCATTCATATCATTCCATATGCCACTGATACCGTGTTCGAGGAGTATCTTTGTCTTGTCTCCCCACCAGCTTCTGACGCTTTGCTTTGTGAAGTCCGGAAATACCGATGTTCCCGGCCAGACAGCATTTTCATATACACTGCCATCTGTATCATGTGCAAATGCATCCATCTCCATTCCCTCTTTGTACATGAAGTAGTCCTCATCCTTCTTCACACCCGGGTCAATGATGGATATGAGCTTCACACCCCTGTCAGCAAGCTTCTCTGAAAGACCCTTTACATCCGGGAATTTCTTGTCATCAAAGGTGAATACCCTGTAGCCGTTCATGTAATCGATATCCATATGTATCACATCGCATGGGATATCAAGCTCGCGGAATTTGTCAGCTATATCAAGCACCTCGTCCTGTGTGTAATAGCCCCAGCGGCTCTGATGGCTGCCGTATATCCATCTCTGATAAAGCGGTGTGGTGCCTGTCAGTGATGTATAAAGTCCTACCACCTCTGCCATATCATTTCCCGGCATAAAATAGTAGTCCAGCTCGCCCTTCTCATGCTCGACAAAATAGTAATCTGTGTTTTCATAACCGAAATCAAAGGTTGTTTTGTAGGTATTATCCGCAAAAATTCCATAGCAATAATCATCGCCCAGCACGATAAAAAACGGTATGGATTTGTACAGCGATTTGAAGCTGTCCACATGTGGCGCAGGATCATCTGTGTTCCAGTTTACATATGAATATCCACGCTTGTTGAGGCATCCCGGCTTATCTCCCAGGCCGTAAATAGCATCATCCTTTCCAAGCTTTTTGATGATGGTAACAGCGTCAGTTTTTTCTTCATCTTTTCCGACAGTATGTCCCTCAAGCTCTGCGATGGCGAGATCCTCATATGGATTTTTCTCGCTCTTTTTACGGGCTTTTTCATAATCTGAAAGTACAAGTTTTCCGTTGTAATATATATCAAGTTTCTCGTTATCCTTCACCTTTACGGCAATATCTTTTGCACTGATAACGGCTTTAACTGCTGCATCGCTTACACCGGCTTCTGCTGCGGTCCCCTTGGCATCAGACGTATCCTTGCAGGTCACGTTTGGTGTGGCGGCCTTCGGAATAAAGCCCTCCTCTATTGCAACACTTTCGATGCCGGGTTTTTGTGCAACATGCACTATGTTGTTTTCAAATATGGTAACAAACAGACTGCCGTTCTCGTAGATCAGCTCTGCTGTGTTGTCATGTATTTTATAGCTTTTGTATGAATTCCTCATTGTGCCCCTCCATTTAAATAACTGTATTTTCGTATTGTTTCGTTATTACTATAGTACCATCAGCTGTTATGGTGGTCAATACACTACATTCAATCCAATAGTTTTCCTTCCCTATAAGACCACTCCAGATAATCAGGATTTTGATAGTACAGATCAGTGTTAAACTCTGATATTTTATCACTGATAAAAGAAGAAAAAATATTGATAAGTTCCTGCACTTCCTCTCCTTCTTTTGCACAATCCTCTATCATGATGCTATAAAGCTTCCCAATATCCAGAAAACTTGGAATCGAATATTTACAGTCTGATATTGTATCAAAACTGCCATTTTCTATTTTGTAGTAATCAATTACCTCATCACTCACCTGTTCTCTCTTTTTCTGTCATATACTACCTCGCTTCTGACATGGTATAATTCCATCTATTTTACCTCATGATCCTTATATTCATAAAAATCCGCTACACTATGCATATAGTATAATGAATTGATACATAAATTACAATTTTCCTCTGCGACAGCGGCGTCTCATTTTTCATATAAGTTCCCCACACTCATTCTCTCCCAATCATTCATATGACAAATAACCTCCATATATTGTTATACCAATTTTCTGAATTTATTGTACCATCTACTGCCATTTAGGCGCAACCCGTTCATTTGGCAAAATAAACCATTGCCAAATCCCAAATAATCTGCTATAGTACTACAGTATTTGATATCGATTACAACTTAACAAGACAGTTCGTGACCATCCTGTCTATAAACAAAACTAGGGATAATTTGCATATATTTGATAGCTGTCTGGGTTATCAATATGCAAAGGGTACTTTATGTGGTCAAAACATTGAGTGCCCTTTTTTTATGCATATTTTGAATTTACAAATAGTGGATTCAGAATTTCTCATATATAAAATGTGGTCAAAAACATTGAAATGGAGAAAAGAAAATGAACGAATTTTTACTTATCGCAAGTCTCTTTGTGATCTACGGAACAGTGCTTCTTGCATACAGGATATTTGGGCTGCACGGCTTGTACTGCTTTACAGCAATAGCTACGATCACCGCCAATATTGAGGTCCTTATCATGGTAAATGCCTTTGGCATGGAGCAGACACTCGGTAACATCCTGTTTGCCTCAACATTTCTGGTTACAGATATAATCAGTGAGGTGGAAGGTAAAAAAGCATCACAAAAAGCCGTAAATATCGGAATATTTACATCAATATTTTTCATAATCGTATCGCAGACATGGATGCTTTATCAGCCTAGCGCAAGTGATTGGGCACAGCCGGCTATAAAGACAATATTCTCAAATACGCCTCGTCTGATGATCGTAAGTGTACTTGTATATGCGATCTGCCAGCGGTTTGACGTGTGGGCATATCACAAATGGTGGGCACTTACAACGAAGCATTTTAATGGTGACTCAAGAAAAGCTCTCTGGCTTAGGAACAACGGCTCCACACTTATATCACAGCTTCTTAACACATTGCTTTATACATTCGGAGCTTTCTGGGGCATGTACAAACCGGCTACACTTGTCAGCATTGCGCTTTCAAGCTATGTAATATTTATCGTGACAAGTCTGGCAGATACGCCATTCGTCTATCTTGCAAGGATGATACATGATAAAACAGATAAATAATTTTTATAAGCAGTCAGGACTCAATTCTCCTGACTGCGTTCTCTCTTGTTTTCATACATTCTCTCATCAGCCTCACCGATGATCTTCCTTATATCGGCATATCTGCCACAGGCATACCCGACAGAAGCGGAAATCGGGATTTTACTATCCTTTTGTATGGGCTCCATCAGCTTATTCCATCTATCAATAAAGCTAAGTGCTTCTTCCTTCGTTCCATCCGGTATGATCATGACAAACTCATCGCCACCATAACGATATGTTCTTACATTATCATTATCATTTGCCGCAACAAGTCTGATAGTTCCTGCAACCCTTGCTATAAGACTATCCCCCTGCCCGTGTCCGTATGTATCATTCACAAACTTAAGCTGATTTACATCCCAATATATGACTGCAACATTTCTGTCATGCTCCTTTGGCTTTTCAAGGTCACTCAGAAGCTTATTTTTATTATAAAGCCCTGTCATATCATCCATTGCTGCCTCATGCTTTATACGATGAGCCTTTTCCATCGTTCTTCTGATCATTTTGTTAACACCATTGCTGACACAGTAAAATCCGGTTGCAATAAGTGAACGCGGAAAAACATAATATATAAAAAGAGTAACCAGAGGATTTTTATTTACCTCATTCAGCAAAAACACTCCATCCTTTTGCAGATGTTCAAGAGATGTTGCAGTAAGCAATACCATATTTGCATCACATACTCCAAAATAATACCCCATATATGTACTAAACGCTATATTAAAAATCGAAAAAGCAAATGCAAATCTCGACAGGTGCTTTGACGAATATACACCTGCAATTACAATCGGTAACATCACAGCTATTACCATATGATATGTAAGCGATGAGCTTGTTATCATCACCAAAAAACCTGCCTCTGAAATACACAGATACTTTGCGCATACATGATCAATCCCAAATACCAGCAGTATTATAATAAACTCAAACTTCGCACATTAAAATGTGCCTATGCACCTTGAAAATTCAATAATAACTGGCATAAAAATAGCATGAAACCAATGGTTTTGGTATAATTGAGTTGTCGAAAAACAATTACAAAACGGAGGCTCATGCTATGAATAAAAGTATAACACAAGCGACTCAAAATGATAAGCAGATTTCTAAATCTATCAAACGATTTTTCACAAGGTTTCATATTTCCTCAGCCTTGAAAGCTGCCAATGCCTATAAAAGGAAAGGCACTCCGGTAACGGAGATTTTTCAATACATGTTTCTGCTGATTTTCTCTAACAGAAGTATGTATATGAGTCTGCTTACAGGAAAAAATACTCCTGATTTTGCAAAAGATACCGTGTATCGTTTCATGAAGATGGTACAAATTAACTGGATGCGTTTTACTACAATCCTTGCATCCAGAATCATAAACAACGCTATTCTTCCACTGGATTCGGAAGACCGTGCCAATGTTCTTATTATAGACGATTCCATGTTTGAACGTAACCGTTCTAAAAGGTAGAGCTTCTTGCAAAGGTCTATGACCACGCAAAACATAAATATCGCTTCGGATTTAGAATGCTTACTCTTGGATGGTCAGATGGGAGTACATTTTTGCCGGTAAACAGCATTCTTCTTTCTACATAAAACAAAAAGAAGCGTATCAATGAAGCGGCTGAGGTAGACAAAAGAACCGTTGGTTACAGGCGCAGAAAGCTGTCTATGGAAAAGGGAACCCATGCCATGCTTGCACTTCTGGAAACTGCTAAAAAAGCTGCAATTCCGGCAAAATATGTTCTTTTTGACAGCTGGTTTTCATCTCCAAGCACCCTTCATGCTGTCAAGCGAATGGATTTTGATGTAATCGGAATGGTGAAAAAATCTCCAAAAATGTTTTTTCGCTACGATGGTGAAGATATGTCTTTAATTTCCATTTACAACAAAAATAAAAAGAGACGAGGCAAATCAAAATATCTGCTTTCTGTTATGGTTGATGTAGTGAATGATGGGGACATAATTCCTGCCAAAGTAGTTTATGTTCGCAATCGCAACAAACGCAAGGAATATCTCTGCCTCATTTCCACAGATGTAAATCTGGATGAAAATGAAATCATCCGGATTTATGGAAAACGCTGGGATATAGAGGTATTTTTCAAGGTATGCAAAAGCTACCTTAACTTGAGCAGAGAATGCAATTCTCTGTCCTATGATGCAATGACTGCGCATACCACAGTTGTTTTCACCCGATATATGATGCTGTCACTGGAAAGCCGGGAATCCAATGATAACCGGTCACTTGGGGAGCTTTTTTTATACTTTTCTGACGAAATGTCTGATATCACATGGATACAGGCTTTTCAGATGCTGCTCCAAATGTTCAGAACAATGCTTTCAGATAACACTGAACTTTCAGACGAAAAAATCGATGAATTGGCGAATGTATTTATGGATGCACTTCCTGCATTGTTGAAAACAAAACTCCAAGCTGCTTAAGGTCTGAACATTGACAACTGAATAACTGCCAGGTATTGAATTTTCAAGGTGCATAGCTAAAATCTATGTGCGAAGTTTGAGTAATAAACATAATTAAAAGAATGCATGACAATAAATATCCTGTAGCAAAAATAGCTTTATCAACAATAAATACATCCAGGCAATTTAATATAAATACAAGTGTATATAGCAGATGCCATATCAAAAGCATACGAAACACAAATATATTTTCTACGACATCCTTTTTCTCATATATCGGAGCATCATCCGTAATTTTAGAAAACAACAACTTTAACGTTGACATTATCCTCATCCCTTTTCCTTATCTTGTCAAATCCTTAACCCATTTATACTTCTTAAAGTGGATAAGCGTCCATGGTATTTTTCCAATCTCATCCACGCATGTACATGCATACACTACAACAACCGGCCAGTTGAGGAAGTACGTTCCTGCAACAGCCAGCGGTATCGCAATTCCCCACATCGTAACAGCCAGACTATACATATCAAACATTGTATCTCCACCTGATCCGAATATACCATTTATTATGACCTCATTCATTGATCGTCCTATCATATATAAAGCAAGCACAACAAACATCTGCTTTAGATACACTCCCGCCTGCGGTGTAAGCTTTACAAAATATAAAATAACGGGTGCAGAAACCGTCATTACAATAGTCATTATCACTCCGCACACGACCGATAGCTTTAAGAGCCGTATGCCATATGTTTTTCCACGTTTTAGATTTCCTGCGCCCAGCTCATTTCCGACCATTATACCGGCTGCACTCGATATTCCTGCACTGAGACAGCATATAATGTCACGCACTACTGCAGCAACAGAGTTTGCAGCCGCTGCATCTGTTCCGAGATGTCCCATAAATGATGAGTATGATGTAAATCCAATTCCCCATACGAGACTCGCTCCAAGAATCGGTCCTGAGCATTTCATAAAGTCCTTTGACAACTGCTTATTTCTTACAAAAAGCTCATGCACCTTCAACCTTATAAATCCCGGTCTGTATGAAAATATAACCGCAAGCAGCAATTCTACGATGCGGGCTATAAGTGTTGCCAGTGCTGCTCCTCGTACATTCATACTCCTGATCCCAAATGCCCCATAAATAAATATTGCATTGAGCAGAATATTTAAAACTACAGTTATCGAACTCACTGCAGCCGCTGATCCTGCATGCTCTGATATCTTCATCATAACTATATAACACTGTGAAAATCCTGTAAGAAGATATGAAAACGCAGCGATCCTAAGATAGCTTACTCCATAATCTATGAGCACCGGTTCATTTGTAAATATAAGCATCAGATATTTCGGAAAAAATGCACATGCCACAAAAAACAAAACAGAAACTATTCCACAGATTCTTATCGCCATACTGAAAATATCATCCAGTGTCTTAATATCTCTTTTGCCCCAGTACTGTGCGCCAAGAATAGCCAGTCCTGCGGTGGATGCTGACAAGAACATATTCTGGATAAACTGTATCTGTGTGGCGAGGGAAACGGCTGACATATAGTTCTGATCCAGACCTCCAAGCATGAACGCATCTGCCACCGCCACAAGAGCAAGCATAAGGTTTTGCAGCATTATCGGAAACATGAGCATCCATAGCTTTTTGTAAAATATTTTATCGAATTCTCTTGTTTTCATCTGTGACCATACCTCTTAGATATATTCTAATCTTATCATTATATACTGACTTACTTCTGGTTTTCAAGCTTTAATCCTGAATATTATCAATAAAATCTGTTACATTATCTGCTGTAACTTTTTTATATGGCAGATAAATATATTTTTTGTTTTCAAATCCTATATTGTTCATGCCATATCCGGTAACAACTGCATATGCAAGCTGGGCCATTGCATATGCCTGTCCTTCCTTGTCATTATATACCGTGGCTGCAAGCTTTGACTGCCGTACTGCCTCAAGACCTTCATCAGTGCCATCTATACCAAAGAACACCGGATAATTTGAATCTGTTATGCCAAGCTTTTCGTATGCATCCATTGCCCCAAGTGCCATTGCATCGTTATTTGCAATAACAAGCTCTATACTGTTTTTATATTGTCCGATAAGCTGTGTCATCCGGTTCTGCGCCTGGGCACGATTCCAGTTTGCAGTCTGGTAGCTCAGCTTTTCAAGCTCAACACCATTTTCTTTCATACTCTCTGCAACACTTTCAGTCCTTATTATGGCATCCTGATGTCCGAGCTCTCCTTCCAGTATAACATATTGTATTTTACCATCACTATTTTTATCTACAGATGGATTTTCTTTTATATAATCTGCAGCAAGCTCTCCCTGCATCTGCCCTGACTGTTTTGCTTCTGCCCCGACATAGTAAAGCTTATTCCACTGCATCAGATCCTCCTCTACCGGCTCTCTGTTAAAAAATATGATCGGCACATCATTTTCCCGGGCAGTATCTATTATTTCAGACGGATCTGTCCGGTCTGCCAGATTGACACACAAAATATCACAGCCATTGTTGATCATTTCCTCCACCTGGTCATCCTGTGTTCTCTGGGAATTGGCAGCATCCATGATAGTAAGGCTGATGCCGTATCCCTTAGCTTCGAGATGGCTGCATTCATCCTTAAAAGCTTCCATAAGCTCTCCCAGAAATGTATCCTTCTGGTCATAACATGCCACCCCTATATATATCTGTTTATCTTCCTTTTCCTCCGTGCTGCCGTATGACGTCCAAAGCATGACTGCTAAAAAAGCAATGAGTACTGCTGCATCTTTTATTTTTTTTAAATTCATCGGCATATCTCCTACTGGCTTATCGTAAATAACAGGTTCTTGTTCTCGTCTGAAAAAAGGTTTTCTCTTGTAAGTACTGTATATGAAATCTCCTGATCTTTCATGACATACAAATTTTTACGGAGAGCATCCACCAGGGTATTCACACTTTTGTAACCTGCTTCGAATTCATCCGGCACAATAAGGCACTCCATCCATCTCGCATCAAGATAGTATATTGCTTCGGTTGAATTTCCTATCCCATATATAAGCGCTCCATATAGTTCATTATCACAGGCTGCCTGCCCTGCCTCGACCACACTTTCGTTATCAAGCGCCATTATTATATCTACCTTTCGCTGTGTCTGCAGATTTACGATCTCATCAGATTCAGAATTCTTTGAAACAGACCACAATATCTGCGCTCCGCTTCCTTCAAGTGTATCGCATATTCCCTGACGCCTTTGCTCCTTTGCCTGCGAATAAGCATATTGAGAGTAAATACCTATCGTTTTACCTTCCAGACTGCCATTATTATTCTCCAGCAGTTTGTTGGCCAGTGCAGCACCCATACCATATTGATCCGGTTCTGTCGTTGTAAAAATATTCTCCGACTCATCAGTTATAGTATCTCCGACTATCATAACCGGAACCCTTTTTTTAATCTGATCAAGCTTAGCCTGATCTGTATTATCCACAACAGGTTTTACTACTACTGCATCCGCCCCGTTTTTTATTTCCTGGTTTATGACATCTATCTCATCATTTACAGTTTCCATGTTATCCTTACTTATTATGACAATATCTACATCATACTCCTGCGCTGCCATCTTAAGTCCATACTTGAAAGCTGACCACTGGCTTTCATCCACATCCGGCACAATAACTGCTATTTTTTGCTGTCTGGGACCGCTTTTATTATAAACAACATAGATCAGTGAAATTATAAGCAGTATCCCTAATACTATCTCAGTTATTATAAATGATCTTTTTCCATTATTCATTGTGCTTCCTCCGGCATACTGCGTTCCTCAAAGTGTTTTCTGTTTTCTTCTGTATATTCTATAGCCGGTATATTTATATAAACTGTTGTTCCCTCATCAAGCTCACTTTCTATGTAAAGTCCGTACTGTCCACCAAATAATATTTTTATCCGGTTATTGACATTTACAAGTCCGACTCCGGAACCTCTTTTCCTGATCCGGTTTGTATCCTTGAGCAAAAATCCTATCTCATCATCAGGTATTCCCATTCCATTATCCGATACTGACAAAATAATTCTATCATCAACCTTTTTGCCACATACATTTATTATCCCACAGCCATCCATCTCACGTATTCCGTAATTTATTGCATTTTCGAGGATTGGCTGCAGCACGAGCTTTACGACACAATGATCCAGTATCTCAGGGTCAATGTCAAAAACAACCTCAAACTTATTCTTGTAACGTATCTTTTGTATATTCATATAACTTTGAGCATGCTGCAATTCATCCCGTATACTGATTATAGTATGCCCCTTTGAAAGACTTATCCGAAAAAGCTTCGCAAGCTGCGTTATCATGAATGCCGCCTCTTCATTTTTCTCGCCTTCTATCATCCATGTTATCGAATCCAGTGTGTTATATAAGAAATGCGGATTGATCTGGCTTTGCAATACATCAAGCTCACTTTTCCTTCTCTCATTCTGCTCCCACACAACCCTTTTCATAAGCGAAAGATTCTGTTTATATGATTCCTGTATAGACTTTCCAAGATGCCTTATCTCCTCTGATCCGCCTATGTATATATGAGGTTCCTTTCCCTCTTCATATTTGTTCACAGAGTTGTTCAGCTTCATGATAGGACTGGAAATACGGACAGATACAACCTGGTTGATAAGCTCAAGCATCATCGCCATCAGTAATGAAACTACAAGCACAAACTGCTTTATATCCGCCATCCTTGTTGTAAAAATAGAATACGGCATAACCCCAACCAGTTTCCAGCCTGTATAGCTTATAGAATTGACAATGACTTTTCTGTGCATACCTTCCATATACTCATCATATATCTTTTCATCTGATGCTGCTGCTTTTTCACTGCTTTCACTTTGCATGCCGTTATCCAGCTGTACCTGATGAGGATGATAGATGATATTGCCATTACCATCACACAAATAGTAATACTGCCCATTTCCTGATGCGTTTATTTGTTCCATCATCCTTGATATGCCTGAATAATCCATGTCAACAAGTAAAACACCGGTCTGGCTTTCTGTGCCATTTGTAAGCTCAACAACACGACTGGCAGAGATCACCCAGTAATATCTATAAGTTCCATCATCAAACAGATTCTGCACATGCGGTGTTGAAAAATGTATATTCTCCATCCTGTTCATTGCCTGTATGAACCATTCCTGCTTTGTGACGTCCGGTTCCTCCTTTTGCGTTGCAACCGGCTCTGCCGCCATAAGGCTGCCATACTTATTATAAACAGCGATGCTTCTAAGTTTATCCTTATTCGCCTCATATAAAAGATTCATACCCTTATGTATTTCGTCTATATTTCCAGACAAGTCATTTTCCTTTATCACATAATAATATGCCGCATCAGATATCTGCCGCATGTTTATCAGGTAATTCTCTACACTCTCGACGGTCTGATCCATAAGCTTTTGATTGTTTTCAATTATATTTTCTTCTGATATATCCGAAAATCTCCAATACATCATAATACCCATGCTAAGTATTATAAGTGCTGAGATTATTGAAAACGCGATCATTATCGTAGTCTGTATATTTCCCGGTTTATAATTAATTTTCCGCATATTCTGTCCTATACTTAGATGGTGACACCCCATAGCTTCTCTTAAACACATAGCTGAAATAATTTGGATCTGAATATCCAACACTCTTTGCTATCATATAACTTTTCTCGCCGGTCTCAACAAGCATCCTCGCTGCCTTTTCCATACGATAATCTGTCAGATATCCTACAAAAGATTTTCCGGTTTCCTTTTTAAACATACTGGAAAAATAAGAGTTTGACACTCCCAGCTGACGACATATATCATCCAGTCCAAGCTCTTCCTTCTGATAATTCTGCTGCACATACTCTTTTGCCTGGTCTATAAGGGATTTCTTTGAATGATATCTGGCATCTGCCATATCGCTATGCAGCATCAGTGCTGTCTTTAGCAGCCATTTTTCAAGAACATTTGGTTCAAAATTGCTTATCTCATTATATAGTGCGCTCGTTCCACCTGATATTTTTGCAATATCCAGTTCATTATTTGTCATGAAATGATATAACTCACTTATCAGTTCCATCACGGCAATATGATATTTTTCCAGAGAGTCAAATGACATAAATTTCTGTTTCATATAATTGCCAACTGCTTTTTCAATGTCGCTTTCGTTTCCCAGACATATCATCTTAAAGATATTCAGGAGCCCGCTGCCATCATTTGTATCCATCATGATCTTTCGCTGAGGTACGATCTCATGCAGATTTATTGCTTTATTGCTGCCATATAACACTCTGTATGATGCAGCTTCTTTTGCTGTCTGATATGATTTTGCAAGCTCTGATACATGGTCACACACCTGCCCTATACCTACAGTAACCTTTGCTCCCATAACATGATCTATATATTTGCAGAAGCGGTCACATTCATCTGTAAGCTCAGAAATCTCATCTTCACTTTTTAACTGTGTTATCATTACAGTTTCCCCAAGATAAGTAAATCTTTTTGCTCTCCAGCGTTTTTGGAGTTCTTCGCCAGCCTGTCTGTCCACTGATATAGTGAGCAGACGTATATCCATCCCCGCCGGCACCTGACTTGCAGATGTATGTACGACTATACAGCAATATAATGCTCCGTCAAATCGTATCTGATAATCTGTCATGTATCTATACAGCTCTTCCTCCGGTATGCGGCCCTCAATAAGTGTAGAATAAAAGTTAGCCTGCAAAAGCGGAAGGGATTCATCATAATATTTTCTCAGAAGATCAGCATTTCTTTTTTCATTTCTCTCCTGATCCAGCTTCTGCCGGAGATTTTCAAATACCTTTGTTATCTCTGCCAGATTAAGAGGCTTTAATATGTACTCCTCTATCTCGAGATGCACTGCCTCCTTTGCATACTCAAAATCATCAAAGCCAGTGAACAGCAATATCTTGGTCGCCGGATATCTTCCTTTTATATGTCCACACAGCTTAAGTCCGTCCATATATGGCATTTTTATATCAGTCATAACAACATCCGGCTGCACCTCCTCAAGCATTTCCAGCGCCTTATATCCGTTGTTGGCATGACCTATAACAGAAAACCCCAGTTCCTCCCATTTCACTTTACGTGCAATAACCTCTATTACTTCCTCCTCATCATCGACAAGCAATAATGTATACATAGCTTTACCTTCCCTTGTTTTGTCTATTTATTATATCAGTTTCCATCTTTAAAGTAAAATCCCCATTAATGTCATGATACTATTTTTGAACCCGTTTGTTGCTGTTCACCCCTAACAGTGTGAACAGCAACGATTACAGCCCATTTAAAATGCCTCTACGAGGCAGGGGCTGTAATCATTCAATAATTAACACTATGGCGCATAGCTTGACAGCGTGGTGTCAAGCTTGCGTCTGAACAGTAACACTCGTTTCGCTACTAGTCAAACCTAACAGTGTGACCAGCAACAACAATTAAAGCAGAGGTGCCCACTACACATTACATGTGTCATATGGGCATCTCCGCCTTATCATTTTAGGAGAGGAAAATAGTTACCTTATCATTGTAATTTTATTTTTTCTGTACGTATTTCAGACAATCAAGTGTTACTGCCACAAGAATGATAATTCCTGAGAATACGAACTGGAGATTTGTATCGATTCCAAGGATCGTAAGGGAATATGTAAGTGCTGTAAAAATACATACACCGGTTACTACACCTGAGATCTTACCAATACCACCTGTAAATGATACACCACCTACTACGCAGGCTGCGATGGCATCCATATCCCAGCCCTGTCCATAAGCTGCTGATCCTGAACCTACCATTCGTGCACACTCAAGCCATGAACCAAATCCGTAAAGAACACCTGCCATAATAAAAGCTCCAAGAGTTACTGCGAATACTGAAATACCTGAAACTGCTGCTGCCTCCGGATTTCCTCCGACTGCATACAAATTCTTACCAAATGTTGTTTTATTCCAGATAAACCATACAATTGCTATTGCTGCTACAGCCCATATTATGATCGTTGGGAAACCATTGACCTTCGGAATGATCATATTCGGGATCGTCGGTTCAATCGCTCCGAACGAAACACCCTTTGTAGCATATGTAACGATACCGAATATAACAAGCATGTTTGCCATAGTTGAGATAAACGGATGCATCTTAAATTTAGCAGTGAAAAATCCGGCTATACTTGTAAACAAGGTGCAAAGCAATATACATGCAATAAGAGCGATCACAACTCTTGCTCCGACAGGAACCTTTGTAAAATCAAATATATGCCCAAACACTGCACCTGTATTTACACCCTGATGCATGATAATGGTTGCGGTTGTCATACCCATACCAACCATTCGTCCTACAGAAAGATCTGTTCCGGTAAGGAGTATAAGCCCTGCTACTCCAAGCGCCAGGAACATCCTAGGTGATGCCTGCTGCAGTATATTCAATATATTATTGTATGTAAGAAGCGGTGTTCCCTTCTTTATAGGTGTAATGATACAAAGAGCAATGAATATAAGTATGATTGCAATGTAGAGTCCATTCTGTAACAGGAATGTTCTTTTGTTAAATGTATATTTGTAATTCTCCCATTTCTGTGCTCTTGACTCCATAAAAGTAAACTTTGACAATCTGAGCATATCTATCAGATGATATTTATAGCTATATGCCTCATGTTTTCTGTCTTTGATCCTCTGGTACTCTTTTTCAAGCTCCAGTTTTTCATTGGACACACGGTTTTTATGCACATAGTTTTCTTCCTTGATCTCAGTCTTGTCTGAGGTTCTTGCAAGAACTTCTTTATGCTTTTTGTCAAGCTCTGCCATTCTTTTTTTATGATTTTCCAGAGCCTGCGCTTTTTCAGCCGCACAGCTTTGCTTTACGGCATTATAGTATTTTAACTCAAAATTATTTTTGATATATGTTTCTGCCTCAGATATAAGCCCTGCGATCTTGTCTTTATTCTGTGCTTCAACCCTTTTGGCTTTTTCAAGCTCCTTTTGGTAAGCTGATATTTCTGATTCTTTTTCACCTTTTGAAAGAGTTTTATCCCTTTTTACCATCTCGATCAGAGACTGGTACTCTACAACCTTTGTAGTTCCATTTTCTCTTAACTTGTCGATTTCTTTCTGTATATTTCCCACATATTCATCGATTGGCTGCCGCAGTTTTTTCTCCTGTTCAGCCGTTAATATTTTACTATTAGCCATATCCGTTCTTCTCCCTTATAGATATTTAGCACTGAGTCTTAACAGTTCTTCCTGATTTGTCTCTTTTGTATTTACAATTCCTGACAGCCGTCCGTTAGACATGACTCCTATCCTGTTTGTAATACCAAGGATTTCCGGCATCTCAGAAGATACAACTATGATGGTCTTGCCCTGTTTTGCCATTTTTATTATCAGATCATAAATCTCATATTTGGCTCCAACATCTATACCTCTTGTAGGCTCATCCATCATAAATACCTGTGGTCCTCTTTCAAGCCATTTTCCGAAAATGACCTTCTGCTGGTTTCCTCCTGAGAGACTTGAGATCATGTCATTTGGTCCCATACATTTTGTATGCATGATCTTGATTTCATCCGAAGTTGCCTTTACCATCTTAGGATCTGACAAAGCCACACCCTTTTTATATGCATTAAGATTCGCAATCGTCGTGTTAAATGTCAGATCTCCTTTAAGGAAAAGTCCATTTGCTTTTCTTTCCTCAGTAATAAGTGCAAATCCATAGTCCATAGCTTCCTTTGCGCATGTAAAGTTCATAAGCTTATGATTAAAATACACTCGTCCTGCAGCTCTTGTCCTGATTCCAAATATCGTCTCCAGAAGTTCTGTACGACCTGCCCCGACAAGTCCATAAAGTCCGAATATCTCCCCCTCACGTACATCAAATGTAACATCCTGAAGATAAGGTTCATACTTTGTGGAAAGATGCTGAATTGACAGGATCACATCCTTTGGCTGGTTATCAACCGGCGGAAATCTGTTTTCGAGCACACGACCTACCATTGCGGTAATCAGTTCATTCATGTTTGTTTCTTTTGTGCTTTTTGTCATGACCAGATTTCCATCACGAAGTACGGAAATATCATCACATATCTCAAATATTTCATCCATTTTATGTGAAATGTATATAAGTGATATTCCCTGATCACGAAGCATCCTCATCATCTCAAAAAGTTTTGCAACTTCCTGTACTGTAAGCGATGATGTAGGTTCATCTAATACTATGACTTTTGAATTGTATGATATTGCTTTTGCAATTTCACACATCTGACGCTGTGATACTGACATATTTTTCATCGGTTGGTCGAGATTAACTGTCATTCCCAGCTTTCTAAATAATTCAGAGGCTTCTTTTTTCATCCGCCCCTCATCTATCATTCCAAGTGAATTAACCGGATATCTTCCAAGGAACAGATTATCAACAACATTCCTCTCCAGACATTGGTTTAACTCCTGATGCACCATTGCAATTCCATTTTCCAGTGCATCCTTTGGTCCGGAAAAGCTTACTTCTTTTCCGTCCAGATATATCGTCCCCTCATCCTTCTGGTATGTACCAAAAAGACATTTCATCATTGTCGACTTACCGGCGCCATTTTCACCCATCAACCCCATTACAGTGCCTTTTCTTACATCAAGATTTATGTGATCGAGAACCCTGTTTCGGCCAAATGACTTACTCATGCCGCGAATCGATAAGATAATATCCTTACTCTTACCCTCCATACTTCCTGCTCCTATACTTTTATTTGCCGGGAAAGGATCTCTCCCTTCCCGGTTTTATGTTTTACGCATATATGCCATCGTTACTTTTGTTACCGCAGCACCTTTTAGTGTAAACAGTAACTTCCTTTTACTGATTTAAAAGAGCTGTGTAAGAAGCTGCATTATCTGTTTTAACCATATTGATCGCAAATGCATCATATTGACCAGGATTTCCAAGTCTGTTTGTGATGTTAGACTCCGTCTGTCCATCTCCACCGATGTACTCTACATCAAGGTTTAAGATATCATCATAATTCTGTAAAAGCGGCTGGTATGTAGAGCTTAAGAAGTTATCTGAAGCATTGTAAATATTAAGCCATACTTTTTTTGTCGGATGTGCAGATGAATCAAGCTGGTTTGAAACAGGCGCCCATACTACTGTAGAATCTGTAAAATCCTTATAGTTGTCAGCTGTAACTGCTACATTAAGTGCGTAGTATGATCTTTCATCCTCTTTGTATACATATACATCTTCACTTAATACGTTTCCTGCATCATCTGCAGTTCCGATACCTGTATCAACATCAACTCCGTCAAGAGCATTTCTTAAAACACGGAGTGTAAGGTATGCCTGTACATCTGCATGCTGGCTGATCGTTCCACCATAGCCCTCTGCAATAGCTGCTACCGCATCGCTGTTGGCATCGTATCCGAATGTAGGAACCTTGTTGTCCTTTGACCATGCATTAAACATTGACATTCCCATTCCATCATTGTTAGAAACAACTACATCGATTGCATCTCCAAATGATGATGACCATGTTCCGATCGCATTTCCGGCTGTAGCTGCATCCCATGTTGCTCCGGCTGAGTTCTTCATCTCCTGTGAAGCAAGCTCTCTGATCGTGTATTCTTTACCATTTACCTCGAGCTTTCCATCCTGAACCTCTGCTACTTTACCGTCTGTATTAGTTCCTGCCGGTGTACTATCGATTTCACCGCCTTTATCAACACCTGTTCCTAAAGCCTTGCGGACACCTCTCGTTCTTGCGATAGAATCATTATGTCCGATGTCTCCGATTGCAAGTACATATCCGATAACTCCATCCCCATTTCTGTCGATCTTATCGATGTTTTTCTCGATATAATCCTTTACCATTTCTCCCTGAAGCTCAGCACCCTGATTAGCATCAAATCCTACATAATAAGTATCTTTGTTGAAATTGAGTGCCGTCGTATCAAGCTCTCCTGTTGAACTGTTTGATGGCTGACGGTTAAACCATACAAGTGGTTTGTCCTTGTTTGCTACATCAGATGCAGATGTAGTACTTCCACCATTTCCTCCTGTCTGTGTTCCCCCGCCTGATCCTCCGTCAGATCCACATGCAGCTGTTGAAAGTGCAAGAGCCGCCATCATCATAATCGCAACAATTTTTTTCTTCATATAGTTTTGTCCCCCTTTGTTTTGTTTGTAAGCTTAGTATACGGGATTAAAAATTTTTAAACCATAGAATATTTTTGGGTGAACATTAAAAATTTTATGTTTTTTCGTCATGTGGACGAAAATTTTCTATGTTTGCGATATTATATTCGTTATTTTACTCATCAAAAAATTATTCATATTCACCATCGATGGCAAATGCATGATTCATAGGACCGCTTCCTTTTCCAAGATCAAGCATGGCTTCTAGTGCGCCTGAAATATAATTTTTTGCGTGCCTTACAGCTGTTTCGAGATCTCTTCCTTTTGCCAGATTTGATGCTATAGCAGAAGAAAGTGTACAGCCTGTTCCGTGTGTGTTTGGATTATCGATTCGTTTTCCATAAAACCACACAGGCTCTTTCTCTTTCTGGAAAAGCAGATCATTCGCATCATTTAACTGATGTCCACCTTTTAAAAGCACTGCGCAGCCCAATGTATCACAGATTATCTCTGCTGCTTTTTCCATATCAGCTTCTGTTTTTATGTCCATCCCTGAAAGCACCTCTGCCTCCGGAATATTTGGTGTGATAATTGTCGCAAGCGGCATTAATCTGTTTTTTAATGTGCTTATGGCATCCTCACTTATAAGTCTTGCTCCACTCGTTGCTATCATTACAGGATCTACAACTATATTATTTGCATTATATTCTGTAAGTTTATCCGCAATAGTTTCGATAAGCCCGCTTGAAGAAACCATTCCTGTTTTTACTGCATCAGGGTAAATATCTGTAAAGATACTGTCGAGCTGCTCCGCTAAAAACTTCGGAGTCACCTCCATGATACCTGTTACCCCTGTCGTATTCTGTGCTGTCAGCGCAGTGATCGCACTCATTGCATATACGCTGTTTGCTGTCATAGTCTTTATATCTGCCTGAATGCCAGCTCCTCCGCTTGAATCACTTCCTGCAATCGTTAATGCTTTGTACATATAAATCTCCTTTTCCTGTTTATAATTATTTTTCTAAATCTGATTTGATATTAATATACTTTAAAATTATTTTTCATGAATCTGCATGTCGTATCGTTTATTATCAATCTGCTCCGGCATCATAAAGGCTTATCGACCTGTCCATATATTCAGCAATTGCCATTTGCAGCTCCTGGTAATCATTCGCATACAGGCTTTCAGCTATCCTGTTTGCAGTAGTTCTTGTGATTGCGCCAATCTGTAATAAATGTGATAGTATCTCACTTTTGTACACTGCTGCAATCTCTTTGTTTGGAATGGAAACCTCGCACAGATATGAACCATCACCTTGTAGCTCTTTCTTTGTTGTCTTGAGATATCCAGCCACCAAAAGCAAATTGTATATATTTCCACATTTCCATATCTTTTTGTCAGTAAAATACTTGCTTGTATCCTCGTCAGACAACTCAAAAATACACGAAACATATCCATATTCAAAGTCTTGTCGAATCTCCTCGGTCTGGTAAACAACGATACCAGAGGTTTTTTATCCAGAAAATATCAATCTATTTTGATATATTGCGGATGTTTTAGATTAGTCGGCATTCTGGTTATCTATAAAATATACTCCATCTGGCGTTCCTTTGTCTTAAGCCCCATCTTCTCATAAAATTTCTCAGCAGATGTGTTTCCACTCCATACATTGAGGGTGACCTCGTAGCAGCCGAGATGCTTTGCCTCATTCTTGACATATTCAAAAAGTTGCTCTCCGATATGCTGTCCTCTGGTCTTTGCATCTACACACAGATCATCTATGAAAAGCGATGTAAACGGTACCATATTGTTGGAAAACGGCTGCTGTCTTATCTGACAGAATGCATATCCCATGCATACATCGTCATCATCTGCCGCAACATATATCGGCTTTGTATCGTCCTTTATCATTTCTGCAAGCTCTTCATTTGTATATTTTGTCGTTCCCGGAATAAAAATATCCGGTCTGATATCGGCATGGATCTGAAGCACCTGCTCTAATAATTCAATAAGTCTTGGTATGTCTTTTTCGTGTGCTCTTCTAATATTCATTTTTGAGAATCATCCTTCCTGTTGTCGTTAATGTATAGTAAATCTCTTTGATGTTAAATATTGTTATAATTATTATATTATGTACATTGTAATGCAAAAAATCTGAAAAAAACAATATTTTGTATTTCAAAATAAATCCAGCATATTATCGAGATAAATGTGCTCTCTGACATGTATCTGATACTGTGGCTTCGTCATATAGTAGAGCAGAAATTCAAGTATCATGGCACTTCCAAGCCCTCTTCCCTCTATTTTAAAATTGCTAAAGCCCATCGGCAGATAAGTGTTCTTTATATCGTCTACTCCTATAAATCCCGGATTTTCCATCGCCTTCGAAAAGAGATATCCCTGCCCTGCATCAGGCGCAGTGCAATAATGCTCCGAGCAATCCTCGCCCAGATTTTTGCGGCTAACCGTCTCGTAGCATTTCTTCCTGTCCGTGCAGCCAAACCAGCAGCAAGCACTCATTGCACAAAAATTCTACTTTTATCCTTTTGATGCTGTGATAGTGCTTTCAGATTGTCAAATAATTTGTTCAGCCTAAAATCCGGTACCACATAGCGGAATACCTCTCTGTTTAGCTCATTTTCAAATTTGAGAAAATCCGTCAGGACCTTTGTTGTTGAAGACACAAAATAAAAGTCAGGGTAGTTTTCTTTTATGTAATCAAGCAGAATATCTGAGTAGATGATTATGCCGTTTCTACATTCTTTTATACTCTTGTTTATCCCACTCATATCATTATCGTTGTCTATGTGACATTCTATATCCTTATCGTTTCTAAAACCCCTGCTTCGCTCATTATCTCTGCCTATATCAAATATCCTGCACAGTTCGTTACATTTTTTGTCAGGAAGATGCTCCTTAGTAAGCAATGAATTGCTAAAGGTAAGTCTCGCGGATATCCCATATTCCTGCATCAGCTTAAGCACTTCCTTCGAATCGTGCTCACCAAAACCGACGCGGCCTCCTCCCCATACGCAGTCTGCCGGTGCACCGTATATTGAGCCTATTTCGCACCAGTCATAGAAATATTCACGGTGCTTACGGTACAGTGGGAGAAATTCTTTGTATAATTCATAAAATTCAAACAATCCCGGTAGATGATAATACGCTTTCATTTTGACTCCTTATTTTAATCCGTACCAGACTCTCAACAGACTCTAGTATACTTCTCCCAAGTGTAAGTGTAAATGGATTTTGCATATCAGCCTCCCATTTTTACTGTTGTTTACTGTTTTGAATCTGTTTTACTGTCTTTTACTGTTGTTTACTGTTTTGGTTTCATTTTACTGTTTATGTCAAAATTACAAGTTTATGCTGATTTGCATTTTTGTAGTAACCGGTTGCCGTTGTAAAATAGTTACTGGTCACACTGTCAGGCATGAACAGTAACATAAAATAAACACCGGAGCGTATTGTATGCTTTGATAGCATATCAATATCTCGCTCCGGGGTTTCTATTTACGCCTGATTTAGTTTAAGAAATTCTGTATGATAACTTCCTCTGCCTCTTCCTCTGTAAGTCCGAGTGTACGGAGCTTGAGAAGCTGCTCGTCGTTTATCCTGCCGATTGCTGCCTCATGTATGATAGCCGCATCGATATTTTTTGCCCTGATTTCAGGGATTGAACCGACCTCTGCATGATCCATGATGATAGAATCACACTGGATATGAGCCTGGCATTTGCTGTTACCGATAGCATTTGGATGGAAGGTCTGGACCGAGTTTCCTTTTCCTACTGATCTGGAAACAATCTGTGCAGAGCTGTCCTCGCCGTTTAACTGTACCTCGATATTTGACTCTGCCTTCTGCTCTCCATCTGTCATGAGACGTTCTGTGACATAGAGCTTTGCGTCCTTTCCAAGCTCCACATTGGTCTCACGGACTGTAGAATCAACACCCTTTATCTGTGCTGTATCAAGAGTGAAAACAGAATTCTCACCCACAAATATATTTGTTACAGGGTTGAGTACTCTCGCACCTGTTCCGTTTCCCTCGCCGTAGTGCTTTTCCTCATATCTGACATTCGCATTTTTGCCTACATGGAAGGTATGAATGCCGTCGTGTCTGCTCTCGTTGCAGCCGCTGTTGTGGATTCCGCAACCTGCCACAATCCTTACATCTGCACCATCTTCTACATAGAAATCATTGTATACAAGGTCTGTCATACCTGATTTGCTGAGTACTACTGGGATATATACAGCCTCTCCATCAGTCTTTCCATCAATATAAATATCAATGCCGGGCTTGTCCGTCTTTTTCTTTATCTTGATATGCTCGCTGTCTCCGTGGCAGATTGATGTGCCGTTTTCACGCAGATTAAAGGCACCGGTCTGACTGAATTTATTATCATTTATGACGTCCAATACGCCCTCTGTTACGTTGTCAAGCTTTACCATATTATGCTCTTCCCTCCAGTCTCTCTACGCATTTGTGACATTTCTGTACACCATTGAGATAAGGCAGCACCTCGTCCTTTGTGCCGATTTTCTTGATTTCTCCGCCATCAATTATCATGATGCGGTCTGCCATATTTATGATTTTCTCCTGATGTGAAATCACTATGAGGCTCTGCTTTTTCTCAGTATGGATTTCCTCAAATTTCTGTATGAGCATTGAAAAGCTCCACAGATCAATTCCAGCCTCCGGCTCGTCAAATATGCAAAGCGAATGCTCCTTGGCAAGCACTGATGCAATCTCAATTCGCTTCATCTCTCCACCTGAGAGTGTGCCGTCAATCTGGCGGTAAATGTAATCCTTTGCACAGAGTCCTACCGCGGTGAGAAGGTCACAGCAGCACTCCTTGTCTGAAAGCTCATCCTTTGCGGCAAGCTTGAGCAGCTTCATGACGGTCATTCCCTTAAATCTCGGTGGCTGCTGGAATGCAAAGCCTATTCCCGCATTTGCCCTATGATTGATGTCGAGCTCTGTGATATCCTGTCCGTCAAGTATAATCTTTCCGCTGTCCGGTGTCTGAATACCTATCAGGCTCTTTGCCAGAGTGGATTTTCCACCTCCGTTTGGTCCGGTAATGACAAGCATCTCTCCGTCCTCTACCTGAAATGATATATTGTTCAGAAGGCATTTCTTTCCGCCCTCATCATCTACGTTTAAAGTTAAATTTTCTGCTTTAAGCACGATTTTCACCTCATTTTTATTTAAATACAGCTTCAAAATATGTTTTCTGCTGTTCCATCTGTTTTTCCATGCCATTATAACATAATAGTAAACGTTTACATAGCATAAAAACCCTGGTATTCACTAAAATACATAGTGGCCCGGATGACAATTAATGATTTCCCGCACAGCCGTGCTTGTCCTCACCACAATGATGTTCTCCGCACGAATGACCATCCTCATGATCATGATGTGTACAATGAACGTCAGGATTGTATGCAAGATTGCCTTCAATGTATGCTTTTACAGCCTCATCCGCATCACCTGATACACCACCAAAAAGCTTGATTCCTGCCGCAGCAAGTGCTGCCTGTGCACCTCCGCCGATTCCTCCACAGATAAGTACATCAATATCTGCTGTGTTTAAGAAACCTGCAAGTGCTCCATGCCCCTGTCCGTTTGTATCTACGACCTGTGTGTTTACTATTTTATTATCTTCGATATCGTACACTTTAAACTGCTCTGTATGTCCAAAATGCTGGAAAATCTGTCCGTTTTCGTATGTTACTGCTAATCTCATTTTATCTTATCTCCTTATTTTAAATACAATTTATAATTATCCTTCTCCTTTGGCATTCCCTCGATATATAAGACGTCTTTGTATTTGTCCTTTAAATATTCGATCATCTGTCCGGCAATGCCCTAACCCTGATAGTCTGGATGCACAAGCACATAATGTATCTGCGCAAGCATTTCCTTTGTTCTACCTTCGAAATCATATTCTTTTATTTCATATACAATAATATTTGTCTTACATTGTCTTACTTTATCTAACAGATTTCTTCAAACCACTCTATCTGTGATAGTCACATTTCTGGCACTGTGTCATCTCATTTTCCACATCTTCTTTGTAAAAAATATCTGACCACTGACAGATACTTTGCAATATCGGAACAACCGAAGTTCCTTTTTCCGTAAGCGAATACTCTACTCTCGGTGGTATCTCATCATACGATTTCCTGTCAACTATTCCATCCGCTATAAGATCCTTAAGCGTTGCTGCAAGAACTGCATCTGTGATATTGTACAGCTCCTTGCGGATCTCACTGTAACGGAGTTTACTGTTTGCAGAAAGCACACATATTATACGCGATTTCCATTTGCCGCCAAATACCGCAAGACCATATTCAAGAGGACATCGGATATCTTCATCTAATTTTTTTTTGTATTTTGCCATAAAAAATCACCTTCAAGTTATTGTCTTTGTTTAATTATAACTTGAAGGCAGACTTTTTTGAAGTAACTATGAAATTTATTAGTAAGTTTTAGATTAAATTATGTTACTGTTCGCAACATAGCCCTTTATCACAGAGTCATCTCCGTCAAATTCGAGTTTTGCTACCTGCTGTGTAAAATGGCATTCATAAACACCTTTTCCATCTGCATATGCCTTTACCGCTTCTTCACCATATATTTCGCCCGAAACCATTGATGAGAGTTTATCAAATGCAGCCTGAGCATTTTCTTTACCGACCAGTTCCTTACAGTTATCAAGCCATGTCTGTTTGTATTCATCCGCAAGAATAACCGGCCACATTTCCTGATATGATCCTGTCAGATCTGCCACAAGCTGTTCTGCGGCTGCCACATTGTCCTCGGATGAAGCCTCTGCTATTGCATTATATACGTTATATGTGGTGTATATATCTCCTTACCTCTAATCATATAATAATCTACTATATGCACATAACCTGACAATAATCTGCCTAATGTCCAAACAGTAATAATTTAGTTACAGTATACATTATTTGACAGAGTTATCGATGTTTTTTCCCTTATAAAATTCGACCTGTTATTTGAAACAGCTCATTATTCTGCCTTCCAGAAAACCAATGAAAAATTTTATCATTTACGCCATTATTTTCTGCCGTAGATAATTCCCATTCCGCTTATCATCCATGGTGCGCTCACATAGCCCGGTATGAAATCCAGCTTCTTTTCGAGGTTTCCTATGTAATGGATTTCAGAAATTCCATCTGCCTTTAGTGACTCTACAAATTCATCCATATTTCCGTACAACGCTTTCTGTGAAAACATATCCTGAAATGAAAATGCGCCGCCCTTTTTTACCACACGGAGTGCCTCTCTTACAACATCTCTTTTATCTTTTGCTGAATGTACCTCGTGGAACACAAAATTGCTTACTGCCGCATCAAATGTCTCATCCGCATAATCCAGTTTCGCAGCATCTCCCTTTTGAAAGTGATATGGCCGGAAACGCCCTCCAGCTTTACATTTCTCTCGCACTGCTCCTTGGCATAATTCCACTGTGCTCCCCAGTAGTCCATTGCTGTGATCTTTGCCTTCGGAAATGCCTTTGCACATCTTATGGTAAGTGCTGCCGCACCACAACCGATATCGAGCAGTTGTCCGTTTCCGTCCCACTCAAGATGCTCCACCAGATGTTTATGCACTCCAGCCATCATGTTACCCTTTCCAAATGCAAACTTTTCATGACAGACAAACATATACACAGCCATAGCAAGCGTCAGTACACAAATCACTGCGCAGATCACTGCTGCCACAGGCACTTTCACGCACACACCACATATAACCGCTGCCACAAGAAAAACTGCCGCCAGCCCAAACAACATGTAAAGTGCTTTCTCAGGTACCCAGTTTCCGTAATTAGTTTTTTCGTTCATCGTATGATCCTCCTATCTCAATATTCGAGCGCATTTTAAATTGATATATCATACCACAAAATTTCATAATTTTAATTATCCATGCATAACTTTTCAATATACTCATATATGTTTTATTCATGTATAAATTTCCAGCCATCTTAGCATAACAAATAATATGTTTTGTTATGTTTTGCAATAGAAAAAGCCCACCGCATCATCTGCGATAGGCTTCTGAATCTTCTTTTAAATATTTAATTAGTGAAATTGTTCCAGCATCGGCGTGTATGCCAATCTCTTTCGCCAGTCGGACTCTCTCTTTCACAGTATAATCTCCTTTTACCAGTTCCATATAGCCGCAAAGCCTCATGGCAACCAAAATCCTTATAAGCTCCGGATCAGGGCTTTTACCCATGAATTTTGTAAAATAACTTGTAAATGCCGCCTGCATCTGTGCATCGACCTGCTTCCGGAAGCCCTCATAACGGCTGCCCCCGGATTTTTCCATCAGTATGATCACCTCCGCACGGTGTGCGGACAGATACTCCATCATAAGTCTCTCATTATCCTCCGCTGTGCCCGGATCATCCTCTTCCCTTTGGGCAAGCCCGCTGCACATATTCCTGTATTCAGCTATCACCGGATCTAAAATGGCTGCAAGCAGTGCCTCCTTATTTTCAAAAGAAAAATAGAATGCTCCTGTTGTAACACCTGCAGCTTTGCAGATATCTCTGAGATTTGCCTTGACATATCCCTTTGAAAGGAACTCCGCTTTGCCGGATTTTATGAGATTTTGCTCTGTCTGTTTTCTGCGCTCATCTTCCATAACATATGTTATGTTAGCATAAACTAACTCATCTGTCAAATTACAAAATTAAGCCAATTTATCATCATAGCGTTTTTCATAATTTACATGGCAGACGTTATAATGCATTTCATTAATTGTTCAATAATTCAACACCGAAAGCTAGTCCATAATTCCATGAACCAGTACCGGTATCCATATGATCTGTGACTTTTCTTTTTGGAACTGGAAAAAACAGCCAATGAACACCAGTCCAAGCATCTGCGATGTGATAAACGAAATGACATAATTTACCGTAATGTCATTCCAGCCCGCGTAAGCAAAAATGTGCATAACTGCAAACACGAGCTTCGGCACTATGTATCGCACATACCCGTTTTCATTTTTAAGCAGATATAATACACACATCCCTAACGACAAATTCTTCGGTAAAAGCTATAAACATCACATAATAAAGAAGGCTGTATATTACCGTGATCTTATCGCTTTTTGTCGCAAATGCATATGCCGCTATCCCCGCCAGCACAACTGCAAGCAGAATAATTATTCTTGTTTGTACTATGCGCACTTTTTCGTCCCGGCTCAGTCTCATATACATTTCATCCATAAATCTGCCCTTTAATATGGCAACAAAGCTGATAAGCAAAACGACCGGCATTGCCGCGACTATCACATTCTGTTTCAAAATCCCGGGTATATCCTGCGATGCATCCCGCACTAAAATAACTGTCCCCGCCTGTTTCCAGCCGTAAATAAAATGTGCGCTCCACAGCAGATCAAAGACGCATATTAAAATTATAATTATGATTTTTACGATCAGATTTCCCTTTTTATCAGACATTTTTATCTATTTATTTCCCTTATCATTGAATACTCATTGCACAAGGTTCCGTCATTTTGTCTGATAGAATTAAATTTGATGCCAGTTATCCTGAAGCCCATCTTCTCATAAAGTGCTCTCGCCCTGCTATTGCCCTCAATAAAATCCAATTCCATCTGCAATATATTCGGATTGCTTTCTGCTATTTTTATCATTTCCCGGAACATTCTCGTTCCGATGCCCTGATTCCAGAATTCGCTCAGCAAACCGATTGCCACATTTGCCCTGTGTCCGGTTTTCGTGCGTTTATTCCACCAGACCATGCAATTTCCGGCAATTTTTCCATCTGCTTCACAAACCAGCAACGTATGTGTATCCGACAAATTGCAGCTATTTATGAAATCAATCTCCTGCTCGATGGTCCGGGTCTCACATTCTTCCGGTGTCCTCAGTAAGAAATCCGTTTCACCGGTTGACTTTTTCATGTACTCTATAAGAGCTTTGGCATCCTTTTCATTTGCACTTCGCAAAATGGCAGTTCTGCCGTCTTTTAATTTAAATTCGATATCTTTTATTATCATATTTTACTCCTGCTTTTTAAGCTAATTCCAAACTCATCTGTCCATCAATCCAGCTTTTCTGATCTGCAATATGAATTATGTCCCCCGGCATAGCTCCACCTATCAAAAATGGTGACTTTGGATCATGTCTTTTCATATTTGCTTTTACCAGTCCGGTATTCGCATTTGCGTAACAATACTTGCACAAATGTCCACACGTATCATACGCTCCTATATCCACACCCATAAAGCACGCGCACTGCCCGTTTCTTTGATTACTTTTTTGTTTTGGTACATCAAGACAAATATGTAATGCCGTTTCATATGTTTTTACTGTCATACAGCCTGTGCAATCCGCTCCATACCGCGCAAGTTCATCTCCTTCTGCACATGGTTTAATCGTCATTCCACATTCTTTAGCAATACCGATAAATGCCTGACCTATTTTAATTCTGTCCTGTTTTGATACCTGTCTTGCCTCTGGAAAATTACGTTCTACTTTTTTATAAATATCAATGAAGCTGATCACACAGGTTCTCGTATAACCAGCGAGTCTTTCTGCCATTTTTTCAAACTGGGATATATGCCAGTCAACAGAATGTGTTTCATCTATAAATATCGGATCATAGCGCCAGCCGACACTATCCACTCCCACAGTTTCGGATAGCCTTATAAAGTCAGACATTACTTTTTCCTTTGGCGAAACATTCGGTTCTATATCCCTGCCATATGGTGTAATTGTCACGAACCAATACTGTCCGTATGGCTTTAGTCTATCCATATGCGACAGCATAGGTGCCGGATTTTTTGTGCAGAATTCGATAAGATCAACCACTTCCGGTGACAGACTGTATCTGGTCACCTGACTTTCATTATATGGATTTCGCACCAGCACATATCCTGCCTCTATCCGGTTTATAAACCATTCTGAATAAAATGCGGGAATATCTGTGCGCATCCCTGTTTGTATGATCATAATACCTTCTCCATATTTTTCAATTCATTAGTGTAATTTTATATAATTATCAGTATTACTATATAACAAACGGCAAAATATATCCACTTTTCATACCTTGAAATCGTGTTATATTTTGCCGCAAATTTCATGTCACATTATAGTATCCGCCGCAACGCTTTTCTATAATTTTATTATACTATCATTTCCTCTAATTATTTATATATATGACAAACGGCAAAATATATCCACTTTTCATGCCTTGAAAATGTGTTATATTTTGCCGCAATTATCATTAACTTTCCTGTAACGTTAGAATTTTACAACACCGCCAACTACGTTGTACGCTGCTCCATTGTAATTTATCTTTCCTGTGTAACCCCATGCAACTTTTCCTCCGGCTACTGCATACCAGTTAGAGCCATATTTTACAAGGGTTGTTCTGTTAAAGTTTACTACTCCGTTTTCGATATACCACCATACTCCGTTATACTTGCAGAGGTGTGTCGTAAACGATACTTTTCCTCCGTTTACATAGAACCAGTTTCCATTAAATTTACAGAGTGTTGTTGCGCTAAAGGCTATTTTTCCGTTCTTTACATACCACCAACTGCCATTATATTTGCAAAGTCCTGTTGTGCTAAAGTTTACTTTTCCGCCGCTTACATACCACCATGTTCCATTGTATTTGCAGAGTCCTGTTTCGCCAAAGTTTACTTTTCCTCCACTCACATACCACCAGCTGCCATTATATTTGCAAAGTCCTGTTGTGCTAAAGTTTACTTTTCCGCCGCTTACATACCACCATGTTCCATTGTATTTGCAGAGTCCTGTTTCGCCAAAGTTTACTTTTCCTCCACTCACATACCACCATGTGCCGTTATACTTACAGAGTGTTGTTAATGAAAAATCTATTTTTCCGTTTCTTACATACCACCATGTTCCATTGTATTTATATAGTCCTGTGTATGAAAAATCTACTTTGCCGCTCTTTACATACCACCATGCATCATTATATTTGCAGAGTGTTATTGCTGAAAAATCTATTTTTCCATTTTTCACATACCACCATGAGCCGCCGTACTGCGCAAGTCCGTTATAGCTTGTGTCTACTTCATTTTCCTTATAATAGTACCAGTTTCCGTCAGAAGCCTTGAACAGTCCGTTTTTGTATACACCTAATGATGTGTCATAATCTATAGAATTATCAGCCGCATACTGTACCGCTGTTGAGTTTACATAGCAATGTAATTTTACATCGGAATCGCCATCAAAGACTTCATTTTTAAATTTAACATAAGGATTTTTAACTGTGACATCTGTTAAATATGTACAATCTTTAAACGCCCACATTCCAACGCTTGCAACTTTTTTCGGAAGTGTGACATTTTTAAGAGAATAACAGCCCTCGAATGCCTCGCCTTCAATATCTGTCACATTTTCCGGTATTTCGATGCTTTTTAAATTTTTGCAATCCTTAAAAGCAAATGCTCCGATCTTTTCAACTGTCGATGGCAGGCTTATTGTTTCAAGATAATCTGCACCATCAAACATAGATGATGGTATTTCTTTTAATTTTCCTGTAAGTTTTACAGTTTTAAGGTTTTTGCAGCCGTTAAACATATCAAGACCTGTAAAATCAAGCGTACTGCTCTTTATTTCTGCGCTTGATAAACTTGTACAATCTTTAAATGCCATAGCACCGATGTTTTTTACTCTTGCAGGTACGACTACATTTGTAAGCGCAGAGCAGCCACTAAATGCCTCCGTTCCGATAATCGTCACACTGTCGGGGATTATCACTGATTTGAGTGTCTTGTTGTCCTTAAATGCTCCATTTTCAATAGTTTTTGCCTTATCAGGTATCACTACTGTTTCGTCAGATCCCCAATATTTTACTATCGTATCGTCACCTCTCCAGAGGAAATCCGATTCCGGCGTAACGCTGTAAAGCTCCTGTGAAGCATCACCTGAAACCTCGACTGCACCGTTTGCACCATTATCTGACGCATACACGGCGCCTGCCGGACAAAGCACTGCTGCGATCGAAGCTGCCATAATAAATGTAATAATTTTTTTCTTCATGTTCGCACTCCTTTTATTTCTTTGATAATCAAGTACTTTTTCACTATAACACAAAAACTTCCATTTTTTAAAGTGTACCCTTTGTCAAGGACACTATGACTTTTCCTTTTCAGATTTCTATTTTATATTTGTTTGTTGTGTAGAGGCATCAAAGTGATGCCTCTGATTGATTGTTTTTACCTTTTGCTTTAGGGATTATCAGTGGATAAATTCCTGTTGTCAGATATTGATAATATTCAACAGGTGACAACCTTGCTAAGTCCCATTGATAACGTTCTGTATTATAATATTCTGTCCAATCCCTAACTGCGTTTAATATCTCCTCATAGCCGTGGCACTCTGATAGATCTAATTCATCTTTCATATGACCAAAGAATGATTCCTGAGGAGCATTGTCCCAACAGTTTGCTCTACGTGACATAGACTGTCTCAGTTCGTTATCCTTTAACAATTGGATAAATTTAATGCTGGTATAGTGGGAACCCTGATCGCTATGTATTAATGTTTCTGTGCTTAAATCAGTTCCATGTTTTTCTATTAACTGCTTTACTGTTTCTAATACAAAATCAATTTCTAGTGATTCGCTGAGAACCCATGACAGCAGTTCCTTGGTACAGGCATCTATAATTGTCGACATATAGCACCGGGGTGCTTTTCCATTTATAATATACGTGATATCCGTTAACAGAATTTTTCTTGGTCCGTGTTCCTCGAATTCACGGTTTACTATATTGGGTGCGGTATATGCAGTTGCCATTGCTTTTGCCATTCTCCGATAGGGATTTGCCTTGCGGATAGGGCACTGTAAGTTGTACTTCTTCATCAACCGCCGGATTTTTTTGATATTCATCACTATCGGCGGTTCCATGTGCAACAGCCTCATATATATGCTACGGGCACCTTTATGATATCCTCGGTACTGGTATGCTTTCAGAATCAGAAGAAAATCCTGTCTGTCCCGTTCCTCCCTTTCCATTCGCTGGTCTTCTGTTGAGAGATAATGGTAATATCCCGAACGGGATACTCCTGCAATTTCGCACATGGCAGCTACATTCAATAGATTATCGTTTTTTTGCATGGTATCATAAATAATCTGATACTTTGCATGTGCTGGTATTTTCATTATTCCGGAGCCTCCGATTTAAAGATACAATTTTTTAGAAACTCAATCTCCTGATCTTTATATGCCAGTTGCATTTCTAAATATTTTATCCGATTTTCAGCCGAAAGATATCCGTTGCAGCCCTGTGCATAGGTGTTAAGATCTCGAAAACCATTTCCCTTTTTTACTTCATTTCCAATCATGGTTTTCAGACCATTTATTCTGGAATCCCCCAAGATATTTGGATCTATCCCAAGAGTCGAAATAATCTCACGTGGAAGCCTGCCTTTTGACAGTTCCTCCCAAAATAGTTTTTTAAATTCTGCCGAGAAATGTACAATGCTCGGTGATACATCCAGCACATATTTGTTATTTCTCAGTGTGAGCATTTCCTGTTCTGTAAACTTTCTGTTTGCCATAATTTCCTCCAATTCATTTATTATTGTAATATCAATCTGAATCGGAGTCAAAAAGCGATTTTGTCCAAAATAAAGGGGTTCATCAAAACCATGTCCGAATTTAAGGGTTCCCTGTAAACTCATTGTCTAGATTTAAGGGTTTTCATTAAAACCTACTGTCCAATGGTAAGGGTTTTTAAAAACTCAAACTGTCTAATCTATAGGGTACATTTTATTTGAATACCTTTCTTATTATTTTCTTAAAAATGAAAATTGTTATAAAATGTTAAAAAATCTGACTTTTTCCATCAAATCGATATGAAAAAGTCCAATCCTTATTTCCAATATAAAATATGGATATGTTTACTTAGAATCTTACTACTCCGTTTACGACTCTATATGTATTTCCATTGTATTTCATATTTCCAGTGTAGCCCCATGCAACTTTGCCGCCTGCTGCTACATACCAGTTGTTTCCATATTTAACAAGTGTTGTTGCATTAAAGTTTACCGCATCGTTGCTTATGTACCACCATGTTTCATTAATTTTATCATATTTCGCCCAGGTTATCTTCTCCTTATATTTGAACGTATATTGTGTAAATATAAACCCGTAAACCAGAAAATATATGAAAGGCAATATCCTATTCTCCCTGCGCCTTCTGACATACGTTCACCTAACGAGTCAGGTAGCAGGCTAAGTCCGAGCAGAACCAGAATTATTGATATAACATTCAGATGCTTTCCCAATTTATTGTAAATAGGCAGTTCTATTTCGTCACAGCTAAATGCCTTTAAAAATACCAGAGCCGTAATGATCACTGCTATAAGCATTATCCAGTCTTTTTTATACTCGAATGTAATGAACGATACCACAATGCTGCTTATCAGCAGTGCAACAATACCCATAACTGCCTTGACCTTAATATTAATTTCCGTTTTCAAAATGTAAATGCCTCCTTTTGAATTTGTTATTATTTTACCATATTACGGCTTGTATGCTCACATTAATTTGACTCCTGCATAAATTTATCAATAGTACCAACTTCCTATTGATTTTTGTATTCTATCTATGATAAACTATCGACAATTAATGGTAGTTGCAGCTTAGACAGAGCGAGACGAAAGTTTCCCTCTGTCTATTTTTTTGTGCTTTTTACATATATGAACGGTTTCTATACACTTGCCACCGTTCCGATCATTGCAGCTATCATAGTAATAACCACCAATTTTATTTTTAACAGGAGGATTTAAAAAAAATGCCAAAGAACAGATTACAGGAAACCGTTTTTACCATCATGATGGTGCTTGTCATGGTTTATGCCATGATATGCTACAATATTGCCCTTGAAACAGGCGGTATGAAGAATTTCGTATTTGGAGCAGCCTTAGGCGAATTTCCTATCATGATTGTTGCCGGTTTTATTCTCGATACATTCATTGCCGGACCACTTGCAAAAAAATGCGCTTTCAAAATCGTCACACCGGGAAAGGACAGACCTATTGCTATAATCCTTGCAATTTCCGTCTTCTCAATCTGGTTTATGTGTCCTATGATGAGCTTTATTGCAACAATTCTCTTCAATGGCGGATTCAATACACAGATGTTTGCTACTTACTGCCAGCTTACAGTAAGAAACTTTCCAATGGCCTTCTTCTGGCAGCTTTTTGCAGCCGGACCACTCGTAAGATTCATATTCGGAAAGATTTTCCGCGAACAATAATTATTTATCTTAACTTCCTGCAATAATATGTACTCTCGGACTCTTCTAAATGAAGCATTCTGAGAGTACATTAAGATGTGGGAAATTTTTATATTTATTTTTTAATGTATTCTCCCCATCTTTTACAAAGCTTTTCAAAAGTCCACGCTGCATTTGCAGGACTTGTCGATGGGAGAATTACGGCTGCCATTCCTGTAAGCGGAAGCTGATACTTTTTGTAAAGCTGTCCTGCTTTATTTCCGTTTGCAATGACCTGCTTTATATCAGCCGTGTCGAGGATTTTTCTTATATCCGTTGGTGTTACATTTTCTGATACTGCTGTCGCTCGAACCCCTGATATCACAGCTTTGTATCACATCCCATATGGCTATGTGGTTTTTAAACAGCAACATAGTTTCTTCTCATCTATCGTCTCCGGCACCGGTTCATCCAAACAGGTGCGCAAAAGCTTCCAAAAACGGTTCTGCTTGTGTCCGTAATAGAAATTGTTTTCCCTTGATGCAACGGACGGCAGAGTGCCGAGGATCAGTATGCGGCTGTTTTCATCATAGACAGGCTCGAAGGAGTGGGTTATGTGTTCGTATTCCATATTGTTACCTCTTATATCTGTAAATATTCAAAATTAATGTCATCTTCATACATTAACATTTCTGCTTTATCTCTTAAACTTAGCAATTTTTGTTTCCAATTCATAATTTTTCCCTTTATACTCTATAAATAAGTTAAAATATAAGGTATAGCACAAATATTCTATACCTCACATTTCACATATCCACCACTACCAGTTCTATGCCAACACTTACTGGAATTTTTCTTTTTAACTGCTTTTCTAACACATTTTCTTCATTTGGTGTAAATACAAAATGGTCGAAAAACTGCGTAAAATCAAGGATTTCTAAGTATCGGCTCTGCATAGCAACACACAGCTCTCAAGTGTTGATAACTTTTCCAAGGAAGCCATATGCTCATCCGATTTCTCCTTGTCCAAAGAAATCCCCTTGATTTGCGCTCCTTGCCCAAAGAAAACCCTTGATTTCATCAATACGTTCAATAAATGCCTGCATGAACTGTTTCTTTTCTGCATCCGTACATTCTGAATACATTTCATTAAAAGCACCTAAAAATCCGTATATGCTATCTGCATCAATCTGATTTTTCTTAAGCTCATAAATCTGAGACTTCAAATCTGCGATTGCCTCTTCCACTTCATCTATTTTATCATATTGGGTATCTAATCGTCTCTGTAAATCTGATATTTTTTTATCGTAATGAGTATCTGTAACATCCAGATTATCCATCTGCTGTTCAAGGCGGGTTTTTATTGTCTCCGCCTGATAAAGACTTGCATTTAACACAGATAACTGTTTTTCCTGTGCAAGCTCCCAGTCTTCCTCGGCAATAATTGCTTCATGAACTCCCTCATAAACAGGGAAATCTGATTGCTCTATTCTGACGTAGCTTCTCTCGCCTTCTGCTCATGCCCAGCCATTGTCTGCACTCTGATATTTTTCCGCTCCATCTCTGCTAATGCCGCAATGATAGATATACGCAGTTTACCAGCTTCTTTTGAACTGTCGATTCCATCCTCAATATCATTCACTCCCCTCTACTGTGGTAAAATCAAAGTTGGATTTTTCAACAGCGTTGCAATCACCGGAGTATATTTAGATACTCCATAGTCTTCAACAATACTGGTTATTCTAGCCCCTGCATCCTTTGACGAAGCACCACATAAGAAAACCCTTTCATCAGCAGTTCCATAATCCAACACTATAAATCGATCATGAAATATACCGCCTGTCTTTTTCATTGATATTTTTACGGATGGATATTCTTTGCAAAAATCCGTAAATTCTATATTATGAAGTTTATTATTCCCAACATTATCGCTGAACAAAGTAACATTTACTCCAGTCGGAGAATTCTTAAGGTGTACCAGTGTTCTTAATCCAATATAATTATCAACAACATATATTGATGACTTTGCCTGCTTATAGATGGACTCATATACCTCATCTGCACTACTAAATTTTGCATTAAACATGAGCCACTTTTCATCATCATCTGAAACAAAGCTGTTCATCATATCAGCCAACTCAGATTTTGTTACAACATCCTTCATTCCTTCTGCAACATCTGAAATCTGCTTTTCCAGTGATATCATATCTGAGTTGATTTTGTTAATTTCTATTCTGTTGTTAGCTGTCTCCATGCTTAACTGAAGTATTTCCCGCTGACCAATAAGATCTCGATTTTCTAAAATGTAATCTTTCATTTTCTTAAAGGTTCTTATTAATGCCTTGCTCTGCTTAGCAGCCAACGGTCCTTTCAAGACAGTCATCAGCATATATAATCCTTGCTCTGTAAATACATGAGGATTATAACGACTTTTTGAACTTATATTTGCGGTACAATTTTTGTACCGCAAATCTTCTAATTCCTCATCTGTCAATTCAAACATAAAATCTTCATCAAATTTTTCAATATTATTTTTTACCTGTCTATTAAATCCCTTCGTATCATAGCCATATATCTCTGCTAAATCAGCATCAAGCAATACGCGTTTACCCCTAATTTCATAGAGTTTTTCTTTTAGATATTCTTCTGTTACTTCTATTACTGCAACATCGATTTCTTTCTTTTTATCTTCTGCCATAGAACTCCTCCACCCATTTTGTGGTCAAAAAAATCGTCCGCAACTCTCATATGACCATTTTACTGACGCCAGTAAAATGGTCTATTCCTCTTTTTCCCTCAGTTTGTCATAATACGCTTTATACCTATAAATCGTCCTCTCACTGACATTGTTCCGCTTCGCAATTTCTACCATTGTCATACCACTCTCATATCCAACAACAAAATCATTATAAATTGCCATCCACTTGGCGTTATGTTTCTGACGACCGCTTAACTTACGATTTCTGTAATACTCCAATTTCTCCCGAAGTTCTGCATTCTCTTTTTCCAACTCCTCAATTCTTTTTAATGCCTCTTCAAGTGTTATCGTTTTCTCCATTACCCTGTCCTCCGTTCATGTCATTTTCGTTTTGTCTATATTATAAATATCTATGCCGCTTTAGTCAATCCGATTATGTCATGTTGCATCATTTTTTTACAATAGTTTTCATACAATCGAAATACCGCTGATATCTTTTACATGCTAAACTTCTCCAAAAGCAGTCAACCTGTATGTTTTTTATCCAATCACGTAAAATCCATTTTCTTTTTATTGCCGGTCCATATTTTAAGATCAGTGCTGTCACAACATCCACACCTCTCTCAAATGCTGCATTCTCTTTTGCATCATCATAATATTTCTTTCTCATTTGTCCGCCCCTTTCTGTGCTTAAATTGCTTTGGCAGCCAATTACCGTTATCTGCTTTCAACAAGTCATACACATATATCTTATTCGGCTTTCCTAATCCCTGATGGCTTCGATAAATCAGATTATGTACCTCCAGTTCCTTCAGCATCTTGTTAATTTTCTTATTTCCCAGATGCAACAGCTTCATCATTTCTTTGATTGTAAAAATGATAAATATAGCTCCATATTCATCTCTCGTTACATAAATATCGCTATTTGGCACCTCATTTCTAGCAGATACAATACGAACAAGAGGAAGTAATAATTGTGAAGCGTATTATTGCATAAAAAAATTTTCAAAAGCCTAATTCAAGGGCTGAAACACCATGAAAATCTGACAAAATAACAAACCCGCCAAACCTTGTATTTATTGGGCTTGACGGGTATTTTATACTTATTTTCCTGCAAAAGTCAGGATATATAATTTAATTCTAACACTTAAATCATTGTTTGACTATTACTATATTGAAATCATCGACATTCACCCGCAGATCAGATAAGATAGATATCATTCCTATCAATACTTAATACTTCAGTATCATTACCTTGTCCCTTGAACACTTCCCATATCAGCAAAAAGGACATCCCCTTACCTGTAAAATCTACAGTTCCGGAATGTCCTTTTTTCCCATACTTTACTATATTTTTAACACATGATGCTGCTTATCCACAATCTATTTGATTCCAAAATGACTAAACGCCTGCATAATCGTCTCTTCCTTCTCCGTTGTACACTGTGGCTGTCTCGTATTCTCTGATTTAGCCGGATTGAAGTTCTCACCGACATCCAATCCACACTTCTTCTTAATCTGTGCGATATACAGTGATGAAACCTTAAGTCCTGTCTGCTCCAATACATATGCCTTTATCTGCTCATAAGTTGCTTTTCCCTTAAATTCAGATAAATCCACACGTCTGATATCGCGCATTCACAGCTACAAACAGATGCGATCTGTGGCAAAAATAACATCCATATCAAGGTCTTGTCCATTGAAGTCTATGGAAACAAATCGGTATAAGGCCTTTGCTACCTATATAATGCAAGGTAAGTTTACACTGCTGCCACCTGCCACTGTCTCCACCTGGAATATGGTCCTTATTTCTTTGTGTTTTCTTCTAATTCCAGCATATACTTATCAAAATCAGACATGAACAATCTATCCTGGATGACACGGTATTTTTCAAATTCTGTCTCCGCATGGAGCTTTGCAATTTCTGCGGACACCTTGCCTGCGTCATGTAAGATGCCATAATCAAACATTTCGATGAAGCTGTTGAGTCTCTTTTCCCAGTCCTGCATCGTAAGCGGGATATGCCGCAATGTCATGTTTTCAGCAAAATCCAGATATGCCGTCACCATACGATTCAGCTGCTTCATTTCATCCTGGCTTAGATAATTCTTAGCAACTGTCACATCGCTTTTCTTAATCTTTCCTTCCGGTGCATCTGCCCAGGTGGTTAATCCCATATGCTCTTTTGTGTGATCGGCTCTTTCCACGATCAGCTCAGCTGCTGTATGCCCATGAACTGCGTAATGCATCTTATTCTGGACAGTCGCATAGAATCTTCTCGTCGTTGCGGAATTTTTATCATAATCAATGGCTGTCGCATACATGTCAGTGATCTTCTGATAGAACTTTCTTTCACTGGCACGAATCTCACGGATACGCTCTAACTGCTCATCAAAATACTTCTCTGTCAGATACGCTCCGCGTTTCAGCCGTTCATCATCCATCACCCAGCCTTTGATGGTGTAGTCCTTGGCGATCTGGTTTACCCATTTACGAAACTGTACGGCACGCTCGGAATTGACTTTAAAGCCTATGGCAATGATCATCTCCAATGAATAGTGATTTGTGCTGTAGCTTTTTCCATCTGCAGCAGTTATCCGAAATTTTCGGATAACTGAATCCTCCTGCAACTCACTATCACTAAATATTTTTTTAACATGATAGTTTATAGTCCGAACATCCACATCATACAATGTGGCCATCATCTTCTGTGTCAGCCATATATTCTCATCCTCATAGCGCATCTCTATGCTGTCCTGCTGATCACCCACTGAGGCAACATAGGTCAGGTATTCCGCTGCGCTTGAGCGGATGGTTATCTCATCTTTTTTCTTTGCCAAATGAAGTGCCTCCTTACTTTGTCATAATTTCAACTTGATTATTCTACCTGTGCATCAAAGGATTGCTGTACAATTTCCATGATTTAATCTAGTTCATCCTGATTCTCCATAAACAGTTCAACGTCACCATTTCCCCAGCGGTCTAAACCTGTAATATCTTTACAAATACCATTAGGATCATTAATCTCATAAAACTTCATATTTACCGAATTATTCCTTCACATCTAATCCACTGTCTCAAATCGCGACATCTAATCCGAGGTTACAACCTGACACACATTTTGCAGTAGGTATGTTTCTATATAATAAAACCTAGCTTTTTCAAAAGTCAGGCTCCATTGTAACCTCAATCTTAGGTGTATCTTTTTTGAGGGATAATTTAACTATTGTCTCTATATGTCCAGTATGACTAAACTGGTCAAATGCCTGCCACTTCACCAGCTCATACTTCTCCTCACAAAGGATTTTCAAATCCCTTGCCAGCGTTGCCGAATCGCAGCTTACATAAACTATCCTCTGCGGTTCCATCTTTAGCATGGTGTCGAGGCACTTTTCATCGCAGCCTTTTCTCGGAGGATCTACCACGATCACATCCGGTGTCAGCATATCCGCTTCATCCGTATATTTTGCTGCAGGTACTTCTGGCTTGATAGCTTCAGACCCTTTAGTTATATTTTTCTTTGCATCTGCATAAAACTCCGGAAGCACTTCCTCCGCTTTTCCCACGAAAAACTCGGCGTTTGTGATGCCGTTTATCTTTGCATTGTTCTTTGCGTCATCTATGGCCTGCGGCACTATCTCAACACCATATACCTTTTTAGCCCGCTGAGAGAGGAAAAGTGATATTGTTCCGATTCCGCAGTAGAGATCCCACACACTTTCCTTTCCGGTCAGCCCTGCAAATTCCAAGGCTGTGCTGTAGAGTTTTTCTGTCTGCTTCGGGTTTACCTGATAAAATGATTGTGGTGAGATCTGATATGTGATTCCTGTACCCTGTGGTGTAAAATCAGGATAAGAAAGCAGATGTATCGTATCCTCGATATACGATCTACCCCATATGCAGACTGTCTTTTTGCCAAGGATAACATTTGTATTTTCCTTGTTGATATTATAGGAAATTGATGTCATCCCGTCTATCTTTGATAATCTTTCGCATAATGTATCTGTTGCGTTATAGCTTGCTCTATCACGATCACGCTTGTCCGTAATTTTTCCGCTAGCTACACATGATACATTCACATTCTCCCCCCTGCGTTTTGAATCCAGCCCATCTCCGTTTATCACAAGACAGACCATGATCTGCTTAGATGTAAATCCATAACGGATAAGCACATGGCGCACCAGTCCTGTGCGGCTTACTTCATCATACGGCTCTATTCCATACTCATTCATCCATGCCTTTATGATGTCGAGTATCTCTTTATTTACAGGTACTCCGAGCATACAGTCATCCACCGGAATGATATTGTGGCTCCGGGATGCATAAAAACCAGTTATTATGTTGCCGTCCTTATCACGCCCTACCGGAAATTGTGCCTTATTGCGGTATCTGTACGGATCGTCTATGCCGACCGGTGGTGCCATCTTTGCTGAAAGCTCATCCTCCGAAAAACCGCCTATGCGCATGAGATTATTACGCACCTTGTCATTTTTAAATTCAAGCTGCTTTTCATATGAAAGTGCCTGTATCTGACAGCCGCCACACCTCTTGTGCAGCTCACATTGCGGCTCAACGCGAAAAGTGGAAGGGAGTCTTAATCTCTTCCACTCTTGCGTAGCCATAGTTTTTCTTTAGTTTTGTCGCACGGGCAGTTATGACATCACCGATAAGCGCATCCTTTACGAAAAAGGTCATGCCATCATAATGTCCGATACCCTCGCCATCTGTTCCCATATCTGTTATTTCAAGTTCAAATATGTCATTTTTTTTCATGCTTTTCTCTTCTTTATTTTTATATATAATTACTCTTTATAATGTTTGTACCCGGCACAAGCTTTCACACCAAAAAATCACACCATAGCTATATTTAATATTGTCCGCTTTTTACACACTTGTTCTGCGGAAATTTGTCTCCATAAATCTATTGTATCCCTGCCAATCGAGATCGTTCTCAGGCACATTTACGAGAAGCTCCCTGAATGTTTCCATCTTGGCATCAATATTGTCCGCAAAACTAAGAGCCAGTGCTTCGACAAGAGCCGGTTTCTTCGGTGAACCAAACTCAAGCTCACCATGATGTGCAAGTATGCAGTGCTTTAATTCGTTTGCCAGAACTACCGGGAATCCGTCAATTGTCCTTATCGCATCACCTACCCACTCAGCCCCTATCATGATATGGCCAAGGAGCTGGCCTGCATCTGTATAGTCATTCTCTGGAAATGTCGAAAGCTCTTTTAATTTTCCTATATCGTGAAAAATAGCTGCTGTGATGAGAAGATCACGATTTAAGACCGGATACATATTTGAAAAATAATCGCAGTTTTTTGTCACACCAAGTGTATGCTCTAAAAGTCCGCCTACAAAGCCATGATGTACGCTTTTTGCTGCTGAATGGAACTTAAATCTGCGCTCAAACTCTTCATTATCAAAGAAACTGTGTAAAAGCCTTGAAAGATACTGGTTTTTTACAGAATCTATGTATCCCATAAGTTCATTATACATCGCATCAATGTCCTTATCACTTACAGGAAGATAATCTGCCGGATCATATTCACCTTCGCCAACTTTTCTGGCACGCTTTATCGAACATTGGAGATTTCCCTGAAAGCTTGTTATATCTCCTGTTATGGCAATATAATCCATAGCCTCAAATTCCTCAATGCCTACAGATCCAACATCCCAGATCTTTGCATCGAGTGTTCCCGTTTTGTCCTGTAATATTACGTTATCATATGGCTTGCCATTCTTTGTCATGGCTGCCTGTTTGCTCTTGCATAAGTAAATTTCGTTAATGCGCTCTCCCTCGCGGAGAGTTGAAATATATTTCATAAATCCTCCTAATCCATAACTGAGATTTTCACCTGGCATGTCAGCTCTGTGTAACCATTGCTGCCTTTTCGTTTTACTGTGACATCATAAGTTTCATCTGGTTTTAATGACAAAAGCTCTGTATGATAATTCTCTATAGAAGTCACTTTTGTATTGTTAAGCTCTGTTATCACATCACCATTCTGAAGTCCAGCCTGAAATGCCGGTGAATCCATAGTTACTTCTTTTATATATACTCCTTTGGGAATATTATATCTGTTTGCTATTTTCTCGGTGACTGTCGTTCCAAGTATTCCTATATAAGGAATATTATTTCCTTCTTCAAGCATATCTATTATCGGCTCTATATCACTTATCGCCACAGCTGTAAGGGTATTGCTGACATCCGCCGCATTGAAACCTTTCAAAACAAGTCCGATAACATCACCCGATGTGTTTATCAAAATTCCACTTTGCAGCTCACTGCTTACGATATCCGTAGTGAACACCGAAAAATTATTGTCCTGTGCAGAAACTGTGTTGCTTGTGGATGTGATGCAGCCGGTCATGATAGAATAATTTGTTTCAAGTGCAATAACAAGCGCACCTCTCGACATTATATTGGAATTTCCAATTTTTGCAATAGAAACTGCTGCCATTGTCGACTCGTCTATTAATGATTTATCTACAGATACTATTGCAATCCCTGTATTGCTGTCGTATTTTACTGCCACTGCATCTACTACTATATCGTTTGCGAACGTGACACTTAGCTTATCTGCCCCATCAACTATATTTTTTTCAGTCAGTATCAACAGCTGCTTTCCGTTGTCTTTTATGATAACACCAACGCCCTGTCCTTCTGTCTCATACGAGTTATTAAAAATATCCGTAGAATCAACAACACTTGTAATTCCTACTATTGATCTGCTTGCCGATGCACCGGTCTTGTAAAGTTCATTCTGGATCGACTGATAATCATCCAGTGTCAGTGTCTGTGGTATCACAGTCTGTGTATCCTCTGTACCATCCTGCGTATTCTGGCTATCCTGCTGTATAGGCTCCACATATGCCTCATTTTCAGTCCCCATGATCTGTTCATTATCATCTTTCTCAGGGAAATGTGGCACCAGAATACAGAATACAATACTTGCCGTAACCGCAAATACTATCCCGCAAAGTGCTGACACTCCAACTTTTATAAAGATCTTCTTTTTGTTTACCGGTTTGTCTTTTATTTTCTCACGTATAAAATCTTCCATCGTAGTCACCATGTCTGTTTATTGCCATTACCCGGCTGTTTCGCATGTCAATTACTGTACCTGTGTAACTGCTAAATAATTTTTATATACCACCTTTATATTATATTCACAAAACATATACCTTGCAACCCAATTTCACCTTTTCTAATATTATGAATTACGATATAATGAGCGTAGGCAACAAGCAGTGCCATTACTGTATATCACATAATATGACTGTTCACAGGCAATATTATGTGATATACAGTAATGATAGGGCGACTGCCCGGACAATCAGAAAAATCCATGATTTTTCTGATATGCACTGCTAAATAAAATTATGGAGATATACTATGAACCAGAAAGTTTTCAAAACATTAGAATATAATAAAATACTTCAAATGCTCTCCGGTTTTGCAGCGTGTGACGAAACAAAAAAACGCTGTCTTGCCCTTGAGCCGATAACAGATATAAATGAAATCGAACATTTACAACAGACTACCTCTGATGCCTTAAGCCGTCTTTACAAGGACAGCAGCATCTCTTTTTCAGGTACCCACAACGTAAATGCTTCACTGAAAAGACTTGACATCGGTGGCAGTCTGAATGCAGCTGAGCTTCTTCGAATAAGCAGTCTTCTTGAAGTCGCAAAGCGCTCAAAAGCGTACGACCGCTCAGACAGAAATGATGATAAAACCGATTCCCTTTCAGGACTCTTTTCACAGTTAGAGCCTCTCACACAATTAAACGATGAGATTAAAAGATGTATTATTTCTGATGACGAGATTGCCGATGATGCAAGTCCGGCTCTTTTTAAAATCCGTAAAGCGATCCGTGGCATGAACGACCGCATCCACGCACAGCTTACAAGCATAATGAACAACCAGACGACAAGAACTTACCTGCAGGATGCCGTTGTCACAATGCGTGACGGGCGCTACTGTCTACCTGTAAAGGCAGAAGCAAAAGGAAACGTTCCTGGTATGATGCACGATCAGTCATCAAGCGGATCCACTCTTTTTATCGAGCCTATGGCTGTAGTCAATTTAAACAACGAGCTAAAAGAATTATTTATAAAAGAACAGGACGAAATCAATGTTATCTTAGCCCAGCTTTCAGACAAGGTTGCAATGAACACAGCCGCTGTTGAACTTGATTACAATGTCCTCACAGAACTCGATTTCATATTTGCAAAAGCTTCACTTGCCAAATCGTACAATGGAGCTGCACCTGAATTTAACACCTCAGGGATCATAAATATCCGTAAAGGCCGCCACCCGCTTTTAGATCCTAAAAAGGTTGTTCCTATAGACGTCCGACTTGGAGATGGCTACAAACAGCTTATAATAACCGGACCAAACACCGGTGGTAAAACAGTATCACTTAAAACCGTCGGTCTATTAACCCTCATGGGACAGGCCGGTCTTCATATCCCGGCTGCCGACCGTTCAAAGCTTGCTGTGTTTGAAGAAGTTTTTGCTGATATAGGTGATGAGCAAAGTATTGAACAAAGTCTCAGTACTTTTTCATCCCACATGACAAATATCGTAAAAATATTAGACAAAGCCGACGACAGAAGTCTCTGCCTTTTCGATGAGCTTTGCTCCGGTACTGACCCGACAGAGGGTGCTGCCCTTGCCATATCGATATTAAACACTCTTCACAATTATGGCTCTGTCACAATGGCTACAACACATTACAGCGAACTTAAAATTTATGCTCTCTCGACAGATGGTGTTGAAAATGCATCCTGTGAATTCAATGTAGAAACATTAAGTCCTACATACAGGCTTTTGATAGGCATCCCTGGTAAAAGTAATGCCTTTGCAATTTCATCAAAACTCGGACTTTCTGATACAATAATAGAAGATGCCAGAAAACGCATAAATGCCAAAGATCTTGATTTTGAAGATCTCATCGCAAACCTCGAAGCACAGCGTCAGACAATCGAAAAAGAACAGCTTGAAATAAACCGCTATAAAACACAGACTGCACAGCTGAAAAAACAGCTTGAGGATAAAAATAAACGCATTGACCAGAACAAAGATAAAATTATCCGTGAAGCAAACGAAGAGGCTTATAATATACTAAAAGAAGCCAAAGAGCTTGCCGACAAGACTATCCGTAATTTCAACAAATATGGTCAGGGACAGGCTCCTATGAGCCAGATGGAAAAAGAGCGTTCTGCACTCCGCGATAAGATGTCCGCTAAGGAAAAGCGTTTATCTGACATAAAGAAAGACCAGACAAAAAAGAATCATAAGGCACCAAAGAAGCTGCGTATCGGAGATTCCGTTCTTGTCCTTTCACTTAACTTAAAGGGAACCGTGCACACTCTTCCAAATGCCAAAGGAGATCTTTACGTCCAGATGGGAATACTTCGATCTCTTGTAAATATAAATGATCTCGTCCTTATAAATGATGACATTTCACCGGCAAAGAAATTTGGCGGCAGTGGAAGTAAAATTAAAATGAGCAAATCACTGTCTGTTTCATCCGAAATCAATCTTATAGGAAAGACCACAGACGAAGCTATTGCTCTTTTGGACAAATATCTCGATGATGCATATATTGCCCACCTTTCATCTGTACGGATAGTCCATGGTAAAGGTACCGGTGCTTTAAGAGCCGCCGTCCATAACCACTTAAAGAGAATGAAAACCATAAAAGAATATCACCTTGGAGAATTCGGCGAGGGTGATGCCGGTGTTACTATCGCAACCTTTAAATAGTCCGCCGGATCAAACTATAAGACATTAAATAAAGGAGTTTAAATATATGGCAACAAAACAGAAAATACTTATCGTAGATGATGACAACAACATTGCCGAACTTATATCTTTATATCTGACAAAAGAATGTTATGACACGAAGATCGTAAATGACGGCGAGGCCGCTCTCGTATCATACGAGCATTATAATCCAAACCTCATACTTCTCGATCTCATGCTTCCGGGCATCGATGGATATCAGGTATGCCGCGAAATCCGTACCAGGTCAAATGTTCCGATCATCATGCTCTCGGCAAAGGGCGAGATCTTTGACAAGGTACTTGGTCTTGAACTCGGGGCTGATGACTACATAATGAAGCCATTCGATTCAAAGGAACTTGTGGCGCGTGTAAAAGCTGTCCTTAGACGTTTCCAGCCTGCAAAACAGGATATGACTGCGAGTGTTGAGATCAAATGTGTCGAATACCCTGGCCTTATCGTGAATCTTTCAAATTACTCGGTTACATATGACGGACATCAGGTAGATATGCCTCCAAAGGAGCTTGAACTTTTATATTTCCTTGCCTCCTCTCCAAATCAGGTATTTACCAGAGAACAGCTTCTCGACCATATCTGGGGATATGAATACATTGGAGATACACGTACGGTCGATGTCCATGTAAAACGTCTGCGTGAGAAAATAAAAGATAAACCGGGCTGGAGTATTGCCACAGTCTGGGGAATCGGCTATAAATTCGAGGTAAAATAATGAAACGCACCTTATATTTAAAGCTTCTGCTTAGTTATTTCATATATGGCATTGTTGCATTTATAATTATCTGTACTTTCACGCAACGCCTGACAAGCAGATACATGGAAAAACAGGAGGCTTCACAGCTATACAGGGAAGCCTCCATAATAGCTTCCGACTATGCAACCGAATATTTTAAGTCTTCCATGTCGCTTAATGATTTTCAAAATCATATGGAGATCATATCCGACTATATGACTGCCGAAGTCTGGGTCGTAAGCCCCGATGGTGAAATCCTCCTTGATTCATCCGATCCGGAAATCGGAAAACGCTCCAACGATACCGGAGCTGGCAGCAGCCCATACATAATTAAAGATTTTGATATAACAGATTTTGGAAATTCATATTATACAGTTGGAAAATTTTATAATGAATTTTCATCTGACCAGCTGTCTGTTTTTTCATCAATAACAGAAGGTTATCAGACAAGAGCTTATATCATTCTGCATAAGGACATGAGCAGCGTTACTGATGGCATAAATGGTTTTTTGAATATATCTTTCTATACCGTTGCATTTATCTTCCTTCTGGCATTTCTGATACTTGCATTATTTGTCAGGGCAATTTATCGTCCGCTTATTAAAATAACAGAATCTGCCAGCAGATATGCCAAGGGCGATTTTACTTCAAAAATTGATATCCACTCAAACGATGAACTTGGATATCTGGCAAACACGTTAAATTATATGGCAACGGAGCTTGATACTCTTGAGGAAGACCAACGCAAATTTGTCTCAAATGTATCACACGACTTCCGTTCTCCCCTTACTTCTATCAAGGGCTACGTGGAAGCCATGCTTGATGGTACTATTCCTGTAGAAATGCAGGATAAATACTTAAACATCATTCTTTTTGAGACAAACCGGCTCAATAAACTTACACAAAGTCTCATAGACTTAAACCAGTTCGGTCATCACGGGATCCGGCTTGACATCGCTGATTTTGACATTAACAATATGATCCGCATGACCATACTTACTTTTGAGGGAAAATGTGCCGAAAAAGGCGTAAGCTTTGACCTTGTACTTACCGGGAAAGAGCTTTTCGTAAGAGGTGACATGACTAAAATCCAGCAGGTTTTATATAATCTGATAGACAATGCCATAAAATTTTCAAATTCAAATTCGAGCATCAAGATCGAGACAAGCATCAAGAATGAAAAAGTATTTATATCTGTCAAAGATTCCGGCATCGGTATTCCAAAAGACAGCTTAAAGAAGATCTGGGAGAGATTTTATAAAACTGATGTCTCCCGTGGAAAAGACAAGCGAGGCAGTGGACTTGGTCTTTCGATCGTAAAAGAAATCATTCAGGCTCACAATGAAAATATTAATGTCATAAGTACAGAAGGCGTTGGAACCGAGTTTATCTTCACACTTCCACTATCAAAAAAAGAAGGCTGATACATATCAGTCTTCTTTTTGATATACACTCTTATTTGAATCAATTACTGTATAATTTCCTTTATCAATTTCATCAACAGTATCAAATCCATTCACATCCTGATTTATGTTCCCACTGAAAAGATCATATGTGAAAGTATATCCCTGTGCCGATGTAACTCTCAGATAAAGCTTAATATTTTCCCCTGCCACAGCCGGAGCCGTGTCATCTATTTTAACAGTTCCTTCAAAGCCATGTTCATAATCATCCACAGCTTCTGTGTCATCCTCTGTGTTTTCGGAATCCTCTTTCTGTGAATCATCAGCAAGATTATTTTTTGTCTCCTGCTGTGATGCAAGCTGTTCTAAGTCATATGATTTTATATCTGTCTGACCGCTTGCAACAACAAGCTCATACTTAGAAAAATCAAAATAATCATTATTAAGTATAACTGCATCGAGATCGAATGAAAGCTTGATGTTTCCATCAGAGACCTCCGGCTGTGCGCTTATTATACCGGATGCCACGTTATCGAATACCGATATCACGCCCTTAAAGTCATCCAAAACCTCTGTACTTCTCTTATCGCCATCCACAAACAGGAATGTAACATTTCCGGCATAGCTTTCTGACAATGGAAGGGTAGCCTCCCCTGTAAATTTTATGCCATCGAGTGAAAGCGGTATCTCATCCGTTCCAAAATATACACTTGTAACAGTATCACTTGTATATTCTTTTGGCACTACAGATATGTCTACCGTATAAGTTTTGGCAGAAAAGTCAGCACTTTTAAGGGTGATCTTCCAATCGGATATAAGGCTCGCCTCCTCTTCGAGTGTTGTCTCAATATCTGACTGCATAGTCTCGACATCAGATAATATAACTGATGTATTATCTGCCGTATATGATAACTGGTTTTCTATTTTTTGTATTTTGTTATTCAGCAAAACTGCTCCCGCACAAAGTGCGATGAGCAGCATCACTATGATTATATTAAAAATATTTCTTTTTAAATTCATCTATTCCTCTGTTGCTTCCTCAGCTGTATCCTTTGCTACAACAGCTATTCCAAGTTCATCAAGCTGTTTTGGATCTACAGTTCCGGGTGCCTCTGACATAAGATCTGAAGCATCCTTTACCTTAGGGAATGCAATAACCTCCTTGATGTTGTCTGTATGTAACATATGCATACAGATACGGTCAACACCAAAAGCAAGTCCTGCGTGTGGTGGAACACCATATGAGAATGCATCGAGAAGGAATCCGAACTGCTCATGCGCACGCTCTTTTGTAAATCCTAAAACCTCAAACATCTTCTCCTGGATATCATCCTGATGGATACGGACTGATCCTCCACCGAGCTCTGTACCATTTAATACGATATCGTATGCCTTTGCACGTACTGCGCCCGGATCAGAATCGATCTTGTCCCAATCCTCTTCCATAGGCATTGTGAATGGATGATGCATTGCCATAAATCTATTTTCCTCGTCAGACCACTCAAGAAGAGGGAACTCTGTAACCCAGAGGAAATTGTATTTATTCTCATCAATAAGACCAAGCTCTGCTCCAAGCATGAGACGGAGTGCTCCGAGCACGTTCCATACGATCTTGTTCTTGTCTGCTGCAAAAAGGAGAAGATCTCCCGGTTTTCCGTTCATTTTTTCAACAAGTGCGTTAAGCTCATCCTCTGTCATAAACTTGGCAAATGATGATTTGTAAGTGCCATCCTCATTTATGCACAGATATGCAAGACCTTTGGCTCCACAGCCTTTTGCATGCTCAACAAGCTTGTCGATCTTCTTACGAGGCATCTTGGCCTGTCCCTCTACATTGATACCACGTACTGATCCACCATTCTCAAGTGCACCTGTGAATACACCAAAACCACAGCCCTTTACTACATCAGATACATCGCAAAGCTCCATGCCGAAACGTGTATCAGGCTTGTCTGAACCGAATCTGTCCATAGCCTCCTGCCATGGCATACGCTGGAATGGGATCTGAACATCCACATTGATTACTTCTTTGAATAAGTGTTTTAAGAGACGCTCATTGATTTCGATAACATCATCTATATCTACAAATGAAAGTTCCATATCTGCCTGTGTAAACTCAGGCTGTCTGTCTGCACGGAGATCCTCATCACGGAAGCAGCGTGCGATCTGGAAATATCTGTCATATCCAGAAGCCATCAGAAGCTGTTTGAAAAGCTGTGGTGACTGTGGAAGGGCATAGAAATGTCCATTATGGATACGGCTTGGTACCAGATAATCTCTTGCTCCCTCAGGTGTTGATTTGCAAAGGATCGGTGTCTCGATCTCTAAAAATCCCTCGTTTGCCATGAAATCACGCATTACGCGAAGCACGTTGCTTCTTAACATAAGATTTCTCTGGATGTCAGGACGGCGAAGATCAAGATAACGGTATTTAAGCCTTATGTCTTCGCTTGTCTTTGAATTCTCCTCGATCTGGAATGGAGGTGTCTGTGACTCTGAGAGGACTCTGATCGATGTAGCGATAACCTCGATATCACCTGTCTTTAAGTTCTCATTTACTGCTGCCGAACGCTTCTGAACCATTCCCTCAACAGCTACTACAAACTCACTTCTTAAAGTTCCGGCTTTTGCAAAACCCTCGGCTCCTACACTGTTCTCATCAAATACGATCTGTAATATACCGCTTCTGTCTCTTAAATCTATAAAAATAAGACTTCCTAAATTTCTTCTCTTCTGTACCCATCCCATAACGGTAACTTTTTCACCGATATTGGCACTTGATACCTCGGTACATCTATGGCTTCTGTGTAAGCCTTGCATTGATTCTGCCATTTTTATGCTCCTTATTTATGAATATTAATATTAGATATTATGTAGCATTTCTGCTGAAATTCTGTATCCTCAAACCTTGTGCAGAAATGTTTTTATCTGTCTTATTTATTGAAGAACTCCACGAACTCCTCGTAGCCATCTTTTGTAAGCTGTTCTTTCTGGAATTTCTTATTCTTATTCATGCGGACAACAAGTACCTGCTGACCGTTTGCTCTTGCCTCTTTTGCCTGATTCATTACATCCACAAGCTTATCTGCCGGATACTTTTTCTCCACAAGGTAAGCTACCTTCTTTGGACTCTCCGGGATCTTGAAGCCGCTCTCCATGAGAAGCAGGATGATCCTCTCAAAACCGATTGAAAAACCACATGCTGGTACATCGTTTCCTGTGAACTTTCCGATCATCTTGTCGTAACGACCGCCACCGCCGCAGGCTGCACCGAGTTCTGGCATTGAGATCTCGAAAATAGTACCTGTATAATAGCTCATTCCACGGACTAAAGTAGGATCAAATACAAGTTCAAACTCAGCACCCTTTGTTGCATTTACTGCTGTAGCTATCTCTGTCATATTTGTAACCACTTCTTCGTCCAGATATTCACCTAATTTATCAGAAAGGATCTTAACTCCCTCTGTCACATCTCTTGTCTGCTCTAGAAGTTTGAAAAGATCGAGGTATTTGTCGATATTCTCCTGTGGGTAGCCGTCCTTTGCAAGCTCCTCTGCCACACCTTCAACACCGATCTTGTCCATCTTATCAAGAGTGATGAAAACGCTGTCGTAATCATCCTCAGAAAAACCGCTGTATGCAGCCATGGCTTTTAAGATCCTTCTTTCATTGATATGGATCTCAAAATTTTTAAATCCAAGTCTGCCTATTGTTGTAGTTGTAGCTGTGATAAGCTCTATCTCGGCAAGATTGCTTGGCTCTCCAAGGATATCTATATCACACTGTGTGAACTGTCTGTAACGTCCACGCTGTGGTCTGTCTGCTCTCCACACGCTTCCCATCTGAAGTGCCTTAAACGGTGAAGGCAGATTGTTTGCATTGTTTGAATAATAACGTGAAAGTGGCACTGTAAGATCGTAACGCATACCAAAATCCACTACATCCGACTCTTCTTTTGCAGTCTCAAGGTTTAACTTTTCTCCTCGTTTCATTACCTTGAAGATAAGCTTCTCGTTCTCTCCACCCTGTTTGCTTGTGAGATTTGCAATATTTTCCATGCAAGGTGTCTCAATTGGTGTAAATCCAAAACTGCGGTATGTATCCTTGATCACACTTGTAACATAATCACGGATTTCCATCTCAGCAGGTAATATATCTTTCATGCCGTTTACCGGCTTTTTGCTCAGTGCCATTTAACTTCCTCCATTTATCTTAAATTCCAGTGTTTATTATACTTTTCGGCTGTTAAATCGTCAAGGATTGTAGCTAATCATTTTCTTTAACAAAAAATAATCTTTTTTTCCGGTCAATCATTTCATCGATTCTGTCTATATATGTCGCTACATCTTTAACATTCTCGCATCTGTCTATTCTGTGAGTTCCATCCGGGTTCGGCTCATTCCATACACGCTTTGTCGAAGCTCCCGCTCCACACGCTACGATAGTCTGTTTCTCCTCCATGATGAGGATATTGTATACACCTGCTTTTCCCGGCAAAGCATAACCTACATTTTCCATATTTCCTGCCATGCCTTTCTGCCGGTACAGATAATATGGTTCCAGCCCCATCTCCTCACAGTATCTGGCACAAAGATCCATATGCTCCTGTGTATTTATCATCTGCATATCCTGATAACGATCCTTAAAGATAGTAAGTCTTGCCGCACGTTTCACAGCAAGCGAATGAACAGTGACATTATCCGGTGCAAGTTCTTTTATGATCTCCATAGTTTTTCTCACATCGTCTATTGTCTCCTCCGGCAGTCCCATGATAAGATCCATATTTATATTGTCAAAGCCTGTTTCTCTTGCAAGCTTAAAGCTGTTTATCGTATCCTCTACCGTATGGTGTCTTCCGATTATATCAAGTGTCTTCTGCTTCATCGTCTGCGGATTTACAGAAATACGGCTTATTCCGTTTGCTTTAAGTGTCTCAAGCTTCTCACGCGTTATAGAATCCGGTCTTCCGGCTTCCACTGTAAACTCCAGACAATTTGATAGATCAAAAGAGCCTTTTATCTTTTTGATCAGACGATCCAGCTGGTATGGCAGAAGTGTAGTAGGTGTGCCTCCTCCTATGTACACGGAATTTAATGTTTTATCCTTAAATGCATCCGCAACATAGGAAAGCTCTTTTTCAAGGGCATCCAGATATTCATCTACACGATTCTTCCATACCCCAAGCGGATATGATGTAAATGAACAATATGCACAGGTACTCGGACAGAATGGTATTCCTACATAAAGGCTGTATCCTTTTTCGTAATCGAGTCTGTCAAGCAATGCCTTTTCCCTTTTGGCTATTCCCATCGACAAGTTTATTTTTTCATCACTTGCAAGATAGTTTTCCTTAAGGTAATCATATGTCTGCTCATCATTCATGCCGTCCTCAAGACATTTCATTGCGATTTTTGTCGGGCGGATACCTGACAGAGTTCCCCACGGAAGACCTCGTCCGATGCCTTTTTCTATCATCTTGTAGAGTACGATCTTTAGCTGGTTCTTGGTTTCCTTGCGGTCAGCAGGATCAACATTTATCCAGGTCTCATGGAATACACTCTGATACTCCCACTTGATCGTGATCTGATCTCCCACATAATCGATCCTGAACACCTGGTCGGCATCGGCAAATTCTTTTTCACCGTCACCTGACATCTCATGATGTGTACATGCAAGATTTCTGCCCGAAACCTCTTCCGGCGGACAGCTGTAATACATCTGTACATCTTCCTGTGGGAAAAATTCTTTTAAAAGTGAGTGTACATCATATTCAAAATCCGGTTTGTTAAAAATTACTACTATCATAGATATGGGTTAAACATCCTCTCATTTTCGATTGTTGATGACTCGTTATGTCCCGGATATACTGCTGTTTTATCCGGCAGTGACATAAGTTTTTCTTTTACGCTTCTGACAAGATCGGACATACTGCCTCCCTTGAAATCTGTTCTTCCGATCGAACCACAGAACAGTGAATCTCCTGTGAATACAACGTCCTCATATGGAAAATAGTAGCAGCAGCCTCCTGGTGTATGTCCAGGCGTGAATAGTACTCTTATCTTAAACCCTGCTATCTCAAGCTCCTGCTCATCTTTCACAAAAATATCCGCTGTATAAGTCATCGGATGCCCGATCATCCAGCTGGCATTCATCTGTGTATCTGTAAGTGTATCCCTATCCTTCTCATGCAGATATATTTTTACGCCAAACTCTCCTGCAACAGCCGCAGCCCCTGTAATATGGTCAAAATGCGCATGCGTAAGAAGAATTGCAGCTGGCTTTGCCCCAGAAGCTTTTATTTTCGATATAAGCATATCTGCCTCTTCACCCGGATCTATAACTATAAGTTCGTTCGTTTTTGTATTTGTGACCAGATAACAGTTTGTCTCAACCGGTCCAACCACATAATGCTCCAATTTCATATTTGTCATTTAAATCTCCTATTTAGGTGCCTGACCCTATTAAATTTTTATAAAAAACCACCGGGATTCTAACCGGTGGTTCTTTCTACATCTATAACGCTTTCTATCTGTCTAATCTTTTCAACAAGGCTGTTGATCTGTTTTCTTCCTTTTGTGTTGAAAAATACTTCGATCGTAGCAATTCCCTGCTTGCTTGTCTTAGAATGAATTCCGTTTATATTGATTTCTTTTTCTGTAAATACTTTTGATATATCAACAAGCAATCCTGATCTGTCATTACAGAATATCTTAAGCTCTGCCTGGTATTCGGCATTTGCATCTTCGTATACCGTATCCTCCCACTCTGCCTCAATGAGCCTTTGCTTTTCAAGCTTTGATAAACCTATAATATTTACACAGTCAGTCCTATGGATCGAGATGCCTCTTCCTCTGGTGACAAAGCCTACTATCTCATCGCCCGGCACAGGACTGCAGCACTTTGAAAAATGAACCGCTACATCATATAATCCATGAACTACAATTCCGCTTCTTGATCTGCCCTGCTGCGTCTGCTGCTGCGCTGCCTGAGGCTTGTCCGCTACACTGTCCATAACATCCGCATCTGACAATGGGACAATATGATCCTTTTTGTATTCATCATACATACGGTTTACGATCTGACTTTCCTTAAGTCCGCCGTGTCCGACTGTTGCAAGACAAGAATTCCAATCATGGAAACCATATTTCCTGCGGATCTTTTCCTGATATTCCGGCTTATTTATATCTGAGAAATTAATGCCTTTTGTTTTTGCATAATTAGCTATAAGCTCTTTTCCATGAAGGATATTTTCTTCTTTAAGCTCGCTCCTGAACCACTGGTTTATCTTGTTTTTCGCCTGTGTGCTCTTTACTATTTTGAGCCAGTCACGGCTTGGTCCCTTCGAATTCTGGGACGTGATTATCTCTATCTGGTCACCATTTTTGATGACATAATCTATGGTAACAAGCTTTCCGTTTACTTTTGCTCCAACCATTTTATTACCGACAGCCGAATGGATGCTATACGCAAAGTCTATCGGTGTAGACCCTTTTGGAAGATTCTTTACATCTCCCGATGGTGTAAATGCAAATACATTGTCAGAAAAAAGATCAAGGTCACTTTTTAAAAGACTCATAAATTCTTTGTTATCTGACATATCCTGCTGCCACTCAAGAATCTGACGGAGCCAGCTTAGCTTTTCCTCCTCGGTAACAGTTGTTGCCGTCGCATTTCCATTATTTGCCTCTTTATATTTCCAGTGGGCTGCGATACCATACTCAGCAGTACGATGCATCTCATAGGTCCTGATCTGGATTTCAAAAGGCTGTCCGCTTGGTCCTATAAGAGTAGAATGAAGGGACTGGTACATATTCTGCTTCGGCATGGCAATGTAATCCTTAAAACGCCCCGGAATAGGTTTGTATTTTTCATGCATTATGCCAAGCACCGCATAGCAGTCCTTTATTGAATCAACAAGAATCCTTATCGCAAAAAGATCATATATCTGATCAAGTGTCTTGTCCTGATTTACCATCTTTTTGTATATACTGAAAAAATGCTTGGCTCTTCCGTATATATCAGCCTTTATGCCTGACTCAGAAATGTATTTTTTAACATCATCAACAAGCCCCTGAATATAATTATCACGTTCCGTCTTACGCAATGCGATTTTTTCTACAAGATCATAATATGCTTCCGGATAAAGATATTTCATCGATAAATCTTCCAGTTCAATCTTTATCTTGCTGATACCAAGACGCTGTGCTATCGGACAATAGATATCCTGCGTTTCACGGGCGATACGCATCTGTGCTTCCGTTGACTGGTATTTAAGCGTCCGCATATTATGAAGTCTGTCGGCAAGTTTGATCATTATGACCCTGATATCCTTTGCCATAGCAAGGAACATCTTTCGCAGATTTTCTGCCTGCATTTCAAGCCTGTCTGCATTTTTATCCTTAGGATCCTTTGTGCTGTCCGTAAGGTGCAGATGTTTGAGTTTTGTGACACCATCAACAAGAAGAACTACATCATCACCAAACTGCTCACGCATCTCGTCCTCGGTCATAACTGTATCCTCAAGCACGTCATGCAGAAGCCCTGCTGCAATAGTCTCCTTATCAAGCTCTAATTCAGCAAGAATGATCGCAACACATAGTGGATGTATTATATATGGTTCTCCTGATTTGCGCACCTGTCCCTCATGCGCATTATAAGCAACCCTGTATGCTTTCTCTACAAGGCTTGTGTCCGTAGATGGATGATACTTTTTTATCTCATCCAACAATTCATTGAAAAGTTCTTCCGGACTTGTAAAATCTCTTGTTCCTCTTATACCACTTGTGTCAGAACGCATTTTGTCAGCCATGCGCTCTAATTCTTCTGCTGAAAAATCTGCCAATAAACTCACCTCTTATTGCATTTTTATAATGGAATATTATATTTTATTTTTGTACAAATTGCAATATTTTAGTGTATTATGGATGGCTTATTTTAATTTCCCTATACCGGGTTACCCTATAACCATTTTTACACCGCCGTACATTCCGGCTGCATTTCCAAGTGTTGCAAGCTTTATTTCTGTCTCACGGCTTGCGTGGAAAGCATATTCTTTGTAATATTTTGAAGCTGTATCGATAATGATATTTCCGGCCTTTGAAAGACCTCCACCAACTACAAATACTTGCGGATCGATCACACATGAAACAGATGCCATGGCTTTTCCCAATAATCTCATTGATTCCTCTACGGCTGCAAGGCCTGCTTTGTCACCGGCTTTTGCTGCATCGCATACATCTTTTGCTGTAAATCCTGCATTAAGGTCAAGCTCCGTCTCCACGGTTCTATGTGCAGCTATGTATTTTTCTGCCACATTTACAAGTCCGTTTGCAGACGCATACTGCTCAAGACAGCCCTTTTTACCGCACCCACAGCACTCAGACTCATCATCTATCATAGGCATATGCCCGATTTCTCCTGCTGCACCATTTGTTCCGGCAACAATTTTTCCGCCACGGATGATCCCGCCGCCTACACCTGTTCCGAGAGTTATCATAACGACGTCTTCGTAGCCTTTTCCGCCGCCCTGCCACATCTCACCAAGTGCAGCAACATTTGCATCATTACCGGCTTTTACTTTTACTCCGCCGCAGATAACTGAAAGAGCCTTTTCAACATTGAATACGCCCCATCCTAAATTCACACATTTGAGAACTGTTCCATCATCCTTCACCGGTCCTGGTACACCCATACCAATTCCTTCAATATCATCTGTTGTAATACTCTTTTTTTCATTATTTTCTTTTATAGATTCAGCGATATCCGGAAGAATGAGTTCTCCATCATTCTCAGTTCTTGTAGGGATCTCCCATGTATCTACAAGCTTTCCTGTTGTCTCAAAAAAACCTATCTTTACAGTTGTTCCACCTATGTCTACTCCATATGCATATTTCTTCATTATTCAATCTCCTTCATAATTTACACTGTGGTGCGCAGTCTGATCACAGCGCCAGAACTGCGTCTTAACAGCAACTATAAGTCTATATTATTTCTAAAAGTATTTTTTTTCAACTTATTTATTAAAAATCTGCCATCTTTCCATATAATTTCCACCGATGATCACATTAGCTGAATTAGTAAATCCAAGCCTTTCTGCAAGTCTCCTGGATTTTGTATTTTCCGGTTCGATAAAGCAGCTTATGCTGTCATAGCCTGTATTCTTCCAGGCATATCCTATAATAAAATCACATACCTCCGCTGCATAGCCTCTGCCCTGGTATTCAGGTGCGATTATGTATCCCAGCTCAAGTTCACTTTTTCCATCATATTCCCTGTTATCAAGCCCCGCTCTTCCTATAAGCTTTTCATCTGTCCTGTCAAATACAAGCCACATACCATATTCAAAATATCCGTATACATATTTTATATAATTTTTTTGATATTCTGTTTCTTTTTCAAGATCATATAACGGCTCAACGAAATCTGTAATTCCAGGCTTTTCATAAAGATCGTAAAGTGCCGGGATATCAGAAAGTGAAAGTTCCCGGATCATGCACCGCTTTGTGTATCCTATCACCCATGGTATTCCGTTATAACGCATCCTTATCTTGTCAAGGTATTGCACATCGACCTCTTCAAGGCTTTCAAATGCATATTGTGTGCCCATGTCCATCTGTCCTGCCGCAGCAACATGTACCTCATCGGCTGTTTTTACCTGCGAGCGGTCTGTGACGATCCATACACAATCCTTTTTGTCTATTGTATTTTTTGAAAAAAATTCCTCGAGACCATGTTTATCTATTCCGTTTTTCAGTGAGATCATCCGGTCAGTTTTTCTTTTATTGCAAAAAGAGACAAGCTTTCTGCCTGCCTCCTCTATAAGAATGATCATTATACAGTCTCCGGTTCCGGATATTCAACACCAAATGTTTCAACTGTTACTGTTTTCATTTTCTGATCCTCAAGCGGACGATCCATATAATCTGTTGTCACACATGCGATTTTGTCTACAACATCCATGCCTTCTGTCACTTTGCCGAATGCTGCATACTCTCCGTCAAGGTGAGGTGCATCCTTATGCATGATAAAGAACTGGCTTCCTGCTGAATCAGGGATCATGGTACGTGCCATTGAAAGCACTCCTGCTGTATGTTTTAAATCGTTTTTAAATCCGTTACTTGAGAATTCTCCTTTGATCTCATATCCCGGACCGCCTGTTCCGTTTCCATCCGGATCTCCGCCCTGGAGCATAAAGCCTTTTATTACTCTGTGGAAAATTACTCCATCATAGAAATTATGATTGATAAGGCTGATAAAATTGTTTACTGTGTTTGGTGCGATCTCAGGATAAAGCTCTGCTTTTATCACATCACCATTTTCCATTGTGATTGTTACTATTGGATTCTGTGCCATATTTTTTCTCTCTTTCTTTTATTATATGTACTCTCGGAATCTTCTTCAAACGAAGCATTCTGAGAGTACATTCATTTATTCAAGCTTACCGCATCTTATTTTTGGCAAAATTATGCCTGAAGTGCCTCCACAACTTTTGGAAACTCCATAAAATGCGAAGCCTTTATAAGTATTGTATCTCCTTCTTTTACATATGAAAGAAGTTCGTTTGTCATATCCTCTCGTTTTTCAAAATAATGCACATCAACATTACTGTCCGTTTTCTGTGCGCCCTGTGCGTATTGTTTTGCCAGACTTCCAGCACAAAACAGGGCATCTATATGATCATTTCCGACTGCTTTACCAACCTCATAATGAAGTTTTTCCTCATCACTTCCGAGTTCTCCCATATCACCTAAAACAGCTATAGTCCTGCCGCTTGCATGGGATAAGACTTCTATCGAAGACTTCATGGAAACAGGATTTGCATTGTAGCAGTCATCTATTATAGTCATGTTGTTATGCTTTATAAAGTTTGTTCTTCCTGCTATAGTTTTTGCAGCCTCAATGCCATTCTTTATCTCGTCAACAGTAAGTCCGAGTTTAAGACCTACCGCAGCTGCTGCCATTGCATTGTATACGTTGTGTTCACCAGGAATATGTATCTGCGCATCAAATTCTCCCTGTGGTGTGACAAAATGCGCTTTCATTCCGTCAAATCCAAGATTTTGTATACCGGTCGTGTATACTGATCTCGTAACTGCTGCAGCATATGCTTTATTGCCGTTGTCGTTTTGGCTGTTATCACCACAGCTTTCTGCTGACCGTCCTTTACCATAATATACAACAGGCTTTCCGTTTACAGTCTGTTTTGTCGCAAGCTTATCGTCATCACCGTTTAACACTACCGATGCATCCGGCATCATATGCTCAAAGCACTCTGTCTTTGCCCTGAGTACTCCGTCCCTGTCACCTAAAAATTCAAGATGGCAATATCCTATATTTGTGATCACCATTATATCGGGACATGACATTGCAGATAATCTGTGCATCTCGCCAAAATCAGATATGCCCATCTCGAGCACCGCTACCTGATGCTCATCACGGATCCTGAAAATCGTAAGTGGAAGACCTATCTCATTATTGAAGTTTCCGGCAGTTTTCAGTACACTGTATTTTTGCTCCAAAACAGATGAAATCATCTCCTTGGTGCTGGTCTTGCCGACACTTCCGGTAATACCCACCACCTTGATATCAAGGCTTTTTCTGTAAAAAGCAGCAAGCTTTTTCATCGCCTCTGTCGTAGAATCGACAAGCACATATGGGCCTGCCGGATTCTCAAGTTTTTTCTCTGAAAGGACTATAGCGGCACCTTTTTGAAAAACATCAGGGATGAATTTATGTCCATCGACTTTTTCGCCCTTTACCGGTATAAAAAGGTATCCCTCCTCAACAAGCCTGCTGTCAATAACAGCTCCTTTTATGCGGTCTGATAGCAGCGCATCATCGCCTATATATTCTCCTTCACAGGCTTTGGCAATATTTTCAAATGTAAGATTTTTCATGTATTGATCTGACATTTTACACCTCGTATTTTTTGAGCGATATGGTGATCAAATGCTCACATAGCTGGTTAAAATTAACACCTACTGCAGCTGCCTCCTGTGGAAGAAGGCTTGTCGGTGTCATACCTGGAAGTGTATTTGCTTCGAGACAGAACATTTCGTTTTTGTCATTTAATAGGAAATCAGATCTGGAATATGTATCAAGTCCGATAACTCTGGCAACTTCCTCTGCATAATGCTGCATCTGCTTTGTAACTTCATCCGGAAGTTCTGCCGGACAAGTCTCTACTGTGCTGCCAGCTTTGTATTTATTCTTATAGTCATAGAATCCTGCGATAGGTGCGATTTCTATTATAGGAAGTGCTTTTCCCTCAATAACTCCGACAGAGAATTCTCTTCCCTCTACATACTCTTCGATAACGAGTTCGTCTTCCCACTTAAATGCATCGTCAAGTGCAGCCTTGAATTCGTCTGCATTTCTTACTATGGTAACACCTATACTTGAACCACCACAGCATGGTTTTACAACACATGGCAAAGTAAGATCGAGCTTTGTTACATCATCTTCCCTAGTATCTCTTGTCATGGAAATACCCTTTGGAGTAGGGATACCGTTTGCAATGAAGAACTGCTTTGATGTCTCCTTGTTCATGGCGATGGCTGAGCTTAAATAATCGCTGCCTGTATATCTGATCCCGAAAAGATCAAATGCAGCCTGGATCTTTCCATTCTCTCCGTTTTCTCCGTGGAGAGCCATGAAAACAATGTCCGCCATCTGACACATTTTTATGACATTTGGTCCAAAGAAACATGCCGACTGATCTTTACGTGAAGCTTTAACCTTTGCAAGATCAGGCGCAACTGTAGGTATATCACTGACCTGCACGCTTATCTCGTCTGCGCGGTCAAATATACCTGTCAGGTCCTCCTCCCTGTCACTATATCCCATAAATACATCCAATAATATAACTTTGTGGCCGTTCTCTTTGAGCGCCTTAGCTACCATGCTTCCTGTCTTGAAGGAAACATCTCTCTCTGTGCTGAGCCCTCCGGCAAGTACTACGATGTTCATTTTTGTCCTCTTTTCACAATTGATATTTAATCAAACTTGTTCGTTTAATATTGTGTTATTTATATAATTCTTAAAAAGTATAACACCTTATATTCTTTAACTCAAGAAAAATGGTCAAAAAGCAACCGTTTTTTCCGGTAACTTTCTGACCACTTTATGAGGCATATTCAGTGTGTATATCCTGACATTGCAAGCTTTACAAACACTCTTCTGCCTATCGTATCCTTTGCGTGGAGCGAATTTCCATATGAATATATGAGTTCTCTCATCCGCTCACTTGTTAGTTCATTCTTGTTGAACAAAATCTGCCTTAGTATTTCGTTTTGATAATACATCTGTACATTATGGCTTTCGCCTATTATGTCTATTATGCCATCAATATACTGTCCAGGCAGTCCCCCATTTGCCTCCAATACTCCTTCTGACATTTGTACCTCTTATTTCCTCCTTTATGATCCCCTAATCTGATATGACTATTTTTACACACTTCAGCCATATTTACCAGTCGCAGAATGCGACTGATATGGTGTACAAAATCATCCGGTCTAATTCATTGATCTTTTGAACCTCCTTTGCCTGTATTATCGCCTATTCAGAGGTTCCCTTAATCTCATCATATAGTACATAGGAATGTTCAAAGTTTCCATCTGCTGTAAGTACTTTAAGTTTTACACATCATTTAGTATTTTTATATACCGGTACTACCGCATATCAGTATAAACTGTTACTGTTCTCCGATTATGTATATTTTTGCCAGTTCAAAGCTTGTTATTGCCCCATTTGTTAATTCCTGCTGTTTCTTCCTTAGGGTATCGCGGTTTATAGACATTTTTGTCTCTATTCCTGCAAAAACTTTGTATCCGGACATATAATCCGTATAATTTGCAGCTTCTGCAAGCCCATATATCTGGTTATCATACTTTAGCGATATATCCAGTGTGCTGCATACCCTTCCGATGCTGTTCATGTAGCCCTTATCTTCCTGCCAGTCACTTGAGCCGGCAAATACATCATTGGCATCCATTATAAATCCTGATCCACTTACGTGAAGAAGTGCAAAGCCTCTGTAATATCCATCACAAAATGCCGAATCCGAATTGTGGAACTGCATGAAAATATATTTTTTACCGTAACGCTCGCAGAGCATTATTTTCTCGGTCTTTTCGTTAAATGATCTGACACCGCCGTCTATAACGGATGTCTGTGCTGTCTTTACACAGCTGTTTCCATCTTTTTTGTATAGTTCAAAGATAAGATCATCTTCACTTGAATGTCTGACCACAAGCATTTCATCTCTGCCATCGTTATTAAAATCTGTAACATAATATCCGATGATTCCACTTATATCGGCATTTGTATAGTTTACAGGATATTTTTTTCCAGTACCATTATCTGCAATGGCATTTACTGTTCCCTGTATGCCGGATCTGGCTGGATTTGCTTTCATGTATTTTGCGAATGGATCGTTTTTTGTGATCTGTGCGCCAAAATCCACCACTCCGTTTTCAACTGTATATTCGTAGTCACCATAAACACATTTTCCGCGGTATCTCCAGTTTACTACTCCGCCATTTACATAATACCAGCTGCTGCCGTATTTAACTAATGTTCTGGCATTTTCAGACCAGTTTATCTGTCCGTTCTCTATAAACCACCATGTTCCGTTATATTTACATAATGTGCGGGCGCCAAAATCAATCCTTCCACCATTTATGTACCACCAGATCCCGTTGTATCTGTACAATGTTCTGGCACCAAAATCTACAACTCCGTTTCTGACATACCACCATGAGCCGTTATATCTGCATAATCCTGTGGCGGAGAAATTTACCCTGCCGCCGCTCACGCAAAACCAGTTTCCATTGTATCTGCATAAACCGGCAGCATTAAAGTTTACTTTTCCGTTGCTCACATAAAACCAGTTCCCGTTATATTTACAAAGAGTTGTTGCGCTAAAGTTTACCTTTCCGCCGCTTACATAAAACCAGTTTCCGTTATATTTACAAAGAGTTGTTGCACCAAAGTCCACCATGCCGTTTTTTACATAGAACCAGTTTCCATTGTATTTGCACAGGCCTGCAGCGTTAAAGTTTACTTTTCCGCCGCTTACATAAAACCAGTTTCCATTGTATTTACATAACGTATGGCTGTCAAAATCGATCTTTCCGTTTCTGACATACCACCAGTTCCCATTATATTTCACAAGTGTCGTTGTGCCTGTGGCAATTTCTCCGTTTACATAATAATTCCAGTCCGTGCCCTCATGAAATAATCCGTTTTTGATCGAGGTATCAGCAGTTGTATCCGCAAGTACAGTCTGGCTGTCAAGCAAAGATGTGCCTGCGGGAAATACTGCAACTGCGATAGCAAAAGAGACTACTGGGATTAGTAGGGATTTTAAAAATTTTTTCATATGTGACCTCCTCGACTGACTTTTTTAGTAAATTCATTGTAATATGTAGCTTTTGGATGGTCAATTGTTAATTTCACTACGTTTAATGAAAAAACACTATATTTCCTGGCCTTGAAAAATCTACCCTTCCTTTATTTATATACCACCAATATCCATTGTATTTAAATGTCGTTGTTGAAAAATCCACTACTCCATCACGCACCAGCCACCACGATCCATTTTTGAAATAGACTGTTTTTCCGATCAGCATTGCGTCATATACTCCGTTTTTACCGAAATCTATACGGCATGGAATGACCATCAGCTGTTTTTCAGTCACGATCTTTTCAGCATCCGGCTTATCCCGGTTTCTTATCTCTGCATTGTTCTGCACATTTTAACGTCTCCTTTCCACTATTTATCATTTACAAAATTTAGGTCGCAGCATTTTTCAATATAGTTTCAAAAATATATTTTTTACGACAAAAAATCCCGCACCACGTCCGTGATGCGGGATTTCATATTTTTATTACATTTCTGAAATTATGTGTGCATTGTTATATGCCATATTTTTAGAATTTCACAATTCACTTTTACTACATTAAAGTAAGAACCATTGTATTTCAATTTTCCTGTGTAGCCCCATGCGACCTTGCCGCCACTTACTGCAAACCAGCTGTTTCCGTATCTGCAGAGTGTTGTGCTTGTGTTAAGCACACCGTTTCTTACATACCACCATGTTCCAGCGTATTTTGTGAGTGTTGTTGCCTTAAAGTTTACTACACCCTTCTGTACATAGTACCATGCACTGCCGTATTTGCAGAGTGTTGTTGCCTTAAAGTTTACTACACCCTTCTGTACATAGTACCATGCACTGCCATATTTGCAGAGTGTTGTTGCCTTAAAGTTTACTACACCCTTCTGTACATAGTACCATGCACTGCCATATTTGCAGAGTCCTGTGTAATTCCATGCTACTTTACCACCTGATACGCAGTACCATGCATTTCCGTATTTACAAAGTGTTGTAGATGTGTTGAGAACACCATTTCTTACATACCACCATACCCCGTTATATTTGCAGAGTGTTGTTGCTTTGAAATTTACTACTCCTTTTTGTACATAGAACCATGTCTTGTTGTATTTGCAAAGACCTGTTGCTCCCCATGCCACTTTACCACCTGATACATAATACCAGTTGTTTCCATACTTACAAAGTGTTGATGCTGAGAAATTAACCTTTCCTTTGTTTACATACCACCATGTTCCATTGTATTTGCAAAGTGTTGTAGCTGAAAAATCAATTTTTCCGCTCTTTACATACCACCATGAACCGCCGTACTGTGCAAGTCCATTGTATGATGAATCTACACTGTTATTTTTATAGTAATACCAGTTTCCATCTGTACTTCTTGCAATTCCGTTTAATACTACAGGTTTTTTTCCTAATGATGTGTCATACTTGATGCCATATTTTTTTGCATATGCAACAGATGTTGAGTCAATATAACAGTGAAGTGTAACTTTTGGATCTTCATTGTATACACTATCTCCTGCATACTCTACTTCCGGAGCCTTTACTGTGACCGATTCAAGATTTGTTCCTTTATAAAATGCAGCTACTCCTATTTTCATCACATTTTTAGGTATTACAATTTCTTTAAGTGATGTACAACGTGAAAATGCAAAACTTCCTATTTCTGTTACACTTTCAGGTATGGTTATCTTCTCAAGATAATTTGCATCCTGAAACATACTTCCCGGTATCTTCTTTAAACCATCCGGAAGCACTACTGTCTTTAATTTTTCACAATCGTCAAATGAACCATTTCCAAACTCTTCAAGATTTGGATTCTTTATCTCACAATATGATAAATTTCTATCATTCTGGAATATTCCTACTCCAACCTTGCTTACGTTCTTAGGTATTACAATACTTGTCAATGAACTACATCCTGAAAATGCAAAACTTCCTATTTCTGTTACACTCTCAGGTATGGTTATCTCTTCAAGATAATTTGCATCCTGAAACATACTTCCCGGTATTTTCTTTAAATTAGCCGGAAGTACTACTGTCTTTAGCCTTTCACAATCATCAAATGAACCATTTCCAAACTCTTTAAGATCTGGATTCTTTATCTCACAATATGATAAATTTCTATCTTTAAAGAATACTCCTACTCCAACATTGCTTACATTCTTAGGTATTACAATACTTGTTAATGAACTACATCCTGAAAATGCAAAACTTCCTATTTCTGTTACACTCTCAGGTATGGTTATCTCTTCAAGATAATTTGCATCCTGAAACATACTTCCGGTATTTTCTTTAAATTAGCCGGAAGTACTACTGTCTTTAGCTTTTCACAATCATCAAATGAGCCATTTCCAAACTCTTTAAGATCTGGATTCTTTATCTCACAATATGATAAATTTCTATCATTCTGGAATACTCCTACTCCAACCTTGCTTACATTCTTAGGTATTACAATACTTGTTAATGAACTACATCCTGAAAATGCAAAACTTCCTATTTCTGTTACACTCTCAGGTATGGTTATCTCTTCAAGATAATTTGCATCCTGAAACATACTTCCCGGTATTTTCTTTAAATTAGCCGGAAGTACTACTGTCTTTAGCTTTTTACAATCATCAAATGAACCATTTCCAAACTCTTTAAGATCTGGATTCTTTATCTCACAATATGATAAATTTCTATCATTCTGGAATACTCCTACTCCAACCTTACTTACATTCTTAGGTATTACAATACTTGTTAAAGAAGTACATTCTGCAAATGCAAAATTTCCTATTTCTGTCACGCTATCTGGTATTTCTACTGACACAACATTCTTCTCAGAAAATGCTCTATAACCAATTTTTTTTGCTCTGCCCGGAATTACAATTTTTGTACTGGAGCCATTGTATCCTGTTATTGTGTCGCCATCCCAGCTAAAATTTGATTCTGCTGTTGCACCATACAGTTGTGTGTCCTCATCCTGCTCGACCACAACTGCCTGTGTGTTTTCCTCATCGGCCTGCTCACTCTCTTCCTCAGCGGCCTGTGTGTTCTCTGCTCCGGCTGCCTGATCATTCTCTTCCTCAACTGCCTGTGTGTTCTCTGCTCCGGCTGCCTGATCATTCTCTTCCTCAACTGCCTGTGTGTTCTCTGCTCCGGCTGCCTGATCATTCTCTTCCTCAACTGCCTGTGTGTTCTCTGCTCCGGCTGCCTGATCATTCTCTTCCTCAACTGCCTGTGTGTTCTCTGCTCCGGCTGCCTGATCATTCTCTTCCTCAACTGCCTGTGTGCTTTCTGCTTCAGCAGCCATAACTGTTCCTGCAGGACATAATGTCACAAGCATTTGTGCTGCAACCATTACAGCAATTAATTTTCTTTTCATCACTTTTCTCCTTATCATTTTTTGTTGGTTCTTATCGAATAGACATTCCTTTTATATATTATCCTATTTCAGCTATAACGCAATAGTAATTTATATCTATTTTTTTCATTTAGGCGAAAAAAATTCCCAGCAGGTATATACCTGCCGGGAAAAATGAAGAAAAGAACATTTTATGAAAAACTTTTCTGACCTGTCTAACATTCCGGTTCGATAAGTCCGTATGTATGTCCTTTTCTCTTGTAGACTACATTTACTTCGTCATTCTCTGCATTTCTGAATACGAAGAAATCGTGGCCTGAGAGCTCCATCTGGATGCATGCATCCTCAGGATACATAGGTTTCATTCCGAATCTCTTTGTACGGACAATCTTTACTTCCTCATCATCCTCTGGATCGTCGGCCTCCAAAAATTCAGGTGCGAATAATTCAGCTGCTGCTATCTTCTTTGAAGAAAGCTTTGTTCTGTACTTTCTTAACTGTCTCTCTATTACTTCCTCTACCAGGTCAATTGAAACATACATATCGCTGCTTACCTGCTCTGATCTGATAACATGACCCTTAGTAGGGATGGTAACCTCTATCTTCTGTCTATCCTTTTCTACGCTGAGTGTAACGTATACGTCTGTGTCCGGTTTAAAAAACTTCTCCAGCTTTGATAACTTCTCCTCCACTGCATCTTTAAGTCCCTGTGTTAAGTCAATGTTTCTTCCTGTGATTGTAATTCTCATGATGTCCAACCCCTTTACCGTGTATTTGATACGTTATTTGTATCATGTAAATATTATACCATAAATTCCTATTTGAGCAACGTTTTTTATGCACTTTTTATAAAAAATCAAGTTCCATAGGACTAAATATCCTATTGGAACTTGATTTTAAAACGCTGTTCAGCTTATATGATATTATATTTCATCAACCATGATGACTTTTTATATTCTGATCCATCTACTGAAGTTCTTCAAGCTGGGAGCTTAATTCCTCCCATTTTTCCATATCTGATAGAATTTCTTCTTCGAGTTCATCTATCTGGTTTTGTATCTCCGTAAGCTTTGAATAGCTTGACTGATATTCAGGCCTTAAAAGTTCTGCCTTTAATCCATCAAGTTTTTCTTCTTTTACGGCTAATTCTTCCTCTGCCTTCTTCACTTTTTTCTGGATCTTTGAACGCTCTTTTCCCGGATTATAATATGTTTTTGCGGATGGCTGTCCTTCTACTGCGCTCTGGTTATCTTGTGCTGCGCCATCAGACTGTGTACTGATTCCAGCTAAATCGTTTCCATTCTGACTTATTGCTCCGCCAAATACCGCATTTGTCCGATATGATGAATTGTTAAGCTCCGCCTCCCGGTCGAGTTTTTCCTGATACTGCTCATATCCAAACTGATAGAGGTTCGTTGTTCCATCCTCAAATACAAGCAGCTGCGTTGCGACTTTTTTCACGAAATATCTGTCATGTGATACAAATATGAGTGTTCCCTCGAAGTCCCTTAACATGCTCTCCAGAGTTTCTTTTCCCACGATATCCATATGGTTTGTCGGCTCATCGAGTACAAGCACATTAGGACGTGTTTTTAATATTTTACAGAGTGCAAGTCTTACTTTTTCTCCACCAGATAACATATTTACATTTTTAAACACATCTTCCCCGGAAAAAAGAAATGCTCCGAGTGCGTTTCTGGCCTCTGTTTCTGTAAGGTTGGGGTATTCATCCCAGAAATCGTCAAGCACTGTCTTGTTGCTGTTGTACATTGCCATCTGCTGGTCGAAATACCCGATCTGGACGTTAGTTCCGAAATGATATTCGCCTGAAAGCGGCTGGATTTTTCCAACTATCGTCTTTAAAAAAGTAGACTTTCCAAGACCATTTCCTCCTAATATCCCAAGCTTTTCTCCCTTTTTTAAATCAAGGGAAACAACTGAAAGTGCGTGGTCATATCCGATTGCAAGATCACTTGTGTAAAGAACATCATTTCCGGTTTCTTTCTCAGGCTGGAAGTTTGCATGGAATGTCTTGTTGTCGTATTTGTCTGGTGCCTCGATGATAACCATATGCTCGATCGCCTTCTGCTTTGATCTTGCCATTGAAGTTTTCGTCGGTTTCCCCTTAAATCTCTCCACGATCCGCTGCAGGCGCTCAATCTCCTTTTGCTGTGCGATATGATCCTTCATCTGCTTTTTATAATTTTCTTTTTTGCGCTCAACAAAGCTCGTATAGTTTCCCGGATATCTTGTGGCAGTTCCGTATTCGATCTCGTAAACGACATCAACTACATTATCCAGAAACATCCTGTCATGCGATACAACAACGACAGCCTTCGGATATGATTTCAGATATCCTTCCAGCCATTCTATCGTAGTGACATCCAGATGGTTTGTCGGCTCATCGAGAAGCAGGATGTCCGGCTTTGAAAGAAGAAGCTTTATAAATGCGATCTTGGTCTGCTGTCCTCCCGAAAAATCCGATAATGGTTTCTTTCTTTCCTCGTCAGAAAAACCGAACTTACGGATCATTACGTCATATTCTTTCTCATAATAATATCCGCCATCATCCTTGAAAGCCTCTTCCATAGCTGTGTATCTGGCTACTTTTTGATCGGAATAGTCGCTTTCAAGCTCTTTTGCGGCAAGCTCAAGTTCCTTTTTCCTTTGATCCATCTTTGCGAAGCACTTTCTTACTTCCTGCTCCAGCGTAATATTTTTATCCTCAAATGCGATCTGCTTTAGATAGCCGATCTCCGGATTTCCTGCCTTTGCGATAAATGCATTCTCATCACTGTCAAGCTTGTCCATATCGACCTCACCTGATATGAGCTTTAAAAGTGTCGTCTTACCGCAGCCGTTCCTGCCGACTATCGCTATCTTTTCCGTGTTTCTTATTTCAAAATTTATACTATGTAAAATGACATCGTCCCCAAATGAGACTGCGCCATTGCTTATCTGATATAACATTAAAAATCCTTTCTGTGTTGCCGGCAACAGAAATTAAATAGGAATTATCCTTTTATGTATGCAGACATTATTATGACTCTGTACCCAGTATGTAGCTTACAAACTGGGTGGCTGTTCTTCCTGATATTCCACCATGGCTAAGCTCCCACTTGTTTGCCTCAGCACAAAGTTCTTCATCTGACATCTTTACACCCATCTTGTGTGCCAGCTCTGTAACTATTGTAAAATACTCTTTCTGTGATGGTTTAGAGTAGCTTATTGTAACACCAAATCTGTTTACAAGTGAAAGCTTCTCCTCAACCGTATCTGAATGATGCTTATCATTAGTGTTGTCCTGATCATTTCTGTCGTTCCATGTCTCCTTGATGAGATGACGGCGGTTAGATGTAGCATATATCAAAATGTTATCAGGCTTTGTCTCAACACCACCCTCGATCACAGCCTTGAGGAATTTATACTCGATCTCATGCTCCTCAAATGAAAGATCATCCATATATATGATAAATTTGTAGTTTCTGTTTTTTATCTCTGCAATGATCTTTGAGAGATATTTAAACTGGTGCTTGTAAATCTCGATCATTCTAAGGCCATCATCATAATACTGGTTTACGATTGCCTTTATACTTGTAGATTTACCTGTACCGCTGTCTCCGAAAAGAAGTACATTGTTTGCTTTCTTTCCTTTGACAAATGCCTCCGTATTGTCTGTAAGCTTCTTTTTCTGTATCTCATATCCGACAAGATCGTCTAGCATAACTGTATCCATATTGTTGATCGGGCGGAATGAAAATCCCCCATCGAGGTGCTCCTCGATCCTGAATGCCTTATTTAGTCCGAACATTCCTACTCCGTATGCCCTATAAAAATCAGTTACAGCATCGAAAAACTCCTGTTCATTTTTTGTAGCCTCAAGTTTTTTGCTGAGTGCCCTTACTTTTTCACTCACATTTTTATTGTACATAAGGTCTTTTTTTACGATAGCCTTATAATTTGAAATCTGTGTGAAACAGTCAATTCCAAGAGCCGTTTCTATAGGTTTAAAATCATAGTCAAAAAGTGACTTAAATATTTTGAAATCATTTTCAACAAGTGTATTTACACTTCCATCGCTTGCTCCGACCTTCTCGCAGGTGATGCTGAATGGATTTTCGCTTGTCATTATGAAAAATGTAAGGTAATTATGCCACAGATTGTCATCAAATCCATAATCGGTAGCTACCTTTAAAATTCGTTTTACCTGTGTATTTATATCCCTTACAAGCTCTGTTTTGTTATATTCTCCAATCTCAAACTGTTCAAAAAGAAGGCCAAGTTTATATAAAATTTCGTTTTGGTCTAAATCTCCATACATTAAAAGTTTAGATATTTCCTGATACATATTGTTCCTCCTTAAATTCAGTGTAAATCTGATCTACAATTTTCCCTATCCAATTATATACGTGTAAGTGTGATTTGTACAGAATCAAAATTAGAGCAGCCCACCTTAAAAAGATAGAGCTGCCCTTATAAATGCATATTAAAATTCTACTTTTATTGTTGTTCCATGACCAACCTCACTGTCCAGCGTGATCTTTGCATCATGAAGTTCTACGATATGTTTTACGATCGCAAGTCCAAGTCCCGTACCGCCCGTTTCCTTGGATCTGCTCTTGTCCACCCTGTAAAACCGCTCAAATACTCTTTCCTGCTGATCCTTAGGGATTCCTATTCCATTATCCTCAACTGTAAGCACTGTCTTTCCTCCAAGCTTATGGACTGTCACGTTGACGGTTCCGCCGGGATTATTATACCGGATTGCATTCTGGCACAGATTCTCAACCAGCTCTACAAGCATATGACTGTTTCCGTGCATTTTGCACCCGGTTCCGTCAAAATTAAGCTGGATATTCTGCTTTGCTGCACTTACCCCAAGATTATCCACACATTCTTTTGCGATTTTACATAGATCAACCTGTTCAAATCCTTTTGTATCATCGCTGTGATCAAGCTCTGATAACCGGATTATGTCATTGATAAGACTGACAAGCCTGTCGGCGTTCTTTCTGATCTCGCCGGCGAAACCGATACGCTGTTTTTCATCGACCATGTTATTTTCTATAAGCTCTGCATATCCTGATATAGCCGTAAGAGGCGTTTTCAATTCGTGTGAGACATTCGCCGTAAAATCCTGCCGGCTCTTTACTGCTGCAAGTACACTCTCATGCTGGAGCCTTATCGTATTTAAAAATGGCACTAATTCTTTGTATTCCGTTTCACTTTGAATCGTTGCTGCGTTCTCCAGATCATTTGATACTTTCTCTATCGGAGCCATGAGATTTTTGGTAAGTTTATTTGCGAGTATAACGCAGACTCCGGCTATTACGATCATAACTATCAGCATAGACGGTATACTTGACACAAAAATATTCATAATACTTCTTGCAGAAGTAGAAACACGTAATATCGTGCCATCATCAAGCAAAATAGCGTGATAATATGTTTTTGTATCCATAGTTGCCGATTGTCTGTCACTGTCACCCTCGCCATTTGAAATGGCTTCCTTTACTTCCGGCCTGTTCAGGTGGTTTTCAAGTATGGTTTCATCATTTTCATTATCATAAAGTACGGTTCCATCGGTATCTATCCACGTTATCCTCATATTTTCAACCGATATGTCCGGTATTTTAGCTGACTTATTAAAAACGCCTGTTTCCTGCAATGTCTGCGCTGTATTCCGTAAATCATTTTTTACCTGTTTGTCGAACAGATAAAAGTTTATCACATTCATACAGATCATCGTTATGATCGCAGTAAAAATAGCTGTCACAATGAGATTTAAGTTAATCTTTTTTTTCATTATTCAATCACATACCCTACATTTCGTACTGTTTTTATTCTCGCTCCCGCATCTCCAAGCTTATGCCGCAACGTCTTTATATGCATATCAACCGTTCTTGATTCACCCTCAAATTCGGTATCCCATACATGGCGCATTATAACTTCTCTTGTCATTACAACGCCCGGATTTGTCATTAAAAGCCTAAGAAGCTCATATTCTTTGTATGTGAGTTCAACCTGATCGTCATCGACATACACAGCATGACGTTCGTTGTCTATCATCAGCTCTCCAAGCTGAAGCAGTTTTTCTTCAGTAGTCTCAGTTCTGCGAAGAAGCGCCTTGACCCTTGTAATAAGCTCCATTATCGAAAACGGCTTCTTTATATAATCATCAGCTCCATCGTCAAGTCCTTTTATCATGTCCATTTCTGTAGTTTTTGCTGTGACCATAATGACAGGCAGTTTCTTCGTTGCGGGTCTTTTTCTCAGCTTCCTTACTATATCGTACCCACTTTCATCCGGAAGCATGACATCAAGAAGCACAAGATCCGGCATTATTTCATCTATCTTCTTGTATAAGTCTTTTGCCTTTTCAAATGCACATACCATATAATTGCTGTTTTTTAAGGCTATTGTTTCTATTTCCCTGATATTTTCATCATCTTCTACGATATAAATAAGTGCCATAATCTACCTTTCCATTACTTCTTTTCTTTTTTATCATCGAGTGCGAACTGAACCCACTCAGCGATATTTGTCGCATGATCTCCAATCCGCTCAAAATATTTTGCAACCATAAGAAGGTCTGCCGCCTGTTCACCATTATCCGGCGATTCTCTGATAAAATCAATGATTTCTTTTTTTACTGCATCAAAAAGGTTATCCACAATATCATCATGTTTCATGACACATTCAGCTTTTTTGTTATCCTTTTCTACATATGCCTCAATGCTCCTTATGAGCATAAGCATAGTTTCCGTTGCCATTTTTTTGACATCTTCTATGTTTACTTTATATTCTGTTTTGCTCATCATTACAGTCATTTCACTGATGTCGGATGCATGATCCCCGATCCTTTCCATATCGGTAACCATCTTCATAGCTGCTGAAATCGTACGAAGATCCCTTGCAACAGGCTGCTGCTGCATCAGAAGATTAAAACAGATATTTTCTATCTTTTTCTGCTCATGGTCGATTTCCTCGTCCCCCTCCATGATCTTGTGTGCTTTTTCGATATCCTGATTTATAAACGCTTCTATTGCCACCTGGATCGATTCCTCGATCATAGTACCCATATGAAGCATTTCCTGATTCAATAAATTAAGCTGCTCGTCGAATTTTGAACGCATTATCCGAACCTCCCTGTGATATAATCTTCTGTCCTTTTATCCTGCGGATAAGAAAAAATTGTCTTTGTATCTGCAAATTCCACCATCTCCCCGACAAGGAAAAATGCTGTATCATCAGATACCCTGACCGCCTGCTGCATGTTATGTGTTACAACAACAACCGTATATTTTTTCTTAAGTTCTTCCATAAGCTCTTCGATTTTCGATGTAGAAATCGGATCAAGTGCAGATGTAGGTTCATCCATCAGAAGTACCTCCGGCTGTACCGCAAGTGCTCTTGCTATACAAAGTCTCTGCTGCTGGCCTCCGGAAAGACCAAGTGCTGATTTTTTCAATCTGTCCTTTACTTCATCAAAAATTGCCGCACCTTTAAGGCTTTCTTCAACTATCTGGTCAAGGGTACGCTTATCCTTTATTCCGTGTACTCTCGGTCCGTATGCTATATTGTCGTATATGCTCATAGGGAAAGGATTCGGCTGCTGGAATACCATTCCGACCTTTTTTCTAAGGACTGTGGTATCCACCGATGGTGCATAGATATCTTCACCATCAAGCAATATTTCTCCTTCTATCCTCACATTGTCGACAAGATCATTCATTCTGTTAAGGCATTTCAAAAATGTTGATTTACCACAGCCTGATGGTCCTATAAGTGCTGTCACGCCTTTTTCTTTTATATCGAGGCTGACATTATGCAGTGCATGATTCTGTCCATAAAATAAATTCAGATCATGTACCTGGATTTTTATATTTTTCTCCATTGCTATCTCCTAAACTGCTTTATTACTTCCATCGAAAGTAAATTATAGAGATGGAATGTAAAATATATAATCCGGGATTTGTATAATCTGTGTAAAATTTATGCCAATTTCACATGTTGATATATGTTATTTGCGATCTGCTTTTTTCATTTTCTTTACGTTGTACATTTTTTCATCAGCTTCATTAATATAATCGTTTATTGTTTTCTCTCCATTTTCTGCGATCACATATCCACAGCTTGCCTCTATAGGAAATACATGGCTGAATTTCTTTGTGTACTCTGCAAATTCATCCTGAAGCTTTTTTTCGAGTACCCTTGCCTGCAAGTCTGAATAATCCGGAACCATAATAACAAATTCATCTCCACCATAGCGCATTGCTATTGCATCAGCCGGGATATTCTGCCTTATAACTGTTGCAATGCTGCTTATCGCAAAGTTTCCCATATCATGACCGAAATTATCGTTTATATATTTTAGATGATCTGCATCTACAAACATGATCATAACCTTTTTTGATTCTTCCATGCATTTTTTATAGAGAGGTATGGCAATTTTATCATATGCCATACGGTTATATAATCCTGTAAGTGAATCGGTTATATATAAAAGAGACAGTCTTTCGTTCATTCGTTTTAGCACCAGATTATTGTACAAATACTCAAGTGCCTCGGTAAATGTGCTTATCGTTTCAAACAGAAAATGATTAACTAATATGTAATCACATTCTTTGAGCACAACATATCCTATCTCCCTCTCCCTAAAATGAAGTGGTGAAAAAACATACAAGCTGTTTTTTTCTTTTTCCCACAGATCAGGTACAAGGCTTTTGTCAGATTTACGGATATTGCGGCGATTCTTATTGCCATGGCATGCATAGACCACTTTCATATCATCCGGATAGCCCTCCGTGATGTACTCCTCCTTATCATCCTCAAGTGCTTCTACATCTATAGTATCCATATCCATAAGATCCGTGTTCATAAGTACATACATTTCCCTGCATTTAAGTCCAGCTATACATATAGACAAGTGTTCTGCCATCTGTGCATATGTGTCACATTCCAGAAGCTTTCTCTTTAAATCCATCAAAAGGTTCTGCATGTCTATCTCGCGCACATCCCCAAATATCCTGTCTATTACATACTGCCCCCGGCTGGGCGGATTTTCTGCCTGACAGCCACAGCTTTCCTGACATATAAGTTTTACAGATGTATAATTATTATGGATGTTCTCTCTTCCATTCCATACATTATCGAGAATCCTCATTGCATCATATGCTATTTGTTCTCTTATAAATCCGATAGTTGTTATTCTTGGGCTGTAATATGATGCCTTGTCAAAATTATCAAACCCCGTCACCAAAAAATCCTGCGGCACATTATATCCATTTGCAGCTGCCTGATGCATGATTCCGACCGCTATATTATCGTTTGCGCATATGAAGGCTTCCGGCAGAAGGTCATTGTTATTAAAATGTTCAAAAGCCCATGATCCTGTCTCCACAGTATAATCCATATGAACAATGCGCTCCTGCTCAACCGGTATGCCATTTTCCATCAGCACATCCTTAAAAGCCCTGACTCTTTCTTTATTCTCGCCGCTTTTCTTTGGTCCTCCGACATAATTTAATTTACGGCAGCCATGTTTCTTTACAATGTGTTCAACGATTTTGCGCATGGCATTGTAATTGTCTATTCCTGCCCTGTAAAATCCATCAATTCCCTCAAGCAGTGAAACCGCCGGTATGCCTGCTTCTATTATCGGATCCGTTATCTTTTTGATCGTTTCAGTATTTGCTACATTTGTAAGTTCCACGATCACACCATCAAACTTACTATAATCAGGTAAACTCGTTATATTGTATTCGCCAAGATTAAACTTTTCATCCTTGCTGAAATTTCCAAAACTGTTGAATACATATAAATCAGCATCTAATCCATGCTCCTGTATAAATTGTCTGCACCCTCCAATCCATGCGTAATTAGTGTCCGTACGCCATCCGTCGGTTATTATCGCTATTTTTCTCATATATTATCCCTACTGTCCCCATTTGTCTTTTACTGCTTATTATTATAATAAAATTAGGACAAAAGCGCTAGGGGGTGTTGGATATTTTACATTATTTTCGTTAACATCTATTGTTTATTATCCGACGGTGCATGTGCAAAAAATTCCAGTGTTACTTTAAACAGATCCCCATCTATCGTAAGCTCCATATTTCCGTTCATAAGCTGCATAAGGCTCTGTGCGATCGACAATCCAAGTCCGCTGCCTTCTGTATTTCTTGAGCTGTCGCCTCTCACAAAACGCTCCATAAGCTCTTCACTAGATATATTAAGCGGACATTTAGATATATTTTTAAATGTTATCACAGCTCCATTATCTTTTGGGATCACATCGATATAAACCCGTGTTCCCTCCTGTGCATATTTGAAAATGTTGTTCATCAGGTTATCGAACACTCTCCATAAATGTCTTCCATCAGCATTTATCATAACAGGTGATGTCTCATTTTTAAGTACAAGTTCAAGTCCTTTTTTTGTAAATCTTTCGGTGTATTCACCTGCTACCTGGCTTATAAGTACAGCTGCATCAAGCTCTTCGATATTTACCTTCAGATTTCCTGTCGATGCCTTGGATGCTTCTAAAAGATCCGCTATGAGTTTTTTAAGCCGTGCAGACTGACGATCTAAAACTTCGAGGTATTCTTTTGCTTTCTCATTATCTATGTCTTCCTTTTCGAGCAGATCTACATAGTTTATTATGGATGTAAGCGGTGTTTTTATATCATGCGATACATTTGTTATAAGTTCTGTCCTAAATCTTTCACTTTTCATTTTTTCCTGAACTGCATTTTCAATCCCATCGCTTACATTATTCAGATCCTGCCCGTGAGTTTTAAAAATCCATATAAGATTTTTCACATCAAGCGGCTGAGATAAATCTCCCTGCGATATGCGCCTTGCAGCCTTTCTTATCGCATCAAACTGCATGATAAACACGATGAATAATCCATATTCTATTATCTTTATAATAAAATACAATCCATATGCCATTGATACAGATGTCACAAATTCAAAAACAAAGAAAAACGCAAAAGCCACACTTCCCATCACAAATAGCGGAACATTCTGTGTCATATATCTCCATACCTTTTTTACCGGTGAGCATATACGCTTCCAGATTTTCTTTGCCAATGAAAAGACATAATAACATGCCGTGTATCTTATAAATGTATGTGATCTTAATCGGACATATGTTGTGAGTAAAAACTCAAGCCCTATCATCGCGCATAATAACGCAAGAACCATTACCATACCGATATGTTCAAGCATATAAAACATTCCCCCGCACAACAATGTCAGACCCATGCTAAAAATACAGAACACTATAATGTACGGCATTCTGTCTATTAATCTCGTTTTTATTTCTTCACTGCCTTCACGTTTTCCTGCCGTAACAAGAAGATATCCGGCGGTAAACAGAAATATCACAACAAAGACAACGTACAGCCCCGTTATATTTCTCTCAACAAATCCCATAATATCCAAAAACGGCTCAAGTTTATTAAAAAAATCGCCCTTATCAGCAAGCTTTCCATCCGGCATTTTTACAAATACCCAGTAGAAGCCTGTATTTTCGCTATCATATGGATAATAAACCTCATATGACCCGGTAAATTCATAATCCTGCGGTAAAACTTTATTTTGTGCATTTACCGAAGCTGTCACATATATTTCACTATCGTCCTCATATGAGTCATAAGCTGATTCGAAATAATAGCTTTCGGAATTTTCTGCCATGTCGTAACATGTCACGTTATACCATCTGTCTATCGCAGAGCTATCAATCATATCTCCTGAAAATACATTCTGATAGGCATATGACGTCTGCTCACCATCTGTTATTTCTGTAATTTCATATAATGCAGAAAAATCATTGCCATTCTCATCGGTCATGTATATTCTTACCTTTGGAATAATATAGCTGTTCCCATCACTAAAAAATACATAAAAAAGCTTTGTCTGGGTTGAATAAACAATACGTTCAATCTGCATATTATTGCGCAGATCATCCACATCAAGCTTTGTTCTGTCATTAAATGTGACTGCATCAATAAGTGATGACGGACTGTTTCCGCTCAGATCATCTGCACTTATCCTGAATACATAATCATATTTTCCAAGTGTCGAGACATTTCCATATAACTTTCCCTGCTCTGAAGCAGTATCCACCCCATCAACTTCTGCCTTATCGCTGCTTACGGCTGCAAGCCTCATATTCGTATTATCTGCCATGTTTTCCATGGCATTTTTATCACCATGTACATATTCATATATCATCTGACTGCAGTAGTTTCCCGCTATATTTTTCTTGAGTGTTGCCTCAAAGCTGCTAGTCCCGGAAAAATTACTTGTAATAACCGCTATCACAGTAGACGCTATGATCCCAACTATTGCCACAGAGCATAAGACAAATGCTGTAAGCTTTGCCGCCATTCCTCTTGGATTTATTTTAAATTTCATCTCACTCACCTTCCATTTTGTATCCTCTTCCCCAGATCACCTTTAAATATCTTGGTTCGGCAGGATCTATCTCTATTTTTTCTCTTAAGTGCCTGATATGTACTGCCACAGTATTTTCTGTACCGATAGGTTCATCATTCCAGACCTTAACATATATCTGGTTCGGAGAATACACCTCTCCCGGATGTTCCATAAGCAGTTTTAAAATGTCATATTCTGTCCTTGTAAGATTTACGATTTCTCCATCTACAGTTACCTGCTTTGTCTTATCATTCAGTTCGATCCCTCCTATGGTGATCTTTGAGTCTATGGTTTTTCCTGAGCCAAGCATCATATAACGCCTTATCTGTGATCTGACCCTCGCCTGAAGCTCTACCGGATTAAACGGCTTTGTCACATAATCATCGGCACCTACCGTAAGTCCGAGCACCTTATCGGTATCCTCACTTTTTGCCGTAAGAAGTATTACGGGCACATTTGAGATTTTACGGATTTCTACCATAGCCTCTATCCCGTCCATTTCCGGCATCATAATGTCTAAAAGCACAAGATGTATTTCCTGCTGTCTTACTATTTCTACCGCTTCTATTCCATTATGCGCTGTTACCACATCATAACCATCACTTTTTAAGTAAATACTTATTGCTGATACAATATCTTTTTCGTCGTCACAAACTAATACTCTATACATAATTACCTCCGGAAGTTTATGTTGTCTTAATTGTATATATTGTAACATTAAAATCCAATCAGGTAACGCATTAAGATTTGATTAAGATTATATTTTTGCAAAAAAAGACCACCAGCTTATGCTGATGATCCTTTATCATGAACTGATTATACTTTAAATCTGTCCATTTTCCTGTCAAGTTCATGTGAGCTTGCCGCAAGTTCTGATATATCACCTTCGACAGAATTCATAAGACTTGCCAGTTCCTGGGTAGAAGCCGTTACCTGCTGGCCTGCTGCCGCTGTACTTTGTGCACTCTCTTCAATTTCTTCGACCTGCGTTGATACTGAATTTATTTCCTCCATCGTGTCTGATATGACTTCTGAAATCTTTTCAATCTTTTCATTTGTTTCTGCTATTCCTGCCTCTATGAGCGAAAATGCACTGATAACTTCATTTGTATCATTAATATTTGTCTCATTGCTGCTTACGACCAGACCAATACATTTCGAGCACTCATCAAAGCCAGTTACGAGTGATGTGATAATTGTTTTTATGCTTTCAAGTTCTTTTGATGTATTTTCAGACAAACCTTTTATGCTGTCCGCAACTACAGCAAAACCTTTTCCTGCTTCTCCAGCCCTTGCAGCCTCGATAGAAGCATTAAGTGCAAGAAGATTAGTTTCTGACGCAATTTCCTCGATGCTTGACAAAATCTCAGACATTTTTTCTATTGTTTCATTTGTACTTGCTATCTGCTGTGCAATCGTAGAAACATTTTCTGTCATCTGTCCACTGCCCTTTGACATTTCCTCTATATGCTTTTTCATCTTATTTGAATTTCTGCCTAATTCCTCAGTGCATTTACTGATTGCTCCGGTAGCTGATGTAATATCGTCAGCCCCATTCTGTATTTTCATAACAGTCTGATGCATAGTACCTATCGACTCTACCTGATTTGTTGCATCTTCTGCAACTCCTCCGATCGCATTTGCGATCTGATCTGTTGCTTCAAGTGCGGATTCAGCCATATTCTTTACATTGTCACCTGCCTCTGTTACTCTTCCGGCAATCTGTTTACTATCATTTATTATTCCACTGAAATTCTCCATCGATTTATTTGCATTGTCTACCATGGAACCAAGTTCATCTTTACGTTTTATATATCTTTCGTCAATTTTCAGTGAAAGATCTCCCGAAGAAATCCTTTCAAGCTTTTCTTTTACTATGTTAAGTACTTTTACCACTCTTCTTATGATAATACACGTCACGATTACCATTGCGACAACCAGTATTATACTTTCCACTATAAGTTCACATATATTTCTTCGAAATGTTTTTGAAATCTGTTTTGTATTATCACTTGAATCAATATTTAAATTTATATCATCTGAATAACAGCCTGTTGTAAGAACCCAGTTCCATGGTTCAAATTCCTGGCTATACGCAATTTTAGGAGCCTGGGTTTTGCCGTCTGCTTTAGTGAATATAAATTCATTAAATCCGCCTCCCTGCTGTGCTGCTTTCATTATTTCCTGAATGATCATAACCCCATTATTATCCTGTAATTCTTTTCTGTTCGAGCCCTCCTTATCAGGAAGTATAGGATGCATTACGAGTGTATAATCTGTACTGTCCACCCATATATATCCATCTCCATTATCTCCATACCGGAAATTTCTTAATGTATCAAGTGCTTTTGCCTTTGCTGTTTCCTCGTCCATCTGTCCATCTTTATACTGGTCGTAGTAATATTGAACAATCGTAAGACCTGACTGCACCTGTGATTTTACTTCTGTTTTATATCCATCCAGAATGTCATCATAGCGGATATCTTTGATCGTGCTTTCTGTCGACTTAAAAATCCAACCACATGTACTGACAAGTATTACACATGTAACTAAAACAATTACGGAAAAAATAGATGATAGCTTAAGCGATAATGATTTTTTCATATGTATGTCCTCCTCCTATTCGCTCATTCTAGAATTCTTTAACATTTATTATAGCACTTTTTACCAATTATTTCATTGTTTTTAGCATTTTTTTGTATGTTTTTGTTATTATTTTTATTTGTTAAAAAAAATTCATAAAATGTTGGAATAACAACATAAATAATTTTTATATAGGTTTATTATCAGACCATAACAATTTATGAACACAATATCAGGAGGAATATAAAATGGATAATAAAATGTTTTGTTTTCAATGTGAACAGACTGCCGGATGCAGTGGATGTACAGGATGTGCCGGTGTGTGTGGAAAGAGCGCAGATGTTGCTAATCTGCAGGACAAGCTTACAGGTGCCTTGATCGGTCTTGCAGGAGGGATTAAAAATAATGTGCCTTCTGCCGAAGAAAAGAAATTGATCATCGAAGGCCTCTTTACTACTATTACAAATGTAAACTTTAATGAATCCACGATCACAACCATGATCGATAAGATACACTCTATATCATGTGGTGCTGATTACGATATGACAAATATCTGGAATGCCGATGAAGATATCCGCTCACTTAAATCGCTCATTCTCTTCGGCATAAGAGGCATGGCAGCTTACGCCTACCACGCTATGGTTTTAGGATATGAGGATGAAACTGTCGATGCATTCTTCGTTGAGGCATTAAATGCTATCGGACAGGAACTTGGTATGGATGATCTTCTACCTATTGTAATGAAAGTCGGCGAGATCAACTTTAAATGTATGGGGCTTTTGGATACAGCGAATACAAAGTCATATGGTAATCCTGTTCCAACAGAAGTTTCTCTTACTATAGAAAAGGGACCTTTCATTGTTGTCACCGGACACGACTTATTAGATCTTAAAATGCTTTTAGAGCAGACAAAAGATAAGGGAATCAATATTTATACACATGGCGAGATGCTCCCTGCACATGCCTATCCCAAACTCAAGAAATATTCTCATTTAAAGGGTAATTTCGGTACTGCATGGCAGAACCAGCAGAAAGAATTTGCAGATATCCCGGGAGCTGTGCTCTTTACGACAAACTGCCTTATGCCTCCAAAACCAAGCTATAAGGACAGAGTATTTACTACAGAGGTTGTTTCTTTCCCTGATGTTATACACATCGGCAAAGATAAGGATTTTTCCCCTGTTATCAAAAAGGCTCTAGAGCTTGGCGGCTATGACAGTGACCGGAAAATGACAGGAATAAATGGCGGAAATACTGTTATGACAGGCTTTGCCCATAAGAGCGTACTAGACAATGCAGGTGCCATAGTCGATGCTGTTAAAGCAGGTGACATCAAACACTTCTTCCTTGTAGGAGGCTGTGATGGTGCCCGTCCGGGAAGAAACTATTTCACGGAATTTGTAAAACAGACACCTTCAGACTCTATAATCCTTACTCTTGCATGTGGAAAATATCGTTTTAACGACCTTGACCTCGGAAAAATAGGTGATTTCCCAAGAATCATGGATATGGGACAGTGTAATGATGCATATTCAGCCATCAAAGTTGCGGTTGCTCTCTCAGAAGCCTTTGGATGCAGTGTCAATGAACTTCCGCTTTCAATGGTTCTTTCATGGTATGAGCAGAAAGCGGTATGTATATTGCTGACACTCTTGTACCTTGGAATAAAAAATATCAAGCTTGGACCAACACTTCCAGCTTTTATTTCAAAAAACGTGCTTGATTTTCTTGTAGAAAACTACAATATTGCTCCTACAACAACAGTCGAGCAGGATCTTTCCGAACTTCTTGGATAATAATTCTTTTACTATCCAAGAAGCTATCATAATAGTTGATAATTTAGATTTTTGCACTTAATTTTGTATCTCTTCAAGCGTCGGCATCACCGCAAGTGCACCTTTTCTTGTGGTGATGATAGATGCTGCCTTATTGGCAAATGTAAGCATTTCTTTCAGATTATCCTCTGTCCAGTCCACCTCATTTATGTCCGTCTGCTGCGGACAATGCTCAAGTATGTAATGCAGACAGCATCCTCCGAATGTATCACCTGCACCTGTTGTCTCTATTGTATCGTCACGCACAAATGCCGGTACTTCTGCCTTTACATCTGTGACATTGTTTTTAAGGTATGCACGGCTTCCGTCTTTTCCAAGTGAAAGCAGTATAAGAGGAATGTTATACTCATTCTGGATTTTCTTGATTCCTTCATCAAAATCCTGCTTTCCTGTAAACCACTGTATCTCATTGTCTGAGATCTTTAATATGTCACACACAGAAAGCCCGAATGCGGTCTGTCTTTTTGCATCCTTCATGTCATCCCAGAGCGGTTCCCTGATATTTGGGTCAAACGATATCATCGCCTTTGCACTCTGTGCTGCTGCTATCGCCTTACATGTCGCACTTCTTACAGGTTCATGTGTCATAGAAAGCGTTCCCATATGAAATATCCTTGCACTTCTAATGATTTTGCAGTTTATTTCATCAGGATTTAACATCATGTCTGCTCCCGGATTTCTGTAAAATGAAAAATCACGATCTCCACCAGGCAGTGTCTCAACGAATGCCAGAGTTGTGCGTACGTCATTATCAGTCACAAGTCCCGAGATATCTATACCCACATTTTCAACCGCCTCTTTCAGCTGTCTGCCAAATATATCGTTTCCGACTTTTCCGATAAAAGCAACATTATGTCCAAGCCTTTTTAACATGGAAAGAACATTGCATGGAGCACCTCCCGGATTCGCCTCGTATATAGGATTTCCCTGTCCGCTTGTTCCATTTTCCGTAAAATCTATTAAAAGCTCCCCTAAAGCAGCTACATCATATTTATAATCTGCCATACTATCCTCCTATACATGATCATCATTTTTATGTAGTCTCACGCACTACCAGACTTACCGGCAGTGTTGTACGTGTTGGAACTATCTTTCCTTCTACTGTATCCGCCAGACATTCAACCGCTTTTTGAGCCATTTCTTTTATTGGTTGATGTATGGTCGTTATCGGCGGTGTAGTGACAGATGCAACATATGAATCATCAAACCCTACTATCTTTAGATCCTCCGGCACACGTATATGCAGCTTGTGGCACGTCTGCAGAAGCTGTGCAGCAATAAGATCACTGCTTGCAAATATACCATCCGTTTCAGGATTTGACTTTAGCATATCTTCAAGTATTTCATGATATTCCATGTTATTGTACTGTCTGGCACTTGTCTCGATCATTTTGTAACCGGCATCTGACTTCTGGCAGATTTCAGTAAATCCTGTTGCCCTGTCATCTGCCGGCATAGTGTTTTCGTGAACACCGCTTATATGGATCAGATGCCTGCATCCACAATCTATCAGATGCTGTGTGGCGAGCCTGCCTCCCTGGATATTGTCACATTCAACCCCGGCTGTTCCGTTTTCAAGAAAACGTTCTATCGTGATAATAGGGATATTAAGACCATTAAAAACATCCAGATTTACCGTTCCACTACACATAATGACTCCTGCCACCCGGTTGCTGCGGCACATTTCAAGATACTCATTTTCCTTTTCCTGTTTCTCACGCGAATTAAATATGAACATCTTATAGTTTCTGTCATAACAGGCTCTCTCAAGATTACTTATCAGCTCTGCAAAATAAGGATGACGTATATGTGGAACGATCACACCTATTGTATTATTTGTTTTTTTTGAAAGCGAACGCGCAACCTCATTAGGTGTATAGTTGAGCTTCGCCATCGCATCATATACTTTTTTTCTCGTCTTATCACTTATATATCCGCGGTTATTCAACACTCTTGAGACTGTACTTACTGTAAGTCCGGTCTCTGCCGCAACATCCTTCAAAGTTGTCATATCCGTTTTCCGCCTGCCTGCTTTCTTAGAACTTACCAATAATTATCATTGGTAAACCATACTGGTACTTATACCTCATATACACCTAACATTGTATCACCATCTGCTGTCACTTCAACTATTCCGTTATCAACAAATACAGTTAAGTCTCTCACTTTAAAACTATGGCTCTTAAATTCATCTTTAAATTCCTGCACAGGCTTTAATGTTATACGATATTCATTATCGATTTTTATCAGCCCAAGTTCTCTTGGGATTCCCATCGCACCTGTATATTTTCTGCCTTTAAAATCTAAACGGAGCCATGGTACAAAAATCACTCTGCCATCCGTATTTGAATATGTCTGTGCAGCATACGGAACCTTGTTCATATAAAGACAATATCTTTTGCCACTCCAGTTAAAGCTGTATCCATCAAATACTCCTGGATAATAATATCCATCAGCTGTTGTCACAAACCAGTGTTCCCCGGTTTCATCCGTAAGGCATATCAGATCCGGGCATTCAAAACCATCTGTAAGTTCAAATCTCTGGGAAATGTTCCATTTTTCCAGATCTGTTGAGCGTAAAATTGCAAACTCATTGCCATCAACCCACATTATCATAATATAGGATTTCGTTTTCTCATGCCAGAATACCTTCGGATCACGGTTTTCATGGCTTATAACAGGCACGACGCCTCTATCCGTCTTTATCAGCGTTTTTCCACCGTCAATGCTGTAAGCCAGACGTTGTGTAGAAAGACGCTCCGCAGTCCAAGGCCTGCACTCTCCGGCTGCTGTGTAATAAAACATGAGTGCATCCTCAGGCAGCCCCAGACATCCATTTTTATTCACAAACCCACTTCCTGAGAACATATACCCATTTTCATCCGGATACATAACAGTCTCCTGCTGTGTCCAATTGATGAGGTCACGGCTTGTGGCATGTCCCCAGCTCATATTTTCCCATCTCGTATCAAATGGGTTGTACTGGAAGTAAAGATGATATACACCATCCTTGTATACTAATCCGTTTGGATCATTTATCCAGCCTCTTGCTGCTGTAAAATGATATTTCGGCCTTGGCAGGCTTTCATTTGAAAAATCAAGGTCTGATTCTTCAAATTCGCAGTCCACCTGACGGATTCCCGCAAAGAAAGCCTCATTTCCGCAGCCTTTAAGGATTAGGGTTTTACCGGTAAAATCTTTTACCGTAAAACGGGCAAAATAATCAGGCTTAAATCCGCCTGTGGAAGCTCCTGCCGGCACCTGAAACTCACAGATCTTAGTCTGTGAGTCTCCGTTTTCCTGCATAACTTCAAGTGTAATAAGCTCCGATTCCATAACGACCGGAACCTCAATGTAATTTTTAGTAATTAAGAATTTTTTCTCCACCATTTTCACTATATATCACCTCAAATGTCTTTTTGGCAAAATCGGCATTAAGCTTTGCCCACTCATCTCCGTTTTTTCTAAGGATGACAAGCTTATCATCTGTACAGTCTAAAAGTTCAAATCCTCCATCAAACGCCGGATGCTCATTTCTGAATTTCATAAGCGCAAGAAGGCTTTTCACAACCGGTCTTTCTACCTCATTGTCAATTTCTTCAAGCGAATAATAATGTCTGTTTATATTCCTTCCGACCTTTGTCTCCTCGAGAAGCTTAAGGTCATTTCTTCCTGCCAGAAGTCCAACATAATATACCTGTGGGATTCCCGGTGCGAAAAACTGTACCGCTCTTGCAAGGAGATATGATGCATCATCATCCCCGAGTGCTGAATAATATGAACAGTTTACCTGATAAATGTCGAGATTATTATAAGCTGCTGTATTGTAAATTTTCTTTACATTAGCTCCGAATTTAAAGATATCCTCTTTTGTTCTGTCGATCTCCTCATCCGGAAGCAGATCCTTTACATCGACAACACCTATTCCATCATGTGTGTCAAGTGTTGTAAACTGTTTGCGAGGGCATATGTTAAGCCAATTTTTTAAATACTGTGTCTGACCATAGTATAATGCATTTATAAGTAACATTGGAAGTGCAAAATCATACACATAATAGTCCTTTTCTGCAATGCGTTCCTGCATTGTATAGTGTTCATGGATTTCCGGCAGAAGTGTGACTCCGTAAGGCTTTACGATTTCTTCACATTCATTCAGGAACTCCCATACATCCGGCTCTATAAAAAAGCAGCTTGTTCCGGCTTTCTTTGTTGCATATGCAAATGCGTCAAGCCTTATCATTGCGGCACCATGTCCGCAGAGTGTTGTCAGATTATCTTTTATAAAAGCTTTTGCTGTATCTGATTTACAGTTTATATCTATCTGTTCCTCGTCAAACGTACACCATACCTTTTCTGTTGTGCCATCTGCGAAATGTGCATCCACATATGGTGCACGGGGTTTTCTTTTGTATATTGCATCAACCTGTTCCGGTGTCGGCTCCCCGTTTTCCCAGAAATCCTTATAACGTATAAAAAGATCTGCGTATTGTGACTTATCCTTTTTTTCAAGGAAATCCTTATAGTATTCACTGTGCGCTGATATATGATTAATCATATAGTCAAACATCAGATAATATTTATCCGCAAGCTTTTCTACATCCGTCCAGTCACCGAATGCGCTGTCTACCTTATGATAATCCATAGGGGCGAAGCCTCTGTCACCTGAGGAAGGAAAAAACGGCAGAATGTGTACGCCGCCTATGGCATCTTTAAAATGTTTATCGAGTACATTATTTAAATCTTTAAGATTGTTGCCCATGCTGTCCGAATATGTGATGAGCATACATTTATTTTCAAGTTTTTTCATATTGGTCTCCTTATATAGGCATACACCTGCTATTGTTCCGGCGCAGGCCTGACAATCTGCTGCCAGGCTGTGCGCCATAGCATAAAACCTTATTTTACTGCTCCTGCTACAACTCCATCTATGATCTGTTTCTGTAAGAACAGATATAGGATTACTATAGGTGCAACCGTAAGTACAAGTGCCGCCATTATAACTCCATAATTGGCTGAATATGTACCGTAAAATACATATGTTGAAAGTGGAAGCGTGTATAATTCTTTCTTTCCAAGTACAAGCGATGGAAGAAGATAATCATTCCAGAATGCAAGTACATTTAATATTACAAGTGTAGCTGTTGTTGGTTTAAGAAGAGGAAAAACGACCTTGAAAAATGTCTGCACCTTTGTACATCCGTCCAGATAAGCAGCTTCCTCCAGCGAAGCCGGTATTCCACTCTTTATAAAGCCCTGATATATAAACACCGACATGCTCATCGCAAATCCTGTATGCATAAATACAAGTGTTAATTTATGATTTAATAAGTTAAGACTTGCCCCATAAATAGATACAAGCGGAATCATTATCGCCTGGAAAGGAATTATCATCGCTGCTATCATGAGTGCAAAAAATATTTTTGAAAACCAGTTATTTGCCCTGCTGAAATAATAAGCTGTCATTGATGCTATTATCACTACGAGAAGTGTACTTAAACATGTTACAAACAGTGAATTTCCGAATGCTTTAAGGAAATCCATCTTTTCAAAAGCTCTTACATAATTTTCGAGTGTATATCCTTTTTCAGCTATAAAAGATAAAGGATTAGTTATAATGTCACGTTTCTGCTTGAATGAGTTAAGTATTACTACGAAGAACGGAACCATGTATAAAACAAACAGTGCTGCGATCACAATAAATCCAACTATCCCGACAACTTTCTTTTTTGTTCCGCCTGCCTGCGATGCGCCTCTTGCCATTATGCCTCTACCTCCTTCTTTTTACCTATATAGATCTGTACCCCGCTTATGAGTGCAACTATGACGAACAGTATAAGTGCTTCTGCCTGACCTACACCATAGTTTCTCGCTGTAAATGCTTTGTCATATACATGCATTGCTACAAGCTTTGTCGTACCGTAAGGTTCTCCTCCTGTAAGTGTGAGGTTTACATCGTAAACCATGAACGCTCTTGAAAGTGTGAAGAAAAGACATATTACAAATGAAGGAACCATAAGCGGCAGGATAATGCTTTTCATTTTTTGGAAGCCTGTTGCCCCATCAATGCTTGCTGCCTCAAGTACGTCTTCTGAAAGCCCTGTAAATCCGGCAATATATATAAGCATCATGTATCCTGAAAGCTGCCATACCGTAACAATTACGAGTGTCCAGAATGCCTTTGTCGGATCCGAAAGCCATGACTGTGAAAAGATTTTCCATCCGAGATTTTCACCGATCTGTACGATAACCCTTGAAAAAATGAACTGCCATATAAATCCAAGTACTACACCACCTATAAGGTTCGGTGTGAAAAAACCTGCTCTGAAAAAGTTCTGTCCCTTTATGCCGTTTGTAAGGGCATATGCCAGTAAAAATGCTATTATATTTACGAGTAAAACTGTGATCACCACGTATTTCAGAGTAAGTCCGAGTGATGACCAGAACTCTGTATCCTGAAATACTGCATGATAATTTGAAAGTCCCACAATGTTCTTTACACTACTTACGCCGTTCCAATCTGTAAGTGTCAGATAAAATCCATATATGAACGGTATCATAACCACGGCAAAAAATATTGCGCAGCCCGGTATTGCAAATATGAATAAATTTCTTATTTTTTCGCCCGTTTTCCTTCCCATAATCTTTGATCCTTTCCTGATAGCTGTCTTACTATTAATTAAATCTGCCTTTTGTAATTGCAGTCCACACTACATTTACCCGCATTGTGGACTGCAGTTATATCATTTTTATTTCTGTGCCTGCCAGTATGCATCAACTGCACTTGCAAGATCTGCTTTTGAACTCTCACCTGCAATATATTTCTGCATTGCTGCACCAAGTACCTGCCAGTGATCTGAAGGTGCTACGAAGCCTGAAGAATATGTCTTTCCTGCTTCCATCTTTGATTTCATGTCTCTTGAAAGAGGATCGACCGGCTCAACTTTATTGTTGGCATTAGCCGGTACGATATTTACATCTTCAACAAGCATCTTTTGTGCTGTTTCGTTGTATACCATCCAGTTTAAGAACTCTTTTGCAGCATTCTGCTGGTCTTCTGTAGCCTGAACCTTATCAATTATTACCTGTTTTGTTGCAGATGCCTGCATTCCGGTATTTGCAACAGCATTTGTGTCGTTTCCAAGTACAAATGGGATAAAGCAGTAATCATCATCATTTTCTGCACCTGAATCTGCAATATTCGTCCATGCCCATGTTCCGTTTGCCCATATTGCACTGTCTCCATCAGCAAGATAAATTGGATCCTGGTCATAAATAGCGCCGAGTGGATCAGCCTTATTTACGTTATATTCAAGTAAAAGATCCATTGTGTCGACAAAATCATTGAAATTCTGATAATCCTCAGCTTTGAGTGAACCATCTTCAAGTTTTGAGATAACTTCAGCACTTCCTGCGGTAGTTCCGTCATATGTATCATATATATATCCAAGCTGATGTGATCCGAGCGACCAGTCCTCTTTTGAAATTACAACAGGTGTTTCCATTCCTGCTGCCTTAAGTTCTTCAAGAAGCGACTTTAAGGAATCATATGAATTGATCGAATCAGGATCAAACTCTTTTCCCAATGTATCTTCTATTGCCTTTTTGTTTACGATAAGTCCTCTTCCCTCAACACAGAATGGATAACTTACTACTTTGCCATCAACCTTTGTTACCTGATCCCCACACTCTGAAACCCATTTTTCATCTGAAAGATCAAGGGCATATTCATCGGCAAGTGCAAGTGCATCTGTTATATCCAGCATGGACATTGTCGGCGCGTTTCCTGAATTATAGGCACTTGTAACCTTTGTATAAGGAACCTCACCAGTACCACATGCTAAAACCTCAACATCTATTCCTGTCTCGTCTGTAAATTCTGCTGCCAGGTCTTCCATAGCCTCCTGGATCTCACCTTTACTGTTTAAGAATGTGATGGATGTTCCTGCGAGATCTGACTCTGTTGCCTTGGCAGTCTGTGAATCTCCCTTACTGTCTGAGCTTCCGCAGCCGCATACCATAGCTGTTGTCATTGCTGCTACAAGTAATACTGATAATACTTTCTTTGTTTTCATATTTTTCTTCCTCCAATTATAGTTTTTGATATGAAATCTCCCGTTTTGATCCTAACCTTCTCTACCAGCGTCCCGGCAGTTTTCCGCAGACTGTTTACACGGCCACATATAAACTTTTTTGTCTGCTTCATTTGATAATTGAACTTTACCACCTGATATGCCGTATGTCAACCGCTTGACATACATTTTGTCAGTATATACCTAAATCCGCAACTTCTTTTTGTGCATAATGACATGTTGCCAGTAAATCCCCATGGGATTTTTGTACTATTGAGCGGATTTTAGATTAATTTGCGCAATTTCTTGAACGTATTATGATAGAGGAGCCGCAAAAATAATATCGGTAATATATCAAACGATTGATATATTACCGATATTTCTTTCATCCCCTCTGGCTGCATAATCTGTTGTCTGCATAGTCTGTTGTCTGCATATTCTGTCCCGGACGACACCTTCAACATTCTGCATGAGGAAAGTTTTAGGTTACTGTTAACACCTAACAGTGTGACCAGCAACAGTTTTAGCACATAATTGTTTTAGTTTGATTATCAAACGTCTTGACTATCAAACTATTTTCGTATATACTCATTTTAAAGTTTTATAGCAGCCGCTATTTTTAAATAACTGCTATCTAAAATATACAATTTTTAATAAATATATTGATTCAGCAATTTGGGGAGGATACACCATGGTAAGAATAGTAATAGATTCCGCATCAGATATCGAATTAGAAAAAGCAAAAGAGCTTAACCTGGATTTCATGCCGCTTAAAACGATCTTCGGAGAAGATGAATATTTAGATGGAGTGACGATCACACACGAACAGTTTTTTGAAAAGCTTATAGAATGTGGCACTATGCCTACAACAAGCCAGATAAGTCCTTACGATTTTGAGAAAAAATTTGAAGAGATCAAGGCGGCCGGCGATACAGCAGTAGTAATAACCCTATCATCGCTGCTCTCAGGCACATACCAGAGTGCCACCATCGCAGCCTCTGATTACGAGGACTGCGTAACTGTTGTCGACAGCTTAAATGTATGCATCGGTGAACAAAATCTGGTGATGCTTGCCGTAAGGCTGCGTGATCAGGGACTTTCAGCCACTGAAATCGCCGCAGAGCTTGAAGAAGCTAAACACCACATCAAAGTCCTCGCTGTCTTTGATACCCTTGAATATTTAAAAAGAGGGGGCAGGATCTCAAAAACTGCTGCATGGGCAGGAAACGTTCTTTCCATCAAGCCTGTTATCTCTATCGAAAAAGGCGAGGTTGCCATACTCGGAAAAGCCCGCGGCTCTAAGAACGGCAACAATATGCTTATACAGCAGATAAACCAGAGTAACGGCATAGACTTTTCCATGCCTTATTCACTTGCTTACTCCGGTCTTTCCGACGTATTGCTTCAAAAATATGTAAAAGACAGCTCCGCCATATGGGAAGGACATACTGATACACTTCCTGTAAGCACTATCGGCGCTACCATTGGTACTCACGCAGGACCTGGTGCTATCGCGGTGTCTTACTTCGAGTGTAAGTAACTTAAACTTCCCACATACTATTGTGGCAAGGTGCAGCTGCTCCAAATATCGCCAATGACCTTCCAATATATTCAGGTGTAACATTTTTTATATATTTAAACCGATTCCTCACATATTTTTTTGCATGTTCTGCGGTTTTTATCTTCTGTTTCTTTGTAAAGCAGATGCAGCCATTTTCCAACCTCAGTGCCTTTTATCGAATAAATATCAAGCATTGGATTTATCATTGAATATACAACTATCCCTGATGTAATTCCTACAATAAGTGCCGTCAGGTGGAATTTTTTGCAGTATCTGTTTACCCTGTTTAAATCTCCACGTCCTATTTCGTTTCCTATTATGATAGAACATGCTCCACAGAATCCACCTGATACGATCTTTGCAAGCATCTGTAATGTCTGCATAAATACTACCTCTCTTTTCATTTTATAAATAAAATGATAAAGCTTTGTGTAAGGCAAAAGTCAAGCTAAAAAAAGATAGTAAAATAATCAAAAAAATAAACGTCAGTCCGGCAAAATGCCAGTCCTGACGTTTGTATGGTCTATTTGTATAGTTTTATTATAAGTATTTTTTTAATACCTCTGCTTTGTCTGTTGCTTCCCATGGAAGTTTTACATCTGTGCGTCCAAAATGTCCATAAGCTGCTGTCTGACGATAAATAGGTCTTCTAAGATCAAGCATCTTTATGATTCCTGCCGGACGAAGATCAAAGTTCTCTCTGACTATTTCTACGATCTTGTCATCCGAGATCTTTCCTGTTCCAAATGTATCTACCATTATAGATGTAGGCTGTGCAACACCGATTGCATATGAAAGCTGGATCTCACATTTATCTGCGATTCCTGCGGCTACAATGTTCTTTGCCACATAACGTGCTGCGTATGCTGCTGAACGGTCAACCTTTGTGCAGTCCTTTCCTGAGAAAGCTCCACCGCCATGACGTGCATATCCACCATATGTGTCTACGATGATCTTACGACCTGTAAGTCCTGCATCTCCGTGTGGTCCGCCGATCACGAAACGGCCTGTAGGATTTATGAAGAATTTTGTCTCATCATCGATCATTTCCTTTGGAAGGATCGGATCGAATACATATTTCTTTATATCATCATGAATCTGCTCCTGTGTAACATCTTCATCATGCTGTGTAGAAAGTACAACTGCCTCAAGTCTCTTTGGCTTTCCAGCCTCATCATACTCTACAGAAACCTGTGTTTTTCCGTCTGGACGAAGATATGTAAGAGTTCCGTCTTTTCTTACCTTTGTAAGCTGGAATGCAAGCTTGTGTGCAAGTGCGATCGGATAAGGCATATACTCTTCTGTCTCGTTTGTTGCATATCCAAACATCATTCCCTGATCTCCGGCACCTGTATCAAGATCATCCTTAAGAGCTCCTTCTTTTGCTTCAAGAGCCTTATCAACGCCCATTGCAATATCTGCAGACTGCTTATCAATTGAAACCATTACGGCACATGAGTTTCCGTCAAGGCCTTTCTTTCCGTCATCATATCCGATCTCAAGTGCTGTCTTTCTAACGATCGCAGGTATATCAAGCTGAGCCTTTGTTGTGATTTCTCCTGTTACAAGGATAAAACCTGTACAGCTTGCTGTCTCGCATGCCACACGGCTCATAGGATCCTGCTCCATGCATGCATCAAGGATAGCATCTGATACTGCATCACATAATTTATCCGGATGTCCTTCTGTAACAGACTCTGAAGTGAAAAGTAATTTTTCCATTTTGTCTCCTTTCAATACTCTTTTTACCTCTTTTTGCTTCAAACAGTAACTAAAAAACCACTTATTCAATGAATAAGTGGATTAAAATTAAAGATAATAAAAATCCTCTTATTGTTCGATTTACTCGCTCAGGTTGGCACCTTCCTGTCATAGACGGGGTTGCCGTGACTTCACAGATCCTTTGTATCTCCATCACTCTGAATAAGAGAAATTACCAATATTGAATTTTCAAATCTCCGCAATGTATGTTACACTCTTATTTGATTTTTGTCAAGCAATTATTGACTTTCTAACTTTTAAACCTTATACTTGACTGTAGTATATGCGAATAGGTATAACTACCTATGTTTTTATAAAATAGATTATCACGGAGGATTTTCTATGCGCAGATTAACACCAAAGGAATTGGAAATCGGAATGATAATTGCTGAACCAGTCAAAACTCCTCTCGGTCAGCTTCTTGCTGAAAAAGACACAGAGGTAACCCGGCAGCTTATCAACCGCATGAAGCTTTATCGTGTAGAATACGCTATGGTCGAGGGAACCGATCCAGATACCCCCGAACCTAAAACCCATGCCGCTGCAAGCAAAACCCATTCACAGAAGGTTGCCGCATCTAATGAATTTAAAGACTTTCAGCTCAAATATTTTCAAAGTATTGATGAATTAAAAAAAGTATTTAATGCGGCCTACAAAGATTCTGCTGATATAGATACGACAGAGCTTTTAGCATCTGTTTCTGATTTATTCACAAGTAGAAAGACTATTATAGAATTGTTTGATATGCTTTTCAATATGAGGATTCTTACAGATCCTCTTTATTCCCATTGTCTTAATGTCGGGCTCATCTCAAGAATGATAGGACGTTGGCTTAAACTTGGACGTGAAGAGCTTAATCTTTTGACACTGGCAGGTCTGCTGCACGATATCGGAAAAATAAAAATACCTGATGAGGTTTTAAATAAGCCTGGCAAATTAACAGACAGCGAATTTGCCCTTATCCAGAGACATCCTATTTTCGGATATGACATCCTAAAAAAACAGCCGCTTGATCCCCGCATCAAAAAGGCTGCCCTCATGCACCATGAGCGCTGCGATGGTTCAGGATATCCTTCAAAGCTTACCGATAAGTTTATAGACGATTATGCCATGATCGTCGGAATAGCCGATGTCTATGATGCAATGACCGCCGCACGTTCGTACCGCGCACCATTATGTCCATTCCAGGTTCTCTACAATTTTGAAGAGGACGGATATCAGAAATATAAAACAAAATACATACTGACATTTTTAAAACATATCGCATCTGCATATCAGAACAATCGTGTAATCCTAAGCGATGGTCATGCATGCAACATTGTAATGCTGAACCAACATAGCCTTTCAAGACCTATGGTACAGCTTGATGACGGCTCGATCATCGATCTGTCTACACGCAGGGATTTATTTATCAAGTCAGTTCTATAAAAAAGAACATGAAATACATCTGTTAAATGTATTTCATGTTCTTTTTATATCTGTCACTATAAATGCTCCATCATCTATGAAACTTTTAAAATAAATTTCTGTAGTTCTTTTTCATCTTCTACTTTTGCAATTGTGGCTCCGATTTTTGTAAGCTTATCTTCTAAAGCTTCATATCCGCGCTCAATGTAATAAATATCATCGACGACAGTTATTCCATCGGCTGCAAGACCTGCTATCACCAGCGCTGCTCCTGCTCTTAGATCCGGTGCATTCACACGCGCACCTGTATATCTGTTTACGCCGCTTATTATAGCGATATTGCTCTCTACCTTAATATCTGCTCCCATGCGTGTAAGCTCATCAACGTATTTAAAACGATTTTCGAATATACTCTCTGTCACAGTGCTTGTTCCCTCTGCGATACCAAGGAGAACTGCCATCTGTGGCTGCATATCCGTAGGAAATCCCGGATACGGAAGCGTTGTAACCTGTGTATGTTTTAATTTTCCGTCAGATATAACACGTACAGAATCATCGAATTCTTCGACTTTACATCCAACCTCAAGAAGTTTTGCTGTTGTAGCTTCAAGATGCTTAGGTATTACATCTTTTACCAGAACATCTCCTCCTGCTGCTGCTACAGCAAACATAAATGTACCTGCCTCGATCTGATCTGGTATTACTGAATACTCTGTCTTATGAAGCTTCTCTACTCCAACTATCCTTATCACATCCGTACCGGCGCCTCTGATATTTGCACCCATACTGTTGAGGAAGTTCGCTACATCTACTACATGTGGCTCTTTTGCTGCATTCTCAATGACAGTCTTTCCTTCTGCCATAGATGCTGCCATCATTATATTGATCGTTGCACCAACTGACACTTTATCCAGATAGATATGTGTTCCGTTTAATTTTTCAGCCTTAGCTACAACAAGACCATGAGCTATGTCAACCTCAGCTCCCATAGATCTAAATCCCTTCATATGGAGATCTATAGGCCTGCTTCCGATGTCACATCCGCCAGGAAGAGCTACCTCTGCATGTCTGTATTTTCCGAGTAATGCTCCTATAAGATAGTATGATGCACGGATCTTTCTGATAAACTCATTGTCAACATTTACACCACGTATAAAAGATCCGTTTATCTTTACTTTATGCACATCAACTCTTTCTACATGAGCTCCAATTTCTTCTATCGCCTGCAGAAGTACATTTATATCTCTGACATTCGGCAGATTATCTATTGTTACAGTCTCGTCTGTCATTATAGCAGCGGCCAAAATAGCAAGAGCTGCGTTTTTGGCTCCACCGATTTCAACTTCACCGTATAAAGGATTTCCACCTTTGATCACGTACTGTTCCATATTTCACCTCTAAGAATTCAGGAGTCAAACTTCCTCCTAATATAATATTCGTTAAAAACCTATTTGTTCAATCTTTCAAGCAATTTTTCGACAGTCTGCTCTACATTAAGACCATCTTCTGAAATCTCAATATCTGCATACTTCTCGTATAATGGGGTTCTCTCATCATAAAGAGTCCGAAGTGTCTGTCCTTCTTTAAGAACCACGCCCCTGCCCTTTATATCCTCAAGTCTTTTCTCGAGTATATCATAAGGAACCTTCAGATACACAACAGTTCCTATATGGCTTAAATGCTCCATGGCTTTTTTCCCATATACAACCGAGCCTCCGGTAGCTATTATCGTGTGGCTTGCTTCGATTGATGCATTTACACGTTCTTCGATTTCTATGAAACCATCTGTTCCTTTTTCAGCGATGATCTCATGAAGCAATTTTCCCTCCTGCTTCTGAATGAGAAGATCCGCATCTGTAAACTGATAACCGATCATCTTTGCAAGGATAACTCCTACCGTGCTTTTTCCAACCCCTGGCATCCCGATAAGTACTATATTGTCTTTCATTACTGTTCACTCTCTGTCGTTTCTGTTGCCTGCACTGCCTCTGTTGTCTCTGTTACAGGGACAAACTCTGTATCATCCGATACAGTAGATTCTGTCTGTGATGATTCTGTTTCTGTAGACTCTGTTTTTGTTGTAAAGTAATTATGAATATCTATTTTGTTCAGCTGATTTTCTTTTACTTTCCACTTTTCATCGTCCTGCCAGTCAGAAATTATACCATTATAATACTTGTCATCTTTATTTCCTTTTACAGTTTTTCTGTTTGATTCTGTCGCATCGCTGTCTGTCTTGCTGTCGAGACGTACAAAATAGTATGAGCTGTCTGTTGTGATCATATCAGATGTCTGTCCCTCTTCAAGCGAATTAAGGGCATCTACCACTGCACTATCGATCGAGTTTGTCGTGTATACACTGTCCTCTTTCTTTGGACTGCTGCTCTGTGTATTCTCTGATTCAGTACTTTCTGTAGAATCCTCACTGTCATCAGATGCAGTAGATGGGTCTACATATGTCGCATATGTTCCTGTTGTTGTAGTAAGTCCGACTGCCTGTGCGGCATCCTCCATTGATGCTCCATTTGAAATTGTCTGTGCTAAAAGATCAGCCTGCTGCTTTAACTGCTCTTTTTCTTCATCACTATATGCCTGATACTGGTAGCTTGAATCGTAATGACCGGCATAATCGATCTTTATCATTGTGTATGCAGCCATATTTGCTTCCTCGTCAGTTACTGTCGAATCAGCATTTACAACGATTGCCGCATACATCTTGCTCTTTATAAGTCTAAGTTCAAGATATTCCTTAACAATATCCTCTGTCGCACCCATCTCGTCTATAGCTTCGTCTGAATTGTCATCCATAAACTGCTTTGCGGCATCATCTATCTTCTTTTGCTCATCATCAGATATCTCTACATTATAATCTGACATATGCTCTTTAAGTGTGTATAACTCATGAACCTGCTCGATAGCGTTATCTTTCCATGTGTCAAGTACAGTATCATTTCCACCATAGCTCTTATTCCAGTATCCCTCACCCATGTACTGAATATACATGTCATCACTGGAAGCCTGGACATATCTGATCATAAAATTTACAAGTCCAAGTGAAATATCTTCGTCATTTAATGTTGCCACTGTTGCGTTTTTATTTATTGCGCAGCCCGTAACTGTTGTGGTACGCAAGTGAAGCAGCTAACAAAGTCTTTGCAATTTTCTTTGCTTTCATATATCCTCCTATAAGGAAATCCGTTGTTTTGATACTATTTTTGGCATAGCATCGCTTGTATATTATAGTGCTTTTACGACTTCACCGCAAGAGTTTTATCATTATATAAGAATTTTCTGTAATTTTGTTCACTTTACATAAGAAATTTACGAATGTTTTCTGTCAATTCTTCTACAACCATAAGGACATCCTGCTGTTTTTTCTTTACTCCGTTTGCCATATCAAGCATAAAATACGGATTTTCCTGATCAGTCATAAATTTAAGTGATGACCTGTACTCTGCGATCAGATCAGGTATCCCTGAAGGATCTATCTTTGCCCGTTCAAACATTGTGATTTTTAAAATCTGTCCATTTTGTTTTATTTCTTTTATATATACACTGTGTGCTGCTGCTTTAAGCCTTGCCACTTTAAGCAGGCTTATGACAGATTTCGGCGGTTCCCCGAATCTGTCTATAAGCTCCTCTAACATCTCGTCTCCGTCTTCTTCTGTTTCAACGCCTGCAATCCGCTTGTAAATGTCAAGCTTTTGGAATTCGTTTGAAATATATGACGGCGGTATATATGCATCTGTCGACACATCGATCGTTGTCTCAAACTTATCCTCCACACTTTCAATGCCTTTTGCCTCTTTTACCGCTTCACTTAACATCTTGCAGTAAAGATCATATCCAACAGCCTCCATATGACCGCTCTGCTGTGCTCCAAGCAGATTTCCGGCTCCTCTTATCTCAAGATCCCTCATAGCGATCTTAAAGCCGCTTCCCAGATCAGAATATTCCTTTATTGCTGCAAGCCTTTTTTCTGCAATTTCCTTAAGCATTTTATTCCGCCTGTACATAAGAAAAGCGTATGCTGTCCGGTTCGAACGTCCAACACGTCCTCTTAACTGATACAGCTGTGACAATCCCATATTATCAGCATCATGTATTATCATTGTATTGACATTTGAAATGTCAAGCCCTGTTTCTATTATCGTAGTCGATACTAAAACATCTATCTCTCCATTTATGAAACGATACATGATCTTTTCAAGCTCTGTCTCTTTCATCTGTCCATGTGCAAACGCAACATTTGCCTCCGGCACAAGCTCCTGGATTTTTGCCGTAACCTCGTCTATATCCCTTACCTTATTATATACATAGTAAACCTGTCCTTTTCTCGCAAGCTCCCTGTTTATCGCTTCCCTGACAAGCTCCTCATTATATTCCATAACATAAGTCTGTATCGGGACCCTGTCCATAGGTGGTTCCTCAAGAACACTCATATCTCTTATTCCAATAAGGCTCATATGGAGAGTACGCGGGATCGGTGTAGCAGTCAGTGTAAGCACATCCACATTTACCTTAAGCTGTTTTATCTTCTCTTTGTGGGCAACACCAAAACGCTGCTCCTCATCTATTACCAGAAGCCCCAGATCCTTAAACACGACATCTTTTGACAGTATCCTGTGTGTTCCGACAACTATATCTACCTGTCCTTTTTTTAAATTTTCTATTGTCTTTTTCTGTTCTGCTGCAGTCCTGAATCTGCACATAAGGTCGACATTTACAGGAAAATCTTTCATCCTCTGCGAAAATGTGTTATAGATCTGCTGCGCAAGTATTGTTGTCGGTGCAAGATATGCAACCTGTTTGCCTTCCTGAACAGCTTTAAAAGCTGCCCTTATCGCAATCTCTGTCTTTCCATATCCTACATCACCACATATGAGCCGATCCATTATCTTGTGGCTTTGCATGTCCTGCTTTGTGGCATCGATCGCCATTATCTGATCTTCTGTTTCTTCAAACGGAAATAATTCTTCAAATTCTCTCTGCCATATCGTATCCGGTCCGTATGCATATCCGTTTTGCTCCTCACGTTGTGCATACAGCTTTACAAGATCTGCCGCAATTTCTTTTACAGCTCCCCGCACACGATTTTTTGTTTTCGTCCATTCCTGGCCGCCAAGTTTGTTAAGCTTTGGTTTTCTTGCATCCCTGCCTGCATATTTCTGTATCTGGTCAAGCTGGGTTGCCAGTATATAAAGGTTGCTTCCACCCTGGTATTCTATTTTTATATAGTCTTTGACTTTTCTGTCAACCTCAATCTTTTCGATGCCTTTATATATTCCAAGTCCATGATTTTCGTGTACGACATAATCCCCAACAGCAAGGTCGGTAAAGCTTTGTATCTTTTCCCCCTCATATGTTCTGTGTTTCTTTTTCTTTCTTTTCTTTTCAGCGCCAAATATATCTGACTCTGTTATAACGGCAAATTTTAATATCGGATACTCAAAGCCACGCCTTACTTTTCCGAAGCACACCATTATCTGTCCTTCGCACAATTCATGGTCATAATCCTCTGTAAAAAAGCACGGCAGTCCCTCATCTGTTATATCCTGTGCCAGTCTTTCTGCCCTGGTTTTTGAACCAGATAACAAAATCACCCTGTATCCGTTTTTCCTGTATCTTTTTAAATCTTTTATGAGAAGCTCAAAGCTGTTATTATATGCACTTACGCTCTGACAATGTATCGCATACTGTCCATTGAGCTTTATCCCGTTTGATTTTGTATCAAGCGCAGCCAATGAAATACAGGAAAATTTATCAAGCTTTGCTGCAATCTGCCTATGCAAAAAAAGCTCATCCATCTGTCCCGGAAGAACATATCCTGATGCCAGCCTGTGTTTCATGCTTTCAGAAACTTCTGTCTCTGTAAGTTTTCCCTGCTCAAAGCATCTCGTAAGCTCATCAAAAAAAATAAGGGTATTATCTTTATCGAAATAATCCAGCAATCCTACTTTTTCATCAAAAAAATATGATAAAAATGCATCCATTCCAGCATACATTGACAATTCTCCCCACTCTTCTGCGAGTTCCTTCGCCGTTGAGCTTACCCTGTATGCTTCCTCGGTTTTCATGTCCTTGCGCAATTTTTCTGAGACTCTTTCAGCCTCATCCAACATTTTTTGTATTCCTTCACTCTTCTTTTCATCGGTAAGAACGATCTCACTTGCCGGGTATATGGATATTTCATCCACAGACTCTATTGACTTCTGGCTTTCGCAGTCAAAATACCGGATCGTATCTATCTCGTCTCCCCAGAATTCTATTCTTATAGGATTTTCTTCCGTAAGCGGAAAAATATCCAGAATACCTCCTCTTACAGAAAACTGTCCTATTGTTTCCACCTGATATTCTTTTTCGTAGCCCATTCTTACAAGAGCTGCAGTAAGTTCCTCCATATCAGCCGTCTGACCACTTTCCAGGCTTAATACACTGTCCCACATGCTTTCAAGTGGTGCCATCGTATTCATAAGGGCATCGAAGGTTGTAACAAGCGTCACATGTTCATTTTCCCTAATCGCTTTAAGTGCCTTGATCCGCTCTGCCGTAAGCAGGTTTCCTCTTATGTCTGATTGGTAAAACAACATATCCTTTGCCGGATAATACACTACCTCCCGGTCAAAAAAACTGTACTCCTCGTACAGTTCCTTGGCCTTTTGTTCATGAAAAGTTACTATTAATTTGTTTTTTTTATCGCCGCCAAATGCATATATCATTTGCGGCTTCTGGGCATCTATGCATCCTGTTACGGATATAAGTCCCTTATTATTTTCTGCGGTTTTTGTCATCTCATCAAAACCGGCAAGGTCAAAAAGAGGTTTTGTAAATGCTTTCATAACATCCTCCTATATATGGAATCTGGGTTAATTATACAAATTCATTGCCCGGTCAGTCTCATCCTGCATAATGAGTACTGCTGCATCCATTGCGTTTTTTATCGCTTCTTCTACATTTTGTCTGTCTTCATCACTGAATCTTCCAAGTACATGATCCGCCAGATCCCAGCCCTGCGGTTTTTCTCCAACACCGACTTTTATGCGCTTAAAGCCGCTTGTTCCTGTCATTGCTATTATATTTTTTATTCCGTTATGTCCACCGGCGCTTCCTTTTTTGCGTATTCTTATCCTTCCCGGTTCAAGAGAAATATCATCAAAGATCACTATCATATCTTCTTCCGGGTCTATCTTATAAAAATTGACAACATCAGCTACCGATTCTCCGCTTAAGTTCATATATGTCTGTGGTTTTACAAGAAGTACCTTCATACCCTCGATCACACCGGTTCCACAGAGTGCCTTATGCTTTTTATCCTTTATATCTATATTGTATTTCGCTGCAAGCGCATCTACCACATCAAATCCTATATTATGTCTTGTATGCTCATATTTTTTGTCAGGATTTCCAAGTCCTACTATAACAAACATTATTTTTTCTCCTTGATAAGTTCATAATAAAATAAATACTGCTGGATGATTCCTGCAACACCTTTGTATCTTTCAAAGTCAAAACCATCTTTGTAATATTCGTTCAGAAGCTGCTTTACATGTGTATCTATCGGAAAAGCATCAACATGATGAAGTCCGAAAAGACATATGCAGTCAGCCACCTTTTTACCTATTCCTTTTCTCTTCAGCAGTTCTGCCATTGCCTCATCATAGCTCATTTTTTTCAGATTATCAAGCCAGTCCGGTGTCATGCGGGCAAATTCAAACAACTCCCTTAAATATGCTGCTCTGTATCCAAATCCCATACTCCGGTCTTCGAATATTTCATCCCCTGCTTCGTCCGGCTTTGGAAAATCATATCTTGCCATACTGCCCTGTAAAGTTCTTCCGCACCTGCTGCATAGAAGCTCAACACTGTTTGTTATCCGTTTTATATTATTATTTTGTGAGATCATAAAGGTTACTATGATCTCCCACAGATCCTGTTTTAATATCCTGACTCCAAAGCCAAGCCGGTATGCCTCCTTTAGATGTTCATCATCCCCTTCTTCTATCAGCTTTGCTATCTTTCCATAATCTGTGTCTATATCCAGATAGTCCTTCCATATATTGTTCCATTCATCCTCATCACAGCTGAGTGTAAATTCATTTCCGTTCTGGGTTATATCTACTTCTCTGCCAAAAGCAGCTATATTATATGTATTTTCGCCGTTTTTTAGCCATCTGAAGCATTGACCGCTTTTTGCGACCTGTTCGAGATCAAAATTATCTATTCTTACTTTGTACATATTCATCTATCTTTCTTCTTATCTGTTTAAACTGATCATTTGTATACATGTTGTCTGACTTAAAATCCATCATTTCATCAAGATATCCCATGCTCTTTAGTAATCTTTAAGCTGATTGGATATACGATTTCAAACGCAAGTGCAATGTGTCCGGCAACATTATCAACCGCCGTCTTTTTTAGTGAACGGAGTACCGCATGGCGCTCATCAAATGCCTGCATAACTTCAGGTGTTATTTCTGAATTCTTAAGATCTTTTGTTGTAACATTATATATTTCCTCAACCGGAGTGTCTATGTTTACCTTAAATATATCTATTTTATCCGCATCCCTTATTATATTGCAAAACATAAGGGTTTCCTCATCAAGCGATTCATCAAGCCTGAAGCAGCTGTGGCTTCTTATCGCGGTCTCTACGATTTTTGCATATTTATCTCTATAAAAATCCGGCACATAATCTTCTATCAGATTGTCTTTAAAAAGAAGATCTGCTCCAAAATTCGCATGATCTACAGACTCTGAATCATTAAACGTCCCATACCTTTTTATCTGTTCAAACCTTCCTACATCATGAAGCATTCCTATAAGCCATGCTATGTCACATTTATTTGTGTCAGTGTCAATCGACTGTGCTATTTTCTCACATAAATCTGCCACGCGATAAGTATGGTCTATTTTAAGTTTTATCTTCGGATCTTCTGAGTTGTATTTATCAGTATATTCTGCAAATGTGTTTTTTATATTATCTCTGTTTATGATCATATCAGTACCTCCCATGGCCACACATTATGACGAATAGTATAGCTAATTGTTTATAACTTAAAAGGACAGATGCTTTCGCATCTGTCCCTATTATAGTTCATATACCTAAGCAGTTTCAATCTCTGCTTTATATTTATCCAATATCAATTTCTGGATATTTTCACGCGTACCTGAATTGATCGGATGCGCTATATCTCTATACTCCCCATCATTTGCTTTGCGGCTTGGCATCGCAATAAAAAGACCCTTCTCTCCTTCGATAATTTTGATGTCGTGAACTACGAATTCGTCATCAATCGTGATTGATACTACAGCTTTCATTTTTCCTTCTTTTTCTACTTTACGAATTCTGATGTCTGTAATCTGCATTTTTTGTCCCCCTCGTCTGTTTTTTTGTTAGATTACGTATCTGTCATTATCCTCAGACACAATTTTTATTTCATCTTTTCCACAATAATATGTATTAGGATTAAGTGTTGTATTGCTGTCTACTATACAGTTTTCTACCCTTGTATTGTCTCCTATATATACGTCATCCAATATTATGGAATTAATGATTTCACAATTTTTCCCAATAAATACCTGCCCGAATAATATGGAATTCTTTACTTTTCCATTTATAATGCATCCACTGGATATAAGGCTGTTATTCACATCTGCCCCCGGATTATATTTGGCAGGCGGAAAATCTTCAACCTTTGAGCATATGGTCGGTTCTTCTTTGAAGAAAAAGCTTCTTACATCCGGTCTTAGGAAATCCATATTTGTCGAAAAATATGCATCCACATCCGCAATGTTGCTCCAGTATGAATTGATCTTATATCCATATATCTTCTTGATATTTTTGTATCTGACAAGCACATCATTTACAAAATCATATCTTCCTTCTTCTGCGGCATTCTCCAATATCTCAATAAGCTGGCGTCTTCTTATGATATAGATACCTGTCGATATCGTGTTCGACTGTGCCATGATAGGCTTTTCCTCAAATTCAGTAAGTCTGCCGTCTTCGCCCATCCTTACTACTCCAAAACGGCTTACATCGACATCTGCACGCATATCCTTGCACACAACTGTAATGTCTGCTTTTTTCTCAATATGGAACTCAAGGACTTTGTTAAAATCAAGTTTGTATACACAGTCTCCACTGCTTATGATCACATATGGCTCATGCCTGCGTTTTAAAAATTCAATATTCTGGTACATTGCATCAGCTGTTCCTCTGTACCAATCGCTGTTTTCTGCAGTGATGGTAGGGGTAAACAAATATAATCCTCCCTGCTTTCTGCCAAAATTCCACCATTTGGATGAGCTTAGATGTTCATTAAGCGAACGGGCATTATATTGTGTAAGTACAGCAACCGTCTGAATGTGGGAATTTGTCATGCTGCTCAAGGCAAAATCAATACCCTTGAAGCTTCCGGCTACCGGCATTGCCGATGCAGCCCTTTCATGTGTAAGGCCTTTCATACGATTATTATTTCCACCAGCCAGTATAATTCCTAATGCCTTCATTTTCCGTCACCTGCCTTAATAATAACTTCTCCACCCGGCAATATGCCATCCTGATAATCCTCTATATATGTTTCTCCTGATATTGCTGTATTTTTTCCGATCTTTACCCCATCCGGTATAACAGAATCTTCTCCTATTGTAACAAGTCCGAAACCATATATGTTCTCGTTCAATACATTTGGTTTTTCATCGCCAAATCCAAGCTCTACATTGCTGCCTATCTTACAATTTTCTGCAATTATAGACTTATCAATTGTGACATTATCGCCTATAACTGTGTCTCTCATTATGATCGAATCCCGTATGACAGCTCCCCTGCCGATCTGTACATTAGCGCCAATAACACAATTCTGTACATGTCCGAAGCATTCTGTGCCTTCTCCCATGATACATCTTTCGACATGCCCTTCGTCAGCTATATACTGAGGAACTATCACGTCATTTTTTGTGTATATTTTCCAGTATTCCTCGTAAAGATTAAACTCCGGTATGAGATCAATGAGTTCCATATTGGCTTCCCAATAAGAACCAAGAGTTCCTACGTCTTTCCAGTATCCGTTAAACTCATAAGCATATATCTGCCTGTTGTTTTTAAAGCAATATGGAATAATATGTTTGCCAAAATCACAGCTCTGCTGATCCTTAAGGGAAATAAGCGCATCTCGTAAAACCGGCCATGAAAAAATGTATATTCCCATTGATGCAAGATTGCTCCTTGGCTTTTCCGGCTTTTCTTCAAAATCGTTAATCTTTCCATCGTCATCAGCGATCACTATTCCAAAGCGGCTTGCCTCTTCCATTGAAACCGGCATTGTTGCGATTGTAACATCCGCATTGTTCTCCTTATGGAAATCCAGCATAACCTCATAATCCATCTTATAAATGTGATCTCCCGAAAGTATGAGTACATAATCCGGATTATAGCTTTCCATATATTTTAAATTCTGATATATGGCATTTGCAGTTCCTGTGTACCATTGACTGTTCTCACTCTTCTCATAAGGCGGCAGGATCGTAACTCCGCCATTATTTCTGTCAAGATCCCACGGAATACCTATCCCTATATGTGTATTAAGCCTGAGAGGCTGGTACTGCGTCAACACACCGACTGTATCAATCCCTGAATTAATGCAGTTGCTCAGCGGGAAATCTATTATACGGTATTTTCCGCCAAATGAAACTGCCGGTTTAGCTAAATTTGCCGTCAGAACTCCAAGTCTGCTGCCTTGACCACCAGCTAAAAGCATGGCTATCATTTCTTTTTTAATCACGTTATCACTCCTCGTCTGTCCTAATTTTTGTAACTGTTTTACGCATCTGCAGATACGTTTTATTAACTATTGCGGCATAAATTATGTTAAACAGATTATACCACACTAGCACTTGCCAAACAACATTTTTCACAATTATGTTTTTAATTTTCTTATTTTTTCGTCATTTTGCCTAATTTGTGATGGAGGTTATCGTTGCTGGCCACACTGTCAGGTGTGAACTGTAACGGATTGTTACCTAAAAAGCATTGTTAGTTGCTCTTTCCAAATACTTACTTTCGTTGTATAATTAAACGGAATAAATTAAAATCAGGCAGGTATAAATTAATGTATAAAATAAACTTTCAAAAACCAATCCATATCCATTTTATAGGTATAGGCGGAATCAGCATGAGCGGTCTGGCTGAAATACTTCACGAAGAAGGCTTTACTATATCCGGCTCAGATTCAAAAGAATCCGATCTTACAAAATCCCTCGAAGCTAAAGGTATGCGCATTTTTTATGGTCAATGTGCCGAAAATATAATTCCAGGAATCGACCTTGTAGTGTACACAGCTGCTATCCGTGAAGATAATCCTGAATTTGCCGCAGCAAAAGCTGCAGGTCTTCCTATGTTAACACGCGCTGAACTTCTAGGACAGATTATGGATAACTATAAACAGTCCATTGCTGTAGCCGGAACCCACGGAAAAACAACAACAACATCCATGATCAGCCAGATTCTCCTTGAAGCTGAAACTGATCCTACTATAACTGTCGGCGGAATTCTTTCTGCTATCCATGGCAACCTAAGAGTCGGTTCATCTGAATATTTTGTATCAGAAGCATGTGAATACACAAACAGCTTTTTAAATTTCAGGCCGAAATATAGTATCATATTAAATATAGAAGCAGAACATCTGGATTTCTTTAAAGATCTTGATGATATCCGCCATTCCTTCCATAAGTTTGCTGCAAACACACTTACATCCGGTGCAACTATAATCAATGGTGAAATTGACAACTATGAAGAGATCGTCAAAGATCTTCCTCAACAGGTTGTCACATATGGCTTTGATTCAAAATATGATTTCTATCCTGAAAATATTACTTATAATGAAAAAGCCTGTGCATCTTTTAGTGCCATGCACCACGGACAAAAGCTTTTTGATGTAACTTTAAATGTTCCCGGAGCCCACAATATAAGCAACAGTCTTTCCGCCATCGCTCTTGCGATCGATCTTGGAATTTCGCCGGACGCAATAATAAGCGGACTTTCAAAATTTGGTGGTGCTGACAGGCGTTTCCAGTACAAAGGAACTGTTAACGGGATCACAATCATAGATGATTATGCACACCATCCAACCGAAATCCGTGCAACCTTAAATGCAGCGCTCAATTATCCACACAAAAGACTTGTGCTCGTATTCCAGCCACATACTTATTCCCGCACAAAAGCATTTTTAAATGATTTTGCTGATGTTCTTTCTATGGCTGATATGATCGTGCTCGCCGATATATATGCTGCACGCGAAAAAAATACGTATGGCATATCTTCAAAAGATATTTTATCATTATTGCTCGAAAAAGGAAAGAATGCGCACTATTTTCCTTCATTTGATGAAATAGAAAAATTTTTATCAGAAAATTGTGTAAACGGTGATCTGTTGATAACTATGGGAGCCGGAAATGTTGTAGAAATAGGAGAATCGCTTTTAAAGAAATAACTTATCCACTTTATCCACATGTAAAATGTTTAAAACTACATTTTTGCATGTGGAATTTTTATGAATTTATCCACTTTTTATTACCAACTACAATATTGATTTTTAGGTTATCCTCATTTTTATCCACTTTATCCACAATTTTGCACAGTGGATATATACCCACTCCTGTGAATTATGGTGGATTTATTTATTCTTCACACCATCGAATTATTGTGCTATAATTTCACACAGGTTAAATTCAAATGAGGTAATAAAAACATGGCAACTATTAATTTATACAGTAATATCGTGTCTCCGGACACTGTTGTGCCCAATATTTTTATAGATAGATACATGCCCCTGGCAAACGGAGAATTCGTTAAAATATACTTATATCTGCTTCGCACACTTTCTTCTTCTGATCACACAATATCTGTTTCTTCCATAGCAGATCACTTTGAACAGACCGAAAAGGATGTGATGCGCGCATTTAACTACTGGACAAAAGAAGGCTTACTCCGTATAGACACAGATGCACAGGGAAATGTAACAGGACTTACACTTCTTCCTGCCCAGATAAGCAGGGCTGATGCTGCTTCAGCTGAGATAAGCAGGACCGATGCTGCTTCAGCTGAGATAAGTAGGACCGATACTGCTTCAACTGAGGTACCCGGTTCAAATAAAAACATTATTGCATCATATGCAAAAAAACCTGCTCCTCAAAAGCAGGCACGCAGGGAATATTCTCTTGATGAGATAAAGCATTTCAGAAGTGATCCTGATATTTCAGAATTATTTTTTATTATAGAAACATACTTAAAACACCCGATGTCCTCTTCTGATACCAACATTATTCTTTACTGGCTCGATAAACTCAAATTTTCGCCTGAGCTCGTTACATATCTTGTTGAATATTGTATTTCAAAAGGACATTCAAGCCTGCGATACATGGATAAGGTTGCACTTGGATGGGCGGATTCAGGAATATCAACGGTCGAACAGGCCAAAAATGATTCAGCTGCACATTCTAAAGCTTATTATGCAGTGATGAAAGCACTCGGTATCACTGGACGTAATCTTATACAATCTGAAATGGATTTTATAAGCAAATGGAACAATGAATATAATTTTACAATAGAGCTTATAAATGAAGCGTGCAAGCGGACTATAACCGCTACACACCAGCCCAGCTTTGAATACACAGACACAATATTAACTAACTGGTACAGGAATAACGTCCACAATATGAATGATGTTTCCCGGCTTGACCAGTCATTTTCAAAGAATAAACAGGCTGCCAGCAGGACAGCTGAAAATGTCAGCAAATCTAAACACAATAAGTTTAATAATTTTGACCAGCGTACTCAGGATTATGACCAGCTTGAGAAATTACTTCTCAATTCATAACCAGTAAAACGGAGGAATTTATGGCACTTTCCAATGCTCAATATGATGAGATAATGCGTGCTTACGATAAGCGTCAGCTGCAGAACAAATTTATACATGAAAAACGTATCCAGGCTGCCTACAAAGCAGTTCCGCGCCTAAAAGAAATAGATGACTCCATAGCCTCTGTTTCCGTAAAACAGGCTGCAAAGCTCATAGATGGAGATACACTCGCCCTTGCGGATTTAAAGGCTGTTATTGCAGATTACAAAGAGGAGAGAGCTGCTCTTCTTGAAGCCACCCACTATCCTATTGACTATTTTGAGCCGGTGTACACCTGCCCTGACTGCCGGGATACAGGCTATATAAATGGTCAGAAGTGCCATTGTTTCAAACAGGCTATAATTGACACCGTTTATTCCCAGTCAAATATTAGAGAAATTCTGGAACGTGAAAATTTTTCAACATTTAAATATGATTATTATTCCGATTCCGATATAAATCCGGCAACAGGTCTTTCATCCCTTAAAACGATGAAAAATGCTGTTTATGAATGTCACCGCTTCATTGATGACTTCGAAAATAAACCTAAAAATCTATTTTTATATGGCAATACCGGTGTCGGAAAGACTTTTTTATCCAATTGCGTTGCAAAAGATTTATTAGATTCAGGTCATTCTGTAATATACTTTACAGCCTTTCAATTATTTGATATATTAAGCAAAGGTGTGTTTGAAAAAGATTCTGATGCGATCGCAGCACACCAGAACATTTTTGACTGTGATCTTCTTATAATAGATGATCTCGGTACAGAACTTTCAAATTCATTTACCACTTCGCAGCTGTTTTTATGTGTAAATGAGAGGATCCTGCGCCACAGATCAACGATTATTTCCACTAATCTGAATCTGGCCCAGGTAGCAGATATTTATTCAGAGCGTACTCTGTCACGTATTTCTGACAGCTACACTATCATTAAACTATTTGGTGATGATATTCGAATTAAGAAGCATACCATGCGGTAATTGCTTTTTATTATAAAAACATTTTATTTACATTGACAATTTATGGAGGAACAATAATGCCAAACGATGAGAGAATTTTGGAAACTATGCCTACAGGTACACTTGGACTTGTCGCTACAGAAAGCTGTATAGGTCTCGCTGAAAAAGTGGACAGCTATTTACAGGGATGGAGAGAGCATCGCGAGCATGAGCATGCTAACGAGATAGCTTTCAAGGATTATTACAAAAATAGCTACATCATCCGCCCTTCAACACCTAGATTCGGTTCCGGAGAAGCAAAATGTGTTATCAACCAGTCCGTGCGTGGATATGATCTTTATATTATGGTCGATGTCACAAACTATAGCCTCACATATTCTGTATGCGGCCAGACAAACCACATGTCACCTGATGATCATTACGCAGATCTTAAGCGTGTAATCGCTGCTGTCGGTGGAAAAGCCCGTAGAATAACAGTAATTCTTCCATTCTTATATGAAAGCCGTCAGCACAGACGAACAGGACGTGAGTCTCTTGACTGCCCACTTGCACTTCAGGAACTTACAAATATGGGTGTAGATAATATTATTACATTCGATGCTCATGATCCTCGTGTTGTAAACGCAATCCCTCTCAATGGATTTGAGAATGTTATGCCTTCTTACCAGTTCATCAAAGGCATTTTAAAGAACGTTAAAGACATTACCATAGATGCAGACCACCTTATGATCATCTCACCTGATGAGGGCGCAACAAATCGTGCTATTTACCTTGCTAACGTACTCGGCGTTGACATGGGTATGTTTTATAAAAGACGTGATTACAGCCGTATCGTAGATGGACGCAACCCTATCGTGGCACACGAGTTCCTTGGCTCAAATGTAGACGGAAAAGATGTTCTTATCATTGATGATATGATTTCATCAGGTGAAAGCATGATCGATACTGCTAAAGAGCTGAAAAAAAGAAACGCAAACAGGATCTTTGTTGTTTCAACATTCGGATTATTCACTAACGGATTTGATTCATTTGATAAAGCTTATGAAGAAGGACTTATTTATCGTGTTGTTACAACAAACCTTATTTACCAGTCTCCAGAGCTTCTTTCAAAAGAATATTACATCAGCTGTGATATGAGCAAATATATTGCATATCTGATCGATACATTAAACCATGATTGTTCTATCAGTGATCTTCTCTCACCATATGATAGGATAAAAAAATGTGTAAAAAAATACAATGATGAACAGAAGGCTGCAAAAAACCAATAAATTGCATTGTAATAAAAGCTCCGCCACAACGGCGGAGTTTTTTCTTTTATCCAGTTACATCTGGAATAAAAAAATCCATGAAATATCAAAAGATATTTCATGGATTTTTGTGTAGTTTAAAATTTATACCGATCAATAATTAAACTAACTCAAGGAGTACTTCAAGAGCTCCGTCACCTTTACGCTGACCAATCTTAACGATTCTTGTATAACCACCGTTACGTGTAGCATATTTAGGTGCGATCTCATCAAATAACTTATTTGTTACATCGATAGTCTTTGTACCCTTCTTTGTGCCGTCAGACTCTTTAGCTGTGTAAAGAACTTTAAGCATCTGTCTTCTTGCATGAAGACGTGAAGCAGAATCCTTCTTGATTGTCTTTTCTACTTCATCGTATACAGTAACTTTCTTTCCATCAACAACTTCTTTAACTCTCTTGCCATCTTTGTCCTTGCGGGCAACCTTAGCTGTTACAGTAACCTCTTCAAAGTTGTCTTTCTCTTTTACTGCTAAAGCGATAAGACCTTCAGCAATCTTGCGTACTTCTTTAGCCTTAGCTTCTGTTGTAACAATTTTTCCGTTAACAAGAAGCTGTGTAACCTGACCTCTTAATAAAGCCTTTCTCTGGCTAGATGTTCTGCTTAATTTACGATATTTTGCCATTTTGATTTTCCTCCATTTGTGGGACATCCGGTCACGCTCTTCGGTCTTACTGCCAGACATCGTATCTTGTTTTGATAGATTATAATAGTGGGGTACATTTCAAAACACCCTGCTATTATTGTATCAGTTGCCACTCATGTATACTGGCTTTTTGCCAGCCAGACATAATCACGCTCTTTGGTCTTATTGATTCTGCCCATATGAGTATCATAACTGTTTACACAGTTACTGATTTATCTTTTACATAAATCACTTTGAAAAATATATTTTATTCTTCTCCCTGATTTAACTGTAAACCTAATTCTTTTAACTTAGCTAAAACCTCTTCTAAAGACTTACGTCCAAGGTTACGGACTTTCATCATATCCTCTGGAGTTCTGTTGATAAGTTCAGCTACAGTATTGATTCCAGCACGTTTTAAGCAATTGTATGAACGGACGGATAACTCAAGTTCGTCAATGTTCATCTCAAGGACTTTCTCCTGCGCATCGTTCTCTTTCTCTATCATTACATCAACCTGCTGTGCTGCTTCTGAAAGATCGATGAAAAGATTTAAATGCTCGCTTAAAACTTTAGCAGCAAGGCTGACTGCCTCATCTGGCTCTAATGTACCATTAGTATATACATCTAATGTTAATTTATCATAGTCAGTAACCTGACCTACACGAGTATTCTCAACAGTAAGGTTTACACGCTCTACAGGTGTATAAATAGAATCAACAGCAAGCACTCCGATAGGTGTATCCTCTGTCTTATTCTTGTCAGCACCTACATAACCTCTACCATTAGTAATTGTAAGCTCCATGTATAATTTAGAATCTGCTCCACCATTTAAGTGTGCAATCTCCAACTCAGGGTTCATGATTTCGATATCAGAGTCAACCTGAATATCAGCTGCTGTAACAACGCCTTCACCTTCGAATTCGATATAAGCAACTTTTGGTTCATTTGTAGTAACTGTTATTGCGGATTGCAAGATTTTTGATATTCATGATAATCTCAGCAACATCTTCTTTTACTCCAGGAATAGAGCTGAACTCATGTAATACGCTATCAATCTTAACCTGGCTGACTGCAGCTCCTGGCAATGAAGAAAGCATGATTCTTCTTAAAGAGTTACCAAGTGTTGTACCATAACCTCTCTCTAATGGCTCTACAACAAATCTGCCATATGTCTTGTCTTCTGAAATTTCTGCGATTTCAATTTTTGGTTTCTCAAAATCGAACACTACAATTTCCCTCCTTCTCGGGTATCGTTGTTATATGTTATCAAAGAGTGGATAAGCCGGGAAAGAAATCCCCGGCAAATCAACCTAATTTTACTTAGAATATAACTCGACGATGAGCATCTCATCTACAGGAACATCGATCTGCTCACGTGTAGGTAACTCTTTTACAGTTCCCTGTAATTTATCTGCGTCTACATCTAACCACTCAGGAACGATTCTTCCACCAGCAACTTCAACGATGTCTTTCATTCCTCTGAATATTCTTTTTGCTCTCTTTAATTTCAATAACATCACCAGCTTTTACTAAGTATGAAGGGATGTTAACTACTTTTCCGTTTACTGTAACAAACTTGTGGTCTACAACCTGTCTTGCTTCTTTTCTTGTTCTTGCGAAACCAAGACGGAAAACTACGTTGTCAAGTCTTGACTCAAGAATTGTCATTAAGTTTGGTCCAGTTAAGCCTTTCATTTTATCTGCTCTGGCATAGTAGTTACGGAAAGGTTTCTAATACACCATAAATGAATTTAGCTTTCTGTTTTTCTCTTAACTGAAGTCCGTACTCAGAAACCTTTCTGTTTGCTCTTGTTAAGTTTCTTCTAGACTTCTTATCATATCCTAAGAATACAGGCTCTAAACCAAGAGATCTGCATCTTTTAAGTACAGGTACTTTATTAACTGCCATTTTAATCTATACCTCCTAATTAGACTCTTCTACGTTTTGGTGGACGACATCCATTATGAGGTACTGGAGTAACATCCTTAATTGAAGTAACCTCAAGACCGCAAGCTGAAAGTGCACGGATAGCTGCTCTTCCTGAGCCTGGTCCTTTAACAAATACGTCAACTGTCTTTAATCCGTGGATTAAAGCTGCTTTTGTAGCAGTTTCTGCTGCCATCTGTGCAGCATATGGAGTAGATTTCTTTGAACCTCTAAATCCCAGACCACCAGCACTTGCCCATGATAATGCATTTCCTTCAGCATCTGTTAATGTAACGATCGTATTATTGAAAGATGCCTGGATATGTGCCTGTCCGCGTTCAACGTTTTTCTTTACACGCTTTTTAGTTGTTTTCTTTGCAACATTCTTAGCCATATTTAAACTAACCTACTTTCTCAAATTAAATATTATTTTTTCTTATTTGCAACAGTTCTCTTAGGACCTTTTCTTGTTCTTGCGTTTGTCTTAGTCTTCTGACCACGAACAGGAAGTCCTTTTCTATGACGGATACCACGATAGCATCCAATTTCCTGAAGTCTCTTAATATTTAAAGCGATTTCTCTTCTTAAATCACCTTCAACTGTCATTGTCTCATCGATAACAGAGCTGATTTTCTTAACTTCCTCGTCTGTAAGATCTCTTACACGAGTACTTGGGTCAACACCAGCTGCTTCAAGGATACGATTAGCACTTACTCTACCGATTCCGTAGATGTAAGTTAAACCGATTTCTACACGTTTTTCTCTTGGTAAGTCTACACCTGCAATACGAGCCATGTGAGTTTACACCTCCATAATTTTTTACTTGTTTGTTAGTAGCGATACACTGCAACTATGTACCTTTCCCGAAAGATCTCCAATCTGCAGCTACGGTTGCACGTCCTGAAATGTGTACAGACAGATTTCTTCCCATATTTACATTTTCGTTCCACGTCACTCGGTATTATAACGTCGAACCAGAATGCCTCTGTTTATTATGAACAGCGATGATATTATATCTCGCTGCAGCCGCACATAATGATGTGAAAAAGGATAATCCTCAAATGCACAAACAACAGGGTCAAATATAACTAGTAATTAACCCTGTCTCTGCTTATGCTTTGGATTTCACAGATAATTCTGATGCTTCCTTTTCTCTTGATAACTTTGCACTTTTCGCAAATAGGTTTAACTGATGATCTTACCTTCACAGCAAATCCTCCTTTCTCTATAAAAGTCCTTTTCAGGTACTTTTCCAAAAGTGTCCAGATAGCATTATACACGGACACTTAAGGGAAGTCAACATTTTTTTGTATATTTAAAATAATAATTTATTTATCTCTCCAGATGATTCTGCCCTTTGTCAGATCGTATGGTGACATCTCTATAGTAACCTTGTCACCAGGGAGAATCCTGATGAAATTCATTCGTAATTTACCACTGATAGTGGCAAGTATCTGATGACCATTTTCAAGTTCAACTTTGAAAAATGCGTTTGGAAGTTTCTCAACTACAACGCCTTCTACTTCTATAACGTCTGCTTTTGACATTTTAAATTCCTCCTGTTAATTCGAATTAAAGTAATTCCAGAAATCCAGCTTCTTTTTCTTCCTCTGTCAATGAGAGTATTTCCGGTTTTCCATTTGTAATAAGAATTGTATTCTCATAATGGGCTGATAATGACATATCTTCTGTTATGACAGTCCATTCGTCATCCATCCATAAAACATCAGGTGTTCCTGCGTTTATCATTGGCTCAACGGCAAGTGTCATCCCCGGTTTGAGCCTCAGTCCTTTTTTAAAGCCCTGTGGCCTGAAATTAGGCACTTCCGGGTCTTCATGAAGATGTGTTCCTATTCCATGCCCTACAAGATCATATACAACACCATAACCAAACTGGTGTGCAAACTGCTCTATTGCTCCGGATATATCATAAAGTCTTTTGCCTGCGACAGCATTTTTTATGCCAGCAAAAAAACTAAGCCTTGTTCTTTCGATAAGAAGTCTAGCTTCTTCGCTTATTTCCCCTACGCCAACAGTCCTTGCTGCATCAGAATGATATCCCTTATATATAACACCTGCATCAAGGCTTACGATATCACCATCCTGTAAAATACGATCATCACTCGGTATTCCGTGTACAACTTCCTCATTTACAGAGACACATATAGATGCCGGATAACCACAATAATTCAAAAACGATGGCTCACATCCGTAACTACGGATCATTTCTTCTCCCAAACGATCTACATCTTTTGTAGACATTCCGGGTTTTATTTCTTTTCCAAGCTGTTGATGTACCGCCGCAAGTATCCTTCCGGCCTCTCTCATAAGCTCTATTTCCCGGTCTGATTTAATAGTCACAGACATTATTATTCACCTAAAATACTAACAATGGCTGAAAATACTTCATCCATCGGTTTTGTTCCGTCAACTGACTTAAGAATTCCCTGCGCCTTGTAATAATCAATTAAAGGCTGTGTCTGCTCATGATAAACTGCAAGACGTTTCTGAACGGTCTCCGGCTTATCATCATCTCTCAATACTGTATCAGCTCCACAGGCATCACATTTGCCTTCTACCTTTGTAGGATTGAATACAATATGGTATGTTGCTCCACAGTTAAGACATGCTCTTCTTCCACCCATACGGTTTACAATGTTCTCATCCGGTACATCGACATCAATTGCATAGTCCATTGTCTGGTCTATTTTATTTAATGCTGCATCAAGCGCCTCTGCCTGAGGAATAGTTCTTGGAAAACCATCTAAAACAAATCCTTTTTTGCAGTCATCCTGCTTGATCCTGTCCATTACAAGATCACATGTAAGTTCATCCGGAACAAGTGCTCCCTGATCCATATACTCTTTTGCTTTCTTTCCCAGATCTGTTCCGTTTTTTATGTTTGCACGGAATATATCCCCGGTAGAAATATGTGGTATCGAATATTTTGCTGCGATCTGTTTTGCCTGCGTACCTTTTCCAGCACCAGGAGCCCCTAACATGATTATTTTCATATGAAATTTCTCCTTATTTGATAGCACGAATGGAGATACCGAGTTTTCAGTATCTCCAATGTACAATTAGTCATTTAAAAAACCTTTATAGTATCGAACTCTCATCTGTGATTCAATCTGTTTCAATGTCTCGATAACAACTCCGACAATGATGATAATTGAAGTTCCTCCGAAGGATACATCAGCTTTAAATACTCCGTTAAAGAAAATCGGAACAAAAGCTATAAATGCAAGTCCTACGGCTCCAATGAATACAATATAGTTCAATATCTGATTTAAGTAATCGCTTGTTGGTTTTCCAGGTCTGATACCAGGTATAAAACCTCCAGAACGTTTCATATTGTTTGCAATCTCAAGTGGATTGAATGTAATCTGTGTATAAAAATATGCAAAAGCAACTACAAGTATAATATACACGATCAGACCGATCGAATAAACCGGTTCTGATGGGTCACACCAGTTAGACTGTGATAATCCCTTTAAAATCTTTGAACCAATACCTGAACCATTGCCCTTTCCAAGAAAACTGGCAATTATGACCGGTGTCTGCATAAGCGACTGTGCAAAGATAACAGGAATAACACCACTGGTGTTAACCTTAAGCGGAATGTGGGTCTGCTGACCACCCATCTGCTTATTACCACGGATCTTGCTTGAGTACTGGACAGGAATTCTGCGCTCAGCGCCCTGAAGAAGTACTACAAATACTACCATTGCTGCAATGATAGCGACAATTATAAGTCCTGCAACTATAGCCTTAGGTACATTAGCAGCTGACTTAATGAACTGCTCCCAAAGAGTACTTAAATCCTCTGGAATACGTGAAATAATATTGATTGTCAATACTATTGATATTCCGTTTCCAACACCCTTTTCTGTAATACGCTCTCCAATCCACATAAGTACAGCTGAACCTGCTGTAAGTGAAGTAACGACCATAATAACAACAAGTGGTGTTTTATCTGTAAGATAATTACTTCTATAGAATCCTACTACCATTGCAATTGCCTCAATGAGTGCAAGTGCAATAGTGAGATAACGTGTTATCTCAACAATTTTCTTTCTGCCATCCTCGCCATCGCGTTGCATCTCTTCAAGCTTAGGTATAGCAATTGTAAGCAACTGCATAATGATTGAAGATGTAATGTATGGTGTAATATTCAGCGCAAATACTGACATCTGTGAGAATGATCCACCTGTTATAGCATCAACAAAGCCTAAACCATCTGCTGATTTACTGTTTAACCAACTCTGAAATACGGAGCCCTTGACACCAGGAATCGGAAGCTCGCTTCCGATTCTGATGACAATAAGCATCATGAATGTAAAAAGGATTCTATTACGGACATCCTTTATTTTAAACGCATTACGGAGTGTTTTAAGCATTAGATCACCTCTGCTTTTCCACCAAGAGCTTCGATTTTCTCTTTTGCACTAGCACTGAAAGCGTTAGCCTGAACTGTAAGCTTCTTAGTAAGTTCTCCATTTCCAAGAATCTTTACGCCATCTCTAGGATTCTTAACGATTCCAGCCTCGATTAATGTCTCAACTGAAACTACTGCATCGTTATCGAATCTCTCAAGAGCTGAAAGATTTATAGGTACGATTGTAAGAGTGTTTCTATTCTTGAAACCTCTCTTAGGCAATCTTCTATATAATGGCATCTGTCCACCTTCGAAACCAGGTCTTGGAGCTCCTGAACGAGCCTTCTGTCCCTTGTGTCCCTTACCAGCAGTCTTACCGTTTCCTGAGCCGTGTCCACGACCTCTTCTGAAATTATCACTATGAACTGAACCCTCAGCCGCTTTTAAATTAGATAAATCCATCACGGTACCTCCTTATTTTATTCTTAAACTTCTTCTACTTTTACGTATGGTGCTACTTTGCGAACAGCTCCCTGTGTAGCTGCATTGTTTGGTAACTCTACAGTTTTGCCTAACTTAGTAAGACCAAGAGCCTCAATAGTCTTCTTGTTCTTAGGAACAGCACCGATTGTAGATTTGATTAATGTAACTTTAACTCTATCTGCCATTTTAGCGTTCCTCCTAACCTAAGATTTCTTCTACAGATTTACCACGAAGCTTTGCAACATCCTCAGGGCTTCTTAACTGCTTAAGAGCCTCGATAGTAGCAAGTACTACGTTCTGCTTGTTGTTTGATCCTAAAGACTTTGTACGGATATTCTGGATACCAGCGATCTCGCATACTGAACGTGCAGGACCACCAGCGATGATACCAGTACCTTCAGGAGACTTCTTTAATAATACGGAAGCACCTGTATATTTTCCTGTTACATCATGTGTAATAGAGTTGTTCTCGTCTAACTTAACATTTACCATGCTCTTGATGGCGTCCTCTTTACCCTTGCGGATAGCTTCAGGAATTTCTGCTGCTTTTCCAAGACCTGCACCTACATGGCCGTTCTTGTCACCAACAACAACGAGAGCTGTGAATCGCATGTTACGTCCACCCTTAACAACCTTTGTTACACGCTTGATGTCAACTACCTGGTCAACTAATTCTAATTGACTAGCGTCAATGATTTCACGTTTCATGTTTGTCTCCTCCTAAAAATCTAAGCCAGCTTCTCTTGCTGCTTCAGCTAATGCTTTAACTTTTCCTGCGTAAATAAAACCGCCTCTATCGAAGACAACAGTTGAAATACCTTTATCTAATGCTTTCTTTGCGATTACAGTACCAAGCTTTGCTGCTGCATCTACGTTATTAGTCTTCTCGAGCTCTGCCTTGATATCCTTGTCAAGTGTTGATGCAGAAACGAGTGTATTTCCAACTGTATCATCAATAATCTGAGCATACATATGGTTATTACTTCTGAATACAGCTAAACGAGGACGCTGTGCTGTACCAGCAAGATGATTACGCATTCTGTTATGTTTCTTTACACGAACTTCTGTTCTTGATTTCTTACTAACCATTACTTGTCCACTCCTTTAATTATTTTTTACCAGTCTTACCAACTTTACGTCTAATAACCTCATCAGCATATTTGATTCCCTTGCCCTTATATGGCTCAGGTCTTCTCTTATCTCTGATCTCAGCTGCGTACTGGCCAACTTTTTCTTTATCGATACCCTTAATGATGATCTTGTTATCCTGAACCTCTGACTCAAGTCCTTCCGGATCCTCCATCTCAACCGGATGAGAATATCCTAAGTTAAGAGTAAGTTTCTTTCCAGCCTTAGAAGCTCTGTAACCAACACCGTTAACCTCAAGAGTCTTTGTATAACCCTCAGTTACACCAACAACCATGTTGTGGATAAGTGTTCTTGTTAATCCATGTAAGGATTTCATTTTCTTCAAATCATTAGGTCTTGTAACTACTACTTCTTCACCCTCTAATTTGATATCCATCTCTGATGGAAGAGTTCTCTCAAGAGTACCCTTTGGACCTTTTACAGTCACATGATTATTTTCTGCAATTTCAACTGTTACTCCAGCAGGAACTGCGATTGGCATTCTTCCTATACGTGACATGCCCGTACCTCCTATATTTTGATATTAGGTTAATAGTTATTTAGTATTTCTGACCTTTGTGGTCAGGTTATACTTTGGGTTGTTGATTTTGTATCCCTACTATACATCATGGATGCATCGAATATGGATACGTGATGAAATATACTTAATATAAATTAAGATCTTTAGGGGTATGTTCTCTTCGCTAAGTTCAAGCAGCGTCTTACGACTTGCTTTCACTAATCTCAGAGAACGCCCTCGCACTAAATTCACACAGCGCGCAAGCGCTTGTGTTCATTAAGTTGCTTTCGGGCTACCAAACGAATGCTAAAACTTCGCCACCAACCTGAAGCTTTCTAGCCTCTTTATCAGTTACGATACCCTGGTTAGTTGAAAGAATAGCGATTCCAAGTCCACCAAGTACTGAAGGAATCTCATCCTTGCCTGCGTATACACGAAGACCCGGCTTAGAAATTCTCTTGATGCCTGTAATAACCTTTCTCGTTTCTTATCAGCACCATATTTTAATGTAACATGGATTGTCTTGATTTTTCCATCCTCAACGATGTCGTATTTCTCGATGAATCCCTCATCTACAAGGATTCCAGCGATTGCTACTTTAATCTTAGAAGCTGGGATGTCTACTGTATCATGTTTTGCAGTATTTGCGTTACGAATTCTTGTAAGCATATCTGCGATTGGATCACTTGTCATCATCATAATGAACGATATCCTCCTTAAATATGTTTGTTAATATAGTTATTTATAAAAACAGTGGATGCCTAAGGAAGTTCTCTTCGCTAAGCTCAAACATCTCTTACAACACATGGTCATAAGGAAGTTCTTTTCGCTCCGCTCAAAGAACAGCCTTCACTAGATTCGTGCAACGCTTACGCGCGCACTCATCAAGTGTTTCAGGCTTACCAGCTAGCTTTTTTAACGCCTGGGATCTGTCCCTTGTATGCTAACTCACGGAAGCATACTCTGCAGATTCCGTATTTCTTTAAAACTGAATGTGGACGTCCACAAATTCTACAACGTGTATAAGCTCTTGTAGAGAACTTTGGTGCACGCTGCTGTTTGATTTTCATACTTGTCTTAGCCATTAGAATTCCTCCGATTATTTAGCGAATGGCATATTGAACTGTGCCAGTAACTCACGTGCCTCTTCGTCTGTCTTAGCAGTAGTAACGAAGATAATGTCCATACCACGAACCTTATCTACCTTATCATACTCGATCTCAGGGAAGATGATCTGCTCTTTAATTCCAAGGGCATAGTTTCCACGGCCATCAAATGCGTTAGGGTTAACACCTCTGAAGTCACGTACACGAGGTAATGCTAAGTTGATGAGACGATCTGCAAACTCGTACATCTTCTCACCACGTAATGTAACCTTACATCCGATTGGCATTCCTTCTCTGATTTTAAAGTTAGCTATAGCATTCTTTGCTTTAGTTGTAACTGCTTTCTGTCCTGTGATGGCTTCCATATCCTTAACGGCTGCCTCAAGAACCTTAGCGTTTTCCTTAGCTTCACCAACACCCATGTTAACTACGATCTTGTCAAGCTTTGGAATTTCCATTGCGTTTTTGTATCCGAACTTTTTGATCATTGCGTCCTTGATCTCATTTTCGTACTGTTCTCTAAGTCTACTCAATGTCTTAATCCTCCTCTCTCCAATTAGTCGATAACCTTGCCTGTTGATTTAGCAAAGCGAACTTTCTTGTCTCCATCCATCTTGAATCCTACACGTGTAGCTTTTCCATTGTGAAGGAGCATAACGTTGGAAGCATCAATTGGAGCCTCCTGATGAACGATACCGCCCTGCTGATTTGACATACTTGGTTTTGTATGCTTAGTAACCATGTTGATTCCCTCAACAAGAAGTGTATTGTTCTTTGCGTTTACGGCAATTACCTTGCCCTCATTGTTGATATCTTTTCCAGCGATAACCTTAACAAGGTCGCCTTTTTTGATTTTCATAGTTGCCATTGACGTTCCTCCTATAATACTTCCGGAGCCAGAGAAACAATCTTCATGAACTGTTTCTCACGAAGCTCACGAGCTACTGGTCCAAATATACGTGTTCCTTTTGGAGTTTTGTCATCTTTGATGATTACTGCTGCGTTCTCATCAAACTTTATATAAGATCCGTCTTTACGACGAGCACCTTTTACTGAACGAACTACTACGGCTTTAACTACATCGCCTTTTTTAACAACACCGCCTGGTGTTGCATCTTTAACAGTAGCAACGATTACATCACCGATGTTCGCATATCTTCTGGTAGATCCACCCATAACGCGGATAACAAGTAACTCTTTAGCGCCAGTGTTATCAGCAACCTTGAGTCTGCTTTCCTGCTGTACCATGCTTGTAGCCTCCTTTTATTATTTTGCTCTTTCCATGATTTCTACAAGTCTCCATCTCTTATCTTTAGATAAAGGTCTTGTTTCCATAACTCTGACTGTATCACCGATCTTTGCATCGTTTTTCTCGTCATGAGCTTTTAATTTATAAGTCTTCTTAACGATCTTGTTGTAAAGAGGATGTCTTACGTTATCTCTTACAGCTACAACGATTGTCTTATCCATCTTATCGCTTACAACAACACCAACACGTGTTTTTCTAAGATTTCTTTCTTCCACGGTCTAAAATCTCCTTTCTGAATAGGATATATTGATTATTCAGCAACTTTAGCTTTCTCGGTGATAACAGTCTGAATTCTAGCTATGTTCTTACGAACCTCTTTGATTCTTGCTGTGTTATCTAACTGGTTAGTTGCATTCTGGAATCTTAAATTGAAAAGTTCTTTTTTAGCATCAACGAGCTGTGCCTGTAACTGCTCTACGCTCTGTGCCTGTAACTCTTTAACGTATGCACTAGTTTTCATTTGACTCACCGCCTTCTAAATCTGCACGAGAAACTACTTTACACTTGCAAGGTAATTTGTGTGTAGCAAGACGTAAAGCTTCTTTAGCTACGTCTTCCGGTACTCCGGAGATTTCAAATAATACTCTACCTGGTTTTACTACAGCTACCCAATACTCAAGGGCACCCTTTCCTTTACCCATTCGAACACCCATAGGCTTATGTGTTACAGGTTTCTCTGGGAAAATCTTTATCCAAACTTTACCACCACGCTTGATGTAACGAGTCATAGCTACACGGGCAGCCTCAATCTGATTTGCTTTGATCCAGCATGGCTCAAGTGCTACAATACCGTACTCACCATTTGTGATCTTGTTTCCTCTTGTAGCTTTTCCTGCCATGGAACCACGGAACTGTTTACGATGTTTTACTCTCTTAGGCATTAACATAATTACTTAGCTCCTCCTTCCTTGTTTGCTTTTGTAGGAAGTACCTCGCCTTTGTAGATCCAAACCTTAACGCCAACCTTGCCGTAAGTTGTATCTGCCTCAGCGAATCCATAATCGATATCTGCTCTGATTGTCTGGAGTGGAGTAGTTCCATCATTGTATGTCTCTGTACGAGCCATATCTGCTCCGCCAAGACGACCTGAACATGTTGTCTTAATTCCTTTAACGCCGGCCTTCATAGCTCTTCCCATGCAAGACTTCATTGCTCTACGGAATGAAACACGGTTCTCAAGCTGTAAAGCGATGTTCTCAGCAACAAGCTGTGCATCCTTGTCCGGTCTCTTTACTTCTTTGATATCAACAACTAATTTCTTGTCTGTAAGCTTCTGAACCTCAGCCTTGATCTTCTCGATCTCAGCTCCGCCCTTACCGATTACAACACCCGGCTTAGCTGTATAAATGATAACCTTAACGCGGTCTGAAGCTCTCTCGATCTCAATCTTTGAAACACCAGCTGCGTATAATTTTTTCTTTAAAAATGTTCTGATATTATAATCTTCTACTAAGTAATCAGCGAAATCACCCTCTGCATACCATTTGGAATCCCAGTCCTTGATAACGCCAACTCTTAAGCCATGAGGATTAACCTTCTGTCCCATGATTGCCTCCTATCTTTCATCAAGCACGATTGTAATGTGGCTCATTCTCTTCTCGATTCTGTAAGCTCTACCCTGTGCTCTAGGATGAATTCTCTTCATTGTTGGTCCTTTATTTGCAAAACACTCTGCAACGTAAAGGTTCTCTGCCTTATAGTTCTTTTCCGGATAATTATTTTCTGCGTTAGCGATTGCTGACTCTAATAATTTCTTTACTAAGCTTGAAGCATATCTAGGATTGTATGTTACGATTGCAAGTGCTTCGTTAACACTCTTTCCACGAATAGCATCTAAAACGAAACAAGCTTTCTGTACAGACACTCTAGCATAAGATAACTTTGCTGAAGGTCTTGTATCTCTAACTTCATTTCTCTCTCTCTTGATTTTGGATCTATGTCCCTTTGCCATGGATGAAACCTCCTTTCAATAAATCTTATCTTACGCCTGATTTCTTCTCGTCTTTTCCATGTCCTCTGTAAGTTCTTGTTGCAACGAACTCACCAAGTTTATGTCCAACCATATCCTCTGTAACATATACAGGAACATGCTTTCTTCCATCATGAACAGCGATTGTGTGTCCAACGAATGAAGGGAAGATTGTTGAACGACGTGACCATGTCTTGATTACAGACTTGTCACCAGAAGCGTTCATAGCATCTACTTTTTTAAGTAAGCTTTCATCAGCAAATGGTCCTTTTTTTAATGAACGTGCCATTTATTCAACCTCCTAATTATTTGATTGCACGACCGTCTCTTCTACGAACGATCATCTTGTTAGACTGTTTGTTCTTCTTTCTGGTCTTTAAGCCAAGTGCAGGTTTGCCCCATGGAGTACATGGTCCTGGACGTCCTACAGGTGCCTTACCTTCTCCACCACCGTGTGGATGGTCGTTAGGGTTCATAACAGATCCACGAACTGTTGGACGAACACCCATGTGACGCTTACGTCCGGCTTTACCAATATTTACGAGGTTGTGATCTCCGTTTCCAATTACACCGATTGTAGCACGGCACTGAATTGGAACCATTCTCATCTCTCCTGAAGGAAGACGAAGTGTTGCATATTTGCCTTCTTTAGCCATAAGCTGTGCGCTAAGTCCTGCTGAACGAACAAGCTGTCCGCCCTTTCCAGGAAGAAGCTCGATGTTGTGAATCTGTGTACCAACTGGGATATTCTCAAGCGGTAAGCAGTTTCCAACTCTAACCTCAGCCTGAGCACCGCTCATAACCTTCATTCCGTCTGTAAGTCCTGCTGGAGCAAGAATATATGATTTCTCACCATCTGCATAGCAGATAAGTGCGATGTTTGCTGTTCTGTTTGGATCGTACTCGATACCAATTACAGTTGCTGGAATACCGTCTTTCTTATTTCTCTTGAAATCGATAAGTCTGTATTTTCTTCTATTTCCACCGCCCTGGTGTCTAACTGTGATTTTACCCTGATTGTTACGACCAGCGTTCTTCTTTAAAGAAGTAACAAGTGACTTCTCAGGAGTTGTCTTTGTAATCTCTGAGAAATCTGAACCAGTCATATTTCTTCTGGAAGGTGTATATGGGTTATATGTCTTAATTCCCATTTCGTTTCTCCTTTCGATATGTTTTCATTATCGCGTCTTTTCTTGACGCATATTGTTTAAGGAAGTTCTGTTCGCTAATCTCACAGAACGGCCTCGGTCTATAAACCAGCGAAGATCTCGATATCTTTGCTGTCTGCTGTAAGCTGTACGATAGCCTTCTTTGTCTTAGCAGTCTTTCCTGTTACCATTCCACGACGCTTGTTCTTGCCTTCGCAGTTCATTGTGTTAACTTTGGCAACCTTTGTTCCTTCGAACATTCTCTCTACTGCTTCTTTGATCATAGTCTTGTTTGCATCCGGGTGAACAAGGAATGTGTATTTCTTCTCAGCCATTGCATTCATACTCTTCTCAGTTACTACTGGTTTGAGGATTACATCATAGTACTGTACGTTTGCCATTATGCATATACCTCCTCGATTGTTTCTACAGCAGCCTTTGTAACTACTACTGTGTCATATTTTAATACATCGAATACGTTAAGCTCATTTGTCTGAGTTGTCTTAACTGTAGGGATGTTTGCTGCAGAAGCGATAACCTTCTCGTCCATATCATTTAATACAACGAGTGCCTTCTCAACATTGAGGTTCTTTAATACTTCTACGAATTTCTTTGTCTTAATCTCATCAAGCTTAAGTTCATCTACTACAACGAACTTGTTCTCAACAACTCTTGATGTAAGTGCAGACTTAAGAGCTGCTCTCTTCTCTTTCTTGTTGAGCTTGAATGAGTAATCTCTAGGAGTAGGAGCGAATACAACTCCACCACCTGTCCACTGTGGAGATCTTGTAGAACCCTGACGTGCATGTCCTGTTCCCTTCTGTCTCCATGGTTTTCTTCCGCCACCGCGAACTTCAGAACGTGTCTTAGCTTTCTGAGTTCCCTGACGTTTATTTGCAAGCTGCTGAAGAACAGCCATATGAACTAAATGCTCATTAATTTCTACGCCGAAAATGGAATCATTTAACTCGATCTTGTCGACTTCTTTGCCTTCCATGTTATATACAGCTACGTTAGCCATCGTAAAGTTCCTCCTTTCTTACTTTGCACTATTTACCAGATTTTGTAGTCTCTTTTACTGTAATGAGAGCCTTCTTAGCTCCTGGAACTGCGCCCTTGATTAACAGTAAGTTCTTGTCTGCGTCAACTCTTACAACCTCAAGATTCTGAGTTGTAACCTTTACGCTACCCATGTGTCCAGGCATTCCTTTTCCCTTGAATACCTTACTTGGTGAAGAACAAGCACCGTTAGAACCCTGATGACGATGGAATTTAGAACCATGAGCCATTGGTCCTCTGTGCTGACCTAATCTCTTGATAGCACCCTGGAAACCTTTACCTTTTGAAATAGCAGTTACGTCAACCTTGTCACCCTCTGCGAAGATGTCAGCCTTGATCTCATCTGCTAAATTGTACTCATCTGCGTTTTCGAATTTGAACTCGCGAACGAATCTCTTTCCTGAAACACCTGCTTTTTTGAAGTGTCCCATCTGAGCCTTATTAACACCATGTCTGTGTGCTACACTCTTTTTACCGTTAGCATCCTTCTCAACGACTTTCTCTTTCTTGTCGCCGAAACCAACCTGAACTGCGCTGTAACCGTCATTCTCAACAGTTTTAATCTGTGTTACAACACATGGACCAGCCTCTAATACAGTTACAGGTACTAATACACCATCTGCATTGAAGATCTGTGTCATACCGATTTTTGTTGCTAAAATCGCTTTCTTCATTTCTTTACCTCCTGTTTTCTACAGCGGAACGCCTCTTGCCTGTCAACCCAGCCCGCGAAGAATTAGCCGGAACAAGTAGCGGAACCGTTCATCCTAGAGCAGCCTACTAGATCGTTATGCTTTCGCACTGTATCTTCTATATAAACCATTCGGGGATATACTAATTAATTGTTGAAGCTTATTTCTGCTTCATTTTGATATCAATGTAAACACCAGCTGGCATTTCAATCCTTGATAAAGACTCTGTTGTCTTCTGTGTTGGATTGATGATATCGATAAGTCTCTTATGAGTTCTCTGCTCGAACTGTTCACGAGAATCCTTGTACTTGTGAGTAGCTCTAAGAATTGTAACTACTTCCTTCTTTGTTGGAAGAGGTACCGGTCCGCTCACCTGTGATCCATTCTTCTTTACAGTCTCGATGATTTTCTTTGCGCTTGAATCTACTAACTCGTGATCATACGCCTTGAGAGTAATTCTCATTACTTGACTTGCCATAAAAAAAGTCGCCTCCTTTTCGCACTTTTAACTTCAGTACGACAAGCGGTGACTGTACACATCTCCGTGTGTGTCCTGTGGACTTTCACACGTTGTTTCTACATTTTGTAGACCATATCTGTTCTGTACAGTGACTTGCCGTCAGTTTCCTAACTTGACATTCGCTCCGCCGAATTCTCTGTCTCATGGACAGTAACTTCAAACTTCATAGCTATCATGCCACAGCAAGTGATATTATACATGACAAAGGTCATAAATGCAACACCTTTTTCAAAAAAAAATTATTTTTTTATTTCAATAAATATTTAATTGAAATATTGTCCTTTTGCACGTATATTATTATAGAAGAAACCCGATTTTTTGCAAGCAACATGTGGTTAAATTTTTTAACAGTGTCATGTCAATAATACTTTTAAAGAGTATTACAAAATAATATAAATCGATAGAAAGGAATATAAACATATGTGGTTAGCAGATAGATGGAAAGATTACGAGGTTATTGACTGCTCATGCGGTGAAAAGCTTGAGCGTTGGTCTAAATATATTTTGCTGCGTCCCGATCCTCAGGTAATTTGGGACACTCCAAAGACTAATAAGAACTGGAAAAAGCTTAACGGTCACTATCACAGAAGCAAAAAGGGAGGCGGCGAATGGGAATTCTTTGATCTGCCGCAGGAGTGGACCATAAACTACTCTCTTCCTATTAATAAAGAGCTCACATTCCACTTAAAACCATTCAGCTTCAAGCACACCGGTCTGTTTCCTGAGCAGGCTGCCAATTGGGACTGGTTTTCAAAAGATCCATGAAGCAAAAAAGAGCGGACGTGATGTAAAAGTGTTAAACCTGTTCGCTTATACCGGAGGTGCAACGCTTGCTGCCGCCGCAGCCGGCGCTTCTGTCACACATGTAGATGCATCTAAAGGAATGGTCACCTGGGCAAAGGAAAATGCTGCAAGCACCGGTCTTGGTGATGCACCTATCAGATGGCTTGTGGATGACTGTGTGAAGTTTGTCGAGCGTGAGATTCGAAGAGGAAATCACTATGATGCGATAATTATGGATCCGCCTTCATATGGTCGTGGACCTAAGGGTGAAATCTGGAAAATTGAGGAAAGCGTATATCCGCTTGTGCAGCTTTGTGCAAAGCTCCTTACCGACAAGCCGCTTTTCTTCCTCATCAACTCATACACTACAGGACTTCAGCCCGCTGTGCTTACTTATATGATAAGTACCGCTTTAAAGAGATTTGATGGTAAAGTAACCGCAAGCGAAATTGGTCTTCCGGTTTCTTCAAACGGACTCGTGCTGCCTTGTGGTGCAAGCGGCCGGTTCGAAGGAAATTTATAAAGCAAACAGCCACGACTTTTCAGTGAATCTAATTCACATGAAATGCCATGGCCGTTTTTATATTTTCAAAAAATCGCAATATTCTTTTCAATCAGTATGATACTACGGCTCCAAGTCCCTTTCTGTCTGCCAGAGCCTTTATCCCCTCATTTATTTCTTCTCTGCTGTACTCGTTCATAGCAAGAAATTCCGCAGGCAGTTCATTCAGATAATCGTAAAATCCAAGTGCAACTTCAATTGTACTGTCTTCATCTCTATCCAGCTCATCATACAGTACGTTCTCAGCCTGATTTATCTTTCCCTGTTTTACCATAGCTATCAGCCTTGAATATAAATCATCCGATGACGTCTGAATCTCATTCTGTTCTAACTCGTAAGTAGGTGTATCCTTGCCAAACAATATCTTTGCCAGCATCCTTGCCATGTCACGCACCTGTCTCATAATTACATCATTTTCATATGCCATTTTCTATCTTTCCTCCAATAAGATCAATAGTTTCCATATGACTTTTATTTTATAATATTCTCTTTTCTTTAACATAATAAGGATAAGTATACATATGATTATTATGATTCCACATATTATAGTAAATCCATGCGCTGTGTTTGCAAACGGAACCCATTTCGCATTTACATTCATGCCATAGATTCCTGAAATAACTGTCGGAATAGCCATAACAAGCGTGATTATCGTAAGGGATTTCATGACGTTATTCAGTCTGTTGTCAATGACCGTGCTCATAAGCTCTCTGGTACCATTTATGATGTCCCTGTAAATTCCCGTCATCTCAATAGCCTGCTTATTTTCGACAATTACATCCCCGAGAAGCTCCTTGTCCTCCGGATACTGTTCAAGTCTTTTGTATCTTGTAAGGCGGTCAAGCACAACCCCGTTCGCCCTGAGTGATGTGGCAAAGTATACGAGTGTCGACTCTAATTCATGCAATGCGATAAGATCGTCTTCCTCTGTATCCTCTCCGACTCGTTCCTCGATCTCAGTCCTCATCTTATCGATGATCCGAAGGTCATTCTGATACAAAACTGAAATCCTATATAGGATCTGATATACAAACCGAAGCTTCTTTTTTGTGCTGAATTCCTTTACACGGTTATTTAAAAAGACCTGTAAAACAGGTGTATCCTCTGTACATACTGTAATGATCTCCTCGTCTGTCAAAATGATGCCCAGTGGGATTGTCGTGTAGGATTCCTTGTCATGCCTAGTCTCTATCGAAGGTATATCCACAAGAATCAACGTATACCCATCCTGCAGCTCTATACGTGAGCTCTCCTCCTCATCGAGTGCTGCAAGTACATCTTCTATGTCAACATTAAGTTCATCTGCGACAAGCTGGCCTTCTGACACCGAGGGGTTTACCATTTGTATCCAAACACCATTCTGCATGTTTTCTACTTCATGTATTTTTCTATCATCTGTCCTGTAATATTTTACCATGACGGCCTCCCGGTATCATTTATTTTATGGCAGCTATCCCTTGATCCTTTAAACATCTGCCGTTTATTTATATTTTTCAGACTGGCTCTTTATAAGCTCTGCATCCTCAAAGTAATTTATCCTCATGGCGCGCTTAACCTCTGCCATCGTCTGTGCAGCGCGCTCTCTTGCCACTTCACTTCCATTTTTGAGGATCTCATACACTGCCGGTATATCCTTTTCAAACTCTGCACGTCTTGCACGTATCGGCGCAAGCTCCTCCTGCATGATATTGTTGAGGAATTTCTTAATCTTCACATCGCCAAGGCCACCTCTGGTGTAATGTGCCTTAAGTTCATCAAGATTAGCATACTCCGGCAGATACTCCTCAAAATGTCCAGGCTTTGAGAAAGCCTCAAGATATGTGAATACTGTATTGCCCTCCACGTGTCCCGGATCTGAAATCTGGATATGTGTCGGATCTGTATACATACTCATAACCTTCTTTCTTGACATCAGCCTCTGAATCAGCAAGATATATGCAGTTTCCGAGCGATTTGCTCATCTTCTGTCCGCCATCTGTACCAGGAAGCCTGCAGCATGCCTCATTCTCAGGTAAAAGCACATCCGGCTCCACAAGCACCTCGTCGTAGATAGAATTGAACTTTCTGACAATCTCTCTGGTCTGCTCTATCATAGGAAGCTGATCCTCTCCTACCGGAACGGTTGTAGCCTTAAATGCTGTTATATCAGCGGCCTGGCTTATAGGATATGTAAAAAATCCGACCGGAATACTTGCCTCGAAATTACGGAGCTTTATTTCATTCTTAACCGTAGGATTTCTCTGCAGACGTGATACTGTAACAAGATTCGAATAGAAAAATGTAAGCTCTGTGAGCTCCGGAATCTGCGACTGCACAAACAGTGTAGACTTGGCCGGGTCGAGTCCCGCTGAGAGGTAATCAAGTGCCACCTCTATGATATTCTGTCTGATTTTCTCAGGGTTGTCAAAATTGTCTGTGAGTGCCTGTGCATCGGCAATCATGATAAATATTTTGTCAAATTCCCCTGAATTCTGTAACTGTACTCTTCTTCGAAGAGAGCCGACATAATGGCCTATGTGAAGTCTTCCCGTCGGTCTATCGCCTGTTAATATAATTTTTTCCATCTTTCTCCCTCATTCAATAAATAATATTTAAATTTTAGCCTTGAAGTCCTCTTGCCTGTCTATCCATATCTTCTACAACAATATCGTAAATTTCTCCAAGTGTAGAACAGTATTCAAGCACCTTCCATGGTTCATTTGTATGATAATGAATCTTTATAAGCTCTTCGTCTCCAACCGCAAGAAGGCAATCTCCTTTGAAATTTTGTGTGAAATAATCATTTATCACATCCTCATCGAGATCTGTTCCCTCAATCAAAAGCTGTGTGTCATAACGATACTCTAACATAGTTTTCTCCTTATCTAAAATCATTTACCTGCAACACTTATATCTTTAAGAAGTATGGCTTTAGGACCTGCGAATGTGCTGGTTTCCTGTGTCTCCTTCGAAAACTCAAAATCCTTCTGTGCATCTATTATAGTTCCGTTTACCGAGCCCCCTGTAACAGGAACGATCTTTTCTCCATCATTATAATATGCCAGTCTTATCTCTCCTCCAAAGAAGCCGCTGAGACTATCCATCTGGAAATCTGAGAAATTCACAACATACAGCCCCTTATGTGCTTTCATATCATCAAAAGACATATCTCCCGGCTGAACACTGATCTTAGAGTACACACCAGTCGGTTTCATTCCGAGATAGTATGCATATCTGCAGTTTGCATGCATATTCTTTAACTTTCCGTCTTCTATGCACACAAGGTTTTTCATCCCGACGCCTTCGCTGCTATATGGAACAGTCGGCACATACTCAACGTTTATATCCGCACCTATTTCTTTTCCTGTCTCATAATCCGAATACTGCTGATAAACGTACGCTCCATTTGCCCTGTCCTTGTAATATCCAAGTACAGTGTCAACATATTTTCCCGAAAGAACAATATCATACTTTCCTGCCTTTGGAGCCTCCACAGCCTTTGCACGATCTTTTGTAAGCTTCAAGGTATTGCGCACAAGTTCCGATATTTCCTTTGTATTGAGGTCATCATACGAAAAACTCTGATGTGTTTCTACGTCCTGTGGATTCTTACATTGTACCACAAATTCGCCGTTTACATTGTTCTTTATATAAGATACATCAACTCCATTTGAATTCACAATGCGCACCTTGTCTCTTACAGCAAAAAATTCTGCTGAATTGATAAATGCATTTTCATCTGTGTCTTCTTTGTAAACTGCATTTACAAATTTTGATGCAGCCTGTTCGATCCCGATACCATTCAAACCACTCTCAACCTCAAAGCACTCTGCCTTTTTCGCCGGAGCAAGATCATAAAATTTGTTCGGAACAAATTTCGCAGCCATATAAGCTTTCTTACATTTTGCCTTGAGCTCTTTGTCTGAAGTAGATGGCGAAACATTAAAGCTTGCATTTCCTCTGTAATTCTCGCCATTTATCACAAAATCCCTGTAAACTGTAACTACGATGTCATCGGTTTTTGTTTTTCTGCGCATATCGAGATTCTTTTTTATAAAAAACAGTTCTGCTGTCTCCCTGCCTGTTTCACATATGCTGTATACATCGACACAGCACTCATGCAGTATTTCTAATATTTTCTGAATCATATATCCCTCCATTATCCAAGTCTGATCTTTGCTTTGATATATGGACCTCCATCTGAGACTTTAACCCATTCCTTATAGCCTTTTCCGCAGAATCCACTTCCTCCGAGTTTTATTTCATCGGACATCATTGTAATAGATTTGAGTAAATCCGGCACATAGCCGCTCATTACGATCGGAGAAAATACTTTTCCGGTAAATTTACCGTCTTTGATCTCTCTTGCAATATTTACCATCAGCTGGATTCCCCAGTTTTTCGGATCCTCCATACCGCTTGATGCATCCTCAAGTAAAATCCGTACTTGATCGAAGCTATCATGTCCTCGAGTTTATCCTTGCCCGATTCAAAATAAGTATTTGTCATACGTGTGTATGCTTTTCTCTTATAGCTTTCCCTTCTTCCGTTTCCGGTAGGAACCGTACCAAGGCTCATAGCGGACTGTGCATCCGATATTCCTGTCTGAAGGACACCATCCTTTATTACTACCGTATCCTTCGAAAGGACTCCCTCATCATCAAAGAAATAGCTTGCGACCTCATGTTCACATGCCATATTGGCTCCATCATGCATTGTAAGTACAGGTGCAGCAACATCCTTTCCAACGTATGATTTCGCAAGGGCTCTGTCTTTTACAAACATATCCATCTCCACACCATGGCCAAATGCCTCATGGGCAATCATTCCCGTAACTTCCGGTGTGCAGATGCAATCATACTCGCCCGGCTCGATCGGTGATGCTTCAAGCAATTCGAGCGTGTTCTTACCAACATGGCCGATTCCACCCCTTATATCACGCATGATCTCTATGCCGCCGAGATTTGAAAAGCCTTTAAAACTATATTTAACAACTGCGTCTTTCTTTGCGTCTACCATGAGCATTCCACATGCCCACATAACGTTCTGCTCCATATCCCTGTTTGGGGATAAAAATAATTTGCTGTACTTTTGTGTTGATAATCCGACTGTTGCATTTAAAATCTTTTTGTCATATAAAAGTGCATCGTCCTTTATCTCTGTAAGTTTCGCCAGTATAGCCTCATCACCCATATCCTCCGGAGCTATTTCATAATCTGTGCTCTCACAGAATGTACATGGCTCATCCTCTAACTGTTTATACTGGCTGAGTGTCATACCATTTACTGATTCTTTTAACGCAACCACACTTTTTACCATGCTTACGATATCTTCTATTTTTTCTTCGGATATATCATTGAAAGAATACTCTCCATATGCATTTCCATCATAGACTTTTATGACAAATCCACGATTGCATAACAGATCGTCCTCTCCCATGAATGTAACGGTTTTTGAAACTCTATACTGATAAGCTTCTGAATCCACTGCAAGTATTGATGCATATGAAAAACTTTCAAGCAGTCTGTTTAAAAGTTTTTTCAGAAGCGGTCTGGTATTTGTAAGGTACTCACTTGATTTTACCTTCATGTCAACCTCCTGCTATATTTTATAAACTTTATGCTCTGCGGATTATATCCGCGTAAACACCTTTGTCAGCTTTTAACAGATCATCCGGCGCAAGCGTGATCTGGAGTCCTATCCTTCCACCGCTCACCGTTATCCTGTCAAGCTCTTTTGCGGATTCGTCTACAAATGTAGGATACTGCTTTTTCATCCCTATAGATGTACATCCGCCTCTTATATATCCTGTGACCTTTGTCAGATCCTTAAGATGCAGCATCTCTATTGATTTCTCACCAGCTGCTTTTGCCGCCTTTTTGAAATCGATCTCATCATCTATAGGCACAACAAATACATAATATCCGCTGCTTTTGCCTACTGTCGTGATCGTCTTGTACATTCCTTTATGATCAAGTCCAAGTGTATCCGCAATCTGTGATGCATCAACAAACTCATCACACTCATATGTCCTCGCCTCATAAGGGATCTTCATCGTTTCAAGTATTCTGACCGCATTTGTTTTTGCTTCTTTTTTACTCATGTCTTCACCTTCTGCACTAGTTTCGGCTCACTATAACAAAGTGTGTGCTTTCTATATTATAATAGCTTTTCATTTCAGAAACAAGAGATATAAATCCTAATCCGTCATTTTAGCATTAGGATAAATCAACTGCATTTTTTCATCTCCGTAATGCTCATCCATATAAGTTTTCCATGCACGATCCGCTTTAACATCATTCCCACGCTCATCATAGCGGATCAAAGCCATACATGATACCACAATATTGCAGCACATAAATATTATAAGAGTCCATGTAATTATTTTTCCGGCTAGATGAGGTATTTTCTCTATAAAGCCGGAAATCCTTGGATACAATTTTTTAAACCAGGCAACTGCTGCGATCCCCCAGAAAAAACAATACAATAAATTTATGCGGCCTCCAAGATTAAACGGCATTCCGCTGTAGTCCCAGAATATTTTTCCAAACACGATCTCTGTAAACACACTGCACAGATATTCATAGGCTCCCCCCAGAAGCGTTCCCATCCAGAACAAAAAGCCATCTGATCTGTCCTTATATTTATATAGTAAAAGTGTTACAGCAGCTATGGCAAATCCCCATACAATACTGAATGGTCCCCAGACAACACTGCTGCGGCTCATCCACACGCCCGCTGTCAGCCTGCAGAATATCGTCTCCGTTACATCTCCCAAAAAAGCGCCTATAAAGAAAAGCAGGATAATTTTGTAAAAGCTGCAGCCCTTTGCGAATCCGGCTTCCTTTTCCGCTCCGGCAGACTTTTCCATTTGTGGATATGCCTTCGTAATTCGCTTTTCTACATGTAAAGCAATCCACTTTCCAAGCTTTGCCGTGGCATTTGCAATAGCATTATTTGCTCGTTCAAGCTTATCAAACCTGCCTTTTCTGCCTGTAACAAGCATATATGACGCCAGTATATCCACTACAAGAACCGCTGCAAAAATCCATATGATCAGTTCTATTATAAAAGAAGGACATAGTTTAAACACCAGCAGCGCTAAGCCATTTCCAAACTTTATTACTAAAAATCCTAAAATTCCCCATAAAACTGAAGAGAAAAGGCATATATATCCATCAAGATTCCATTTACGTTCTCTATAATCCCACCAGCGTTCTTTATACACTTTCTCTATAAGATGCCCTGCTATCCACTCTATCACAGTCAGATAGATCATCGAAAAAATAAACAGCCATATTCCATTTAATTCATTTATGGTTACAGATATTACAACCGCTCCTACACCATATATAATACAAAGAGGGCCATTTATAAGACCTCTGTTTGCAAATTTTTTCTGTCTTATCGTCGCATATACTGTCTCACCTATCCATCCCAGAAAAGAGTATACAAAAAACAGCCATAATAATTCATATCCCGAAAACTTCATCATTTCCTCCGTACCATCTATTTTATACAAAAGATATTATAATTGTTTTTTAAGATCTTCGCCACTGATTTTAATTTTAATACATTATTTGTAAATTACTAAAACTTCCCATATGCATAATGTTGATGGTGCCGTCCGGGGTGCGGGCTTACGCTTCTTCCGATAGCGGAACTCGTTCGGATTGCTAATTTGTCGGTGCCTGTTTCCGGCTCTTTCGATTGTTTATGTTCATTCTACAGCTGCACACCCGCACCGCAGTGTCCGTCTATGGCACACACTCGATTTCTGACGTGTCGTGTGGGAGTTAATGCCGATTTACAGCTATAGGTTGCACGGGCGCACACACGTCCAAGCTTGTAGTCTAAATCAACTTTGCAACATAAATAGCGCGTTTGGAGCACCCGTGCATAATATACTTAGTTGGAAACGGCATTTACTCCCACTAGACTAAGGAGTCTGAGAGCGTGTGCCATAGACGGACGCTGCGGCGTGGGTGTGCATCTGGAGAATGTACACAAACTTTGAGCCGGAAACAGACACCTGACAAATTTACGCAATCCGGACGAAATGTTCCGCTATCGGAAGAAGCGTAAGCCCTCACCCCGGACGGCACCTTGCCACAATATAATATGGGAAGTTTAAGTAAATTATTTGAGTTTGCATTTTAATAGCTATAGTTCTATAATAGGCGTTGGTGATAAATATGAATTGGTTGATCAGACATAAAAGGATTTTACTACATTTTAATATGGCATTTATCGGAGGACTTACCGGTGCGTATGCTATCCTTGTGCGTGGTGGGAACTTCGGTGCTGCCCAGACAATGAACCTTATAGAAATGGTTCTGGATTTCGCTGATTTAAAATTTTACGATGCGCTTATCCGTGTAAGCATTTTCATAGGTTACGGAATTGCGATTGTTGCAGCATTCCTTATTCCGCTTTACCTGCCTAAATACAAATATTACATAGCCTTGATATTTGAAGTTCTATGCATAGCAATCTCAGGACTTATACCACTTTCGGCAAATCCACTTCTGGCATTATTCCCTGTATTTATTTTAAATGCATATCAATGGCAGACATTTACTGACCCTGATTGTTACAACAGCTCAACGATCTTTTCTACAAATAATTATAAACAGACTCTTTTGTCATGGACAAAATATATAAGGGAAAAGGATCTGGCTCAAAAAAGAAGAGCATGGATATTTACCGATACTCTTATCTTCTTTCACATTGGTGTGCTTTTTGGATATTACGCCGTTAAGTTTTTATCAGAAAAGGGAATATGGCTTACGTTTCTGCCAATAATGACTGCACTTATTCTGGTAAGCCCGGTCTTTGAATACCATACGATAACCGTTGAATCTAAAAGCAGCAGCTTACCATCAAGAAATACTATCAAATAAAAAACTCCGCACAAAGCATTCTGCTGTGCGAAGTTTTTTTATTTATTTCGATTTAAAATATTCCGATCATTTTCCCAATAATATATAGCTGACTTGAAAAAGTAAATTCCAGTGCAGGGGTAAATTCCACCACGCTTTAAAATTCTTTGATTTTTTAGAATTGTGGGAGGCTAAATCCTTATAAAACTGCTATAATTAGATTAACTTTCCATAAAACATCTTACTTTCAGGCATGGCAAACAAGCCTCTGGGGAGTTTCTGTGCGAAACTAAATTCCACAGGCCGCATTCAAAAAATGTGAATTGTTAAGTTCCAGCCTGACAGCAGATTTTTATGCTAAGTTAGTGGTTAAAGCGTATCAGCTTAGGCGTCAGATTGACCTTATCGGGTGGAATCGGCCTAAGCTGAAGTGCTTTTAAGATGTCTATACCATAGTTTTCAAGTGCTACATCATACGGTGTTCGACCACCAAGGCTTTCTCTTGGGGTTGAATTTATGTGGTCTACGATAGTTCTTAAATCCCATTGGGTGAGATATTCAAAGCTAGTCTTTTTAGGAAGAATCATTCGAAGCATGGTATGTGTCTGTTCGATGCCGCCTTTTTGACCGCTTCTCATCGGATCACAGTAATAGATGCTTGACCGCATAATGCCATTAATGCCGTTTTCGAGAGACTCTGGATCTCCGAATTCGGATCCGCGATCCGTAAGAATCGTGTTGAATAAGGTTAAAAAATCATATGTGCCAAGCTGGTGTTCCAACTTGTTAAAACAGTTTTACGGCACCTTTGGTGCATCTGTTCATAATGAATGCAAGAAACAGTTTTTCACGGGTTAAGAAGAATGTCAGGATGACACGCTTTGAGTCCTGTGATGAGTGAACGGTATCCATTTCAGCAAAATGGTCAAGTTCAAGGGCTTGAAAATCAGAAAACATACGTCTGATAAAAACGGATCTGTTTTTGATCTGGGTCTTGTGTACTTTGCGGGGTTTGAATTTTACCTGACGTTTCAGATCGATGTTTCTTGCGGACAGGATTCCTTTATCAAGGTAAGAATATAGAGTTCTCACGGACATATCGAGTTCTGGATGATTCGTTATAATCTGATATGGAGACTGGCCCTGAAAAATCAGGGGCGTGATGACCATATCTTTCTGATGCAGTTCGTGTCTGGTCATGTTTATACCGGCCCTGGAATGTGAAAGACATTCTTTGTATTTGCGGTCAGCAAAAATAGCATCATAGCGGTATTTGTGGGCAGTCGTGCAGTGATTGCTTTTGGACAACCATTACACACATAAGGTGCTTTATCGAGTTGGTTACATCGTTCTTTGACAAAGTCCGGACATGTCTGGTTGCAGGTTGGACAGGTGGTACATTTGACACCGCAGAGAATGATCTTGCCACAGGCATTGACTTTTTTGCAATGATATCTGTGGACGCAAAAGTTATGTGCATTGTTAAAACAGCCTTTGTGATACCAGTCGCTGAGCCTGTGCAGCCTGATTTCTTTTGAGATTGTTGTTGGATCTTTACAAAGATATCTTGCAATGTCCTTAAAAGAACAGCCAGCGTTTAGGGATTTTTCAATGTATTTGCGATCTTCGAGAGTAAGATGTTTTTGATTACCAGGAATATATTTGCTCATGCTAGTTCTCCTTCTACTGCTGTCAGAAGGCCAACATGAGCATACCATTTATGATATGAAAGATTAAACTCCACTTGTGCAGAAGAGAATTCCACTGTATAAATGGAGGGTAGAATTAAACTTTGCAATTTTCACCAATAATATATAAGTACTAAATCCCTTGTTGCAATATTTTTTTCATGATATAATGAGCGTAAGCGAATTATATCAGCGCGAATGCGCATAGGTATCAGCCGCAGGCTATCATGTGCGTAAGCACATGATATAATGAGCGAAGCAAATGTTTTATTAGTTTATTCCAATTATCAGAAAGCAAAGAATATAATGAACAATTCAAAAAACAGACATCTTAAAACACTCAATAAAATACCCAGGATAATTTTTCTGTTTTCGATAATCGCCACTATAATTTCGATCATTGTTTTATGTTCAATCCCCGGCAACCTGGAAACTATTTCATGCGATTATGAAAGCTTTTCAAATGGATGGGTTACTGACAATGGTTCTAAAGCCGATCTGTCACACATAACCGGGAAATACATGGTTCACAATACTATTCCACTCTTATCACATGACAGTAAGTTGTTTTTCTTTCTGAAAACATCAAATGTATATGTTTATATTGACGATGAACTTATATACAAACCGGATTCCTACACAACACGCCTGCTGGGAAAAACTCCCGGTGCGTCTTTTGTACAGATCAATATAGATAAAAAATATTCCGGTCATACAGTCACTTTAGATATAGATAATCCATACTGTGATGGAAGCAGGAAAATTTCAGACATATACATCGGTGATGGTAAAGATATAATACTATCCCACATCCGGCAGAGACTGCCTGCATTCAGCCTCAGTCTGGTAATTACTGTGTTTGGATTATGTTTTATATTTTTATTTATCCCTCTTTATCGTAAACATATGATAGGAGCCGAAATGCTTTACCTTGGTGTTTTCGCCACTATTATAGGTCTATTTATGATAATGGACTGCAGGATAATGCAGCTGTTTTTCCAGAATGCACATATTTTCCATATGCAGGCTGAAATTCTTATGCCGCTGATCCTTCCGCCATTATTTTTATTTATGGGACGTATGTATAACGAATATTCACAACGAATTGTGAATTTAATAACGGCAATTAGCAGCATAAGCTTTATACTCCGCTTTATGCTTTCGCTTCTTAACATAAAAGACTTTCATGAAACTTTAATAATAACACATATTATATATAGTATATCTATTATTTTAGTTTTACATGCAGTTATAACCGGCATCCTTAGGAAAAACAAGAATACTATATACCATAATATCGGCTGTATCTGTTTTTTAATCGCCGTATCAATAGATATCGTTCTGCACTGGACAAGGCTCTCCGCTGAAACAAGCTTCTTTACACGAATCGGTGTGCTGCTTTTTCTGTTTCTTGATACATTGCAGATCATATCTTATCTGCGTTCAAACTATCAGGCAAATATCCGGATGAAGCTTTTAAGTAGGCTTGCATACCACGACGGACTTACAGATATGTTAAATCGTACATCATATATGGAGGAGATAAAGAACATCAGCAGCAACGGATATCCCGAGCTGCTTGTCGCAATATTTGATGTAAACAATCTTAAATTCGTAAATGATACATATGGACACATAAAAGGAGATGAGCTCATAAAGTCTGTTGCAGACTGTCTGCAAAACAATCTCAGAGACTTCGGAAAATGCTACCGGATAGGTGGAGATGAATTTGTATTTATATCGAAAGATAATGATGCCGAAAACAGGTTTAAGGAAATAACTGTGTCCCTTTCGCAATCCTATGGCGATCTGCATATTGATGATGATACATATATGCCTATAACAGTTGCGATGGGCTATTCTATTCTGCGTAAAGATATAAAACGCTCAATTGACGATGCTATACGTGAAGCAGATTCTAAAATGTATGAAAACAAACGCAAAATAAAGGATAGTATCAATATTTAAAAAGTGCCTCGATTATTTTACTTCTGTCCGCTACACGGTAAAGTGTCATCTTGATCGATACCACATCCGGATCTTCTGCGGCATCATTGAGCATTTTAATAAACGGATTCATACTTTCCTTTCTGCTCCACGCCTTGCTCTTTCTACTATAGTCTTTGGGTAACCGAGTATCTCAAGCAATGCTATGGCATTTGATTTTCCACCGATACCTTCATGGATCTTATAATCAAATACTATATCATCATTTAAAACCGTACTGTCAAAATAAAATTTATTGTACAGATCAGTCTCTGTAAGTTCCATATCATGTGTTGCGATCAGGGCAATGCAGTTATCTTTCGCAATATAATCAAGGATTGCCTTAGATGCAGCTATTCTCTCATGTGTATTTGTTCCCTTTAATATTTCATCTACTACACAAAGTACATTATTCCTGCTGTCGATCACATCTATCATTCTCTTTAGATATCTTGCCTCCCTGAAATAGTAGCTTTCACCCGAAAGCACATCATCCCGGAGAGACATACATGTCATCACATACATATGCGATGCTATAAAAGATTTAGCCGTACAGGTATTGATAGTCTGGGCCAGAAGCATATTTATCGCTGCCGCTTTCATAAATGTTGATTTGCCGGATGCATTTGCTCCTGTTATTATCGCTCTTGTTTTTACCGCAAAATCATTAGCAACCGGGTTCCCAAGCAGCGGATGGACAAGCTGCTCTGCCGAGATTCCCTCACTGTTATACTCCGGCCTGCACCAGCCGCCTTCCATACTCTGCCTATATGAAAGAACTGATATCTGTGCATCTATATCCCCTGCAAATTCAATAAGCCCTATGACATCTGTCTGTTTATTCTCAATTATCTTCATAGTCCTGTTAAATGCCGCAACATCTATAAGTGTAACGGCCATCAGATATTCTGCTACGATAGATCCCAGATCACCCGACATAGTTCCCTGCTTTCTGGTATTCAAGCTTACAATTGCATTTGTCATCCTCTTTAGTTTTTCAACAGATGCTTTCGTCTTATCGTCCGCAAATATATCGCCCAGTGTCTCATCTTTTACGATCCATCTTGCAAAATTATATATATTTTTAAAATTTCCAAGAGATTCAAAAAACACTTCGTATTTCTGTTTTATGCGCATATAAATAGATATATTTATAAATGCTGTCAGCACTGCCCCCACGCCCATAATATCCAGCCGGGTGCATGCAAATGATACTATGAAAAATACGAGAATGAACTGCATGATATACATCAAAATTTCATTTCCGACTTTCCATTTATCAGTATTTTTCAAAAATGACATCATGTAGTAGTCGTTTTTATTTTTGCCTATTGCGAAAAGATTCTGCTCGATCTCTATACGCTTTTTTTCATTTTCCTTTAGAAACTGCTGCCTTTTTTCAAATTTTTCCTGATTGCCGGCTGCCGATACATCATGCAGCTTATGATACAAAATCTGTTCTCCTGCAAAGCTGTCCGTATGGTTTATGCGCAGGAATACATCATCCATCTCCAGATCATCCCATGTTATATCATCAATATACGAATATCCACTTTCCATATCTACCGCAGCCTTATTATTGTTATCCACGATCTCCTCTGAAAAATCATCATGATATAAACATATTTTATCTATTCTCTGGGATGCATCGTAGAAACTGTGACATTCCAGTGGATTTTTTCCAAAATAACTTTTTATTATGGCTGTTGCCTGTTTTTTACTCAACATTATAACTTAACTTCCTCTCTTAGTTTTTTATCCACTATATATTTATTTTTTCCCGTACCTCTCTTATCGGCAGGCCCGTCTCTTTTGCTATTCTGGCAATATCTTCGTATTCCGCCTTAACCCTTTTCGTTCCATAGCCTTCTGACTTTTTCGCCTGTACCTTTCCATAACCGGTATCAATAACTATATTTTCACGTTTCAAAATATATCTGTTACACTCATACTCACGTATCCCAATCGTCGATGTATGTTTAAATATAAGGCCGGCAAACTTTTCCTTCTCATTCTGTTTACACATACAGCAGAGCATTATTCCCGGTCTGTTCTTTTTCATCTGTATATTTAGTGTGTAAACATCACAGGCTCCCTCATCCATAAGAAGCTCTGTTGCGTATGCGATATCTTCAGGTGCCATATCATCGAGATTGCATCTTAATTCTATAATTTTGTCATGTATCTTATCCTTTTCATATATACCATCTGAGTCTGCATTTTCCCCAATATATGCCCTGAGACAGTTTGCGATCGGAAAATTTTTACTACCCATACCATAGCCTGTATTTTCTATACTCATAACCGGCATATTTCCGTATTCTTTCACAAAATGTTTAAGAAGTGCCGCCCCTGTCGGAGTGCAGAATTCCCCCTCTAGTTCTCCCGCATATACAGGCATTTTCTGTAAAATAAGTGCTGTCGCCGGCGCCGGCACCGGAAGGATTCCATGCGCACAATGCACATGCCCATATCCCATGCGCACCGGCGATGCAATGATATTATCAGGATTTAATCCATCTATCAGATAGCATACTGCCACTACATCTGCAACCGCATCCAGACTTCCAACTTCATGAAAATGTATTTCATCCACGGTCTTTCCGTGTACGTTGCTTTCTGCTTCAGCGATAAGCTTATACACTTCCACTGCATTTTTCTTTACATTATCATTTACATCAAGGCCTTGTATGATGTTTTCTATATCGTGCATCGATGAATGATGATGTGCGTGGTGTCCCGGCTGATAATCGTGTACATGCTCATCGTGTATATGATCGTTGTTCATGTGATCGTTGTTCATGTCAGCGTTGTTCATGTCAACATTGTGCATGTGATCATTGTGCATGTGATCATTGTGCATGTGATCATTGTGCATGTGATCATTGTGCATATGATCATTGTGCATATGGTCATTCATTTCTTTATGTGCAAAAGTCTCGTCCATATCAGCCGGAGCTTCCTCGATTCCATCTACGAGTACTCTCACGTGCATACCTTTTATGCCGCATTTTTCGCTATCTTCGATTACATATTTTACTTTTGGAATACCTATACGGTTTAATTTATCTATTATCTGCTCCGGTTCTTTAAATAAATCAAGGAGTGCGGCTGTAAGCATATCTCCCGCAGCACCCATTCCACATTCTAAGTATAGCGTCTTCATTTTATAAGCTACCTCCAAGCTGTTCTTTTGATGCCTCCACATAGTGAAGGGCATTTTCCTTATTTGATCCGATCTCTTCCGGAGTCAGCTTTCTTATGACCTTTGCAGGGTTTCCAAATGCAAGTGTTCCATCAGGAATAATACTATTTTGTGTGACAAGCGCTCCTGCACCAATTATGCAGTTTTTTCCGATCTTTGCACCGTTTAGTATAATTGCTCCCATCCCTATAAGAGTATTATCACCTATTTCACATCCATGCACTATCGCACCATGTCCTATTGTCACATTTTTCCCGATATTTACAGGATGGGTAAGCTCCACATGGATCACCGCATTGTCCTGTACAGTTGCGTTAGTTGTACCATACACTCGCATCGTCTCCTAATGTAACATCTCCCTTTACGACTGCGCCCTCTGCTAAATAAAATGGCATATTGAATCCTCCTTTTAAAATAGAATGTGCTCTCAGAATCAATATGCCAATTATATCGCATTATTATATTTTTTTCACTACCTCGATCGCAATATCAGGATAATTCGTGATAATTGCATCTGCCCCGGCCTTTACAAGTTTCTTCATGTATTTCTTATCATTTACAGTCCATATATGCGTTTCGAGATCCCTGCCATGCGCCTTTTCGATATATTTTTCATCCTGCATATGATATACTGCCGGATGAAGAGCCTCCACATGAAGGTTATGAGCATATTCCGCAGGATTTACAACTATGTCAGAAAACAGCAGCCCACATTTCATATCAGGACATAACTTTTTTACCCTGACTATAGACTCATGATTAAATGATGAGCACCATATCCGATCCATCATTTTATACTTATCTATTAGATTTATAACCTTTTCCTCAAGATTTTTGTAAAATATCACACCGTTTTTCAGTTCGATATTTATCATCATATTTGTGTCTTTTAAACACTCGAACACTTCTTCAAGTGTCGGTATCGTTGTTTTCTTGTCATATTCTTTCATATGCTTTGATACATCAAGCGCCTTTAATTCTTTCAAAGTGAAATCTTTTACAAATCCGCTCTCACCGCTTACCCTGTCAATGGTTTCATCATGTATCACTACCATTTCATCATCTTTTGTAAGCTGCACATCAAGCTCTATTCCATCCGCTCCCATCTCTGCTGCTTTCAAAAATGCTTCCAGCGTGTTCTCCGGCACATATCCTGATGCACCTCTGTGCGCCCATACTTTCGTTTTTAGTTCGTCTGCCATGTTAATTTTCCTTCTTTCATTTGTATATACCGCCAGCTTAAGCTTTCTATTATTTTAGTATCATAACTTTGCAAAATCGGAGTTTTTTATGATCGTAGAATTTGTATTCTTTTCACCATAACGATTTGCATATTGGAGAAAAATAAATCCCAGCGCAAAAAATATTGCCTGCGCAGCTACCGCAACATTGATCGTACCTCCTGCAAATTTCACACCTGCTATAACAGCAGAGCCAAGAAACGATGCACCTTTTGCAAATATATCATATATTCCGAAATATTCTCCCGAATTTTCTGCCGGTATGATTTTTGCAAAATACGAACGTGACAATGCCTGGATCGCACCCTGAAAACATCCGACTCCAAATGCAAGTATTCCAAAACTGATCAGGTTTTTCAGCATAAGAGCATAAATACATACAACAAAATATCCTGCTATACATACATAGATCAGATTAATTGTGTCATATTTTTTTGACAATCTTCCAAATATAAGTGATCCTATACATGCAACGATCTGCGTAAATAACAGAAATATCACCTGACCTGCTGCATTAAGATTAAGATCCGTTCCAATATTTATGCAATTATCTATTATTGTTCCCACACCATCTATATATAAGAAAAATGCTATAAGGAATAGTCCGACTTTTTTATCTTTTGTTGCAATTTTCTTTATAGTCCGGAATATACTTATGATTCCATCAAATATGCGGATTTTTTCTCCGTCTGTGTAATTGATCTGCTTATAATTTTTCATAAGCGGGATCGTTACCGCAAGCCACCATATTCCGGTTACAGTAAACCCTATTATCATCGACGTCCTGTTTGAGATCAACCCTAGCATATCCGGACCACATATGTATTGCAAGTGCTGCAAGAAATGGTGCGCATGACCCAAGATATCCCCATGCAAATCCATATGAAGAAACCTGATCCATCCTCTCATCTGTCGTTATGTCGTTAATCATAGAATCATAAAATACCAAAGAAGCATTGTATAATATCTTTGTCGCAACATAGATCACAATGAAAAACATCCATGATGGTGCAAATCCGGTTAAGATGCATGCTGCGACTCCAAGTACTACGGAGCCCGAAAACATTATCTTTTTCATTCCCCGTCTGTCTGCTATTATACCACATACCGGTCCAATAAAAGCAGATATCACAGTCATTATCGATATTGCAAGCGAATAATATGCAGTCGCCTTATCTGATGAGATCTGTCCGCTTCCATTACCTATAGCAAGACTTTTATACCATATCGGAATAAGTGCACATGCTAATAATGTGTAAGCAGAATTTCCAACATCATAAAGCACCCATGACAATTCTTTTTTGTTAAGATTTTTAAATAATTTACTCATTATATACTCCCTTAAGTGCCTGTCTGTTTTTACAAGAGAATATATTATTACCTTTGAGTAAATAACACTATCACGTATAGGAAAAATCTGTGTAAATTATTCTATTCCTTCCATCATCTTCAGATAATCGCCCTTGTCTATATGCATCATAGAAATCTGATTCTTAAATCTTCTGAATCCGTATACACAGTCCACGTTCTGTATAAGAGACTGCAGACGTTCATCCGGTACACATACTATCAGCTGCAGATCCATTTTGCGGGCATATTTAAGGCATACTGCACTACGCTCCTGATCCATTTTTGAAAAAGCTTCATCAAGAAGAACAAGCTTTATCTTCGAGTCTCTCTTGCTCTGCTGCATATATAACATTGCAAAGCCTGCTAGAAGTGCAACATATTTCGGGTTCTGGCCTTCACCACCCGAGTCCCGTCCTGCCATATCGTCAACAAAATTTTCTCTTATTACATTTCCATTTTCATCTGTAACCTGCTCATACATGCTGAATGACAGATAATTGCGGTAATCCGCATACTGCTCCATTTCTCTGCGCTTTTCAGCTCTTGTATGCTCATCCTCATCCCTTGGCGGCATGAACTTGTCTGTCAAAAGTTTAATTTTCTGCTCATATTTCTTATAAAAGCTGTCTTCACCAAAGCTGAGCTGTCCCTCGAATCCTCCATCATCCAAATTTTTGCTGTCCAGTTCTTCCGCCATAAGCATATCATAGAACTGACCGTTTTCGTTCTTTGCCGGCTCTATCTTAATCTGATAGGTACTGTCTGAGAAATTAGTCTCCCTAAGAAGCCTGTTTATCTCATAGGCATGGCGTTTGGCAGCTTTTATATCTCCATGTATAGTTGCTATTACATTTTCTCTCAGGCTCTTGTATATAAGCTCACACTGTTTATCGAATTCTTCCTCATAAGAAGGTTCATAGTCTGTCTCATACTCCTCAAGAAGCTTTTCATATGCTTCGTTTGACTTTTCTGAACCATTAAACTTTGCTGAAGGTTATGTGAAAATATAGCTGTTCCTTGCGCTTCTTAAGCTTTCCTCATAATCCTGCTTTCTTCCACCATTTCCATCTGCTCCCGACAGTTCCAGAAGCTTTGTCTTAAGACTATTTTTCACAGACATGCTTGTACGGTTTTTTAGCTCTTCTTCAACTTCCTTTTCTATATCAGCATTTGCTATATATCCCTGGGTCATTTCCTCAAGCTGGATCATTCTCTGCTCGTTTGCACCTGAAATTTTTTCGTGCTGGCGTATTTTCTCATTGATCTGTCTTTGATTTTCATCAGACTCAGCCTGCAATGCTTTCAGGTTCTGTGCAAGAAGCTTTTCTTTTGCCTCAAGTTCCTTATACTCTCCAGCCTCAAGCACGCATATAAGCTCCTCAAGCTCTGCCCTCTTGGCGTTTACCTGTTCAAGTTCTTCCCGGGCTTTTGAAAGATTTACATAATGGGCAGCCTCGCCCTTTAAGCATTCAAAATCACGCTGTGCTTTTAATGCATTGATAACATTTGAAAGCTCTTCATATTCATCTTTTAATTTCTCTACATCTTTTTCATACAGAGCAAGCTTTGACTTTGAAACTTTACCACCGATACAGGCATTTATCGTGTAATCTCTCTTTTTTAAATGTCTGAATATAAAATTACTGTATGAGTAGCAGTCCGGTGTAACTCCATCTCGTACCTGCTCAAGTTCTTCTATGCTGTGACATTTTTGATATGTCCCAGATATCTTTTCAGGCATGCTTCCACATATTCTTCTTTCGCCTCAACCGCTTCATATAAACTGTTTTCATCCGCTTTTGGATTGCTGTCTTCTATCGCCTTAGAATTTATGAGGTCAACTTCCTCGTATTGTTTCATGCTGCGGAAAATAGCAGCTGCTGTATCTGCATATTCCGGCTCTGTGATCAGCGAAAGCTTAAGCCTTCCCATCCGTCCCTCGACAGCATTTTTCCACTCCTCGTCTTTTACATCAAACAGGTCTGCAAAAATCTGCACTTTTACTGTGTCTCCATATCTGTCAGAAAGGCTTCTCTGGAGTGCCGCTCTTGCCGATCTTAACCTTTCGCTGTACGACTTGCGGTTGTTCTTCATGTCTTCAACCAGCTGTTTCTTTTCTTTAAGCTCCCTGCCGACAGTATTTTTTTGTTCATTATAATCTTCTATTTCATTTTCTATATTCTGTTTTACAGATTCAAGTTTGACATGAAGTTCCCTGCATTTATCCTCTGTGATCGAGCCATCTCTTATATCATCTATAAGATTTAAAATGGTGTTGCTCACATAATCCGTTACAGCTTCATTTTCTTCCCATTCAGATAGTCCTCCCAATACCTTCTGCCATTGTCTGTTATTGTCAGAAAGCATTTCACTGCTTCTGGAAAGTTCAGAAAGCTGCTGCCTTTTACTTCCGAGATCACTTGCCTTTAGATCTGCGCTTACCTGGATGTATTCGTTATTGATCTGCTCTCTTTTTCTACTTATTTCTTCTGCTTTTTTCTGTAAGATTTCCTGATCATTTTCTATACGTTTTTTGTCATCATCTGCTGCATCTATCTTTGCCTTCATCTCTTCAATGTCGATACAGCGCATCATAGCTGATGTTTTGAAAATGTCAGCCTGCACATTTGCAAGATCCTGCCCTGCCTCCTTTATAGTCTTAAGAAGCTCTATCCGGTTGTGCATATCCTCTATTTTTTCTTTAATCTGTCTGTATGCATCAAGCTGCTCACTTATCGTTTCTATTGTCTCAGATTCGCTCTTTGGAAACATGTAATCACGTATAAACTGTCCTGTACCATTTGACATTTTAAGTGCGATCGCACTTTTTTCCATTGTGATAAAGCGGTTTGGATCAATATATCCAAGTATCACATCATAGAGTGTGGATATATACGCCTCTTTTGAGGCATATATCCTGTTCACATCCCCCTTGATATGCATCTGACCATTCTGTGATCTTTCATTTATCAGCCTTTTTATATCACTATTAGAATAACAATATCCGTCAGCTGTTATATATCCTGGTTCCGGCATCTTTCCTGAATGGCTGAAATATACAAATTTCTTTATCTCGGAATCATTTTTTCTAACTTCAAAAGCAATTCCAGCACATGTAAAATTGTGTGTCAGCTTGTCCTCTATCTCAAGTGCAATGACCGAACAGAAATCCATATCTTTACGATTTGCTGAACCGTCCTTCTGCTCCCCTCTTAAGTAGCTTAATACGCTTCGTTTGTTTTTAGCATCATCTGCTGCTTTATTTAAAAAGTTTGCGTTGAAGCTTCCATATAAAATCACCTGGATAGCATCCATAACCGTAGATTTTCCAGATCCACTTTTTCCACTGAAAAGGTTTACGTACTCATTGAACTGTAATACCTTGTGGCTTATCCCTCCCCAGTTGTTTATGCACATTCTTGTAAAAATTTTCTTAGAATCACTCATTTGTTTCTCCCATCTGCACAGCCGAGTATTGTGTTACCAGCTCATTTATATCCATTGCAGAACAATATATATTTACAGTGTTGTATATGTAGATTGGTGTATTATCTTCCAGATTCGCTATCGCTCCCGGAACCTCGATCATCTGATGCGTCTTCATCAGCACAAGTGCGTCATTCCACTCCTGTGCAGTAAGGCGCCTGTCTATAAGATTTGTATTTCTTCCATATTCTCTTATCTGCGCAAGTGTCGTGGTTGTCGCATTAAGCCCTTCGCCCATGATCTTATCCCTGTAGATAAGCTTCATTATTACGATAAGTTTCGTAGTCGTCAGACTCATTCTTTCAACAATAACGCCCTCTCCGGCAATCCTGAATATATGCTCCTGTGGATCATGAATGAGTTCACACCCAAGCACCTCCAGATAGTCTGAAATAAACTCACGGTTTCTAAGGCATACCTGATATTTTGGATTGTCATGCTGTGTCAATGTGACAGGATCGTATTTTACCTGAAGTATGCATGTCTGCCTGAACAGATCCTGTATCGTCTTTTTTATATTTTCAGCCTCACCCTGTGAGACGTTTTCTATGTATTCAAACATCTGTATCTCCTGTTTTGTACCACTAATCGTATTTGCTGTTCTGTGTTATCAGCTGTCTTTTTGCTATATGCCATCAGCTGGTTTTTCTGCTGTCTATTACCAGTTTTGAGTATGTAAATCCGTCCTCGCCTGTAATATCATCATCAATGCTTACCACATCATTTTCCATGCTCTCTTTAGTTTCTTCCTGCCATATGAACATAAGCTTTTCAAGATCCTCAACTGATCTAACCGTTGTGATATCTGCAATGAATTTTCCATCTGACATATTTAACTTCTTAAAGCTATCCAGTTCCTTTTTCGTATACAGAGGTTTTGGCACAAACTCTGCCATATCATGTTCAGTCTTTGCATCATCATTTTCGAGATGCTTTGGCGTGAACTCATTGATTTCCCGCTCTCTTCTCGCTGAAAAACTGTCATCTGTCACATTTTTAAACTGTGACGTAAACTTCATCCGTGATCTTAAATTTTCAAGCATCCTATCACGCCTGCTATTGTCATCAAGCATCGATACCAGCTTTAATATATTGTCATCATCCCCGGCACCTTCCTGTAAAATATAATGAATACGTGCTAATGCCCTTTTTGCAAAAATCGTTTTCTGTTCTATTAATTTATTATATTTGCGCTCTATCTGATTGAATTCCCTCTCTATCTGATACACAAGCGTTCTTGCTTTCTCACAATAATCTATCGAAAACTCATTTCGCCTGAATTCTATTGATCCTGATTCAAGACCTGATCTTCTTTTTTCAAACTCGTCCTTCTTTTTTTCATTCTCGTTCAATATCCTGCTTGTCAGTTCTTTTACAGCCTCTTTATAACGATAAAAGCTGTCTGTAGTTGTCAATATCGCATATTTACGGCTGTCGCTGTTGTTTATCTCCTCGACAAGCACCTTCTGGATTCCAATAAAATTTTTCATTCCGGATAGGTCATCAAAATATGATCTCATTCCATCCTGCATATTGGAAAGCATCTGTCCAAGACGCTTTGATGTCCGGAGTGCATTTTTCAGTATATCGTTATTTTTCTCGCTGTCAGAATGATATGTAAAAAGTGCACTATACACAGACAGCATACTCTCCCTTTCCATCCCTTCATCATCGCTTAACAGCTTCTTAAAAAGTTCTATATACAGCTGGCTGTATTCCGGAAATGATATGACGTATGTATTTAGTTTCTCGTCAAAATCACTCTTTATCCATCCCCAACGGATAAGTCTTTTTAATATAAATCCCGGAGAATCTGAGTATTTCTGTTCGGCACTCTCTATGTCCGGATCATTCTGGATCATCTGTCCGCTCTCATTTTCATTTATCAGTTCATCTCCGCTGACCCAGACTATCCGTGCCCTCTCAACGGTATCTTCTATTATAAGCTGACACTCTTCCCTTGTAAGTCCAAGTGCTGTAAATACTTCACTGTTTTCGTCATAGATTGCCACAAGGATCTGCATATATGAATCCATATTTTTGGTACGGAATAAACTATAAAATTCTTTTGGTATTCTCTGTTCTAAAATCATCTGTGATATCTCCATATACTTCGAAAACTCCCGGAATTGCTCCCGGGAGTTTTAATTATATATTTTCTATAGTCAATTGTAAATAAGATACTGAGCTGCTTTATGCTTAAACTCTTAAATGACGTATAAGTTCCTTAAGATTTTCTGCTTCGCTGCTCATCTGCTGGCTTGCCGCAGCACATTCCTGCGATGATGCAGAGTTAGTCTGAACTACATCATTAATCTGCTCTACGCCTTTATTTACCTCGTTTATAGCATTTGTCTGAGTTTCAAGCGCTTCAGCAATGCCGTTTACCTGTTCTGTTATGGCTTTTGAACTATCAGCTACCTCTTCAAGCTGTGTCGCCGTCTTATCAGCAATTACCATACCTTTTTCAACAGCCGCAACCGATGACTCTATAAGTGTCGCAGATTCTTGTGCTGCATTAGCACTCTGTTCCGCAAGAACCGTTACCTGATCCGCAACAACAGCAAATCCTTTTCCGGCTTCACCTGCCCTGGCAGCCTCTATAGATGCATTAAGTGCAAGAAGATTGGTCTGGGTCGCAATTTCATTTATTGTTGCTATGATCTTTCCGATTTCCTGTGATGATTCATTTATTTCATTCATGGATTTAACCATTTCCTGCATCTGGTCATTTCCCTGCATGATGCTATTACCAAGTTCATCCACCTGACCGCTGATTTCTTTTGCATGATCTGCATTTTCAGAAACCTGCTGTGCCACCCCTTCAAGCGTAGCTGTAAGTTCTTCAACGACAGCAGCCTGATCTGTTGCTCCCTGTGCAAGATTGCCTGCACTTGATGCCACCTGATCTGCACCACCTGACACCTCATTCGCCGAACTCTGTATTCCTTTTACTGTATCTGACATGCTGTTTTCAAATGTCATAAAAGAATCCTTGATTCCGACAAAATCACCTTTCCATTCAACTTTAGGCTTAGCTGCAAAATTTCCTGCAGAAAATTCTTTCATTGTATAGTCTATATCATCTACATATGATCCAAGGATCCTGATAGATTTCCTCAGGTCATGCGCAAGTTTTCCTATTTCATCATCAGAATGATAATCAAGCTGACTGTGGAGATTTCCATTTGCAAGCTCTCCTGCAACAATCTCGATCTCTCTAAGAGGTTCCAAAACAGACTCTATAACTGTATCTCCGATCTTTTTTGAAACACGCATCGACATGATACCGCATATTATTATCGTTAATACTCCAGCTATAGTACACAAAAATGCAATTATAACTGTTGAATTCTGAAATACATTTCCTATACCATTTTTCTTGGTGTTTGCATACACCTTATAAAATAATATAATAATCGCAATTATAGACACACCACCTGATATAAGCATCATATTTGTTATGCGCTGGTAGCCAAATTTTAGTCTCTTTTTGAGTGGCATATCATTTATTTTCTGGACAAATGTATCATTCATAATCCCATCTCCTATTCATCGTCATGGAATTATTATAGCATTACCATAGTACTATTACAAGTATCGTGTTCAAAATATTCACGATTGTATCCTCTTATAGTTACTGTTCACACCTGACAGTGTGACCAGCAACCTCTTATACCATGTTTTTATCATAGAAATACATTACAAAACCAGTTTAACCAAAACAGATTTATATCATATTCCGGTTTCCACATAGTGGCTGTCTGCCGACACAGACATTATCCATTGCTCTATCCCGAAGCTCCGGAACCGGATTTGGTGCTACCTCGAATCTATAATCCTTTCCGTTCTTTCTTATATATTCTTCTATAAATGCGTGGCTCATTACATTTTTTAAGGGCTCATTTACTTTGCGCTGATATTCGATAAATGTATCAGGTGCATCATATCTTACATCTACGTAGTTTTCACGTTTTGCAGTGTTATTTACCGTATTTTTTAGTATACATCTTACATATTCTATATTGCTTTCAAGCACAAGCGGTGAAGGAAACTGTGCATTTGGAATAACCTGATTCCAGTCTTTTTTCTCATATTGTCTCAAAAGGTCACGGGCAATATGAAGATGCTTCAGTTCCAGTTCAAACATAAAATTCCATAGTCTCCTTATCCGAAGATCACACTCCGTCTCATAACAGCTCCAATACAGCCAGCACTCGACATACTGATGCACAAGCAGATTCTCAAGCCATGTCATGCACGGATCAAGCAGGCTTCCATACTGCGTTACATGCTGCTCCTCAACCATTCCAATCTCCTGATACAATCTGCGCCCCATCTCATCCGGCCATAATGCGGCTGTATTCATATAGTAATTCATCGTCTGCTGTTCCGCAGCTGTAATAACATTTGCCGCAAGAATATCCATTGTTGATGAACATTTTCCTTTCATACTATGCCTGATAGAATCGTATGGATGTCTGTGATGTGAAATCGTAGGACGTCCCGGCATTATTTCTGTATACCCTCCCACAAGTTTCTCTGCATGCTCACCGGATGTGGCCTCCAGATAGTCCGAATAACGATACAAATGATCAAAATCCTCAAGCAATGCAAAATCAAGTGCACCCTTTATATCTGCATCATCTACACGCTTTGCAAGATGTGCTGTGAGATCGACTGCAAGCTGTTCATATCCAATAGTATGCTCAAGTGCAGACTCATCTTCCGGTTTTAAATGCGCAAGGATCTTTTGCTGCTGCTGCTCGCTTCTCCTTATAAAAGCGATCCTGCGCCTCAACTCATTATCCGCTGAATTTCTTGAAAACTGATGTGAAAACCACACATTTTCAAATTCAGTTCCATTCATCAATATTATTCTCGTTCTCGTATATGGATTAACCTCATTTTTGTTATATGGTGCAACCCAAAATTTCTCCCAGTCAATAAATAAGCCAGACTTCATGTCTGGCTTTATTTCAAATGGATTCATAATAACCATACCTCCTTTTACTTATGATATGCAAAACGAAGTTATGTATGCATGTACATATAAAAAGCTCCACACATCCCTTATTTCTAAGAGTTCTCTGCTTAAGTTCCACCTCTTTATCTTTCAAATAGATTTCAACAAAAGACGAAAGCTTCATATCCATGTCTGCTTTAGCAACTCTTATGTACTCCGCTTCAAATTGCTGCGCTTCCTTCTTAGTTTTGAAACCTCTTTTGTTTTTCTTATCCTTTTTTCCGGTCCAATCTGTATAATAAAACTGAGCTCTCCATGTTCCAGAATTGCCATCCTTGTAAACTGGCATTTACATCCTTATGATATAAAACCGTAATATCGTTCTTCAAAGTATCTAACCGGTATCTTACCTGCAACCACGAGATATCCCTTATCTGATAACTCATTATTCATCTTCTGAATAAGTTTATAGGCATGTCCCTTAGAAACTCCAAGAATTTTTGCAACCTCAACAGCTGTAAAAAAAATCTTCTTATAACCCATTTTTGTGTTCTCCTTTTCTTAATATTAATTCATGTAGCCTTGTCGCTACAATTGTTATAATGTTATTATTTGTTATTTTAGTCTTTGTATATGTTAAACTTATAAAAAGCAAGGGTCTTAAAAAGAGAGGAATTGATTCTTTGCTTCAGCTTTTCAACGAGCGCATGCCGGAACACAAAGAATATTTCGAAAAAAATGATGTAATCTGTGAAAGCTATAGATTTACCAACAAAATTGTTAACTATTTCTGCAACAAATATCGCAAATAGTACTTGCATATTTTGATTCATATAGAGCATAATACTCATTGACGAACAAAAAAACTTTGGTTTTTTTCTGCGGAGACAGTGCCTGCATTGTTTCCGTATGTTTTTATTTTAACTCCAAGAGCCGCTACCAAATTTTGTCATTTTGATAGTAGCTCTTTCTTTTTGGCTCTAAACCTGAAAAAAATTTAGCCATTTTAGAGCCACAGAGCCTTTTGCTTTATTAAACTAAAGCGTGTTGAATGATAAAAAGGCGGGTAATCAAAGTTTAGTGGGGGCATCCTTTAGTAGGGTCTATAAGTAGGGAGAATCCGTAGGGGCATTTAGTAGGGTCTCCACACATATTAAAACAGGGCAGGAAATCTCTCGATTTCTTGCCCTTCTTCGTCTCTTTTCGTATGATAATTCTGCAACGAAATTCTTTTGAAAGGAGACATATGAATAGTATCACAGAATTATTAAACTTGGAAGATGCCGACATCTTCATTTCCAACATCTCGATTAATGGCACAAAGAAAATCTTAACTCTTGAAACTAAACCAATTCGCCATTTCTGTCCTGTTTGTGGCTTTAAGATGTATTCACGCGGCATCAAAGTCGGACCATCAACCATCCCGTGCTTCAGGATGGTTATGAGCTAATTTTAAAACTAAAGCAACGCCGTTGGCGCTGTACAAACACACCTTGTTCTTACACAATCAATGAATCTTTTAACTTTGTAGATAAACGAAAACGCAATACAAATGCGACTGATATGCTGATTATTCATGCATTTCGCGACTTATCCGTCTCTGCATCCAGCATTGCTTCAAAATACAAAGTTTCTGACACCTATGTTCTAGACACTTTTGACCGCTATGTAAAATGGATCGGCTTCCTCTCTCTGACATCATTTCAGTAGATGAGGTCTGTCTCGATCTTGATCGAACTGTCGCTACGCGTTGGTCATTCAGGACTTTTATACCGGTAATCCAATTGATTTATTGAGCAGCCGTAGAACAAATGACACAGAACCTTATTTTATGTCCATCCCACTCGAAGAACGCTCACAAGTAAAGTATCTAATTTCCGATATGTATAATCCCTACATCAACTGGGTTAACAGATACTTTCCAAACGCTGTTTCTGTCGTAGATTCTTTTCACGTAATTCAATGGATCACTCATAAACTAGATCTTTACATACGTGAGCTCATCAAAAATTTTAAGAAACGTGATCGAGATGCATATACGGCCAACGGCGGCATTTATCGATGAACACACCTTTATTCCAGCATCCAGAGAGTCTACCTACTGCAAAATATCGATGGCTGATCCTCGCTAATCACTCCTCTATTACTTATCATTCGGATTTAAGAATGGATACACGCCTTCACTGTCTGATGAACACTTATGATTATGAAGATTCTCTTTTATGATTGATCCAAACTTGAGGGAACTTCGTGATTTAAAGGAACTTTATGTCCAATTCAATACTCGAAATGCTGGGAAACCAATGGATGCCAGAATTGAACTCGACAAACTGATCAACCACTATCTTCATTGCGGCAATTCAATTTTCGTTGATTTTGCCAATCTTCTGATTCGAAACCATGCTTATATCATCAACTCATTTGTAATGGTTGAAAAATACTGGGCTGGCAAAATATATAGCGACAGACTTTCTAATGGACCTATTGAATCCTTAAATCGAAAGTTAAAGACTTGAAAAGACTCGGACGTGGCTATCGAAACTTTGAGCATTTTCGAACCAGATTCCTATATGCGACCAGGGACACCCTGTTATAAATGGAATAAACGATTACAATCCGTCACTTATTTTGATATGGAAGATTAAAAAATATTTCGTTGCAAAACAGATCAGGCAGGTCGAAAGACCTGCCTGTGTTATCTATTCATAATTCGATTTAAGAAGCCCCTACGGAATGCCCCTAAAAAACTCATAGATTTTTAGTTGTCGTCCCCATTAATTGCCCCTAAAAACTTCGGGAAACCCCACTAAACTTTGGAGACCCATACTATCTTTGTGAACAATCACTCGAAATTACTCGATGATTGTAGCAACACGTCCTGATCCTACAGTACGTCCACCTTCACGATATCAGACTGGTGTATTGCGGTGTGCAAATGGTGATTTTTCGTGTGATTTGCGTGGGAAAATCCGGATTTTCCGTTGTGTCCGTGTGGTTTTTGGAGATTTTGTTATCATGGTGGTATCACCAAATGTAAGGTACTCTTATTACGCACTCTGTGGCAACATCTTTTTAATTTCTTCTACTTCACTTCCTGGAAGCGAACCATTTTTGTAGATATATGTAATAAATTGATTTAATCCCTTTTCCTCCAAAGCAGAAACATATACGCTGTTTTCTCCAAATGCTTTTATCAATTGTTTTTTGAGTTCAAATAATATCTCCAAATTATTATAATTTTTTTCTACTAAATCTTTTGATAAAAGATATATTTTCTTTCAGTCTAGCTATTACCTCATTACTTCGCTCTTCTATATTTTTTTCATTAAATTGATCATATTTTTTTGCAAAATTAACCAAATAGGGAATATTACTCTCTAACAATTTATTCTTCTTTTTATCATAAGAAGAATTTTTCATTACCCCATTTAATTCATCGGGACAGACCAGCAAATTCCCTAAAGAATATCTTACATCTTCATTAGGATCATCATTTAGAACATGTTCTACATTAAATTTTGAGAAATCATACTGCGCGTATTTATTTGTTTCTTCTTCTAAAACTAGCGGTTTCAAAAAATATACTAATAGCTTTGAAGAAATATTTTTTCTGTTAGTTTTGTTTGAATATACAATATTTTTTAATCCATTTTCCAAAACATTTTCTTTACTGTAATATGTAGAATATTTCTTTAAAAATTTAAGTATTGCAAATTCAACTCTTCTATTTTCACTTGACTTATAAATTTCATTAGATAATATATAAACGTCTCCATCTATTTTATTACTTGATCCATTGTCCAAATTAAATGTTACCCAGAAATTTCGCAACATCATTAAATATTGATGGTAACTATCTATATCTAATATTTCTTCTGCATATTTCATCTTTAAAGCAAGTAAAACCGATCTTACCTGCTTATTCCGTTTTAATTTAAAATATTCATATACTTCTTTTTCTATATCATCGCCTACTACAGAATCAATTCCATAATAATATTCTGATCCCTGTATAAAAAAATCAAAGAATTTTGGTAAATCTTTCTGATTATTTTCTCTCAATTGTTCTTTTGTAATTTCAAATAATTGTTCCTTTTTCAATCTATTTTTGTAATGCCAACAACGATACATGTGTAAATAATAATCATCTAAATCCACTTTCTCTAATCGCTGTTCCAAATCTCCCCATTTAGTTTTATATGTATCTAAAAGGGATTTAGGCTTTAAGTACTTAAACAAATAATTTTTTAACAATTCAATTTGCTTTAACTTTACTCCACGCGCATTCAATATTTCGAAAATATTATATACTTCTTCTTCCTGCATTGATGAAATCGTTACAACGCGTGTCTCCAAAAATTGTTTTGTTAATGTTGCAAGTTCTTGAAAATTCAACTTTTGAAAATCTGTCACAAAAAACTTAAATGCTTTTAAAATAACACTCGATTCTTTGCTCTGACTTGCGATAAGATTATGATACTTTTCTAAATCACTCTTATATATATCCATCAAATCTTGATTCAATTCAACAAATTCTTCATATCCATTTTCAACTTTAATGCTATCAGCATTTCCAAGTGTACGATTAATAATCAGATCTTGTAAATATGCAATATTACCATCGCATTGCTTTTTTATGTTAGTATCGGATGTACTATCCTTCATATTTTTGAAGCAAAAAATCAACGAAAAAATAACTATCTGAAGTGTTAAAATTCTTTGCTGTCCATCAATTATGGCAACCATTCCTCCACTTGACTGTTTCCTTTCAAATACCATACTGCCAATAAAATGACTCCAGTCTGGCGTTACCTCTGCACAATATCGAATATCTTTTATTAATTGTCCCCAGTGCAATTCTCTCCAAACATAATTTCTTTGATATCTTGGTATAAAAAAGATATCATCATTTTTAAACAACTGGGTAATATTTTGATCTAATACTTCAAATGCCATTATTTTATCCTCTTTGTCCACAACTTTTTCTAAATGTACTTTATTTTCACACCTATAGTCTTACTGAAGCTCCGTAAGAACTTCTCTCCATCTTGTCAGAACTTCTTTTCCAACGATAAGTTCATCTATAAGCCCCATATTAAGTGTATCAATAAATCTGCACAAGTAAGATTTTCCTTGTCCCCAGAAAGTATAATGGCTATCAATAAACATTACATGATATACTTGCTGCCCGGTTCTATCGTATATTTCGTTGAATTCATATCCATCTAGTTCTGCTTCATACACAGCATCTGCAACTCTACTTCCAAATGACTTTGAATAATAATACTCTTTTATTTCCCATACTATTTTAGGATTATAAATTGAAGGATATGCTCCATCAAATCTTCTTGAAGATGCTCCAATGATCTTTCTATTATTTAACAGATATACAAGTCCTCTCGGATCTGGATTAAATTCTTCATCTCCACCAAGCATTTCTTCTGCTATCATGGTGATAATTGCAGTAAAATAATTTACTTTTTTGATCTCTTTACGTTGTTTGTTCATAATCAGCTTACATTTATATTTTCCGCTATTTCTCATTTCTTCAAATATCTGTTTAGCCTCATCAACGTCCATCAAATTTTTCTCAATCGTATTATTTAACAAGTCAGCTCTCATATTACAATATAAGACAGCTTTGTTAATTCTATCCGGAGAAACTTCAATATTTTCTTTGTCGCACAATTTTTCTATTTGTTCTACTGTATAAGTTAAAACGATTCCTTTTCTAGAATATCCCAATTTTTCGCTAATAAATCGTATAAAAAACCAAAACGATTTATCTTCTCTTCTAAATTCCTTAAATGCCTTCATATTGCTCCACCTCAATAAATAATTCCGACTTCTTCACTTGCAATGCATGCGCAATTTTATCTATATTTTCCAAAGAAACATTTCGCTTACCAAGTTCTATGTCACTTATATATGTCCTATGTAGTCCGCATAAATCGCCTAGCTCTTCTTGTGATATTTTCTTATCTTGTCGTATTGCTCTTACTGCTTTTCCATAAGCGACACGTATTTCTTCCTGCATTGCTTGACACCTCCAATTAGTTAAATTATAATAGCTCTGTAGACTTTAAGTCTACAGACTATAAGTTACATGTGAGGTTTAAGCAATGTCCAAAGTACCAGCATTATTAAAGTGGATCGGAAATAAGCAACGCTTTGCCGAAACCATTATTCCATATATGCCAGAACAATTTAATAACTACTATGAACCATTTTTGGGGAGCGGTGCTGTAATGGCACAATTACTATACCAAAACAGTACAACCAGCACCCCTAGGTTTACTCATTCATATGCCAGCGATATCTTACCATTTTTAATTGATATTTTTAATATCGTCAAATATGAGCCGCAGCAAATAAAAAATTATTATTCAAAGGAAATTGAAGATTATTATAAAGATCCTAGTAACAAATACAATGAAATAAGAGATAGATTTAATAGCAATCACAATGCTCTTGATTTCTGTCTTCTATCACGTACATGCTACTCTGGAATAATACGTTTCCGAAAAGCAGATGGGTATATGTCCACTCCCAAAGGTCCACATAACCCTATCAAGCCAGAAACCTTTTCAAAAAGAGTAGATTTATGGCATGATCTTATAATAAAAAACTCGACTTTTTCAACTATGTCATTTGAAGAATGTATGGATAAAGCACAACCTGGTGACGTAGTTTATTGTGATCCGCCATATACTCATAGCCAAAGCATTATTTATGGTGCTCAAACTTTCAATATAGAAACATTATTCAATAAAATAGCTGAATGCAAAGCCAGAGGTGTTTATGTAATGTTATCAATCAATGGTACACGTGAATCCAACAAAAAAGATATTTCTATCACACCACCTATAGATTTATTTGAAAGAGAAATTTTTGTTAACTGTGGCACCTCTATGATTGATCGATTGCAAAACGCTGGTCAAACCATGCAAAATGAAGTCGTTCATGATAAACTGCTTCTTACTTGGTAGATATTTTTTCACAAAGGAGATACTCGACACTCGTCCCGTATCTCCTTTGTGAATATCTCTATTTTTCCAACACGAATATATATTCATGTGCCAACATTAAAAATGTTTTTTCTATATTATTCCAATATTCTGTAGCTTTGCAATTATGCTGTTCTTTTATAATAATTTCTTTAAGTTTAAATCCTGCATCAACAAATTTTTGCATAGAATTCATGCCCAATGGTAGCACATAGCCTTTTTTCCGTATATCTCCAATCATAAATGCACATATTCCTTGCTTTTTTAGTACCCTATATGATTCTTTTGCAACCTGTTCCAGTTCCTGCAAAAAATCCTCATATTTTAAATGAGAAATATCTCCTGGTATTTCTTTACTATACCGTATAATATCAGCATATGGTGGGTGGGTACAGATAAGATCTATACTTTCGTCTTTTATAAATGATAAATTGTTTGCATTTCCTTGTTTGGTGAATATTTTTGATTTTTCTTGACAAGTAAAATGTAGATTTTTGTTAGATAATTTGACAGCCTCAGAATTTATATCAACGCCAATTGCATTTCGTCCTAATAACTTTGCTTCAATTAACGTTGTGCCACTGCCTAAGAATTGATCTAGTATCCAGTCTTTTTTCTTTGAATACCTCAAAATAATATTTCTAGGAATATACGGAGACCAGTTCCCTCTGTATTTTCCTGAATGTGTAGCCCAATTTCCTCTTTCAGGAAAAGACCATATTGTTGTATCTTCTAATTTGAATCTTTCTGGTGTTTCTCTTATAAAAATCTCCCCTTTCTTTTTCTGTTCATTATACTTCTCTGGTATTTGTTTGTCTATAAAAAAATCTCCATTCAAATATTAAATATCAATAAACATTTGAACGGAGATTTCTTATTCATTACAAATATATGTTTTCTTTCAATGCCGCTTTTCTTAATTCCTCAATAACCGTATCGTGTGGAACTTCAACACCGCCTTCTTCATTTACAACGAATCTAATTACCTACGGAAATGCCGTTTTCCTATGCTGTTCGTTATTCCTTTCCGCTCTTTTATATATATCCAGACAACAGAAAACCCGTAGAACCGAAGTTCTACGGGCATCTTGTGTTTTTATACAACATTATCTTGCGATAATAAATCTATATTCAGATTGTATTACTCGATGATTGTAGCAACACGTCCAGAACCTACTGTACGTCCACCTTCACGGATAGCGAATGTAAGACCCTGCTCCATAGCTACTGGATGAATCATATCGATTGTCATCTCTACGTTATCACCAGGCATGCACATCTCTGTTCCCTCTGGAAGCTCGCAGATACCTGTTACGTCTGTTGTTCTGAAGTAGAACTGTGGACGATAGTTGTTGAAGAATGGAGTATGACGTCCACCCTCGTCCTTTGTAAGAACGTAAACCTGAGCTGTGAATTTGTGGTGGCATGTAACTGTTCCTGGTTTAGCAAGAACCTGTCCACGAACGATCTGATCACGGTTAACACCACGAAGAAGTGCACCGATGTTATCTCCAGCCTGAGCCTCGTCTAACTGTTTACGGAACATCTCGATTCCAGTAACAACAGTCTTCTGAACGTCTTCCTTAACACCAAGGATCTCTAACTCATCGTTGAGGTGAAGTGTTCCACGCTCTACTCTACCTGTAGCAACTGTACCACGACCTGTGATTGTGAATACGTCCTCTACTGGCATAAGGAATGGTTTGTCTGTATCACGCTGTGGATCTGGGATGTAAGAATCTACAGTATCCATAAGCTCCATGATCTTGTCTCCCCACTCACCGTTAGGATCTTCAAGAGCTTTAAGAGCTGATCCTTTGATGATTGGACAATCATTGAATCCGTACTCTTCAAGCTTCTGTAACTTCCATCTCTACTAACTCGATAAGCTCAGGATCATCTACCATATCACATTTGTTTAAGAAAACAACGATGTAAGGTACACCTACCTGACGAGAAAGAAGGATGTGCTCTTTTGTCTGAGCCATAACACCATCAGTAGCAGCAACAACGAGGATAGCACCATCCATCTGAGCTGCACCAGTGATCATGTTCTTTACGTAGTCAGCATGTCCAGGACAGTCAACGTGTGCGTAATGTCTCTTTTCTGTCTCATACTCAACGTGAGCTGTAGAAATTGTGATTCCACGCTCTCTCTCTTCTGGAGCTTTATCAATGTTAGCGAAATCTGTTGCTTCGTTACCAGCAACACGAGCTGCTAATACTGCTGTAATAGCTGCTGTTAAAGTTGTTTTACCATGATCTACGTGACCAATAGTACCAATATTACAATGTGGTTTTGTTCTTTCAAATTTAGCCTTTGCCATTTTGAAACGTCCTCCTTAAACTTTTATGCCTCAACGGGCTATTATTTATCATCTACCGACTGCTTTGATTATACGAAATAATCAAAGTTTTTTCAAGTAAATTTTACGGCAAAGTCCCTTTTTTCAAAGGGATTTGCCAATTATATTTCTTTTTACGCAAAATATAGCGTTTAAACTTATTTTCGTTCTACAAATTGCAACAAAAATTACAATTATTTAGCGTGGCTTGCAAGAACCTTCTCCTGAACGTTCTTTGGAACTGGCTCATATTTCTCGAAGAACATTGAGTAGTTTCCACGTCCCTGAGTCTTAGAACGAAGATCTGTAGAGTATCCGAACATCTCTGCAAGTGGAACATAACCACGAACGATCTTTCCACCACCGAGATCATCCATACCTTCGATACGTCCACGACGTGAGTTAATGTCACCAATAACATCACCCATGTACTCCTCAGGCATTGTAACCTCTACCTTCATGATAGGCTCGAGTAATACTGGAGCTGCTTTAGCCATAGCCTCTTTGAAACACATAGATCCGGCAATGTGGAATGCCATCTCTGATGAATCGACCTCATGGTAAGATCCATCGTATACTGTTGCGTGGATACCAACTACAGGGAATCCACCAAGAGAACCGGCCTTTGTAGCCTCCTCGATACCTTCGCCGATTGATGGGATGTACTCCTTTTGGAATAGCACCACCGACAACCTCTGAATCGAACTTGAAAAGCTCTTCTCCATTGGCATCCATTGGCTCGAAGCGAACCTTACAGTGTCCGTACTGTCCACGTCCACCTGACTGCTTTGCATATTTGTATTCCTGATCAACAGATTTTGTGAATGTCTCTTTGTAAGCAACCTGTGGAGCACCAACATTGGCCTCTACTTTGAACTCACGGAGAAGACGGTCAACGATGATCTCAAGGTGAAGCTCACCCATACCAGCGATGATTGTCTGACCTGTTTCCTGATCAGTATGAGCACGGAATGTAGGATCCTCCTCTGCAAGCTTTGCAAGAGCCTCACCTAACTTACCCTGTCCAGCTTTTGTCTTAGGCTCAATAGCAAGCTCGATAACTGGCTCTGGGAATTCCATTGACTCTAATATAACCGGATGCTGCTCGTCACAGATTGTATCACCAGTTGTTGTGAATTTAAATCCAACAGCAGCTGCGATATCTCCAGAGTAAACTACGTCTAACTCCTGTCTCTTATTTGCATGCATCTGAAGAATACGTCCGATACGCTCTTTCTTATCCTTTGTTGCATTTAAGATATATGATCCAGCCTTACATGTTCCTGAATATACACGGAAGAATGAAAGCTTTCCAACGAATGGATCTGTCATGATCTTGAATGCAAGAGCGGAGAACGGCTCATCATCAGAAGAATGTCTCTCAACTTCGTTGCCGTCAAGGTCAACACCTTTGATTGATGGAATATCTGTAGGAGCTGGCATATACTCTACGATTGCGTCAAGTAACTTCTGTACACCCTTGTTACGGTATGCAGAACCACAACATACAGGTACTGCTGTACACTCACATGTTGCTTTACGAAGAACCTTCTTCATATCCTCTACAGATGGCTCCTCACCCTCAAGATACTGCATCATGAGATCGTCATCTAACTCACAGATTTTCTCAATAAGCTCTGTACGGTACTCTGCAGCCTGATCAGCCATATCTCCAAGATCATCAGTAACTGTGATATCGTCACCCTTCTCATCATTGTAGATATATGCTTTCATCTCGAATAAGTCGATGATTCCTTTGAAATCGTCCTCTTTACCGATTGGTAACTGAAGTACGATAGCATTTTTTCCTAATCTTGTACGGATCTGGTCAACAGCTCCGTAGAAGTTTGCACCTAAGATATCCATCTTATTGATGAATGCCATACGAGGTACATTGTATGTGTCAGCCTGACGCCAAACGTTCTCTGACTGAGGCTCAACACCACCCTTTGCACAGAACACACCTACGGCGCCATCAAGTACACGGAGTGAACGCTCAACCTCAACTGTGAAGTCTACGTGTCCAGGTGTATCAATGATATTGATACGATGCTCTAAAGCACCTTTCTTTGGCTTAGTGAACTCTTCAAGTGTCCAGTGACATGTTGTAGCAGCAGAAGTAATTGTAATACCTCTTTCCTGCTCCTGCTCCATCCAGTCCATGGTAGCAGTACCTTCATGAGTATCACCGATTTTATAGTTAATACCAGTATAATAAAGGATTCGCTCTGTTAATGTTGTCTTACCAGCATCAATATGAGCCATGATTCCGATATTTCTGGTTCTCTCAAGTGGATATTCTCTTCCAGCCAAGATTTTTTCCTCCTATATTTAATCAAACATGATATACGCAGTCGTTCTAAGCCGCAAAGCGTATTAGAAACGATAATGTGCGAAAGCTTTGTTTGCTTCTGCCATTTTGTGCATATCTTCTTTTCTCTTTACAGATGCACCTGTATTGTTTGCTGCATCCATAATCTCGTTCGCAAGTCTTTCAGCCTGTGTCTTCTCACCTCTAGCACGTGAGAATGTTGTTAACCAACGAAGACCTAAAGCCTGACGACGATCAGGACGAACCTCGATTGGTACCTGGTATGTTGCTCCACCAATACGTCTTGCTTTTACTTCGAGAGCTGGCATTACATTGTTCATAGCCTCTTCGAATACTTCAAGAGCTGGTCTTCCTGTCTTCTCTTCTACTGTAGCAAATGCTCCGTATACAATCTTCTGAGCTACGCCTTTCTTACCGTCTAACATAATGCTGTTAACAAGCTTTGTAACTACTTTGCTGTTGTACATTGGATCTGCTAATACGTCTCTTTTCTGAGTATGTCCTTTACGTGGCACGTTACTTCCCTCCTTAATCATGATATTTGTGGATTAATTCATCGGTACTCACATGTGTCTTTCTAATGTGTTCGTGCGGAATTGTATTCATAAAGTGAAATCCTGTTAAACAGGTCTAATCCCAACACTAACCTACTTTAGTTCTGTTTGTGATACACAATTTCGCTAAATTATTTAGCTGCTTTTGGTTTCTTTGCGCCGTACTTAGAGCGGGCCTGTTTTCTGTTTGCAACACCTGCAGTATCTAATGTACCACGGATGATATGGTAACGTGTACCTGGTAAATCCTTAACACGGCCACCACGAATGAGAACAACGCTATGCTCCTGTAAGTTATGTCCCTCACCAGGAATGTATGAAGTTACTTCGATTCCGTTTGAAAGACGAACTCTGGCGATCTTTCTAAGAGCTGAGTTAGGCTTCTTAGGAGTAGCTGTCTTAACAGCTGTACATACACCACGTTTCTGTGGAGAAGATGTGTTGATAGGTCTCTTCTGAAGAGAGTTATAACTTCTCTGAAGTGCTGGTGCTGTAGACTTCTTTACAGTTGTCTGACGTCCTTTTCTTACTAACTGGTTGAATGTTGGCATTAATTTCACCTCCTGTATTTTTAATAAATATGCGCACTCGTATGCACGCTAAACAATTATATAAAGATATCCGGCACTTGTCAAGCAGTTTTGATGAAAGTTTAGAAAATTGAAAATTGCAAAGTTTAATTCTACCCTCCATTTATACAGTGGAATTCTCTTCTGCACAAGTGGAGTTTAATCTTTCATATCATAAATGGTATGCTCATGTTGGCCTTCTGACAGCAGTAGAAGGAGAACTAGCATGAGCAAATATATTCCTGGTAATCAAAAACATCTTACTCTCGAAGATCGCAAATACATTGAAAAATCCCTAAACGCTGGCTGTTCTTTTAAGGACATTGCAAGATATCTTTGTAAAGATCAACAACAATCTCAAAAGAAATCAGGTCTGCAGGCTCAGCGACTGGTATCACAAAGGCTGTTTTAACAATGCACATAACTTTTGCGTCCATAGATATCATTGTAAAAGTCAATTCCTGTGGCAAGATCATTCTCTGCGGTGTCAAATGTACCACCTGTCCAACCTGCAACCAGACATGTCCGGACTTTGTCAAAGAACGATGTAACCAACTCGATAAAGCACCTTATGTGTGTAATGGTTGTCCAAAGCAATCAATCACTGCACGATTGCCCACAAATACCGCTATGATGCTATTTTGCTGACCGCAAATACAAAGAATGTCTTTCACAGTCCAGGGCCGGTATAAACATGACCAGACACGAACTGCATCAGAAGATATGGTCATCACGCCCCTGATTTTCAGGGCCAGTCTCCATATCAGATTATAACGAATCATCCAGAACTCGATATGTCCGTGAGAACGCTATATTCTTACCTTGATAAAGGAATCCTGTCCGCAAGAAACATCGATCTGAAACGTCAGGTAAAATTCAACCCCCGCAAAGTACACAGACCCAGATCAAAGACAGATCCGTTTTTATCAGACGTATGTTTTCTGATTTTCAAGCCCTTGAACTTGACCATTTTGCTGAAATGGATACCGTTCACTCATCACAGGACTCAAAGCGTGTCATCCTGACATTCTTCTTAACCCGTGAAAAACTGTTTCTTGCATTCATTATGAACAGATGCACCAAGGTGCCGTAAAACTGTTTTTAACAAGTTGGAACACCAGCTTGGCACATATGATTTTTTAACCTTGTACTGGTATAGTAAATTTGTAACACCTTGTTCGAATAATATATTATAATATTATTTAAATAAGGAGGACGTCACTATGTCAGTACGTTACAGCGAAGACTTCAAAAGTAGTTAAAGCCTATATGGCAGGCGACAAATCAACACCACAGCTGGCTGTTGAATTTAATGTTGCCAAAAGTTCCGTTAGCAAATGGGTTAACGAATACAAGGAAGAATGCCTCTATACCACCAGTACAACCGCAGAATCTAATGAAGCAGGGAAATTAGAAGATTAAATCAACTGCTAAATGAAAGGACAAGGGAATTGCCTTCCTAAAAGCGGGCATTCTTTGCGAAGGAAATCGATTAGTGGTATATCGATTTATCGACGATAATAAAATATATTTGGTTTAAGATGGCTGTGTAATAAATTTGGAATCAGCCCTAATTGTTACTACAATTATAAAAGGGGCAAAGCGAAAATATCATGAACGCTTAGCATATCTTTGAACTTATAAAATACGTTTATTACAACAATAATCGTGTTATAGGCTATAGGGCTATGCGCATTTTTATTAAACGTTATGGATATGAAGTGAGCAATACCACTATGCATAAATACATGAATAAGGAATTGAACTTATGCGCTGTAATTATGCACTCCAAGCCAGGCTACAAGGCTGGCAAAAAGAATAAAATCTTTGACAATCTCTTAAACGAGAATTTTACTGTCAACTGCAAAAACAAAGTATGGTGTACAGACTTCACATATATGCGCCAAAAATGGAAAATTCAGATACAACTGTTCAATTATTGATTTATATGACAGGTCAGCTGTCGCTTCGTTAAACAGTGATTATATCAACACTGATTTGGCAATAAACACTCTGAAGACAGCCCTTGAAAAGGAAAACTACCCTAAAGTGATTCTGCATTCAGACCAGGGAGTTCAGTTTACCTCATGGGAATTTGTGAATTTTTGTAAAGACAATAATATAACACAAAGCATGAGTAAGGCTGGCTGTCCTTATGATAATGCTCCCATGGAAAGATTTTATAACACTTTCAAAAGCAGCTTATAACGTAACTTCATTTTCAAATGTAAAGATGATGGATGAACTTACTATGAAATATATAAATTGGTACAATTATGTTCGCCCTCATTCATACAATAATTATTTAACACCAATGGAGGCTCGTTACAGGTAGGTATTTATCGAACAAAGTGTTGCAAAAAGGCTTGACCAGTACACCTTATTCAACACGATTCTTACGGATCGCGGATCGAATTCGGAGATCCGGTCTCTCGAAACGGCGTTAATGGCATTATGCGGTCAAGTATCTATTACTGTGATCCGATGAGAAGCGGTCAAAAAGGCGGCATCGAACAGGCACATACCATGCTTCGAATGATTCTTCCTAAAAGACTAGTTTTGAATATCTCACCCAATGGGATTTAAGAACTATCGTAGACCACATAAATTCAACCCCAAGAGAAAGCCTTGGTGGTCGAACACCGTATGATGTAGCACTTGAAAACTATGGTATAGACATCTTAAAAGCATTTCAGCTTAAGCCGATTGAACCAGATAAGGTTAATCTGACGCCTAAGCTGATACGCTTTAACCACTAACTTAGCATAAAAATCTGCTGTCAGGCTGGAACTTAACAATTCACATTTTTTGAATGCGGCCTGTGGAATTTAGTTTCGCACAGAAACGATCCAGAGCTTGTTTTCCATGCCTGAAAGTAAGATGTTTTATGGAAAGTTAATCTAATTATAGCAGTTTTATAAGGTTTAGCCTCCCACAATTCTAAAAAATCAAAGAATTTTAAAGCGTGGTAGAATTTATCCCTGCACTGGAATTTACTTTTTCAAGTCAGCAAGTTTAGAAAATCAAGTATAGAAAATCCTATTAAATAACATTAAATCCATCAAACCATTATGTTTTATACCTAAAAGGGGCTGTAAAAAAACTCCCTGACAGAAAAATCGCCAGACCGTGAGGTCTGAGCGATTTTGGTATAATTAATTATGCTACTAAATAACAATACCAATAGTAATTATACTATGCGTCAGCTGAAATTACCATTAGAAATCGAAAAATTGATCGATATTTCCGATCCGGTATACACTTTTTGTGAGGTTATGGATCACATTGACCTATCCAGATATTTTGTAGAGAAAGGCTATAAAACAGGTCACCCAAGATGTGATGCTCAAAAACTCCTTAAAGTAATACTTTTTGCCTTTATGGAAAATGGCATCTGCTCCTTACGAGAAATAGAAAAGCTCTGCCGTAATGACATTCGTTACATGTATCTTCTTGATGGCATGAAAACTCCTTCTTTTGCTACATTTGGAAACTTAATCCGAAACGAACTAACCGATTCTATCGAGCAGATATTTGAAGACATTAATTCATATATTTTGCCAAAGATCACGTGGATCTGCATACATACATTGACGGGACAAAATTGAGGCAAATGCCAATCGATATACCTGGGTATGAAAAAAATCGTGTGTGAAAAACCGGCAGAAAGTCTTTGACAAGATTTCACTCTTGATTGATGCTATGAATCAGGAAGTACTTGGATATCTCGGAATAAAATTTGAAAAGCGTGAAGCGTATGCGGTTGATTATGTCTCTGAATTACTTACGATGTACAAAGAAACAACCGGACTGGATGAAACTTCTTTTGTTTCCTGACGTGGTCGTAGAAAAAGCATTCGACAAAAACAATACGAAGAATTGCATGAATATCTGGAACGTTTGAAATCCTATGCATATCGTATCGAGACCTGTGGAGAAGAAAGAAACAGTTATTCCAAAACAGATCATGATGCAACTTTCATGCATTTAAAGCGTGATTACATGGGAAACGATCAGTTACTTCCGGCATACAACCTACAGGCAGCCATCTGTGATGAATACATAGCTGTAATCGACGTAAAACCATATGCATCCGATATGGAATGCTTTGTGCCTTTGATGGAAAAATTCAATCGCACATATGGTCACTATCCGAAATATCCGGTTGCTGATGCCGGATACGGTTCTTACAATAATTATCTTTATTGTGAAGAACACGGCATGGAAAAATACATGAAATTTACCATGTAAAAAAGAAACGACGGACAAAAGTATCATGAGAATCCGTATCGTGCTGTAAACTTTGCAAAGATGCAGATGGAAATCTCTTATGCCCAAACGGTCGAAAATTCCTCTTCAAGAGAACACAGCATGTGAAATATAATAAATATGGAAGAACGGAAGAATTATACGAATGTGAATCTTGTGAAGGGTGTCAGCATAAACAAGAATGTTGTCCGAGAGCACACAAAAACCGAACGATCCGAATGAATCAGGAATTAACCGCTATCCATCAGGAAGTGCTGCAAAATCTTGAATCCATACATGGTGCTCTCCTGAGAATGAACCGAAGTATTCAATCGGAGGGAACTTTTGGTGTATTAAAGTGGGATAAAGCGTATAAAAGATTATTGCGAAGAGGCGAGAAAAATGTAATTCTCGAGCTTACACTGATTTCATGTGGATTCAATCTTTATAAATATCACAACAAAAAGCAACGACAGACGAAAGTTGCATAAAACTTAAGCGGGCGTGATTATCCGAGCTTTATTAAATGCACCATTTTTTATACCCAAAGATGCAGACTTGCTTAGAAATAGAAAAGTTAATACAAAGAAACGCCAAAACCGACATTTGCCGGAATTGGCGTTTCTTATATTAGGGACTTATTTTACAGCCCCTTTCAAAAGTAATATGATATGAGTGTCATAAACTATATAACACTATATTTTATTCATCTACCTCGATCATATTTATCATTCCCTCATCATTTTCATAATCAGAGAAATCATCAAAATCGAGTGTCTCTTCCTCATCTATATCTGTATCAAGTTTTATATCACGATAAATCTTCATACCGGTTCCAGCCGGAATAAGCTTACCGATGATTACGTTCTCCTTCATACCGATAAGAGGATCGATCTTTCCTTTGATAGCAGCTTCTGTAAGAACCTTTGTTGTCTCCTGGAATGAAGCGGCTGAAAGGAATGAGTTTGTAGCAAGTGAAGCCTTTGTGATTCCAAGCAATACCTGTGAACCAACCGCAAGCTCTTTTCCTTCTTCTTCAAGTTTCTCGTTGAGCTCAAGGAAATCAAGTGCATCTACCATGCTTCCTGGAAGAAGATCTGAATCTCCTGCTTCCTCTACACGGATCTTCTGTAAGCACTGACGAACGATAACCTCGATATGTTTATCATTGATCTCAACACCCTGGAGACGATATACTCGCTGAACCTCGCGGAGCATATAATCCTGAACTGCACGGACACCTTTGATCTTTAAGATATCATGTGGGTTTACAGAACCCTCTGTAAGTTCATCACCAGCCTCAAGCGTTGCACCATCAACGATCTTGATACGTGATCCGTATGGGATAAGGTATGCCTTTGTCTCACCTGTCTCGTTGTTTGTAACGATAACTTCACGTTTTTTCTTTGTATCTTTAATTGTGGCAACTCCACCGAACTCTGTGATAATCGCAAGTCCCTTAGGTTTACGTGCCTCAAAGATCTCCTCTACTCGAGGAAGACCCTGTGTGATATCTCCACCGGCAACACCACCAGTATGGAAAGTTCTCATAGTAAGCTGTGTACCAGGCTCACCGATCGACTGTGCTGCGATGATACCGATTGCCTCACCAACCTGGACAGCCTGACCTGTTGCAAGGTTTGCTCCATAACATTTAGCACATACACCCATGTGTGAACGGCATGTAAGAACTGTACGGATCTTAACCTGTGTGATAGGATTTCCATTCTCGTCAACACCTTCGCTCATAACCTTAGCGGCACGCTTTGGTGTTATCATGTGGTTTGCTTTTACGATCACATTACCATCCTTGTCACAGATAGTGTTACAAGAGAAACGTCCTGTAATCCTCTCCTGAAGGCTTTCGATTTCCTCTCGTCCCTCCATGAAAGCTTTAACTACCATTCCCGGAATCTCACGTCCTGTTCCGGCGCAGCAATCTGACTCACGAACGATCATATGCTGTGAAACATCAACGAGACGTCTTGTAAGATATCCTGAATCGGCAGTACGCAGGGCTGTATCTGAAAGTCCTTTACGTGCTCCATGCGCAGACATGAAGTACTCGAGAACATCAAGACCCTCACGGAAACATGACTTGATAGGAAGCTCGATAGTACGTCCTGTTGTATCAGCCATAAGTCCTCGCATACCGGCAAGCTGTTTGATCTGTTTATCAGATCCACGGGCTCCGGAATCAGCCATCATGAAGATGTTGTTATATTTATCAAGTCCCTGAAGAAGTGCTTTTGTAAGCTCATCATCAGTTTCTTTCCATGTCTCAACAACTTCTTTGTAACGCTCTTCATCTGTTATAAGACCACGCTTATACTGTCTTGTGATCTTGTCAACTGTATTCTGTGCGTCCTCGATCATCTGTGGTTTCTGAGGCGGCACTGTCATATCTGAAATTGATACTGTCATTGCAGCCTGAGTTGAATATTTGTAACCCATTGCCTTTACATTATCAAGAACCTCTGCTGTAGTTGTAGCTCCATGAGTGTTGATAACCTTCTCAAGGATCTGCTTTATCTGTTTCTTTCCAACATGGAAGTCTACTTCGTATCTGAGTACATTATCTGGATTAGATCTATCTACAAATCCAAGATCCTGAGGAATGTTCTCATTGAAGATCAAAAGACCTACTGTTGTCTCAACAAATCCTGACTTTTCTGTGCCATCAGCGAGTGTTACTGTACGATATACGTATATATTCTGATGAAGTGTAATCTCTTTATTCTCATATGCAAGCATTGCAAGGTTTGCACTTCCGTAGTATCTTCCCAGTAGATCGATCGGCTCACAGAGAACACGACGATTTCCGTCTGTAACATCTTCAAACCAGATAAGGTCATAAAGACCAAGCTCAGCTTTTCCAGTCTCTGGATCAGGTATTGTAAGTTTCTTTAACTCTTCTATATCTGTATAAACCTTGTCAGATGATACATTTGCAACTGCCTCTGGATCATTTTTCTTATCGGCAAGCTTTCTCATTGTAAGATAGTAAACTCCAAGGATCATATCCTGTGAAGGAACTGCAACAAGTCCACCATCTGATGGTTTAAGCAGGTTGTTAGGCGAAAGAAGCATAAATCTGCACTCAGCCTGCGCCTCTGCTGTAAGTGGAAGATGCACAGCCATCTGGTCTCCATCGAAATCGGCGTTGAACGCTGTACAAACAAGTGGATGAAGCTTTATGGCTTTACCTTCTACAAGGATAGGCTCAAATGCCTGGATTCCAAGTCTATGGAGTGTAGGAGCACGGTTTAACATAACCGGATGCTCTTTGATCACATCTTCAAGCACATCCCATACTTCCGGCTGAAGTCTTTCTACCATTTTCTTTGCACTCTTGATATTGTGAGCTGTACCATTTGCTGCAAGCTCTTTCATTACGAATGGTTTAAACAGCTCAATAGCCATCTCTTTTGGAAGACCACACTGATAAATCTTAAGCTTAGGTTCTACACAGATAACTGAACGTCCTGAGTAGTCAACTCGCTTTCCGAGAAGGTTCTGACGGAAACGTCCACCTTTACCTTTTAACATATCTGAAAGTGACTTGAGCGCTCTGTTTCCAGGACCTGTTACCGGACGTCCACGACGGCCGTTGTCGATAAGTGCATCGACAGCTTCCTGAAGCATACGTTTCTCGTTACGGACGATGATATCAGGTGCTCCAAGGTCGAGAAGTCTTCTAAGACGGTTGTTACGGTTTATTATACGTCTATATAAATCATTTAAATCTGATGTTGCAAAACGGCCACCATCAAGCTGTACCATAGGACGAAGATCCGGTGGGATAACAGGTATAACTGTCATGATCATCCACTCAGGCTTATTTCCTGATTCACGGAATGCTTCTACAACTTCAAGTCTCTTGATGATACGGGCACGCTTCTGGCCTGTAGCATTTTCAAGTTCTGCCTTTAATTCAGCAGAATCTTTCTCAAGATCGATTGCCTCGAGAAGCTCACGGATAGACTCTGCTCCCATTCCTACACGGAAAGCAGAACGGCCATATGTGTCACATGCTTCCTGATACTCAGCTTCTGTAAGGATCTGCTTGTATGAAAGATTTGTCTCTCCAGAGTCAAGTACTATATATGATGCGAAATAAAGGACTCTCTCAAGCACTCTTGGAGATAAGTCAAGGATAAGTCCCATACGTGATGGGATTCCCTTGAAATACCAGATATGAGATACAGGAGCTGCAAGCTCAATGTGTCCCATACGCTCTCTACGCACGCTTGATTTAGTAATTTCTACACCACAACGGTCGCAGACAACACCTTTATAACGGATCTTTTTATATTTTCCACAATGACATTCCCAGTCTTTCGTTGGTCCGAAAATCTTCTCGCAGAAAAGACCATCTTTTTCAGGCTTTAATGTTCTATAGTTAATTGTCTCTGGTTTCTTTACCTCACCATGTGACCATTCCCTGATCTTCTCAGGTGATGCCAATCCTATCTGGATAGCATCAAACTGCATTGCCTGATTTGTATCTTTGTTATTTGTTTCTGGCATTTTGGCACTCCCTTCTATTATTCTTCGTCGTCAAGAACTTCCTCAGCGTAAAAATCATCATCAGCTGCCTCAGGAGCCTCTTCCTCATCTACATCTACCAGTTCCTCATTCTCATCGAATTCCTGCTTTGTGAATCCATGCTGTGCGAATGACTCACTGTCTTCAAATGCATAATCTTTATCATTTCCGATAATCGAATTGATATCTGTATTACCATACTCACTTGTTTCTATGAGCTCTACTTCGTTTCTGTCTTCATCAAGCACTTTTACATCAAGTCCAAGTGACTGAAGCTCTTTAAGGAGAACCTTGAATGACTCAGGGATTCCCGGCTCAGGGATATTGTCTCCTTTGATGATAGCCTCGTATGTCTTAACACGTCCTACTACATCATCTGACTTCATTGTAAGGATTTCCTGTAATGTGTATGCAGCACCATAAGCCTCGAGTGCCCAAACCTCCATCTCTCCGAAACGCTGTCCACCAAACTGTGCTTTACCACCAAGTGGCTGCTGTGTTACTAATGAGTAAGGACCTGTTGAACGTGCATGAATCTTATCATCAACAAGGTGATGGAGCTTAAGGTAATGCATGTGTCCTATAGTGGTCTTTCCATCAAAGAACTCACCTGTTCTTCCATCTCTAAGCTGGACTTTTCCATCTCTTGAAATAGGAACACCTTTCCACAAGCTTCTGTGCTCTCTGTTCTGTGAAAGATAATCCATTACATCCTCACGGAGTGTATCAACATATTTATCATAGAAGATCTCAGCATCTGCATTCCAGTATGGATGCTCTGACTGCTGGTCAGCTTCAAGTTCCTCCTTATCAAAAGGAAGATTTACATAATCGTTTGCAAGTTCGAGTGTATCTTCGATATCTACCTCGTTTGCGCCGTCAAATACAGGTGTTGAAATATTAAATCCAAGTGCTTTAGCAGCAAGGCTTAAATGGATCTCAAGGACCTGACCGATGTTCATTCGTGAAGGCACACCGAGTGGGTTAAGTACGATATCCAGTGGACGTCCGTTTGGAAGGAAAGGCATATCCTCAACAGGAAGTACACGGGAAACGACACCCTTGTTACCATGACGTCCGGCCATCTTATCACCGACAGAGATCTTTCTCTTCTGTGCGATATAGATACGGACTGACTGGTTTACTCCAGGAGATAACTCATCTCCGCCTTCTCTTGTAAATACTTTTGCGTCTACAACGATACCATAAGCACCATGTGGCACCTTAAGTGATGTATCACGGACTTCTCTTGCTTTCTCACCAAAGATTGCGCGAAGAAGTCTCTCTTCTGCTGTAAGCTCTGTTTCTCCCTTAGGTGTAACTTTTCCAACAAGGATATCACCTGCACGGACCTCAGCGCCTACACGGATAATACCTCTCTCATCAAGATCCTTTAATGCATCATCTCCGACACCCGGAACATCACGTGTGATTTCTTCTGGTCCAAGTTTCGTATCACGGGATTCCACTTCGTATTCTTCGATATGAATAGATGTATAAACATCATACTCTACAAGTCTCTCTGAAAGAAGAACAGCATCCTCGTAGTTATATCCTTCCCACGTCATGAATCCGATAAGAGGATTCTTTCCAAGAGCAAGCTCTCCCTGGCTTGTTGAAGGACCATCTGCGATAACATCGCCTGCCTTAACCTTGTCACCCTTAAATACGATTGGGCGCTGGTTATAGCAGTTTGACTGGTTTGAACGCGAGAATTTTGTAAGGATATACTCTCTCTTGTTTCCATCAGTCTCTTTTATAACGATACGGTTAGATTCTGAAGAAAGAACCTCTCCGTCTGCTTTTGCTACTACACAGACACCTGAATCGACAGCTGCCTTTGTCTCTATTCCAGTACCAACTACAGGAGCTTCTGTTGTAAGAAGCGGTACTGCCTGACGCTGCATGTTTGATCCCATGAGGGCACGTGTAGGGTCATCGTTCTGTAAGAATGGAATAAGGGCAGTAGCCACTGAGAATACCATCTTTGGCGATACATCCATGTAATCGAATGCTGTCTTATCGTATTCCTGTGTCTCTTCTCTGTAACGACCAGAAACTGAATTACGGACAAAATGACCATCTGCGTCAAGTTTTTCGTTAGCCTGTGCTACGTGATAGTTATCCTCTTCATCCGCTGTCATGTATACTACATTTTCTGTCACAACAGGGTTCTTAGGATCTGTTTTATCTATTTTACGGTATGGTGCCTCAACAAATCCATACTCGTTGATCCTTGCATAACATGCAAGTGAGTTGATAAGACCGATGTTTGGTCCCTCAGGAGTCTCTACAGGGCACATACGTCCATAATGTGAATAATGTACGTCTCGAACCTCGAATCCGGCACGGTCTCTTGAAAGACCACCAGGTCCAAGTGCTGATAAACGTCTCATGAGTAAGCTCACCAAGAGGGTTATTCTGATCCATGAACTGTGAAAGCTGTGAAGAACCGAAGAACTCTTTAACAGCTGCAGTTACTGGTTTTATATTTATAAGTGACTGTGGAGAAATTCCCTCTAGATCCTGAGTTGTCATTCTTTCACGGACAACACGCTCAAGTCTTGAGAGTCCAATACGGTACTGATTCTGTAATAACTCACCTACCGCACGAATACGTCTGTTTCCTAAGTGGTCGATGTCGTCATCATTACCGCATCCCCACTCAAGGTGCATATTATAATTGATAGATGCGAAGATATCTTCTTTTGTAATATGCTTTGGAATGAGATCTGTGATATCTCTCTTGATAGCTTCGATTCTATCCTCAAGAGAATCATACTCTTCCATGATCTGAGCAAGAACAGGATAGTAAACAAGTTCTGTCACTCCGATTTCCTTTGGATTCTCGATTTCCGGAATCCAGCTTCTGATATCTACCATCATAGACGAAAGAATTTTTACATTTCTTGTCTCTGTCTGGATCCATACAGCCGGAACAGCTGCATTCTGTATTGTCGAAGCAAGTTCTCTTGTAACAACAGTTCCTGCCTCGGCAAGAACCTCACCTGTAGAAGGATCAACTACATCCTCTGCCAGAACCTGTCCGCTTATACGGTTTTTAAGTGCTAATTTCTTATTAAATTTATAACGTCCTACTTTTGCAAGATCATATCTTCTAGGATCGAAGAACATTGCTGTAATAAGGCTTTCTGCACTCTCTACTGAAAGTGGCTCGCCCGGACGTATCTTTTTATATAACTCTAATAAACCAGCCTCGTAGCTTCCCTGTGGCTCACGCTCTGTGATTGCAGGATCTTTGCTGAATGAAGCCTGGATCTTTGGTTCATCACCGAACATATCAAGAATTGCCTGATTTGTTCCTACTCCAAGTGCACGTAATAATACTGTGATAGGTACCTTACGTGTTCTATCTACTCTTACATAAAAAACGTCGTTGGAGTCCGTCTCATACTCTAACCATGCACCACGATTAGGGATAACGGTACAAGAATATAATTTCTTACCAACCTTGTCATGAGCAATTCCGTAATAAATACCAGGAGAACGAACTAACTGACTTACGATAACTCGCTCTGCACCATTGATTACGAATGTACCCGTCTCTGTCATAAGTGGCAGATCGCCCATGAAAATCTCATGTTCGTTGATTTCATCTGTCTCTTTATTGTGAAGTCTCACCTTTACTTTTAAAGGTGCTGCGTAAGTTGCATCTCTTTCCTTGCATTCAGGAATAGTATATTTTACATCATCTTCGCATAATGTAAAATCGACAAAATCGAGACTAAGCTTTCCACTGTAATCTGCGATTGGAGAGATATCTGCAAATGCTTCCTTAAGACCCTCGTCTAAGAACCACTGATACGAATCCTTCTGGACCTCGATCAGGTTAGGCATCTGTAAAACCTCTTTTTGTCTTGAGTAACTCATACGCATGCTTTTTCCAGCTGTGACTGGACGTATTCTGTTTTTCTCCATTGACGTTTCACCTCTCGTTTTTATTCGTGACAATAGTTCTGCCGTAAAACGTGCGATCTATTGTATAGGACACCGGCTAAAAATAGCGCTAAAATGCCTACTGCACCATAATAGTGCAACGTATACTATACAACAATTTAATTTTAATTGCAAGGGTTTTTTCTGAAATTTGTAAATTTTTTCTAAGAAATGTAAAAATGTATGGACAATTAGAATATCAGATATAAAGCATAAAAAGGGACTCCCATATGAGAATCCCTTTATTTTTATAGAAGTTTGATTACTTAAGAGTAACTTTTGCTCCCTCAGCCTCAAGTTTAGCCTTAGCATCATCAGCTGTAGCCTTGTCAGCCTGCTCTTTGATAACCTTTGGTGCACCATCAACTGCATCTTTAGCTTCTTTAAGTCCAAGTCCTGTGATCTCACGAACAACTTTGATAACTTTAACTTTGTTTGGTCCAACTTCTGTAAGCTCGATATCGAACTCTGTTTTCTCCCCTGCTGCTGCTCCGTCAGCTCCTGGCTGCAACTACAAACACCTGTCGCAGATACACCGAACTCTTCTTCACAAGCTTTTACTAAATCATTTAACTCTAATACGGATAACTCTTTGATAGCTTCGATAAACTCTGCAGTGGTTAACTTTGCCATTTTAATTTCCTCCATTATAAAATTTGATCCATATACGATCTATTTATTGTTTTCTTTTCAACCGATATTAAGCCTCTGCTGGGGCCTCAGCTGTCTCTGCAGCTGCATCTGCTGATCCACCCTGCTCTGCGATCTGATTAAGAACACGTGCAAGATTTGTAATAGGTGACTGTAAGCTTCCAAGTAATTTTGAAAGAAGCTCGTCTCTGCTAGGTACTGAAGCGATTGCTTTCATTCCCTCAGCATCATAGTATGTTCCCTCAACTACACCTGCTTTGATCTCTAAAGCTGGAGCTGTTTTAGCGAACTTAGCTAAAATTCTTGCTGGAGCTGTTGCATCATCTGTTGAAACAGCGAAAGCGCTTGGTCCTTCAAGGACATCTCTTAAGCTCTCGAACTCTGTTCCTTCAACTGCACGGCTTACTAAAGTATTTTTGTATACCTTGTAAGACACACCAGCTTCTCTTAACTGTTTACGTAACTGAGTATCCTCTGATACTGTAAGTCCACGATAGTCAACAACAACTACTGACTGTGCGTCCTTGATCACACCAGAAATCTCGTCTACGATTGGCTGTTTAAGTTCTACCTTTGCCACGATTCATTTACCTCCTTTTAGATTTTTGCATAAAAGACATGAGGTATTTGATTTATAAATCAAAGAAACCCTCCTGCCTGACGACAGAAGGGTACAAGTCAAAATTCAAGATAAATCTCGAAAATTCCCTCGGTAGGTTCTACGTTTACGCCTTACGGCACCTACTGTCTTCGGCAATATGCATTGCAAATTATATCAAACTATATCACGGATGTCAATAACTTTCCGCAAAACTTTTCGCTTGGCGTTTGATAGGTCTTATCGACTCATTTACTAGTTACTAAATATCTTACTGTGAAATCTTAACTACGTTTAACTTAACGCCAGGTCCCATTGTAGATGTAAGAGTTGCACTCTTAATATACTGACCCTTTAAGCTGGCAGGTTTTGCTTTGTTAATTGCACCCATAAGAGACTGGAAGTTGTCGCTTAACTGCTCGTCTGTGAAAGATGCTTTTCCAACTGGCACATGGATAATATTTGTCTTGTCTAATCTGTACTCAATCTTACCAGCTTTGATGTCGTTAACAGCTTTTGTTACATCCATAGTAACTGTACCAGCTTTTGGGTTTGGCATTAAGCCCTTTGGTCCAAGGACACGTCCTAAACGACCAACAACACCCATCATGTCAGGTGTAGCAACTACAACGTCGAAATCAAGCCATCCTTCGTTCTGGATCTTTGGAATCAATTCCTCTCCACCAACGAAGTCAGCTCCTGCTGCCTGTGCCTCGTCAACCTTAGTTCCCTTAGCGAAAACTAAAACTTTAACTGTTTTTCCTGTTCCGTGTGGTAATACAACAGCTCCACGGATCTGCTGTTCTGCGTGACGTCCATCACAACCTGTTCTAAGATGAAGTTCGATTGTCTCATCAAATTTAGCTGTAGCATTCTTTTTTACAAGAGCGATTGCGTCAGCAACATCATACTGCTCTTTCTTATCAAATGCTTTAACAGCGTCTTGATACTTCTTTCCTCTTTTCATGAAATAATAACCTCCTGGTGGTAATATCGGGAGAGGGTCCCTCCCACTATTTACGTTTCTTTGTTATTTTGATTTAGGTTACATATATTTGTAACTTCTTTAGTGGTATGTTCTCTTCGCTAAGCTCAAGCTTCGCCCAAAAGGCTTGCTTTCACTAATCTCAGAGAACGGCCTCACACCAACCTCAGCCGGCGCGTTATACGCTTGGCTTCGCTAAGTGCTTCCGGTCTAGTCAACTACCTCAACACCCATTGATCTTGCTGTACCAGCGATCATGCTCATAGCAGACTCAAGTGAAGCTGCGTTTAAGTCAGGCATTTTAAGCTCAGCGATTTCCTGAACCTGTGCCTTTGTGATCTTAGCAACTTTCTTTTTGTTTGGCTCGCCTGAACCAGACTGAATCTTGCAAGCTTTTTTAATCAATACTGGAGCAGGTGGTGTTTTAGTAATGAAGCTAAAACTTCTATCTGCATATACAGTAATAACTACAGGGATAATTAAGTCGCCCTGATCGGCTGTCTTTGCATTAAACTGCTTTGTGAACTCTACGATGTTTACACCGTGCTGTCCAAGTGCAGGTCCAACTGGAGGAGCTGGAGTTGCCTTTCCAGCAGGAATCTGCAATTTAATGTATCCTTCTACTTTCTTTGCCATTTGGAATTGCCTCCTTAATTTGTTTTCTTAACATCTGCGAAACTTACTTCTACCGGTGTTTCGCGACCGAACAGCTCTACATTGATCGTAACTGTCTGTTTGTGATGATTCATAGCTGTGATAACACCAACTGTATCTTTCCAGACACCGCCGATAACGACTATCATGTCACCCTCAGCAAAATCTACCACAACGTTCTCAGCCTTGATTCCCAAAGGTCTCATCTCGGCTTCTGTGAGAGGTACAGGCTTACTTCCCGGACCAACAAATCCGGTTACGCCTCTGGTATTTCTTACAACGTACCATGTGTCATCATTCATAATCATATGAATAAGCACATAGCCCGGAAACATCTTCTTGGAAACCTGTTTTTTAACACCGTTTTTTACCTCTGTTACCTCTTCCAAAGGAACGCGCACCTCTAAAATCTGGTCCTCAAGATGTCTGTTTTCAATTGTTTTGTCAATATTTGCTTTGACCTTGTTTTCATAACCTGAATAGGTATGAACTACATACCAGTTCGCTTCTGCCATAATCACTTTGCCTCCGTGTTAAATGTTTAAACCAATAAGGAAATCTACGCCCTGATGGATTGCCCAGTCAAGAAGCGCGATAATAAGACCGGTAACGACTGAAACAGCTATCACCGCAAGAGTCTGTCTAATCACAGACTGTTTCTCAGGCCAGATAATCTTTTGGAATTCTGATTTAAGTCCTGAAACCAGCTTGTCTTTGGAGCCTTTTCGACTTTTTCATTCTGTCCCATAATGTACTCCTTTACTCAGTTCCCAGACTATTTTGTTTCCTTGTGCATTGTATGAGTTCTGCAGAATCTACAATACTTCTTGGTTTCCATTCTGTCCGGATGAGTTTTTTTGTCTTTTGTCATATTGTAATTACGACGCTGACACTCTGTGCATGCTAATGTAATTTTTGTACGCACGACTTCCACCTCCGTTTAAATTCTTTGTTGTTTTTTCAGCCTTTAAAAAAAGGCATAAAAAAAAGACCTATTTTCCAAGCCCACATAATATATCATAGATAATCCACTGCCGTCAAGGGGTTTTACCATATTTCTTCAATTATCTGCCATTTCCATATACAAAGTGCTGATCGTACCGTCTGAATATGCTATTTTTGATAATAATATATTTTTTGATTTTTACAAGTATTTCACTGTTGAAAACAGCTTTCTGTGACGATATAATATATATGTATAAATGGATTTATTGACTGACCGGTGCTATTTTATGCACCACTTAAAATACCCCTGTGCACGTCAGCACATATTTCACGGAAGAAAGGAGGGGTCTAAATGGCAAAGATCGACAGCGCATACGCTTACTATGTCAGCAACTATGCACATAAAGAAGTATCTCGCTATGATTCACACAAGAAAAGCGACTTGCGTAAAGTCTACAATAAAATAATAAAGGCAAACAAAGAGTCCCCTCTGTACAAAATTTCCAACCTGTCAGAGGCTAAAAAGTATGCCATCGATATTAAGGAAAGTTCTAAGAATATCCAGAACGCCGTTGCTTCTCTCTCTGACAGCTATGGCTCTTTTGCGGACTCTTTCCAGAAAAAGGTCGCAGTATCTTCTGACCCCGATTCTGTTGATGTAAAATATGTAGGTGACGGCAACGAGGAAAATAATTCTGATGGTTTTGATATCTCAGTCGATAAAATAGCTACTCCACAGATTAACACAGGAAATTTTCTGAACAACAAGGCCTTGTCCTTTGTTCCCGGAAATTACTCGTTCAATCTTGACACGACAAATTCTGCCTATGAATTTCAGTTTACCGTAAGTCAGGGTGAGAACAATTCTCAGATACTCAACAAACTTTCAGATCTCATAAATAATGCTTCTCTCGGAATTACATCGCATGTAATTGATAATTCCGGCAATGAAAGCGCCTTACAGCTTACTTCAAGCCAGACAGGATTAAGCGAAAGTGAGAAATACCTTTTTTCTATTTCTCCTACCGCAAGTTCTGATTCGATTGCCGGCATGAAGACACTTGGGATAAACAGAGTTACTTCTGAAGCCTCTAATTCAAGTTTTACTTTAAATGGCAAAGAACACTCTTCTTTATCGAACACATTTACGATCAATAATGTTTTTGAGCTCACATTAAACAAAGAAACAGATGCCTCAACGCCCGTTTCAATAAGATTTAAGACTAATTCTGATGCGGTTGCTGATAACGTCCAGATTCTTATAGATGCCTATAATGGAATCTTAGATACCGCAAAAGAACACCCTTCCGACAAATCAGGCTCCAACAAGCTATTGCGCGATATGAGTTCAATTTCAACATCCCGCAAGGCCTCACTTGAATACATTGGCCTTATGACAAACGATGATGGAAAAATCACAATAGATAAGGATATCCTTTCAAACGCAGTCCAGCCAGATCGTGCCGATGCAACGTTCCACACACTGTCTGCATTCCGCGATATGATAGGCGACAAGGCAAGCTCTGCCTCCGTCAATCCTATGGATTATGTTCCGAAAGTAGTTGTTGCTTACAAAAATCCGGGGCATAACTTTAATACTCCATATATTTCTTCGATTTATGCCGGAATGATGCTTGACAGTTTCGCCTGAATCAATCATTTTCACAATCAAATCTGCTACAAAACCGGACAGCTCAATGCTATCCGGTTTTATTTTAGAACTTATTTTATAAGAACGCTTCAAGATCACCGACCATCGTCTCTTCAAGGTCACGCAGCCTGTCTGCAATCTTCATACTCCCATCGTCTGCACAGTCATATTCATTAATATATTCACTCAGAGATTCAATGCCCATATTGCATCCTTTTGTCAAAATCTTCGCCGCCTGCGATTTATCATTGTCTATTTTCATCCGCACTTTTGTCTGCACACTTGATGAAGTCTTTGCAAAAAAATTTGGTTCTTTTTCATCTGCGTCAAATCTGTCAAGCTCTTCACGGCAGTCTACACGAAGCTTAGTATGTGCATCATAATATTTGTCTATGATCTCACGCAGCTGTTTGTCCCCGACATGCTCTCTTACCTCATCCATGCTCTCTATAGCCATCTTGCAGCTGGCACTGCACTCCTGCAAAAGACAGATAGTGTCATTTGCCGCTTTTTTATCTGAATTGTTGTAGTCCATCTCGCTCATCATTACCTCCATATATGGTTATTATGGAAGTAGTATGTGCGGATTTGGGGAATGTATGCGTTCATCTCCCTTTAATCAACAATCAATACTGTCTTTCCCTCAAACGCAAAGCCATATTCTTTTATTTGTTCTTCTGCGATTCCCCGCATTTTCAGTTCTTCGCTGTATTTTCGTTCCTTTATCTGTTCAATAGCAGACTGCGCTGTTTCTTCCAGACTTTTCTCTTTTCTTGTGCTTCGCACTTTAAACTCCATAATTACAGCATTATCCTTTCCCGGATTTTTCGGTTCAAGCATAACATCATATCTTCCAAAACCACTTTCACGATTCGATTTCAGATAATATTTATCCTGTAAGTCAACGAGTAGATCCAGTACAAATCCATGATAAAACCGTTCCGGCTCAGCTCCGGACGCTCTTTCTCCTGTATCAAAATAACTGAACGTCTGCAACGCCACCCTGTTCATATATTCATTCATTGCGTCTACATCACCTGCAAACATTGCTTTTATAAAGTCATTGTAATCCGGTCTCGCCATTGCGAACCAGTCATGAATCATTCTGTTGAACATCAGTTTCACTTCCAGATTCGTAAGCGTAAGCTGATACTTCGGCTCAGTTCCCTCAGGAATATCCTTATACTTTTCATATGAGAGGACTTTAAAATATCCACTTGCCAACAAAAGACTCCACACTGCACGCTCATTGCCGTTGAGCTGATTATAAACAATCTGTTCATCAATTTCCGACCAGATACATTCTCCACAAAGCAGTTTTTCAAATTTACTCTTAATGTTACGATTTCCTTCACGAACTAATTTTGCTACCAGACTGTTTGCACTTGTATTTGCCCAATATGTTGTGTACTGCTGTGAATCAAGATAATTTAAAATTGACCACGGATTATAAATATCTTTATATTCCCCAAAAATAAAACCATCGTACCATCTTTTCACTTCGTTTTTTTGACTATCCAAACCGCATTTTTCTAATGCTGCAAACACTTCCGATTCGGTAAATCCAAAAGTGGTGGCATATTCATTTGATGTAGTAGTAACCACTTTCAGATTATTTAAATCCAAAAAAATAGACTCTTTACTGACACGTGTGATTCCTGTCATAATGCCACGTTCCAATGCCGGATTTGTCTTGAAAGTTGAATTGAAAAGGCTTCTCGTAAACGTCACCAGTTCATCCCAGTATCCATCTACAAACGCTTCCTGCATAGGCGTATCATATTCATCTAATAAAATGATTACTTTCTTTCCATAATATTTATATAAAAATCCTGATAAATAGTTTAACGAAAGTGTGGCATCTACATAGTCCATATTATTCATGATTTTCTTATACAGTTTTACTTCTTCCCTGATCAAAGCATTACCCTCTGTTATAAAATCATACTTAAAATATAATTGCGCTATGAGATCGCAGATTTTCTTCTGAGTCAATTCATATGTCGGTTCTTTTATATTCGCAAATGAAAGGCTGATGACTGGATACGTTCCCTGCAGGTTGCGGTATTTCTCATCCTGCCAGATTTTCAGGTTTTCAAACAAATCAGAGCGTCCTGCATATTCCAATGAAAAAAACTGCTCTGTCATACTCATTGTCAATGTCTTTCCGAAACGTCTCGGTCTTGTGATCAATGTAACACTATCGCCACTATCCCACCATTCCTTCAGAAATAGGGTTTTATCCACATAAAAATAATTGTTTTCAATTAATGTTGAAAAGTCTTGTACTCCGATTGCAACATTTACTGCCATATCATTTACCACCTCCATCTCTTCATAATAAACATACAAATACTCATACAACAGTTTGGTATAGCTTTTAAGCCTACGGATATCATAGAGTGTAATATTGTCAGGTCCATCATTATTTACATATTTTTATCATACACTCTTTTTTATAAAAGCATATGCCGTACTGTATAATATCTGTATATCCCTCATTTCTCCAATGCGCTGCATAATCACGTTTTTCCAATTGATGTATTGCTGTATCACATCCTGTCTCCATATCCTGATACCGCTTTACCACTTTCAGCTCCAGTATTACCACAGGTCCCTGTGATGACGGATATTCCAACACTATATCCGGTCTGCCTTCACCACTTTCTCTAGTCTTTCCAAATCAACGTGGTCGGGTAAACAGTGTCACTTTCGAACAATTATCTATAAGCTCTTTCACAAGAAGCGTCTTGTCTATATAATAATATGGCTTATCAACAATATCTTTATAGAATTCAACACCTATAGGGATCGCTTTCTGTTCCATTTCAATTCCTCACAATATAGTCATACTTCTGCATTGGATAATTACTATTAAAAAAATAAGCTATGGATATGATAACCTATCCATAGCTTATTGAAAAGTCGATAATCAGTGATGATCCTTTCTTCTCTACAATATACTGATACACAATGCGATAACCACTATTAACAAAACCAAAAGAGCTGCAACATATATACCAATAAACTTTTTGTTCTTTGCATTATTTATAAAAATTAGAATCAGCCCTAACATTATAACAACACAAAGTGTCATTGATAAATTCATTACAAGAATATAAGGCATGGTTATCTCAGCATTTGTAAATGCCTGATAATTAATTGAAATCAAACTAAATACAGCTACCAGAACCCCCATCAGAGTTAATACATTTGCATATATTTTCTGGGAAACGTTCTCAATATCCTCTTTTGCCTCCTGTATCTCCTGCTTAGTCTGCTGCTCATATTCTTTCTTGTAATTGCCAAGCCCTTTATACTCTACTTCATTTTGAAAAGATGCACCTGTTTGAGCATTATAAGGAACATCGGGTTTCTGTGAAAGCTGTTCAAACATAATCTGGGCAATCTTACTACCTTTAGATAACACAATTATATTTTTCGAAATATTCGAAACCCTAAGAAAAGCATATGTCCTATGACCAGGCTGATAGTCAGGTCCACTTACCACAATCCCCTGTCTCATTCGTGAATTTTTCTCCGCTACTCTTCCAAGAATGTTTTCTGGTATACTTAATTCTTCCTGAGTCTTGATAAAAACAGTCTCGCCAGGTCTAAGATCATACTCTACACATTCCTTACCATCCTCATCAAGAGTATAATCTATAGTAAGATCATAACTGACTCCATTCAAATTCTCACTGCAATACCCAGCAATAATCAGCTGATGATCTTCAATTAATTTTTTTATTTCCTTATCGACTAAAATCATTGTCTTCACCTCTTTATATAACAACAATTATAGCACCTTAAATATTTTTATACAACATCATGTGTTTCATAAAATCAAATCATCTGCTCAATTCTATTCCTGAACGTAAAAATCTCCTGTGCCTTCATAAAACCATTTCTGGCAATCTGTTTTCTCAACTCTTCATGCTTTGTGTAAAATGCTGCCTTTTCATACATTTCCTCAAAGCTTCCATAAACTTCACAGTCCTTACCTACCTCTAAGTATTGAACAAGCTCTTCCTGATAATTTGAGAGCAAAAAGCCACCACAGCCTAATACATCAACACACCTAAGTGGTATTCCTGTCCGAATTGATTTCAGTGAAATATTCAGGTTAATATCACTCAATTTAAATATGTATGGCATTTGTTTATAATAATCAACCGGACCATGCACCTTAAGATTATCTATACCCGGCTTTTCCGTTGTATACAGGTGTGTGTCAAAATGCTTCGACAGCAGCGACAAAATAACTGTTCTTTCTCTACTTGTTGTCTCACAGAGCATCATATATTCCAATTCTCTTTTTTCGATGTAAAAATCAAGTCCGGCTTTGGCATACTCTGCGTTAATTTTTTGAAGGAGTTCATCCGTCAAAAGTTCCGGGATAAAACAATCATTATACACATCCCTCTGTGACGAAATCATATCATTCAACAATTTTTTTGTCTCTGTACTCAAAGGACTTGTATATTTCGGATAATCAGTTGTATACATCTTTCCAACCAGAGATATCTGCGCGGAGTATTTCTTAATGATTTCATCATTCATGGGAAGATTAAATATTTCCGAATCCACCGCAAGCGGCAGATGCTCCATATTAACACCAAGCTTTTTGTACTCCTGCACCTGTCCCCAGTCAAACATATAAATTTCATTACAGGAATTTTTCATTACTTCAATATTCCTTATGTGCATAGGAGAATCATACACCCACGAAATATATCTTATTCCCCTGTGCTGACACACTTTAGAAATTACCGGTGCAAAATTGACAGAAAAAACTGCATCATATACATTATCCTGAATTTGTTTTTCTATCTTCTCTTCAAAAATTGCATCCTCTTCCCAGTCAGTCTGCTGATAATATAAAATATCATATTGTATTTCAAGTTGTTTGAATGCCTTCTCTATACCTGGGTTCATGAATGAATACCATTGATAAAATAAAATCTTTTTCACTAGATTATTCCTCACACAATTGTTTTAACGTGTCAATCACGTAATCCTGCTGATCATCAGTAAGTCCCGGATACAATGGCAGACTTATAATGTGTGAATAAATTTCTTCAGCATTTGCACAATGAACATCTTTATAGCCGTGTTCCTGATAGTATGGATGCATATAAACCGGAATGTAATGAACATTCACTCCTATTCCCTTATCCCTAAGAGTTTCAAAAACCTGCTTCCTATCATGGTTTTTTACCTGCACGATGTACAAATGCCAGCCACTTTGCGTATCCGGCAGCTGATATGGTGTAACTATGTTGTCACATTCAATAAAAGCGTTATTGTAACGCTCAGCCAATTCTCTGCGGCGTTTCAAAAATTTATCCAGCTTTCTCATCTGGCTGCATCCTAGTGCGCATTGAATATCTGTAATTCTGTAATTATAGCCAAGGTCAAGCTGCTGATAAAACCATGGTCCTTCATTTCTTGTCATCATAGACTCATCTCTGGTTATACCATGACTGCGAAAAAGAACTAATCTCTTATAGAGTTCTCCATTATCCGTCATAATCATACCACCCTCACCTGTTGTTATAGGTTTCACCGGATGAAAACTAAATGTAGTCATATCTGAAAGACAACCAACTTTTTTCCCTTTATAAACCGATCCAAGTGCATGTGCACCATCCTCAATAACAATCAGATTGTGCTCCTGTGCGATGCTATGTATCTCATCCATATCGCATGGCTGCCCCGCAAGATGAACAGCAATGATTGCCTTTGTTTTGTCTGTGATCTTTTTACGAATATCCTCAGGATCTATATTATAAGTATAAGGATCCACATCCGCAAAAACAGGTGTTCCGCCACAATATAACACGCAGTTTGCAGAAGCCGCAAATGTAAGCGGTGTAGTTATAACCTCATCGCCCCGCCCTATTCCAGCGGCAAAGCATGCTGCATGAAGGGCAGATGTTCCATTTGAAATGGCGACGGCATATTTTGCTCCTGTATAAGAGGCAACAGCCTGCTCAAATTCTGCGATTTTAGGGCCTGTCGTCAAATAATCTGATTTTAATACATCTACTACTGCATTTATGTCATCTTCATCTATTGTCTGTCTTCCGTATGGTATCATAAATAGTTCCTCCATGTATCTGTTATATTTTTCTCTATAAACTCTGTATATATCTGCCATTAAAATTTACTGCATTTGCACTATATCGTCCCAACTTTTCCACACTGTTCCCTTTATATCAGCCCCAGCGCCTGTATTATATACCACCAGATCCTGTTCATTTGAAATTCTTCGTTCAATCCATTTACGATATATATCTAAATTCTTACTGGTATAAACTATACCGCCTTTGCACGACTTTACTTTCCTAAGTCCGTCTGTGCTCTCAATCTTGCGCCCCTCTCCTTGTGCATGAGAATTTCCTCCAGTATATGCCAGATCAACCCACTGCAAAAATGACTTTTCCTGCTCCAAAGCTGATAGCTATATCTAATGCTGTCGTTGTAACAGACCCTCCGGTTTCAAAGAGTGTTGCTCCCAACGATTTTGCCATTTTTTCAGCTGGCTCATAGCCATTCTGATATGCAACATAAATCGGGCCATTGTAATTTTTAAGAATAGAAGCAGAACCTGTAGACAAAAGAATCAATGGAACGCTTCCTAAATCCAGTCCTTCTATCTGCTTATACATATGAGGTTGAGGATCCGTCAATATAATCACATCAGGAATTATTCCCCCTTTAATAAGTGATCTCACAATATGTCCTGTTGCAAAAATCATTAACTTATTGCGATACCTCTTAAAATAATCAAATGCATCATCAGCGGATGGACCTGCCCCCACAATTACAACATTCCTTCCTTCAAAAGCTTTTTAGTGCCCGCACTCAGGTAAATTATACTCTGATATTATCTTAAAGTTTGAATCCAGCTGCCCACTCTGTTCTCTCATACTACTGGTAGTTACAAAAAAATCTTCCAATAGCTGTCTGACCTGCACATCGTCAATAGCACGTATTGTTGGATAATGCATCAGTAATTCACAATCATCCCTGCGACCTTCATCACAAAACTTTCCAACAAGCCTTTTTATATCTGCGTCATATACGATTTTTAATCTGCCATCTCTAATATAACTCGTCCAATCCGTATACTCAAAAGCATATTGCAATATCTGACAACTATTTTCATAAACCACAACATCAGCTTCTGGATATCTATTCAGAAGTTCACAAACCTGATACCCAAGTCCAAGTCCAAATACAACATATCTATTACTCTTTTTTAAACTATCAACAAGCAATTGTGCTTCTCTTGCCGGATTTACAGAGCTATGCATATAAAAGAATATTTCAGGCATCTTTACCAACAACGTCGGCTGACCATTTATGGACATCCTTATTTCAAACTGCCTTGTATCATTTTTATTATCATGCTTACATGCCTCACTGAACTTTTCAAAAAATTCCGGCAGGTATTCCTTTAATACGCCTATATTTATATCTTCAAAATCTGGTATGCGTAAAATATCAGACTCTTGAAATTTAATCTGTATTTTCTGCAGAAGCGGCACCAGATCCCCCTCCAAAATATCAGCCTGCAAAATATAATCCTGATTATTCTGTGCTTCAAGTAATGCTGGTAAAATGAGCTGCATTTCCTCTGACAGTTCATTATAGTCTTCGTTAGAGAAAACATATTCAGCAATATAGTTTAAATTTTTTAGAAGACAAGTTAATCCTCTTGTCCCATTAAAAAAATTCTGCTTTCTCAAGTTATCCGAAATCATAAGCGAAAGTGATATACTTTGCTGGTTTATATAGAATAATTCTGTATCCATTCTCGTCCTCACACAATAGTTTTAGAGTGTTTCTTGCTCATATTTATATTTTCGGATATAATTAATTTAAATTCAAGCTTAATAGGAGATTTGATATGAAAATTTTATTTTTAGAATGGAAAAGCTACTGTGTTCCCGACATGACAGAAGCTTTAGAAGCTGCAGGACATAGTGTTACGACAATAACCTGCCATGAAATGACAGATAGATACAGCACAGAATTTGAAAACCTCTTTAACTCATACATAGATAAGGCATCTTATAACGCTGTGTTTACATTTAATTATTTTCCTATAGTATCAAAATACTGTAATAAGCTTAATGTTTTATATATTTCATGGGTATACGATAATCCATTAGTATCACTATATTCTTACACCGTAATCAATCCATGTAATAGAATTTTTCTTTTTGATCGCAAGTCATACGAGTATTTCCATAATTCTGGCATATCCACAATCTTTTATTTGCCATTATGCGCCAATCCCGATCGATTATGCGCCAATATATATCCAGATACTCCTATCCACGATGTTTCATTTGTAGGTTCACTGTACACTGAGCCTAAACAACGTTTATATGACAAAATTGCAAATGTCGACGAATACAGCAGAGGCTATCTCTATGCGCTTGTAAAAGCACAGGCAAATATTGATGGATACTTTTTCCTCCAGAATTCTCTTACGCCTGAGCTTATTGCTGCAATCGAAAAAGTCTGCCCTGTGCCAGCCAATCCAGATGGCGTAGAGACACCTGCCTATGTCTATTCACACTATTTTCTCGGAAGACAATCAACCGCTATCGCCAGGCAAAATATTTTACAGAAACTTTCTGAGCACTTTAATGTCACAGTATATACACATGAAAATTGCAAAAGTTATCTTCCCAATGTCATTTATGGCGGAAAAGTCGATTATTATAATGGTATGCCTGCCATATTCCAGAATAGCCGGATTAATCTTAACATAACTCTAAAAACCATCCAAACCGGTATCCCTCTTCGTGCATGGGATATTCTCGGATGTGGTGGCTTTCTATTGTCTAATTATCAGGAGGAATTATGCGATTATTTTGTTCCGGGCGAAGATTTTATATACTATGAATCAGCTGAGGATGCAATAGAAAAGACAGCATACTTTCTCAACCACGAAAATGAGCGTATTGAAATCGCTCAAAATGCGATAAAGAAAATTGCTGCCCATCATACTTTTCATAATAGAGTTGAGGAGATGTTTAAAGTTCTGTAATGCTATGCTTCTTATATTGAGCGCTCACATTTTTTCTACAACTACGATAACATAATCTTATCTATTTTATATGCTTACATATAACATAATTCATATTCCATACATCTTTTTCCAATTTATTTTTTTCATTATCATTGTCTATATTTATGTATTTTTGCACAAACCAATCTATCGTATATGTATATTTTCTTTCCTTGTTCATTCTATATCGCTTTAGCAATGTTACTATACTAATACTAGAACCGATCCACAAAATTTCAGGTTTAAAATTCAGATTATTATTAAAAGTTAATATCAACGTCGAAATAAAATGTAGTTGCCATATTTTTACAAACAAGTTCTGACGAAGCATAATTATGAATACGGCAATATTTATCATCCGTTTGTATATCGGCATACATATAGGTAAAATACTTCTTTATTTCTTCTTTAGATAAATTACACTTATTCTTTTCAATTAGACCTGCATTCCTTAATGCCTGAACAACTTTTTCAACTCCAATATTATCAATCTCATCCCTATTGTCCCTATTTTCTACATCAATTTTATATTGCGGATCACCATTTACTACATATTCTATGATTTTTGCAATCTCTGAAATTACCATACCTATAGCATATCCGATTATCAATATCAAAGCAATAAAATAACCATTATCCATATTTGAAAAAAGAAGTCCTGATGCAAATCTATAAAGCACAGCTACAACCAAAATACTCCCAGGGAATACATATCCCAATATATCATAAATTGTAATCTTCTGTATTATATCCATATTCAACTTCTCCTATCTGCTCAATTAAATGATCATTTTATTCAAACACTTGGAAATTTCCCATATTTCTTATCTTATCAATCCAATCATATACCTCTTGAGCTGTATACATTCTATTACCATCTTCATCTTTCATAGATTCAAGCGCTGAAGCCATTAGTGCATATTCATTCTCCAGACTTGTATGGAAAACGCCTTTGTCATCTGTATTTATTGATACATATAACTGTGCCTGATTGTTTTCCATCTTTCTTTTAAGTCCTTGATTATACAAATTAATGATATGATGTTCATCATAATCCGTCATCGTGCTAATAAGCAGGTTTGATGATGGATTTGTTTCTATTCCTATTCCCATATTTGCAACATCCCATCTCATTTTTAATTGAATCTGCTTCACAGCCTCAATATAGCGATCCGAAATTTCAACTTCCATAGTTTTCTCGCCAAGTACTCTTACCCTGCCATTATAATGATACATATAATATAAATATGCCACATCATCATTGTATCTCAATTCCTTATCTAACGGATACATCATATTAACTGGGTATGGCTCTACAGAAATAATACTGTCTATAACCAGTTTTCCCGTCTTATACAATTCAGGCTCATCACCTCTTAACTGCCATGCAGAATAATACAAAAAGATGTCAGCACTTATCTTTCTATCGTATTCAATATTTTTTTCGTAAATATTTCTATAAAGATATTGAAATTTGCTCAAAAGTTCATCCATTAGTAAATCAAATCCCTGTAATCCATATTCCAGTATCTTATTATAAACCCACACGATATTATCAAGATAATCCTGAGCTTTAATTTGGATATACCGATTCTTACGCTCGTACCACTTATCAACAGATAGTCCTAATGCAGTAGCATGGCCAAATCTATCTCCACTTCCCATATTAAGAAATTTCATTGCTTCATCTATAGCTCTTAAGCCATCAGCTAAATCAAGAAAATCTTCTCCTACATGGTATGTAACTCTTAGCTGTCCAACTCCAGTTTCATTTTCCAATGATACTACATGCTCCCTCAGTTCTCGAAACACACTGCCGAAGACCTCCGGCCTACATCCAATTTCCTGTGCACATGCATCTATACCTCTTAGGCGTTTTCCCTCCTCAGGCATACGTTCACGTAACAGCTTTATAGCATATGCCTTTACTTTAATTGCTTTACGAAGTTTATAGTCACGACATATTAAATCATCAATTTCCTCTTCTCTTAATATCTTATCCTGCCTCTTGGAAAAATGCATCGCATAAAAGAACCTATCTGTTGAAAGTTTTCTGTCACCATTTAATATAACCTTGTCATATGCCCTTATCATCCTCGCATTCTTCAGATATGTATCCTTCGGTGCTACCCTTATTTCTAAAGACTTTATATTACCATGCTTAAAACTACTGATAACTGCATGCTTAACCATAAGCTCAACTTCATTTTGAGTGTCCAAAAAATTATTCTTTCTTCTGCTATATATGCTAAAATTCTCAAAACCGACTTTCTCATTATTTTGAACTATCTCGCTTCTGATTTTAGCTCGAATTACAAGATATGGATACAACAACTGCCTGACTGTTTCCGGCAATTCGTGTGTAACCAATATATCCTTAAGCATTCCGTAAACTATGGCTCTTTCTCCGGAAAATATCCAATTAAGATTATCTACGAATCCGACATTTCCCAACGCATAGTCTATCTCTGTATTTGAATTCAGCAACTGAGCTTCCGCTTTTAAAACATTGACTTTAGAACGTATCTCCTGCTGAATATCTTTTATTTCATCACCTCTCTGCAGATAATCAAGCAAATCATAGTTCATCCAGTCTGCAATCCTATCCATACTAAATACATACTCTCTGCAATTTAAGTATGCATACATAACTGCCCTCATTAAAGCCGCCTGAAGTATCATTCCATCCAAAGAAATCTCATCATACTCTAAGTCATAATGATAGTGCATACTTCGCCTGTTTGTATCAATTCCATGCATTCGTTTTTCACGATCTGTTAAATTTATATTATTCATCAGCTTTAACCAGATTATCGGAAACACAGGTGCAGAACCAAATAAATGAAAATGATTGTCTGAAATTCCCTGTTTCAATATAGCATTAAGCTGCTGATTAGAGTTGCCGATCACAATATCCCAGCAAAATTGTCTGGTGTCAACACCTAAATGCTGATATCTTCTTACCAAAAAAGCACAAACTGGCAGGTCTTCCCCTATGTATCTGGTTATTTCTCTCCAGCGTCTCAAATCTGTATATCTGCATTTTATTTCATTATCACGAATTTCCAAAATATCCTCAGCAATATGAATGATATTGTTAAAAACATTCAAATCACTTTCACTGTTTTCTGTCCTTCCATACGAACCACGCCTTAAATTTTGATATATAATGTTATTTTCAGTATCACTATGCTCTGTATCGTAGCATCTTAGAAGTTCTTGAAACTGTCTCAACGGAAACTCTTCATAGTACATTGATTGGTTTCTTAAAATCATCTCTGATGAAGCATGGAAGAAATATATAACCGCCATGCGGTCTATAGTTTTATCCCACATATTATTCATACTCCGGCATATCAATCGGTCCAAATGTTGTATTATATGTCATTCTACAAAGTACTTTTCCAAACTCAGATTTAAAGTCATTTCCCACAATATTATTAGACATAAAAGCCTTTATAAAAGGAAATTCTCTAAAATTATTGCTTAAACTTGATTCAATGCCAATATCTTTAAAACTTCTGTCCTCACTATCTAATTCACTATCAATTTCTAAATAAACTCTCTTTAGATAATCAAAGCAATGTTCCGAATCAATCTCCTGAGCATTTTTCTCTTTCAGATTTCTTCTTGCTCTTTTAAGAACATTGTATGATAAATCTAAATTATAAAAAGGGAATGCACTAATATCCGATTTTATCCATTCATTATTTAAAATTGAATTTTCAGCAACTATGTTTTTTATCTGTTCATTGGTAAATCTATCAATTTGACTATAAAAAATTTCATGTACTAATTCTCCAATTGCTCTTTCTAATTGCTCATGTAGTTTCTTTACGTTATATTCCCAATTAACACTTTTCTTGACAAAACCCAGCATATCAAATTCCACTTGTTCGTTCTTAACTCCAGCTGTCAAACAACGCTCATCTTTGTCGATATACAACTTCCATTCCACCCATTCGTTGTAATCTTCTTTAGGTTTTAAAAACATACTCATACACTCTATGCTCTGAATAACTTCGTTCCCAACAATATAATCAAGCACTCTCTTACAAACATCCTCTATCTTTATATCCTTAGCCAATTCATTCATTCTCTTAAAATAAAGATTTACCATGTTGCCAGTTACATTGTTAATTATTCCCCATGAAACGCTTGGCATATTAACTCCTGACGCTTCGATAATGCTATCACTTGGCTGCTTTAATTTAGGCAACATTTCTCCCAACCATTTATTGCACACACTATTTCCCAGCAGCTTATCCAGATTCCTTTTAGCCCGCTCCTTACTCTTATCGTCCTCTGTCTTCCAATAATGACTTCGCTCTATATGCATTTCAGCAGTTATTGCTCCTAAGAAGCACTTAACCAGCCCTTTATTCTCTTTTTTTAACCGTCCAAATTCATAAATTTCACTTATCAAGTCACCATATCCATACGCATCAACAGAATAATCAACAATCCTTTGTGCCCAAGGCTCCTTTAATCCATCAACTTTTTTTATTTCGTTGTACATCAATTCATGAATTGACACTATTTGTTTTTCTATTCGCTTATCAACAATATCATCATATATATCTTTCTGATCTGATGATAAAATCTTACCTACGATACGAGTTTCAAAATCAGCCTTAAACTGCTCAACATTCTGATCATACATCAATAAACATTGCTTGACATCATTAATATTATTAGTATCCAACAAAGAATCTATGAAATGGCTGTATGAAACCAACTCCCTGACATTTTTCACCTCAATAAAGTGCCTTTTCATTCCTTTAAGATCGTATAATATATTTAATTTAGCAGCCACCTTGCTAATAATATATGTCTTAAAATTATAATCTCTATTAACTATAATATTTCTGTTTTCAGAGAAAAATTTCGGCATATGTACTCGCTTATCTATCGGAAGAACCTTTGTAATATAGTCCTTTGCCAATTTATCGCTTTGAATCACTATATCATCCGCCTTTTGAGCTGTATCATGAACAAAGCTTCGAATATAATGGTATTTACACACATACTCTAATTGGGTATAATCAGCAGACAGCAATATAATAACATTGGGCAAAAAGAAATATTTATGTAACTGCTCAAGCATCTCATATCCATGGGAAACATTTATGTCCAAATCATCAATAGCAATTACTAAAAAACAGTTCTCTGTTTTACCAAATGCTTTATTAAAGATCTTTGTAATCAGCCTCTTGATTTCATTGCGTATATCCACACTGCTTGACATACTTTTTAACCTAGATACATATGAATCCCCAAACTCTTCCCGTTTTGAATTCTTTATAGAATAATATCCCTCCATGATATGAGAAAACAGTTGAATTATGTCCCTATCCTCGTGACCATACTTTTCAAAAGAAACTGCGCTATCACGAATCTGCTTCTGGTAATCTTTAAATATTGCAGATAAAACAAGCTCGAACAAATCCTCTTTATCTTCAAGATTCCCGGCATCTACAATATTAATAACTTTAAATTTAAATTCCCGACTCTTGACTCTGTCCAAAATCGCATTATCTTTTATCGACTGCTCCAACCACCATTCTCTTGTTTCTCTATTATTAAGTTGTTCAAGAATGTTACAAAACTCAACCATAGCTGTCGACTTTCCGGTACCTCTTGCACCCAAAAATGCCTCTATACTGCTTGCATTGTCCCGACATACATATCCAAATTTATCCGAGCAATTCTCTTTTTCATCTTCCCGTCTTATTAAATCTGTAAATATATTTCTAATGCATTTCTCATAACAATCTACGTAAATTGGATAATATGCATATTTATTTGATTCTGTATAATCCTGATTTTCATATGTCAATACGATTTCTTCAGATTTTTTCTTCCCCATATCTTTCTTCTCCTTTGTAATTCATGATTATTCAAAGAGGGAGCCTATGCTCCCTCTTATAGTGTTCCCCAGACACTCACGCTATTTGCTTCTTCCGTCATTTCTAATTGTACATATGCGATATATAATGCATTTTTCAATTTTTCTATATCAATTCTCCCCTTGCTTACATCTCTGTATCTTTTTTCTTCATTACCAAAATAGTACTTAAAAAAGCCTTTATAATCATTTTCCAAATGACTATTATAAAGTCCTCTAGCCTTCTCTCCATATTTTATTGCATTAATATAATCTCCTGTTTCTCTAGTACATATCATGCAAATAAGCGCACATGTTTTATAATAATACTCTATTTCCAACGGATCCAAACCAAAATTTTTTTGTTTTTCAATATTACTGATACATTCTTCAAATGAACTAATAGCAGCGTCTAATTCTCCTCTTTGAAAGAGCATATTACTAACCTTATAAATATTACGATATTTAGGTTGCAATCTCATTGCATCTTGATAGAATTCCTCTGCTACAGGCAAATTTTTTGAATACTTTTCACATAAAACACCAAGCCAATAATATACATGTGATGCATAACTCTTCTCCCCAATCATATTTATTGCAGCGCGATATGCATTCATTGCTTTAATTTTTGTGTACTCATAATTTTCACAGATCATTCCCAACAATACATACAGATTACTGAATTCTGGAAAATAGGTTATCAAATCTTCACATTCTTCGGATAGTTTGTCAACGTCATATCCTTTCTTATCCTCAGACTGATAAAATATAGCTAAGTTTGCTTTCTGTCTACAATATAACTTTGCATAAAACAAATGCTTTATTGCTATACTATTATTTTCCGGAAATCTCACGTTTCTATATTCGTCATATGCCGTAACAAAAATCTCTTCTGCCTCTTTATTAATTCCAGTCTTTAGCCTGTAAAATTGTAGTAGAGGTAAATAGTAACCCGAGAATCCCCTTTGTAACCCAAGACTCCCTCTTTGTAAATGAAAATCCTGTTTTGTAAGCGAGATTCCCGGTTTGTAAATGAAATTCCCGGTTTGTAAGCAAGATTCCCGAATTTTCATTTCTATTTCGATATGATATAATACGTTCAGCAATAAATTTGCGTACAACAACCAGAGATCTATTCTCTCTCGAAATTTTTGTATTCGGAGAATCCATCCCTGTTTTTGATTGGATAGAGTTGTTCTATTCTGGCTCTGGCGGCACTCAGCAAATTTATTTGTTACTTTTTGAGAAGTTTAGGCTTTAAGATGATGTTCTCGGCGGCTACCGGTGAGCATCCCAGTCTCTTAAGCACATCTTCTCCATAGTAAAAGCTGAATGTTTCGTATGGGCTACGGTTGTTCAGCTTTTTTCTTTTATAAGAATTGATATGGTTCATCATCAGAGTAATATCCTGTTGTGTCAGCTCATCGAAACTGCTTCCTTTTGGCAGGATACGACGTATCAATTCATGGTTGACTTCACAGGCTCCTTTTTGATAAGGAGCACTTGGATCGCAATAAAATATCTTTGTTCTATTGCATGGAATGGTGCTACGTTTTTCGATTTCCTTTGGATTTGAAAACTCTCTTCCGTTATCTGTCAAAATAACTGGAAACAAGCGACTAAATGTTTTTGCCCCAAGGGCTTCATCCAATAAGTTTATGATCTCTATTACAGAGGCTGATGTATTTGCGTCCCGCAAAAAAGCCAGCATGAGACTGCTTTCTACAAAGTGTATGGTAAGAAGACATTTTCCTCCCACACGACCAATCACGCTATCCATTTGTACAATGGTCGTTTCCGGGTTTGCTCCCAGATATTTTTGAAAGTCAGCGTAGCTTCGTTCAATACGGCAGCCCTAGTCAACTTTAAATTCAGGTTTCTTATAACGGGGACGGTATTTCACTTTACGGGGCAGATCAATGTTTCTGATATCAAAGAGCTGGGCATCCACGTAGTTATACAATGTCTTTTCACTACACATCAGTTCATCTACATGATCCAGATAGATCTGATGAAGCGACTGCCCGTTTTTAACTAAAGGACTGATGATCCCGTTAATTCTTGCAATATCATCTTCGTTGGACATGATACCGGTTCTGGCTTCCGAAACGTAAATCCTCAATAATCAGTACCTGTTCATCTTACCACATTTCTGAGATAATCGCTCTAACAATATTTCCAACTCGACTTCGTGCAATTCGCTCGATTCGTGTTACTTTATCAGGAGGATCATCTCATGAATGCAAGACAAAACTTCATCAGGTCCATCTTCAGGAATGGGCCATCAGATTTGCAGATCAGAAAGCCAGCGGGCTTACTGTCCGACAATGGTGTGAACAGAATCATCTTTCATTCCACACCTATAACTACTGGAAGCATCTTCTCAAAGAAGAAGTTGTTGACCAAGTCCTGCCAGATATTGTTCCACTCTCACTTCCTGTTTGCTCAGACTCCGGCTCTTCGTTAGAAACAACAGCACCTGCATTTCCTTCCATTCGTGCGAATCGCTCAAATAACTCTAATGTAAAAATGTTGATAAATGGTGTTTCTATCGAAATAGATACAGCGGTTTCCGAAGAGTTCCTCGGTAAGCTTATCAAGGCGGTGTGCCATGCTTAAAGATGCTAATCATAGTTACTTTGCCGGTGTCTACATCGTCTGCGGTTACACAGACTTGCGCTTGGATTGATTCGCTGGTCGCCATCATCGAACGCAGATTTCATATGAATCTGTTTGTGCCTAATACCCTGTTTCTTTTCTGTGGCAGGTCTTCCACCAAGATCAAGGGATTACTCTGGGAAGGTGATGGTTTTCTGCTCCTTTACAAGCGCGTGGAATCTGGTCATTTCACATGGCCACGTTCCTCCAACGATCTCAGGTCTTTATCCGCAGAGCAGTTCCACTGGCTGATGCAGGGATTTGCCATTGAACCTGTCATCCATGATATAACACCTGACACTTCTACCTGATTCTGATATTTTTGTGCAAAACAGAGAACTTTATTTCCCGTTCTCAGCCATGTTTTCATGTGCTGTGCACAGCTTCCAGACACTTTTAATGAGCACTAAAAGGCATCCAAAGCTCTGTACAGCACTTTTTCTTTCTATTTCATTCCATTTTCAATCTTCTCTTATCTTTCTTTTCAGCCTTTCAGCCATAGTCATTTTACCTTTCCTCCATTTTCATAAAGTGTCCTTTTCCTTCCAGTTCTGGTATAATGGTCTTATCAATGCAGGAGGTACTAGTCATGATCCAGTTATCAGATGAACAGTTAAATAATCTCGGTAAAGAAGCACTCATCGTTATCGTATCTTCTTTACAGGATCAGCTCCTCGCACTGCAGTCCCAGCTCGATCATGCCAACGCACAGCTTTCCGATAATAACCGCCAGATTGAGTTGCTTACTGAACAGATCCGCATTATGAACCAACGATTTTTCGGTCATAAATCTGAAGCTTCTGTTTCTGAAGTCGATGGTCAGATTTCCCTGTTTGATTCTTTCAATGAAGTGGAATATCTGAACCAAAATTCTTCAAAAGAACCTGAAATCACGGAAGTCATCATTCCTTCTTATCATCGCAAAAAATCTGTCGGCAAACGCGATGCCGATCTGTCAGGACTTCCGGCACGCATCATCGAACATACACTTTCCGCCGAGGAACTGGCCACCCGTTTTCCTGACGGTTACAAGGAACTTCCGGAAGAAGTTTATAAACGCCTTCACATCATTCCGGAAACATTTATCGTGGATGAACATCATGTCCATGTCTATGCCTCCAAAAGTAATGACGGGACTATCCTGAAAGCGCCAAGACCAAAGGATCTTTTCCGCAACAGTATTGCTACCCCGGCACTGGTCGCTTCCATCATCAATGGTAAATATACAAATGCATTACCACTGGAACGACAGGCAAAAGCTTTTAAGACGAATGGTATCCAGCTTTCCACAAACACTATGGCAAACTGGGTGATCAAAAGTACCGATGTATATCTGTCCCTAATCTATGACCGTCTCCATGAATTGATCTATGACAGCAAAGTCATACATGCAGATGAGTCACCGGTAAAAGTCATGCGGATTGATCATACGAAGATCAAAAATGGCAAGAAGACTTATATGTGGGTCTACCGGAACCGGCCTCTTCGTGGAACTCATCCCATCGTCCTTTTCGACTGGCAGCCTTCCCGCCATTCAGACCATCCACGGGAATTCCTTAAGATTTTCTCTGGAACCGTGGTCACTGATGGATACCAGGTCTACCATAAACTCGCCAAAGAGCGCCGGGATCTTAAAGTCGCAGGCTGCTGGGTCCATGCCAGAAGACCTTTTGCGGAATTCATAAAATCTGTCGGTCAGGACGCCTCCAAAGGGTCGATTGCTCAGGAAGCATACAGCTTGATCACGGAGATCATGCACATCGACAATACCTTTGATGATCTCTCTGCTACAGAACGTAAAAAACAGCGTCAGCTTGTTCTTTCTGAAAAAGTGGATGCTTATTTCGCATGGGCAAAACAGAAGTACTTACAGGTAACTCACAACAGCACAATCGGAAAAGCTCTCGCTTACAGCATAAATCAGGAAGATTATCTTCGTGTATTTTTATCTGACGGCAATGTCCCGATGGATAACAATTATGCCGAACAGGCAATCCGGCCTTTTACCATTGGTCGTAAGAACTTCATAATGATCGAGTCCTCCAACGGTGCAAAGCAAGTGCGACCCTGTACAGCCTGGTTGAAACAGCAAAAGCAAATATGATAAATACTTTTGAATATTTTAATCTGCTGCTTACGGAGATTCCTCAACACATGGATGACAAAGATTTCAAATTTATTGATGATCTTCTTCCATGGTCACCCCGAGTCCAGAAGGAATGTCCTAGCCGATACAAAAAGTCTTGATTTTTAAATGTGCACATCTATTTCTATAAAGTCTGCTCAATCTCCGCTAAAATGCGGGGATTTTTGCTTTCCAGTACTCATGTTTGAGGATTTACTCCGAAACAGCATGATGTGCTCTCTCATGTGCATCTGCCGGATCATAAATACGTTTTAATAACGTGCATTTCGGCAGCTGACTGCAGCCATTACAAACATAAGGCGGCTTATTTTTAACAGAACAGACATCTTCTACAAAGTCAGGACAATGTAAGGTGCATTCAGAGCACAGGCTGCATTTGTAAGCGGATTGGTGTGTACAGCTTGTTCCGCAAATCCTTTTTGCTTTGCATGTAGCACGGAATTTACAAGGATTATACGGATATCCAGGACGACCGCTTTTCTTGTCATAGGAATACTTTTTAATCTCCTTGGCAATGGTTGTACGGTCCTTTCCTAACTCTGTACCAATTGCCCCAAAGGAGGCATTCTCCTGTAGGCGTTGAGCAATAATCATTCGATCTTCATAAGATAAAAACTTTGACATGGTGACTCCTTTCCAGCCGCCAGAAATCAAAGCATAACAGAAAAGAGACCAACTATCCAGTCAGTCTCAATTCATTTGTCAAAGAAAATCCATACCTTTCTTTTACACTGATAGCTATTAACTTTTACACTTATCCAAGATAGCGGGTATGGAATCTTGGATTACAATTGAGGCAATTTTTATATCTCATCAATCAACGTAATAATATTCTTTATCGGCATAAGTCTGTCATCCACCTCTTTCGCCCGGTGGTATGTCAATATATCCGTTGCTGTTTTCTGCATAGCCGGGAATGCGCTGCGGGTAAGCTGGTTTGCATATATTACAATGTTAATTCCATGTGCCTGCAACTCGCTCTCATAAGTTCCATTATAAGAAGTCGGAACGACAACAATCGGTGTGACTGTATCTTTTGCACGGAATTTGTCACAAAACTCAAAGATTTCATCCGGGTCTTTTTCCTGCTGTGAATCATAATACCGTCTGCCCCAGCCTGCACATATGCAAACGCCCTCGCTAACGCATCTTCCATGCCTTTTTCTAAAATCAGGCTTTCAATACGCGCAATAATCATAAAATCTTTTGTACGCTGTGCACGCTTTCCTGCTCGGATTTTTGCGGAAAAATTCTCTATTGAGTCCTGTGTCTGCTCAACCTCTGTTCCGAACAGTGAATTTTCTCTTTAAGCCGGTTTTATCCTCAATAATAACCGCAGAAACACCAATTCGTTCCAACGTGCGCACATTGTATACAAAATGCTCTATCATTCCACCGGTATCACCGTCTAAAATAATTGGCTTTGTCGTCACTTCAAGCACATCATCTACGGTACGAAGCCTGGAGGACATATCTACAAGTTCAATATCCGGTTTTCCCTTTGCAGTCGAGTCACAGAGGCTTGAGAGCCACATCGCATCAAACTGATCAATTTCACCATTGTTTGCCACAACTGTTTTTTCCGCAATCAGCCCGGTCAAGCCGCTATGAACCTCTAACGTCTTTACAATTGGACACAACTGCAATAATTGACGCAGTCGTTTTCTCCGGTATTCCGGCATTGCTGTGCGCTCTCTCATTACAGCTTCCATATTTCTAACCTGCTCGTTGTATGTATAAGGGACTTCGAGTAACTTTCCACCCCATTTCGCCAGATTTTCAATTACATTGTTGCGAATTATTTCCATCGGATCATTTAACCAGTTGTCACCATGAATGACATAATCCGGTTTTATCTGCTCCAAAATCTTCCCATACATGACTTCGTCCTGAACTACAACCTCGTCCACTTCCGGAATCTGCTCAAGCATTTGTTTCCGTTCTTCAAAAGAAACCGTCGGGAAACGATTATAACGTATCATTGCCGCATCACTTAGCACACCCGCAATGACTCTTCCATATTTTTTTGCCTCATGAATAATATTCAAATGACCTTCGTGAATGACATCTGTGCAAAAACATGCATATACTTTTTTCATTGTTTTACTCCATGGTACTTCATAAAATTCTCTTTATTCTCTGCTGCTTTCTCTTTCGGTCTGTCCAAATTTGTTCTTGATTTCATTTAACTTTTACTACAAGAAACGTCTATCTCTAATAAGCTTATAGAATAACGTTATATATATTATAGTTACACAAACTCTTTTTCAATAATATTAACGAATTCTCCTCCACGATATACATAGTCTAAATTATCATTAATAATAGATTCTGAATATCCCGTCGCTAAAATAAGAATTTGATCCACAAAATGATCTTTTAAATATTCTGGTGGCACAATCTGTATATTAGTTCCTTGAATATACTTCCAATGATAATTTTCATTTACATCAATAGCATACTCAATTTCTGCATCTGTCAGTTTGCACAAAGCCAGAAGCGTACATCCTCGCTGTCCAGCTCCCCATACCGCTATTTTCTTTCCTTTCTTTCGCTGTTCATCAACATACTTATGTACATTCTGTATTGTATGCATTGATTTTTGAGCAAACTTTAATATTGCTTCTGTTGAAAGATATTTCCTTTCTTTCTCCAAATATACGTCAATGTTACTTGCTTTTATCTTGTTATTCTTTTTTTGGGCATATATAGTTATAGAGCCCCCTTCTAGGTTATTTTCAGATACATTTATAATTTCAAATCCTACATTTTCAATCAATTTCTGTAGTATCGTAACTGAAAAATAAGAAACATGTTCGTGAAAAAAAGCGTAAAATTGATTTTCTTTCACAATTTTTAGCAACCATGGAACCTCAATAATTATCATTCCTTCTTGTGCAATTGATGCCATAGCCCTTATTACTCCTAATGGATCATCTAAATGTTCTAATACATGTCTTGCAATAACTACATCCGCATTTCCACCTAATATTTCCTTTACTTTTGTATCACTACCAGCATTAAAATATTCCTCTACCGTATTTACACCCATTTTTCTTGCTTCAGATGCCAATATTCCCGATGGTTCAAATCCTACAACATTACATCCTTTTTTCTTCATACATTTCAGCATAAATCCATTACTGCTTCCAATCTCCACAACATTCAGATTTGCTTTGTCATCAATCATTTCCACTACATTATTAGCAAACTTCTCTACATATTGTTGAAACTCCCCTGCATAAGATGGCGTATACAAGTAATTATCATACATATTAATATCTAATGTTTCACGCAACTGTACATGTCCACAATCACTGCATATTACAGGTTCTATTGGATACATTTTACAATTTTCCTTTTTTTCTGTCACATCTGCTGCCAACGGTATTTCCCATGAAACTAATTCTTTATAATGTTTACCTTTACATATTCTACATATAAAATCTAACATCTATCATTTCCCCTCTCACATAGTCAAATTTTTACTTTTTTTCAATTCATAAAACTTACTTGTAAGGACTTTTCCATACATATCTCAATCACCAACATCTATTCTATTACAAGATTCAACATTTATATTTTTGTTTCGATACTATCTGAAATATTTTTCTCTATTATTTCACTAATAATATATGCCGCTACTTCATCGATTTTATCAAAAGGCACCTTTTTCACCAAATCAACATCAAATGCCTTTTTTACTTTCATAAGCAATTCATCTGTATATGTTAATGTTCCTTCATTTATATCTTCAATTCCATCTAAATATATTGATTCCCTGTTTTTAGCGCGCATTGTAGAAATATCAAAAACACTTTCATCAATATAAGCTTTTATATCCTCTCCTGTACCATCTATAACCACGGGATATCCTCCAATTTCTCCAAAGGCACCTGGGCAATGTATTTTTATTTTCCTGTTTTTGCGTACAGCAGCAAGAATTGCCTGAATAATTTCAAAATTACTAGATGCATTCATCATATTTCTTTTTGCATCGACAGGCATTGGAATTGCACAATGTGATATCATTTTCTGTATATCCACATCCACTTTCTCACCTTTATAACTTATGTCTATTAACAATTCCTTTCCCTCAGTATGCCCTTCCTTACTGATACATACATCATGAAAATGTGCGACAGCAAGTGATATATCAATGTTCCAATAGTCTGATATATCAAGCATTTGTCCTGTTGCCATTTTGAACCTATATACAAGATGATTAATATTTCCAGAACCAAAATCTGGATATGCTTTTCCGGCTGTCTTTAGCCACGGAATAACTGCATCTGAATATGATGTATTAATCACAATCGCATTTGAATTTACATTTTCATACGCCTGCATAATATTTTTAGTATAACGAATAGACAATGGACTCCATATACCATATGCCCGAACATTTTTCCAAGATATGCTTCCATATTTCAAGCCTGAATACGCCCTACTACTGTTAACAATAATATCTGGTCTAAATTCTACCATTGCTTTTTCAATCAATGAAATATTATTCAAATCTATGCCTTCAATTATTGTCACTTTTGTTTTGTTTTGCCTTCGAATTAAAGATGCAACTTTTACAATATTCACATCTGATTCTAGTTTTTCCAGGTTACGTCCTACGACTGCTATTTCCATTTGCTCATCAGAGGCAGACATTAAATAATCTAATAAATAATTTCCGACACTTCCCAAACCAATAATCATAATTTTAACTTTTCGATTTCTAATTTCTTTTCTTAATATATTTAACTTTTCACTGGTAGTTTTCATTTTTCTCTCCCAAAATCATATTAAAATCATCTATGGTATTACAATTTACCCATTCCTCAAAACCAATAATTTCAAAATGCTGTCTATCAAGATTCGAGAAATATTTTTCAATAAATACTAAGTTTGTTCCTTTCCAATCATCTAATTTCATTGATTCAAATATTTTTCTTATTGCAATATTATTTGTCATTTTCCAAATTTGACCCGAATTATAAATAGAAATGAATGGCTCACTAATAATTAATGTCTTATGTGTGGTGTCATATATATAATGAATTTTTTCATTTATATCGAAATATAATACTACCGCTTTTTTTGCCAAAATAGGATTATTATTACACGTTATTACATTATAAGCTGAATTAGCGACCTTTAAAAATGAGTTTGAATCTACAAATAAATCACCTTCTACAAACATCATCTCATCAAAATTATATTTCATTCTCAGCTTCTATTCCGCAAAACAAACTATAACCCGAACCATATTTCTT